>WLWD01000057.1_pt1 | contig 1067509 bp, 999 predicted proteins | sample 6712731 | NCBI WGS metagenome assembly WLWD01 (sample SAMN12718690, study PRJNA576275) | sponge metagenome | isolation source: marine sponge | host: Mycale hentscheli | place: New Zealand: South Island, Marlborough, Capsize Point | collected 2014-11-01 | reverse complement strand
GTAAGCGGCTGGTCCGGGTGAGCGACGATCCGACGCTTTAACGGACGGTATTTTACCCCTCACCCCGACCCTCTCCTTAGGGAGAGGGAGAATTGGCGGACTCTAAGTAAACCCTCTCCTTAGGGAGAGGGCAGGGTGAGGGGAGAACTTCTTTCTTCGCACCGTTACTCCCCCTTGAAGCTCGGCGTTCGTTTCTCCCGCCACGCATCATGCGCTTCGGCGCGGTCTTCGGTGAATTCGAGCGCCATGAAGCGGTAGGCATCCGCCAGTGCGGCATCGGTGATGTTGGGGATGTCGAGGCTGCGGTTCATCGACTCCTTGACCAGGCGGGCGGCGAGCGGAGGCATGCCGGCGATGTGTTCCGCCACTTCCATGGCCTGCGCCATCAGCTTGTCGTGCGGCACCATCCATTGTGCGAGGCCGATGCGGTGCGCTTCCTCCGCCTTCAGTGGGAAGCCCATCGCCATGCGCGTCGCCTGACCCTTGCCGATCCAGCGTGCGAGACGGGCGGAGCCGCCATAGGCGGGGATGATGCCGAGTGCCACCTGTGGCAGCCGCCACTCGGCCTTTTCCGACGCGACGATAAGGTCGCAACAGAAGGTGATGATGCAGCCAATGCCGATGGCGTAGCCGTTCACCGCGCAAACGATCGGCTTGGCGAAGCCGTTCAGGGTCGTGAATGGCGATTTCTTGAGACGCGGTAGACCCTTAATGAAGTCCGCGGTCGAGGGATGAGAGTGCGTATTGGGATCTTTCAGATTCGCCCCGGCGCAAAACGCGCCGCCTTCCTCGTCGCCGGTCAGGATGACGCAACGGATGTCGTCATCCGCTTCCATCTCGGCGAAATATTGATCGATCGCCTCGTAGAAATCCGGTGCCCAGGCGTTGCGGTTCTTGGGACGGCTCAAGGTCAAAACCCCGATGGGGCCTTGTTTCTTATAGAGGACGGGCACGACGAGTCTCCTGCTCTTGTTATAGGGGCGGGCGCTCGTAGCCTAGCCACTGGTTCGCTGGCCATGCAAATCAGCGATCAGCCAATGGCTAGAGAAGCTTCATCGGCGTGGTGCCGCTATCGCAGTTTTCTGCAACAAGCGCTCGTGACCTCCAGTTCGCTAAGCACCATTGCTAAGTTCCGGTGCATCCAATGGTTCTGATTGTTTGCGCGCCCGTTGTTCGTGCGGGCCTCACGCGTTTCGCCGGTCGCCGTAGAGCAATGTGACATTGATGCGCCGGTTTTCGTAGCCTGGCCGGAAGGCAATTCGATCGGTCTCATGGAAGAGGTCAGAATTGAATATAATCGTGCGATTCTGACGGTAGGGTATGCGAACCGGTTTAGCATCGGTCTCGTCCAGGAAACGGCGCATCGCTTCTTGGTCACTGTTATATTTTTCGAAATTCCAATCGAGCGGCGCCTCTTTGTCCCAAACGATCAGGCCGCCTGCTTCGTCATCTTCCAGGGCGTCGTCGGGCGTGATCCAGAAATTGACGTTCACGGCGGCAAAATCCGCGTGCATGTTGATGCCGCTCAGCCGGCTGTCATATTTGAACGCCCAGGCTTGTTTGAGTTTGTGGTTGCCGAATATTCCAGGCAGAGCTTGCGGCATTTCGTCGACGATCTGCGCCAGCAAGGGGCTGGCAAATCCGTTTCCCAACATCGCGCCGAGATATCCGTTGTCGTAGCGGGTATACCAGATCGTCGATTCGAGACAGAACTCGCGCAGGCGCTGCAAGGCCTCTTGTGTTAGAAAATCGTCGAAATACACGATCTCAGGGTTGCCTGCTTGGTAGGCCTTCTCGATCGCGTCGGTATCGAGTTTGGGATTGACTGCGCCGCCATCGCAACGAGGCGCTTCATTCAGATAAACCAAACGATTATAGGCTCTGAACGACGCCTTTTGCTGTTGCGCTGGCATCTGAAACGACTCCGTCGGCAGGCGCGAGGCCGGGCCCGTTTCGATCAGCTGGCGGTAGGTCTGCGCATGTTCCGCATCGTTTTTGGGGATTTTCGTGTGCGCAATCAAATAGTCGATTTGCTCGGCGTCATGCAGAAGCTTCGCGTTCGAGGTCGATAGCGGATGACGTAACGCTTCGTCGCTCAAATTGTCCGGCCCGAATATATTAATTGCACCAGTCCGTAGGACTGCGAAGGCCTCTTCGGTGCGGCCAAGTTCCGTCAGCGATACGCCGAGATTCTTGTAGACATCGACAAAGCCGGGCTGCGCGGAAAGCGCCAAACGGTATGCATCGACGGCCTCTGCAAATCGGCGCGCGTCCTTGAAGGCATTTCCCAGATTGTACAGCGTTGGTGCGTCGTCGGGCGTGATTTCAAGCGCTCGTTTATAGCATTTGATCGCTTCTTCGAGATGCCCGAGCCGCTTCAAGGCATTGGCCAGCGCGAAATACGTGTCGCCGTCCATGGGGTCCAACAGCACCGCGCGTTCATAGGCCGCTATGGCAAGCGCCGTTTCATGCGCCTCCTCAAGAATGTCGCCGAGGGTGACATGATAGGTAGACACGTCGGGTGCAATGCGAATAGCCCGCTGGACGAGGTCGCGGGCTCGTTTCGACTTTCCGGTCCGATAGCGCGCCACGCCGGCGAGGTGTAGCGCCTCGGCATTGTCCGGTTCGGCCTTAAGGAGTTTGCGCAGGATGCGCTCCGCCTTTTGTGTCTTGTTGTCGATCATCAGATGCGCCGCTTCATTCAAAGCAGCATCGGCATCCTTTGCCGGCCTCGGATGCACTGGGGCCGATTTCGGCTGCGGCAGTCCGCTGGTGTGGCGATTTCGCGTTGTCATCGTCGTCCTTGTTGTGTGCCGAAGGCCACGGCCCCCTCCCGCATCAGACACTGTCGAAGGCGGCCAAATGATAACGCGATATGTGGCGTACCGAAACAAACATCTCACTCGGGAACACGCCGGGCGTCCCCTGAATTTCGGATGTTTCGGGCAAATCACTCGCCTCTAAAAAAAGGCAGAGCATATCCTAAACTAGAAATTGGTAATAAGCGTGGGACAGGCCATGATGGAGTAGGTGCGGTCCCCTCCCAACGCGATGCATATAGCCTCTGCCTCTCCTTGCGAGAGGGTAAGGTGAGGGAAGCAATCCAGAATACGATAACTTTTGCAAGAGATGGAAGAAGGGGGACATGCGATGGCACAACCGGTAACGCTGGTTACGGGAACATCCAAAGGGATTGGCAAGGCGACCGCGACGCGGCTCGCCGCGGACGGACATTTGGTAATCGGTATCGCGCGGACCACGCCGGACGGCGCGCCGGGCCCGTTTTATGCGGTCGACCTGACGGACCGTGTGGCGACGGCGGAAGCTTTGGCGGAGATCACATCGAATTACGAGATCGACAATCTCGTCAACAACGCCGGCTTCTCGCTGCCGGAGCCACTGGAAGAAACTTCGTTCGAGTCCTTTGACAGCGTCATCGCGGTCAATCTCGGAGCCACTTTGCAATGTACCCAGGCCTGCATTCCGTCGATGAAACGCAAGGGCAAGGGGCGCATTGTCAACATTTCCAGCCGCGCCGTGCTCGGCAAGGAAGAGCGCACCGCCTATGCCGCGGCGAAGGCGGGGACGATCGGATTTACGCGAACCTGGGCGCTGGAGCTGGCGCAACACGGCATCAACGTTAACGCCGTTGCTCCTGGGCCGGTCGCGACCGAGCTGTTTCAGCGCAACCACCCGGAGGGCTCGGACAAGCTCAAAGCCGTCATGAACAACGTGCCGCTGCAACGCGCCGGCACGTCCGAGGAAATCGCCGCCCCTATCGCGTTTCTGCTCTCCGACGACGCGTCCTACGTGACCGGTCAGGTTCTTTATGTCTGTGGCGGCATGAGCGTCGGCAACGGGTCGGTGTGATCTTGCGCCGGAGGGCGTCGAACTATAGGTATAAAAACGAACGGTTGTTAGATTCTATTCAGTAGGGAGCAAGACACTATGGCGGGGCTGTATTACGAAGAGTTCGAGATCGGGCAGACGTTCGAACACGCGCTGACGCGCACCGTGACCGAGATGGACAATGTCCTGTTCACGGCGCTGACCCACAACGCGCAGCCGCTGCATCTTGATGCGGAATTCTCCAAGGATACCGAGTTCGGAAAACCGCTGGTCAACAGCATTTTTACCCTGGGCCTGATGATTGGCGTGTCGGTTGTGGACACGACTCTGGGCACAACGGTCGGCAATCTTGGGATGACAGACTGCCGTTTCCCGAAGCCGGTGTTTCATGGCGATACCCTGCATTCGACCACGACGATCAAGGACAAGCGCGAGAGCAAGTCGCGTCCGACCATGGGTATCGTCGTCTTCGAGCACCGCGCCTTCAATCAGCGTGACGAGGAAGTCGCCTACTGCTTGCGCTCCGGCTTGATGCGAAAGAAACCGGTATGACGTTACGAAGCTTTCTGTTCGTCCCCAGCGACAGCGAACGCAAGCTGATCAAGGGGGAGGGGAACGAGGCCGATGCGCTGATCCTCGATCTAGAGGACTCGGTCTCCAAGGACCGGCTCGAAATCGCCCGCGGCATGGCGGCCGAGTATCTGACGAGCCATAAGGACGACCGCGAGCGCCAGCAGGTCTGGGTGCGGATCAACCCGCTCGATACCGAATATGCGATGCACGATCTGGCCGCCGTCATGGTCGGCGCGCCGGATGGCATCCTGCTGCCGAAGACCTACTCTGCCGCCGAAGCGGTGGCGCTCGGCCACGCGCTCGACGCGCTGGAGGCGCGCGATGGAATCGAAAACGGGTCGACGAAGATCCTGGCGGTGGCGACGGAAACCGCGCGCTCGCTGTTCGACCTCGACACCTTTATCGGTGCGACGGAGCGGCTGTACGGCATGACCTGGGGTGCGGAAGATCTGGCGGCGGCACTGAGTGCCACCAACAACCGCCTGCCGAACGGGGAGTATGATGGGCCCTATCAGCTCGCGCGCACGCTCTGCCTCGCCGCATCGCGGGCGGCGGAAGTGATGCCCGTGGACACGGTGTTCATCGACTTCCGGGATATGGACGGCCTCATAGCGGAGGCGGTGCAGGCGCGGCGCTCCGGCTTTTTCGGCAAGATGGCGATCCACCCGGCGCAATCCGCCCCGATCAACGAAGCCTTCACGCCGACAGCGGACGAAATCGCGCACGCCAAGCGCATCGTGGCGGTGTTCGAAGAAAACCCGGGTGCGGGCACGGTCGGCCTTGACGGCATGATGGTCGACATGCCCCACCTGAAACAGGCCCGCGCCGTGTTGGCGCTGGCGGAAGCGATGGCGGCGAAGGGTTAGGGGTCCTGGAAGCATCGGCGGCAACTCCCTCTCCCGAAGGAGAGGGAGTTTCGGCGCGACTGGGATTTCCTCTCTACAAATACACCGTGCCCCCATCGACCATGATCGTCTGCCCGGTCACGAACTTGCTGGCGTCGCTAGCGAGGTAGATGATCGTGCCGGCAAGATCGCCGGTTTCCAGATTGCGCTGCAAGGTCTGGCTTTGCGCGATGACGTCCTTGGCGCGATCGAGCTTGTCGCCGAAGAATTCCTCGGTGCCTTCGGTCATCACGGCGCTGGGGGCGACGGCATTGACGCGGACCCAGTCGCGGCCGAGCTCGCGCGCCAGGCTGCGCGTGATGCCGATGACGGCTGCCTTCGACATCGCGTAATGCAGCGAGAAGGGCAAGCCGTAGACGGCGGCGAGAGACGAGATGTTGATGATCGAGCCGCTGCCGACCTCGCGCATCGGGCCGATCACCGCTTTGCAGCAGTTCCACACGCCGGTGATGTTGACGTCCATCACCTGCTGCCATTCCTTCGGGTCGAGTTTTTCGAAGCGGCCGCCGGTCAGCCCACCATAGAGTGCGGCGTTGTTCACCAGCACGTCGATATTGCCGTATTCGGCCATCGCCGCGTCTGCCATGGCGGTGCAGCTGTCCATGCTGGTGACGTTGAGGGTGACGCCGATGGCGCGGCCGCCTTCGTTGATGACGTCCGCCACGGTATCGGCGCAATCGCGGACGTCGCCCGCGACGATAGCGGCACCCTCAGCGGCGAGCCTCAGTGCATATTCGCGGCCCAGCCCGCGTGCCGCACCGGTGACGACCGCGACTTTATCTTCCAATTGTCCTGACATGCTTACTCTCCAAATTGGGTGACGGGCTGGGGATCTAAATGCCCAGGCGTTTTAGCGCCGCGCCCACGGTCGCCAGCGTGTCCTCGTCGTAGAAGGGGAATGCCGCGAAGAACTGTTTCTGCTCGTACCGGGGGTCGATCCGTTTTACGTCGGATGTCCAGCGCTCCGCGGCCTGCCGGTTGCCGGCGAGTTCGTGTGCGATGGCCGCGATCATTTTGATGTGGATATGCGCGTTCGGCGCCTTGGCGCCGCGTTCGCCCCATATGCTGGCTTCTCTATAGTCGCCCCGCACGATATGGGACAGCGCCCGCGTCGACAGCATGGCGTAGTGCAGCGGGTCGAGCGGGCTTAGCGAAATAGCTTTCATGGCGCCACGTTCGCTTTCGCTGCCGCGGCCGATCACGGCATCGGCGAGCGCACGGTTATAGATGGCGAAGGCGAAGTTTGGATTGAGTTCCGCGCTGCGGTCGAACCAGGATACCGCGCTGTCCATGTCGCCGGCGAGCATGATGGCGCGGCCCATGGTCAGATTCGCGAACGGATCGAGCGGGTCCAGCGCCATGCCCGTTTCGGCGTGCTCCTTCGCCAGGTGCCGGGCGGTCTCCGTATCCTTGGCGTAGCCGACGAAGGCGTCTTGGAAATGCGTGAAGGACAGGCCGGCATGCGCGCGTGCGAAATTCTTGTCGACCTCGAGCGCGCGGTGAAACAGGCGCGCGGCGATTTCGTTGTCATGCGCATTGAAGCGGAACATATGCCAAAGACCGCGGTGATAGGCCGACCAGGAGTCCAGGCTCGTGGTCGGCAGCGCCGCCGCGCGGCTTGCTTCGTCCATCGGTATGCGGACTTCGATGGCAGTCACGATACTGGCGGCGAGGGTCAGGCGCAGTCCGAGAAGATCGTCGATGGCCCCTTCGAAGCGATCGGCCCACAGGATGCCGCCATCCTCGACATGCGACAGCTCGGCGGTGACGACGCTGCGGTTACCTTCGATGGCGACATTACCGGTCAGGATGTAGCGGACGCCCAAAACGGTGCCGGCCGAATGCAGATCGGCATCCGGGCCGCGGAACCGGAACGACGAGCCGCGGGAGATCACGAAGAGCCAGCGCAGCCGGGCCAGCTCGACGGTGACGTCGTGCGCGAGCGCATCGCCGAGCGCGCTGTACTGCTGGTCCGCGCCGAACATTTGAAACGGCAGGACGGCAATCGACGGCCGGCCGGCGGCAGCGGTCGCTCCTGTATCTTCCACGGGTGCTGCGTCCGGAACCTGGATATCGCCGGCCGCGAAAAAGTCCGATGCGACGGTGTCTTCCGCAATCGCCTCGCCGACGAACCGGAAGCCGCGGCCATGCACGGTCTTGATCAGCCGCTGCGCTTTGCCGTCGTCGCCGATGGCCTGGCGGGCGGAGCGGATTCGGCTGTTCACCGCGGCGTCGGAGACGAAGCGCCCGCCCCAGATGCGCTGATTGAGCTCGTCCTTCGACACCATGCGGGCGCGGTTTTCGACGAGAAACTCGATCAGCGCGAAGACCTGCGGTTCGACCTTCTGAAGTTCGCCGCTGCGCCGCAGTTCGAAGCGGTCTGTGTCGATCTCCACATCGTCGAACCTGTAGATCATTTGGCGGTCCGAGGCCCCAGATACCCGAAATCTGCAGACATTATCCCTGGTTTCTGCAGACCGTCTGCAAGCATGGGATCGCGGCTCATCGCACTATCGTCGCCAAGTTCCGGCGCTGGGTCCGGGATAGGAAACGAAAGGATATCGTCATGAGTAACACCGCCATTGAAACTGCTGCGCCCGATTATACCACGATTAAGACCAAGCAAAACGCCGCATGGTCGTCCGGCGACTATGCGATTGTCGGCACGACCCTGCAAATCGTCGGCGAAAACCTCGCCGAAGCGCTCGATGTGCGGTCCGATCAGAAGGTTCTGGACGTGGCCGCGGGAAACGGCAACTTCACGCTTGCCGCCGCCCGGCGCTGGGCCAAGGTGACGTCCACGGATTATGTCGAGGGCCTTCTGGCACGCAGCGAAGAGTGCGCGGATGCCGAGCGGCTCGACGTGGCCTATCAGGTGGCGGACGCCGAAGACCTGCCGTTCGCCGAAGCGACGTACGACACGGTCGCGTCGACCTTCGGTGTCATGTTCACGCCGAACCAGGAGAAGGCGGCATCGGAAATGCTGCGCGTTTGCAGCAGTGGCGGCAAGATCGGTCTCGCCAACTGGACGCCGAACGGTTTCATCGGATCCCTGTTCAAGGTCATCGGCCGCTATGTCCCGCCACCCGCCGGCGTCCGCTCGCCAGCATTGTGGGGAACGTCGGCGCATATCGAAGCGCTGTTCGGTGAAGGCGTACAAGATATCCGGATCGTGGAAAAAACATTCGCGTTCCGCTACCGCTCGCCGGCGCATTGGCTGAACATCTTCCGTGATTATTACGGCCCGGTGCACAAGGCCTACGCCGCGCTCGACGCGGACAAGCAGGAAGCATTGAGCCAGGATCTCATTGGTCTGATCGATAGCTGCAACGTCGCCAAGGATGGCACGATGGTCGTCCCGGCGGACTATATCGAAGTCGTCCTGACACGCTGGTAGAACATCAACTACGTACCAACATGTCACGAGCCCCCGCGGTCATGTTTCGCCGCGGGGGCGGTTTTCTCAGCGGCTCCAATCTCCTAATCTTTGCTAATGGTTTCTGAAGACGGGAGAGTGGGCGCATGCATGATTTGGTGATCAAGAATGCCGTTATCGTCGATGGTCTCGGCAATCCCGGCGTCGCGGGAGAACTTGCGGTCAAGGACGGACGCATCGCCGCAGTCGGTACGCATGTCGGCGCGGGTAGCGAGACGGTGGACGCTGCGGGGCTCACATTGGCGCCGGGGATCATCGATCTGCATACCCATTTCGACGCGCAGCTCACCTGGGATCCGTATGCGACGCCGTCGAACCGGCTCGGCGTCACCACGGTCGTCATCGGCAATTGCGGCTTCACCATCGCACCCTGCAAGCCCGAGCACCGCGAGCGGACATTGAAGAACCTGACCCATGTCGAGGGCATGTCGCTGGCAGCGATGCAGGCGGGCATCGATTGGGATTTCGTCAGTTTTCCCGACTATATGAATTCGCTGGAACGCCGTGGGCTGGTGCCGAACGTCGCCGCCTTCTGCGGCCATTCGTCGGTCCGGACCTGGGTGCTAGGCGATGACGCGTCGGACCGGGCCGCGACGGCAACGGAAGTCGCAGAGATGAAGGCCCTGGTGCGGGAAGCGCTCGACGCGGGGGCTTGCGGCTTTGCGACATCGACCCTGGAACAGCACAATGGCGACAACGGCATCCCGATGCCCTCGCGGCTCGCCGACGAACACGAGATGTTCGAATTGACCGGCGCGCTCGGCGAGGCGGGCAGGGGCGCTTTCATGTTGACCAAAGGCATGAAGACGACGGTGCCATGGCTGGAAGGGGTCGCTGCTAAGAATGGCCGCCCGGTGATGATCGCCGCGATGTTCGTCGATCCCGGCGACCCGGACCGGGTCTTTCGCGAAGTGGCGGAGATCGAGCAGGCGCGGGACCGTGGCCGCGAACTCTGGTCGCAGGTCGGCTGCTTCCCGCTCGGCATGGAGTTTTCGCTCGAACATCCCTATCCGATGGAGGCACTGATCGGCTGGCGTTCCGCGATGGAAGCCGAAGGGACGGACGAATTCAAACGCATCATCGCCGATCCGAATTTCCGGCAGGCGCTGAAAACGGAAATGAACACAACGGGTGTGCCGAACCGGTTCTCCTCTAACAATTGGGACCATATGACAATCATGAGCGTGCACAAACCGGCGCACGCAGACCTGATCGGTAAGACGGTCGGCCCCCTGGCGCGCGAGGCGGGCCAGGACCCTTGGGACTGGTTCCTCGATTTCGGTCTCGCCGACGATCTGAAAACGATGTTCGATGTCAAGCTGTTCAATGTCGACGAAGACCGGGTTGTCAAACTGCTCCAGAATCCCGCCGCCGCGATTACCCTGTCGGACGCGGGCGCGCATCTCTCCTTCTTTTGCGATGCGGGTTTCGGCTTGCATCTGTTGGGCCATTGGGCCCGGGACCGGGGCGACATGTCGATCGAATATGCGGTCCAGGCATTAACGTCGCGTGCGGCGGACATCTATCGTATCAAGGACCGGGGCCGACTGGTGCCGGGAGCCTGGGCCGATCTGATGCTGTTTGACCCCAAGACAGTGGGCCGCGGCGAGAAGCGCCGGGTGAGCGACCTACCGACCGGTGCCGACCGTATCGACACGCCGGCCATCGGACTGCACGGCGTCTGGGTCAATGGCATCCGTACTGTCGACGAGGCCGGCGACAATCTGAAGGACTGCGGTACGCCTGGTCAGCTCCTGCGGGACTTTGCCGACGTTTCATAAATGGGCATCGCGCCGACGAATGTCGGGGGTATTCATGGCGCGCGTACCTACAGGATACCGGCCCGCAGAGCGATATCCTCGTATGTTCCGCCAAGTGTATCCACGTTCACGATATCGGCCTTTGCTCCGCAGATCTCCAGCGCGCGGTGGTACAACGCGGCATGCGCGTCGCTGCCGATCAGTTTGAGGGGCGCTGCATCCATGTCATGCGTTTTGAGCGCGCTGGCGAGTTCCGCGCCGATCAGCAGGCCGGACAGATAGTCGGAAACGTTTTCCGGTGACAATTCCCCGAACAGGACCCGGCTTCTGGCGCCGAACAGGATGTGAGTCAGGTCGCCATGATGCGCGTACCCGGCCGAGACGCCTTGGGTAAAGGCGTCTGGATCGCTGGACCCATCTCCGATGGAGAGTTTGCCGACGATCGTATGATTCAGAATGGCCGCATGCAGATCCCCGGTCATGAACGTTGTGAAGCCAGTGATACGTCCCGCCGCCATGCGCACCCATTTTCTGTGGGTGCCGGGCAGGACGATCAAAGCATCGTCGTCGGACCCGGCAGCGGCGATGGCCTGTACTTCCTCGCCCCGGATGACGTCGGGCATGCCGGTCTCGTCATGGGTCGACACGCCGGGCACGATCCAGATCGGTTGTTCACCGGGCAGCCGTTCCAGGTTCCCAGCCAGATCGTCCAGCCCCGTCGGCAGGCCGCAATAGGGCGCTTCCCGCCACCCCGTGGACGCGCCGACCATCCCCGATAGCAGGGCCGGCAGTACGCCATGCGCCGCCGTCCAGGGCGCCACAAGCGCATCGAACGCCGCTTGAAAACCGCCGTCTTCTATATTGGCCAAGCCGAGACTGTCCGCCCGCGCATCGAGAATGACCCCATCGCGGCCGATCAGGTAGCCGCGCCGGTTCGTGGTTCCCCAGTCTACGGCGATAAGTGCCGCCGCGCCGTTTTTCGATGCCGTCATCCGCTCTCTCGGACCAGAAATTTCTTTTTCTTCATACGCCGCACCCTTTATTCCCTTTCGGCAACGACGTCGATCTCCATCAGCCAGTCCGGTGCGGCAAGTCCGGCGACCAGCAGGCCGTTGCAGACGCCCTTTAACCTGCAGCAGCGCGTTTTCCGGTCAACCGATTGATGACGCGGCCATCGATGAACAAAAGTCCCGCTCCGATAATGGTAGCACCTATAATTTCTTGTGCGTGGATCGGTTCGCCCAAAAAGACATTTCCCAAGATCAATGCCGTCACCGGTATCAGCAGGGTCACGAGCATGACATTGCTGGCGCCGGCGCGAACCAGGATCTTGAAAAAGACGATGTACGCGAGAGCCGTTCCAAAGACGGCAAGCGCCACCAGCGACCAAATCGCGCCCTGGCTGGGCGCGGCGAGCGTCCAGGGCCGGTCGATTACGGAAACGACCACGGCTATGATCAGCGTCGAGCACATCAATTGGCAGGTCGCCGACTTAACGGGCGGAACGCCGGCGAGGAACCTGCGGCCCCAAAGGGCGGCAAACCCGTAACTGAGCGCGCCGGCCAGGCACAGCCCGATACCGAGCGTCTGATTACCGTCTATGGGTCCATCGAAGCCGCGCAACACGGCAACCCCCACGACACCCAGAAGCACCCCGATGACCCGGTTAACGATCAGACGCTCTTCTTGAAAGCTGGCCATTACGAGAACTGTGAACAACGGCGTCATGGCATTGATGATTGAGGAAAGACCGACAGTGATTTGAGTCTGGCCGGCAAATATGAAGCCGAATGGGAGTACATTGTTCAAAAGGCCCATGCCGAAATACGGAAGCCAGCCGGAAAACGACTTCGGCAAGGAATGGCCGAGATACCAAAACAACGGCAACAAGGCGACTGCGGCCAAAAAGACACGGACCAACACGACGGTTAACGGCGGCAGCTCTTTAACAGCGACGCCCGCAAAGAAATATGCGCCGCCCCATAAAACGGAGAGCAGAATCAATAGACCCCAATCCTGTCCGTCCATCGTCTTCGGCGCGTCCATCCCGCGTTCCCTTACAAGTGTTTTCCGAAGCCGAAATTAGTGAGATAGGATCAAAGGAGCGACCCGTTTCTTGCTTTGGAACGCGAATGAATATCCGCTTAAGTTTGCAGTGTTGTTTCCGCTATCGGCCGCGAGGGTGAATTTCAGTAATACGATGTCATCTAAGCCCTTCGTGCTTATGAGCGTTAAACCTTCGGCATGACGTCACGGGCAAACCATTCGATTTGCTCGTTCATCTCGCTCGGCGTGTCGGCGGGGATCATCAGGGCGGAGCAATGATCGACGCCTATCGATTTCAGCTTCGCGACTTTTTCGATGACGGTATCGGGTGACCCGACGAGGTTGGCGATCACCTGGTGACTGAGATCGCGGCCCGTATAGGCAAGCGATTGCCTGTGCGCGACCAGACCGCTCGCCATGTATTTGGCTTCCGCCTCTTCATCCGTTTTGGCCAGCAGCATGGAGAATTGCGGCGCGATTTCGACCGCGTCGCGGGGGCGGCCGAGCTCTTCGGTGCGGTCTTTTAGAATGCGGATACGCTCTTCCAGTTCCGTCAGCGGACGCCATCCCGACAGCCAGCCATGCCCCAGTTTAGCGGCGCGCTCGACGGCCGCCATATTGTGGCCGCCGATATAGAGCGGGTAGGGGTCCTGTTTCGGCTTCGGGAACATCTCGACGTCGTCGAACGCATAGAACTGACCGCCATGGCTAGCCGAGGGTTCGGTGATTAGTTTCAGGAAAGCCTCGATCCCTTCATCCAGCATGTCGCCGCGCCGCGCGCCCTTCAGGCGTGGCGAAATAGCAGTAAATTCTTCGCGGTACGCACCGAGGCCGACCGCCAGGATGAAGCGGCCGCCCGACATCTGGTCAAGCGTCGCCACCTGTTTCGCGAGGTAAACGGGCTCGCGCATTGGCATGACCAGCAGCGCGGTGCCGATGACAAGGGTTTCCGTCGCCTGCGCGCACATCGCCAGCGTGATCAGCGGTTCGTAGAAGTTCGGCACCTTTCCCGGATGCAGCGCGCTCACGTAGTTCTGGGTCGTGATGTGATCGTTGCCCCATACGGAGTGGTAGCCGAGCCGCTCGCACAGTTGCGCCTGCGCCACGAAATCCTGCGGCTCAACGAAGGGGATCGGATACATGACACCTTCGAAACCGGTTGAGAGGCAGATACTGAATTTCATAAGGGTGTCCTCACGCCACGCCGTTAAGAGCAGACAAAATTGCCGTGATCTGTGCCGGGGTCCGCATCGAAGCCAGGACGGTATCGTCAAGACCGGCGGCCCGGTATGCGGCAAGCCGGGATCGGAAAATGTCAGGCGATCCCGCGGCGGCGTGACGTTCGACGATCGAATCCACGATCAGCCTGTCCGCCGCGTCTCCATCGCCCGACACTATCGCGAGATTGACCGCATCCTGATCCAGAGGGCTGCCCGCGAGGTTGAGATTCCGGGCGTGATGCTTGCCGCGCAAGGTCGTCGCGAGGACACGCCGCACGCGATCGAAGGCGGTTCTCGCATCATCGTCGACCGATCCATAGACGAGACCCGCTCTTAGAAAATTCGCTCGGTCGCCATCCGCCGAAACACGGCCGAGACTCCAGCGCACGAACTCGACCGACGCACCGGCCGACAACAGAACGCCATCGGCATGGGTTCCCGCGAGCCGCAGCATCTTGGGGCCGGACGCCGCGAGGAGGAGCGGAATCTCATGCGGCCCGGACGCCAGCGACCGGCCGGAAACCTTAAAGCGCTTGCCGTCGACCTGAACCGTTTCGCCGCTGAACAAGGCCCGGCAAATTTGCAATGCCTCGCGTATCGGCCCAAGCGGTGCGCGTGTTTCGACACCGACATCGGCGAGGTCGCCAGGCGCGCCAACGCCGAGACATAAGGAGACCCGGCCGGGAAAGAATTCGTCGAGCGTCGCGGCGGCCATGGCGGCGTGCACCGGATGAACCAGATAGGGGCTTATCGCCACCAGGGTCACCTTCAGGCGTTGGTGGCGGCTCAGCAAGACGCCGGCCGTGACGATGGGATCGCGCTGGAACAGGTGGCAGGCGAGCCAGATCGCGTCGACGCCGCCATCGACGGCGGCTTGGGCTTTCGCCAGAACGGCCTCGACCGGTTCGCGGCCGTCGAATGAAATGCTAACGGGCAAGGCTTTCCACCGCTTCGATGATTTTCTGGTAGCCAGTACAGCGGCAGATATTCCCGCTCAGATGATGCACGATCTCCTCCCGGCTTGGCGACGGATTGGTTGCCAACAGCGCCTTGGTTGCCAGAATGAAGCCTGGCGTGCAAAAGCCGCATTGCAAGGCGCCGTGCTCGAGGAAGGCCTCTTGCACGGGATCGAGTCCGTCGGGTCCGCCGAGGCCTTCGATAGTCACCACCGACGCGCCATCGGCGTCGACGGCGAGCATCGTGCAACTGCTCACCGGCCGGCCGTCCACGAGGACCGTGCATGCGCCGCAGACCTGCATGTCGCACGACCGTTTGACCCCGCGCAGGGCATGCGAGTCGCGCAGGAAATCGACGAGCAATGTATGCGCCGCGACGGCGGCCTCGACCGGGTCGCCATTCAGCATGAGGGTGATCTCGTGGATAGACGACATTACGCCCGCTCTTCTTGTTCGACAGTAGCGGTTATGGCGCGGATCGCCACGGTCGTCGCCAAATGCCGCCGGTAGTCCGCGCTGGCGTCTTCGTCATCGGCGATGTCGAGCCGGGCGATGTCCGACGCGATAGCTTGCGTCAGTGCGTTGTCGAGTACGCCAGGATTGGCCGCGACATGCGCTTCCGCGTTCGGTAGCGCCACCGGGTGCGTTGCGACGCAGCCCAGCCAGACGCGCGGCGCGGCATGGGCATCTTGCGCAATCACGGCGGCGGCGCCGGCAACGGTGCGATGGCCATGGACCACACGTTCATAGCGCGTCGAGCGGGCGGTCAGGGGAATGTCGATCCGTAGGAGGATTTCGTCCGGTGCGCGCACGGTTTCCAGCGCGCCTGTGATGAATTGGCTCGCGGCCACGTGGCGTTCGCCGCGCGCGGAGATCAAGCATAGCTGCGCATCGAGGGCGGCGAGCAAGACCGGCGGGTCGGCGCGCGGCTCGGCGAAGCACAAATTGCCGCCGATGGTGCCGGCGGCGCGGACGCGGGCATTGGCGATCGAACCGCAAAGTCCGGCAAGCGCGGGCAAGGAGCCCTGGATTGCGGCATCGGCGGCGATTGCCGCGTGGGTCGCGAGCGCGCCAATCGAAAGCGTGCCGCCGTTTCGTTTGACCGCACGCAGCTCGGAAATCCGTTTGAGGTCCACGAGATGTTCGTAATCCGCGAAATGCATCTTCATCGCCAGAAGCAGTTCGGTGCCACCCGCGTAAGGCGAGACGTCATCGACATGGCGGGCCATCAGGGTGACCGCTTCATCGAGGGATGTCGGACGGTGATAGGTGAACGGCCTAGGAAGCATCATGGTCCCTTTCGCGCAGCGCGCGCCAGATCCGCTCCGGCGTCATGGGAAGATCGCGAATGCGGACGCCGTAGCGGCGCGCCAGCGCGTTCCCAATGGCCGGCGCCACTGGCAGGATGCCGCCTTCGCCCATGCCCTTCGCGCCCATCGGACCGGGGCCGTCGCCGTTTTCGATCAACACTGTGTGCGCATGCTGGGGGACGTCTGCCGCCGCCGGGACACGGTAGGCGACGGGAGTCGCATTGACCGGCTGCCCCTCCCTGTAGTCGAGCTGCTCGTACAGCGCGTGCCCGATGCCTTGCACGGACGCCCCTTCCTCCTGGCCTTCGGCGCCGGCGGGATTGATCGCATGGCCGATATCCGCGACGCCGACATAGCGCGTGACGGCCAGCTCGCCCGTCATTTCGTCGAGTTCGACATCGCAGGTGCCGACGGCGGTTTCCCAAAATAGCGGCGATTTTGCGAAGTCGCTGCCTTTGCGCGCCGGGGTAACCATGGCGCGGCCGACAACTTCGCCGGAATCGATCCCGAACGCGCGATGATAAAGATCCTCGAAAGAGAGGACATCTTCGCCTCGTGCGACGCCGCCCGGTACGAGCCGGAGATCGTTCGGCGCTCCGTCGAATATCGAAGCCGCCAGTTCCAGGATCTGATCGCTTGCGTCCTGTGCCGCGTCTTCCACGGCGAGGCCCATGATCACGGTCGATCGGCTCGCGCCGGTGCCCCAGTCGAAGGGTGCGGTTGCCGTATCCGGGTCCGCCACCCGAATGGATCCGACGTCCTGATTTAACGTCTTTGCGACCACCGCACGCAAGACGGCGCGCACGCCTTGGCCGATATCGACACTGTTGGACATCACGGTGATGGAGCCGTCCGCGAGGACCCGGACCAGCGACCCTCCAAGCGGTAGGATTCCCGGGTCGGTCGCGGCCACCGCGATGCCGGCGGCAGATCCGCCGCCAAGGGATGCTATCGCCTGACCCGCTTGCCCCAGCATTTCGCCGATGTCGGCATCGAGGGCGCGCAAACTGTCGAGGATTTCACCACCCCGCGGCAGGAGATTGCGATGCCGCAGATCGACGGGATCGATGCTCATCGCCTCGGCTATTTCATCCATCTGCGACTCCGTGGCCCAAACAGCCTGCGGTCCGCCGATCGACCGGAAGGCAGCACCCGGCACGGTGTTCGTGTAGACGGCCTTCGCTTCGATTTCGAGATTGGCGATGTCGTAGGGCCCGATGACACAGTGCGCGGCCTTGACCGCGACCGCCGGGCCGGTGTCCGCGTAGGCGCCCCCGTCGAGCAGGATCGTGCCGCGTTTGGCGAGAATTTTGCCGTCGCGATCAAGCGACGTTCGCAACGTGATGCTCGCTCCCAGGCGCCGGCAGGTGAGCATCGACTCCTCGAGCGTCAGCGCGACGCGGACCGGTCTGCCTGCCTTGCGCGCGGCGGCAACCACCAGCGGCTCTATCTTGACCGAGGCCTTGCCGCCAAATCCGCCGCCGACAAAGGGAACGATGATCCGGATATCGGAAAGCGCGAGGCCGAAAACCCGCGACAATACCTTTTGCACCGCCGTTGGCGATTGCGCGCCGGACCAGACGGTCAGCCGACCGCCGTCGAAGGCGGCGACCACGCTATGCGGCTCGATCGCGAAATGGGAAATGCCGGGGAAGGTGTAAGTCTGTTCGAAAACATGCGCTGCGTCGCGTTCGGCGGCGTCGACATCGCCCGTACTTACCCCATAGTTCTGGAAGATATTCGTTCCATCGACGGGCTTTGCTTGACCCTTGAAATAGAAATCCGCGATCGACTCGTGCCTCTCGTGCAACAACGGCGCGTCGGGCGCTAACGCCGCGGTGGCATCATCGACGAAGGGGAGGTGCTCATAATCGACGTCGATCAGGTCGAGTGCCGCTTCTGCGATCTCCGGCGTCTCGGCAACGACCAGCGCCAGCGGCTCCCCGACATAGCGCACTTTTTCGCCCGCAATCACCGGACGGTCATTGAGAAACAGGCCCCAGCGATCATGCGCCAGCGTCGGCAGATCCTCACCGGTCAAAACCGAGACGACACCGTCGAGCGCGCTGGCCGCCGCGTCGTCCAGACGGGCAATCCGCGCATGCGGTACCGCACTGCGCAAAATGCGTCCGTGTGCCATGCCGGGAACGCTGATATCGCTCGCATACACGGCACGGCCCGTGACCTTTTCGAGGAGGTCGGCGCGCGCCGCGTTGGTGTCTGTTGCAGGCTTCGTCATCGGTTACTGGGAGATTTCTGATGTGGCGACGTAAAGATAACGTAAGCCGGGGGATGGCGGCTGTACAAGATCGTATGCGCCACCGGTGATCTGCAGCTCCATGGCCATGAGCGGCAGCCGTTATGCGGCGCTCCGGCGTTTGGATTCGCGGTGAATAATGTAAATGCCGCTGCCGACGATCAGAAAGATGCCGAGCCAGTCCAACTCCGTCGGCAGGTCGCCCCAGACGAAGAAGCCAATCAGCAGGCCCCAGACCAGTGCCGAATATCGAAACGGCGCAACGATAGCCGCTTCGGCAAGGACGAAGGTTTCGATTAGCAGGTAATGTGCGGCGCCCGATAGCAAACCGGTGAGGACCAGGAAACTAAAATCGAGCAGCGTCGGTAGACGCCAACTGCCATCGAACGCAAAACCCGATGCCGCCAGCATGACGAGCACCGATGAGCAGAGCAGGACCGAGAGCGCCGACTCGGTATCGCTGATCCGGCGCGTAATAATGTCCTGAAGAGCGCCTGTTATGGCGGCGGCGAAGGGTAGTAGTGCATATAGATTAATCGCCTCGCCAACCGGCCGCAAAATTACGAGAACGCCGCAAAACCCGGCCACAACGGCGCTCCAGCGCCGCCACCCGATTGATTCACCCAGGAACGGCACGGCCAGCGCGGTAATAATCAGCGGGCTTGCGAATGCGATCGCCGTGTTGATCGCCAGCGGATTGAAGCGCAATCCGTGCAGAAACAGAAACACCGATGCCGTAAACAAAAGGGCGCGCACGAACTGCCACCCTGGTCTGCTGACGCGCAGCGACGAAAATCTGTCCATGCGCCACGACAGGATGAACATCGGCAGCAGAATAAACGCGCCCCGCACGACAATTATTTGCGAAACCGGATAGCCGTCGGTGAGCCATTTAACGAACCCGTCGCTGACGGTCAGCACGCCGGCGCCCAAGACCATACAGGCAATGCCCCGCCCGGTTTGCGTGCGATATCCTTGCGCGTCAGTCATATTGCGTTGGGAGCCTAATATGAGAGGGTGCTGCCTGGCTACGGAAACGAGTGAGCCGTTCCTTACGGCTCAGGGCGACGCCCAAACGAGTAACAAGGGAGGTTGCATGAAACGCACGCAATACGCTTCTGATTTTCAAAAGTCGAGATCTTACGCGCCCGCGGTCGTGACCGAAGGGGGAAGGATTGCATGGCTTGCCGGCATCCTGGCGACCGAGGATGAGAATGGCCGTTCGCTGGCAAATGATTTTCGCGGTCAGGTGCATTGCGTCTTCCGAAAGATGGCGTCGCAGATGGAGGAGGTCGGCGGCACCCTGGACGATATCGTGACGATGACCGGATACATCACGGAAGTGAGCGACAACCTCGACTTTGTCGAAGTAAGGAAAGAATATTTCAAGCAAGACCGTTATCCGGCTTCCACCCTTGTGACGGTGAAAGCTTTGAACAGGCCTGACGCACTCGTCGAAATCACGGCGACAGCCGTGTTGCCCCAGAAGTGAGGCATTCGGGAGACCTTAGGGCGAAGGTCTGGCCAAACCATGGCGCTCTCATCGAATGGCGGCAAACAATGCCGCACGCAGCAATTTGCCGTTGTCGGCCAGTGAAGCCAGACTCCCCATACCCCGCTTTCTCTGTCAGACTCTCCCGATGAAAAAACTGACCGCCGCCGTATGCCTGACCGTTGCCGTACTTCTTGGAAGCGCGGGATTGAGTCGGGGTGCCGATCTTCAAAAGGTTCTGAGTGCTGCTGAACAGGGCAATCCCCGGGCTCAGTTCAAATTGGGGAAGATGTACGAAAAAGGGCAGGGCGTCCCGCAGAACTATGAGGCGGCGGCGAAATGGTACGGGCTTGCGGCGAAACAAGGACTTGCCGATGCCCAGAACAATCTGGCTTTCCTGTACACCCATGGGCACGGCGTTCCCTGGGACCGTCAGACCGCGCTGAAGTGGTACAGACAGGCGGCCGAACGGGGGCATGCCAAATCCCAGTTCGATCTGGGCGAGATGCATCTGAAAGGGCGCGGCGTTCCACAGAGCCTTGAGGGCACGGTTAAGTGGCGGAAACTTGCCGCCGAACAGGGATACGCGCGTGCCCAATTCAAACTGGGTGAGATGTACGAAATCGGGCTGGGTGTCCCCCGGAACTACGAGACGGCGTTGACGTGGTACAGACTTGCGGCCGAACAGGGGTATGCCGACGCCCAGTTCAATATTGGTTGGATGTACCGCAAAGGAAAAGGCGTTCCACAGGACGATAAGACTGCGGTGATGTGGTACAGACTTGCGGCCGAACAGGGCTATGCCAAATCCCAGTTCAATCTGGGCGTGATGTACTTCACGGGGCACGGTGTCATAAAAGACAATGTCTATGCCCATATGTGGGGAAATCTTGCGGCGTCTAAGGGAAACAAATATGGCGGCGAGGTGAAAATCCACGTTGCGAAACAGATGACGAAAATTGAAATTAAACAGGCGGAAAAACTTGCCCAAGAATGTGTCCGCAGGAATTACAAAGGGTGTTGAGGTGAACGCCGTCCACCGCATCAATCCGGGACATTCGACAATCACTGAATAATATTGCCCATCGGTTCAGTTCGGGCGCTTTAGTGTCACCATCATGATGCGGTTGGTGCCGCTCTGATGGATCACAAGGTTGCCGTCCCTTGTAGAGCGCATATGACGGATAATGCCGGCACAGATACGCCCCGAAGGGATAGGCCCGCTCTGGCATTTTTTTGGTCCAGGGATCGACCTTGACCAGGCAATTGCTGCCGTTGCACGCGACCCAAATATAGGGGTCAGGTTGGGCTAACCCATTTTTTCGATGTTCAAGGTTCGCTGAGTGGGCTGAAATCGCGAAACGCAGGCGGCTTCGACCGCTCTGGCGGCAACGTCTGACAGCCGGCCAACATTGCTATCACCGCGACAGAAACGCATATCTTTACAATGCTCCGCGCCATAACAGGGCTCCTCATAGTTATTAAGCCGTCATCTTAATCCGCCGCGAAGCAGTAAAGCAGCCCGGCTCCCCCGGTTTGCGTCAGATTAGCCTGGCTACAACCACGTGAGTGATGGGCTGCGTTCCATGAAGTGTTGCCGCCGCCGTGACGGTCGTGATGCCCGAGGGATGCGTTGCCCTTACCGTCAGTGTTGCTGGTCCAGTTGCTGCACGTATGATCGCCTTTTTCCCATGGAAAATAGGCGGTGCCGTCATCCTTGGACCCGGTCAGAATGTCGTGCCGGTTGGGTTTATCGCCCCGGCCATTAACTTGCTCGCCATTTTCATCCACCGCTGTTCGCTTGACCAAGTTGGGGTTGAGATGCAGCTGGTCAAGATCGCTGGCGATCAAGTCGCCCCTGGCATTGTACCAAGGACCCTTGCCGATCCGGTCGCGGGCAGCTTTGCCGCGCCCTTCCGTTACTTGGGTGGAAAGGTAAGCACGCCACGTTTTACCTTTGGACCCTGCCGCCTCAGCCAGTTTATTGCAGTGCGCATCGCCACCCGCTACGCCACCGAGGTTGCCGCCATCGCCGATACCGACACTGGTGACGAAAAAACTCATTGCGTGATCGCCGGCCTGTGCGAACGGGCTACCGAGCATGAGAGCCAACCCTGCAGTGGCGCCGACTGTTGCTATTTTTCTTACGATATCCATTTCAACTTCCTTTCCCTGTTACGGATGTCTGCATAGGGTCGAATTCGGAATTCAAGGCGAGCGCTCAGCATGTCTTTTCCCTATACTTAATAAACAGCGTAGCGGGAGATTTATTCCCGTACGGCTAAAATTTTTTCCCTTCATATAATTTGGATTTAAGAGCGTCCGAGCCTGCTAAATTTCTCCTGTCAACAAGCCTCGCGCGTCACGCTCGGTGCTGCGGAAATCCAGACGTAAGTCTTCTGAAAGCCGACATCATCGTCAGCATATCGGTTCAGTTCGGGCGCTTTAGTGTCACCAGCATGATACGGTTGGTGCTGCTCTGATGGATCACAAGATTGCCGTCCCTTGTCGGCCGCATATGACGGATAATGCCGGCATGGATACGCCCGGAGGGGATCGGCCAGCTCTGGAATATTTCTGTCCTGGGGTCGAAGCGGACCAGCGTTTCCGGCCGTCGCCGCGACTCGTTATACCAGACGATGCCATCGATAACGGCGATGGCGTAGGGATGAGATTTCGGCCCGCTGGGTGATGGCCACTCCTTGACCTCGCCGGTTTTCGGATTGTATCGCCCGAGCCGGCCCTGTGACGAATTGACGTACCAGATCGCGCCATCCTTATCGAAATCGAGACGCCTGACCGTCGTTTCCTCGTTCGGCAGCTTGATTTCAGTCAGCGCCATGGTCTGGGTGTCGACCTTGACCAGGCAGTTGCTACCGTTGCACGCGACCCAGGGGTTTCCCTCGGAATCGATTTTGATGCCATAGGGCTTGGACCCGTTTGTCTTCATCCGGACAAGCTTGATATTGCCGGTCGTCGGATCGAGCCGGCCCACCATATTGCTGTGTTGCAGGGTAAACCAGAGGATGCCCTTGGCGTCGAAGATCGCCGAGTGTGGATCCCGCGCGGCGGGATCGGGCATCTTGAATTCGGTGACTTTGCCTGTTTTTGGATCCAGGGTGCCGATCGTGCCGTTCTTGTTCCCCGTGTACCAAACGTTGCCAGCCTTATCGAGTGTCACGGTGTGTGGCTTGGCGTTATCCGGTAGCGGAAATTCCTTCATCTCGCCTGAATTGGGATTGAGGCGTCCGATCAGATTGCCCCACTGGCCGGCCCACCAAATTGTGCCGTCCGGCGCTTCGATGGGATCGCGCGAACGCTGGCCAAGGGTGGGCGTCACCCATTCCTTGAAGACAATCTCGGAATCGCCTGGGATCAGTACGGGCGCCTGTTTGTTGTTCGGCGGATAATGGGTGGCAAGATATTGCGTGATTTTGTCTTGCTCGGCCGGGCTGGCGGAGAGATCGACCATCGTGCCGATCAGCGCTTTCCAATCGGTTTGCGTATAGCCCGAGCTGCGTGCGATCTGCCTGGAATTGTGACATCCAAAGCATAGGCTCTCGACGAGCTGCTTGCCCGCGCCATCGGGCAACTGCGAACCCGGTCTCTGGCCATAGGCTGAAAAGGAAACAGCGAGACACAAAACCACGCTCGTTATCGCTATGCCCGTGTTGGATAATTTTGACAGTCGAAGCATGAGCCTTTTCCATTGTGCCGGATTGACAGTTTCGGCGAGAGGGTTTTCCCGGCAAGTTCGGATCTCGCAGTCTAAGCCAAATGGACACCGTTTCCATACAGGTGCAAATCAGGCGTTACTCCTATAGATAACGGATCTGAATTGATTGCCGGATCATGTAAAACAAGGTTTTGATTGGAATGCGTAATTTTTGTCGAGCCCTGATATCGGGCGCTATGGTTTTTGCTTTGTCGATGACCATGTCCTTCTCCAACACTGCCGATGGTAGTGAAAAGCACATCGGCAAAGCTGTTGAAACGCTCCCTCTATTCGATGCTCACATTCACTACAAAGAACCGGCCTGGGGGCCTTACCCCCCAGCGACGGTCCTGCAATTGATGGACAAATCCGGCGTTGCCATGGCGTTGGTTTCGTCGACCCCCGACGAAGGCACCATCAAGCTATGGAAATATGCGCCAAGCCGCATCGTCCCGGAACTACGCCCCTATCACGGTGAGGCCGGATCGTCGAACTGGACCAAAGCGCCAGATATGTTCGACTATCTGATGAAGCGATTGAATACATATCCGCATGAGGGTATCGGCGAATTTCACTTGCATAGCGTCGATCCCAGCGATGAAGCCTTGTTGGCGAAAATCGCTGAACTGGCCAAATCGAAAAACCTCTACATTCATGTTCACTCGGGGAAAGAACCCGTCGATCTGCTTTTTTCACTTGAGCCGGAGCTTAAAATAATTTGGGCGCATGCGGGTATGTCCGAGCCAGCCGAAACGGTCGAAACAATGATGGCGACCTATGAGACGCTTTACGCCGACACCTCCTATCGCGAGGGCGATATTTTAACGCCGGACGGCACGATTGATCCTGCTTGGCGCCGGGTTCTCGAACGCTTTCCGGACCGCTTCATGGTCGGTTCCGATACCTGGGTCAATGAACAGTGGGACAGCTACCAAGAAATAATGGCGGAAAACCGGAAATGGCTTGGCCAATTTCCGCGCCCCATTGCAGAAAAATTTGCCTATAAAAATGCCGAACGTTTATTTGGCCGGAAAGTCGAAAACCGTCTGATCGGCAAACGGTAGTGGGGCTTGAAAGTCCGTTGCCCATCGGTTTGATGATGCACTTGGATTTTTATGACGGCAAACGACAGCTTGGGGGCAACAGGCGAAGTCAGCTGCGGCGTTTGGAATTTCGGCCTCGTAGTTGGGGCGAGCGCCGTGGAGCAGGCAGCGATTGTCCTACATCGTGTAGTCGCCTGGGCGCCATTGGTGGGTATGGACGAACTGCGGCTGCGTTGTGTGTTAGGTTAGTTCTTCCAGCAGGGCGTCGTTTTCCGCCTTCGGGATGCCATGAATGTGGGTGACGTGGTGGCCGAGATAGATCGTCTTGCAGCGGCGTTCGCTTTCCTACGAAACACAGCAGCGACTTAGGTAGAGCTGGTTAGTCCGTCTTTTGCTGTTTGACGATTGCGAAGCACTTGCGCGTGCTCGTTGGGGAAGGCGTCTTCGGTGTAGACGCGCAGGGCGTTTTCGTAGCGTTCGATGGCGCGCCTGAGGTTGGCGTCGCGGTCGCCCGACGGCAGGCTGGCATAGGTGTTGGCGAGGTTGTTCTGCGTCATCGCCCAATCTTGCGGGAAGGCGTCTTCGGTGCGGACGCGCAGGGCGTTTTCGTAGCGTTCGATGGCGCGCCTGAGGTTGGCGTCGCGGTCGCCCGACGGCAGGCTGGCATAGGCGTTGGCGAGGTTGTTCTGTGTCGTCGCCCAATATTGAGGGAAGGCGTCTTCGGTGCGGACGCGCAGGGCGTTTTCGTAGCGTTCGATGGCGCGCCTGAGGTTGGCGTCACGGTCGCCCGACGGCAGGTTGGCATAGGCGTTGGCGAGGTTATTCTGCGTCATCGCCCAGTCTTGCGGGAAGGCGTCTTCGGTGTAGACGCACAGGGCGTATTCGTAGCAGTCGACGGCGCGCCTGAGGTTGGCATTGCGGTCGCCTGACGGCAGGTTGGCGTGGGCGTTGGCGAGGTTGTTCTGCGTCATCGCCCAGTTTTGCGGGAAGGCGTCTTCGGTGAGGACGCGTAGGGCGTTTTCGAAGCAGTCGATGGCGCGCCTGAGGTTGGCGTCACGGTCGCCCGACGGCAGGTTACGATAGGCATTGGCGAGGTTGTTCTGCGTCACCGCCCATTGTTGCGGGAAGGCGTCTTCGGTGTAGACGCGTAGGGCGTATTCGTAGCAGTCGATGGCGCGCCTGAGGTTGGCATCGCGGTCGCCCGACGGTAGATCGGCATAGGTAAGGGCGAGGTTGTTCTGCGTCATTGCCCAGTCTTGCGGGAAGGCATCTTCGGTGTAGACGCGTAGGGCGTATTCGTAGCAGTCGATGGCGCGCCTGAGGTTGGCGTCGCGGTCGCCTAGAGATGCTTGCCCGTACTCTGTGCCCCAGTCATTTAGCGCCGCTGCATTTCCCCACTGGCGGTCAGGGTCAACCTGGATCTCTGAGAGGCCGCACGGCTCCCACCAGGTCAGGAGCGCGTAGTGGTCCGCCATGCGTAACTCAGCTCGGGAAGTCTCTACCCGGTCATTCCATTCCCGCTGCGCCGCCGTTGGGTCGAGCTTCCACGCATGGTGCCAGGCTGCGGCCGCGATGCGATCGATGCCGCTGTCCGGTCGAGTGCTCCAATAATTGCGCCACCACTCATGGTTATCTCGCCAACGCGCCGTGTCTTCGGTCTGTTCCAACTCGTTTAGCGCATCGCGCATGCGGGCATGCAGCATCATCCAACCCGATTCTTCCGCTGGACGGACGAAGCTGTACGCGGCCAGCGAGCGCCATGCGAAGTCCTGTTCGACATTCGTTCCGGGTGAAAAACAGGCGCGCGCGGCGCTTTCGTCGAAGCGTATCGTCAGCGCCAGCCGTTTCAGCCATTCCGCATAGGCGCCGTCACCGCCAAGAGAACGCAGAAACCGCGCCGCGAGCGTGCGGGTATCGGCGGCGGTCATGTCGAACGCGGAGGCGTCGATTGTCTCGCCACGTTGATTCAGCGCCCAGCACGTATCGGCGCAAAGGCCGAGACTGAACGCGTGATATCCTATCTCCATCGAGTCCGTGGGCGAGGATTCTGTATCTTCGCAAACCCTCAAAATGGCGTGTTGCAAAGCGGGATCGCTTATGGTGCAGCGGGTAAGAAAGTCGCGCGCGTCGGTTTCCGAAAGCCCGCCGATCAGATGCTGTTCGAGGACGGCGGTATCGGCGAATGTAGAATCCGGATCGCGGTCCCAGGACAGGCGGTCGCGGCCCGCCAGAACGACGAGCAGCCTTGAGTCCGGGTGGTACAAGTCTCGCAGCCACTGTTGGGCATCGAATAACCGCTCGGCGCTGTCGCGCTGACCTTGGATCGCTTCGACCGTATCGACGAATACGACTGCCCGGCATGCGCGGCCATCGCGGTCCGGCAGGTGTTCGCTCAAATCTGCGAGCAAGCGGCGATGAAGTTGAGGGTAAATTTCCGCGGGAAGCTGATTCTTAAGCCGGACAAAATCTTCCTGTCCGAGCTTGGTCGCGAGCCACGCACCTACACCGCTCTCGTTCAGCCAGTCCCGGACTGGCGCCGTCACCTTGCCGACAAGCCAAGTCACTAGTGACGCGCCGGGTATATCGCTGGCGGCCGCGTCTCCGGCTTCGACCACAAATTCCCACGTGTTGCCGAGGACTCCAGAACCGCGAAAGTTCGGCTCGTCCTGCAGGCCTTCTTTGTACCGCAACCAGGTGTAGGCGAGGTCGAACCGCGGGCAGCGGACCGAGGCTCCCAGTTGGCGACGTATGTCGCCCAGAACGCGCGAGGGATCGGTCCGGTGCGCCTGGCTGCCGAAACGCGGGTCGAGATCGACATAGGCCGTCGGCAATTGATCTGCTTGTTGGCGCAGACGCTTGAGCAGACAGGATTTACCCGCGCCGCCGACGCCATAGAACATGATCAGCGGAGGCGGCTCGCTCTCCGGCGCCTCAAGGGCGTGCCGGAAAATGTCCTGCTCCTTCTCGCGGTTGGTGAAGTGCGCAAGTTCTTCACTCGGCTTGGCGAAGGCGTCGTTGTCGAGCGATCCGAACGTCACAGGATCGACCGCCGCTTTTCTGCGATTCCCAACCAAACTAACTTGCTGCTACAGCGCATGTCCCTGCTCCGGCACGGTCTTTTGCTGATAGTATACATTGAGTTGTGGTCTTGGAGAAACGGCAACCGATACTTCTGGGTTGTCCGTTTTCGGCTCCGGTTCTTCGGTGTCTGTCATCCCCGACAAGCGCCGGAGCCGAGCCGACCCGGAAACCATATCGGGGCTGGGCGTGGCTTCAGCATCGATCCCGGCTGTGCGCCCGACAGTTGCAGTCGTTGGCGACCGATATGGTTGCTGCGCCCTTGGGCGCCCCTAATACGGCTTCGTGCCGATAATCACCGTGCGGTGCAATAACCGCCGCTCCTTGCCGACTTCGTAGTTCGGACGGGCGCGGTGCAGGAGGCAGCGGTTGTCCCACATCGTGTAATCGCCCGGGCGCCATTGGTGGGTATAGGTGAACGGCTCTTGCGTTGTGTGGGCGGTCAGTTCTTCCAGCAGGGCGTCACTTTCGGCCTTCGGGACGCCGTGGATGTGCGATGTGTGGTGGCCGAGATAGATCGTCTTGTCGCCGGTGTCCGGGTGCGTGCGGACCAGTGGATGAACGACCGGCGGGCGCTCGCGTTTCTGTTCTTCGCTGGGCGGTGCGTCGCCGACATTGCGGCGGCTGGCTTCCCAACTGTGCTCGACCTGCAGGTCAGCGATGCGCGCCTTCATCTCGTCCGGCAGCGCCGCGTAGCCCATGCGCGTGTTGGCGAATTGCGTATCGCCGCCATTCGCCGGGACTTCCTTGGCGTGCAGCATCGACATTAGCGAGGGGATCGCGTGATACGACTTGTCGGTGTGCCAGTGGTAATTGCCTTTCGAGACGGTCTTTTCGGTTGGGTTCCCGTCGGCGTCCAGGTTCGTCACCGTGTGCACGATCGGGAAGGGCGTGCCGTCGGGCAATCGCCCGACATGGTGCTCGAGCTCGCCGAAATTCTTGCTGAAGGTGTGCTGCTCGTCCTTGTTGAGGTCTTGGCCGCGGAAGACGAGGATGTGGAACTCCAGAAACGCCCGCATGATCGCCTCTTTGAGGCTCTCGCTGACGGGCTGCTTGAGGTCGACGCCGAAGATCTCCGCGCCGGCGACGTCGCTGATGCGGCGGATGTCAAACGGGTAGGGCGCTGCCGCGCTGGTTTCGGTGCTGTGGGCAACTTGCATCACTTGCTCCTTGTCTTCAGTAGGGCACGGTCCCGATGATGACGGTGCGCTGCAGGACGCGCCGTTCGTCGGCCATGGCGTAGTTGGTGTTGCCGCGGTGCATCAGCGAGCGGTTGTCCCACATGACCAGGTCGCCCGTTCGCCAGGCGTGATCGTAGCGGAACCGCGGCTGCGTCGCGTGATCCATCAGCGTTTTCATCAGGGCGTCGCTTTCGGCGCGCGGCATGCCGTGGAAGAAGTCGATATGGGTGCCGATGTAAAGCGCCCGGGTGCCCGTATCGGGATGGGTACGCACGACAGGATGCGTGACTGGCGGGCGTTCGCGGACCTGGTCCGGCGTCGCGGGTGTCTCGCCGACATTGCGGCGGTTCGCCTCCCAGCTGTGCTCCGCCGTAAGGCCGTCGACCTGGGTCTTCAGGTCCGGTGGCAATGCTTGATAGGCACGCCGCATATTCACGAACAGCGTTTCGCCGCCGCGCGACGGTACTTCGAGCGCGTGCAGCATCGTGATCGCCGACGGTTTGGCGTGATAGGACTTGTCGGTGTGCCAGTGGTTGGGGCCGCGGTTGACCGCTTCCGGCACCAGATTGCCGTCCGGGTCGACATTGGTGATGTTGTTGATGATCGGATAGCGCTTGCCGTTGCGCAATCGCCCGACATGGCTTTCCAGCTCGCCGTAATTCTGCGCGAAGCGGCCTTGCTGTTCCTTGGTGAGCGACTGGTTGCGGAACACGAGCACATGATGGTCGAGCAGCGCCCGATAGATCGTGTCCTTCGTAGCCGCGTCAATCGGCTGGGAGAGATCGGGGCCAGTGATTTCCGCGCCGAGCACGCCGCCGGCCGGCGTAATGTCGAACGGGGCGGTCGTGGAATCGTTTCCGGCTAGCTGCATCCCGGCCTCCTAATACGGCTTCGTGCCGATGATCACCGTGCGGTGCAACACCCGCCGCTCGGTGGCCGCGTCGTAGTTCGGGCTGGCCCGGTGCAACAAGCAGCGGTTGTCCCACATCGTATAGTCGCCTTTGCGCCATTGATGGGTATAGACCAGGTCCGGCTGCGTTGTGTGTTCCAGGAGCTCGGCCAGCAGCGCGTCGCTTTCGTCCTTCGGCAGGCCGTGAATGTGCGACACATGCATCCCCACATAGAGCGTCTTCTCCCCCGTATCCGGATGGGTGCGGACGATGGGGTGCGTGACCGGGGGCCGCGCTTTCTTCTGCTCTTCCGTCGCCGGCGCGGAGTTGGTGTTGCGGCGGCTGGCTTCCCAGCTGTGTTCCGCCTTTAGGTCTGCGATGCGGGATTTCATCTCCGGCGTCAGCGTTTCGTAGCCCATGCGCGTATTGGCGAACAGCGTATCGCCGCCCTCCTCGGGCACTTCGATGGCGTGCAGCATCGTCGTGAGGGACGGGACCTCGTGGTAGGATTTGTCCGTGTGCCAGTAATAATTGCCCTTCGGCATGACTTTCGGTTCCGGTTTCCCGTCGGGGCCCAAATTCGTGACGGTGTGGACGATATGATATTGCTCGCCGCTGGGATGACGGCCGACATGGCTTTCCAGTTCGCCGAAGTTCTCGCTGAAGCGGGCCTGCTCGTCCTTCGTCAACGACTGATCGCGGAAGACCAGAATATGGTGTTCGAGGAACGCCCGCAGGATCGCGTCCTTGGTCGCCGCGTCGATCGGCTGCGACAGGTCGAGCCCGATGATTTCCGCGCCGGCGACCTCGCCAATCCGGTTGATTTCGAACGGGTAGGGGGCTGGCGATACCGGCATGCTGTTGTCCGGGGTCTGGGCGATTTGCATCGGGCTTTCTCCATCACGCGGTTGCGGCAGTTACTGTACAACATCGCGCGCAGACGACAAATTTGTCCGGACCAGGATGCAGAGCGGGCACAGCATGCTATCGTGATCGCCATGTGTCGATCAGGGGAGCCAAGCCGTCTATGGAATTCGCGTTAACCGAGGAACAGCAACTGATTCAGGACTCCGCCAAGCGCATGGTGGAGAAGGATATCGCGCCGGTACTGGCCGCGCATCCTTCGGACAAATCCCTGCCGCGCGAGGCGATGGCGAAGATCTATCCCGTGCTCGCCGCACAGGGAATCACCGCGCCGCGGGTGCCGGCGGATGAGGGCGGCTCCGGTATGAAGATGCTCGATTACGCGCTGGTCTATGAGCAGCTGCCGGCCTGGCTGTCGATCTCGATCATGGGGCATGACGTGACCTTCGCCCGCATTCATGCCGAAGCGACGCCGGAGCAGCGCGCGCGCTTCCTTCCGGGCATGTTGTCGGGGGACAAGATCGGCGGCACCGCCACCTCGGAGCCGAATGCCGGGTCGGACCCGCGCGGCCTCACCACCCGCATGACGGTCGAGGGCGACACCGCCATCGTCAACGGCCGCAAGATTTGGATCACCAACGGGTCGGTCGCCGACGTGCTGGCGGTGACCTGCATCGACGGCGTCGACGAGAAGGGCCGCAATACGCTGAAGCGCATCGTCATCGAACCGGAACATTCCAAGTTCGAAATCCGCGAGATCGAGACCACGGGCCTGCGCCAGGGCCACCTCTCGGAAGCGGTGTTCGAGGATTGCGAGGTGCCCGCCGCCAATATCCTCTCGTCGGGGGGAGACGCGGCGCGCATGCTGACGATCACGTGGAACGGCAACCGTCCGCTGGTCGGGCTGGTCGCGGCGCGGCTGGCGGAGAGGGCCTTCGAGGCCGCGGTTGACTATGCCGGTATCCGCGAGCAGTTCGGCAAGCCGATTGCGGGCCATCAGCTGATCCAGAAGAATCTGGCCGATATCCAGACCGCGATCATGACCAGCCGGCTGCTGTGCTACCGCGCGCTCGACCTGATGGACCAGGGCGCGCGCAACAATGCGGACGCGGCGATGGCCAAGCGCCACGCGACGACGGTCTGCCTGGAGGCGATTTCCAAGGCCATGGCAGTGCATGGCGGCATGGGCATCACGGAGGAGGCGGGGCTCGAGCAGCTCTGGCGCGACGCCCGCATGCTTTCAGTGCCAGACGCCACCGACGAGATCCTGACCCTGATCCAGGGCCGCGAAATCACCGGGATTGCGGCGTTCCGGTGACGTCTCTTGACCTTACGGGAGTAGAGTCGATATTTTCCCGGCAACGCGGCAGGGGATATCGCGCTGAATTTGGGCGTTCCTCTGGTGAATTCCCTGCCAACGAAACACTCCGACAACGTTGACAGGCGGCATGAGGTATCATGCAGTAAGCGCTTGCGACAATGTGGGCATTGGAAAGTAGCGTTTACTGATCTACATAGTTTTTCTGTAATTGGCGAATTCATAGGACGGGCATGAATGTCTGACGACACGATGAGCAATAACGGACCGGGCGATATCGACCCCAAGACGGAGGCGGTCCTGGCCCGCTACCGCTCCTACCTGCAGGACGATGTCGACCCGCGAGAATGGCCCTACGCCTGGCGTACTGAGATCAATCGCGGCGGCTTCCGGGCCGTCGACTTCCTGATGGACGAGATCGTCGATACCGGCAAATGCATCGGCTGCGCGTCGTGCCTGACGATTTGCCCCGCCGACGTGTTCGATTACGCCGACGAGAAGCCGGTCAACGCGCGGCCCGAGGCCTGCGTCTTTTGTGTGCTCTGCGTCGAGGTCTGTCCGGTCCTGCGGCCGGTCGACGACAATGCACGCACCCGCGCCCGTTTCCGCGCCCCGGCGAAGGACGATGGCTACGGCTTTTACAGCTACGGCGTCTACGCTCGTGCCACCGACCCAGAGCTGGTGACGCGCGGCCAGGATGGCGGCATGACGTCGGCGCTGTTGATCCACGGGCTGGAGACGGGCCGTCTCGGCGGCGCGGTGCTCGGCGACGTCTTTCCCGACGCCAAGCAGATCGGCCGCCACAGGCTGGCGATGAACCGCCAGGACGTCCTCGAATGTGCCGCATCGCGCTATACCTACTCGCCGAATACGCTGGCGCTGCAGGAAGCCATGCGCCAGGACGTGAAGCCCCTCGCGGTGGTCGGCGTGCCCTGTCAGATCGACGGGGTTTGGCTGCAGCAGACATCCAGCATTCAGCTTGAAATGAGCCAATGGTACAAAGAGAACATCGCGCTGACGGTTGGCCTCTTCTGCTCGGAGAGCTTCACCCACGAAAGCATCGAGAGACTGGCGGAAATCGTTGAAGTCGAGCCGCACCGCATCGACAACATCAACATCAAGGGCAAGGTCGTGGTCCGGCTCGACGATGGCGAGGTTCTCACCACATCGCTCAGAAAGTATCGCGAGTGGGCCCGTCCGGCCTGCCTCTACTGCCTCGACTATGGGGCGGAGAACGCCGATATCGGCGCGGGTGGCATCGGTATGGACGACTGGACCATGACCGTGATCCGCACGGATGCGGGTCACGAGGCGTTCCAGGCGGCGATCGACGACGGCAAGATCGAGACGCGGCCCCTGGAAGACGAACCGAAGGGCGAGTTCCTGGCCAACAAGCTATCCATGGACAAGCGCAAGAACCGGCCCTTGCCGGCGCAGATGCCGACCTATCAGGAGCGTCTGGCGCTGGATTACCTCGATCCCAAGACCTTCTATACGAAGGGGCCTGGTGCACCGGCTGTAGAAGCAGCGCCGGAAGGGGACAAGAAATGAACGTAACCACCAAACCGAACGCGGGCGACGCTGCAGCAACGCCAAAGCGTCAGCTATCCGATATCAGCGTCATGGTCGCGGGGCAGGGCGGTGATGGCTCGCTGACGATTGCCTCGCTGCTGTCGGCGCAGTTCGCATCAAGGGGACTTCATCTCTATTCGACCAGCAACATCGCGTCCCGCATCAAGGGCGGGCACGCCGCCGCTTTTCTGCGGGCCTCGGTCGTGCCGACGGGATGCATGGGCGATCACATCGACCTGCTTGTCGCCTTCGATGACGAGGCGGTGGAGATGGCGGCGCCGAACATGGCGCCGGATGGCATCGTCGTCTTCGATGCCTCGAAGGGCGCGCCGCCGGAAGGCATTCTTGCCGATACCATCCAGGTCTTTGCCGTGCCGTTTGGCCGTCTCGCCGTTCGGGATCTGGGTCGTGATTTGCTCAAGAACTGCCTCGGTTTTGGTATCGTGTCCCGCATCCTGGGCATCGTTGACGATGCGGCGGAAAGCAGTCTTCGCCAGCGCTTCAAGCGCCTGCCTGCGGCCGTGGTCGAAACCAATGTCGAGGCCTTCCGGATCGGTCTGTCGCACGCCGATGAAATCGGGCTTGGCGAAGGTACGAGCCCCTGGACGGTCGATGAAGCCGAGCGTGAAGAGCATCTGATGATCGCCGGCAACGAAGCCTTGTCCTTTGGCTTCCTGGCTGCCGGTGGCCGGTTCTATGCGGGTTATCCGATTACGCCGGCGAGTGAAATTCTCGGCTGGCTGCAACGGCATTTGCCGAAATATGGCGGTATGGCCATTCAGGCGGAAGACGAGCTGTCCGCGATCAATATGGCGACCGGCGCGGCGCTGACCGGAACGCGTTCCATGGCGGCTTCGTCCGGGCCCGGCTTCGTCCTGATGCAGGAAGGTGTCAGTCAATTGGGATCGGCGGAAATTCCGCTGGTCGTCGTCGATTGCCAGCGCGCTGGCCCGTCTACTGGCATGCCGACGAAGGTCGAGCAGAGCGATATCGGCACCATGATCAATGGCGGCCACGGCGATTATCCCAAGGTTGTCCTGTCACCGGCCAATCAGGGCGACAGTTTCGTGATCGGCGCCTTTGCAACCAATCTGGCGCAACGTATTCAGGGGCCGGTAATCATCGCGATGGACCGTGCCATGTCGCAGGATTCGACAACCGTCAAACCCTTCGATCTGGAAGGCATCACCGTCGATAACGCCAAGCGTCTTACGCGCGAAGAAGTCCTGAAACTGGAAGAATACAAGCGCTACAAAATTACCGACGATGGCGTGTCCCCATGGGCCGTGCCGGGTACGCCGGGCGGCCAGAACCTGGTGACGGGCAACGAGCGTAACGAATGGGGCCTCGTTTCCGCGGAGCCGAAGAACCGCAACAAGATGATCGACAAGCGGGCCCGTAAGATCGAGACGGTGCGCGACGACCTGCCCAAAGGCTGTCGTTGGGGCGATGCAAAAGCGCCCATCGGACTGCTGGGCTTTGGCTCTGCGGGTCCGATCATTGAACGCGCAGCTATCCGGTTGGCGGAGGCCGGGACGGATGTCCAGGTTCTCCGGCCCCGCACGATCTGGCCGGTTCTCGACGAAACGATCGACTTTATCCGCCAGTGCGAACGGGTCTATGTCATCGAATACAACGAAGCGGGACAGCTTGCACACACGGTTAGCGGTGCCGGAGCACCGAAGGAAAAGATGGTAAGTCTTCGTAAATATGACGGCACGCCTTTCCGGGCCGTCGATATCGCCAATACTGTCCTCGAGAAGGAGGCTGCGGAATGACCAAGACCTATACACCTGCCGAACCGATCTGGTGTGCCGGTTGTGGCGATTTCGGTGTGCAAGGCGCGCTTGAACGGTCCCTGATCGACCTTAACATTGCCAAGCACGACGTGATGATCCTGGCCGGCATCGGCTGTTCTGGTACGTTGCAGAACAATGTCGGGACGTACGGCTATCACGCGCTGCATGGCCGCGTTCTTCCTGCGGCGACGGGCGTTGCTTTCGCCAATCCAGACCTGACGGTTATCGCCGTCGGTGGGGATGGCGATGGATTTGCAATCGGCGCCGGACACTTCGTCCATAGTGTCAAGCGGAACCCCAATCTCGTTTATATCGTCATGAACAACAGCGTCTACGGCCTGACCAAAGGCCAAGACTCGCCGACGATGGATTCCAGCGCTGCCGAGGGTTTGGATTCGACGCGCTTGGCGCTGTCGATTCCGGGTGCGAGCTTCATCGCCCGCGGTTTTTCCCGCTGGTCGGCGCAGCTGCATGAGCTCACCGTTGCCGCACTGGAGCATACCAGAGCGGGACGCGGCTTCGCCTTCCTGGAAGTGCTGTCGCCTTGCGTCACCTACAACGACACGTATGCAAGTTGGGAATCGATGCTGGACAATCTCGACGAGGACCCGGATTACGATCCGACCGATTTGTCGATGGCGTTCTCGCGCGGTGTGGCCCTGGATGCCGAAGGCCGTATGCCGGCGGGAGTCATTTATCGCAACGATGGCGCGGTTGGCAAAGAAGCGCCACCGTCGATGGCGGGTCAGGATTTGAACCCGGCGCAGCATCTCGATGCGTATCGCGGCATCATGAACTCTTACGCGGTTTGAAACTGGCTTGAGTGAGTGACGTGTTATCGATGTTTCGCGCTTCACCAGCTTGTCTTAACGTCACGCTCAAGTTCGATCCTACCAGATTCACACGGTTCCGGACCATGTCACGGAAGCGCGTCAGCACCCCCTCCCTAACCCTGAACGGTCATCAAAGCCGTTCAGCCCCTCGAGGGGGAGGGGATAATTTAAACAGATCAACAGGTTATTCTCCTGCCCCTCAAGGGGGGAGGACTAAGGTGGGGGTGGACGGCGGTGACATTCAGTCTTTTCGCGATAGTCCCTGTGCAGTGGAAGCGCGCCCGTTGTGAGCACACGGCGACTCACCCTTAGTACGATTGACGGCGTTCCCTTGGTGCGGCCGGGGGATGACGTGACGGCTATCTTGCTGGATGCACTGAAGGTGTCCGGCGACGCGCTGGCCGATGGCGACATACTGGTCGTTGCCCAGAAGATCTTTTCCAAGGCGCAGGACCGTTACGCGAAACTCTCCGACGTCGTTCCGTCGCCGCGCGCGCAGAAACTGGGCTTGGAGATCGACAAGGATCCACGGATCGTCGAGTTGATCCTGTCGGAGGCAAATGAGATCGTGCGCTATCGGCCGGGCGTGTTGATTGTCGAGCATAAGCTCGGCTTCGTGATGGCCAACGCCGGTATCGACGCTTCCAACGTCGCCGAGGACGGCGATGAAGATGATCGCGTCCTGCTGCTGCCGATAAACCCGGATGGAGACTGCGCACGGATGCGCGCTGAAATCCGGGAGCGCGCCGGTGTCGATGTAGCGGTCATTATGAATGACAGTGTCGGGCGCGCCTGGCGGAGCGGCACCGTCGGCATTGCGATCGGCGTCGCCGGTTTGCCGGCAATTCTCGATTTGCGCGGCGAACACGACATGTTCGGCCGGCCCCTGAAGACATCCATTGTCGGTATCGCCGACGAAATCGCGGCGGCGGCGTCGGTGCTGCAAGGACAGGCGGACGAGGGCGCGCCGGCTGTCGTGATCCGCGGCTATGCGGTTGAAGGGGAACCGACCACGGCGCAGGCGCTGGTCCGCGACAAGAGCGAGGATCTGTTCCGGTGATCGAATGCGTTGCGCTGTCGGGCGGGGTCGGCGGGGCCAAATTGGCGCTCGGACTGTCGAAGGCGATGGACCCGGCGTCGCTGCTGATCGTTGCCAATACCGGCGACGACTTCGATCATCTGGGCCTGCGCATCTGTCCCGATATCGACACGGTGAGCTACACCTTGGGCGATCTGGCCAACCCGGAACTCGGCTGGGGGCGTCGCGACGAAAGCTGGTCCTTTATGGAAACGCTGAAGACGCTCGGCGGCGAGGCGTGGTTCAATCTGGGCGACCGGGACCTGGCCTTGCATGTCGAGCGCACGCGGCGGCTCCAGGCAGGCAACACTTTGAGCGTGGTAACAACGGACATGGCGGCGCGCTTTGGTATCGCGTCGACCATCGTCCCGATGAGCGACGATGACGTGCGGACGATTGTCGATACCCCTGGGGGACCCCTGGCGTTCCAGCATTATTTCGTGCGCGAGCGGTGCGAGCCGAAGGTCACCGGGTTCCGCTTTGCGGGCGCGTCCGATGCGCGTCCCAGTCCGGCGTTTCGGGGCGCCTTTGAGGGCAGGGACCCGGCGATGGTGATTATCTGCCCCTCCAACCCTTTTATCAGTATCGATCCGATCCTCGCGGTTTCGGGCGTGCGCCGCATGTTGGAAGCAAGCCGTGCACCGGTCATCGCGATATCCCCGATTGTTGGCGGCAAGGCGATCAAGGGACCGACCGCCAAGATGATGGATGAGCTGGGGATGCCCGCGACGGCGCTGGAAGTGGCGAAGCATTATACGGGGTTGATTGACGGCTTCGTCCTCGATGAGGCGGACCGCGAAGTGGCCGGTGCCGTACGGGATTTGGGGCTCGGTGTACTTGTGACGAATACTGTGATGAAATCTTTGGATGATCGTGTATCGTTGGCGCGCGAGGTCATCGCGTTTTCCCAGCAGGTGAGTGAAAAGTAAGAGAAACATGTGGGCCGTACTGCCAGCCAAGAACTTCAATGACGCCAAGCAACGGCTTGGCGGCGTGCTCGACGCCGAGGAGCGGCGCGGGCTGTTTCGTACGATGTACGAAGACGTTTTGACATCGCTGTGCGCCGTATCCGCACTCGAAGGCGTGCTTGTCGTAACGCGGGACGAAACTGCCGCCGCGCTGGCCAGGCAGCATGGCGCGGAAGTTCTCATCGAAGCGGAAAATCTCGGTCAGACGGCAGCGGTTGAAGCGGCCACGGCATGGCTGGCGGGGCAGGGCGCAGAGGGGATGCTGGCGGTGCCCGGCGATGTTCCGCTTGTGCCGGTGGAAGAGATAGAAGCCGTATTGGCGGCGCATGAAACCAGCCGCGGCATGACCATCGTGCCGGCGCGGGATGAGCGCGGATCGAATTGCATCGCCTGTTCGCCACCGGACCTGATTTCCTTTCATTTCGGCAATGACAGCTTCCAGCCTCATCTCCAAGCGGCAAGAGAAGCAGGCGTTGAGCCGAAAGTTCTCCGGTTGCCCGGGATCGGGCTCGATATCGACCGGCCGGACGATTTGGCAGCGTTGATCGCGGAAGCGGGCGAAAGCCGTGCGCAGAGCTGGCTGCGCGAGAATGGGATTGCAGAACGGATCGCGGTTACGGCATGACGGAAACACTCAATCATAATGCCGCCCTGGCGTTGGCTGACGAGGCGGACTACCGGACTTTGATGGCGCGCGCAGCGGCGTTGCGCGACCAAGGGCATGGCAAGACGTTCACCTATTCCCGCAAGGTCTTTATTCCGCTGACCCAGCTGTGCCGCGATGTGTGCCATTACTGCACCTTTGCCCATCCGCCGCGGAAGGGGCAGCGCGCCTTCATGACCCGAGAAGAAGTCCTGGACGTCGCCCGCGCGGGGGCTAGGGCAGGCTGCAAGGAAGCGCTGTTCACGCTCGGCGACAAGCCGGAGTTGCGCTATCGCGTCGCCCGCGAGGAACTGGAAGAACTCGGGCACGAAACGACGATTTCCTACCTGACGGAAATGGCAGCTCTGGTGTTCAAGGAAACCGGATTGCTGCCGCATATCAATGCCGGCGTCATGACGGAGGCGGAGATTGCCGCCTTGCGCGAGGTTTCAGTGAGCCAGGGCTTGATGCTGGAATCCCTATCGCCGCGGCTGCTGGAAAAGGGCGGACCGCATTTCGGCTCGCCGGACAAGAACCCCGATGTCCGGTTGGAGACGATGCGCGCCGCGGGACGGCTTGCCGTACCGTTCACCACTGGCATCCTGATCGGGATCGGCGAGACGCGGCGCGAGCGGATCGAGTCGCTGCTGGCGATCCGTGACCTGCATGACGAGTTCGGCCATATCCAGGAAATCATCGTCCAGAATTTCCGCGCCAAGGCGGACACCAAGATGGCCGATGCGCCGGAGCCCTCGACCGAGGAACTCTTGTGGACGATCGCCGTCGCGCGGCTGATCTTCGGCCCCGAAATGACGATCCAGGCGCCGCCGAACCTCAGCCCCGGTGCGCTGCAGGAACTGGTCACGGCGGGACTAGACGATTGGGGTGGCGTGTCGCCGGTAACGCCGGACCACGTCAACCCGGAAGCGCCGTGGCCGCATCTCGACGCACTGGCGAAAGAAACCGCCGCGTGCGGCAAGACGTTGATCGAGCGGCTGGCGATTTACCCGGCCTACGCGCTCGACGGCGACCGCTGGCTCTCCAAACCGTTCCGTACCTCGGTGCTGCGCAGCGTCGATGCCGACGGGTTCCCGCGCACCGATGGCTGGATGACCGGCACGCCGTCTGCACCACCGGCGCTGGCCGCCGGACCGTCGGCACCGATCAGCGATGATCTCAACGTGATCCTGGACAAGGCACAGGCGGGTGGCGATCTGAGCGAAAGCAACGTGGTCCGCCTGTTCAAGGCGCGCGGCACGGAAGTCGCGGCGATCTGCAACGCCGCCGACGCGCTGCGCCGTCAGGTCAATGGCGACACGGTCACCTATGTCGTGACGCGCAACATCAACTACACCAATGTCTGCTACTTCAAATGCCAATTCTGCGCCTTCTCCAAGGGCAAGCTGAGCGAGAACCTGCGCGGCAGGCCGTACGATCTCGACATCGATGAGATTACCCGGCGCGCGGCCGAGGCGTGGGAACGCGGCGCGGTCGAAGTCTGCATGCAGGGCGGCATTCATCCCGAATATACCGGCGAGACCTATCTGGAGATCTGCCGTGCCGTAAAGGCGGTCACGCCGGACATGCATGTGCATGCCTTCTCGCCGCTGGAGGTTTGGCAGGGCGCCCAGACGCTTGGTATCAGTCTCGACGACTATCTTGGCCGGCTGCGCGACGAAGGCCTTGGCTCGTTGCCCGGTACGGCGGCGGAAGTCCTCGACGATGAAGTCCGCGCGATCCTCTGCCCCGACAAGGTGAACACGGCGCAATGGCTCGAAGTCATGGAAGCGGCACACAAGGCAGGGCTGCGCACGACCGCGACGATTATGTATGGCCATGTCGACCAGCCGGAACATTGGGCGCGCCATTTGCTGCGCCTGCGCACCTTGCAGAAAAAGACCGGCGGCTTCACCGAGTTCGTGCCGTTGCCCTTCGTCGCGGAAGAAGCGCCGCTTTATCTCAAAGGCAAGGCCCGGCGCGGTCCGACTTTCCGCGAGGCGGTGCTCATGCATGCCGTGGCACGGCTCGCGCTGCATCCGCATATTCCCAATATTCAGACCTCTTGGGTGAAGATGGGCCCCGAGGGCGTGAAGGCATGCCTCAATGCCGGCGTGAACGATCTCGGCGGGACTCTGATGAACGAAACCATCACCCGCGCCGCGGGCGCTGCGTTCGGACAGGAAATGCCGCCCGAGGCGATGGAAGAGATGATTCGCGCCATCGGCCGCACGCCGAAACAGCGCACGACTCTCTATGCCGAGGCGCCTACAGGGCAAACGGACGCGTCGTTTGGTGCTGACGAACTCGGCGAGGTCGTCAACACCCCGGCCCGCAAATATGAACGCGCGGCAGGAAGTGAACCCCGCGTCCTGCTGCGCCCCGGTCTCGACGCCGCGGATTGAGCGCATTCATCGCAAATTTTTCCCTCATTTCAACCCTCTCCCTGGGGCTGAACGGTTTTGATGACCGTTCAGGGAGGCCCCCGCGTAGCGGGAGGGTGAGGGGACAGGCAGCACTCGATTGACAAACTAAATTCGCCTCACGACCTATCTGTTTATGATCCATTTCCGCCCTCTATCGCCGGATGACTTCCCGATGCTGCAGGACTGGCTGCAACGTCCTCACATTCGAGAATGGTGGGACGATGGCGACGACACACTCGATAAGGTCGCCGCGCATTATTCCCGGAGCCCGGAGGAGACGAAGCGGTTCTTAGCCGTGGTCGATGGCGTGGACGCGGGTTATTTCCAATATTCCCGGCTTGGCCCGACGGAAATCGGTGTTGATCAGTTTCTCGCGGACGGTGGTGCCTTATCTCAGGGGCTCGGGGCACGGTGTCTCACGGAATTCGTCACGCTGATCGATGGGCGCGAGGCTCCGGACACGATCTCCCTCGACCCGCATCAGTCCAACCGACGCGCCATCCGCTGCTACGAGAAATGCGGTTTCGTTCATGACCCCGCGCAATCGGACGCAGATATCTATTTCATGCTAAAAGTGCGCGAGGAGGCAATATGACCAACACCATAGATTACAGCGCACTCCCATACCCCGTTCGCGGCGATCTCGCCGCCGCGCACCGGCGAGGATGGGAACGGCTGGCAGCGGCAGGAACCTGGTGGGATGGGGCGACGCGGATTGCCATCGCGGCGGAAGCACGCAGAGCCCGGACCTGTGATTTTTGTGCGAAACGGCGCGACGCGTTGTCGCCCTACGCGGTGCAGGGAGAACACGATACCACGAACAGTCTGCCGATTGCGCTGATCGAAGTCATCCACCGGGTCGCAACGGATCAGAGCCGCCTGACCCGCGCTTTCTATGATACCGCACTCGAAAGCGGGATATCGGACGGCGAATATGTCGAGACGATCGGCGTCATCGCCACGGTCTTCGCCGTCGATGGCTTCACCCGCGCGATAGGCCTGCCGGATTTTGCGCTGCCCGATCCGCAGCCCGGCAACCCGAGCCGTCATCGGCCAGTTGGCGCCAAGACCGATCACGCCTGGGTCCCGCGGGTCGCGCCGGAAGACGTCACCGATGCCGACGCAGGGCTCTATGACGGGCTCGGCGGCGCGAACATCCACCGTGCGCTCAGCCTGGTCCCGGCAGAGGTGATGGGCTTTTTCGATATCGACACCGCACAGTATCTACCCGACGCGGCGCTGCGCGACTTCAGTACCGAATACCGCGATCTGACCCACGCGCAGATCGAATTCCTGGCGGCGCGGGTGTCCGCCATCAACCAGTGCGTCTATTGAACCACCAGCCATGCCGTGCTGCTCCGTGCGAGCGGCCAACACACTGGAGACGATTACGACCTGGCGAACATCCACGGTTCGGAGGATGCTCGCATCCCTCATGCGGCAGTGCTGATCGCCTTCGCTGACGCGTTCTATAGCGAACATACCGGAGCGTTGGACGGCGCGCGCGAAACGTTGCGGGCAGCCATCGGCGACGCGGCTCTGGTTGACGCGGCCGGGATCGTCGGGATTTTCGACGCCGTCGTCCGGATCGCCGATTCCACCGGCACGCCGCTCGAAGACTACAAGGCGGAAATTTCCGAGGATCTGCGCGAAGAACTCGGTATCAACGATTTCCCTTCGGCGCGAGATGTCTGACTACCGTAGCGCGCGGTAGACCGCGTCCGCCGCGTCGAGGAAGCGGTCGTCCTGGCCGAGATGCCCGATCACCTGCAGTCCGATCGGCAGGCCTTGCGGGCCGGTGAACAGCGGCAGGTTGATCGCTGGGCCGTATAGCCCCGTCCAAATCCGGTTGAAGGGCGGCTCGCCGATGGTCGTCAGGTCGGCGGGGGCTTCGCCGGGGGCGCTCGGCGTGATCAGCACGTCCCAGTCTTGCAAGGCCGCGGCGTAGCGCTTGCGATAGTCGCCCAGCGCGGCGAGCCCGGACTGATAGGCCGCCGCGGTGACTTTCAGGCCGTTCGGCACGCGGTTGCCGCGCAAGTTCTCGCTCAGCAGTTCGGGATAATTGATCCACTCATAGGACAGGGTCCGCGAATACTCATAGCCGGACACCGCGTCGAACCCTTCCATCGCGGCCTCGAACCCATCGGGCAGGTCGAAATCCGTCACTGTCGCCCCGGCGGCGGATAAATCCCGCGCGGCACCCTCGAGACAGGCCTGCGTCGGCGCGTCGGCCAGGTGCCAGTTCGGCGTGCGGCAGAGGCCAATGCGCAGATCGCCAATCGCCGGTGGTTGGATCGGCCGGTAGGGCGCACCGGTCAGCACCGCGCGCAGCAGCGCCTGGTCGTCCATCGTCCGGCTCATCATGCCCAGCGTATCGACGCTGCGGGTATTGTCGTGCACGCCCAGCGGGTTGTAGTCGCCGTAGCTTGGCTTGTAGCCGATGCAGCCGCAGAACGCGCCGGGCCGCACGATGGACCCGCCGGTCTGCGTCCCGAAGGCGACCGGCACCATGAAATCCGCCACCGCCGCCGCCGAGCCACTCGACGAGCCGGCCGGAGAATGCGCCGGGTTGTGCGGGTTCTTCGTCTTGCCCGCATGCTGCGACGCGAATTCCGAGGTCACCGTCTTGCCGAGCGTCAGCCCGCCGGCACCCCGGACCAGGGTCACACAGGGCGCGTCCGTACAGGGTTGGTTGTTCGCGTGGATCGGCGAGCCGTGCCGCGTTGGCATGTCCTTGGTGTCGATAATGTCCTTCACGCCGAGCGGCACGCCATGGATCAGACCCTTCGACGGCAGGGCGTCGATGGCGCGCGCATCCGCCAGCGCCTTGTCCGGATCGAGATACTCCCACGCATCGACGGCCGGCTCGCGTTCGGCGATGCGGTCGAGCAGGGCGCGCGTCACCGCCTCGCAGGAAGTTTCGCCAGCGTCGATCTTGGCCGCGATGTCTTTTGCGGAGAGGTGCGTCAGATCCATGGGGTTTTCCTGCTAGTGATTAACCAAACTATTACCCCAACACACCCCGCCGTCATCCTCGGCTTGATCGAGGATCCATGCGACGGTGGGGTTTTACGGTCAGGGCTGGATCCTCGATCAAGCCGAGGATGACGGTAAAGCGATGGGGCGGAGCCCCGTCCTCCGACCCCTCCCTCAATCCCCGAAGAACACCCCGTCCTTGAAGATCACCGGCACCTGTTTGTTCTCCTTGGAGTCGCCGACCAGCGGCTTGCCGTCGCGGCCGAGGCGGTCGATCTTGTCCTGCTTCTGGAAGTTCGGCGTGCCGACCCGCAGCATGACGAGGCATTCGTCCGTGCTGGTCGCGTTGAACCGGTACAGCATGCCCTTGGGCATCATGAAGCCCTGGTTGGCGGCAACGTCCTGCGTCTCGCCGTCCGGGCCGTAGAACCGCGCGCTGCCCTGTAGGATGACGAAGACGTGGTCTTCGGTCGGATGGGCGTGCAGCTCGTTCTCGCCGCCGGACGCATAGACCTTGAGCCGCACCGACATATCTTCTGTCGCCGCCAGCACCGTATCGGTGCGCCCCTGTTCCAGCATCTGCGCCTTCATACTGAACAGGGTGGGCTTCGAGGTCTCGGTTGCCGCGATCTGGTCGTCGAAGATCGATTGCGAGCTGAGCGAGGGTTTCGGCATCAGGGCGGTGTCGTCCATGGGATATCTCCGTGGCGAAATGGAATGGCGATCCTGCTCCTATAATGCGCGGGCAGACGCGCGCGATCAAATCGGCGGCAGTACGCGGCGACACCGGCCGCGAAAACCGGACCGCCGCCGGCCGGGACGGAAGCAATCGAAACAATTTTCTCGAAACCGGAAACGCGTCTGAAACATCGGGCTTCTATGACGGGCCGGTCAAAACCGCCACTGCGCCGCATCGGCGCATCAAGGCGGTACGACATCAGGATATGGAAGGAGTACATTATGAGTCAGTGTGTCGTTGCAGAAGGCGAAGAGATCTTCGCGGCGCAAAAGGCCTATCGGAAACAGGTAAAATTCGGCAACCCGCCGCGGTCCGCGCTCGTCGCCGCCACGATCGTCTATCTCCAGCGCAACCCGTCGGTCCCCGTGATCGAAGCCCGCAACCGCGTCGCAAGGGCCGTCGGCATCCGGAGCGGCTGACGACGGGGCGGCGGTCCGAAACGCTTGGAAATCCCGGGCCGCGATTTTACCCTGGTGCCAAACCGACCTATCGGGAGGGCACCATGCTGACAGCGGACGAAATCGCGCGCTACGAGGAGGACGGGTACGTCATTCCACAGGCGTTCCGGGTCGACCCCGAAACGCTGGCGGCATTGCGCGAGGCACTGGACGCGGTGCTCGCGGGGAATCCCGACATCATGCCGGACCGGATGATCAACCCGCATCTCCATGGCGGGCCGCCCTACGGCGTGAAGGGGCATGCGGCGTTCGACGCCATCGCGCGCGACTCCGCGGTCCTCGACATGGTGGCAGCGGTGATCGGGCCGGACGTGATCCTGTGGCTGAGCCATCTGTTCTGCAAGCTGCCGGACACGCCCCGCGCCGTACCGTGGCATCAGGACGGCCAGTACTGGCCGATTCGGCCCTGGGCGACCTGCACGGTGTGGCTGGCGCTGGACAAGGTCGACCGCGAGAACGGCGCGATGCGGGTCGTGCCCGGCTCGCACCGGCGGCGGGATTGGGCGCATCACGCCGACGCCAGCCCGGACCTCACCCTCAATCAGGTGATCGGCGACGATCAACTGGCGGAACAAGACACCCGCTATATCGAACTGGAGCCGGGGCAGGCCTCGCTGCACGATGTGGGCATCGTGCACGGCTCGGCCGCCAACCGCTCCGGCCGCAGGCGGGCCGGTCTCGCCCTGCGCTACATGCCCGCGACGTCAGGCCTGCACCGTGACGACGTGCTGCCGCTCGCCAAGTTCGACTGGACCACGCTACCGATCGAGCTGGTGCGCGGCGAGAACCGCAACGCAGTCAATAACTTTGCGGTGGGTCATACTAAGAATTGAGACGTTGGCAAACGTAATCGCTTCCCATCGTTTCGAACCTGTGATACCTGATCCGCGCCGTTGGGCCCCGGTGGGCTCAGTTTGGCGACCTTACGCCACACACAATTGGAGGTGTATCATGCCTAAGCACCGCAAAGACGACCCCGCGCCGTCCTTTTGAGGTCACGCGCAAGCGTCGAAACTCCTATCCGTCCGAAACGAAGGTCAAACGCGGTGAACGCTATGTTCACGGCGACGTCGAGCTTGTCGAAAAGCTAGGCCGCGAGGATCTCTGCCCCTGTGGCTCGGGACGGAGATTTCAAACGTTGTTGTCTGAAAACGAAGCGCTATGACGGTGTCGAACGACAGCATTACTTTCAGGGAATGATCGTCTTGGCCGGGGGTGGAGACGGTCATTTCGAAGGTTGACGCGAGAATTCAGAGTCAGGTCTTGCGATCCGACAAAAATTGCTGATGGCGTCGCTGTTCGTGAGCAAAATGTTGCATTGCAAGACCTGACCCCGAATATTGCAAACATCTTCTTCGTCTTCCAACTCTTTGCCGCCTGCTCCGCGTCATAGGCGTTAATCGACACTTGCATGTTGAGCTAAAGTTGCGCCGATGTGTTCAGCGCCTTGGATAGGAGGATCGCATGCTTGGAGTTACAGGCGCGTGTCCGTTGATAAGCCTGCTGAGTCGCCTTTGCGAGACCTTGATTGCGTCCGCTAATTCGCTGATTTTGACACCGCGCTGTTTAAGAAATTCCTCTTGCAGAATGGTCCCAGGCGTAGTGGGACGGCGCTCGTATTTTAGTCCAACCATGTTATCCTTTATGGCAATAACGGTAGACACCAAACTACCAAATTGTCGTTTTGGTGTCTTCTTTGCCAGTTTGGTAATGCGGCTGCGACTTATCCTCCACTTCGCGCCGTAATCCCAACCCCCGGCGTAGGCCGCTCGTAAAGCACATCGCGCCGGAACCGAAACAGTTCCGCCGGCCGGCCGGGGCTGCGCCGGTCCTGCTGGCCCGTCGGTTCGACGAGCCGGTTGTTCACCACCAGCCGCCGGAAGTTCTGTTTGTGCAGGCTGACGCCGGCGAGGCTTTCGGCGACTTGTTGTAGCTGCAGCAGGGTGAAGGCCTTGGGCAGGAGTTCGAAGACCACGGGGCGGTATTGCAGTTTGCCGCGGATGCGCCCCAGCGCTGTGGCCATCATGCGGCGGTGGTCTAGGGCGGCGAGGCGGCCGGTGGCGGTGCGGGCGGTTTCGCACAGGTTGGTGTCGTCGGCGGGCTTGCCGTTATGGGTGCCGCGGTCGCGGTCGGCTTCCTGGACCAGCCCGGCCTCGTACAGCACCTCGTAGCGCTCCAGCACGCGTTCCATGTCCCAATGCGCGTTGTCGGCGGCAAAGGTTATAGAGAGGCGCTCTCGGCGCGCCCGGCCCTCGGCAGCGTCATCGGCGTCGCCGGCCCAATGGTGAAGCGCCGGCAGGATCACTTGATCGATGATCTTCGGCCGCCCCTTGCGCCAGTCCTCCCATGGCAGGAAGTCGTAGGCATCGCGCCATTCCGCGTCGCCCGAGAGTTGCGCCTGGCGGACCAGCGCCAGATAGCCGACCGAGATGACCCGCGGTCCGCCGGCCAGCTCGCGCGGGTCGCGGAAGCGGTCGCCGAAGGTGTAGAGCTGCTCGACATAACCGATCGGCAGCCCGGCCTGCTCGTCGACCCAGCCGCGCAGAGCGATCTCCAAGGTGCGGTGATGCTCCGGTTCGAACGGGCCGAAAGGCAGGGCGGGGCCGTCATGGTCCGGTGGTTGGCTGTGATGCTCCAGCACGAGGAAGCGCGGGACCTCGTCGGTGACGGCGAGGATGACCGCGTTGAGCACGAGCAGGGTGGCGGCGGGGGCGGTCATGCGCGGGGTGGGGTGGTCATTAGCCTTGGGACATCGCCGTCCACCCCCACCCTAGCCCTCCCCCCTCAAGGGGGAGGGGAAAATGGGCCGGAAGGAGAAACTGTCGGCGCGTCACCACGAAAGAACATCCCCTCCCCCTTAGAGGGGGGAGGGCTAGGGAGGGGGTGGACGGCGGTTTGAGTGGAAAGTCCTTCATCTCGTGCCGGTGACCACCCTCAACCGCCCGCCGTCGCCAGCGCCTGGTCGAGGTCGGCGATGATGTCGGCGACGCTTTCGATGCCGATCGACAGACGCACGACTTCCGCGCCCGCACCGGCGGCCGTCAATTGCTCCTCAGTCAATTGCCGGTGCGTCGTTGAAGCGGGGTGGATGATCAGCGATCGGCTGTCGCCGATGTTGGCGAGGTGGCTGAACAGCTCGACCGCCTCGACCATTTTGACGCCCGCGTCGTAGCCGCCTTTCAGGCCGACGGTCATCACCGCGCCGGCACCCCGGGGCAGGTAGCGCTGCGCCAGCCCGTGATACTTGTCGGTTTCCAGCCCCGCATAGCTGACCCAGTCCACCGACTTATGCAGCGAGAGATGCTCCGCCACGGCCTGCGCATTGGCGCAGTGCCGGTCCATGCGCAGCGGCAGGGTTTCGATACCGAGCAGGGTCAGGAAGGCGTTCATCGGGGCCTGCGAGGCGCCCAGATCGCGCAGCCCGATGGCGTGGCCGTAGATCGTGTAGCTGAGTTCGCCGAACGTCTCCGCGAAGGTCAGGTCGTGATATTCCGGCGCCGGTTTCGACAGGCTGGGGAACTTGTCGTTCTGCATCCAGTTGAATTTGCCGGAATCGACGACGACGCCACCAATCGCCGTGCCGTTGCCGCTGAGGAACTTGGTCGTCGAATGCACGACGATGTCCGCGCCATGGTCGAACGGGCGGCACAGATAGGGCGTTGCCATCGTGTTGTCGACGATCAACGGGATGCCGGCCTCATGCGCGATGTCCGCGATGGCGGCGATGTCCATGACGACGCCGCCCGGATTGGCGAGACTCTCGATGAAGATCGCGCGGGTCCGGTCGGTAATCGCGCGGCGGAAATTCTCGGTGTCTTCCGTTTCAACGAATTTCGCACCCCAGCCGAACTTCTTGTAGCTGTGGCCCATCTGGTTGATCGAGCCGCCATACAGCTTGTTGGCCGCAATGATCTCGTCGCCCGGCTGCATCAGCGGAAACAGGGCCAGGATCTGCGCCGCATGGCCGGACGCGGTCGCGGTGCTGCCGACGCCGCCTTCCAGCGCCGCGCAGCGTTCCTCCAGCACCGACACGGTCGGGTTGGTCAGGCGCGAATAGATGAAGCCCGGGACCTGCAGGTTGAACAGCGATGCCGCGTGGTCCGCATCGTCGAAGACGAAGGACGTGGTCTGATAAACCGGCGTCTGCCGCGCGCCGGTGGCCGGGTCGGGCGCGCCGCCCGCATGGACCGCGAGAGTCTCGAAGCCGGGTTCCTGATCGGTCATGATTATGGTGCCTCCTGTGTGTGTTTATTTATTCTGTGTCGTTTTTTGCGCCTATTGATCTTCTACACGCTATCCCTTGAAATCTCATTATCCGTCATCCCCGGCTTGACCGGGGATCCAGTCCTGCACGTGTAGGACCACCGTTGCTTGGACCCCCGATCAAGCCGGGGGTGACGGGAAGAGTAGGGGGCGAGGTCGTGTAAATGATCCAACCGCCCCATCCCCTACAACTTCCGCCGCTTACTCGAAATGACCTTGGAATTGAAGCCGTTCCACGACAGCTCGCCGTTGAGCCGTGCATATTCCACTTTCGGGCAGCGGTCCATCACGACGCGCAGGCCGGCGGCTTCGGCGCGTTCGGCGGCTGGCGGGTTGACGACGCCGAACTGCATCCACACCACCTTGGCGCCGATCTCGATGGCTTCGTCGGTGATCGGGCCCGCCGCTTCGGCGTTGCGGAAGATGTCGACCATGTCGATGGGTTCTTCGATCTCCTCCAGACCGGCGCGGATGGTTTCGCCGAGCAACTCCTTGCCGGCGGAGCCCGGGTTGACCGGAATGACGCGGAAGCCCTTCGCCTGCAGATATTTCATAGCGAAATAGCTCGGCCGGTTCCAGTTGGTCGAGGCGCCGACCATGGCGATGGTCTTTACGTCGGCCAGGATGCCTTTGACATAGACGTCGTCGTAACTGTCGTGGTTCAAACCCTATCTCCCCCGCCACACGGGCGTGCGTTTCTCGATGAAGGCGCCCATGCCTTCTTCGGCATCCTCCGCCATCATGTTTTGTACCATCACCTCGCTGGCATAGGCGTAGGCGTCCTCGACGCCCAATTCGAGTTGTTTGTAGAAGGCTTCCTTGCCAATGGCGATGGTGAGAGAGGATTTGGAGGTGATCTTGTCCGTCATTTCGGACACCTTCGCGTCCAGTTCGCTCTCCGGGACCACGGCGTTGACGAGGCCGATTTCCTTCGCGCGGGCGGAGGTGACCGGGTCGCCCAGCACCAGCAACTCCATCGCTTCCTTGCGGCCGACATTGCGGCTCAGCGCGACCATCGGGGTCGAGCAGAACAGGCCGATATGCACGCCCGGCGTGGCGAACTGCGCCTCCTCGGCGGCCACCGCCAGATCGCAGGTCGCGACCAACTGGCAGCCCGCTGCCGTTGCGATGCCCTGAACGCGCGCGATGACCGGCTGCGGCAGGCGCATCACCCCCAGCATCATCCGCGCGCAGGCGGCCATGGTTTCTTCGTAATAGGCACGTTCGGCATGGGCGCGGAGCTGGCGGATGTCGTGTCCGGCACAGAAGGCCGGGCCGTTTGCGGCGATCACCACCGCGCGCACCGACGCGTCGGCCTTGATGGCGTCGAGCGCGGCGTTCATTTCGCTCAGCATCTCCAGCGAAAGGGCGTTGCGCGCCCTCGGCCGGTTGAAGGTAAGCGTTGCCACGCCGCCGTTATCCTCGCGCAGCAATATATTCTCGTCCGCCTGTACCACCGTGTCCACGATAGTTCTCCGATTTTCGCTTTGCCTGTAGTCCCCCGGACTGTAGTTGTAACAGTGCCTTAACCTCAAGCGAAGCCTTATCCCATGCCCGACAAAGCATCCTTGGCGACACTCGCCGAATTCGAGGAATTTTGCGCCGGCGCGGCCGATTTTCTGCAGGTTTACGACTTCCAGGCCGAACGCATCGAATATGGCGAAGCGACGGTACGGCTGCCTTACGACCGCAAGCATGTCCGGCCCGGCGAGACGATGAGCGGACCGTCGATGATGGCGCTCGGCGATTACGCGCTGTGGGTCGCGGTGGTCGGCGCCTATGGCGTGATGGCCAAGATGGCGGTGACGACCGGGCTCAACGTCAATTTTCTGCGTGCCGCCGGACTGAACGATCTGATCTGCGAGGCGCGCGTGCTGAAGCCCGGCAAACGGCTCGCCGTGGGCGAGGGCACGGTCTATGCCGAGGGCGTCGAGGGACCCGTCGCGCACGTCACCGCCACTTACTCGATCCCGCCCGCGAAATCAGGGACTTAAATAACGGTATTATGATACCGTTACTGCAACGCATTGTTTTCGTTGGCATATTGGGCGATAAAAATCGTTGACCCTCCAACGGATATCGGCATACTGCGCCGCTACCGCTCTACCGGGTTTAAACCGGTACTTAATTTGGACGGGTATTGAGACATGAAGACTTTTTCCATGAAGCCAGCCGACGTGCAGAAGAAATGGCTCGTCGTCGACGCTGATGGTGTCGTGCTGGGTCGGATGGCGGCGGAAATCGCCAAAATCCTGCGCGGCAAGCATCGCCCGGAATTCACCCCGCATGTCGATTGCGGTGACAACGTCATCGTAATCAACGCGGAGAAGGTGCAGCTGACGGGCAACAAGCGCGCCGACAAGACCTATTACCGTCACACGGGATATCCGGGCGGCATCAAGTCGCGCACGGCGGGCGAAATTCTCGACGGCAAGTTTCCAGAGAACGTCGTCATCAAGGCAGTGCAGCGCATGCTGCCGAGGAGCCGGCTGGCGCGAAAGCAACTGAGCAACCTGAAGGTCTATGCCGGCACCGAGCATCCTCATGAGGCGCAAAGCCCGGAAGTGCTGGATATCGCGTCGATGAATTCAAAGAATAAGCGGAGCGCCTGATCATGGCCGACGAAAAAGATCAAGAAACGCCCGAGGCAACCGAAACGCCGGCCGAGCAACCCACAGCCGTCGAGGAAAAGGCAGCCAAGCCGATCCGCGATCTGGCGGATCTGGGCGCCGCGACGGGGCTCACGCAGCCCGACGCGCCAGCAGCCGACACGGCCGCGGCGGATGCGCCAACGGTGGCCAGTATCGACGAGCAGGGCCGGGCCTATGCGACCGGCAAGCGCAAGAACGCCGTGGCGCGGGTCTGGATCAAGCCGGGGGCGGGGCGAATCGTCGTCAATGGACGCGACATCGAAACCTATTTCGCGCGGCCCGTGCTGCGTATGGTCATCAATCAGCCGTTTACGGCGGTCAACCGGGAAAACCAGTACGACGTAAGCTGCACCGTCAAGGGCGGTGGGCTTTCGGGGCAGGCCGGGGCGGTGCGCCACGGGATCAGCAAGGCGTTGACCGGTTTTGAGCCAACCTTGCGTCCGACGCTCAAGTCCGGTGGCTTTCTCACCCGCGACTCACGCGTTGTCGAGCGTAAAAAATACGGCAAGGCCAAGGCACGGAAGAGCTTCCAGTTCTCCAAGCGCTAAACACGAACAACACAGCAGCAGTAAATGCTGCACTTCAAGGGGGCTTCGGCCCCCTTTTTTCTTATCTCAGCCTTGCGGTCGGTGGTCTCCTTCCATAGCCTCATCTTGACGGTGCCTTTCGAGGTGAAACGGGAAGCCGGTGTGAATCCGGCGTGGCCCCCGCCACTGTGACAGACAGCGCCGCGTTCATGTCGCCACTGGTCTCAAGCCGGGAAGGCGAACGCGGATTTGTCTGAAGCCAGGAGACCGGCCGTCTGTCTGAAACACCTAACCCGTGAGGACGGAGGGTCCTCGAAGGAGTAATCATGAAAGCACTACTCTCTGTTTTGGCGGCGGTTTTCGCCGCTTTGCCAGCATTTGCCCATCCTGGCATGGAACAAGGCTCGAGCTTCGTGCACGACGCCTTGCACATGTCCGGCGGTTTCGAGCAGTTGATCCTGGTCGTGGCGATTGCCGTCGGGATTGCGATCTACAAAAAGCGCTTCTAAACATCTTGTGCTTGCGTTCGCGCGCGGTTCGGCGTACATACCGGCGCGCGCGAACCGCGCGGCACTCGTTTTTTGGAGGACATCATGGTTGAGTTGCGACGACGTTCCCGAGGTGAAATGTAACGCGATTCAGAGTCTCTGAAAGATGGATGCTTCGACCAATCGGGCGCCCCTTATCAGGGACGCCCGATTTGTTTTAGACCAGATCGGATTTGTTGGAATCGCCTTTGGCGATCCAGCAATTGCGTGAATCTGGCCTATGCTATCGATAAAGAGCGGATTCACAGGATTAGTTGAACCCAAGTAATGGGTTCCCCTAAACCTGATACGCTCTAGGAGAAGGACCAAGGAAATGACGGCAACGGTATTCATCGACGGCGAGGCCGGTACGACGGGGTTGCAGATCCATGCTCGGCTCGCGGACCGGAAAGACGTAGAGCTCCTGCATCTGTCCGATTCCGAACGTAAGGACCCGCAACGGCGCCAGGCGATGCTGAACCGTGCCGATCTGTCGATTCTTTGCCTGCCGGACGATGCGGCGCGGGAAGCGGTCTCGATGATCGAGGACCCGGACGCGCGGGTCATCGACGCCAGCACGGCGCACCGGGTCGCCGAGGACTGGGTCTATGGCATGGCGGAATATGATGCCGGTCAGACGGCGCGCATCGCCGACGCCAAACGGGTGAGCAATCCGGGTTGCTATCCGGTCGCTACCATCGCGCTGGTGCATCCGCTGGTTGAGGCGGGGCTAATTCCGGCGGACTGGCCGCTGACGATCAATGCCGTATCGGGTTATTCGGGCGGCGGCAAGGGGCTCATCGCGGCGTTCGAGAATGCCGAAGCGGACAATCACACAGACGATAACTTCCAGCTTTACGGTCTCACCCTGGAGCACAAGCACGCGCCGGAGATTCACAAATACACGGGGCTGACGCGCCGGCCGCTCTTCGTGCCGAGTGTCGGCCGTTATCATCAAGGCATGATCGTGCAGGTTCCGCTGCAACTATGGGCCCTGCCAACGCAGCCCACACCGTCGGACCTTCATGCTGTTCTGAGCGACTATTATGCGAGCCGGCGCTTCGTTACCGTTGCGTCTTTGGCGGATATAACGGAAATCAACCGGCTTGAGCCGGAAGCGCTGAACGGCACCAATGAGCTGCGCCTGCACGTCTTCGGCAATGAGGAACACGGCCAGGCGGTTCTGGTTGGCTTGCTCGATAATCTCGGCAAGGGCGCGTCCGGCATGGCCGTGCAGAACATGAACATCATGCTTGGCCTGCCGGAAGATACCGGGCTCGTGTAACCGACTTACTCGGCGGCGGCGGGCTCGCTCGCGCCCGTGACGCGGGCGGCGCAGAATTTGAACTCGGGGATCTTGCCGAACGGGTCGAGCTGCGGGTTCGTCAGCACGTTGGCGGGCGCCTCGGCGAAGCAGAAGGGAATGAAGATCAGCCCTTCCGGCATCGCGCCGTCGACCCGCGCCATCAGTTCGATGGTGCCGCGCCGGGTCTCGACCCGGATCATGTCCCCGGCCTTAAGCCCAAGTTTGTGCAGGTCGCGCGATGACATTTGTGCGATGGCTTCCGGTTCGATCTGATCGAGCACGCGGCTGCGGCGCGTCATGGCGCCAGTGTGCCAGTGTTCAAGCTGACGGCCCGTCGTCAGCACCATCGGGTAGTCGTCGTCCGGCATTTCGTCCGGCGGAATGATGTCCGCCGCCACCAGTTTGCCGCGCCCGGATGCGGTCGGGAAACCGTCACCGAAGACGATCTCGTTGCCCGGTTGATCCGGTGCATCGACCGGGTAGGTGACCGCGCTTTCCCGCTCCAACCGGTCCCAGGTGATGTTGTCGAGCGAGTTCATGACGCCCTTCATCTCGGCAAACACGTCGCTGGGGTGGGAGTAGGTCCAGTCGAGCCCGATGCGGCGGGCGACTTCCTGAATGATCCACCAATCCTGCCGCGCGTCGCCGGGCAGGTCGAGTGCTGTCCGGCCCATCTGCACCTGACGGTTTGTGTTGGTGACAGTGCCGTCTTTTTCCGGCCAGGCAGAGGCGGGCAGAACGACATCGGCGTGAAACGCGGTTTCGGTCAGGAACAGGTCCTGCGCGACGAGATGTTCGAGCTTAGCGAGGGCCTCGCGGGCGTGGTCGGCATCCGGATCGGACATGGCCGGGTTCTCGCCCATGATGTACATGCCCTTGATGATGTCGTCATGGACCGCGTCCATGATTTCGACGACCGTCAAGCCGCGGTTTGGATCTAGCGTGGTGCCCCAGACATCTTCGAAACGGCTGCGGATATCGTCTGAGTCGACGGCCTGATAATCGGGATAAACGATTGGGATCAGGCCTGCATCGGACGCGCCCTGCACGTTGTTCTGGCCACGCAGCGGATGCAGCCCGGTTCCGGGCCGTCCGACCTGTCCCGTGGTCAGGGCAAGGGCGATGAGGCAACGGGCGTTGTCGGTCCCGTGCGTGCTCTGCGAAATCCCCATGCCCCAGAAGATGATCGACGATTCCGCCCGCGCGTAATGGCGCGCCACGGTTCGCAGTGTCTCTGGATCAATGCCACAAATTTCTGACATCGCTTCAGGCGTAAAATCGACGATATGTTTCTTGAGGTTCTCAAAACCTTCGGTCTGAGATTCGACATATTGGCGGTCGTACAGCTCTTCCGTGATGATGACGTTCAGGAGGGCGTTCAGCATCGCGACGTCGGTGCCCGGCTTGAACTGCAGCATGTGGGTAGCGTGTTTGCGAAGCGCCTGACCGCGCGGGTCCATGACGACGAGCGTCGCACCGCGCTTCGTGGCCTGCTTGAAGAAGGTTGCCGCAACCGGATGATTTTCGGTGGGGTTCGCGCCGATGACGATAATGAGTTCGGAGTCCTTGCAAGCGGTGAACGGTGCGGTGACCGCTCCTGATCCGATGCCTTCCATCAATGCGGCGACGGAGGACGCGTGGCACAGCCGCGTGCAGTGATCGACGTTGTTGGTGCCGAAGCCAGTGCGGACCAGCTTCTGGAACATGTAGGCTTCTTCGTTCGAGCCCTTGGCGGAGCCGAACCCGGCGAGGGCGCTGGAACCATCGCGGTCGAGAATGGTTTTCAATCCGCCGCCGGCCTTGTCGAGCGCCTCTTCCCAGGTTGCCTCTCTGAAATGAGTCCAGGGGTTGGCAGGATCGATGTCGATATCCATGCTTTTCGGCGCGTCGTCGCGGCGGATCATCGGCTTGGTCAGACGGTGCGGATGCTTGACGTAATCGAACCCGAAGCGGCCTTTCACGCACAGCCGGTTTTCGTTTGCCGGGCCCGTACGGCCTTGTACGGCAGCGATTTCGTTATCGCTATTGATTTGATAGGTGATCTGACAGCCGACACCGCAATAGGGGCAGACGCTGTCGACCTCGCGCAGCGGCTCGGTCTTACCGATACCGTTCTCGTCGACCAATGAAGCTTCCATTAGCGCGCCGGTCGGGCAGGCCTGGACGCATTCGCCGCAGGCGACGCAGGTGCTGTTGCCCATTGGATCGTCGAAATCGAAGACGATCTTGCTGCCGTGGCCGCGATAGGCCATGCCGATTACGTCGTTGACCTGCACTTCGCGGCAGGCGCGGACGCAAAGATTGCAGTTGATGCAGGCGTCGAGATTGACCGCCATCGCGGTGTGGCTGGAGTCCGCCTTGTGCGGTGTGCGGGCGGGGAGGCGGCTGTCGGAAATCTCGACGTGATCCGCCCAGTGCCAGAACTTGGATTGCGGGTCGTGTGCAACGGGGCGTTCCGGCTGATCCGCCGCGAGCATTTCGAAGACCATCTTGCGCGCGCTCTTCGCACGGTCGGAGGCGGAGTTCACGACCATGCCTTCGTTCGGCGTGCGGATGCAGGACGCCGCGAGAACCCGCTCGCCTTCGATTTCGACCATGCAGGCGCGGCAATTGCCGTCAGGCCGATAGCCCGGGTCCGGCGAATGGCACAGATGGGGAATCTCGACACCAAGCCGTGTGGCGACCTGCCAGATCGTTTCGCCCGGTTGCGCTTCGACGTCGTTGCCGTTCAGCGTAAAGGTAACGGTCATACGACCTCCTCACGGAAATGCTTTAAGACCGAGAATAACGGATTTGCCGCTGCCTGACCTAAGCCGCAGATCGACGCGTCCGCCATGGCCCGGCCCAGTTCTTCGAGCAGCGGAACATCCCATTCGTCATTGGACATCAGGGCTACGGCTTTCTCGGTACCGACGCGGCAGGGCGTGCACTGGCCGCAGCTTTCGTCTTCGAAAAACCGCATCAGATTGCGGGCGACATCGCCCATATCGTCCTTGTCGGACAGGATCACCACAGCATGTGAGCCCACAAAACAGCCCTCGGATTCTAGCTTGCCGAATTCTAAGGGTAGGTCGCCTTTCGATGCGGGCAAGATGCCGCCGGATGCACCGCCGGGCAGATAGGCCTTGAAGCTGTGTCCGTCGGCCATGCCGCCGCAGAACTCATCGATGAGCTCCTGCACGGAAATACCGGCTGGTGCGAGCTTGACGCCGGGTTCGGCGACGCGGCCAGATACCGAAAAGCTTCTAAGGCCCTTGCCGCCGTTGCGTCCCTGGTCGCCGAACCAACCGGCACCCTTTTCGACGATGTCGCGGACCCAGAACAGCGTTTCCACGTTGTTGACCAAGGTCGGCCGGCCGAACAGGCCGACTTGTGCCACATAGGGCGGGCGGTGTCGGGGCAGGCCGCGCTTGCCTTCTATGCTCTCGATCATCGCTGACTCTTCGCCACAGATGTAAGCGCCTGCGCCGCGCCGCAGTTCGATTGCATCTTTCTTTGCGAGGCCGGCAGCAACGAGCTTCGGCATCTCGGCCAGAAGCAATTCGCGGATCTGCGGATATTCGTCCCGGAGGTAGATATAAGCCTTGTCTGCCTCGACCGCCCAAGCGCCGATCAGCATGCCCTCCAGGAACCGGTGCGGATCGGTTTCCAAATAATACCGGTCCTTGAAGGTGCCCGGTTCGCCTTCGTCGGCGTTGACCGTCATCAACCGCGGTTTCGGTTCGGCGCGGACCAGTTGCCATTTTCGGCCCGTCGGAAACCCGGCGCCGCCGAAACCACGTAATCCAGAATCGTCCAAAGCGGCGAGGATATCATCGACGGACGTGCTGCCACCGAGACAGGATCGCAGCAGCGTGTAACCGCCGTCGGCGCAATAGGCGTCGAAGTCCCGATAATCGGGAATGGTTGGCGATGTGTGGCCGTCACTCACGGCGGCGTCAATTGAAGTGGCTGTCGCGTTTGTCACATGGGCATGGCCGATTTCAGCAACCGGCGCGCAATCGCAACGTCCCATGCAAGGAGCGGGCACCACACGAACCGCGCCATTATGCTTGGCCCGAAGGTCTTTGAGCAGGGATTGCGCCCCCATCAATTCGCAAGTCAAGCTGTCACAGACCCTCACCGTGACGGCGGGGGGGCGTTCTTCGTCGTCTTTCACAATGTCGAAGTGAGCGTAGAACGAGGCGACTTCGTAGATCTCCGCCAGCGGTATGCGCATTTCGTCTGCGAGCGCCACCAAGTGCGGCGCGGGCAAGCAACCTTGCGAATCCTGGATCAGATGCAGAAATTCAATCAGGAGATCCCGGTTGCGCGGCTTGTCGCCAAGCAGTGCCGAGACCTCGGCTTGAGCGGTTGGGTCCAGTTGCCGGCCCTTGGGATGGATGCGTCCTTTGCCTCGGCCGCGGCCTGGATGTTTCCGCTTCCGGATCGTCTTATCACCCTCTGACATATGCTACTCCGCGAACCGCTGGCGCTAGAACAGACCTTCGACGTTGCCTGCTTCGTTAATATGAATTTCGTTCGCTGCAGGCACGCGGGGCAGTCCGGGCATGGTCATGACAGCGCCGCAAATGACGACCAGGAACTCCGCGCCGGCGGAAAGACGGACTTCACGGACCGGAACCGTAAAGCCTGAAGGGGCCCCCTTAAGGTCTGGGTTGGCAGAGAAGCTGTATTGAGTCTTCGCCATGCAGACCGGGAATTTCCCGAAGCCGTCCTTTTCGTACTGCTCGATCTGGTTCATGACAGCGCCATCAGCCGTGGCGTCGTCGGCACCGTAAATTTCCTTAGTCACGGTGCGGATCTTGTCCCAGAGCGAAAGATCGTCGCCGTAAAGCGGCTTGAAGTCCGCATCGCCGCTATCGGCGATCTCCGCGACTTTCGTTGCCAGTTCTTCGGTGCCCGCGCCGCCATTCGCCCAGTGCGAGCAGACATAGGCGTTGACGCCAAGCCCATCGCAGTATTCGCGTACAACTGCCATTTCGGCATCGGTATCGGCAATGAACTGGTTGATCGCGACAACCGGCGGCACGCCGAACTTGCGAATGTTGCCGATGTGCCGGCCGAGATTCTCCAGCCCGGCGCGAACGGCTTCTACATTCTCGTTGCCTAGATCGCCACGTGCGACGCCGCCATGCATCTTGAGCGCCCGGACCGTTGCAACGACGACTGCCGCCGACGGCTTCAAGCCGGCCTTGCGGCATTTGATATCGAAGAATTTCTCGGCACCCAGGTCCGCGCCAAAGCCGGCCTCGGTCACGACATAGTCGGCCATCTTGAGTGCAGTCGTGGTCGCCAGAACGGTGTTACAGCCATGCGCGATATTGGCGAACGGCCCGCCATGAATGAAGGCCGGATTGTTTTCCAGCGTCTGGACCAGGTTCGGCATCAGGGCGTCCTTTAACAGGACAGTCATGGGACCGTGCCCCTTCACGTCGCGCGCCCGGATCGGTTGGCGGTCGCGTGTATAGGCGACCACGATATTGGAAAGCCTTTCCTGCAGATCGTCGAGATCCCGAGCAAGGCAGAAGATCGCCATGATCTCCGAGGCGACGGTAATGTCGAAACCGGACTGGCGCGGGAACCCGTTGGCGACACCACCCAGCGAGGTGACGATGTCGCGTAGGGCGCGCTCGTTCATGTCCAGCACGCGGCGCCAGGTCACCCGGCGCGCGTCGATATTCAACTCGTTGCCCCAATAGATATGGTTGTCGACCAGTGCGGAGAGCAGATTGTGCGCCGTGCCAATGGCGTGCATGTCGCCCGTGAAATGGAGGTTGATGTCCTCCATGGGTACGACCTGGGCGTAACCGCCGCCGGCAGCGCCACCCTTCATGCCGAAACAGGGGCCGAGGCTCGGTTCGCGCAGGCAGGTGATGGTGTTCTTGCCGATCCGATTAAGGCCGTCGCCGAGACCGACCGAAGTGGTGGTTTTGCCTTCGCCCGCCGGGGTCGGCGTGATGGCGGTCACCAGGATGAGCTTGCCGTCAGGTTTGCCCTGAAGGGAATTTACATGGTCGAAAGAGACTTTGGCCTTATAGGGGCCGTAGCGGAACAGGTTGTCGTCCGAAATACCCAGTCGCTCGCCGATTTCCCCGATGGGACGCATGGTTGCGGCGCGGGCAATTTCGATATCGCTTTTCGGAGCCATTGATATTCCTCCCAGTCTCTTTTTGTGCGTTCGCGTCAAATGCACGACCGTTTTGATACGAATCCCGATTTTTGACTATTCACGAATGTATTACCACGCTTTTCTTAAGCCGTAACGATACCAAAAGCGCGGAGGTGGCGTCCTGAACAACAAAATCGGGAGGCCAAAGATAATCACATGGCCAAGCCAGAAATCAAACCGGAATTGGTAATAGTAATTTCGGTGATATCGAAGATTTACCTCGGTGGTTCGAGGGCCTTATGCTTGTTGGCAATTCGGCAGTGATACTGAGAGGATTTTCTCATGCATGGATGGCGCGCCCGGATCGGGCTTTTGGTCCCCGCGGTAAACAATACGATGGAGCGGGAGCTCTGGTCGCTGGTGCCAGAGGGGGTAACGGTGTCCACCGCCCGGATCGCCTGCGAGCGGGAAGGGACGGCCGATACGATGCGCGAGATGGAGCATGAGGGAAAGGCTGCCTGCGAACGCGTGATCATGGCGGAACCCCATGTCGTATTGTTTGGCTGCACGAGCGCCAGCTTCTATCAGGGCGCGGCGTGGAACGCCGGGTTCCAGAAGGAGCTCTCGGACATTGCCGGCGTCCCGGCTATTTCGACGACGGGCGCGATGGCCGAATGTCTGCAACGCAACAACGTGCGCAAGGTCGATGTCGTCACCCCCTATGTCGAGACGACGAACGAACGATTGCGCCGCTACCTGGAAAGCGAGGGGATCGAGGTCGCCAATCTTGGCACGTTCGACATGCTGGATATGTTCGATCACGCGCGGATCCAGCCGAGCGACGTTTATCAGAAGGTCAAGGAAACGGTATCGGCAGAGTCAGACGCGGTGTTCATTGCCTGCACGCAGGTGCGCGGGTTGGAAATCGTCGACCTGCTGGAACGGGATCTGGGCAAGCCAGTCTTCAGCGCCAACCAGGCCTCGTTCTGGAAGGCGTTCGATACGCTCGGCATCGACCCTCAGCTGGATGGCTATGGCGGCCTTTTGCGGTCGCTTGGCACGCAGACCGTCCCGGACATATCCCGCAAGACGGCCTGACGGTCGCATGGCGGCGAGCGGCCTTTCGATCGGTGTCGATACCGGCGGGACGTTTACCGATCTTGTCCTCTATGACCGCGGCACAGCCCGCCGTACGGTCTATAAGCTGCCGACAACGCCCGACGACCCGGCGCGTGGCATCCTCGATGGGGTTGCTGCCCTTCTGAAGGAAGCGGAGCGTGCGCCCGATGCCGTCGACCTGCTGGTACACGGGACGACTCTGGCGACCAACGCGATCCTGCAGCGCAACTATGCCAAGACAGGCATGCTGACCACCACGGGATTCCGCGATGTGCTGGAGATCGGGCGGCAACGCCGGCCGAGTTTCTATAATCTGGATGTGTCCAAGCCGGTGCCGCCGGCGACCCGGGACTGTATTTTCGAGATCGACGGGCGGCTCGACGAAACCGGCGCCGAGATCGTGCCACTAGATGAGGATGCGGTCCGTCAGGCGGCGGAGACGTTGAAACGAAGCGATATCGCCGCCGTTGCGATTTGCTTCATGCACGCCTACGCCAATCCCGATCACGAGGCGCGTGCGAAGGAGATCGTCGGTGAGATCTGGCCAGACGGCTATATCTGCACGTCGGTTGAGGTGCTGCGGGAATTCCGCGAGTTCGAGCGGTTCGCCAGCACCGCCGTGAATGCAAGCCTTTTGCCCGTCATCGACCGCTATCTGGAACGGCTGCAAGCGGAATTGAAAGGCGCCGGGGTTGGCGCGTCGCCGCTCGTCATGCAATCGAACGGCGGCGCCGTGTCGGTCGCCACCGTGCGGAAGGCGCCGATCAACACATTCTTCTCCGGCCCCGCTGGCGGTGTCATCGCCGCGGCGAAGCTCGGACTCGAGGCGAGCAGCCCCAACTTGATTTCCTTCGATATGGGTGGAACCTCGACGGATGTCAGCCTCATCCGCGAAGGCATGGCGTCGAAGCGGAACCTGTTGGAGATGGCGGGATTCCCCGTCCGGGTTGCGGCGCTGGATATTCACACCATCGGCGCCGGCGGCGGTAGTATCGCCTGGGTCGATCCCGGCGGCTTGCTCAAGGTCGGGCCGCAGAGTGCCGGTGCCGATCCAGGGCCCGCGCTGTATGGGCGCGGCGGCACGGAGGCTACGGTGACGGATGCCAACGTCCTGCTTGGACGGCTGTCGGGCGCATCGTTGATAGGGGGTGCGATGACGGTATTCCCCGAAAAATCGTTAGCGGCCGTTACGGAATTGGGAGAACGTGCTGGGCTCGACCCCGTAGCCACGGCGGCGGGCATATTGGAAATCGTCAGCGTCAACATGATGGGGGCCGTGCGGGTTGTCTCGATCGAGTGCGGCGAGGACCCGCGGCACTATGCGCTGGCCGCGTTTGGCGGGGCAGGGCCGCTACACGCGGCGGACGTCGCGCGGGAAATCGGCATCGGCCATGTGATTGTGCCGCCACGCCCAGGGCTTTTATCGGCGATTGGCCTGCTCGATGCGGACCGCCGCGGGGATTTCAGTATTACGCGCTTGGTCACGGCGACCGCGGACAACATCCCGGTGCTCCGCGACGGAATGGACGTGCTCGCCGAAAGAGGGGACGCATGGCGGGACGGGGAGGGCCTGGATGCCGCATCACTGATCGCGGAATGGCGCGCGGATATTCGGTATCTGGGACAGGCCTTCGAAATTTCCATGCCGTTGGAAAGCGATGGCGTCGATGACGAGGCACTTTCTAAACTCGTCGACGAATTCCATCGCCGTCATGAGAGCCTGAATGGGTATACGATGCCGGATCGCTCGGTCGAAATCGTCACGCTTCGGCTCGGATTGTCCGCGATCCGGCCAACGGATGAAGCCGAAGCGCAGGCCGCCGCGGCGACCCCTGTTGAGATGGCGATCGAGACCTACCGGAAGGTCTGGTTCCCCGTTTCCGGTTTCGTCAAAACGCCGATCTATAATCGTACGCGTCTGGGGCCGGGACACCGCTTCGCCGGACCGGCGGTTGTCGAGCAGACGGATTCGACGACTATCGTCCCGCCCGATGCGCTGGTTGAAATCGACGCCTTGGGAAATCTGCACGTCGAACTGGGCGCGCAGACATGACCGAGCGGATGGATCCCGTAACGACGGAAGTGATCGCGCGGCACGTTCTCGCCGCGGCGGAGGAAATGGGCGTGACGCTGATGCGCACGGCATTTTCGCCGAACATTAAGGAGCGCAACGATTTTTCGACGGCAGTTTTTGACGCAAAGGGCGAGGTCGTGGCGCAGGCTGAGCACGTGCCGATCCATCTCGGCTCGATGATTGGCGCCATTGAAAGCCTGAAACAGCGCTTCCCGGAGGAAGAGATCCGACCGGGCGACATGTTCCTCGCCAACGACCCCTATAATGGCGGCGGGTCGCATCTGCCCGACCTCAACCTCGTGGCGCCCGTCTTCCATGACGGACGCATCGTCGCCTACGTCGCCAACATCGCCCATCACGCCGATGTCGGCGGCATGGTGCCGGGCAGCGAGGCGGCGGTCTGCGAGAGCATCTTTCAGGAAGGCTTGCGGTTGCCGCCCGTGCGGCTGATGCGCGAAGGCGAAGTCGCCCGCGACATGTTCGAAGTCGTACTGCTGAACTCGCGCACGCCGGACGAACGTCGAGGCGGTCTCAATGCGCAACTCGCCGCCAACCATGTCGGTATACGAGCGGTCAGTGCGCTCATCGACCGCTATGGTGCGGATTTGTTCGAGACCGCCTTGGCGTCCTATCTGGATTTCACCGAACGGCGTTTTCATGCCGCGGTGGCTGAACTGCCGAACGGGCGCTATTCGGCCGAGGATTTTCTTGGCGGCGACGATCCGGGGACAGTGGCGCGGCTCGCCTGTACGCTGACGGTCGAAGGGGGACGGTTAAGTTTCGATTTCGATGGGACCGACCCGCAACTGCGCTACGCCCGCAATATTCCCAATCAGGCCCTGGTTGCGACGGTTTTCTGCGTCGTAAAAGCGCTGCTCGACCCCGATGCGCCGGCGAATGGTGGCGCCTTTCGCGTCATCGGCATTACCGCGCCACCGGGAACGATCGTCCAACCGGTCGCGCCCGCGCCGGTGGGCACCCGCTCTATTTCCTGCAGTGTTCTGTCCGACGTGGTGCTGGCGGCGCTGTCTCAGGCAGTTCCAGGACGCGGCTTTGCGGGTTCGGGCCCGCATCATTTGCTTCTGCTGTCGGGCACAGACCCCCGCACCGGACGCTATTTTGTCAATTATGAGACGGTTGCCGGCGCCATCGGCGCGCAGGCGCACCGCGACGGTTTGGATGCAGTACGGACCCTGACCTCCGGGAGCGCGAACCTGCCCGTCGAGGCGCTGGAGCATGCTTATCCCGTTCGCGTCGAGCGTTACGCGCTGCGTCGCGGTTCCGGTGGGCAGGGCCAGTTTCGAGGCGGTGATGGCATCGTACGCGACTACCGTATTCTCGGTGACGATGTAACGGTTAGCCTGAGTGGCGAACGCCAGGACGTGGCGGCACCGGGCGTCTCTGGTGGGGGCGACGGTGCGACGGGTCTGTTCATGCGCGATCCGGAGAGCGAGCATTCGCGCAAATTGCCGTCCGCCGTTCAAGAGGAACCCCTATCGAAAGGGTCAGTTTTGCGGATCGAAACGCCCGGTGGCGGCGGGTTCGGCAATCCCGGGAGCCGCGACCCGGCATCGGTGGAGCGTGATATTCATCAAGGGCGGCGGGACGATAAATGAGCACGATCTTTTTCGATCTCGACGGGACACTGACCGATCCCAAGGAAGGTATTGCACGGTGTATTCAGTACGCGCTTGAGACGCTCGGCGCACCCGCGCCGGATACGGACGATCTATTGTGGTGCATCGGGCCACCGCTGAAGGCGAGTTTGGCAAGATTGCTCGATGGAGATGAAGACGCGGCGGGGCAGGCTCTTGCCCTTTACCGTGAACGGTTTACGGAAACGGGACTTTACGAGAATGCAGTCTATGACGGGATCTCGGACGTTCTGAGCGCGTTACAGGCCGATGGGCACAGCCTGTTCGTTGCAACTAGCAAACCGCACGTTTACGCGGAACGAATCGTGAGCCATTTTGAACTGGATGGTTTTTTCGAAACTGTCTTCGGCTCCGAACTGGATGGAACCCGTGCTGACAAATCCGAACTCTTGGCCTATGCGAGCGAGCGCATTGGAATAGACGTCAGCGACGCGGTCATGATCGGCGATCGCGAGCACGACATGATCGGCGCGCGCAACAACGGGTTATTGGGGATTGGCGTTCTGTACGGTTACGGCACGCAGGAAGAGCTACAGGCAGCGGGTGCGCAGCGGCTGGTAGCTTCTCCCGGTTCGCTGCTTGCGGCGCTCTAACAGACTTCCGCGTCGCACTGCAGATTTTTCTGCCTGTAGTCGAGTACGCCGCCGCGACGGTCGAACGCGACGTCGCAGCAACGCAGCAGCACTGATTTCAGTTTTTGCCGGGCCCGCTGCACGCGGCTCTTCATGCCGGAAACGGAGAGCCCAAGCTTCTTTGCCGCCGCTGACTGACTAAGACCGTCGATCTCCGTCATGATCAGCGCTTCGCCATAAGGGGCCGGCAGGTCGTTGATCATCGGTATCAGACACTTGGCGAGCGCCGCTGTTTCCGAGGTGTCTGCCTGTTCTTCGAGGCCGTCGGTCTGCGCCTCCCGGGCGGATGTATCCGCGGCATTGTTCTCACGCACGCGCTTGCGATGGTGATCAGTAATGACGTTTGCAGCGACACGATAGACCCAAGCGTTGGGGTTCGTTGCACCCTCCAGTTTGTCGCGGGATTTAACGAGGCGGAGCAGGATATCGCCCACGACATCGTCCGCGTGGCCGCCGCCGACGCGGCGGCTCACATAGGACTTAAGCTTTTGCTCAAATTCTCGCCAAGCGATTTCCATGGCGAACACCCGCTCTGTGACTCGAAATCTAAAGCGCTTCCTGGACCAAGCCGGCGCAACACGACGATGCGTCTTCTTTACGGTCCGGTTGGTCGTCGTTGATGACGTACCATTCCCATCGCAGGCCCTGTGACTCCTTTGTCCACACTTTGTCCTGATCGGCGTGGCAACAGACGGTGCTCTTCTGCACGGATTCGAGAATTTCCGTTTCGCTGAAACGCTCGGCTATTCTGTCGATGTCTGAATGTTTGAACATCTCCACACCGATATGATTCAATTGCTGCTCCGCGTCGGGACGTTCGAACAGTACGAGTTTCAAGGGCGGTTGTTCGACTTCGAAATTGGCGTATCCATCGCGAATTTTATGCGGCTCGACGCCGAACATTTTGCTGTAATAGGCGATCGCTTCATCGAGATCTTTGACGTTTAACGCAAGTTGTACGCGCATATCGATCCTCCTTCATGTCGCGTTACTTTACTCTATATGACGTTTGCCATTGGAAAAGGACGCAACATTTTTCCGGTCAGGCCGTCTTTCCGCGTTCCGACAGCCAAATGCCAAAAAGGACGAGGCCCAGGGCCGCGGCGTGAAAAAGCTCGAAGGCTTCCCGCAGAAAGACAACCGCCAGGATAGAGGCGAAGACGGGCACCAGGTTCACGAAAACGCCCGCCCTGTTCGGCCCGATGAGTGAGACACCCTGCATGAAGCAGATTTGCGCCAGGAACGACGGGAAAAGGGTGACCAAGGCGATAATGACCCACCCTTTGGGTGTTGGCCATTGGAGTTGGCCGAGCATTGCTTCGATGCCGACCAGCGGGATCGTCGTCACAAAGGCCGCAGCGACGATGGCGGTGAACAGGCCAAGCGATGAAACCGCCGGCCGTCGACGCAAGCCCACGGTGTAACCGGCATAAAGCGCGCAGGCCGCAATCATCAGTAGGTCGCCGATATTGAAGGCCAGTGCCGAGAGGCGCGCCCAACTGCCGCCCGAACCGACGATGGTCACTCCGACGATCGTGATGAATACGCCCGCAAGCTGGACTTTGGTCACATGCGTCCGAAATACGACGAACATGCCGATGATCACGAAGACCGGTACGGAACCCTGAAGGATGCCGAGATTAATCGCCGTGGTCGAATGCGCCGCGACATAGAAAAGCGCATTGAAAATCGCGAATCCCAATGCGCCCATCGCACAAACGAAGGGCAGGCGCGTGCGCAGGATTGGCCAATCGCGAGATATATGCTGCCGCGCGAAAACACAGAGCAGAAGCAGAACGCCCAGCCAGCGAAACGAGACCAGAAGCAGGGGAGAAATTTCCCCAACTGCCAGCCGCCCGAATATCGCATTTCCGGCCCAACAGAGTGCGGCGGTTGCGAGCAGGATATAGGCACGGCCGTTTCCGTGGCTGGAATGTGTCTCAACAGGCATTTGTGATTTCGCTCGACGAAGGGAAGTGAGGCGCCGACGAGGTTTTCTAGGCTGTTCACCGAACACCTAGCGCGCTGGAGGGAAAGGTCAAAGAATAATCTGCGTTAGATGGCAAGCGGATAGCGGGGAAACCGCATTCATACGATGTCGGCGGGGTTCCTTCGATGTAGGCCCACCCGATAAATCAACGCGAACGTGTGGTGCGGGCTGGAGAAACTGAGCGAAGCTTGTTATGTCCTGCTCGCCCGGTAGTGCGTCGGCAGTTTAATTTGACGCAAATATACGCTGCGGCCGGTTGTTTGAGGGAGATTCCGTACTGTGCCAAAAAAATATCTAAACAAGATTCTCAATGCACGCGTGTACGACGTTGCATCGGAGTCGCCGCTTGATGTCGCAAATTCGCTATCCATGCGCCTGAACAATAACGTTTTGATAAAGCGGGAGGACTTGCAGCCGGTCTTCTCGTTCAAACTGCGCGGTGCCTACAACAAGATGCTGCACCTTACGGATGCCGAGAAGGAGCGTGGTGTCATCGCGGCCTCAGCCGGCAATCACGCACAGGGCGTTGCCTTGGCCGCCAAGAAGCTCGGCATTCCGGTGACCATCGTGATGCCGGAGACAACACCCGAAATTAAGGTTGAGGCGGTCGGGAACTGGTCGCCCCGGATTGTGCTGCATGGCGACGATTACCAGGAAGCCTATGCGCGCTCTATGGAAATCGCCGAGGCAGATAACCTGACCTACGTGCATCCCTTCGACGATCCCGACGTCATAGCCGGGCAGGGCACGGTGGGGATGGAAATCCTGCGCCAATGCACTGAAGATATCGACGCGATTTTCGTCCCGGTCGGCGGTGGCGGTCTGATTGCCGGGATCGCGGCTTACGTCAAGGCTGTCCGGCCCGAAATCAAGGTTATCGGCGTCGAGCCGGAGGACGCGGCGTCGATGACACGGTCACTGGAGAGCAACCGCCGGGTCAAATTGAACCAGGTGGGTATCTTCGCCGACGGAGTCGCGGTCGCGCAGGTGGGCAAGGAGAACTTCCGGCTCGTCCGCAAGCTCGTTGATGACATGGTGCTGGCGTCGGTCGATGAAATCTGCGCCGCGGTGAAGGATGTCTTTGACGACACGCGGCTGATCGCGGAACCGGCGGGTGCGCTGGCGGTTGCGGGGCTAAAGAAATACGTCGCAGAGCACGGCCTTGAAGGCAAGACCTTGGTTGCGATCAATAGCGGTGCAAATGTGAATTTCGACCGTTTGCGTCATATCTCGGAGCGCGCTGATATCGGCGAGAACCGCGAGACGCTGTTCGCCGTTACAATTCCGGAGCAGCCCGGCAGTTTCCGGAAGTTCTGCGGGATTTTGGGCAAAAGATCGGTGACCGAATTCAACTACCGCTATGCTGACGAAACCGATGCGCAGATATTCGTTGGCATCAAACTAAGCGGCGGTCAGGAGGAGAAAGCCGCTCTTCTGGAGCTGTTTCGCGAAGGCGGCTATGCGGTCACGGACCTAACCGACAATGATACGGCAAAGTTGCACATCCGTTACATGATCGGGGGAAGGCCGAAGAACCTTACAGACGAGGTGGTCTATCGCTTTCAGTTCCCCGAACGGCCAGGCGCGCTTCTGAAGTTCCTGAAACATTTCGGGAAGCGGTGGAACATAAGCCTGTTCCATTACCGCAATCATGGTTCCGCTTTTGGCCGTGTTTTATGCGGTATGCAGGTCCCGAAATCGGACCGGCCCCAGTTCCAGGATTTTCTTAAAAATCTCGGCTATAGCTATTGGTCGGAAACGGAAAATCCGGTCTACAAGGCGTTCCTTAACTGATCGCGTGGACGGTCACAGCGGGGGCCGTGCCTTGTTCCAGGTCGACCATGATATATGTCGCGCCGCGGCCGATCGTGTCCGTCGGCGAGCCGCAATAGGCGGCAGATGCTTTCTCTGACACCAGTTTCAAGGCGGCGTGATGATGCCCCAGGGCTAGATAGTCGCAATGGCTGTCTTCGATTTCCTGCATATGGATGGGGGAAGACCGGTGCGTCTCTCCACCATGGGGAACATAGATGCCGTGTCCCATGCCAAAATACCAGTCGGCATCCGACGGCCGCTCCGGACAACCGCCCAAAGGGCTGTATTCCGGTGCATGCTCGACCATGCCCTTGCCCCAGACGGCCACGCTCAACTCGGGAATGCGCGCGATCGTCCCGATTGCCGTCGCCAGCATCTGGACGTTGGGTATCCGGTTGAAGTCGTAACGATGGTAAATCGATCCCTCTTCGAGGCAGTCATGGTTCCCCGGGATCATCACGACGGGAACCGGCTGTTGCGAAAGAATATCCATCGCCCAGTTGATCGTGCCGTCCGTCGCGGTGTTCGAATCGAACAGGTCGCCCGCGACCAGCATCAGGTCGGGCTTATGCCCGCACATTTCGGCAAGGACGCGGGCAAATCCCTCACGGTAGTAATCTTGTGCGCTGCCGTTCAGCCCGGAGGCATCGCCATCCAGGTGAATGTCGGAGCAGTGGGCAAGGCGAAGCGTATCGGTCATGTGTTCCGTCTTTAATTTGGGGAGCGCCAAGATCCGATGTCTTCGGATGTGGCGGAAGGGAGAACAACACTAATATATAGTGCAATTTCCAAATTCCCAACTGGCGTCAAAATTTCATCCGTCCAGACGGTCGCCCACGTCTGTCTCATCGGCTATCTTTAGGTGGTTACGCGCACCAATCTAATCAGTATCACGCCCACGTACAGACTTAAGGCTATGGGAAATAAGGAAAAATAAATGCACTTAAATGCGTTTTCTGAGACGAGCAACCCTTTGGATATGACGCAGACCGACGAGTTCGCGAGCCTGTTGGCGAGCGCGGCTGACCTCTCCATTCCCCATTCGCCGGATATTCCATACCGGTCGTGCAATGTCGTTCTGCGGCATCAGCGCTTCCATTTCCTGGAGTGGGGGGCGGCCGACGCGCCGACGATCGTCTTGCTGCATGGGGGGCATCAGTCGGCCCATTCCTGGGATCTGGTGAGCCTGCATCTGGCAGATCGCTATCGCGTCTTGGCACTGGATCAGCGGGGCCATGGCGACAGCGAATGGTCGCGAAGCTGGGATTATTCGAACTATACGATGTCACAGGACGCGGAAGCCTTTATTGGTGCGATGGGATTGGAAAAGCCAATCGTCATGGCCCATTCGATGGGCGGTCGGAATTCGATGCTGCTGGCGAAGCACAATCCGTCGCTGTTGCGCGGTCTGATTATCGTCGATGTTGGGCCGGAAATTTCCGATAAGGGACGCCAGGCGATATCGGCGTTCGTGCGCGAGAACGAGGAATTCGACGATTTGGAGCATTTCGTCCGCAACGTCCGGAAATACGATCCCTATCGCAGCCGGGAGCACATCGAGCGGACCGTGAAATATAATATGATTCAGCGCGAGGACGGAAAGTTCGTCAGCAAATGCGACTCGAATCCGCGGCGCGCCGGGACGCTGAACAAGAAGGAACAGCGGGACAATATTACGCTGGAGGACGCGGGTGCGTTCGAGTTTCCGGTGTTGCTGGTTCGCGGCGAAACTTCGAACATCCTGACGCCCGATGCGGCGGAGCGGTTCCGGGATGCCCTGCCGCAGGGGAAACTCGCCACGGTGCCGGATTGCGGACACAACGTGCATTCGCAAAATACGCACGGGTTCATTCAGGAAGTCGATCCGTTCCTTGCGAGTTTGATGTAAGGATGCCCGCAAATTTGAAAATTCAGGGAGAGGGAAGAGCATGGCTTTGATCGAACAGGATGTCGTTGTCACCACAAAATATGGCCGGATGCCGAGCTTCGCGGTGTGTCCGGATGAGCCGGGCCGTTTCCCTGGCATCATCTTCTACATGGACGCGCCGGGCTTTCGTGAGGAGCTGTGTAATATGGCGCGGCGCATCGCCAAACAGGGCTATTTTTGCATTTTGCCCGATATGTATTACCGGCTTGGCACGATCCGCTTTGACCTGCCTCGGCGATCCGACAAGATGTCCGCTGTCGTCATGTCGGCAATGCGGCACATCGGGAATGCCGATGTCGCGGACGACACGGCTGGCATCTTGGGTTTCCTAGACGCTCAGGATAAGTGCGCTCCGGGACCGGTCGGATGTGTCGGGCATTGCATGAGCGGCCAATACATCACTACTGTAGCGGCCCGGTTTCCCACCCGCTTCACCGCGTCCGCATCGATGTATGGCGTCGGCATTGTGACCGATGGAGAAGATTCACCGCATTTGCTGTTGGACCAGGTTCAGGGCGAACTCTACTACGCATTTGCCGAGACGGATGCGCATGTTCCCGATCATGTCATTCCGGATTTGAGCGTCGCGTTGGAAAAGGCCGGAACGGCGCATGAGGTTCAGATTTTCCCGGGCACGGAGCATGGTTTCCAGTTTGCCGAGCGGCAGGTTTACGCGCCCGTAGCCGCCGAAGAAGCCTGGGAAAAGCTCTTTTCAATGTGGGCTCGCCGTCTGAAGTAGGCGAACGATCTCCAGGATCGGTTCTCAAGGCGCCGCCGCTATCTGATCGCTGTATTCGCTTGTTTCGGCGGCAATGGCTCGTGCGCGTTATCGTGTCCAATCAATACGCGAATCATTAGTCCTGAAACAGGGGTATGTGGCGAAGTTACACGCCCGATATTTCGATATGTGTGCGCTTGTGCAATCGATTTCGGGGAATTCTTTCGAAAAATAAACCGCATATTCTGTGTCTCGCAATTTTGACCACACAAGTTATTGACGCCGTTGGTTCGAAATGCTCCGCTGAGGGTGCGGAGGGTCAGCTGCGTACCCGTTCCAAATTCGGGAAACGGTGAAGAGGATATGACTCTCCGGCTTCTGTTGAGGCGGGGAGAGATTTTTATGCATGTAGTTGCGGTAGCGTCCCAGAAGGGCGGATCGGGAAAAACCACACTTGCGGGACATATTGCCGTTCAGGCCGAACTGGCGGGCGCAGGGCCTGTGGCGGTTGTCGATACAGACCCGCAGGCGAGTCTTGCAGACTGGTGGAACGAGAGAAACGAATCGACGCCGGTCTTTATGCGGACTTCCGTGACAAATCTGACCGCCGATATTCGCCGGTTGCGGGAGCACGATATCAAGCTCGTCGTGATCGATACGCCGCCGGCGGTTACCGATACGATCACGCAGGTCGTCCAGGTTGCCGACCTTGTCGTGGTTCCGACGCGGCCCAGCCCGCACGATCTGCGTGCGGTGGGGGCATTGGTGGATTTGATCGAGGCGCTGAATAAGCCGCTCGTATTCGTTGTAAATGGCGCGACACCGCGGGCCAAGGTAACCTCTGAAGTGGCGATTGCGCTGTCGCAACATGGCACCGTGTCGCCATCCGTTATTCATCAACGTATCGGGTTTGCGACCAGTATGACGGATGGCCGTACGGTGATGGAAATTCCGGGGCAGGGACGTGCCGCGGCGGAAATCGCCGAGCTGTGGACCTATCTCGACGAACGCCTGAATAAGACATTCGGCAAGAAGGTTTTACTCCCGTTCGGCGAGATATTAACGGCGGCGAGCCGGGCATTTGGCTATGGACAGATCCGGGCCTAACGCTTCGATCTGAAAGCGGCATATCTAATCATGCAAGACTGTGCGCCCGTTGATTGATATTAAGGATAAGCCCTCCGGCCGTAAAAGCCCGGCGCCGCTTACCCATGCGCTGCTTGCGCGAAAGGGACAAGCAGCATCGGCGACATGGGAGGCCGAATCCGACACGGTGCGGCAGTTCGCGGAATCGGTGGAGAATGTCGCGGCGATGCCGTCCGCTGATGTTGAAGCTTCGGGCTCGACCGATGTGCAATCAGGGCCGTTCACCGCACTCCCAAAAATGTGGATTTTTGCAGCCGTCGTTCTCTTGGTGACCGGTTCTGTAGCAGTCGGCTATTTCGTACGTCCAAATTTGGCACCGGAATCGGCGCAAAGTATTGAGCAGCGAGCTGCCTTACCCGTTCCGGTGCAGCCAAACACAGAGGGCGTTGAGCAAGCGAGTCAACTAGCCAAAGCTCAAACGCAATTAGAGGCGATTGCACCGTCTTCCGGTGGGAGCGTGCAGGCCGATCTCGCTGTTTCGGGTGTTACTGGCAAGACGGAGACGCCTCTGCCCCCGTCCGCACCGCAAGCGTCACCACCGTCCGCAAGTGAAACAGGCGCAGTAGCAGCCCCGGAACCGCCAGCAAAGCCCGATAATGCGGTGGTTGAGCCTGCAGCGCCTCCTGCTCACGTCACACCGGTAATGGGGCGTGCTGTCGCCGAAAAAGCCGATACGCCAGACGTGCCTGCGACCCCGGCAGCGGTCTCCGCCCTGCTGAGGGCCAAGGAGCCGCCAACGCCGCCGCAAAGCGCGTTGGTTCCAGAGCCGCCGAAACCGGCAGTGCCGCCCGCTGCACCAGCGGCGTCGACGCCGACAGCGGCAAAAGTGCCGCCGAAAGCACAAAAACCGGCCGTTCAAACCGCGAGTCGTCCGAAACCGCCTAAGCGGACAGTACCGCCGGTTGCCGCAAATTCAGCGTATTTCGTGCAGCTCGCGTCCGTGAAGTCGCAACGTGCAGCGAACCGGGAGTGGGCGCGCTTGAAGAAACGGTTCGCAGCTCTCTTCGGATCCTTGGAACCTTCTATTCAGAAGACGTCGATCGCGAAACGGGGGACGTTCTATCGCCTTCGTGCAGCGGGTTTCGAGACCAAAAAACAGGCGCGGGATCTTTGCATGAAAATGAAGTCCGCAGGACAGGGTTGTCTCGTCGTGCGCCGCTAGCGTTGCCGCAACTTCCCAAAATCGTAAATTAGAGGTCCGGTAGGAAATCGTTTTGCGCCGTTCTGCCATGTTCTATCCTCCTACCGAATCCGTATAAGCAAGAGCCGCATCGATTAGACGGCTTTCAAGGGAGGACATTCCATGCGCGTCGTCATCGCCATGATGAAACACGAGACCAACACCTTTTCGCCTGTACCGACGCCGATAGAGCGCTTCGCGCGTGGCTTTCCGCTGCCGCCGCGCGGCAAGGATGCCTACGACGCTTTCAAGGGCACCGGATCGGCCATGGGCGCCTATATCGACTTGGCGGAGCGCGAGGGCTGGGACATCGTCACGCCCATCGCGGCGCAGGCCGCGCCCAGCGCGCCGGTGCAGGACTCCGCGTATAAAGAAATGTCAGATGCGATTTGTGAGGCCGTGGCCGCGGGTTGCGACGCCGTGATGCTGGACCTTCATGGCGCGATGGTGACGGAAAGCCGCGAGGACGGGGAGGGCGCGTTGATGACGCGCCTGCGCGAGATTGCGCCGGACGTGCCGATTGCCGTTGCTCTCGATATGCACACCAACCTGTATCCAGAGATCGTCGAGAATGCGACGACGTTGGCGGGCTACACGACCTATCCGCATATCGACAATTACGGCACCGGCGAACGCGCAGGCGAAGCGCTGATCAAAATGATCAAGGGCGATGCGAAGCCGGCGCTGGCCTGGGGCAACCGGCCGATGCTGCCCCATGTCATGCGGCAGGGCACGGCGGACTTTCCTAACAAGCAGCTCCAGGAACGTGTGAAGGAAATGGAAGCGAGCGGAGAGGCGATGGTCGCGACGCTGTTCACCGGATTTCCGCACGCCGACATTCGCAATGCGGGGCTGAGCGTCTGCGTCGTGACGGACAACGATCCGGAGAAAGCGCAGCAGCTATGTGACGAACTTCTGGATTCGGCTTGGAAAGACCGTGAAGCCTGGGTCTATCAGATCGAGCCGCTTGAGGAATCACTGGAGCGGGCGAAGAAGGTGACGGACGGGCCGGTGATTCTGTTGGACCATTACGACAACTCATCCTCGGGCGGCACGCAAGATACCATGACAGTGCTGGCCGCAATTTTGGAGGCCGGACTAGAGGATGTCGCCGCGTTTGCGATATGCGATCCGGAAGCGGTGCAGACGTTGATCGAGGCCGGCGTGGGCGCGGAAGTCATGCTACCCTTGGGCGGCAAGATGGATATGCCGTCGATCGACAAGAAAGGCGTGCCGGTCACGGTGACGGGCACGGTCAAACTGATTTCCGACGGGCTTTACCGCAATCTCGGTCCGGCATCGACGGGCATGCTGATGGATATGGGACCGACCGTGGTGTTCGATACGGGAAAGGTCGAAATCGTCGTGATCTCGCGCCAGCAGGAACCGAACGACAAGAATGCGTTCCTTAGCCTTGGTATCGATCCGACGCGCAAAAAATACCTGATGCTGAAGAGCCGGATCCACTACCGGGCCGGGTTCAGCGATATCGCCAAGGAGGTCATCGAATGTGCGGGCACGGGCGTTTGCACATTGGACTACAGCCAGTTGACCTTCGAGAATGTACGCCGACCGATTTATCCGCTCGACCTGATCAACGACCCCAATGAAGGAACCGCGTAACGGGGCACCTATGCCGCCGCGAGCGGGCCTTTCAGCAACCGACCCGCATAATCTCCGGTCGACACACCGTTTTCGAAGGCGGTTTTGCCGTTCACGACCGTGGCGGCGATACCGTTGGCTTTCTGGATCAAGCGTTTTGCGCCACCCGGCAGGTCCTGCACCACAGTAGGCATCTGCGGCTTGATCGTATCCGCATCGAAGACGACGAGATCGGCAGCGTAGCCAGTGCGGATCAAGCCCCGGTTGGGGAGTTCCCAGGCGGACGCGTTGTCGAACGTCAGCATGCGCACCGCTTCTTCGAGGGTGAAGGCCTGTCTGTCGCGGACCCAGTAGCTGAGCATATGGGTCTGCAACGATGAGCCCATTTCCTGACAGACATGTGCGCCAGAGTCGGAGAAGGTTGCGAGCGTGCGCGGGTGCTTCAGCATGCCCTGCACGTCGTCTTTATTCACATTGACGATGGGCTGGATGAAAAGTTGGTCTTCGTTTTCCAGCATCAGGTCGATCATTGTTTCGACCGGACCCGTGTTACGCTGTCGTGCGAGTTCCGCAACGGAGGGATCGTTCCAATCGACGCCCTGCATTGCGAGCAGGTTTTCGTAGTCCGGCCGCATGGGGTTGGTCGTGGCATCGCCGCCGCCCTGGAACTCAGCACCGCGCGGCCGCATCGTTGCTTCTTCGGCGACGAGTTTCTTGCGTGTTTCAGGATCGGCCAAGCGTTGCTGCTGCTCGGCAATCGGTAGGGACCGGATTTCCTTCCACGTGGGCAAGACGTCGAACGGCAGATTGGATTTGAGTGAGAAGATGACGCTGATCGGACGGGTCGAGGACTGGCCGTACATGCGGCCGCCTTTGGCGACGGTGTCGTCGATCATTTCCGTCTGGAACTGCCATGAGGTGGGGTCGTCCGCCATTTGCGTCGCGATGGTGCCGAACATGACGGGACGGCCGCTTTCCAGCGCGACTCGTTGCAGTTCCTTGAAGAAGCCCTTCTGCGCGGTGCCGCTAGAGACATCCGGGCCGACTTGGAAGATGCCCGCGTTCAGATCCGTCATGGCACCGACCAGGCGGTCGATTTCCGACCAATCCGCATAGCGGCTCGCAACGGGTAGTCCTGCCGGCGTGGAGTGCGTTGTCGACAGTGAGGTCGAGAAGCCGACCGCGCCCGCCTTCACGGCTTCCGATACGGCTGCTGCCATCTTGGCGACATCGTCATCCGTTGCACGGTCCGAGAGCGCCCGCTCGCCCATCACATACATGCGCAAGGCGGAGTGGCCGATATAGGCGCCGTAATTGATACCCTTCGGTGCTCGATCCACCGCGTCGAGATATTCCGGGAAGGTTTCCCACGTCCAATCCACGCCGGCCATGATCGCGTCGCTGGGGATGTCCTCGACCGCTTCCAGGCACTGCGCGAACCATTCCCGCTCTTCCGGCTTGCAGGGCGCGAGTGCAAAGCCACAATTGCCCATCATCACACTGGTCACGCCGTGCCAGCAGGAGCAGCTTCCCAAAGGGTCCCAGGTGACTTGCGCGTCCATATGGGTGTGGCCGTCGATGAATCCGGGCGAGACGATCATGCCCTCGGCGTCGATAACCTTATCCGCGCTTTCGCGAATGCGGCCGATTTCAACGATCCTCCCGTCCTGTACACCGACATCCGCGCGGTAGCGTGCCCCGCCTGATCCGTCGATGACCGTTCCGTTCTTGATGAGCAGATCCATGACATTCTCCCTCGTGACGTGTCGGTGTTTCACATTCTTGCATTGGCGGGCGTCAGGTCACAACATGGCGTCAGACACTAATCCAAAAACGCCTTGCCAAGGAGGAAACGAAAATGGGCCCGAAGCTCGTCGACCATCTGCTCTACGAAAAGGAAGAAAACGGACTTGTCTGGATCAAGTTCAATCAGCCGGAAGTCATGAATGCATTGATCGGTAATTCAGAAGAAAACAGCACGGTGGCAAAGGTCGGCGAATATATGCGTGCCGCGGATGATGATCCCGATGTACGGATCATCATTTTGACGGGTGTGGGACGCGGGTTCTGCTCCGGTGCAAACCTGAAAGGTAAGGCACCGCCGGAGGTGACGGGAGAGAACTTCGTGGGGAACCGCAGTGGCCGGGAAGGGGCCGATGCCGTGCGTCAGCACTTCTTCCACGGTTTCACAAAACTACACCGCGATATCGCCGATATCCGCAAGCCGACGATCGCCATGATCAACGGTCCCGCCGTAGGGTCGGGCATGGATATGTCGCTGCATTGCGATATCCGCATCGGCTGCGAGAAAACCCGCTTCGTCGCCTACCATCAGGCGGGCCAGATCATTGAGAATGGTGGCTGTTATTACCTGCCGAAGATGATCGGCCTCGGCCGTGCGCTGGAATACGCCTATACGGGCAGCTGCGACGCGGAAACCGCCTATCGCTGGGGCATGATCAATCATCTGGTGGAGTCCGAGAAGCTGGAAGAGTTCACCCGCGAGATGTGCGACAAGATGCTCGGCATTCCGCCGCTGGTGCAGTGGAACAGCAAGCGCATCATGCGCGCCGCACTGGACACGACGCTCGATCACACGATGGTGCTGACCTCGAACGCGGCACTGATCCTGAACAGCTCCGACGACGAAACGGAAGCCCGCAAGGCCTTCGTCGAGAAGCGTAAGCCTGTGTTCCACGGACGCTAGGCGCAGGATGAGCGCTGACAACATGGCGAACTGGCGGACCGGCATTGCCGAGGTCGTCAGCACAGAAACCGAGGAGGAGGTGCTCATTCGGGGGCGTAAGTTGAGCGAGCTGATCGGCTCGCTCTCCTTCGCGGAAATGATGTTCCTGTTGCTGACGGGACGCGAGCCAACCAAACCACAGGCGAGAGTGCTCGACGCACTGCTTGTGGCGTCAATAGAGCACGGCATAGCCCCACCGTCGATGATCGCCCGTTGCTATGCATCTTACGGCACCTCAATCCAGGCGGCGATGGCCGGCGGGATTATGGCGTTCGGCGACACAATGGGCGGGGCGGGCGAGCAGCTTGCGAAAATGCTGTCCGAGGCTGCGGCTGGACTTGATGTCGACCCAAGCGACGATGCGTTGCGCCAGTTAGCTGCAGATATCGTTGGGCGCGGTGGCCGTATTCCCGGTTACGGCATCCCGTTGCATGGCGCCGACCCGCGTTCGCCTAAGATGCTCAGCGTTGCGCGCGAAGAGGGTTGTTTTGGGACGCATTGCCGACTGGCCGAACTGATCGAGCAGGAAATTGAGCGCACGACAGGGAAATCGATTCCGCTAAACCTCGATGGGGTTGGCGCGGTCGTCATTCTCGATCTTGGTTTCCCATGGCAGCTAACCCGCATGTTTCTGATCACGCCACGTTCGGTCAGTTTCGCCGCGCATTACTACGAGGAACAGCAGCAGGGCACGAAGTGGCGGCATCTCGCCGCCGACGATATTACCTACGAATCATAGCCGGGGGGAGGCACGAAGCCGCCGAAATTCTCTTCGATCAGCCGAGCGAATTCGATGCAGGTGTGGTCGTGTAGATAGGGACCGATGATCTGGATGCCGACGGGCAGACCGGACCGGGTGAGGCCGGCGGGCGCGACGCTGGCGGGGAGATAGACGACGCCACTGATCCCGGCCCAGAATAGCTGATCGGTCGTTAGGACACGCTCGTTGTTGACCGTGACCATACGCTCCCAACGTTCGCCTTCGTGATCGTGCGGTTGCGCGGCGGACGCGCCAACAGGGCAAAGCAGCAGATCGTAATCCTCGAAATATTCCGCCCAGCGTTGTCGAAGATGCGCGCGCTCATTGTTGAGTTGCAGCCACTGGCTGTGGCCCATCGTATTGCCGCGCAGCATGCGGGCGTAATAGCTGTCGTCGGAGGCGTCCAGCGCGGTGGCTTTCGATTGCTGCGCTTCGATATCCGCCGGCTTCATGCGGCTCGACGTGGCGGCGCGCAGGAGTAAAACGTAAAGCTCGTGGGCGCGGTAGAGATCGATGTCCGGTCGGGCGCTGTCGCTAATTGTCGCGCCGGCCTGGGCGATTTTATCGACCAGGGCCTGAAGCACGTCCGTCATTTCCCTGTCGACCGTCGATCCGGGTTCCGAGAGCATAACGCCGATTTTGAAGTCCGACAGGCGCGTTTTCTTTGGCCTCGGCAGCTCGAGGCGCCAACCGACACCATCGATTTCGTCCGGTCCCGCCATTGCATCCAGCGCGATGGCCAGGTCCTTGGCCGTCCTGGCGAGTGGGCCGACCACGGAGATGTCGGCATAGGTGAGGGCGCCCGGCATTGCATGCCCGCGCGGCGAGATAACGCCGTAGCTGGGCTTGTGTCCGAAGATGCCGCAAAAATGGGCTGGATTGCGGATCGATGCGCCGATATCGCTGCCGGCGTCGAGACCACTCATCCCCGCCGCGAGCGCGGCGGCCGATCCGCCGGAGGAACCGCCGGGACTCAACGCCAGATCCCATGGATGGTTGGTCACGCCATAGATATCGTTGAAGCTCTGCCAGTCCGAGAGAAGCAGGGGCACGTTCGTCTTGCCGAACAGATTGACCCCGGCGGCGTTTAGCCGGTCGACGGACAGCGCATTGGAATCCGAATAATTGTCCTTGAGCGACGGCACGCCCCAGGTCGTCGGCATGCCGGTGATGTTGTAGGACTCCTTGATCGTCATGGGTACGCCGTGTAGCGGCCCCGCCCACTCGTCGCGCGCCGCCATGGTGTCGAGATCGTCGGCGCGCCGCCGCGCGCCTTCGGGATCGCTGAAGATGATGGCGTTCAGGTCCGGATTGTAGCGCTCGACGCGCTCCAGATAAGCTTCCAATGTATCGCGCGCCGTTATTTTCTTTGCCCTGATGTCTGCGGCGATCTGAAACGCACCGGCGAATGGATTGAATTCGGTCATGGTTCCCTCCAGCAATCGGGTCAGCTAAGCACCCGAATGGGGTTACCCGCAAGCCAAGCTTGCACATCCTCCAAGCTGTCCCGATAGCGGGCAATAAAATTTTCCCGTGTCCGGCCGCCGACATGCGGCATCAGCACCGTGTTTGGTTGGGTGCGGAGCTTGTGATCCACGGGCAGCGGTTCCTGGTCGTAGACATCGAGCCCGGCACCGGCGATTGCGCCCGTCTCCAAGGCTGAGATCAGTGCCGCCTCGTCGACGATGGGGCCGCGCGCGGTATTGATCAGTAAGGCAGTCGGTTTCATCAAGCCAATCTCGCGGGCGCCGACCGTCCCGCGGCTTCGGTCGCCTAGGATCAGATGCACGCTGACGATATCGGCACGCTTGAAAAGCGTGTCCTTGTCGACCTGTTCCACGCCGATTTCCGCGCAACGCGCGTCCGTCAGGTTCTCGCTCCAGGCGATGACATCCATGTCGAACGCCTTGCCGACCCTGGCGACACCGGAGCCGAGCGTGCCGAGTCCGACAACACCCAAAGTTCTGCCGCTGAGGCCAAGGGGCAGGTCGATCCCCCATTTCCCTTCGCGCATCGCTCGGTCTTCGGAAGGGATGTGCTTGAGCAGGCTGAGGATCAGGCCCCAGGTGAGCTCGACCGTCGCGATCGGGAAACCGTAGCCGGTGCCGCAGACCGTGATCTGGCGTTCGGCGAGGGCCTGCATATCCAGGGCCGCGTTGCGCTGGCCATGCGTGACAAGGCATTTCAGCTTCGGCAGGCGTTCGATCAGGGCGCGGTCGAACGGCGTTTCTTCGCGGGCGGTGACGACGATGTCGTAAGGGGCCAGCAGATCCGCTGCATCTTCCGCATCCGTGAGCCGTCCCTGGAAGAAATCGGCTTCCACCTCATCCGGCAGCTGTGACCAATCGGCGGCTTCCCGGGCGAGGTTTTGATAATCGTTGATGACGGCAAGGCGCATCAATATCCCGCTTCCCAGTCGATTACGTTGCGCAAGGGTTCGTCGCGCAAATAGCGCTCCATATTCTCGCACAGCACTTCGATGGCCCGGTGCCGGTTGATGTCTGTCATGCCGGAAGTGTGCGGCGTGATCAGGATATTCGGGTGCTGCCACAGGCGTTCCGGCGGCGTGCGCTCGAATTCGCCGACGTAGACGTCGAGTGCCGCACCACGCAAATGTCCGGAATCGAGCGCGTCGGCCAGGGCGTTCTCGTCGATGATCTCACCGCGCGCGACGTTGACCAGAACCCCGCCCGGCTTCATGACGGCCAAGGTTTTGGCATTGATAAGGTTTGTCGTTTCCGGCGTCCATTGGCAGCACACAGCAACGAAGTCGCTTTCGGCCAGCATTGCGGGCAAGTCGGCGGGAGATCTGATTTCCGCGAAACCTTCCGGCAGCGTTTCGCCCTTGGCGGGCGGGTGCCGCCGCGTGCCGATGACCCGCATGCCGAGCGCGGCGCAAAGTCGGCCGACATCCTGGCCGATACCGCCGGCGCCGATGACGCAGACAGTCTTTCCTTCGATCAGCGTCGGCTTGTAGGCGCGGTAATCGAACTCCGCTTTCTCGCTGTCGATAGCGGTGCGGTGAAGGCCTTTGGCGAAATGCAGGATACCGGCAATCGTGTATTCCGCGATAGGTAGCGTGTTCCCGAACCCGCGGGAGGTCGTCACCGTCACGTCGCTGCCCCATAGGTCGCCCAGCATTAAATTGCTCGCTCCGGCGGGGCGCTGATGGAACCATTTGAGTTTCGGCGCACGGGCGCGCAAATCGAGCGGGAAGGGCCATCCTCCGAGCACGACTTCGGCGTCGGCGAGCAGGGCGTCGCGCTCTTCCTTGGTGCCTTCACCGCTGGCATCCGGTGCGAGGTAGCGATTGGAGGTGAACGGCGGCCACGTTTCGCGGATTTCGCCGTCGAACCATCCGGCGGCTTCGGTGAATTGGATCGCGGGGCTGATTGCCTTGACACGTTCCGTCTCTTCCGGCGGCATGCGTTGAATGTTCAGGACTTTGATATCGCGCATCGTTGTTGCTCCGCTCAATAAATATTGAATAGCCGGGAATCCGCCAAGATGGGGATGCTACGGTAATCTAACCCGAGACCGCGCCCTATGCATATTGTCGCGATTGCAATAGCATCGCGCCTCATTCTCCCAGTTTTCAGGATCGGAACAGGCTCTCGTTCATGGGCTCTCCTAAACTCGAAAATCGATCAAGCCGATTTAACGGGGAAGCCGCCGCGTGAGAACGGAGTCCGTCGACGAACTGTTCGCTCGTTTCGGCCCGTCCTATCGGATGTTTGTGACCGTAACGGGTATGACAGCTTCCTTCGTCATGGTGGTTTCGGGGACGATTTCGAATGTGGCGGTGCCCGATGTCATGGGCGCGTTTGGGATCGGTTTGGATCAGGCGCAGCTGATGGCAACGGCGTTCAACATTGCCATGACGACTAGTCAGCTCCTTAACGCCTGGGTCATCGCCGTATTCGGTCAACGCATCGGATTTTCGGCGACGCTGATTATTTTTGCCATCGGCAGTCTGATATGCGGGTTCGCGGAAGATTACAGTTTCGTCGTGTTCGGCCGCACCTTGCAGGGGTTTTCCGCTGGCGTCATTCAGCCGCTTGTAATGGTGACGATCTTCCAGGTCTTCCCGAGCGACCGCCGTGGATCGGCGATGGGGCTCTATGGCATGGCTCTTTCGCTGGCGGTCGCAATCGGACCGGCTTTCGGCGGTATCGCCATCGGCATTTTCGACTGGCGATACATTTTCTTCGCCCCGCTGCCGCTGGTTCTCGTCGCTTTCTTTGCGGGCCTTATTTTTATGCCGTCCTACCGGGACGCCAAGGAACAGCCGTTCGATTGGACCGGATATGGATTGATTATCGTTGCGCTGTATTGCGTGATGACGGGGCTGACCGATGGGCAGCGCGACGGCTGGGTATCCGACCGGATCGTCACCTATTTCGTCGTTGCCGTACTATGCAGTGTCGGGTTTTTGCGCTCGCAAATGCGCCGTGGCGCGACACTGGTCGATCTGTCGCTTTTCAAAAACCGTGAATATACGGCGGTTATGTTCATTACGCTGATCTTCGGCATCGGCAATTTCGGCACGTCCTATGCGGTGCCGGTCTTTGGTCAGCTGGTTCAGGGAATGACACCGCTCTCCGCTGGCTTGCTGATCATGCCAGCGGCGCTGATGGTCGCCGCGGCGTTGCCGTTTACCGGACGATTGGCGGACACGATTTCGGCGCGGCTCGGAATTTTGATCGGACTCACGCTATTCGCGTCGGGCTCGGCCTTTATGATCGACGCGGACGTGAACACGCCCTTCTTCAGCCTCATGATCTATTACATCATCAGCCGTTTCGGCATGGCCTTCACCATGCCGTTTCTGATGAGCACGGCACTACGGACGCTCGAGCCGGAAAAGCTCAATTCGGGAGCGGGGATGGTCAACTTTTCCCGTCAGCTCGGAGGGTCATTAGGGACTAACGCCTGGGTGGTTTTCGTTCAAATGCGCACGCAGTTTCATGCCGACGCGCTGACGGCGACACAGGATTCTTCGAATACCTCGAGCCGAGAATTTCTCGACAGTGTTGGGCAGATTTTGCGGGAAGCCGGTGTTCCGGAACTCGTCAACCAGCCCGGCGCGCTGCATTTCCTGGGTCAAGTTGTGGAAGCCCAGGCAATGACGTTGGGGTTCCAGGACGGATTCCTGATTTTCGTCATCGTGTTCGTCCTGGCGATGATCCCGGCGTGGTTGGTCGGTTCGGGTAAAAAACATTGAGCTTTGCTTAGGTGTCGCCTTCGATTTCTTCCAGGGCGGCATAATCCTCCCGCCGGAATTCCTGTTCGACCTCGTCGATCGTATCGATGCTCGTGCCGACGGCACGCAGCACGATGCCCGCGAGTTGAATGCTGGCTTCGAGCGCTTCGGGAACGACGGAAGTCGCGCCTTCCCGGGTCAGGTCGCGCCGGTGCCTGAGGTTGCGGGCGCGCACGAAGATCTGAAGGTCGCGAAAGCTGATGCGCAGAGCCTTTACTGCCTGATCGGTGGTGATCACGGCGGCGCTGGCGCGTCCGGCGCCGACCGCATTCAGGATGCCGATGTCGCCCCCATTGCCGTAATACACGGACATCCCCTTTCGGTGGCAATTCCGAACCCGCTTGTGGTTGAGGTCGAGCGCGACATAATCGACACCGCCAAGCGAAAGCGCTTTCGCGACCGTTTGCCCAACCCGGCCGAAGCCGACGATAACGACGTGGCTGCTTAAATTCTGCGTTTCTTCGCTGATCGTATCGAGATTCGGTGCCGGATCTTTACCGAGCATTCGCGAGAGCCTTTTGCCTGCGGAATCGACAATCGGCGTCAGCATCATGGTGACCGAAATGACGGCGAGTAAAATTTGACCGATCTCTTGCGGCAATACGCCGGTGACCATAGCGGCGCCGAAAATCACGAAACCGAACTCGCCGCCCTGAGAAAGCAGCAGGCCGGTTCTGACGGCGATTTCGTTGCTTTGGCCGACCAGGCGGCATAACACGGCAGTGATAATCGACTTCCCAATCATGAGGCCGAACACCAGCAGGACGATGTCCAACCAATGTCGGCCGACAAGCGGCAAGTCGAGCGACATGCCGATGATCATGAAGAAAAGGCCGAGCAGAATGCCGCGGAATGGTCTGATATCCGCTTCGACCTGATGGCGGTATTCTGTTTCCGCAAGCAACAGGCCCGCCAAAAAGGCGCCCAGCGCCATCGAGAAACCACCCAGGGAAACCGCCCAACTGGTCCCCAGGACAACGAGCAGAGTTGTGGCGACGAAGAGTTCCGAGCTGTTGGTTCCCGCAACGATGCGGTAGAGCGGCCGCAGAACGAGCCGCCCGATGACGATGATGGCGGCAATGGCCGCCGCGGCCTGAAGCGCGGAGATGGCGGCGAGTTGAATGATCCCGGCTTCGGATTCCGCGAGCAACCGCACGATGATAAGCAGGGGCACGACGGCGATGTCCTGCAGAAGCAGAATGGCAAATGACGCCTGACCGTATCCTGTCATTCGCTCACCGCGTTCGATGAGGAGTTGCAATACAAAGGCGGTCGAAGACAGTGCCAAGCCACCGCCAATGACGATGGCTTCGCGTCCGGTGGCCCCAAACGCGACGGCAACGCCCCCAATGGCAAATCCCGTGATCACGACCTGAAGTGTGCCCAGGCCCAGGACGCTCCCCGCTAAATTCCGCAGGCGTTCGACGGAAAGCTCGAGGCCGATCATGAATAGCAGGAAGACGACGCCGAACTCCGCCAGCGCATGAGCGCCGGAAGTAAGCTTAACCAGTGAGAACAAATGCGGGCCGATAACGACGCCGGCCGCGAGATAACCAAGGATGGGGCTGATCCTAAACCGCTTAAGCAGCGGCACGACGATAATGGCGGCGGCCAGGAATATCAGAACGTCGTAGAGGATATCAGGGATGTGCAAATTGCGTTCCTTTGGGGCGAAGCCATCGATGCCTAATCGAGGTAGAGCTTGAACCCGATATGGCTGGCTTCGAATCCAAGATCCTCATAAAAGGCGATTGCGCGGTCGCGCGCCTTGTTCGAGGTCAATTGTACGATGCCGCAGCCGTTTTTTCGGGCGCGCTCGACGGCCCACATAATCATTCTTCGTCCCACGCCTTGGCCTCGGAGACGGTCCGAGATCCTCACCCCTTCGATCTGGCATCGTGTGGCGCCCGTAAAGGTCAAATTCGGGATATAAGTCAGTTGCATCGCGCCGACGATGCCCTGCGCATCTTCCCCAACAATAACCTCGTTTCCGATATCGCGCTCGATCGCCTCGAACGCTTTCACATAGGCAGGATCCAATGCGGTCGCGAGGGTTTCGCGGATTTTTCCCAGATCATCCTTGGCCAGCAAGGCGACAATTGTTTCCAGATCGGCCAGTGCCGCCGGACGAAATTTTATCTCCTCATTGAGATCCATCGTTGTGCGGTTCCTTCCTGTTGTCGCTCAGCTTCCGTGGACAACGTTATAGTACGTTTTTTCTCTACCTGACGACCGGCTGCCGGCGACGGTGTAAGGCCTTGATTTCCGCCGTTTCCTTATATGTCCGGACAATTTTCCATCGATTTGACAAAACGGCTATTTTTTGCCCGTTCCAGTTGGTACCATTTCTCAAATTTTGGGAAGTGCATGACGCGCGGCTGCGTGCGCAGCACGGGATAGGAGGATCGGCATGATCAAACGGTTTTCATCGCTCTTCGCCGGGCATATTGACCTCGGCGACATGGGCACGGACGCGACGCCGGCGAATGAGCGGCGCTATTCGGATGAGCAGTTGGCGGGTATTTTCGGCAAGACCGAAGCGCTGGCCAAATGCATGGATAAGCTCGGCTACCACACGCTGTGGTTTGCGGAGCACCATTTCCAGCATGAGGGTTATGAGGTCATTCCGAACATCCCGATGTTGGCGGTTCATCTGTCCCACATTACCGAGAAGCTGAACTACGGTTGCGGTTTCAACATCACGCCGATGTGGCATCCGCTGCGTCTGGCGGAAGATTTCGCGGTCGCTGATCACCTGACCAATGGCCGATGCATATTCGGTGTCGGACGCGGCTATCACACCCGCGAGGTGGAAACGCTCGGCGGCGCGTTGATCGACAAGGACGCCAACCGGGAACAGTTCGAAGAGCAGGTCGAGATTCTGTTTAAGGCGTTCCACAGCGAATCCTTCTCGCACAAAGGCAAATACTACACCTTGCCCCCGGACGTGCCGTATCGCGGCTATGATTTGAAGGAGCTGACCCTGGTGCCGCGGCCCAAGAATCTGCCGGTGGAATGCTGGCAGCCGGTCGTTAGCGCGACGGACCGCGGCCTGGACTTCATGATGAAATACGGCATCAAGGGTATCATCGGTGGCGGTTCCGCGCTGTTGTTGAACAGTTCGATCAGCAAGTTCCACGAAGCGCATCTGCGGGCCGGGAAGGAATCGCAGCCTGGCACCGGTCTATGCCTCGGTATTTCCTTTCATATCGCCGAGACGAAAGAGAAGGCGATCGAAGAAGCACGCCCATTCTACGAGGAGCACGCCAAGATGTTCGGCCCGCTGGGCTTCCTCGGCAAGCTCACCGACGACCAAGTCGAGGCGATCAGCCGGCGCGGCGGCATTCCGGATTCCGGTATCCCAACCCTGGAATGGGCTTGCGACAATGGCGCCTGGTATTGCGGTCCGTCCGAGGGTTTCGTCGACTTCCTGCACACATTGAACGAGAAATTCCCAGGCCTGGAGGATGTGAATGTCCAGTCCGCCATGGGCACGCCCGAGAAGGTTATGATCGAGCAGCTCGAAATCTTCGGTAAGGAGGTCATGCCGAAGATGCGGATGGCGGAAGCCGCCGACTGATCTCTTAACGCTTTGATGTGATTGCGGCGGGCTTCTTGCCCGCCGCTTTCATATTGCTTCAAGCCGAGTGATCGACGCCGGTAAGTTTGTGTCGCAAGAAGAAAAGGAACACGGTAATGAATGCGGATTATGTCGTCGTCGGCGCCGGGTCGGCCGGTTGCGTCATGGCGGCGCGGTTGAGCGAGGACGGCTCGAAGGTTGTCCTTTTGGAAGCTGGGCCAAAAGACCGGCACCCGATGATCCACATTCCCGCCGGTATCCGCGCTTTGCTCCACAATCCAGCAGTGAACTGGATGTACAGCAGCGAGCCGGAGGAGAATACGGGAGGCCGCCGTATCCACTGGCCGCGAGGCCGGGTCTTGGGCGGTTCCAGCTCAATTAACGGCATGCTCTATGTGCGGGGGAATCGGGCGGATTTCGACGGTTGGGCGCAGCGCGGCTGCCGAGGTTGGGGTTTCGACGATGTGCTGCCGCTCTTCATGAAATCGGAGACTTACCGCAATGGCAGCGAAGACGAGGTGCGGGGCCGCGGCGGACCGCTCATCGTCGAGGACTACCGGACGATCCTGCCGCTCACACACAAATTTGTGGAGGCGGCGGTTCAGGCAGGTTTCTCTTTCAACCGAGATCTTAACGGTAAGCAACAGGAAGGCGTCGGTTATTCGCAAATGACGCGACGGGGACGCTTCCGCGGGTCGACGGCGCGCACCTTCCTCGCAGAAGCGAAGGGGCGGAAAAATCTGGAAATCGTCACTGACGCGGTCGCAACGAAGCTGCTGTTCGAGGGCAAGCGCTGCGTCGGCGTCGCCTATCGTCAGGGCGGTGTCGACCGCGAGGTTCGCGCGGATAAGGAAGTTATTTTGTCCGGCGGTGCGGTGAATTCGCCGCACTTGCTGCAGGTCTCCGGTGTCGGCCCGGCGGAACATCTCCGCTCGATCGGTGTCGAGGTGGTGCACGACCTGCCGGGCGTGGGCTCCAATCTGTCCGACCACTACGTGACCCGGGTTTCGCACAGGGTCAAAGATCTGATTTCGATCAATGAGTTGGCGCGTGGCGTTCGGGTCGCCCGTGAAGCGCTGCGGTTTGTTTTCCGCGGCAATGGCGCGCTGACATTCGGCGTCACCAGCGCACAGGTATTCTGCCGCAGCCGCGAAGGCCTCAGCAGCCCCGACCTGCAGCTTCTCTTTACCCCGGCGAGTTACGGCACCGAAGTCATCGGGTCGCTGGAGCGCGAGCCAGGCATGACCGTTGCGGTCTGCCCGGTACGGCCGGAAAGCCGCGGCACGATCATGGCGGAAAGCGCGGATCCGCTGGCGGCGCCGGTTATCCGGCCCAACTACATGTCCGCCGAGGGCGACGCCTATGTCATGCTGGCAGGCATCCGGCATACGCAGCGTATCCTGGCCGCGCCAGCTCTCGCGGAACACAGCGTGCGGGAGCTGGAGCCGGGCAATCCCATCGATACGGTCGAGGATGTCTTCGAGTTCGCGAAACGCAACGGCGCATCGATCTACCACCCCGTCGGCACCTGTAAGATGGGCGAAGACCCGATGGCGGTCGTCGATCCGCGCTTGCGCGTGCACGGGATCTCCGGCTTGCGCGTCGTCGACGCCTCGATCATGCCGACCGTAACGACGGGCAATACGAACGCGCCTACGATCATGATCGGTGAGAAGGGGGCTGCCATGGTTAAGGAGGATCAGGCCGCCTGACGCCGGGCCCTGCGACGGGTTGCCGAAGGAAAACAGCATGGATCGAAAGCATGGTACCGCCGTCTATTTATAAGGTTCAGACTGATACGGCGGGCGATCTCTATGTCATGCCGAAACCATCGGGGGAGCGGCTTCGGGACGATATACAGGCGTTCAGCGATATGGGGGTTACGCGGATCGTCTCGCTACTTGAATATCGTGAGGCTCAGCAACTGGGTCTCGCCAAAGAGAGTGAAACATGCGGAGAGTTCGAGATAGAGTTCGTCCAGTATCCGATTGAAGATCGGGGGTTGCCTGAAAAACCGAGTTTCGCCGCTCTGGTGGAATCGACCTGTGCCGCGTTGCGGGCAGGAGGCAATATTGCTGTGCACTGTAGAGCCGGGATCGGTCGCACCGGCATGGTTGCCAGCTGTATTCTTACTCGGTTCGCCGTCGATGCCGAAGAAGCTATTTCGATCGTAAGCGGTGCAAGGCTGCTGGAGATTCCAGATACAGACGAACAGCGTCGGTTCATTCTGAACTTTGCAGCAAATTCTGAACGCTACGCTTAGTGCGTCTCCGCCGCGTCGGCAATTTTCCTGGCCATACTGGCGAAGCGGTAATCGCTGCCCGGCGTCCCTGCGACAAGGCAGCCGATCGGCATCTTTTCGGACGATAACCCGACGGGCATCGTAACGACAGGTCCGCCGAGTGCGGTCCAGGGCGAGATGTAGCTGGCATCGCCGGTCCATTCCAAGCCTTTTGGCGCGGTCTTCGGTGTTGCGGGCCAGATGAACGCATCCGTTTCAGGGAAATGGTTGAAGAAAGTGTGGCGCGCGATGTCGATCGCCCGCCGCCCCTCGGCATATTCACCAACTGACGTTTCCAGTCCGCGGCGGATAGCCTCACATAAAAAGCTACCAACGCTGCCTTCCGGTTCGTCGAGCAGACCCTTTTGGGTATGGCCGATATCGTATTCCATCGTGAGCCGATGTAACTCCTGAAGGGCAGCGATGTCGATTGGCGCGTCCTGGCGCACGACATTGTAGTCTGCTTCCTTGAGGCTGGCCTCGGTTTGATCGATGGATTTGTGGATATCGGAGTTCGCATTCTCGATAAACGGATCCTGCAGGACCGTGATGTTGAGGGCCGAGTCTGTTGCTGCTATCCGATGCATCCGCGCATGCGACGGGCATATCGCTTCGAACACCGTCGCGGCGTCGGCGACGCTCCAGCCGTAGAAGCCAACTGTGTCGTAGAGATAGGAGAGGGGGGCAACGCCGCCGCCGGGCATCAGGCGCGTACTGGGTTTGAAGGCGGCAATACCGCAATAAGCTGCTGGCCGGTTGACCGAGGCCATGGTCTGCGTCCCAAGCGCGACAGGCACCATGCCGGCGGAAACCGCCGCACCGGAGCCGCTGCTGGAGCCGCCGGGCGTGTGATCCAGATTGTAGGGATTGCGCGCCGGCGAGATGTCGCGGAAAGCGAATTCGGTCGTATGGGTCTTGCCAAGAATAATGGCGCCGGCGACGCGCAGCGCGGTGACAACTTCCGCGTCGGCCGTCGCCGGTGCGGCATCGGCACGGGATTTGCTGTTACAGCGTGTCGGCACGCCGGCAACGTCGATGATGTCCTTTACCCCGACCGGTATCCCGTGCAGCGGGCCGCGGATCGTGCCGGACCGGATTTCCGTTTCCTGAATGGTGGCTTCTTCGAGCGCGGCATCGGCACAAAGCTCGCGCCAGGCCTCGACCTGCGGTTCCACCGTTTCGATCCTGTCGAGATAGTGCTGCACGAGCTCGACAGGTGACAGAGCGCCGTCCCGAATTTGCTTCGCGAGGACATCGACCCGTCCCGGGTCCGTAACGGTTTTCGGTTTCTCCATCATGACGGCGCGATCTCCTCCAACTTACCGAAACGCTTTCGTTTGTCGCATGCAGCACGATAGACTGAATGAGACGAACGAGAGCTTTGTCCATATCATGATGGCAAATTGAAACAATGTCATGGCCGTTGCGAACAGGCTTCGCATAATCGAGAGGGCCCAGTGTGAAGTTTGGAATGTTTGGCGGTGCACGGCCGGTTCCCGGTGTCGAGGACGGGTATCATGAGGGTTACAACGCCTATATCGACGCTGTCGTCGAAGCCGAGGCGCTGGGCTATTACAGTAATTTCCTGGTAGAGCATCACTTTAGCGGCATGGGCCAGGTGTCGGCCTCGCTCAATCTATTGTCCTACCTCGCGGCAATGACAAAAACGATCCGGCTCGGCACCGCCGTCGTCGTCCTGCCGTGGCACAATCCGGTTCTGATTGCGGAGCAGGCGGCGACTGTCGACCTCCTGTCCAACGGACGGTTCGACTTCGGCGTCGGTAAGGGTTACCGCTACAACGAGTTCGAAGGGTTTTGCATCCCGATAGAGGAGTCGACGGAACGCTTCGAAGAAGCCGTTGCCGTGATCCGTAAGGCGTGGACGACGGAAGGACGCTTCTCGCACCATGGCAAACGATGGCACTACGAAGACATAATCGTCGAGCCGATGCCAACACAGAAGCCGCATCCACCGCTGTGGCTCGCGGCGGGCCGTCCGGAATCGCTGCGCTACGCGGCGCGCGAAGGCTACAACCTATTTCTCGACCAGTTCCAGACCTTCGAGGTTATTCTCGAGCGGCTAAAGGTCTACAGACACGCGCTGACGGAAGCCGGGCGCGCGCATGCGCCGCTCGGCGTTGCTGTCGCGCGAGGGCTGCTGATCGCCAAGACCGACGAAGAGCGGGAGGCCGCGATAACCGCCCGGATGAAATCTCAGGAGGTCATGAACGCCTTTGGCATGTCATCAGATGGGAAGGCTAAATCAAGCATGGTTTCTGATCCTGACTTGCGGAAAGCCGCCGTGGAGGGAACGTTACTGGGCACGCCGAAAGAGATCATCGAGCGCCTGAAATGGCTCGAGGGCCAAGGCGTTGATTACGTTCTGCTCTCGTCGCGGGGCAAGGATGGACTACGTCTATTTGCGGAAGAAGTCATGCCGGCGTTTAGTTAGCGCGGCAGTACCGACTCGCCCATAAGAAACTCGTCGACGGCACGGGCACATTGCCGGCCTTCGCGGATTGCCCAGACCACCAAGGACTGACCACGCCGCATATCGCCCGCCGCGAATAGCTTCGGTATCGACGTTTGATAGTCGTCGGTGTTGGCTTTGACGTTGCCGCGTCCGTCAAGTTCGACGCCAAGGCTCTCGATCATGCCTTCATGGACGGGATGCACGAAGCCCATCGCAAGCAGGACAAGGTCCGCCTGAACAGTGAACTCGCTGCCGGGGATATCGCGCAGCTTCTCATCCAATCTCGTGACGTGCAGGGTCGTAACTTTGCCGTCGTTACCGGAAAACTTCGTGGTCGAAACACACCAGTCGCGTTTCGCACCTTCGTTTTGTGACGACGATGTCCGCATTCTGCGTGGCCAGAGCGGCCATGTTGTGCCTTTGTCCGGATGCTCCGGGGGCATCGGCATGATCTCATACTGGGTCACCGAAATTGCGCCCTGCCGGAACGACGTACCGATGCAGTCAGATCCTGTATCGCCACCGCCGATCACCACGACATTCTTGCCAGTGGCGGTTATTTCCTCCACGCCGCCTAAGGACTCGCCACCGACACGGCGGTTCTGCTGCGGCAAAAAGTCCATCGCAAACTCGATGCCCTCGAGGTTGCGGCCCGGGACGGGAAGGTCGCGTCCATGTTCAGATCCACCGGCCATGACAACGGCATCGAATTTCTCAAGCAGGCCCTCGGCCGTATCGTTGACACCGATATGGACGCCCGTCTGGAATGTCACACCCTCCGCCTCCATCTGCGCGACACGCCGATCGATCAGATGCTTCTCCATCTTGAAGTCTGGAATGCCATAGCGCAGCAGGCCCCCGGGCTTGTCGTTCTTCTCGTAAACAGTCACATCATGCCCGGCGCGGGCAAGCTGCTGCGCACTGGCGAGCCCCGCCGGTCCCGAACCGACAACCGCGACACGCTTGCCGGTCTTCCGCTCTGTAGTGACGGGGACGACCCAGCCGTTCTCCCAGCCCGTATCGACGATCGTGCACTCGATTGTCTTGATGGTGACCGGGTTGTCGTCGATATTCAGCGTGCATGCCTCTTCGCACGGGGCCGGACAGATCCTGCCGGTGAATTCCGGGAAGTTGTTCGTCGAGTGCAGGACATCCAGCGCGCCGCGCCAATCGTCCTTGTAAACGAGGTCGTTCCAGTCGGGGATGATGTTGTTGACCGGACAGCCCTGATGGCAAAAAGGGATGCCGCAGTCCATGCAGCGTGCGCCTTGTTGTGATACCTGCTTGTGGTCCATCGGGATGACGAACTCGCGGAAGTGACGCACCCGGTCGCCCGCCGGCGCATTCTTCCGGTCCTGGCGGTCAATTTCGAGAAAGCCAGTGATCTTGCCCATACTATTCGCCCCCCGTTGCGATGCCGGCATCGGCCGAAGGCCCTTGGGCGATCTGCATTTCCTGCAAGGCGCGTCGATAATCGACGGGCATCACCTTGACGAAGCGCGGCAGGAAATCGTCCCAGTTTCTTAAAATTTCATGAGCCCGCGCAGAGTTGGTGTAATGCGCGTGCCGCTCGATCAGGCCGAACAGGCGTTCCGCATCGTGCCTGGTCATGTCATGAGATACATCGACACGGCCATGAGCTTCGAGATCGCCGCCTTGGTGGGCGATCTCTTCCAGCGTTTCGTCTTCTGCTGCGACCGGTTCCAGATCAACCATGGCAAGGTTGCAGCGCTGTTCGAAGTTGCCTTCTTCATCCAACACATAGGCAATGCCACCGCTCATACCGGCCGCGAAGTTCCGGCCGGTATGGCCCAATACGACAACGATGCCGCCGGTCATATACTCGCAACCGTGATCGCCGACGCCTTCGACGACGGCGGTCGCGCCGGAATTGCGCACTGCGAAGCGCTCGCCGCCAACGCCTCGGAAATAGCATTCGCCTTCGGTCGCACCGTAGAGAACGGTATTGCCCACAATGATGCTTTCCTCCGGCACGATCTTGCTTTCCTCGGACGGACAGATGACGAGACGCCCGCCACTGAGACCCTTGCCGACATAGTCGTTAGCATCGCCAGTCAGTTCGATGGCCACACCCTTGGCAAGGAACGCGCCGAAGCTCTGCCCCGCGGTGCCTCGCAGTTTGATGTTGATCGTGTCTTCTGGCAGACCGGCATGACCGAGGCGTTTGGCGATCTCGCCCGAAAGCATAGCGCCGGTCGTCCGGTCCGTATTATGGATCTCACCCTCGATCTGGACGGCTTTACGCTGTTGCAAAGCTGGAAGCGATTTCTCGATCAGCCAGCGGTCCATAATGCTGTCGATATCATGTTGCTGGGTTTCGCAATTGTATATAGGCGTGTTGGGTGCGGCGGTGGGCTTGTGCAATATCTTGGACAGGTCGAGCCCTTTCGCCTTGTAGTGGGCGATTGCCTGGCGTTGATCGAGCCGGTCGGACTGGCCGATCATCTCGTCGAACCGGCGGAACCCGAGTTCCGCCATAAGGGTGCGCACTTCCTCCGCGACGAAGAAGAAATAGTTGATCACGTGCTCAGGCTTGCCGGTGAAGCGCCGTCTCAGCTCCGGGTCCTGCGTCGCGATACCGACGGGGCAGGTGTTCAAGTGGCACTTTCGCATCATGATGCAGCCGGAAGCGATCAAGGGCGCCGACGCGAATCCAAACTCGTCTGCACCCAGCAGCGCGCCGATGACAACGTCACGCCCTGTCCTGAGGCCGCCATCCACTTGGACGGCAATACGGGAACGCAGGCGGTTCAGCACGAGCGTCTGATGCGTTTCTGCAAGGCCGATTTCCCACGGCGATCCGGCATGGACAATCGATGTCAGCGGGCTTGCACCCGTGCCGCCCTCAAAGCCGGATATCGTCACATGGTCGGCTTTCGCCTTCGAGACGCCCGCGGCAACCGTACCGACGCCGATTTCGGAGACCAGCTTGACGCTGACGTCGCCGGCGGGGTTGACGTTTTTCAGATCGTAGATCAGCTGCGCCAGATCCTCGATGGAGTAGATATCGTGGTGCGGCGGAGGCGAGATCAGGCCGACCCCCGGCGTCGAATGGCGTACCTTTGCAATAACCGCATCGACCTTATGACCAGGAAGTTGTCCCCCTTCGCCAGGCTTCGCGCCTTGCGCCATCTTGATCTGCATCATGTCGGAATTAGCGAGGTACTCGGCTGTAACGCCGAAGCGTCCCGACGCCACCTGCTTGATGGCGGACCGTTCGGAGTCGCCGTTCTTTTTTACGACGTAACGGTCAGGTTCCTCGCCGCCTTCGCCGGTGTTGGATTTGCCGCCAATTCGGTTCATCGCAACAGCAAGATTAGTGTGGGCTTCACGCGAAATGGAACCGAACGACATGGCGCCAGTGGAGAAGCGCTTTACGATTTCGCTTGCCGGCTCGACTTCATCCAACGGTACCGGTTCGTCGGACGGTGCAAGGTCGAACAGACCGCGGATTGTCTTCAGGCGGGCGGTTTGATCGTTGATCTCGTCCGCATACTCTTTGTAGCGGTCCTTGCTGTTACCCCGAACACTGTGCTGCAGGCTGCCGATGGTTTCGGGGGTCCAGTAGTGATCTTCGCCACGCAATCGGTAGGCATACTCACCACCAGCATCCAGGTAGTTTTCGTAAATATGCACATTGCCGAACGCCTGCTGATGGCGTTCCACGGTTTCCTGGGCAATCTGTTCCAGTCCGACACCTTCGATCGCCGTGTGTGTGCCGAAGAAATATTGTTCGACGAAGCCGCTAGATAGGCCGACGGCGTCGAAAATCTGGGCGCCACAATAGGAATGGTAGGTCGAGATGCCCATCTTTGACATCACTTTGAGGATGCCTTTATCGATTGCCTTGATATAGCGTTTTTCGATCTCCACGCTGGTCAGGTCGGAGGGAAGCTCCTGCTTCATCTCGTGCAGTGTGTCGAAAGCTAGATAGGGATTAATCGCCTCCGCGCCATACCCGGCCAGCAGACAGAAATGGTGCACCTCGCGCGCTTCACCTGTCTCGACGACAAGGCCGAGCCCGGTGCGCAATCCTTCTCGAATCAAATGGTGATGCACGGCCGAGGTGCCGAGCAGGGCGGGTATCGCTACTTGATCTTCGCTGATGGCACGGTCGCTGAGGACAATGATGTTATAGCCGTCACGGCATGCGCCGACTGCCTGTTCGCACAGCCTGTCTAGCGCGTCCTTCATGCCAGCGGCACCTTGTTCTGCAGGATAGGTCAGATCGAGAGTCACGGTACGGAAGGGATTGTCCGCGATATCGCCAATCGCCCGAATCTTTTCCAGATCGTCGTTCGTCAGAATTGGCTGCCGGACTTCCAGGCGTCGGTGCGTTCCGGAATCTTCCAGCCCGAGCAGGTTCGGCCGCGGTCCGATCAACGAGACTAGCGACATGACGAGTTCTTCACGGATCGGATCGATCGGTGGGTTCGTGACCTGCGCGAAGAGTTGCTTGAAATAGACATAGAGCAGTTTGGGACGGCTCGACAGCGCGGCGAGTGGCGTATCGGTGCCCATGGAACCGATGGCTTCCTGCCCGGTTGCCGCCATCGGCGTCAGCAGAAGCTTAAGGTCCTCCTGCGTGTACCCGAACGCCTGTTGTCGGTCGAGCAGGCTCGGCGTATTGGACCCGGCATCGCTATGCGGAACGGGTGGCAGATCTTCGAGTACGATCTGGGTGCGGTTGAGCCATTCCTGATAAGGCCGCATGCCCGAAAGCTCGGCCTTTACTTCCGTGTCGTCGATGATGCGGCCCTGTTCGAGGTCGATCAGCAGCATCTTGCCCGGCTGAAGCCGCCATTTCTGAACAATTCGGTCTTCGGCGATTGGCAGGACGCCCATCTCCGACGCCATAACGACTGTGTCGTCCTCTGTGACAAGATAGCGCGCCGGCCGCAGACCGTTTCGGTCCAGCGTGGCGCCGATTTGCCGGCCATCGGTGAAGGCCACGGCGGCTGGACCGTCCCATGGCTCCATAAGGGCGGCGTGATACTCGTAAAAAGCTCGGCGTTCGTCGTCCATGAGCGGGTTGCCGTGCCACGCTTCCGGGATCAACAGCATCATCGCATGGGCAAGCGAGTATCCGCCGAGAACCAGCAGTTCGAGCGCGTTGTCGAATCCCGCAGAGTCCGATTGTCCCTCGGGGATAAGCGGCCAGACCTTGTCGAGATCGTCGCCAAGCTGTTTCGAACGCATCGAGTAGCGCCGGGCATTCATCCAGTTGAGGTTGCCGCGATGTGTGTTGATTTCGCCGTTGTGGCAGATCATCCGAAATGGGTGCGCGAGCGACCAGGTTGGGAAGGTATTTGTCGAGAAGCGCTGATGGACAAGAGCCAGTGCAGAATCCACGCGCGGGTCTAGGAGGTCGTGGAAAAATGGTCCGACTTGGCTGGCAAGCACCATGCCCTTGTAGACAACCGTCCGCGCCGACAGGGACGGGACGTAGAAGCTTGCGAAATCTGCGCCCAAAGCATGAATTTCGCGTGCGGCCCGCTTGCGGATGACGAGCAGTTTGCGCTCGAGCGCATCCGTATCGGCTGCATTAGCGCCACGGCCGATAAATACCTGCCGGATATAGGGCTCAGTCGATTTGACTGACTCGCCGAGATCGCTGTTGTCGACCGGCATATCGCGCCAGCCCAGAATCGTCTGACCTTCAGACGTGATGCAATCCGTCAGAATTCGTTCGCAAGTCGCACGGTGATCCGCCTCCTGAGGCAGGAAGAAGGTTCCGACACCGTATTCTCCGATCGCGGGCAGATCGAAACCGAGCGCTTTGCACTCCTCGCGATAGAACGCGTCTGGAATCTGGAGCAGGATGCCTGCGCCGTCGCCCGCCTTGGGGTCCGCACCGACCGCGCCACGGTGGGTGAGGTTGACCAGAAGCTCCAGCCCTTGCTGGATGATCGCATGGCTTTTTTTGCCCTTGATGTTCGCGATAAAGCCGATCCCGCACGCGTCGTGTTCGTTACGACTGTCGTAAAGCCCTTGTGGCTTCGGAAATCCCTTGGGTGCGGTATAGGTGTATTCGCTCATCGTGATTTTTTCCCCAATACGGCCTCTGTCGTCCATTCCTTCGATAATCAAATTCGCCCCTGCGCCAGCTCAAGCGGCGCGGAACCATTCGGTTCAGTGCCGATACACCAAAACCGCTTTCGCGGCGCAGAAATCCGGTCTGCCGTTTGTCATGTCGCTCGACATTTTTCTGTTCAGCATTACGGGGTACAGAATTTGATACAGGCCTTTTATCGAATTTCGACCGCTAATCCAACCGTGTTGTTGCATCGCGGCATTGTGGGAGTTCATAGCCGAGAGGCCGCAAACGAGCGATTGCTGGGCCGTTTGACCGCGATGAAAGGCTTTTGGCCCCGATTAGACGCCCTTTTTCCGCCAGCGAAAGTCACAGTGAGGCGCGTTTTGCATCCGCGTTTGGGTCCTCGAGAATTCCAATCGGGGCGAACTAGATCTTCGGCGGCGAAATCTACGCCGCAGGTCATCAAGGCACCTATTTCCGGTTCGCCGATTGACCGGAAATATTCTGCGAACTGGCAGCCCGTGATGTTGTGGCCGTAACCTGTTTCAGTATCTTCGACGACCTCGCGTTCGACGGGAAAGTCCATGCCGCTTTCCTGCTCGGTCCGGGGGTGGCTATTGGGCTCGAACCCGCGTCGTTCGCGGTGTGTGACATAGGCGCCTGCGATGGCGCTGCCGACGATGGCGTGGGCCTGCTCCTTGCCGATTTCCGCTTCCAATGCCTTCACGATGGGTATGACTACGCGAGATTGGATCTTTACCGCTTCTAGAATTTTGTTCGCCATGAAAGTTCTCCTCCACTGTGAGTCCGTTCATTATGGAGCGTTTCACGTGATATCGACACTCTTCGCTAAACAATCAGACACTGTATTTTTTATGAATTCTCGGTTTTCGAGAACAATCACAATTACTGATATTGCTCATGGTTTTAGATGTCAGCGTATTTCTTCAAGGATCCCAAATACTATTCAAAAATTGTAAACTCATGTGTTATTATTCTTATTGGGTAGGTATTCGTAAATCGCGCACAATCGTCGTTCTGCTCGCGGTTGGGCACGGGGGAAGAACAGGCTTTTGGACCGCACGGAACTCACCAATATGATCGACTCCGGTCGGTCGGTTGCGCTGGATTGCTATGCGATTGGAAAGGGAATCCCCGACGACGATCCCGTGGGCCGCCTGTTTCAAACGGATATCCTCAATAAATCCGTCGTCTTAAAACAGTACGAGAAAGTCCTGCCGAAAACGGGCAAGTCGACGATGTTCGATTCGGATTTTCTGCAGCAGTTCGGCGGCGGGCAAAAAACGGCGCCCACCGTGAACGTAAACACGGTGATCTACTTCCCATACGATTTCGAGAATCCGTATGCCGGTGGCGAGTCTATCCTCTATACCGGCCGAAAATTTATCGACTTGCTGGCCCAGAAGATTTCGCAAGGCAGTCCTTCGAGCGAGTTGATCGAGCGGTTGAAAGCAGATGAAACTATCCTCGATTTACTGGAATCCATGCATAGCCTCGATCCGTTCATTTTTCGGAGCAAGATCGAGCAAGTTGGGATCGAAGCGAAAATCCATGAAGCCTATTTTGCGATTTCGAGCGAAGAGTGGGAGCTGCTTCAATACCCAATTCGGGACAAGATCGCCCGCCTTGTTACTAAGGCGCTGGGTGAGGTAGACGGTGACGACGATGCGACATCCGAGCAGGATCATATCAATCACTTTCTAAACAAAATCTGGCATGCGAAGGACGTTGAGGGCATCGAACCGTTCGTTAAATCGTTACAGATTGAACCGGATGAGGCGCCCAGTCTTTTTTTCGCCTGGAAAGCCGTCTGTTACTATCAATTGCGCTTTGCGCAGTTGATGGAATCCTTGAAAACGATGTTCCACTGGATCGGGAATGACCAGCTTTGTTACCCTACCGATTCCCTCCAGCTTTCTAAGGGACAGCAGAACCGGCTTGTGGAACGTCGTGCTGCGTTACGTAAAGCCGCTCGCGACGGATTTATTGCGACCCACAAAATATTGAGTGAATACGAACACAGCTATGATCAGTTCGTAAACGAAGACAGGCCTCGCCTGTTTTTGAACTTCCTCGCGGAGGCCGAGGACTCGTATCTGCTGCTGTCAAATCACGTGTCGATTGCGACGCATAGTGTGAACTTTTGGAGGACTCACATGGCCCGGTATGGCGGGGAACTGCGCCGGGAAGAGTTTATGCCGCTTTTTGACGGGCTCCTCGTCTTATACGACGTCCGGATCGAGGACTGACCGGGAACATCTAAACTGCCGCACGTGATTTGCATCGTATTGCTAGGTATTTCGTTCTCCGTACCCCAAACGTTTGACTGCGCCTTGGTGCACGTCCGATAGTAGAGCCAACGATGAACACGGCGATGGTTCCAAGAGCCAACGCGGGCGACAGGCACGGGGACAAGATGAATTTCGATTTTTCTGAAGAACAATACCTGCTGCGCGACCAGGCGAAGCGGTTTCTGGGCGACCGTTCGACGCCGAGCGTCGTTCGTGCCGTCCTGGAGGATGATGCAAAACCCTATGATGATGGGCTGTGGCGGGAAATGGCCGAACTCGGTTGGGTCGGTACGACTATTCCGGAGGAGTATGGCGGGGCCGGTCTCAGCCGCGAAGACCTGTGCGTCATCGCTGAGGAATTGGGGCGGAGCCTCGCGCCGACGCCGTTTTCGTCTTCGGTCTACGTGGCAACGGAAGCTCTTCTCATTGCCGGCAGCGAGGCGCAAAAGCAGGAATATCTGCCGGCGCTGGCGGCGGGGGATCGCATAGGGTGTTTTGCGGTATCCGAAGGCGTCGGCGTTGCGAATGCCGCGTCGATCAAGATGCGTGGCGGTGATGGTGTGGTCGACGGCACGAAAGTGCCGGTCGCCGATGGCGATATTGCCGACTTCGCGGTCGTTCTTGCGCGAGCCGGCACTGGGTTGTCGCTTTTCATCGCCGATTTGAATGGTGACGGTGTGAGCCGCAAGTCCGTTGAGACCGTGGACCCGACGCGGTCCCATGCGGAAATTACATTCGAGAATGCCGCAGCGGAGCCACTCGGCGAGCCGGGTGAGGGCTGGTCGATCACGCAATCTGTATTCGACCATGCGGCGATCCTCATGGCCTTCGAGCAGGTAGGCGGGGCGCAGGCATGCCTCGATATGGCGACCGATTATGCCAAGAACCGGTTTGCGTTTGGCCGCGCCATCGGGTCGTTCCAGGCGATCAAACACAAACTGGCGGATATCTACATCGCCACGGAACTGGCCCGCGCCAATGCGTATTACGGCGCCTGGGCACTGGCGACGGATGCGCCGGACCTGTCGACTGCTGCCGCAGCCGCTCGAGTCGCGGCGAGCGAAGCCTACAATCTTGCGGCACGTGAGAACATCCAGACGCATGGCGGCATGGGATTTACTTGGGAGTTCGACTGTCATCTCTATTACCGCCGCGCCAAGCTGCTGTCGCTGGCTCTGGGTGGCGAACGGCGCTGGAAGGATCGGTTGATCAGTCAGCTCGAAGTCCGCAACAGCACCGGAGAGGAATAGGCCCGATGGATTTCAACGACACACCGGAAGAAGCTGAATTTCGTGCCGAGGCCCGAGCCTGGCTGGAAGAGAACGCAGAGCGCAAAGCGCCTGGGAAGGTCTATAAATACAAGCGCGGCGAGCCGGAACTGATTCCGGCGGCCCGCGCTTGGGAAGCGAAGAAATTCGAAGGTGGGTTTTCCGGTATCGCCTTGCCCAAGGAATATGGTGGCCGCGGCGCAACACGCTTGCAACAGATTATCTTCGGTGAGGAAGAACTCAACTATCTGATCCCGCCGCCGATCTTCAGCATCAGCCACGGTATGGCGGTGCCGACCATGCTGACCTACGCCACTGAAGAACAGAAACAGCGGTACGTCCCGGCCACGCTGCGGGGCGATGAAATTTGGTGCCAGCTGTTCTCTGAACCTGCCGGCGGGTCAGATCTGGCAGGGTTGCGTACCCGTTCGGTACGCGATGGCGACGACTGGATTATCAACGGGCAGAAGATCTGGACGTCCGGGGCGCACTACGCCGACATGGCGATCCTGGTCACCCGGAGCGATCCTGATGCGCCTAAACATAAAGGGCTGACTTATTTCTTCCTCGACATGAAGTCGCCGGGGATCGAAATCCGGCCGATCCGACAGGTGTCAGGTTTTGCGAACTTCAACGAAGTCTTCATGACCGATTTGCGCATTCCCGATACCCAGCGTCTCGGCGATGTCGGGCAGGGGTGGCAGGTCGCCATTACGACCTTGATGAACGAGCGGGTTAGTTCGGGGATCCGTCCAGCGCCGGATTTCGAAGACATCTTCCAGCTAGCACGGGATACCGAGTTCGAAGACGGTCCGGCGATTGCGGATGCGGCGGTACGCGAGAAGCTCGCCGACTGGTACATCAAGGCGCAGGGCGTGAAGCTGATCCGCGCGCGGCTGATGACGGCGTTGTCCCGTGGCGAACGGCCGGGTCCGGAGAACTCGATCTCCAAGCTCGTATCCAGTTTCCGGCGTCAGGAAATCGCTCATTTCGGCATGGATTTGCTGGATATGAGCGGCGCGATGATGGACCCGGACAAGATGCCGTCGCGCGCGCTTTACCAGCAGGCTTTGCTGGATTCGCCGGGTGGCCGCATTGCGGCGGGGTCGGACGAAATCCTGCGCAACATCATCAGCGAGCGGGTTCTTGGTCTGCCGCCTGACATCCGTGTCGATAAGGAATTGCCGTTCAATCAGCTGCCGAGCGGGACGGAGTAACGTTAGCGTACTTCGGCGATGGTACGGTCCGAATAATTTAGTCCGAACGCCCGGTGATAGGCCGGACGCTTGCCGACGCGCTGTTGATAATCCGTTAGCACGGCAGGCAAGGCGATTCCGTAGTTGCGGCCCCAATCCAGGACGGTCATGAACAGGATGTCCGCAGTGCTGAACGCGTCGCCGAACAGATAGGTTCCGGCGGCGTCGACCCGGCCGGCAACAGCGTTGAGTTGTTTCAGATAATATTCCTTGGCAGAAGCCACGGCGTCTGGCGCGGTACCGTAAATCTCGCTGAGTGCATCATGGCGTCGAATGACATAGAGCGTGTGCGCATCCAGCTCCATGGAAACGAAATAGCACCATTCATTGACCCTGGCGCGACCGACGGGATCGGTGGGGGCATAGAACCCGGCTGGTGGATCGAACGTTTCAGCGAGATAGGTGAGGATCGCCGGGCTCTCGGTCAGCACGAGGGCTCCGTGTTGCAGCGTCGGAATCTTGCCTTTGGGGTTCAGTTTCTTATACGCCGCTGTCTGTGTCTCGCCGGTGCGTGCGCCGATCGGTTTGAAATCATACGCAAGACCAAGTTCCTGCAACATCCAGTGGACCCGCATTGCACGACCTGAATTATGTCCCCAAACGGTAATTCGATCACTCGACATTTCTATAGTCTCCCAGTTTGCAATCGGCGTTTGGCCTTTCCGCGCGAGACTATACACTCCGCACGCATACGCGAAGGATGGGGGATATGTTCGAAGGCTTCGAGACGACGGATATTGACACTGCGGGCGCGCGGATTCATTTGCGCCACGGCGGCGAAGGGCCGCCGCTACTGTTGTTGCATGGCAACCCACTGACCCATGTCGCGTGGCACAAGATGGCGAACCGACTGGCCGAACATTTCCATGTCGTGGCGACCGATCTGCGGGGATATGGAGACAGCTCCGCACCAGAAACCGACGAAAACCACACACCCTATACCTTTCGCGCCATGGCGCAGGATCAGGTCGAAGTCATGGAGGCCCTAGGCTACAAACAGTTCATGGTCGCCGGACACGACCGGGGCGCACGCACGGCACACCGCATGGCCGTAGATCATCCCGACCGGGTGCAGAAGGCATCGCTCGTCGATATCCTGCCGAACTGGCATATCTGGAACAACGTCTCGAAGGGGTGGGTGCTGAATTCGTGGCATTGGACCTTCATGGCGCAAAAGGCGCCTTTCCCGGAAGAGATGATGGGCGCCGTTGATCCGCGATGGTACATGGAGAAAAAGCTTTCCAAGCCGGGCATCGGCCTTGCCCACTGCGAAGGCGAGGCGTTTGAAGAATATGTGCGCTGCTTCACCCAGAAGACGATCTTCGGATCTTGCGAGGATTATCGCGCCTGTCCGACCTCCGATCTGGAGATGGATACCAAAGACAGGGAAAATGGTGTCACCTGCGATATGCCGGTGCTGGTTCTGTGGGGCGCAAAGAGCCATACAGGGCGGCTCTATGACGACCCGCTATCGATCTGGCGCGAATGGTGCCCGACCGCGGTTGGCGGTCCGATCGATTGCGGCCACTACGTGCAGGAAGAAGCGCCGGGCGAAACCTTCGTCTGGTTTATGAAATTCTTTTCCGATTGATAGAAAGCCGCTCTATGACCACAAAGTCGAAGGAAGAAATCGAATTGGACTCGCGGCTGGAGCCCTACGCGAAACGGGACAGTATTTACAGCATTGTATTGAGCCTTGCAGGCTTTGCCGGCATTACACTGATCCTGCTGGGCAGCCCGTACTTTGCGGCTGCTGTCATCGTTGCCGCGGCCGCTGGTATCGCGCGCCATATCATCCGCAAGAAACAGTTAGTTATTCGTGAGGAATATGAAGGGGCCATGGACTCCCGGAACCGCGGCATTAAATACCCCGGCAAAACGACCAAAGACTCACCGTTTACGGAATTGTTCCGGAAGCTGGGTCACTGACTACAGCAAGCCCTGCGACCGAAAGCTCACATGCTTGTTTTTGCCGATCACCACATGGTCGTGCAGCGTGATGCCAAGCTTACCGGCGGCGTCCTGGACTTCCTTGGTCATATCGATATCGCCTCTTGAGGGCGCTGGATCGCCGGAGGGGTGGTTGTGGACGAGGATGATGGCTGAGGCGTTGAGATCGAGAGCACGCTTCACCACCTCGCGCGGATAGAGTGGCGTGTGGTCGACCGTACCAGTCTGTTGCACCTCATCAGCGATCAATATGTTTTTCCGGTCGAGAAACAGTACACGGAGTTGCTCGATCTTCTCGTAACCCATCGCGGCTTTGCAGTAGTCGAGCAATTGATCCCACGAGCCTATCGCATTTTTATTCATGATCTGCTGGCGGGACAGGCGAAGCCCGGCGGCTTGCACGACCTTGAGCGCGACGGCCGCCGCCTCGCCAATTCCTTTTACCGTGCATAGTTTTTCCGGCGCGGGGCTCAACACCTCGCCCAGGCTGCCGAACCGCTCCAGCAATGCCTTTGCAATGGGTTTTACGTCCGCCCGAGGGATCGCCTGTGACAGCAGGAGTTCCAGGATCTCGTAATCTGGCATGCCGTCGCCGCTGGTCGCCATGAAGCGGTCGCGCAGCCGCTGGCGGTGGCCGAGATAATGCGGTTTGTCCTGGGTTTCTTTCATACCGGCCTTGCCGCTGACAGAAGGTCCGGCATCATTGTATGGTGAGTGATTGCTTGGCAACGACATTTCGCGCGCCGGTTGTTTCGCCGTCCGGCGCGCGATTTCGTCAAACGGGGATTTCAGGGATGGCAATGGAAGACAACAGGCCGCTCGCCGGCATTCGCGTCCTCGACCTGTCTCGGGTGCTGGCGGGACCGCTCTGTACAATGCAGATGTCGGATATGGGAGCTGAAATTATCAAGGTCGAACATCCGAAGACGGGTGACGATACGCGCTCGATGCGACCACCAGAAGCCGGTGGCGAGGCGACGTTCTTTCTCTCCGCAAACCGCAACAAGCGCAGCGTTGGGCTCGACTTTACGAAACCGGAAGGCGGCGAGATTTTCCATGCGCTGGCGGCGAAATGCGATGTCCTGGTCGAAAATTTCCGCAAGGGCGTGATGTCGCGCCGCGACCTCGATTACGACGCGATCAAGGAGCGGCATCCGCATCTGATCTATTGCTCAATCTCCGCCTATGGCCGCAATAGCCCGCTCGCCGATTTGCCCGGATACGATCCCATCCTGCAGGCGGAATCCGGCATGATGTCGTTCAGCGGCGAGCCGGGGCAGGACCCGCTGCGCCATCCGCTATCGATCATCGATACCTATACCTCCTTGTTCGCGACACAGGCGATCATGGGCGCGATCCTGACCCGCCAACGCACGGGAAGGGGGCAGTTCATCGATTTGGCGCTGTACGATTGCGCACTATCGGTGCTGACCGACATTGGAGCAGGCTATCTCAATGCCGGTGAGGAACCGATCCAGCGCGGCAACGCGCGCGGCTCGTCAGTGCCCAATGGCATGTTCCACACCGCGACGGCACCGATCTATATCGCCGTTGGGAATCCCAGGCTCTGGAAGCTGTTCTGCGAAAACGTAATCGAAAAGCCGGAGATGGTGACGGAGCCGCCTTACAACACGCGCGATGGGCGGATCGAGAACCGCGAAGCGCTGGTCGCGCTCATCGGCGAAATCTTACGGCAGAAACCGCGTGATTATTGGCTTCAAAAGATCGTCAAGGGGGGCGTCCCAGGTGGGGCGGTGCGCACCGTGGCAGAGGCGCTCAACGCGCCCGAAACGGAAGCGCGAGGCATGATTTCCACTGTGCCGCATCCGACGATCGGCGACTACCGGATGATCGGTTCGCCCCTGCGGTTTTCCGAGACGCCTGTCGTCGATCCTGTCGCGCCGCCCTTGTTGGGCGAACACACGGATGCCGTGCTTACCGAACTTCTCGATATGGGTGCCGACGAGATTGGTACGCTGCGGCACGCTGGGATCGTTCGCTAGCGCTTAGTGCTTCGATTACCCGAACCCCAATCCCGAGCGGGAAGCTGGTAGCATCCTAAACCGGTTCCGCATCGATCAGGATGCCCGCCAGAACCGCAATCTTGTCGCTTCGGTTCGACCACGCATGATTTGTACCGCGTTGCACGACGACATCGAGAGGTTTCATATCGACTTCGCCTTCGTCGAGGATCATAGTCACTTCACCCTCGAGCAGGATGATGTAGTCGACCGAATCCGTCTTGTGCATGTTGGGATGTCGCGCGTCCGGATCTCTGTTATGCGCCACCCCCATCGCCGCGAAAGTCTTGTCCGCATCCGCCTGTATTTGCTCCGGTGTCTTGTTCGGATCGGTGTCGTCCGGCGGGATTTGAAAGTATCGGAACACTGAGCCGTTCTTGGGTGGTGTCAGGAGAACCTCGGTTGCGGCGTTGTCCGCGTCACCGCTGTTATCGGCCGGCGTGCCGTTGGTGCGCCAGAGGTCGGTCAGACCGCGATTGGCATAAACCGGGCTCGGGCGCGTATGCGGCGAGACCTCATCGCTGAGGAAGATCGAGCGACCATTCTCATCATGGCCGGTAACGATCCGTCGTACGGGTTTCAGCATGGCGTTACCTTAACGGTGAGAAGTTAGTTGGAACCAGGATGATCGATTCCATGTTCGACAGGAGTGTGGGGGCAATGCCCAGGAACTTCCGCCATTCCGGGTCAGCGCCGGCTTTGTCGCGAACTTCGTCGCGCTCCTGCATGTTCGCGTAAGCCCACATATGCAGAACGTTGTTTGGGAAGGGCGCTTCGTCTTGCCAGAGGCAGACCGGGTTTGAATACTTCCGGCGTACCGGCATGATTTCCCTGAAGTGGTTGAGGAACTCCGGCGCGCGTCCGGTTTGTGCCTGATAATGGCGCAGTTCGTAAATGTTGCCGGTTGTCGTTGGCGGCGTGAAGTCGATGACCGGGTTAAGGAAGCGGATTTCCTGCTTCTGGATCAGCCCGCGAACATTGGCGACATACTCGTTCTTCCAAGCGTCGTTCTTCGAGAGCTTTTGTCGTAACACTTCGCGTTCGCTCAGGTCTTCGTAGCTCCACAGATGCCAGATCTGGCCCAGCGTGCCGATTTCCGTTGTCCAGTAGCCCTGGTTCAAGCCGTAATCGTTGCCTCGGATGGGGCGTCCGACTTCCTCAGCGAGTTTGAGATACTCACCCTGCTTGCCCGGGAAAAAGGTATAGGTTCTGAGTTCGTGGATCATGGCGACACTGTCCTCCCTGTAGAAGTGCAGCCTGAATTATAGTGCGCGGCAGTATTTATGCGGTGCGTTTTTTTGGTGAACCGTCGAAAGCAGCCTTACCGGCGGCCTCGCCGGCGTAAGAACCCGAGTCCGACCAGGCCGAGGGAGAAAAGGGCGAGGGAAGTCGGCTCCGGTACTGACAAGACCGTCGACGCGGTTCTCTGTAAATTTGTCGGCGCTGCCGCGCCCGACAGGCTCACGAAACCGAAATCGGACCCGTTCTTGCCAAATCCATTAGATTGTCCACCAGTCAGCACCAATGTGTCGAAGCTTGCGCCGAAGATATTGTCGCCTGAAATGCGCCAGTGACCGGCGCCCTTTTTTACCCCTCTGCCGTCATTTTTGCCGTCACGCGCCGGGCTAAGGTTGTTGACAGTACCTTCGCCGGACCAGGAAGCGGCAAGAGCGTCAGTCGCCTCCAAAATAAAACTATCGATCAGTGTTTCGCCGTTGAAGATTTTGACGACGGCTTGCTCGTTGCGGTTCTCGCCCTTCTCGCCGCGCGGAAATAGAGCGGCGACTTCAAGAGAGGACAAAATGACGGATGCGCCGAATTCGAAACGCATAAACTCGCCAAGCGCATCAATTTCCCCCTTTTTCCCGCTTTTGGTTCCCGTCATTTTGACACCTGCGACGGTTTTCGACTTGCACTTGCTACTCGCGGTCACTTCGATCGACGGGCCAGAGGTGTTGTCATTCAATGCCGCAAGACCGCCCGTCAGGCAGGAAGTGCGTCCATTCTGTAAATTCGAATGACTGAGAGACCAGCCCGCCTGTGCTTCGGCGATACCGATAAGCAGGGCTGTGGCGGTAAGTGTGATGGCGAGTGCTTTGTTCTTCATGTTCTAATCAAATTCCAGCAGAAAATTTTATGTATACTGGCCATAATATGCTCTCAATGCAGTGACTAGGGTCACAAGAATATTATTTAAGTAAATTAGAAAGAATAGTAAATAATTTTTCTTTTTTTATTTTATGATAAATTTAGTAACTTTATATTTTTACTGTAAATAGAGGTCGTGGTCTGGAATTATATTAACTCTTTATCAGTTTACGACGTTGTGCCCTTTCTCTGCTAAGGGACTCATCAAAGAGCCTGATTGCGTCATTTCTTTGGTACTGGTATCCCGGTTCGCCTGCAATTGTGTTCCAGGAGTTTCCTTAGGATGCCAAAGAGACACGCTGACGATTACTTTCGTGAAGTTGCGGAGATAGCGCGTCTGATCGATCGGACGGCCATTGAGCAATTAGCGGAAGGATTGGTTACGCTGCGCGACAATGGCGGGCGGCTGTTCGTGCTGGGCGTCGGTGGTGGCGCTGGGAACGCAGGGCATGCGGTGAACGATTTCCGCAAGCTCTGCGGCATCGAGGCTTATGCCCCGACGGACAATGTTTCGGAGCTGACTGCGCGTACCAACGACGAAGGCTGGGAGACGGTGTTCGCGGCATGGCTGGACGGCAGCAATGCCAGCGAACGGGATGCGGTCTTCGTGTTTTCCGTAGGCGGCGGTAGTGCCGAGAAAAATGTCAGCATGAACATCGTGCGTGCGTTGCAGGAAGCGAAAACGCGCGGTTTGAAAGTATTCGGGGTTGTGGGCCGCGACGGTGGCTATACCGCTCAGGTTGGGGATAAGGTGCTGATCGTTCCGACGGTAGAGGCGTCACGGGTAACGCCCCACACCGAGGCGTTCCAGGCAGTCGTTTGGCACTGTCTAGTCTCGCACCCGGCGCTGCAACAGAAAGATACGACCTGGTAACGACGCAAACCCAGCCGAATCAACGGAGTTTTGCCGTCTTAGTGCAGTGGCGTAACGCCGAAATTGGTCTTCGGTGGAACAGCTTTTGCGTGTCTCAATGCGATTTACAGTATGTTCACATTGGCCCAGGATTATTCGTTCGAATTATCTAAAGTTCAAATATTACAATCTATTATGAGTCGATCTTAATAATAATTTTGTGTGCCGTAAGGGCAAATTCAGATCGGAGCGTTGACGGTGGCGCGAAGTGTATAGGCGTGCACCGTCGCTCAATGTCTCGAAAATCAAATATTAACTATACTGCGCCACCGTCGCCGAGGCTGACAGCAATTCGATGCTTTGCATCCTCCCGCATGGCATCGATCTTGCTGGAATAGCTGAAGGGTTTCGGTGTGTTTCGAGGTGAACGCCATGGACGATAGAGGGGAATTTCACATTAACGCTTTGACGAGCAGCTTTCTCTGCAAAGGCTTCTATTCAGCCGGCGTTCGGCCGAGGTGAGCATGCGGATCGTCATTATCGGACTTGGCATTCAGGGGATGAAGCGCCTGAAAATAGCTGACGGCGAGGTGGTCGCGACAGTCGATCCGGTCTCGGCGACGGCGGATTACCGCGATATTTCTGACGTGCCGGCGGAAATGTACGACGCTGCGCTGGTTTGCACGCCCGATGGGGCCAAGATCGACGTTTTGACGTCGTTGCTCGGTGCGGGGAAGCACGTCCTGGTCGAAAAGCCATTGCTCGCGACAAAAACGCAGGAGATCGAAGCGCTTGCGGCATTGTCGGCAACCAACAATGCCGTCTGTTATACCGCCTATAACCACCGGTTCGAGCCGCATTTCCGGCGCATGAAAGACCTTCTGGCGTCCGGTGTGCTGGGCAAGATTTACCGGTGCCGCTTGTTCTACGGCAATGGCACGGCAACGGATGTCCGTAGCTCGTCTTGGCGGGACAAGGGAGCCGGCGTGTTGCCGGACCTCGGCTCGCATTTGCTGGATACGACGTTGTATTGGTTCGGACGGCCGAACAGCGCCTTTCGGGTGATTTCGTGCGACCGGTTCGAGAATGCGGCGTTCGATCATGTGGTTATCGGTGGGGACGGTGATCCGGCGCTGGAACTCGAGATGACATTGCTGAGCTGGCGCAACACCTTCACGTGCGATGTGCTCGCGGAGAACGGCTCGGCCCATATCCGCTCGCTGTGCAAATGGGGGCCGGTCGATTTCACGGTCCGGATGCGAAAATTGCCAAGCGGCCGGCCGGACGAAGATGTCGAAACACTTATTCAGCCGGATCCGACCTGGGCGCTGGAATATGAACACTTCAAGCGGCTTTGCAGAGACGGCGGCGGAAACCTCGAAAACGATATTTGGATAAACGAAACGCTGAACACGTTGACGACGCAGGCGATGCGGCGCTCCGAGGCGGCGGCGTGACGGAAGTCGATCTGATGCGCCGCTATCCGCGCGCGAAGCGAAAACTGGACAAACCACGTTCCTCGGATCCCGAGAATGTTCGTAAGGCACGGGAGTTCGGCGAAGCCTACTTTGATGGTCGGCGCGAAGAAGGGTATGGCGGTTATCGTTATGACGGGCGCTGGATTCCAATTGCTGAAGACATCGTCAATCACTTCGGTCTGAAAGCGGGCGATAAGGTCCTTGATGTCGGTTGCGCGAAGGGGTTCTTGATGAAGGACCTCAAGACGGTCTGCCCCGGCTTGCAGGTCTACGGGCTCGATATTTCAGATTATGCGTTGCGGCATGCCGAGCCCGAGGCGCACGGACGCCTGGTGTTGGGAAGCGGCGACAGTTTGCCGTATGCCGATGGCGCGTTCGATTTGGTCGTCTCGATCAACACGCTGCACAACTTCGAACGGCCCCGGCTAATTGCCGCTCTGCGGGAGATGGAGCGCCTAGCGCCCGGCCGCGGTTACGTTCAGGTCGATGCGTATCGCAACGAAGCCGAGCGTGAGCATTTTCTGGGGTGGGTTCTGACCGCGCTGACCTTCCTGAAACCAGACGAATGGCGCGCGCTGTTCGCGGAGGCGGGATATCGCGGTGACTATTGTTGGACGATTCTTGAGATGGACCCCGAATGGAACGACTTCGGCGATGCCGGAGAAGCAGAGGCGTGCGTCGGAGCTAGATAATACTAAATGAAAAAATTAACCATATCGAAACCACGTTGGCTTAACCATTTATCGGGGCGCAGGGTGGGCGGTCGGCCGACTCTAGGAGTAAGGCGATGATAACGGCGACGGCACTGGATCTTTTAACGGTCAAGATTTTCGCCGACGGCGCGGAACGGGAGACAATGGTCCGGCTCGCCGGGAATCCGTTGATCCAAGGATTTACGACCAACCCGACACTGATGCGGAAAGCCGGGGTTCTCGACTATAAGCGCTTCGCTCTCGACCTTATCGAAGCCATTCCGGATCGGCCGATCTCGTTCGAAGTTTTTGCCGACGATCTGCCGGAGATGGCGGCGCAGGCGCGGGAAATCGCGTCGTGGGGACCGAACGTCAATGTGAAGATCCCGGTTACCAATACGCGCGGTGAGAGCTGCGTACCTGTCATCAACGAACTGTCTGAAGCCGGCGTTGTGGTCAACGTGACGGCGGTATTTACGTTGAATCAAGTTCGGGACGTGACGGCGGCGCTTGCCGCTGATGTGCCGGCGATCGTTTCGGTCTTTGCGGGTCGGATTGCCGATACCGGTGTCGATCCGATGGGGCATATGCGGGCGGCAGCGGATCTGATGATGGCACGGCCTCTGGCCGAGCTGCTTTGGGCGAGCCCGCGGGAATTGTTGAATATTTTCCATGCGGATTCCGTCGGCTGTCACATCATTACGGTCACTCAGGATCTGCTCGACAAGCTGCCGAACGTTGGCAAGGATTTGCGCGAGTACTCGATGGATACGGTGAAAATGTTTTACGAGGACGCGCGGTCGGCAGGCTATGCCATCGAAACCGAACTGTCCTTGACGAACGCTTAATACCAAGGAGCGGTGATAATGACCCATAGAGACGGGTTATCAAGGCTTTCGGACAGCGTCGCGCACGGCTTCCGATGTCCCGCATTGCCGCGCCGCACCTCCTACCCGACGGACCGCATTCGCGATCTCTACGGGTCACTATCAGCGCTCCTTGGTATAAGTGCGGCGGGAAGGAAGCGGCGTGACGAAGCAGTTCGATAGAGTTTTGATTACCGGCGGTGCAGGATATGTCGGCAGCGTTCTGGTGCCGCAGTTGCTCGACGCAGGCTACGCGGTCACAATCTTCGACAAGCCGTATTTCGGCAAAGAGCATCTGCCGCTGGATAACCCGAAGCTTGCGACCATCGATGGTGATATTCGCGACGCGGCGTCCATTGCGGCGGCGATGAAGGGGATCGATGCGGTTTTGCATCTTGCTTGCATTTCGAACGACGCCAGTTTCGAACTTGACGAACAACTCAGCACAACCATCAATCTCGACGCCTTCGAACCGATCGTAATTGCGGCGAAGGAAGCCGGTGTGCGGCGTTTCGTCTATTGCTCGTCCAGCTCCGTCTACGGTGTATCGAACGCGCCGGATGTCACCGAAGACCATCCGCTGGTGCCGCTCACGCTGTACAACAAATATAAGGGCATGTGCGAACCGCGCCTGTTCAAGCACATGTCGGACGACTTCACCTGTGTGACGATCCGTCCCGCTACCGTGTGCGGCTACGGGCCACGCTGCCGGCTCGATCTTTCGGTCAATATCCTGACCAACCACGCGGTGAACAAGGGCAAGATCACCGTGTTCGGCGGTGATCAGAAACGGCCCAATCTGCATATTCAGGATATGTGCGCGGTCTACAAGCTGATGCTGGAAGCGCCGGCGGAGAAGATCCAGGGCGAAACCTTCAACGCGGGTTACCAGAATCATACGATCATGGAGATCGCACAGTTCGTCAAAAAGGTGGTCGAGGAAGAGTTCCCCGAAAAGGGCGAGATCGAGATTGCGGTAACCGAGAGCGATGACAACCGCTCCTATCATATCAACTCGGATAAAATTTTCCGCGTGCTTGGCTTCAAGCCGACCCATTCGATTGAGGATGCGGTGCGCAGCCTCTGTGAGGCGTTTCGCGCAGGTGAACTGCCGATGAGTTTCGACAACGATTGGTACTTCAACGTGCGGACCATGCAGGCAATCGGCGCGGCATGACGGAAAGGCCGGTAGCGATCGTAACTGGTGGTGCGGGATTCATCGGCAGCCATATGGTGGACTTGCTGGTGGGGCATGGCTTTGCTGTGCGGGTCATCGATAATTTGACCGGTGGCCGCGCGGATAATCTTTCAGGTCAAAAAAACGATGCTGCCGTTACGCTGGACGAGCGCGATATTCGCGCGCTTGAGAATGCGGACCCTCTGTTTTCCGACGCAAAATACGTGTTCCATTTTGCGGGAATCGGCGACATCGTGCCATCCATGGAAGATCCGCTGGCCTACATGTCGACGAATGTGCAAGGCACGGCTTATGTGCTGGAGGCTGCGCGTGCCGCTGGAGTCGAGAAATTCGTCTACGCGGCGTCTTCCTCTTGTTATGGAATGGCGAAAACGCCGACAGCGGAAGACCACCCGATCAATCCACAATATCCCTATGCACTAAGCAAGTATCTCGGCGAACAGAGCGTATTGCATTGGCATCAGGCGTATGGTTTGCCGGTTAATTCGATCCGCATCTTCAATGCGTACGGCACGCGGTCACGCACGTCCGGCGCGTATGGCGCGGTCTTTGGCGTGTTCCTGAAGCAGAAGCTCGCGGGCAAACCCTTTACGGTTGTCGGCGATGGAACGCAGAGCCGCGATTTCCTCTATGCTAGCGACGTAGCGGAAGCGTTTTTCCTCGCCGCCGAAACGCAGCATGTCGGGCGCATCTATAACCTCGGTGCCGGCAACCCGCAGTCGGTCAATCGGCTTGTCGAACTGCTTGACGGAGAGACGATCCATATTCCCAAACGCCCAGGCGAACCGGAGTGCACCTGGGCCGATATCACACGAGTTTCCAGCGAGCTTGGATGGCGGCCGAAGGTCACGTTCGAAGAAGGCGTCGGACGTATCTTGGAGAATATCGATTACTGGCGCGATGCACCGCTGTGGGAGCCGGAGTCGATCGCGGATGCAACCCGGACTTGGTTCGAGATGTTATCGGACCGGGAAGCGGCCGCCCATGGATGATGCCAAATATCAGGCCAAGATAAAGACCATCGACGAACTGAAGCGCGAGATCGGTCCGCGCCCGCGCGACCGTTCGGTTGTCATGTGTCACGGCACATTCGATGTCGTGCACCCAGGACATGTGCGACATTTGATGTACGCAAAGGGCAAAGCGGATGTGCTGGTTGCCAGCCTGACTTGCGACGAACATATCGAGAAGGCGAACTTCCGCCCCTTCGTGCCGGAAAATTTGCGGGCGCTTAATCTCGCCGCACTCGACATGGTCGATTACGTGCTGATCGACCCATCGCCGACACCTCTGAGAAACCTGGAGGAAATTCAGCCGGACTATTTTGCGAAGGGCTATGAGTACGTTGCGGAAGGCATGCCCCCGGCGACACAGGAAGAAAAGAAGGTCCTCGATACCTTCGGGGGTGAGTTCATTTTTACGCCGGGCGATATCGTTTACTCGTCTTCGAAGATCATCGAGACGATGCCGCCCGATATTGCCTCCGACAAGCTCTACATGCTTCTTGATGCCGAAGGGTTGTCCTTTCAGGACTTGCGTGACGCGCTGGACGGCTTCGACAAGCTGACGGTTCATGTCGTCGGCGACACCATTCTGGACAGTTACACCCAGACTACAATGATTGGCGGTCAGACCAAGACGCCAACGATGTCGGTGCGGTTTGAAGATCAGACGACCTATGTCGGCGGCGCTGGCATCGTTGCCAAGCATTTGCGGGCGGGCGGCGCGAACGTGGTGTTCACGACGGTTCTTGGTGACGATCCATGGTGTGAATTTACCAAGGAGGATTTGGCCGAGGACGGCGTTGAACTGCGTGCCATTATTTCAAAAAACCGGCCGACAACGAATAAGAACGCCATCATTTGCGGTGGTTACAGATTGTTGAAGATCGATACGCTCGATAACCGGCCGATCAGTCACGAAATTCTGGAAGAAATGTGTGAGGGTCTGCGCGGCACCAAGTCGGATGCTGTGGTCTTTAGCGATTTTCGGCACGGTATTTTTAACGCGATGACGATTCCAACGCTGATCGAGAGCATTCCCGACAGCGCGTTTCGTGTTGCCGACAGCCAGGTGGCGAGCCGTTGGGGTAATATCTGCGACTTCCAGAATTTCGACCTGATCACACCGAATGAGCGGGAGGCGCGGTTTTCGCTGGGTGATCAGGACTCGGTCATTCGCCCTCTGGCGCTCAAGCTTTACCGCGAAGCGAACTGCCGGAACCTTATTCTGACATTGGGAGAGCGTGGCCTGCTGGCCTACCGACCACGTCACCAAGTGGATCACGATGTGCGATCTTTTTTCGTTATCGACAGCTTCGCAGGCAATGTCGTTGACGCGGTCGGGTCCGGCGATGCGCTGTTGTCTTACGCAACGCTCGCGCACGCGGCGCATGGCAACGAGGTCGTGGCGACTGTTCTCGGGGCGATGGCGGGTGCTGTCGAATGCGAGCGTGAAGGCAACGTGCCGGTGACGCCGGCGGATATTATCGAAAAGATCAATCAGGTCGAACGTCGGGCGACCTTTTCCAGCGCGTAAGAACGGTGCCGATATGACCGCACTGGTAATCGGCTTCATGGGGCTCAGTCATCTCGGCCTGAATTCCGCTGTGGCGAGCGCAGAGCATGGTTTCCAGACTATCGGTTTCGATCCCGATCACGAACGTGTCGGCCAACTGCGTGACGGCAAAGTGCATATTTCAGAACCTGGACTCTCCGAACTCTTGTCAAAGAACAGAGATCGCCTGACATTCGCTGCGGATGACGATGCCGTAAAAGGTTGCGATGTTGTCTTCGTTGCTTTGGATGTTGAAACCGATGACGAGGGGCGAAGCGACTTGCGGGCCGTGGATGCGTTGATCGAACTGGCGCTCGCTCGCACACATGAAAATGCGGCGATTGTCGTTTTGAGCCAAGTGCCACCTGGCTATATGAGGCCGCGTAGTGCCGGCGACCGCGCGCTCTATTATCAAGTCGAGACCCTTATCTTTGGGCGAGCCGTTGAACGGGCATTGCACCCGGAGCGGTTCATCGTCGGCGCGGCGGATCCGGATGCGCCGTTGCCTGCAGCCTATGAGGCCTATCTGGAGCGGTTCGGATGTCCACGGCTTATCATGCGTTATGAAAGCGCCGAACTGGCAAAGATATCGATCAACTGCTGCCTGGCCGCGTCGATCAGTGCGGCGAACATGCTGGCGGAACTTTGCGAAAGTGTCGGAGCGGACTGGTCGGAAATCGCTCCGGCTCTGAAGTTGGATCAGCGCATTGGGCCACGTGCTTATTTGACGCCGGGGCTGGGCATTGCAGGCGGCAATCTGGAACGCGACCTTTGGGTCGTTCGACGGATGGCGGAAGAGTACGGTTCCGATGCCGGCGTTGTTTCTTCCTGGATCGCGAACAGTGCACATCGCAAGGAATGGGCCTACCGAACGCTTCAATCGCATTTGCTCGACAATAATCCGCACGCTCGGATTGCAGTGCTGGGATTGGCATACAAAGAGAATACGGACAGCACGAAGAACGCGCCGGCGTTGGCGTTGCTGGCGCGCCTTTCCGTTGAACATGTGACGGTCTATGACCCGGTCGTCGGTGACATCGCTGTGCCGAACGTTATAAGGGCTCAGAGCATGATGGCCGCCGTTAAGGAGGCGGATGCGGTTGTGATCATGACGCCTTGGGATGAATTCCGGACATTGGAGCCGTCCAGCCTAGCCGACGCGATGGCAGGACGGTTGGTGCTCGATCCGTTCCAAATCCTGAACCGGCAAGCGGCGATTGCGGTTGGGTTGGAGTATGTGACGCTCGGTGTTTCTGAGCGGGGGCTATACTAATGGTTAAACATGAAAACCGCGCGCCGAAGGCACCATCGCGCGTCGTCGTGCTCGGTGCTGGAGGCTTCGTCGGTGGTGCGGCGGCGGACCGGCTGGCGTCGGATAATGTCGAGGTAGCGCGTCTTGGCCGAAAGACGGTCGACCTGCTGACCGACGGCGCTTCGGACATCCTGGCAGCGCAACTCGACTCGCAGGACGCGCTACTCGTCGTTTCCGCGCACGCGCCGTGCAAGAACACAACAATGCTGGCTGACAATATTCGCATGATGGATAGTGTTTGCCGGGGACTGGAGAAATCGCCGGTATCGCACGTCGTCTATATCAGCTCTGATGCTGTCTATGCGGACGATCCGAACCCGTTGATTGAAACGTCGCGCGTAGGGCCTGATTCATTGCACGGCATGATGCATGCGGCGCGCGAGCTGATGTTGAAAAGCATTGTGGGGGAAACGCCATACGCCGTCTTGCGGCCGAGCCTGCTTTACGGCGTTGCCGATCCGCACAACGGGTACGGACCAAACCAATTCCGCCGGCGCGCCGCGGCGGGCGAAGATATCGTTCTGTTCGGCGAGGGCGAAGAACGGCGGGATCATGTCCTGATCGATGATGTGGCGGAGATCATCCGCTTGGTCTTATTTCACCGCAGTCGCGGTGCGCTTAATATCGCGACAGGCGTGGTGGCGTCATTCCGGGAGGTTGCCGAGATGGTCGCGGGCCATTTCAACCCACTGCCGAAGATTGCCGGCCGCCCGCGGCAAGGACCGATGCCGCATAGCGGGTACCGGCCGTTCAATATCGACGCATGCCGGTCCGCGTTCCCTGCGTTTCGCTATACGTCGCTCGAAGACGGTCTGGCCAAGACGCACGCCGAGACGTCTTAACTTGTGGACTGTACGATCCCGTTGGTCCGCTCGTAGTGGCGGTCGCAGGCGGCAGGCTTTTTAAAGTGCTGTGAGACCAAATGCATTCTAGAAACGCTAGTGATTTATAAAGTCCTGAGGGTTATACAGAAGCCGCCTTCCAACTGCAGCTAAGATGTCATGTCCTATCTCGTTACCGGCGCCGCGGGCTTTATCGGCTATCACGTATGCGAGGCGCTGCTGGCGCGTGGAGAAAGCGTGGTTGGTGTCGACAATCTTAACGACTATTACGATGTCAGCCTCAAGGAAGCCCGGCGGGATAGGCTGGCAGTGCGGTCCGGGTTTGAATTCTGCAAAGTCGATATTTCGGACAATGCCGCGATGCAGTCGATGGCCGCGAGCCATCCCGATATCACTCATGTCATTCACTTGGCGGCGCAGGCGGGGGTCCGGTATTCGCTTGAAAATCCGTTTGCCTACGTCCAGTCGAACGTCCTAGGGCATCTCGTAATTCTCGAACTATGCCGGAATATGGATCGGCTCGAACAGCTGGTTTATGCGAGTTCGTCCTCGGTTTATGGCGGTAACACAAAATTGCCGTTTGCGATTGGTGATCCGACAGATACGCCTGTCTCGCTTTATGCGGCGACAAAAAAGGCGGATGAGCTGATGGGACATTGCTATAGCCATCTTTACGGCATTCCGGCAACCGGCCTTCGTTTCTTCACCGTCTATGGCCCCTGGGGCCGTCCCGATATGGCGGCTTATATTTTTGCGCACGCGATTTCCCAAGACCGTCCGATACCGGTATTCAATCATGGGGAAATGCGGCGCGATTTCACGTATATCGACGACATCGTTGCCGGAGTGCTGGCGGTTGCCGACAAGCCGCCCGCCGACGATAAATCCGCGCCGCATCGAGTTTACAATATCGGCAATAACCACGCGGAACCGCTGTTGCGATTTATCGAGCTGATCGAACAGGCGATGGGCCGCAAGGCGACGCTCGATCTACAACCCATGCAGCCCGGCGACGTCAAGGAGACGTTTGCCGATATCGAGGCGATCCGGCGTGATTTCGGTTTTGAGCCGCGCACGTCCATCGAAGACGGTATTCCAAAGTTTATCGAATGGTTCCGCGGCTATAACGGCGTTTGAGAACCCCGGTTAGTCGAGTTCGAACGCATCCTTGTAGTCGCGCTTCAGGGCGGGATCCTGATCTTGCTTGTAGAGGACGCAATTGCCGACCGCTAGTACGTCGATTTCGCTGCCCATGAAGCAGCGGAAGGCGTCTTCCGGCGTGCAGACGATCGGTTCGCCCCGTACGTTGAAGCTCGTATTAACGAGGACGGGGCACCCAGTGCGCTGTTTGAACGCGGAAATGAGGGCGTGATAGCGCGGGTTCGTTTCCGCATGTACCGTCTGGATCCGTGCGGAATAGTCGACATGCGTGACTGCGGGGATATCGGACCGCGCGATATTCAGTTTATCGATGCCGAAGAGGGCCTGCTCCTCTGCCGTCATCTCTCGCTGACGTTCGGGATTCACATCGGCTACCATCAGCATATACGGGCTGTCCGTATCGATATCGAACCAGTCGGATACTTCTTCGCGCAGCACGGAAGGCGCGAAGGGACGAAAGCTTTCCCGATATTTGACTTTGAGGTTGAGCGTTTTCTGCATGCTGGGCGACCGAGGGTCTCCCAGAATAGAACGGCCACCGAGCGCCCGCGGACCGAATTCCATGCGGCCCTGAAACCAGCCAATAGCTTTTTCGTCGGCGAGTGCATCCGCTATCGCCTTCGTGAGTGCGGTCTCGTCCAGGACTTCGAACCTTGCACCTTCCGCCAGCAGCCGAGACTCGATTTCGTCCTGAGGATAGGAGGGGCCTAGATAACTGCCCTCCATCGCGTCCATGACGCCATTGACGTGACGTGGTTGGTTTTGAAAGCTGTGATAAGCGGTGAGCGCTGCGCCTAGCGCGCCGCCGGCATCGCCCGCCGCGGGCTGCACCCAGATATTCTCGAATGCGCCATCGCGTAGCACCTTGCCATTCGCGACACAATTTAGCGCGACCCCGCCGGCAAGGCAGAGATTGCGACTGCCTTCCTTGGCGAGCGCGCGTGTCAAACGCAGCATGACCTCTTCGGTTACAGCTTGAATCGACGCTGCAAGGTCCATGTGCTTTTGTGTCAGTAACTCTTTCGGACCGCGGGCCGGTCCGTCGAATAACTCGTCGAACCGGCTATTGGTCATGCGCAAGCCGGTGCAATAGTCGAAATAGTCCAGATTTAGCCGGAACGAGCCGTCTTCTTTCAAATCGATCAGCGTGCCGAGAATCAGGTCGCGGTATTTCGGATCGCCATACGGCGCCAGTCCCATCACCTTGTATTCGCCGGAATTCACCCTGAATCCGGTATAAAAGGTGAAGGCGGAATACAGCAGACCCAGTGAATGCGGCCAATGGATCTCGCGGGTCATGGCTAAGTTGTTCCCACTTCCTTCGGCCACCGATGCCGTTGCCCACTCGCCGACGCCATCCATGGTCAGAACCGTTGCGTCTTCGAACGGTGAGGGGAAGAAGGCGCTGGCAGCGTGACTCTGGTGATGCTCTGCAAAAAGCAGCTGGCTGTCCCAGTCGAAATTCGGCGCCTGCTCCTTGAGCTTGCGCACGAGTAATGATTTCTGAAAGAGCTTTTCCTTAATCCAGACTGGGATGGCCATGGAGAAGCTTTTGAAACCGCGCGGCGCGAACGCGACATAGGTTTCCAAAAGGCGTTCGAACTTCAGGAAGGGTTTGTCGTAAAACGCGACGAAGTCGACATCGCCCAACGTTATGCCTGCCGCTGACAGACAGTAGTTGATTGCCTGGGCAGGATAGTCGGAATCGTGTTTGCGACGCGTGAACCGCTCTTCCTGTGCAGCGGCGACAATCTGTCCGTCTTCGACAAGCGCTGCGGCGCTATCATGATAGAATGCGGAAACGCCCAAGACGCGCATAGCGCACCTAGAAAATTGTATAGATGAAGGGGGCTACCGCGCTACCTTGAGTCAAGACGATTAAGCCTCCGAAGGCGGCCATCATGATGAATATGGGGAGGAGCCAGAATTTTTTTCGAACCCGCATGAAAGTCCAAAGCTCTTTCAGAAATGACATGGTTTTGGTTCGGTCCCGCTACTTCAAAATTGTTGTTTCATCGTTTCTGGCGACGGCCCCGGCGGGTCGCGCTTAATCCAATACGTCGTCGCATCCGAGTCTACGTCAAGATGCAGCGGCCGCTTGCCTAAAAGCCGCATTATCAGAGCAATTGGTGTGACAACAAGGAAAAACAACAATGCCATAACAAGTGGATTGACGATGCGATGCAGAAGAAGTCCAAATCGCATCCATAGCCGGTTTAGCGGTGTGAGGACTTTGGGAAATGCGATTGCCGCGAACAGGAATAAACCGGCTAACCCCAGCGCCCACCAACGTGGGTCTGCACCGCGAAGCAATGGCCATAAGGCCAGGATCGCAAAGACCGTGGCGAAGACGATGCCAAACGAGCGGTTTGAGGAACCTTTTACAGTCTCGCGCTCGCGAAAGCTTTCATGAGCACCTTGGTTAGACATGATTCGTTAAAAAGCGGCCCGGATTTAGGAGTTCGAGGCCGTGTATACACGCTCCTGCTGCCGCCGTCATTTGCGTTCCAGTAATAATTTACAGGTTAGTATGCATTCGCCGTTATGGTGAAAAAACCGGTAACATTTCGTTACTTGGCGGCGGATGTAGGGCTATGGCAGTTTGCGCAGCGCAACATTTAGAAATTCGGGATCGATGATGCGGAATTTTCAAGATGAGTAAAGATCAACTCGCAGTCGTCGTTTTGGCCGCCGGCAAGGGGACACGAATGAAGTCCGCTCGCTCCAAAGTGCTGCATTCGGTCGCGGGCCGTTCGCTATTGGGGCATGTTCTGGACACCGCTGCCACAATTAATCCGGATCGATTGGTCGTCGTTATTGGCCCTGATATGGAAGAAGTCGCTGCCGAAGCCGCGCCTCATGAAGCGGTTGTTCAGGCTGAGCAGCGGGGCACGGCCGACGCAGTCAAGGCAGCGCGGCAGCCACTTGCAGATGTCTTGTCGGGGACAGTTTTTATCGTGTATGGGGATACTCCATTTATCGAAGCTGAGACTCTAAACGCTATGGCGGCGCAGCGTGCGGCCGGGGCCGGCGTTGTGGTACTTGGGTTTCGACCTGATGATCCGGCAGCTTACGGGAGACTGATCACGGACAATTCCAGCCGCCTGGAGCGAATCGTCGAATTCCGGGAGGCGAATGAAGTCGAGCGCGCCGTCACCTTGTGTAATTCCGGCGTTATGGCTGTTGATGCGTCTATTTTGTTCCGGCTTGTCGATGCAGTCGACGATGATAATGCGAAGAACGAATTCTACCTGACCGATATTGTTGCCTTGGCGCGTGCTGACAACATCGATTGTGTGGTCGTTGAGGCGGAAGCGGACGAGCTGCAGGGCATCAACAGCCGTATCGATCTGGCCGCAGCCGAAGCTTTTTGGCAGCAACGACGCAGACTTCAAGTGATGGAAGAGGGTGTCACGCTCAGTGATCCCGCGACAGTGTATTTCAGCTACGACACGAAATTCGCGGAAGATGTGCTGATTGGGCCCAACGTCGTTTTCGGTCCGGGTGTTTCTGTCGGACGCGACGCTGAAATTCGCGCGTTCTGCCATCTTGAGGGTGTTATTGTTGGTGACTCGGTAACTGTCGGGCCCTTTGCGCGGTTGCGTCCGGGTGTCGTGCTCGAACGTGGCGTAAAAATTGGCAACTTCGTTGAAGTGAAGAACGCCGTACTCGGAGCGGGGGCCAAAGCTAGCCACTTGTCCTATATCGGTGACGCCGAAGTTGGCGCCAATGCCAATATCGGCGCCGGCACGATCACGTGCAATTACGACGGCTACTTCAAGTACAAGACGACGATAGGTTCCGGCGCCTTCATCGGTTCGAATACGGCGCTTGTTGCACCTGTTGTCGTGGGCGACGGAGCGATTGTAGGCGCAGGAAGCGTGATTACCGATGACGTGAAGCGCGACGCGTTAGCCGTCGGCCGTGGCCGGCAGGATGACCGGGAGGGTTGGGCCGCCGAATTCCGGACAACCCAACAAACGAAAAAAGACCAGGTAGCAAAGGGCGACGATTAAATGTGTGGCATTATAGGAATTATCGGGACTCAGCCGGCCGCCGCCCTCTTGGTCGACGGCCTCAAGCGGCTCGAATACCGCGGTTACGACTCCGCGGGTGTCGCGACCTTGGTCAATGGGAAAATCGATCGGCGGCGTGCTGAAGGAAAGATCGTCAATCTCCAATCTGTAGTGGATACTGCGCCATTGGATGGGACGATCGGTATCGGTCATACCCGATGGGCGACGCACGGGCTCCCCACCGAGAACAACGCGCATCCGCATGCGACGGATAAAGTTGCCCTGGTTCACAACGGTATCATTGAAAATTTCCAGGAATTGCGCGCGGCGCTTGCCGATGGGGGCAGAGCGTTCGAGACGGAAACGGATACTGAAGCCGTCGTGCATCTGATTTCCAGCCTGATGGATGACGGGATGACCCCCGAGGAAGCCGTAGCGGCAACATTGCCACGGCTCGAAGGTGCGTTTGCCTTGGTGATGATATTTTCCGGCGAAGAAAACCTCATGATCGGTGCGCGCCGCGGCAGCCCGTTGGCGATTGGCTATGGTGACGGCGAAATGTATTTCGGATCGGATGCGTTGGCGCTGGCACCCCTGACTCAGCGTATCTGCTATTTGGAGGAGGGGGATTGGGCGGTAATCGCGCGTGAGGAAGCGCGCATATTCGATTTAAACAATGCGGCGGTCGAGCGGCCGGTCGTGGAAACTGCCCTGTCGGGAGCCTTGATTGGCAAAGGCAATTTCCGCCACTTCATGCTGAAGGAGATTTACGAGCAGCCAGCGGTTATTGGCGACACGCTGCATGGCGTGCTGAACCCGGCGACCAACACCATCACGATGCCACCGCTGCCGTGCGACTTTGCCAAGATACCACGCGTCACGATCAGCGCGTGCGGCACAGCTTATTATGCAGGGTTGGTGACCAAGTATTGGCTGGAGCAGCATGCGCGTGTGCCGGTCGAGATCGACGTTGCGTCGGAATTCCGCTATCGCGAAGCGCCAATGCCAGAGGGTGGACTCGCAGTATTCGTTAGCCAGTCCGGTGAAACTATGGATACCATTGCCGCGCTCCGCTATGCGCGGGAGTCAGGGCAACATATTATCTCCATTGTAAACGTTCCCGAGTCGAGTATCGCGCGGGAAAGCGATGCGGTATTGCGGACACATGCGGGCCCGGAAATCGGTGTCGCGTCGACCAAGGCCTTTACCACACAGCTTACGGTGCTTGCTTGCCTGTCCATCGAAATGGCTCGGGCGCGAGGTGCGATCGATACTGCGCGCGAGCGTGAGCTTTCCCAAGCTCTGGCCGAAGTGCCAGGCCGCGCACTGGAGGTGCTCAATCGCGACAAGGAGATCGAGAGCTTGGCCCAACTGCTCGTCGAAGCACGCGACGTGTTGTACCTTGGCCGGGGGACCGCCTATCCGATTGCGCTGGAAGGCGCGCTCAAGCTGAAGGAAATTTCATATATTCACGCCGAGGGTTATGCCGCCGGGGAAATGAAACACGGCCCCATTGCGTTGATCGACGAGAATGTCCCCGTCATCGTGATCGCGCCCGGCAACGACCCGCTTTTTGAAAAGACGGCCGGAAATGTGCAGGAAGTCATCGCACGCGGCGGAAACGTGATCTTTCTCTCCGATAAGAAGGGTGTGGAGCGGATGGAAAGTCAGGCAAAACCAACCGCCAGCCTTGTCTTGCCGGAAGTCGATCCGTTTGTCGCGCCGATCCTGTATTCGATTCCGGTGCAGTTGCTCGCCTACCACACCGCAGTGCTAAAAGGCACGGACGTCGATCAGCCGCGCAATCTGGCCAAGAGCGTGACGGTCGAGTAGTGCGCTACTGACCAGTGAAAACTGGGTCCCGTTTTTCCATAAAAGCTTCACGGCCTTCACGGTAGTCGGCACTGTCGAAGCAAGTCTTGGTGATTTCTTCGAGGCGCGCCATATTACGGTTTTCTGCGTCTTTCAGGACTTCCTTGATCGTCACCTTGGAAGCGTTGACCGACAACGGTGCGTTGCGGCAGATGGTAAGCGCGAGATTGCGCACTGTTTCTTCGAGCGCCTCGGCAGGAATGACGCGGTTAATGAGACCAGCGCGCACTGCCTCTTCGGCGTTGAGGCGGCGGGCAGTAAACATGATCTCGTTGGCCATCGCAGGGCCGACGAGGGAAACCATTTTCCGCAATCCTTCGAAGCCATAAGCAATGCCAAGCCGGGCCGCCGGGACGCCGAACTGGGAATATTCGGTCGCGAAACGCATATCGGCAGACATGGCAACGGCAAGGCCACCGCCAAGGCAATAGCCGCGGATCATGGCAATCACCGGCTTTGGAAAGTCCGCCAGCTTGGCGCGCGCGGACTCTGAAATTCGCGTGTATTCGGCGGCGGCTTCTGCGTTGTTTCGCTTTTCCTTGAATTCCGAGATGTCGGCGCCAGACACGAACGCCTTGTCGCCCGCCCCCTGCATCACGATTACCCGTACCGAGTCGTCCTTTTCGAAATCGTCTAGAATGACTCCGATCGCCTGCCACATTTCGAGCGACGTCGCATTGCGGCGCGCCGGATTGTTGAACGTCATCCAGCCGATCCCGTTCTCTTTGGACGCGATCATCTTGTCGGTTTGAAGTTCCATGCTGCTCCCCTAGGGTTATGGTTAGACCGCGCCGCTTGTGTGGAAGGTTTCGACGGCATCTTTGTCGTAGCCTATTTCGGCCAGTATCTCATCGGTATGCTCACCAAGCTCGGGCGTGGGACGCCGAATTTTGTCCGGCTCTGGCGTTCCCGTCAGGTTAAGGGCTTGGCTGAGCAGGTTTAGCTCACCCAGAACCGGATGACTCGCCGGACGGGTCATTTGGAGATGCTGTACCTGCGGGTCTGCGAAGACCTGATCGATGGAGTAGATCGGACCACAAGGCACGCCGGCCTCGTTCAACAGGTCGATCCATTCCTGACTGGATTTCTGTTTGGTAATTTCGCCCAATAGCGCATTGAGCGCATCGCGATTGGCGGACCGCGCGTCCCCTGTCGCGTAATCCGGGTCTTCGGTCAATTCCTCATGACCGATGGTCTTGCAGAAACGGAGCCAGAGATTGTTGCCCGAGGCAGCGATATTGATGTGGCCATCCGACGTCGGGAATACGCCCGTCGGAATACCCGTGGGGTGATTGTTGCCGGCTTGTGGTGCCACCTCACTCGCGATCGTCCAGCGCGACGCCTGGAAGTCCAGCATCTGCATGATCGATTCAAGCAACGACGTATGCACCCATTGACCCTTCCCGGTCACTTCGCGGTCCAGCAGCGCCATGAGGATGCCCTGCGCCAGGAAGATGCCCGAAGTGAGATCGCAAATCGGAATGCCAACCCGAACCGGGCCTTGGCCAGGCAGGCCGGTAATCGACATCAGTCCGCCCATGCCCTGCGCGATTTGGTCGACACCGGGCCGTTTGCCGTACGGACCGTCCTGGCCGAAACCGGCGATGCTGCCATAGACGATACGCGGATTGACCTTCGCGCATGGCTCATAGTCGATGCCGAGCCGGTGTTTCACCGCGGAGCGGAAGTTCTCGACCACGACATCGGCCTGTTCCACCAGCTTGAAAAAGATCTCCTTGCCGCCCTCGCTCTTGAGGTCGAGCGTCAGGCTGCGTTTGTTGCGGTGTAGGTTCTGAAAGTCGAAACCGTGGCGCGCGCCGGTCAATCCACCCTTATCCTTGTTGATCGCGGACGGGGCTTCGATCTTGATTACATTTGCGCCCCAATCGGCAAGCTGGCGCACGCATGCGGGGCCGGCGCGGTGTGCCGTCAGATCGAGCACGGTAAAGCGGGAGAGGGGAAGGCGATGATCGCTCACGGTTACGCTCCTCGGTAATGCGGGGAAATTCGCGCTTATTATCGACGAATGGCAAGCTGGGACAAGTCGGCGGCTCCCACTTTTTAACCGGGCGCTAAGGTTATCGACCTACCGTTTCGCACCGGATCGCGTTAATGTGGCGCGATATTGCGATTCTATGATGCGCAGAGGGGGATAAGATGGTCGAAAGCTTTCCGTTGATGGTGCCGGGTGCCAAGTCCGATAAGGAAGTCATGGTATGGGCACCGTTTGATGGTGCGGAGGTTGCGACGGTTGCCATCTCCGACATCGATGCCGTGGATAAGGCGCTTGATACGGCGACCCGGCTGTTTCGCGACCGCGATGGGTGGTTAAGCGCGGAAAAGCGCATCGAGATCCTCGACAAGACCGCGGAGATCATGGGCGAGCGTTTCGAAACGCTTGCGATCGAGGCGGCGCGCGAAGGGGGCAAGCCTCTGCCGGATAGCCGCGTTGAAGTGGCCCGCGCGATCGACGGCGTGAAGCTCTGTGTCGAATCCCTGCGGACGCAACATGGCACCGAAATACCGATGGGGCTGAACGCCTCGTCGATGAATCGGATCGCCATGACGACTCATGAGCCGATCGGCGTGGTCGTCGCGGTGAGCGCGTTCAATCATCCGCTTAATCTGATCGTGCACCAGGTCGCCCCGGCGATCGCCGTTGGCTGCCCATGTGTCGTCAAGCCCGCCGAGGTCACGCCCTTGTCGTGCATCCGGTTCGTTCAAATTTTGCGTGAGGCCGGGTTGCCGGAGGAATGGTGCCAGGTTGTCATCACCGGCGGCCGCGAAGTTTCGACGAAATTGGTCACCGACCCGCGCGTCGGTTTTTTCAGCTTCATCGGCTCGCCGAAAGTGGGCTGGATGTTGCGCTCGCAGTTGGCACCGGGTACCCGTTGCGCGCTCGAACATGGCGGCGCCGCACCTGTGATCGTTGCGGAAGACGCCAATCAGGACGCCGTGCTGCCTTTGCTGGCGAAGGGCGGTTTCTACCATGCTGGCCAGGTTTGCGTTTCGGTGCAGCGTGTTTATGCCCATGAATCGATTGCGCGCGATGTCGCTGAGCAGATTGGTTCGATTGGTGCTGCTATGCCGGTGGGCGATCCGACGTTGGCCACGACGGAAGTCGGCCCGTTGATCCGTACCAACGAATGCGACAGGGTCGCAGAATGGATCGGTGAGGCGGTCGATGGTGGCGCCGAAGTCGTCGTCGGCGGCCGTAAGATTTCTGCAAGCTGTCACGAAGCGACGGTGCTCTACAATCCGCCGGCGGACGCGAAGGTCAGCACCTTGGAAATCTTCGGCCCTGCCGTCTGCGTCTATCCGTATAGCGATCTCGACGAGGCCATTGCCCGCGCGAACTCGCTACCCTTCGCCTTCCAGTCGGCGGTCTGCACCCAGGACCTGGACCGCGCGATGCGGTGTTTCCGCAAGCTCGATGCGAGCGCGGTCATGGTCAACGACCACACCGCCTTCCGGGTCGATTGGATGCCCTTCGCCGGGCTCAAGCACTCCGGCTACAATGTCGGCGGTATCCATCACACCATGCATGACATGCAGATTGAGAAAATGCTTGTGATCCGGTCGCAGGAGCTCTGATAGAACAGATTTAGTATGGCGAAACCGATGTCCAAAGCGGCGCGCGAGGCCTTTCTGTGCGAAGCGCGTCCGGCAATTTTGAGCGTGCCGCAACTGGGGAAGGGACCGTTGTCGTCTCCGGTCTGGTACGACTATGAAGCGGGCGGCTCGCTGTGGATCCTGATGCAGAATGATTCCCGCAAGGGCAAGCTGCTAGAGGTTGGGTCGCGCGTCAGCCTTTGTGCGCAAAAAGAAACGCGGCCCTATCAGTATGTCAGCGTTGAGGGACCGGTTTCCGAGATCAAACATTATGATCTGGACATCGATCTGCGAGCGATGGCGGTGCGTTATCTTGGAGAGGCTGGCGGCGCGGAGTTTATTGAAGCGATGCGCGCAACGTACGGCCAGGGCCACGGCATCAAGGTGACGATCACGCCGGAAAGCTGGTTATCGGCGGACTACAACTAAACTCTAGCAATACTGTTCAACATTTATATCGACCTTCGGCAGCGGGAAGGCGGCCTTTAGCGCCTCGAAATCTTCCGCCTCGAGCCAGTCGAGTATCTGAGGCACGTCGCTTTCCTTCGCCCCCATGATGAAGGGGCCGCCATGGGACAGCTTGATGGTTGGGCCGATATGGCATTTACCCATGCAGTGCAGGCGCTTGAACTCGAATGGCAAGCCTCGTGCGGCGATCCCAGCCTCCAGCGCATCCGCGAGCTCTTTGCTGCCGACAGCGCCGCATGATGGCAACAGTTTTCCGGCCCGGAAATTGATGCAAATATTCAACGTCCGTGGCACCGTGTCGGCCTGTTCGTCGTTTGGAGGCATTGCAGCTCCTGTTTCCCCGTTTGAGGAAAGATAGCGGCGCATCTCGAGAGGTCAATGAACGGTCCGCGACCATCTGCGCCTTTTCGTGCGATGGTACGCGAACTACATTAATAACAACGAAATTTTCCTTATTGGAGGCAGGGTCATGGAACTCAAGGACAGCAGTCTTTTCCACGAGAAATGCTATGTCGACGGCGCCTGGGCGGACGCCGACAGCGGCGAGACGATCCCGGTCAACAACCCGGCGACGGGCGAAACCTTGGGTTCGATCCCAAAGATGGGTGCTTCGGAAACGGCCCGCGCGATAGCGGCGGCGAATGCGGCATTGCCGATCTGGCGGGCCAAGACGGCCAAGGAACGCTCGGTGATCTTGCGCAAGTGGTTCGATCTGATGCTCGAGAACCAGGAGGATCTGGCCGTCCTGATGACCAAAGAGCAGGGCAAGCCGCTTCCCGAAGCGATGGGTGAGGTGCTGTATTCTGCCTCCTTCATCGAATGGTTCGCCGAGGAAGGCAAGCGTATCTATGGCGACACGATCCCGGCGCCAAACGGCGACTGGCGTATCGTCGTTACCAAAGAACCGATCGGCGTTTGTGCGGCGATTACGCCGTGGAACTTCCCGTCAGCGATGATTGCCCGCAAGGTCGGCCCTGCGTTGGCTGCCGGCTGCACGATGGTCTGCAAGCCTGCGACGGCGACGCCCTATTCTGCCTTGGCAATGGCGGACTTGGCGGCACGCGCCGGCGTGCCTGCCGGCGTCTTCAGCGTCGTGACGGGGGCATCCGGCGCGATCGGCGGCGAGATGACATCGAACCCGATCGTACGCAAGCTCACCTTCACCGGTTCGACCGAAGTTGGCAAAATTTTGACCGAACAGTGCGCGGCGACGATGAAGAAGGTCAGCATGGAACTCGGCGGCAACGCGCCCTTTATCGTGTTTGACGATGCCGATCTCGACTCCGCGGTCGAAGGCGCTATGGCGTCCAAATACCGCAATGCGGGGCAGACTTGTGTTTGCGCGAACCGGATGCTGGTTCAGGACGACGTTTATGATGAGTTCGCTGCCAAGCTATCCCAGGCCGTAAGTGGTTTGTTGGTTGGCAACGGGATGGATACCGGCGTCAGTCAAGGGCCACTGATCGATCTCGGGGCTGTCGAAAAGGTTGAAAGCCACATCGCGGATGCGGTGTCTAAGGGCGCACGCGTGGTCGTTGGTGGTAATCGCCATGCGAAGGGCGGCACTTTCTTCGAACCCACCGTCCTGGCCGACGTGACCACGGATATGGCCGTGACGCGCGAAGAAACGTTCGGTCCTGTCGCGCCCTTGTTCCGCTTTAAGACCGAGGACGAAGCCGTTCAGATGGCCAATGACACCGAGTTCGGCCTCGCATCGTATTTCTACAGCCGCGACGTGGGCCGTATCTGGCGGGTATCGGAGGGACTGGAATACGGCATTGTCGGGGCCAACACCGGAATCATCTCGACAGAAGTCGCACCGTTCGGCGGCGTCAAGGAGTCCGGGCTCGGCCGCGAAGGCTCGAAATACGGCATCGAAGATTATCTAGAGGTCAAATATCTCTGCATGGGCGACGTTTCGAAATAGCTTAAATTAAAATGTTGCTGCTTTGTTCTAGAATCGGCAAAGTAGGGAAACTGAATTGAATCCAATCGTTTCCCGCTTTGCCGAAAAGGACAATTGAACCATGCCGACCCCCATTCTCGGACTTCGGACCGCTATCTACAAAGTCGGCGACATGCAGAAGGCTAAGGCATGGTATTCGCAGGCCTTCGATGCCCAACCTTATTTCGAGGCGGAGCCTTACATCGGTTTCAACGTGGCGGGATACGAGCTTGGGTTGATGTTGGACGACGCGCCGGGTGCACCTAAGACGTCCAACGTACTGACTTATTGGGGCGTTGACGATATCGATGACGCGGTGAAGAGCTTTTTGGCCTTGGGGGCGACGGAGGACGAAGCGCCCGTCAATGTTGGTGGCGAGGTCATGGTCGCGTCGGTCAAAGACCCTTGGGGCAATGTGATTGGGCTGATTTACAATCCGGAGTCCAAATTGCCGTAATATCAAGGTGCTGTGTCATTTCTCGCGGTGTGCGATGACGAGACCAAGGGCAACCGCGGCAAGGCCGGCGAGGAAATAGGCTGACACCGGCTCGGAGAGAACCAGCGCACCCAGGATCGTTGCCGTAATCGGGCTGAGGCTCAGGAATACGGCCACGCGTGTCGGCGTGGTGTGCTTGAGCGCCCACAGCCACAGAAAATAGCCGACTCCGCTGCTGATGCCGATGAAGACGATGGCGAACCAACCGCCGGCGGTGAAATCGGGGACGGTGGCGAAAAAGCCGTCTGCGCCGGCGAGTACGGCGAGGAAGAGAACGGAAGCAAGCATCGCGAAGGCGCTGACGGAAAGCGGCGGATAGCGCTGCAGGTAAGGGCGGTACAGGACGCTGCAAAGGGCACCGCAAAAGGCACTGCCGAGCACGGCTATTTCGCCCCACCAGCCCGAGCTTCCGGCCAGCAGCGCTTTTTCACCGAGAACGAGGGCGACCCCGGTAAAAGTCGCCGTGACGCCGAGGATCTTATACCGGGTCAGGCTTTCCTTACCCATGCCGGCGGCGAGCAGCATGGTCATCAGCGGAAACGTCGCAAAAATAAGCGCGCCGCGCGCGGATGGCATGAATTGCAGGCCGTAGTTCAACAGGACGATCAGGATGCCGAACTGTCCGATTCCCAGCAGTGCGATCGGCAGCAGATCGCGGGGCTGAAAGCGTGGCCAGCTTGTCAGTAATATCGGCAGCAGAAAGCAGACAAGACCGATCGCATAGCGTAGGAAGGCGAGGGCAGCGGGGGTCGTCTCCGCGATGACGAACCGCGTTGCGACGATCCCCGAACCGACAAGAAAGCCCGCGACCGCGGCGGCGAAAACGGCTCTGAGGGCAAGGGAGGGCCGTGTCATTCCCGGGGTACGCGGTCTTCGAGGATACCACGGAGACAGAAGCTGGCGACGGCATCGAAAAACGTGCTGCCGTCATCGCCGACACCGTCAGAGTCGGGGGCGAGGGGATTGACCAGGGACTCCATGACGGCGCCGACAATGCATGCCGCGCTCGCCTCCACGTTCAGTTTCGGAAATTCGCCGTTTGCCGTGCCGTCTTTGAGAATTTCCTCGAACACGCGCGCGAGCGCTCGCCTGTGCACGAGCCGCTGTGTATCGATTTCGGCATCCGCGGGTTCGGCGATCAGGGCATAGGCGGTGATACGGCCTTGGACGGCGCGGCTGGCCACCGCACGGATCGCCGCGACAAGCCGCTCGGTGGCGGGGCCGCCTGACCGCGCAATTTCGGCGGCGACGTCGATTTCGTGCTGCGAGACGATGTGAAAGACTTCGGCTGATAGGTCTGCTTTCGAGGGGAAATACCGGTACACGGTGCCTGCTGCGACTCCAGCCAACTGCGCGACGGTGCCGATCTGAAGGGCGGAAAATCCACCGTCGGCGACAAGCCGGCGGGCGACATCAAGCAAACGCCGCCGAATATCGGCTTTGCGGGCCTCCGTGCGTGCGGTTTTTCGATAAGCCAAATATGCCTCTTATGAGCAGTTATAGGAAAATTCCCATCAGAATTCGAATCATAGGGTTAGATATTATTAGATTCGTTCGATAAAGTGAATCAGATTCATTTTTTGAGATTTAGTCATGGTGCAGGGCACAAAAAGTATCAAGCTGACGGGGTATCGGCCGGGCGGCCTGGGCAAGACCGTCGAGCTGCATGGTCGCTATTATGGGGCTGAATGGGGTTTTGATATCGGGTTCGAGAGCGATGTCGCCGCCGAAATGGCGGGGTTCCTGACACGCTTTGATGCGGACAGGGACGGACTCTGGCTTGCCTGGCTGGACGATGAAATGGTCGGCTCGATCACGATCGATGGGGAGGGTGCAGACAACCGCGCCCATCTGCGCTGGTTCATCGCTGACCCAGAAATCACCGGGCGCGGCATCGGCGCGCAGTTGATGGATGCGGCGATGTCGTTTTGCCGAAACCGGGGCTATTCGGGTGTCTGGCTAACGACCTTTGCCGGCCTCGATGCGGCGCGGAAACTATACGACCGACACGGATTCATCGAAACAGGAACCTTTGAAAACACGGATTGGGATCGTCCGATCACGATGCAGACACTGGAATGCCCGCTATCACCGTGATGGGTTGTTGCTAACCCACCGTGCATACATGGATCGTTCGGTCGTCGATCCAGCCGTCGTAGCTGCTGCGCGTGTTCGCGAGCCTTTCGGAGGCCATATGCGCCTTTAATGCGACTTCGTCGCGATAGACCTCGTAGAGGAAAACGCGACCGTTTTCATTCGGCAGGAGGACGTCGAACTGCACGCAGCCCTCCTCTTCCTGCACCGTGCCTTCCGCATGTTCGCGCAGCAATGTAATAAACGCTACTCGATGCTCCGCTTTGACGTTGAATTCCACGATCAGTGCGATTTTGGCCATGATGGTCTCCCCTGTTGGAAGTCTCCGGAGATGCTACGTCAGGTGTCGGACAAATCATAGTTCGCGGGCGGCTCGCGGAAGTTTTATTCCTTTTTCGCAACGCCGGCCCTATATGTGTCGCTGATGCGGAGAATTCAGCGAAGGGTGAAGAGCGATGGCCGAGTATGATTATGACCTGTACACCATTGGTGCGGGCTCAGGGGGCGTCCGAGCGGCGCGGATTTCGGCGAGTTACGGGGCAAAGGTCGGGATCGCGGAAGACCGCTATCTCGGCGGGACCTGCGTCAATGTCGGCTGCGTACCGAAGAAGCTGCTCGTCTATGCATTGCACTTCGCGGAAGATTTCGAGGATGCTGCCGGATTCGGCTGGACCGTGGGCGAGCGTAAGTTCGATTGGCCGACCCTGATCGCCAACAAGAACAAGGAAATTGAGCGCCTTAACGGAATTTATGGCCGACTGCTCGGCAATGCCGGCGTAGACCTTCATGAGGGCAGAGCAACGGTCGTCGATCCGCATACGGTTTCCGTGAATGGTAAGACCTATACCGCCAAGTACATCCTGGTCGCGACTGGCGGTTGGCCATCCGTGCCGGATATTCCCGGAAAGGAGCACGCGATCACGTCGAACGAAGCGTTCTTTCTCGACGATTTGCCGAAACGGGTGATTGTCGTGGGCGGCGGCTATATCGCGGTCGAGTTCGCCGGTATCTTCAATGGCCTCGGCAGTAAGGTTACTCAACTCTATCGCGGTCCGCATTTCCTGCGCGGTTTCGATGACGATGTCCGGCATTTCCTTGCCGACGAGATGCGCAAGAAGGGTGTCGATCTCCAGTTCAATACCAATATCGCCCGGATTGAAAAACGTGGCGATGCATTGCTGGCGGAGATGGAAGACGGCAGTGAAATGGAAGCCGACGTCATTATGTACGCGACGGGCCGCGATCCGAACGCCCGTGGCATTGGTCTGGAAGAAGCCGGTGTCGAACTGAACGGGAAGGGCGCTGTCGTCGTCGACGATTACTTCAAGACGTCTGTCGATTCCATCTACGCCATTGGCGATGTCATCGACCGCATCGCTTTGACGCCAGTCGCGATAGCCGAAGGCATGGTGCTGGCGGACAATTTGTTCCGTGGCGGTTCAGGGACGATGGATTACGCGGATGTGCCGACGGCGGTTTTCAGCCAGCCGAACATCGGGACCGTTGGGCTTACCGAAGCGCAAGCTCGCGAAACCTATGGCGCGGTGGACATTTACACCTCGTCCTTCAAGCCCATGAAGCACACGTTGACTGGCAGTGATGAGCAGACCTTCATGAAGCTGATCGTTGACCGTGCCAGCGACCGTGTCGTCGGTTTTCATATCGTTGGACCGGATGCGGGCGAAACGACGCAAGGTGTCGGTATCGCGTTCAAGTGCGGTGCGACCAAGGCGCAATTCGACGCGACAGTCGGTATTCATCCGACGGCGGCTGAGGAATTCGTCACGATGCGGGAAAAAGTGCCGGACGACGCGGAAAAAGCCGCAGCGGATTGATGGCGCTCGTGCGGCATGGCAGTCTGGACTGACTGTTCATGGCTAGTGTCCTGATCGTGAAATTCAAAGGATTGAATTTCGTGTGAATCAGCACACTCACTATTTGAATCTAGTGTGATGATCCTAAAGGTCGTCGCATTGATGCGACGACCTTTAGGATCATCACACTAGGAGGGAAATACCGTGAGCCACGTGAAGTATATAGACCGCACGCGCGCTTATTACTTGTCGCAAGGCTACGACAAGCCCTATCGCTGGGCGCAATTCGATGACGTTCCGTTCTCTTCGCTGAAGAAACCGCTTGCGGAATCGCGGGTGGTTCTGGTCTCAACGAGTGAGATTGCGGTCCGCAGTTGGGACGATCAGCGCACGCCGTTGGAAAAAGGTGCGGCGCCGAATGTCTATGGAATCCCGTCCGATACGCCCGTCGAGGATCTTTACAGCCAGACGCCCGACTTCGATCAGTATGCGACCACACTGGAGGATGTAGACACTTACTTCCCGATCTCGCGGATGCACGAGGCTGCCGCCGAGGGGCGCATCGGTGAGGTCGCGCCGACCTTTTACGGCGTTTACAACGCTTACAGTCAGCGCAAGACGCGCGAGACGGATGCGCCGGAGGTATTGGCGCGCTGCCGCGACGAAGAGGTCGATGTCGCTGTTCTGACACCGGTCTGACCCGTCTGCCACCAGACCGTGAGTCTGGTTGCCCGGCACCTCGAAGAAAACGGTATCCCAACCGTCGTGATCGGCACCGCCCGCGATATTGTCGAACATTGCGGCGTTGCGCGGTTTGTCTTTACGGACTTCCCGCTCGGCAATCCTGTCGGCGAACCGGCCAGGCTCGACATGCAACGGCGGATATTCACCATGGCGCTCGATCTGCTGGAATCCGCGACGGCACCCCGCACGACCGAACGCGCGCCCTTCGACTGGAGCGGCGGCGAGAAATGGAAGGAGCTAATCTTCACGGAAGCGCAGCCGTTCCAGGACCCGGAGACCGAGCGCGAGTGGAAAGAGAAAAAGGCGCTGTACCGACAGCTCAAGCAGCAAGGAAAAGTGTAACTATGGCCAATGTCACCGTCTATTCAACACCGCTTTGCGCGCCATGCGAACAGCTCAAATCCTATCTGCGGGATCGCGGTATTGAATTCACCGCCAAGGATTTGATGATGGATGAGGATGCGGCGGAATTCATCGACGAACAGAACATCCGCACCTCGCCGATCCTGCAGGTCGACAACACGCTACTGCATGGCCAGGATCTGGAGCCGGCCAAGATCGACGCTTTGCTCGGTCTCTAAGCCCTAAACAATAAGATCGACGATCTCTCGCATGTCTGAGATCGTTTCGATGTTATCGATAGCTTCGATCAGCCGTTCCGCATTCTCGGCTGGAAGCGCGCGCGCGCCGGATGTCCAATTGGTACGGAACTTGTCGAGATGTCCGTCGCGGGACATCGGTTTTGCCGGATTGCCGTAGATTAGGTCCTGAGTGCGTTCGAGCGTCTGCCCGTCTTGCAACGTGACCCGGACTGTTATGGGGGACAGCGCGCTAGGATCCAGGTTCTCATCTTTTCCGACCGAGACCTTGTCTGCCAGCGAGAAGGTCTCTGGATCCGATAGCGATTGGGCGGTGAAATCTTCAACGCCCAGCGTGCCGTTTCTCAAGGCCCGCGCGACGACATAGCCGATGCAAAGCCGCGCCTGGTTCGGCGTCATCCTCGGCTGCGGCGTTCGGGCCACCAATTGGTGGGTCAGGGAGGGAACTCGCGCTTCTATTCGAGAGACCTCCGTAGCGCTGAACCCTGCTTCCCGCTGAAGTTCCAGGACGGCGTCAAGGACGCCATGGGTGGCGCGGCCGCTCGGGAATGGTTTGTGGGCCGTTTCCGCAATTTGCCAGACCTTTCCCAGGCTCTCGACAGCGGCTTCGAAAGCGTGACTTTCCTCGAATAGCTTGAAGTACCCGAATTCACCTTCCAGCATGTCGCGCGGCGCCGCGATGCCGGTCGCCGCCAAGTCGCACGCGATAACCGCATTGCGCGCGTTGAAGCCCACCTGCATGGCGAGCAGCACAGACCCTTCGGTGTGCGCCTGCATGTTGCCGGAAAGTTGACCGTAAACGACGCCCATCGCGCTGCGCAGGGTTTCGGTGTCAAAACCGAGCAGACGGCCAATTCCCGCCACCGCGCCGAACGCACCGGCAGTCGCCGGGCGAAAGAAGCGCATGCCGCCGGTCGCGGCGATACCGATGGTGCACGCGACATCGACGCCGATGGTCAGAGCTGCCAGAAAATCCGAACCGCTGACATTACCCTCGCGTTCCGCGACCGCCATCAAAGTGGGCAGCGTGACGGCCATCGGATGCACAACGGCTGCCTCGTGGATGCAGTCGAATTCCGAGTTATGAATCTGATAGGCGTTGCTGAACGCCGCGGCGGGTGCAGGCAGCGAAGCGCCGAAGACCCAGCTCCTCGCATCGCTACCAGTGCCCCATTGCGTTTGCATGTCGATCAGCTTGTCGGCCCAGGGCGCAGCACTGCCGGCGACGGCGACGCCGAGGCTGTCGAGCAGGAAGGTTTGGCAAGCGGTGCATGCCTGTTTCGGAATGTCTTCGGCTGTCGTGACGAAATCGATAAGCGCGTCGGTCGCGCTCAATTGACGCCCACCACATCGCCCAACGTGGGGCCGATCTCTCGGTTGAGTACCAGGTCGGCGGCGGCGTCGAGTTCGGTCGGGTCACGATTGATGATGACTAGCCGAGCCCCGGAACGTTTGGCGATGAGGGGGAATCCGGTGGCCGGATAGACGACAAGAGATGAGCCGACGGAGATGAAGAGATCGCAGGCTTCCGACTCCCGCTGTGCGTCGCGCATCGGCTGTTCCGGCATGGACTGGCCGAAGGAGATCGTTGCCGGTTTCACGAACGGTCCCTTGCAGGCCTTGCACAAGGGCAGAGACTCGTCTTTCTCGAAGGACGGCATGATCTCGTTGAGCTCATGGCGGACGCCGCAATCCAGGCAGGTGGCGTAGGTCGAGTTCCCGTGCAGTTCGATGATTTTTTCATCGGCGATGCCGGATTGCTGGTGCAGCCCATCGATATTCTGGGTGATCACGGCGGCAACCTTGCCGCTGCGCACCAGCTTCTCGACCGCGCGATGGCCGCGGTTCGGTTCGGCGGAGCGGATACTGACATCGGTGTTGAGCTTGCGTTTCCAGGTCTCGCGGCGCATTGCCTCGGAGGCCATGAAGTCTTGAAACTCGATGGGCTGGTTGGTCGTCCATACGCCGCCGGGGCTGCGGAAATCGGGAATACCGGATTCCGTGCTGATGCCGGCGCCCGTGAACACCACGGCGCGGCTGCTTTCGTCCAAGAGGGACTGGAATTGTTCCAGCTCGACGTCCAATTCTATCATGTGCTGACTACCCGGATTGCGCTCGGTTGCATGGTTAAGATGAGGAACTGTCCATTAGTTTGTACTGAATTCCACGGTGAATCGAATGAAAATTCAGTGGAAAACGGGGTGCGGGAGGCGTATAGCAACCCTCTTTTGCGAATCGACTGAAGGCGGGGACCGAAAATGACCGCGAATTGGACTGTAAACAGCTGGCGGGGCAAGCCGATCGGGCAGGTTCCGGAATACCCGGACCAGGCGAAACTGGACGCGACCGAGGCGACGTTGCGCGCATTTCCGCCCCTTGTCTTCGCCGGCGAGGCGCGGAACTTAAAGGCGCGGCTGGCGCGGGTCGCCGAAGGCAAGGCGTTTCTGATGCAGGGTGGCGATTGCGCGGAAAGCTTCGCCGAATTCCACGCCGACAATATCCGCGACACCTTCAAGGTGCTGCTGCAGATGGCGACGGTTCTGACCTTTGCCGGGTCATGCCCGATCGTGAAGGTCGGGCGCATGGCGGGTCAGTTCGCCAAGCCGCGCTCGGCCCCGACCGAAACCATCGACGATGTCGAACTGCCGAGCTATCGCGGCGATATCATCAACGGGATCGAGTTCGACGCGGAACGGCGCAAGCCCGATCCGGACCGTCTCGTCAAGGCGTACAATCAGGCGGCGGCGACCTTGAATCTGCTGCGCGCTTTTGCGCAGGGCGGCTTCGCCGATTTGCACCAGGTCAACCGCTGGAACCTCGACTTCGTCGCTGACAGCCCGCAGGGCGCACAGTATGCGGAGATGTCGGAGCGGATCGACGAGAGCCTCGCCTTCATGGAGGCGTGCGGCCTGACCGGCGATGCCGTGCCACAACTGCGCGAGACGGAGTTCTACACGAGCCACGAGGCGCTGCTGTTGTGGTACGAAGAGGCCTTGATCCGGCAGGACAGCCTGACCGGCGATTGGTACGACTGCTCTGCCCATATGCTGTGGATTGGCGACCGCACTCGTCAGGCGGACAGCGCGCATGTTGAATTCCTGCGCGGCGTGAAGAACCCGATCGGGATCAAATGCGGTCCAACTTCGGACCCGGACACGCTCCTGAAGCTGATCGATACGTTGAACCCGGAGAACGAGGCAGGCAGGATGACGTTGATTTCGCGCATGGGGTCGGACAACGTGCATGAGCATCTGCCGGGTCTGATCCGCGCCATCGATCGCGAGGGCAAAACCGTCGTCTGGTCCTGCGATCCGATGCACGGCAATACGATCAAAGCGCAGACTGGTTACAAGACACGGCCGTTCGACCGCATCCTGACCGAGGTCCGCCGTTTCTTCGAAGTGCATGAGGCCGAAGGCAGCTACGCCGGCGGCATCCACATCGAGATGACCGGACAAGACGTAACCGAGTGTATCGGTGGTGCACAGGCGATCAGCGATGAGGCACTGTCGGAACGCTATCACACCCATTGCGACCCGCGTTTGAATGCAAGCCAGTCGCTCGAATTGTCGTTCATGATTGCCGATTTCCTGAAGAACCGTCGTATCGGCAACGGCAAGCGGATCGCTGCTGCGTCCTAGAGGATTTTTACGGGGGAGGGCGATGGCCAAAACGCCCGATCCGGTCCGTGATTGGACCGACGCCTATTTCAACCGGACGAAGGAAACGGTCGCCCGGTTTGGCGACGTGCCCGTAACATACGCCGTGTTCATGCGCCGTCCGGTCGTGGTCGCTCCCCGGCTCGCACTGAGCTGGCTCGCAGAGACGGGCCGCGCGCGCGGTGTCGACTTTGAGGTCGAGCTCTGCCACGAGGAAGGCAAATGGGTCGGGGCGGGCGACCCGATGATGTATATCAGCGGCTCCTTCCTGCATCTCGTCGATCTGGAAACGCTATTCCTGCAGAAGATCGGACCGGCATCGGTCGCCGCCTATAACGCTTGCATGATGTGCATGGATCTGCCCGAGGCCGCATTCCTGGCGATGGATGCGCGCCACTGTGCCGGCACGGAAATGGCAGACATGATGGCGTACGCCGCGTCGGTCGGCTCGGCCCGGGCGCAGCGTAAAGTCAAGGCGGTTGGATTCATCGGCAACGCCACCGATGCGACGGCGCATTATTTCGATCAGGAAAAAGGGCTAGGCACGATGCCCCATGCGCTGATCGGCTATGCCGGCTCGACCGTGCGCGCGGCGGAAATGTTTGTGGAGACCTTTCCCGGCGAAAGCCTGACCGTTCTCTCGGACTATTTCGGACGCGAGCTGTCGGATTCGCTGGCAGTTTGCGAACGCTTCCCGGAGATGGTGGAGGCGGGCCAGATCTCATTCCGCCTCGATACGCCCGGCAGCCGTTATATGGAAGCGCTGGACACGGCATCGGCTTACGCCGTGCTCGACCGCAACGCTCCCGACGCGATCCGCGGTTACCGGACAGAGGAGGAATTGCGCCACTTGACCGGACCGGGCGTGTCCGCCGCCGCAATCTGGCGCTTCCGCGAAGCACTCGACGAGGCCGGGTTCCAGGAGGCCCGCATCGTCGCCTCCAGCGGATTCGGTCCGGCAAAATGCAAGGCAATGGCGATCGCGTCCGCGCCGATCGATGTGGTCGGGACCGGCAGCTATCTGCCGGACCGCTGGAGCGAAACATACGCAACGGCAGATATCGTCGCTTATGACGGCGAACCCCGCGTGAAGGTCGGCCGCGAGTTTCTGCTTAGGGACCGCCAGTAACCTTGCCATCCCGACGATCTTGCACCACCCGTTCCGGCGCACGCTTCGACGGATCGCCATAGCCGCCGCCGCCCGCCGTCTCGAGTTTGAAGCGATCGCCTGGCGATAGTGTGAAAACCTGTTTCGATGGAATCGTTTCGGTATGGCCGTCGGCGCGGGTTATTTCGGCCTGCGCCGGAGCACCGGCTTCGCCGCCATGGGACCCTTCGGCGGGGTAGGCGTGCCGTTCGCCGCGGTAGGTGACCGTGACCTCGCCGCGCAGGATTTCGAACTCGCGGACGCAGCCAAGGCCACCGCGATAGGTACCAGCACCGCCGGAGTTTGCGCGAAGTCCAAACTGTTTGACCCGGATCGGCGCTTCCATTTCAAGGGCTTCGACCGGCAGGTTCATGCAGTTCGTCGCATCGGTTTCGACCATATCTACGCCGTCGCTTCGGTTCGATGCGCCGCTGCCGCTCGCGATCAGGTCTCCGACGACGTAGTTCGCGCCATTGCCGCGCTGTCCGCCGAACATCAGGATCACCAGCTCGTTGCCGGAGTCGGCGGGCACTTTATCCGGCAGCACTTCTTTCAGGGCGCCGAGGATGCTGGAGGTGATGCGTTTGATCGTCGCGGTACGGGCGTTGACCGGTGCGGGCTCCGTCGGGTTGACGATGCTGCCCTCCGGCAGGGTCAGGCGCAGGGGCCGGAAGCAGCCGCCATTCGTCGGAATGCTGGGGTCGGTGACCGCACGCAATGCGAAACACGCGGCAGCGGCTGTGCCCGACTGTACGCAGTTGAAGGGACCGCGCACCTGCAGGCTCGTGCCCGTGAAGTCGCAATGAAATTCGTCTTCGCTCACCGTCACCGCGACCTGGATACGGACTGGTGTGTCGAGGTCGATCCCGTCATTGTCGAGATGTTCGGTGTAAGTGTAGGTCCCGTTTGGAATGCCGGCGAGCGTGGCGCGCGTCATCCGTTCGGACCGGTCGAGCAGTTCTTCAAAAATCGCCGTTAACTTGTCGTCACCTTGCACGCGGGCCAAATCCGCCAAACGTCGGGCGCCGAATGTGCAAGCCGCGATTTGGGCGTTGAGATCGCCTTCGAACGAGTCCGGCATGCGTACGTTCTGGCGCATCATCCGCATGAACGTGTCGTTCATCACGTCACCATCGCGCAGCTTGAGCGGCGGAATACGCACGCCTTCCTGATAGATCTCCGTCGCATTCGTTGGTACCGATCCGGGCGTCATGCCGCCGACATCCTGGTGATGCGTCATCGCGGCGCTGAGCGCAATCGGCTTCCCGTCGTGGAAGACCGGCATCATCAGTGCGATATCGGGCAGGTGCGTGCCGCCCAGATAGGGATCGTTGAGGATGTAGATGTCGCCTTCCTTGACCGTGTCCAGCGAATAGGTGTCGAGCAGCGCCCGCACGACCGGTATTAGGGTCGCCAGATGGATCGGGACCGCAAGCGCCTGCGACAGTGTTTCGCCGTTTATCGTGAACAGGCTGGCTGAGGCGTCGAGCCCTTCCTTGACGATTGGCGAAAAGGAACTGCGCAGCAAGGTCGACTGCATCTCGTTGGCGATGCCGTCCAGCTTGTTGCGCACCACCTCTAGCGTGATCGGGTCCAGTGTCATGATGCAGGCTCCGTACTCTCGCGGTTCAGCACCAGCGAGCCGTCTGCGGTCGCTTCGGCGTGCCAGCCGTTGGGGATCAGAGTTGTCGTATCCGACTGCTCGATAATTGCGGGACCGTCGAAACGCAGGCTCGGCGACAATGCATCGCGGTCGTATATGGCAGCCTCGACGGGGCCATCGCCGAGCAGGATTCTCCGTACGGCTTTCGGGCTGTTTGATCCCTGGATATTCGGGGTTTCCGCATTTGGTGTTTCGCCGCCGGCTCTCTGCACCGACCGCAGATTGACGATACGTGCAGGCGAATCCGTGCTGTATCCGTAGATGCGGTCATGCAGGGCGAGAAAGTCGCGCCGAAGTTTCGCGAGCGGATCCGCAGCACGCAATTCGAGCGAAACCTCCAGATGATAGGACTGGCCGACGAAGCAAACGTCTGCGGCATGTTGTGTTTCCACCGCGTTGGCCTCGATTCCATCTTCGCGCATTAGCGCGGCACAGCCGGCGTCGAGACGTTCTAACTCGGCCACGACGTTGGCAATATCCAGGCCGTCGAGGGGACGGGCGAAGCTAGCGGAGATTTCGTGCTCGACCGGTGCCGCTAATAGTCCCGCCGCGGACAGGACGCCGGGGTGGCGCGGCACGACGATGCGGCCGATTCTGAGTTCCTCCGCAAGCGCTGCGGCGTGCAGCGGCCCGGCGCCGCCGAGCGCAACGAGCGCAAAATCGCGGGGATCGAAACCGCGCTGGATCGAAACGAGGCGGATGCCCTCCGCCATTTGTGCGTTGATAACCTGATGGATACCCAGCGCAGCCGCTTCCAGCTCGAGGCCCAGAGGCTTTGCGACACGGCTTTTGACAATGTCTTGCGCCCGTGCAGCATCCAAGCTCATCGTGCCACCGGCGAAGTTCTGCGGATCGAGATAGCCCAGCACGACGGACGCGTCGGTGACCGTGGCGTCTTCGCCGCCGCGTCCATAGCAGGCGGGCCCGGGCTCGGAACCTGCCGACTGTGGGCCCACGCGCAACCCACCGGCATCGTCGATCCAGGCAATGCTGCCGCCGCCGGCGCCGACCGGGTTGACGTCGACCATTGGTACGCGGATTGGAAACCCGTCGATGACACCCTCGGTTCGGATGATGGGGGCGCCGTCTTCGATCAGGGCGATATCGGATGTCGTGCCGCCAATATCCACCGTGATCAAGTTGGTAGCGCCAACGACCGCGCCGGCCATGCGCCCGCCGATAACGCCGGCAGCGGGGCCCGACAGGAACATCCGCACCGGGCGGCGCCGGACGACTGATGCGCCGGAGGCACCGCCGCGCGACTGCATGACCTGCAGTGGCGCCGGGACACCGGCGGTGCGCAGGTTCGTCTCCAGCCGGTCGAGGTAACCGTCCACAATCGGTTTGATATAGGCGTCGAATGCCGTGGCTAGCGTACGCTCATATTCCCTGAATGCCGGATCGACCTCGCTTGAGATCGAAACCGCGATCTCGGGATAGCGCGCTGCGATCAGGTCTCGCGCGCGGATTTCATGCTTGGGTTCCAGGAACGAGAACAGAAAACAGATAGCGATCGCCTCAACGCCGTCAGCAGCCAACGCCTCCACGGCGTCCAGCACCGACTGTTCGTCGAGCGGTGTCAGGACTTCGCCGGTTGATGAAATGCGCTCGTGAACCTCACGCCGCCGCGCGCCAGGGGCCAGAAAGACCGGTGTTTCGGGTTTCAGGATGACGCTGTAGAGCGCCTGGCGGATCTGACGGCCAATTTCCAGCACGTCGCGGAAGCCATCAGTCGTCAGAATGCCAACTTTTGCGCCCTTGCGTTCCAGGACGGCGTTCGTCGCGACCGTCGTGCCATGGACGAAGCGGACGATATGCTCGGGTGGGAAATCGCTGGATAAACTATCGAGCGCCTGCAGGACAGCCATCCCCGGGTCGGCGCGGGTCGTCGGCAGTTTTAGAATCGTTTCCGGGCCACCTTTACGACGGCAAACGACATCGGTGAACGTGCCGCCGATATCAATACCGATTTCGATATCTTCGCTATGTGCGCTCATCCAGCGGAAGGACCGTCACCGGGCACGATCCCGGGGGCTAGGTTGGCGGCATGCTGCGCGATTTCGCCGGGGCGGGTGAACCAGACCTTGTCAGCGTCCGGATGGTTGACGATATGCTCCAGCGCGCGGCGCAAATAGGGCAGGCGGAAGGGCTGTCCCACAACGAACGTATGGGTCGAAAGGCCGCAGACAAGCGGTTGTTTTTCGGAGTCTTTCAGCATTTGCTCGAACTGGTCAATTGCCATCCTCTCGAAATCCTGCGGTGTATGGCGCCGGTTGAGCATCGCGGGCGAGTCGTTGATTTCGATGGGATAGGGAACGGACAGCAACGGACCCGACCGCGTACGCATCCAGAAGGGCTGGTCGTCGCACGGCCAATCCATAATATAGCTGTAGCCCGCTTCTTTCAGCAGGTCCGGGGTCACCAGGCTTTCCGAAATCCAGGGACCCATCCAGCCGCCGGGGGCCGTGCCGGAATTGTTCTTGATCGCTTCGGTCGCCTCGCCGATCAGCGCGGCTTCGCCGGCCTCGTCGTAGGTGCCTTGCGCCTCAGAGTTCGTGCGCCCATGGCCGACAAATTCGTCGCCGCGTGCTTTGATCTTGTCGATGATCTGCGGCGCATAATCGAACACTGTCGTATTGAGAAGATGGCAGGCGGGGAGTCCTAGCTCATCCAACATGTCGAAAATGCGCCAGATCCCGACACGCAATCCATAATCCCGCCAGGCGTAGTTACGTTGATCCGGATGCGGCGCCTCGCTCGTGGGGGAATGACCTCGCCCTTCGCCGAAGGCGAAGTGCTCGACGTTGAGCGCGAAGAAGAATGCGAGCCGCTTCCCGTCCGGCCAGGAATAGTTGGGCCGCTCGATGATCGGTGAATAGTCGTATCGTCCATGCTGTGGAAGATCCATTGGGCTATAGCCTTCCCGCGTGCATCAAATCGGCATGATCGATCTGCAGGCCATCCAGAAGGATTCGCAATGCCGCTACTTTTTCTTCGCCAAGGCGCGCCTCGAGGTCCCGCAAGCCGACCGGGTCCTGCGACTGCTCCCGCAAACTGCTGTAGAGCATGTTCATGAGTGCATGAAATGCGCCGTCATCGAAGAACCATGCCTTTTCGGAATCGTCCGAGGTCGCTGGCATTTGCGCATCGACGACGTCGATCATCCAGTTGCGCCGTTTCGCCATATCGCTGAAATGATGCGCAATATCGACCAGCACCTGTTCCACAACGTCCTGGCAGGTTGGGTCCCCGTAGACTTCGTTCCAAGTAAACTCGTCGCCATGCACAGCACGCAGAGTATCGACCAGAGTTGTGGTCCGGTCGCCATAGCGTTCATAGATTTCCGGGCCCATCATTTGCTGCAGCGCATAGATGAAACCCGGGATGATGCGCCGGGACAGATGGCGGCCTGGCTGAATAATTTCATCGTTGCTCGGCAACAGAGAGGAGAAGCATTTCACCATGATCCGCTCGAAATGAAACTTGCGGGCCGCTGTCCAGTGGGCCGACTCCGCGCCTGCCAGGCATTGCAGCCATGTTTCTTCAAAGAGATTAGCGAGGATCGTGTCAGGCTGTTCCTTGAAGTGCTCGACCGTGCTGCGGATGTCGGGCGCGGTCAGGCCGCCGCCATTGTCTTTTGCCTTTTTCAGGAGCTGGCCAGAAAGAACATCGATAGCCTGCGCTACTGCGGATCGAATGATCTCCGAACCGCCGGTGCCTGTTTGTTTTTGGTTTTCGGGCATTACCGTGATCCCTTGCGTTGCGCACGGTGCGGCACTTGATTTTTCAGTCCTGGTAAGGATAGTCCGCAGATACCAGTCCGCCAAGGAGTATAGCGGGTTATGACGGACCGATTGACTATCGCGTTGGCGCAGATAAACCCGACCGTTGGGGATATAGAGGGCAATGCCGATCGTATCCTGGCTGCCCGCGACAAGGCAAAGGGTGCGGATCTCGTCGTTTATTCCGAACTGGTGCTGTGCGGGTATCCGCCGGAGGATCTGGTTTTGAAGCCGTTCTTTCAGGACAAGGTCGAGCAGGCTGTCGGCCGTTTGGCGGCAGCGACGGCGGATGGCGGTTCAGCGCTTCTGGTTGGTGCACCCTGGCGAAACGAAGGCCGTTTGCATAATGCCGTGCTGCTGCTGGATGGCGGTGCTGTGGTTTCCATTCGGTACAAATATGATCTGCCGAATTACGGCGTCTTCGATGAAAAGCGGGTCTTTCAGGCCGGGCCGATGCCGGGACCGGTCAATTTCCGCGATGTGCGTCTTGGTGTGCCGATCTGCGAGGATATCTGGACACCGGAGGTGCCGGAATGCCTAGAGGAGAGCGGCGCCGAAATTCTCGTCGTCCTCAACGGATCGCCATTCGAGTCGGACAAGGGTGATGTTCGCTTGCAACATGCCGTTCAGCGCGTGACCGAGACCGGATTGCCATTGGTTTACGTAAATCAGATTGGCGGGCAAGATGAGCTTATCTTCGACGGCGGATCTTTCGTCCTGAATGCGGACCGCAGCCTCGCGGCGCGACAGCCGGCGTTCGTGGAAGATGTCACGCTGACCGAGTGGACCCGTGGGAGTGACGGTTGGGTGTGCGCCACGACGGATCGTGCGCCGCATCCGGAAGGGCTGGACGCCGTCTATGAGGCGATGGTCCTGGGGCTGGCCGATTATGTGAACAAGAACGGCTTTCCGGGAGTCGTACTGGGGCTTTCAGGCGGTATCGATTCGGCGTTGACGGCCGCGGTCGCGGTCGACGCTCTGGGGCCGGAGCGGGTGCGCTGCGTGATGATGCCCAGCCCCTATACCAGCCAGGAGAGCCTTGAAGACGCGGCCGAATGCGCACGCCTGCTTGGCACGAAGCTCGACGAAATCCGGATCGAGCCGGCGATCAATGCGTTCGAAGGCATGTTGGCGCCGATTTTCGAAGACCGCCCGCCGGATATCACTGAAGAAAACATTCAGGCCCGTAGCCGCGGTCTGATTCTGATGGCGATCTCAAACAAGCTCGGCCTTATGCTGCTGACGACTGGTAACAAATCGGAGATGTCGGTCGGCTACGCAACCTTGTACGGCGATATGTGCGGCGGGTATTCGGTCCTGAAGGACGTCTATAAGATGGCCGTCTTCGCACTGTCGAGATGGCGCAATCAGGCGCGCCCACCGCGCGCGCTGGGCCCCGAGGGGCGCGTTATGCCGGAACGGATCATCACAAAACCGCCAAGCGCTGAATTGCGGCCCGACCAGAAGGACCAGGACTCGCTGCCGGAATATGAGGAGTTGGACGATATTCTCGAATGCCTGATCGAAAAGGAACTCAGTGTTGATGAGATCTGCGCACGTGACCATGATCCGGAAACGGTGCAGCGGGTGTGGAACATGCTGGATCTGGCAGAATACAAGCGTCGACAGGCGCCGCCCGGCGTCAAGCTGACCAGCCGCGCGTTCGGCCGCGACCGGCGCTACCCCATCACCAACACCTTCCGCCGCATTCTTTAGGCCATTATGTCCGCCGCTGAACATCTCGAGCAGGCGCAGACGCATCTGACAGCGGGCCGTCTTAACGAGGCCATCGCGGCAGCGCGCCAGGCGCTGTCGGAAGATCCGGAAAATATGGAAGCGTTGCTGCTTAGCGCCCGCATTGTAAGGCGCAGCGGCAACGTTGAGGCGGCTGCTGAGCTTTACGCTGCGATATTGGAACACCATCCCGACTCGGCCGAAGCTGAAGCCGGGATGGGCGCCTGCTGCGGTTTGTTGGGGCTCTATTCCGACGCTGAGGCCAGTCTTCGGCGCGCAATCGCGCTAAAGCCGGATTACTTCGAAGCCTGGTCGTTCCTCGCCGAAGCGTTGGTCGAGCAGGGCAAGACGACGGAGGCGATGGGTTGTTTCGAGAGGTCGCTCTCGATCCAGCCCTACAATCCGACCGCTCTGTCAAAATATCTGTTCCACACGGTCTTCGATCCGCGTTACGACGCGGCGCGGATCGCCTCCCTGAACCGGGATTGGGGTGGTAAGATCGCGGCAACCGTCGAACCGCTCGACCTGCATGTCGGCGGCGATGGACCGCTGCGGATCGGGTATCTGTCTGACGAGTTCTACGAACGTGTTACGGCGCGCTTCATGGCGCCTGTGCTGGCACATCACGACCGCACGCGGTTCCATGTGACGGGCTACGCTCGCAACACCTACCGTGATTCAACGACGGAGACGCTTGAAGCCCTGACCGACCGCTGGCGCGACCTATCGGGTCTGGACGACCGCGCGGCAGCCGAGGCGATCCGGGCGGACGAAATCGATATTCTGGTGTTGTGCACCTCCTATCGGGCAGAAACGCGAACGGTTCTGGCCTTCAAGCCGGCTCCTATCCAGGTCTGCTATTCGAACTTGGTTTCAACGACCGGCCTGCCGACCGTAGATTATTTGATCACCGAAGAGGCAACCGATCCTGCCGGCAGTGACGCGTTGTATACCGAAAAACTCGTCCGGCTAAGCAACCGAAATATCTATCAGCCACCAGAGGCTTCACCGGAACCAAGCCCGCCACCTTGTCTCGCGAACGGATATGTCACGTTCGCAAGCTTCAACAATCTCGGCAAGGTGACGCCCGCAGTTGTGGTACTTTGGAGCCGCATCCTGCAGGCCTTGCCTGAGTCGAAGCTGGCGATGAAAAGCGTGAACCGATTGGCGGACGCGGGTGCGCGGCAGTACTTCCTCAACCAGTTTGCGGCGCATGGCATTGAGCCCGAGCGGATCGACTTATTGACCGGTGATTCGGATTTGCAAGCTCATCTGTCGCGTTACAGATCGGTCGATATCGCGCTCGACCCATTCCCCTGCAACGGCGGCACGACGAGCTGTGAGGCGCTGTGGATGGGTGTGCCCGTCGTGACGATGGCAGGCGAGACTTTCATGGGCCGGCAGGGCAGCAATTATCTGGGCAAGCTGGGGCTGCACGATCTTATCGCCTCGACGAAGGACGATTACGTTGCGGCGGCCGTCAGGCTCGCCAGTAATACCACGAGACTTCAAACGCTCCGAGATACGCTGCGCCAAGAGGTGAAGGCGCGCTTATTCGATCCTGCCAGCCACGTTGCCGAATTGGAAACGACCTACATGGAAATGGCGCGCCGCCAGCGGGACGGGGAGCGACCGGGCCCGTTTCGGGTCCAAGGAGACCGGGTCCTCGCATGAACCAGCGCCGCCCGCTACGATAGCGGGATGTCATTCATTCTGGAGTAGCAGGTTCATGAACGGGGAAGAGGGTATTCTGAGCGGGTTGAAGGTCATCGATGCGGCCAGTTTCATCGCCGGGCCGGCATCGACGACGATCATGGCGGATTTCGGTGCGCAGGTGATCAAGATCGAACCGCCGACGGGCGACCCGTTTCGCAGCGCGCTCGGCGGTTCACGATATCCGGTCGGCGGACTCGCCCACTCCTGGATCCTCGATAACCGCAACAAGAAAGGCGTCGTCCTCAATCTAAAAAGCGAAGCAGGCCGCGATGTGCTGTACCGCCTGGTCTCGGACGCAGACGTCTTTGTCACCAACGCTCCGCAATACCCACGGGAACGTTTGGGAATCCGCTACGAGGATCTTAAGCCACTCAACGAGCGCCTGATCTACGCTTCGCTCTCGGCCTATGGTGAGACCGGGCCGGAGGCGCACCGTTCCGGCTTCGACAGTACCGCGTTGTGGGCGCGTAGCGGTTTAATGGATCTCGTCAAGCCGTCACCCGATGCTGCACCGGCGCGTTCGTTGCCTGGCATGGGCGATCACCCGACCGCGGCAACCTTGTTCGGCGCGATCATGATGGGGCTGTATCAACGCGAGCGGACGGGCAAGGGTTCGATGGTCTCGACGTCGTTGATGGCGAACGGCGTGTGGTCGAACGGCTGCTGGCTGCAGGCGGTGCTCTGCGGCAATCCGGTTAAGCCGCGCCCGGCGCGCGAGGATGCCGAAGATGCGTTGATTAACCTCTACCGCACCAGTGACGACTATTGGCTGATCGTGACATTCATGAACAGCCTTGCGCGTTGGCCTGAATTCACCGAACGGGCTGGTGCGCCGGAGTTGAGCCGGGATCCTCGGTTCGCGACGGCGGAAGCGCGCGCGGAGAATACGAAGGCACTGATCGGCGCGCTGGATAAACTCTTTGCGAGAAAGGACCGGCAGGCTTGGCGTGAATTGCTCAACGATATGGGTATTACCTATGGCGAGGTGCAAAGCATCGGCGACGTGCCGCACGACCCGCAGATGCTGGAAAGTGGTGTGTTGCGCAAGGTGGAGGACCCCGACGTCGGAGCGCCTTTGACGGTCGATAGCCCGGTTTGGATGGAAGGGGTCGAAAAGACCCCAGTCAAGCCTGCGCCGAAACTGGGCGAACACACGGTTGAGGTCTTGCGCAATGCGGGTTATGACGACGCGGATATCGACCGGTTGAGAGAGGCGGACGCGATTCCGTAGCCCACAATGTCGTTGAAAATCCACAATACCATCGCCCGTGAGAAGCAGGACTTCGTCCCGCTGGATGATCAAAACGTTCGCATGTATGTCTGCGGCCCGACCGTCTACGACAATATCCATATTGGCAACGCGCGGCCGCTGGTCATTTTCGACGTGCTGTACCGGTTGCTGAAGCGGCTCTATCCGAAGGTCACCTACGCACGCAACATCACCGATGTGGAAGACAAGATTAACGACCGGGCGAAAGAACTCGGTGTCGACATCCGCACGCTTACCGAACAGACTGCCGAGCGGTTCCACGCCGACGCGGCGGCGCTGGGTGTGTTGGGGCCGGACGTGGAGCCGCGCGCGACGGATCATATTCCGGAAATGATCGCGCTAATGGAACGGTTGATCGCGTCCGGCCATGCCTATGAGGCAGACGGCCATGTTCTGTTCAACGTGCCCTCGATGCCAGATTATGGCGGATTGTCGCGGCACAGCCGAGACGCGCTGATCGCCGGTGCGCGGGTCGATGTGGCGCCTTATAAGCGAGATCCAGCCGATTTCGTGTTGTGGAAGCCCAGCGAAGAAGGCGTGCCCGGCTGGGACAGCCCGTGGGGCAGAGGCCGGCCTGGCTGGCATATCGAGTGCTCGGCCATGAGCCAAAAGCACCTTGGCGAGGATTTCGACATCCATGGCGGTGGCCAGGATCTGATCTTCCCACATCATGAAAACGAGATCGCCCAGAGCCGCTGCGGCAATCCCGGCTCGCATTTCGCGAAATACTGGATGCATAACGGCTACCTGATGAGCGAAGGCGAGAAGATGTCGAAGTCGCTCGGCAACTTCTACACTGTTGCGGAATTGCTCGAAGAATTCCCCGGCGAAGCGCTCCGCCTAGTCTTGCTGCAGACCCACTACCGCGCGCCGCTAGACTTTACCAAGGATGGGGTGCGCCAGGCGAAGGTTAGGTTAGATCGACTTTATAGGGCTCGCGCACTTGTCGAAAAGCATGAGTCAAAAGGCATTATTATCTCAGAACTGGATTGCGAGTTTACCGATGCGCTTGAGGACGATCTAAACACGGCGCTCGCTATCAGTATTCTTGAAAAGCAAGCACGCAAAATTTTGAGCTCAGACGCCACAGAAATGGCCCAACTTGGGGTGAGCTACTTGGAGAACGCAAGGCAGCTTGGTTTGTTGGAGGCGGACTCAAACCGTTGGTTTAAAGGGGTCGCTGTAAAACTAACCGCGGGAACCGGCGAAGGGGTCGCCGATGGATTTTCCGCTGAGGTGAACACGGGCCTTACTGAAGATCAAATTGACGATCTGGTGGCGAAACGCACCGAAGCCCGAGATGCGAAGGATTTTGCCGAATCCGATCGCATCCGCGATGAGCTGGCGGAGGCCGGGATCGTCCTGGAGGACAAGCCGGAGGGCACGATATGGCGGCGCGTATAGACGACCCCTATGGGGCTTTCTGCACCGACACGGACGCTTATCTGGAAGGCGCGGCTGAGGGGCCGCTTGCCGGGCTGACCTTCGCGGCGAAGGATATCTTCGATGTCGCCGGCCACACGACCGGCGGTGGCAATCCGGATTGGAAGGCATCGCAAGCGCCCGCGGCGAAGACAGCGCCCCATGTTCAGCGGCTGGTCGATGCTGGCGCGACAATGGCCGGCAAGACGATCACCGATGAAATCACCCGCGGCATTCTTGGCGAGAATGCGCATTATGGAACGCCGGTCAACCCGCGCGCACCGGGCCGGGTGCCGGGCGGTTCGTCGAGTGGCTCGGCGTCGGCGGTGGCCGGTGGGTTGGTCGACTTCGCTTTGGGTTCTGATACCGGCGGCTCGGTGCGTGTTCCGGCGAGCTTCTGTGGTCTCTACGGCATGCGCACGACACACGGCCGGCTCACGCTGGACGGCATGCTGATGCAGGCCAGATCCTTCGATACAGTTGGCTGGTTTGCGCGTGATGCCGAGATGTTCGCCAAAGTCGCCGCCGTCATGTTCGAGACCGATATTCCGAACGCCAAGCCTACTCGCATGATCGTGGCTGACGATGCATTCGAAGTTGCGGATTCAGCGGTTCGGGAAGCACTGGAAGGACCGATGGAGGCGGTTGGCGATTTGATCGGCGACGTCACCACCATGCGACTGTCCGACGTTGGTCTGGACGAGTGGCGTGCCTACCAGCAGCCCTTGCAAAGCCGTGAAGCATGGGAGACGGCGCACGAGTGGGTCGACCGCTGCAATCCCCGCTTCGGATATGATGTCGCACGGCGCCTCGTTGAGGCGGCTGAAGTCACCGATGAGACAATTGCGACGGCGCAGGCCGGCCGCGAGGCCGTTCAGGCCCGCATGGCTGAGCTCCTAGGGCCGGGCACGGTCGTCTGCCTCCCAACGGCTCCATTCCCCGCACCCGAAGCGGGGCAGCCGCAAAGCCAGATGTGGGACCGCCGGTCTCGTATCATCACGCTCACCTGCGTCGCTGGTCTCCTTGGTGCGCCTCAGATGAGCCTGCCGCTGGCTGAGGTCGAAGGGGTGCCAATAGGGTTGTCGCTGCTCGCGGCGCCAGGCGAAGATGAGATGCTGACTGGATTTGCGCGGGACGCCTTCGCATAAAACTATAGGAGGGACTGATAATCATGATCGTCGAGTTCCATTTCGATTTCGGCAGCCCCAACGCCTATTTCTGCCACAAGCTGATCCCGCAGGTTGAAGCACGGACAGGCGCTGAATTTCAGTATGTGCCGGTTCTTCTCGGTGGGGTGTTCAAGCTCACCAACAACAAGCCGCCCATGGTTCAGTTCGAAGGTATCAAGAACAAGCAGGAATACAATCGGTTGGAAACACAACGTTTCGTCGCGAAACATGGATTGACGGCATACAACCGCAACCCGTTTTTTCCGGTAAACACGGTCCAGATTATGCGCGGTGCCGTCGTTGCCGAAGCGGACGGCCTTTTTGCCGATTATATCGATGGCGTGTTCCATCACATGTGGGAAGCTCCGAAGAAGATGGACGAACCGGCGGTGATTCATGAAGCGCTCAATGCCTCCGGATTGGATGGAGAGAGCGTCCTTGCGCGCATTCAGGATCAGGAAATCAAGGACCGTTTGCTCGCCAACACGGAGAATTCTGTCGCGCGTGGTACGTTTGGAAGCCCGACGTTTTTCGTTGGCGAAGAGATCTATTTCGGCAAGGACCGACTTCGCGATGTCGAGGAGGCGATTGGCGGGCTATAGGTACCGTCGCCGAGCCATCGCGTGTCTGCTAACCGGAAAGAAACGGTAATTTGATCGGGAAGTTCTTTAAAATAACAACGATCTCGAGCCGTATCGGATGCCGACACACGAAAATACCAGCGAACCACCCCACAGCGGCACCGGCAATCGATATCAGTAACGGCAGTACCAGATTGCCGCTTGCGGGCGCCACTAGGATATAGACCAGGGTGGGGACGAGCAGTGTGCAGATCGTGACGGCGAGGCTCACACTCACGGCTCTCAAAAACTCTCCAAACGTGAACCTGATGGTCCGGGAAATTGCGACAGTGAAAATGATCGCACTCAACAAGAACACGAAACTGTTAACGCCCGCGACAGCTTCCAGGCTGTAGGAAGCAGCGACGACGATCAGCAGAGCACGAAGCGATTGGACGACCAACTCAATTACGAATACCGATTTAACCTTGCCTGATGCGACTAGGGCTTGCGGACCAAACATGTAAATCGACAGCATCGCGCCGCCAATCGACAATATCTGCACCAGCGGTACCGCTGCATCCCATTGCCCGCCGAACATGATGCGCACAATAGGAAACGCCATCAGCCCCAACACGCCAAAAAATGGCCATGCCAGAACGGTTGCGTGCTGCGCGGCCAGTAAATAAGGCTCCCGCAGACTACCGCCTTCCCGGCTGACCTTGGAAAAGGCTGGCATTGCAACCAGGCCCGCTGCCTCTCCCACGTAACGGCGAAACATATTAATGAGGCTGTCGGCCCTGCTGAAAATGCCAACCGCGGAGAAGCCCAACATGCGTCCCAGGATCAGGTCGTTGGCGCTCAATCCGAACTGATTGACGATCGCAGCACCGCTGGAAAAAGAGCCGAAGCCGGCGACACGCCGCCATTCCCGCAATCCAGGCCAAACCCAGGCTTCCTTTGGGCGGTAAATCGTCGCGAGTGCCGCCATGGTGGCGCCACCGGCCACGGCCCCCCAAGCCAGACCGAGTGCGCCGTAACCGATCCAGGCGAGGCCTATCGACGTTGCAGCCTGCACAAAGCTGGCGCTGACGTTGATCCGATAGAGGGCAGCGAAATTCATTTCTCGCTGCAGCAGAGAGAGCACGGGTAAGCCGAACGGGGCGAGAAAAAAGCTTATCGACAGCACCCAAATAATAAGCTCGGTTTGAGGTTCCTTGTAGAATTCGGCGATGACCGGCGCAGAGAAAAATATCGCTGCGGCCAGTCCCCATGACGTGCATAGGATGATGGTGAACGCGGCACGAATTCGATCCGACGTCAGCTCTTTCTCCTGTATCAGATAGCGGCCGACCCCGAAATCCCGCAACACCTGCATGATCGTGATCAGCGCCATGCCAACGGAAAAAATGCCAATTTCTTTAGGCGTCAGCAATCGGGCGATAACCATTACGGAGACGATGGTGATTGCCATCGCCGTGTACTTTTGCGCAAAGGAGATTGCTAAAGATTTCCGGACGCTTGCCATACTTAACCGATCATATTTCGTTTCTTGTCATCTTTTGTGGAGACGTGGCTGAGATGTTGCGCTGGTATGACCGAGGGTGACGTTTGAAGCGAGTTTTGGATCTTCATCGGAATCGTTTTCTGTTCTTTGCATACCGCTTCAGCGAAGTCTACTTGCGGCGCCAGGTTCGCTCGCTATTGTCGGGCCGGTTGGGATTATGAACATAATCGATATTAATTATGTTAACGCCGGCTGGGCACTTTTCCATTGCGTCTGATGGTGTGAATCGAATGCGCACCATTGGTGAGAGGTATAGGACGACAGTATGAAAACATCGATCTCTATCGGTGCCTATGGGCGTCGGGATATCAAGGACGTGATGGACTTCGTCGTGGAAGCCGAACGGCTGGGCGTCGATCATGCCTGGTCGGCGGAAGCCTGGGGAACCGATGCGGTAACGACGCTTGCCTACCTCGCGGCACGAACCGATCGTATCAAGCTCGGCACGGGGATCATGCAGATCAGCGCGCGCGTTCCGGCGATGACGGCCATGACGGCACTTTCGCTGAACAAAATATCGGATGGACGTTTCCTTTTAGGCCTCGGCGTCAGCGGGCCGCAAGTCGTGGAGGGGTTGCAAGGCGTACCCTACAAGGGGCCGCTTACCCGACTTAAGGAGAATGTCGACATTATCCGCATGGCGTGTCGCGGCGAGAAAGTTATCTATAACGGTCAGTATCATGTTTTGCCGCGGCCCGGTGGGGAAGGGAAGGCGATCAAGCTTGAGCACGCCCCGGCGGAGATTCCGATCTTTCTTGCAACCTTGGGGCCGAAATCTCTTGAGTATACGGGCCAGGCGGCGGACGGTTGGCTCGGCACGTCCTTTTCGCCGGACCATGCGGAGGCGCACCTGTCCTTCATTCGCGAAGGTGCGGAAGCGGCGGGACGGACATTGGACGACATCGAATTGCACGCCGCCTGTAACGTTGCCATCGGTGAGAATGTCGAGGAGATGATCGCAGAGCGACGTGGCGGCGTCGCCTTTCAGATGGGCGGCATGGGCTCGGCAACCACCAATTTTTACAACGATGCCTTCAAGCGCGCGGGTTATGCCGACGAAGCAGTCGAGATCCAACAGTTATGGGTGGCTGGCAGACGCGACGAGGCACGCCGAATTGTGCCTGACGAAATGATCACCCAGTTCGGCGCCATTGGTACACCGGAGATGGTCCGTGACCGGTTTCGCATTTACAAACGGGCCGGTGTCGATTCGCTCAGCTTGCGTTTCGATAACGCACTCGGCACCAGCGCTAAGACGGCTCTGCTCGAGCAGGTGATGGATATCTTGAAAGATGTCGCCTAGCGCTCGAGATAGGAGTCGACCTCGGCCTTTAGGGCATGCTCGTAAACAAGCATTGCCAACGCAAGGTCTCCGATAGCCAGTCCCCGGAAGATGAAGGCGATCCGTTCGGCATCGTTCTGCCTTCCTTGGATACGGCCTGTGACCAGATCGAGCAGGTCGTTGCCGATGAGGCTCGCCGGGATCATCTGATCCGCCATTTCGGCTTCTTGTTTCGCGTCCTCGATAATGATGCGGTCGAACTCGGATAGCGTTTCCGGTCGCCATGTCCGTGCCAGATCAACGAGATTGACGTAGGCGCCCGACTTTACCCAATCAGTTTCCAGGAACGGTTCGAGGCCACTCGCCTTCGGGACCGACGAAACGATGATGTCGGCGCCGTCTATGGCGTCTCGTGGATCGGCGCAATCGGTCGCTTCGAGGCCGAGGCCGGTTGCTTTATGGCACAACGCGTCACGATTGGTCTGGCCGCGACCAAAGACACGAACGTTGCGTAGGGGGAAAAGGTCGAGGAAGGCATCCAGATGGCTGCGGGCTTGCGCACCACTGCCGATGAAAGCGATCGTTTTGGAATCGCCGCGTGCGAAATGTTTCGCTGCGACGATGCTGAGTGCCGCGGTCCGAACTTCTGTAATCCAGGTGCCATCCATGACAGCCAGCGGGTAGGCAGTTTCGCGGTCGAATAGGGTGATCAGCGAGCCAATCGTATCCATGCCCCTTTGCGCGTTTGCGGCATTCACGCCGAGCGATTTCACGGCCATGAAGGGTGGGTCCTCCGACACCGCCAGTGTCGACATGAACAGCACTTCGTCGATTGGACGCAATAGGCTCTTTGGCGCATTCAGCACGCGCGATTGATCCCGTTCGCGGCATAGATGCTCGATACGTGCCATGGTATCGGCTGCTGTCAGGCCGAGCGATTCCACGATGGAACGAGAGAGATAAAGGATTCCGGTTTTCGTCTGCATGAGCATGGCCATGGCAATTTTCACGTGGGTGCGACGCTATGCGTTCCCCTGTCATGAAACAAGGTTGGCGAGAGTTTCGATTTCACGGTATCGGCGGATATGATGCCACCGAACGGGTGGGGAAACCGAATGTCCCCTGATAACATTGGAGGAACTGCGTATGCATGGCGTTTTGGTCAAGGAATGGACCGAGTTCGAGAATCTGACACTCGAAGAGTGTCCGTCCCCGGCGCTGAAATCAGGCGAGCTTCGCATCAAGACGCAGGCTGCGGGGGTTAGTTTCGCGACGAGCCTCGTGGTATCGGGCAGATACCAGCGTAAGCCGCCATTGCCTTTTGTTCCAGGTACGGAGGTCTCAGGCATCGTGACGGAAGTCGCGGACGGCGCTACGCGGTTCAAATCAGGCGACCGGGTGTGCTGCGTTCTCGACTGGGGAGGGCTGGCCGAGGAAGCCGTAGCAAATGAGGTTAATACTTTTCACATTCCAGACAGCCTCGATTTTAGCCGTGCCATTTGTTTCACTAATTCCTACGGGACGTCCTACGCTGCTCTCGTCTGGCCGCATCTGCTGCGCCTTCAGAAAGGCGAGACCCTATTGGTTCATGGCGCGGCAGGAGGTGTCGGCATGGCGGCGACCGAGATTGCCAAGATCCTGGGTGCGAAAGTGATCGCTACCGCCGGTTCCGCGGAGAAACTTGCGGTCGCCCAAGAACATGGCGCCGACCATGTGATCAATTATCGCGAGGAAAAGTTCCGCGAACACGTGTTGGACATCACCGGCGGTGTCGGTGCGAATGCGATCTACGACCCAGTCGGTGGCGACGTATTTGCCGAGTCCTTACGCTGCATCGCCCCTGAAGGACGCATCATGCCTGTCGGTTTCGCGGGCGGTACGATCCAGCAAATTCCCGCCAATATACTGCTTGTCAAGAACATCACTGTCTGCGGCCTGAACATGGGCTATTATGTCGGCTGGAGCCCCGACGACGTCCGCCATAAATACGCCGGCCGCCTGCGCGAAATGATGGCCCAACTCTTTGAATGGTTTGGTGAAGGGCATCTAAAGCCCATAATTTCCCACACCTTTGTGCTATCCGATTTTCAGAAAGCTATGATTACGGTGCTTGGCCGGAAATCCATTGGCCGTGTCGCGCTTGTTATGGATGAGGAGGCGCGGCAGCTGAGTCGTTAGATAGGTTATCGGAGTTGAAGTGTGTCTTTAGAAAACGGCATAAGCATATAATCGGCTATCCAAGTGATAGGTTTTCGAGTTCTTCGACTGAATATTCGCTCCAAAATCAAGATTTCAGCGCTTCGTGAACTTGTACTACTAGCGATATAATTGACATTAATAATGTCTTACAACTTTATGACATGCACTACATGGAATAAGTAATAGTTTCTTTATTCAATTATAGTTTGATATTATATCTGACTTTAAGATTATTGATTTCGACCGGGTGGATTATCAATAGATAAAGCATTCAATTTCTTGGCGCTTTGGTCAGTCTTGAATAGGACGAATTGCGCGCCCTGATTTTGAGGATTTGGGAATTGAAGAAAAAAATTCTCATCACCACAACAACCTTGCCTCGATGGCAGGGAGATACAGAACCGCGTTTTGTATTGGACTTAGCGCGTCACCTTGCGGATGAGTTCGATCCCACCGTGCTTGCGCCTCTCTATCCTGGAGCTAGCGCACAGGAAATTGACGGCTCGGTTACGATCAAACGTTATAGATATGCGCCAATTCGCAGTTTGGAAATCTTAACCAACCCTGGCGCAATTGCTGGTCGAGTGAGGGATTATCCGCAGCTTGCGCTTTTGGTTCCATTTTTGATTTGGGGGCTGTCCCGAGCGGTAGCAAACGAACTGGCTTCGGCCCATTATGATTGCGTTCACGCTCACTGGTTATTGCCGCAGGGTACCGTTCAATCTCGCTTGCGGCGTAAGGGATCTTCACCCCCCTTTATTCTAACGTCGCACGGCGGTGACTTGGGACTGCTGCCCAACAGGCTGCTTGAGCAGGCTTATCGCAGGGTGCTTCGAAACGCGGGCGCAGTTACTGCGGTGGCGCCGTGGATTGCGCACAAACTTCGGGAAATCAATGTTGAGCTCGAGGCGGAAGAGATACCGATCATACCTATGGGCGCCAATCTTGAGACCTTTTCGCCAGCTAAGCAGAAAGAGAACTGGCGGAGCCGCAACAATTTAAAGGGGACAGTTGTTCTTTTTGTCGGGCGACTGGTGGAGAAAAAGGGTGTCGCCCATTTGATTGACGCTATGGCAACAGCCGAGGTTCGGAATACGGATGCGACACTGGCTATCATCGGGGACGGGCCTCTGAAGCGCGAGTTTGAGGCGAAGGTCGATCGGCTTAATCTGAGAGATCGCGTGAAATTCCTGGGTCCGATGGGGCACGATACGCTCCCGGAGGCTCTTGCATCGGGCGATATTTTTTGCGTGCCATCGGTTCTTGCCAAGAACGGAGATATCGATGGGACGCCGACGGTTCTATTTGAAGCAGGTGCGAGCGGCCTGCCGCTCATCGGTTCTGACATAGCTGGTATTCCGACAATGGTAATACCCGAAAAAACTGGTGTCTTAACGATACCAGGCGATACGTCGTCTTTGGCGGCTGCAATTTGTCTCTTGGTGGCGGACAAGGCAATGCGCCTGCGGCTCGGTAGCGAGGCTCAAATGCACGCAAAGAACTTTTCGTGGCGTCGGATCGCAGAGCAATTTGCGCAAGTCATCAATCGGGTGACATGCGATCGAGTCCCGTCGCTTTGAGGTTGTCCAACCTACAAAGAACTAAAAAATGCATGTTTGCCTGCTAAGCACGGAAATTCTTGGCTGGGGGCCGGCAGGCGGTTTTGGATTTGCCACCCGGTCGCTTGGCAACGAGATCGTTAAGCGTGGCCATCGCGTGACTGTTGTTTTACCGCAACCGCGCGGTACTTCGGATCGTCGCATCATGCTGGATGAGATTGAAGTTTGCGCCTACCCACGGCTTGCATTCAAGCAAGGGGCTGCCCTTTTAGGCGAAGTCGATTCAGACATCTATCACTCACAGGAACCGAGCGTGGGAACTTGGTTGGCTAAATGGGCCCGCCCAAGCAAGAGGCATTTTGTCACGTGTCGCGACCCGAGGCTTCTGCGGGACTGGTTGCTGGAGCTGCGCTATCCCAGCTATTCGGCCTCACAGGTACTCAAGGCCGCCGCTTATTATGAAAATTTCTTCACGCGCGAGGGTGTTCGCAGGGCGGATCGGGTATTTGTTCCAGCTCAGTTTTTACGGGAACGTGTAAAGCGAAAGTACAGTTTGAAGGTACTGCCCAAATTCTTGCCAACTCCGATACGTTTTCCTGCCGAGGTTTCTAAGGCTCGCCGTCCTATGGTCTGCTTCATTGGCCGGTTGGACCGTCGTAAGCGGCCCGAAGCCTTCCTTGAACTGCCGAGACAATTTCCCGACGTGCAGTTTGTATGCGTTGGCGCAGCCCAAGACCCGAGATACGCATCGATGATCCAAACGCGTTACGGTGATATTCCAAATCTGGAGTTAACCGGATTTATCGATCAGTTCGCTGATAACCGTCTCTCGGATACCCTTGGCAGCAGCTGGATACTTGTAAATACCTCCGTCCGCGAAGGTCTGCCAAACAGCTTTATCGAAGCGTGCGGTTATCGCTGTGCCATCCTGAGCGCCGTCGATCCGGACACATTCGCTTCTCGTTTTGGCGAGCATGTGCCGGATCGGGATTTTGCCAAGGGTTTACGAAAACTCCTTCAGCACGACGCCTGGCGGGCGCGTGGCGACGCCGGTTATGCGTATGTCAAATCCTTTAACGAATCCTCGGTTGCAGCAGGGCTTCATTTAGATGCCTACCAAGATGCGTTGAACTGTAGGTAATGCGCATGAAACGGTTCACGCTTTGGGGTACGTCATTCGCCAAGATCGGCGATGAAGCGCAAATTGTTTCGGTAAACCAGCGGCTTGAAAGCGTCTATGACGCGATCGACGTTGTGTTGCTGGACCGTGGACGGGAAAAGACTCGCGTCGCCTATTCATCGATTCGGACGATCCGTGTACGGAACGCTTGGCTATCGTTGCCACGAATTGCGCGGTCGGATGCATTGATTGTGATTGGCGCCCCGTTTTTCGAAAGTCCGCGCCAAGTAATCCACTGCCTGTTTGTGATGTTTACCGCGATGATCTTTCGCACCCCGGTTTTGTGCTATGGGATCACTGTTTTTGACTATGGCACGTTATGGGGTGAGAAACTTTTCGCGTTTCTTTTAAACAGAGTTGACCGGCTGGCAATCCGCGAACAAATCGGTACGGAGATTGCGCGGCGGATAGGGGTCGTAAAGGAATGCCATTTGATAACTGATCCGCGGTGCCTGCTTAACCCTGCGTCTGAGGCCGTTGGTGTTGCGCTTCTGAAGCGGGCGGGGATTGATCCCGGCCGGCCCCTGGTCGGTGTAACGACTCGTTACATGGATGAAAACATTCCCGACTGGGTGAAGCGGAACCAGGGATTTTCCAGCGAAACCAATAAACAGGCAAATGCGACCATCGGCGCCATCATTGGCGATCTGGCAGCAACTGCGCAGATTCTAATTATTCCCATGCATAAAACTCCGGAAGAAGATGCGGCGATGGAGGATGTCGTTCGGCGCAATGATCAAAACCTAACCTCGATCAAATTACTGGACCGCAATATGAGTGCGACCGAGTGTATGGCCGTGATGAAACATTGCGACATGCTAATCTCTAGCCGTCTGGTTTCGTCCGTCTTCGGCGCGGCGCTGGGCGTACCGACATTCAGTATTGCTTATGACGCCCGCATGATGGGATTCGTCGACTCCGTTGGTGCGAAGGACCACGCCGTCGAATGGGATACGATGAATAAGGATTCCGTATCGGCCAAGGTAAAGGAAATGTGGGAAAATCGCGAAACAGTCGGGACACAGCGGCAGTATGTAGCGGACCGGTTACGTCGCGATGTTGAATGCGAAGCTCATCTCTTGAGTTTGAATGGCGAAACCGAACGTTTTACGTCGCGGCTGCGCGGCGACTAAGTTTTCCTTATGGAGACGCTAATCGCCATCCTAATTATGGATATTACGAATTGAGCGCTGACCGGAGGAGTCCGGCGAAGTCGAGCGGCCTAGCCATGTCCGTTTTTCGCAATGCCGCGTTCTTGCTGCTGGCGCGAGCGGTCAGCCTCATCTCAAGATTGGCGTTTGTTCTGATTGCCGCGCGCGAATTGGGTGCCCAGAATTATGGTACGTTTGTTTACGTTCAAGCATGGTGCCTTCTATTTCTTCCGCTGATCCATTTTGGGTCCCAGTCGGTTATGTCGCGATATTTCGGACAAGGACCGCGAGTTGGAATCGATATCGCCGCGAAGCTGCTGGGATTTCGGGCTTTCCTGTTGCCAGTGGTTGCCGGCATGTGTCTCTTGAGCGGTTGGCTGGTCGAGTCAAATCCAGATACTCGATTTTTTTTACTGGTCGCCTGCATCGGCCTCATGGGACGCGGCCTTGCGTTATGGGCAAGTCATTTCTTCATAGCGAGTGAAAATAGCCAGAAGGTACTGCTCCTAGATTTCTTTTTCCGCCCCCTGGAGGTCGTCGCAGCCTCTATTTTCTTGATCAATGGTGGCGGTATTAAGTCATTGCTGTTTGTCTATGCGACGGTTTGGTGGTTGCAGGCTGGTGTCAGTTATGTGTGGATAAAGCGCTCGTACCCAGGACTTCGTCCAAGCTGGAAAATAGGCGAAAATGTCTGGTTATTACGTGATAGCGGCGCGAGCCTTATCGTTTCGCTTGCCGTAGCATGGTTCATGCAAGCGCCATTGGCGATCGGTCGCTGGAACTTGGATGCCGTGACGTTTGGTCAATTCGCGCTTGCGATGCAGTTGCTTCAGGTTTGCGCAATGGTGCCGGGTGCTTTCGGCAACGCCGCTATGCCGGCGCTAAGCCGAAGCTTTCATAATAACGGTGCTGCCGACCAACAGTATGTTCTGCTTGCTATCCCAGTATCTCTTTTCTCCGCGGTCATTCTGACGGTGCTGGTGTACCTGATGGGCGACTCCATTATTCCCCTTGTGTTTGGTTCGAGTTACGGAACTGCTGCTGAGTTTCTTGCATTTGGTCTCATCATATTCGTCGCACCCTACAGCACAGCATTGTTGCTCTCGAATGCGGCTTTGGCCCGTGGTCTGTTTAAGTGGTCATCCCGTATCGCAATGTTTCCAATTTGCTTGGCCGTAGCGCTGGCGTTTTATTTCACGCCGAATTGGTCAGTATATGGGTTGCTCCTCGCATTCGGCTGCGGCAGCGTCGTTTGGACGGCGGTGCTCTTTGCACGGCTGAAAAGACAGCCTGAAGGTAACCCGAATTAAAGTCAGGCAGTGCGAATGAGAATATGCAATAGGGATACATATTGAGGCGGTTTCGACTGATGATTCGAACATGACCTTACCGACATTTTACATCGCCGGCGCGGTGCGGCACCACGTCTCTAGAGGCATATTGCTGCGCGCACCCTGACGTCTTTATGCCATCCATAAAGGAGGTGAATTACTTCATCTTCTGCTATGCAGGACTCAAATTCAATGGGACGTTGAGCACCCATCGGCACCGGACAGCCGTAACGAGTTTCAAAAGATACGGTGCGCTGTTTAAGGGCGCCAACGAAGCAAAGGCGATCGGTGAAGGGTCGATCAACTACATCTATTTTCCTGAAGTATTTGCGGGCATAAAGGAGTTGATTCCAGATGCGTGAATAGTCTTCATATTGCGGCACCCGGTGCAAAAGTTGGTGCCTATCCGTGCGACTTGCGTGACCCCGCAGCGATCAAATCGGCCCATCAATCGATTGTTGGTGAGCTTGGCGACGTCGATGTCCTCGTGAATAACGCGGGCACGTCACGAGCAATGGATTTCATGGAGATTACCGACGAGCTTTGGGAAGAAGACCTCGACCTGAAACTGATGGGCGCAGTCCGTCTTATTCGGCTCGTTTTCCCCGGCATGAAGGAACGGCGCTGGGGCCGTATCATCAACGTGCTGAATTCGGGCGCCAAGGCGCCGCGCGCGGGTGGCGCGCCGACGGCGGTATCGCGCGCAGCAGGTATGGCGCTGACCAAGGTCCTCGCGGGCGAGGGCGCTCCGCACAACGTGCTGGTCAATGGCATGCTGGTTGGGTTGATTGAAAGCGATCAGCATTTGCAGCGCCATTTGAAGTCCGGCTCGAACGAAACCATTGAAGAGTTCTACGACAAGATGGGCAAGGCAGTGCCGATGGGCCGTGTCGGCAAGGCGGAGGAGTTCGCCAACATGGCGTGTTTTCTGGCGTCGGATGCTGGCTCCTATATCACTGGTACAGCGATCAATGTCGACGGCAACCGCACGCCTGTCGTCTAAATGGAGTAATTTTGGAGGGGAGGAAATCGATGAAACTGGTACGTGTCTACACTGGCGAGGACAACGAATCCCATCTCGATATTATGGATCAAATCGAGCTTGATTATGTCGAGCGGGACGGTACTCGTACTGCCGTCGCCGGCGTTACGGGGGCGCAGTTCGGTCTCCGAAAGGAAGGGGCTTTTACCGACTTTCACAATGCACCGCGGCGGCAATATGTCATGTACCTGACGGCGTCGGTTGAAATCGGATTGGGCGATGGCTCGACCCATGTGATGGAGCCGGGCGACGTACTGCTGGCCGAAGACAAGAGCGGGCGCGGGCACACCTCGCGCGTGATCAAGGGCGGCATGTGCGCCATCGTTCGCATAGAACCGTGACGCCAATAAATCGGGGGAAGAAAAGATGAATATCGAACTGGGCAAGGAATCGATTGATATCGGCATCGTGGTGCGGGACCTTGACGCCGCGCTTAAATTCTATCGCGATACGCTCGGCCTGGAATACGCAGCGGAGATGCCGGCCGGTGGCGGTAGGATGCATCGGTTGATGTGCGGTACGACGGTCGTAAAAATCGTCATTCATGACACCCTTCCAGCGAAGTCGGACAATGGTGGCGGTCCCCTTGGAGCCAGCGGCATTCGCTACTGGACGATTTCCGTTAAGGATCTCGCGGCGATAACGGACAAATGCCGCGACGCCGGTTACACCGTCGCGGTAGAACCGCGCGACGTGCGTCCGGGCGTCCGCATTTCCATGGTTGAAGATCCTGACGGGAACTGGGTCGAGTTTCTGGAAAACAACGCTTGAGCGCGACAAACTGCGCGTGGCTCGATCAGGTTTGCGAAGATGCGTTAGAACCGGACTTGCCGATCTGCGACACCCACCATCACCTTTGGGGCCACCGCACGGGTCGCGTTCACCAACGCTATCTGATGGATGAGATCCAGGAGGATCTCCGGACCGGCCACAATATCGTCTCGACGGTTTTTATCGAATGCCGCGCCATGTACCGCGCCGATGGGCCGGAGGAGTTGAAAACTGTCGGCGAAGTCGAGTTCGTCAACGGCATCGCGGCGATGGCGGCGGCTGGTCTATACGGCAAGACCCGCGTCGCGGCGGGAATTATGGGCTTTGCGGAACTGCAGCTCGGGTCTCGGGTCCGGGCCGTTCTGGAAGCTCAAATAGCGGCGGCTCCAGATCGCTTTCGCGGTATCCGCCGAACTGGCGCGTGGGACGCAGATCCTAGGATCAGCCGGGCATCGGCGCCGGGCTTGTATTTGGACGCGTCCTTCCGCGAGGGCTTCGCCGAACTGGTGCCATTGGGCTCACGTTCGAAGCGGTTTGCCGGCATCCGCAGCTCTCCGATGTTGTGGATCTGGCACAGTCATTTCCCGATACGGTAATCGTCTTAAATCACCTGGGCGGGGTTGCTGGGATAGGCGTATATGCCGGCAAGCGTGAGGAAATCTTCATCGAATGGAAAAAGAGCATCGCGGCGCTTGCAGCCTGTCCGAACATCGTGATCAAGCTTGGCGGTATCAATATGGATTACAGCGGTTTCGGCTGGCACGAAAAACCGAAGCCGCCGACCAGCCAAGAACTGTGCGATGCGACGCGGCGTTATTACGAGTCCGCTATCGAGGCGTTCGGCCCGGATCGATGCATGTTTGAGTCGAATTTCCCGGTCGACAAGATCAGTTGCAGCTATTCCGTTTTGTGGAATGCGTTCAAGCGGATGACCAAGGATTACTCCGCGGGGGAGCGGGCAAAGCTATTCCACGATACAGCGGCGCGCGTCTACCGTTTATAACGGGCAGCGATGTCGTGTTCACGATAGGTTCGACAGTAGATGCTCAGATTTCACGCTGAATTAACGCGAGACACACCGATGGTGTAACGCGCTTCATGCATTTATGTCCTGCCGCAGCTTGAATGGGCGCTCCGCGCCTCGAGAATGCGAAAGGGACAAGAGTGATGAACGCATTGGGCAACCATAGCGCCAATCCGGTGTTTCACGTGGCGCGTCAAGCCGATACCCAAGCCATTGCCGAACTGTTTCGTCTAGAACCGGAGCGCCTTGTGGATTTTGTATCGTGCAGCGAACCTGAGCTGAATGAGGCTAAGTTAAAAACTGGCGCGCAAGCGTTTTCGGGGCACGTTGATCAGCTGATCTGCGATAACAGCACAGTCGCCGCGGTGGGCGAATGTGTCGTCGGCGCTATGGTTGCGTTTCTCAGCGGTCCGGAAGGGGCGACAAAACGTTTCAAGCAGCTTGATCGGTTGCCGATCGGATTTTCCGAGTGGCCCGCGTTGCGAACGCTGCATATCGGTGCAATAACCGTTCGGTCGGAATATCGGAGGCTCGGGCTCGGAACGAAGCTAATAAGTCTGGCGGAGACAGAGGCCTATACGATGGGACTTGCTGCAACGTCGATCATAGCATTGGCACAAGATTTGGATTTGTGCCACTTCCTCATCGCAAATCGCTACATGTCTTTTGCGCGCGAGAAACTGCCCAGCCATCCCTTGGTAAAGCAATCAGGGGAAGCGATTTTGTTTGCGAAGTATGTCGCTTAAAATTCTTGCCAACAGTCAATAAGTAATTCGGTCAAAATCGAATTTTAAATCTGATGTACTCCGCGCGATAGCACATGCTTAGCGTCGGGTCTCCCAAACTGTTGGCGCTTCATGTCTTGGCTTTGGCGACTGCGAATTTGGCTGTCGATTGTCGCAAATAGGGTGGATGCGATCTCATCTTGCAGTATGAAAACGTCGCCGATGTCGCGGTCAAGCCGATCAGCCCAAATCTGCTGACCGGATGAAGGTTCCACAAGCCTGACCGTCACCCGGACTCTATTCTCCGACCGCCTGACGCTGCCGAGGATTACGTAAGAGATTTCGTTGTAGACCGATTCCTCTAAGAGATGGTTGCCAGCCGGTTCGTATAAGGACGATTGTTGCGAGATGACGTCGTAATCTTCGACTTTGGAAAACTCGATGATTAGATCTTCAGCGAGACCGGTTCCGATAAAATCCTGATTCGAGTCGGTGGTTAGGGTTTCGAATGGCAATACAGCGATTTTCGGCTTTGGTGCGGACTCCGTTCTATCGAAATTGATCATCGCCGCCAACCGGCTCGGCAACATGTTCGAGCGGCTGGTTTCATGCCGAACGCGCGTGTGTTTCCTTGCTTCCGAGAATAATTCCTTTGTTTCGTCTTCCGGCTCGGCACCGAGCTGCTCGCGCACGGCATCAACGCAGCTGGCATATTGTTTGAGTGCTGCGTTATGGCGGCCGCGTCTGATAAAGCCCCGTATGATGGCGCGATGCGCTTCTTCGCAGGCTTCGTCGGTCCGGAGCAATTGCAATGCAAGGTTCTCTGCCGCATCGAATCCACTCTCCGATACCGCAGTCTCGGAAAGCTTTTCGACCAATCTGGCCGCAATGTTGCGTAGGGATCGGCGCTCGATTCTTAGCCAGTCATCGAAATTTGGGTCCGTCGCGCCGGCGTCACATAACAGGTCGCCGCGATAGGCCAATGCGGCTTGCGAATAGGCGGCTTCGTTATCCTCCTTTGCGAGGTCGACAAAGGCATGAACGTCGAGCGAAACATATTGCGCATCCAACTCCAGTTCGGTAGCCGAGGTACGAAGTGCGTTGTCGACGCCGTGCATTTCAAACGTACGGCGGATATCGCTCAATGCGCGTCGCAAGCTACCCGAGGATTGCGCCTCGCCTCGCTCGCTCCAAAGAAAGTTGCGGACGGATTCGCGCCGCATCGGAGTTCCCAGATTGAACGCCAATATTGCAAAAAGCATCGCGGTCTTTCGCGTAGGAAATTCAATGGGGCCATGTCCCTGGACGTCCATCGGTCCCAGCATTCGAACGTTCAGCATCTCACCGCTGTAAGGGCGCAGTGACACTGTCGAGTTCATTTTTCGATCCTCCCGATCGACATCAAAAAGATTTTCGGCTGCAATGCAAAACGCCGCCAGCTCGAGCCGGTTCGCTGAGCTAATCGACACAATTTCTGTGAAAGCGCCCTTAGTTCTGCATTCGGAACCTAGTCTGTGTGGTTGCTGTGAAGCGGGTAATACCCGGACGTATTATGAGTTTCTGGTTTGTCACGAATGTGTCGTCTGTGTCGGTTTTTTGTTTCAGTTGTTTCAGCTGGGACCCGTGCTGCTCGCTCGGAGTCATATATTTTAGTATCCGCGACGAATTCACGAACATGTAACAGCTTAGAACGCTGCGAAATCACACCCGGCCATCAGGTTCCTATGCGGATAGCGGTCGTCGCTGGTCGAGACGGTTTCTCGGTTTCTATTCACTGCAACGGCAGCCAGACCGCAGAAAAGAACTGTTGCTTTATTGAAAGGAACATAGTGATGAGCACTCTTGGTTTTGCTGAGTATATCTGGCTCGACGGAAGTCAGCCCACGCAACGGATCCGCTCCAAAGCGCGGATTGTTGACGTTCCGCAACATTGTGCCCCAGCCGATTTTCCGGAATGGAGTTTCGATGGATCATCGACCGAACAGGCCACCGGGGAAAACTCGGACTGCCTTCTTAAACCCATAAGAGTTGCGCGGGATCCAGCTCAAGGTGTGGGTAACTATCTCGTTCTTTGCGAGGTTTTGAATCCGGATGGAACACCGCATCTGTCCAACCAGCGCGCGCGGCTGCGCCATGTCCTAAGCGCTATCGATCCCACCGAGGCGCCGTGGGTCGGTTTCGAGCAGGAATATACAATCTATCAAGACGGACGTCCGCTGGGCTTTCCAGCTAATGGGTTTCCCGGACCGCAAGGCCCGTACTATTGCAGCGTTGGTACGGATCGCGCCTATGGCCGCGACGTCGCTGTTGCGCATGCGAGTGCCTGCATGGGGGCGAACCTTATGCTGTATGGCACGAATGCCGAGGTCATGCCGGGTCAGTGGGAGTTCCAGGTCGGTTACCGTGGTATCGAGGGCGAGACCGGCGATGCGCTCGAAATGGCGGATCATCTGTGGATTGCCCGCTATTTGTTGCATCGGGTTGGCGAATCCTTCGATGCAACAATCTCGTTTGAAAATAAGCCAGTGCCCGGCGACTGGAATGGCGCCGGTATGCACACTAACTTTTCAACCGCGGCGACGCGCGATCCCAATCGCGGAGCCGACGCGATTCAGCAGGCCGTGAGTAAACTGGAAAACGGTCACGAGTTTCATATTGCGCACTATGGCGACCGTCTGCATGAGCGGCTGACCGGGCTGCATGAAACCTGCGATATCGACACGTTCAAGTCCGGCGTTGCACACCGCGGTGCATCCATCCGTATCCCGCATCCGGTTGCATTGAAAGGCTACGGATACTTGGAGGATCGGCGTCCGGGCGCCAATGCCGACCCATATCTGGTTGCAGCTTGTCTTGTCGCGACGGTCTGCGACGCAGAACAGACATTCCGTAATTTCGATCAACCCAGTACAGCCGCCGCCGCTTGAATTCGGCGCCGGTTGCTTTCCATAGGGGAAAACAAATGAAACGTACTCTCATATCTACCAGTTTCGTTGCGGGGGCAGCGCTGTTGCTAGCGCCGCATGCACTCGCGGCGGATCCGACAGCGGCAGAGACCGGCTTTCTACTGAACAATCTGTTCGTGCTGTTGTGCGGCGCGCTGGTGATGTTCATGGCGGCCGGTTTCGCGATGCTCGAGGCCGGCATGGTTCGCAGCAAGTCCGTTGCAACGATTTGCATGAAGAATATTTCACTCTACGCCCTGGCGGGTATCGCCTTCTTCCTCTCGGGTTATTCGTTGATGTACGGCGATAGCGTTGCGGGTGTCATCGGTTCGGTGGGTATGTGGCAAGGCGATGACAAAGCGGTTCTTGCCGGCGATCTGTCGGGTAATCTTGCGCCGGCGACCGACTGGTTTTTCCAGATGGTCTTCGTGGCGACCGCGGCATCGGTCGTTTCCGGCGCGCTTGCGGAGCGGGTTCGCTTCTGGGCGTTTGCTGGGTTCACGATGCTGTTGGCTGGACTTATCTATCCCGTGATCGGCCACTGGACCTGGGGCGGCGGCTGGCTGTCCGAATTAGGCTTTGTCGATTTTGCCGGTTCCACGATCGTGCATTCGGTTGGTGGGTGGGCAGCCCTGGTCGGAACCGTCCTGCTTGGTGCTCGCCGCGGGCGTTTCGACAAGAACGGCAGACCCCGCGTAATGCTGCCATCGTCGTTACCGTATGTGACGTTGGGCACCTTCGTGCTCTGGTTGGGATGGTTCGGATTCAATGGCGGCTCGCAGCTTTCTTTCTCAAGCATCGCCGATGCGGTTGCGGTTGCGAATATCTTTGTGAATACGAATGCCGCTGCCGCCGGAGGCGTGGTTGTTATGGCGGCTGCAAGCCAATTTGTTCTGGGTCGCCTGGACCTGCCGCTTATTCTGAACGGCGCACTGGCCGGACTGGTCAGTATCACGGCTGAGCCGGTAGCGCCGACGATATGGCAAGCGATGCTCATTGGGGCTGCGGGGGCACTTGTGATGATGGCGGCTGCCCGCCTTCTGGAGACGCTGAAGCTCGACGACGTTGTCGGCGCGGTTCCGGTGCATCTTGCCGCCGGGATTTGGGGGACGCTTGCGGTCGCTCTGACCAACGCCGAGGCAAGCTTCGCGGTTCAGGCTGTGGGCGTGTTGGCTGTGGGTATCGTAGCGATCGTCGGGTCGCTTGCGGCGTGGCTTCTGTTGAAAGTGACTGTAGGCATCCGCCTTGGCCGTGAACAGGAAGACTCCGGTGCGGATCTGGCCGAGGTTGGACTGCGGGCGCATAACTTTTCGTAATTTTTATTGGGGGGCGGTATGACAGCGCCCCCCATTTCTCAGTTGGGACCTGGAAAATGAATACGCAGATATCTGAACCAATTTTTAAGGCACTGGACGAAAGCGGCAAGGGAGCCGTAACGGCCAAGGATATCCAGTCGCGCCTCGCGCAAGCGGGGCTTTCGGATGATGACCCTCGTCTATCGGCCTTAAGGGATCGTCTTGCCGACTGCGGAAACGATCCGGCAAAGATTATTGACGCGGCGACGTTCGCTGAAATTCTACAGGCGGGTCAGTCGCTCGTTGAGCGGGCAATGAAAGAAGAGCTTGTAATTCCGCAGTTCTCTGTGTTTGCGGAACACCTTCGAACGTTGTTCGACGAGGTTAAGTCGAACCGGTCGGGTGATCTCGCCAGCTACATCCCGCAATTGGCCCGGGTCGAGCCGGAACAATTCGCAGTATCAGTCTGTACGGTCGATGGCCAGCGATTGAACCTTGGCGATGCAGGGCAACTGTTTTCTGTCCAATCGAGCTGCAAACCGATCTTGTATTGCGGCGCGCTGGAATTGTGCGGCGGCGATTATGTGCATCGTCACATGGGGCGCGAACCGAGCGGTATGTCGTTCAACGAGCTTTCTTTGAACAACGCCGGGCTACCGCACAATCCGATGATCAATGCTGGCGGCATCATGTCCGCGAGCCTGTGGCATCCGGAGTTGCCGATGGCGGACAGGTTCGATCGCCTAGCCCATTTGATTGCGACGCTATCGGGCGGGTCCCGTCCGGGATTCGATAATGCGATTTTTCACTCCGAACGGGACACAGCAGATCGAAATTTTGCGCTGGCGCACTATATGCGCGAAGTCGGTGCGTTTCCCAGAGATACGGATATCTTCAAGGCGCTGGAACTGTTTTTCGCTGCGTGTTCGGTCGAGCTTACGACGGAGCGGCTGGCGAATATTGCGGCGACTTTTGCGAATGGTGGCATCTGTCCTCCGACCGGTATCCGCGTGTTCACCGACTCCACGGTGAAAAACTGTCTTTCGATGATGAATAGTTGTGGGATGTATGATTATTCCGGTGAGTTCGCATTCCGCGTTGGCATGCCTGCAAAGTCCGGTGTGTCCGGGGCGATTTTTGCCGTTGTGCCGAACGTCTTGGGGATCGCACTGTGGTCGCCGCGGATCGACAGCTACGGCAATAGTGCGCGCGGAGTGGCGTTCCTCAAGAGACTCGTCGAGACGTTCAATTTTCACAATTATGACAGTCTTCTCGATTCGCAGAAGTTGGATCCGCGGGCACGGCGTCAGACAATCGAGGCGAATGCGACCTTCAGTGCGATTAACGCTGCCAGCCGTGGCGATATTAGTGAACTGAAACGGCTGGTTGCCTACGGACACTCCCTAGACAGAGCGGATTACGATGGGCGCACGCCGCTGCACCTCGCATCGGTCGAAGGGCATGTCGGTGCGGTTCGATTTCTTTTGGCGCAAGGTGTCGAAAAGGAGCCTTTGGACCGATGGGAAAACACGCCGCTTGCAGATGCGCAACAAGCCGGCCACGAGCGAATCGTTGAGTTGCTTGCGCGCTCTAAGTCCGTTGGGACAAGAGGTCGAAGCAAGGGGCGAAAGCCAAAATCGGAACACAGGCCACGCAAGGCGGCCTGATGCAGACAGCCTATTCCGCGTCGGCGTATCCTTTCGCATCACCGTCCGCGTGGAATCCCGCAGTGTTCTGGAAGACGTTTGGCTTGCGGTAAATTGCCAACAGCACGGCGCCTTCGTCCGAGTGGGTCTCGTGAAACGATCCGGGCTTGCGCCAGACATATTCCCCGGCACAGCAAACGCCGTCATGATCGTAGAACGAACCTTCGAGCACGAAGGACTGTTCGATTTCAGGATGCTTGTGCATCGGCAACGTGGCCCCGGGCTCCCATTTCAGCAAGCAGGTCATTTCGCCCTTTGCTTTGTCTTCGTACAGGACCTTGATCTGAATGCCGTCGAACTGTGACGGTGCCCAATCGATTGTCGTCGGATCGACATATGTGGACCCGTTTTTAGTCGGTGTGATCATGGGCTCTCTCCTTCAAAGAGGCACGGTAAAGGCACGACGCGAAACATCATTAATCTTATCTTAGACGAAATCGAATATTCGACTCCGAATCTGTTATCAAACTTTGGGTGGAATTTCCGGTTGGCGCAGATGCAGATCAATATTGGGCATAAAATATTTAGCATCGCGGCAGTGCTGGTTGTCTTGATGATCGCAGCCGCGACTATCTCCGTTAATTTGATTTCCAAAGTGAAGCATCAGCTCGATGTCGTGTCTCAGACGCAATTGCCGGTATCCGAAGCGGTTGCCCGTATCACTGTTCGCATTCTCGAACAGGGGATTCTTCTGCAGCGTCTTTTTGTCCTTGCCGAGGAAGTGGAGCCGGACCCTGCACTTATCGAGCGTACGCGCCGCGAGTACGAGGCCTTTACCACGCAAATTGGCCTGGAGTTCGAGTCGACACGAAACTTGATGGCAAATCACCCACCGGATAGCCATGCCCATGCTGAGATTTATGACCGATTGCTGCCGGGATTAGAGGCAATCGCTGCTCATTATGCGGCGTTCCTCAAGGAGGCAGAGGTTCTATCGCTTGCGCTTGTTGTCGGAGACCGCGCGACGTTCGAGGTGCTCTTTCCCGAGCTCGATGTTGCTCAGGATGCTCTCGATCGCGAAGTCGTTGCGTTTCGCAGCGCCTTGGAAGGACTTGTCGAAGTCGCGACCTCAAAGGCTGACCAGGCGAAATCCTGGCCCTGCAAGTCAATGTCGTCCTCACCGTTATCGCTGTCCTGCTCGGCCTGATCTTTGCCAGCCTCGTGACACGCGTGTTGGTCCGGTCGGTACGCAATCTGGTTGCGGGCGCGCAAGCGGTGGAGGAGGGGGATCTCGATACGATAGTGGCGAAGACATCCACCGACGAGATCGGGTCGCTCACCGACTCCTTTAATCACATGATTGGTGAACTGCGTCTGAAGGAGCGGATCAAAGATACATTTGGCAAATATATGGACCCTCGGATCGTGACGCGCCTATTGGATCGGCCGGAAGTTGCGGAGCCCGGTGGCGCGCGGCGGAACATGACGGTTATGTTCATCGATCTCAAAGGATTCACGTCGATTTCTGAGAAACTGTCGCCGCATGACCTTGTAAAGATGATCAACCGATTCTTTGATCATATGACCGAGGCGATAGCCGAAAATGGTGGCGTGGTCGACAAATTCATGGGCGATGCGGTCATGGCGTTCTGGGGGCCACCGTTCACAAGCCCACAGGAGCACGGCACTTTGGCGTGCCGGGCGGCATTGGCGGCCGTCGCGCGGTTGGATGATTTTCGCGCTGAAGTCGTTGCGGAGCTCGGTGCGGACGCGCGGGATTTGGAAATCGACCTGCGTATTGGTGTCTCGACCGGGGCCATGATTGTCGGCACTGTGGGGTCGCACGTATCCAAGAGTTTTACGGTCGTGGGCGATCCGGTGAATTTGGGTTCTCGGCTCGAAGGTGCGAATAAGGCTTATGGGACGCATATCCTGGTCGCAGACGAAACCCGTGCAATGACCGAGGATTCCAGCCTTCAATTCCGGGAAATCGACTTGTTGCGGGTTAAGGGCAAGAACGAACCGATTCGAGTATTTGAACTCGTTGCTGCCGGCAGCACTCTGGGTGAAGAGGAGTGCCGCGAGTTCGAACGCGGTCTCGCCGCCTACCGCGCAGGCGACTGGGAAATAGGCGAGACTGCGTTCGGTGTCGTTTGCGCCGCAGTACCTGACGATTTGCCCTCACGCACCTATATCGAGCGCATTGCGCATTTTCGTAACACGCCACCGCCCAATAATTGGGATGGGGTTTGGATTTTGGATGCTAAGTAGCAATTTCGGCGGGGAAGCTTCCTTGGTCAGCGCGAAGGATTCAGCGCACCTTTGCTAACCAACCAAACCCTGGCGAGCCTGACCGTGTTTTCGATAATTTCCGGCCGTTTACCATCGATATGCAGGCCGTCTACATTCAATATGGTTTTCGGTTCCGGCGTAAGTGCATGCAAACGTCGAACACTTTCCGCCGGCAGCCGTTCGTCGCTGCGGCTATTGATCAGAAGGAAGGGCCCGGAAATCTTAGTTAAGTGCTTTTCCGGCTCGAGTGGTCTGAGCACCAGCCAAATACCTCAGGCTGCGAGGCTGCGCAGCCATCCCGGTGAAATATCGAGGTTCGCCGCCGCCAAAGCCTGAATGTCGACACCGCCATAGGCCATCACCGAAGGTCCCGTCGTCTGGCCTGTCGCTAGTGCACGGCGGTTGATGACCGGAAGTGCGACTGCACCCAGACTGACACCAACCAGACTGATCCTATTGGGGGCGGCCCAATGTTGGCGCCGCACCCAGGCGATGAGGCCGGCAACGTCGTTGGGTAGCCTAAATGCGACTCGGCGCGCGATCAGGATACGGCCAATTGTCGATGCTTCCTTCCATTCCCTTGACGCATAAGGGTAGTCGTAAGAGATGATTGCGTTCGGGCCCGGTTCCGGGATGTGCGCCAGGTTGTGACGCGCGCTGCGGAACCCGGATATAACAACGAGGGTCGGCAATTTTTCACCCGTATCATCCGCGAGACGGCCTTTGGGAAGGCTGACGGAGAATGTGACGGCGTTGTTGTCAGGGTCGACAAGCCGCACATCCTGAATGTCTCGCTTCCCCTCGTCGTCTGGCGTTACCGTTGCAGCGGCTTGTCTGTAGAGCGGCAATGGATCGCGGATCAGGGCGTCCGGGCTCCAGATCGAGAGCCATAGGGCGACACCGCTGGCTGCAAGAAGCAGCCCGAGCAAAAAGAGAACTTCGAAGCCTTTGATCAATCGCATAGGACGGGACTATACCAGTGTTGGTTCAGAGTAGGAGTGGAGATGATGGCTGGAACAGATAAATCGCGGGCCGACTCGATTGCGGAAGGGCCGGCGATTATTCTAATCGAGCCGCAGATGGGCGAGAATATCGGCATGGCGGCGCGTGCGATGCTGAACTCTGGCTTGGGGGACTTGCGGCTCGTCCGGCCGCGCGATGTCTGGCCCAACCCGAAGGCGCGCCACACGGCATCCGGTGCGGATGCGGTGATCGATGATTCCCGGGTATTCGAGACGACGGCAGCGGCAGTAGCGGATTTAAACAGGGTTTATGCGGCCACTGCGAGACCGCGGGACATGATCAAAGCCGTTCTGACGCCCCGCCGGGGGGCAGCAGAGATGCGCACAGCGGTAGCAGGCGGCGAACGGGTTGGTATCCTGTTTGGCGGCGAGCGGGCAGGGCTCGACAATGACGACATTGCACTCGCCGATACGGTGATCCAGGCGCCGCTTAACCCGGCCTTCAGTTCGCTCAATCTCGGCCACGCGGTTCTTATCGCCACCTATGAATGGTATCAGGCGGGAGATGAGACGCCGCCGGAATATCTTCCGGAAGGGCGAACGCAACCTGCCACCAAGGAGGAACTGATCGGTTTTTTCCAGCGCCTGGAGGCGGCTCTGGATGCATGCGGTTTTATGCATGTGGCTGAGAAGCGGCCGATCATGGTGCGCAATATCCGGAATATCTTTCAGCGCGCCAACCTGATGGAGCAGGAAGTTCGCACGCTGCATGGCATCGTTTCCTGCCTGACGCAGCCGAAAGATGATAATTCGACATAGATTAGGATGCGGACCCGAAACTTGGTTAAGGCACTGGGGCTACTGGCCCAACACGCCGTTTGACAACCCCGTGCGAAACCCTATACTCCCGCGCGATTCCGGGCATGTGGGCAAGCGTGCCCCGTCCAAAGTCGGGCTGACCGGGACAACAACAACACCGACAAATGAGCGGGATATAGAGAAATGTCAAAACGTCAGAGTTCTAAGTATAAGATCGACCGGCGCCTGGGGGTTAATCTCTGGGGACGTCCGAAAAGTTCCATCAACAATCGGGATTACCCTCCCGGCCAGCACGGGCAGCGCCGCCGCAAGCCGTCCGATTTTGGCACCCAGTTGATGGCGAAGCAAAAACTGAAGGGTTATTACGGCAATATTGGCGAGAAGAAGTTCCGCCGGTATTACGAAGAAGCCGTGCGCCGGCGTGGTGATACAGGCGAGAATCTGGTCGGCCTGTTGGAGCGACGCCTTGATGCGGTCGTCTACCGTTCTAAATTTGTTCCAACTGTCTTTTCCGCCCGCCAAATCGTCAATCACGGCCATATTCTCGTGAACGGCAAGCGGACCAATATCCCGTCCTATCAGGTGCAGGACGACGATGTTGTCGAAGTCAAAGCGAAAAGCCGGGAGCTGCCTTTGGTACTCGAGGCGATGGCTTCGGTGGAGCGCGAACTGCCGGATTACATCTCCGTCGATTACGGCAAGATGACTGCGACGTTCCTGCGCGGACCGGGCCTCGCGGACGTACCATATCCTGTTCAGATGGAACCAAACCTGGTGATTGAGTTCTACTCGCGTTAAGGATCTGCGAAGCGCGCGCCGGAAATTCGGCGCGGCCTAAAGAAAGCTGCTCAATCTTCTGGTTGGGCGGCTTTTTTATATTCGCTTCCTTGCGCGCTGGTTAGGCTTACCGTGTGTAAGGAGACAAGCGACATGCAGGCGCAAAATATCCTGATTACGGGAGCGAGCGGTCTTGTGGGGTTCCCCTTGAGCCGCCTGCTCGTAGCACGAGGCGACCGCGTCGTGGCGCTCGATCCGGCGCCGCTGCCGGAATCGATCGACGGTATTAATCATATTCAGCAAGGGTTCGGTGGATACGACTCGATATACGCTCTGCTTGAAACGCACGGGATCACCAAGATTGTTCATGCGGGCGGTATTTCCGGACCGATGCTGGCAAACGATGCGCCGCAGAGAATTACGGCAGCGAACCTCCGCTCGACGATCGATCTTGCTGAGGCCGCATACCGCACGAATATCTCCCGCTTTGTCTATTGCTCGTCAGGCTCCGCCTATGGCGAGACGCCAGTATCGCCTGTCCGGGAAGACACGGCATTTCGTCCGACCTCGCTTTATGGTGCGACCAAGGCGGCTTCCGATCTTATTCTCATGGCCTATCGCAACGATTACGGCGTCGATGCCATCGGCCTCCGCTATTCAACGGTTTACGGTCCTCGGCGTGCGACCGATTGCGCCATACGCACGATGATCGAGGATGCCATAGCGGGACGTCCGACGCGTTTGCATCAAGGCGCCGGCAGGCGATGGCCCTATGTTTACGTGGACGATGTGGTGACGGCGACGGTGGCCGCGCTCGACGCGCCACCCACCACGCAATACGCCTACAATGTTGCCGGTCCGGACTATCCTTCGATGGCGCAGATTGCCGAACTGGTCTGGTCCGAGTTCCGTAACGCAGACATCGAAATCAAGGGAAGTCCGGACGACCCGGTACGCGGCCAATTCGATCTCAGCGCAGCCGAACGCGATTTGAACTGGACGCCACGCTGGACGATCGAAGCGGGAGTGGCGTCGTATATCGATTGGCTTCGAGAGAATGCAGTAGAATCAGACGGTTAAACAGGCCGGGTGCCCCTCGTATTGATGCGATAGATCGTGCGGAATTGGTCAGCAGGCAGGATGTCGGTGGTCGCGTGATGCATTGTACAGCGGTTGTCCCATAGAAGCAGGTCGCCAACCTGCCATTTATGGGTGAAGCGGAACCGCCTATCCGTGCAATGTGCGTAGATTTCTGCCAGCAGTTCCTTGCTTTCTGCCAGGTTCATTCCCAGGATATGCTGAATACCGGAGGTGATGCCGGGAAAGGCGAAGATGGACTTTTCGCCGGTTTCCGGATGAGTTCGCACGACAGGATGCACCACCTCCGGCGTCGCCTCTTGTTCCACCTCGCTCAACAGCCGCCAGCGGCCTTCCGGGTGGTCCCGGTCCTTGGTATGGCGATAGTGGTGCAGCGCTTTCAACCCATCGAGCCGCCGCTTCATAGCCTCGGGAAACGCTTTATAAGCGGCTGCGAGGTCCGTGAACATGGTGTCGCCGCCGCCATTCGGAATTTCCAATGCATAGAGCATGGTGACGTTGGCCGGAATCTCCTTATAGGAATAGTCGGAATGCCAGTGTGAACCGGCATCGCGGATGCCCTTGGGTCGGCCCATCTCGACTCGGTTCGAAAGGACCGTGATGCCCGGAAATTCTTCGTGATGATACATCGCAACTGTATGCGGTTCGATAACGCCAAACCGTTCTCCGAAGTCATGGAACTGTTTGGCGGTTAGCTGTTGCCCGTGAAAGGCCAGTATCTTGTGCTCCAGGTAGGCTGCATGGATCGCGTCCCAGGCTGTATCCAGATTGCGTGCCACGTCGATATCGGTGACGTCGGCAACGAAGGAGCCGCCAATTCGAGTGGCGGTCAAAGGTACTGTTGCAGTTTCGCTCACGCTTTAATCCCGTACGGGGCCGCCCAGCCCAATCCGGCCCGGGTCTCGCCTTTCGGCCGGTATTCGCAGCCGATCCAGCCCTCGAAGCCCAGTTCGTCGATCACATCGAACAGATAGGGGTAGTTGACCTCGCCGATATCCGGCTCGCGGCGCTCGGGTACGCCGGCGATCTGGAAATGGGCAACACGATCAATATTGGCCCGGATCTTCATGGCGACGTCACCTTCGACGATCTGGCAATGATAGAGATCCATCTGCACCGCCGCGTTGCGCGCGCCGACAGCATCCAGCGTCGCGAGTGCATCTTCCTGCCGGTTCAAATAGAAACCCGGGATGTCGCGCAGATTGATCGGCTCCAGGAGAACCGTGATGCCGTGCGGCGCGCACCGTTCTGCTGCGTGCCGGATATTGCGGACATAAGTGCTCTGGCACGCCTCCTTGTTCGCATCGGCGGACGGTATGCCGGCCATGACATGCAGGCGCGGGCAGCCGATGATGCGCGCGTATTCGAGCGCCTTATCGATTAGGCCGTCGAATTCCGCTTCGCGCCCTGGGATCGCAGCAAGCCCTCGATCGCCGGTTTCCCAATTGCCGGGCGGCAGATTGAACAGCACGTTTTGTAAACCGTTGTCACGCAGCGCCGCAGCAATCGTTTCCGCCGGATGATCGTAAGGAAACAGATACTCGACCCCTTTGAAGCCCGCTTCCGCTGCTGCGGCAAAGCGCTCGAGGAAAGGGACTTCGGTGAACATCATGGACAGGTTGGCGGCGAGTTTGGGCATCCCTTAATCCTTCGAGAATGTGCGGTTCAGTTCTTCGATTTGTTCTTCTGTCAGCACTCGCGGATTATGGGCGTGGAGCAGAAGGTGAAGCTTAGCGGTTTCCTCCAGCTCCTCGGTCGCATAAACCGCTGCCTCGAGCGATTTCCCCGCGACGACGGGTCCATGGTTGGCAAGCAACACGGCGGTGTGCTTCCCGGCAAGTCCGCGGATCGCGTCGCCAAGCGCCGCGTCACCGGGACGGTAGTATGGAACAAGCGGCAATTTGCCAATCTTCATTACGTAGTAGGCGGTCAACGGCGGCAGAACGTTCGCGGGGTCTATATCCGGTAGGCACGACACGGCAACCGAATTGGTCGAATGAAGGTGAACGATAGCGCCCGCATTCGACCGTTCTTCGTACATTGCCCGGTGCAGAAAATGCTCTTTCGTCGGCGGATCGCCGGAAATGAGTTGTCCGCTTTCGTCCAGCTTGGAGATCCGCGTGGGATTGAGATTGCCCAGCGATGAGCCGGTCGGTGTCATGAGCCAGCCATCTTCTATCCGGACGCTGATATTGCCGGAACTGCCGCCGGTAAGACCGCGGTCAAACATGGATTTGCCGAACCGGGTAATCTCTTCGCGCAGATTGGATTCGCTCATGGCAATTGTCCAAAGGCTTTGGTGAAAAAGTCGGGCGCGCCAAAGTTTCCGGACTTCAGGGCAAGCAGCAATGGTGTTTCGCCGAGGCTCGCAGTCCAGGGCACGCCGGGGTCGATCTCTGGGCCGATCCGCAGACCGGTGATGCCGAGCCCGCCGACGACCGCTCCCGACGTTTCGCCGCCGGCGACGATTAGGCGACGCACGCCGCCGGCAACCAGCCCACGCGCAATCTCGGCCATTGCGTCTTCTACCAGCTTGCCGGCCAGCTCAGCGCCGAGCGCTTCCTGGGCTTTTTGGACCTCTTCAGGGTCGGCTGACGCGTAGATCAGCACAGGTCCCTTCGACAAGTGAGGCCGCGCCCAATCGAGCGCGCGTGCCGCGACGTCCGGATCTCCATTCAGTTCCATAGGGTCGAACTTCAATGCGGGATGGGCGCGAGACATGATAGCAATCTGCTCTCGCGTTGCGCGCGAACAGCTTCCCGCTAGAACCGCGGCGTGTCCCCGAATGTCAGGCAGAATATCTGCTGGCTCCGCTGAGTCGAGCAATCCCTGACGGCGAAAATTTTCCGGCAAGCCGATCGCCACACCGGACCCGCCAGTGACTAAATCCATGTCGGCACATGCCTCGCCAATTGTGACGAGATCGGCGTCGTCCAGCGCATCGACGACCGCGAAGCGCGTCCCGCTCTGACGCAGTTCCGAAAACGCTTCCATCGTCGCAAGCGCACCGCGCCGCACGGCGGCGTAGTCGACCAGCCCGACGCCACCTTTCGTCTGCCGTTCGAGCACACGCACCAGGTTTGCATCGGTCATCGGTGTTAGTGGATGGTCCTGCATGCCGCTTTCGTTCAGCAGCACATCACCGACGAAAAGATACCCTTTGCATATCGTACGTGCATTTCGGGGGAAGGCAGGACAGGCGATGGTGAAGTCGTCGCCCAGCGCTTCCAGTAGCGCTTCGCCGACCGGCCCGATATTGCCGTCATCCGTAGAGTCGAAGGTGGAGCAGTATTTGAAGAAAAACTGGCGACACCCCGCTTCGCGCAGCCAAGCTAGCGCAGCAAGCGACTCCGCGACCGCGTCACCCACTGGCGTGGTGCGTGATTTTAAGGCAATGACAACCGCATCCACGTCGGGCGCTGAATCGGAGGGAATGTCGATCATCTGAACCGTACGCATGCCTTCGCGGACTAGCGTGCCAGCGAGGTCCGTTGCACCGGTGAAGTCATCCGCGATACAGCCGAGCAGTACACCCATTCATTCGTTCCGTATATGAATTTGTAGCGTAGTCGTGGGCAGAATGCGCAACCTCTGCGCCGGATGCAAGAAAAGGGCATTTCTCCATCATGAGGCATAAGAAAAGGGCCGCACGGTGGCGGCCCTTTTGGATACGCATTCGAATGTCTGTCAGGCGGCGCTTTGCATCTCGATGCCGCTATTGGTCATCAACTCACCTAATTCGCCGGACTCATACATTTCACGCACGATATCGCAGCCGCCAACGAACTCTCCTTTGACGTAGAGCTGAGGAATAGTCGGCCAACTCGAGAATTCCTTGATGCCCTGTCGTAGGCTCGGGTCTTGCAGGACGTCGATACCTTTGAATTTCACGCCGAGCAGCGTCAGTGCCTGGACCAAAGCCGCGGAGAAGCCGCATTGCGGGAAAACCGGGCTGCCTTTCATGAACAGAACAACATCGTTGCTGTCCACATCTTCCTTAATTCGTCCGAATACGGGATTGTCACTCATTGATACTTCCTTCCTTCTCGCTCCGTCTCAACGTCACTCACGCGGTTTCCGGTACCGACGTTTGCAACGCGAGGGCATGTAGTTCATTGCCCATACGGCCTTGCAGGGCTTTATAGACCATTTGGTGTTGTTGAACGCGTGTTTTTCCTTCGAATTCAGCAGAACGGACATAAGCGGCATAATGGTCGCCATCACCGCGCAAATCCTCGATCTGGACCTCTGCGTCCGGGATCGCTTCCTTGATCATTTGCACGATATCCGACTGATTCATCGCCATATTCGCTCTCCTCTGCGTGCTCGCACCCTTATGGAGCCGCCATATATTCCGGCAACCATGCTTCATGCGCGCCGCGCAACTCGTTAACGGATATGGTGTGGATCCCGCCCACTGTCAACGATTCGCCGCCGGTTTGGCCGATAACCGATGCCTTTACACCACACATTTCTGCTGCTTCCAGCATCGCTGCCGGATCAGCCGTGGTCAATACGTAGCGCGCCTGATCTTCGCCGAATAGCCAGGCGTGGAGTGGGATTCCCGTCTCCGGTGCTTCTATTGCCGCGCCAATTCCGCTCGCCATCGCCATTTCGGCGATCGCGACGATTAGGCCGCCATCGGAGACGTCGTGGCATGATGAAGCCGCACCGCCAATAATTTGTTCGCGAACGAAAGACCCATTTGCCTTTTCAACGACCAAATCGACAGGCGGTGGTGCACCTTCTCGCCGTTCTTCGATCTCCTGGAGATAGGAAGAGGCGCCGAGCCAGCCCGCTGTGGTACCGATCAGCACGATTGCCTGATCCTGTTCGGCAAAGGCAACCCGCGCTGTCTGGGCTAAATCGTCTACGAGTCCCAACCCGCCGATCACGGGTGTCGGCAGAATCGCTTCGCCGCTGGTCTCGTTATAGAAGGAGACATTGCCGGAAACGACCGGGAAATCCAGTGCCGCCGCGGCCGCGCCTATACCGGAAACACAACCGACGAACTGACCCATAATCGGTGCGCGTTCGGGACTGCCGAAATTGAGATTGTTGGTAAGGGCGAGGGGCGTTGCGCCGACAGCGATCAGGTTCCGCCAGGCTTCCGCCACTGCCTGTTTGCCACCGGTTTCCGGCTCGGCATAGCAATAGCGTGGCGTGCAATCCGTGGTAATCGCCAGCCCCCGTTCGGAACCGTGAATGCGCACGATCGCCGCGTCGCCGCCAGGGCGCTGCGCGGTATCTGCCATCACCATGTGGTCGTACTGCTCCCAAATCCAGCGCCGCGAGCAATGGTTCGGGGATGCGAGCAGTTGCTTGAGGGCATCAAGCGGATTTTCCGGTTCGGCTGATTGGGAGGCCATAACGGGCGCGCGCGTCGGTGTCGGTTCCCAGGGACGGTCGTAAATCGGGGCGGCGTCGACGAGGGGTGCCACGGGAATGTCCGCGACCGTCTCGTTTTTCATTTTCAGCATGACGCGGCCGGAGTCGGTTACGCGCCCGATAACCGCGAAATCGAGTTCCCATTTCTCGAAGATCGCGCGCGCTTCTTCCTCCCGGCCTGGCTTCAATACCATGAGCATCCGCTCTTGGCTTTCCGACAACATGATCTCGTAAGGTGTCATGCCTTCTTCGCGGACGGGGGTCTTTTCCAGGTTCAGCTCGACACCGACACCGCCTTTGTCCGCCATTTCGACCGTTGAAGAGGTGAGACCAGCGGCACCCATATCTTGGATGGCAACGATGGCATCTGTCGCCATAAGCTCGAGGCAGGCTTCCAGCAGCAGTTTTTCCGTGAAAGGGTCGCCGACCTGTACGGTGGGACGCTTTTCCTCTGAATCGTCGTCGAATTCCGCGGAAGCCATGGTCGCGCCGTGGATTCCGTCACGGCCTGTCTTGGAGCCGACATACACGACCGGATTTCCGGGCCCTGCGGCGGCGGAATAGAAGATTTTGTCTGCCTTGGCGATCCCCACGGTCATCGCGTTGACGAGAATATTGCCGTTGTAGGCGGGGTCGAAATTGGCTTCGCCGCCTACTGTTGGCACGCCGATGCAGTTGCCATAGCCGCCAATACCCGCGACGACACCGGATACCAGATGCCGCGTCTTGGGGTGATCCGGGCTGCCGAACCGCAAGGCATTCATGTTAGCCACAGGACGCGCACCCATCGTGAAAACATCCCGCATAATGCCCCCGACACCTGTGGCCGCGCCCTGATAGGGTTCGATGAAACTGGGGTGGTTATGGCTTTCGATCTTGAAGACCGCGGCCAACCCATCGCCGATATCGACGACACCGGCATTCTCACCAGGCCCGCAAATGACCTGCGGTCCCTTGGTTGGTAGAGTTTTCAGCCATTTACGCGATGATTTATAGGAACAATGTTCCGACCACATAACAGAAAAGATGCCAAGTTCGGTAATCGTCGGCGCGCGCCCCATGATGGAGAGCATGGTGTCGTATTCGGAAGCGCTGAGCCCGTGCTCCGCGGCGGTGGCCTGATTGACCTCCGTCATTGTGCGAGCGCCTCTACCAGCCCCGTGAACATGCCAGCCCCGTCCGTGCCACCATGCGCGGGGTCGACGACCCGCTCGGGATGCGGCATGAGACCCAATACCGTGCAGTTTTCGTTGAAGATTCCTGCAATATTGCGGGCCGATCCGTTGGGATTGCCTGCATCGCAGACAGCGCCGTCTGGCGTGGTATAGCGAAAGGCAATTCGACCGTTCGATTCGAGCGCGTCGAGCGTTTCGTCGTCCGCAAAATAATTGCCTTCATTGTGCGCGACGGGAATACGCAGCACCTGGCCTTCGGCATAGCCGGCAGTGAAGGCGGTTCGGTTATCGGCAACCGAAACATAGACGTCGCGGCAAATGAATTTGAGCCCCGCATTGCGCATCAAAATGCCCGGCAGCAGGCCAATTTCGGTTAGAATCTGGAACCCGTTACAGATGCCGAGGACTGGGACGCCTGCCCGAGCCTGCGCCTCCACGTCTCGCATGACCGGGGAGCGTGCGGCAATGGCGCCGCCGCGAAGGTAGTCGCCATAGGAAAATCCGCCGGGTAGGACGATGAAATCGACGGCGGGTAGGCTAGTCTCCCGATGCCATACCATGGCCGGTGCCGTACCGCTCGCGCGTTCCAGGGCGACCGCAATGTCCCTGTCGCAGTTGGAACCGGGGAAAACGATGACGGCCGATTTCATTCTTCGATATCGATGGTGAAGTTTTCGATGACCGTATTGGCGAGAAGACGCTGGCACATCTGCTCCACCAGTTCTTCCGCAGCCTCGCGGTTGGCGGCATCGATTTCCAGCTCGATGATCTTTCCCTGCCGCACTTCCCCGACGCCCTTGAACCCAAGCGATCCTAGCGCATGCCCAATCGCCTTGCCCTGTGGGTCGAGGACCCCGTTTTTCAGCATTACATGGACTCTAGCCTTCACGGGATCTCCCTTTTTTCCGGTTGGTCATTGCACCGTTTTCGATTCTGCGACATCGCCGGGGCCGCTTGTCGGCAGGACACCCAGCCGGCGGGCCACTTCCTGGTAGGCTTCGGCAACGTTGCCAAGATCCTGGCGGAACCGATCTTTATCAAGCTTCTTGCGGGTTTCAACATCCCACAGCCTGCAGGTGTCCGGGCTGATTTCGTCGGCGACGACGATACGCATGTCGCCATTTTCATCATAATTCCGTCCGAACTCGAGTTTGAAATCAACGAGCTTTAAGCCCGCGCCGAAGAACAAGCCGGCGAGATAGTCATTGATTCGCAATGCCAGCGCCAGCATGTCATCGATATCCTGCGGTGCTGCCCAGCCAAAGGCGGTAATATGCTCCTCTGAAACGATGGGATCTCCGAATTCGTCGCTTTTCCAGTAATACTCGACAATTGAGCGGGGCAGGGGCGTACCTTCATCGATCCCAAACCGCGTCGCCATCGATCCCGCTACGGTGTTTCGAATAACGAGCTGAATGGGGATAATTTCAACTTCTCGAACGAGTTGTTCACGCATATTAAGACGACGAATGAGGTGCGTAGGTACGCCGATATCGTGCAGGCGGAGCATCAAATATTCGGAAATCCGGTTGTTGAGCACACCTTTTCCGGTAATTACACCTTGTTTTTTATTGTTATGGGCAGTGACGTCGTCCCGAAAATGCTGAACGATCGTGCCGGGTTCGGGGCCTTCGAAGAGATCCTTCGACTTGCCTTCGTATATGCGTCTGCGCTTTGCCATAAGAAATCCATTTCGGCGGCGGTTTGGGGCAACCGCGAAGCCGCCTCTCGCGGCGCCTCATATAGCAACTGCACTGCGCCGGTACAACGCGCGTTCTGAATGAATGATGCCTAATTCCGGTCGTTGCGGGAACCCTGCGTTAGTTGCTCCGTTTTCACCTGAGCTTCGATGCGGATTTCTTCGACCAGGGTCGCCGCGGACGGCGATAGCGTTTCATTTGGCCGGGTCATCGCCACAAGGCGGCGACTCGCGCTAGGAACAGCGAGTGGTATAGCGCGCAAGCCGGATGAGTCCTCGGTCATGGCAAGTGCAGGTAATAGCGTAATACCGAAGCCCCCGGAAACAAATGCAAAAAGAGAGGAGACATTGTGGACCATCAAGGGTGCTTCGCGCACGAGTTTGTCCAGTTCGGGCGCGTCAATGTTTGCGCATAAGCCATTGGCGATGAATTCGGATGGATCGATATCACGCCAAGTCACCGGGCGGTCGAGTTGCGCGACCGGGTGATCCTCCCGACAGATAAGCACAAAAGGGTCCTCGAGCAGCAAATCTTCCGCCAAACCGGCCGATAGATCCGACGGACTGCCAATGCCGACATCGACAGCCTTCTGCTCAAGTGCCTGCACAACGGCTGTGGAATCGATGTCCCGGAGGTTGACCCGAATTCTCGGCCTATGCAAACGTAGCCGTGCCACAGCGGGCGGAAGCAGCCGGGTCGCAGCGGAAGGTACGGCGGCGATGCGTACTTCACCTTCCTCGCCACGGGCGAAGCGCTGTATAGCCGTGGTGGCTGTATCGTGCTCGGCCACTGCCCGACGCGCGTGCTGAAGCGCAAAAGCTCCAAGCGGCGTTAGCGCGACTTTCCGTTCCCCTTCGAACAACGTGCCCCCTAGCTCATCTTCGATCTGTTTCAGGGTCATCGAAATGGCGGAGGGCGTGCGGCCCAACCGCTCTGCGGCCTCTGTCAAGGCTCGCGTTTCAGCCACGGTCACGAATACGCGCAAATGTTCGAGTTTTATCATGCTTCAGTTTATCTGAAATTTTTTAAAGAAAATCAAGATTGACTGAAGTTTCGGTTGCCAGGACAGTTGCCGGGAGATTTGAGGCGCCCGTTTCGACATTGGAGTGCGCAGGATGGCCCGGTCCCATCGAATCGACTGTTTGCAGTTCGCCAACTGGTCCGAAGAGATTTTCCAACAGATGCGCAGCGGCAATGTCGATGCGGTGCACGCTACCATCGCCTATCACGGCAATTTCCGTGAAACCGTTCTTGCGATTGAGCAATGGAACAGTTGGTTCGAACGGTTTCCCGACTTGATCTTTGCAGGGCGAACCGGAGATGATGTGCGCCGCGCCCGAGAGAACGGACGGACGGCAATCTTCTTCGGATTTCAGAATCCCTCGCCGATCGAGGATGATATCGGCCTGGTCGAGATATGCCACACCCTCGGCGTCCGCTTTATGCAGCTCAGCTACAATAATCAATCGCTATTGGCGACGGGTTGTTACGAGGCACAAGATCCGGGCGTTACCCGCATGGGCCGGCAGGTAATCGTGGAGATGAACCGGGTCGGCATGGTTGTCGATATGAGCCATTCCGCCGAACGTTCGACGCTTGAAGCGATAGAATTTTCGACGCGTCCGATCGCTATTACGCATGCAAACCCGGCAGCCTGGCACCCGGCGTTGCGAAACAAATCGGATGATGTGCTGCGTGCTCTGAGCCAAGCGGGCGGCATGCTGGGCTTCTCATTCTATCCGCATCATTTGAAGGACAAATCCGACTGCACGCTATCGAACTTTTGCGAAATGGTCGCGCGTACGGCGGATTTGATGGGACCGGAGTCGATTGGGATCGGCTCGGATCTCTGTCAGAATCAACCCAACAGCATCGTCGAATGGATGCGCGTTGGCCGCTGGACGAAACAGATCGACTACGGCGAAGGATCGCGCGATGACGCCGGATTTCCGCCCATGCCGTCGTGGTTCAACGACAACCGAGATTTCGACACTGTCGAAGACGGTCTGCGCGCCGTTGGCCTAAGCGATAAAGAGGTCGCGGGAGTAATGGGCGAGAATTGGTTGCGTTTTTACGACAAAAATTTCGGTCCCGCCGCCGATTGAACTGGGGCGGCCGGTAGCGGGAGCCGGCCATTCGAAAGAGCCCGCAACATAATGACTTCGGGAGGGAAGCGATGAGCAATTCCAGTATCGAAAGTCCACATGGATTTGATCACATCAACAAACCGTTGTTCCTGATTACGGGCGGTTTTATTGCATTGTTTTGCGTGACCGCCCTGGTCGATCTCGAATGGCTCTCAGGCATGGTGGATATCGGGTTCGCTTGGTCTGCGAAATGGTTCGGCCTTTACTGGCAAATTCTCCTGCTTGCGACATTCCTGATCGGCATCGCGCTCTGTTTGTTGCCGGGCGGCAAAGCGAAGCTGGGCGGCCTCGATACGCCTGAGTTCACCGTTTTCCAATGGGGCTCGATGATTATGTGCACACTGCTCGCCGGCGGCGGCGTATTTTGGGCGGCTGGCGAACCGATGGCGCATTTCCTCTCTTCCCCACCGGTGTTTGGTGCTGCGGCCAAGTCCGCTGCCGCCGCTGCGCCGGCATTGGCACAGTCCTATCTGCATTGGGGATTTCTTGCCTGGGCGATTCTCGGAGCTCTGACGACCGTTATGCTGATGCATTACCACTACGAGAAAGGGTTGCCGCTCGCGCCGCGGACTCTGCTCTATCCTGTTTTTGGTGATAAAGCGATTAATGGCCCGATCGGACTGATAGCCGATGCCAGTTGTATTCTTGCCGTCGTTGCCGGAACGGTCGGTCCGATCGGTTTCCTGGGATTGCAGGTCGCGTACGGGCTCGAGGCACTGTTCGATGTTCCGAACAGCTTTCTGACCCAAGCGTTGGTCATCGCAGGCCTCGTTGCGGTCTATACCGTTTCGGCCGTAACCGGGATCAATAAGGGCATTCAAATTCTGAGCCGGATCAATATCGTGCTGGGATTCGCGCTGTTGCTGTTCATGCTTATTGTCGGCCCGACTGCCTTTATCTTCTCGGGCTTCTTCGAGGGCATGGCCGTTTATTTCGCTAACTTCTTTCAAATGGCGCTTTATCGTGGCGAGGCGAATTTCTTCAGCGACCCTGGCTGGCTGGGGTGGTGGACCGTATTCTTCTGGGCATGGTTCCTCGGTTACGGACCGCTTATGGCAATGTTTATTGCGCGGGTTAGCCGTGGCCGGTCGATCCGCGCGATCATTATCATGCTGTCGATCGTGGCACCGATTGTGACAAATTTCTGGTTCACCATCGTCGGTGGCACAGGTATTGCCTTCGAACTGTCGGAGCCCAACTCGGTATCCGCCGCCTTCGAAGGCTTCAATTTGCCGGCGGCCTTGCTCGCGATCACCCAGAACCTGCCCCTCGGTTTTCTCGTGTCACTGCTGTTCTTGATTTTGACGACGATCTTCGTGGCGACGACGGGCGACTCGATGACCTATGTGATCTCGGTCGCAATGTCGCGCGAAGACCGCTCTTCGACGGCCGTGCGAGTCTTCTGGGGATTAGCGATGGGCGTAATGGCCTTGATCTTGGTCTCGACCGGTGCCGGGGGGGTCGGTAAGCTGCAAAGCTTCATCGTGGTTACTGCGGTACCGGTGTCGTTGGTGTTGCTGCCGTCTCTTTGGGACGCGGTGCGCATTACGCTGGAGAAGGGCAGGGCATCGGCTTAGGCGACCAGAATGGTCGGTGCATGCCGGCCATTCTCGTTTGGTGAGGAAGCAGCTCATGGAACAGATGCGTTCGGCGAACACGGCATCGCTTCTACGGTCGCCCGAGACCGTTATGCGGCTTGCTCGCCTGGGGTCGTTCCATCAGTGCCGGCTTTCGTTCATGCGCATCTTGTTGCGCCGGTTGAAGCGTGAGCGCTGGCTCTTCGAGCGTCCGGTCTTCGAGATCGACGAACGGGGCGTTGGCCCTGCCGTCTACACCGCCGAGGGGCCGGAGCGGACATACAGCCTGATCTGTTTCGGCCATGACCTACCACCGGACCAGCGGTCCGACCGTGTTATCGCGCACGCCTGGGACTCGACATTTACCCTGTTCGACGGCGTGCCGACCGCTGCCGATATTGAGCGGTTGTCCCAGAACGTTCCCAAACAGGAGGCAGGGCGGGTCAGTCAGAGTGAAATTACACTGTCGCGTGCCAATCGGTCGGTTCGACTCTTCGAGCATGTCGTCGATCGCCTCGCCAATGGACGGCAGCCGGACACCGAACAGATCGAAGCCGTTGGGTATATGATGCGCACGACGGCGGTGTATGGGTCGGGCAAATTCGGTGCCGTCGACCGGGAGGAAATCGCGGACCGGCCAGAATTCACGGCGCCATTTCAGCCGGAAATGCTGACGGTGTATTTGATCCGCGCGTATACGCTTGATCTCGTCGAGCAAATGGCCCGTATCCGAGCACCGGAAACCGCGGTTCGCATTGCCCCGTCGCTGCGCCGCCGTTTCGGTGTCGGCAATTCTACCGGGCTCGGTCTTGCGCCGTTCATCGTTAAACATCCGGCTCTGTTCAACAACTGGATTGCCGCGCGGGAAGAGGGATTAGCACGTGTTCGAGTGCTACCCCTCGCGACAGCCGGAAAAGCCGGTTCCTTCCGTGCGTGGGTGGCCCGGGCTCGAATTAATGCGGACACATGGCAATCCGTGCACGAGATCCAGAACGAAAAACTGGCAATGCTGAAAGCCGACCTGCTTCGACTCGAAACGCATATCGAGGTCGGCACCTTGGAAGGGGCGAGACCATGGGACCGGCTCTATCTATGGGGTGAGCAGAACTTGACCCTGGAGGGGCAAGAGCAACTCGTTTCGCTGATGCTCGAACCTTATGGCGATCTTATCGACGATTTGGCTGATCGTATGAGCGCCGACGAAGGTGCCGTATTTCGCATTGACGGCGCGATGTCGCTGGCTCGCCTGCAGGAAATCGTTGAGCATGTTTATGCGTTTGCCCTCAAACTGGACTGGGCCGCACCCGATAACAATGCCCGGGCCTGGTACGTGTCCGAGGAGAAATTGGAGCCTCGCCTGGGCGAGCGCTTCGAGGAATCGGTCGAGCCCTACGAGCAGCCTCTGTCGCCCGGTCGGGACGCGGCGCGGATGCACAAGGATATTGTCGTCTGGAAGGGGGAGGAAACCGTCGCCGCTTTCCTGTTGCACCACCCCGAGCACCGGCATGTTGCACGCCGGGCGCAAATTGCGGCACGGCTGCCTTATGCAGAGATCTGCGATAACACGATCTCGGCGGATATGCTGCCGATCGATTTGCTGCGCTGCAAACTGGCTTTTTTTGGCGCTACTCATTTCGATCCCCGTTCGGATCGCTGGGTCCGGATAAATATGTTTCAGAACGCACCATTTCCCGACGAACTGGCGGATGCGGAATTCGATGATTGGTCCTATCCACTCTCGCCGGAGATCGTTTGATGACGTTCACGTTAAATGAATTCGAGACGATGGGCATGAAGGCGGCACGCGGTGCCGGTCTGGATTGGGGTATCGCCGAGGAAGCAGGAAAGGCGGTGCGGTGGCTGGCCGAGCGTAATTTGCCCGGCGCAGAGCTGCTGGCCGAACTGCTGACCCGCAACGATGGCAAGTGTTATGATGATCTGGCGCCGGTTTCCATCGAGGGTATCTGGACCGCGAAGTCGGGTTGTCTCTGTCCCCTGATCGTCGGCGTTACTCTTGCGGATCGCGCGGAGACACTTGCGCCGTCACGTGGCTTAGAAATTGGAGAGGTCGCCTTTCCGCTTCTTATTGCTCCTTATGCGGCGATAAGCGCCAAAGTTCTGCGGGCACCGATCGAACTGCGCTGGTCCGGTGTAACGCTGACGGTCGCGTCAAGCGATGGATTTGCGATTGAAGGCAGCGATCGTGATGTTTTCGTTTCCACTGCCGGTAGCGCACAGTGCCGAGTGCTTGAAAACAGTAAAGTTGCGTCATCTGTCGTCGCGTCGGTGCGACGCGCCATCGATATGGATATCTGGAATCGTCTCAGCGCGTTTGCCCATCGTACCTATGCGCCAGCGACCAAAACGTCTCGAGAATTGGGGGCGGGGTCTGACTTGATCGACGACTAAAAGCACCTGGGCAGCGGCGAAAAACCGACAGTCTGGCGAAATTATCGATTGCCGTCACTTGGTCACAAGCGCGCCTTCCAACACGGCGCCTTTGAAATTTGTCCGGCTCCGGGTCGCGGAACGGAGATCGGCCTTGCTCAAGTTAGCGCCAGAAAAATTGGTGCCGGAAAGATCGGCAAATCGTAAATCACATGACGTAAGATTTGTTGCCATGTGTCGCTTGGTCTCGTCGCCCTTCTTCGAGCGGATCGGCATCGGCGACAGCTTTGCTTCAGTCAAACTCGCATACATCAAGCTTACGTCCGACAGGTTTGCGCCGCGCAGGTCCGACTTTGTCATGTCGGTGTTCTTGAGATCGGCGCCGGAAAGGTCGGCCAACGATAATTGCGCGCCGGCAAGTGAGACACCGCAAAGGTTGGCCCCCTTGAGGCTGATACCGGCGAGGTTCTTGTTGGAAAGATCGAGCCGGCGCAGATCGGCACCTTCGATGACAGCCGGCGCGCCCTGACCGCCCTGACTTTTGACCCAGAGCGCATGGTCGTTGATGGCGTCGTCGTGCCGTTTCGATTGCTTGGCATCCGGCTCCGGAATATCCCGATCACCCAGTTTAGCATTCGTGAACGAGGCGCCGTCGGCGAAAACATTGTCCAGGTTTGCCCCGGTCAGGTTGACACTTTCCATGACCGCACCCTTTAGGTTTGCGCCAGACAGGTCGCACCCTGTCAGTTCTGAACCGGAAAAATCGATCCCGCACAGGGTCGCGCCGCTGAGATTTGCGCCCTTTAAATTGGCGTTTCTCATGCGGACGCCTTCCAGCATGGCGCCTTGCAGTTCGGCGGCCACGGCGGAGCAGCGGTTCAAATTCGCTTTACGCAGATTTGCGCCGCGCAGATTCGCTTCATCGAGCGAACACATACTTAAATCGCTATTGACGATACCGTTCTCGGAGGCTCCTTCGACTAGCGCGCCTTCTCGCATGTCGGCACCTTCAAGGTTTGCCCGGGTTAGATCGCTTGCTTGCAGGCAAGAACCTCGCATGTCGGCGCTCGAGAGATTGGCATCGATTAGGGAGGCGGTCAGGAAATTTGCGCCGAAGAGATCGGCCTCGCTTAAATCCGCTTCTTGAAGATTGGCGCGGGTAAAGTTGGTGCCAGTCAGTTTTGCGCGTTGAAGCAGCACACGGCGTAATTGCGCGCTATGCAAATCCTCCAACGAAAGATCGGCGCGACGGCCGCTTCGTTTATTGAGAAGCCATAGAGCGTGCCGCTTGATGGCCTCGTTCAAGATCTCCGGCTGCATGAGATGCCACTTAGATTCTAAACCCGATGCTCGAGTATCAACTTTTAGTATTATTAAATTCCCTAATTTTCCATGAAAGCTGACCATAAAAGAGGTTTCGTTGTTAAAGAAATGTAAGGAATTCCATAACGTTGCGGAGCTTCTATTGTCGTAACCTCTGACGAATGGGAATATGCATCTTCCAAGGGGAGGAACCTCGAATGCCCATCGCGACCGTTCGCGCCGATCACTATAAAATCCCGCTCCCGGTGGTTCTTTCTGATTCGACCCATGGCGAGATTCCAGCCTTCGAACTGATCACCGTCCGAATCGCCGATAGTGATGGTATGGAAGGCGTTGGCTACACCTACACTGTCGGGCGTGGTGGAGCGGCGATACAGGTACTGATTGCCCAAGATATGGCGCCCGACCTGATTGGTCTCGAGGCGGATAGGGTCGAGGCGCTGTGGAAGATGCTCTGGTGGCGCATCCACTATGTCGGGCGTGGCGGTTTGGCCGTGCATGCGCTTTCTGCCATCGATATTGCGCTCTGGGATTTGAAGGCGAAGCGCGCGGGCGAACCGCTCTGGCGGTTCCTCGGCGGTGCCGATCCCAAGGTGAAGGCCTATGCGGGTGGGATCGATCTCTTTTTCACGCTCGACGACCTATTGCGCCAGACTGACACGAACCTGGAGAAAGGGTTTCGCGCGATCAAGATGAAGGTGGGGCGCGAGGATACGCATGAGGACATCGCCCGAGTGGCGGCGATGCGCAAACATCTTGGCGACGGTTTCCCCCTTATGGTCGATGCCAATATGGGATGGAGTACCGATCAGGCGATACGCGCGGCGCGCGCTTTGCGGGAATTCGACCTCGTTTGGCTTGAGGAACCAACTATTCCGGACGATTTCGCAGGCTATGCCCGTATTCTGTCCGAAGGCGGCGTGCCGATTGCCGCGGGGGAGAATCTGCACTCTATCCATGAGTTCGAACATCTGATTGCCGCAAACGGCGTCAGCTATCCGGAACCGGATGTTTCAAACTGCGGCGGCATAACGGTATGGATGAAAATCGCAGCGTTGGCCGAAGCGCGAAACCTGCCGGTCACGTCGCACGGCGTGCATGAGTTACATGTTCATTTGCTAGGCGCGGTGCCGAATGCCTCTTATCTGGAAGCGCACGGCTTCGGCCTCGACAAATACATCGCCGAACCGTTGCAGGTCGTTGACGGGTTCGCTAGCGCGCCGGATCGGCATGGTCATGGCGTCGTATTCGATTGGCAGGCATTGGAGGCGGTGCGGGGTTAGGCTCAGCCTTGCTGGTCGCTTCAGCTATCCAATACTGCTGTTATCGGTTCGCCAAGATCAATCGCGTTGTATTCCGTGATATCGGGCCTGCCCGCGGCGAACCGCCACTGTGCCGCAGCACCGGGCGCTGATTGCGGCAGCGCGATAAGGGAGCTGGATACGGTACCGTAGCCATAATCGCTCACGATGCACATCGGCTCGTCATAAGCCGCGCCGGTCCGGTCGGCCATTAGGCGTGTCCATTCAGACCAGTCGCTGGACTTAGGGTCAGGTGCGGCCGCGGCCTCGAACAGGGGAAGATAGGCGGCCACGCGAGGCTTGGTTGGGTCGTTGCGGTCCTGGGAGGTGAAAATCGAGATACCCTCGGGAATGGATTCCACAGTTATCCGTTTCGATCCGTCACGGGCAGCAAGCCAATAGGCGTCACGATTGTCGGTAATAACGAGGTTGAACGTTCTGTAGGCGTTGGGGTCGACATCCCCCAGCGCTTCCGCGGCATCCCGGGCGTCGGCGTGATCCAGCGCTTCCAGCACGAGTTCGCCTCGGCTTCGTTTGTCGGCCACGGGGCCGAGCGATCCCGTTCGGTTCAGTATCGCGGCGACGACGCCATGATCGTTAATGCCAAGCCAGCTTCCACCAGACAATTTATCTTTGCCCGCAATGACTTCCGGCCTGTCTTGCCAGTGCCGCGCGGGTGCGAGGGATGGCCGATTCAGCATCTCGTCGCGGTTCGCAGCGAGGATCAAGGGCCAGTCGTTGTCGGATCTTCGGAGGAGAACGAGGGTGCACATAAGCCGTGTCGATATCACGTTTATCCCGGCCGTGCCAATGCGCCGGCATGATTTTCCAATTTCGGCATTCAAGTATGCCGTCCGATTGACTATATAGAGTTCAAGACCGTCGCGTGGGAGCGCGCCGGTAGCGTGGCGAGAGGGAAACGAATTTATGTCGCAGTTCAACGATCGGGAAAAAGCGTTTGAAAACAAATTCAAACGCGAGAAAGAGCTGGAATGCAAGATCACTGCGCGGCGCAACAAGCTGTTGGGCCTGTGGGCGGCCGAGCAGCTTTCGCTCGATGCGGATGTGGCCGAGGCCTATGCCAAGGAAGTCGTTGTATCCGATTTCGATGAACCGGGTGACGACGATGTTTTGCGCAAGGTACTGGGCGATCTGGAAGGGAAGGGCCTGCAGACGTCGGAACATCTGGTGCGCAAGGAGATGGACCGCCTGATGTCCGTCGCCCGCGACCAAGTTATGGCGGAAAACTAACCCAACTTCCTAATCACGGATCCAGCCGGGTCCCCAAAGGTTTAGGCTGCGTTCTTCGAGCGGCCAGACACGTGCGGCCATTTCACGTGGCATGACTTCCAGTTCGGCGGAAATCTCGACCTGATTGCCGTGCGGGTCCTTGATCATGAAAAACAGGTTGTTGCCGGGCCCATGGCGGCCGGGACCCCACCATAGCTTGATATGCAGGGACGACATGTGGTCGGCCCAGTCTCGGATGTCGTTCCAGCTATCGACTTCGTAGGCATGATGGTCGCTGCGGACTTCCGAGGCGCCGAATACCGCGAAACTGTGATGTTCGGGATCGGAGCGGTAAAAGGCGACCTGCCGCGTCGCCGGATCATTAACATCGGCACTACAGTAGTCTGACGCGACATAGCCCAGCACGTCTTCGTAGAACTTGATCATCGGCTGAAGGTTGCTTGTTGCGACGACCACATGCTGCAGCCGTCCGGATAGCCGTACCGCAGATGGCGTATTAACGGCCTTCTGCGAGGGTAGATCGGTGCGCGGCACCCCGAAGACGTTCAGCCAGCCGTCGGGGTCGCGCACCGCCACGGCGTCCGGTTCGAAGATCGTGGATGGAGAGGGTTCGCTGTTCAGCCCCTGTCCCTGCAAGAAATCGCGTATGTCCTCGAGCTGCCGCCGATTTTGGACCCGAAACCCATGATAAGGGCGCTCGCCGGGGGAACCGCCGCCCACGATCAGCCGCCGGCCGGGGCCTTGCAGCAGGAATGTTTCATCCGGCAGCGATGTCTGGTGATATCCGAAAGCGGTGGCGTAATAGTCTGCCAGCATTGCCGGATCATCCGAATTTAGACGCAAATGGTCGAGTTGCGAGGGCCAGATTGGGGAATCAACGGTCATAACAAGCGCTTCCGGATCGAATTACGTTGTGGCTATTCTAAGCCGATCTACTGTAGGAACAACAGTATCGAGTAAGCGGTAAAAACTCGTCTATTCGGCTGCTTTCGGCAGAAGGTGTGGCAGCACCTCTTCGCGAAACAATTCGATCGACCGCATTGCGGTTTCATGTGAAAGATCACCCCATTGAAACGAGCAAACGAAGTAGTTTGCGCCGGTTTCCTGATATTCCGCCATATAGCGTTTTACCGCATCCGGTGAACCCGCCAGCGCGACACCACCAAGCCGCGTCGGATCCGTTCGGTTTGCCTGCGTGTCGAACCGCTCCAGCTCGGCTTCTATATCTTTCCGGGTTTCCCGCGCGGGCAGATGCGCGGGCCTGGCGCCGGTGAATCCCGAGGAGCCGTCGGATGCGGACTAAAACTGTGTGAGGCCCCGTTTCTCCGCCTCGAGCCGGCGCGGTGCGGCAAGATTCCAGCGGTATTTTTCCCACGCGGGCTTGGCGATCTCAATGGCTTTCGCGTCCGTATCCGCCACGACCATATGGACGACGAGGCCGATCTTCGGCTCCTGGCCTTGCGGCGTGAGCGCGCCTTCGCCATGGGTTGCGGCCCAAACGTCTTTGTAGCGAACAACCTCTCCGCGCAGACTGTCGAGTGTACCGACGATAACGGTATTCATGCCCTCCAGCGCCGCTGTCTCCGCATTTCGCATGTACCAGAGCGGCGGGTAGGGCCGTTGGATCGGCTGTAGCCGCATCGGCAGCGCGTCGAAACTGTGGAACCGGCCTTCATAGGTCAGTGCTTCCGTATTCAACCCCGCACGGATGATGTCCAGGGTTTCCTGGTAGCGCTCGAAATTGGTGTCCGTATCGGCCTCTTGACCCCAGAAATAGGCTTCCATGACGCCGCCTCTACCAACGCCGATCTCCATCCGCCCGCCGCTGAGATGATCCAACATGCTGATTTCTTCGATCAAACGCAGCGGATGGTGCAGTGGCAGTACATAGACGCAAGGGCCGAAGCGCAATTGTGAGGTGCGCTGGGATACCGCGGCGAGGAAGACGTTCTGGGACGGCGCCAGGCTGTGCACTGCCGGGGTGTGGTGCTCGGCGAGGTGATAGGCATAGAAACCCGCTTTATCCAGCGCTTCGATTTGCTCGAGCCTAAGATCGTAGATTTTCTTGAGCGGCATCCCTTCCACCGGCTCTATGTGGTCGAACACACCGAATTGTAGGGTCAAGGGATCCTCCCGCGTCGCGCAAACGGTGATTTCGGTGCATATCCTGCCAGTTTCGACGCGAATATCAAATTTTGGCGATTGAACCGGATGCGCACTAGCGTGTTAACCGAGCACGAGAGGTAGAGGTAATCTACGCTGAGACACCATAATATTCAGCTTAAATTAGATAATTAAAAAATAAACATTACCTAAAGACGAGTTATCTTATTGAGTTGGGTGATATTTCTCTTTTCGTCCCCCATTTGGAGGGCGTAGTAGCGCTACGTATTCCATATTATAGATCGTAATGTAATAGAAATTAGTTCGTTAATATAGAATAAAAGATAAATATAATGTTAAGAATTATTTAAGGAAGACAGAATTTTTATTCTAATACAAGGTGCGTCATACTCGAAATACCTAATTACTGAAGTTGAAAGTACATTATGAGAGGCAATATGGCTCAAGCTGCGCTTAGACTGCCTAAGGAGACCCGACCGACCGAACTGGAAGATCAAGAGCAGATGGAAGCGGATATGGACTCGTTGCATATCCTGCCCCTTAACATCATTCCGTTGAAGACCCCCAGTTTACGCCGAGCAAAACTGATTAAGAACGTACGGCTCGAAAGCGTTATTGAACTGTTCAACGATACGGGCGGCGGCAGCGGTCAAATCGAGACAGAAGTGCTTGCCGATATGTTCGACTGGCCGAAAAACGGGAAACATCCCGACGAGCGGATAATTTCCGCATTGACCGAATTGCATAGTTTCGACGTTTATTCGCTTCGTATTCAGCTTCGCAAACTGGGTATCAGGGTCGAGCAGTTCAACCAGCGCCTCCGACTCTCGGAAAAGAAACGCGCAGAGCTGATGCAGTACATGAATGTCTTCACCCTGCCGCTGCTTCAGCAGGTCTACAACACGACCGATTCCACGGTCGACAATATGGAAGAATTGGTTAAGAAGTTTACGGCTCCGGACAGGCAGGAGGCCCTGAAAAATCTTAAGCTTATCGCAGACAAGCTGCATATCCGTGTTCAAGAAGTGCCCAATTTTCTTGAAGAATATGCGGATATATATCTGTCCATATCCTACGGCAAAGACACCCTGAACTCCTTAATTCCAAAAATCCTGTCGTTCGAAGAAGCGATGGAAGAGTTGAAGGAGAATTACGAGCTTCGAAACGATGTGCGGCTGATGCGGAGTATCGATTACATCAAGGACAGCATCACTGACGTGACGGCGTCTGTGGTAAGCCGTTTCGAAAGCTTCGATCGTTCATCGGAAACGATGTGGGACGATATCTCGGCCGAATCCTTCAACCAGGTCAAAAAGCTGACCCGAAAGCATCATATCTCGATCGGCGCCATCCTGTGCGGCCTTTCGGTCAAGATGAACGGCTGGGAGCATAGTTTGTCCAAGGGACGGGGCCTTGTGCGTCGCGCGGATTTTGTCCGATCCGACATGATGCAAGGAATGGAGAAAATCAGTCAGATAGAAGAAATTCTCAAGCGGCAGCAAGCGGTGCCGACGTGGGAATCCTTTACGATCGAAACCGGTAGAAAGTAGATGATGTGACGGCCTGCGCCGGTCGATTTGTCGCAAGGCTCCAGTCGCTATTGCCGCTCCATCCATGAACCCGCTATGGTCTCCTCCGTACGGGCGTGGCATGGAGAACCGGAAAATGAGCGTCGATACGCTGGCCGGCTATACCAATGGATTAGTAAATCTAGACAGTGGGTTGATCAGTCGGGATATTTTTACCCGCCAATCGATTTATGACGAGGAGTTGGAGCGTATATTTGCCCGCTCTTGGCTGTTCGTTGGCCATGAGAGCCAAATTCCGGAGCCCGGCGATTACATACTTGGGAAAATGGCTGAAGAGTCGGTCATTTTCAATCGAGACCGGCACGGCAAGCTGCACGTATTTCTGAATAACTGCCGACATCGCGGGATGCGGGTATGTCGTTACGATCGGGGCAATTCGACGAAATTCGCCTGCCCGTTTCACGCCTGGGTGTTCTCCGACGAAGGTAAGCTGGTTGGCGTACCGAAGCTGGACAGCGCCTATCATAACGAACTCGACCGTTCGAAATGGGGCCTGATCGAAGCCCGTGTTTATAGCTACTACGGTTATGTCTTCGCCTGTTGGGACGAAGAAACGCCGGACTTCGAGACATATTTGGGCGATCTGCGCTTTTATTTCGACGATTATTGCGAATTGCCGGACGGCACGCACGGGGAATGGGAAGCCTTCGGCGGCACCTTCAAGTGGCGCGTCCCCTGCAATTGGAAATTTGGGGCTGAGAACTTCGCCGGCGATTACTACCATAATCCCAGCCACGCATCGGTGGACTCGATCGTTCTTTCACCGGCGGGCGTCAAGGGGCGGCATACCTACGATACGATCACCCGCAAGCGCGAGCAGTATCTGCTCAATATCTGCGTGACACCGGAAGGGCATACATCGCGCGGCCAGCTCTTCAAGGACGATTACGAATACATGCCGACCTATCAGGAAATGACGGTTGTTGAGGATTATTTCAGGGACTGTTACGCCCAGCGCCAGGCACGTTTGGGCGAAAAGTCGCGCTGGTTCGGCCATGGCGGCACCATCTTTCCCAACGTGTCCTATTCGAATGGCGTACAGAGCATGGGGACCTGGCATCCCAGCGGCCCGCACGAAACCCAGGTCTGGCGTATCTTCCTGGCGCCGAAGAGCGCGCCGGACGAGGTCAAGGACGTATTGCGGCACTATGTGATCCGCTATCAGGGCCCGTCGGGGCTGACCGAGCAGGACGATATGGAGAACTGGGGTTCGGCCCACGAAGGCGCGCGCGGCACGATCGCGCGGCGTTACGCCTACAATTACGGCATGGGCATGGGCTACGAGCGTAAGGGCTGGCCGGTGGATTGGCTCGGCGGCGACGTCTATGCCACCGAGGATGTGTCGGAGCAGAACCAGCGGGCCTATTATGCCCGTTGGGCGGCGTTGATGGACCAGCCGCCTTCAGCACCCCAGCAGCGCGAAACGGCCGCGGCGGCGGAGTAAACCCAAATGGATGGAACGCCGGACAAGGTCCTGATCGACCGACTTCTTCTGCGCTACCGGGTGGAGCAGTTTTACATCCAAGAGGCGGAACTGCTGGACTCGCGGCAGTTCCATGCCTGGCTCGAACTGCTGGCTGACGACATCCGCTACTGGATGCCGCTGGCGCGCAATCAGGAATCGGGTAAATGGGACGGCGAATATACCCGTGAAGGCAAGGATCTGAATTGGTTCGATGAAGGCAAGTTCGAGCTGGAACAGCGCGTAAAGCAAATCATGACGGGCCTGCATTGGGCGGAGGAGCCGGTGTCCCGCACGTCGCACATGTATTCCAATTTGCAGGTCGAGGACCGGGAGGACGGGTCGCTCAACACGCGTTGCCGGTTCCTGGTCTATCGAAACCGGACCGAAACCGAGACCGACTTCTTCGTCGGCAAGCGTCACGATACGCTGCGCCGCGACGGGGACGGCTTTAAGGTCGCCGCGCGAGAGATCTTTCTCGATCAAAGCGTTCTTTTGGCGAAGAACCTGACGATCTTCTTCTGATATACCCACACCGCTGGCCACAGAGCGGCGGCAAAACGATAACAAAAGGGAGTAGGGCGTATGCAACGATCCAGGTTGCCGGCCGGTGGCGCGAACATTTTCCAGAGAATCCGGAGCAAACGGGCCGAAGCCGCGGCGCAGGGCATGGAATTGCTCGACATGTCGATCGGCGAACCCAAAGGGCCGGCCCTGATGAGCGCCCGCAAGGCGGCTCGGGATGCGGTGATGAGCGACCAGGAAAGCATGCACGCCTATCAATACAACGATAGCCCTGCGGTGCCCGACTTCGCGCGCCGCTTCGTCACGGCGCACCTAAACCGCGAGATGCCAGCGGAAGGCGTTGACTATCTCCCGATTCCGGGGATCAAGCCGATCATCGGCCTGCTGCCGCTTGCGTGCGGTTGTGCGCTACAGGACGTAACTGTCGCGACGATGACCAAGCCGGGTTACCCGATCCCGGAGGACTGGTGCGCATACCATGTCAACGCCACGCATTATCCGCTGCCGCTGAACTCGCAGAACCAGTTCCGCTTTTCCGTCGCCGATGTCGAGACGCCGACGCATCTGATCATGATGAATTATCCGCACAACCCGTCAGGCCAGATTGCAACGGCGGATTGGCTCAAGCTGCTGTGTCGGTACTGCAGCGACAACGAGATCCGACTGTTCAACGACGCGGCTTACTACTCGCTGAGTCATAGCGATGAGAGTACGACGCTTGCCGAAATTGCGATCGACTTCCCCGAGCTCTCCTGGGCGGAGGCCTATACCGCGGCCAAGCTGATCGGCAATGGCACCGGTTGGCATGTGGGGGCCTTGATCGGTTCGCCGGATTTCATCGGCGATATGAAGGAAGTGAAAGGCAAGACCGACGCCGGCATCGTTGCGCCGATGGCCGCTGGGGCCATCGCGTCGCTGGAAGAGGATCAGGCTGGCATCGAGCAATACCGCGAGATGTATCGTGTACGGCTCGAAACGCTGATCGGCGTGATGTCGGATTGCGGCATGCGCCTCGCCAGCCAACCCCAAGCCGGCTTCTACACATTGTGGGATGCCCCGACCCGAGCGTTCGGGCAGAAGATAGAAAGCGCCGAGGCCTTCAATTTCGCGATGATCGACAAGGCGGGCGTCGTCGGCGTGCACTTCCCCGGCTGCATCCGATACGCCGTGTGCGCCGATGTCGCCGCGATGGAAGAGGGCCTCCGCAAGGCGTTCAAGCGCGCCGACGTCGGATACGATTGAGCGGAGAACATACAATGTCCAAGCACATCATCGATATGACCGGCAAGACGGTACTCATCACAGGTGGCAGCCGGGGCATGGGCCGCGAGATGGCGCTTGGCTTTGCCGAAGCGGGTGCGGATGTCGCCATTACGAGCCGCAAGATCGAGTCCTGCCAAGAAGTTGCGGCGGAAATCGAGGCGCTTGGCCGCCGCGCCTTCGCTTATGCCTGTCATGTCGGCTACTGGGATCAGGTCAACGGCCTGATCGACGCCGTGTACGGTGAATTCGGCAAGCTCGACGTGCTGATCAATAATGCCGGCATGTCGCCCCTCTACGACCGCCCGGCGGACATTCCCGAAGCGCTCTACGACAAGGTGCTGGACGTGAACCTGAAGGGCCCGTTCCGGCTTTGTGCCGAGATCGGTCAGCGCATGGTCGATGCCGGCGGCGGTTCGATCATTAACGTGTCCAGCACGGGCGCGATCCGGCCAATGAAGAACATCATCACCTACGCCGCGGCCAAGGCGGGCCTCAACGCGATGACCGAGGCCTTTGCGAATGCCTATGGGCCGACGGTGCGTGTCAACGGCATTATGCCCGGCCCGTTCCTGACCGACATTTCCAAAGCCTGGGACATGGACGCTTTCCAGGTGCGCGCTAACGAACGCATCGCCTTAAAACGCGGTGGCGAAGCAGACGAAATCGTTGGGGCCGCACTCTATCTGGCGTCGGATCATGCGAGTTACACGACGGGCTCGATCATCAGGGTCGACGGCGGGTCGACCTAAGCTTCAGAGGGATCGACATACGCCGTCACCTCGACCTCGACGTGAATGGCGGGGTCGAAGAAGCCGCTGACGCCGACGAAGGACAGCGCCGGGCGGATGTCCTTGAAGATCTCCGCATGCGCCTTGGCGGCATCGGCCCATTGCGTCGTGTCGAGCATCATGATGTTGGTCTTGATGACATCGCCGAAGGACGCACCGGCCTGTTCCAGCGCCTCGCCGACGATTTCGAGACACAGCTGGGTCTGCCGATAGACATCGCCGTCATGCAGGATCGATCCGTCCGGCGCGGAGGGCGACGTCAAGCCGATCTCGATCATATTGCCGACCCGCACGGCCCGCGAATAGCCCGCCATGTCCTCCCATGGCCTACCGCTTGAGACGAGTTTCCGCATAACGTTTTCCTTCGAGGTTAGAGTCCCGCATCTTGCCAGTTATCCGACGGTGTCTCGGGATGCGATCGCAGGTCTGCCGCTTTGACCGCTTCAATGGCGCAGTATTCGTCCTTGTCCGAGGCATCACCACTGATCCCGATAGCACCGACGACTGCATCGTCGTCGCTGCAAACCAGAACTCCGCCCGGCACGGGAACGAAGCGGCCTTGGGAGGCGGATGATAACGCGGCCTGAAACGCGGGACGGTCTTTCAGGCGCTCCCGGATCGTGCGGCTGGAAATGCCCATGCCCAAGGCGCCCCAAGCCTTTCCGATTGCGATGTCGCCCCGCATGATTCCGGAGCCGTCTTCGCGCTTGAATGCCAGGAGGTTGCCACCCGCATCCAGTACCGCGACCGTCAACGGCAGCATCCCGTTCTCCCGTCCGATCCGCAGCGCGTGATCGACGATTGCCGATGCGGCAGCCAGAGGCAGGGGAACGGTGAGGTGTTTGACGTAGTAATCGGACATAGGGGCGCCTCCCTTCACGGCAACCGATTTGTCGCGCGTTTCATCCTGGGACGCAATCCGAAGCGTCGCAATTCCCGATGCGATCTTCTACACTGCGCCACACAATGCGGCATCCGCTCGGGGTGCGCTAACGGAGGGGAGCATATAATGAAATTCAAGACAAAAATTCTGGGCGCACTCGTTGCCGGGGCCTTAGCGCTGGGCGCTGCGGGGCAGGCGGCCGCCGCAAGCGTCGTCGATGACATCCTGAAACGCGGCAAGATCATCGTCGGCCTATCGACCTTCGTACCTTGGTCGATGCGTGACAAGAATGGCGAGATGATCGGGTTCGAGGTCGATGTCATCAATAAGCTGGGGAAGGATATGGGGGTCGAGGTCGAGCTCGTGCCGACCGCTTTCGACGGCATCATTCCAGCTCTTTTGGCTAAGAAATTCGATGTCATCATCACCGGCATGGTGATCAAGCCGAAACGGAACCTGACGGTCAATTTCTCGCGGCCCTATGCGTACCTGACCGTTGGCATGGCGGCGAACAAGAAGCTCGCCGACCGCGATGGTCTGAAAACGAAGGAAGACTGGAACAACCGCAAGGTCACGCTGACGATCAAGCGCGGCACGGCGCCCGGTGAAACTGCGCGGCGCAACTTCCCGAAGGCGCGGGTCCGTCAGTTCGACGACGATGCCCAGGCGCTGCAGGACGTGCTGAACGGCAACGCGCACGCGTTCCTGACCTCGGAGCCGAAACCGACACATTACGTCATCGACAATCCGGAAACGCTGTATCACCCGTTTGGCCGCGGGCCGTTCGATCCCTCCGCCTCGGCATTCGCGGTGCGTAAGGGCGATCATGACGCCTTGAACTTCTTCAACAACTGGATCCTCTACCACGAACTCAATGGCTGGCTGAAAGAAACCCACGACAAGTGGTTCAAGGGGCGTGACTGGAAATCCCGGCTCAAGTAGCGGGGTATAATGGAGGCCGTGGCATATCCCAGTCACGGCCTCTTGCATTTCAGATGATCACACTACGCCAATGACAGTCCATGAGGCCGACATGGCCGTGCCTCGGCCGCGCGCGCGCCGCGTTCGGTGGTGGAAGTCGAAGCCGTTTGACGTCGCGCAGTTCACCTTGCTGACGGGGCTCGTGGTCTGGCTTACCTGGCGCGGTGCGGCTGGCATGGAATATCGCTGGCAATGGCACCGGCTGCCGCAATATTTCTACGAGATCATCGATGGCGAGCTGCTCTGGGGACCGCTGGTCTACGGGCTGATGGTCACGATCGAGATTGCCGCCTGGGGCATGGTGCTGGCGCTTATCATTGGCTTGATAACGGCGATCCTGCGACTGTCGGATTCCTTTGCGGGCAGGATCGTTTCCACCGTGTATCTGGAAATCATCCGCAACACGCCGCTGCTGGTCCAGGTGTCGATCTTCTACTTCGTGCTGCAGCCGATCCTCGGCATCAACAATCCGATCTGGACGGGTATCCTGTGCCTGGCGTTTTTCGAAGGCACCTTCGCGTCGGAGATCATGCGCGCCGGTATCAATTCCGTACCGCGCGGTCAATGGGAAGCCGGTTCCACCATCGGCCTCAGCCGGACCAAGACTTATATCTACATCATATTGCCGCAGGCAATCCCGCTGATGCTGCCGCCGCTGACCGGCATCATGGTTAATCTGATCAAGCACAGTGCGATTCTCAGTTTCATCGCCGTCTTCGAACTAACGACAGAGGCGCGCAATCTGATCGGCGATACCTTCATGAGTTTCGAAGTCTGGTTCGTTGTCGGGCCGATGTATCTCATCCTGACAATCAGCCTGTCCACCTTGGTCGGATGGATGGAACGCCGGGTGAGGGCCCGGCAATGACAATACGCGGCCAAAAGCTGACGCTGATCGATTTTGTCATCTTCGCCTGTGTCGTGGCGGCGATTGGGTATGTCGCCTACCGGGTCGAAAACGTTTTGATCTACAAGTGGGATTGGTCGGCGATCCCCAGCTATTTGTTCCGCTGGGACGAGGCGACGGGCAGCTTGATCCCGAACCTTTTGATCAAGGGCCTCGTAACGACGATCCGAATTACGTTTTGGACGATGCTGGTCGCATCGATTATCGACGTCGTCCTCGGCATTGCCCGGACCAGTTCCCGGCTGTTCCCGCGTTTGGTGAGCTGGGCCTATGTCGAGTTCATTCGCAATATCCCACCGGTGCCGTTTCTATTCCTGTTCTATTTCTTCATCGCCAGCCAAGTCATGCCGCTGTTGGGTATCGATGATGCGATCCGCGATATGTCTCCTGGGACAAAGGTCGTTGCCGAGCTCCTGTTCGGTCCGGCGAACCTGATAAGCAACTTTGCGTCTGGCGTCGTTAGCCTTTCCATGATGGCGGCGGCCTACATTGCCGAGATTGTTCGGGCGGGCGTTCTGGCCGTACCGAAGGGGCAGCTGGAAGCGGGACACAGTATCGGACTGTCGCATCTCCAATCGATGCGCTACATCGTGCTGCCGCAAGCAGTCGCGCGGGTCGTACCGCCGCTGGCCGGGCAGTTCATCACTTTGATCAAGGACTCGTCGCTAGTCGCGCTGATTTCCATTCAGGAGCTGTCTTTTCTGGCTATGGAAATCGCGATCTCGGAACAGCGCTTCTTTGAAGTTTGGATCGTGACGGGCGCTATGTATTTCGTAGTGTGCTATTCCTGCGCTCTGGTGTTCGGCCGCCTGGAACGCCGGATCGGCGTGCACCGGCGGTGAGGAAGAGCGGGATATGACCGATAGCGAAACCATGATCGTCATGTCCGGCGTCAACAAATGGTATGACGATTTCCATGTTCTTAAGGATATCAACCTGTCGGTCCGGCAGGGCGAGCGGGTCGTCGTATGCGGCCCGTCCGGATCTGGAAAATCCACACTGATCCGCTGCATAAACCGGCTCGAGGAACATCAGGCGGGCAGCATCACTTTCAAAGGTATAGAGCTCGACGAAGATACAAAGAATATCGCCGAAATTCGCACCGAGATCGGCATGGTGTTCCAGCAGTTCAACCTGTTTCCGCATTTGAGCGTGCTGGATAACTGTACGCTTGGCCCCATCAAAGTACGCAACGCCAGTCGCGCCGACGCCGAAGCACTGGCGATGGAATACCTAGAACGGGTGCAGATTCCCGATCAGGCGGACAAATACCCGAGCCAGCTTTCCGGCGGTCAACAACAGCGCGCCGCGATCGCCCGTTCTTTGTGCATGAAGCCCGAGGTCATGCTGTTCGACGAACCGACCTCGTCTCTCGATCCGGAGATGATCAAGGAAGTGTTGGACGTTATGGTCGATCTCGCCGAATCCGGCATGACGATGATATGCGTGACGCACGAAATGGGTTTCGCGCGCACGGTGGCGGACACAATGATCTTTATGGACGAAGGCCGCATCGTGGAAGAGGGCCCACCGGAAGGATTCTTCAACGCCCCCAAAAGCGAACGGACGAAACTGTTCCTTAGCCAGATTTTGTCGCATTAGATTTTAAGAGGTCTCTGCCCGCACGCGTTCTCGGTGGAAGGTATAAAGGCCGCCAGCAACGATGATAAAGGCGCCGACTACCGTCGGTATATCGGGCAAATCGCCATAGAAGATGTAGCCAAAAATGACAGCCCATACGATCATCGTGTAGTTGAGCGGTTGCAGCACGCTGGCAGGCGCGAGCGCCAGTGCTTTGATCAGCAGGGCGTGGCCGGTTAGACCAATGACGCCGATGGTTAGCATGAGGGTGAGTCCCGTTGCATCCGGCGTCTTCCAAAAGAACGGCCCGACGAGTGTCATCGCCACCAATCCGACCAATCCCGTATAAAGCACAGTCGTGTCCGGGTGATCGTGGCGGGCGACGACGCGGGTCAGGACCTGATAGAGGGCGTAGAGTACAATGCCGGCCAAGGGGAGGAGCAGCAGCGGATTGAAATGCGCAAAGCCGGGCCGGATGATGATTAGAAGTCCAACAATCCCGACCCCGATTGCGCTCCAGCGGCGTATACCGACGGTTTCCTTGAGGATCGGTACCGAAAGCGCGGTCGTTACAAGCGGCCCGGCGCCGGCAATCGCCTGAATATCTGCCAGCGGCAGATGCCGAAATGCGACGATGAACATGAGTATTTCGACTGTCAGCAGCAAGCCACGGGCAATCTGTAGCCACGGCGCATTGGAATAAAGGGCGCGCTTACCGCGCCGGCGCAGCGTGACGCCCAAGCCGTAGAGTGAGAAAATCATGTAGCGGATCCAAAGGATTTGCGGTGCTGGATAGAGCGTCGCGACGTGCTTTGTCAGCGCGTCCATAACGGCGAAGGCCGTTGTCGTCGCCAACATAACGCTGACACCCAGCCGCGTTCCTTCCGCGTCGTCGCGGGCACCGATCCCTGGGGATGACATTTGCCTTGGGCGCTCTTAGTCGGGGAGCGGGATATCGCGCCGCAGGGTCGCGAATAGACGTTCGACCATCGGAATGAAAGTGTCGAGCGGTGCGTTTTCGAAATCGGGATTGATGGACGGCACGTCGTAGCGCGCGACCCAGTTCGCCGCGTACTCGAAATGCGGATGGCCGCGCCAGCGTTCGCGGACGTCCGGATCCACTGCTGGATGCGTTGCGCAATGAACGGCTTGAAAATACATGTGCCGCTCAAGCATCCAGACATTGCGGTCGGAAATATAGGATTTCAGGAAAGCGGCGGCGAATTCGCCATGGTTTTCATTGTTGGTGACGAAGCCAAGGTCATGAAAGAGTGCGACGACGATATCTTCGTCGTCGGCGCCGTCCTGTAGCGCCAGGGTCGCGGCCTGCAGGCAGTGTTCATAATTGTTGATTTGATAGCCGAACGTTGGTGCGGAAGCTTGCGCCGTAAGCATCTCCAACGCCTGTTTGGTGCGTTCCGCCGCGCCGTAAGGACCACGCTGAGAATCCAGCAAGATCCAATCTTGCGTCGAGAAATCGTCGAGGCTTACGGGCGATGCATAGGCCCAGTCGTCGCGCAGCAATGGGCTCTTTTCACCCGCGTTCCGGTGTTTAATCGGCATCTTCGGCCCGGTAGGCGAAGGAGCGTTGATAGATCCCGTGGATATATTCCGCACAGCCAACCGGCTCATGGGGCGTGGAGCCGCCCGGCTCGACAACAGGATCGATCACCGTATCCCAGTTCGGGTCGATGAAGACGGGAACCGAGAAGCGTTCCTTGCCTGAAGCGTTCACGACGCGGTGCGGGTTGGAGATAAAGCGGTCGTTGCTCCAGCGGTGCAGCAGGTCACCGACATTGACGACGAAGGTTCCTGGGATCGGAGGCGCGGTCAGCCATTCGCCATTTCTGTCCTTGACCTGGAGGCCGCCCCTGGCGTCCTGATGGAGGATCGTAATGCAGCCATAATCGGTGTGCGGAGAGACGCCATACTGATCTTCGCCCATTTCTTCGGGCTGCGGGGGATAGTAGACGATGGCCGCACGGGTCAGTGGTTTGTCGAAATAGCGGACGAAGTGATCGTGCGGCAGATCCAGACCGGCGGCAAAGGCACTCAGGAGACGAATGCCGAGGCCATTGACCGTTTCGATATACGCGTCCAGCGCCGGTTTTAGATCTGGTAAAAATGCGGGCCACCGGTTCGGCGCAAGAATGCGCTTGCTGTTCTCGATGTCTGGATCACCCGCCTGGACATCCCACCCCCAGATGAAGCTTTCCTTGTAATCCGGGTTGCGCGCGCCGGACATCGTTGCCTCGCCGATTGGCAGGAACCCGCGGTGATACTCGGCAACCCGCACCGTTTCTTTTTGCTCACGCGGTGCGTGAAAGAATTGGCTGCCTTGGTGAAGCGCGCTGTCTATCAACTCTTGCGGAACTTGATGGTTCTCGATGTAAAAGAACCCGATGCGCTGGACCGTTTCCAGAAGCTGGCGACCGACCTGCCGTTCGCCGGTTGCCCCATCGGATAAGGGTGCCATGTCAATAACGGGGATGGCATCTGCCGCAATCTCTTTTGCCTTGGCGTAAGCCACTTCAAGCTCCTTCAGCGTCGTCTTGATAATATCCGATAACGTCGCCTTCGGTGGTCACGCCAAGGCCGTTCAGTAAGCGGTTCGAATAATTGAAGTAGGCGCAGACCTGATTGACCTCGAGTATTTCACCATCGTCGCATCCTGCTTGATGCAGGATATCGATGTCGGATTTTACCATTTTTCCAATGTCGCGGGTCAGCTTTCCGGCATACCGTAACAGCGCCAATTCCTTGCCCTCGAATACGTCTTCCGGCCGGTCAGCCTTAAGCGCTTTGAAAATGCTGTCCGCCCGCGCATTGTCGGCGATCAGCCGCCGCGCGTTGGCGAAGTGATGGGTCAGGCTGTATTCGCAATCGTTGGCGATGCTCGTATAGGACGCGATGACCTCAAGGAACCAGAATGGCAGCACGTTGTCCGGATTGTGCAGGACACTGCGGTACAGGACGACGTGCCCTTCCATCGTATGCGGCCGCAAAGAATGCGCACGCATGACGTTGTCCACTGTCCCGTTCGACGTTTTAACAAGATCATAGACGCGCGCAAGCTCGCCGTCCGCGTCTTCGAGCGGGATCATCTTTATCCAGGCCGACATATCGTGCTCCTAAATTGGGTCGCGTTGCACATTACTTCGCCTGAGACATGCCGCGTGCAACGGCGGCAAGGGCCGCTGCACGGGAGGCCGGATCGCGTATCTTGCGTGCGGCGCGGATTGCCATTTGCGGTTTCCCCGACCGGGCCGCCGCTTCTGCCACATCCTTCAGAGCGCGATTGCGGGGCGTCTGACTAAGGCGCATGTCGTCAAGCGGCTCTACTTCCGGTATGCGCGCTGCGGCGTTGAAACCTTCTAGAATAGACTTGGTGGCGATTAGCGCCTCGACGATACGGGCGGCGGATCTTGGGTAGTCGGGCTCCTGACGTCGGTTCAATGTTATGCGCCGTGCCGTCGTTATCACGGCTACGGCTTTTTCCGGATCGTCGCTACGGGCATACGCTCGGGCAAGCAGTGTTAATAACCGGACCCGGTTAAGCGCACCAGGCAGCGTTGCGATCAGGCTGTTCGCGCGCTCGAACAATGCTTCCGCCGTTTTGGGATCTCCTACCTTGATCTGCGTATCAAGTACCTTCTCGAGTGCGGTTTCGACGCGCGCAGGCACTGGTATTTCGCGCATCGGTTCCAACGCCTTCGCAAGCAGGGCACTCGCCGCGACGGCATCGCCCTTTTTCTCTCCTTCCCACAGCGCGACATCGGCGAGAATTTGCGCGCGCAATCCGATGTAGGGAATGTAATCGGTGATGGTCAGCGCATCCTTGAAACGGCGATTTTCGATGAGGACTTTGCCTTTCTCGAACAGAGCGTTCGCTTGCGTCGCCCTGTCCTGAATCATACCCGCCGTTTTGAATGCATCGGCGAGCCGTCCAACGCGGCTTTGCTCAATAACCAGGTGCGTCAATAAATCATATCGGAGCTCTGGATTGTCGATTCCTACCGTAGATTCCACCGCCAGGGTAAACAGCGTTACGGCTGCGTCCATATTGCCTTTTTCGGCAATCGCACGGGCAACGGACCCAAGGGAGCGGACGCGCCGCTCCGGGTCTTGGATTGACCGTACCAGGACCATGGCGCGGCTTTGGTCGCCAGCCTGTGTTTCCGCTGCGGCCAATTCCGCAAGGGCTTCGTCGCGGCCCGAGAACTTACGGTTCTCGATCATCCGGCGGGCCTGTCCCAAAGTCACTGCGGCGTTCTTGTTGTCACCGATGCGGGTTTGCGCTTCGCCAATGAACAGAAGCAATCGCGCGGCCTCGGAATCGTTGCCTTTGATCGCCCTGGTATGTTTGTAGGCCTCCGCTAGGGCACGGCGCGCATTTTTACGCTTCGTTGCGTTTTTGACGAGCTTGCCGGACTCATCGACAGTGCCTGTCAGCCCGGCTTTGAGGAGGGACTGGATGCGAATAATACGGTCGGGAATCCGGTTGGTTGCCGCTATGACGCCGCTGATGTGGTCGAGTGCGGCATAGGTCCTCGCGATTTGGCTCAAGAGCGCTACCGCGTCTGCGCTGGACACCTTGGCTCCGAGCGCTTGGCGGGCCTCGTCCAGTGCCTTCAGGGCCGCCTTCCTGCGATCCTTGGCGGCGTTATACTCCGCAAGTTTTAACAGCGCCGTGGCGCGCCAGAAGCCGTCGGTAATCCGGCCAAGTTCTTCGAGCGCGTCCTTCAATTGCTCCCGCGTCAGTTCCGCCTCGACCAGCCCGGCGAGCGCTTCGCCCTGCTCGGCAGGCGTTTCGAGAGATAGCGCCGCCAGGCGGACCAGAATGAAGGGGTCCTTTTGCGCTTCTTTGGTGATTACATCGACCTGCGCCAGCGCCGGCGCGGCGGCACACAACAGCGCAAGGGCGACGAGCGCGCTACGCAGCGTCGAACACGCGTTTGAAAATCGTATCGACATGTTTGGTGTGGTATTCGATGTCGAACAAGTCGTCCAGCGTTTCGGCAGATAGATGACCGCTGATTTCGGCATCTGTCTTAAGCAGGTCGACGAAGTTTTTCCCATGCTGCCAGGAGTCCATCGCGTTTGTCTGCACGACACGATAGGCGTCTTCGCGGCTCATCCCGGCCTGCGTGAGCGCAAGCAGGACGCGCTGCGAGTTATGCAGTCCACCGAGCTGATCGAGATTGCGCTGCATCTGTTCGGGATAGACGACAAGCTTTTCCATCATGCCGGTCGCACGTCCGAGTGCGAAGTCCAGCGTGACGGTCGCGTCCGGGCCGATCATCCGTTCGACCGAGGAGTGGGAGATATCCCGCTCATGCCAGAGCGCGACATTTTCCATCGCCGGCGTTACAGCGCTGCGGACGATCCTGGCGAGGCCGGTCAGGTTTTCCGAAAGCACCGGATTGCGCTTGTGCGGCATCGCCGACGAGCCCTTCTGGCCCGGAGAGAAGTATTCCTCGGCCTCACGCAGTTCGGTGCGCTGCAGGTGGCGGATTTCCACGGAGAGGTTTTCCAGGGATGAGGCGATCACGCCCAGCACGGCGAAGAACATGGCATGCCGGTCGCGGGGAATGACCTGTGTCGAGACGGGTTCTGCCGTCAGGCCCATTTTATTTGCGACATGGGCTTCTACCGACGGATCGATATTGGCAAACGTTCCGACGGCGCCCGAAATCGCGCAAGTCGCAACCTCGGCGCGGGCGTCGATCAGCCGTTGCCGACCGCGTTTGAACGCCGCGTAATGTCCCGCGAGCTTGAGACCGAACGTCGTCGGCTCGGCATGGATGGCGTGACTGCGGCCGATCGTGACCGTGTATTTGTGCGCTTCGGCCTGTGTGCGTAGCGCGGCAAGCAGGGCGTCGAGATCGGCAATGAGAATATCGGCGGCCCGGCTGAGCTGGACCGCAAGGCAGGTATCGAGCACGTCCGAAGACGTCATGCCTTGGTGCAGGAAGCGCGCTTCGTCGCCGACATGTTCGGCAACATTGGTCAGGAAGGCGATGACATCGTGTTTGGTTTCCTGTTCGATCTCGTCGATCCGGTCGATTTCGAACGCGCCCCGCTCCCAGATCGCCTTGGCTGCCTCTTCAGGGACGACGCCGAGGGTCGCCATCGCATCGCAGGCATGGGCCTCGATCTCCAGCCAGATCTGAAACCGTGTTTCCGGTTCCCATATCGCCTTCATGTCAGGGCGGCTGTAGCGTGGGATCATACTCGATAGGCTCCGATACCTCTGAATGCGTGTACGGCTTGTCGAGGTTGCATCGGCGTATTATAGCATGATCGCAATACATCCTCGAAAGGCGCGGCTATGGCTACACTGAGCGACGAAGAACTGCAACAAGCGCGAATCGATCTCGCGGCTTCCTTCCGCTGGGCGGTCCGGCACGATTTCAACGTCGGGATTTGCAACCATTTCAGCCTGGCCGTCGGGGACGATCAGTTCCTGATCAACGCGCATGGCTTTCACTGGTCGGAAATCACCGCCTCCAGCATTATGCTGGCGGATTACGATGGCACGATTATCGAGGGCGACCGGGAGGTCGAGCCGACCGCGTTCTATATCCACAGCCGCATTCACAAGGCCTGCCCGCACGCCGTTTGCGTCATGCACACCCATATGCCCTACGCGACGGCCCTGACGATGGTCGAGGGCGGGCGGCTGGAGCCGGTGGAGCAGGGCGCCTTGCGGTTCGTCGACGATATCGCCTACGACGACGACTATGCCGGTCTCGCGCTGGATACGGGCGAGGGCGACCGAATTGCGGCTTCATTGGGCAACAAGAGCATTGTCTTCATGGGGGCGCATGGTGTCACCGTGACGGGTTCGACGGTCGCGCGGACCTATGACGCGCTGTATTACCTCGAGCGGGCCTGCCAGGTGCAGGTGATTGCGCGCTCGACGGGGCTGCCGTTGCGCAAGCTGCCGGATCAGGTGGTCGATCGGACCAAGCAGCAATTTGCACATTCCAACACCGATAGCGCGCCGCTGCACTTCGAAGCTTTGAAGCGGGTGCTCGATAAGGATGAGCCGGACTACAAGAATTAAAGACCGGTTATCTACCGGTATAATCATTGCGAATCGCCTATTATACATTATAACAGTGTGAAATGTGCGCCCTAGGAATAGAGCCGAGCCATAAGCGCAACACAGCCCGTCCGCGCGAAAGCATCGAGGTAACGAAATCATGCCTGTCCAATTTCCGCCGATGTGCTGGTTGGGGACCGCAATTGCGTTCCTTCTGATGGCTTCTATGAGCGTTTTTTCGATAGAGGTATCCGCCGAAGGGCGGGACAATCGGGTTTCGCGCGATGCAATCGATCGCGAAACAATGTGCGGGATTGCGCGGGGGCGGCGCTGCGATATCGACTTGGCCGTCGATCGCGGTCTTATCGAGACGGGCTTGACGCCACGGTTTCCTGCGGGATTCGATTGCCGCGATATCGACGAGGCGTGGGCGATTTCCTACACCCACAAGCGGGACCGGGAAGCCTACCACGGGGGTATCGACATGCCGGCCCCCTTTGGAACGCCGATTGTCGCGGTTGCGTCGGGCAGGGTCGTTGCGAAATCCATGGGAGAGCGCGGCCACCGCGGCATTGAAATTATCCTGCGCCATAGTCCCGAGGATACCGGTTTGCCAGTTTGGGTTTACACGCAATATGCCCATTTCGATGAAATGCCCAAGCAACAGGTCGGACAGCGTGTCCAACGGGGGGAGGTGCTTGGTCCGACCGGAAATTCCGGAAAAACAGGGTTGTCCGGCAAGGAGCGACGACCGGCAATCCATTTTGCGGCATGGTTCAGCCCCAGCCCTAAATTCTTTGCGGGGCGTCGGAAAGTTGTTCCGGTCGATGGCAAATGGTTGGACCCCCTAGCGCTTTACCGGAAGAAGCCGCCATTCGATTCGTATTCGTTGCGCGTGCTGTCGGAAGGCGAAAAGCAGGTATCAATCCCCATCATGTTGGAGGACGGCACGGTTTACCCGGCCGATACGAAGCTCATCTGGCCGTATAGGTGCAAATCGGAGTGATCGTTTTGACCTATGCTTTCGCCGTACCTTCTAGACCGGATCGTGGTTTTTCGGAATCGCCTTTGGCGATCGGAAAACCGCGTGAATCTGGTCTACCTGTTTGAAAATAGAGCATCTTCACAGGATTAGGAATGTGTAACTGCCGATTCTTGACAGAGCGACTTTGCACCGCCGTTCGGTGTAGAGTCCGAAGCTAGATCGAATTCGTCTGCTCCGTACGATAGGTCGAAAAATGCAGAACGAATGGCGCAGCGCGGCGAAAGACGGTGACGTTTCCTGGATCGAGCGTTTGATCACGGAGGGCCACGCGGTCGATGGGCGCGACCGCTATGGTCAAACGGCGTTGATGCTGGCGTCCATGCATGGTCACAAGGCCATTGTCGACACGTTGATTGCCAATGACGCCGATCTGGATGTGACCGCGAAGTACGGCTTGAGCGCTCTGATGCTTGCCATCGTCAACCATCATCCCGACATTGCAGCCAGTCTCATCGAAGCCGGCGCCAATACGAAGTTGCGCGGCACGGGGGCGCCCGGCTTCGCGGGCAGGACGGCCGCCGATTTTGCGGAGGAACGGGAGTTCAACGCATTGGTGGAAACGATAGCCGGGCTGGATGGATGACAAGATCGAACATTGAGGCTCAGGCTGTCGCCGCCCGCGGCCTGATCGATAGCGCGTTCGCGCACCGGTCCCCGCCGTCGGAAATGACCGACTCGAAGCAGCTCTCCGGCGTTGGGTACGAAGAAGTCATGTCGTTCGAAGGCATGCGCTGGCAGGAGGTGAGTTTCGCGCATGTCGAGCAAAACTCGGATGCGGTATTCTGGTTTTCGCCGCAAGCCTTTTGTTACTACCTGCCCGGTTTTTTGTCGGCCGGGCTGAAAGAGGGGCGGTGCGACGCCAACGCCTATGATTCGCTGATCGGCATGCTGGACCGCAGTGCCGAACCGGACTATTGGGACGATTTTTTTCGACCCCGTTGGACTCTGTTGACCGCGTTGGAATTAACCGCGGTCGCTGCTTGGGTGGGCTGGTTCGAATGGGTTGATCCCGACGCATTCCACGGCAACACGCTCGAGAGGGTGCGCGGCACGTTGAACCTGTTGGCGCAACGCCTCGAATCCGGTGCCCCGTAAGACGGGAAACAGCCGCTTTATCCTAACGTCCGGCGTTAGCCGGTACCGCCTTGGCGGCGATCAGCGCCTCGCACAGATCGTCGATCAGGATGTGCCGCGCGCGTTCGGCGATTTCGTTCAGGGACGGCGTGCGCATGAAGGTCGCCGCGGCCCGGTCGCGGATATCGCCGACCGATGGCAGGGCTGACAGGTCGATGGCGTGAATCAACTGTTCCAGCTCGTCGCGGAACGTTTCCGCTTTCTGGTCAAACTGGTGCTGGCCTTTCTCGATAAGGGCGGCGAGCTCGTCCTGCAGTTCGTGCAGGGACGCATCCAGGCTGGCCCTTTTCTCGCCTAACGCGGCACGCAAATCGGCGGCGATCTTTTCGACCGGGAAGGTTCCTGCGAGCTCGGCCGCGACTTTTTCGACGACCGCGCGGCGCAGCCGTTGCTCATTGCGGACGACGCGCTTCGGCGCCGTTTGCAGATCCCAGACCAGCCCGACCGCCGACAGGGCCTTCAGCGCGTAATAGCTGAAATCGACCTCGTACCAGCGGAATCCCTGGCGCGCGGCGCTTTGGTAATGGTGATGGTTGTTATGCCAGCCCTCGCCGAAGGTCAGCAGCGCGAGCCACCAATTGTTGCGCGACTGATCGCCGGTCGGATAGCGCCGCCGGCCGACCACATGGGCCAGCGAGTTGATCGAGAAGGTGGCGTGCCACAGCGCCACGGTCGACCAGAAGAAGCCCACCACCAGGCCGGACCAGCCGCCAATCAGGAACGCCAAGATCGCCACGACGATCGCGGGCAAATAGTGCTGCCGGTCGAGCCAGCGGAGTTCGGGGAATTTCGAGAGATCCGGGATCGTGTCGAAATTGGTCACCCGGTGTTTCACGGTGAAGAACCAGCCGAAATGCGCATACCAGAAGCCGCGCCGCACCGGGGAATGCACATCGTTGTCGGTGTCGGAAAATCGGTGATGGTGGCGGTGCGCGCTGGCCCACCACAGCACGCCGCGCTGGGCGGAACTTTGCGCGATAAAGCCCAGGACGAAAGCGAACACGCGGCTTGTCTTGAAGGTCCGATGCGAAAAATAGCGGTGATACCCGGCGGTGATCCCGAACATACGAACGGCATAGAACGCCACGGCGATCAACAAGGCCGTCAGGTCTACGCCCGTAAAGACAACGGCCATACAGGCAAGGTGCGCCAGGGCGAAGGGAATAGCCTCAACGAGGCAATACCGGTCGCCGGGGGCCTTGCGCGGTACTTCGGCTGGGATCAGTCGGCTCATGCGCTGGGACTCTTTCAATGCGTTCAGGGCCTGGATTTTGCGGGTAAATGCCGTTCTCTTCGCTGGATATAGCCCGCTTCTTTCATCCTAGCACCATATAGTGAACATATTACGATTTTGCTACGTGGCCGTCGCGGCGGTCCTTCGTCAAGCCCGAGCGTTGCCGGAGTCGGATATTGCGACGTTGGGACGTTGACGAACCGGCTATCGAAAAATCGTATAGGCCATTACGAGGTCAACGCTTGCGCGACCGTTTCGAAATGGCAGAAATACCCGTTCCATTTCAATAAACGACTTTTCAAAGGTCATAAGCGGTCGACCAAGCCGATAGCTCGGGTTTCCCTGTTCTGTGACGAAAATAAAATCTTTCGGCGTCTCTGTTTTATCAAAATGTGGAAACACTTCATCGAGCCAGCGGCCCGTGAAATTTCTGCCGTGATAAAGATTCATACGTTCGCCGAGCAAGCGAAATTTGAACCGAAACGGAGAACGCTCGATATCGACTAACGCTATCCCCGGGAGAAGATCTGGAATGTCGCACGGGTCGATTTGCCGACGATCGGGCAATTCACCATTGCGATGAATTGACTGCCAATATCGAACGATTTCCTGGACCTCAAGATCGCTGTCTTCTGGGATCGTATCAGGAAGAGATACTTTGCCCGACATCTTCCGCCTACATTCCACACGTCGCCTGCCCAGACCTATTATCAGCAGCGAAGACAGAATAAATCAACGCACATTCAATGTATTGGCCGATATTGTTCCATTTATCCGGTTGCCGGCAAATGCGGCAGGAGGCCAGCATAAGAAGTGATGCAATCCGCAAACCGCTTTCGTTTTTACCTGCCGGAGACGGCCTAAATTTACTTGACGCCATCGCGTATTCTAGGCGACCATGAAGTAGCTTGTGACGAGTAGAATTCTGTTTGTTGGCAGTTTGTTAAGCGATTGCTGGGTGCTGCTGCTGAATTCTTGAATATCCGACGTTGGTAGCGCCTGACATCGAAGGCAATGCAACCTCGGAGGCCGTCATGACTGAGAGCATCTACAAAGTAATCGAGATCGTTGGTTCGAGCCCGGATTCGTGGGAGAGAGCGACCGCGGCTGCTATAGAGCGGGCGAGTAAATCGCTGCGCGACTTGCGTATCGCCGAAGTCGTCAAACAAGACGTGCAAATTGAAAACGGCAAAGTCGCCGCCTATCGCGTACGGCTCAATATCTCGTTCCGTTTCGAGGACGAGTAACCGGCTGCAGCGCGCGCACCGGAGTGTTCGGCGTTGCGCGTCGAAGTTACTGCTTTTTGGGCTGCGAACATTCGCAGCCAGCGCTGTGTCCTGGTCGCGAAATTCAGAAGATTGAATTTTACGTGTATCAGCACACCAATTATTTGAGGCCAATGTGATTCAGAGCCTGAATTTCGCCGTATTCACTGCGGCAAACTTCAGAAACTTTACACGAGGTCTTACTCGAAATTTTCTCGTCGCTTGGAAAGGAGACCGCCAATGACTGTTATTGCCATGACCCGTGAAATGGGAACGCTTGGAAAGGATGTGGCTGCTGAGTTGGCGGAAGCGCTTCACATGGAGGTCGTCCACCAGGAACTCGTCGAACATCATCTGGCGGAACGCCTTCAGCTTGGTGAAAGCACCGTGCACCGCTTTCTCGAAGGGAACGCCTCGCTGTGGGAACGCTGGAAGATCGGCTCCGACCGGATGTCGCGATACACCGCCGAGGAAATCCTCGAACTCGCGAATAAGGGCAACGTTCTGATCCGCGGTTGGGGAGCGGCGCAACTGCTGCGCGACGTATCTCATGTGCTTTGCGTTCGTGTTTGCGCGCCGATGTCTTTTCGCGTTTCCGTGATGCTGGAGCGGCTCGGCCTGTCGGACGAGCGTTCGATGCGGCATGAAATCGAGCGCAACGATAATGGCCACAGCCGCGTTATCCAGCGCCAGTTTAATGCCGACTGGCGTCGTCCCGAGAATTACGACATTGTCCTTAACACCGGGTTCGTATCAGTCGCATCTTGTGTCTCGGTTATACAGCAGCTCGCAAGCAGTCCGGCGTATAAGGAGACGCCGTCGTCACGCGGCAATTTGATCGACAAGGTTATCGAAGCGGAAGTGCGTAAAATCCTGGATGCTTTCGCCCCAGATACGCCCTATGGCAGCGGCATCGATATATCGGTGTCGAAGGGTAAGGTCGTGTTGAGTGGCGTCGTTGGCGGGACCGGCAGCATCAACGGGGCAATTGGAAGAATCCAAAAAATCGATGGTGTGACCGATATAGAGGACAACGTCGCCTTCGTTCCCGTGAATTCGGGCGTTTGACTGCAGAGGCTCTCACCCTTTTCCCGGGCGGGAAGGAATCGCCCTGATCGATTAGACCGGCCCGATTCTACTAGATTAGGCGGTGCAGGCCGATGCCCGTCACCACTGATTATACGGTAAAAACTTCCGGGTCATCGTGACCTTCACACGGTTACCTTTGGGGTTCTCAACCTTTTCTATTTTCAGGTCGAAGTCGATGGCGCTCATGATTCCGTCGCCGAATATTTCGTGGATGAGTTCCTTGATCCTATCGCCGTAGACATAGGTGATTTCGTGGAAGCGGTAGATCAGTGGGTCGTTGCGCGGTGCTTCGGCTGGGATCAGTCGGTTCATACGGTGGAATTCTCTCAATACTTACAGGATCCGGATTGACGCGGCTGCGTACCGTCTACATTGCCGAACGTAATCCGCTTGCTCCACCAGAACCTTATATGGTGAATCTATTACAATTTTGCTAGCGCGGCGCAATCGTCTTGCGGCCGTTCCTTGAACCTTGCGGTTCCTTCGAACACAGCTCGCTCGTGACCGTCGGCGCGAAAAGGGGACAGTAGTTGTTCAGAGCCCCTTTGATCTATCGATCACCGCAAAGTTAGATGTCGCTAATATCGACATGATCTCATTCAATGACGAGCACCCGCAGGCATGGCAAATGCCATAATTTCATCAATTATGGCGATTGTATTCTACTCATTATTAGAGACATTATATTGCTACCGGTCCAATATAGAACCAGCCCTGATGCCAAATTGTAAACGATCACAAGAAGAATTAAAGATATTATCAGAAATCGGCGCTGACTCTTTTTATCTCCTTTAAATCTCAATTTTGCATCAATTATTGTGACTAATGACATTAGCAATGGAAGCACATTGATCGGTGCAATCAAACCGTCCGGTTTCGATAAATCATCTATAAACAAGAAACTCTTATCCACTAAGAGTTCGCTATTACTGAATAGTAGAATAGCTGACACTAGCACAGGCAGCATAACAAAAAAGCTCGCCCCCATACCTATACTCTGGATTGGATGGTAGCCGTTCTTCTTGTAAATCTGTTCAGTTAAAAGAAATAAATCTTCGCCTTTTAGATCTCCTCTTTGACTCTGCAATTCTTTATCGGTAGCTTCTATTTTTTTGCCAATACGCTGTTCGACGCGATGCGCAATTCTCTGCAACGGCAGCAGCGCCAAGGTGAAGGTAAAACTCAAAACCAATATTGAAACACCCGTAGATGGAATTAAGGAGGTATAGAAAGTCAGAATGAATTCCATCAACCACACAATTGGGCTGAGAATAAATTCAAGTACCAGCATACGGGTACTTCCTATCGCGGCTTCAAGTAGAAAATTTCACGCTTGCCACCCTTAAGAGGCTCGCGATCTACGATCGTGAAAAATTGTTCAGCCTCCGATATAAACTGTTCAAGATTGTAATCTTCATACTGTTCCTTTTTGTTGGTTAGCAGTTTGACAACCATTTCATCTTCGCGATTTACAAATTCCAGAATTATCTCCGACTGCAATGAACGCAACCACTTCAGAAAGAGTACGTTCGGAATATTGGCTGACATGCGTACGTGGTGAATAAGCGCTAGGCAAAGCACGAGGTTTGGGTTCTTGCGTTGATCGAATGCCTGTCGTTCACGGCCTGCCCAGCCTTGCCCTGGAGACAAATTTGCGAGGTTCATCACAAGCGGCAGAATATTTGAGTTCGGGTTTTCTTTTTCGGTCAAGTAGAGTTGTTCGACCGCGTCGTGATCACCGTCGACTGAGATCACCCGGCTGCAATGTTCACCCGCAATCCTTGAGAAGGTTCCGGTATTGCAGCCGATATCCCAGACGTACTCACGTTGGACAGTCGATGCATGCTTCAGTACGAAGGCCTTTTTGGCATCAAAGTCCAGTTCTTGGTACGAGTGCGTCTTGTCGTACTGTGACCAGTCGGTATGCCTGATTTTGGCCGACAGCTTGTGCACTAACCGCGTGAGGCTTTGGACGAGGCCCAGGACCATTGCCGTAGACTGTCCGCGTGAAGATCGTTGTCGTGCCGGAGCATCGTCGCGTTCACGCTTTGCTATGGCATTTTCCACATTTGCAGGGAAAATGATGTGGCTCAGCACGCCCTTCTTAAATCGGCTGATGCCTGCAAAGAATTTCGCCGCTTCCGTCGGTGGAATGCCATCGATGTAGGATCGCCGCAACGGAAGGTCGTCGATACCTAAATGCGCTCGTAGCATTAGAGGCATAAGAAACATAGAGCAAAACTGGCGATAGCCGACCCAAGGTTCGCCTTTCTCCCAAGGCTCAAAGGATACCAAGTCGATGAATACAGGGCGCGGACCTATCCATTGGATGTTATAAGGGGTTGCGTCCTTTAGCGTCCAACCGTTTTTAAGGCTCTCTTCAATCAGGCGTAGCTGCAATAGCGCTGCGTCCTTTAGCATTGAGAATGTCCATTCATAAGGGTACGTTACGAAAGGAATAGGTTCATGTTCCAGGACACCGGCCCAGCCATCCATCATGATCGCATTGGCGTCTTCGTCACCTGCTGTCAGAACGCTCGTTTGCACGATATGCCCGGCATCCATTGCCTTCTGGAAGAATGCCTCCTCCGAGAGTAGCCGATAGTTTGCCAGTGCGCCTTGACTGAGGCCGCGCAGAATGCGGGTCTTCCCGCCACCGGCCGCCCGCGTTACCTCGTAGACTTGATTTTCCGGGTCGCGAAATGAACCAGCGTTTACTTCAGGCCTCTGATCCATTCTATTTGTGATCGTTCTGTTGTTCTTCCGTCTTTTTCCCGAACATCATTCTTTTGATCTTGTACAAATACTTTCTGAATGTGTAGCTGACTGCAGCAATAAGCCCCAAAATTGTGGTTACAATCACACTACCGGATCCAGGGTCGACATATGCAAAAGCAATGCGAGGAAAAAACAGGCTTGAAATCAACCAGACGGAAATCACCAGTAACAGCTGATCCGACCAACTTGCTCTGTTATTCATAGAGGTAATCTTCATAGCGAATACTATTCCTAGTTTCTGAGTTAGGAGAACGACCACCCTCGAATTTGGAGACAGCTGTCTTTCCGTCGGAAAGACATTCAATAATCTTAAGTGCTCCCTGTACTGTCGTTATAAATTTTCTATTGTCCGGTTTAGAAAAGAACTCGGAACAACGATCAGGCGGATAGATGCCGCCATAAACGCCAAATCTATCCTGGACAAAGAAGACATCATTTTTTTCCATAGTTCCGCCCCGCGACAACCACGGCCCATGGTCGCCAAATAGATAGACTATCGCATCTGGGTCTTCTTCGGTTATGAAAGCGACAATCGTATTAATGTGTTTAGCAGTATTTTTGCTCTCCTTAAAATAGTACTGCCTATATTCTTCTAGGTCTGATTCTGAGTTTGGATCAAACGATCCAGGTGTATGCCCGGGAGAAATAATATATGAAAAAAAGAATTGTGGAATTCCTTTACGTAAACCGGCACGCATATGTGTCATGAGAAATTCAGTTGTTGTGAGCTTATCGTTGATACCAAGCGTGTCGGTAAGCCCAAATCGTTCTACAATCGAACGAAATATCTCAGTCCTTGTCAAAAAGCAGTAACCCATGAATGTGAGCATTCTAAATCCTTCAGTAGGAATGAACTCGCACGCGCCATGTTTCAAGCCCTTATCGCTAATCTGATAATTGTCGACATGCGGGCCTTTGTCGTTACCGAAGTATCGGCCATGGAAAAGGGTGGTTGTCTCGTAGCCGTTGTGTTTAAAAATCTCGAGAAGCGGACTGGGCGTTAGACCAGGAAAGAATTGTTTTGCAGTCCCGTTCCGCGTGGCTTCAGAATAATGCTCTGCATCTAGCGCAAGAAGACCATTCAACGACGGCCTAGTCGGAAACCCAACTGCAAAGAAATTATTTATACGTCGAAAGTGCGTATGCAGAACTTCGTGATAAGCGGTCGTTTCTAAACTTAAATGTTTCTGGAGTAACGGTTTGGGAATCATGGAGTCAAACGAAATAAAATAAACATTTGGCTTGATTTTGAACTCCACGCTTCGGATATTTTTTGCACTGGTCTTTCCCGGCTCTATCAACGATTTCTGAACCGGTACGGGCGCGGCTTCTAGAAACACCTGCGCCAGGATGCCTGTCGTTGCGAAGGCGAGGACTATCGGTAAAATCCGAGCCAAACGGGGGTTTTCATCCAATATTTTCATGAAAGTTATCAGGATAAACAACGCGACAAGGAGAGCCAGAATCTGTCCGTATTTCGGCAGGAGCGTGAAATCGTTGTTTAGTGCCAAATTAAGAAACAGGATATTCAATGTAGCAAAGCCAGCCAGCATCGCATTATGTATAAATTGATATCGGACGAAAATTCTGGCAATCAGGATTTCCGCCCCGAATACGACTAAGAGCAAACTACCGAGAAGACCAAGATCGTACGCATTGAACTCGTCCGGAGCGCTAGCGTATGTCAGTGCGGCGAAGAGTGCTGACAGGAGTAATGTGAAAATATACTTCATGCAGATGCGCGATTAGAATTGACTTTCTCGATCGTCGAGCACGCAAATGGGATCAATTATGCTTTGGTTTCGGCAGGAATTACACACGGTAGGAACCTTGATTTTGTGCGGTAATAGTCTTGGGTAACTCTCGTCTTTCATTTTTTGCACGGAATTGAGCGCTTGTCCATCTGGCATACCGGGAGCAATGCGACCAAAAAAGTTGGGAAAAAAAGTGATATTATTCAACTAATGAGGGTTCTTAATTTGACGCCCTAGCCTCGAAGAGACCGTCGAACCGATATCCTCCATTCGAGGCCCTTCAACACGAGTTCCCCGTATGGAGCCCTTCCAGCGGGTTTCAGCGCACCGCTCAGCCGAATTGGCTGACACGATCACTCACACGGCTGTGCTCGACATACGGAATTCGCCTTCAAACAAAACCCGTTTTTTCAAGATTCCATCTGAAACGGAATCTCGAAACACCCTCAGCCGGGGTGTGTCTTTCAAATCGGGGTGAGAGAGGACCCAGAGGTCGAACATCGGAAACGGTACGGCCGGCAGTACGCGCACCAGATCCGGTTCCTCGTCCGTAATGCAACAGGGCAGCATCGCGGTTCCCATGCCTGCCTTGGCGGCCCAAAGCTGGGTAATGCCGCTGTCCAGTCGCCCGCCCGCCGTCGTTACGCGAACAACGGAATTAGGGCTCAAACCCCTTTTGACCTGTTAGGGAGAGTCAGGTCACCGCGCGGTGTCGTGTGTACAGGGGGAAGCCGTTATAGTACCGGCTATGCGAAGCAACCCTGACCAGACAAACAAAGGTTTTGAACCATGACGAATGATCGCTTCGGTATCCGCTGGGGGTTGGCGGGCGGCACGACGCTGGCGTCCCTGGATGAAGCGCGCGAGGCGGCCCGGTTCGCCGAGACAAACGGCTTCGACAGCTTTTGGATCTCGCACGCCATGGGCATCGATCCCATTATGGCGCTGGCCTGTATTGGCGGCGACTTCCCCGGCATCGGTGAAATGGGCACGTCGGTTGTGCCGCTATATGGCCGCCATCCGGTCGGGCTCGCCCAGCTTACGCGGACCGCGCAGAATGCCTTGGGCGGGCGGTTTACCCTTGGCATCGGGGCCGCCTCCCGGCGCCATGCCGAGGAAGTGCTGGGCCTTTCGTGGGACAAACCATTCTCCTACACGCGAGAGTTCGTGGATGCCTTGGAGCCGTTACTGGCGGGCGAGCCGGCGGATACCGACGGCGAACAGATTTCCGCACACACTCAGCTTGGGATCGACGCGCAGCCGACACCTATTCTGCTGGCGGCGCTCGGCCCGCGGATGTTGCGGTTTGCCGGGGGCAGGCTACAGGGCACGTCGCTGGGTCAATGCGGACCGCGGACCATATCGTCCTATGTCCTGCCGCACCTCCAGGAGGGTGCCGAGAAAGCCGGCCGCAGCAGCGACCCGCGCGTCATGGCGCTGGTACGGATCTGCGTCACCGACGATATTGCGGGGGCGAAGGCGCTGGCGCGGGAAATCGCGGCGCACTACCAGTCGAACCCGTCCTATGCCAATGCCACCAAGCACGAAGGCCTCGATGACGCCTCCGACCTGCACTTGATCGGGAGCTGGCAGCAGGTGCTGGATGGGCTGGCGGCATATGCCGAGGCGGGCGCGACAGATTTGCGCATACAGGTCGCGGCGCCCGATGAAGAATCCCGCGAGACGACGTATGACCTCCTGGCGGACTATTTGTCCTAATACCTGCGAAACTTTTGGGCAGTTGCAACGCCGGGTGTGGGCAGGCAAAGGCGCCGACTTTCTTTTTTAGCAGATTGATTTTCCGAATTTGACCGCTATGGTCCCGCCGTCTTTTACCGGAGATTTTATGTCCCGTTGATTGCGCCGGATCCCCAACTCACGAGCCAGCTGCGCGGCCGACTGCTCGCCAAGCGCCAAAAGCCGAACCGCTTCCAATTTGAACGCTTTACTGTAATGACGTCGCTCATTCATGCGGCACCTCTCCATGGGAAATTGTCCCCGTTCTAAGGTGTCCGTCAAACCCGGGTTAGCTCACTCTGACCCCTTTTAACCTTTCAATGAGAGCGGCCGAAACAAGCGGACGCCCGTCACCACTGATTATAAGGCAGGAACTTGCCGGTCATGGAGACCTTCACGCGGTCGCCTTTGGGGTTTTCGACCTTGTCGATTTTCAGGTCGAAGTCGATGGCGCTCATGATGCCGTCGCCGAACTTCTCGTGGATGAGTTCCTTGATCGTATCGCCGTAGACGTAGGTGATCTCGTGGAAGCGGTAGATCAGCGGATCCTTGGAGACGGTGTCCGCATCCTGGGCCTTTTTCGGCGGCAATTGCAGTGCGGTTTCCACTTCCTTCGCGTGGATGCCGAGGTCGAGATAGGTGGCCACCTTTGCCGCGGCGTCGGCCGGCAGCGTGTTCTGGCCGAGGCAGGCGGAGACGACGAACACGTCAGACATGCCGGCGGCTTCACTGATATCCGCCCAGCTTGCGCCTTGGGCGAATTTTGCCGCCATGATCAGTTCCGTCATTTCCAGTTTGGACATTGGCATCATGGGCGCTGTCTCTGCTGCGGGCATCGCTGTAACTGTCGACATGTCGGTAACCTCCGTTTTGAGTTCTGGTTTTATTCGTTGACTGCGCGCAATGGCGCCGGTTCAGAATTGGTCACAGTTTCGGGTTTGGTCTCGTCCAGGCGAACGACTTTCGTCTGCCGGCCGTCCAGGGCTCCCTCGGCTTCGCTGGCCAGCTCACGTGACCGGGTGACGAGGAATTCGATCAGATGGTTGCGCAGAGGGTAGTACTGCTCGTGTTTGTGCAGGCTGTCCCTGCTGCGATTCTCGGGCAGCGTGTTGACGACGATCTCGGCGACGCGGGCGTTCGGGCCGTTGGTCATCAGCAGGATCTTGTCGGCGAGCAGCAGGGCCTCGTCCACATCATGCGTGATCATGAAAGTGGTTTGCTTCGTGCTCTTGCAGATCCCCATCAACTCGTCCTGCAGGGAACCGCGGGTGAGGGCGTCGAGCGCGCTGAACGGCTCGTCCATCAGCAGGATTTGCGGTTCAATGGCCAATGCCCGGGCGATCCCCACGCGCTGCTTCATGCCGCCGGAGAGTTGTGCGGGCTTCTTGTCATGGGCGCCGTCGAGATGCACCATCCGCAGATATTTTTCGCACTGGTCCTGAACCTGCGCCTTGCTCCACTCCGGGAATCGAGACGTGACCGCGAGCCGGATGTTCTCCAAGGCGCTCATCCACGGCATCAGGGCGTGGCCCTGGAAGATAACGGCGCGGTCCAGGCTCGGGCCGGATATGGCCTGACCGTCGATGATGATGACGCCGGACGAGGCCTCGTCCAGTCCGGCGAGCGCGTTCAGGATCGTCGACTTGCCGCATCCGGAATGGCCGATGATGCAGACGAACTCGCCTTCCTCGATGGTGAACCAGATATCGTCGAAAACGGTGAGCTCGCCTTTGCCCGACGGTTCCGGGAAGCGTTTGGCCAGGTTTTCCACACTGATGAGGGGGTTGCGCATGGTATTCCCTATTGTTGTCGGTTTAGTCGGCATAGGCGACGGCAGCCTGGACGCGGCCCATGAGTTGGTCGAGCACCATGCCGATAAAGCCGATGAAGAGGATCGCCGCGATCACATTGGTGATCGACAAATTGTTCCACTCGTTCCAGACGAAGTAGCCGATGCCGGTGCCGCCAACGAGCATCTCGGCCGCAACGATAACCAGCCAGGCGATACCAATCGAAATGCGCATCCCGGTGACGATGGTCGGCGCGGCAGCGGGCAGGATGACTTTCCAGGCGGTGCGGAACGGCCCGAGTTCGAGCGTCTTGGCGACGTTCAGATATTCACGCCTGACCGCTCCGACGCCGAAGGCGGTGTTGATCAGCATAGGCCAGAGCGAGCATATGAAGATCACGAAAATCGCGGAACTGTTGGAGTCCTTGATCGTGTACAGCGCAAGCGGCATCCAGGCGAGCGGCGAAATCGGCTTCAGCAATTGGAAGAAGGGATCGAGCGCCTTGTAGAACAGCGGGCTCATCCCAATGACGAAACCGAACGGGATGGCGACGAGCGCTGCCGCCCCGAACCCCAGCGCGACCCGGCCGATCGAATAGGCAAGCTGGATGCCGATACCCTTGTCGTTGGGCCCGGCGTCGTAGAAGGGGTCTGTCACATGCCGGACCAGCTCATCGAAAATTGCCATAGGCGCGGGGAAGGCGGACTGGCCCTTCGCCTGCGGCCCCAGAAGGGCCGCAAGCTCGGGGTCCATGTTGGGGGCCGTGCCGGTGCTGCTCTCGATGGCGAGTTGCCAGACGAGAACAGTTGCACCGAACAGGATAAAGGAGAGTAGCGCGGCTCTGGCGGTGAGCGGAAGCGTGGGCTTCATGCCTACACGCGTCCGATGGAGAAGGAGGCGGCGTATGCCTCCGCTTTTTCCGGATCGAACTCCTTGCCCATGATCGAGTACTTTTGGTAGGTCGATTCCGGCGGAGTGAGGCCCATCTCCGTCATCACTTCCTTGGCGCGGGTTGCCAGATACACCTGTTCCGCGACGGCCTTGTAATTGACGTCGCCCTCGATATAGCCCCAGCGCTTCATCTGCGTCAGGATCCACACCGCCATGGAGTGATAGGGGAAGGGGTCGAAGTCGATACGGTCCGGCACCTTCTGAATGCCGCCGAGGCCGTCGGCGAAGGTGCCGGTCAGCACCTGCTGCACGACGGTCTCCGGCTGGTTCAGATAGTTCTTCGGCGAGATCGCCTTGGCGACTTCCTTCCGGTTTTCCTGTTTTGAGGCATACTGGGTCGCGTCGATGATGGCCTTGTACAGCGCGATGAATGTATTGGGCATTTCGTCGACGAATTGCTGGCTTGCGGCGAAGGCGCAGCAGGGGTGACCGTCCCAGATTTCCTTGGTCAGCTTGTGGATGAAGCCAACACCGTCATAGACCGCGCGCTGATTGAAGGGATCGGGCGCCAGATAGCCGTCGACATTGTCGGCTGCCAGGTTCGCCACCATCTCCGGCGGCGGCAGTACGCGGATCTGAATATCCTGGTCCGGGTCCAGCCCGTGCTCGGCGACGTAGTAGCGCAGTAGGAAATTGTGCATGGAATAGTCGAAGGGTACTGCGAACTTGAAGCCCTTCCACATCTTCGGGTCGTTCTTGTCCTTGTGTTTGGAGGCCAGCGTGATCGCCTGACCGTTGATGTTTTCCACCGCGGGCATGGTCCAGGGCGTTGCGTTGGAACCCGAACCGACTGTGATCGCCAGAGGCATCGGCGTCAGCATGTGCGAGGCGTCGTATTCGCCATTCATCGATTTGTCGCGTGATACTGCCCAACCGGCGGTCTTGATGACATCGACGTCGAGCCCATACTTTTCGTAGAAGCCCATCGGCTGCGCCATGATGATCGGCGTGGCGCAGGTGATCGGCACGAAGCCGACATTCAGCTTCGACTTCTCCAACTTCGCGCTGGCTTCAGCTGCAAGCGCCTTGGCCGCGCCTAGGGGAAAGACATCGGCGATTGCCGCTGCCGCGGTCGAAGCGCCGACCGCGCGCAGGAAGTTGCGCCGCGCCATGTCCGTGCCGAAGACCGCCTGGACGACGGCTGTCTCCACAGATTTGACGAGAATGTCTTCGGTGGACTCATTTCCGGCATCAGATGTCGTCGCTTCCGCGGCGTCGTGTTCCGCTTGCGACGAATGGCTGCCGCAACTGCAACCGGATCCTAATGTTACGTCGGGGTCGTAGGGGTTCTTCGTGATACTCATCTGACACCTCTTGATGATGTTGTGCCCCTCGTTGGTGAGGGTTTCCCATTACATCGCAAGGAGTGTGCCAGTTGGGGGGAAGTAATTTATTACTTAGTTTCAGCATGTTGTGAAAATTCTATAAGAACGGGAAACGATCAAAATTTTTGCAACGCAAAAATAATCGCATAATTATTATGCAAATTCTGTGGTGCTCAAAAATTAGACAGATGGCGTTTTGCCACGTTCCGCTAAGCGTTTCAGGCTGCGATGCGGGGCGTTCCCATCTGCAGGATTTCCCGCGTCTCTTCGACCGTCGCCGGTTCGCGGCCCAAGGCGCGCGCCTGTTCGACGACTTTGGCGATGATATCCGCGTTGGTCGGCGTGCCGCCGAGCTCCAAATAGGGGTAGTCGCCGAGACCGATGGAGATATGACCCCCGGCCTTTATGACCTTTTCGGTCAGCAGCAATAGATTGCCCTTGTAGTTCATCGCGGACCACAAGACGTTGCGGTCCTTCGGCAGAAAGGTGGTGTGCGCGTCGAGGCCTTCTGGCGTGCCGGGATGCCCGGCCAGCGAGGTGCCGTCGGTCATGCAGAGCAGGACGATGGCCGGTTCGGTGATCACGCCCATCTTCATGAAGGCTTCGATCTGTCTTGTGAAGCTGATGTTCCAGGATACGAGATACTGCTTCAGCTGATGATGCTTGATGCGGTCGGCGAAATGCATCAACGTTTCGGTCGAGTTCTCATAGACGAGATTGGTCGTCGTGTAGGTATTGTTCTCCGGGTCCCACCAGTCGACATTGACCGAACCGATATCCATCGGCGCGAAGTCCGGCGCGGTCTCCGGGCGTTTCATCATTTCCTCGACCGCCGCGAAGCGTCCCATGGCGTCGGCATCGTTCGCCACATAGCCCAGGGTCGGATGCACCAGGATCGGGCACTGCGCGCGGATGCCGGCATTGGTTTGCAGATAGAAGGCGGCGTCATGCTCCGCCTCGCCGGTCGCGGTGCGGCCATGATAGTGAATGATCGACGCGCCTTCGTCGTAACAGGCTTTGGCGTCGCGAATGATTTCCGAGGGCAGGAAGGGCACGTTCGGGTTCTCGTCCCGCGCCGCCAGCTCGTTGACGCGCGCTTCGATAATGATCTTGTCCATGGCGTGCCCTCCCGGTCTGGGTGTCCGTTATGGCCGATACGATAACCCAGAACACTCGTGCGCGGAAATCTTCGGCACCACGGTCTCCACCAACAAAAGCTGTCATCCTCGGCTTGATCGAGGATCCATGCCACGGTGATCCCTTACGGCGGTTCGAAAGTCTGACTTTATATGTCCGGCGCGAACTTCAATTGGAACGGTGGCCTTTCGGACGGCGGGCTGGATCCTCGATCAAGTCGAGGATGACGGGGTGGGGGGAGTGTGATTGCCTCGTGTTCCGGCTCTAAAACGGCACCGACCCTTTAACCGTCGTCCGCCACATCAACCGCCGTTGCGGCAGGTCGTAGTCGATCATGGCTTGATGCTGCGCCGTGCAATTGTCCCACACGACCACATCGCCGACGCGCCAGCGGTGGCGGTAGACGAACGCCGGCCGGGTAATGTGATCGGCCAGCGCACCGATCAGCGACAGCGCTTCGTCCTCTTCCAGCCCGACGATGCCGGTGCAGTCGTTGCGCATGACGTAAAGCCCCTTGCGCCCGGTGCGCGGATGGGTGCGGACGATGGGATGCTCGACCGGCGGGTACTGCGCGATGGTCTCCGCGCTGATCGGTCGGCCGCGCTTGCGGCCGCGGAAGTCGAAGACGCCCTTGAGCCCGTCGAGTTTGCGTTTCATCGCATCGGGCAGCGTTTCCCAAGCCGCTGCCGTGTTCGCGAACTGCGTGTCGCCGAGCGCGAGGCCGTTCAGTTCCGGGACCTCGATCGCATGTAGCATTGTCGCGCGCGCCGGCTGCTTGGCGTAGCACATATCGGTGTGCCACTCGCTGCCCGCCCGCGGCGTGCCGATCAGGCGGCCGCTCTCGGTGATGTTGGAGATGAGATAGATCTCCGGATTGCCGTCGATGCCGAAATCCTTGGCGTTGTGGTTGATCGCCACGTCGCCGAATTGCGCGCTGAAGGCGACCTGCTGTTCGGGTGTGATCTTTTGATCGCGCAGGATGATGACGCCATGCGTGTCGAGAGTGGCCTCGATCTCAGCAAAGATCGCGTCGTCCAGTGGCCGGACGAGATCGACGCCGCGGATTTCCGCGCCGATACCGGCATTCGTGGGAACGATTTCCAGGCTCATCTCAAATTTCTCCACCGGATGGCCTTGGTGTTGCGTCTGGCTTGACGCTATGAGCATAACGCATCGCCGTCCACCCCCACCTTGATCCTCCCCCCTCAAGGAGACCTCTGCGAAATGGGTAGCAACTTTGTCGAAACGGTGATTCTTTAGAGTGATCGCTATGACGGAGGTCTTGATGGGTGAGAAGCGGGTTGGTGAGGGTGGCTTTGCGGATGCGTTTGTGGCGCCGGGTGCGGGTTCGAATAAACGTCTGGAGCGTATCGAAGGTCTTTTCGACTGGTCTCGCTTCGAGAAGCTCCTGAAGTCGGTTCGCTCGAAGAAGGGGCGCAGAGGGTATCCGGCGCTGTCGATGTACAAGGCGGTTTTGCTGCAGCAATGGTATGGTCTTTCCGACCCGGACCTGGAGGAGGCGTTGGGGGATCGTCTGTCGTTCCGACGGTTCTGCGGGTTCTCGTTGAGCGACGAGACACCGGACGAGACGACGTTCGTGCGCTTCCGGGCGGCGCTGGCAGAGAGGAAACTGACGGCGAAGCTTCTGGCGGAAACGAACCGGCAGTTGGAGCGTCACGGGCTGATGCTGAAGACGGGCACACTGATCGATGCCACCCTGATCGAGGCTTCGGTCAGCCGGCCGTCCGGTGTTTCCGGCGAGCGTTCGGCGCTCGATCCGGATGCCGATTGGACGCGGCGCGGGCGCACGGCCTATTTCGGGTACAAGGCGCATATCGCCGTCGATCAGGGCTCCGAATTGATCCGCGATGCGATGATGACGTCGGCCAAAACCTATGAGAGCGAAGTGGCCGACGCGCTGATCCAGGGCGACGAGCGGGCGGTCTATGCTGACAAAGCCTATGAGCACAAGGAGCGCCGCCGGCGCCTCAAGGCGAGGGGCATCAAGGACCGGATCATGCACCGCAGCCATAAGAACCAACCGGCGCTGCCGCACTGGCAACAGGTCCGCAACCGCCTGATCTCCCCGATCCGCGCTAATGTCGAGCGCCTGTTCGGAACTCTGAAGCGGTCTTACCGATACCGCCGGGCCCGATACAGGGGGATGCAGAAGAACCAGTCCCACCTTCATCTCCTGTGCATCGCCATGAACCTGAGACGTGCCGAAACTCTTATGCCCTGACACCGTCCCTTGCCGATCTCGTCAAGAGCGTCCCAAAACCCAACGCGAAAAACCGCCAAACCTATGCACCAACCTCCAAACCCAACGATTATCTCCGATCCTGAACCCGTTTCGCAGAGGTCTCCTCAAGGGGGAGGAGAATATCCCGTTGATCCGCTTTAATTATCCCTTCCCCCCTTGTGGGCTGAAATGTCCATCACAGGCATTTCAGGGTTAGGATGGGGGGTATCACCGACACATTCCGTCATTCGCCATATCTTCAGCGCAATTGAAGAAGCTTTCAGTGATTTTCATTTGCGTTTAAGCCGCGCGCCTTCGAAGTTACCATCAGATATGCCGTACCGGCATTTTGGGAGGAGAGGTCATGCCCGAATTCACGCAACCGAACATCCTGTTCATTCAAGCCGATCAGATGACGGCGTTCGCGCTTGGTCAGTACGGCAATCCGCTGGTGAAGACGCCGAACATCGACCGGTTGGCGGAAAGCGGCGTCGTGTTCGAGAACGCCTATTGCAACAACCCGATCTGTGCCTCGTCGCGATTTTCGATGATGGCGGGGCAGCTGTCGTCGAAGATCGGCGCGTACGACAATGCGGCGGAGTTTCCGGCTTCCATTCCGACCTTCGCGCATTATCTGCGCGATCTCGGCTACCGCACCTGCCTGTCGGGCAAGATGCATTTTGTCGGCCCGGATCAGCTGCACGGTTTCGAGGAACGGGTGACGACGGACATCTACCCGTCCGATTTCGGTTGGACGCCGGACTGGCTGGCGGAGGGGCATCAACTGCCCCCGTCCGGCATGTCGATGCGCTCGGTCGTTGAGGCGGGTATCTCGGCGCGTTCGCTACAGATCGATTACGACGAGGACGTCTGCTATCAGGCCGAAGTCAAGCTGTGGGAGTACGCCCGTGCCGCGGAGCAGAAGCAGTTCTTCCTGGCCGCCTCCTTCACCCACCCGCACAATCCGTTCACGACGCAGCAGGAATTCTGGGACCTGTACGATCACGACGAGATCCCGATGCCGACCGTTCCCACACAGCCGGTCGAGGAACGCGATGCCTGGTCGCAGCGCTACTACTATCTGATCCGCAACGACGAACACGACGTGACCGATGCCGACGTGCGCAACGCGCGGCACGCCTATTACGCCATGTGCTCCTACATCGATCACCTGATCGGCCGATTGCTGAAGGTGCTCGACGACAGCGGGCTCGCCGACAACACGGTCATCCTGTTTACCTCCGACCATGGCGACATGATCGGTGAGCGTGGCATGTGGTACAAATTCAATCCCTACGAAGGGTCGATCCGGGTACCGCTGCTGGTCAGCGCACCGGGCTTCGTCAGCGGGGTCAAAGACCCGTCGCTGGTCTCGTTGGTCGATCTGCTGCCCACATTTCTCGACCTGGCGACGGACGGCAAGCCGCCGCAGCCGATCGACCCAATCGATGGCCGCAGTCTCGTGCCGTTGCTCAGCGGTCAGCAGGCGGGCTGGCAGAACGACGTAATGGTCGAGTTCACCGCCGAGGGCACCTTCGCGCCGGCGCTGATCCTACGGAAGGGGGCGTATAAATACGTCTATTGCGAGACCGATCCGGGTATGATGTACGATCTGGAGAACGACCCGCACGAACTCAACAATCTCTGCGAGGATCCGGCGCATAGCGACCGGGCGCAAGAAATGCGCCGCGACGTGCTGGGCCGATGGGACCCGGTGACCTTGAAGGCGGACATCATCGCCAGCCAGCAGCGCCGCCATTTCCTGCAAAAGACGATGCAGGCCGGCGCCGCGCCGATGTGGGACTTCCAGCCCCATTGGGACGCCTCGAAACAGTACCTCCGCTCCGGCAATAGCCCGACCCATGTGAAGGGGCTGGCACGCTTCCCGTTCGTCTCGCCGAAACTGCCGGACCATCCCCGCGAGGCATGATAACGCGCAAGGACAGGGATGCCGCGCTGCCGGGTTACTTCCCTTCGGCCTGGCCGGTCGAATGCGGCGGGAACCGACGGCAGAAGGCGGCGCATGGCGGCCTCAATGCGCGTGGTGCGACGGCGACCGCGACCACCCAGACCAACGGCCGCTGGAACGTGATGATGATCCGGCGCGGCGACGGCGAGCTTTATCTCGGCGGCACGCTGCCCGCGTTCACGGGACCGCCGCCCTTTGGTTGGTTACAGAAGCTGGATCCGGAAAGCCTGGAGGTGATCGCCGAGTCACCGCAGCTGCCGTGCGGCGAGCATGTCTGGTGCGGTGCCACCGCCGCCCACGCGAACGGTGACATCTACAAGGTCAACGGCTCATATATGCATCGGCTCGACCCGGAATGCGGTGTGGTTGCGGAAAAACGGTTGCCCGTCGATCAGGCGCATAACGGGCTGTTGATCCTGTCGGACGGCAGTATCGTCACGAAGGATCTGCGGCTGGCGGGGCAGGGGCCGTCTACCGTGACCCGGCTTAGTCCCGACTTGGAATTGCTCGGACCGCCGCTCGCCCTACCGGAAGGATCGATGGGCCGCATCGCCAGCGACCTGACCGAAGACGGTGAGTTCATCTATATCCCGGGCATCGAGCATGTCTGGCGCATCCGGGTCGCGCCAGACCGCTTATTCGTGGACGAAGACTGGTCGCCGCAATACCGAACGGCAGGCGGCGATCAGGGATTGTCCTGGGACGGCTGTATTTCCGAGGGCGCGCTCTGGCTGATGGACAATGGCGACATCGACTCACTGCGCGCGATCTATGGACAGCACCCCAATGGCCGCGATGCGCCGAACGAAAAATTGAGTTGGCGCCGGCCCGCACCGTGGCGCGGACGCCAGCGGTTGCTGAAGGTCTGCCTGGAAAGCGGGTCGATTGCTGAGATCGCACCGTTTGAAAAGCAGGGCGGCGGGATCATCGCACCGCCGGTGCATGTGCCCGAACACAACATCTGTATTGCGTGGGACAGCATCAATGGCGGTCTCGCGGGTATCGCCACCGATGAGGCGAGTTTGCGGGTGGCGTGGACCGTCGATGCTCGGCCCTCCCTGCAGCCGGTCGTGTTCCCGGAAACAGCCGAACTGGTCATCAACGACTTCCGGGACGGCGACGATCAACTGATTGTCGTCGATATCCCAAGCGGTGAGGTCCTGAGCCGCGTCTGCACCGGGTCACGCGTCGCCAACGGCATGTTCCTGACCCCCGGTTGGGGTCGCGATATCTACTACTGCTCGACTTTGGCGATAAGCCGCGTTCGTTGGTTATGAGTCGGCTGTGGAGGCGCGCGGCTTGAGGGCCTCCCAAATGGTCCAGATGAAGTAGCCGAAAGAGCCGATCCCGTACGCCAGGAAGAAGTATTCGAGGCCGACGAACCAGGTAATCGGGCCGATGAGGTAGACCATATCCTCAATTTCAAAACCGGCATAGCGGGGATGGGCTACGGCTTTCGATCCGTGACGGGTTTCCGTGCGGATGCGCAGAAACAGAATGATCGGATTGCTGAGCCCCGCGGCAAATCCTAGCAGCAAGGCCCAATTCCCCAGCGGTCCATCCGACAAGCCAATGCCGATACTGATGAACAGCATCGTGTAGTTGGACGCATTGACGGCAGAGTCGAAACGCTGGCCAAACGATGAGGATTTCCCCGCTCGCCGCGCCAACTCTCCGTCGGTATGGTCGAGGAAGACTGCGATGATGAAAAGGCCCGCAGCGACATTGACCTGCACCGTTCCGCCAAGAACGAACAGTACGGCTGCGGCCAGCCCGAAGAGGAAGCTCAGCCCGGTCAGGTGATTGGGGTGAACGGGGGTGTTCACCAGCGGCTTTACGAGCAGCTGGGCGAGCCGCGTGTCCCAGGACTTAATGGCCATTCGGTGGCTATCCCTTCGATGTTCGGCGGGCACTGTACTCAAAGCCTCTCATCGCACAAGCGCAATATGCGCATGGAAAATAGCCTGGTGTACCTCTAGGATGGCCGCCGTTTCATCACCGAAAGCGCAGTATGAGAGTCGGATTACTGATCGGCCTCGCCATCGTCATCCTGCTGGTCGGATGGCAGGGTGTTACGACCATGGCCGATCGGCTAGCCGGTGCGGGCTGGGCGATCCTGTTGGTTGCCTTGTTCATTCCGCCCGATTTGATTTTGCGGGCCGCGTCCTTCCAGTTGCTGTTCCTGCGCGGCCGTGCGCCGCGCTTCGCAGATACGGCGCTCGCCATGTGGATCGGTTCGTCGGTCAACTTCCTGCTGCCCGTAGCGACGGTCGGCGGCGAATTCGTCAAGGCACGTATTCTTACGCTGCGCTCGGTAACGGGTGTCGATGCTGCCGCGTCGGTGGTGCTCGACAAGACGGTGCAGGCGCTGTCCATTCTGATCTGGGCAATCATAGGTACCGTGATCCTCGCCGTGGTGACGCCCTCGGACGAACCGATGGTCCTGGCGGCCGTCACCGGCGCGGGGCTGTTGGCGCTGGGGATCGGGGGGTTCGTCGTCGTGCAATATGCCGGCGCCTTCGGCCTATTCGCCCGGCCGGCTGCGCGCGTGTCGCGCAGCGACACATGGCAGTCCCTGGTCGAAAGCGCGGCCGATCTGGATCAAGCCATTCGCGCGCTCTACCGCCAGCCCATCGCCGTCACTGTCTCTACTATCCTGCGGGTGGCAAAGCGTGCCGTGATGGCCGGCGAGGTCTGGCTGGTCGCGTGGCTGCTGGACCATCCCATCGGATGGGAAGAGGCCATCATGTTGAACAGCCTCGCTCTCGCTTTACGCAGCGCCGCTTTCGCGGTGCCCGGCGGGCTCGGCGTGCAGGAGGGCGGATACATCATGCTCGGCGCGCTGATCGGCTTGCCGCCCGACGTCATGCTCGCCATATCGCTGGCGACCCGGCTGGGCGAATTGATCGAGGGGCTGCCCGGTCTCGTCGCCTGGCAGGTTACCGAAGGCGGGAACTATTGGCACCGTCGGCGTAAAGCGTCTCCCCAGCCGCCTTCCTGCTAAGGAAGGGGTTTTTTGCCGCGCCGTTTGTGCTGTTAACGACCGCTGAATCTGTCATAAACAGGCGCGTGTAACAGAATCCGATAGATAATTGGATCGGCTGAACTGAATGCAGTTAGAGAATTACAACGGTCTGGCGGCGCTCGTCACCGGAGCGTCGAGCGGGATAGGGCGCGAGCTAGCCTTGCGTTTGGCGAAGGAGGGCGCGCGCGTCGCCTTGGTGGCGCGGCGCGAAGCAGAGCTTGAGACACTTGCCTCGGAGATCCGTTCTGCTGGTGGCGAAGCGCTGGTGCTGCCCTGCGATGTAGCCGAGGCGGATCAGGTTGCAGACGTGTCGCGCCGCGCGCTTGAGGCGTTCGGCGACATCGACATTCTGGTCAACAATGCGGGCTATGGCGGTCAGAGTAATTTCCTCGATTGGGACATCGAGGATATGGAACGCATGATGCGGGTGAACTATTTCGGCACGCTGTATTTTACGAAGGCGCTGCTGCCGCAAATGGCAGCGCGCAAGAAGGGCTGGCTGGTCTTCATCTCTTCGGTGTCGGGCAAGATCGCATCGCCGGAAAAGAGCGCGTACGCGGCGACGAAATTTGCCATGACGGGCCTCGCAGAAGGACTCTCGCTCGATTTGGAAGTATCGGGCGCGGGCGTGCATCTGCTGACGGTGCATCCGGGCGTGGTACGCACACCGTTCTTCACGGATCAGATGCTCGAAGGCATGTCGGAAAAGACGCGAAGTTCGATGGTCGAGCCGGAGGGACTCGTCGATGCGATCTTCGGTGCTCTCGCTCAAGGGAAACGGGAGCTTACCTATCCGGGCGGATTGTCGGCCGGATATATCGTGAAGGCGCTCGCGCCAAACTTTTTACGAAAGCAAGTGTTACGCGTCACCAAAAAATAATGTCGGCGGATGAGGTCGGCTTGGAGTCTTAAGTAAAGATCGAGTTGGAAAAGTAGCTGACATGTTGGACGTAATCGTTATCGGCGCCGGGATGGCGGGGATCACGGCGGCGCGGGAACTATCGCGCGCGGGGCTCTCGGTCAAGATATTGGAAGCCCGAGACCGTATCGGCGGCAGGATCATGACCGTAGATGATTTCTGCGACGGCCTCGTCGAGGGCGGCGCTGAATTCGTGCACGGCCGCAAGGCCGCGACCATGAAGGAAGTCGAAGCGGCGGGACTGACGTTGCGCGGTTCGCCGCAAATGCGTCGCACCGCATTCAATTTGGGCGGCGGGACACGCTGGTTGCCGATTGCCTGTCTTCATCCTGGCACCTGGGCGTGTGCCGGGATGCGGGGAAAGATTACGCGCAGCGAACCGCCCGATCTGTCGGCGCGGGAATTCATGGACAAGCATGGCTACACGGGCCGCGCGCGGCAGTTGACGGAGATGACGCTCCTCCAGCATCTGCCGGGCAGTGCGGACGATGTCGGCGTCCTCGGCTGGATCGACGACGGCGTGATGGATCTTCAGAACCGGTACAACCATCGTATCGTGACGGGCTACAGTTCGCTGCCGCACAGCATGGCCAAGGATCTCGACATTCGACTCAACACCGTTGTCGAAACCGTCATCTGGAATGGCGAGGGCGTGCGCCTCCAGTTGCAGGGCGGCGAGGAACTCGAGGCGCAGGCGGTCATCTCTACGTTGCCCGTGGGTGTTCTGAAAGCTGGCGCCGTCCGCTTCGAACCCGCGCTGCCGGAATCCAAACAGTGGGCGCTGGCGCATATGGAAGCGGGGCCGATCACCAAGATCCTGATGCATTTCAATGAGCAGTTCTGGCCGCGCTGGATGGAAATGGCGGCGTCCGCTACGGGCCCCGTCAATCTCTACTGGACGTCCTTCAGAAATATGAAAGACCGGCCGGCAGCGCTGACCGGTTATTGCATCGGGCCGCGGTCGACCGCGCTTTCGGAAGAGAGCGACGACAAAGCGACCGAGATCGTCATGGATGACCTCAAGCGCATGTATCCCGGCGCCGACCCGCATCGCGCGCTGGCTGATATCCGTTTCGTGAAATGGGGCGAGGACCCCTTCGCCGGTGGTGGCTATACCTATCTGCGTCCCGGCGGGCGCGGCGCGCGGGAAAAGTTGCGCGCGATGGATACGGGCGCGCTCTTCTGGGCCGGAGCCGGCACCGAGTCGCGCCCGGTTTCCGAACTTGTCGAGACGGCCTACCTGAGCGGGTTGCGTGTCGCGGATGAGGTGCGTGCGGCGCTAAAGCAAAAAAATCAGCCAATTCCCATGGAGGCGGCTGACTAATCGTCAGCGACGCGGCTCAGCGCATCGAACAACGTGTCGAGGAACACCTGTCGGTGATGCGCGCGGCGCTGCACCAGCGAGAGCCGGCGCTGCAGCGCCGGGGAGCCGAAGGGAACGGTGTAGAAATCGTCCTGGAACCGCTCGCGGATCGAGGAGAGCGGCAGGATTCCGACGCCGAGGCCGCGCATGATCATCATCTGGAAGGTTTCCAGCGTGTCGAGCTCCATGATCGGGTCGACCTTGATGTTCCGCTTCGTCAAGGATTCCTCGACCATGCGGCTGACTTCGGCCTTGCGGTTGAAACTGATGTAGTGATTGCCGTTCAGCAGCTCGACATCGCTCAGCCCCGACTGATCGCGGGCGGCGAGAACCAGCATCGGCTCGTTCAGTACGGGGCGGCTCAACAACTGTGGATCGAGATCTTTTGGTTCGGTCACCAGGGCGGCATCGAGGCGTCCCTGGGAGACGAGGTTGACCAACTCATCCGTCAGATTGGATTGAACGCGGACCTGCAGATGACGGTACGTCTTGCGCAGATTATCCAGAGTCTCCGGCAGGATGAACGAGGCGCCGGGAATGCTCCCGATATGGATCGAACCGGCGAGTTGGCTGGCGACCGGCGAGGAGTCGAGGAGTTGGTCGTAGAGCCGGACGATCTCGCGGGCCTGTTCCAGCAGCAATAGGCCGGTGTTGCTGAGACGCGGCGGCCTCACGGAGCGCTCGAATAAGTCCAATTGCAGAGTCTCTTCGAGGCCCTTCATCTGCATGCTGACCGCGGACTGGGTAATCGACATTTTCTCGGCAGCCGCATGAAAGCTGCCGGTTTCCGCGATGGCGACGAAGGTTTTCAATTGTCTGAGCTGCATGCAGCTACTTAAGTATAATTGAAGAAAAACTTCAATATCATTGTTTTGACTGAAGATAGGAGTGGCGCTACCGTCGTTCAGGAGCAGATCGCCGCGCCGTCTTCCGGCGCGCGCAACGATGGGGCTGGGACATGACAGAGTTGGATGCCAACGCCGACCTGCTGAAACGCCAACGCGATATCATCTCGCGCAAGGAACTGAAGCCGTTCACCAAACGCAGCGACGGGCCCGGCCTGATTTATTTCGGCGGTCTGCTTGCGTGCATTGGTGCGACGGGCGCTCTGATCTATTTCGCGGACGGGACGGCGTGGCTGTGGCCGGCGATGCTGCTGCACGGCATCATGCTGGGCCATCTATTCGCGCCGCTGCACGAATGCAGTCACGGCACCGCTTTCAAAACGCGCTGGCTGAACGAGGCCGTGTTGTGGTTCTGCGGCATCGTCACGATCTGGACGCCGATCTATTTCCGCTACGACCATGCAGGACACCACACCTATGCGCAGATCAAGGGCAAGGATCCCGAGTTCGTCCTGCCCAGCCCGCGCACTCTGCTGGGCTATCTCTACTATGTCTCCGCGGTGCATCTCTGGGTCAAAAATTTTGGCTGGCTGTTCCGCCATGCCGCCGGGACCATGCATCCCTTCAACCGTCAGTTCGTGCCGGATGTGGAATTGCCGCGCATCTATTTCGAGGCTCGCCTGATGCTGTCGATCTACGCGGCCCTGCTCGCTATTTCCGTTGCCACTGGCTCCTGGATCGTTGCGATCTACTGGTTCATTCCGACAATCATTGGCGTTCCCATCGCCCGCATGATCCGGGTGGCGGACCATACCGGCTGCACTGAAGGCGCGGATTTGCGCACCTATGCCCGAACGGTGACGACGGATCCAATCACGCGGTTCTTCTGCTGGAACATGTCCTATCACTGCGAACACCACCTCGCGTCGTCCGTGCCGTTCCATCAACTCCGCGGTTTGCACGAGAAGATCGGCCATGAGCTGAACCCGGTCGACAAGGGCTACATCGCGGTGCAATGGGAAGTGCTCACCAAACATCTGTCCGGCATCGTCTCGCCGAAGCAATCCGTCGCCCCGGCCGAGTAGGGGAGCGCTCAATGTCGGATGGCTGGCACTACGCGATCGACGCGGACGAGGTCGAAGAAGAAGACGTCATGCCCGCCGAAATCGACGGCCGGGAAATCGCGATCTATTGCGTGGAAGGCGAATTCTACGCCTCAGTGGACCGCTGTACCCACGGCGACGCGCAGCTTTCCGAAGGCATCGTGATCGATGACGTTATCGAATGTCCGCTGCATCAGGGCCGCTTCTGCGTGCGCGACGGCCGCGCACTCAGCCCGCCCGTCAGCGACCCGATCGCGACCTTCCCGACCAAGGTCGAGGACGGGAAGGTCTACGTCCAATTATCAAGTGGGTCGCCTACTGCTTAACCCGCTTTCCGCTTTGGGAGAGGGGCGCCACTCGCAAGGTAAACGCCGGCGGTAATGACGACGATCCCGGCCCAGTCCGTGGGTGTGGGAAATTCGCCGAGGATCGGTATTGCAAAGAGTGCAGCCATCGCGGGACCGAGCGCACCAAAGGCAGCGGCGTTCGAGGCTCCGAGAAGACTAACGGCCCTTCCGTACAGGAAGAGCGAAACGATCATCGTGAGAACGCCCTGATAGAACCCTTGGAAGACCAGATCCCCCAGCGGCGCGTCGAGTAAGTCGTCTTCCAAGAATACGATATAGATCGGCAGATAAAGCAGCATCGACGATACGGCGGCAATGGCAACGGCGTGCAGCGCGTCCAGCCGGGCGCGTCTTATCGACACTGTGTAGCAGGCCCACAGAAACGCGGCACAAAGAAACAGCAGATGACCAATACTTTGCGTGCCAACGTGTGTGAAGATCGCAAGGCCGGTAATGGCGAACACGCCGGACAGAATCAAAATAAGACCGATTTTTTGCCCAGGGGAAACGGCTCCCCAAGGATAATCGTCGCGAGGAGAGCGACAAACAAAGGCATCACACCGGGAAAGAGCGTGCCGCCATGCACGGCTGGCGCATATAGCAGCCCAATTCCCACAGCGAGAACCATGGGCGCGCCCCCACCGACGGCGAGGGCGATGAATCCAATCCAGCCCAGACGCTCAAGTGCGATACCGCGGCGAAAAACAATCGGCAGTAGGATCAATCCGGCTACGCCGAAGCGAAGCGCGGTAAGGTCCGATGCCGTGAGGGTTGTCGTCACCCCAAGCCGCATCACTACGATCCAGCCAGCCCAAATGCTCACGGCCGAGACGGCGTATATGGCGCCGCGAAGGTATTGCGGTTTTTCGGCATTGTTTGCGCCTGAGCCCACCATCGGATGCACAGCCCTATCCAAAATATTCTTTATAAGGTAATTTATCCCCTATAGAGGATGCTATGCAAATGTCAGCAGCGCTTGATATCGCCGCCCTGGGCCGCAGGATTAGGAATCTCCGGAAACGGCGCGAACTTTCCTTGCAAGCGTTGTCGGAGCGGTCCGGCGTTAGTACCAGCATGCTCTCCACCGTCGAGCGGGGAAAAAGAATCCCCACAATCTTGATCTTGAGTCAGATCGCGACGGCTCTCGATACCAGTATTGCGCGTCTTGTGGACGAAGAAACCGGCCCGCGCGTCGTTATCGTGCGGGCTGCGGAACAACGGGTGATAAAGGACCCAGCAGGTATAGAGCGCCGCACCCTTTCGCCCGTATTACCTGGCGTCGAATTCGAAATGATGCGAACGACCATGGAACCGGGAGTCGATGCCGGCACGTTTCCGGCACATCGCGCGGGATCGCGTGAATACCTGGCAGTTGAGCAGGGCACGTTGATACTGACCCTGGCCAAAACCATTTACGAACTTCATGCGGGCGATAGCATCTACTATGAGGGCGATTGCTCTCACGGCTATCGCAACGACGGCGATGTGCCATGCACATATTATCTGGTCATGGATATCGCCGCGTCACGGTGACAGCGGTCATTAGGTGGCCGCCCCTGATGGCGTATGTTCGCTACTCGTCTGGCCTGCCATATGCCCGCTCCACTTTGGCGATCCGGATCATGTAGTGATCGTACCAAGCGGTGCGTCCTTTTTCCTTGGCGATCAGATGTTCGGGATCTCTCGCCCATTGCTGTATCGTTTCGAGATCGCGCCAATACGATACGGCGACTCCCGAGCCGTCCGGGTTGCGGGCCGGCTCGATGCCGAGATATCCGTCATAGGCACTGGCAAGTTCGAGCATGCGCAGTGTCATCTTCTGATGCTCGGTGTGGTCGGTGTCGGCGTTAACCGATGTAAAAATGACGGCGTAGTACGGCGTTTCCGGCGTATCGGAGATATAAGGCATGATTATCGCTTTCGCATAAGTAACAGGCGCGGGCGCGCCGCCCGCGAATTCAACCGGCAAGGCGAATGGACCTCGCGGGGAGCGTCAGCGATGCGATATGGGTGGCCGGACGAAAGCGCCTACGGACAGTCGGTATGCCATCATCATCCATAGATGGATGGTTAAGCCACGACGTTCAAGCCCGCGCCAGCGGTCCGCGCAACAGCTGGCCGGGCAGGGCGCCGGTGTGCTGGTTCTCCTTCAGCACGGTCTGGCCGGCAACGACGGTGGCCAGCATGCCGTCGGCGTACTGCTTCAGGCGCTTCGAGCCTGACGGCAGGTCATGCACGACTTCCGGCATCCGCGGCTCGACCTTGTCCGCATCGAATACGGTGATGTCGGCGGTCATGCCTTCGCGCAACAGGCCGCGGTCGTGGAAGCCCCAGTTGGTGGCGGTATCGTAGGTGATCATCCGCACGGCTTCCTCGAGGGTGAAGGCTTCGCGTTCGCGCACCCAGTGGCTCAGCAGATGCGTTTGCAGCGAGCTGTCCATGATCTGCGAGACATGCGCGCCGGAATCGGAGAAGGTCACGGTCGAGCGCGGGTGCTTCATCAGCGCCAAGGCGTCGTCCTGGTTCTCGTTCGCCAGCGGCTGACGGAAGAAAGCCTTTAGATCTTCCTCGATCGCCACTTCGATCATGGCGGCTGCCGGCGTGATGCCCCGTTCCTCGGCGATCTGCGCCAGGCTTGGATGCGGCAGTCGGATCTTATCGATGTGGTAGAACATGTCCCACTCGGGCGGCCGCGCCTCGGCCCCGACCACTTCCGGCCCGTCATAAGGACGGTCGGCGACATCGATCAGTTTCTGTTTCAGTGCCGCGTCGGATTTCAGTTTTGCCAACTGTTCGTCGAGCGGCAGTTTGCGGAAGTCCTTCCAGACTTCCCAATTGTCGAATGGCGTCGCGGTTTCGAAGGAGAGGATCGAGTTGATCTCGCGGCTGTGCACCTGGGTCCAGATACGAGCGCCCTGCAGGTTCTCTTCTTCGATAATCTCGTAGAGCGCCTTCCATTGGCCTGGGAACTTCTTACGGCTGAGGCTGCCGAACGTTACGGGGCGGCCGCTCTTCTTCGACAATTCGCCGAGGCTGCGATAGACGCCCATCATTTTCTGCATCTCGCCACGTTCCATGGCGAGCTGGAAAATACCGGCGCCGGTCTCGCCCATCGCCATCACGATGTCGCGGATTTCCTCGTCGCTGCCGACGCGGCTCGCGACAAAGCGGTCGTCGGAGGTCAGATGGCTCGGGCTGCGTGAGGTCGAGAAGCCCATCGCGCCGGCGCGTACCGCTTCCTGCACCGCCGCCTTCATCTTCTCCATGTCGTCTTCGGAGGCGTCTTCTTCGAATGCCCGCTCGCCCATCACGTAGGTGCGCAGCGCCGAATGGCCGATATAGCCCGCGTAGTTGATGCCCTTTGGCATCTTGTCGACGGCGTCCATATATTCGGGATAGGTCTCCCAATCCCAGTTGATGCCCGCCAGCATGGCGCTGCGCGAGATGTCCTCGGCACGCTCCAGGTTGCGGAAGACGAAATCGGCTTCGGATTCGCGGCACGGCGCCAGGGTAAAGCCGCAATTGCCCATCACCGCGGTGGTCACGCCGTGGTAGCAGGAGCAACTGCCAAGCTGATCCCAGAACAATTGCGCGTCCATATGGGTGTGGCCGTCGACGAAGCCCGGGGTGACGACATGCCCTTCGGCATCGATTGTCTCTTCCGTCGTCTCGCCGTTGATACGGCCGATCTTGGTGATCTTCCCGTCCTTCACGCCGACATCGCCGCGATAGCGCGCGCCACCCGAACCGTCGACAATCATGCCGTTCTTGACCACCAGATCGTAGCTCATGCTCTTCTCCATTTTGCGAGGGTCTGCATCCTTTGTCCGGACAATTCTGCCAGTTGAAGGCCACTCCTGTCCAATCGTGCCCTTAACGCGGGGCCGGATAGCCGAGGTTGCGGTCCGAAAACGACTTCATCATTATCGCAATGACGGTACGCCGGATGTGGCGAGGGTTCGTTTTCGATTGGATACGCATATGACTAAAGTGATCGATTTTTATTGGGATGTCGGCAGCACCAATACCTATTTCGCGCTCAAACTGATCGACCCGATTGTCGATGCGCACGGTGCTGAGTTGGTGATGCATCCCTTCAACCTGGGCTATGTCTTTCGGCATCACAATTATGTCCTGGCGGACGAGCCGGCGGCGAAGCATACGAACCGCCGGCGGGACCTGGCGCGCTGGGCGGAAAAGTATGCGCTGAAATTTCGGTTTCCCGACACCTTTCCGATCAAGACGAGCCGGGCCTTGCGGGGCGCTTTGGCCATGCGGCAATGGGACAAGGAGCGACCGTTCATCGACGAAATCTTTCGCCGCTACTGGGAGGCGAATGACGCGTCGATTGCAGACCATGCTGGTTTGAAGGACGTGGCGTCGTTGCTTGGCGTCGACCCGGACGCGTTCGAGCAGGCTTGTGAGAGTGAAGCCGTACGCCAGGCCTTGATCGACGCGACCAACGACGCGCTAGCGCGCGGTGTCTTTGGCGCACCATCCTTCATCGTCAACGGCGAGCTGTTCTGGGGCAAAGACCGGATGGCGTTCATCGAGGACGAGTTGATCCGCTCGGTGTAGCTCGCTCTTGATCGCGAGACTCTCGCGCGTCCTATTTGCCCCTCCGCTTCGACATCGTACACTCTTTGACTGGACAACCGCGTCGGCGAAGACCTGTTGCTGGCACACATGTTCCCCTGTGTTGTTGCTTGATGAACGGCACACGAACTGGGCTTCCTGTTCGCGTGCTTATGGCTTGAAAGTGTATGAAAACAAACAAGAAATTAAGGCTGATAATTCTAGTGCTCGGGGTTGCGTTGGTCTCGGTTCTTTCCTATGAACTGTTTTATTGGCTGACGCATGTCTACGAATTCGATGCCCGCATCAAGACAGAGCTGACCACCCTGTCGAGTCCGGTCGACGCCAATATCGAAAAAATTTACGTCAAGGAGGGCGATCAAGTCAGCCGGGGCAGCCTGCTCGTCGCACTCGATTCCGAAGTCGAGCGGCTGCGTATCGAGGCATTGAAGGTCGACCTCGCGCGCGAGCGGGCGCGGGTCACCAAACTGCTGGCGGAGAAAGACGCGCTGGAAAAGAACCTCAAGTCGCGGATCGCAACCAAGACCGAGGAGATCCGCGCGCTTAGGATCGAGCGCAAATCCATCGACGACCGGCTGAAGCTCTCGCAGAAAAACATCGATCGCTCGAAAATTTTGCATGGCAAGCAACTGCTGTCCTCCAAGCGCCTGGAAGAGGAGCAGGCGAAGGCGCTGGATCTGGCCGGGCAGGTGAATTTCGCGGCCGCCAAGGTTCGGGTGGCGGAACGCGAGCGAGATGAAATCGAAGCCTCGAAATCGAGTATCGGCGTTCTTGTTTCCGAAATCGGTATTTCCGGCATCACGATCGAGAAAATAAAAATCCTCATCAAGGAGTCGGAGGAGAAGCGGAAGCAGCGCTTCATCGTCAGCCCCATCGACGGGATCATCGACAATATTTTCAAGTATGAAGGCGAACACGCGGAAGAGAACGAGAACCTCATTCTCCTGCACGATACGAAATCGTTCTGGATCGAAGCCAATATTGAGGAGACGCAGCTTCGGCACCTGAAGGTGTCACAGAAGGTCGTCATCGATATCGATGCGTATCCGTTCGACAGTTTCACCGGGGTCGTCACACGGATCGGCAGTGTGACCACGGCGCAGATGGACCGGGGGAACGGTGACGCTCGGGCCAGCAAGGCGACCCAACGCATTCCCGTCTACATCAAACTGCTCGACCCGCCGGCGACCATCGCGCCGGGCATGCTGGTCGAGGTGAATATCCAGATCTACGATCAACTCGGGTTTTAGCTCCGGTGTCGCTGGCGAAGCTTGATTGGCGTGCAATTCTGACCATCGCGACGAGCGCAATGCTGCTTCAGCAGGCGTTCTCCTACGTCTGCCAGATCGCGCTGCCGATCCTTGCCGACCGCATCGCCGAGGATTTCGGCATCTCGCGGGCCTGGTTGGGGCTTTACTTGTTCATTCAGAATATCACTGCGATTGTCGCCGCGATGGAGTGCGGCGGCTTCATCATTCGCCTCGGCGCGTGGCGGGTCAGCCAGATCTGTCTGATCCTGATGGGAACGAGCCTGATCGTCATCGCCGGTGGAGTCCTGTGGCTGTATCCACTGGGCGCGGTGCTTTTGGGGGCCGGCGCCGTATCGACGCCCGCCAGCTCGCATGTCCTGGCGCGGCACTGCCCGCGTCATCTCGCCCCGATCATCTTTTCGGTCAAGCAGACCGGCGTTCCGGTCGGCAGCTTGATCGGGGGGCTATTGATCCCCGCATTACTCGGGCTCGGCTTCTATGTGGCGACGATCCGCGAGTCGGTTTACTTGGACGCTTATGGGGCGGCGCTCGTCGCGGCGTTGATCGTGTATTCGGTCGCTATCATGTTGCAGCCATTCCGCGGCTTCTTCGATTCCGACCGGGATCCGACGGTCCGCCCGTCCTTCTCCGGCGTCTCCGATACAATGAAGATCGTCCTGTCGACGCCGAATTTGCGCGACCTTGCCTTCGCCGCCTTCGCGTTCGGCGGGCTGCAGTCGATCTATTCCGGTTTCTTCATCCTCTATCTGATCGACGGGTTGGAATATAGCGAGATCGACGCGGGATTCACTTTTGCCGTGGCAAGTACCACAGCGGTCGCAGCCCGCATCCTGTGGGGCTGGCTGGGTAGCACCCTGGTGTCGCCGCGCATCGTGATGGGTCTCATCGGCCTGTTCGGCTTCGTCGCGGCCGTGCTCACGGCGTATTACGATTTCAGCTGGAGCCAGGGTTCGATCATGGCGGTTGCGATCCTGTACAATATTACCGGATTAAGCTGGCATGGCGTCCTGCTGGCCGAAACGGCGCGTCTGGCGCCACCGGACAAGGTGGGTGGGGTAACGGGTGGCGTGCTGTCCTTCACCAGTATCGCGATGATGATCTATCCCGCGATCTATGGCGGACTGCTTGCGGTTACGGATTCCTACGGGCTGGGGTTCCTGTTCGCTTCGGTGCCGTCGCTCGTGGCCGCCTTTATCTTCTTCCGTGCACCCGTCGAAGGACAGTGGGTGCGGATCATAATGGACGGACTGTCCTGGGGGTTGGCGCCGGCGCGGCTGCTGTATGCCTTCTCCGTTGCGCTGTTCGGCGCGGTTATTGGGGCCGTCTGGGTCTATGGGTCGCTTATACCGCCCTTGTAATGAAGAGAATGCCGACGGTCTGTGGTGAAAACTCAAAATCTTAGTAATACATTAATAATATATATTAAAATTTAAATAGTTTGGATTCGATAGTTATTTAGAAATTCAAGAAATGATAGTATAGTGATTGCAGAAATTCGGTAAACACCAAGAAAGTTTATATAAAATTGAAAGTAAATAAATTAACCCATTATCGTAACCGCAACAGCTTGTCTTGTTGCGACTGTGCAGGCCGGTTTGCAGCCATGCGATGGACGGTGCCGGGTAACTTGGGGTTGGCCAGTGATGTTCAACGGGTTCGGTGCTTCGGGTTTCACCTAGGAAGTACGCCATACTTAGAAGGGTACGGTCATGAATAAGCTTCAACTGGTTCGCCTTGCGACAGGCGGTCTTTTTGTCTTCGCGATGGGTTTACCGGCGCATGCGGCCGATGTGGCGAATTGCATGCAGCAAGCGGCGGAGAGCCCCGTTGGCTATGGGACGCAGAATTCTTCCGGTTCCGACCAGCAAACCGGTGCGCTATGGGCGGAGGCTCAGACTGACTGGCTGACCGCGCTGCGTCCTTCGCTTGAAAAGTTCGAAAATAAGCTGGATCAGGCCACCATGGACCTGCATCAGACGGAAATTGACGCTGCTGGCGCGCTGCTTAAGGCGGTAAACGCAGAGGCCACCGTAACAGATGCGCGTAACGCTCTGAACGGCGTGAATATGGAGCTTCGAATTGCGAAATCCGAACTCAAGACCCTTAAGGCATTGCCGGTAAGCCAGGAAAACGCTACGGATATCGACGATCTGGAGATTGAAGTCGCGGCGCTCCAGATCATCCTTGAAGGGGTAAAGGGCGACCTCATGCAGGCTGATGAGGAATTAACGACCGCTCGTTTCAGCGCCGCCGATGCGGAGACTGCGATCGCGCGAGCGGAAAACGTCGTCGGTCGTGCGGTGACAGCGAAAGAGCAGGTTCAGTCGCAGATCGCCCGCTACGAGGCCGAAAGTTTCGACGCGACACAAGGCGGGAAAAGCGCGTTTGAAATCGTGTCCGGACCTGACCCCAGAGATGTTGCGGCGCAGCCCTGCGCGAACGGCACCACAAAGGATCTCAGCCAAGGCGTGCGGAGGAATAAGGGCAACAACTCCTGATCTTTGACCGATAGAATAATCGGTGAATTCGAGCAGATCGGGATTGCTTGGAATCGCGTGAATCTGCTCTCAACTATTAAGGTAGAGCGAATTCACAGAACCGACCGAACCCAAGTAATCGGGTTCGATCAATCCTGATCCGCTCTAGTGGGGGGATCCCACGCCGGGGGAAAAAGTTCCGCTCCGCGATAAGAGCGATGGTACCGTTACTCCAGATTGCTCGCTCGCTGGAGAAATACGGTTCGTGGTTTTTTCCGACGACACAGATGGTTTGTTCGCGCGCTACGGTCCGGCCTATCGCTGGATGGCGACGGCGACGGGGCTGACCGCCTTTTTTACGATGGTCCTGTCCAGCACGATCGTGAATGTCGCCGTCCCAGACGTGATGGGTGCCTTCGGCGTCGGCCAGGACAAGGTGCAGTTCCTGGCAACCGCGTTTTTCGCGACGATGACGGCAAGCCTGCTGCTCAATCGCTGGATCAACGAGCGGTGGGGCCAGCGTCTGACATTCTCGGCGGCACTGATCCTCTTTAGTTTCGGCAGCGCGGTGAGCGGCTTCGGGCCGACTCTCGATTTCGTCATCGTCGGACGCATCCTGCAGGGGTTCGCCGCCGGTGCCCTGCAGCCGCTGGTCATGATGCTTCTCATGCAAGTGTTTCCGCCGGAACGGCGCGGCCTGGCGATGGGGCTGTTCAGCATGGGCATCGTCGCCGCCTTGGGGTTGGGGCCGTTTATAGGCGGCGTGGTGATCGACAATATGACATGGCGATACATCTTCCTGGCGCCGATGCCGATGGTTGTTATCGCGTTTCTGATGGGTCTGCTGTTTGTCCCTTCCATACGGTCGGCGGTTCGTACGATCCGGTTCGACTGGCTCGGCTATGCTTGTCTGTGCGCTGCACTGTTCTGCCTGATGACGGCGATCGCCAATGGCCAGCGCGAAGGCTGGATTTCCAACGAGATCGTGGCGCTGTTCAGCGTTGCGGTGGCGGCCGGGGCCGGGTTCGTCTTGTCCCAGTTCCGGCCCGGCGCGAGCCTGCTCGATATGGCGCTGTTCCGTAATCCGCAGTTCGCGTCGGCGGCGATGATTGCGTTCCTGTTCGGCAGCGGCAATTTCGCCACGATCTATGCCTTCCCGGTGTTCAGCCAGTTGGTGCAGGAATATACGGCCACGCTCGCGGGCTTCCTGATCCTGCCGGGTAGTCTGATCGCCATGGCGATCTTGCCTCTGACCGGACGCCTGGCAGACGCCGTGCCGCATCACCTCCCGATCATCTTCGGCCTGACGATCTTTGCGGTCAGCATGATGCTGATGGCGGGTGCCGATATTGATACGGTCGTGTGGAGCGTGGGGTTCTTCATCTTCATCGGGCGGTTGGGTCTGGCCTTCGTCGTGCCGTCCATGAACGGGGCGGCGCTCAGTTCGCTCCCGCCGACCCAACTCAGCCAGGGCACGGGCGCGATCAACTTCTTCCTGCTGCTCGGCGGGGCGTGCGGTATCAATACGCTGGTCGTGATCATGGAGCAGCGTACCCAGTGGCATGGCGACCTGCTGGTGGCGACGCAGACCGCCGGCAATGCCGCGACGCGCGAAATGCTGGTCGGTGTGCACGGGCTGCTGGGGGAGGGCGGCATCCCCGTCTCGCTGCATAGCCCGCTGGCCCTGGACTATCTGGGTAAGGTCGTGCATGCCCAAGCGAGTACGCTAGGGTTTCAGGACGGATTCACGGCTCTTGCGCTCGTCTTTCTGTTCGCCATTATTCCCGCCTCGCTTCTCGCCTGGACGAGAAGCCGATAGCGACGTTTGGAGTTTAGTTGATGTCCAACCCCAATGACTGCGCGGTGATTCTTTTTTCCGGCGGTCAGGATTCCACGATCTGCCTGGCCTGGGCGCTGGAGAATTTTGCTGCGGTCGAGACGATCGGGTTCGATTACGGGCAGCGCCACGCCATCGAGCTGGAGAGCCGCCAGCATATCTTCCGCGCGTTGCGGGAGGCGTTTCCGGACTGGTCGTCTAACCTGGGCGAAGACCATCTGATCGACCTCGATGTATTGAACAAGATCAGCGATACCGCCCTGACCCAGGAAGCCGAGATCAAGATGGGCGCGGACGGCCTGCCGAATACCTTCGTGCCGGGCCGGAACCTGCTGTTCCTCACCGTGGCGGCGGCGGTCGCTTACCGGCGCGAGGCGCGGCATATCGTCGGCGGCATGTGCGAGACCGATTATTCGGGCTATCCGGATTGCCACGACGATGCGATCAAGGCGATGCAGCTGGCGCTCAATCTCGGCATGGACCGCCGTTTCGTTTTGCACACGCCGTTGATGTGGATCGACAAGGCCGAATCCTGGGCGATGGCCGAGCGGCTGGGCGGCGCGGCGCTGACAGATATCATCCTCGAGGAAACCCACACCTGTTATTTGGGCATCCGCGAGACGCGCCATAATTGGGGCTATGGTTGCGGCACGTGCCCGGCCTGCGAATTGCGCGCATCGGGTTACAAGAAATATCGGGCGCAGGCGGCGTCTTAACGGCAGCCAACCACGAACCAGCTTCACCGCCGTCCACCCCCTCCCTAGCCCTCCCCCGTCGGAGGGGGAGGGAATAAGTAATGGAACCTTTTTACTAATCCCTTCCCCCCTTGCGGGGGAAGGCTAGGATGGGGGGACCTGCTCAGCGACAGGAAGCAACGAAATGCTCGACTATAAACTCTTCGACCTCGGCGAACTGCGCCTGCAGCGCGGCATGACCGTGCCCGGCGCCACGCTGGCTTACAAGACATACGGCACCTTGGCGGACGACCGCTCCAACGCTGTTTTGTATCCGACCTCATTCGGCGCGCATCACACCGATATCGAATGGCTAATCGGCCCCGGCCATATTCTCGACACCGACCGCTGGTTCGTCGTGATCCCCAACATGTTCGGCAATGGCCGGTGGCCCGAATTTACCCATTGGGATAACATCCACGCCCAGAAACGCCTGCTCGAAGAAAAATTCGGCGTCGAGAAATTGGCCATGGTCTATGGCTGGTCGATGGGCGCGCAGCAGGCGCTGCATTGGGGTGCGGTTTTCCCCGACCGGGTCGCGCGCATCTGCGCTGTCTGCGGTTCCGCGCGTACCTCGCCGCACAACAAGGTATTTCTCGACGGCGTGCGCTCGACCCTGAAGGCCGATCCGAACTGGCGTGATGGTTATTTTGCCGAACGCCCGGTGCGCGGGTTGCGCGCCATGGGCCGAGTCTATGCCGGCTGGGCCATGTCGCAAGCCTTCTACCGCGAACATCTGTACCTGCAGCACGGCTTCGCCTCGCTCGAGGATTTCTTGGTGCGCGCCTGGGAGGCCAACTATCTGCGCCGCGACGCCGACAATCTGCTCGCCATGCTCGACGTCTGGACCCGCTCCGACATTAGCGACAATGAAATCCATAACGGCGACATCGATGCTGCCCTCGGCGCCATCACCGCCAAAACCCTCATTATGCCGGGCCGCACCGACCTCTACTTCACCCCCGAAGACAGCGAGGCCGAAGCCGCCCGCATTCCGGGCGCCGAATACCGCCCCATCGAATCCATCTGGGGCCACCGCGCCGGCAACCCCATCGAATCCGACGAAGACCGCGCCTTCCTGCGCGATGCGGTGCACGGGCTTCTGGCGGGGTAGGGTGAAAAACCCATAACCTGTCGCCCTTGGGCTTGACCCACTGTTGTCCGGTTTAATTCAGTGGACGGTTTGCATGGCATTGATTCTACTGGTGACCAATCGTTTGGCGACGTTTTGGACACGGGAAAGGATCAACACCATGCGGCATGAGAATAGCGTATTTCATGATCTGATGAAGCGTGTTCCTTGGGATCGTTTTGCGGCTTTGGTGGAACGGCATGAAGCCGACAAACACGTTCGCCGCCTGAGCACGAAGGACCAGTTCATCGCCCTGCTATATGCTCAGCTTTCCGGTGCGGTGAGCTTGCGCGAGATCGTCGGCGGTCTACAGAGCCATCGTGCCCGGCTCTATCATGTCGGCGGTCGCCTTGTGACGCGTTCGACGCTGGCCGATGCGAACGCGACGCGGCCGAGCGCGGTGTTCTCGGAGCTGTTCACGGCGTTGGTTGGGCGCGCCGGGCGCGGGTTGCGGCGGACGCTTGGCGAGGCGACCTACCTGATCGATGCCAGTCCGCTTGCCTTGAGTGGCCGGGGATCGCAGTGGGCGTATTTTTCGGCCAGGGCCTGTGGCGCGAAACTGCATGTGGTTTACGATGCGGGCGCCGAACACCCGGTCTACGCGGCGGTGACGCCGGCAAAGACCGCCGATATCAAGGTGGCGCAGGAGATGCCGATCGAGGCGGGCGCGACCTATGTCTTTGATCTGGCTTACTACGATTACGCCTGGTGGGCGAAGCTCGACGCCGCGGGTTGCCGCATTGTCACCCGTTTCAAGTCGCACACGCCGCTAACAGAGGCCACCGATCGGGCGGTGCCCGAGGGCGAAGACATCTTGTCCGACCGGGTCGGCCTGCTGCCCAAACGGCAAAGGATGAGCCGCAAAAACCCCTTCTCCAAGCCCGTGCGCGAAGTCACGGTGCGGATCGATACCGGCAAGACCCTCCGGATCCTGTCCAACGATCTGGACGCCTCGGCCCGGCAAATCGCCGACCTCTATAAGCGCCGCTGGGCGATCGAGCTGTTCTTTCGCTGGGTCAAACAGAACCTCAAAATCCGGCACTTCCTCGGCCGGTCCGAGAATGCCGTGCGCATTCAGATCACCGTTGCCCTGATCGCCTATCTCTTGCTTCACCTCGCAAAAGCCGATCAGAAAACCGTCAAATCCCCGCTCGCATTCGCTCGCCTCGTCCGAACAAACCTCATGCATCGAAAGCGCATTGACCGTCTGCTCGAACCTGAACCAAACACACCTCAATGCCAAAATCAGTTGGCCTTCATATGTTAAAGAAATTAAACCGGACAACAGTGGGCTTGACCCGAGGGCCCATGGTGCGACCGTGAGACGCTTGTAATTGGCCACCCGGCTTCGACACCCACGCAACCGTCATAGGCCGCGCATCGCTTCAACTTGGGCCCTCGGGACAAGCCCAAGGGCGACAGCTTGGGGGGCAAGGATGACAAATAGGGTGTGCCGGCCATTCGGGGTCCGCCCCACTTCCGCCACCGGGTCCGGCATGACACAATACGCGGGAGCCGCGCCATGGGTGCGAAGGAACAACGAAGCGGGACAGATATGAGCAAACAGCACGTCATTTATGAGGTCAGCGACGAGATCGCGACGATCACCTTGAACCGCCCGGAGGCGCGGAACGCGCTGAGCACGGAAATGCGCGAGCAGCTCGACGAAGCGCTCAACGATGCGCGCGACCGGGCGGGCGACGATGTGAAGGTGGTGCTGATTACCGGTGCGGGCGGGGCGTTCTGCGCCGGCGGCGATGTTAAGGGCATGAACAACAGCCAGCAGGACGGCGGGGTTGAAGCCAACGCGTCGCGCAGCCGCATGCGCAGCAGCCACAGTACGATCTACAATCTGTTCCATATCGAGCTGCCGGTCATCACCTTGGTCGACGGTGCGGCGGCGGGGGCCGGCTGCAATCTGGCGCTGGCGGGCGATTTCGTGCTGGCGACGCCACGTGCGTTCTTTATGCAAGCCTTCGCGCGCATCGGCCTCGTGCCGGACTGGAGCGGCTTCTACATCCTGCCGCGCCTCGTCGGCCAGATGCGCGCCAAGGAGCTCGTCTTCTCCGGCCGCCGGGTCTATGCGGAAGAGGCCAAGGAAATGGGCATGATCTACGACGTGGTCAGCCAGGACAACGCGATGGCCGAGGCGCGCGCTTTTGCGGGTCGGTTCCGCAATGCGTCCACGACCGCGATCGGCGTGGCGAAGAACGTCCTCAACCAGTCCTACAACCAGGACCACCGCACCTTGCTGGAAATGGAAGCGGCGGGGCAGTCGATTTGCCGCGATACCGCGTTCCACAAGGAGGCCGTGCGGCGCTTCGCCGACAAGGAAACGCCGCTCTACGATTGGGAGTCGTTCGAACGCTAAATTACTGTAAGGCGGCCTTTATTTTCGGGTCGCCGAACAGCTCTTTTAGTTTCTCGCGAAAGGCGACGGGAACGACTTCGCGTGAGTGGCCTGGCGGGTTAACCGGGTGGCCGCCGAGATTGTCTTCACCTTGAATCTGCTTATCCGCTCGTTCATTGCCGTTAGCGTCGAATATACGAAGCAGAACGTTGTAAGTAAGTTTCGTATTGAAATAAGTATCCGCTTTCCATTCGTTTATCGTCAGGAAGATCGAGCGGTTTGCCTTGGCAGCAAGCAACTTGGCGCGCGCCTGAGATTCCTGATCATCCGGCGAGACGTCAATTGCCTGCCCAGTAGTGCCGCTCGCGCTTAGCGCTGCAACGACAGACGCGGAGAAATCGTCTGCCAGCGGTTTTTCTGACGCGGTCGTTACGTTGAATGGGTTGCCATAGCCACCGCGAGATAGACCAACAAAATTCGCTTCTTTATCGCCATCGACGATATAAAATCGCTGATCGTGCGTGGCAACGGCAACTTTGGATTCCGTTTTGATGTCGAATGTCGTGTCGGCCGCGTCATATTCATGCGTAACACCGACGGCGCAGCCGCCGGACAGGATGCAGATCGCGAGGATTGCCAGTAGTCGGGACATTCGCGTTTCTCCGTGATGTAGGGAAGGCTGTTGGAAGCTTATTTAAAAAAACTTCGTGTATTGTAGAGGATAAGAGACAAAGTTGTACGCCTAAAACAGAATGTCGTCATGCGATAGTGAGCAACCGAATGACAAACGCAGCCTTTGTAGATTTTTCAAAGATCGATTTTGAGAACAACTGGACGCGACCGGACGGCGCGCCGGAGGGTGTATCGGTCAAAGTGCTGGCCGGCGCCCTCGATCACGCAGCAAAACGAGGCCGGTGTACGACTCTGACCCGTTGGCGCGCTGGTACCGAAGTCGCGGAAGCGATCACGCATGAGTATACCGAAGAGGTCTATGTCATTGCCGGTTCGCTTTTGTGGCTCGACAGGGGAGGGACCGTGCGTGTCGAAGCGAACAGTTATGTCTGCCGCCCTGCCGGGGTGCCGCACGGGCCGTTCCGCGCCGACGAAGATTATCTCGCGATCGAGTTCTGCTACTACGAGGATCCGACTGCTTAGGGTGAGTCGTCGATCCCATAGCTTGAACCTGGAGCCGCACCCAGCATGCCGACCGCTTCGATCTCAACGCAGAGTTCGGGACGAACCAGCTTGCTCACTTCGATCAGGGTCGAAACGGGATAGTTGCCGGTAAAGAATTCCCGCCTGGCCTTCCATACGGCGTCCCGGTCGTTGATGTCGGTGAGGTAGATGAGCACTTTGACGACATCGTCCATGCCGCCGCCCGCCGCCTCCATCAGGTTCTTGATCTTGGTGAAGATTTCCACCGCTTGCCCATAGGCATCCGTTGATCCGATCGCGCCATCGAAGTCCTTACCACGCGCCGTCATGCCGGCGATGTAGACGTGGCCGTCGATGACCAGACAGTTCGACCAGGTGTCCTCCGGCGGTTCGCCGACCTGAGGGTGTGTAATTCTGCGCTTCGACATCTTCTTTCTCCCTGTAACGCGTTACCGCCAACCGCCGCCGCCGCTGACATAGACCGTGTCGGCGGTCATGAATTCGCAGGCGTCGGAGCACATGAACAGCACCAATTCGCCGATTTCTTCCGGGGCGCCGAAGCGTTTCATCGGCACGTCGTTGCGGAACTGCTGCATCAGCTCCGCCGTCGTATTCGCGGTGCCCTGAAACGCGGTGTCGACGGGTCCAGGCGAAATCGACAGACAACGGATGCCCTGCGCCGCAAATTCCCGCGCCACGCCCAAGGTCATGGTCAGCACCGCGCCCTTGGCCGAGGCATAATGCACCGATGCGCCCGGCCCGCCGCGCTTATGCGACATGCTGGCCATGTTGACGATCACGCCGCGCCCGGCTGCGAGCATATGCGGCAGGGCGGCTTGCATCCCGTACATCACGCCGTTCACATTGAGATCGAACGTCCGCTTCCACAGATCGTCGTCGATATCGAGGAATTTGGATCGCCTGAAAGCCGCACCCGCGGAATTGAACAGGAAGTCGACCCCGCCATAGGACGCGATCGCCTCGTCGGTCATCGCTTCGACGGCGGCACGCTGGGAGACATCGGTTGTCGTGGCAACGGCCTGTGCCCCGGCGGCCACGACCGCATCCGCGGTATCCTGCGCGCCGGTGCCGTCGATGTCGGCGCAGACGACGTTCGCGCCTTCGCGCGCAAAAATCAGCGCGGTCGCGCGGCCGATCCCGCTGGCGGCGCCAGTAATGACGATGGTCTTGCCTTGGAAATAGTCGGGTGTACGCGGCATAGTTTACCCCTTGATTGTCGTTTTTTCGTTCGCCCCGGCCATGATTGTGGACCGCGAAGCAAGTGCGGGTCCAGAGGGGTCTCCATGAGGGGGGCGGTAGCGCTCCTGCGACAGTCTCGACAGTTCCCCTCGAACTGTGATCGTGGCACACTGCACAGCATAAAAACGGTATTCTGAATTGGGAGAATGCGCGATGGGCCTGTCCGATATTCGGGGTGTCCCGACCTCCACCGACAGCCAGAAGGCGCTTGATCTTTTGGAGGTGGCGCTGGACCAGGCACTGGCGATCCGGGGCGATCCGGTCGCGGTGATCGACGAAGCGCTGGAGGCGGCGCCGGACTTCGTTTTGGGCTATTGCATCCGCGCAGAATTTCGGCTGTTGACGACGGAGCGTTCTGGCGTGCCGTTGGCCGCGCGCGACGTGGAAATGGCCGAGGCGCTGACCGGCGCCGCGAACGACCGGGAGCGCGGCCACATTGCCGCAATACGCGCCTGGCTCGAAGGCGATCTGGAAAAAGCCGTTGAGCGCTGGGAAGCGGTACTGCTGGACTATCCGCGCGACCTGATGGCGGTATTCGCCGCACACAATACGGACTTCTTCCTTGGCGAGGCGCCACAGATGCGCGACCGGTTGTCCCGTGCACTGCGCGCCTGGGATGCGGATACGCCGGGATATGGTTATGTCCTCGGCATGTATGGCTTCTCCCTGGAAGAAGCCGGCGATTTCGTTCGCGGTGAAGAATATGGCCGCATGGCGGTGGAACTGAATCCCAAGGATGTCTATGCGATTCACGCCGTCGCCCATGTCATGGAGATGCAGGGTCGCCAGGAAGACGGCATCGCCTGGATGACCGGGCGGCAGGACGACTGGGCGGTCGATTGCGGCTTCTCGATCCATCTCTGGTGGCACACCGCGATGTATCATCTCGATCTCGGGCAATATGACCGGGTGTTCGAGATCTACGAGAACGGCATTCGCAAGAGCGCCGATGGTATCTCGCTGGAGGAGCTCGACGCGGCATCCATGCTGTGGCGGCTCAATCTGCTGGGCGTGGATGTCAGCGGCCGCTGGGACGAGCTGGCGGACAAGTGGGAGCCGAGCGCGGAGGACACCTATTACGCCTTCAACGATATGCATGCGATGATGGCCTTCGCCGGCGCGGGCCGCGACATGGCGGCGGCGAAGCTGCTGGCGGCGACGGCGAGCTACGTGACCGAGCGCGGCGGCACCAATGCGCAGATGACTAAGGATGTCGGCATTCCGCTGTGCCGCGCGTTGCTCGCCTTCAGCCGTGAAGATTACGGCCAGACCGTCGACCTGCTACTGCCGATCCGCTACAAGAGCAATGTCTTCGGCGGCAGCTATGCGCAGCGCGACGTCATCGCGCTGACCCTGATCGAGGCGGCCCTGCGCGCCGGGCAGTTCAAGCTGGCGCACGCACTATTGGCGGAACGCACGGCGGTCAAGGAGACCAGCCCGATGACCTGGAAATTGATGGGCCGCGCTCTCGACGGCCTTGGCGACAAACCCCATGCGGACGATGCGCGGACCAAGGCGGAAGATCTGCTCGCCGGCGTCCATCCGATAACGCCCGTCAACACCGGTCTGCGCAGCGATCCGGTCTTCATACCCGGCGGCTGTCTGCTGTAGCCGATGACCGGCAAGCCGCAGCATATCGGCATCGTCGCGTGCTCCGCCGAGGGCGCGGCGCTGTGTTACCGGACGATTTGCACGGAAGGGCCCGAATTGCTCGGCCCGCATGCGCACCCCGAAGTGTCGATGCATACACCTTCGCTCGCGGATTATACGCCGTATCTCGACCGCGAATACTGGCCAGGCGTGGGGCGGCTTATGTTGGAGTCCGCCAAGAAGCTCGCGGCAATTGGCGCGGATTTCCTTATTTGCCCCGATAACACCATTCACCAGGCGCTGCCGCATGTCTCGCCGGCCTCGCCGCTGCCGTGGCTGCATATTGCAGAAGTCGTCGCGGAACAGGCCGCGACGCGTGGCTTTAAACGCTTGGGCCTGACCGGAACGCGCTGGCTGGTCGAAAGCGATGTCTATCCCGATGCGCTCGCGGCGCAAGGTTTAAGCTATGTCCGGCCGGCCGCCGATGAGCGCGAGGAGCTCAACCGCATCGTCATGGCCGAGTTGGTATGTGGCCGTTTCACACCGGAGGCGGTCGCCTACTTCCAGCGCGTTGTCGAGAAGATGAAGCGAGAAGGATGCGAGGCCGTCATCCTTGGCTGCACTGAATTCCCGTTTCTCATGAACGACGGGAATTCGCCGCTGCCGACTCTAGATTCCACACGCTTGCTGGCGCGTGCGGCGCTGCGGCGGGCCGTGGAGGCTCAGCATAGCGGAACGGACGGCAACGGGAAGTAGGGTTTGCTACGTTCGGGCTGACGCACGCTCTGTTGGCGGAACGCACCGCAGTGCGGTTGCTCTCCGGAACACGACAAGCGCCTATCGCGCAAGCAGCCGGTCATTTCGTATCTAGGCGATACTTCAGAAATCGAGCCCCATCGTACTCGATCTCTTCGACAAACCTGGAGCCAAGCCGCGCAAGCCCTCCAAGGTTCTTGCGCGATGGCGGCACGAGGAATGTCACGAAGGGAATTCGTTTATCGGCCTTGGCAAATTCAATCGCCTTCCTGGTGATACGCGCGCCGAGTCCAAAGTGCTCCGGCTTCAGCACCAGCCCGTAATCCCACTCGTCGCCTTCTTTCTGAAATCCGCCCCATCCGACATAGGTGCCGTTACAGAGAATCGCCCAATGACCGAGTCCATCGCGACGCCAGTACGCTTCTTTCGCTGCAACGAATTTAGTAACGGCCTGCCGGTCCCAATTGAATATGAGCAGTGGCATGTGTTCCGCGACGCGTGCGTCAGACATCTGCGCAATGATCTCGTCCGGCGAAATGTCCGGCAATCGCGCGAATGTCAGTTTGCGTTCAGATTTGATGGTCACGTTAGTGTGAATCCCGGTGAAATCGAAGCCGACATTCGCTCTAGCAAACACCCAATAGTCAAGTGCGTAGCGCGACCGCTGCAACCAGCCGTTTTCTAGCAACCCAAGGATGGCGACAACGGCACGCGTAGCGGGTAGAGTGGGCTCGCATGTGATCCATAAGCTTACGCATTCGGAAGCCATCATGCCGCAAGAGATTCCTGTCATCGACCTGTCTGTTTTCCGCGACGGCGACGCATTCGACCGCAAGCGTGTCGCTGCTGCCATTGCCGACGCCTGTGAGACAATCGGCTTTCTCGTCGTCTCCGGCCACGGCGTACCGGAAGCGGACGGTACTGCACTGCACAGGGCGGCGCTCGATTTCTTCGATCTGCCGCTTGAGGAAAAACTCACCGTGCGGCGGCCGCGCAACGACCAGAACCGAGGCTACATTCCTTATGGCGAAGAAACGCTCGCCAAGATGCATGGGCAAGTGACGCCTGCGGATTATAAGGAGGTGTTCGCCATCGGTCCCGACGATGTTCCGGACGAACCGTACTATACCTGTGATCTGGCTTATCCAGATTTCGCGCCGAACCTGTGGCCGGAGCGGCCCGCAATGCTACGCCCCGCAATGGCCGCCTATTACGAGGGCATGCTGCGGCTCGCCCGGCTGCTTGGGCACGCCTATGCGGTGGCGCTTGGCATGCCGGAGGATTTTTTCGTTGAGCGGCTCGAACGGCATTCATGCCAGCTCCGTTTGCTACACTACCCCGCACCGGAAACCGAATTCCTGCCGGATCAGTTGCGCTGTGGCGTGCATACCGATCTCGGCCTGACGACGATCTTGCGCAACGAAGCCGTGCCCGGCGGACTCGAAGTACGCACCCGCGACGGCAACTGGGTCGCCGCGCCCGCGATCCCGGACACCTTCGTCGTCAATATCGGTGACCTGATGATGCGCTGGACCAACGACCGCTGGCGCTCCACGCCGCACCGTGTCGCCATCCCGCCGGCACAAGCCCGCGCGCGCAGCCGTCGCTTGTCGATCGGCTTCTTCGTCGTGCCGAACTACGACGCGGCCGTGGAATGCATCGGGGCGGCGGGCGAGGCGGCGAAGTATCCGCCGGTGTCGGTGCGAGAGTATCGGACGGACCGATTTGCGGCGGGGGCGGGAGCGTAAGTTAGTCTCCGTTCAACCGCGTTCTCGAATAAGTGTGTAGATCCTCGTAAACCCGGCGAAACGGTACAAAGCTTATTTAGTCGGTTTCCTTTATGTTCAGCCAAACACTCAGCTCGATTGAGACAAGTTGTGCTGGCGTCCGTCCGCCTGCTGGCGGCAAGGTCTCGCCTTGCGGCCGGACCGGCGGACTCTCTTCGGAAATGCTGGTTGTCTCGTCAGTCAAACTGTGTCTCCTTCGAATCCGAGCGAAATTCGAGTTGGCGAACCGCTCATTTGAAGATTAATGTTACGTTCAAATATCTTTTCATGATTGTATTAAGTTACAGTAAATTCTTTAATAGAGGGATTTGCGGGCTCGCTCATTTTATCGGATCGCTGCTGGGAACCTCGCGCAGGCAAACTTAGGCACGGCTTGGAAACAGGGAGATGTGACGATATTGGCCTTCTACTTACAACGGTATTATCACCAATTAATTACCGGTATATCGCTTGTTTTTGCATTCGCGCTGGCGCTTTCCTCGGAAACCTTTGCAAGCCCGATGCGCGATTGGCCCGATGGCGGGACGCATGCGGCGGCGGGGGAAAGTGAAGGTATCGATCCGGTCATCCTGAAGGATGTGCATGCCGCGATCGCCAACAAGCTTCCGCTCACGCGCAGCATCTTGATCGTGCGGAACGGTAGTCTGGTCTCCGAGAGCTATTTCGGGACAGCCAACGGCTATCAGCAATACAAGGTTGCTTCGGTGACGAAGAGCGTGGTCTCCGCCCTGCTCGGCATTGCTATTGCCGAGGGTAAGCTTGCAGGAACGCATTTGACGGTTTCGGAGGTGTATCCTGAAGAGTCGCGCGACTTGCCCGATACCCGCACCAACGGTATCACCCTGGATCAGCTCCTAACGATGCGATCGGGTTTGGGACGGCCCCGTCCGGGCGAAGACCTCCGGCGCCATGTCCGTAGCCGGGACCGGTTCCGCAGCACTCTGCGCTTGCCTCAGCTGAATACCCCTGGACGCGTGTTCAAGTACGACTCTGCCAACTCACATCTGGTTGGCGGCGCTATTGCCCGCGCCACGGGCGAGAGTCTTTTGGATTACGCGAATGCCCACCTGTTCGGTCCTATGGGTGAAAAGGTGACGGTCTGGCGGCGCGACCCATTGGGTCATAATTTCGGCGGTTGGGGAATGGAACTGACGCCACGCCAGATGGCGAAACTCGGCTTGCTCATTCTCAACAAAGGAAAGTGGGGCGCTCGGCAGGTGGTGCCTGAAGCCTGGCTGCGGGACGCGACGAAGACGCATGTGCGTCTCTCGGAAAGTGCCGGTTACGGCTATTATTTCTGGATTCGGACGTTTGCCGGCTGCGAGGCCTTCTATGCGGCCGGCCGCGGCGGCCAATATATCGTCATGGTCCCGGACGCGTCGCTTATTGTCGTCGTTACCACCAACATAAAGGCCAAGACACGCGGTGCGGCCCCGAACATCGTTCCAATGATAGAACGTGTCGTGGCCGCAACCGGTGCGTCCTGCGTGGCCGTTTCTTCGAAGGATTGAAAAGCGCCGCGCGCCGATCAGGGCTCCGAAATGGTGCTGCGATAGGAACCGGGGCCGTCGTCGCCCAGGGGCGTGACCTGACAGGCGCTGAGCCCGAGCCCTGCGATGAGCAGAAGCATCATGATTTTCAAATTGGGTCGATACACAATGGTGTCTCCTTTTTGGGTCCGCAATGGCGGCTGAAACGTCTGCCTTGAGACATTCGTTGTCGCGCGCATGCGGTTGTTGAAATACCGGAACGCTTATGGTTGCGGTTATTTGAGCTGTACATGGTGTCGCATGTGGCTTCGGCAACCCGTGAGGACGGATACGAAGCTCAAGATTTTGTGAATGCAGCGCTCGAACGGTATGCGCGAAAGAGTGCTTTCGCTCGTTACACGGGGCGGCCGAAGAACAGCACGTAGCCGTCTGGGTCGGCGACCGCGAAACCGCGCAGCCCGTCTTCGGTGTTCGCAAGCGGCGTGTGAAACGTTACGCCACGGTCGGAAATTTCAGCCGCCAGCGCGTCGGGATCGGATGTGTGGACGAACGCATCCCATGCCGCCCCTTCGTGCTGCACGGGGTTGGGCTGTGGTGCGATGTCGACGGCCTTGAACAGGAACTGCGCACTGCCGCGGCCCACGATGGCAAAGAAGGGCTCGTCTTCCGGTGTCTTGTAGCGGCAATCGAAGCCGAGCATCCGTTGGTAGAAGTCGAGGCTGCGCACAAGATCGCTAACGATGAAGAAGGGCGAGGCGGGGCCGATAGTCGCTGCATTACGCAGCAGGCCGATCGCTTCGTCGATCTTGTCGGTAAAAGCCGCGCCGTCGATCGTATGCAGCGACTGATTGTCGGTGATGAGGTCGAACAGCGGCAGCTTCACGACCGGGCCGCCGACGGCGGGCGGCGGGTACTGCTCGAAGGTGCAGCCGATGCCGAGTCCCTCTAGAATTTCTGTAGCTCGGCCCTTCATGCGGTTGATGTCGCGGCGCAGGTCGCGAAATTCCGGATCCTTCAGCGCCTCCTTCATCTTCGTCAGCGCTTTGCCGCCCCATAACGGGTCCTCTGTTGGCGCGGCGCCGAGGATGAGGAAGCGTTCGATGTTGGCGCGAAACGTCTCCAGGAAGGTAATGTCGTCCTGGTCCGTCATTGTGCCGCTAGACTCTGATGACGCCGTCGGCGGCCAGCGCGTCGATGTCGGTCGCGCTGTAATCCAACTCGGCGAGGATCTCGCGCGTGTGCTGGCCGTTGCGCGGCGCGACATCCTGCGGTGCATCCGGGTTGAGACGCGGCAGGCCGGGAACGTTGGGCGTCGGCCAGGCGTCCGCCGAGCCGGGATGGGTGAGCCACGAAATGAGGCCCGTCTCCTCGACATGCGGGTGTTGCACGAACTCATCATAGGTCTGCACGATTTCGTTCTGCAGCCCGACCTCGGTGAAGGCGTCTCGCCAGTAGGTCGCCGGCTCCTCCTGCAATCGCGCATTGACGACCTCGTAAAGCGCATCGGCATTTTCGCGCCGGCCCTCACCGGTGCTGAAGCGTAGGTCGCTGCTTAAATCCGCCCGACCGAGCGCCGCGCAGAACTTTACGAAGTCATGGTCGCGGATGACAACGATCTGGATCGAGCCTGCTTTGGTTGGGAAGACTCCGTTCGGCGCCATGCTGGGCTTAAAGGGGCCGTCGCGGTAACCGCTCATGAGACGGACGCTTTGCAGATTGGCGGCAGCTTCCATCAGGCTGACATTGATGCGCCGGCCGCGCGGGTCGTCGCGTCGCGCATACAGCGCTGCGGCGACCGCCTGTTGGGCATAGAGCGCCGTCGACATGTCGTTGATGATGGTCGGCGTGCGGTGCGGGATGCCGTCCGGGCCCTTATTCTCCGCCATGAAGCCGGTGAAGGCCTGTAGTACCGGGTCCATCGCCGGTTTCTCGCGCAGGGGGCCTTCCTGACCGAAGCCGGAAATCGAAAGATAGATCAGGCCGGCGTTGAGCGCCGACAGACGATCGTAGGAATAGCCTAGCCGGTCGATGACGCCGGGCCTGAAACCCTCCAGAAAAACGTCCGCGTCCGGCAATAGGCGCTCGACGATGGCGCGCCCGGCCTCGGCCTTGAGGTCGACGGCCAGGCTGCGCTTGCCGATATTGGCGGGGATCGAGTAGGCGGTATTGTCGCCATAGACCGGGGCCAGCATACGCGACCAGTCGCCGCCGATCGGCTCCACCTTGATCACGTCCGCACCTTGCCGCGCCAGCAGCATCGCACAGTAAGGGCCGGCAACGCCCTGGCTCAGATCGACGACGCGCAGGCCCTCATACGGCTTTTCAAAACTCATTTAGTTATCCTAGTGTGATGATTCTTAAGTTCCTCGCATTATATGCGAGGAAATTTAGGATCTGAATCACACGATAGTCTTATAGTGAGTGTGCTGATTCACGCGAAATTCAATCATTTGAATTTCACGATCAGGACACGAGATCCGCGATGATTTTTCCGACGCGCTCGATGTTACCCATGGCTTCCTTATGGTCCAGGCCGGGCCATTGCATGCGCAGCAGGAAGTTATCGGTGCGGGCGATCTCGGCATAGTGCAATATTTCGTCTTTCACCTGTTCGGAGTCACCGATCAGGAACCGGCCCTTCGTGAAATCGTCGAAGGCGGAATCGAAGTCGCCTTGCGTCGTCTCGCCCTGACCCCAGGATGCGTAAGCGCGGTACTTGTACAGCAACAGCCCGCGGCTGACCTCGCGCGCATGCGCCGCGTCTCGCCCGACGAAGCATTCGCGGATGACCGGCGTGTCGACCTCTTCGGACTGGCCGGTCTTGCGGCGTTCCTCCCGGAAGACCTCCAGATAGGCTAGCATCGATTCCGTCGACAGGGTCGGCGCGACGCACCAAGCGTCGGCGATCCGCGCCGCCCGGCGCACGGCGGGTTCCACATCGCCGCCGAGCCAAATCGGCGGACGCGGCGACTGCTTCGGCTTGACGCTCGCCTTGGCATCGTCGAGTTGGAAGTGCTTGCCGTGATGGGTGACGCTGTCTTCGGTCCACAGCCGTTTGATGACGTCCAGCCCTTCGGTCAGGCGGCCGACGCGCTGGCGCATCTCCACGCCCATGGCCTGAAATTCCTCCGGGCGGTAGCCGAGACCGGCGCAGAGCACGTAGTTGCCGTCCGACAGCCAGTCGATGGTGGCCGCTTCCTCCGCCGCCAGCACCGGGTTCATCATCGACAGCAGCAACACGCCGGGCCCGATCTGCATCCCCGCCGCGTCTTCCGTCAGCAGGCCGAGCAGCGGATTGGTCTGGAACATGCCGACCGGCCCGGTCAGCAGATGCTGCCCCATGATCAGCGCCGAAAAGCCGTTGTCGCGGGCGGCCCGCACCTGTTCGCGCAGCGCCGTCAGAACCGCCGCCGGGTCTTCTTCCGGCGACCATTGCATCGCCGTAAACATGCCGATGCGCATATCTGCACCTCTTACCGTTTCCCGATATAGCCTAAGCCGGGAGACGGGTCGGTGCTAGATGCTAGAGAGAGATTGCTATTCTCCAAACCTTTTGCGCCCGCCACCTTCGCCAAAACCTCGCTTCACATCGCCGAAGCTGATCATATCGTTGATGAAGCCGAAGCGGCCGTCCTTCATCTCCTGTGCCGCCCGCATGAAGGCGTTCAGCGCGACGCGGGACAGCCCGGCGCCGATGCTGATGCGGCGTACGCCGATTTCGGCCAGTTGTGGCAGGGTGATCGTCGGATCGGCTAAGCCCATGACGATATTGACTGGCTTGCTGACCGCATCCATCACAATTTTCATTTCTTCGATGGTTTGCACGCGGGGAGGATAGAGCACGTCGGCGCCGACTTCCTCGAACGCCTGTAGGCGGCGGATGATGTCGTCGATGTCGCCGCCGCCGAAGAGCAGACCGTCGGCCCGGGCGGTCAACACGAAGGGCACAGGTAGGGCGCGTGCCGCCTCGACTGCGGCCTGCACACGGTCGACGGCGAGGGAAAATTCATAGACCGGGTTGTCGCGGTCGCCGGTCGCGTCTTCGATGGAGCCGCCGACGGCGCCGGCCTCGTAAGACAAAGGTATCATCTTCGCAGCTTCGGCCGGATCGTCGGCAAAACAATTTTCGGAATCTATCGTCACCGGCAGATCGGTCGCCTCGCAAATCGCGCGGCAATTCTCCAAGATCAGATCCGCGTCGGCCGTTGTCGTACCCTGCGTGAAACACGCCCCCGCACTCGTGGTTGCCAGGGCTTCGAAGCCGAGGCTGGCGAGCAACTTGGCGCTCCCGGCGTCCCACGGGTTCGGGATGAGCATGGGTTCCTGCCGTTCATGCAGGGCCATGAACGTATTCGCTTTGCTGAGCTGGTCGGTCATTTTGTGCCTCCAATGTCTGAATTTTGATCAGCTTGACCGATGGACCTGCCATTTGTCTAATGCATAATATCTCTAGATTATATCAGGAAAACTGATGATATGACTCTGGACGAGTTGAAGGCATTCGTTACCGTTGCCGAAGCCGGCGGTTTCACCAAGGCGTCGGCGCTGCTGCACCGTTCGCAACCGGCGATCAGCCGCCGTATCGACCTGCTGGAGAAGACGCTTGGTACGCCCCTGTTCGAGCGGCGTGGCCGTCAGATCGGGCTGACGCGCGCCGGAAAATCGCTGCTGCCCCATGCGGAAGACGCGCTGGCAGCGGTTCAGGATGGCTATAATGCCGTCCGGGAAAGTTTGGAACGAACGGACGGCGCGCTGACCCTGGCGGTCGTCGGTACCATCGCCGACAGCTACCTCGTCGACGTGCTGCGCCGCTTTCAGAGCGAATACGAAAACATTCGCGTCGACCTGCAGACCGCGAACAGCCGCGAGGTGAGCGATCTGGTGCGCCGCGGCGAGGCCGCCATCGGTCTGCGCTATTTCGAGGATGCGGATACCCGCCTGGAAACCTCCTCGCTTGGCTCGGAGCGGCTCTATGTCGTGATCCCTGCCGACCACCAGGTGACCGTGCAACGGCGAAAAAACCTGAAACCCTTCGCAACGGACCGCTGGCTGGGGTTCCCCGCGAATCGCAACCAGCCGGAATCATACGGCAGTCTGCTCGATGCGCAACTCGCCGCCGATGGCGTGACCGATCCGCAGATCACGACCGTCGATAGTCTGACAGCGCAGAAGCGGCTGGTGGAAGCAGGGTTCGGGATCGCCCTAATGCCGAAGCGAAATGTGCAGGAAGAAGTGCGCAATGGCAGCCTACGGCTCGTCGCCGTGGATACGCTGACCGCACAGTTGCCGGTCGTGCTGGTGCAACGCCGCGGCAGTGTTCGCGGCGCCTCGGCCATGGCCCTTATCGAGATGCTGCGCGCCAACATCCCCGATCTTTTGGACAGTTAAAGGCCGCGCCGGTTTCTCCCACCGGCGAATGGCTTTATCATCGCCGTATTGCATGAGAATTGCTGAACCGTATTGAGCGAAAGGACATTTGAATGGGACTGGAATTGACGCCGGGCGTGGTGTATGGCGATGCCTACAAGGCCCTAGTGGGACATTGTAAGGAAAACGGCTACGCCCTACCGGCGGTCAATGTCGTGGGCACGAATTCGATCAACGCGGTGATGGAAGCTGCGGCGCAGAACCGGTCCGATGTCATCATTCAGCTGTCCAACGGCGGTGCGGCCTATTTTGCGGGGCAGGGGCTCGCCAATCAGCAGGATGCAATGGTTCTGGGCGCGGTTTCCGCGGCGCGGCACGTCGCCCTTTTGGCCGAGCATTACGGCATCTGCGTCGTGCTGCATACGGATCATGCGAACCGCAAGCTGCTCGGCTGGGTCGATGGTATGATCGAACGCAGCGCCGAGGAACGCCGGCAGGGGCGACCGCCGTTGTTTAGCTCCCACATGCTCGATCTTTCGGAAGACGATCTCGACGACAATCTGAACGACTGCGAGCGTGTTCTCGAGAAGCTGGTGCCGCTGGAGATGAGCCTGGAGATCGAACTGGGCATCACCGGCGGTGAAGAAGACGGTGTCGGCTCCGAATTCGACGCTGCGGACAACGCGAAGCTCTATACCCAGCCGGAAGACGTGCTGGCTGCCTATGACCGGCTCAGCCCGATCGGCCATTTCTCGCTGGCCGCGTCATTCGGCAATGTGCACGGCGTCTACAAACCCGGAAACGTGCAGCTGCGGCCGGAAATTTTGAAGAACTCGCAGGACCTTGTGCGGAGCACCCATGGCCTCGCCAGCGAAACGCCGCTGGATCTCGTCTTCCATGGCGGTTCCGGTTCGGAGACGGCGGCGATTTCCGAGGCGATCCGCTACGGCGTCTTCAAGATGAACATCGACACCGACACCCAGTTCGCCTTCGCCGAGGCAGTCGGCGCCTATGTGACGGAGAATGGAGCGGCGTTCCAGCACCAGATCCATCCGGAAACCGGTGAACCGTTGAAGAAGTTGTACGATCCGCGAAAATGGCTGCGCCAGGGCGAGAAGGGGATTGTGGACAGGCTCCGTCAAGCGTTCGACGATCTCGGTTCCAAGGAACGCTCGATCGCGGCCGGCTAGAAGCGATGACGGATTCGAAAGATGAAGAGGAAGCGCAGGAACGGCAAAAGCATTTGCAAGCCGTTACCCGTAAGCTGGTAATCCTGACAGGCACGTGCATCTTTGCACTGCTTGTATATTTCTATTTTATCATTGATGCGGCTCAGCCGCAGCAGACCTATTTAGTCATTTTTGTCTTCGTGGCCGGCTTGATCGGCGGATTCGTCAGCATTCAGCAGCGGCTGCCCAAAATCGGCCTTGGCGAGTTACGAGAATTATCGGCGTCATGGATGTCCATCGTCCTGATCCCGTTCAATGGCGGCATCTTTGCCCTCGTCCTGATGCTGCTATTCCTTTCCGGTATTGTTGAAGGAGCGCTGTTCCCGAAATATGGTGAAACGCCGCCGTTCGAGTATATAGACTTGCCGGAGCTGGTGAAGCAGTACACTGCTTGGCTGAAGACGACGTTTCCAGCGACCGGTCCGGATATTGCAAAACTCCTCTTCTGGTCCTTTGTGGCGGGGTTTAGCGAACGTTTTGTGCCGCAGATCATCCGTAAGACAACCGATAAAGCAGATGGCGCGCAGCTGAGAGACGCTTCGCGCCTTTGGGCCAGTGGCAAGGGAGTGGTCATGGAACCGGGTTACACGATCCACAAGCACGATCACCATATCGGCTGGGACAACGCCAACGCGCCCGCCTTGACGGTGGCACCGGGGTCGACAGTGGAAATCGAGACGGTCGACAGTTCCGGCGGGCAACTCTCGCCAGACTCAACGGTCGCTGATATAGGGGCGCTGGATTTCGGGAAGATCAATCCGGTGACCGGGCCTGTCTTCATTGACGGCGCGCAGCCTGGTGATGCGCTCAAGGTAACGCTCGACGGGTTCAAGCCCTCCGGCTGGGGCTGGACGGCGAACATTCCAGGGTTCGGATTGCTGGCCGATCAGTTCGAAGACCCGGCTCTGCATATCTGGTCCTACGATGCCGACAGTCTGGCGCCAGCGCTCTACGGCAAGCACGGAAGCGTCCCACTGAAACCGTTCGCCGGCACTGTAGGTTTGGCACCTGCCGAGCCGGGCAATCACAGCATCGTTCCGCCGCGCCGGGTCGGCGGCAACATGGATGTCCGCGATCTCTCGGCGGGCAGCGTGCTGTATCTGCCCGTGGAAGTGGAGGGCGCGCTGTTCTCGCTCGGCGACACCCATGCCGCACAGGGCGACGGCGAGATTTGCGGCACCGCCATCGAAAGCCCGATGGACGTGACCCTGACATTCGATTTGGTCAAGAACGCAAACTTACCCTTCCCGCGCTTCACCACGCCGGGACCGGTCTCGCGCCATCTCGACGAAAAGGGCTACGAGGTTACGACTGGCGTCGGCCCAGACTTGATGACGGGCGCGCGCGACGCCGTGTCGGGCATGATCGACCTGCTGACCGCCGCCCATGGCATGGCGCCGGTCGACGCCTATATGCTGTGCAGCGTTTGCGGCGACCTGCGTATTTCGGAAATCGTCGACCAGCCGAACTGGATCGTGTCGTTTTATTTTCCGCGGATCGTGTTCGAGTAACAAAAGTTTGGGAGAACACCCATGACCGAAGCCGCGAACATGATTTTCTTCATGTCCGACAATCACACCCGCAACGTGGTTGGCGCGTACGGGCATCCCTTCGTGCAGACCCCGGCGCTCGACCGTATCGCCGCGCGCGGCGTGCGGTTCGACAATGCGTATTGCGCCAGTCCGTTGTGCTGCGCGTCGCGGGCGGCGCTCGCGACGGGACGCTACCCACACCAGACGGGCTTTTGGGACAACGCATTGGCCTATGACGGCAGTGTGCCGACCTGGCATCACCGGGTGCGCGAGAGCGGCGCGGCCGTAACGTCCATCGGCAAGCTGCATTATCGGTCGACAGAAGACGATAACGGCTTCAGCGAAGAAATCATTCCGATGCATATCGTCGAAGGGAAGGGCGCGCTGATCGGCCTCCTGCGCGCGACCGACGAAGGCGTCCCGCCGCGAACCGGGCCGCGCGAGATGTACGGTCGTTCTGGTATCGGGGAGGCGGACTACCAGCGCTACGACCGCGACATCACCAAGCACGCGATCGAATGGCTGAACCGGGAAGGTGCCAAGTTGGACCGTCCCTGGGTGCTTTACGTCTCTTATGCGAGCCCGCATCCACCCTTTGCCGTTCCGAAACGGCTCTATGATCTATATCCGCCAGAACACATGCCCTTGCCGGTTCAGTTCACCGCCGAGACCCGGCCGGATCACCCGGCGATAAACCATGTGCGGCGGGTCGATAATTTTGAGGAACCCTTTGACGAGGAATGGGTGCGCCGCACCGTCGCCGGTTATTGCGGACTCATCACCCACACCGACGAGCAAATCGGCGAAGTGATGTCGGCGGCCGAAGAACTTGGGCTGCTGGAAACGACGCGGGTGGTGTACACCAGCGACCATGGTGAAGCGGCCGGCAATCACGGCCTGTTTGCGAAATCGGTGCTGTACGATCACGCGATGACCGTGCCGCTGATCATGGCCGGTCCTGGCGTCCCGAAAGGCCGCGCGGTTCAGCAGATCGTCTCGCATGTCGATCTGTACCCGACCATGGTCGAAGCCGCCGGCGCGTCGCTGACAGACGAGGACGCTGATCTGCGCGGCATCTCCCTCTGGCAGGCGATAGCGGGGCGGGAAACGGAAAGGCTGGGCTTCGGCGAATTCCATTCACAATCCGCCAAAGTCGGCAGCTTCATGCTGCGCGACGGAACGGACAAGCTCATCTATCATGTTGATATGCCGTCGCAACTCTTTGATCTTAAAATCGATCCTGAGGAGACCAATGATCTCGCCGCGCAAGGTGGCGACGTCCTTGCATCCTTGGAAAATAAGTTACGCGGGATCGTCGATCCGGAAGAAGTCGATCGCCGTGCCAAGGCCGATCAGCGCGCGCATATGGACCGCCACGGCGGCGCCGATGCGGTACGCGAGCGTGGCACTTTCAACTACTCACCCGTCCCTGGTGATGCAGCGGCGATGGAAACGTTTGGGTGAGCTCGAATATTCGGCATCGTCAGTTTTGCGCGAGGCTTCTGCGTGCAGAGTATCGCGAAGGGGCCATGATATTGCTTAGGCTGTGCGTCGCGCTGGACCGACTAAGCCTGTTTGAGGAGACAAGGTGTGATCGAGAGTATGGATTTGGATTTCACGGGCCGGCGGGTGCTGGTTACCGGGGCCGCGGGCGGCATCGGTTCGGCGATGGCTGAGGCCTTTGCCGCGCATGGCGGCGAGTTGATACTGGTGGATTTGGACGCGGAAGCCGTGGCGGAGTTGGCCGGAACATTGGGCGAGGGGGCCTCGTTCCATCAGTACGATCAAAGCGATGCTGCCTCGATTGCGACACTGGCCGCTGCCGTGGGCCCGGTCGACGTGTTGTGCAACAACGCGGGCATGATTGAGGCCGGACCCTATTTGGAGCAATCGCCTGAAACCATTCAGAGGATTATCGCGATCGATTTGATCGGCCCGATGTTGCTGGCGCGGCATATCGGCGAAGGCATGGTCGCGCGCGGTAGCGGCGTCATTGTCAACACCGCCTCGCAACTGGCCTTCCACGGTTCGGCGACGCGCGCCGCCTATGCCACCGCCAAGGCCGGGATGGTACAGTTCACCAAGAGTACGGCGGCAGAGTGGGCGCCGCATGGCGTGCGAGTCGTGGCGTTGGCGCCCGGACGCACCTTGACGCCGATGACGGCGAATTTTCTCGCGACGGAAGCGCAACGGAGTGAAGCTTTGAAACACATCCCCGCCGACCGCTTTGGCAGCCGCGAGGAGATGGCCAAACTGGCGTTGTTCCTCGCATCGGACGCGGCGTCTTATGTGGTCGGGGAAACGCTGGTTGCCGATGGCGGCTACGTTCTGCTTTAGATTTAGCCGACCACTGGCGGGCTCGATATACGGTCCAGATCGAAGCCGTAGAGCTCTGCTGTATTGTGGCAAACGATCTTCGCCCGCTCCGCTTCCGGTACGTCCTGCAGGATTTCGTCGAGCACCTCGCGGGAGCGCGGGAAGGTGGATTCGCTGTGCGGATAATCCGATCCCCACATCATCCGGTCGACCCCGATGCGGTCCCGCATGCGGATGCCCATATCGTCCTCCTGAAAGCTCAAATAGACGTTTTGTGCAACGAAATCGCTCGGCATCGTGTCACCCTTGAATCGGTACAGCGCTTCTTCATTCCGTTCTCGGTAGGTGTAGTCCATGTTCGTGAGAACGTAGGGCACCCAGGACAATTCGAACTCGACGATGGCGAGGCGCAGGCTGGGATGACGCTCAAACACGCCGGAAAAGATCATGTCGCACATTGAGATCGCCGGCAGAAACACCTTGGTGGAACGCCGGCTGGCGTCGTGCACGGAGCGTTCGCCCAGCGCCGAATTGCTCTGCACGCGCCGGGTGGCGGTGTGCAGGCTGATCGACATATTCAGCGCCGCCGCCGCGGCCCACAGCGGTTCGTAGTCGGGTTGGTCGTAGCGCCGCTCTTCCAACGGATATTCGGCAATCATACCGCCGACGAAACCCATCTTCGCCGTGCGTTCCAATTCGCTGACGGCATCGGCAACATGGTCGACATTGATCATCGCGATCGCCTTGAGGCGGTCGGGATCGGCGCTGCAGAATTCGGCGAGCCAGTCGTTGTAGGCCCGGCAGATCGCAGAGAACAGCAGCGGATCGGCGACCTTGTAATAGAACAGGCCCTGCGAGGGGTAGAGCACTTCGCCATACACCCCGTCGATCACCATGTCCTTTAGGTGCTGTTCCGGCTCGTAGCCGCCTTCATGCACGTCCTCGAAGCGGGCATGGTCGGAGATCGTCTCCGGCGCTTCATAGCGCGCGCCGGCATTCGAAATCAGCCCGATGCCGGCGATCATCTGGCCATCTTCGATGATCAGATGATCGACTTCACCAACCCGTTTCATGCGCGGTGCACGGCTCTTGAACGCGTTGTCGATCCGCTGCGTCCATAAGTCCGGCGGCTCGAAGACGTGCGAGTCGGAAGAAAGGATGAGCTTGTCTGGCACCAGTGCCTCCTAGAACTGCGCCAACATTCTCCAATTGAACGTCGGTTCCATGGAGCAGCGTAACTATTCGGGCTTCTTCCGGCAATATCGTGGGCGCCGACGCATGCCGCCATTTGCTGGAGACACTTCCTCGGTCGCTGGCGATGGAACCAGCCGGTGGCCTTTCGAAATGACCAAGTTAATCGCGAAGATTCTCGTCGCGAAATTTTTCGTCAAGTGCCAGGAGCATGTAGGCCAAGTCCGTGGGCGGCGCGTTCGACCATCCCGAGGTCACCCTGCCATCGCGCCATGTCACGGATAACGCGATGGATTGAATTTGTTCGAGGTTTTCGAGCCCGCTCTCGAAGATTTCTGCCGGCGTCGTCCCATGCAGGCTTTCAACTTTAGCCATACTGCTTCTCCTCCGTTACGGCGATTGCGAAGGCTAGCCTGCGTGGTGGCATGAACGCGATGACGAAGATCAATTCACGGTCGCGGCGGCGCGTAGTTTTCCCGCACGAAGTCTTCTGCGAAGCCCATGCGCAGGATGTTGTTGTAGGAGTGCTGCGGGTCGCCCGGCACCTCTTCGCCGATTTCGGTGACGATCAGGCGGCAGCCCATATTGAGGGCGTCGGTGACGCGGCGGTGGAGTAGGGCGCTTTGACTGCCGCGTTGGCGAAAGGCAGGGGCGGTGGCGCCCCAGTCGCAATACCCGACGCCGTCACGTACATAGAGGCCACCGGTGCCGGCTGGCTCGTTGCCGTCGAAGCTCATATAGATGTGCCAGCCCTCCGCGCCGACGAGGCAGGCGACCCAGTCCGCCAGGTCCGGGCCGAGATCGAAGGCGTCTGCGACGATGCGACCGAAGGCCGGCGCATCAGCCGATTCCGCGTGGCGCACGGTGAGATGGGTTTCGCGGATCGCCGGCAGCGTGTCGCGGCCGCGTTTGAATTTCATCCAGCCGCGTGCCTTTTCCAGGCCCGCATCTTGAAGCCAGCCGCGTAAATCAACCGGTTGCGAGTCCGGGTGAACGTGCACGAAGTGGCGGGCGACACCGGCATCTCGGTATAGCGCGACGATGCGCTGGATGGTCTCTTGCGTCTCGGCGCCGTCGAGGCCGAGGCCGATGGTCCGATTGGCGACGATCGCGCTGGCCGGCGCCTTGGCGGCGATGGAGACAAGAGCGCCGCCGACCTCGGCGGTCTGGAGGCCGAGCCGTGCCCGCAACTGAGGAGGCGCGGCTGCGTGGAAGGCGGCGATGGCGTGACGTTCGATGGTTTCGGATTCGTTAGACATGTTGCGTCCTTCACCGCTGATTTTCCCCTCACCCAACCCTGAACGGTCATCAAAGCCGTTCAGCCCCAAGGAGAGGGCTATGAATGGAGCTTGCCTTGGTTTCCCCTCTCCCCGCGGGAGAGGGAGGGGCATACATCGTCCGCCATTTTAATTCAATAAGCTGAAATCCCACCCTCCGCCGGGATGATCGCGGCGTTGACCATGCGCGACTCGTCGCTGGCGAGGAACAACGCGATGTTGGCGATGTCTTTCGGCTCGCCGACGCCGAAAGGATAGCTTTCAAAAACCCCAACGGATCCCTTGCGCGAGTTTGGGCGCTCGCGTTCGATGTAGCGGTCGAGAATGCGCTGGGTTTTGATCAGGCCGGGGCAGATCGCATTCGCCCGCACGCCATGCTCGGAATAGGAACCAGCGAGGCTACGGGTCAGCGAGATGATGCCGCCTTTGGCCGCGGCATAGACATGCGCCGGGTGGTTGCCGCGCAGCGCGACGACGGAGGAGACATTGACGATGGCGCCGCCGCCGCTCTCGATCAGCTTGGGCACGCCGTGGCGGCAGCACAGGAACGGCCCTTTGAGGTCGAGCGGAATCGTGTGGTCCCAGACCGACATGTCGACTTCGGTGACGCTATTGTCGTCCAATACCGAGCCGCCGGCGCAGTTGAATAGGATGTCCAGCCCGCCGAACGTTTCGGCCGCTTCGTCCATCGTCGCCTTGACGCTGTCTTCGTCGGTCACGTCGGTGCGGATGAATGTCGCGCCGTCGCCGGCCTCCGCAGCGCTGGATGCGCCTTTTTCCTCATCGAGTTCCGCCACCACGACCCGAGCGCCCTCAGCGACGAACATCCGTGTCGCCGCCCGCGCGATACCCGAACCGGCGCCCGTGATGACCGCCCGTTTGCCGTTCAACCGTCCCATGTCCTGCTCCCATGTGTAGTTTGTCTCCAATTTGACACCGGGCGGGCGGGGCGGTTCAATCCCTCTTGCAATCAACAGGGAGAAAAGTGATGGCGGTCCAACTCGTCGAGAAGGGTGAGAGCCTCCGCGAACAGGTCAGCGCCGAGGAGTGGCAGGCGCGCGTGGAACTGGCGGCGGGGCATCGGGTGCTGGCGTATTATGGCGTCAACGATATGACCTACAACCATTTCGCCCTGCGCGTGCCGGGCGAGCTGGATCATATGCTGGTCAAGCGGACCGACTGGATGTTCGCCGAGGTGACCGCTTCGTCGCTGCTGAAGACCGACTTCGACGGCAATGTGCTCTCGCCGGGCGATGTGAAGACAATCCGCGGCGGTGCCCTGATCATCCATGCCGGGCTGCTCAAAGGGCGCCCCGATTTGAACGCTACCCTGCACACCCATACGCCCAACATCATGGGCGTTTGTGCGCACAAGTTCGGGCTGCTGCCGATCAACCAGCACGCCATGCGGTTCTACGGCGAGCTGCGCTATCACGACTTCCAGGGCTTCGAGTTCGACCCCAACATGACGCAGCGCCTGATCGACGATCTTGAAGGCGGTAAGCTCATGCTGTTGCGCAGCCACGGCGCGCTGGTATGCGGCGAGAGCGTTGCGGAATGCGTGGTCAATCACCATTGGCTCGAAATGGCTTGCCAAGGCCAGATCGCTGCACTGGCGGCGGGCGAGGGCAACTACCTCGTGCCGGACAAGGCGGCGTGTGAATACGCGCATAGCCAGTTCAAGGACGCGGGCGATTTCCTGAAAGGCGGCAAGGATTGGGCGGCCTGCCTTCGTCTCGCGGAGCGGCTGGACCCGTCTTATAAGGACTGAGGTGGATTGAGTACATGCGCAGCGCGATATTTAGCGTTGGTTTGCTAATTGCCGCCGGACTTAGCGCGTGCGGGACGGCGAATGAAGGCGCCGAGGGTAGCACCCATACAGTTTTGTTGGACGGCAAAACACACAAATGGTTTGTGGGGTCTGTCTACGAACGATGTGAAACCTATCTCCGAAGATTGCGTGATATCCAATCGCAGTACGAAGCGGTCAAACTGGAAAGTTTGGAGGAGGACATTTTCCTCCTGTTCAGTTTCGGCTCTCGAAGAGATCTCGTCATGAGCTTTCCTAATTCCCACAAATTTACGTCCTGGTGTCAGGACAATCCGGATTCAATTGTTTTTAATGCCATGCGCGAAGCACGGCGCGTTTGAAGCGCATATTACGAGGAGGAAGAACTTAGCTTCGGTTTCCGGTCGTTCGCTCGACCTTTGATCTGCTGCTCGCCATCCAGATGCCGGCGAGCACCGCGACGAGGCCGATCAGGAAGCTGATGGTGATCGGCTCGTCGAGCAGGACAGTGGCCAGCAGGGCGGCGGCCATGGGGTTGGCGGTCATGGTGATGGCGACGCGGGTCGGGCTCGTCCGTTGCAGAGCGAGCACCCAGAGCACGAAGGCCAAGGCGCCGCCTGCCGCCCCGAGATAGAGGCCGGCGGTCCATTCGCGCGGGCCGAAATTGCTCATGACTGCGAACGATCCAGAGAAGAGGCCGACCATGACCAGCACGGCGGCCCCGGCGCCCATGCCCACCGTGAGGAAGCCCATTGCGCTCGAGCGTTCTATGAAGGGCCGGGACCAGACGTTGTAGAACGACATGCATAGCGACGTGCCCAGCATCACGAGTTCGCCACGCCATGCGCCCGGCGGGGCTTCGGTCAGTCCTGCCGCCAGGCCGACCGCGACGCCGAGCATGGCGATGACGACACCGACGGTTTTTCGGGCGGTTACCGATTCCACACCGAGCAGCGCGCCCACGACCATCGTCAGAAACGGTAGTGTTGCCAGCGCGAGTGTCGCCCGAGCCGCCGTCGTATGGCCCAGCGCGATGTTGTAGAGCACGATGGCGAAGCCGTAGAACAGGATGCCGAGGCTGGCGACTCCCAGCCAGTCCTTACGTTGCGGCCATCGCGCACGAAGCGCCACCGCAATCGGCAACACACAAAGGAAGCCGAAGCCGAAGCGCAGAATGCCGAGCGTAAACGGATCGGCATCGACGGCAAGGTAACGGGTCACCGTCGCCCCGGTACCGCCGAGCGCGCTGGAGACGACCGCCATTATCACACCGAGCCATTCGCCCATCGCTGCTTTCTCCCGCGTTCTCGGCTAGGATGTCAGGCGACGAGGCAAAAACAACTACCTCTAAGATCGTTTTGAGCAAAAACAGCAAATTTATGTCGCAACTACGTTGGTGGCGGAAACATCGCGGTCTCTCGCAACTCGACCTCGCGCATCATGCCGACGTCTCGCAGCGCCATGTGAGCTTCCTGGAAGTTGGCCGCGCGCTGCCGAGCCGGGAAATGGTCCTGCGATTGTCTGCGGCGTTGGAGATGCCGTTACGGGAACAGAACGCGCTGTTGCTCGCAGCCGGCTTTGCCCCCGTGTGGAACGAAAGCAGTTTTGGGGAGCCGGCGTTGATGTTGGTCAACCAGGCGCTCGATCACATCCTTGATCAGCAGGAACCCTATCCGGCGCTCGTGGTCGACCGCCGCTGGAACGTGTTGCGCGAAAACGAGGGGTCGCAGCGGCTGACGAGCTTTCTCAACGACACGCCGAAGCGACCGGCCGATCCCGCCAATCCGGTCAACCTCGCCGACGTCCTGCTCGCCCCCGACATCTTGCGGCCAATCATCGTGAACTGGACGGAAGTTGCGCAATCCTTCGTCCGCGCGGTGCAGGCCGACGCACTCGCCGACGGGTCGGCGGAAACCGCAGCGCTGCTGACCCGGCTGCTCGGCTACCCGGACGTCCCGAAACCGTTCGAGATCCCCAGGATCGAAGCGCCGCAAGAGCCGGTTCTCACCATCGAGTTCCTCAAGGACGGGACGTCCATAAAACTGTTCACGACGATAGCTACGCTGGGCACGCCGCAGGACGTAACGGTGCAGGAAATCCGCATCGAGAGCTTTTTCCCGAGCGATGCCGCGACGGCGGATCTCTTTCGGGACTGGGCCGTAGGATGACCGCAGAGGCCTAGCCCTAGCGGATTTACGCCGTGTCTACTAAGCTTGGGCTCTTGCGGCACGGATATTGGAGGCACTCGCATGCGCTTCGCTGACGCCACGGACTATGTAAAAGACGATCCCGCACGGGGCATGTTCCGCGTGCATCGCGATCTGTTCCGCGACTCAGACCTGTTCGAGCTCGAGATGGCGCACATCTTCGAAGGCGGCTGGGTCTATGTCTGCCTGGACTCTCAAGTCCCGGAACCGCACGATTTCTTCGTCACGAGGGTCGGCCGGCGGTCGGTAATGGTGACGCGCGACGGCAAGGGCGAGCTGCATTGCTTTTTCAATACCTGCCGGCACCGTGGCGCGACCTTGTGCCATACCCAAAGCGGTAATTGTAAGACGCATATTTGCGAGTATCACGGCTGGTCCTATGGGTCGGATGGCGCGAACGTGGATATCAAGGATCGGGAGCAGGGAGAATACGGCGCGCCCTTCGACGAGACCGACCATAACTTGATCCCCGTGCCACGCTTCGAGCGCTACCGCGAGCTCTGCTTCGTTAGCCTCAACCCCGATGTCATGCCGCTCGCGGACTATCTGGGTGACGCGCGGACCATGATCGACCTGGTGATGGATCAGGGCGATCCGATGGAGTTGATACCGGGCCGCTCCCACTACACCTATGCGGCCAACTGGAAGCTGCAGATGGACAACGGCAAGGACGGGTACCATCTGACCTCGACGCATCGCGGCTTCGCCAAGATCGTCTACCGGCGCGAAGCGGGGGAAAGCGGTAACAAGCAGGTCGTGTCGCCGAACTTCCGCAACCGCTTCGCCATGGATGCTGGCATGTTCACGTTCGACAATGGTCACGGCGTCATCTGGGCCGATTTGCCCAACCCGGAAAACCAACCGCTGCACGGGACGATCGACGCGGTGCGGAAACGCGTCGGCGAGACGCGGGCGAAATGGATGCTGCGCGGACGTAATCTGACGATTTTTCCAAACCTGCAGCTTGCCGATACCACGTCGCTGATCCTGCGCACTTTCACGCCGTTGGCGGTCGACCGCACCGAGATGACACTGCATAGCCTGGGGCCGGTCGGTGAACCGGACGAAATGCGGGCCAAGCGGATTCGCCAGCACGAAGATTTCTTCAACGTTTCCGGTCTTGCCACGCCGGACGATACGGTCTGCTACGAAGACTGCCAGACAGGCCTGGAGGCGATGTCGGACGACTGGCTGCAGAGCTTCGAGCGCGGCATCGCCGCCGTCAAAAAGGGACCCGACGAACAGGCGACGGAATTGGGCATCAATCCGGCCTACAGCCTCGATGGCAGCTACGGCGTGCAATGCGAAGTGGTCTATCACGCCGCTTACCGAGAATGGGTCCGCCGCCTCTCGAACAGCACGTCTCTCGCCGCCGAATGACCGAGAACATGGACAGGAATTCGCTGCTGGCCGCGGGGCGCGCCGTCTTGGCGCATGAGGGGCTGTATCTCGACGAGCGTCGCTGGGATGATTGGTTGGCGCTGTATTGCGAGGACTGCGAGTTCTGGGCGCCGGCCTGGAAAGACGACACCGAGATGACCGATGACCCGAACCGCGAAATTTCAATCTTCTACTTCAAGTCACGGGCAGGCTTGGAGGATCGGGTCTGGCGCATCCGCTCCGGCGAGGCCCCGTCGCTCAACCCGCTGCCTCGCACCACGCATCAGATCACGAATTCGGTTCTGGCGGACGGCGCGACGGCGGACGCAATGACCCTGCATTCGGCATGGACCTGCCACGTTTTCAGCCTGCGCAACAAGACCCAGCACGTCTTCTTCGGTCGCAACCGGCATGAACTTGCGCGGATCGACGGCGACTGGCGCATCAGGCGCAAGAAGATCGTCCTGATGAACGACTACGTGCCGGGCATGGTCGACGTTTTTTGCGTTTAGATTAGCTCGTCCGCTTTTCTATGCCGCCGAAGAGCATCGAGACCAAGTAAACCCACTCCAAAGACTATTAAGGCGCTCGGCTCCAAAACAGTCGTTAGATTGCTTTCACCGGTCGACTCAAAGCCAACCGTCAACCGTAGGCGGACATTATCAGGCTGACCAAAAGTATCGCCCAGAAATGTCGTCGTACCTGCTGTGTCGCCAAGAACGTTATCGACTGAACCGGGTTCCGGATTGGACCCAAGAGCGACGAAACTCGAAACGACGCTCGCATACTCCCGTAGGAGAACGAAGTTCTCGACTATGGCAAGCTCCACCCTCTCTATATTCAATCCCCTATCTGGCGTGCCGTCAAAAACGGCCGTTATTGAGAGAAACGCACCGTTGGGATTGAAGGTGCCATCGGCATCCGAGTAAAAGAAATCGTAAAATTCACTCGCGTTCGATGCAAAATCACTATTCGAGAATGATAACCGATCGCTACGACGTTGTGTAATGACGGAACCACCTGGGAGCATGTTGAAGAGCGTGGTCTGGCTGCCACTGGTTTCAAACAAAGCGATGCCCTGTAAGCCCGGTATGTCCCTAATGGGTATCGCTTGCGCCACGGACCCCGTTATAAGGAGGACGAATAAGGCGGCAAATAATCGCGCTCCAGACCGTAAAGCCATTGGAAACTCCTTTAGCGTTCGTCAGCGTCCAGAGAACCATGCTAACAGGAGGCGGCTTCACCGCGCTTCCTGCATATAGGGGAGAAATTTGGCGGGAAGCGCCTTTCTTAAGGCGTTCGTCGTTCACATTGGCGGTAAAATGCGGATCGGCGGAGGTGCCGACCCTCTAATGTGAAGGCAGCGAGGGTACAAAGCAGCGCTTAACGAATAGCGCGTATCGAGGAAACGCCGATAAGCGCCGATCAGTTCGGGCGAGATCGATGTGTACGCTTATCAGGTCCAGATTTGTTTTGTTGTTTACCGTGACAAGCGTGCTGATAGTCCTTCTCAGATCATCGATAATTTTAGTGCGGGCGATATCATATTTTTCTTCCCGATCCGATTGTACTTCCTGCCTTCTTCTCAGGAAGTAAGGATGAATTTGCGTATCTGTCATGTCCCACCTCACATGTTGGGGTAAGCAGTGGTGTTCCGTAATCCAGGTCCCGGCCAGCGGTATGCGCTGACCGGGGAGATCGTTGAACGCACCGAAAAAACCGGATCAGGCGGCCCGGACGTCCGAGAGGAACTTCTCAACGAAGCTGCGAAAACGAAGAGGTATTCGCAAAATAACGGCCTGTCGCGCGAGGCCAATGCCGCAGAGAATTAAGCCAGTAGGCGAGTCGGACAATTTGAGCTTGTAGGGATTTCTTCCTGCGCCGTTTCCATGCCCTGTCTGTTAAACGGGGGCCCGGATGCGGAATAGCGAGGCTTATTGGGACGGAGAAAATCGGTATCGAACGCGTCCCGGTTTATCAGTCTTAGATCCCCAAGCGGGGCAGCTTATCGCACGAGATAGAGAATAGTGGTAATGGCCCACCGCGTGGTGAACTTCCAGAGTGGTATCGACGCCACCGTTAAGGTCGGCTATCGCCGTCGGCAGACCCGGCCATCGCTCGGGAGCCAGTCCAGGCGATTAACCGGCGCCGTCGATATCGTTGCCATAGGTGAAGTCCGGGTCGTTATCCGTTGGATTGACCTTGCCGAAATAATAATCGATCACATTGCCGGTATAGTAGGGATCAGCAGAGGCATCCGGTCCCCTCGTTTGGCAAGCGGCGAGGACCAAACTTGCAAAGGCAATTATTGCCAATTGGCGCATTCCCTATCTCCCGTTGTGCAAAACATACGATGGATGTTTTCATTACGTGGTGTGCCAGGAGACCTGAACCAAGTCTTGTAACGAATTGTTCATCGGGGATTTTCGACCGCCGGGACACCGTGTTTGTTTCAAATGACTGCGCCGGTGGGTTATGGCAAGAAGCAGGAAAGAAACTGGACATCGCTCTGTGTTGGTGCGAGCGTTCTTGGAACTGCTGTGTATGCGTAGCGATGTGGGGACGTAAAGGAGACTGGCATGCCGATTCAACGCGTGGGCCATGTGGTGCTGAAAATGCGGGACCTCGATGCGGCAAAGCGCTTTTACAATGGTGTCCTGGGCATGAAGATTGCCGACGAACGTGAAGACTTCGGGGTGTTCTTCCGTTTCGACGACTATCACCATGACATTGCCATCTTCAAGGTCGACGAAGACGCGGCATCCCCCGAACAGAACCAGGTCGGTCTTGCTCATGTCGCTCTGGTCGCCGACGGCCTGGATACGGTCAAGGCGATGTACCGCCGGCTGAAAGAGAACGACGTGCAGGGCATCCGGACCGCGGACCATGGGGTGACCAAGAGCGTGTATTTCAACGACCCGGAAGGCAATCAGCTCGAAATCTATTGCGAAGTCCCGGAGAAGCCTTGGCAGGAGATCGATACGATCATCAAGTCCGATCCTCTCGACCTCGATGCCTGACGGATGTTTTCGTACTACGTGACGGGTGCAAACCGGTCCGTATCCGGATCGAGCGCCAACAGCCGGCCATCCGCAATATCGAAATAGGCGCCGCGCAAGCGCAGGCGACCGTCGGCGAGTCGTTCCTTTATGCACGGAAAGGTTTGCAGATTTTCGATCGAATGCCGGATGGCGGCATGTTCGAGCGCTTCCTGCTGCCGTTCCGTCGACTCGCCACCGGCTTCGCGCAGGGCGTCCGTCCGGGCCGGGTTCAACAGCGACATCCACCGGGCGATGAAGCCGGGTTCCTCGGTCGGTTCGTAGAGGCCGTCGAGGAATGCGCTGATACCGCCGCAACGGGCATGGCCCATCACGAGGATCGTCTCGACTTCGAGGCTTTCGACCGCGAATTCAAGCGCTGCGCTGGTGCCGTGATAGTCGCCATGCGGTTCGTGCGGCGGCACAAGATTGGCAACGTTGCGGACGATGAAAAGCTCGCCAGGCCGCGCATTGAAGATCGCTGCCGGGTCGGCCCGGCTGTCGCAACAGGCGATGATCATCGTCTTTGGCTCTTGGCCGTCTTCGGCCAGCGCGCGGTACAGGGCGGCCTCTTGCGGATAGCGGGTGTCGAGGAACCGCCGGTAACCTTCGATCAGTTCGGGCACGTCTCGCATGGGGTTTCTCCGTCGTCAGGCGGTCGATTTTGCTGGCTGCCGCGCACCGCCGGGAACAGGCGCTACGGGCTCGGTCGACAGCCGCAGAACAGTGTACCCCATGACCGCGGACAGGATCGATCCCAAGAGCACGCCAAGTCGCACTGCCGCGGCATGATCGGGGTCCGGGAAGGCGAGGGTGCCGATGAAGAGGCTCATGGTGAAGCCGATGCCGGCGAGCAGGGCGATGCCGTAAATCTGAACCCAATTGATACCGTCCGGCAGGCGGCAGAAGCCGGCTTGGGTTGCCAGCCAGGTGAAGCCGAACACGCCCAACTGCTTACCTACGAAAAGGCCAAACGCAATGCCCAGAGGGATCGGCGCCAGAAGGTCGGATACCGACAGGCCGCCCAGATGAACGCCTGCATTGGCGAAGGCGAAAACCGGCATGATAAAATAGGCCACCCAAGGATGCAGTTCATGTTCGAGACGTTTTAACGGTGACGTGGGTGCACCGTCGGGCACGCGTAATGGAATGGTCAGCGCGATGATCACACCGGCGAGCGTCGCATGCACCCCTGATTTCAGTACGCACACCCACATCACGAGCCCCACTAATACGTACGGCGCAACGCGGCGTACGCCCGCTCGGTTGAGGCCGATCAGGATAGCCGTACTGATACCGGCGATCGTCAAAGACGTCAGCGAGAGTTCTGCCGTGTAGAAAATGGCGATGATCACAATGGCGCCGAGGTCGTCGAGGATTGCGAGCGCGAGCAGAAACACCTTGAGAGCAACAGGCACCCGGCTGCCGAGTAAGGCCAAGGCGCCGAGGGCGAAGGCAATATCGGTGGCGGCGGGAATGGCCCAACCGCGCAGGGTTCCTGGATCCTGATAGTTGAAGGCCACATAGATCAGCGCCGGCATCACCATGCCGCCCACCGCCGCAATGGCGGGCAGCGCGGCTTGATCCCAACTCGATAGGCGTCCTTCGAGCAGTTCGCGTTTGATTTCGAGACCGACCAGGAAGAAAAACACCGCCATCAGGCCGTCGTTGATCCACAGCAGCAGCGGTTTGTCGATAATCAGATCGCCGACCTGCGCAACCACTGGAGTCGTCAGCATGGCGTCGTAAAGCCAGTCCAGCGGCGAGTTGTCTAGAATGAGAGCCGCAGCGGCGGCCAACATCAGCAGGACACCGCCGGCCGCTTCGTGATGCAATAATGCAGAAAGCCGGCGGCCGATTGCGCTCATGTTCGTTTGTCCCTCCACGCATACGTTACGTTACAGATAGAAGGACAACAAAGAACTTCAATAAACAACGAAGAAAATATATAAACAAATAAGAAATCAGGAGAACGAGCTATGCTCAGCCGTCCCATGCTTACGGTGCACGAGGTCGCCGATCTGTTGAAAGTAAAGGAAAGCACCGTCCGCGCCTGGATTCACGACAACAGTTTGCGCGCCGTCAAATTCGGTCGCGACTGGCGCGTGGCGTATAAGGATTTGGAGGCGTTCACCAATGCACGGGCGAACCGAGCGCCGGATGCGGTTGAAGAACGCCGCGATCGTGGCATCGAAGACCGAGCTTGAAACCGACCAGAAAACCGACCTATTAAGCGCGCGGCGCGGCGTATTGGGACACGGATCATGGAAGCGAAGATGCCGGCGGGCGAGTCGCTCGCAGATGCGGAGGGGAGGACGCAGGCGCGCCTTGCCGATTTGAGAGGGCGCAATTACCGGATCGATATGACGCGGGGCAAACCGTCGCGCGAACAGCTCGATTTGAGCAATGAGATTCTGACCGTTCTGAGCGCCGAGGACTGCGTCAACGCGGACGGCGACGATTACCGCAACTATGGTTTCGGTACCGGCATTCCGGAGGCCAAGGTGCTCCTGGGGGCCTATATGGGCGTGCCGGCGAAGCAGGTCATCGCTGGCGGCAATTCCAGTCTCGCCCTGATGCACGACACTATGGTCGGCGCTGTCCTTTGGGGGGTGCCGGGTGGTTCTGCGCCTTGGGGCAAGGACGCCAAGTTTCTCTGCCCCGTGCCCGGCTATGACCGGCATTTTGCAATTTGCGAACGGCTGGGCATCGAGATGATCAATGTCGATATGCGCGACGACGGTCCCGACATGGATACGGTGGAGGCGCTGGTCGCCGGCGATCCCGCGATCAAGGGCATCTGGTGCGTGCCGAAATATTCCAACCCGACCGGTGCGATCTATTCCGACGCGGTGGTCGAGCGCTTGGCGGCGATGAAAACGGCAGCAGCCGATTTTCGTATCTTCTGGGACGACGCCTACACGATGCATCACCTGACCGATGTTCGACTACAGGTCATGAATATCCTCGAGGCCTGTACAGCGACGGGTCATCCCGATCGCCCCTATATGTTCGCGTCGACGTCGAAGATCGTTCACCCCGGCACAGGTCTCGCGTCGCTGGCCGGATCGGACGCGAATATCGCCGACGTGGCGCACAAGATGTCTTTCCAGACAATCGGGCCCGACAAGCTCAATCAGATGCGCCATGTGCGTTTCTTCGGCGACCTCGACGGTATGGCCGTCCATATGGAGAAGCATGCGACCATCATCGCGCCCAAATTTGCCGTGGTGGACGACGCGCTGACACGCAATCTCGGTGGCAAAAACATGGCGACATGGAACAAGCCGCTCGGCGGCTACTTCTTCAACGTCGACCTGCTGGACGGTTGCGCCGCGGAAGTCGTGCGCCTCGCGGGAGAGGCGGGCGTGACCCTAACTCCGGCCGGCGCGACTTTCCCCTATGGCCGCGATCCGCGCGACCGCAACCTGCGGATTGCCCCGACCCTGCCACCCATCGAGGAACTCGAACGGGCGATGGAAGTGTTTTGTGCCTGCGTGGATGTGGTCAGCCTTAGGAAGCTAAAGGCCGCTGCGTAGATACCGATCCATTGACCCACAAGGACGGCTTGGGTGAATATTGGACAGAAAGCCAAAACTTCGGAGATCATTCGATGGCGTCAAACGAAGCGAGCGGCCCGTTAATGCTGCGAGAAATCGATAACGGTCCGATTGCGTGGACCAGCGACAGCTTGCCTGCCGACGCCGGGCTAATCCGTGTTACGGACGCGTGTCGGGAGGAGATGCTGGCCATTGCAGCGTTCGTAGAGGCCAATCCGCTGCCCATTCTGTCGCTGCGGCCATCAGATTTCGACATGCCGGCATGCCGCACGATGATGGGTGAGGTGAGGGCGATGTTAAAGAGCGGCGCTGGGTTTGCCGTCATAGACCGGCTGCCACTCGATGACATCAGCCGGGAGTCCGCGACGGCGCTGTACTGGCTGCTGACCCGGATGGTCGGTCAGACTGTCGCGCAGAAGTGGGACGGGTTGATGGTCTATGACGTCCGCGACACGGGCAAGGCGCTGATCGATGCCAGCGGCGTGCGTTCGTCCGTCACCAATGCCGGGCAGGAATATCATAACGATAACGCGTTCAATCTGCCGCCGGATTATGTCGCGCTGTTCTGCTTGCAGACGGCGAAGGAAGGCGGCGTCAACGGCGTCGTCAGTTTTCAGACTGCGCACAATAAGATGCTGGAACGGCATCCCGATCTTCTGGAACGGCTGTACGAACCGTTCTGTTTCGACCGCCAGATGGAACACGCGCCAGACGACGATCGGGTTAGCGACTATCCGATCTTTGAATATGACGGCACGACTCTGCGAACCCGATTTTCCGACCGGTTGTCCCGGGTCGGCTACGAGATGCGCGGCGGCTCGATCGATGCCAAGGGCAGTGATGCGATCGATGCGCTGAGGGAAATTATTAGCGAGCCTGGCGCGCGGCGCGAGTTCATGTTCGAACCGGGGCAGATCCAGATTGTCGACAATCGCCGCCTAGGCCACCGGCGCACAGCCTTTACCGACTGGCCGGAGCCAGAGCAGCGACGCCATCTCGTCCGCTTGTGGGTCCGTGACGCCGGCCGGCCCTTCTATTTGGGTTGATCGGCCGCCACCCCCGCGAATTTTCTGGCGTCCCCACTGCCGCGCCATATGATAGCGGCAACGTAACATTCTCCCGCCAAACGGAGGGCCGCAGCAATGCAGAGTCCATTTGAAAAAAGCAGTCTGAAACTCGACGCTCCGGGGCGCGGTCGCGTCTACAACAACATCATGGAGACCTTTGCCAACACGCCGATGGTGCGGCTGAACCGGCTCGCCGAGGAGCGCGGCGCAAAGGCCGACGTACTGGTGAAGCTCGAATTCTTCAACCCGCTGGCCAGCGTGAAGGATCGTATCGGCGTCGCCATGATCGAGGCGCTGGAGCGCGACGGCAAGATTGGCCCCGGTTCGACAATCGTGGAGCCGACGTCCGGTAATACGGGCATCGCGCTAGCGTTCGTATGTGCGGCGAAGGGCTATCGCTGTATCCTGACGATGCCGGACAGCTTCTCCATTGAGCGGCGCAAGATGCTCGTCTATCTCGGCGCGGAACTTCACCTGACCCCAAAAGAGAAGGGCATTAAGGCCTCGATCGACAAAGCGCAGGAGCTGGTCGACAGCATCGAGGGCGCGATTATGCCGTGGCAGTTCGGCAACCCCGCGAACCCGGCGGTGCATTACCACACGACCGGCCCGGAAATCTGGCGCGATACGGATGGCAAAGTCGATGTCTTCGTCTCGGGTGTCGGCACCGGTGGTACGGCGACGGGTGTTGGGCATTTTCTCAAAGAGAAAAAGCCGGACGCGAAGCTGATTGTGGTCGAGCCGGAGAACAGTCAAGTGATAGCCGGCGGCGAACATTCGCCGCACATGATCCAGGGTATCGGCGCGGGCTTTATACCCGACACGCTCGATACCGAGATCGTTGACGAGATCCTCGCGGTGAGCAACGAGGAAGCCCTGGAAACCACGAAACAACTCGCCCTGCTGGAGGCAATACCGGGCGGCATTTCTTCAGGTGCCATGGCTGCAGCCGCATTGCGCGTCGCCGCGCGCGACGATATGACGGGCAAGACGGTCGTGACTGTGCTGCCGTCGTTCGCCGAGCGCTATATGACAACACCGCTGTTCGACGGTCTCGACGTTTAGGACATGTGCGGGCGCTATAGCCTGACCAGCCCGGTCGAGGCGATCCGGGCATTGTTCGGGTTCGACGAATTGCCCAATCTTGGTGTGCGCTACAACATCGCGCCGACACAGGATGTGCCTGTTGTCCGCGATGACGAGGATGGTAAGCGTAGGTTCGCCATGATGCGCTGGGGTCTGGTGCCGTCCTGGGCCAAGGAGATCGGCGGCAGTGCACCGCTGATAAACGCGCGGGCGGAAACCGTTGGTGAAAAACCGTCCTTTCGCGATGCGTTTCGTCAGCGGCGGTGTCTCATTCCATCGGACGGGTTCTACGAGTGGAAATCCGAAAATGGCGTAAAGCAGCCCTATCGCATATCTCTGCCGGACAATGCGCTATTCGCTTTCGCTGGCATTTGGGAGCAGTGGCGGAGCGCGCAAGGCGAGATGCTTGAGAGCTGTTCGATCATCACGACGGATGCCAACGAGCAGGTCGCAGGCATCCATCACCGCATGCCGGTAATCCTGCCGCCCGAGTGCTATGGCGACTGGTTGGCGGCACCGCTGGTTGCGTGCTTGCGGCCCTATGCGGACGCGTTGCGTGCCTACCCGATCAGTACCGCCGTCAACAAGGTCGCGAACGACGACGCATCCCTGTGGACGGAAACGGTGCCGGTAAAGGTCGCGACACAGCTCGATCTGCTCTAGGCCGCAAAGGTGCTGAGCCCATTTGCCGTTAGAGGACGACCGTCAGTTTCGGCCATTTGGTCTGCCAGTTCTTGCGGCTGACCCGTTCGCGGAATACCGGCATTTTATGCGCTTTGGCATGGGGCGTTGGGCGTACAGTCAATGCGAAGAGGTCGTCCAGACCGAACGGTGCCAGTAGTTCCGGCGTTCCGGCCTCGTTCAAGCGAATTGCGACCGCCGTTGGCGTTTCGGGCCAATGCGCGATGGCGTCGCTTGTATCGCTGTAGGGCGGATCGCCGTTTAGCAGATGCATCCGCGCTTGATTGCGTACCGACCAGTAAGTTTCGGGCCAAGGCAGGTCGGGCCCGGATTGCGCCAATCGGCGTTCGAGTTCGAGTTCCGTATCGGTTTCGACATTAGTGGAATTGAAATAGATGACATCGATATCGGCAATCGGTGTCGGCGTTTGATAATTGTGCAACAGGTCCCACAAAGGGGTGCGCAGAAAGCCCGCGCCGATCCAGCAATCGTTAAGGTGCAACGCGGCAACGGCTTCCAAAACGTTGCGCCGCCACGGCTCATTTAAGATAAGGTCAATCAGGACGGACGATTTTTCCGACACGCTTGACGCCTCGCATATATCAAGTTGGCGAAATGTATTTGCCTTCTAGCGCAGCGCGTTTGCGGGTGAGAGCGTAAATCGTATCGATCGTTGGCGTCGCTACGCCGACCAAGCGCCCAAGTTCTGCAACCGATCCTACAATCGGATCAAGTTCGATTGCCTTGCCAGCGTCCATGTCCTGAAGCATCGATGTACGAAAGGCGCCGAGACCGTCCATTTCCTTGACCCGTGCCGCCGGGTCGCCTTCCAATGGAACGCCCATCGCGGTGGCGACTTCGAAGCCTTCCCGGGCAATGTCTATTAGGATTTCCCGAATGACTGGATCATCCAGCATCTCGCCGATCGATGCGCTGGTGAGGGCGCTGACCGGATTGGCATTCAGATTGCCCCATAGCTTCGCCCAAACAGCCGCGCGGATATCGTTAGATATCGGTGCGTGAAGTCCGCCGGCGATAAGTGCTTCCGACAGGGCGGTGACCCTGGGACTGGTAGTGTTGTTGGGTTCACCCAGCACGAACTGAATGCCAAACGAATGGTAGACCGTACCGGGCTCGCGCATTGCGGCGGCGATGTAGACGACGCAACCGAGTGCGCGTTCTGGGCCTATTGCCTTCCACACCGTACCCCCGGGGTCGACGCTATCGAGGTGTGGGCTTGGATAATTGCCGTCCAGTTTGTGGAAATACCACCAGGGAATGCCGTTCACGGCGCTTGCGACCGCGGTGTCCGTTCCGAGCAGCGGCGTAACGGCACCGAGCGCTGCGGCGATGGTATGCGCCTTGGTGGCCACAATGACGTGGTCCTGGGTCCCGAGGTCTGCCGCGTTATCGGTTACGGGGATGTCGTAGCTGAATTCGCCCTTGCGGTCGATCAGCCGCAGGCCACGCTCCTGAATTGCCCGCAAGGTGTCGCCACGGGCGACCATCGAGACGTCGCACCCAGCACGCGCCAGACGCGCGGCCAGCACACAGCCAACCGCACCGGCGCCAACAATGCAGACCCTCAATGCGACAGGATCTGGCTGAGGAAGAGTTTCGTCCTGTCCGATTTCGGATTGTTGAAGAACTCTTCCGGTTCATTCTGCTCGATGATCTCGCCCTCGTCCATGAAGATCACGCGGTTGGCGACCTTTCGCGCGAAACCCATTTCATGCGTCACGCAGAGCATGGTCATGCCGGTCTCGGCAAGCCCGACCATTACGTCCAGCACCTCGGAAATCATTTCCGGATCGAGCGCCGATGTCGGTTCGTCGAACAGCATAATCCTGGGGTTCATGCAAAGCGACCGGGCAATGGCGACGCGCTGCTGTTGGCCGCCGGAAAGCTGCCCGGGATACTTGTCGGCCTGTTCCGGAATCTTGACCCGCTCCAGATAGTGCATCGCCGCTTCTTCGGCTTCGGCCTTGGGCGTCTTGCGGACCCAGATCGGCGCCAAGGTGAGGTTCTCCAGGATCGTCAGATGCGGGAACAGGTTGAAATGCTGGAACACCATGCCGACTTCACGCCGGATCGCATCGATGCCCTTCAAATCGCCGGTTAGCTCGATGTTGTCGACGATGATCTGTCCCTGCTGGTGCTCTTCCAGCCGATTGATACAGCGGATCAAGGTTGACTTTCCCGATCCGGACGGGCCGCAAATAACGATCCGTTCGCCGCGGTAGACCGTCATATCGATGTCCTTCAGGACATGGAAGTCGCCGTACCATTTGTGCATGCCGATGATTTGGATCGCGACTTCGTCGCTGACCTCCATCGTGCCTTGTGCCGTGTCGAGGTTTGCCATGATGTATCCCTCTAATTTCGATGACCGGTGTCGAGCCGACGTTCCAGCGTGATTCTGTACCGGGACATACCGAAGCAGAATATGAAGTATATACAGGCCGCAAAGACATAACCTTCGGTCGACGTGCCAAGCCAGTTCTTATGGGTCGTTGCCGCTTGAATGATGCTGAGGAAATCGAACAGGCCGATAACCAGCACCAGGGTCGTGTCCTTGAACAGGCCGATGAAGGTATTGACGATGCCGGGAATGACGATCTTCAACGCTTGCGGAAGAACGATAAGGCCCATCAGTTTCCAGTAGCTTAGGCCCATAGCCTGCGCCGCTTCGAACTGTCCCTTGGGGATCGCCTGCAGGCCGCCCCGGACAACCTCCGCCATATACGCGGCGGCAAAGAAGGCCATGACGATTAGGGTCCGCAGGATTTTATCGAAATTCGTGCCCGGCGGCAGGAATAGCGGCAACATGACCGAGCCCATGAACAGCACCGTGATCAGCGGGACACCGCGCCACAATTCGATGAAGCAGATGCAAACCATGCGGACGATCGGCATGTTCGATCTTCGTCCCAGGGCGAAGACGATACCCAGCGGTAACGAGACGATGATGGTGACGGTCGCCAAAACCATCGTCAGCATCAATCCGCCCCATTGAGCCGTATCGACGACAGGGAGACCCAAGCCGCCGTAAAACAGCACAAACGCGATTGGCGGGAACAGAAGGAACACAAAAATGGCGAGGTACTTCTTGCCGGGAACGCCTTCGATCAACAGGGGAATGCCAGTGCCGAAAAGCAGGAGGAAGCCGAGATTGACCCGCCAGCGCTCCGCCTCCGGGTAAAATCCGTACATGAACTGATCGAAGCGAACGCGGATCATCGCCCAGCAGGCGCCGCCGCTCGTGCAGTCCTCATACGTCTTGCCGCTCAAATCTGCGCTGAAGATCGCCCAGTCCAAGAACGGAGGCAGGATTTTATACAGCAGATAAATTGCCGACAGTGTGAGCAGCGTATTCAGCCAGCCCGAAAACAAGTTCTGCCGCAACCAGGCAAGAATGCCGGTTTCGCTCTTCGGCGGTGGCAGATCAGGGTGAGATTCGGTCCTTACAAAGGAAATGTCTGCCATGACCTATCTCTCCACCAGCGCGATTCTGCGGTTGTACCAGTTCATGAACATGGAGATCAGCAGACTGACCGTCAGGTAGAAGCCCATGGTTATGGCAATGATCTCGATCGCCTGACCCGCCTGATTGAGCGAGGTGCCAGCGAAGATCGCAACAATTTCCGCGCCGCCGATTGCGACTGCGAGGGAGGAGTTCTTTGTCAGGTTCAGATATTGGCTAGTCAGCGGTGGCACGATGACCCGCAGCGCTTGCGGAATAACGACGAGCCGCATCGTGATCGTCGGCCGGACGCCAAGCGCATAGGCAGCCTCCGTTTGGCCATGGCTGATTGCCTGAATGCCGGCGCGAACGATCTCTGCAATGAAGGCAGCCGTATAAAGGCTCAATCCAAGCACGAGTGCCGCGAATTCCGGCAGGATAATCATGCCGCCGCGTAACCCGAACCGATTTTGTTGTGGATGCTCGAACTCCAGTGGGAAGCCAGCAATGACAGCGGCAATAAGCGGAAGAACGATTAGCAGGCCGACCGTAACCATAAAGACGGGGAATGGCTGCCCTATTTCATCCTGGCGTTTCTGTGCCCAGCGTTTGATAAAGAAACTGGCGACGAAAGCGATCGCGATGGCGACAAGGATCATCCAGAAACCGTCCTGCGGGACGGGCAGGGGACCGAACAGCCCTTCGATGTTCAGGAAGAACGTATCGAACATGCTGATACTGTCGCGCTTGCTCGGCAACGTTCCCAGTACCGCGAAGTACCAAAACAGAAGCTGCAGCAAGAGTGGAATGTTTCGCAGCGTTTCGACGTAGCAATACGCCATCCGCGAGACCAGCCAATTGGGGGATAGCCTGAGAACACCGACAACGAAACCAACGATCGTCGCTATAAAGATGCCGGTAACCGCGACAAGAAGGGTGTTCAGGATGCCGACGATAAGGACGGTGCCGTGCGTCGCTTTGGAGGCATCGTAGGTCAGGAAGGGGGACATGCCGACATCGAAACCTGCCGGCGAATAGAGGAACCCGAAACCGGACGCAATGCCACGTTTTTCAAGGTTGTCTGCTGTGTTGTTGATCATATACGCGGCGAAGCTAACGATCATCAAGACGACAATCGCCTGATAGATCAACGCGCGCTTTTTGGGATCATTCCAAAGGCTGACACGTGGTGTGCCGCCCTGGGCGTCGCTACTGGCCGCCATCTCGCACTCCTTTTAGGACGAAGGCGGAAGCGCGGTCGCGTGTTCAACCGCGACTCCGAGCCGTCAAATCGTCAAAACGCGATCAGCCGGCGCGATGGCCGGCTGATCTGTTTCGATTATCCTAGCGGAACGGAGGTGCGTAGAGCAGGCCGCCTTTGGACCACTGCTGGTTTATGCCGCGCTCTAGCTTGAGCGGGGTATTGACACCGACGTGGCGCTCATAGACCTCGCCGTAGTTACCCACGGTCTTGACGATCTGATAGGCCCAGCCCTGACGGACGCCGAGCTGCTCGCCCATCTTGCCTTCGACACCGAGAAGGCGGAGAACTTCCGGATTCTTGGAACTCTTCATCTGGTCGGCATTCGCCGAAGTGACACCGAGTTCTTCGGAAACGATCAGTGCGAAGAGCGTCCAGCGTGCCACATCGCCCCATTCGGACTGTCCATGACGGACGACCGGGCCAAGCGGCTCTTTCGAGACGACTTCCGGCAGGACGACATGATCGTCTGGCTTCTTCAGCAGCGAACGCTGCGCGGCAAGACCGGAACGGTCCGTCGTGTAGACGTCGCAGCGGCCGGCGTCATATGCAGCGCGGATTTCGTCGGCCTTTTCAAAGACAACCGACTTGAATTTCATGCTGTTCGAACGGAAGAAATCGGCAAGGTTAAGCTCGGTGGTCGTACCGGTCTGAATGCAAACCGATGCGCCGTCGAGTTCTTTGGCGCTCTTGACGCCTAGATTCTTGCGGACCATGAAGCCTTGGCCATCGGTATAGTTCGAGCCGATGAATTCGAGGCCAAGATTGACGTCGCGCGTAAAGGTCCAGGTTGTGTTTCGCGCCAGGACATCGATTTCACCCGACTGCAGTGCCGTAAAACGCTCTTTCGAGGTTAGTGGCGTGTATTTTACCTTATCCGGGCTGCCGAAGATCGCGGCCGACATGGCGCGGCAGAAATCGACATCGAAGCCTTCCCACTTGCCTTTGTCGTTCGGCGCCGAGAAGCCTGTCAGTCCGGTGTTCACACCGCACTGCAGGAAGCCTTTCTTTTTCACATCATCGAGGATACCCGCATTTGCGGCCCCCGCGATCGTCAGCATGGCAGTGGTCGTTGCCACGGCGGCGATGATTGTTTTTATCTTCATCTCCCAAGTCCCCTGTTAGTTGCCAGTTTCACAACACCGCATGCGCGGGTTGGATCAACTAAAACAGTATTTGACTCAAAAGCCAATCGCCGATTCGTAAAATTTCCGCATTAATTTCTATGTGAAATGCGCGCATTGGAAGAACGGGACGAACGTTAACTATGTTTATGCAGGAATTCCTCATGATGGCGCAGAACCGCCAGTGCGTGCGCTGCATTGGTGAGCTCGTCATAGACGGGGAACCCACGGGCCAACGCTAGGTCGCGGCAATGCCGCTTACGCTGGTCTATGTCAGCGCGCCCGTCGGATCGTAGCACGAGCAGAAAATGCGTTTGGTCGCAGAACTTCTCCCTGACCCGATTTGCTGCGTCGAGCATATTCTCGACGATCGTATTGTCGCCACCATCGATGTGGCTCCACATAACCGGAAGATTGAAATGCAGCACGAACGCGTCGAGGTCTTCGCTGTCCTGCACGGTCTGCATGACCTGTCCGCAGAGCGCGCCTTCGCCCTGCTTCAAAGTTCCGATCGGCGCATCGATAGGATTAGCGATGCTGGTGCCCGGCGGCATGTTCATCGCGGCGAGGGCGGTGCGCGTCGCATCGCCGAACGGCGCGACCTCGATCCCATGTTCTGCAAAGGCATCGACAGCAAGCACGCTGGTGCCGCCGCCATTGCCGAATAGAGCGACACGTCGGGTTGGAGCGCTGGTGCGTGGCTGCAAGGATTGAAAGGTCAGCAGTGCGTCGATGAAGCTTTCGAGATCCTCAACGAGCACCGCGCCTGTCTGGCGTGCCAAGGCCTGCCATATGCGCGCGTCGGCAGCAAGTACGCCGGTATGGGACACAGCCGCTTTGTGCCCAAGGTCTGTACGACCGCCTTTCAGGAGGACCACTGGTTTTTTTGCCTTGGCGCGGCGCAAAAGGTCGTAGAAGCGCCGGCCGTCGCGCACGCCTTCCAGATACATGCCGATGACCTTAGTTTCCGGATCGGCGAGATAGAATTCCAATAGGTCTGCTGGCCCAAGATCGGCGCAGTTGCCACCAGTCATCAAACCGCTGAAGCGTAAGCCGCGTTCTTGTCCGCGGCGCACGATGTCGATGCCAAGGCCGCCGCTTTGCGTGAACACGCCGACCGAGCCGGTCTCGCGGGCTGCGCCATGGGTAAAGGTAAGCCCGCCGCGCGGCGAGTAGCCGCCGTTGCAGTTGGGGCCGAGCAGGCGTACGCCTTCGCGCCGGGCGGCATCGCATAGCGCATTTTGTAGGTCTGCGCCTTGGCTATCGGTTTCCGCAAATCCTGCGGCCAGTATATGAGCAAACCGGACGCGTCCCTTTGCGGCGGCGACAGCGTCCGGGACGCGGGCCGCAGGGATTGCGATATAGGCGTAATCGACCGCTTCCGGTGTGTCGCCCAGGGACGGGAAGGCGGGTAACCCTGAAATTTCGGTGGCCGTCGGATGAATGGGATAGATCGCACCGTCGAAGCCAAATTCACGAAGCTGGTCGATGAATACGTTGGCGCGGTTCGGCTTGGTCGCGGAGGCCCCGACAATGGCAATCGTACGGGGGGTAAAGAGCGGCGCGAACGTTTCGCGGACTTCCGCATCGCTTTTCAATGCTGCTCCGTCCGAGAGCAACGACGGATGCTCGGCGAGAACGACCCGTGCATCGACAGCTACGGCGGCATCGCCGGAAACGATTAGCGGATTGATGTCGAGTTCGCGGATCTCATCGCCATGCCGGCATAACAGCCCTTCCGCACCACCGATCGCGCAAAGTGCTTCGATCACCCGCGCCCGGTCAATGGGCGCTTCGCCGCGCGCGCCCTCGAGGATCGGCGCGGCACGCAATTCGTCCAGCATAGCCGCAGCGTCCTGGGCATCGATTGGGCAGACCCGGAAGGCGACGTCGTTGAAGATCTCCACGAAGACGCCCCCCAGCCCAACCATGATCATGGGGCCGAATTGCGGGTCGACAATGCCGCCGATAACGAGCTCGCGCCCGGCGGGCGCCATTTCCTCGATCAGGTAGCCGTCTATCTGTGCGCCTTGGCTGGCCAATGCCCCTTCAATGCCCTCAATAGCGGTCTCAACCGCCGCAACGTCGGCCAGCGCAAGCCGAACGGCACCCATATCGCTTTTATGCACGACATCGCGGGAGACGGCCTTCACGGCAAAGGGTGCGGACAATCCAGCACATGCCGTCGCGGCATCGTTGCGTCCGGATACTACCGTGCCGCGGGGCGTATCGACCCCGAACGCCGCGAGTATCTGCTTGCCGGACCGTTCATCGAGAACGGTTCGGCCCTCACGGCGTGCATTGTCGAATATCGATAGGATATCAGTCACGTTTACGGTGATCTTCGTACTCTTTCAGAGAAAACTAGACGATGCTGGTCGGCCAGGTTCGCATCAGGTGCTCGCCGACGCCGTTGGTCAGGCGCATGCGGTGCACTTCCAGCATATTGATCAGGTGCTGGCGCGTTTCTTGCGGTTTGATGACGTCCTGAGCCTCGTACATCGCCGCGAGTTCCCAAGGTGCCGCATCGCGTTGCAACTCCTCAACCCGTCTGGCGAATTCTTCGGGATCGTCTTCCTGCTTCAGACCGAAGACCACATTGACGCCGGTATGGGGATCCATGAAGCCGACATCGGCGGTCGGCCACATGGCCATCTCGTCCGAACCCTTGTTGCCCGCCATGTTGATATAGGCCTGGCCGTAGCTCTTGCGCATGATCACCGAGAGCTTCGGCACCGTCGCAAGCGACAACGCGTTCATCCAGTTCATGATCTTGCCGGGCGCTGCCTTGCGTTCGCCCTCGACGCCGATCAGGAAGCCCGGCACATCGACGAGCATGATGATCGGAATGTTGAATGAGTCGCAAAAGACGATAAAGCTTGCCGCTTTGCAGCAACCGTCCGGATCCGCCGCACCGCCTTTATAAAGCGGATTGCTGGCGAGGAATCCGACGGTCTGGCCGTTTAGCCGCGCCAGTGTCGTTAGAACAGAGCGACCATAACGCGGCTTCATTTCAAACAGGCTGTCGCGGTCAGCGATGACCTCGACCACGTGGCGCATGTTGTAAACTTTCTGCCGCGCTTCGGGAACGATCTCGGTAATGCGCTCGATTGCCGTGTCGGAACCGGCTGGAACCGCATGTACAGGTGGCGCCTCCATATTGTGGCTTGGCAGGTAGGACAGAAAGTTTTTGCAAACGTCGAGCGCTTCCTCGTCCGTATCGACGGCCATGTCGACCAGGCCGCTTGTCGAAGTGTGCATCTTCCAGCCACCAAGCTCTTCGTTCGAAACCGGCTGATTGATCGCCATGGATGTCACGCGGCTGCTGGCGACTGCCATCGTCGCCCCTTTGCGCATTACGACGAAGTCGGACATGCAGGCGTACCAGGTCGACGAGCCGTAACAGTCACCAAGTTGCGCTGTGATCCACGGTGTGTCACGCATCCGGCGGTATTCATAAGGGTCCTGCGCGATGATGACGCGCCCTTGCGCACCCATCCGGTCGGGCATGCGGGAGCCGGAAGACTCGCCAATCCAAACCAAAGGCATGCCGCGTTTATTGGCAACATCCTTGATGTGCTTCATTTTCTTGAGATTGATCAACGCGCTCGACGCGCCCATGACCGAGAAATCGTTCGAGACACTGCCGACCCAGCGGCCATCGACTTTGCCGTAGCCGGCGACTTTGCCGTCGGCGGGTGCTTTTTCACGCACTTCGGGCCGCGAGGCGGTCGCGAGCATACCGCTTTCGACAAACGTTCCCTTATCGAACAGGTAGTCAAGCCGCTGACGCGCATTGAGCAGCCCATCATTCTTCATGCGTTCCAGGATCGCGGGCTTGCCCATTTTCAGGACTTTGGCGCGGCGTTCGTCGAGATCCTTATTGACGTCCTCGAATGGCATGTACGGTTCCTTGATTTTGATTAGGCGCTCTCGACGCCGGACAGGCGCTCAATGATACTGTTTGCCAACGCAACGGCAAGGTGGACGGCATGCAAGAGGGAATACGGAACGTCGTGGTCATCGGCCCCGGCACCATGGGGCGGGGGATCGTAAATACGTTCGTGCGCGGGGGACACAATGTAACGGTACTAAGCCGTAATCCCGGCAAGGTCGCGCCCTTCGAGGGGCGTGTAACGGTTGCCGATGCTCTACCGGATACGGCACCGGATTTCATCCTCGAGTCGATTGTCGAGGATATGGACGCCAAGCATGCGCTATTCGCGCAGATAGAGGTCAAATATGGCGGCGGACCGATCCTTGCGACCAATACCTCCGGCCTGTCGATGAACGACATGGTGGCGAAGCTGATTCATCCAGAACGCTTCATCGGCGTACATTATCTGCAACCCGCAGATGCACTGCCGATCGTCGAGGTCATCCGTGTTGAGGCGACAACCGATAGTGTGCTCAACGCCGTGAAGGCAGCGCTGCGACGGAATGGGCAGGGCGCGCTCGTGCTGAACAGGCCCGTACCGGGATTCCTGCTCAACCGGTTGCAGCACGCGATGATGCATGAAGCGCTGGCGATGATCGAAGACGGCGTCTGTACGGCGGCGGATGTCGATAACTGCCTGAGAAATGGGCTCGCACCGCGCATGTGCCTCACCGGTCTGATCGAGCAAAAAGATCTTAGCGGCTTGCAGGTTACGGCTGCGACGCACCGCAACCTGATCCCCGACCTGCACCATACCGGCACGCCGGTGGCTCTGTTGCAGGATATGGTCGCTAAGGGAAACCTGGGCGTATCGAAGGGGCAGGGATTCTACGACTGGCGGGACCGGGACGCGGACGCCTATAAACGAAAAGTTGCCGGTAAACTCGCCCGCATCTTGGAGATCATCGCAGAGGATTAGGGGCGCTTCGTTAGGAGCAGGACACGTCGATGCGCTGGAAGTACGCTTCCACGGGTTCTTTCGTCTGATCGTTGTCGACGAATAGTGCGATCGCCTCGACTTCGTCTGTTGGCGCTTTGCCGAAGGCGCGTTGGTAGTCCGCGCGAATATTGCGCTGCTCCGTAACCCATTGCCCGACATCGGCGTTTCCCGCATGCACCACGACGTTCTGAACCATATCCGGCATGTAGGGGTTGGCAACGATCTCGTCGACGCGATGCCGTGCCACCGTCCAGACGTAGCGCAGGGTCGACACCGGATCCGGCGCGGACAATAGGCCTGGGTCGCCGAACATGACAAAAATCGCGGCGGCCACATCGTCGCCTCGCTTTTTTGCAAGATCGGCGCTCGGCTGGAGTTGGTTCACCCGCCACGTCCAGGAGAGAGTTTCGCATTGCTGTGGCGAGAATGCCGTTCGCCGGATCAGTCCGGACGCGCCGCCTGCGCCCCGCGCGCGGATCGCAAGGCGGCCATCCATTTCAACGATACGATAGTCGGTGTGCCCCTTTATCTTCAGATGCCGCCAGGAATCGGTGGGCATATGCGACACGTCGAGCAGTGCGATGTGTCGGCCTTCTTGAGCCTCCGATTTCCCGGTCTCCACCACGTTTCCACTGCAGCCGGCAAGGCCAGTCGCGAGCAACAGAAATGCTGCAACGCGTTGAAGATTTCGGTCGAACGAGTTCGGAACTTGTGTTCGCATAGGATGCGATCTTACCCTGCAGACCGCATCGCAGGAGGGTTATCACGCACTTATGACTGCTGGTTTAACGAAATGGGTACGGTTCGACTGGCCGCTTAAGGGACGGGACTTCGAGATATCGGTTGCCGACGAATACCGGCTACGCGCCGCGCGGCCCGACGATCTTGAGGCAATGCAGCGCGTTGTTGCTACTTCCTACGCCTCGGATGCGGTCTGGGCAGGGAAGACCGACGCGATCGAGCAAGGGATCGGCGCGCGCATACGCGAGCGGATATCCGATCCGGCAGCGCACTTCGTGCTCGCTGAATGTGGCGGGCAAGTCATCGGATTGAATGGCGTCGCAATCTCCAGTCCGACCAAGATGAACTTTCTGACGGGTATCTGCGTCGACCCCGAGCATCAGGGGCGCGGTCTCGGCACGGCATTGCTGGGGCAAGCTCTTGCCTGGTTGCGGGATCAGGGATTGGCCTCAGCGACCGTCACAACCGATGCCGATGCCGTCGCCGCGCGTGTCTATGATCGCTTTGGCGGCGAGCGCACCGGTAATGTCGAATATCCCGGTGCGTTATAGGCGGACAAAGGAAAGAGCATGGAAATTCGCGTTACCGAGCATGGTGACCACATCGCCATTGTGACAATCGACAACCAGCCGCGCCGAAACGCTATGTCGCGCGACATGATTGCCGATCTCGCCGCGATATGGAACCGGTTGGAGATTTCCGAGCATCGATGCGTCGTTATCACCGGAGCGGGAGAAAAGGCGTTCAGTTCCGGTGCGGATCTGGGTGGCGATCTCAGCGCGTCGGTCGAGCTGGCGGCGAAGATCAATCGCGGTCTTCTCAAGACCGACGCTTTTCCCAAACCGATCATCGCGGCGGTGAACGGCGATTGCGTCGCCGGCGGACTGGAGCTCATGCTCGCCGCGGACATTCGCCTTGCGGCACCACATGCCCGTTTCGGTCTGCCGGAAGTGCGCTGGTCGATATACCCGTTCGGCGGTTCCACGACCAAATTGGTCGCACAGATCGGGTATGTGCATGCGGCGGAATTGTTGTTGGGCGGTGAACTTATCAGTGCCGAAGAGGCAGCAGCTATTGGTCTCGTTAATCGGGTCGTGCCGGCGGAAGAGTTGCTCGACGCTGCGTTAAGCAAAGCGGAACTGATCGCGGCCAATAGTCCCTCCGCGGTACAGGCGGTGAAGCGACAGATCAGCGAAACATTGGCGGTGCATGTCCAGTCCCGCGAAGCGCTGGAGCAAACGCTCGGAGACAAGGTGCGTGCCAGCCCGCATTTCCAGGAAGGCGTGGATGCGTTTCTGGAAAAGCGGAAACCGAATTACGACTGAGACACGTTGTTTCCGGGATCGAAAAATTCCGACAGGCGGTTCTTCTGTAGTTTTCCGGTGCCCGTTAGCGGCAGGTCGCTTCGTTCCACGAAACGGTAATGCCGCGGCACCTTGTAAGCCGCCAACTGTTCGCGGCAATGAGCGATAAGCTCGGCGTCCGTTGTCTCCATCCCGTCCCGGAAGACGATGACGGCAGCTAGTGCCTCGTCGAGGCGGGTATCGGGAATGCCGGTCACATAGACCTCTTCGATTGCCGGATGCGCGCTGAGCGCCGCTTCGACTTCGGCGGGCGCGACGTTGATGCCGCCCGTTTTGACCATCTCCTTTAGCCGGCCCCGGAAGGTGAGATAGCCGTCGCTGTCCAGTACTCCGAGATCGCCCGTTAACAGAAACCCTTCGGCATCGAAGGCTTCCGCCGTCCGTTCGGGGGCATCCAGATAACCGGGTGTGAGAAAACCGCGAACGATGATTTCGCCCGGCGCGCCGGCAGGCAGCGGCGCGCGGGATTCGGGGTCGACAATTCTGATTTCGACATCGTCGAGAGGACGGCCGCAATTTCCAACGCGGATATCCATCGGGTCGTGCGCATCGCCAACCGCGGAATTCCCATATGCCTCGGTCAAGCCGTACACGTTGCAGATTTCGGTCGCGCCGAGCATGGCGATGCGCCTGACCTGTTCCGGCGTACCAATTGTCGCCCCCGTGCGCAGGGAGGAGAGGTCGTGCTGCTCCCGGTCCGGATGTTCCCACAGCGCCAGCGACATGTTCGGTGTGCCATAGAAAACAGTACAGCGCTCTCGCTCGATAAGCGCGAGCGCTTCCCCAGCGTCGAATTCGCGCTGCAAGACGACCGTGCCGCCATGCGTCATCACGGCGAACAGCGCATTCACACAGCCAAACGACCAGAACAGTGAAACCGCGAGCCACAATCGGTCGTCCGGCGTGAGATGCTGCCGCTCGCCGATACGCCACATGTTCTCGACCAGACCGTGGTGCAGCAGCGGCACCCCTTTCGGCGTTGCCGTTGAGCCGGATGTATAGAGGATGCAGGCGGTATCTTTCGGGTCGACAGCGTTGCTCGCATTCCGCCAGGCTGCGTCGCTGACTGTGGCGCCGAGCTCCGGCAGCGTTGAAAAGGCCAATGTTTCGTCAACCGGTTCGGACGACACGCAAATGATATGCTCAAGCCGAACGCCGGCATTGTGTGCGTGGATATCGGCAAGGAGATCAGCGAGACCACGGCCCCGGACCTCGGCGGTCGCGACCAGGCTGCGCACCTTGGCATGGTCGAGTTGATAGGCGAGTTCCGGTGCGCTGGCCCAGCAGTTCAGCGCGACGGTTTCGGCACCGATCGACATTGCCGCGAAATAGGCGGTGAGCCATTCCGCCCGGTTGTCCAAAAGGATCGCCATACGGTCGCCGCGTTTCAGCCCCAGCGCCAATAGGCCTTTGGCATGCGAGCGGACGTCCGCCTGGAACGCGGCGTAGCTGTAACGCCTGTCGCCATCGACGATGAATTTCCGCTCGCCTTGGCGGGCAACGAGCTCGTCGAGCAATTCCGCTGCCGTTCGGCTTTCGGGTACTTGCATCGACCAGATTCCAGCTGTGACTACCGCGCGACGATGGTGCCGGCGTCGTTCATACGCACGATGTCCGCTTCGCCATAGCCGAGCTCAGTCAAGATATCGCGCGTATGCTCGCCGATCTTCGGCGGCTGCAGGCGCAGGTTAAGATCATGGTCGCCGATTTCGACGGGCAGTCGCGGCACCTTGGTGACCGGCGCATTGTCGAGCTCGACATGCAACATGCGATCGTTGGCATTGAGCTGTGGGTCGTCGGTCAGGTCTTCAGGCCGCGCGACGGGCGAGAAGGGGATTTCGATCTCCTCGCAGATCGCCGACATTTCCTCGATCGTATACTGCTTCGTGATCTCGGCAACGATGGGCAGTGTCCGCTCGCGTGCCCGGACACGATCCTCGTTTGTTTTCAAATTTGGGTCTTCGAGCAGATCCTGCCGGTCAAACTTTTCGCAATAACGCCGCCAGTGATTGTCGCTGGTGATGCCGATGAAGATACGCTGGTCGTCGGAGGTCTCGAACGTCTCGTATACGGCCCAGGCGCCGACGCGTCCTGGCATCGGCGGCTGATCGACGTCAGTGACGGCGCGGCCGACCAGATGCTGCATCATCAGGAAGGCCGTGGATTCGAACAGAGCGCTTTTGACGAACTGTCCCTTGCCCGTGGTTTCGCGCTCGCGCAAGGCAGCCTGGATACCGACCACCGCGAACGTGCCGCCCATGATGTCGACGACTGACGATCCGGCGCGGAGGGGGCGTCCTGGGGGGCCGGTCATATAGGCCAGACCCGCCATATACTGCACGACTTCATCCAGCGCCGGCCTATTCTCGTACGGGCCACTCAGGAACCCTTTCAGCGAGCAGTAGATGATGCGCGGATTGATCTTCGCGCAATCCTTATAGCCGCAGCCGAGCTTTTCCACGGTACCCGGCGCGTAATTCTCGATCACCGCGTCGGCGGTTTCGAGCAGGCGATGTACAACGGCACGGCCTTCATCGCTCTTTAGATTGACCGCGAGCCCTCGCTTGTTGCGGTTGAAGGCGCCGAAAAAGCCTGCCGCGAAACCATGCAGGCGGCGTGTCTTGTCGCCGTCCGGGGCCGGTTCGACCTTGATGACGTCTGCACCGAGATCGGCCAGAATCAATCCCGCGCACGGCCCCATGATGGTCTGACAAAATTCCACGACCCGGACCCCCTGAAGGGGCAGGGGGCGTGCAGCAGCGTCACTCATGCGAGGGTCTCCGTTCCGTATTGTATTCTTGATTGGCGGAGAAAATACCTCTTTCGAGGCGCTTCGGGTAGAGCATGCGACGATTTTGTCTTGACCTTCCCGCTACTCGAAGGCGCAAAAGAGCCCGAAACGAGTATCGCGGGATCATGCGTAAATTCAGAGTACTCTTCGGCATTCTAGGACTTGTCACGGCAGTAGCCGGCCTGTTCTGGTGGTATTCGGGACAGGGCGAGCCGACATTCGCCAACGCGGAGGATGCGGCTTTGGTCGCGCGTGGCGAAGTCGTTTATGTCGAGCAATGTGCAGCCTGTCATGGCGCAGACCTAGAAGGTCAGCCGAACTGGCGTGAGCGCAGACCCGATGGTCGCCTACCGGCCCCGCCGCACGACGAAACCGGCCACACCTGGCACCATGCGGACCTGCAGCTTTTTGAAGTGACCAAGTATGGTACCGCGGCCGTGGCCGGACCGGGCTATAGGACAGATATGGCTGCATTCGGTTCGGTGTTAAGCGATACTGAAATCTGGGCCGTTCTGGCTTATATAAAATCCCGATGGCCCAAATCAGTGCGCCAGCGTCACGCAGAAATAAACAAGCGGAAGTAACGAACTCGAGCGTGTAAAAGAAAAGTTTGTTCCGAAATTTCAACCTACGTTATGAGAACACGTCAGCGACATGTTTGGGTTCATCCTTTACGAACGTATTTTTTACTCTCTTCGAAATCAAAAAGTATGGAATCCAGACAGCCGCGTAGACAACGGATCGTATTAACTCTTTGAGCACTCCGGGGTCATTTCTCGCTTCAAGTGCAGGAATGGAGTAAGCGAGGAATGTATCACACAATACAAAAATAAAATTCGCACTGATGAATATGATGAATAGAAGCGGGAACCGGTAAGATTTTGAAAAAAATAAAAAAATCAAGGTAACGCTGAATACGATCAATAGTATATTACCCACTACTTCTAAAGTTATTCCTGGGGCCCAGTACGGATGATAAAACTCCGATCCTGGCGTGGTAAAAAGCGCCCAACCGCCGTCTCGAAATATCGGGAGAAAATCGCGAACTAAAGTCGCTCCGATATTGAATGGCGTCGTAACTAAGAAGATGGCCGGAAGAATTAGCCAGCCTCGCAGGCCATTCGGCTTCTCGTTTTCCACAGCACTTTCCTTAATACTCTAAACTTGCAGCACGATTCTAACTGTGCGTGCTTACGGTTTGCTTTGACAGTCTTACAGTGAATACTTCTTATGATCTAGCGCTTCGGCGCGGCGCGTCCGATCAGCCAGGCGGGGCCGACGGCGAGCAAGGCGGTTATGGCGATGGCGAGAAACGTGTCCTTGAAGCCGAGCGTGCTTGCCTGTGCCAGAACCACTTCCGAGAGGTAATTCAAGGCGCCGGCGGTCTGTGTCGTATCGGGCATGCCGGACTCGGCAAGCAGACGCTCCACAGCATCGAGCAACTGTTGGGTCGTCTGATTGCCGGAGGTCTGGGTCGCGGTAAAGGCCTCGCCGTGGAATCTTGTGCGATGCTGGAAGAACGCGGTCAGCAAGGTGATGCCGAAGCCGCCGCCAAGATTGCGGAAGAAGGTGGCGCTGGAGGCGCCGCGCGCCAGTTTCTCGGTCGGCACGGCGCGCAGGGCGGCCACGCTGAGCGACGGGATTGCGAGGCTGAGCCCGACGCGATTAATCGCAGTGTAGGCGACCAGCGCCCAGAATGTCGTATTTACGTCCACCGCTTCAATGAGGAAAAATCCGATCGCGAATATCAGCAATCCGGCGGCAATGGGGATATGTGCCGGTATGGAATCGGTGATGCGGCCGGCGAGCGGAAAGAACAGCATCATCACCAGTCCGCCTGGAGCCAATAGCAAGCCGGCGCGCGTCGCGCTGTAATCCTGGATCGTCTGCACGAAGACCGGAATAAAGTATCCCGACGCAAACAGACCGGCGCCGAAGACAAACCCCGCGATCATGATCAGGCTGAATTGTTTATCCCTGAACAACGTCAGATCTAGCAAGGGATAGGCAGCACGCAATTCCCAAAAGACAAACACGACCACGCCGAGGGCACCGCCTACGAGCCGCAGCAGGATCGCATTCGAATCCCAGCCCCACCGCGGGCCATTGGCGAGTCCACTGAGCACGCTGAACAGAATGAAGAAGACAAGTGCCAATCCGATCCAGTCGAATGGCGGCAATTGCTTGGCCAGCTTCTTGCTCGGCATAAAAATCAGGCCCAGGAGCAGGGCCGGAAGACAAAAGGGCAGCGGGAGATAAAACAGATACCGCCAGCTGATCGTGTCGATCGCGATCCCGCCCAGGATCGGACCAAACGTTGGCGCGAGCACGCTGCCCAAGCCATAGATCCCCATCGCCATGCCGCGGCGCTCTGGTGGAAAAACACTAAAGATGCTGAACATGGCGAGCGGCTGGCCAATACCTGTTGCAAACCCCTGTAGGACGCGTCCAAGAATTAGAAGGTCGATATTCGGCGCCGTCGCGCTCATAAACGAGCCTGTTGCAAAGATCGTCATGGCGGCGATGAAAGTGATGCGCTGGCCCAATACTTCAATCAGCCAGGAGCTGAGCAGCATTGTCGCGGCCATGGTGGCGAGAAAGCCGGTCGCCATCCATTGCGCCTGATCCAGCCCGACGCTGAACGCGCCCATCACCGAGGGCACTGCGACATTGACCATGGATGAGGCGAACCCCATGGCGATGGCAGCGGTCATGACAGTCGCGGTGACCAACCAACGATAGATCGGCCCATACCGCTCGAATAGATCGTCGATACTGGCGTGGGCTGTGGCACTCATCGCGGTTCCGCTAAAGCGCTCGTTTCAAGTGTCTATGCAATCAAATGAGGCCGCTTGAGACGATTAGTCCGCAGCGCCGCTCGCCGCGAGTTCGGCTTCCCGCTCTTCTTGTTGCACGACAAAAATTGAGCGGTAGCTGCCGTCCCAGATCGGCGGGATCTGGCAGGGGGTCTCGTCGAACTCGACCCAGCGCGCTGCTTTACCGCGCACGATAGCGCCGCTTTCTGGCGACGGATTGTTGTGCGGGGTGACCGGCAGCGCATCGGCAGAGGAATAGGCCTGCAGCAATAGCGGCCGTGCGCGGCTCGGATGATTGTTCGGCATCGAACCGTGCACCATACGGCAATGATGGATGGTCACCGATCCGGCGGGGCCCTTCAGATAGACTGCGCTACCTGTATCGACGCGCGGGACGTCCCGGTCGTCGATGCAGCCGACCCATTGATCTTTGTCGTTGTACTGATTGAAGAGTTCGCCCTTGTGACTGCCGGGAACGACCCCCATCGGTCCCATCTCGTCATCGACATCCTCCAGATAGACACCGATCGTCAGCACGCTGTAATTGGTGTGTGGCCAGAACTGAATGTCCTGGTGCCATTTCACCTCCTCGCCGCCACCGGACCATTTAAAGTTCAGCTTTGAGTGATGGAACTTGATGTCTGGTCCCAGCAAGTCTTCGGCGAGATCGACGATGGGACCGCTGCGGGTGAATTCCCAATAAACCGGGTCGTGCGCCACCGGTTGGATGAGCCGGCGCAGCCGCGGGTTCTCAGTGCTGTGATTGGCTTCCAGGTCGAGCTTTCCGTTCGACCGGTTCATGCCCTTGCTTTCGTCGATAAAGCGGTTCGTCACCCCCCATAGCCGGTCGAGCCATTCCCGAGAGACGAAGTTTTCCACCAGTAGGTAGCCGTGATCGAAGTAACTCTGGCGTTGTTCCTGCGTCAGGACCTTAGGCGTATGCGCTAAAATGGTTTCGGGCTTCATCGACTCATCCAATTGTCAGTGCTGACACCAGCTTAGCCGAACGCGATTGCGGATTACAATCTACCCTGCCAAGGCGCGCGATGCTTCGTCGAGGGGTACCGGTCCGTCTTTTAACAGCAGATCGGCACAGCGCGCTTCAACTGGCCCGTCATTAACGCTCATCGGATCGCGCGGGCGCATGCGATGGTCGATGACGAGCCGGGAAAGGAGGAGGCGCCGCGCGTCTCCGGTCGTCTTTGCCAAGGCCGAACCCTCATGTGCCAATAGGGACGCACTCATGACGTGGTAGAGAGCGTTGGTGGCCTGTCGGGAGAACGGTTCGTGCTCCGGTTTTGACGCGACTTCGTCAGCGAAGGCGACCGCCTGATCGATCATACTGGACAGTTCGCCACGGAACTGGCCGGGCGCCTGATCTGCGTCGTCGACAACGTCGTGCAGTGCGGCGCCCAGATCTTCATGTGCCCGGACCTTGCCGACCGCGCGGCCGGTGACGTCGAGCGCATTGATGGAGGACGTGCCTTCCCAGAGAACGCCGAGATGGGCGTCACGGACCAACTTGGCGTTGACCCAATCCTCGATATAGCCGTTGCCGCCGCGCGCCTCCATGGCTGCCGTGGCAACCGTGACGTTGTCCCGGCAGGCGCGGAACTTGAGCAGTGGTGTGATGATGCGTAGCAGGCGTTCGGCCTGCGTATCGCCCGCCTCTGCGCGCGCCATCATGCTTGCGGCATAGGTGAACACCGAGAGTACTTGTTCCGTGGGCACCATGATCTTGAGCAACTGACGGCGCATCAGCGGGTGGTCGATGATCGTTTCGCCAAACGCAATCCGGTTGCGCGCGACGGCCATCGCTTCGTTCAGGCAGCGCCGCATCATGCCGGCGGCGCGTACGCCATGGGATAGACGCGACATGTTGACCTGATCCATCATCTGCTTGAGGCCGGTGTTCGGCTTCGCACCGTAATCGCCGAGCGCGTAAGCCACCGCGCCGTCGAACTTGATCTCGCCGGACGCCATGGAGCGGCTACCGAGCTTTTCCTTCAGGCGAATAATTCGATAGCTGTTACGGTTGCCATCATCGAGGTGGCGGGGTAGGGCGAAGAGACCTAGACCACGGCTGCCATCCGGAGCGCCTTCTGGCCGGGCAAGCAGCAGCGCGACATCGCCGTCGGCGCAGGAACAGAACCACTTTTCGCCATAGAGACGCCACTGACCGGTTTCGTCACGCCGCGCCTGCAATTCGATATTGCCGACGTCCGATCCGCCGGTCTTCTCCGTCATGAACTGAGCACCCTTGAAGATGTTGTTCATGTCCTGACTCCACATACGGGGCAGGAAGCGCTGTTTCGTTTCTTCGTCGCCGTAACGTTCGATCAGCATCGCGGAGGTATCTGTCGCTGAGATCGGACACATCAGCGCAAATTCGCTTTGCGTGAACAGATACTGAAAAACGTACTTTACAAGGGGCGGCACCTTGTTGGGCCAACCAAGCACGCCCGCTGTCCGGGACATGCAATGGATGCCGAATTCGCCATATCCCAGGGCTTCCATTTCGCGATAAGACGGGTGGAATTCGATCCAATCCTCGTCGCGGCCATATCCGTCCCTTGTATGCAGTTTGGGATCGTGCCGGTCCGCCATACGCGACAGATCGTCGAGCCGGTCGCCGGCTATCTCCCCTAGCCTTTGATAATGCGGGATCATGTGCTTGCGCACCGCATCGTCCATGCGCAGTTCTAGCAAACTCTTCAGGCTTGTATCGATGTCGAAGAAATTCAAACCGTGACAATCGGGCGCGATCCAATCCTCGAGAGACATATTCGATGTATCGATAGCGGTGTCGGTCATTTCAATTCTCCAGAAGACAAGCGGTAATGCGAGGATCGCGGATGATTGCGATACTGACGGTCGCATTGTTGCGCGACAACCGATTTTTCTGTAGTATTGAGTGAGTTTTAATCACTCAATACTGGATATGGCCGAACGCTATCCGCCGCTGAATGCCCTACGGACCTTCGAATGCGCTGGACGACACTTGAGTTTCGTTCACGCTGCAGAAGAACTGAACGTTACGCCTGGCGCCGTGAGCCGGCAGGTAAAGGCATTAGAGGAATGGCTGGGCGCGCCGCTGTTCCGACGGCGGCACAAGCAAGTGCTTTTGACGCCGCTGGGACGGAGTTATCTGCAATCCATCAGCGAACCGCTTGAGCGGATCGCGTCCGCAACCGAACGTGCCCTTCGGCAAGACGCGGAGCGACCGATTGCTATCACATGCTACCCGACCTTTGCCTTGCGCTGGCTGGTGCCACGCTGGGGGCGATTTTACGATCAACACCCCGAAATCGATGTGCAACTCACGACGTCGCTGCAGCCGGTCGATTTTTCGCGCGGTGATGTCGATGCTGCAATTCTGGTGGGCGAGGGGCCACAGAGCTGGCCGGGGCTGGATGCGGTCAAGCTCCTCGACGTCTCGCTCTTTCCCGTATGCAACCCGGTGCTGTGCGAAGGTCCGGACGCTTTGCGTCAAATCTCCGATCTTAAGCGCTTTACGCTGTTGCATGGCACGCCCCGCCAGCAGGACTGGCAGCGGTGGCTCGAATTTGCCGGCGTGGAGGATATTGACGCCAATTCCGGCGTCACCTTCGACAGCCTCAACCTGTCCATCCAGGCGGCGGTAGAGGGGCTTGGGATCGCAATCGCGGTGGAGGAACTGGTTTCAGACGATCTCGCCGCCGGGCGTCTGATTCAGCCATTCGGTCCGACCCGTCGGTCGAAGCGCCCGTTTTTTCTCGTCTATCCGCCGGACCGCCTGCGCAATCGGCGCCTGAGGGCATTCAAGGAATGGCTCTGCGCTGAGAGCGCATCGGACTAGATGCCAACGAACTCTGCTGGTACGGACGGTAAGTCAGCTGCCGTTGCCGCATTCTTCGATGCCTTATCGAGCAACGGAAAGCGCGGGCTTTCGTCGATGAAGTCGCGAAGATGGACATTCACGCAATCATCCTCGATCAGCACGACGCCATAGGCCGGCCGCTCGTGTGTGCCCAACATTTCGTCCGTATCGCCTAGCGTGAGCCCCACCTGATGATTGGTGCCGGGCAGCGCCGATGTCGGAATGCCGCGCCAGGCTCCCCATACCGCGCGGTGAACATGGCCGTAAAACATGTATCGGACATTGCCGTGTTTCTTGATCAAATTCGCAAGCCGGTCTGCGTCCGGAAGGCGACTCGCATCGAGGGAATTGATGCCGATGTCAAAGGGCGGATGATGCAAAAATAGGAAAACAGGCTGTCCAGCCAGCAGCGTTAGCTGCGCTTCCAGCCATTCAAAGCGCTTCTCGCAGTAGATTCCGAACGAAGCCTCTGCCTCCATCGTGTCCATCATGACAAAATGGCCGGCCCGCGTCGGCACGACATACTGCACGAAACCGTTTTCGTCGACGGGCGTTTCCGGGAAGGCCTCTCGAAAATTCGCCCGATCGTCGTGATTGCCGACGAGCAGATGGTACGGCATATCCAATGCATCGAGCAGCGTCCGCAAATCGCGATAGGCTGCCGGTTCGCCAAGATAGGCCAAGTCGCCGGTCATCACAGTCAACGCCGCATCCCGATGATGCCGGTTGATATCCGCGATTGCCGTGGTCAGCCGCTCCCGTGGATCCAGGGCACAGAGAGTTTGCGGCACGGGCACGATATGCGGGTCGGTGATATGGATGAACTTCATGACAAACAATGCCTCCTTGCTTGCGCTCGCCGCGTATTCGCCTTACCACAACAGCATAGTGGCAAGAACAATTCTAGGAAGCGTCATGACGCAGGGCAAATCGCAAGGAAAGCGGCGGCCGAAGGCCAAAGGCAAGGATGGCGTAAAGGCCTTACGGGAGGATTTGCTGTCCCGAATGGCGCAATATTCGGACGCGGAATCGCTCAACGATAACGTTATCACTCCGTTTGTTTCCGCTCTGGAAGCGGTCTGTGCGGACCGGGGCTATGTCCTCAATATCTATGGTGAAGGCAGCAACTTGGTCGTCAGCAGCCCGGAGGACGCATCGGTTATTTTTCAGCTGGTCGAGGATTATTTCGCCGCACAGGAAGGTGACGACGAAGACGAATGAGTAGAAGGCGCGGCGAACGAAAACAGTAGACCCGCCGTGCCTTTCGACGAGAGTTTAGCAATCGCCGTGATCGGTGTCTTCTTCGCGGGACTGTCACGCGGCTTTTCCGATTTTGGTGCCGCGCTGATCGTGATGCCGATCCTGTCTATCCTATACGGCCCGGTACCCGCCGTCGTGATGATGACCTTGATGGAGGTGCCCGCGACGGCGCTCCTGCTTCCTTCTTTCATACGGCATGCGAATTGGGGTGCGGTGATGCCGCTTGGTCTGGCGTCCTTGGTCACTATTCCGCTTGGCGGCTGGATACTCGTATCTCTCGACACAGAAGTTTTGCAGCGCTCGATCGCGATTCTTGTTCTTATCTTTGCCGCGTTGCTCGCGACAGGATGGCGTTATCGGCGCCCTCCGACGATGCCAGTCATGCTGGGAGTTGGCGGCCTTAGTGGATTGATTGGTGGTGCGGCCAACATGAGCGGGCCACTGGTGGTGGTCTTTCTGCTCGCCGGCCAGAATACGGCGCATCAGGTTCGCGCCGGCGTCATGGCCTATTTTTCCTTTTCTACGCTGCTTCGTGTCGCGGTGTATGCGTGGCATGGTCTTTACGCGGTCGAAACGCTCACCCTCGGCGCTATCCTCACATTGCCCTATCTGATCGGTATCTGGGTCGGCAGCCGTTTGTTTCGCGGTGTCTCGGATCGTGCGTTTCGCATTCTGGTGCTGAGCCTGGTCGCGGTGATGGGTGTTGCAGCGTTGCTTTGGTAAGAGAAATTCGTAAGCTGCTTAAAGTCTCTCGGAAAGGAATTTGAAGATGGCGGAAACACCTGCGCCCGCGACCGTTGGCATGGCGATGGAAGATGTCGACACACCGGCTTTACTGGTCGATCTCGACGCTTTTGAACGCAACTTGAAACGCATGGCCGATGCGATCGAGGGTAGCGCCGCGCGGCTGCGTCCCCATTCCAAGACCCATAAATGTCCCGTCGTTGCGTTGCGCCAGATGGCATACGGCGCGGTTGGCGCCTGCTGTCAGAAAGTCGGCGAGGCCGAAGCCATGGTCTATGGCGGCGTCCCCGACGTGCTCGTCAGCAATCAGATCGTCGGAGCACCCAAACTGGCCCGGCTCGCGGCGCTCGCCAGGCAAGCGAAGGTGGGTGTCTGCGCCGACGATGCGGGCAATGTTTCTGACCTCGATGCTGCGGCAGAAAATGCTGGTGTTGTGCTCGATGTTTTGGTCGAGATCGATGTGGGAGCGGAGCGCTGTGGCGTCGCACCTGGCACCCCGGCGCTGGAATTAGCGCAGACAATTGATAAGGCGGGAAATCTCAGTTTTGGCGGCCTTCAGGCTTATCACGGCCGCTCGCAACACATCCGGGCGTATGACGAGCGTCGCAGAGCCGCTGAAAATGCGATTGCGCTCACCAAAGATACCGTCGCGCTTCTCGCCGAGCACGGCCTCGAATGCGATATCGTCGGCGGGGCAGGGACGGGTACCTACCAGTTCGAAGCGACGAGCGGTGTGTATAACGAGCTGCAGGCCGGCTCTTATGTCTTCATGGATGTCGATTACGGCGAGAATGAAAATGAAGGCGGTGGCGCCTTTGCGGATTTCGAGAACAGTCTGTTCGTTTACGCCACCGTCATGAGCCGGGTAACCGACGAGCGGGCCATGCTCGATGCCGGATTAAAAGCGCTCAGCATCGATTCCGGCATGCCGCGACTATGGGAAACACCGGGCGTGGATTTTGTCGGCGCCTCGGATGAGCATGGCAAGCTCGCAATCGGCGACGCCGCAGCGAGCGGAAACCGAAATTTGCGGGTCGGGGACAAAGTTCAGCTGGTCCCGGGGCATGTCGACCCGACGGTCAATTTGTATGACTGGTATGTCGGTATCCGAAACGGCCATGTCGAAAGTTTGTGGCCGATAACGGCACGAGGATTGTTGCGATAGCGCCGCTGATATCGCGCGCGCGAAACCGCTCTCTTCCGTGCGGAAGAAAGCGGTTCGCACCATGACGCGAAGGGGTGTTGTTGCGTGCGCCTAACCGAACAGGGCCAGGATAGACCGCTCGCTCTGCGCCGCCAGCGACAAGGAGTTGATGCCGAGCTGCTGCCGCGTTTGCAGGGCCAGCAGGTTTGCACTTTCCTCGTTCAGGTCGGCCAGTGTCAGTTTTCCGGCACCGCCTTCCAACGTATTGACCAGGTCCTCAGTGAAGTTGAGGCGCGTTTGAAGTACGGTTGCATTCGATCCCAGGGTCGCCGCGGTGGTCCGAAGCGTTGTGATCGCACTATTGACCGCGGTAATCGCCAAATCAATATTCGAATCGGCGGTGAAGTTGGTGGCCGCACCCGCAACGTTAATGCCGCCGGTGCCGGTCGAGGAATCGATTCCGGAGATCGTCAGCGAACTGGAGCCGTCTTCATTGAAGCTGACGGTCAGGTTGTCCGGCGTGCCTGCAATCAGGTTTGTGCCGCCGAAGCTGGCATCGTTGCCAAGGCTATCGATTTGCGTCAGGAGGGCGTCGAACTGAACCGCAAGAGCTGACCGCTCATTGGTGTCGCTCGTTGCCTTTGCTGTGATCGCAAGGCCCTTAGCTTGTTCGATCAGCTCAGTGATTGCCTCGATACCGTTGATTGCGGCTTCGATGGTGCTGATCCCCTGATCGATCGAATCCTTCAGGCCGGTCAAATCGTCCGCACGGTTTGTTAAGCTTCGTGCTGCGAAGAACGCCGCTGCGTCATCCAGCGCGGAAGCGACCTTCAGACCCGTGGATAGTCGGTTCTGGGTCCGGTCGATAAGGCCGGTCGTCCGAGAAAGCGTTAGAAGGTTCGAACGTATTGCTGATGATAATTCAACTTTGTCTGCCATAGCTAATTCCCCTTCTAGGGCATGGGTGACCGCTTCCGCCATCTACGGGCTTTACCCATGAGATGCCGCAAATGGCGGACCCGCTCTGCTAGGCAGACCTGGAAACACCGCCGCTTACGATGCTGAATATCAGCGGTCGCAATCTTCGCAGACGATGTAGCAAGGCTGATGCCAATACATTTTTTCTGACTTTTATTTGTAAATCAGCGCCTTACTGGCTTGGCTATGATAGAATAGTTGGTTGGCGGGAAATTTCGACCGAGACTCAGGGTATCTTTTGCCGGGCTAGTTGGTCGATCCCTTTCCCACCGCTCGCTTCCGGGAATAACCAGATCGCGATTATCATCAAGGCGGCAACGCCGAGCACAACTTCCTTGGCATTGATGCCGACATAATACGTCAACGCTGCCGCAGTTGCGACGATGAGACAGATGATGATTTTCAAATATGTGGGCACATCGTTTCCCCTTATCGGTCGATAGTATCCCTAATTATTCGGCGGCAATCGGATGCGCCGCGGCTTCGATTGGGGTCTTCGGCCGTCCGCGGAGATCGGTTTTCAGATGTTTGGTGCTGTAGCCGTTGAAGAGGTGGCCGAGTAACCCACGGTCGAGATCGGAGGTCCCGAACATCCAGTCCGCGATGGGAAAGGTGAGGTTCATGTTCACTTCCATCATCAGCCGTGAATTATGGTGCGCGGTGTGATGGCGGCGCAGCGTGTTCACGAATGGGCAATAGCGAACGAACCAATTCTCATCGACGTGACAGCAGAAATGCATGAATTCATAGACCAGATACATGCCGGTCGTCGTGCACATCAGCAGCCAGCCCACGTTCGGCGAGATCAAATACCCCATGACGAGGCCACCCGGTGCCGACATCAGAATGAACACGACGAGTGCATAAGGTGGAAAAACCGTGACGCGCCAGTCGAGCTGATCGCGGAACCGCATTTCGCTGTCGGAAAAGAACTGATGGTGATTCAGTGTGTGGCGAACATAGATCGGGCGTAACCCTCTGATCGTTATCGGCCGGTGCATGACGTGCGTGTGCAAGAACCACTCGAAGATATTGCACAGCAGGACGACGGCAGGGATCGTTAGCCACTCCCACCACTGAACCGCCGCGACGTTCTGGATATAAACATACAGTGCCGGAAGACCGATCCCATAGATTACCGCGATATGGACGTAGCCGTTATACCAGCCATCGATCCGCGATCTGTATTCCCGCCGAAAAGCGGATTGTTTTTCGCTCATCATGGATTGGATCCTCCGTCAAGTTCTGCCACGGCACTATCGATTTGCGTGCCGTTCAGTTCCCAGTCATTGTCGAGATTTGCCACGACACGCCGCATAAAAACGTCACACAGAGAAAGCGCTTTCACGTCGTCGTTAAAGTGATGTGCAAGGAGCGCCAAGGCGAGTTGTGCCGGCTCATCCCCTTCATAGGTCCATTCGAATCCTCGATCGGTAAATCGCTTCAAATCCGTCCGTGGATCGAGCGGCGCACCGTCGGCCAGAACCGCGATGCCGTCAATCGTGCGAGCGCCCGTATAGGTCGCCATAGAGATTAGCCTCTGCTTCGCTTCTGGTGATATATCACAGATATATTATAAAGCTCACCCGCTATTGTAAACCGGTTTTGCGGTTCATTTGCACCAACCTTCCGGGATTGGGAAACGTTATGCGTTCTTCGAAAGCACGACTTTACCGATGACGTTCCTGTCGGCGATGACCCGCATCGCTTCCGCAACCCGCTCAAGCGGAAAGCGATGTGAAATATGAGTTCGAATGCGGCCTTCGGACGCCCACTCCAAAAGCACGTCCATATTGGACTGGGCGGTTGCAGGATCGCGACGCGACATAGAGCCGGCGCGGATGCCGGTGACGGACGCGCATTTGATGAGCAGGTGATTGGTCCGGGCTTCAGCAGCCCGTCCGCCGGTGAAACCGACGACAACCAGACGCGCACCCATATTGATGCACCGCATGGATTCATCGAACACGTCGCCACCGACCGGGTCGAAGACCACATCGGCGCCCCGTCCTGCCGTTATCTCCTTCACGCGATCTCGAAATCCATTGTTGTAATTGATCAGATGGTCCGCACCACAGTCGCCGACGACCGAAAGTTTTTCGTCATTCCCCGCGGTCGCGATCACGGTTGCGCCCAATTGCTTGGCAACCTGCACCGCGGCTAGCCCCATGCCTCCGGCGGCGCCATGAATAAGTGCCGTTTCGCCCGGCTGTAGCCGGCCGCCTTGGACGAGCCCGTGATATGCGGTCGCGAATCCGGCACGGAACCCGGCCGCTTCCTCGAAAGACATGGTGTCGGGAATCGGTATTACGTTCGCCCGCGTTGCCGCTAGGTTTTCGGCGAAGGCACCTGGCCGATGGCTTGTCATGACGCGGTCGCCAACGGCAAGATCATGAACGTCTGACCCCACTTCCGTAACGGTGCCGGCCGCTTCCGTGCCAGGTACAAAGGGCAGTTCGGGCCGTAACTGATAGGTTCCGCCAACCATGATGACGTCAACGTAGTTGACGCCCCATGCCTCAGGAACGACGCGGACCTGATTCGCCGCAAGCGCTGGCTCGGACCGCTCTTCGATAACAAGATTTTGGTATGGTCCGAATTCGTGGCAGACGACGGTCTTCATGCGAATGACTCTCCCAAATGTTCCCAGACATGTGCTGCTTTCGCTACCATGTTTGCGCCGGAATCTCTTCAGGATACTGACCGAAGGCGCAATTCGAACCGCAATCGAGCCAATTGGTCCGATATTCGTCATCAGCAAACAGAGCAAAGAGAAATCTGCCCAGAACAGATCAGACACCCGCTAACATCAGCCCATCTGAAATCGATGTGACGCAGATCACGCCAAATTCGCAAAAATCCACGTAAGTTTGGACAAATTATCAAAAGCACGTTGCGGAATACTCAAAATGCACCTTAAAATGGTATAGTTTGTCCAAATACGGGCATATCTAGGGTCAGCTTTTTTTGTAACAGGATTATTTTCTTGCTAGATGAACCGGTGGGTTTGAGTGAAGCGTTGCGGCCGCTGTATTTGTATTGGCTCGCGGTGCGTGGGGAGAAGTTGATACCGTCGCGTGCGGATATAGACCCTGTTACGATACCGCGCGAACTGTTGCCCAATATCGTCCTCATGGACATAATTTTATCCCCGCTTCGGTTCCGATATCGTCTGATGGGGACCGCGATCACTGAAATGCTGGGCGTCGATTGGACAGGGCGTTACGTCGACGAGCTTCCCGGCGGCGGTGTTCACGAGCAGTGTGCGGAAACCCTAAAAGCCGGTAAACCGGGGGTCTATTTCAGCGATCAGAGACGATACGACCCTAATCTCATGCAGCACAAATCGCTAAGATACGAGCGACTTTTGTTGCCGCTATCCGACGGTGGGCAGTCGGTTACAATGTTACTTGGTGGAACGCTTGTTAAAAGTTCTCACTGGTAGCCGTTAGTGTTGAATTCAGCCGGCCAGTCTAAGACAGTGCCGGCATCGCGGCCTCTCACATGTCGAAGGGCCGCGATGCCAGGGAAACTATCCGAGAGCCGTAACGTCGCTCACGGTCTTATGTGGTTCCGGCCTGCGTGTATAGTCCACGTCGATATCGGTGGCGCGAATGATGCCGTCCGAGTCGATGACTAACCGAGCGGGTACAGGCAAGGTCCAGCTATCGTCGCCATTGTATTTCGGAAGATCGATCCCGAATGCAGCATAGATTTCCTTTACGCTGTCGGGCACTTCGAAACGAAGCCCGAGTTGCGCTGCGTATCCGTTACCTGGGTCTGAAAGCAGATGGAAATTCAAGGCGTGCTTGTCGATCAACGCTACGTTGTGTTCTTGCAATTGAGGTGTCAACGCAACGAGGGTGGCGTTACTTTCTTCTAGGTCGTTCAGCACTTCCTGCAAAGCATACAGCTCCGCATTACAGTAGGGTCACCAAACTCCCCGGAAGACCGACAGGACAATCGCGCCGGTACCGAGCAGATTTTCCGAATGGATTTCGACCCCTTGGGCATTCTTCAAGGAAAAGTCCGGCAACCGATCGCCGACTTTCGGCACCCCGTTCAGGATGCCGGAATTCTTAAGGTCGACGGTTGCTTGCCCCATGATGGCACGCTTGTCGTCCGGAATTCTTTTGCTTCCTGCCTCGCGTATGGCGTCTAGCTGTTCAGCTAGTGACATGAGCGTCTCCGTTTATTTTTGAAAGTTAGCGATGAATTCTATCGCGGTGAATACCCCGATATGTAGTGTTGTTGAAAATTAATCCAGTAATTTTATGTTCAACTTTTCTTGCGCTGCGAAATGGCGTCAGCCATGACGCATAAAATTTCGAACATAAACGTTGCGCCTACTAAAGCTGTATTGCCGGTTTGGTCGAAGGGGGGCGCGACTTCGACGACGTCGCCGCCGACAATATTGAGGCCCTGCAGGCCACGCACCATCCGCTGCGCTTCGTGCGTCGAATAGCCGCCAACCTCCGGCGTGCCTGTGCCGGGCGCATAAACTGGGTCCAACCCATCGACGTCGAAACTGATATATACGGGCCCGTCGCCGACCACGCGCCGTGCTTCCTCGATCACGGCATTGACGCCCATGTCGTAGAATTCTTCGATGTAGATAACGCGCATGCCGCTGTCGTGGGAAAAGTCGTTATAATCCGCATCCGATCGTGCGCCACGAATGCCAATCTGAATCGTCCGTTTCGGATCTAGCAATCCTTCTTCGACGGCGCGGCGGAACGGTGTGCCATGGTGATACTTCTCGCCGTCGAAGGCCACGTCCGCTGTATCGGTATGCGCGTCGAAATGCACCATGCCAACGGGCCGGTCCTTGCACAGCGCGCGCATGATCGGCAAGGTCACCAAATGATCGCCGCCACAGGACAGTGGCGTAACGCCGGCAGCCACGAGACCGGCGTAGAATTCCTCGATCATGACCAGCATCTTGTCGTTGTTGATCGGATTGACCGGCGTGTCGCCGACGTCGCCGACGCGGCATAGCTCGAACGGGTTGATGTTGCTCACATGATGGACGCGCCGGATGAAGCTCGACATATTGCGCACCTCGCGCGGACCATGCCGGGCGCCGGCGCGGTTCGTCACGGCCCCGTCCCAGGGAACGCCAGTAAGCGCAATATCGATCATGCTGTAATCCGAAACGACCGGAGTTCGCATGAAGGTGGCCAAGCCCATGAAACGGGGCGAAACGTTGTTGCTCGGCGGTTTTGGTAGCTCGTTTCTTTCAGACATCGGCGAACTCCCGAAAAGTATTTTGATTACGTTAGGTTAGTCCGAGATCGGATAAATAAACACAAAAACGTCCGTTGCTGAGTGCTCGTAGACAGGCTCATCATTTATTTGTCAGGCGTGCGGAACGAGGATTTGCCGCACGACCGAACCTTCGTTCAACCGGTCAAAGCCGACATTGATATCGTCAAATCCAATTTTCGCGTCGATGAGCCGATCAACGGGGAGGCGACCCTGCTGATAAAGGTTGATATAGCGCGGGATATCCCGGACAGGCACGCAACTGCCCATCGAACTTCCGAGAATGCCGCGCTCCTCACTAACCAATTGCGCCGGTTTGAACGAAAACGATTCTTTCGCGGGCGGCAAGCCGGCCGCAATAACCCGTCCACCGGTGCGCAGGATTGCATAGCAGGTTTCCATCGCCTTGATGGCCCCAGCCGTTTCGATGGCGAAGTCGACACCGCCTTTCGTAAGTTCGAGAATTTCGGCCACGCAATCCGCATCGGTGGCGTTGAATGTGTCTGTCGCACCCAGTTGGCGGGCGAGGCCGAGCTTGTCGTCGCTGACATCGACCGCAATGATCCGCTCCGCACCGCCCAGTTTCGCGCCTAGCAGGGCGTTCAGCCCGACGCCGCCAAGCCCCACGACCGCCACCACGTCGCCGGCCCGGACCCGCGCCGTGTTGGTGACGGCGCCGACACCCGTCATAACCGCGCAGCCGAAGATCGCCGCTTCGTGCAATGGCAAATCCTTATCGATAACAACGACCGTGCCTCGGTCGACAACGGCGTATTCCGCCATGCAGGAAATGCCCGAATGATGCCAGATCGGCTGTCCGTCGAGTGATAGCCTCGTGCCGCCGCCCATCAGCCCTCCGGTCGCCTTGGCCTTTGCGGAGACCTCGCATAAGGCCGGCCGGCCTTCCATGCACCGTCGGCAGCGTCCGCAGCTCGACCGGAACTGAAAGACGATATGATCGCCGGGCTGGATATCGGTAACACCATCGCCAACCTCTACGACTTCGCCCGCACCTTCATGGCCCAGCACCAGCGGGAAAGTGCGGGGAAGGGACGCGTTGATGAGCGACAGATCCGAATGACACAGGCCCGCGCCGCCGATGCGTATTAGCAGCTCGTTCGACTGCGGCGGGTCGAGATCGACCTCCTCAACGCGGAGCGGCTGGCTTTCCGCATAGGGTGCGGGGGCACCCGCTTCGAAGAGAATGACGGCTTTCATTTTCATGGCGTAGGTCCGGTTCGTCGTGACGTGGGATTGGTTCGCTTGCATTGGACCGGACCTATTCACAAAATTGGCTCTATCCGGCAAACCATTAAAGCGCGTAAGAACGATGTAAGCATACAATCAGTCTCCGCCTTAGCGAAAGGGATGCCATGTCGATCGACCATAGAGGCGTTTATGCCGCGCCGCTGATGCCGTTGCGCGACGATCTGAGTGCCGATCTATCGAAATACGTCGGCCATTGCCGGAGCCTCCTGGAAGCCGGTTGTCAGGGTCTGATGCCAATTGGTTCCACGGGGGAGGGGCATTCCTTCACCGTGGAGGAGCGCATTGAAACCATGGACGCGCTGGCGGAAAGCGGCATTCCGACAGAACGCATGTTGATTGGAACCAGCGCGTTGGCCTTTCCGGATACTATTCGTTTGGTGAAGCATGCGGTAGGCATTGGGGCTGGAGGCGTCTGCGTGCAGCCGCCCTTCTATTACAAGCCGGCGGAGACGGTAGGGCTGCTCGACTTCTTTTCCCGAGTCATCGACGGTGTGAACGACGCCCGATTGCGGCTCTATGTCTACGACTGGGAATCCAACCTCAATGTTCATCATAGTTTGGACTTCTTCCATCAGCTTTTTGAGGCCTATCCGGACAACGCGGTCGGTATCAAAGACAGCAGCGGCGTGGCCGACATGCTGGTGGAACGATGCCGTGTCTTTCCCAACAAGGACGTGTTGGCCGGCACTGACGGGATGACACTGACCTGCCTGCGGGCGGGCGGCAATGGCATCATGTCCGGGATCAGCAACATCGTCCCCGATGTCACGACGGCCCTCTATGCTGGGTTCGAGGGCGAGCAGGGTGACGCGATGCAAGCACGAGTCGGCGAAATTCGCAGCGCCATGGGCGATCTGCCTTGGTTCAGTGCATTGCGGGCGACGATGGCCTGGCTCTCGGGCGATTCATCATGGACGAATGCCCGTCCGGCGATCCGGCGTCTGACCGAGCCGGAGACACAAGAATTGCAGCGGAGCTTGACGGGCATTGGCCTAACGCCGGCGCAGATGGCGGCTGAGTAACTAGGGGATGGACATGAGCGACGCGGCTACCGAGCAATCGATTCTGACCACCTGTCCACGCGACTGCTACGACAGTTGCGGGATCCGCGTTGTCCTCAAGGACGGCAACATCGACCGCGTAACGGGTGACCCTGATCATCCGGCGAATCGGGGCTCGCTCTGCGGTAAGTGCACGCTCGCCTATAACGGGGTTTGGCGTGACCCGGACGCACGATTGACGAAACCACTTAAGCGCATCGGGCCGAAAGGTGAGGGCGCCTTCACGGAAATCTCCTGGGACGAGGCTCTAAGAGAGATCGCAGGAAAACTCTCAGGTCTGATCGATGCCGGCCGCGCGCAAGACATCCTGACCGCGCATTACACCGGCACCTGCTCGATCATTGCCAACCAGTTCCCGATGCGATTCTTCAACCATATTGGCGCGACCGAAGTCGAGCCGGACTCGATCTGCAATCTCTCCGGTCATGTCGGGCTGAGCTATGTGCTGGGCGAAAGCGCCAAGGGTTTCGATCCGCGCACGGCGAAGGATTCCCAATGCCTGATTGTCTGGGGGGCCAATCCGTCGGCGAGCGGGCCGCATACGGACAAACACTGGCTGCCCGAATTCCCCGGCACCCTGATCGTGATCGATCCGATCCGCACACCCACCGCCGAACGTGCGGATATCCATCTACGCCCCTTCCCGGGGACGGACGCGGCGCTCGCATTTGGCATGATGAACGCGTTGAAGGCTACGGGTAAAATGGATGCGGACTTCATCGCCCAGCATACGGTTGGGTTCGACGAGTTGGAGCCGCTGATCGACGACTGGTCGCCGGCGCGCGCCGCAGAAGCGACCGGTGTGCCGGAGGCGGATATTCGCGCGGCGTCTGAGGCCTATGGTGCGGGACCGTCGATGTTGTGGCTCGGGCAGGCGCTTTGCCGCGCGCCGACGGGCGGCAACGCGTTTCGCGCCGCAGCCATGCTACCAGCAGTTACGGGCAATATCGGAAAGCCCGGCACGGGCGTGAACTTCCTCAACGGCAAGGGCACGACTAGAAACATGGAGATGGGCTATCTCGGACGCGCCGACCTGCGCAAAGGCGATACACCGGCTCTCAGCCACATGGATCTGCGTGAAACTCTGGAAGCCATGCCGCAGGACAAGGCACTGATCCTCTGGAACATCAACATCGCGGCGTCGAACCCGGACCAGGGGCGCTTGCTCGACGCTTTGCGGTCAGAGGATCTCTTCACTGTTGTGGCCGATCTGTTCATGACCGACAGCGCACGCTTCGCCGACATTGTGCTGCCGGCCGCGAGCTTTTTGGAATTCGACGATGTGGTTGGCTCTTACTTCCATCTGTCGGTCGGTCCGCAAACCAAAGCGATCGATCCGCCAGGGGAAGCGTTGCCGAACCAGGAAATCTTCCGTCGGCTTGCCCGCAAAATGGGTTTGCAGGAATCGTCGCTCTTCGAGGAAGACGCCGCGATTCTGGCTCACATGCTGGCGCCGCTGGGGCTGACCTTCGCAGACCTGAAGGAACGGGGAACGATATATCCCGATGCCGAGGCGGTCGTGCTGTGGGAAGAACTCGACTTTCCAACAGCGTCCGGCAAGATTGAAATTGCCAGCGAACATGCTGCGGCAGATGGCCATCCGCGAGTCGCTCAGCCTGACCCGCTTGCGCGGCCTGCGAACGGGCGCTTGCGTCTGCTGACTCCGGCAAGCGAGTGGCATATGAATTCGTCCTATGATAACGAACCGCGTATCCGCAACCGCACCGACCCGGCAACGATCACGCTGAATCCGAAGGATGCCAGCGCACGTGGCCTTAAAGCCGGAGATACAGCTCAGGTCTCCAACGACTGCGCATCACTGACGTTGCGTGTCCTCGTCGACGACCTGACCCCGCCTGGTGTCGGCTGGGCACCCAGGGGCCGCTGGCCCGGCGCCGCTGCGGACGGTCTCAACGTCAATGCCCTCAACCCCGGACTGCGTAGCGATATGGGGAACAGTACGGCACTGCACGGCGTGGAGGTCGATGTGGCGGCGATGTAACTGCCGTCTGTTAGAGCGGAGGCTTCGTCTCTATCGCTGAGCCTTATCGGATTGTATATTTTGCTTTTGCGTCTGGCCGCAGCGCCATAAATGGGAATCCTGTGCGGTCATTACTTCTCGGCACCCGCCAACTTCCTGCTTGGCAATGACCATAAACCGCGCAAGATCGGGCTCCAACCACATGTGTGAGAAGACGAGCCAGATCTCTGAATAATTCCGGATCGACTGTGCGAACTGTTCGTAATATTGCTCGCCTATTGCGTTTCTCGAAGCATTCTTTTGCTTCGAGGACCAACCCGCAATACTGCTTTTGTGATCGACAAGGCCGGTTTGCACTAATGATTTCGGCGCAAGGATTCTCATGGCAGGTTGCGCACTGTAAAATACCCACACCGGCGTATCGAAGCCATCGCTCTCAACGATGTGCGTGATGAGAGGCGACAGTGCCTCCCGTTCAAGATTGCTGGCCTTATGGTAGCCACTTATGCCGATCGCTGATAAGCCTAAGATAATGCATGCTGGTGCAATTTTCGGCGTGACCCACCCGAAACTCCAATGAAAGCATACTGCAACGCCGAATGCTGCGACAATCGCTGTAAGTGGCAGCATAAACGTGAAATGGCGCACAAATCCTATCGGTAACAGGCCGATCAAACTGAGACCGAAGATCAGGAAGATGGCGCTGATAAAACTCGCAACAACAAAGAGGCTGATACGAGCAGCGGAGATTACACCGGCAACAAAAAATAGAGCAATTGCCGCGTACACGATCCATTTCAACTCGATAAACTGATACTTGGCATAAATATGTTGGGGAAATAAATCGAGCTGGAAGACAAAAAGGTACGGCAACATAAACCAACGCTTGATCGCATCCTCGGTTTGCGGCGGATAGGTCAGATGATAGGCATCATAAATATACGCATGCGCTGAAAACTGAATCGCCGTCACGGGGCGCGTGTATCCGAAATAGTAGACTAAGAAGATCACGGCGGTCAGCGACAAAGCTGCGAGGATATAGAGCATTCCTTTGATACGCGTTTCCCCAGTATCGCGGAACCAGCGATGCGCCATGACACCAATGCCAAAAGCCCCAATTGCAATTGGGGCCGTAAATGAAAAAACAATTGCGAAAATGCTGGCGCCGAGAAAGTACGAAAAGCGTTTAACATCCGTTCCGCTAAGCAGATACGTGCTTGCATGCATGACAAGCGCGGTTGCCAAATATTCGAAAATATACGGTTTGATCTCCAGGCTGTACCTGACAATGAATGGGGTCAGGCACGCGAAGGCGAGCGCCAGCACCACGACGGGTCCAGATGCTAAGCGACGCACCGCAGCGAGGATGAGGCCTGCGCCGACTAGGCTGGCAATGACGCTAAGGATACGAAACGGGAGTACTGGCTGATCCGGAAACGACAACGCAACGAAGTTAAGTAACGCGATGTAGCCGAGAGCGCCTCCCTGTTCAAAATATGGAAGAGGTTCGAAGAGTCCGGATATCGTTGCCAAGGGAAAATTCGCGAGCAACATCGCTTCGTCGATCCAGGGGTCGTGGATATCGAGGAAGGGGATAAATCTTACTAGCAAGATAAGGAAAACAACCACAAGCAGGGCAGTAGCAGGTCTTCCCGGGAAGGTATTGGCCATCAAAAATCTATCTTTTTGCTTCTACCAAAAGCTACAAGCGCTTGTCGTGTTCAGTTCGACCACCGGACATGCGATCATAAACTGCCTGGGGAGGGTTATCTAACAACTCATTATATTATAAGGTTTATTTTTTCTTAACATGAATGGCAGTTTCATTCATTCCGGCCGAACTCAGCGATTGGAATGCGGAAAGGAAAGCGTGGTGCGCCCACCTATAGCAGCACAGGTAAAGGATCTTGAAGGCCAATACATCGCGCGGCTTAACGTGCCGAATGCGGACGAGTATGTTGAAAGGTCCGCGCAACGCAGCGCGCGCGTGCGCAAGAAGCTTAAATGTCACTTCGGCGTACCCTATGGCGACACGTCCGGCCAAAAGCTGGATATATTCCCAGCGAAGCGGAAGGGCGCCCCCGTGCATGTATTCATCCATGGCGGCTATTGGCGTAACCCCGGCATCACCAAAGACACCTATAGCCACGTGGCCGCCCCGATGGTAGCGGCTGGCGCGGCGGTCGTCCTGCCGGACTACGACCTTTGTCCGGTCGTGTCGATTACCGAGATAGTGCGTCAGACGCGGCGGGCGATCGTTTGGGTGTACCGGAACATTGCCAAGTACAATGGCGACCCGAAACGAATTTATGTTTCGGGACATTCGGCGGGCGGACATCTTACGGGCATGATGACGGCAACCGATTGGTCGAAAGAGGGGCGATTGCCGAAAGGTCTGATCAAGGGCACCGCGGCCCTAAGCGGCCTCTTCGACATAGAACCGCATCGTCGGCTGGAGTCATTCCAAAGGGACCTTCGGATCACTGCCGCGGAGGTCAAAACGATGAGCCCGATGCATCTGCCGCCCATCGCAAAAGGCCCCGCAATTGTGGCGCTTGGTGGCGACGAAACCCATTTGTGGCACTGGCAGTCGCTCGCTTACGCTGCACATCTGCGGAAGAATCGCATTGACGCAGAGTTCATCGCCACACCTGGCGATCATCACTTTGATATCACTGACCGGCTGGGCAACACCCGCGATCCGCTGACCAAAGCGTTGATTGCGCAGATGGGCCTTTAACGTCGCGTACTAGCCGGGCATTTTGTCAAAGCCTTTGAGCTCCGGATCAACCGGTGTCGAGGGGATCTTGCTCGACATATAGACATTGACCGCTGGCTTGATCAAATCAGTTTGCTCCACGACGCCGGCCCGGACGCTCACCATATTGGCGCGGTTGGAGTTCTTGCCAAACAGTTGCGAACCGCAATCCGGGCAGAAATGCTTCTCCATATCTGCGCCGCTGTCGGCTGTGTGCTTGAAGACCTTCGGCGAACCGGTGACCTGCAGCGCATCTGCTTCGACGAATAGCAGGGTTCCATACGCCGCACCCGTGGCCGCGCGGCAGTCGCTGCAATGGCAGTTCGCCATCAATTTGATGTCGGTGTCGGCGCTGAACGAGACGTTCCCGCACAGGCATTTTCCGGATAGATGTGTCATGTATCTGCTCCTCGAAGTTCATTGGTGTTTCAGTTATGGTAGATAGAATGAACCGACAGCAAATAAGAGCACCGAACGGCTTACTCTTCTGTCTTGTTAGGCTAATTTGTCAATAAAGTTAAATTCAAAAATAGAATCACTTAAAATAAAAAACTTTATTATTGAAAATATTCTCTACATGCTTTCTTGTTCTCGTAAATAGAAGTAAGTATCTTAATTATTCTTTTGTCATCTTTCCATCTATCTATATTTGTTCTGGAGTTTTTCTTGAACGTTTCAAGTGAAAATTCACAATATTCTTTTACTACTTTTCCGTTTTCTAAGATATTTTTCAACTCTGACAGCTGTCTTTTATCTGGATTACAAACGTTTATTGCGGCAGAAATTTCGCTGAAAAGCGACCCCGCCAATTTTTTTAATCCGCATTCCTGAAGTGTCGCAAAAACTGAAGCATCTTCACTGACACGTTCTTTAATTTTATCAAATAAGTCATTATCCATCGCAGCGTTCGAGGCCATCGGATGTGCCGCCACAATCAAAATTACCATAACCGCAATTAGGTAGTTTTTCATATCTTCGTCGACCTACGGAAACTTCAATTCATAATTGATTTTATAGTTTCATATTAATCTATGGAACATCGAGTGCCATAGGTTTTGTTACTTGCCATAATCAGACTGGCATGCGGCGTCGGCCGCCAGATTACGGAAATTAGACCAAGCAACCTGATCGCCAGATATATTTAATATTCCGCGCCACCGAGAGTTAGGCAAGATCATGTCCAAGGGTGGCGCTAATGGAATGGTGGGCGCGACAGGGATTGAACCTGTGACCCCTGCCGTGTGAAGGCAGTGCTCTCCCGCTGAGCTACGCGCCCGCGCTATGTGTGCGGATGCCTTGATTTACGGCTCGCGCTTGTGGGTGTCAAGCGGAGGCGAGGCCGAGTTGCTGCAGGGCGGCTGGGACTTCGTGGAAATGATCGATCAGGATGTCGGCGCCCATCTCTTCGGCGGGCACGCGGCGGTAACCATAGGACACCGCAATGGCCGGTATAGCGGCGTTGAGCGCGACCTGAACGTCGTTGGGGCTGTCGCCGATCATAACCGCATGTTCCGGGTCGGCGTCCATCATCTGGAGTGTGCCGAGCAGGTGGCCGGGGCTGGGCTTGCGCACCGCGAAGGTGTCGCCACCCGCAACCGCTTCAAAAAAGCGGGCGAGGCCGAAGGCCTCCAATACGGACGCCGTTGCCTGTGCGGGCTTGTTCGTGCACAGCGCCATGCGATGTCCTGCCGCGGCGAGCGCCTGCAGCGTTTCCAAAACGCCGGGATAGAGCTCAGTCAGGTCGGCGGTTGCTTTGCCGTAGTGATGGTGGAAACGGTCCAGCCGGGCAGTCTGGTCGTCGGCCGGGCCACCGGTTGCCGCAAAACCCCGTTCGACCAGAACGGCGATACCGTCGCCGATCATCTGTGTTACTTGATGCAACGTGACCGTATCGCGCCCGGCTTCTTCGAGCACGAGGTTGAGGGCGGCGGCGAGGTCCGGTGCGCTGTGGATTAAGGTGCCGTCGAGATCGAAGACGAGGGTGCGTGGTGGGCTGTTCACGAATACAACGTCCGTTCTAGCCGCGCTTGCGACATCTGTTCGATATGCTGCCGCGTTTCGACGCCGAATTTCTGCGTTGCCATATCGAGGTAACGTTTATTGGCAAAGTATTCATGGAACGCGTCGTCGCGGAAGCGCAGCACCTCCGCCGCCGAGATATGCTCCGTCGGCAAAGGACGGCAGTCGAGGCTATGCTGGGAAAAGCCGCTCCAGCTTTCCGGCAAATCCCAGTCTTTTTCCACCGCCATCGTGTAGAGCGGGGAGCCTGGATACGCCATAGCGGAATAGAAGTTAGCGAATTCGCAGTTTAGTTCTTTGGCTAGGTCCAAGGTCTGGCGCATCGTCGTTTGATCGTCATCCGGCAGGCCGAAGATATAGTTGCCAATGACACTGATTCCCGCGGATTGAATTTGCCGGACGATCTCGCGAATGTCGTCCTGATCGAAGGATTTTTCCGCCCCGTCGCGGACATGGGCGCTGCCGGACTCGATGCCGAGTGCTAGCCAGCGCAAACCCGCCGCCCGCAAAATCGCCAACTGGTCTTCCTTAACCGTATCGACGCGGGCATAGGCCCAGATATTGAGCTCGCCCGCATAGGGTTTCGCAGCAAGGCCTTCGCAGATGCCGTTCACATGGCGGTCGTTGAGCACGAACATCTCGTCGATGATCTTGAAGGTTTTCACGCCATATTCGCGATACAGCAAGTCGATTTCCGCCACGACGGCCTCGGGTGAGCGCATGCGGTAGCGGTTGGTGCCGAACGGCGCGTTGATGCAACAGAAGCTGCAGCGGAAGGGGCAACCGAGCGAGGTATAAATCGAGGCATAGGGCTGACGCGCGCCGAGGTCGCCGAAGCACTGCCAATTGTGCGCGCGGTAACGGTCCATCGGCAGCAGGTGCCATACATTGCCGTGTAAATCCGCATCCATATCGTTGATCAATGGGGCAGGCGAGTTGACGCGGGCTTGCCCGCCGGCTCGCCAGACAAGGCCCTCGACGTCGGACAGAACATCTTCCGTCTGTTTACTCAGGACCTCCAGCAGCCGGTGGATCGTCACCGGGCCTTCGCCAGCGCAGGCGTAATCGACCGCTTCCTCGTCGAGGGTCCGTTCTGGCAGGGCGGCGACGTGGCCGCCGGCGATTATGATGGGCTGCTCGGGGCACAGGGCCTTGATTGCCTTGCTGGCTTCGCTCGCTGCCGCCATTTGCTGCGTTGACGCGGAAGGCTGATGACCGAAGACGATCATACCGACCAGGCGCGGCGCGAGGCGCTTTACTTCCGCCGCAACGGCATCGACGCCCATATTCTCCGCCTCGGAGTCGAGAATTTCCACCGTGAACCCGCGATCCAGCACATAGCCGGCGATCAGTCGGCACCACAAGGGCGGCTCGATCGCTGTCAGATCGCCGCCAAGTTGCTGGTAGATCTTCTCCCGGCCGCCGGGATTGATGAGCAGAAGGTCGATCGCCATCGTCCTAGAGGATGATCACAGAAACAGACGTCGCATATTAGCGTATGCGCCTTAAGTCTTGGTGAAAATCGACCGGCACGGTCAGGAAACGATGTCCCGCCCGGCTTCGGTCAACTTACAGACCATCCAATCCGGCTTGATCGGATTGTAGAACCATGGCTCCGCCCAGCCCTGTTGAAGGCAGCTGCGGATTGTCCGCTCGTTAATCCGTTGGCCGCGCGCATCGAAAAGGGGCAGTTTTCCACCGGGTTGGTCGATTCCTGCTTGCAGCCACAGGCGTTGTGCCTTTGTCGGGCGACGCTCGGCTTTCGGGCGCGCTTGCCGCGGCGGCGTCAAATCGACGACGTTCGATCTCTGCATCTTGACTCTCCCCGCATACTTCGTCGTTTTTCGACGTTGATGCTATCCTAGGTCAGAGCGATTCGGAATCCAACCCGGCGCCGAGGAGTATTTCACCGAATGACGGCATTTCTTGTCTACATCACCGCGAATGACACGGCGGAAGCAAAGCGCATCGGCCGTGTGCTGGTCGAAGAACAGCTGGCAGCCTGTGCGAATGTGCTGGACGGCATGACTTCGATCTATCGATGGCAGGGTGAAATCTGCGAGGACGCGGAGAGTGTGCTCATCACCAAGACAACCGATACGCAGTTGGAAGCGCTTACCGACCGCGTGAAGGAACTGCATAGTTACGATTGTCCTTGTGTCGCTGCACTACCCATCACAGGTGGCAATGTGGCGTTCCTGGACTGGATTGCGGAGCAAACGAAAGCGGAGGTGGCGTAAAATCATGCTGGAAATCGATCATATCGACCATTTCGTAATCCCGTGCAGCGATATCGAAACCATTTGCGACTTCTACGTCCGGGTGCTGAACATGCGCCGCATCGATTTCGGCAACGGACGCGTTGCGCTGGGATTTGGGCAGCAAAAGATCAATCTGCAGCCTGCCGGTTGGAAAGAAGTGATGCGCGCGCGCAATCATATCCAAGGAACGGCGGACTTCTGTCTGATCACGGAAACGCCAATGGAAGAAGTGCTGGCGCACCTCGACGTCTGCGGGATCGAGCTGGAAGCGAAACCAAGTATCCGCAATGGTGCGGTTGGCCCTATTAATTCCGTTTATTTTCGCGACCCAGACGGTAATCTGGTCGAGGTATCGAACTACCAGAAGTAGTCAGGAGAAACACGATGGCGAATACTGAAACGGAAGAGCGGCAGTACCCGGCAGGCGACGATACAGCCGACCCGCCCTATCTCCATGCAGACTACCGGTCGACGGTGACTAAATCGCCATCACGCCCGCTCATTCCACTGGACCATACGGTCTCGGAGCTGACCGGCCCGGTATTCGACGCTGATACTGTATCCGTGGGCGAAAACGACTTGTTGAGCGATGGCGAAGGCCTGCCGCTGGGCGAGCGGATTGTCGTGACCGGGCGGGTTCTCGATGAAGACGGTAAGCCTTATGCGGGCGCGCTTGTCGAAATGTGGCAAGCCAACGCCTCGGGCCGTTATCGCCACAATGCTGATGGGCGCGACGCGCCGCTCGATCCGAACTTCGTCGGGGCAGGGCGCTACGTGACGGGCGCCGACGGTGCCTATTCTTTTGAGACGATCCGACCTGGCGCCTATCCCGTTCCCGACAGCGGATGGTGGCGGCCTGCGCATTTACATTTTTCGGTGACCGGTCCAAGCCTCATGGCGCGCCTCGTGACCCAGATGTATTTCCCGGGCGATCCGCTGCTTGAACTCGACGCCATCTATATGAGCATTGAGGATCGTGCCGCGCGCGAACGGCTGATCGCACGTTTCGACTCGGATCTCGGCGTGCGCGGCGTATCGCTTGGCTACGAATTCGATATTGTCCTGCGGGGCCGGGCGAACGGCTGAACACAGCGCGGTTGTGAGAGGATAAATGCCAAAAATTCTCGTTGAACGGAACGGCTCCGTTACGACCATCATCATGAACCGGCCCGAGGTCCGTAATGCGCTGGATAATGAGGCGATTGGCCTGTTGGGTGAAGTTTTCCAGTCATTCGACCGGGATGATGAGGCACGCGTCGCCGTGCTGACCGGCGAGGGTGGCGCGTTCTGTGCCGGCGCCGACCTGAAGGAGATGGCACAAGGTGCGAACTATCAGGCCTGGGCTGGTAGTGAGGGCGGAGCGCTGCGTACGCCGCTGTCAAAACCGGTGATCGCGGCCGTCGAAGGGCATGCCTGCGCAGGCGGGCTCGGTGTTGCACTTTATTGCGATCTTCGCGTTGCCGACGAGACAGCGGTCTTCGGCGTATTCTCGCGGCGCTGGGGCGTACCGATGAGCGATGGCACCACGGTGCGCCTACCGCGCCTTGTCGGAATGAGCAATGCGTTGGACATGCTGCTGACCGGACGCGCTATCGGTGCGGACGAGGCGAAGCAGATGGGCTTGGCAAATTACGTCGTGCCGAAAGGGGCCGCGCGGGCTGAAGCGGAAGCGCTCGCGCTGAAGGTCTCGGAATATCCGCAAATCGCGATGCGGTCCGACAGAGAGTCCGCCTACACACAGCTCGGACTGACGTTGGATGATGCGGTTTTGGAAGAGACTCGTTTGGCGGAAGCGGCCAAGCGCCAGGAAGCGCAGAGCGGTGCGGCGCGATTTGCCGCGGGGGCCGGCCGTCATGGATCGTTCGAGTAAACAGGAGTAGCACGCGATGGCGCTAAAACGCACTGGCTCACAGACGCTAGGACCGTTCTTTAATTACGCATTGCGGCGTGAGGGGGACAACGACCTTACTCGCCGGTCGCCCAGCGGACCGCAAGCCGATGGGGAAATCGTTACACTGCGTGGCCGCGTTACCGACGGGGCGAGCGCACCGTGTCAGAATGTCCTGGTGGAAATCTGGCAGGCCGATGCAAAGGGGCATCACACTGACATGGATGACAGCGATGCTAATTTCACCGGCTTCGGCAGGACCCTAACCGACGACGACGGCTGGTATGAATTCACGACCGTCATCCCGGGCGCCGTGCCGGGGAAGGGCAACGCCTGGCAAGCGCCGCATATCAGCCTGTCGTTGTTTAGCAGCGGCCTTCTAAAGAGGGTGACGACACGGGTTTACTTTCCCGATGAAGACGCCAACAAGGACGACCCCGTGCTTTCCGGCATTGCCAATGAGACGGTCCGCTCGACCCTGATCGCGCGCGAGGTTGCGCCGGGACCGCCCCGTTCAATCAGCTTCGACGTGATCCTGCAGGGCGAAGGCGAAACGGCGTTCTTCGACCTCTAAAGGTTAGCCAACCGCAACCATCCGCTCGACAGCGACGCGAGCACGGGCAGCGATGTCCGGATCGATTTCGACACGCGGTTCTAGCGTCTCCAGAGACGTTAAAATGTTGTCCAGCGTAATCCGCTTCATGTGCGGGCACAGGTTACAGGGTTTGACGAATTCGACGTTCGGGTTCTCAGCGGAAACATTGTCGCTCATCGAACATTCGGTCATCATCAACACGCGTTCCGGCTGAACGTCTTTCACGTAATTGGCCATCCCAGCGGTCGACCCGACAAAGTCGGCAGCGTCGAGCACGTCCGGCGGGCATTCCGGATGGGCGAGAACGATCAGACCCTCGACATCCTTGCGGTATTGCTCGACCTCCGCGCCGGAGAAGCGCTCGTGTACCTCGCAATGGCCGGTGGTCCAGGGAATGATCTCGACATCGGTCTGGGTCGCGACATGGGCGGCCAGGTATTCGTCCGGCAGGAAGATGACCTTGTCGACCCCAAGCGACTCGACGACTTCGACTGCATTGCCAGACGTGCAGCAGATGTCGGATTCCGCCTTCACCTCGGCTGAGGTGTTGACATAGGTGACGACTGGCGCGCCAGGATGAAGCTCACGCATGCGCCGGATATCGGCACCTGTAATAGACTCGGCCAAGGAGCAGCCCGCCTTCATGTCGGGGATAAGCACGATCTTCTCGGGATTCAAAAGCTTGGTCGTTTCCGCCATGAAGTGAACGCCGGCCATGACGATGACCGATGCATCAACGCTCGCTCCTTTGCGGGCTAGTGCCAGAGAGTCCCCGACGAAATCGGCGACGCAGTGATAAATTTCCGGTGTCTGATAATTGTGCGCCAGGATAATGGCGTCGCGTTCTTTCTTGAGCGCGTTGATCGCGACGACCTTGGGCGCGAACACGGGCCATTCGAATGCCGGAATAATACGGTCGACCTTCGCATAGAGCGGTGCGGTCGCGGCGGCAATCTCTGGTGTGTAATTGAGGGTCACGGTCATCATACCGCTCCTTCCCTAATATGTTCATAAAGAGTTTATTTATGCTCGTAATGAATATTAGTTAATACTCCTCTGGAGCATAAAGCAACAAAAATATTCGAGGCGCTGAATCGACTCGTTCAGGCATCCGAACGCGATGCGCCAACGGGTGCCAGTGACCTCATTATTTACGGTGATTAGATTTCAGCGATTGGCAGCGGGTGAGGGCTATTTATTATCGGAGAATGTCCCGATTTCCGAAAGAAGGCGGGCACTGTCCTTGTAAAATTTATCCGAGCGAACATAGTAAAAGAGGTGATTAAAAAAATTCAAAGGCAGGACGACACCATAAACCAGTATAAAGACCGTTTTTAAATCAATAAGTGTACCAAAAATATTAACTGGGGAAACCCAAAGGTCGAGTACCGCTAACATAATAAATCCCAATATGCTTAAGTCAAAGCTCATAAAAATGCTGCGGACGATACCTAGGAATCCACCATACATTGATAGCGCCTGAAACCAATCTAGAGAAGGACCTTTGATCTCCTTGCTCTCAGCTGGGGCTACTCGGAATTTGGAAAGTTCTTTAAGAATATTTTTCCGCTCACTTTTTGTCCTTAAAAAAACATGTCTTGCTGTGAGAAATAGTGCGACTTGATCTAAAAAAGCTTTGAACAGTAAAGCCAAAACCGCAGCCAATCCAAAACTCAATATCCATGCTTCCTGTGTGAGCCTGAACGCATATATCGCGAGGCCGATATAAAATGCCGACTTGACGAAGTAACCAAAGAAAAAGCCATGAAACGTCCATAAATATTTATCTACTTTTTGAAATCGTGCGACCTCGCCGTCGACGCAATCTAGAATATAAAAACACACGAGAAGGACACCGCCGAAGACCGCAGCGGTACCCCCGAACGGAAGCAAAGCAGCCCCGGAAAGACCGACAACCAGCATTCCTATCGTGGCAGGGGTTGGACCTATGCCGAATCGCAAAAATAGCCACGTTATGTATATCGAGACCCAATCGGCGAACAGCAGTCCCCCGATATCATTATAGCGCCGCATCGGTACCTGTAGCTGCTGTCGTAATTCCGCAATCGACTTCATGCTATTTGCCAATATTCCTTAACAGTTGATACAAGCCAGACTTAGCTTCTGGCGTGAGATACCCAACAGTGAGTAGCACCAGCGGATATGCTAGGCACAACAATATTTTCAGAGCAATCAACATCATAGTATTTTCGACTTCTATCGCCGAGCTCAATATCCAAAATAGGGCGGCAAGACCGACGGCGAGGCTCAGCCGGCCGAGGTCGTAGGGAATGTAGAAAACGCGTTGGGCTAAAATATAGGCGATCGCGGCGGCTGAAAAATAGGCACCTAGGGTCGACCAGGCCGCACCGATATAGCCATATTCTGGTACGAGAACTACGTTCAAGAGTGTATTAATGATTGCCGCAGAAAGAGAGATTACGAGAACCAGTTTTGTTCTTTCGCGAATGAAAAATATTGTATGAAAGAGCTGAAATATGATCCAGAAAATATAGGAGATGGCAATCAAGGGCAAAACGCGGGCCGCTTCTTGAAATTCGCGCGGGACCATCAGCGAAACAAGCTCTGCTCCGAAAACGCAAAGGACCAACGTCGCAAAGCAGGTAACCGCTCCAAAACCGATCAAAACAGTACGACACAACTCGCGCAGTTGACCGTCCTCCTTCACCTTGAATATAAAAGGGAACCAGATCGTCGCGAAACCAGTATAGATTAGTGCGTTTACGATAGAACCGAACTTGTACCCAAGGCCGTAGATTCCCGTGCTATCAAGGCCGTCGAATATTCTAATGAAAAAACGATCTCCTTGATGCACGACAAACATGAAAAGGCCACTTAAGATTAATGGAAACACATAAGACAAGAGGCGGCGTGCGATCTCTGGAGAAAATCCAATGCGATGGCGGTATTGCAGAACACAGAATATGCCCACTCCGAATATAATTTCGCTCCAAAGAACGCTATAGAGTACTCCCATGTATGTGAGATTCATATAGACTAGAAAGACGACTTTGAGCAGGATCTCAAGGACAAGCTTAGAGGTAATAATTGCGGAATACAGGACTGACTGCTCTTGTGCACCGAAGTAGGCCAATCCCCATCTGGTAAAAACGCTAAAGAACAAAATCGCCGCGGTAACTCTCAGGGCAGGGGCGTATTCTTCGGAGCCGAACAGAGCGACCGCACCAGAATCCGCGAAAATCAAACACAATAGAAGGAGCGCGCCGGCACCTCCGGCAACCAGGTACAGGGAGGTGTTGAGGATCTGTCCGCGGGCCAGATCGGTATCGGCGTCGGCCAGGTATCGCACCATCGCTTGAAAAACCGTAAACCCGAGCAACTGCACCATCAGGGCAATGGCAACTTCGGCAATCTCCTTAACGCCGTAGTTTTCAACGGATCCGATGTAAGCCGTGACAAGCGGTATGATGAGAAAGCTTGCACCGCGATTGAACGCGATCGCCGATATGTAGATTATCGAATGCTTCGACAGGTTTTTTAGGGCGCTGCTCAGCATCGACGGTCCAGTTGCAATATTCTTATCGAGCGAACGGCACCAAGAAAGGCACCTCTATTCGGGTATCGGATCGAATAGAAATGTCCGGCCAAACGTACCGAGAACCGCATGCGCCAAGACTCAAGTAATGGAACGGCTTTTTGTTATCCCAGCGTGGTTATATTCTTCGATTTTTCTGAATTTGGCAAACTATTTCAAAACGCCTTTTATTGGAATCATTCTTTATTTTACGGTTAACTGTTAATCATTTTAGTAGAATGCCAGTATTTTTACTGATTCATATTATAGCGCTTGCTCGACCTGCGGGAATACCTGTTCAGCCATGATATTCATCATGTCGAGGACGAGATTGTTCGGCATGCTGACCCAGTGAATGCCGAGGATGAAGTGGTTCGCGCCGATCGTTTTGTTGAAGCGGACGATCTGCTCGGTCACTTCGTTTGGCGAACCGAACAGAAAGCGGTCGCGGGCGAGGTCGTCGAAGTCGAGGTTCAGATTGGCGTCGTCCTTGGGCATCGCCTTGTCCTGACCCCATTGGTGATAGACCTTGTACTTGGCTTCCAGGTAGGGGCGGGCGAGTTCTTCGGCTTCCTTGCGTGTCGGCGCCACGAACAACTCCCGCATCAACGGCAACTCGTCGGGGAAGGGCTTGCCGGCGCCGTCGAGCGCCCGCTTGTAGACATCCATCTGCCGTTCGATGGTCTCCATGCGCTGATGCGGATTGATGAACCAGGTATCGGACATTGTCGCGGCCCGGCGCACGGCACCGTCGGCATTGGCGCCGATCCAGATCGGCGGACGCGGCTTCTGCACCGGTTTCATCGATGTGGTGACGTTGTCGAGTGTGAAATGCGATCCCTTCATGCTGACGTTGTCTTCGGTCCAAAGCCGCACGATAGCCTCGAGGTTCTCCTCGAACCGCTGCACGCGTTCCGACTGCGTCGTGCCGAAGCCCTGGAACTCGACTTCGCGGTAGCCGAGACCCGCACCGAAGGTGAGCTTGCCGTTCGACATCACGTCGATCGTCGCAAGTTGCTCGGCGATATCGAGCGGCTTGTGCAAGGACAGCAGGACGATACCGGTAACGAGACGCAGGCTGGGGCATTCCGTCATGACGCGGGACAGGAAGGGGAGTTGCTGAAATTCCTGCAATGGCGCACCGGCGTAGTGCGAGCCTTTCAACAGGCTTGCAAAGCCGAGCTTTTCCGCAAGCCGGGCCTGTTCCATAAGCTCGCCGAAGCGTGCGACCATATCGTCGCCCATGTTGTATTGGCTGCGGATGAACATCCCGTAATCCATAGCGCACATTTATCTATCTCCCCGTCCTTAGTCTTAGAGGCCCTGTTCAACGAGCGGCATCACTTCTTCGGCAAAGCGCGTCATCGATTCCAAGGTGAGCGATTGCGGCATGCCGACCCAGTGAAAACTGAGGATCATGTGGTTCACGCCCAGACGTTTGTTATGGGCGATGACCTGTTCGGCAATTTCATCGGGCGAGCCCAGCATGAAGCGATCTTCAAGCAGCTCGTCATAGTCCAGCGACAAATCATTGTCGTCCGCCGGCATGTCCTTGTCCTGGCCCCACTGGTGATAGATTTTGTACTTCGCCTCAAGAAATGGCTTGGCCGCCTCGATCGCTTCTTCCCGGGAGTTCGCGACGAACACCTCGCGCGCCGCCGGCAGATCGTCGGGGAAGGGTTTCCCTTCTTCATCGAGTGCCCGCTTGTACAGCTCCACCTGACGCTCGATCGTATCCAGACGCTGATGCGGGTTGATGAACCAGGCGTCGGCCATTCTCGCCGCCCGGTGAATGGCCGCGTCCGCATTCGCGCCGATCCAGATCGGCGGCATGGGCTGTTGCAGCGGTTTTAGCGAGAGCGCGGCATCGTCCAGTTCGAAATGCGACCCTGTCATGGAAACGCGGTCTTCGGTCCACAGACGTTTGATCGCCTCCAGATTTTCCTCGAAACGCTTTACGCGTTCCTTCGAATTCGTGCCGAACGCCTTGAACTCCACGTCACGGTAGCCAAGCCCGCAGCCGAAGGTCAGCCGCCCGCCGGACATCACGTCGATGGTGGCAAGCTGCTCCGCCATATCGAGCGGCTTGTGCAGTGACAGCAAAACAACACCGGTGATCAAGCGCAGGCTAGGCGCTTCGGACATCACGCGGCCCAGGAAGGGAAGCTGCTGGAATTCCTGCAAGGGATGACCGGCAAGGTGCGAGCTTTTCATCAGGGAATGGAAGCCCAGCTTCTCTGCGAGCCGGGCCTGTTCCATCTGCTCCTCGAACCCGGTCTGCATATCGCTGTCCGCGCCATACTGCGTGCGCATCCCAATGCCGTACTTCATGACGCCCATCCCGCGTCGCCCTCCTGCTTAACTAAGTCCGGACATATCATACGCCCTGACGCCCGCGCGGGAAGACCTCTTAGGGTAGCTATTGCGTTAACGACCGTTTCACTGCACCTCTCGCTGCGTCATAAAGAGTCGAGTCATATAGTTCGCTCGATATAATGCCGTTGAAAATAGCAAGGTGTTCGAAAAATCAGAGATCACGAGTATTCTCGCAATCTTGGGTCTGGTGCGCAGGAAAATAGCCGGCATCGCGGTTGCCAGGTTCCGGTTTCTTAAAAAAGACTGTTATCGCCAAAATCATATCCACGGTTTCGCTATCGGAGGCTAAGGGCAAGTAAAGCCGCTCCAACTCCGCGTAATCCGCATGTTCGCTGATGTTAGGTTTGCCGCGCCGCCAATTGGGCATTTTGGTTTCAACAACGTCGATCAAAGACTTACTTACGTTCAATAACTTGGCCTCTTCTACCTTGTCATGTACCTTGTCATGGATCCAACCTCGGGTGAGATTTCTTCCCGAATATTCCTCAATCCTGGTGCCGACAAGGCGACGCCAGAACCGCAGCGGCTCGCGATGAACTTCAAGCAGCCAAATATTTGGCAAGAGCGGCGCTATATCGACAGGATCGATATGTTGGCGGCTCGGAAGCTTGCCTTCGGGCGCAAGGGATTGCCAATAGGTGTGCAATTCTTTCACGGCCGGATGGGCATAATCTGGAATACGCATGTCGATTACAGTTCGCTCTAGGTTAGCCGTCAGGCGTAAGGATAGAGCAAAGGTTTCTACGATTCATTTTCGGCCTCCACGATTTGAACATTTACGATCACTCGTTTTGTGGAACGAACAAATTCGCATTCAATTAATTGGGCAAAGGGACCTCAGATAATAAAATCAATAATTGAATTTTTTCTAAAGAAATCGCAATCGCCGTTCTCGAGCCGGCCTTGGAAAAGGAGAAGGAAACCACATAAATGACGAAATATCAGTAGGTTAAGACATTATCGCCAGGTCGGACTCGGCAACAAGCGAAGCCGACGTTGCCTGCATCCTTCTAAAGGACGGCTATGCGATGAGCTTGCAAAACATGTGCGCCCTGTTCTTCGAACCCGGTCTGCATGTCGCTGCCCGCACCATACTGCGTGGGCATACCAATGCCATACTTCATGACGCCTATCCCGCGCCGCCCTCCCGCTCAATTAGATCCGGATATATCACACGCCCTGACGCACGCGCGGAAAGACCTCTTCGGACAGCATCTGCATTGAATCCATGGTGATACGGTGGTCCATGCCGGGCCATTGCATGCTGCCGATGATATGATTGACGCCGGTTTCGCGATGCAGATGGATGACTTGTTCCGCGACTTCGTCCGGCGAGCCGATCAGGAAGCGGTCGCGGGCGAGTTCGTCGAATTCGAGTGACAGATCATTGTCACCTTCCGGCATCGCCTTGTCCTGTCCCCATTCGTGATAGACCTTGTATTTGGTTGCGAGGTAGGGCGCGCAAAGCCGTAACGCCTCTTCGCGGGTCTTGGCGACGAAGATTTCACGGCGGATCGGGAATTCTTCGGGGAAGGGTTTGTTGCATTCGTCGAGCGCCCGTTTGTAGGTTTCGGTCTGCTCGATAATCGTATCGATCCGGTTGTGCGGGTTGACGTACCAGCAATCGCCGACCTTGGCGGCACGCCGAATGGCAGGGTCCGCATTTGCCCCGATCCAAATTGGCGGATTGGGTTTCTGCACCGGCTTGATCGACGTCGAGGCGTCCATCAACTCGAAATGAGAGCCAACCATGTTGACGTTATTCTCGGTCCAAAGCCGTTTGATCGCGACCAGGTTTTCTTCGAAACGCTGGACCCGTTCCTTTTGCGTCGAGCCGAACGCCTTGAATTCGACCTCACGGTAGCCGAGCGCCGCGCCGAAAATCAGCCGGCCGCCGGACATGACGTCGATGGAGGCGAGCTGCTCGGCAATATCCATTGGCTTGTGTAGCGACAGCAGGACGATACCGGCATTGAGACGCAAATTCGGGCCTTCAACCATGGCGCGGGCCAAAAATGGTAATTGCTGAATGTCCTGCAGCGGGTAGCCCGCGTAATGCGAGCCTTTGGTAATGCAGGAAAAGCCGAGCTTGTCGGCATGGCGCACCATCTCCATGCACTCCTCGAACCGCTTGGTCATGTCGTCTTCCTGGGGAAATTGACCGCGGATCATCAAACCAAACTGCATCGAGCTCATGGCATTCTCCTGCCGTGTGGGAATTGCTACGCTAGAGATGTTGGGGCATTTCAATAAATGCCAGCGTCTAAAAAGGGAAGGAAGCTTCGATGCGGGTTTCGGCCTCGATACCAAAACAAAACTTGAAACAATCCGGGCCGGCTGCCAAGGCAGCGGAAGCCCAAGGCTTTGACAGCATCAGCTCGATGGAAAATTCGAACGACCCGTATCTGCCGCTCGCTATCGCGGCGATGGAAACGGAGCGCGTGGAGCTGATGACGGGTATTGCGATCTCGTTCAACCGCAGCCCAATGGTCGCCGCCAACATATCGCACGATCTGACGTTGGCCTCTGGTGGGCGTTTTAAGCTCGGGCTGGGAAGCCAGGTGAAGGGGCACAACGTCAGGCGGTTCAGTGTGCCGTGGACCGCACCCGCGCCGCGCATGCGCGAGTATGTCGAAGCGTTGCGCGCCATCTGGCGCTGTTGGGAAACCGGCGAGCGGCTGAACTATGTCGGCGAGCATTACCAGTTCACCTTGATGACGCCGCATTTCGTGCCCGAGGTCACAGATCTGCCCATGACGCCGCTGACCATCGCCGCCGTTGGCCCCGCCATGTTGCGCGTCGCCGGTTCGCACTGCGACGGCGTGCAACTGCACCCGTTCTGCACCCGTAAATACATGGAGGACGTTGTGTTGGCGCGGCTGGAGGAAGGGCGCGCCAAAGGGGGCGTCGCGCGGGAGAATTTTGAAGTATCCGGCGGTGGCTTCATCGCGACCGGCCCGGACGAGAAGACCGTCTCGAAAATCTTCGAATATGTCCGGTACAGGATTGCCTTCTACGGTTCGACGCGGACCTACTGGCCGGTCTTCGAACTGCACGGCCTGCATGATCTTGGCGAGAAGCTGCACGTCATGTCCCGTGCCGGGGAGTGGGACAAAATGGCGGCAGAAATTTCCGATGATGTGGTACATCTCTTCGCGGCAGTCGGCACCCATGACAAGATCGCCGGCGCGATCGAAAAGCGTTTCGGCGGGATCAGCGATTCTGTCAGCGCGATCTCCGCGCCGGATGCCGAACCGAACTTGACACCCGACCTGATCCAAGATCTGCAACGGATTTCATCGCCCTTCGAAAGCTTTTCCACTGCATATTGAGCACCCTAATGACCAGCAATCCACCCCGCGTCGCCATCTGTGGTATCGATCTGGAGAGCAACGCGTTCTCGCCGCCCGCGAGCGAAGCGGATTTTCGAAACCTTTGCTATCTCGAAGGCGATGAGATATTGGCCGACGCCCGTGGCGCCGCGCCGCGCTGCATCGCCGACGTTGTTGGATTCGTCAGCACGATGGATGCGACGGGACCTTGGGAGCCGGTTCCGCTGGTCTACACCCACTGCCATCCCTGGGGGCCGGCCGATCAGGATTTCTTCGATCGCGTGGTAGCGCAAATAGCCGATGGGATTGCGGCGAACCGGGTTGACGCGGTTTTCGTTGCCAATCATGGGGCAATGCTCACGACTGGAAGCATGGACCCGGATGGCGATTTTCTGGAACGGCTGCGCGATACTGTCGGACCCGATATTCCGGTCGTCGTTACCTTGGACCTGCACGCCAATGTGTCGGCGCGTATGGCCGAAGCAGCGGATATCTTGATCGCATACCAGACCAACCCGCATGTCGATATGTTCGAACGCGGGGAGGAGGCGGCCCATGTGGTGCGGACGATCCTGGGCGGCAACGCTCATCCGCAATCCGCGTTTATCAAATTGCCGCTCGCGCCGCCGTCGACGACCCTTCTGACTCGTGAAGGACCTTACGCGGATCTGATCGATTACGGCCTCCGCCGCAAGCGGGAGCTTGGCGGTGCGATTCTCAATGTCTCCGTTGTCGGCGGCTTCGTATTTTCCGACACACCGCGCGCAGGCTTGTCCATCGCGGTCACCGGCCGTCACGAATTGGAGCCGGCGCAGAGGCTGGCGCGCGAAATCGCGGAGCTTGCCTGGGCGGACCGCGCGCGCTTTCAGCGTCCGCTCACACCGCTTGCAGATGCCGTCGAAAGTGCAGTTGAACGTGGCAGCAACGCGGCGTTGCCGCCGCTGATCTATTCCGACGCCGGCGACAACCCGGGTGGGGGCGGCGGCGGCGATACCATGGAACTGCTTTCGGCGCTTACTGCGGCCAACGCACGGGGTGTGTTGTATGGTTCAGTCTATGACCCCACGCTCGCAGCGGAGGCTATTCAACACGGGGTGGGTGCGGAATTCACCGCCGTCTTCAATCGGGAACCGGCGACGCGCTTTTCCGCACGCTTTGAAATCCCTGTTCGGGTCAGCGCAACGTCGACCGAGCCATTCGTCGGGAGACTGGGTCTCTTTAACGGCATGCTCTTGAACACAGCGCCATCTTGCGCGCTTGAGATCGGAGGTCCCGGCGGCATCACCGTTGTGGTGATCAGCAATCGCTACCAAACCGCCGACCCCATGTTCTTCGAGCATCTTGGGCTCGATATCGGCTTGGCCCGAACGGTATGCGTCAAGTCGCGCGGCCATTTCCGCGCCGGCTTTGAACCCTGGTTCCCGCCGAAACAAGTTCAGGAAGTCGATACGGCGGGCTTTACATCGCCTGATCTGTCACGGTTTGATTGGACCGGCCTGCCAAGACCCGTTTACCCTCTGGACAAAGACGCGGAATGGGTCCCGCCGAATTGGTGAGCGCAAATGGAGAGGAAACATAGAAATGGTCGCATACTCGTCGATTGAAGCTGCGCGCGCCGATTTTCCCGGCACTGAAAGCCTGACCTATATGAATGTCTCTGCGCGGGGGTTGATGCCGCAGCGCGCACGCGACGATATCGACAGAATGCTCGACAATCGCCAGTCCGGCGACAACGACAAAGCAGCCATGTTCGAGCTAATCGAGCACGCGCGGGACAGTTATGCCCGCCTGATCAACGCGTCAGCCGACGAGATTGCCTTCGTGAAGAACGTCTCCGAAGGACTGAATGCGATCATCGCAGCGTTCCCTTGGAAAAGTGGCGATAATGTCGTGCTATGCCAGGACCTCGAACACCCGAATAACGTTTACCCCTGGCGCAATCTGGCAAAACGGTTCGGGGTTGAAATCCGCACGGTATCGCCGCGGGATGGCGCCATTCCAACCGATGAGATTATCGACCAAATTGACCAGAACACGCGAATGGTCACCGCCTCCAGTGTTACGTTTGCCCCGGGTTTTCGTACCGATATGGCGCCTATAGGTACGATTTGTCGCGAGAAGGACATCCTCTTTCTCGTCGACGGCGTGCAGTCGGTTGGCATCCTGCACACCGATGTCGAGGCGCTCGGTATCGATGCGATGTCGGTATCGACTCAGAAGGGCCTCCTGGGCCTCTACGGTATGGGCTTCCTCTATTGCCGTGCCGACTGGGCCGAGCGGCTATCACCGGCCTATCTCGCACGCTTCGGTGTTGATCTCGGCGAGTCGGGCGCGCACGAAGCGTCACTCGGGGATGGCGATTACAGACTGATGCCGGCCGCGCGGCGTTTCGATCTCGGCAATTACAACTATGTCGGCGTTGCCGCCGCCGATGCGTCCATGGGGATAATGCATGAACTCGGCACGGAGGCTATCGAGGAATACACCGTCGGTCTCGCACATGATTTCGCCCGCGGCATGCTCGACCTCGGGCTGCCGGTTTGCGGCGGCGAGCCGGGACCGCATCTAGGCTCGATCATCCCGGTCGGCTCCATCGGTGAGGGCCAGCATGACACAACCGACGACCCCACGATGAGCAGCCTGCACGATCATCTGGAGGAGAACGGCGTTCAGCTATCGATCCGACGCGGCATCCTGCGCTTTTCGCTTCATTTCTATAACAATTCTGACGACATCGACCGTGTTCTCGATCTTACGAGAACCTGGCGAGGCCATAACCGCGCCGCGGTTGGTTGATCAGAGATAACGAGACGGTTCGCCAAGGAGGCAAACATGGGAAGTACAGTTTTTGCAGGGGCTGCGACCGCTGGAAGCTCCGGCCTGTTTCGCCGTGACGCGGGACAATCCGAATGGTCGCGTGTGAGCACCGGTCTTCCGAACCGTGTGAGGGTCTACAGTATCCTTGTTGCGCCAGGAGACCCGGAATCACTTCTCATCGGCACGCAATATGGCGTGTTCCGAAGTGAAGATGGCGGCGAAAACTGGTCCGACCTTGGCGTCCCGTCGGAGGATCGCCCTATTTTGTCGTTGCTTGTTCATCCTAAAGATCCAGGGACGATCTACGCAGGATCGGACCACACCGCGATCTTCAAATCGGAAGATAACGGGGAAAGCTGGCGGCGTTTGGCGACCGTTCAACCTGTGGGGGCTCTGACAAGCTGTTTCCCGGTTCGTGTCCTCAAAATGGCAAACGACCCTGCCAACCCGGATGAAATTTATGGCGCATTGGAAGTGGGTGGCATTATTCGCAGCCTGGATGGTGGGGAGCATTGGGACGATATCACTCAGGGTCTGATCGACCTTACGGAACAGCCGCACCTCAAGAACTGCATTCTCAGCGACAACGAAACCGAAGGCATGTTGGATCTGCATGCACTGACGGTCAGTGCGACACAACCGGGGACCGTCTGGATTGCCAATCGGATGGGCCTGTTCGTCAGTGACGATCGGGGAGACAATTGGCGGGAATTCGGTATCGGCCGTTTTTCCGATCTCACCTATGCCCGCGACCTGATGACAAGTCCCCATGATCCCAAGGTTCTCGTTGCTGCCTTGAGCGAGTCTTCGCGAGGCAATGCCGGGTCGGTATATCGAAGTGAAGATGCCGGCGAGAGCTGGAAGCGCTTGGACCATGACATTTCCATCGATAGCACCGTCATGACCGTTTCGCTTAGCAAGCACGACCCGAAGCGCATCTTTTGTGCCGCAAGGCTAGGTCAGGTCTTCGGCACGGAAGACGGTGGAGCAACGTGGAACGCGCTTCCTCTGCCTGAAGGTGTCGAAGACGTGCGCGCCATCGCCTGCTTTTGAATCGGACACAGCACATATGCACACACGGTACCTAGAAGACTTCACCTCGGGTGAAATCCTCCGCACGCGCGGCATGACCATGGACGAGTCCGAAATCATGGATTTCGCGCGCAAATACGATCCGCAGCCGATTCATATCGATCGGGAAACCGCAGCCAACGGGCCCTTCGAAGGCCTTATCGCGTCGGGTTGGCAAACGGCTTGCGTTCTCTTCCGCCTTTGGATCGATCTTGGTCTGATGGAGAAGTCCAGCCTCGGCGGTCCGGGCATTCAGGATTTGCGCTGGCTCTTACCGGTGCGCCCGGGCGATACGCTCCGCGGGGAGATCGAAATTCTCGAAGCGCGGCCTTCCAAATCCAAACCGGACCGCGGCATCCTTCGCTATCGGACGATTGGTTACAATCAGCGAGACGAAGCTGTGATTACCTACGATTCCGCTTCGTTTCTGAAGCGTAAGTCGGAAGCACCGTAACGGCTAGCGCGCGTAAGCCACGCCGCCGCCGCCACGAGGGTCTGCGCCGCCGTTCCAACTACCGTCTTCATCGACGACGATAACGTGTCCACGCGACATAACGGGGTCGAAGCTGATTGCGTTACGTTTGACTTCATGACCCATTGCTTCGAGTACCTTCATTTCGGCATCCTGGAGACGTGCTTCCGCATGGATAGCAGCGCCTTCGCAATGGATCCGCGACACGGTAACGGCCTCGACCGGCGACATGCCGAAATCGATGACGTTTAAAATAGTTTGCAGCACCGCGCTGATGATGACACTGCCGCCCGGCGCACCGACGATCATCAAGGGGCTGCCATCTTCCCGAAACACCATCGTTGGCACCATGCCAGTCGTTCGCGCCTTGCCTGGCGCAATCGAGTTTGAATTGCCGGGGATCGGGTCGAACAGCTTCATCGAATTGTTGTAGACGAACCCAAGCCCTGGCGTGACGACGCCCGAGCCGGTGCCCAACGTGTGCGTACAGGACACCGCGTTGCCTACTTCGTCATAGACGGACAGGTGGGTGGTGCAGGACGGCGGTCCTTCCTTGCCGTCGCCGAGGAATTCGCCTTGCTTGATCTTTTCAGCCCACTCGGCTGCACGGTCCTTGGACAGCATCATTTCAACCGGGACGTCGGCAAAGTTGGGATCGGCCAGGAAGGCGTTGCGGTCGGCGTGCGCCGCTGCCATTGCTCGCGCGACAAGATCGATATGCGCAGCCGAGCCGTGATGCAGTGCGCCGAGATCGAAATGTTCGAGGATCTGCAACATCTGGATCAAGGTAACGCCGCTGCCGGGCGGCGGGTTGGAGGATACGCCAAAGCCACGGTAGGTCCCCTTGACCGGTGCGTAGCTACTCGGTGTGTAGGTCGCGAGGTCCTCGTCTGTCACGTAGGACCCGTTTGCCGAAAGATCGCCGGCAATCCGGTCGCCAAGCGCGCCGCGATAGAAACTTTCAGCGCCTTCCGTCGCAATGGTCTCCAGCGTATCGCCGTAATCCGGGTTCTTCAGGATTTCGCCGACCTCGTACAAGCGGCCCTCGGGATGAACGAAGATGTCGCGGCACGCGTCCGTCTTGGTGATACGGGTCATGCCGTCGGGAATGCCGTCCATAAATTTCCGAGACCAGAAATCCCGGACATATGGGGTCATCGCGAAGCCTTCCCGCGCCATACGGATTGCCGGTTGCAGCAACTCCGCCCAAGGACGCGATCCGAGCCGACGATGCGCTTCGGCGAAACCGGCAACGGTCCCTGGAGTCATGATCGAGGTATAGCCGAGTTCGCTGCGATAGTCGTCGAACAGCGTGTAGCCCGAAACCTCTGTGCGGCCCTTCATGTCCGCCTGCCACATATCGGGCGTGACCTTTGCGCCGGACGTCGCGTGAAAGTCGATCATGCCGTTTTCACCGGTCGCAGCGACGTAATACTGGAACGAACCCATGCCGCCGACCCCGCACATGAAAGGATCCGCGATCATCTGCGCGAACGCCGTCGCAACAGCCGCATCGAAGGCGTTTCCGCCAGCTGAGAGAATTTCGGCTCCGACATCGGCAGCCCGTGGTTGCGGGCAGACAACAAGGCCTTTCATCGTTTCATCCTCATCTTATGTGTTGTTTGGCAGGGTTCTCGCGGAAACCGTATGCAAACAGCAACACGCCGCTGGCAACGATCGCCCCCGTCATCAGCCAGCCATCGGCAAAGCGCCCCGTCGCGTCGATGACCGCGCCGAAGAGCGGGGGACCGAGCATAGCGCCGGTTGCCGTGCCGATGGAAATATAACCGATCGACGATCCGGAATGTTCTGCCGGAACCGCCTCGACCGCCATGGTTTGCATCAGTGAGGCATAGGACGCGATGGTGAGGCCCAGCAGAACGGCAACCACAATTCCGATCATCGCTTCCGCCATCCACCCGGCGACGGCCATGCCGACGAAGAAAATTGCCGCTGCCATGCAAACACTCGCCGCGAGGTTCTTGCGTCGCCCCTTGAAAACCATGTCGCTCATTGCACCCCAGCCGATGCGGCCTATGGCGCTCACGGCTTGAGCCAAGCCCAATGTCAGGCTGGCGATTTCCTGACTTGCCTGTGCTGCTTCGCGCATGAACGAGGTGAGATAGGTAAAGAAGTTGTATTGGCCGACATTGAACAGACCGCTTGCGAGAACGAGGATGCCGAAATTCCGGTCACGGGCTACTTTTACGATACCTGCAAGCGGACCAGCCGAGGCGCCGGAACGGCGCTTTGGCCGCTCGGCAATCGTGAAACAAATAGCGGCGTTGCACAGCGTCGCCACGGCAATCAGCCAGATGATGGTCTGCCAGGACAAGAATGCAGAGATCGCAAGCGTTCCTGCAGCCAAGACGCCGCCAACGGGAACTCCGGTTTGTTTTAGTCCGATTGCCGTCGCGCGACGGTTAGGCGGGAACCACTCCAACACGCCGCGTGCTGTGGCAGGATTAGTGATGGAGTACCCCCAGCCGATGGTCAGCAGGGCCAGAAGCGCCACAGTCAGACCTTCCGCCTGTGTCAACAGCGCCGCGCCGATCGTCAGTATCACGCATGCGCCGACCAAGGCCCAGCCAACGCCAACCCGTTCCACGAAGGCGCCGGCGGGAATCGACCCGCTGACCTGCCCGGCGCTGTAGGCCGTCATCAACAAGCCGAACTCGGCAAAGTTCAGTCCCAATTCCGGCCGCATTACGGGTGCGAGAGCCAAAACAGACACACTATGCATCGTACCGATTGCATGCGCGCCCAGCAGAATGGCAAGGCGGGATCGCCAGGGATTGGCGCTGGGTTCGATTGTGCTCACCGAGAAAGCCGGCTTGGAAACGGTGCCGGAATTGCACACGAAATAATCACTTTGTCGTCAACCGGCACGTTTACGTCTCCCATTTTCGAAAATCAGTTTTAGATGACCCTGTGGGAGCGGGCCATTTTACCATAAGGATAATAAGGGGCATGCAAGCGCGAAACGACCGAGATGAACCTGCTATTGATTGGAGCTTACCGATAACGCCGCCGCGTTGGATGCCACGTCGTGCCTATATTACTGCGGTTAGCCAGCTTTATCACGGCGAAGTCGCCACGTTTACGATGTGCCACAATCTACGCGGTTTACTGTCCGACGCGGCCACCCAGCAATTCCTCGATACACAGATTGCCGACGAGGCACGTCATATAGATTTGTACCGCCGGTATCTCGAACGGCTCGGCAAGATCGGCCCGGCGGAGCCCACGCTTGAAGCCGCTTTGGACGGACGCTTTGTATGGCCCGGCTCGCCGCTGGGCACAATCGTGGCGGTTCACGTGCTCCTTGAGGGAGAGGGACTGCGCGTGCAGCGGGAATTCGGTCACTGGTTCCCCTGCCGGCTACTGCGCAGCATAAATGCCAATATTTCACCCGACGAAGCCCGCCATATTGCTTTTGGCCGGCGCACGCTCACCGCGAAACTCGAAACGCTGACCCAGGACGAGCGAGTCGAAATTTATCGCTGGCTGGAAGCGCTTTGGCGAGAATGTGCGGTCGCGGCGAGCAACGACCTGCCCGGCCTAATCAGGCTCTCCATGGGCCGTCGCTGGATAAACGAGCGCTGGGACAGGCATCGGCGCGTTCTGGTTCAAACCGGTCTTGTGAGCGAAGACGAGGTGAGGTTGGCGGCATGATCTCCGTCGTCATTCCAACACTGAATGAGGCCGAAAATCTTCAGCCGTTGCTCGAACGGCTTTTGGCGGAAACCGTCGTACCGGAGATCATCGTCGTCGACGGCGGCAGCGACGACGGAACACCGCAAGTTGGCCTCAGCAGTGGCGTTCACTTTATCCCGTCGCCGGCCGGTCGGGGCGTTCAGCTTCATGCGGGCGCTGCGGCGGCGTCTGGCGACGTGTTGCTATTCCTCCACGCCGATTGCCGGTTCCCCCAAGGCGGGCTTGCACGGATCAAACGGGTTCTTTCGGCCAATCCAGAATGCATTGGTGGCAATCACCGGCTGATCTTCGATGGCACCGACTCCTTCAGCCAATGGCTTGACGGCTTTTATGCTTGGATTCGCTCCCATGGCGTTTATTACGGCGACTCTGGAATCTTTGTGCGCCGCGCTGCTCTGGAGGCGGTTGGCGGGATCCGCCCAATCGCGTTGATGGAGGATTTCGACCTCGTCCGCCGCCTCGAGCGTTATGGTGAGACCATATGCATCTCGGACCCGCCGCTCGTCACATCGTCGCGCCGTTTCGAGGGCCGCCACCCGGTTGCGATCGTCTGGGGGTGGCTGAAGATCCACGCGCTGTATTATCTCGGCGTACCGCCGTCGCGACTTGCCCGAATTTACGATTCCGAACGTCGCGCGGACCATTCTCCGACAACGGACACGATGGAATCGGTTAACCGCGTCAGCTCGGACTCGCCAATAACGAAGGGCGGCATTACATAGACGATGTCGCCGAAGGGACGAACCCAGACACCTTTCTCGACGAAGCGCGATTTGAACCAGTCGATCTCCGTCAGGTTATCCAACTGAACCACACCAATGGCGCCCTTTACCCGGACATCGAGAACGCCGGGGCGGGAGCGGCAGGGTTCTAAAGCGGCTGCGAGATGCGACTCAATGATGGCAACTTGCTCCAACCGAGGTTCACTCTCGAACAGGTCGAGCGACGCATGCGCGGCGGCACAGCCCAATGGGTTGGCCATGAACGTCGGCCCATGCATCAATGCAGCGCCCGGGCTATCGGACAGAAACGTCTCGAATATTGCCCGAGTCGCTACCGTTGCTGCCAAAGCCATTGCCCCGCCGGTCAGGGCCTTCGACAAGGTTACGATATCCGGCGTAATACCTGCTTGCTCGCTGGCGAACAGCGTTCCTGTGCGTCCGAAGCCCGTCATGATTTCGTCGACGATAAGCAATAGATCATATCGTTTCGTGTGCTCTCGAATTTTCGCCAACGCTTCGGGAGAATGAAACTTCATGCCGCCAGCGCCCTGTACTAAGGGCTCGACAATGACTGCGGCGCATTCTCCCGCATGCCGTTTGAGAAATCCGTCGAACGCTTGAAACTCCGCATCTGTGCGCGGTAACGGGACAATGTGCTGTTCGGTCAGCAATCCGCTAAACAGGGCGTGCATGCCTTCGTCGGGATCGCATACCGACATCGCGCCAATCGTGTCGCCATGATAGGCGTACTGGAACCCGATGAATTTCTTACGCGATGCGACACCCTGGTTGAGCCAGTATTGCAGCGCCATCTTCATCGCGATCTCTACCGACACAGAGCCGGAGTCGGAAAAGAAGACGCGTTCCAGGCCATCCGGCAGTATGTCGCAAAGTCGGCGCGCCAAAGAAAGCGCGGGCTCGTGCGCCAATCCACCGAACATGACATGCGGCATCGTCTCGAGCTGCCGTTGAAGCGCCTGCTGGATGTGCGGGTGATTGTAGCCATGGCATGCCGTCCACCAGGAAGAAACACCGTCGATGAGGCGTCTGCCGTCGGCCAGCTCGATATGAATGCCGTCCGTCGCCACCACCGGCAATGGCGGCGGCGTGGTTTTCATCTGCGTGTAGGGCAGCCAGACATGACGAAAACCGTCGTCAAACCATGAAGGCAGGGGCGTAGAAGTGTTCAACGGCTCGCTACAGCGGCATGGACTCGATGCCGAGCTTATCGAACAGCGCTTCGTCCCGATCGCGCTCGGGGTTGTCCGTCGTCAACAGTTTCGGACCGACGAAGATCGAGTTCGCGCCGGCAAGGAAGCAGAGCGCCTGTATTTCGTCACTCATCGTCTCGCGTCCCGCCGACAGACGCACCATGGATTCCGGCATCATGATGCGGGCGACCGCAATCGTGCGAACGAATTCCAGCGGATCGAGAGCCGCTTCGCCGTCGACCGGCGTACCTTCAACACGTACCAGCATATTAATCGGAACGCTCTCTGGATGCTTGGGCATCGTGGCGAGCGTCTTCAACATGCCAACACGGTCGCTTCGCGCCTCGCCCATGCCGACAATACCGCCGCTGCACACATTGATACCGGCATCGCGAACATGGCCCAGCGTATCGAGGCGGTCCTGATAGGTCCGCGTCGTGATGATCTCGCCGTAGAATTCCTCGGACGTGTCAATGTTGTGGTTGTAATAGTCTAGGCCGGAGTCGCGCAGCCGTTCGGTCTGCGTCTCAGTCAGCATGCCCAGTGTTACGCAGGTCTCCATGCCGAGATCGCGCACGCCTTCAATCATTGCGCACACCGCGTCAAGGTCCCGATCCTTCGGGCTCCGCCAAGCGGCGCCCATGCAGTACCGCGTGGCCCCGGAGTCCCGGGCGCGGCGCGCCTCGGCTAGGACGGCCTCCACGGCCATCAACTTCTCCGCCTTCACACCAGTTTCGTAATGCGCGCTCTGTGGACAATAAGCGCAATCCTCGGAACAGCCGCCGGTTTTCACGCTCAGCAATGTCGACATCTGCACCTGATTGGGATCGAAATGCTGCCGGTGCACCATCTGTGCCCGAAAAATAAGATCATTGAACGGCAGATCGAAAAGCGCGGAAATTTCCGTTTCTTTCCAGTCGTGACGCACACCCGGCGCGGTGCCCTTGTCGAGAGCTGCTATGGGAGGAACGGAGTAGTCGTCGGTGCGGATTGCGGACTCTACGGTCATTGGTGCTAGGTTCCTCAAGAATTGGCGCAGCGGCGGACACTGGCTTCACTCCGAAAGCATAGGCGCTCAGAGAGCCTCGTCAAGAATGGGTCTCCCCGTAACGCCGGCCTTAGTGCTGGATTGAAGTAAGGTCTTCTTTATGTCGCAATCCCTGGAAGATTTCGCGCGCGGAAAGCTGGGCGCGTTAGAGCAAAAGCAGCTCCGCCGCAGCTTGTTCGATACCGAGCGGTTGGAACAAGCGGTTACCCTGCGCAACGGCAAGAAACTGATTTCCTTCGCCTGCAACGACTACCTTAACCTGTCGCAGCATCCCGAAATCAAACGCGCTGCAATCGCAGCAACGGAACGGTATGGGGTGGGCTCAGGCGCCTCCCGCCTCGTTACGGGCAATCATCCGCTTTTCCGTGAGTTGGAAAGCCGACTGGCGGAACTGAAGGGCACGGACGATGCTTGCGTTTTCGGTTCGGGTTACCTCGCCAATCTCGGGATAATCCCCACTCTGATCGGCCCCGACGATCTGCTGATCGCCGCCGAATTGAGCCATGCCTGCATTTTGGCAGCCGGAACCTTAACCCGCGCGCGGACATTTTTGTTTCACCACAACGACATCGAACATGCCGCTCAGTTGCTAGACGAGCATCGCGCTTCCTATGCCCATACGATGCTCGTGACCGACGGCGTTTTCAGTATGGACGGCGATCTCGCTCCGATTGAGGAACTTGGTGCACTGGCGGCAGAATATGACGCCTGGTTCATGACTGACGATGCGCATGGCATTGGCGTGCTCGCCGACGGGCGTGGCAGCAGTTTCTTATCGGGATCGAAAGCGGCGGTTCCATTGCAAATGGGGACGCTTTCCAAGGCGATTGGCGGTTATGGTGGATATCTTTGCGCCGCGCAGCCGGTGATCGATTTGATGCGCACGCGGTCCCGCACGTTCATCTATTCCACCGGATTGCCGCCTGCTTCCGTCGCGGCCAGCATCGCGGCGCTGGACCTGATAAAACGAGAGCCGGCGTTTGCTGCGCTGCCGCTCGAAAAGGCACGGCTCTTTTGCCGGACCCTCGGGTTGCCGGAACCGGAGAGCTGTATCGTGCCCGTCCTATTGGGCGATCCGTCGCGGACTCTCGCCGCGTCTCAATTGCTCGAGACGGAAGGATACCTGGTTACGGCGATCCGGCCGCCAACGGTCCCGGAGGGCACTGCGCGGCTGAGATTCACGTTCACCGCAGCCCATGAGGACCACGATATCTTTCGTCTCGCCGAGATCGTAAAGGCACGGATCATGGCGTCATGAGCACCTGCTTCATCACCGCGACCGGAACCGAAATCGGCAAAACCTTCGTTACGACCTTGCTTTGCCGGCAATTGCGCACCCAGGGCTTGACGGTGCGGGTCTTGAAGCCCGTTCTCAGCGGCTACGAACCGGAACAGGCCGCCGAAAGCGACAGTGGTTTGATCCTGGAAGCCCTGGGCAAGCCGATAACCGAAGCCGCGGTCGATGCAATCACTCCGTGGCGGTTCGGTGCGCCGCTGTCCCCGGACATGGCGGCCGCGCGGGAAGGGCGCGAAATCGATTTCGACGCCCTGGTGAAGTTTTGCCAGCCCGGAGCGGAAGACAGACTGCTTATCGAAGGCGTCGGCGGCGCCATGGTTCCGCTTACCGAAACGGAAACTGTCTTGGATTGGATTGTATCGATTGGTGCGCCCGCGATTGTCGTTGCCGGTAGCTATCTGGGAACGATCAGCCACACACTCACGACCGTTTGTGCGATCGAAAGCAGGGGCGGCGTTATTGCTGGCGTTGTCGTCAGTGAGTCGGCGGAAGCACCCGTGCCGCTTTCGGAGACGGTCGATACGATCGCTCGCTTCCTGCCCGGACTGCCTGTAGTCGCCTTGCCGAGGGGTGAGACAGAAGCGCCGGATTTAACAAAGCTGATACCGATGTGAGGGCGTTGGCGATCCCGAAAAGTTGAACTTAAAACCCGTTCTCACGGTTCGCACCTCACGCAAGGCAAGATACACTGGCCGTGATTGACGTATAAATTGAGGAGGCCGTCAGATGACGGAAGCGGCGCGCGGCGCGAATAGCGGTCCGGGATATGCGAAGAAGCCGGACTACCGAATTGACATGGTGCCGGCAGGCAAGCAAGTGCGTGTGGAAGTCAACGGACAGGTGATAGCCGATAGTGCGAATGTGATGCTGATGCAGGAACAGAACCATAAGCCGGTCTGTTATTTTCCAATGTCCGATATCGAAATGGCGCACTTCGAACGCACGGATCATTCGACCCATTGTCCGTTCAAGGGGGATGCATCCTATTGGACGCTGACGGTCGGCGAGCGCGTGCTGGAAGATGTCATGTGGGGCTACGAGACGCCTTGCGACGAAGTCTCGGGAATAAAAGGCTACGTCGCCTTATACCGCGACCGGATCGACAATTGGTATGAGGACGGTGAGTTGCTTCTCGGCAGCGCGCATGGCGCCGACGATTAATTCTTCACGGCGCCGTTCCGTTCAGCGTCCAGTCGTAGGCGTCGTCGTACTCTCCGGCGCTATCCAGAAGCGCCATGACCCTCGGCCCGGCGTATTGTTTCAGGTGCGTGATCACACCCGCGATGTCGCCGCCGAAATCGTCTGTAAACCACGCATAAATGCTCGACACGACGACCTTGCCATCTTCGTACCGTACGCCACGGAGGTCGTTGATATATTCGCGCGCTGCTGCATCCAATAAGGCTTCTGTGTTCGCCGCGGTAAACGGGCTTTTTTGCAGGTTAGGGCAACCGATTGCTGCGCAGTTTATAGCGTAGTGAATTCGTGGATCTTGCCAGATCGGCCGCAGAATGCGGTGCTCGATATCGTTCAGGCTAACCGCTTCCCCCTCGATCTCGAGCAGTTTTTTGTCCCAAGGTCCACTACTGAACAATCCCGGTGAAATATCGATGTCCTGGATCGACTTTTCAGGCTTATATTCAAGAATAAGTTTTACGGTTAGGGCATTGTATAAATTGATCCAATAGGCCTGCTGTTCAGCACGGTTCAGTTGCGTTACCGAGCTCGCTACCAACGCTCGGATATAATGATCCAGCGCATCGCGGTCTGCTGTATTTACGGTGTTGTAGGCGACTCTGTTCACGCCGTCGCCGCTCGTTTTTACATAAGTTTTCAGGAAACGTTCCCACGCGCCATGATCAACGTTTTCGCGCGACGCCTCATCTGATGTTGTCCAACGTTCCCAAAGTTCAGCCTTTGGTGCGAATAGAGATTCGACACCGCCGAAGCCGGCCAGCCCAAACCCGACGGCAATAAACGCGCTTGCACGCAGAAAGTTCCGCATATCACAAAATTCCCCAACGATTTCTTGCATAACAATTTGTGGCGCGACGCTGTAAACTGCCATTCATAGCTTCGTGAGCGATCGGGATCGCATCCGGGGCGTTATAAGAAATCTCGCAATTTGGGAGCTGGCCGTGATTGTCGAACAAATTTGGACCGCGAATGCGTATCGTAACTTCAACTACTTGATCGTATGCCCCGATACGGGCGAGGCGATGGCGGTCGATCCGCTGGATCATGAAAAATGCCTGGATGCCGCCAAGCGGAATGGTTGGGAAATCACTCAGATCCTCAATACGCACGAACATGGCGATCACACGGGCGGAAATGACGCCGTGGTTGCCGCAACCGGCGCGAAAATTCTGGCGCACGCGAATGCCAAGGCGAAGATTCCAAACATGGATCGCGGGCTCGGCGCGGGGGACGTCATCAAGGTCGGCAAGTCGGTTGAGCTGGAATGCCTCGATACGCCGGGTCATACGATGGCGCATGTCTGCATCATGTCGCGCACGGCGCAGCCGGCCCTGTTTTGCGGTGACACGCTGTTCAACGCTGGCGCCGGGAACTGCCACAACGGTGGCCATCCGAACGAGCTCTACCACACGTTTGCGACACAACTGGCGGGTCTACCGGACAATACGCTGATCTATCCCGGGCACGACTACATGACCAACAATCTGGAATTCACGCTTGATCGTGAGCCGGACAATATGAAGGCGAAGACCCTGCTGGACGACATCGGCGGTCAGGACCCCGACGATGCGCTCGTTTCCACGTTGGCGATGGAAAAGGAAATCAACACGTTCTTCCGGCTGCACAGCCCGTCCGTCATAGCCCGTCTGCATGAGTCCTTTTCCGATCTGCCGGAGAACCCGGATCCCAAGACGGTGTTCCTGAAACTTCGCGAATTAAGGAACAGCTGGTGAGCGACGTTAGACTAACGCTGCAGGAAGTTCGCGATATCGCCATGCGCGGGCTGACCACGTCCGGCATTTCCGAAGAGAATGCCGCCGTGATTGCCGACGTTATGACCACGGCAGAACAGGACGGCTGTAAATCGCATGGCCTCTTCAGGATGCCAGGCTATTGCTCTTGCGTTCGGAGTGGGCGCGTCGACGGTAAAATCTCGCCGACCTTGCACGACGATGCGCTGGGCGTAATCCGGGTCGACGCGCAGCATGGCTTCGCGGCGGTCGCCATGGCGGCTGGGCGGCCCACCTTGGCCGAGAAGGCGCGATCCCAAGGCATTGCAGCGATGCCGATTACGAACGCGCATCATTTCGCAGCCCTTTGGTACGACGTCGACGCGCTTGTTGAGGAAGGCCTTGTCGCGTTCGCTTTCGTCAACTCGCGTTCTTTCGTCGCACCCGCCGGTGGTATCCGCAAGCTTTATGGCACCAATCCTATGGCGTTCGGTTGGCCGCGGCCCGGCAAGCCGCCGATGATCTTCGACCAGGCATCGAGCGCCTCGGCACGTGGCGAAATCCAACTCCATCTGCGCGACGGGCACGATATACCGGAAGGTTGGGCAATCGATCCGGACGGCAATCCGACCACCGATCCCGAGGCGGGGCTTGCGGGGGCGCAACTGCCCTTCGGCGGTCACAAGGGTGCGGCAATCGCGATGATGGTTGAGCTTCTGGCGGTTGGGCTAACAGGCTGCAAGTTCGGCTTCGAATCCGCAAAGGACGCGAATACAGATGGCGGACCTTCCGAAGGCGGGGAACTTCTTATCGCCATGGATCCGGCGCGCTTCGGCGGCACCGGTGACAGCACAGCCGCTCTAGCGCACGCCGAAACGTTGTTCAGGGAAATTCTGGAGGAGGAGGGAACCCGGCTCCCGTCCGACCGCCGCTATATCGCGCGGCAGCAAACGCCAACGGAAGGCATCACGATCCCAGAATCGCTGCACAAAACGATCATGGAATATTGCGAAGGCTAATTCGTCGTACAGACGAAGCGGCCGGATTGCTCATAATTGTTCGAAGCGTATGACGGTCGGGCCTCTTTGGCTCCCGCGGGACAGAGTTTTGCGATAACTGTCCGCGTGGCGTCACTCAGGGTCCGTTGGCGATCCAGCGGATCGGGGTCGGACCGCGTGGTGTGGCGGATACGCGCATGATAGTCATAGCCGTCTTGAGCATTGCCCAACACCCGCATGGCGACGCGGTCGCTGTGACCGGTAGTCACGTTATATGTGGTCGACTTCGACCAGTCGGGGGCATTGGCGCTATCCGCGCCGCCGGCGCATGCTGCAGCCAGCAACGCGAGTATTAGGGCGGTGGCCTTTCCAAAATGGCGCTGTCTCGACATTTCGTTTCCTTGCTTGATCGTTAGAGAGAACATGGCCCCCACCCCCTACATTTGGGCCTTAAATCTCATGAGGCAACTGCTGACGCTTAACGTTTGCCTGTTTCGGTTAAGCGTCTAATATCGCAACCTCTTGGCAGAATAGCATTTTCCGATAAATCCGGTATGGGAGCATAGAATAAGAATGGCGACGCATGGAAAGTCGGCACGATTGGCCGTCGATATCGGAGGCACGTTTACCGACGTTGTCGTGGAAAATGGCGGCAAACGGACGACGGCGAAGGTTTTGACGACCAGCCAGGCACCGGAAGAGGGCGTTCTGGAAGGCATTGCATCGGCCCTCGACGGCGCCGGATTGACGGTGGGCGATGTCGGGATCCTGATCCACGGCACCACTCTGGCCACCAACGCGATTATCGAGCGTAAAGGCGCCACGACGGCCCTCATCACGACGGAGGGCTTCCGGGACGTACTCGATATCGCGTACGAGACCCGCTACGACCAATACGACGTCTTTCTCGACAAGACGTCACCGCTCGTCCCCCGCTACCTGCGTCTCACGGTTCCGGAGCGCCTGGCTGTGAATGGTCAAATTCTGAAGCCCCTGGATGAAGACGCGGTGCGTGCATTGCTGCCGATCCTCGACCGCGAAAAGGTCGAAAGCGTTGCCATCGGCTTTCTGCACGCCTATGCCGATGGCGCTCACGAACAGCGCGCGCGCGAAATTCTGGCTGAAGCCAGACCTGACCTGACGATTACATTGTCGTCAGAGGTGTGCCCGGAAGTCCGCGAATATGAACGCTTTACGACGGCCACGGCCAATGCGTACGTCCAACCGCTCATGGCGCGTTACCTGACCAGGCTTCAGACGGCATTGGACGAGGGCGGTTTCGACGGCGCGCTTTTTCTGATGACGTCGGGCGGCGGCTTGACCACGCTCGAAACGGCGGTTCGTTTTCCGATCCGTTTGGTTGAATCCGGACCGGCCGGGGGCGCGATCCTGGCAACCGGTATCGCCCGCGAGTGCGGCACCAACCAGGCGCTGTCCTTCGATATGGGAGGGACGACCGCCAAGATCTGCCTGATCGAGGATTTCACGCCTGAAACCGGCCGCAGCTTCGAAGTCGCTCGGGAGGCCCGCTTTCAGAAGGGCAGCGGCCTTCCGCTACGGATACCCGTCATCGAGATGGTGGAGATTGGCGCCGGCGGGGGATCCATTGCCGCTGTCGACAGCATGCAACAGATCACCGTGGGCCCGCACAGTGCCGGCTCGGAACCCGGTCCGGCTTGCTATGACCGGGGAGGTAACGCACCGACGGTAACGGATGGCGATGTAGCGCTGGGACGTATCGATCCCGAGTCTTTCGCCGGTGGCAAGGTGCGTCTCGTACCCGAAGCGTCGGCAGCGGCGCTCGATAAGGATATTGGTACCCCTTTGGGTCTCAGCAGCGAACTTGCGGCCTATGGCGTGATCGAAATGGTCGACGAGAATATGGCGAACGCCGCCCGCGTGCACTCGATCGAGCGCGGCAAGGTGATTGGCGAGCATACGATCATCGCCTTCGGTGGCGCTGCTCCTCTACACGCGTCACGGTTGGCGGAAAAGCTGGGTATTGATCGCATCATCGTTCCAACCAACGCCGGGGTCGGCTCCGCCGTCGGATTCCTGAGAGCGCCCATCGCATATGAGGTAGTGCGTAGCCGTTACATGACTTTGCGCGACTTTGATCCTGCATTGGCGAATGACATGCTGCAGGCCATGCGTAATGAGGCGATGGGAGTCGTTCAGGCCGGGGCCGGGGATGCGCCGCTGACCGAGAAACGCATCGCTTTCATGCGCTATATGGGACAGGGCCACGAGATTGTCGTGCCATTGCCGAACCGGGATTTGACACGCGAAGACACGGCGATGCTGAAGGGGACCTACGACCGGGAATATGAAGCGCTTTACGGCAGAACCATCCCGGACGCCGATATCGAAGTATTAACCTGGGCCATGACGGTTGGGACAGAGGCCGCCTCCGATTCCGAGCTTGAAAATGTCGGCAATGTGGACGGTGCGCAACCGGTCGGATCGCGTCAAGTATACGACGCTGCTGCCGAAGCGATGACAGATGTGCCGTTGTACCGCCGGGATGAATTGAAACAAGGAATGCATGTATCCGGTCCGGCAATCCTCGCGGAAGACGAGACTTCGACGTTCGTCTCCGGCAGCTTCGATGTCTCGGTTAACCGTGCCGGCTATCTTGTCCTTGAAAGGAAAGCCTAAAAGTTAAGGAATATTCGCGTTTCATTAAGAAAATGAACGGCTTAATGGAAATGCGAATGATCTTGGTGCCACTTTAGATGCCTAGCATTGTTCCATTTTAGAGACACTCAACCGAGACGACCCAATTTATGTCCAAAATGGATTTCCAAGAAACGTTGGAGCGTCTGCGGCGGGAATTTATTGACGATGCTTCCGAGCGGCTCGACCGGATCGATGGCTATATTGACCGGCTGTATCGGAATGATGGTGACCTGAAATCCGATTTGGTGGGATTTCAACGCGAAATCCACAGCATGAAAGGGTCGGCCGGTACGTACGGATTCCATTCCGTGACCCTGATTGCCCATCGGCTTGAAGACTATATCGAGACCATTCCGCAAATTTCGCGCGACCAAATGCTCAGTTTTCAAGCCTATGTCGACCGAATGCGCGAAATTCTCGAATCCGGCACGGAGATCGAGGAACAAAAACTCAAAAAAATTCTCGATGAACTTCCGTCAAGCGCCTTAGCAACTCAGTCGCTTCCCAAAGGCCAAGCGGACAACATATTCCTGGTGATGCCAAAAGGCGTTCAACGCCGCCTTATTACGACGGAATTGGTCTCCCGGGGCTTCCGGATGGCATTCTCCAGCCACCCTCTGGAAGCGTTTGGTCTGGTGATCTCCCTAAAGCCGAAACTAATCGTGTCTTCAATCGAGTTCGATCAGTTAAGCGGAGTCGAACTGGCGCACGCACTACGCGGTGTCGACGCGACGAAAAACATCCCAATCGTTCTATTTACGAGTTACGACGCGAAGAAGTTGAACAGCACTCAGATCCCGGAAAATACGCGGATCATTCATAAAGGGCCGAACTTTGCCAGCGAGTTGGGCGATCAGCTGATGGATGTCGAGTTGATCGCTTAACAGCCGCTGAGAAAGAGTTGCCGTTTGACGGCAGCTGGTCGCACCCGGTTTACTGTCGCTTGAACTCAGGAGCGACATAATGATCATCACAGACGTAAAGACGACTCTGCTCCGGCTTCCTTTCCGGGAGCAGCCGGCATTGGCCGCGGGCTATGACAAAGATCGTGAAATTCTGGTGGTCGAAATCGAAACCGCCTCCGGCATCGTCGGGCTTGGATATCAGCTCTACCTGCGGGAGGGCTTCCGCACAACAAAAGCCTGCCTCGACGAGATGATGATCCCGCACATTCTGGGCAAAGACGCCTCGGCGATCGAAGCGATCTGGCGCGACCTTTGGTCCATAACGCTTGCCGATGGTCGGGGCGGAGCGCCGTTGCTCGCGCTGTCTGCGATCGATGTCGCGCTGTGGGATATCGTAGGGCAGAAAGCGGGCCTGCCCTTGCATCGGTTGTGGGGCCACTATCGCAGCGAAGTGCCGATCTACGGGTCGGGCTGCTGGCGCGGGCTTGGCGGCGATGGCATGGCGGCGAAGGCGGAGCGCTTCGTCAGCGAAGGTTACAAAGCGATCAAGATGCAGGTCGGCCATATCTGGAGCGATGCCGAGGACGTCGCCAATGTCCACCAGATGCGCGATACGGTCGGGCCCGATATCGACATCATGGTAGACGTCAACATGGCCTGGACCGCGGACAAGGCCATTCTGATGGGGCGCAAGTTCGAGGAGTCGGAAATCTACTGGCTCGAGGAGCCGGTTGTCCCGGACGATTTCCATGGCTACTTCCGCATCGCGGACGCACTCGATCTGCGGGTTGTGGGTGGTGAAAGCCACTTCACTAGATACGATCTGCGGCCTTTCTTCGAGCATCCCAAATTGCCGATCCTCCAGCCGGATGTGATCCGTGGCGGTTTGACCGATCTGCGCAAGACGGCAGCCATTGCCGATACCTGGGGATTGCAGATCGCGCCGCATCTCTATCCAGAGCTCATGATCCACGTGATGGCGTCGATACCCAATGGCCTGATCCTGGAGAATATGGAATTCATGGACGATATCTGGGTCGATTGGGCGAAACCGGTAAACGGCATAGTGACCGCGCCGGAGACACCCGGGCACGGCCTCAAGATCAAGCCGGAGATCATGGCGGATTGTGCCGTTTCTTAAAATATAACTCACATCAAGGAAGCGTATTAAATGGCTGACGGGCTTTCGAAAATCCGCAATCAGATCATGTGGAACCGGTTGATCGCCGTGGTCGAGGAACAGGGCCAGACATTGATGCGCACGGCCTTTAGCCCCATCGTGCGCGAGTGCGGAGACCTTTCCGCCTGCGTCTTCGACCTGAAGGGTCGCATGATGGCGCAGGCGGTTACCGGAACGCCCGGTCACGTCAACTCTATGAACAACGCTGTCGGCCATTTCATGCGCCATTTTCCGCTCGAGACGATGCGGGAAGGCGATATCTACATGACCAACGACCCGTGGATGGGAACCGGACACCTGAATGACTGGGTTGTCATGACGCCGTGTTTTCGTAAGGGCCAACTCGTCGCCACCTTCCTGTGCACGGCGCATATCACCGATATCGGCGGGCTCAGTTCCGGCGCGGACGGGACCGACGTGCTTATGGAGGGGCTGTATATCCCCATGACCAAGCTCGCCGATCAGGGGAGGATCAACCACACGCTGGTCGAGATGATCAAGGCAAATACCCGCCTGCCGACCGACAATGAGGGTGATCTGTATTCGCTGATTGCCTGCAATGACATCGGTTGCCGCCGCTTGCTTGAAATGATGGACGAGTTCGGCCTCGACGATCTTGAAGAGCTTGCCAATGCGATCTGCGAAAACTCCCATGCGGCGGTGCTGGCGGAAATCCGCAAACTACCGCAGGGTTCCTGGCGCAGCTCGATGACCATCGACGGTTTCGAAAGCCCGATTGAATACGTTGCCGAAATGACGATTTCCGAAAACGGAATCCATGTTGATTATGACGGTACGTCGCCGGTGTCCCGCTACGGCATCAATGTACCGTTCGGCTATACGCTCGCCTACACCTGTTTCGGCATCAGTTGCGTCGTGTCGCCGCGAATTCCAAACAATGGCGGCTCGCTTGCCCCGATTACCGCTTCCGCGCCGGAAGGGTCGATCCTTAATGCGGCTTATCCGGCGCCGGTATCGGCGCGCCACGTCATCGGCCAAATGCTGCCAGACGTCGTGTTTGGCTGTTTACGGCAGGTCGTGCCGGACCGCGTGCCCGCCGAGGGTACGTCCTCGCTGTGGACGTTAAACCTGAAAGGCCGACGGGCCGGTGACAATGCGGGACAGCGTATCTTCAGCATCAAGCAAGTAACGACCGGTGGCGCCGGCGCCCGGCCGATGAAGGACGGACTGTCCGCGACCGCCTATCCCAGTGGCGTCATGGGGACACCGATTGAAATTACGGAGTCCGAGTCGCCGCTGATCTTCTGGCGTAAGGAATACCGCCCGGATTCCGGCGGACCGGGCCAGTATCGTGGTGGTCACGGCCAGGTCATTGAAATCGAGAACCGGGAAGGCGTCGCGTTCGATATCAATGCTGCGCATGATCGTATCGTCCATGCCCCTCGCGGTAATCAGGGCGGCGCCGATGGTGCCAACGGATATCTCGGAGTCGAAGGTGAGGGGCCGATCGGGTCCAAGGGGCGTCAACCAATATCGGCAGGTGGGCGACTTATCGTGCATTCGCCCGGCGGCGGCGGTATCGGCGATCCGCGGGAACGCGATTCATCTGCCGTCGCGGAGGATGTTCGAGACGGTCTGGTTACCGAGGAATCCGCGCAACGTGATTATGGGGTTGATAGCCCAACAGTGTAGCGATGATCCGACTTACCCGGTTTCGATCGGCAGCGATTCATCCTTGGCCCACTCGCTCATCGAATTGTCGTAAACGGTGATCCGCTCGTAGCCGAGTTGGTGCAACAGGAAGGCGTCCAAGGTCGCGGCGATCCCGCCACCGCAATAGGCGATGACTTGTTTCTCGGGAGACGCGCCCACCGATGCAAAGCGTTCGGCGACCGCAGCGGCATCGAGGAACGTATTGTCTTTCGGGTCGAGAAGGGACGCCGCGGGTATATTGACGCTCTCGGGAATTCGCCCAGGACGGCCATAGCGGCCGCTTTCACCACGATGCAGTTCCTCGGACAGCGCATTAATCGTACAGGCGGTGCTGTCGCTAATCGCGGCCGACACCGCTTCCGGTCCCACGAACAAATCGGGCCGCGGACGTGGCGAAAATGTGGCTGGCGGGTACGTTGCCGGTTCTGTCGAAACTGGTCGGCCTTCAGCGGTCCATTTCTGCCAGCCTCCGTTCAACAAGGCCGCATTATCGAAACCGAACGCCCGCAGCATCCACCAGATGCGCGTCGCCCATTGCGCGTTGCCGGTGCTGTAGAGGATCACGCGGGCATCGTCGCCGACGCCATGCTGCGACAGGGCGGCGGCGAACTGATCTGCGGGCGGAACCGTGAATCGGAACGGCGAGTTGGTGACCGACAGTTCGCCTTGCAGATCGAGAAAATCGGCACCTGGAATGTGCCCTTTACCGTAATCGGCGCGGCCGCTTTCGACGATATACGGCACATCCGATCCTTCCCCCGAATACAACAAATGAGTGGTGCAATCGAAAACACGTAAGGCTGGATCATCCAAATTAGCGCTGAGCCATTCCGTCTCGACAATCGCTTCGGGGTAGCGGTATCGCGGTTTGCCAATTGTCATAGCCTGAGATTCCTCTGTTCAAACTAAATGTAACGGAAAGCCCTAATTTCTATTGGAGAACTTCCGCACGAAAAGGAAATCGCCGCCCTCATGTCCTGCTTGGCGGATGTCTGAGTATTGCGGCGTTTGATCGGCATTGAGGATGACGTTCTTACGGATGTACTCAAACAGCTGTGTTCCATCCAAGATGTCCTGGTTGTTCTTGAGCGCCTTCAAAAACTGCGCCGCGAACACGGAATGCTTTCCGCCTCCGGAATCGGCCACCGGTTCCAGGCCCCCGGAAGACAGCACAACCCGTGTGCGTTTTGTCGCCATATGCTCGATATAATCGGGTGTTCGACCGGCGATCTTGACCGACCGCGTCAAGGTTCCCGAATAGCAGCTATCGGCAACGACCATCACATGTTTCGCGAAGAGAGCCTGCAACGCGTCGGTGATGTCGCTATTTGAGAACCACCGGGACCGGCGGTCAATTCGGGCATTTGCCGGGAGCCAGTATCCGCGGCCGGATTGCGGATCGAGCCAGCCGTGACCAGCGTAGTAAATCAGCAGGTTGTCACTCTCGCGCAAGACCTCGCGAAGTTCGTCCAGCTTATCGAGAATATCGTTACGGGTCGGATTCTCGAGCATATGAATCTTGTAGCCGTAATACTCTTTCAAGGTTTGGGCGACGGCTCGGGCGTCGATCAGCGCCGTTTTGAGATCCGGCAAATTTTCGTAATCGTTGATACCGATGACAACGGCGTGGTAGTCGCCAAATTCGATGCTGCGCCCCAGGTGGCCCGCGTCTGTAGCGCCTATCGTTTCACTGCGCCTATGTGCGAGCACTTCCCGTTCCAACCGTTGTTTTTCCTTTTCGAGTTCGATGCGCATACGCTCGAGTTCAAGCTTTTCAGCTTCGAGCGTTTTCTTTTCCCTCGCCTGCTCGCGTAAAGCTGAGGACTGTTCGCTCGCCGCGTTTCGGCTTACTGACACACTGTTGCCAATCAGACGCGCCATCACAGCGGGATCGTCCAATATCAATGGCTTTTTTTGGGCGCCAACAACGAGCCGAGATCCGTCAATTTTAATCCCGAAACAGACGGATTTCTTGGTCAGTCCATCCCAGTTTCCGCTATTGCCGGTTTCCTGTCGGCAAAGTCTACGCTTCTCGAATTTCCACTTGCCCCAAACTTCTTTCCCGCCTCGCTTCTTAGCCGTCCAAGTCCCATCGTCACGGTAATCAAAAGTCATGGGGCCATGACCTGAACGGAGGGAAAAGACCAATCCGCCTTGAAAAAGTGACTCCAACTGCGCGCGGTTCAACAGCACCGTTTCTGCCGCCGCACCGGCGTGCCACATGCACGCAACACCCAAAAGGCAGAATAGCCAATGCCTACGCAACGCTGTCACTCGCTTAATCGCCATGATCACGCATGAATTTTGCACGATCCGCTGGTAATATTCAAAAAAATCGATCCGGCGCTTATATGAGCCGTCGTATCGAGCGGAGGATCCGAGCTTCGAAAATCCCTTCGAACGATGACGATATCGCTTCCCTTGAAAACAACGACGGCCTAATTCGCCGATTCTTCGGCGAGCGAACCTAAAGGGTATGTGCGATTAATATGGCCCATCTTACGGCCTTCGCGGGCTTCGTTCTTGCCGTAGAGGTGGAGATGCGCGTTCGGTTCTTTCAAAGTTAACGGCCAGTCGTTGACCCTGTTACCGATGAGGTTGGTCATGACCGCATCGGCATATCGCACCGTCGACCCAAGGGGCTGTCCGCAGATCGCCCGCACGAATTGCTCGAACTGGCACGTCCTACAGGCATTCATCGACCAATGCCCGGAATTGTGTGGCCGAGGGGCGATCTCGTTCACCAGCAATGTATCTTCGCGTGTCACGAAGAGCTCGACAGCAAGAAGGCCAATGAGGTCGAGTTTGGACGCGATACGCGCCGCTATTTCAGAGGCTCGCATGCTGAGTTCCGGTGAAAGCCGCGCCGGCGCGATCGAGGTATCGAGAATATGATTCTTGTGCCGGTTCTCCGCGGGGTCAAATGTCACCGTGGCACCATCTAATCCGCGGGCGATAATGACCGAAATTTCCATTCGAAAATCGATCCATTTTTCGAGTACACCCCGGTCCGCGCCCATCTGACGAAATGCGCAGCCAATATCGGCGCCTGGCTCGATCAGGACCTGTCCCTTGCCGTCATATCCCAGCCGCGCGGTCTTGAGTACGGCGGGGGTGCCCAAATCGTCGACAGCGCGCGACAGCGCCGCGACATCGTTTACCTCGATAAACGGCACCGTCGGCACGCCTATGCTGCGAAGGAACGTTTTTTCGACCATCCGGTCCTGCGCAGCGGCAAGTGCCTTTGGGCCTGGCCGTACCGGCACCTTATCAAGCAAATAGTCGACCGACGCTACCGGGACATTCTCGAATTCGAACGTTGCGACGTCGATAGCCGCGGCAAAGCGCGACAGCGCGTTGCGGTCGTCATATTCGGCGATGGTCTCCGCGGCGGAAACCTGCGCCGCAGGTCCGCCTGCTTCTGGCGCGAAGATATGGCATCGGTAGCCGAGACGCGCCGCGGCGAGCGCTGTCATACGCCCGAGCTGACCGCCGCCGAGTATTCCGATGACGCCACCCGGCGCGATTGCAATCGCCTCCGGATCAGCCATCGCTGGGTGATTCGGCGATTCCGGCCGTTTGCTTCGCCCGCCAGTCGTCTAGACTCTGCCGTACCTTGGCATTGTCGAGGGCAATAACGGCGGCCGCAAGAAGGGCCGCATTGATCGCCCCGGCGCGGCCGATAGCCAGGGTTCCCACGGGTATGCCACCGGGCATCTGTACGATCGACAGAAGACTGTCCATGCCACTTAATGCCTTGCTTTCAATCGGCACACCGAAGACGGGCAGGGAGGTCATCGCTGCTGTCATTCCAGGTAAATGCGCTGCTCCGCCGGCTCCCGCAATAATGACCTTCAACCCCCGGTTTCTGGCGGATTCCGCATATTCCGTAAGCCGCTTTGGGGTACGGTGAGCGGAGACGATCCGGGTCTCGTGCGGCACTTTCAACGCGTCCAGCGTTTCAGCGGTATGCCGCATGGTTTCCCAGTCCGACTGACTGCCCATGATGATTCCGACGACGGCCGGGTCAGCCATGACTTATGCGCCCCATATCGTTGCGCCCTGTGGCGCGGAAAGCAGGCAGTATAGAAATCGTCTTGCTCGGCGCAAGCGGACTATCGTTAGAGACGCCATGCCGTTCGCACTTTCTCCGGGAATCGTCTATTCTACCGTTAATGTTTGAACTGGCGTTGGTGTTCGATGAAAATTGAAGAAACGCCGCCCATACAGCCGGCCCGGCAAGTCGGCATAGAGCAGTCAGTTCCCCCAGCGGACGCTACGGGCGAATCGCGCGATCAGAGACGCTCGAATCCGGAAGAGCGGGAGACAGAGCGCGAACTGCAGGACGTTGCTGCCGTGCATGGCGTGGATGAAGATGATCTAACGCCCAATATACGGGACGCGATGGTGGGCCTGATTGCCGAAGTGGCAACCCTACGTGAAGCTCTCGAGCAGAATCATAATCGGCTTGAATATCTGACGATGTTGGCAGACCAGGATCCTGTTTCCCTGGTACTGAACCGGCGTGCCTTTGTGCGAGAATTGTCGCGGGCGCTGATGATCGCGCAGCGTCGCGGCACGGACAGCAGCCTATTGTTCGTCAAGATCGAGAACCTGAAATCGATCAACACGGAGCACGGGTTGGCTGCTGGAGATGCGGCTATCGAACATGTCGCCGGAATCATGCAGGCCCAGATTCCGGAAGGCGATGTGGTCGGCCGGGTTGGCGGCGCGGTATTCGGCATCATTTTGATCGGTGAGCAGGAAGCACAGACGCAGGAAAGGGCGGAAACCCTTGCCGCGACGGTCGCCGAGCGTCCCCTTATATGGGAAAATGCCGAAGTGCCTCTTACTTTGATCTGGGGAACCCGCTATCTGCACGGTGACGAAGATGCGGGCGAGGCGATGAACGCGGCCGACCGCGAAATGCGAACGTTCTCGTCGGATATGGCGTCGATGTAAGGCAGTCGCTCTAAGCGATAATGTCGGGATGAAGCTCGTTTTCCAGCCGTAAAATCGAGTCTTTTAAACCGAGTTTACGCTTCTTTAGTCGCTGCAACTGTAATTGATCGAACGGCGCCTTTTCCGTCAGGCGGGCGATAACATCATCGAGATCGCGATGCTCGGTCCGCATCTCTTCTAGCTGCCGCCGCATTTCTTCTTGTTCGTCCATTCGTTCGTTTTTCCGAAAGCCTGATCTTTGACATTATCGACGGCAACACTTTAACAGAATTAGCCTCTACTAGCATCTTGCGATATCGGCAATCGCTCGTCATGTTTCGTGCCGAGTAGGAGGATAGGAATGAGCGAAAGCAAGCGTATCGGTATTTTGACAAGCGGCGGCGATTGCGCCGGATTGAACGCCGTTTTGCGGGCGGCCGTGCATCACGCAACGGGCCTCGGTTGGACCGTATTCGGTATCGAGCACGGCACCCAGGGCCTCATGGATTCACCGCCGCGGGCACGCAAACTCGATATCGCCGACTTCGACGGAACGATTATCCGCAGAGGTGGTACAATTCTCGGAACGACCAATTACGGCAATCCGTTTGCTTATCCGCAACGCGATGGCGCGGATCTTGATCGTTCGGATGAGGTTATCGCCGGGTATCGCGCGCTGGAGCTGGATGCGCTGATCGGTATAGGCGGCGATGGCAGTATCGGCATTCTCGACCGGCTCGCGCAAAAGGGCGGGCTCAATCTCGTCTGTATTCCCAAAACGATCGACAACGATGTCAGCGCGACAGAAGTTTCAATCGGATACGATACGGCCGTTCAAGTCGCGACCGATGCGCTAGATATGCTGCAACCGACGGCGGCGAGCCACGACCGTGTGATGATTCTGGAGGTCATGGGCCGGGATGCCGGGCATATCGCCCTCGTCGCCGGCATCGCTGGTGGCGCGGACGTCATCCTGATTCCCGAAATTCCCTACCGGATCGCGAATGTCGTTCGCAAGATCAAAGGCTTGCAAGAGGCCGGCAAACACTTCGCGCTCGTCGTTGTCGCGGAGGCGGTACCGAACGAGGCCGGCAACAAAATCGTACAGAAATTCGCCGGCGGCCGGTCCGCCTATAGTGGTATCGGGCATTTACTGGGCGACCGCCTCGCGGAAACGACGCATGCGGAAGTACGCGTTACCGTTCTGGGGCATGTACAGCGCGGCGCAGCGCCGGATGCCCGCGACCGGCTTATGGCGGCCGTTTTCGGCGTTCACGCCGTGGAGCTTATCGCACAGGAAAAGTTTGGGCGCATGGTTGCGTGGCGCGACCGTCATGTCGTCGACGTTCCGATCAGCGAGGCCATCGCAGAACCGGCATTAGTGGATGTCGACGGTCCCGTCGTCCGCACAGCGCGCGGTCTGGGCATCTGCCTGGGCGATCAATGACAAAAGATGCGGGAAACCCATTCTGGGATTTTTCGCTGTCGGTATATGCCTTGGATGGCGTCTCAGAAGCCTGCCTGCGCCTTCAGGACCAGCATGGTGTGGACGTCAATCTTCTGCTGTATTGCTGCTGGGTCGCACAAGATGCCTGTCTCACATTAGCCGAAGCGGATATGGCAAAGGTGATTGGCAGGGTTTCCGAATGGAAGGCGCATGTCGTGATCCCGCTTCGCGCCGCACGGCGGGCGCTGAAAGGCGAGACGGATGGGATCGGCCCAGCAGCACGAGAGGCGCTTCGCGACCAGGTTAAACAGGCGGAACTCGAAGCGGAGAGACTTCAGCAGGACGCGCTTTTCGATGCGTTGAAATTGCCTGCAGTCGAGCCTGATAGGGTTGCGGACCGGCGGGTACAGGCACTCGCGAATCTTGAATGCTATTTCCGCGCGCAGCCCATTGATACGGACGCACGGACCAGCAAAGATATCGCGATTATCCTCGACGCCGTTTTCTCTAACGGGTCTTGATCATTCCCTATACGGTTTCGACGGGGAACGCCGCCGCCGCGAGCCGCGTCATATCGATGAAGCGCCGCACTGCAATCGAATTCTCGACACGCCGGCAGGCCAAGTTGAGTGGCGCTTTCAAGGCGGGCCGCTGACGAATGCAGCGATAGGAAATACCGTCCATTTGCAGGCGGCGCAGCGAATCCGGAACGAGGGAGACGCCTAGACCCGCCGCGACGAGGTTCAGGGTCGAGGTGATCCGGGGCGCTTCCTGCGCCACGTCGGGGGTGAACCCGGCGCCGTTGCAGGCAGTGATGATCGCATCGTGCAGCCCAGGGCCAACGGAGCGCCGATAGAGAATGAAAGGCTCAGAGGCGAGCGCCTCGAGGGCGATAGGTTCCTCATCGCCCTCTGCCGCAATGCGATGGCCGGCATGCAATGCAACGACCATGTCCTCCTCGATCAACGGATGCACGGCAATGCCCTCCACATCCGAAACCGGTGAGCGGATAAAGGCCACATCCAGCGTTTCGTTGCGCAGCCCTTCGACTAGTGTGCCCGTGCCCGCCTCTTCGAGTTGCATGGAGACGAGCGGCGTGGCTTCGCGAAAGGACCGAATGACCCGAGGGACGAGCGGATGAAACGGGGCCGAGCTGGTGAAGCCGGCAACGATTCTGCCTTGCTCGCCACGGGCCGTCCGCTGCGTTGCCGCGCGCGCGTGCTCGACTTTTTCTAGGATCTGACGGGCATCTTCCAGCAGCAATCTCCCGGCATCAGTCAGCTCAACACCGCGCGGTTTGCGGCGAAAAAGCTGCACGTCGAGCTCGGTTTCCAACGCTTTGATCTGCTGGCTTAGCGGCGGTTGCTGGATGCCCAGCTTCTCGGCCGCACGGGTTATGTGGCTTTCCTCGGCGACGGCGACGAAATAACGGAGATGTCGGAGTTCCATTATTCATATATATTTCATATGAATAATGCGGTAAAGATATATTAGATCACAGTTCAAAGCGGTCATATGTTCCTGCCAACGCTTCTTGGCCAATGGAGGAATACATGGTTGCTGTCGATATATCGCCTGAACAGGTCGCCGGTCTCTACCAGCGGATGATGACGAACCTTGCGCAGGTGCGGCGCAAATTGTTGTGCCCGTTAACCTTGTCTGAAAAGCTCTTCTTCGGCCATCTCGACACTTCGGAAGCGCAGTCGTTCGATGTCGGTGAAAGCCAGCTTATGCTTCGGCCGGACAGAGTCGCCTTTCAGGACGTGCTGGGGCAGACCGGCATGCTGCAGTTCATCCAGACGGGCTTGGACAAGGTCGTCGTGCCGACCACGATCCATTGCGATCACCTCATTCAGGCGCGGGTCGAGGGCGAGGGCGATCTGCAGGACTCGATCAAGGAAAATAGCGAGGTCTACGACTTCCTGCGGTCGGCGGCGGCGAAGTTCGGCGCGGGGTTCTGGGGGCCAGGCGCGGGTATTATTCATCAGGTAATCCTGGAGAATTATGCGTTTCCTGGTGCGCTCATTCTGGGCACGGACTCGCACACGCCGAATGCGGGCGGCCTCGGCGCCTGTGCCGTGAGTGTCGGTGGCGCGGACGCCGTAGAGACCATCGCCGGGCTGCCATGGTCGGTCTTGTACCCGAGGCGGATTGCTATCTATCTGACGGGGGAACTCAACGGATGGGCCGCCCCAAAGGACATCATCCTCTATGTTGCCGGTAAACTGGGCGTCGCCGGCGGTACCAACGCCATTGTCGAATATATCGGCCCCGGCGCCGCATCGATCAGCGCCACCGGCAAGGCGACGATCACCAATATGGGCGCCGAGTTGGGGGCGACCACGTCTTTGTTCGCCTTCGACGCGCGTATGTCCCGCTATCTGGAGGCGACCGGACGCGCCGAGTTTGTGCCGATAATCGAGGCGCATCAGCATTTGCTCGAACCGGACGCGGAAATTCTGGCCGACCCCGAGGCGTTCTATGACCATGTCGTGCGTCTCGACCTCTCGACGCTGGAGCCGCATGTCGTCGGACCGCATACGCCGGATAGGGCCCGGCCGATATCGAAACTTGCGGCTGAAGTGAGTGATCCGAAGAACGGGTTCGTCGACGACATATCGTCGGCACTTATCGGCAGTTGCACGAATTCATCCTATGAAGATATGAGCCGCGCGGCAGACGTCGCCGAACAAGCCAAGGCGAGCGGACTGACGGCAAAGACCTCGTTTCTCGTGACACCAGGATCGGAGCAGATTCGCGCAACCATCGAACGCGACGGTCAAATCGATTCTCTGAAGGCAATCGACGGAACGGTCCTGGCGAATGCGTGCGGACCCTGCATCGGTCAATGGCGGCGTGCCGAGGTGTCAGGCGCGCCCAATACGATCCTGACATCGTACAACCGCAACTTTCCCAGCCGAAACGACGGACAGCCATCGACGATGAACTTTATTGCCAGTCCGGAAATCGTAACGGCTTTCGCCCTCGCCGGCAGACTGTCGTTCAATCCCTTGACCGATAGCCTCACAGGTGCGGACGGCAGACCGTTTCGCCTGACACCACCGAAAGCGGCACCGGAAGTCCCGAAGCAGGGCTTCAAACCAGGGCAGTCCACCTACATTGCCCCGCCAGAGGACGGTACCGGCATCGTGTTGGAAGTCGATCCGCAAAGCAAACGCCTGCAATTGATGACCCCCTGGGAACCGTGGGACAGGCATGACTTTGTCGATATGCCAGTTCTCGCCAAAGCAAAGGGCAAAACGACCACCGATCAGATTTCACCGGCGGGTCCCTGGCTTTCCTTGCGCGGGCACCTCGACAAGTTCAGCGACAACATGCTGATGGGCGCGATCAATGCATTTACCGGTGCGCGCGGGGAAGGGATAAATGTCCTGAACAGTGAAGCCAATCAGGCCTATTCAAAAACCGCCCGTCACTATCGGGAACAGGGTGTCAAATGGGTCATCGTCGGTGATGCAAACTATGGCGAAGGCAGCAGCCGGGAACACGCGGCCTTGTCACCAAGACTGCTTGGCGGTGCGGCGGTTATCGCGCGAAGCTTCGCTCGTATTCACGAGTCAAACCTGAAGAAACAGGGGCTGCTGGCGCTGACCTTCGCCGACCCAAGCGACTATGAGCGAATTGAAGCCGACGACCGTATCGATCTCACCAACTTGGCGGATATGGCGGCGGGCCAACCCATAACTTGCCGCATCGCGCATGCCGATGGCACCGACGAACACATGCAATTGCGGCATTCCTACAGCGCAGCGCAACTTGAGTGGTTTCGTGCCGGTTCGGCCTTGAATGTGTTGCGCAACCGGTAGGGGCTACTTCTTTTTCGGTCTCCGGACGGCGCGAAGCGGTTTGCCGCCGTCGGCGGCAGGTTCGCCCCAACGGCGGACCTTGCCCGTATCGAGGCCGAAGAGGTCCAAAACCCGTCCGACCGAATGATCGATGACATCCTCGACGCTCTGCGGCATGGCATAGAACCCGGGCAGCGGCGGTGCGATTATCGCGCCCATCTCGGAGAGTGCGGTCATCGTACGCAAATGCCCGGTATGCAGCGGCGTCTCGCGCACCATAAGGACAAGCCGGCGGCGTTCCTTAAGGACAACGTCGGCTGCCCGCGTCAGCAAGGTCGCGGTCACGCCGGTTGCGATTTCCGACATGGAACGGATAGAGCAAGGGGCGACGACCATGCCCAGAGTCCGGAACGAACCGCTCGAAATGGCGGCGCCTATATCCGATTCCGGATAGCTGACGTCGGCAAGGGCATGTAGCGCTGCAACCTTGATATCAGTTTCATAGGCGAGCGTCACTTCCGCAGCCTTACTCACGACCAAATGGGATTCGACCGGCAGCTCCCGCAGCGTTTCGAGCAGGCGTGCACCATAGATGACCCCGGACGCGCCGCTGATTCCGACAATGAGGCGCTGTTTTTCGCTCATGCCGAGTTCAACTGCGTGCAATTGGCGAACAGCCTTCTGCTGACAGCCGTGTAGAATTGCGGTAGCATGCGGTATCCATGTGAATTGTTGCGGTCGGGAGAGTAATGACCCGGCTGCGACGCAGCAAGGGAGATAAGGATGGCAGTGAAGGACAGTGCGGAAGAGGTACAAATCGACATCCCGTCCACTGACCGTATCGAGGTCCTAAGAGAGAAACACGCATCGCTGGAAACGGCTTTGGACGATGAGTTCAATCGTCCCATGCCGGATTCATCCGTGCTCGCTCATCTGAAACGAGAAAAGCTCGCGATAAAAGACGAACTCGAGCGCTTAAATACGCATTAGCAGTTCGCTACGCGCAAAAATCGGCTCCTGACAAACGTTACGCGGGTCGATAAAGTTTCTCACATCCGACCGGTGCGGTCGGACATATCTCCTTTTTGCATCTTTAATCCCAGCCACAGAGATTCCAAATGATATCCGTAGATGAAGCTATTGCGGGCCGTCGCTCGGTGCGCGCGTTCCTTCCCGACCCTGTTTCCCGCGAAACCGTGGAGCATATCCTAGCCGTTGCCAGCCGTGCGCCCAGCGGCACGAATACTCAGCCCTGGAAAGCGCATGTTCTTGTCGGCGAGACCAAGCAACGTTTGACCGACGCGGTCCTGGATGCCTTCCACAACAAATCCGGCGAACACGACCATGAGCGTCTCTACTACATGACCGAATGGCGCGAGCCGTATATTTCGCGGCGGCGCAAGGTCGGTTGGGATATGTACGGTCTGGTCGGCATCACCAAGGATAACAGGGCAGGCATGATCGAGCAGACCGGGCGCAACTACAAATTCTTCGACGCGCCCGTCGGCATGATCTTCACCATCGATCAGGATATGCATTGGGGCAGTTGGCTCGATTGCGGCATGTTCCTGGAGAACATCATGCTCGCGGCGCGCGGGCAGGGGCTCGAAACCTGCCCGCAGGCGGCCTTTGCGAATTATCACAAAGTCGTTCGTGAGGTTCTGGGACTGCCGGATTCGGATGCGATTATCTGCGGCATGTCGCTCGGCAAAGAGGACAAAAGTTCCGTGATCAACGAGTTGGTGACGGTGCGAGAGCCCGTCGAAGCGTTCACGACCTTCCACGATTGAGCGCAGGAAGGCGCTTGTGCCTATACGGCGCGGGTTCGTTCCCGCAATTCGAACTTCTGGACCTTGCCCGTCGAGGTTTTCGGTAGTTCGCCAAAGACGACATGTTTCGGTGCTTTGTAGTGCGCCATGTTGTCCCGGCAAAACGCGATAATTTCCGCTTCCGTCGCGGCTGTTCCCTGGTGCAGCGTCACGAAGGCGCAGGGGACTTCGCCCCAGTGATCGTCGTGCTTGGCCACGACGGCAGCTTCGAATACGGCCGGATGGCCGTACAGCACACCTTCGACTTCGATAGTTGAAATATTCTCACCGCCGGAAATGATAATGTCCTTCGAACGGTCTTTGAGCTCGACATAATTGTCTTCGTGCCAGACACCAAGATCGCCGGTGTGAAACCAGCCGCCCTCGAACGCCTCGGCAGTCGCCTGCTCGTTCTTCAGATATCCTTTCATGACTACATTGCCGCGCATGAACACCTCGCCAAGAGTTTCGCCGTCGTTCGGCACCGGCTTGCCTGTATTGGCGTCGGCAACGATGAGATCTTCGAGAACCGGATAAGCGACACCTTGCCGCGATTTGATACTCGCACGTTCCTCGATCGGTTTGTCGTCCCATTCCTCATGCCAGGCGCAAACAACCGCCGGACCGTAGACTTCCGTCAGTCCATAGACGTGCGTGACGTCGAATCCCTCCTCTTCCATGGCTCGTAGAACCGAGGCCGGCGGCGACGCCGCAGCAGTCATGACCGAAACCCGATGGGGCAGGGGCCGTCGCTCCGACTCCGTAGCGTGGGCCAACAAATTCAGCACGATCGGTGCCCCGCAAAAATGCGTCACATGCTTGTCGGCAATGGCATCGAAAATCGCCCTGGCCTCAACCCTGCGCAGGCACACGCTTGTGCCGCCGACGGCCGCAAGCGTCCAGGGAAAACACCAGCCGTCGCAATGGAACATCGGCAAGGTCCACAGATAGGTCGGCTGCAGGGGCAGGCTCCAGGCCATGACGTTACCCAACGCGAGCAAATAGGCGCCCCGGTGATGATAGACGACGCCCTTCGGATTGCCCGTCGTTCCCGACGTGTAGCAGAGCGAGATCGCATCCCATTCATCGTCCGGTAACGACCAGGCGAAATCCGGATCGCCGGTCTGCAGAAACGCTTCGTACTCGATGTCGCCAAGGCGCTTGCCGCCGGGGCCTAGCGGATCGTCAATGTCGACCACGAAAGGCGGATGATCGAGCTGCGACAGAGCAGCCTCGACGATTAGCGAGAATTCCGTATCGGTGATCAGAACTTTTGCTTCGCTGTGTTCGAGCGTATGCGCAATGGTATCCGCATCGAGCCGCGTGTTCAGAGGGTTCAACACTGCGCCCGCCATGGGGACGCCATAATGCGCATCGAACAAGGCCGGGATGTTCGGCGCCATGATCGAAACCGTGCTGTTCTTACCGATGCCCAGGGTTTGCAACGCGCTAGCGAGCTGCCTAGCCCGGGCGTAGGCGGTCGCCCAATCATACTGAAAATCGCCATGCATGACGGCTGGATGCGACGGATGCACCGTTGCGGCGCGGCGCATGAAACTGAGTGGGCTGAGCGGCGTATAATTCGCCGCCGTGGCACCAAAATCCTGCATGAAAGCTACCCTATATTGCTTCTTGCTCATCATCGGCTTACGGCAATTGAGCGTCAAAGGTCAATGCAGCTTTGAATGCGGCGTCACCGCCGTATAATCGGTACAAACAGTTCACAAGATCGGTTCAGGGAGGCTTAAATGACGGGCCAATTCGACGAAATCTATCAGCGGTCGCTTGACGATCCGCAAGGGTTCTGGAGCGAGGCCGCTTCGGCCATCGATTGGTCGAAACCTTGTGACCAGGTACTCGACGACTCGAAGTCGCCCTTCAACAAATGGTTTCCCGGTGCCGAATGCAACACCTGCTACAACGCCGTGGACCGCCATGTCGAAGCGGGCCGGGGCGATCAAACCGCGATTATTTATGACAGCCCGATCACCGACAAGCAGCGGAAAATTTCCTACCGTGAATTGCAGAACAAAGTCGCGCGCTGCGCCGGCGCATTACGTCAGCTTGGTGTGAATAAGGGCGACCGCGTCATTATCTATATGCCAATGGTGCCGCAAACCGCCGTGGCGATGCTTGCCTGCGCGCGGCTCGGTGCGATTCACTCGGTCGTCTTCGGCGGGTTCGCGCCGAACGAACTCGCGACGCGGATCACCGACGCCAAACCCAAAGCGATCGTCGCCGCATCCTGCGGTATCGAGCCGGGCCGCATCATCGACTACATGCCGATTGTCGACGAAGCGCTGTCCTTGTCGCCGCACGACGTTCCCAACGTTATCGTCCTGCAGCGCAAGGAAAGCCGCGCCGAACTGAAATCCGGGCGCGATCATGACTGGAAAGATGCCTTGGACTCAGCGGAACCCGCTGAATGCGTACCGGTCAAGGCAACTGATCCGCTCTACATCCTCTATACCTCCGGAACGACCGGACAGCCGAAGGGCGTCGTCCGCGACAATGGCGGTCATATGGTGGCGCTGAAATGGTCGATGAAGAATATCTACAATACTGAGCCCGGCGAAGTGTACTGGGCCGCGTCCGACGTCGGCTGGGTCGTCGGCCATTCCTACATCGTTTACGCACCGCTGCTGCATGGCTGCACGACAGTTTTGTTCGAAGGCAAACCCGTGGGAAAACACCGGACGCTGGGGTCTTCTGGCGCATTATTGCCGAGCACAAGGTATCTACGCTGTTCACCGCGCCGACCGCATTCCGGGCAATCAAGCGCGAAGACCCGGATGGAAAACTGCTGAATGACTACGACATCGGTTCCTTACGAACGCTGTTCCTCGCTGGCGAGCGGCTCGATCCGGATACGCTGAGCTGGGCCGAAGATCACCTCAAGGTTCCGGTCATCGACCATTGGTGGCAAACCGAAAGCGGGTGGCCGATAGCAGCCAACTGTCCCGGCATCGAGGCACTGCCGATCAAGCCGGGGTCGCCAACCCGTGCCGTGCCGGGCTATGACGTCCAGGTCCTTGATCCGAGCGGCAAAGAGGTGCCGCGAGGCGAGATGGGGGCGATCTGCATCAAGCTTCCCATGCCACCGAGTTGCTTGCCGACCTTGTGGAATGCCGACGATCGCTTCGTTGGCTCCTACATGGCGGATTTTCCGGGTTATTACGAATCCGGCGACGCGGGCTATATGGATGAGGATGGTTACATCTTTGTCATGGCACGAACCGACGACATCATCAATGTGGCCGGACACCGGCTCTCGACCGGCGCGATGGAAGAAGTCCTTGCCGATCATCCGGATGTCGCGGAGTGCGCGGTTATCGGCGTCGAGGATAAGCTGAAAGGCCAGTTACCGCTCGGTTTCCTCGTATTGAATGCAGGCGTTTCGAAAGACGGCGATGCGATTGCTGGCGAAGTCGTGAAAATGGTCCGCGAGCGGATCGGTCCGGTGGCCGCATTCAAATCGGCTATCGTCGTCGAGCGTTTGCCGAAAACCCGTTCGGGCAAAATTCTACGCGGCACAATGGCCAGCATTGCCGACAATACGGAATACAAACAGCCCGCGACCATCGACGATCCGGCAATTCTGGGAGAAATCGAGACGGCGCTAAAAACGATCGGCTACGCGGACAAATAGTTCGCCTGCTCTCAGCTTGCTCGCGGCAGGACTTCGGGAGCGAGCGCCTCGACAAGATTCGGGTCGTGTAGGAAGGCGAACAGTTCTTCTCTCGTGAGCCAGGACTCCAGCGCGTCGATGCTTGACGCCCGTGCCGCCTTCGCGCGAGCCAGTATCAACGGCGCATCGAAATGGGAGGTCATGTTGACGGGCAATTGCGCCAGATGCCATTCCCGAAATATTCGGTCACTGCGCAACATGCTTAGAGTGGAGTCTGACGGCGTAGCATACCAAGCAAGTTTATCTTCGTAAGTGGTGAGAATTTTGCCGTATCCGGGCCGCTTTTCCTCCGGCGTCCGCAGGATTGCGAATGTTCTCAGTGTCCGTCCCAAGCGCTCACTGCCACTGATCCAAGACAGAAAAGCGGCAAGTATCAATCCTGCTGTGACTGGCAACATCCACAATAGAAGGTCGGGGTTGAGAAAATACGCAACGATGGCCAAGGCGACCCCGAGAGATATGTGCCATCGATGCCTACGCAAAGCCTCGCCTAGACCAACGAAGCCCCTGCCGCGGCGTTGCGTTGCCCATCCGCTGTCGCGGCCGCTGAGTATATCGCACACGATCTGGCTTTGCGCGACCATCATGACCGGTGCGTAAAGGGCGGACATTAGCACTTCCACTATTACACCCGTCGTTAAAGCGAAGGGACCGCCGAAGCGAAGTAGCCGACGCGGATTGAGCATGACCGAAAGCCAGCCAAGCGCTTTCGGTGTCAGCACAATTGCGGTGGATACAAGGAAAAGCGCGATCGCCCGCGCGGTATCGAAAATCGGCCATGCCGGAAACAGTGACGGGCCGGGGAAATAGACTGGTTCCGTGATGGCTGCCTGAACAGCAATGATCAGTCCGACGAATACCAATCCGAGCCACAGCGGGGCGCTCAAATAGGCCATGATCCCAGCGAGGAGATGCATGCGGGTCGTAAATGCAAGGCCGGGAGCAAACAGGAATTTTATGTGTTGAAGGTTCCCTTGGCACCAGCGTCTGTCACGCACCATCACGTCGGAAAGGGATGGCGGTGCTTCCTCGTAACTGCCTTCCAGGTCTGTATCGAGACGGACACCCCAGCCGGCCCGCCGCAGCAGGGCCGCTTCAATGAAGTCGTGGCTTAACACGGCGCCACCAAAGGGCGGCTTGCCGTCCAGCAGCGGTAACCGGGCGGAATCGGCAAACGCTGCGGTCCTAAGGATCGCGTTATGGCCCCAGAAGTTACCGCTGCGGCCATGCCATGCCGCGAGCCCGTTGCCAAATATGGGGCCGTAACATAGGTTGGCGAACTGCTGCATGCGCGCATAAAAGCTTCGCGCCCGAACGATCGCGGGTAACGTCTGCAGCAGCCCCAATCCTGGATCCGCTTCGAGACGTGCCGACAGTTCCACGATCGTTTCCGAGCCATGAGACTATCGGCATCCAGCACCAGCATGGCGTCATAGCCGCCGCCCCACCGCGTCACCCAATCGCAAACATTGCCGGCCTTGCGCTCCTCGTTATCTCGACGATGGCGATAATAAATTTTACAGGAACCGTCGGTTTCGGAGATGAGCTTCCTGAATACCGCCTCTTCGCGGATCCAGTCATCCGGGTGATTGCTGTCGCTCAGTATGAAAATGGCGAAACGCTCCGGAGCGAGCGCCGCCAACCCATTCGCCATCGCGGACAAAGCCGTGGCGACCAATGCAGGATCTTCGTTGTAAACCGGCGCCAGGATGGCCGTTCGGAACGTCGATGCGCCGCTCGAGCTAATACGGCGCGGAAGAAGGTCGATGGAGATCCGCCGAATGAATCCCAACAGAGCCTGGCAGGCCGCGAAGCCGATCCAGGTAAAGTTGATGGTGAAAAGCGCGAGAAAGATCCATTGCAGCGGCGTCAGGCCGATCGACGACATAACGCCGTACATTTCAATTGCGCCATAAGCGGATAGGACACCCGTGCCAAGGGCGAGGTGTAAGCGGGCAAGTCCCGTTAAAAGACGGGAGGGCGCCGTGCCGCCAGGCCGCAGTTGCTGTTGGATACCGTGCACGGACTGCCGAGGCATTGCGAGCGGCTGCTCCAGTGGGAGTGCTGTTGCTTTCCTCTGCGAGGGCGATATTTCAGCGACGGATCCAACGGTAAAGCCATGTCTCACCGGCTGGCGTTCCTTCTCTTTGGGGTTGCAGGCGGAATTCGATAAGGCTCGCATCACCAGGATCGAATGTCAGGAATACGCGATGACCACGGGTCGCCGGGTTTGGCTGTATCAATTTTTCAATGATACGGCCTGCAGACAGCGAAGCATCTAGGGTTAATGCCTCGGCATCTGAAATTCCCGGGTTCGCATAATCGATCGACAACTGATGATGAGCGCCATCGAATCTTCGGCCATAGGCGCTTCGGACAACGGGGGCGATACCATTGACCTGCGGCGTTTTATCCGGCCAGGTCAGCCGGTATGAGAAGTAATAGGGCTGCCCCGGCTCAATCGGCTGTTTCGGTCTCCAATAGGTGACAATGTTGTCATTTGTTTCCGAGGCGGAGGGGATTTCGACCAGTTGAATATGTCCATCGCCCCAGTCGCCGCGCGGCGCAACCCAGGCCGATGGCCGTTTTTCGTATACCGCTTCCAGGTCTTGAAAATCTTCGAACCGGCGGGAGCGTTGTATCAGACCGAACCCTTTGGGACTCCTGTCGACAAAGGCGCTGATCTGAAGGGCCACCGGGTTGCTGAGAGGGCGCCATACCCGCTCGCCGTGGCCCGTATGTATGGAGAGGCCAAGTGAGTCATGCACCGCGGAGCGGTAATCGGGCTGTTCCGGTCCGTCTATGCTGCTATGCATGAACATCGAGGTAAGCGTGCCGAGCCCCACATGGGCCAACGGCGCGCGGGCGAACAGCGTCGCCTGTACGTCCACCGTTGTTGGGGTGCCCGGGTAGATACCGAAGCGGTAGGCGCCGGCCACACGCGGGCTGTCGAGCACCGCATGGACCACGATACTTTTCGCCCGGGAGGAAGGGCGTTCGATCCAGAAGCGCCGGAATACGGGAAACTCCTCGCCGGTCGACTCCGCAACGTCGATTGCCAGACCGCGCGCCGACAGTCCGTAATTTTGCCCCTTCGAGACCGCCCGAAAATAGCTGGCCCCCTGAAAAACGACAAACTCGTCGCGGTAGTCTTCACGGTTGATCGGGTAGTGCAGGCGAAACCCGGCGAATTGGCCGACCTCGGCTAACAGAGCCGCGATTTCTGGCGTCGGGGTTTCGAAACTGTCGGCCTGTATCGCTATTGCATGGGATTGGCCATTTTCAACTACGAACATGTCGATGCCTGTTTCATACAGGAATCCGGGCGCGAACAGTTCGGTGGAAAATAGCGCCGGGGTCTCGCCCCAAACTGCCTTGTCCTTGCGAAACCGTATCTGGCGATAGCTATCGTAGTTCAGTTTTCTAAGGCCATGCGGAACTTTAGGCGGCAAGCGAAAGGGCGCCGCTGCCGTCCGTTTGGCCTCGTCAATTACGGTCTGCCGGGAGAACGGATGTCCCGATGCCGCACGCTCCAGGGCAAAGCCGCGCCTTGCTCCGAGCATCGTCAAGCTGCCCGCAAGGCCTGCTAATACCGCCCTGCGAGTCAGACGCAGGTCTTTGAATGTCATGGATACTGTATCTTCCGCAAACGTGACCGCCGCCGGCATTAGTGCCGATGGAGTCTAGTAGCGCCGGAATGCGGAAGAAAAGTGGCGAATTCGTGCCACAGAAGTGGCGCGTCGCAAAAGATTAAGCCGGTAAGGCAGATGTGCTACTTAAGCGAAATTCAACCCTCTGAATTTCGCTTTCGGGGAACTAGACGCTCTCTGTCTTATCGCTTGGCCAAATGTCGGCGATTGTCGGCTCCGGCGCCTCTTCTTCTTCCGCCGGCGCTTCCGTCGGCTTGAAGAACGACTCGGCGTTTTCTACAGGATCGGCCGAGGCATCGGGTTCGGCTGCCGCTGGCTCCGGAATCGGGTCAAGCATTGCGGGTTCAGGCGCGGACTCTGTTTCCGCCGCATCCTCATCTTTTGGCCTCTTTTTAGCTGCCTTTTTGACTGCAAGAACGACGGCGTCATGCAATTCCTGATGGGTGCAAAGTCCCACTTCGACAGGGCTGCGTGGCTGCAAATTCGAAGAATTCCAGTGCGTCCGGTCGCGAACGGCATTGATGGTCGGCTTCGTTGTGCCGATAAGGCGGCTGATCTGCGCGTCGGTAAGATCCGGCTGGTTTTTCAACATCCATGCGATCGCGTCAGGCTTGTCCGCGCGCTTGGACACCGGGGTATAGCGCGGTCCTTTTTGCCGGGCGACGGGCTGTGGAATATCGGACTTCGCGATTTTCAGCCTCTCCATCGGGTCGGCTTCGCAACGCTCGATCTCTTCCTTGGTCAATTGACCGTTCGTGACCGGGTCGAGCCCGACAATGCCTACGGCGACTTCGCCGTCCGCAATTGCCTGGACTTCAAGCTCGTGCAGCTTGCAGAAATCGCCAATCTGAATGAACGTCAGCGTTGTATTTTCGACCAGCCAAACAGCGGTTGCTTTCGGCATTAAAAGTAATGACATGACCTGTCCTTAGACAATCTAGCCGATTCGACGGGAACTCTGTCGTGTCGGCAGGCTTTCGATGAGAGGCTCTTCTTAGCGTGTATATATACCCGTGCCGTTGAATCGGCAATTGGCTCCTTGCATACCGCTATCACGCGACCGTGAGGACGATTTTGCCAATGTGAGCGCTCGATTCCATAAGTGCGTGCGCTTTCGCAGCATCGCGAAGCGCGAAGGTTTCGTGAATGATCGGCTTGACCTTGCCTTCATTCAACAGTGGCCAGACCTTTTCACGCAATTCCTGCGCAATCCCTGCCTTGGCGGTATCCGATTGCGCCCGCAGGGTGGACCCCGTGATGGTTTGCCGGCGCATCATCAGGCGGACAAAATCGATATTCGCTTTCGAGCCACCCAAAAAGGCGATCATGACCAGCCGCCCCTCGAGACCAAGCGCGTTTATGTTGGACTGGATATAGTCGCCGCCCACCATGTCGAGGATCACGTCGACGCCATCGCGGCCAACGATTTCACGTACGACGGCAGGCCAATCCTCAGTCTTGTAGCTGATCGCCCGCTCGGCGCCGATTGACTCGCAAAAGCGGCATTTTTCTTCGTTACCCGCTGTCGTCAAAACGCGAGCGCCAAATTCCCGGGCAAGCTGGATGGCTGTCGTTCCGATTCCGCTGGAGCCGCCGTGTACCAGGAAGGTCTCGCCTTCCGTCAGACGACCACGCTGAAACACGTTGTGCCACACCGTCATAAATGTCTCCGGGACAGCTCCCGCTTGAACCATGTCATATCCGTTGGGGACAGGCAGGCAATGCGCCGCAGGAGTCAGGCAGTACTCGGCATAACCGCCGCCCGGCGTCAGTGCGCAAACACTGTCGCCAACGGCAAGACCACTCACCGCCTCCCCACAGGCCACGACAGTTCCGGCAACCTCCAGTCCCAAAAGGTCCGTGGCGCCCGGCGGTGGTGGATAATTGCCCGCCCGTTGTAGGGCATCGGGCCGGTTAACGCCGGCGGCCGCCACTTTGATGAGTACGTCATCTGCCGCGGGCGAGGGCACGGGACGGGTTGATGGCACAAGGACTTCCGGGCCGCCGGGCTCGGAAATCTCTACGACCGTCATTGAATCTGGCAAAGGCATTGCGCGCTCCCTGCGAGGTGGTGGAATAGGGGATATGCCGAGAAACGAGCTTGCCTGTCTAATGCGATGCCATCACACTTGCAAGCCGTGTCGAACAGGCGATGGAGACCGAGATGGAGGAAGAAGATCTCGTACCCAAGACGTTAAGGCCCAAACCCCTCGACCTGGATTCGCTTTCTATCGAGGCGCTGCAGGAATATATCGTCGAATTGGAAGCGGAAATCGAACGGGTCCGTGGCGCTATTGCAGCTAAGGAATCCTGGCGCGGCGAAGCGGAATCATTTTTCAAAAGTTAGTGGAATTCGAATGCTTAAGGGAAAGACGGCCCTGGTAACAGGCTCGACCACCGGTATTGGGCTTGGCATCGCACGGGCGCTCGCGGGTGAGGGCTGCAACATAATGTTGAATGGGTTCGGCGACAAAACGGCCATCGAAGAAATTCGGGCAGGCTTAGCAAAGAAGGCCGGCGTCGAGGTTGGATACAATGGCGCGGACCTATCCGACGCCGACCAGATTTCGTCCCTGATTCACGACACGGTATCGTCGCTCGGCGGGATCGACATTCTGGTCAACAATGCCGGTATCCAACATACCGCGCCAGTGACCGAGTTCCCCGCAGATATATGGGACAAGATCATCGCGATCATGCTGACCGGTGCGTTTCATACGATCCAGAATGCTTTGCCCCATATGTTGGAGAAGAGCTGGGGGCGGATAATCAACACATCCTCGGTGCACGGGCTCGTCGCCAGCATCAACAAAGCCGCCTATGTCTCGGCAAAGCATGGAATTATGGGGCTCACGAAGGTCGTCGCACTGGAGACCGCCCAGTCCGGCGTGACCTGCAACGCCATCAATCCTGGATTTGTTCATACTGATCTGGTCCAGGCTCAAATTGAAGACCGCGCCACGGCGATAGGTAAATCGCCTACCAAAGCGGCGCACGATCTGCTCTCCAAAAAGCAGCCGTCGCTCGATTTCGTGACGGTGGAACAAATCGGTGCGCTTTGCGTCTTCCTGTGTTCCGACGCCGCGGCGCAGATAACCGGGATTCCCGTGCCGATCGATGGCGGTTGGACCGCCCAGTAAAAAATATTCGAAATTTTTAAAGTACTCGTTTTTGTTAACCTTTTATTATTAACTTTCTCGCTATAACTGAAACCGTCAACGAGAGACCCCTGTTGTGCATTATGCACAGGGCCATTTGGCCCCTCATGTTGACGCCTCCCTGTCCAACTTGAGCTGCCTCTGGCAGCTCATTTTTTTTGTGCGCAGCGATGTGGGAATCCCTTTGACCTAGATTTCGGTCAAAGCTACACTCCGCCCCGAATTCAAGTTGGACAGGCAAATCAAAAGAATATGGGACCGCCAATTAATGGCGGCCCTTTTTTTTGGCTGATTTCTGCCGGTTTTAGCGCCCTCGGACTGAAATTCAAAGGGGCATGCCGAAATGGTTAATCCCGATTATCTGAAATTTTCGACCCTGGCTCTCCATGCTGGGCAGCAGCCGGACCCAGCTACCGGTGCACGTGCCGTGCCGATCTATCAGACGACTTCTTTCGTGTTCGACGATACGGATCAGGCGGCAGCTCTATTCAATCTGGAGCGTTCGGGACATATCTATTCTCGAATTTCGAACCCAACCGTTGCGGTTTTGGAAGAACGGCTGGCAGCCCTCGACGGCGGGGTAGGGGCTGTCTGCACCGCAAGCGGGCAGGCGGCACTGCATCTCGCAATTGCAACGCTAATGGATAGTGGTGGCCATATCGTGGCTTCGGCATCGCTCTATGGCGGTTCGATCAACATGTTTGCCCATACGCTGCCGCGGTTCGGTATCACGACAACCCTTGTCGACCCGCGGGACCCCAACGCGTTCAAGGCGGCGATACGGCCGGAAACCCGGCTCGTCTTCGGTGAGGTGATCGGCAATCCGGGTCTCGAAGTGATGGATGTGGAAGCCATTGCTACTGTAGCGCATGAGGCCGGTGTCCCGTTGATGATCGACTCGACCTTTACGCCGCCGGCGCTATGCCGCCCGATAGAGCACGGCGCCGATATCATCATGCATTCCGCCACCAAATGGCTCGGCGGTCATGGCGTTGCGATCGGCGGCGCATTGATCGACGCCGGCTGCTTCGATTGGGCAGGGTCGGACAAGTACCCACAGATGAGCGCGCCCTATGAGGGGTATCACGGTATCGTCTTTACCGAGGAATTCGGCCCGGCCGCTTTTATCATGCGAGCCCGGGCGGAAGGGGTGCGCGACTTCGGCGCCTGTATGAGCCCGGCGAACGCGTTTTACATTATCCAAGGCGTGGAAACGTTGCCCATCCGTATCGAACGCCATGTCGCGAATGCGGAAAAGATCGTCGCTTTTCTCGATGCGCATGAAATGGTGCCGTGGATCAACTACCCGACACTGGAACAGCACCCGGACCGGCATCTCGCCGAAAAATATCTGCCGAAAGGGGCAGGGTCGATGGTCAGCTTCGGGGTTAAGGGTGGCCGCTCGGCGGGGTCCAAATTTATTGAATCGCTCGAGATATTCTCGCATTTGGCCAATGTCGGCGATGCCAAGTCGCTGATCCTCCATCCGGCCAGCACCACCCATCAGCAAATGAGCGCCGAACAGCTCGAAGCCGCGGGAATTGGCGAGGACATGATCCGAATGTCGGTCGGCCTCGAGGATCCGGAGGATCTGATTGACGACCTTAAGCGTGCGCTACGTGCGGCGGGGAGGGTCTAAATGCGCTTTACAGTCGGTGGCGATGAAATTTTCGCGGCGACGGGCGGAAAGCCCTTCGATCCCAACCTTCCGGCGGTCGTCTTCGTGCACGGCGCCGGCTTCGATCATAGTGTCTGGCAGCAGCAAACGCGCTATTTCGCGCATCACGGCTTTTCCGTTCTGGCGGTCGACCTTCCCGCGCATGGTTTGAGTGGCGGTGAACCGATCACCGACGTTCCGGCATTGGGCGATTGGGTTGCGAAGGCTATCCAAGCGGCCGGCGTGAAATCGGCCCGCCTGGTTGGCCACTCCATGGGCGCCTTGTCTGTGCTTGAAACCGCCGCACGGCACCCGGAAAAAGTCGATAAGCTGGCTTTGTTGGGCGTGGCCGCGAAGATGCCCGTACACCTGGAACTGCTCGATGCCGCAAGTGCAAACGATCATAAGGCAATCGAACTCATCGCGGGCTGGGGTCATGGTGCGCGGGCGCATCGGGGCGGTAATATCGCGTCGGGTATCTGGCTCATACAGGCCGGTAGCCGCTTATTGGAGCGTGCCCGCCCGGGTCTGCTGGCGAACGATCTTGCCGCATCGGATGCCTACAAGGATGCGATGAGCGCTGCCGAGAAGGTGCAATGCCGGACCCTTTGTCTTCTAGGCGCTCAGGATAAGATGACGCCGGTGAAGTCTGCGCAGCCGCTTGTCGATGCCTTGCCGGACGCAGTCCGGGAGATCCTGCCGCACGCGGGGCATATGATGATGGTCGAAGCGCCTGGGGCGACGCTGGATGCGCTTGTGAACTTTATGAGCAACTAAGCGGCATGGGCGATATTCAGGACCCAACGCGGGCCGATTTTCCGCATTACCTCGCGATTCCGACGCGGTGGTCAGACTGTGACGTGTATGGTCACGTCAATAACGTCGTCTACTACTCCTATTTCGATACAGCGGTCACGGGGCATCTGGTCAGCGAGGGCGAACTCAAGCCAATGGAGGCACCAGTAATCGGTGTCGTTGTCGAGACCCGGTGCCAATTCCGCCAGGAGCTCGGCTTTCCGGATGTCATCGACGCCGGCATCAAGGTCGTTCGTTTGGGTAAAAGCAGTGTCAGCTATGAAATCGGGCTCTTCCGGCAAAACCATGCGGAGCCGGCGGCGTTCGGTACTTTCGCTCATGTGTGGATCGATCGGGTAACCCGGCGGCCAACAGCGGTACCGGATACGATCAGGGCAGCCTTGCAGCCGCTCTGCGTCTGATACGTCGCGCAACAAAAGAAAAAGGGCGCGCCGGCTGGTGCTGGCGCGCCCTTCCTGTCGTTAGGTCCTGACCCGATTAGGCAGCTTTATCGCTGAGGGCCTTGACTGTGTTGTTGATCGCAATGGTTCGCGGCTTCATTGCCTCGGGAACTTCGCGGACCAGGTCGACATGGAGCAATCCATTTACGAGATCCGCACCGGCCACTTTGATGTGGTCGGCGAGGTTGAACCGTCGCTCGAAAGCGCGTTCGGCGATCCCACGATGCAGGAACTGCTTGTCCTTTGCCTCGTCTTCGGATTTCTCGACACGACCGGTGATGGTCAGCTGGTTCTCCTTCACCTGAACATCGATGTCGGCTTCGCCGAACCCTGCCACCGCCATCGTAATGCGATAGGCTTCTTCGCCGACTCTCTCGATATTATAGGGTGGGTAGGTTGGAACCTGATCTCCGGCGACACCGTCCAACAGGCGCGCCATGCGGTCGAAACCAACGGAATTACGGAATAGGGGGGTCATATCAAACGTACGCATTGCCATATCCTCCTTGCAAGCGACATGGATTAAGGGTCTGCCATCATGGCCAAACCCACTGTTTTAACGGCGCAGGACCCAAGCTTTGGCGCCCCGCACATCTTTTATGTAGGCAGGGTTTATAGAGGTTCAAGCCTTTGAGGAAAGTGATGATATGAAACGATAATACGTTGGAAATTAACTATATTTTATCATTTCGTAGGAAATCGGGGCAAAATCTGGTACAGTCCTGTCATGATTGAATTTCGCTTTTCTTTTAAAAACAAGCAATTTTGATATGACTGAAACATTGACGACGACCTATTTCTCCGCGCTCCACGATGAAGCGTTTTCGCTTCTCGTCGAAGCTCGGAACTACATCGTGACGTTACGTCTGCAGGGAACCGATACGTCGAAGAAGAACGCCGATTGCCTGGACGTGACATTGGAAACGATGCGGCTTACAAGCAGGCTGACACAGGTGATGGCCTGGATTCTGGCGCAAAAAGCGGTTCAAAACGAAGAAATAACGCCGGAAGAAGCGGCGTCGAAGCGCTACAGGCTGTCGGGACAATCGGTGTGCATGGAAAATGTACCGGGTGAAGCGGCTCACGTGCCAGTATACCTGCGCGATCTTCTAAGGCGCAGTTATGACTTGTACTGCCGTGTGGACAGGCTCGAAGAGCAAATAGTCGCCCGCCTAGAAAACGGAATTCAGGGCAGAGAAGAGGACCAGGAAAACGCCTCCCATCTGCGCATCGTTAAGACTTCAGGCCAAAGCCCTCAAAACGCTTATTGAATTTCGCCAACTGGCCGCCGGAATCGATCAGGCGGTGAACGCCCGTCCATGCCGGATGCGTGGTAGGATCGATATCCAGTTTAAGCGTCGCGCCGGGCTCGCCCCACGTCGAACGCGTCTGATATGACGTCCCGTCCGTCATTTCGATCGTAATTTCGTGGTAATTGGGATGCGTATCTTTTTTCACGGTCCTGCTCCGGGCAAATTCAGAGCGAGGGTATAATCAAGACTGCCGGCAAACGCAAGGTTTCCTTAGCGTTGATCGAGTTTCAGTTCAATGCGCCGGTTTCGGCGATAGGCGAACTCGTCGTTTCGCGCATCCAAGGGCTGGAATTCACCAAATCCGGCGGCGGCGAACCGCTTTGCGGAAATCCCCTGTGACACGAGGAACTTTACGACCGAGATAGCCCGCGCCGTTGATAATTCCCAGTTCGAGGGAAAACGCCGCGTTTTGATCGGCACACTGTCGGTGTGACCATCGACGCGGAGAATCCAATCAATGTCCCGAGGGATACCGGACGCAATTTCCTTCAAGGTCTTGGCCAGCTTTGCCATCTGAAGTTTGCCGTTTGGCGCCAGCTCGTCCGATCCCGACGCAAACAGCACCTCCGACTGAAACACGAATCGGTCGCCGACGATCTGAACATCGCGCCGGTTGCCAAGAACCTTGCGCAAACGGCCAAAGAATTCCGATCGGTAACGCGCAAGTTCCTGAACCTTGCTTGCCAGCGCCGCGTTCAACCGTTGCCCAAGATTTGCGATCTTTACCTGCGCATCCTTGTCTCGTACTTCCGATGCTTCGAGCGCTTCGTTCAATGTCGCGACCTGACGCCGAAGCGCCGCCATTTGCCGGTTCAATAGAGCGACCTGGGCCTTTGCTGCCACCGATACCTTGCGTTCTTCGCCCAGCGCCTTCTCGCTCGTTTCTGCATCCTTAATGGCCGTTTCGGCGCGCTCCGCCAGTTCGTCCCGAAGCGCCTGCAACGCGATGATATCCTCTTGCAAGGCCGCCAGTTTCTGCAATTGCACTTCGATTGTCTGTTTATCGACGGAGATCGTTTTGTTGGCTTCCTCGAGATTCTTGTAGGTCTGTTCCAATTCACTGGTCAGCGAATGGCGCTCAGCCGCGATTGCATCGCGTTCCGCCTGTATCTCGGCGAGGTTCGCCTCCGCTGCTTCGAGGTTCGCCCGCACGCCGAGCAAAGCGCTAAGTTGTGTCGATAAATTGTCGCGCTCTGCCAAAGAGCTCTGCAGTTCCGCGGAAATCTGTGCGACGTTGTTGCGAAGATCGCGGCTTGCCCGTCGTTCAAGCGAAAGTAGTTCGGCAAGCTCGCTAATCTGCAGGTTGAGCTTATCGAGTGCGCGGTCGCGGCCGATAAGCGCGTCGTTGAGGTAGAATTGTGCCACCACGAAAATCATCAAGAGAAAGATGATGACCATAAGCAGCGTCGCCAGCGCATCGACGAAACCGGGCCAGATATTCATGACGCCCCGCGTGCGCCGGGCCTGGGCAAGCATCGACTAGCGTCCTGCTATCTGAAACACGATCATTTGGAACACCTGTTTCACCGCTACTGTTCTGGTTCCTTGGCCAGTGCTGCAATAGTTCGGGCCAGCAGCCTGATCTCGTTGCGAATTTCCTGGACGGTGTCTGTCCGCCCCACGCTCAAACCATCATGAATGCGGCTAAGATAGGTTTCGATATTGCGCAGATAGGCCTGGGTGGCTTCGTCCGATGCGGACCGCGTATCCGATTCGGCGAGCTTGGCGAGAATAGGCGGCAGCTCCGATTGGCTTTCTGCTAGTTTGAGCATCAAAGTCTGCTCGTTCGCCATTTGGGTCGACAGCGTACCGATCTTCTCGGTCAGGTCGAAAATATTGCGGCTATAGTCCGTTCGATTCTCTTCGCTCCGGGCAAGCGCTCGCTGCATACCTTCCAACCCATCTGCGGTTTGCTCGAGAAGGGCTTGAATATAAGCAGGAACCGACTGGTCGCCGCCTTCCACGCCAATGGCACCGCTGCTGAGCCGCGTTAGGCTCGAAAGCCATTCTTCAAGTTCGTTATAGAATCGGTTCTGCGCCTGTCCGGCCTGCAATTCCAGGAACCCAAGCACCAGCGAACCGGCCAGTCCGAAGAGAGAGGAACTGAAGGCCGTGCCCATGCCGGAGATTGGTGCCTGAAGACCACGTTTAAGGTCACTAAAAGCTGCGTTCAAATCGTTGCCGGCAATCTCCAAACCTCCGACCACACTGCCAACGGCCTGAACCGTTTCCAGCAACCCCCAAAATGTTCCTAGCAGGCCGAGGAAAACCAGAAGTCCTATCATATAACGGGAGATTTCTCGGCTTTCGTCCAGCCGCGCTGCAATCCCATCGAGCAGAGTCCGCATCGCAAGTGTCGACAGGCTGATACGATCGGAGCTTTCGCCCAGCATTGTCGCCATCGGCGACAGAAGCCGCGGGGTCGCTGCGCTTGTCACCACCATTGTTTCGCGGCGAAAGCTTTCGATCCACGCGATTTCACCGCGCAACATCGTCACGGTTCGGAATGCATGGATAATTCCGATCAACAGAACGCCAATAATGACGCCGTTCAAGAACGTGTTGGCGACGAACGCGCTACGCAGTGCCGGGAACAACAGTGCGATGGTAACTGCGACGACCCCGAGAAAGATTCCCATACGCGTGAGAAAACGCGAAGGCTGTGTCACGCGTTGAACCTCCATCACATCCTCCGTGAACCGGCAGTGACTGCGTTGACAGGAATTAAGGCCAACTCAGGCTGCAAAGAGCATCGTCACCGATGTCTTGAAAACGAAATAAACTTGTGCCGTGACGAAATTGAGGCGCCGTGCCGCTGGAGCATATAGCGCGGGTGCCGCTACTCCGGTTTGCAGCACAGCCGCGATCATGATTTCGGAATTATTACGTCAACGCGATCCGCTGCATTACCGTCATCCTGCTTGCCCAGCGCGCGGACGTCGATTCGTGTGCTGCGAACGCCTTTTTTCATTAGATAGGTGCGAACTGACAGGGCGCGGAAAAGTGACATTCGGCGCGCCTGGCTGGGTGAGTCGCTTTTTCCATTCGCAAATCCGTGCAGTTGCACACGAATGTCAGGGTTCGACTCCATCTGCGCCACAAGCTTATCGAGCGCGCCACCGGCGGTTGCCGGCAAGTCGGACGAGCCCGGATTAAAGCCGATCTGAATGGTACCGTCGGCGGCCGTATCCGTCGGCGGAACGCGGGAGGCAACTTGCGGCGGTTTCGAGACACGCGGCGCGGCTGGCGGTGGCGGCACACTGGATCTTGGGCGCGGTTTACTCACCGTGGCCTTTTTGGGTGCCGTCGGCGGAGGTGGCACGGCCCGGCTTAATTTCGTCGTAGCCGATGTTTTCGGCGCTGGTGGCGGAGCCGCTTTTTTGACCGCCGGAGGCGGCACAGCCTTCGCTACTCTTGGCGGACTGGCTTTAGGTAGCGCGGGGGCAGCCGGTATGACAGGCGGCTTTGGCGGAGGAGGGGCAACGCGCGCCGTTGCTTTTGGCACGGCAGGCTTCGGCCGTGGCGGCGCGACAACAGTCCGCTTCGGCACAGGAGGAGGCGTTGCCGGCTTTGATGCCGGACGCATCTTTTGCGGCGCAGGTTTTGCGACACTGGGTGAGGGGGGAACAACGGTCTTTCGCGGCTTGGGGATCGCAGCCACGGTTGGCCGCCTGACCGGCGTCACCGTCGGTTTGGGCGGCGGCGGCGCTTTCGCTCTTTGCACCGGCTTAGCGGTCCGGGATGTTAATCCCTGCGGCAAGGTAAGTTGTGACTTCGGCGGCTGCGCTGGCGGCGGTAGCAGTCCCCCTGTCACACTTGGCGTAGCCGTAGCGGCCGGTGCCGTCGGGCCAAGGCCGGAGCGCAGCATTCCCGGCAATGTCGGCTCAGGGCCAAGTTTTTCGAGCACACCCAAATCGACTATCACGCTCGGCCGACTGGAGCCTGGAGGGAAAACATACTGCTGTTGCGCGCTCGCAGGAATCACGGCAGCCAGCAACGTGCCTGCCGTCAGCCATATACGCCACGATAGAATACCTCGGAACCGTCCCAAATTCAGAACACGCTTTTCCAAAATGGAAGCCTATTCATTTTCTATTTTTTCGCATGATCCGCATCCTTAAATGCGACCCGACCATAACTCAGCGCTGATCTGCGCACAACTATTTGTCCCGGCTTTCGGCGTTACGAAGTAGTTTGCGCAACGGCTGATGCAGTTGATCGTTCCCGGCGCAAATTTCCGCCGCCCCAAGTTCATAGCGCCGACCAGCAATGTCCGTAACCTGGCCTCCAGCTTCGCGGACCAATAGAACGCCCGCCGCTACATCCCAGGGATTCAAGCCATTTTCCCAGAAGCCGTCATACCGGCCGGCAGCAACATAGGCCAAATCGAGAGCTGCGGAACCGAAACGACGAACGCCAGCACAGCCAGCCATGACATTGCCGAGCTGTTTGAGAAAACGCTGGTGCCCCGGTCCATCTTGAATGCCGAGAAAGGGTATACCTGTCGCGAAGATTGCATCCGCCATCTTGGTGCGCCCAGAGACGCGGAGCCGCCGGTCGTTGATATAAGCGCCCAAGCCGCGCTCGGCCCAAAACAGCTCGTCCTTCACGGGATCGTAGACGATCCCCGCAATGACCTGACCGTCACGTTCGAGTGCGATTGAAATGCAAAAGTGTGGCAGACCATGCAGGAAATTGGTGGTGCCGTCGAGCGGATCGACGATCCAGCGATGCCGGCTATCTTTCCCTTCAGTGATACCGGACTCCTCCATGAGAAGGCCGAAATCCGGGTGCGCTTGCATAAGCGATTCGCGAAGAATTTTCTCCGCGCGCGTGTCTGCGCTCGACACGAAATCGGCCGGCCCCTTTCGGCTGACTTGAAGCTGCTCGACTTCGCCAAAATCACGGATGAGGCGGCGGCCCGCCTTGTCGGCAGCCATCGCCATGACGTTGATGATCGCGGATCGCAACGCCATCGGCGCTTACCCCTTGCTGAAACCCCTAACGCAATGCGTAGGGTCTAATCTTTCGCCCGCGCAACATAGGTGCCGTCGGCGGTATTTACGACGACGCGGGTTCCCGACTCGATATGTGGCGGCACCAGAATCCGGACCCCGTTTTCCAACAGTGCGGGCTTATAGGACGACGAAGCCGTCTGTCCCTTAACCACCGGATCGGCTTCAGTGATCTCCATCGTCACCGATTCCGGCAATGTCACGCCGATCGGCGACCCCTCGAAAGACTCAATCATTACGACCATGCCATCCTGTAGGAATTGGGCGGCGTCCGGTCCGATGAAATCCACGTTGAGTGTCGTCTGATCGTAGGTTTCGTTGTCCATGAAAGTGTAGTCGTCACCATCTTTGAACAGGAACTGGCTTTCGCGCTGGTCCAGCCTTACCCGCTCCACGGTTTCTGAAGACCTAAATCGTTCGTTCAGCTTCGTACCGTCCCGGATGTCCTTGAGCTCCACTTGAAGGTAAGCGCCGCCTTTGCCGGGCTGCGTATGCTGAATCTTCGTCGCCCGCCAGAGACGGTTTTGGTGCTCGATCACATTGCCAGGCCGAACGGCGTTCCCGTTGATTTTCATGGCATCGATTTTCTGTAGTTGGATTGCGGCGGCGTTATAGCGGCTTCGCTATGCTCAAGCAATCTCCGCCATCGCCTTGTTGAATAAGCCTACAGCTTTTGCCGGGCCGTCGGGGTAATCCCAGACGCCTGCGACAACCGAGAGAAAGTCCGCCCCTGCGGATATCAGGGCTCGGCAGTTCTCAACGGTAATACCGCCGATCGCGACGCAAGGCGTCTGCATCATTTCCTGCCACCAGGACAGAATCGCCGGGTCGGCGTGATATTTAGGCTTCTTGGTTCCGGACGCAAAAAAAGCGCCGAAAGCGACGTAATCGGCGCCTTGTTTGGCGGCCCGCATCGCCAAATCTCTGGATTCGTGGCAGGTCACGCCGACAATCGCGTCATTCCCCAGAAGACGCCGGGCATCCTCATAGCTCGCGTCTTCCTGACCGACATGGACGCCGTCGCAGCCGGTTTCGACCGCCAAATCGGGCCGGTCGTTCATGATGAACGCAACCTCCCGTTCTTGCGTTACTGGCCGCAGGATGTCGGCGATCCGGCGAATCTCATCGTCATCGATATCCTTGAGGCGCAGTTGGAGGCAGGCCACATCGCCCGCGTCGAGCGCCTCGGCCAATCTGTCCCGAAAAGCCGCCGGATCGAAACGCGGCGGCGTGATCAGGTACAGGCGACAAGAGTCCGCGCTCAAGCCTTGCCTTGATCGATCAGGTTTAGATTACTCAATGCTTTATTCGCTTCTTTCATTTCGTAAGGTACCAAACGGAGGTCGATTATTGAATTGAGCCGATAGCCTCCGTGAATTCGATCCAGAATTTCTGCGCGCGAAGGAAGTTAACGTATCGATTTTATTTGTCCGTGCTTCATTCTTAGTTTCTTGTTTTTTCACTCCGCACTGTAATTTTATCTTCACACTAGGAGTCTTAAGCTTGCATATCTTCACACTATCAATTTTAAACTTGAAGAAATACTTCCTTATACTTTCGATGGGGGAGATAGCATAACTGGACATTTGTTTTGCCATCGAACTCTCCTAGTCCTGATATTCTTAGTTCAAGCGTTAGTATTTCGTAGCTTCAATCATCATTTAGCGTTTTGGCCTGACTTGATATTGCTGGTCCAAACCACACTGAGTTCAAGCCTTGCCCTGATAGATTTGAGTGATAGTGCCCAGCAACTCAAGCGCTTCCGCCTTCGGCCGTTGGAACGAGTTGCGGCCAATAATCGAGCCCGATCCGCCGCCATCGCGAATTTCACGGATTTCGTTAAGCAGCCCTTCGGTGCCCTTCGCCGCACCGCCCGAGAACACGACGATCCGACGGCCATTGAAGGCCGATTGAACCACATGCGCGATCCGTTTGGTCAAGGTCGAGGTATCGATCCCTTCCGCTTCGTAGACCTTCTTCGCATCCGCTTGCTCGATGTGGTCTGTCGGAGGCTTAACTTTGATAACATGCGCGCCAAGCAGCGCCGCTAAATGGGCGGCATACGCGGTAACGTCGATCGCTGACTCGCCTTCTTTGGAGAGATTGCCGCCACGGGGATACGACCATAGTACGACCGCCAAACCAACTGATTTGGCCTCCGCTGCCAGTTCCTGGAACTCCTCCATCATCTCAAACTGATCGTCGGAGCCAGGGTAAATCGTGAAGCCGACAGCCGCGCATCCCAGGCGCAACGCATCTTCGACAGTACCGTACACCGTCTGGTCCTTCGAGGTCGCATGGCTATTCGAGCTATTGCATTTCAAGATGGTCGGAACCGCACCCGCAAAGGTATCCGCGCCCGCTTCAAGCGCGCCAAGCGGCGCCGCATAGGCGGAGAGGTTGGCATCAACCGCAAGCTGGTAATGGTAATGCGGGTCGTAACCCGGTGCGTTCTTGGCGAAGCTTCGCGCCGGTCCGTGCTCGAAGCCCTGATCGACGGGCAGGATAACAAGTTTCCCGGTGCCACCGAGCCGGCCATGCATCAGAATTCGGGCGAGGTTGGTCTTCGTGCCCGGGCAGTCGCTCTCATAGTTCGATAGGATCTTTTTGACGCGCTGCGTTATTCTCATTTTTGGCGGCTCCTTTTTTTTCGTGGTTTCGCAGTCAATACGCGACGAATACCGATAGTTCAATAAACGGCACGTTAATCTACACAAGTTTGACGGTTCGACTATAGCACCGGTGGTGTTACGATGGCTCGATGATGAAAAAAGAAAACCAGCCCGCCGAGGACGAATCCCTGATGCTCGACGAGTACGCTGCAGAGGAAACCGTCGAGGCCCATACGCCGTTCGTCAAGGTCGTCGGTTATGTCCTAATCGCCCAGGTACTGGGCTTGCTGAGTTGTATCGCCGTATATCAGCAATACGCCGATATCGAAGGCGTCCAGGGTGTGATGCTCGCGTCGGGGATGATCTTCGCCATTGGTGGGGCTACGACGATCGCGGCCTACGTGATCTTCCGCACCGTGATCGCCCTATCGAACGAATCCATCGAAATACGTCGGGCAGCAGGCGACGACGATAGCCGCTTGTCAGTGGCACGAGAAAAGAATGCCGACGCGATGAAGCGTGCGAAGAACGGCTTCAGACTGTTGAACTTTTCTGGCGTCTGCTTTGTCGCAAGTACCCTGATCGGGGTCAGCGGCCTATTTTCGCTTTAAGACTGGATACTCAGGACAGGCGTTGCAGGTGCGCCAAATTCGCTTCGCGGAGTTCAGGCTCCGTCAGACCGAGATCGTATGCGGGTGAAAGAAGCAACTCGGTGCCGGTTATCGAAATTTCGACGACACCACCAAATTTGCTCATATAGTCGGACCATTTCTCCGCGAAGGCCGCCTTCAATGTTTCGGACATTCCCGCGTTCCGCAAATACCGCGCCGTGCCCGAAACGCGCACAGCCTTGCGTGCCAGCACATCGATGAAGCATACCTCAGTGCTTGGCTTGTTGCCGATATTTGCGATCGTTCCAGGAGACCGGAGATTGCCAAAAGCGATTGTTCTATCGTCCAAAATCACGAAAGTCGCCTTTGGCGAGACCGATGGCGTGCCGTCTTCGTTGATCGTGGCGACCATTCCAGCACTGTGCTCGCTAATGAGCTTTTTCATCTCCTCAGTAAGCATCACACGTCCTCCACATAGTCTGTTGTTTCGATTAAGATTTACCCAACCCTACCTTAAGCCATGATTCACAGGCGGTCTCCCATTCATCGGGCTCCATCTCGCAGAGATCCAGCGTGTCGGGCCTTTCCCGCAACACGGCAGCTTTGCTGCGGCTGGCGATATCTTCGATTTCGGACTGATTTCGGCCGCAATAGCAGATGATCTTAAAGCCGTGGCGCAAGGCCGACATTGCGTGCCCCGGTGCATCGCCGCAGTCTAAAGCGGCCTCCACCCGCACTTTTGGGTAGGCAGCGTGGGCGAGAGACACAACAGCGTCGAACCACCCGGCCCCGACGCTGGACGCTGCGTTCGAAGCGCTCAGCAAGGTAACCGGGACATTAATTGCCTCAGCTGCCGCAAGCGCAGCCTCAGCCTCGGCGAGGCTTATAACGGTTATCGCTTTTCCGGCTGGTGTCAGCCGAGTTTCCCCATCGCAACGGCGGTGTCCGACATCCGGTTGGAGAAACCCCATTCGTTGTCGTACCAGGAGAGAATACGAACCAGTGTCTCATCAATAACCTGCGTCTGCGTCAGGTCGAACGTCGAGCTTGCCTGATTGTGATTGAAGTCGGATGAAACCAGAGGCTCATCGTTCGTCTCAAGCACGCCTTTGAGCGCGCCACCGGCAGCCTGGGTAATCGCGCCGTTGATTTCCGCCACATCGGTCGCGCGCGAGGCGTCGAATTTCAAATCGATCAGCGAAACATTCGGCGTCGGTACACGGATCGATGTGCCGTCTAGCTTGCCCGCAAGCTCGGGAAGGACCAGCCCGACGGCTTTCGCCGCACCGGTCGATGTCGGGATGAGAGATTGGGAGGCAGAACGGGCACGGCGAAGATCGGAATGCAGCGTATCGACTGTCGCTTGATCGCCCGTGAATGCATGCACGGTCGTCATGAACCCGCGTTCGATCCCAACCGCTTGGTGGAGGACATGCGCAACCGGGACGAGGCAATTCGTCGTACAGGACGCGTTCGAAACGACGGTATGTTCCGGAGTCAGTTGCTCGTGATTGACGCCATAAACTACCGTCAGATCGGCGCCAGTTGCAGGCGCGGAGACGAGAACACGTTTGGCGCCGGCCTCCAAATGCATCGCAGCCTGCTCGCGTTTCGTGAAAATACCCGTGCATTCAAAAGCGACATCAACGCCGAGTTCCTTCCAGGGCAGCTTGGTTGGGTCGCGCTCGGCGGTCACTTTGATCTTACCACGGCCAAGATCCATCCAGTCTTCGCCAGACGACACGTCGCCGGGGAACGTGCCGTGCACCGAATCGTACTTTACCAGATGCGCGTTAGTCGCGACGGGTCCCAGATCGTTGACGCCTACGAACTCGATGTCGTCGCGTTTCGACTCCATTGCCGCCCGCAGCACCAGCCGTCCGATCCGCCCGAACCCGTTGATTGCTACCCGAACTGCCATTGATTTCACTCCTAATTCGTAAATTGCGCCGCGCTAGACATGTTGCCGCGCGGCTTCCGCAACGGCTTCCGCCGTGATACCGAAATGCTTGTAAAGCGCATCGGCCGGCGCCGAAGCGCCGAATCCTGTCATGCCGACGAATAGGCCGTCAGGGCCGATATAGCGATCCCAGCCTTGAGAAACAGCAGCTTCCACGGCAATCCTAACCGTGTTTCTGCCAAGGACCGCCTCTTTGTAGTCGGGTTCCTGCGCTTCGAATAGCTCATGGCACGGCATGGACACCACAGCCGTCCCAATCCCATCGGCTTGCAACAAGTCTCGTGCCTCGAAGGCAACGCTCACTTCCGATCCGGTCGCAAGCAGTGTGACCTGCCGTTCGCCCTCAGCATCGGCGAGGACATAGGCGCCGCGCGCGCAAAGATTCCCGTCATCGGTCGATGTTCTTAGTGTCGGAAGTCCCTGACGAGTCAAGGCTAGGACAGAGGGCGTCGCTTCCGCTTTTAGCGCTAGCGCCCAACATTCCGCCGTTTCCACAGCGTCGGCCGGCCTGAATACGTTCAGATTCGGCATTGCGCGCAGACTCGCAATTTGCTCCACGGGTTGATGGGTCGGGCCGTCTTCGCCGAGGCCGATCGAGTCATGGGTCATGACATAGATAACGCGCTGTCCCATCAATGCGGAAAGCCGTATCGACGGCCGGCAATAATCCGTGAAAATTAGAAACGTCCCGCCATACGGGATCAGGCCACCGTGCAGCGCGATGCCGTTCATTGCTGCTGCCATGCCATGTTCGCGAACACCGTAATAGATGTACGAGCCTGAGAAGTCCTCAGCGCGAACCGGTTCCATGCCACGGGCTTTGGTAAGATTTGAGCCGGTCAGGTCTGCCGACCCGCCCGCCAGGTTCGGAATAATCGCCGCAAGCGCATCGAGAGATTTCTGCGAGGCTTGGCGGGTCGCCAATTTAGGTTGTTCGGCAATCAATGCTTGCTTGAAAACCTCGAAATCTCGTTCCCAATTTTCTGGCAACGCACCGGATTGCGTGCTTTCGAACGCCGCCTTCGCCTCCGGCGCGAGCGTATCGAGCCGCGCTGTCCAGGCGCTCCTTTCGCTCTCTCCACGTTGGCCGACAGCATTCCAAGCCGTCAAAATGTCATCGGGAACGACAAAGGGTTCATGTGGCCAACCAAGCTCATCGCGCGTTGCTTTGACTTCGTCTGCACCAAGCGGCGCGCCATGCGTGCCTTCTGTGCCCTGCTTGTTGGGAGAGCCATAGCCGATCACCGTTCGGCAGGCGATGAGGGAAGGGCGGTCGCTTTGCCGCGCCGCTGCGATTGCCTTAGCAATCGCCTCCGGGTCATGGCCATCGATACGGGACGCTTCCCAGCCGTATGACTTAAACCGTGCGATCTGATCGTCACGCACCGACAGATCGGTGGGACCATCGATCGAAATCGCGTTGTCGTCGAAGAGGACGATCAGCTTGCCGAGTCCGAGATGCCCCGCCAAGGAGGCTGCTTCATGGCTGATGCCCTCCATGAGGCATCCGTCGCCGGCAAACACATAGGTATGATGGTCGACAATTTCCGGACCGTGCCGCGCCGCAAGCATGCGTTCGGCGAGCGCCATACCAACGGCTGTCGCGATCCCCTGGCCCAGCGGGCCCGTCGTGGTCTCGATGCCTTGAGCGTGGCCGAATTCGGGATGACCGGCAGTCTTGCTGCCCAGCTGCCGGAAATTACGGATTTGTTCGATATTCATATCCGGGTAGCCGGTCAGGTACAGCAAAGAGTATAGCAGCATCGAGCCATGGCCATTGGAGAGCACAAAGCGGTCCCGGTCGGGCCATGCTGCATCGCTAGAGTCAAACTTGAGAAAATCCTTAAACAGCACGGTTGCGATATCAGCCATGCCCATGGGCATTCCGGGGTGCCCACTGTTGGCGGCTTGAACCGCGTCCATTGAAAGGGCGCGAATCGCATTGGCCATTTGATTGTGCGTGACGGCTGCTTCCGTCATTGAATCGGCGCGCATCATCTTAGGGGCCTTGGCAAGAGAAATAGGGCAATCGCGCATGCAAATTGCGATCAGCGGCAACATGCCGAGCGGCAGGGGACGCGTCAACGGTGTTTTAGCCGCCTCTGGCATTGGGTTCGTCGAATTTTCTCGCCTGGTTTAACGCCACATTCCATACGAGGGGCGCCAAGCGTCTGTTGACGATATTGTGAGGGCCGCTTATGGTCCATTTGGAAAGCTGTTGTAAGGCGTTAACCTAATAGCTCGACTGATTGAATTTGCACAAATAATTTGATGAACTCGCGAATAAAAGATGCGGAAAAACGACTTGAAACGGCGCTTGCTCGAGTCGACGCGGCGTTAGCCGCTGAAAACGCGCCCAAGCCATCCCTCGAGGGGGAGAATACCGCACTGCGGGAACGACAACGGGAAATTGCGGGCCGACTTGAAACGGCGCTTGCTCGAGTCGACGCGGCGTTAGCCGCTGAAAACGCGCCCAAGCCATCCCTCGAGGGGGAGAATACCGCACTGCGGGAACGACAACGGGAAATTGCGGGCCGACTTGATTCGGCGATTGCACGATTGGGGCGTGTTTTAAACAATTAGGTGACAGGCGAGATGCCACAATTTGAAGTAAACATAAACGGTAAAAACTACGCCATTGCTTGTGACGAAGGACAGGAAGAACACATCGAACGATTGGCGGGATATGTAAAAGTTCGTGTGGAGGAGCTTGTCGAATCGGTCGGCCAAATCGGCGATGCAAGGCTTCTTTTAATGGCCAGTCTTCTTGTTTCCGACGAACTCTCCGACGCATACGCTGAACTGGCTGCGGGTCAGTCCGATGAAAAAGGTGGAGATAGCGAATCCTCGGCGGAAAAGCTGGAGCGGTTAGCCCAGCAGGCAGAAACTATTGCCGCGCGGCTTGAAGCGTCTTAAGTGTGATAATTCTGAAGATCGCCGCATTCAATGTGGCGGGTGTTGGAATTTAAATCGCACGATATTCTCATAAGAGTGCGCTGATTCACGCGAAATTCAATGCTTTGAATTTCACGATCAGGGCACTAGGTATAACAGGGCGGTGCTGCTCGGTACGTTAGGTCACCCATACCCCAGGGGCGATAATGTTCTCTTAGGGAGCTGTCCCTGTCGGAGCCCTGGTTTCGGCATACGGTGCCCACCTGGTTTACCAGGTCCTTGAGGGTTTGACCCGACCGACGGCCGATTGGCACCGCCTACCGAACCGCACCAGGCTCCGCCAATGACATCCATTACAGCGCTGAAGAAGCGGCTGCGAGAAGAAGCCGCGAAGCAGCGCGACCGTGCCGCAGCCGACAATGACATCGGTGAGCGGCTAACTGAAGCTTTCAACACAGCGCTGAGTCCGGCAGCCAACATCGCGGTTTCCGGCTACTATCCTATTGGAAGCGAGGCAAATGTACTTCCGCTTCTAAATGACTTGTCGGCACGCGGACTGGCTGTGGCGTTGCCTATTGTTTCGGAACGCGGCAAGCCACTAACGTTTCGAAAATGGCAATGCGCAGACGCCATGGATCGAGGGTCATTTGGCATACCCGAGCCACAAGAAGCCGCTTCGATCGTCCGGCCGGATCTTGTCCTGGCACCACTGCTGGCCTTCGATCGCACGGGAAACCGCCTCGGCTATGGCGGCGGATATTATGACATGACCATTGCCGCGCTACGGGAAGATAAGCCCGTACTAGTTGTTGGCATTGCCTATGCGGCTCAACAAGTTCCGCAGGTTCCCCATGGCGATGATGACGTGCTTCTGGATTGGATCATTACGGAAAACGAGGCCTTTAGGCCGGAACGAGGCAATAAATGAGAATTCTGTTCTGCGGCGATGTTGTCGGCCGCTCCGGCCGCGAGGCGATATCCAAGCACGTACCGGACTTGCGCGAGCGGTTGAAGCTCGATTTCGTCATCGCAAACGGCGAAAACGCGGCACACGGTTTCGGTATGACCGAGAAGACGTGCGCGGAGCTGTTCGCCGCCGGCGTCGACGTTATCACGGGCGGAAATCATACCTGGGACAAGCCGGATATTATCCCGCAAATGAACAGCGATCCGCGGCTTTTGCGGCCCGCGAACTATCCGCCTTCGACGCCTGGTCGAGGCGCTGATATCTTCACCGACGGCACTGGGCGAAAGATTAAGGTTATCAACATAATGACCCGCCTTTTCATGGAACTGCTTGATGACCCATTTGCCGCGCTCGAACAGCAATTGCCACCGGCAAACCCAAAGATGGCGGGCCTGGAAGCGGTGATCGTCGACGTTCACGGGGAGGCCACAAGCGAGAAAATGGCGATCGGTCACGTTGCCGACGGCCGTGCGACGCTCGTCGTCGGGACCCACACCCATGTTCCCACGGCCGACGCGTTCATTCTCAATAATGGCACCGCATATCAGACGGATGCGGGAATGTGTGGTGATTACGATTCAGTTATCGGCATGCAGAAGGAAGCGTCGATTGGGAACTTCTTACGCCGGCAACCTCGCGAACGAATGAAACCTGCGGACGGCGAAGCGACGTTTTGTGGCGTTTTCGTCGAAAGCGACGCGGAGACAGGATTGGCCATTCGGGTTTCACCGGTACGCTGTGGCGGCCGGCTTGATACGCAACTTCCGCATCAAGCCTAACCCACCTCTAAAACGCGCTATTGTTCTACGTCATCCGTGGGCGGCGGCGAATGCTTTGCAACGGCCTGCGCCAGACCCGCGAGGATCTCTCTACCGATTTGTCCGCCATCGCCGCGAATATCGTTGCCGATCATGCCGCGCAACGCGTCGACATGCGCGTTCGAGACTTCGATGACGCTATCATCATAATCTTCAGTAGATTCGTAAGCGTCCGGCCTGACCGCTCTGCCGTGCAGAAGAAGTGAGGTTTAGTGTCCACTTGTTTAGGTGGACACTAACGGGGATCAGGATGTGGCGAAGCGGGGCAAGCGTCGGCGCTGGAGTGCAGACGAGAAGCGGATGATTTGCGCACAGACGCGGTTTGCGGGCGTTTCGGTTTCACAGGTTGCACGGCGCTACAATGTGAACGCCAATCAGGTTTTCAACTGGCTGAAAGATCCCCGGTTTGCGGGAAGTGACACGGTCGATGACGCCGCCTGTTTCCTGCCGGTTGAGATTGCGCGTCACGTCGAGCACGAAGCCGAGCGCCCTGTTGGTGACGAAGGCAAGATCGAGGTCACGCTTGCCGGAGGTCATCGCTTGAGCATTAGCGGCCCTTACGATCCCGAAGCGCTCGTACGTCTGCTCCGGTGCTTGTCGGGATGATCCCGGTTCCCACGAACACGAAGGTTTGGCTTGCGGCCGGCGTGACGGACATGCGTAAGGGGTTCAATGGGCTGTCAGCGCAAACAGAGAAGGTTCTAAAGGCGGCGCCGTATTGCGGTCATCTGTTCGTCTTCCGGGGTCGCCGTGGCGATCTGATCAAGGTGATCTGGTGGGACGGGCAAGGGGCATGTCTGTTCTCGAAGCGTCTGGAGAAGGGACGGTTTGTCTGGCCGTCTGCGAAAGCGGGCAAGGTTGCGCTGACCCCGGCTCAATTGGCGATGCTGCTGGAAGGGATTGATTGGCGCATACCACAACGAACGTGGCGTCCCCTGACGGCTGGGTAAAGTCGTTTCACAGCAAAGGGTTGTCAATTTCCGGGGATTCCCATGCGGGGTGGCGGCTGATAGATTGCCGGCATGCTCGACGACGCTGAGAACCTCCCGAATGAACCTGCCGCATTAAAAGGTCTGGTGGCATCGCTGGCGTCGGAAGTGAAGTCACAGGCGGTGTTGATCGAGAAGCTCCAACACCAATTGGCCGGGATGCGCCAGCATCGCTTCGGGTCGCGCTCGGAGGCTCTGGATCAACTGGCGTTGACGCTGGAAGACGAAGAGATTGCGGCGTCCGCGCAGGAGCCCGCGTCAGACGATGCAAATGCAGATCAATCTGCAGCGCCAAAAGACAAGCCCAAACGTAAACCGCTGCCCGGTCATCTCCCACGCAACGAGACAACACTGTCGCCGGGCGATGCCTGTGGGGAATGCGGCGGTGCGCTCAAAACGCTTGGCGACGATGTCACCGAGGAACTGGAATATGTCCCCGGACGTTTTGTCGTGAACCGGATTGTTCGCCCGCGCATGGCCTGCACCTGCTGTGAGACGTTCCATCAGGCAGCCCTGCCGTCGCGGCCGATTGAGCACGGGCGGCCCGGTCCTGGCCTACTGGCCCATGTGCTGGTCAACAAGTACGCCGATCATTCGCCTTTGTACCGGCAAAGTCAGATATTCCAGCGCGAGGGGATCGATCTGGACCGCTCCACCCTGGCCGATTGGGTTGGCAAATCCACGGCTCTGTTGGAACCTTTGGCGGACGCCGTCGCGCGCCATGTTTTAAAGGGACAGGCCCTCTTCGCCGATGATACGCCGGTAAAAATGCTGACCCCAGGCTCCGGTAAAACCAGGACCGCGCGGCTTTGGGCCTATGTCCGCGATGAACGACCCTGGGCCGGAGAGGCGCATCCTGCCGCATGGTATCAGTTCTCGTCCGACAGGAAGGGCGTTCGCCCGCGCGAACATCTAGCGGACTTCACGGGCTTCATGCATGCCGATGGCTATGCGGGGTTCAATGACCTGTACCGCACGGGCAAGGTGACGGAAGTGGCCTGCATGGCCCATATCCGACGCAAGTTCGTCGATATCCACAAAGCTCAGGGATCGGCGATTGCCGAGGAAGCCATAAAACGTATCGCCACACTCTATGGCGTCGAGAAGGAGGTTCGGGGCCAATCGCCGGATCAACGGGTGAAGATCAGGCAGCGCCAATCAAAACCAATCTTCGACGACCTGGAATCATGGCTGCATGCCCAATTGACCCGGATATCCGGCAAATCACCCTTAGCCGGTGCTATTCGCTACGCCCTGACCCGCATGAAGAAGCTGCGACCATATCTAGATCACGGCTTTCTTGAACTCGACAACAATACCGCAGAGCGATCCATGCGGCCCATCGCCCTGGGGCGGAAGAATTATCTCTTCATGGGGTCCGAGGCCGGCGGCAAATCAGCCGCCATCGCCTATACGCTGATCGAGACAGCAAAACTCAATGGCGTCGATCCGCAGGCCTGGCTAACCGACACGCTAGCCTGTATCGCCGACCATAAAATCAATCGGATCGACGAACTGCTCCCCTGGCGTTACGCTCAAACCTGAGCGTAACAGTCCAACGTCATCATAGGCAGGGCTGCTTTACCGGACGCTCACGAGCAATAAACGATTTATTATTATTGTTTTTGCCATAGTGGTCGTTATACCGGCAGTACAGTTTATGCCAGACAGATGGACGGCACGAATGAGTTCAATTGAGGGGGCTTCGGAGAACGATAGTTCGTTTCAAAATCGCCTCCGTGCGTAGGAGACAAGCTTTAACCTCGCACTTGATAGGCCATTCTATGGAGGAGGTTTTTCCTCAATTCAGGCCCCCAGAGTTTACCAAGTATATCGAGGGTCTGGTGATCCTACAATAGCCCGAGCTGCGCACAGTATATACTTCCAGGTATTGGGCGATTTGGGTTTTATCGGTCTCATTCTATTTTTGCTATTGCTGATGGTTGCTTGGCGAAATGCCCAAATTGTTATCCGTATAAGTAGGGAAGCACCTGAACTCGAGTGGGCTAAAAATCTGGCTGCCATGCTCCAAGTAAGTATGGTGGGCTACGGTATAGGTGGCATGGCATTGAGTGTCGCGTACTATGATATGGTTTTTACGCTTATTGCAATATTGGAACTGCTAAAAAGTATCGCGGTAAAAAGTTTGGAAAATAGAACTACAATTAATAGGTTTTAGCTGTTCAGCAATAAATGACACGTCTACACAAGATATTCATCCTCAATATCGAGAGCTACAGAATTTCCTAAATTTCGCTCGATTAAATATTTTAAATTCCTCATAAATGACAAATTCTCGCCTCACTAGTAATATTTTTCTGTTACCTATTTAATTACTATAATCGTACAATGCTTTTCGTTGAGTTTGAATTTGAAGTCTAACTGTTTCCTTCTTAAGTAGCATTCCAAAATCTGAAACTTCCTTTGTAAAAATTCTCTGTATAACCTTTTCGCCAAGTGCACCTCTAAAGTGTCCCGGTTCGACATGCCACTTCATCATCGTTTTCCTGTCGTGAGCGGCCGGAATTGGTTCATCATTAAATTGATGGAATCCACTAAAATTCCATAAGGAGATTTGATTCTGCAGCTTTCGCTCATTAATTCTCCGTGTTACGTAAGCTTGCCATTCGAAAAATGATTCTGATAGGCCTAAATCGTCAATGATAAGTAGATATTTTGAATGGTATGGTGGAATAACAAAATAAGCGTTGAGGCGATGTTGGGATATGAGGTCTAATAGTTTCTCAAAATAGTAGCCTGCTTCAGTGTTTTGGAAGTCGATATTTTTTAGTACATTCCGGGACCGCCCTTTCAAATTCGCGGTGATAATTGGTAGGTTGCGACGAAACCAATAAAACTGGCCTTTCGATAAAATTTTTGCTCTTTCTTCCCTTAATGGATTAAACCCCAGGTCGGTGATGTTCACGGAAAGGGGCAGATCTTGACTTGCTACTGTAATTACAGAATCTGTCACGGCATCTAAAGAAAAGAGGGAGCGTCCGTAATCCTTTATAAGTTCGATCGTACCCGAATCGTTCTTCGAACCGTCCTCATGAAGTGAGAGGCGCTTGTTCATTGCTCTATACCGCTTTTGATACCGGGCATCAGATTTCGGATTGGAAAATTGGAGAAACTCTTCAAATTCGAGCGTTATAAAAATATTCTTTAAATTTGTGCTGGACTGAGCATGCTGCGCATATCGAAAAATTTCGTAGATGGTGCCACCAGGCAGAGAGGCGTTCACAACGGGTCGAAAGGATTTCGGCCAGTACTTTGAACTCGGGTCGAAGCCACGCTGTGAGCGAGAGTTTCCCAGTATTATTGTGGTTGGATGCAACCTTCGGAAAATATGTGCTTTTACGGTTCTCTCTCTCCTTTCGTAAGTAGCCTTAATGGCGTTTATTCCGGCGATACGTTTCGAACCGAATATTAAGTAAGGATCCATGGAAAAGTTTATCAAAGCGAAAAATAAGAGAAAGAGAATGCTGCTGGCTATCCATATTTTTAGGTATCTAATTTGCATGGCAGTTTTAGAACTGGAAATAGAGAAATTCGGAAATTGAGGTTAAAGATAATATTCCGATAGCGGTTAAAAGTCCGATTAAAATTGACCAAGCACTTGATACCTTCCAGTAGTTTTTTTTCCAAAGTGAAGAAAATAGTACTTCGTCTATTTTTTGGCGCGGGCTATATCGGTCATCTGGCGCTGGGGGGCGGTATCGCATAATTTGTTGAGTATTAGGAAAGAATACGGCGATAAATAGCAAAGTTGAAATCCATGCCACATTCAACACGAATTTTGTACCACCGCCAAAGCCGAAATTGACACCTGCTAAATCATAAATGAAGTTTACTGTAACAACGTTGGTTTTAAAGGCTTCTGGCAGGACAATTCCATTAAGTCCAAACATTCCGGAAATGATTATCAGTGCCGCATCAAAGGTCTCCGCCCTGAAGAAAACCCATCCCACGACCACAGCAAAGAACGTAACGGTCCAAGATATAAGTCGTGTCAATGTTGATGATTTCTGATGTATTCCTAAATAGCGAAGCAAATTCCGCCAGCCATGGTTTATGATTAGATAGAGACCATGCAATAAGCCCCAGGCAACGAATGTCCAACCTGCGCCGTGCCATAGACCACCGAGGAGCATCGTTGTGATTAAGTTCGCATAACGCCGGCTGGAGCCGCCGCGATTACCACCGATCGGAATATAGAGGTAATCCCTAAGAAAACGCGACAACGTGATATGCCATCGTCGCCAAAACTCTATTATGCTTAAAGACCTATAGGGTGAATTGAAATTCAGCGGAAGACGAATACCGAATAGTAGCGCCGCGCCAATTGCCATATCAGAGTAACCAGAAAAATCGAAGTACAGCTGCAACGTATAAGACAGCGCGGCAAACCAACCATCGAAGAATGTGATTACTTCGCCTGCAAGAGCTGCATTGAACAGCGGAGTTGAATAGGCAGCGATACCATCAGCGAGGACAGATTTTTTTATCAAACCAATTGAAAATATTGCTATCCCCATCGTGATTGATGGTAGAAGTTTTGAGAATCGGGTGCTTTGAGAGAATTGTGGTAGCATCTCCCGATGATGAACGATAGGCCCCGCGATTAGTTGGGGGAAAAAAGTGACAAACAGACAGTAATGAGTGAAGCGATACTCTTTTGCGCTTCCGGTATAGACATCGCACAAGTAGGCAATTTGCTGGAACGTAAAAAAGGAAATCGCGAGAGGCAGGGCGATAGAGAACAGGGGAGCTTCTGTTCCAATTAATGTGTTCCAGTTTTCAACAAAAAAGTTGAAATACTTAAAATAACCTAATGCAGCCAAATTCAGTGTGATGCCAAGAGCGAGAAAGCTTTTTCGTATTGAAGCATTTTCTTTCTTTGATATCGCGAGCCCAAGAACGAAGTTAAGCAATATCGAAGCGATGATGAGTGCTACGTATCGGTAGTTCCACCAGCCATAGAAGAATATTGATGCAAGTACTAAAAATTTAATCGAAGCATCATTGGTACTAAGTTTCCGTAATGAATGGTAAACTAAGAAAGTTATTGGTAGGAAAAGTAAAATAAAAACGTAAGAATTAAACAGCATGGCAGTGTACCCGGCACTATTTTTATTTATTTTATGTTATGAAAAATATTCAATACTGTAAAAATAAAAAATTTAGTCATATTTTCTGTAAATTCTAAATTCATTATTGTGGATTTATATTTTATTTCTATCCATGAGAAATAGATTAGTATTTGAAGCAAAAATAGAGATTGGCTGACATACCTAGCTCTAGGACTATTGTATTTTAGGCGATTCTCTTAATTTTTCCTCTTTTTGTTTGTTGGCGGGGCTTCAAGGGGGGCTGCCACGAGGGGACATGGACCTACTTTCACCTGACCCTAATAGAATTAAGCAATTGATCGAACTATGGTAAGTGTCAGAGGGCCGGAGAAGACGCTCTCGATCAGTGGTTCAAAAATCTGCAGTGATCTCTGTGAACCCCGCATATTAACGCTGGCCATCGGTCGACCCAGCAGCATGTATGGTCGATATCGGCGATTGTTATTATGGATATGCGCGATTTGTCAACGATTTGATTTACATAGGACTTTACGATTGCTGGTGGCACAATTTTGTCTCGAAGGCCAACAAAATGGAACTGTGGAATTGCGGCGACTGCATTTGCTATATCCGCGGCGTTCAGCGAACCCTGTAATGCCGCATCATGGTTGACCTTTGTCCAAGCTGCGTGATCCAGATTTCCAGCTATTGTGACAATTAACCGAACATCCTGCCGTTTGGACGCGATAAGTATCGCGAGGCCGCCGCTTCCTGAGTAGCCGAATAGGGCAATATTTTTAGCACCTGTCACCCGTTTTCGTTGTTCAATGGCCTCATTGAGAGATTTAACAACTTCAGGAGCATAGCGGTGTGATGTCCAGTAAATGGGGTCGCAGGCGGCAAGTGCTTCACGGGAAAGGTACTGGCAGGGGCGGCCAAGATAGAGACGATTGGGCGTTGGGTCCTGAAGGGCCAGTCGCAGCATTAACGGTTCGTTCGGTGTTGGATCGCGCGGCGGCGTAATAGGCGTTATCCATGACGCACCGTCACCTTCGATATAAACGGCCAGCCTGTCGTTTTCGCTTATCGTCGAAGGAACATATCCAAGCACTGAAAATTGGTTGGTTTCGAACCTTTGCACAGCCCATCCGCTGGCTTCCATCAAGTCTTCGGCACGTTCCGCACCGCTTCGCAAATCGCGAAACGCACTGCAGCTACCAACAATGCACGCCATGACACAAAACAGTAGCAATTTGGCGAGGAGGCAGATTGGGGAGCCTACTAATCGCACACGTGCTATGGCGGACGAACAGATGGCCGCTGTGTCATTATCAATCGACAAAACTGAGGCCCTAATTCATACAGCGGCGTTATTTGTACCGATATTCTATACCGCTATTGGGCTTTATATTCCATGTGAAATGCTTGCCCATCCGACCGCATCGGTTTATTGCCTCGCTGGCATCAACGGCATTCTCGAAAACCAAGCGCCGTGGCCTATTACATGAACGAATCCGTTGCGAAGGAAGCTGTTATCTTGCCGGTCGAAATGGGCAAAAACGGAAAATTGCCGGAAGGGGACGGGCGGCAGGCTATATTGTTGACCGGTGCCAGCAGCCAAATTGGCCGGTGCGTGTTGCGTCGGCTCGATGTCGAGAGAAGGGCGGTTGTGGCGGTTGGGCGGCGACGGTTGGATGGGATGGCGCACAGTGGCGCGCAATTCATTGAGTGTGACTTGGCGCAGCAAAGCATTTCAATTCCCCACATCTTATCGTCTGTCGTTCACATCGCTGGAATTTGGCTTTTACCGCCGCACATTGAGGCGCTTTACGACAAGGGCGTCCGCCGAATTGTGTGCTTCAGTTCTACTTCGATATATGTGAAGCAGGAGTCCTCGAACTCGGGCGAGCGCGATCTGGTTCAGCGTATGCTCGCGGCTGAAGCGGATATTGCCCAACGATGCGATGCGCTTGGCATCGAATGGACTGTTTTGCGGCCAACATTGGTCTACGGCATGGGTATTGATCGGAACATTAGCCGCGCCGCGCGTTTCATTCGACGCTTTCGATGCTATCCGATTGCGTTTGGTGCGGAAGGGCTCAGACAGCCGGTGCATGCGGACGATCTTGCCGATGCAGCGTTGAGCGCCTTGTCAATGCCGTCCGCGGTGGGGCGGCGATATGACGTCGGGGGCGGCGAGACGCTACCTTATCGCGAGATGATTGGCCGCATATTCGACACGCTTGGGCTGCCGCGCCTTTTCCTACCGTTGCCTTTCCTTGAGCACGCGGCAGCGGCAGCGGGAATACTGTTAAATCGACCGGAAGTAACCGGCGAAATGGTTCGTCGGATGCGGCGAGACCTTGTTTGCGACAATCGCCCAGCGGCAAACGACCTCGGCTATGCGCCGCGGCGCTTTCTTGCCGGCGGTAAAACGGATCTGGGATTGGTCTCCACCAATGACGTTGACACCCGTCCCGTTGCATAAGACATTCGCGCGATGACGGATAAAGTAGCACTGATTACGGGCGTAACTGGGCAGGACGGCGCTAGTCTGACCGAATTGCTTCTTTCCAAAGGCTATACGGTCCACGGCATCAAACGCCGCTCGTCTTCGTTCAATACTGAGCGTATCGAGCACATGTACGAGGATCCACACGAAGCGGGGGTCCGGTTTTTCCTGCACTACGGTGACATGACGGATGCGACCAACCTGATCCGGATCGTGCAACAGGTCCAGCCTGACGAAATCTATAACCTCGCGGCCCAGAGCCATGTGCAGGTCAGCTTCGAAACGCCCGAATATACCGCCAATTCGGATGGACTTGGGCCGCTGCGTCTGCTTGAGGCAATTCGGATTCTGGACCTCGGAGACCGCGTGCGGTTCTATCAAGCGTCCACCTCGGAGCTTTTCGGCAACGCGCCGGCGCCGCAGAACGAGGCAACGCCTTTTCTGCCCCGCAGCCCGTATGGCGCGGCGAAGCTTTACGCCTATTGGATCACGGTGAACTATCGGGAAGCCTATGGGTTTCACGCCTCCAACGGAATCCTTTTCAATCATGAGGGGCCGGTGCGCGGGGAAACGTTCGTGACGCGCAAGATCACACGCGCGGTCGCGGCCATTGAGGCTGGCGTCCAGGATAAGCTTTATCTCGGCAACCTTGATGCCAGGCGCGACTGGGGCCATGCCCGCGACTACGTCGAAGGGATGTGGCGGATCGTCCAGCACGACACGCCGGATGACTTTGTCCTCGCGACGGGTGAATCGCACACTGTGCGCGAGTTCGTGGAGATCGCCTTCGAACAAATCGGTGTCGATATCAGCTGGCAGGGGAAAGGTGTCGACGAGACAGGGATCGACGCCAAGACCGGGACCGTTCGTGTGCAGGTCGATCCGCGCTATTTCCGCCCAACGGAAGTCGACTGCCTGATCGGTGACCCTAGCAAGGCAGCGGACGTATTAGGTTGGCAGGCCACGACCGATTTCGAGACGCTGGTCCGGGAAATGGTCGCCGCGGACCGGGCAGCTTTCGCCGAAGGGCAGGCGCAGCGGAGGAATTCGGCGTGATCGATCCGAAGGCATATTTCGAGAAGGAACTTGCGGCGCACGCGGACGTGCTTAACGCGGTACGGACGACGTTGGCGGATCCGTTCGTGCGCATGCTGGACGTTTGGACGACCGCGATCGAGCACGGCAATAAAATCGTGTTCTTCGGCAATGGCGGTAGCGCCGGCGACGCGCAGCACCTCGCAACGGAGCTGGCAATCCGGTACATCAAGGACCGACCACCGATTGCAGCGATGGCTTTGACGACCGACAGTTCAGCTCTTACCGCGGCAGGCAACGACCTTGGTTTTGAGCAGCTGTTTGCGCGTCAAATAACGGCCCTCTGCAAGCCGGGAGACGTCGCTGTGGCGATTTCGACTTCGGGCCGTAGCTCCAACGTTATCGCGGGTCTGAAGGAAGCGAGGCGCATGGGGGTTATTGCGACGGCATTAGGGGGACGGGATGGCGGCGACATGGTGGCTCTTGCCGATCCGATTATCATCGTTCCCGATCAAGCGAGCGCACGCATCCAGGAGATGCACATTACGCTTGGACAGATGCTCTGCGGTGCGCTTGAGATCCGGTTAGGCTTGGTTACCGAGTAGGTTTCAGCTGTAGGGAGGCGTGTGCAGCCCTTTTGGGGATAACGTGAATATCTCGTAACCTTCAGCGGTCACACCGATCGTATGCTCGAACTGCGCCGATAGGGATCGGTCTTTGGTGACGGCCGTCCAGCCGTCCTGGAGAATTTTAACGTCGTATCGCCCCGCATTGATCATCGGTTCGATGGTGAAGAACATGCCTTCTCTCAACAAGACGCCACTGCCCGGTGTGCCATAATGCACGACGCTCGGCGGCGCATGGAAAATTCTGCCGATGCCGTGTCCGCAGAAGTCACGAACCACTGAAAACCGGTGCGATTCGGCAAAACTCTGGATTGCGTGCCCAATATCGCCGAGCGTGGCGCCAGGTTTGACGACCTCGATACCCCGCATCATCGACTGGTATGTAATATCGACCAGTTTCCGTGACTTCACCGCGATCTTGTCGCCGACAAAAAACATGCGACTGGTGTCGCCATGCCAGCCATCGACAATCACAGTGATGTCGATATTGATGATGTCGCCGTTCGACAGCTTTTTTGCATCGTTCGGAATGCCGTGACAGACAACGTGGTTGACGCTGGTGCAGATCGACTTTGGGAAGCCGCGATAGTTCAGCGGTGCGGGGATTGCATCGTGGTCGAGAATAAATTCATGACATAGCGTGTCGAGCGCACCGGTCGAGACACCCGGGGTGACATGGGGCGTAATGAAATCAAGGACTTCCGCGGCCAATCGTCCGGCCACGCGCATTGCTGCAAAATCTTCCGGCCCATGCAATGCGATACTTGCGCGATCCGGTTCGTAGGCGCGCAATGCCTGTAAGTCGTTCATTTGCATTCCCTTTATCGCGTCGCACGCCAGCGACGCTATCAATCCACTATCATCCGCAACGGAGCGTCGAGCTCTATTCCATCAAGCGACATCCGGCAAGTATAGCATATCGCTTCCACCCGGTTCGATCGGGACAGCGCAAAGGCCTCCGCATAATGCGGATCGATATCCGCCGCTATTCTGAAATGGTCGCAATCGTCTCTCTGGACAAGGTAAAACATGACAGCCCGGCATCCGGCGTTAACCATATCCGTCATTTCAACGAGATGCTTGGCACCGCGCTTTGTGACCGCGTCGGGAAACTCGGCGGCGCTCGGGTAGGTACCATTGGGGCGCCTCAGATTGACGTTCTTCACCTCGACATAACAGGGAGGGCGATCCTTGCTTTCGAGGAGAACGTCAATCCGGCTGTTGCGTCCGTACGGCACTTCGCGGCGTTGCGTCTCATAACCTTCGAGTTCAGCGATCTTGCCGTTTTCGATGGCCGCGGACACGATTCCGTTTGGGTGCGATGTACTGACCCCGACCAGATGTCCATCGACGCGGATCAGCTCCCATCGCCAGTCCAATTTCGCTTTCGGGTTCTGGTTTGGAGACAGCCAGACCTCCGAACCTGGGGTTTGCAGCCCGATCATCGATCCTGGATTGGCGCAATGCGCCGTTATCGTCTCACCGCTGTCCAATGTCACGTCGGCAAGGAACCGTTTATAACGTTGCACAAGCGTGCCGCGGACAAGGGGGCCGGAGAATTCCATGTGCGCAATCTATGGTCTCGTTTAGTTGGCGGCAACACACAGTTGGCGCTATTTTTGCATCGCCAGTTTGACGATGTTCCGAATCGCATTAATGTCGGAAAAACAAGGAGAAACCGATGGCGGACGACGACGCAGACGAAGGCGCGGAACCGGCAGAGGAACGTGAAGGCGCGATCAGCGATGTCGAGGTGGAGCTCTATGCAGTCCTCGGGCAGGCGACAATGCTGGTCAGCCAATTACTGAAAATCGGTCGAGGCGCGATTATCGAGCTCGATCAGCGGACCTCAGATCCCGTTGAATTACAAGTCAATCAGCAACTCATCGCCTATGGTGAAATAGTGACGGTTGACGACAAGCTCGGCGTTACGATTACGGACGTAATCAAGAAGTCGTTCGGCTGATCTCTTTGCGCCGCGCCGCGTGGCTGGACTATTATCGATGCCTTAACTGCCAGACCGGCAGCTTACTAGCAGGCGCATAGTCCAATGAGCGAAGAGAAAAAAGTTCGCGCAGCCCTGATCATCATCGGCAACGAGATTCTGTCGGGCCGTACCCAGGACGCGAATTTGCAACACCTTGCCAAGGAATTGAACGGGGTCGGGGTTATCCTGTCCGAGGCGCGGGTTATTCCAGATGTTGAGGCTATGATCGTGGCCGCCGTAAATGAGCTGCGCGCAGCCTATGACTATGTCTTTACGACAGGCGGCATTGGGCCCACTCACGATGACATAACCGCCGAATGCGTCGCCAAGGCGTTTGATCTGCCTTTGATCCGCAACCGGGAGGCACAGGCGCTGCTCGAAGCGCATTATGCGCGGACGGGACGCGAACTGAATGAATCGCGCTTGCGGATGGCGAACACACCGGAAGGCGCGGCGCTGGTGAAGAACCCGATATCGACCGCGCCGGGGTTCCGGGTTGAGAACGTTTATGTGATGGCGGGCGTGCCGATGGTCATGCAGGCGATGCTTGAAGGGCTCAAACCTGAACTGATTGGCGGCAAGACGACGCTGTCGCGCGCCGTTGCCAGTTACATCGGCGAAGGGAATATGGCAAAGGGGCTTGGCGAACTGCAGGAAAAATACGCAGCGCTGGATATCGGCAGCTATCCTTTCTACAAGGCCGGCAACCGGTTCGGCACGACGATCGTGCTGCGGCACACTGATGAGGCGCTGCTTGACGAGGCGGTGGAAGCGGTCGCGGAATTGATGCGATCGCTTGGCGGCGAGCCGGAATTCCAGGATATGTCGGATGCCTGAACGCCGAGTGTTGATCGTTTCCTTCGACGCCTTGCGTCCCGATATGGTGACGCCCGAACTGATGCCGAACCTGACGCGGTTCGCGGCGTCGGGTGTCCGTTTCGCCAACAACCGTTCGACCTATCCGACGGAAACACGGGTCAACCAGACCGCGCTTGTGACCGGCGCGTCGCCGTCCCGGCATGGCATCGTCGGCAATCAGTTCATGGATCTTGTCGCCTCGCCGGACGCGCTATTCAATACAGGCGACGAAACGGCGCTGTCGGCGGGGGACAAGCGGCTCAACGGCCGTCTGGTGGATACGCCGGTCTTGTCCGAAATTTTGGCGGAGGCGGGCCTTGATCTTGCGGTGGTCAGCGCCGGCACACCTGGTGGCTGCCGCATTCTGAACCACAAGGCAGAAGGGCAGGGCGCCTTTCGTCTGGCGCTGATGCGCCCGGATGCCTCGGTCCCGGCCGACCGTATTGCAGCGGCGATTGAGCGTGTCGGGCCGATCCCGAAACATCGCATCCCGTCGATCGAATGGCTGACCTATACTACGGACATCTATCTGAAATATATCGAGCCGGAACAAGCGCCCGCGGTAACGATCCTCTGGTATTGCGAACCGGACAACAGCTATCACTACAAAGGCATCGGTACCCCGGACAATCTGGCGGCAATCAGAGCGGTCGACGCCGAGTTCGGCCGTATCCTCGCCTGGCGCGAGGCGGAAGGCCTCAAAGAAACGCTGCAAATCGTAACTTTGTCCGATCATGGACAGATTACGGTAACGAGCGGCGCCCTGAACGTTGCGCAAAAGCTGACGGAGGCCGGTTTCTCGGTCGGCGATACGGTGGGCGGGGACCAGGATGCGGTTCTTTCGCTGGCCAGCGCCGGTGGTCTTTACGTCCGGAATTCCGACCCTGATTTGATCGCGCGCATGGTCGGCTGGCTACAGGCACAGCCTTGGTGCGGTCCTGTATTTACACGTGATGGAGGCGCGACGTTGTCGCACGATCAGATCGGTATCGCCCATCGCCGTGCGCCCGACATCGGTTTCGTCGTCACCAGCGACGATGCGGTGAACGAGCATGGTCTAGCGGGCTCGTCTTTGCAGAACAGTACCTATCCGGTCGGTGGTGGTCTGCACGGCGGCATGAACCCCAAGGAACTTCACAACTGGCTGGCGCTCGGCGGCAGCGCCTTCGCAGCAGGGCAGGTCGTCGAGCGGCCTTCCGGTATTATCGATATTCTGCCGACGGTTCTTCATCTTCTTGATATCCCGGCGCCGGAGTCGGTCGAGGGACGCGTGTTGCTTGAGGCCCTGGCCGAGAACGATACGCAGCCGCCGGAAGCGACAACGGAAACCTATTCGTCGGACCCGGCAGAAGGCTATCAGGCGCACGTTGCGGTAAGCCGTGTCGGGGCGACACGGTACCTTGACCGGGCATGGGTAACACGAGGCTGATGCGCGTCCTAGGTCATTTGACGTGATAGCAGGAACAGCAGGACGAGGACGGCCATAATCGCACAGACAATAGCGACCTGGCTGCCACCACGTCGGCGTCGGCTTACGAACAGCGCCAGAATCGCGCCGCCGATGGCAAAGTAAAAATAATAGGTCCAGTCTTGGTCCATTGCCGCTGCGTTAACGCCTTTGATTTGACTAGTCTATAGCATGGTGCTGACGGTTTTTACCTTACTGGAGGCCAAGCCTTTGGTGCATTTGAAGTTTAGGCGCAGGGTCCACCAAATCGTGCTTGGTTTGACTGCCGCGTACCTACTCGCCGCCTGTGAGCCTTTTACGGCACGCGTCGAAGGTGGATCCGAATCCAAGCCTCGTTGGGAAATTGGGGTTCAATTTTAACGCCTTTGCAGCCCTCGAGAGCGAAGAACATGGCTTGCACGCCATTAGGCGAACCATTACCGTCGCCAGCCAATCGCGGGCGTGGCGGAATTGGTAGACGCGACAGACTTAAAAGGCTGGTGGGTCTTCTAAACCGGTACGCGAACGATGATCACGGTTTGCAATCAAAAAATGCCCACTTGGCGGAATTGGCAGACGCAACGGGCTTAAAACCCGTAGGTCCGAAAGGACCGTCCCGGTTCGAGTCCGGGAGTGGGCACCACAATTCGGTTGCGCCGAAATTCCGCTTGTCGTCTGAAGGCGGTCGTCCTGACGAGCTAGTCGAAACTTCGCTTGTTCGCGATAATCTGAGGTTCGCTCGGCTTCTCGTTGTTACCGAATTGGGTTGTCGGTAATATCGACGAGGATCGCACGACCGGTTCTGAGCCATAAACAGACTTCGATGCCATCGGACGCGACAGCCGAATCTAGCCAATAGCAGAAATCGACCACTCCTCTTAGATGGTCGATATTGTGGGTCACTCCGGCAGTCCCGCCTCGCGTAAACGCGGCAACGATCTCACTGTTCAACCTGAATTATATTCAGTTGGAATGTAAGCGCGTACCATCATGCTTGGCCAATCAAGTACTTGGCTCAGTTTACACCGTCAACCAGCCGGTTGAATATGCTAATACGAATTCCATGGATAACCGCGAAATATGGCGATCAGCACAGCGCCTTGTCGACCTCTACGGCGACGACGCGGTGATACAAGCGGCCACACGTGCCGATGAATTGCTCGCGGGCGGAGTATTGGACGGCGCCGCGGTGCCGCAAAATGTAGACGGATGATGACTATCAAAACGATTTTGCCGCGCGGACGCATAACGTGTAATATTAAACTGGCCTTTCGGACATCCGGCGTTGCGGGGGACGACGCCTTCAAGAGGAGGAGTTGCCGATGCGTATACATGTCATTTCGCTCATTGCCGCAACGCTTGCGATTGCCGCTCTGCCGGCAGCCGCCCAGGCGGCACCGCAAATTCTCGGGCTGGCCGCGACCGCGGCGCCGCTGCCGCTGCAATGCGCCGACGGCGTCTGTTCGGTAGAGGTCTCGGGCATCTGCCTGCAGGAACACCGGCCTGCCCCCGATCCGGGCACCGCTTACCAGGCCGTATCCGCCGCGGATATCACGCTGGTGCCGCGGCAGGGCAAAGGTCAATCCGTTGCGGTCGCGAGCAAGGTTGAAATCGTCTCGCTGCGGACCTTCAGCGCGGTGTCGGTTCGCTTGCCCGAATCCCTTGTGCGGGAACTTGTCGGCGATCCGGCCGATGCATCGCTGTCGATCGGGCCGCTGGTTTCCGCATTACCGGTCTCGGTGCAAGACGATCCCGATCCGCTGAGCGACGCGGAAATTCAAGTCGTTACCGGGCCCTTGCGGGCCGTAGCGGCGCGGGCCGCCAACCGGGATTCGGTCAACAGGCTGGCCACGCAATCGCTGATCGGCATGGTCAACCGGCTGCCGGACGAAAAACCCGCAGGCGCGGCGCAGATTGCCGCCATGCGGGACCTGGCTGATACCGCGCTGCGCGGGTCACCGGCCGCGGCGCAGCTCGTCGGCCACGCATTGGATAGCTGCCGCATGAAACTGCGCTACCAGATATTTCCGCATCTGCGCGCCTGTCTTGGCAATCACCATGATCTTCTCAACGCCGTGACGACCCAGTCGGTATGGCGCGCGCTGCAGACAGGCAGCTAGGCGGAAGTATTTTAGGCGCGAATACTTCGTCGCTGACGATACCGTCTGCTCGCGATTCGCTTTACGGCACGATCACCGTCGAACCCGAGGCGCCGATGTGAAGATGGATCTCAACGAGGTTATGGACTGGCACAAGTCTAATCCGCCAGACCAATGGGAAATTATGCGCGCAAGGCTGATCGCAGAACGTACCGGGCTTCGAAAAGAGTGGATACTTGGGAAGGAATGATAGCTTCACGAAGGCATTGACGCACTTGTCGCAGTGACGTCGGTAGGCTGGCCTATGGGGTCGCTGGATAAGCAGTTGGGGAGCTTAACCATGGCCGCTGCCCGAAGGTCGGCTGTGGGTCATCTTCGACCAAAACGCGGTATCGTTCGCCTTGTCCGGTGTCAGAAAAAAGCCGGCGTGATTCTGCATAAAACAGACATCTGGGCAGGGTTATAAGCTCCCGTTTACGTACGGATCGGCGCGAGACTGTTTTGCGGAAGACGAAGCCGAAAACACCGGGCGGAATGATGAAACTTACACAGTATTCTTACACATTCTCGGTATTGGTTCTGAAAAAATACAAATTAACAATGTGTTACAATGAGACGAAAAACACTTAAAATCTGTTTTCCGTAAGGAAGTGTGGGTTCAAGTCCCGCCGCCCGCACCATCTAGGGGAACGAACGGCGACCCGTCTCTGGATATGGGATTCCTAACCGTGCGATGAGCCATCCCCTCGACCCTTTCTTCCGTCCAAAGAGTGTCGCCATGATCGGCGCTACGCAGGCGGCGCAGAAGATTGCCGGCCGGCGCTGGAAGACCCTGGTTGAGGGCGAATTTGACGGTCCTTTGTACCCGATCCATCCCAGCGCAGAAGCCGTGCGCGGTCATCCCGCGTATCGCACGTTGCGTGAAGTTCCTGGCCCGGTCGACCTCGCTGTGATCGTGGTCCCGTCGGAGGCAATGGCTAATGTTACGCGTGATTGCGTCGAGGTTGGCGTCGGCGCGATGGTCGTGATTTCCGGCGGCTTCGGGGAGACCGGCGAAGAAGGAAAGCTACGTGAAGCTCAACTTCTAGCGCAGATACAGGCAGAGGGTATCCGGATGATCGGCCCCAACTGCGCTGGTATTGCCAGCATGCCAGCAAACCTCAACATTACTGGGTTCGAGGTGCCGAAAGGACCGGTGGGCCTGATATCGCAGAGCGGCAATATCGCTCTCAATCTGTCTTTTTTGGCGAACCGGGCAGGTGGCGGCTTTAGCCGGCAGATAACCATTGGAAATTCCGCCGACCTCGGCGTCGTAGAGCTCACCGACTTCCTTCTGCATGACCCCGACACGGAGGTCGTGTTGATTTATCTGGAGGGGTGGCGGGACGGTGAAGGGCGCCGTTTGATCGACGTCGTTCAAACGGCCGGTGTCGGCAAGCCTGTCATTATCTTGAACCCTGGGAGTACGGAGACAGGGCGGCGTGCTGCGCTCTCGCATACCGGCGCGCTGGCCGCGCCACAGCGGATTGCCGCGGGCGCTTACCGGCAATCCGGGATCCTGCAGGTGCACGACATCGAAGAGGCCTGGGTGTTAGCAGTAGGCTTAAGTGCGCTGCCGGCGATGGCATCGCCGAACGTTTGTATTTTGTCGGATGGTGGTGGTCATGCCACGTTGGTTTGCGATGCGATCGATCGGGCTGGTTTACAGGTTCCACAATTCAGCGAGGCAACGCGGCAACGTCTTGCGGAACTCCTGCCGTCCCGATGCGCAATCGATAATCCCGTCGATTTCGCCGGCGTCGCCGAGGCGGAACCCGATGCGATACCGCCAGTTCTCGATGCCTGCCTCGCGGATGCCGAAATCAGCGGCGCAGTTCTTGTGGGGCATTTCGGCGGCTACCATCGGATTGGCGGCGAGGCGGTAGGGCCACATGAGAACGATACTGCCAGCGCTCTGAGCGAGATCGTCCAACGTCGCGCAAAGCCACTTCTGGTTCATTCGGTGCATGGTAACGACGATTTGCCGACGCTAAATATACTGCGTAGTGCGGGAGTCCCTGTCACCGCTTCCATCTCGACACTTGCTGCGGTGGCTGGACGACTGTGGCAGGCGGGTTCGGCGAGGGGGAGGACATTTCCCAAGTCGGATAAGCCCAACTTGACGCAACAGGTATACGAGCGTGCGGCAATCCTCGAACGGGCGGCGCCTGGACCGCCCAAATGGTTGATGGAGCCGGAGGCGCGGGCATGGCTACGACTTAGCGACATTGCCGTTCCTGATTACCGCACTGCGGAAACGGCTGATGAATGCGCCGCCGCGATTGAGGCATTTGGCGTAGCCGTGGCAATGAAGCGCATTGCGCCCAATGCCGTTCACAAGAGCGAAGCCGGTGGCGTCAGGCTTAACGTGACGGGGGTGGATGAGGCGCGAGCGATATTCGGAAACATGATGGCAGGTGACGTCGGTTCCACCCGGATACTTCTGACGCCCATGATTACGGATGGGATCGAGATTGTAATCGGCAGCGCGCGCGACCGGCAGTTCGGACCCTTCGTGATGTTTGGATTGGGCGGTGTTCAAATCGAGGCGCTCGACGATGTCGCCTTCAGACCGGCACCGATTTCGCACGGTGATGCGCGTGAAATGTTCGCTGAGCTGCGTGCGCGTAAACTCCTCGAATGCAGTAATGGCGAACTGTTGCCTGGTCTGAATGCGGCGATCGATTTGCTTGTCCAGGTTTCAAGGTTGATGGCCGTTCGGCCGGAGATTGGCGAAATCGATCTGAATCCGGTCATTATTCATGAGACCGGGGTCGACATTGCCGATGCCCGGATCGTTCTCACCTAGTGGAGGCAGTGATGGAACCTTATCTAAGGACCCACAAGGATGGGCATATATTGCGTGTCACCTTAAATCGTCCAGAGCGGCGGAATGCATTGTCGACGCCGATCTGCGAAGGTCTCTTGGCTCTCCCGGCGCAAGTCGGGGCCGACATGGAAATCCGCTGTGTCGTCATCACGGGAGCCGGCGAAGGCTTCTGCGCGGGAGCGGACCTCAAAGAGCGTCGCGAACTCGGCGAGGAAGAGCGCTGGCGTTATGTCGAACTCGTCGACAGGGCGCTGATGGAGATAGAGGCGATCCCGGTTCCGACAATTGCCGCCGTGAACGGCCATGCGCTTGGTGGGGGGACAGAACTGGCACTGGGCTGCGATATCCGCCTCTCGGTCGAGAACGCGGATTTTGGGCTGCCGGAAACTGGGATCGGTATCATTCCTACGGGCAGTATCGTGCGGCTTCTCCGAGACGGGCATGAGGGTGTCAACGCTGCTTTGACCTATACGGCAGCGCGGTTCAGTGCGCGCCGCATGGCCGAAATGGGGTTCCTCTATGAAGTGGTGGCAACGCGCGCGGCTTTGGAAGAAACCGCCAATGCGCTTGCAAATCAAATTGCGAAAAATGCGCCGTTGGCGCTGCGCGCCGCAAAGGCAGTGCGGCGCGAGTTAGCATTGGATCGAACGTCGGAGGAAATGCGCCGCGCCGAAGCTATCCGACGTGCCCTGGATGGCACAGAGGATTGCCTTGAAGGGTTGGCCGCCTTCGCGGAAAAACGCGATCCGGTTTTCAAGGGCCGGTAGCAGTGCGCGTGTGGTGTGTGACAACGCCATGGCAGGCCGATATAAGGTCCGGCTCGAATTAATTGGGCACGGTGCATAGGGGGTGTGAAATGAGAGGTGCGGATCTTGTCGCCAAGACGCTAGCTGAAGCGGGCGTTCGGACTATTTTTACACTATCCGGCAATCAGATCATGCCGATCTTCGATGCCTGCATCGATGTCGATATCCGGTTGATCCACACGCGGCACGAAGCCGCTGCAGTCTATATGGCCGATGCCTGGGCTCAAATTACAGGCGAGGTCGGGGTGGCGATGATCACGGCGGCGCCAGGGTTTGCAAATGGCCTGTCGCCTTTGTTCTCCGCGCGGGCAGCCGAAAGTCCCATGGTTCTTCTTAGTGGTGACTCGTCTGTCGGCCAAGACGGCTTAGGCGCCTTTCAGGAACTGGTGCAAGCCGACATCGCAGCGCCTTTGACGAAGGCGGCATTCCGGGCCGGTTCCGCCGAAGGATTGGGGCACGATATCGCAAAGGCGATCCGTATTGCGCGGTCGGGGCGGCCGGGACCGGTCCATCTGGCATTGCCTTTCGATCTTTTGAATGCGGATGTAACGAATACAGGTTTGCCGACAACCGATGCGTTCGAAGCCGATGTCTCGTCAGCAAGCCCGGCAGCCCTTCAATCGATTACGGAAGCGCTGGCAAAATCTGCGCGACCGGTAATCGTCACGGGTCCTGCGATGAACCGATCGCGCGCCGGGGGCGTACTCGACGCGCTCGCCGATGCTGTGGATGCGCCGGTGATCGCGATGGAAAGTCCTCGCGGTCTAAAGGATCCGTCGCTTGGTGCCTTCGGAGAGGTGCTGGCGCGCGCGGATTTAGTGATCAGCCTTGGCAAATCAATCGACTTTACGCTGGGCTTTGGTCAGCCGCCCGCGCTTGATTCCGGATGTCGGATTTGTGCCGTCGATCCGGAAGCGGACGCGCTGGAGCGGGCGCGCCGCAGCTTGGGCGATCGCTTGCTGTTGGCCCATCGCGCTGATGCCGATCAAACCGCAAAAGCTTTGACGAGCGTGAGTAAAGATGTATCCGACAGCCGAGCCGCGTGGCGGGAAGAGGTTGCGAGCGCAATTGCCTATCGACAGACCGGTGCCTCCGCTTCAGGCGAAAAAATCCCATCCTGGGCATTATGCGAAGCGGTTCAGCGCGCGCTTGACGGTGCGGACGACCCGATCTTGGTGGCCGATGGCGGTGAGTTCGGGCAATGGGCGCAAGCTTTCGCGTCTGCACCAACGCGGGTCATCAATGGTCCCTCGGGTGCGATTGGTGGTGGGCTCTGTTATGCGATTGCCGCTAAACTTGCCCGTCCCGATGCGACGGTCATCGCGATGATGGGAGATGGCACGGTGGGTTTTCATTTTAGCGAATTCGATACCGCTGTTCGCGCCGGAGCTGGCATCGTCGCTGTTGTCGGTAACGATGCGCGATGGAATGCGGAACACCTCATTCAAATGCGGGACTATGGTGAACAGCGGCTAATTGGCTGTGAGCTAAATCCGACACGCTACGATCTTGCGGCGGCAGGCCTTGGATGCCACGGCGAGTACGTTGCGGCTGCGGCCGATCTCAGTGCGGCGTTTGACCGTGCGATTGCGAGCGGCCAACCGACTTGTATGAATGTCGATATTGAGGGTTTTGGTGCGCCGAATTTCGTTCGCGATTAGCGGTTTGGCCGATGGACGCTTCAAACATTCGGCAATGTTATCGTCGCGCGCAGCCCGCCCTCGGCGCGATTTTCCAGCATTATGTCGCCGCCATGGCTGCGCACGATGGAGCGGACGATCGAAAGTCCAAGCCCGATACCGCCGCTCTCCTTGTTGCGCGACACTTCAAGGCGCATGAATGGTTCGAAGACTCGGCCTAATTCGGGTTCCGGTATCCCGGAGCCGTCATCGTCGACGGTAATTCGATAACCGGTGTCGTCGTGCTCGATTGCGACTCTCGCGTTGCCGCCGTAACGGGCGGCGTTCTCGACTACGTTGCGTAGCGCGCGTTTCAGTCCGACGGGACGGCACGGGTACGGCAGACTTTCTCCGGCTTCGAAGATCACATCGTTGCCCAAATCGGCGAGGTCGTGGCAGACGCTTTCGGCAAGCGCGGTGAGATCGACTATCCGTGTATCTTCCTGCGCGGCCTCTTCGCGTACGAAGGCGAGCGTCGCCTCGATCATTGCGTTCATCTCGTCGATCGTCGCGAGGATCCTGTCCTTGGTATCGGAGTCGTCGATGAACTCTGCGCGCAGCCGCAGGGTCGTCAGTGGTGTTCGCAAATCATGCGAGATTACCGCGAGCATCTGTGTTCGATCCTGGACATAACGTTGTAGCCTTTCCCGCATGAGGTCGAATGCACGGGTCGTGCGGCGAACGTCGCTCGGTCCCTCTTCGCGGAGTGGTTCGACGGAGTCGCCGCGGCCGAGGCGATCCGCTGCCGCAGCGAGTCGGTTCATCGGTCCCGTAAGCCGACGCACCATGAGGATGACGATAATGACAAGGGCAACCGCCATTGCTGCCATTGCCGCGAATGATGGTACCGCCCATGTCAGCGGTGGCGTAAGAAGCGCGGTTTTGGCGTTCAACCATTGCCGGTTCGGTAAACCGACCGACACGGCCAGGCCAAGACGATGCCGAAATCGAGGGCCTTCAGCGGGCGGAGCCCAGCGGCCTGGCCGGTCGTGTTGCGGCCGGTGCGATCGCGCATCGTGTTCGTGCCACTGGCGCGGACGCCATCGTCTCGGCCGATCATCGAAAAAGTCGTCGTCATCGTCGATAATTTCTACGATGACGGCAGTCGCTGTGCTCGGCAATTCCGCGAGTAGCCGCTCCGCAAGTAGATTTTCCCTTTCGCCGTCGTCGTCAGCGTGTGCCGCAGCTTCGCTCGAAATCCAGAATCTGAGGTGTCTCGTACTTGCGGTGTCGAGTATTTGTCCATGCAGCCGTGGCGGCGTCTCCGCGAGAAGACGAACGATTGAAACCGTGCGGGCGAACACCTGCCCACGTGCAGCGGCGCGTACCGCCAATCGGCGCTCGTCGAAGAAGAACCAGAAGCTCAACGCCTGTGATGAGACCAGTGCCAGAAGCAGTAGGACGATCATTTGCCCGGCGAGGGTCTGTGGCAAAAACCGTTTCACAACGTTGTGACATCGGCGGCGAATAGATAGCCACCACCCCACACGGTTTTTATGACGGTCGGATTCTTCGGATCCGGCTCTACTTTCTTGCGCAGCCGGCTGACCTGGTTGTCGATACTACGGTCAAAAACGTTTGCCGCTTTTCCGCGGGTGAGGTCGAGCAGCCTATCTCGGCTAAGTACGATCTTCGGATGCTCTACGAAGGCCAAAAGCAGGTGGAATTCCGCGGTACTCAGCGGAATGGCTATGTTGTCATTCCCGATGATTTCCCGTTGCGCGGTATCGAGACGCCATTCGCCGAACGCATAGCGGTCCGCTGTGGCCTCTACTCGTTGTTTTGGAAGACTGTTCGCGCGGCGTAGAACAGCCCGGATTCGTGCAAGAAGCTCCCGCGGATTAAAAGGCTTGGTGAGGTAGTCGTCCGCACCAATTTCGAGCCCGACGACCCGGTCCGTTTCTTCCGCCATTGCGGTCAGGAGTATAACAGGAATATTGGTCGTTTCGCGCAAGTGCCGACATAAAGACAGGCCGTCTTCGCCGGGCATCATGACGTCGAGTACAATGAGATCTATCGCGCTTGTCCGCAGCGTTTCACGCAGCGCCCGGCCGCCGTCCGCTACGGTGACTCGTATTTCGTGCTTCGCAAGGTATTTGGCGAGCAAGTCGCGGATTTCAGCGTGATCGTCGACGATCAGGATATGCGGCGTCGATGTCATGGCGCTCGTTCTTGGCAATTTACGGCGGCAGTGTAGGCCACTCATGCTGCGTCGCAGCGGATAAAATTGTATCAAACTGTGTCCGTCGCGCGTGCTGCGACGGATCGTTACTCTTTGTCGGAGTTTTGACGAACCTTCGGGCTGTCCACCTGTTTCAATGGCCTTCTGTCAAATCTGCGTTATCAATGGAGGTTCAATATGAGGACGTTAACCAAAACTCTGATTGCTGTTGGAGTCGTTGCCGGTATTGGGGGTCTCGCCTTGATCCCGCCTGGCTTCGCGAATGGCGGTAAACGGTACTTTGGGTCGCATCACGGTGGAGGCCATCATGACGGCATGTCCGGGCGCGGCATGCGGCTGTTCGAACGGTTCGATGCGAACAAGGACGGTGCGGTCAACCAGGCTGAAATCGATAAGACGAGGGCCGATCTAATCGTTCGTTTCGACGCCGATCAGGACGGCAAGCTATCTTTGAAAGAATTTGAAGGATTGTGGCTCGACTTTACACGGGACCGCATGGTCGACCGTTTCCAGCATCTAGACCGTAATGGGGATGCGATCGTGACATCGGAGGAATTTTCCTATCCGATGCAAAATATCATTTCCCGGCTCGACCGCGACGATGATGGTCAGTTGACGGCCAAGGAGATGATGCGCCAGCGCGGTGGCGGGCATGACGGCGGCCGCAAAATGCGCCGCGATCATGACGACGACCATAGGCGTTAACGACAAGCAATACGCGGCGCTGCCCCAAGCAATCGCACGCTTTGGGGTAGCGCTTGCAACTCTAGATGTTGGAGAATTACTAATATTTTCGCGAACGAATAGATTGCTATTCTAGCCGGTGTACGTCTGCAATCTTGACGCGCTTGCTTAAATTGACGTGTCTGTGTAGAAGCGCCTGTTGAAATTTAGATGCAGCGAATATTTGCTGTAAACAAATGTAGGGTGCAGCGTTCGGTGCCGATTGACATCGTGCGACTGTAACTCTAGCGTCCGTGTAAATATCCGCCAATCAAGAAGCGGATGTGAGGTATAGGGAGGTGCGGTGACTGAACTGCTTAAGATTCAGGGCCTGAAGACGCAATTCTTCACGTCCGCGGGTACGGTGAAGGCCGTCGATGGCGTCACCTACGACGTAGAAGAAGGCGAGACCGTTGCGGTCGTTGGAGAGTCGGGTTGCGGGAAATCCGTTACCGCCCTTTCGATCATGCGGTTGGTCGCGGAACCTGCCGGTCGCGTCGTCGACGGAAATATCATGTTTCAGGGTACCGACCTGTTGCAGCTCCCTGAAGAGGAGATGCGCAAGGTCCGTGGCAACAATATTGCCATGGTTTTCCAGGAACCGATGACTTCGTTGAACCCGGTGCTCAGTATCGGGTTGCAGCTGACCGAGACGGTACAGCAACATCTTGGTGTCGATGATGCGACGGCGCGTGCGCGTGCTGTTGAATTGCTCGGCCTTGTAGGAATGTCCGATGCGGAAAGGCGCCTTGATCAGTATCCGCACCATTTGAGTGGTGGCATGCGTCAGCGCGTCATGATCGCTATGGCGCTAAGCTGCGAGCCAAAGCTGATTATCGCTGATGAGCCGACTACGGCGCTGGATGTCACAATTCAGGCGCAAATTCTTGAACTGATGAAGAATCTCACCCGCGATCTTGGCGTGGCGATGATCATCATTACGCACAATTTGGGTGTCGTTGCCCGGTATGCTGACCGCGTCAATGTGATGTATGCAGGCAAAATCATCGAGAGCGGTACTGCCGAGGATATTTATCATAATCCTAAGCATCCCTACACACTGGCATTGCTGAAGTCGGTGCCACGGCTCGATCAGCCGCGTGGCGCCAAGCTGGATCCTGTTGATGGGCAACCACCGGATCTTGCGAGGCTCGACGAGGGGTGTTCCTTCCGCCCGCGCTGCCGATATGCTGATGCCAAATGTGGGATGTCCTTTCCGCCGACGGAACACGTCGATGGCATTCACTATTCCGCTTGCTTTAAAAAAGATGAGTTAGACAGCCCAATGAAGGAGGCGTCATGAGCGCGGTGGCGGGTTCAACAGCAGCGCCGGGAGCTGCTGGTCAGATGGATTTCCTTCAAGTCAGTAATCTAAAAATGTACTTCCCGGTGACGGAAGGCATCCTCATTCAGCGTAAGGTCGCGGAGGTAAAGGCGGTCGACGATATTTCCTTTGCGATGCACAAGGGGGAGACGTTGGGTCTTGTTGGCGAGTCGGGTTGCGGCAAAACGACGACGGGCCGCTGTATCTTACAGCTGGAGAAAGTAACGTCCGGACAAATTCTTTACGATGGCAAAGATGTATCTAAGCTGAACAAGGCTGACCTAAGTCAATATCGCCAAAAAGTGCAGGTAATTTTTCAGGATCCGTTCAGTTCGTTGAACCCGCGTATGAAGATTGGCGAGATTTTAGCCGAACCAATGCGTGTGCACGGGATTATCCCTGACGCCCGTAAGCGCGATGAACGTGTCATGGAACTGCTCAATATTTGTGGGTTGAGTACGCGGTTTGCAGATCGGTACCCGCATGAAATGAGCGGTGGCCAGCGGCAACGCGTTGGTATTGCGCGGGCGCTTTCGGTGAATCCAGAATTCATTGTCTGTGATGAAGCCGTTTCGGCGCTTGATGTGTCGATTCAAGCGCAGGTTATTAATTTGCTCGAAGATTTGCGCGATGAGTTTGGGCTCACTTATCTCTTCATCTCGCACGATCTCAGTGTCGTCCGGCATATCTGCCACCGCGTTGCGGTCATGTATCTTGGTAATATGGTCGAGTTGGCGAGTTGCGATGAACTCTTCGACAATCCCATCCACCCTTATACCAGGGCGCTCCTCGATGCTGTCCCAATCCCGGATCCGACGGTCGAAGCGGCGCGCCAACACAAAATTGTTACCGGCGAAATTCCGAGTCCGATGAATCCGCCGCCCGGCTGCGTATTTCATCCGCGGTGCGAATTGGCCGTCGATAGCTGTAAACAGGCGGCTCCAGAGTTTCGGGAAATTAAGCCGGGCCATTGGGTTGCCTGTACGGAGGTTTGACTACATTCGGTAATCAGGGCAACATGAAAGTCGCCGCTGGGAGGCGAAAGAGGTGCGCTTACTGAGATAGGTTCAGCAATAGCATCCGACGAAAGACTGGTCATTGAGTAGGCGCTCAGCCCACTCAACAACAGGGAAGGAGAAGCGAACATGAAACCAAGTACTAAATTAGCGATCGCGTTAGGGGCAGGCGCAGCCTTTGCTCTCGGTGCGGTGGCGACGGCTTCGGCAGCGCCGAAGCGGGGCGGTATGTTGAACATCGTGGTCGGCAGTAAGATCCCGTCTTATGACGGACACCGTGAGACGACGTTCGGCATGATCCATCCGATCCGGCCGTTCTATAGCCTGCTGATCCGGGTGAATCCGGATAATCCGCAGTCTACAAGCGATTTCACGTGCGATTTGTGCGAAAGCTTTACGAAGTCTTCGGATGGTAAAACCTATACCTTCAAGATCCGCGAAAATGTAAAATTTCACGACGGTACGCCGCTGACATCGCAAGATATCAAAGCGACGATGCACAAGCTGATTTTCCCACCGAAGGGTATCGCCAGTTCGCGAAAAGCGTTCTACGGCATGGTGGAATCGGTTGAAGCGACGGGTAAATACGAAGTCACCTTCAAGCTTAAGTACGCCACAGGTGGGTTCATCCCTGCACTCGCGACTCCGTTCAACTTCGTTTATTCGAAGAAGGACCTCGATACGCACGGTTACAAGTGGCACATGAAGAACATCAACGGCACGGGCGCCTTTACGTTCGTTCAGCATCAGCCAGGTGCGTTCGTTGAAGGCAAGCGTTATGCCAACTATCACCTCAAGGGCGAAGACGGCAAAAACAAGCCTTACCTTGACGGCTACAAGGCCATTTCGGCACCGAAGATGGCGATCCGCCTACAGGCGATTCGTGGTGACCGGGCGCAGATCGAATTCCGTGCTTTCCCGCCGAAAGCCCGCGATGATCTGAAGAAAGCTTTGGGCGACAAGATCACGGTCCAGGAAAGTGATTGGAACTGCGTCATGGGCTTCAGCAGCAATCAGAAGCTGAAGAAGTTCCAGGACGTTCGGACCCGTCAGGCTCTGTCTATGGGCTTGGACCGTTGGGGTGGTTCGAAATACCTCTCCAAGATCGCGATCGTGAAGACGGTTGGTGGTACGGTGTTCCCGAACCATAAACTTGCGGCCAAAAAAGAAGAGCTCATGCAGCTCAGGGGCTACAGCACTGATTTGGCGGCAAGCCAAGCAGAAGCTAAAAAGCTGCTCGCGGCAGCCGGCATGTCCGGTGCAAGCGTTGAGTTGCTGAACCGCGCGGTTGATCAGCCTTACAAGGTTGTCGGCACATGGATGCTCGGTCAGTGGAAGAAACTTGGCCTGAAGACGACCCAGATCGTTCTTCCGACAGGTCCTTGGTATGCCAAGTTCCGCAAGAAGAAAGATCAGGAAACGATGATCGACTTCAACTGTCAGGGCGTTGTCAATCCGCTGATTGATGCCTCCAAATGGCTGTCGAACGACATCGCGAGTAACAATTACGCGAACTATCAGGATCGTCAGCTCGACAAATGGTATGACCAAATGAACCGTACCGGTGACGAAGCTGAAGCGTATTCGATCATGCGTAAGTATGAAAAACGCATATTGCACGAGAAAGCACACTATGCTGTCTCGTTCTGGTGGTACAAGATCAACCCGTACCGGTCCTATGTGAAGGGCTGGAACATTGCTCCTAGCCACTATCTGAACCAAAGCCTTGATCAGGTTTGGTTGGACAAATAAGTCCGATCCGGTTGTATCAACAGGTGACTGCCCGCTGTACGTAGCCGTGCAGCGGGCAGCGCACCGCTAGCAAGATGCGAACCAAAAAAATATGTTTAAATATACAATTAAACGCGTCCTTCTCATGGTGCCGACATTGTTTGGCGCTGCGTGCCTTGTATTTTTCCTTCTACGTCTCATTCCTGGAGACGTGTGTGAGCTCCGCATGGCGGGCGAAGGCGGATACGTCGATGAGCAAGCGATCAAGGACTGCCAGCATGACCTCGGCATGGATCGGCCGAAATTTGTCCAGTTCGTTGATTTTATTACAGGATTTATGGTTTTTGATCTTGGAGAGTCCATGTGGACCGGCAAGGCGATCACGCATGAACTTGGTCTGAGATTTCAGCTATCTCTTCAGATTGCGATAATGGCAACACTCGTAGCCGTCGTTATCGCGATACCATTGGGCACGATATCAGCAATTCGACAGGATACATGGCTCGATTATGCCGTGCGCACGTTCAGTATCGCGGGCATTGCCATTCCGTCATTCTGGCTTGGTATCATGATTATTCTGGGATTGTTGATTTCCACCCAGGCTTGGTTTGGTGAACCTTGGATGCCACCAATTGAGTATGTATCTCCCTTAGAAGATCCGGTTGCAAATTTGGTTCAGTTAATTTGGCCTGCGGTTGCGACGGGTTATCGATATTCGGCCGTTGCGACCCGTATGACACGATCGGCATTATTGGAAGTACTGCGTGAAGATTACGTCCGGACCGCCAAGGCGAAAGGGTTGATCGAGCGGATCATCATAAATCGTCATGCGCTAAAGAACTCGATGCTGCCGGTGGTTACCGTGATCGGTATTGAATTCGCCTTCCTTATGGGTGGCTTGGTCGTGACCGAGCAGGTGTTTAACCTGAACGGTGTCGGCAAACTGTTCGTGGAATCGGTGCAAAATCACGATTACACAATGACACAAGCCTTGGTCATGCTTGTCGCTCTCGTCTTTGTAGTAACAAACTTCGTTGTCGATCTCTTTTACGCTATGCTGGATCCCAGGATTCGGTACAGCTAGGAGTATTTGGAATGGCTGCTACAGACGTTACCTCAGTTTCTGAAATTGACGAGCTACGATCTCAGAAGAACATATTCCAAAAATTTGCGGAGTTGTTCCGAAAACAACCGCTTGGCGCTGTTGGCTTTGCGGTGGTCATTGCCATGATCATTATGGCGATATTCGCTAACATTATATCGCCGTACGATCCCGAACTGAATGACTTCGCGGCAATGTTGGTAGCGCCCGGTGCGGATTATTGGCTTGGAACAGACCAGTTCGGTCGAGACATATTGAGCAGACTGGTTTATGGCGCAAGAACGGCGCTGTTCGTCGGTTTTGCGGCGTCATTTGTCGGTGCTAGTTGTGGCCTGGTTCTGGGTGTGATGAGCGCCTACTTTGGCGGCACGTTTGACCTGATCTTCCAGCGGGTTATGGACGTTTTCATGTCCTTCCCGCTGATCATTATGGCGCTGGCCATCGTTTCGATCTTTGGTCCGAGCACGCAAAACGTGATCATCGCGATCACTATTCCGTTTATTCCACGTTGTGCGCGGGTCGTGCGTTCCAATGCCTTGGCCATTCGGGAAATACCCTATGTCGACGCGGCCCGGGCACTTGGATTTGGGCATGCTCGCATCATTCTGCGGCATATGGCACCGAACGTCATGGCGCCGTTTCTGATCATGCTGACGTCATTTGTTGGACAAGCTATTTTGACGGAAGCGTCGCTTTCGTATCTCGGACTTGGCGTCCAGGAACCGACACCAGCGTGGGGCTTAATGCTTCAAGGTGGTGCGGAAGAGTATATCGAGAGTGAACCTTGGATCGCGATCTTCCCGGGTGTCGCCATCTCAATGGCGGTATTTGGGTTTAACTTGTTCGGTGATTCTGTCCGTGATGTTCTCGATCCAAGGCTACGGACGCAATAAGCCTAATTTGATAATGATGAATTTGCCCTAAAACGGGCCGCCGGATCATCGAGGGTGACCCGGCGGCCCAGGCTGCTTTTAGGCCGATAACACGCCTGGAAAAGAGGAAGAAAACAGACAAATGAGTGCCGCCGAAGTTACTGACGGTCTTTCGTTGAAGCAGGCGATCGATACAAGGTCGCCTATTCAAAAACTCGCTGGCCTTGCGCGCCGCCAACCACTGGGTGCCGTGGGTGCGGTACTCGTGTTGGGTATGATTATTCTCGCGGTCATGGCCGATGTTATTTCTCCCTTCGACCCAACCGATAATAACTTTCAAGATATGCTGATTGGCCCTAGCGCTGAATATTGGCTGGGCACGGATCAGTTTGGCCGAGATATCCTGACCCGAATTATTTATGGCGCACGCACGGCGTTGTTCGTCGGTCTCGTTAGCGCATTTCTCGGGGCAACGACCGGCCTCGTATTGGGCGTATCTAGTGCCTATTTTGGCGGCACCTTCGATCTTCTTTTTATGCGTTTCGTCGATGTGTTCATGGCGTTCCCCGTGATCATTATGGCATTGGCGATCGTTTCGATTTTTGGGAATGCGATGCATTTCGTGATTCTTGCGATTACCCTACCGATTATTCCGGATTGCGCCCGGATCGTGCGATCGAACGCTTTGCAAATACGGGAAATACCCTATGTCGATGCGGCACGGGCGCTTGGTTTTAGCCATGCCCGAATTATTCTTCGGCATATGCTCCCAAACGTTATGGCGCCCTATCTGATCATCTTTACGAGTGCCATCGGCGGTGCGATCCTTCTGGAGGCATCGTTGTCCTATCTCGGTATGGGGGTCCAGGAACCAACACCAGCATGGGGATTAATGTTGCAGGGCGGCGCTGAGGAATACGTTGAAAGCGCTTTTTGGGTCGCATTTTTTCCTGGATTCGCGATCGCCTTAGCAGTGTTCGGCTTCAATATGTTTGGCGATGCCGTACGCGACGTACTCGACCCCCGGTTAAGGCAACAATAACGCCTAAAAGAGCGGCGGCGGGAACGCCACGTCCTTCGTAAGCGTCCGGCCTGACCGCTCTGCCGTGCAGAAGAAGTGAGGTTTAGTGTCCACTTGTTTAGGTGGACACTAACGGGGATCAGGATGTGGCGAAGCGGGGCAAGCGTCGGCGCTGGAGTGCAGACGAGAAGCGGATGATTTGCGCACAGACGCGGTTTGCGGGCGTTTCGGTTTCACAGGTTGCACGGCGCTACAATGTGAACGCCAATCAGGTTTTCAACTGGCTGAAAGATCCCCGGTTTGCGGGAAGTGACACGGTCGATGACGCCGCCTGTTTCCTGCCGGTTGAGATTGCGCGTCACGTCGAGCACGAAGCCGAGCGCCCTGTTGGTGACGAAGGCAAGATCGAGGTCACGCTTGCCGGAGGTCATCGCTTGAGCATTAGCGGCCCTTACGATCCCGAAGCGCTCGTACGTCTGCTCCGGTGCTTGTCGGGATGATCCCGGTTCCCACGAACACGAAGGTTTGGCTTGCGGCCGGCGTGACGGACATGCGTAAGGGGTTCAATGGGCTGTCAGCGCAAACAGAGAAGGTTCTAAAGGCGGCGCCGTATTGCGGTCATCTGTTCGTCTTCCGGGGTCGCCGTGGCGATCTGATCAAGGTGATCTGGTGGGACGGGCAAGGGGCATGTCTGTTCTCGAAGCGTCTGGAGAAGGGACGGTTTGTCTGGCCGTCTGCGAAAGCGGGCAAGGTTGCGCTGACCCCGGTTCAATTGGCGATGCTGCTGGAAGGGATTGATTGGCGCATACCACAACGAACGTGGCGTCCCCTGACGGCTGGGTAAAGTCGTTTCACAGCAAAGGGTTGTCAATTTCCGGGGATTCCCATGCGGGGTGGCGGCTGATAGATTGCCGGCATGCTCGACGACGCTGAGAACCTCCCGAATGAACCTGCCGCATTAAAAGGTCTGGTGGCATCGCTGGCGTCGGAAGTGAAGTCACAGGCGGTGTTGATCGAGAAGCTCCAACACCAATTGGCCGGGATGCGCCAGCATCGCTTCGGGTCGCGCTCGGAGGCTCTGGATCAACTGGCGTTGACGCTGGAAGACGAAGAGATTGCGGCGTCCGCGCAGGAGCCCGCGTCAGACGATGCAAATGCAGATCAATCTGCAGCGCCAAAAGACAAGCCCAAACGTAAACCGCTGCCCGGTCATCTCCCACGCAACGAGACAACACTGTCGCCGGGCGATGCCTGTGGGGAATGCGGCGGTGCGCTCAAAACGCTTGGCGACGATGTCACCGAGGAACTGGAATATGTCCCCGGACGTTTTGTCGTGAACCGGATTGTTCGCCCGCGCATGGCCTGCACCTGCTGTGAGACGTTCCATCAGGCAGCCCTGCCGTCGCGGCCGATTGAGCACGGGCGGCCCGGTCCTGGCCTACTGGCCCATGTGCTGGTCAACAAGTACGCCGATCATTCGCCTTTGTACCGGCAAAGTCAGATATTCCAGCGCGAGGGGATCGATCTGGACCGCTCCACCCTGGCCGATTGGGTTGGCAAATCCACGGCTCTGTTGGAACCTTTGGCGGACGCCGTCGCGCGCCATGTTTTAAAGGGACAGGCCCTCTTCGCCGATGATACGCCGGTAAAAATGCTGACCCCAGGCTCCGGTAAAACCAGGACCGCGCGGCTTTGGGCCTATGTCCGCGATGAACGACCCTGGGCCGGAGAGGCGCATCCTGCCGCATGGTATCAGTTCTCGTCCGACAGGAAGGGCGTTCGCCCGCGCGAACATCTAGCGGACTTCACGGGCTTCATGCATGCCGATGGCTATGCGGGGTTCAATGACCTGTACCGCACGGGCAAGGTGACGGAAGTGGCCTGCATGGCCCATATCCGACGCAAGTTCGTCGATATCCACAAAGCTCAGGGATCGGCGATTGCCGAGGAAGCCATAAAACGTATCGCCACACTCTATGGCGTCGAGAAGGAGGTTCGGGGCCAATCGCCGGATCAACGGGTGAAGATCAGGCAGCGCCAATCAAAACCAATCTTCGACGACCTGGAATCATGGCTGCATGCCCAATTGACCCGGATATCCGGCAAATCACCCTTAGCCGGTGCTATTCGCTACGCCCTGACCCGCATGAAGAAGCTGCGACCATATCTAGATCACGGCTTTCTTGAACTCGACAACAATACCGCAGAGCGATCCATGCGGCCCATCGCCCTGGGGCGGAAGAATTATCTCTTCATGGGGTCCGAGGCCGGCGGCAAATCAGCCGCCATCGCCTATACGCTGATCGAGACAGCAAAACTCAATGGCGTCGATCCGCAGGCCTGGCTAACCGACACGCTAGCCTGTATCGCCGACCATAAAATCAATCGGATCGACGAACTGCTCCCCTGGCGTTACGCTCAAACCTGAGCGTAACAGTCCAACGTCATCATAGGCAGGGCTGCTTTACCGGACGCTCACCGTCCTTCTACGTTTTTTATCTACATTACAACCTGTTAGCGGTTGCCGCAGCGGTGCCCATTCGCCTGCTCAATGACATGTTGTGAATTTGTTAATAATAAAAAGTTTGTATTTTAGGTAAATTAAAATAAAAATAATGAATTACTTTTATATAATTATGTAAATAAATATCCATTATTAAAATAAACAAATATTATTTGACAGTATTGGTGATTTTATTATTGTTTGGCTGAATTTGTTGGCCGTAGGTACTCAGTCTGTATTTCCGGGGTGGTCATACTGGAATGCTCGGCGGGCAACCGCTGGCTTGATCGAAGGAGTAGGTGCGATGTTGGTAATGGCGATGGCATCTCGCAAGGGCGGGTCTGGCAAGACCACCCTCGCGGGACATTTGGCGGTTCAGGCCGAGCGCGCCGGCGCAGGACCGATCGCGCTCGTGGATACGGACCCTCAGGGAAGTCTGTCGGACTGGTGGAATGAGCGCGAAGCAGAAACCCCGGTTTTTGCGCGTACCATTATCTCCCAGCTGCCGCAGGATATCGAACGGATGCAGCGTTTGGGCATCAAACTGCTCATCGTCGATACCCCTCCGGCAATTACACTTACGATCGCCCATGTCATCAAGCAGGCCGACCTCGTCGTTATTCCGACTCGTCCTAGTCCGCATGACCTGCGTGCAGCGGGCGCGACAATCGAGCTTGTCGAGCGGATGGGTAAGTCGATGGTCTTTGTCATCAATGGCGCGACACCGCGGGCCCGCATCACCTCCGAGGCCGCGATCGCACTTTCTCAGCATGGTACCCTGGCGCCTTCGATTATTCATCAGCGGACGGACTTCGCCGGCAGCATGATCGATGGCCGGACTGTGATGGAGTTGCCGCGGAAGTCCCGTTCCGCCGAGGAAATCGAGCGGCTATGGGAATATTTGGATAATCGGCTTGGCCGCGATGATGCGGTGTCGAATGTCGTGGAGGCGCAACGCTTGCCGCCGCCCGACCCCGCATACGGTATTCGTTCAGTTGTTGGAGAGGTTTTAACATGAGTTCCAATCAGTCTTCCGCTGCACTGACCGGTGCCTTGCTTGCCAATAAGGGGGCAGCTGCGCCAAGCGATGCCGTTTCCGCACTGCTCGAAGAGTTTCCCAAACCCAAGCCGTCAAAAAGCAACGGTCCGTTCAGTGCTAAGAGGCAAAAGCCTTCGGTTGTTCGCGCAATCGACCGGACCGTGGTGGGCGCCTCATGTCCTGTAGCCTGCAGTGACGGTATTGCTGAGCCCGGGCAGAGGGCGAAGCTTTCGCTGCGGCTGGATCAAAATCGCCATCTGCGGCTGAAACTGGCGGCGGCGCATCTTCGGCGCAGCAGTCAAACAATCATGCTGGAAGCGCTCGACGCATACCTCGTGAAAGTCGCGCCGTCGATTGGTATCGAATGCGCGTGCCTGAACAACGACGGCTAGCAATGCGCACCGAGGATTGGCCTGAATTCGAACCACCGGATGCGCCGGGATTCGCGTCGCTGACCAAGGTGTCCGTTCGACGGCCTTCAGCTGCTCGTGGGAAGAAAAGCGACATTACCGATACGCTTGCTTCGATGCGGGCAGCGCCGGAATTCTTAAACGCAAGCGTGCCGCCGCCACGTCAGGAAATGCGTGATGTCACACCAACCTTGAGCACGGATATCGTCTCGTTTTGGAATGATCTGCGCTCGTCTCAGGCGTTGCCGTCGCGGGACAATTTGCGGGCCTCGGATATCGCCGCGCGGTGGCCTAACGTGGTTCTCTTCCGCTGCGAACAGCCGGGCGATATCCGGCCCGACACCACGTTCGCTACTGCGCTTCGCGCGCATCGTACGGGCGAAGGCACAATTGCCCGAGGCGTTGAGATCACGGCAATGCTCTCCCAATGGATATTGTCGGTGGCTCGTAATTCAGCGGAGCGCGGTGAACCGATACGGGATACATCGCGTTTCGATACGCCTCACGGTCCGATTTCATATGAGCTCGCGGCGGTCCCGTTCGGTGCCGGGACGGTTGATCACGTCCTGTGCAATATCGATCGGGCGCCGTCGGCTACATAAACAAGCGCTCGTTCTTCATATCTTTGTAGAGTTCGGCAACAAATTCGCCGTAGCCATTGTACAGCCGGGTCGGAACCCTGCCATCGATGCCGAGAACGCGCTCCGTGGCCTGACTCCATCTCGGATGCGAAACTTCCGGATTGACGTTTGCCCAGAACCCATACTCGCGGCCTTGTATGCGCTCCCAGAAACCGACGGGGCGTTTGTCCGTAAAGGTGAAACGGACGAGGCCTTTCGACGATTTGAACCCGTACTTCCATGGTAGCGTGAGGCGAAGCGGGGCGCCGTTCTGCTTGGGAAGCGGCTTGCCGTACGCGCCTGTCGCGATGAAGGCCATTTCGTTCGCCGCCTCCGCCAGGGTGACGCCTTCGACATAGGGCCATGGATACCAGGAGGATTTCTGGCCTGGTGCCACTTCGGGATTGTTAAAGCTGGTCATTTCCAGATACTTCGCGTCTGACTTTGGCTGCGCGAAGTCGACTAGCGCCTTCAGCGCGAAGCCGCTCCAGGGTACATCCATCGACCACGCTTCGACACAGCGGTGCCGATAAAGCCGTTCCTCGAGCGGCATCTGTTTCAACAGGTCGTCGACTCCGATTTCGATCGGCTTGTCGACAAGACCGTCGATTGCGACCATCCAGGGCCGCAGCGGGATGGCCTGCGATTCGGCGACAACGGATTTGGAAGACCCGAATTCGTAGTAGTTGTTGTAACTCGTTGCTAGTTTCTCCGACGTGATCGGGCGATCTAGCGTGTAGGTCGCATTTCTGTCGACCGGGTAGAGCGGTGCGGAAGGGTCTGGCTCGGGCGGCTGCGCGGCCACCTTGGGCGCGTCGTCGCATGCTGCAAGCAAAAGCGATGAGGACGCCAGGATCGGTCCTGCGGCAAGAGATTTCATCAAGGCACGCCGATTGCGGAATACCGCCTCCGGTGTCGCGTGCTCGACCGGTCGTTCCCAGCCGCGCGGGATTTTTATGAGCATGGATTGTCTCCCCCTTATCCGCTCGGCACCGTCGATGGTGCCGTTTAATTCACGTAGCGACGCATGATCCCGGCCATCTGCTCGTCACCGAGAACGGGTGGAATGATAGTGGCCAGCTTCCCATCAGGACGCATCAGATAGATGTAAGAGCCATGCGCGAAAATTGGTTTGCCGTCCGGCGTTTGCGACACCTGTTTGGACTCGACCTGATAGGCTTTCGCCGCGGCTTTCAGCTGAGCGGCCGTTCCCGTTAGGCCGATAAGACGGGGATGGATCTTAGTAACTTCGCTGCTCATGTTCTGTGGCGTGTCGTGTTCGGAGTCGACACTGATCAAGAGCGGCTGAATCTTATCGCCGGCCGGCCCCAGCGCATCGACCGCAACCGTCATCCGCCGCAGCCCAACTGGACAAATCGACAGGCAATTGGCGTAGCCGAAGAAGACCAGCATGAATTTGCCGCGGAAATCCTGGTCCGTGCGCTGCTTGCCCGTGTGATCGACCAGGGTGAATGGTCCCCCGACTTCAAAGGGAAGGGGGGGCGATGCCTTTGCCGGGATGACCGAGGACTTCGCCGCCTGATGCTTCTTGCCGTCATGGGCAATTGCCTGACCTGATAACAGCAACGCCACCGCAGTCGCGAGAACAAGTAGCCTGGGCATGATCGAATGCATCCCTACTGCTTGGACAGGTATTCTTTGTCGGTCTTAAGACCCAAGCCGAGCTTTCCGTCCTTCGCGATAAGCGCGTTGACGCGCGGGTCGTTCTCGAACCAGCGCTCGGCTTTCGGGCTGTCGGCAGAGACTCCGTTCTTCTTCGCCCATTTTGGCAGGAAGCGGTTCGCGCGCTGCCATTTGCCGTCCGGTGCTTCCTTCACGAACTGCAGGGCGAAAATGGTATAGCCTCTATTGGTGGTGAACAGACCATCGGCAATAACCTGCTTGCCGCAAAATTCGATCAATTCATCAGCGACGCCTGCGAAAATGACGTTGTTCTTGACCGGCAGAACCAGTTTTCCTGAGCCGTCGAGCAGGCCAAGCTGACGCTTGCCGCCGCCGCAGGCCTTCGGGCAATCGCCACTCAGTTCGCAAAGAACGTCGACGACCTTCGCTTCGAACCGTGCGGTTTTTTCCTCGGGCAGTCCCCACTCTTCCGCGGCGTGCGCCGCGCCGGACAGGAAGACCATACCAAATACCATCAAGGCGATATGCAGATTGCGTTTCATGGCGTCACTTCCCGAACGGCTGAATGCCGTAATCTTCGTGGGTCAGTTTTACGATACCGGAGTCGTCGATGACCTTGTTGACCACGAGATACTTGATCCCGTCGCGGTCATATAGGGAGCCATCGACGGTGACGCGATGGCTTTGAATGCGCAGAATAGCCGGATTGGCCACGCTGGTGTCATCCTGGCCCAGCTTCAGGACCATGTAGACTTGGCCGTCGTCGCCTAGGATACCGACGGGAACCCCACCGGCTGCGCACCACAATGCGCACTGATGGTGCGCGGTTCCTTCCGCGTACATGATTTCGGTGATGTAGCACCAGCTGTCGATGACCTCGCCGGTGATTTTTACGCGTTCCGCTGTTGCGGCCACTGCCGGGGCCGCCATCGCCGCACTAAGCAGCGCGGCGATGGCAAATAAGGCGCCTTTTTGCACGATATCGCTCTCCTGTTTGCTTCCTCGTGGTCGAAGGCCCCTACATATGAGCCCGGTTTTAAGGCTTAGTTACTTTTTTGCGGCGCAGGGGTTGCAGCCCTTCTTCGCGGCGCAGGGGTTGCAGCCACGCTTCGCAGCGCAGGGATTGCAGCCCTTCTTCGCGGCGCAGGGGTTGCAGCCCTTCTTCGCGGCGCAAGGATTGCAGCCACGCTTTGCTTTGCAGGGGTTACAGCTCGCGAGCTGTACAGGCGTATCGCCCGCCGTCGCGGCGGCGGCCGGCAATGCGGTGGCGCCAGCCAACATGGCAGCCGCACCAAGCGCGGCAATGGATTGCTTCAAGGGGAACTTTTTCTGCGTCGACATTTAGCCTCTCCTTAACTCTGCTGGACCGGTCACTATACCGGCCGATTGCGATCATGAGCCCGCCGGAAACCGAATGTCGCAGCGGCCATCGCATAGAAGATGGCAAGTTGATGTAAGGCGTGAATAAAGAAGTCTTAAAGATTTTGTAAAGATAGGTCACGGCTTCGTGAGCATGAGGTGGGCCGCCGATTCATAGCCGGAAACCTTGTTGATATTGCTACACTGTCACCGTCGCCCATTTGGGCAAGGGAGAACAAATTGTCCGAGACCGCGTTTTTATGGAACGAGCATTGTTTTTGGCATTCGGGCGGCAATTATGCGTCGGTTGCGCCGCTGGGCGGGCTGGTTCAACCTTTGGCTGCCGGAGGGTTGCCTGAGAGCCCGGAGACCAAGCGGCGCCTGAAAAGCCTGATGGACGTTACAGGTTTGATCGGCGAGCTCGATTGCCCCTCGGTACTATCGGCATCCGAGGAAGATCTCCGTCGCATTCACCCAGCCGACTATCTCGATACGTTTAGACGGATGAGTGCGTCTGGCGGTGGTGAGCTTGGGGAACGTACACCCTTTGGGCCGGATAGTTTCGATATAGCGGCATTGTCGGCCGGACTGGTCAAGGGAGCGCTATTCCATGTGCTTGGTGGGGAGGCCCGTAATGCCTACGCGCTTAGCCGTCCGCCCGGACATCATTGTTTGCCGGACACGCCGATGGGATTCTGTTTGCTGGCCAACATCGCAATTGCGATCGAAGCCGCCATTGCTAACAAGATGGCAACGCGCTTCGCCGTGGTCGATTGGGACGTCCATCACGGCAACGGCACGGAATCGATTTTTATCGATCGTGACGATGTGCTGACAATTTCCCTTCACCAGGAGAACAACTATCCGAGGAATACTGGAACTGTGGAAACGCGCGGTATCGGCGCGGGCGAGGGGTTCAACATAAACATCCCGCTGATGCCCGGCGGTGGCCATGATTCCTATCTGTATGCTTTCGAACGGATCGTGACGCCCGCGCTGCAAACGTTCTCGCCGGACGTCATTATCGTCGCGTGCGGCTTTGATGCCTCTGGATTGGATCCGCTGTCCCGCATGCTGGCCTCTGCCGAAACCTATCGGGCGATGACGGCAGAGATCATGACCCTGGCGGATGCGCGTTGTGACGGGCGGGTGATTATGGCGCATGAGGGCGGGTATTCGGAAGTTCATGTGCCGTTCTGCGGCCACGCCACGATCCAAACGCTCGCTGGCTCAGCGATTGGGGCGCCGGATCCGTTCGATGAGCGCATCCGCGCCAATCAGCCCAATGCCCGGTTCCAGGCGCTACAGCGTGAACTGATCGATGAGTTTGCTGAGTTCTTTGGATTTGCTTAGGCGGGCAAGGTTATCCAGAACCGAACTTCGTCGCCTTCTGGCGCTACACCGACACTGCCGCCATGCGCTTCCACGAGTTGCTTGACGATGGATAGGCCGATGCCAGCACCGCCGGTTTCCCGGGAACGGGATTTTTCGATGCGGTGAAAGCGTTCGAACACGAGTTGTGCATCTGCCGCCGTGATGCCGGCACCTGTGTTGATGAAATCGATGCGCACCGCGGCCTGTGTGCGGCTCGCTGCTATGCGAAACGCGCCACGCTCCGGCGTATACTGCCAGGCGTTCTGGATCAGGTTGCGGATGACTTGCAACAGTTTGTCCGGGTCGCCTTCGACTTGTTCCGCATCTGGTTCGAATGTCACGCTGACATTTATGCTACGTGCGTCAAACTCATGGCGGTTGAGTGCCAGAGCGCGTTCGACAAAGTCACGAAGATCGACTTTTTCTCGCCGAAGATAGGCGCGCGCGGCATCGGCACTGGTCAACTGGTTTAAATCCTCGACCAGCCGAACAAGGCGCATAATTTCGTCCTGAAGGATATCGTAGGTCTCGTTAGACGGCGTGACGACGCCATCGGCGAGCGCCTCGAGATAGCCGCGGATGTTGGTTAATGGAGTGCGCAACTCGTGGGCGAAGTCCGCGACCATGGTGCGGCGCAACCCCTCCAGATGCTCCAGACTATCTGCCATTTGATTGAATGCGCTGGCAAGGTCGCCGACCTCATCCGCAGATTCGGTCGTTGTCCGGGCGCTGTAGTCCCCGGCCGCCAACCGGCGGGTAACCTCGCCGATTTCCGACAGAGGACGCAGCACTTTGCGCGTGAGGATCACGCTCAACAAGGCGGCGATCGCGATCGCGACGATAGTTGCCTGTATGAAATAGCGGTGGATCGCATCGAGAAACATCTGATGCGTTTCCGACGGCGATATCTTATAGCGCTCCATAAGGTCGGTGAAATAGTCAGCCGCTAGAACATCGATGGCAAGCCAGAGGACCGCGATAACGATGCCGATGATCGGCAGGTTAATCGCCAGCAGTTTCCAGAGTAGCCGTTGCTTCATGGGGCGATATCGCTATCGGCGAACCGGTAACCGATGCCATGCACCGTTTCGATATAGCGGGGTCGCGACGATTCCGTTTCGATCTTGCGCCGCAGTTTGCCGATATGGACGTCGACGACGCGATCGACGACGGATTCGCCGCCGGCATAGAGACGGTTCAACAAATCGGCGCGCGTATAGACACGGCCCGGAGACGTCATAAGCGCTTCCAACAGTGTAAATTCGGAAGGCGTTAATGCAACAAGGGTACCGTCGACGGTGACCCGGCGTTTTTCCACGTCGACCATGAGGCCGTTATGCTCCATGACGGACGTCGGATTCGCCGCTGCTGGTCCGGCGCGGCGCAGGATCGCCTTGACCCGCTCGACCAGTTCCCTTGGACTGAATGGTTTCACGACATAATCGTCCGCCCCGATTGACAAGCCGACAACGCGGTCCATTTCTTCCGCGCGGGCGGTCAGGATCAAGATCGGAATCTCGGAAACTTTGCGGAGCGCTCGGCACACTTCCCACCCATCCATGCCCGGTAACATGACGTCAAGAATGACGAAACGCGGTTTGTGTGACTGCGCCATCGCCAGCCCTTCAGCACCATCATGGGCGACAAGCGATTCATAACCCGCGCGTTCCAGATAACGCCGGACCAGATCCGCGATATTGCGGTCATCCTCGATGATCAAGATGGGTGCGCTGGTATCCATTGCCGGTCGTCCGCTCCCGAGTTCTTAGGCAAAAACAGCCGTGGCGCGGGCGGAGTAGCTTCCCCCAGGCGTCGTCGACCAAAGGGAGCAACCGTCCTCCGTCGGTTTGCCGGCAACCGTGAAGGGCGCGTTGTCGAACAAGGGCGCACGGGCCTGAAAATCGAACCGCCGGAATTCGCGTCCCGGGTTGTTGTCGATCGCCAATTCTGCCAACAGCGTCGCAATAAGCGGGCCGTGCACGACCAGGGCCGGATATCCTTCGACTTCGGTGACATATTTTCGGTCGTAGTGAATTCGATGGCCATTGAAGGTGACGGCGGAGTAACGGAACAGCATAACAGGGTTGGGAGTGATTTCTCTCCGCCACGCGTGGTCCGTGGGCGCCATGGCCGTTTTTCCGCTGCCGCCAGTGCTGTCACTGCTGTCCGCCGGCGGATTGCCGCGATAGACGTAGTCGTGATCTTCTTCCAGGGCCAGCCCGTTTTCTCCGCTGAACTCGTGATGAACGGTGCAGATGACCAAAGTGCCGGTACGGCCTTCCTTGATCTGTACATTGGCGATGCGTGCTTCTCGCTGCATCATTTCACCGAGGATAAGGGGCTTGTGATAGGTCGCCCGAAAGCCACCGAACATCCGGCGCGGCAGCGGGACCGGTGGCATGAAACCACCGCGCGCGGGATGGCCATCGGCACCGATTTTGGAAGCAGGCACGCGCGGCATGAAGTAGCACCAATGCCCCATGGGGCCGACAGGATCGCCTTCCTCGGGAACCTCCGGCTTGTCTAGCAGTGCCGCCAGGCCGTGTATCCGGCCCACGCTTGCGCGTTCCTCTGCGACTTCCGTCTTGCCGATCCATTCCTTGAGCGCTTCCAGATTGTCGGCCATCTATTTTCTCCCATCGTCGCTCATATGCTGCGCGATCCTTTAACATGCAACCCGGCATCCCGAAAGCGCTTGTCCCTAGGGAAGACGCGACGCACACTTGCCGAAAAGCCGTTCAAAGGAAGCACTGAAATGAACATTTCGTCCGCCGACTCGGTACCATCCATTAGAGAAGCCGACGCGACGGGAGAGGTCGCGGCCCTCTATAGCGACATCCGCGCAACCCTCGGCGTGCCGGTGGTGAATTTAATCTGGCGGCATCTCGCCGTTTTCCCAGGTGGCCTCCAATGGGCATGGGAATCGTTGAAACCGCTTTATGGCAGCGGCGCCATTATGGCCGAAGCCTCGGCGCTTCGCGATGGATTGGAGATTCCGGCATTGCCCGGATTGACGACATCATCGCTGGCGGCGCTCGGCCTCGGTAGCAGCGATGTTGTTCGGATTTCGATGATCCTCAGCGCATATGAGCGAAGCAATGCGATGAATATGATAGCTCTCGCCGCGCTTTTGGCGCGTCTCGAGGGGACGGAGACGCAGCAGGACTCCACCGCACGGAGCTCAGCAAGCGAGGCTGTCGTCAAAGGAGAGATGCCGCCGCTTCTGGCCTTGGATGAGATGGAACCGCATGTCCGTGCTCTTGTCGAAGCGCTGAACGCTGTCGGCGGGCGTACGGAGATTCTTGCCAGCATGTATCGTCATCTCGCGAACTGGCCACCCTATTTGAGCGTTGTCTCTGCCTTGATTACGCCATTTGCAGCCGATGGGCGGTTGGAGCCATTGATCCTCGGGGTGATTGCGGAAGGCCGCCGCCGCGCGGCAGCCCTGTCCGGCAGCCTTGCGGAGCCGGAGCGACAGCCTTCAGGGGAGGGGGGCGAAGCGCTTCGCGCCGCGCTGGCGCAATTCATCGATGGCCCGATCGGCAAAATGATCGCTGTCGTGCCGCTGATAAAACGCGCGATGCCGGCTGCCTAATCGGCGTCGATGACAATCAACAGGTCTTTCGCTTCAACCCGTGCCCCGGCAGACGTGACGATTTCGGCGACCGTTCCGCCGGTGTCCGCATAGAGCGTCGATTCCATTTTCATCGCTTCGATGGTCAGGAGCTGATCGCCGGCTTCGACGGTCTCGCCTGCTGCGACGGACAAGCTCACAACGAGGCCCGGCATGGGCGCCGCGACATGGCCCGCATTCGTCTCGTCGGCTTTGCGGTGCACGCGCGCATTGCTCGACAGGCTCTTGTCCTGAACTTTCACGGTGCGTGGTTGACCGTTGAGTTCAAAGAAAACCGTCCGTTCGCCTTCCTCGTTGGGCTCACCGAGAGCGAGAAAACGGACGATCAGGCGCTTGCCCTTTTCGATCTCGATAATGGTCTCTTCGCCGATTTCCGGTCCGTAGAAGAAGACCGGCGTCGGCAGCACGCCCACATCGCCGAATTGGCGGCGATGTGCTGCGTAGTCGGCATAGACCTGTGGATACATCAAATAAGAGGCGAGATCGAAATCGTTCAGATGCCGATGCACCTTCTGCCCTGCCTCTTCTCGCGCAGCTTCCATGTCGACGGCTTCCAGGTGCGCACCTGGCCGGTCGGTCATCGGTGTTTCGCCCTTCAGGATTTTTTGCTGCAGTGCTTTCGGGAAGCCGCCATGTGGCTGGCCGAGGTCCCCACGGAAGAGTTCGATGACAGATTGCGGGAAGGCCACATCATGGGCGGGGTCTTGTACATTCTCGGGCGTGAGGTCGTTTGTAACCATGAAGATCGCCATATCGCCGACGACCTTTGACGTGGGTGTTACTTTTACGATGTCGCCAAACATCTCGTTTACCTGGGTGTAGGCGCGCGCAACATCCGGCCAGCGCGCCTCTTCGATACCGAGGCCGCGGGCTTGCTCACGCAGATTGGTGTATTGCCCGCCAGGCATCGCGTGTTCATAGACTTCCGCCATACCGGAGCGGAGGTCGCTTTCGAAGGCGCGGTAGTAGCGGCGCACCCCCTCCCAATAGGTTGCCAGCGCACGCAACGTTGCGCGGTCGAGCCCCGGGTCGCGTTCGGATCCCCGCAGGGCTTCGGCGATGGCGCCGAGGCTGGGCTGAGAGGTCAGGCCGCTCATCGAATCCATCGCAGCGTCGACGGCATCTATTCCCGCCGCAGATGCCGCCAGGACACTGGCTGCTGAAATGCCACTGGTGTCATGCGTGTGGAAGTGGATCGGCAGTCCGATTTCCTGTTTCAACGTCTCGACCAACGTCGTGATTGCGGCGGGCTTGCATACGCCGGCCATGTCCTTGATGGCCAGGATATGGGCGCCGGCGGCTTCCAACTCCCGGGCAAGAGTGACGTAGTAGTCGAGTGTGTATTTCGTTTCCGATGGGTCGCTGAGGTCGCCGGAGTAACAGATTGCGGCTTCGCATAGCTTGCCGGTTTCGAGCACCGCATCCATGGCAACTCGCATATTCTCGACCCAGTTCAGTGAATCGAAAACCCGGAACAGATCGATCCCGCCATCGGCCGCCTTTTCGACGAAGTAACGTACGACATTGTCGGGATAGTTCGTGTAACCAACCGCGTTCGACGCGCGCAGCAACATTTGCAGCAGCGTGTTTGGGAGCTGTTCGCGCAAGGTCTCGAGGCGTGTCCAGGGATCCTCATTGAGGAACCGCATCGCGACGTCGAATGTCGCACCGCCCCAGCATTCGACGGAAAGCAGCTCCGGGAGCGACTCGGCATAGACCGGCGCAATTCGGGCCAGGTCATGGGTGCGGAACCGGGTTGCGAGCAAGGACTGATGTGCGTCCCGGAATGTCGTGTCTGTGATCAGCAGGCGTTTTTCGCTTCGCATCCATTGCGCGAAGCCTGTCGGCCCGAGTTCGTTCAGCTTTTGCAGCGTGCCGGATGTCGATTGCTTTGGCAAATCACGAGGCATGGCCGCGGCGGGAAGGGGACCAGGGCTCGGACGGCCTTCCACTTCCGGGTTTCCGTTGACGATCACATTCCCAAGGAAGGTGAGAAGCCGTGTTGCACGGTCGCGGCGCGGTTTGAATTTGAACAGTTCCGGTGTTTCGTCGATGAAACGGGTCGTATAATCGCCGGTCAAAAACTTCTCATGACCGATCAACGCTTCCAGGAAGACGAGGTTGGTCTTTGCGCCGCGGATGCGGAACTCGCGTAAGGCACGGTCCATGCGCAGGGCGGCTTCTTCCGGATCGGGCGCCCAGGCGGTCACTTTCTCCAGAAGCGAATCGTAAAACGGCGTGATGATCGCGCCGGAATAGGCGGTGCCGCCGTCTAGCCGAATACCGAAGCCGGTGGCGCCGCGATAGGCTGTTATCCGTCCGTAATCGGGGATGAACTGGTTTTCCGGATCTTCCGTCGTCACACGGCATTGCAGTGCGTACCCGTTCAAGCGAATGTCGTTCTGTGCCGGCGTCCCAGACTCCGCGTCGCCAATCCGGGCGCCGGCGGCGATGCGAATCTGCGCCTTGACGATATCGATCCCGGTCACGACTTCGGTGACTGTGTGTTCGACCTGGATACGCGGATTTACTTCGATGAAGTAGAAGGCGCCGGTGTCGACATCCATCAGGAATTCCGCCGTGCCCGCATTCACATAGTTTGCGGCCTTGGCGAGCCGCGTCGCCATCTCGCAAAGCTCCTTCCGCTGGGTATCGGACAGATAGGCGGCAGGGGCTCGCTCGATTACCTTCTGATTGCGCCGCTGCAAGCTGCAATCCCGCTCGAATAGATGGACGATGTTGCCATGAGTATCGCCGAGGATCTGGACCTCGACATGTCGCGCGCGTTCGACCAGCTTTTCGAGGAACATTTCATCATTGCCGAACGCCGCGCTGGCTTCGCGTTGGCCGGAGGCAACCTGCTCCAGCAGCTCGTTTTCGTCGCGGATAACGCGCATACCACGGCCGCCGCCGCCCCAACTCGCCTTGCACATGACCGGGTAGCCGACATCAGCAGCGAGGCGAATGATTTCCGCATCGTCGCGGGGCAGGGCGCCGGTCGCCGGCATAACGGGCACGTTGGCTTCTTCGGCCATTCGGCGCGCCTCGACCTTGCTGCCGAGTTTTCGCATAACGTCGGCGGGCGGTCCGATAAAGATAATATCGGCCTTGGCGCAGGCGTCAGCAAAGTCCGGGTTTTCGGACAAAAAGCCATAACCGGGATGGATCGCATCGACCTTCGCCGCGCGCGCAATCCGGATGATGTCGTCGATATTGAGATAGGCTTGCACCGGTCCCAACCCGCTGCCAACCAGGTAGCTCTCGTCGGCCTTGAAGCGGTGCAGCGCGAAGCGGTCTTCGCGTGAATAGATGGCGACGGTTCGCAGGCCCAACTCCGTCCCGGCGCGGCAAACGCGTATCGCGATTTCACCACGATTGGCGACCAGAATTTTGCGAATTTTGGGGATTCGTTTGTGTCGGGACAGCTTTGTCACGTCGCTCTCCATACGGTGATGGGGGGATCGGCATTGCGCCGAGCGACCCGTCCTCGAACGTTACCAAAATTATCGGCCCATCGATATCATAGTATGCTCTCGAGGCTACTATCTGCCCTTCATTCTTCATTAATTACTAGTACCTACAGTTGGTTGCGTTGAATGCTTCCGAATATTCCAATAAGGGCGTTCCTGCCTAGGTATGGAGCGAGTTCCGGTGACAAATTTGGCGCTGCGGGTCGTGCAGGCTTTACAATCAAAGGTCTCCCCCCCTTCGATTGAAGCAACGCTTGCCGCGGTCATCGATGAAGCTTCGATTGGCTATCTTCTGCTCGGTCCCCATCGGCGTGTTTTGCGCTGCGGTGGCTCTGCGTTGGTGGGGCTTGGGTTTGCGCCACGCGACTTGATTGGCGATTCTCTCGCAGACCTAATTCTCGGACGATTCGAAAGCGATTGAGGCTGTGGAGCGCGCCTATGCCGGTGAGCCGGCGGAGCTGATTGTTACGGTCGCTGGGCAAGCTTGTGGGGTTAGAAGTATCCCTATGTCGAACGGGGATCGCTCCGACTTCATTGCAATTACCATTGTTCCTTGGCGGCCTGAAGGGGCCGGTCGATTGCATGAAACCCAATTCGGCCAATTGCTCGATAGCATTCCTGAAGGTATCGTGGCTCTGGATCGAACGGGCCGGATTCAGGCGTTCAGTAAGCCGGCCGAGCGGATTTTTGGATGCGAAGCACGAGATGTCCTTGGCCGGACACTTGCAACGATACTGCCGGAGTTTGAATTCGCGGACGCCGTGTCGTCGTTGTCGAAGGACACGGTAGGACGGCGCCATGATGGGTCTACAGTCGCTGTTAATGTCCTGATGGACGTGTCGGAAGCCGGCGGCGAAAAGGTCTGCAGCGCAATTATCACCGACATTACAGAGCGACAGGCGGTTTCCCGCGCTCTGGCGGAGAGCGATACTCGCTACGCGCTCGCCGCCTCCGGCGCGAATGACGGCCTGTGGGACTGGAATCTTGAGGATGGCACGGTTCATTTCTCGGCCCGTTGGCGCACGCTGCTCGGTTTGGAAGAAGAAAATATCAAGTATTCCCCGGAAGAATGGTTGAGCCGAATTCATCCCGAAGATGTTGATTCGTTCTGCAATCGCTTTGATGCACACCTTGAAGGGAAAACATCTCAATTCGAACATGAATATCGCATGCGTCACGCTGACGGTCAGTTTCGCTGGGTTCTCGCGCGCGGCGTGGCGGCGCGCCGAGAAAATGGCGAGCCGTACCTCTTGGCCGGATCTCAGGCGGATATATCCGACCGAAAGCGGGCTGAGGAAAACCTGACCCATGGCGCTCTGCACGATGCTTTAACGGGGCTGCCTAATCGGGGCTTACTGTTGGACCGGGTTGGTCAGGCGCTGGCGCGTCTGGTGCGCAACGCCGGCTATAAATTCGCGTTGGCTGTCCTCGATCTGGACCGTTTCATGATCGTCAACGAGAGCCTGGGACATGCTGCAGGCGACGAACTTCTGGTCTCCCTAGCGCAGCGCCTGGAACTAAAAATGACGCCGGGGAATACATTGGCGCGACTCGGTGGCGACGAATTTGCGATCCTGATCGAGGAGTTCGAGTCGCTCGACGGAGTTCGGGGTACGATCGAGGATTTGCAGAAGACGATCTCCCAACCCTTCGATATCAACGGTGAGGAGATTTTTGTTTCCGCGAGCTTCGGAGTGGCTATCGGCGCGCCGGGGTACAAGCGCGCCGAAGAAGTACTGCGCGATGCCGACCTTGCAATGTATCGGGCGAAGAAGGAAGGCTCGTCCGGATTCGAAACTTTCGATGAAAACCGGCACCGGCGTGCGGTCAACCAACTGCAAGTCGAGTCGTGGTTGCGGCGCGCGCTCGATAACGGCGACATCATCCTTCACTATCAACCGATCATCGATCTGAACACTGGGGTCATCTCAGGTTTTGAAGCCCTGGCTCGCATCGCGCATCCTACTCGCGGGATAGTGCCGCCTGGCGAATTCATCGGTATTGCCGAGGAAACCGGGTTGATCATACCGTTGGGTGAGCAGGTGCTTGCAAGGGCATGCGCGACGGTAAGCGAATGGCAGCAACGCTTTGACCTGCAGAACAAGCTGTCGATGAGCGTCAATCTGTCGGCGCGCCATATATCAGAAGAGAATATCGTCACTCTTCTTGACGAAATACTGACGCAATCCGGGCTAGCGCCGAAGGATCTTAAAATCGAGATCACGGAATCGCTGATCATGACCAACCCGGAACTCGCCGCGCAAACACTGTCTCAAATCAAGGAGCTGGGGGTGACACTGTCTTTGGATGACTTCGGCACTGGGTATTCCTCGCTAAGCTATTTGCGCCGATTTCCCATCGATACTCTCAAGATGGACAGATCGTTCGTTGGCCGCATGGACAGCGACGAACGGGATATGGAGCTGGTGCGTATGATCATACTCTTGGCCCACACGCTCGGGATGGAGGTTATCGGCGAGGGCATCGAATCGGAAAGCCAGCTTGGGCTACTGCGGGAGTTGAATTGCGAACAGGGTCAAGGCTTCTTTTTCGCAAAGCCCTTACCGGAAGACGAGGCTGCTGGCTTGCTTGCGGCGCCACCGAAGTGGCGCTGACAGCGAAACGGCGACCGATCTTGCACGTTCCTGGGTCGCGGCTGTGGTATGATTTTCGGCGCAATGTCATAGCCACGTGTCGGGACGATCAATGAAGGAATGCAGTAAGTCAATCATGCGCCGGCTCGCTGAGCCGAATTTCGTCAACCGGTTCTTTCGCGGCGACGGAATCGATATTGGCGGAGCGCCCGATCCTTTGGCGCTTTACGTCGAATTGTTCCCTCTGATGCGGGGAGTCCGCATTTGGGACCTCAAGGATGGCGACGGGCAAACGATGGCAGGTATCCCGGACGCACATTATGATTTCGTGCATTCGAGCCACTGTCTCGAACATCTGCACGATCCGGAAGAGGGGCTGCGCAACTGGTTTCGCATACTTAAGCCCGGCGGCCATCTCGTTGTAACCGTTCCCGATGAGGATCTATATGAGCAAGGTCAGTTTCCGAGCACCTACAATGCAGATCACAAATGGACGTTCACGATTTTCAAGACCGAATCCTGGAGCGATAAGTCACGGAATCTCTTTGATCTGATCGCGTCTCTGGGTGCCGCCGCGGACGTGCAAAAACTCGACCTTCTGAATGCGACCTACCGTTACGGCCTGCCACGCTTCGATCAGACACTCACGCCAATCGGCGAATCGGGAATCGAGTTCGTGATCCGCAAGCGACCGGAGGAGGAGGTTGCGTTTGGTGGGCGGCGTCCTATTCCCGGAACCGTACCCGATAACGCCTTCCAACTATTGACCGGGATCAACCCACAGAGGCGAAGCTGAGCGATGTCTGAGTTCGACCGGGCGGTGGCCGATCACCGGGCCGGCCGTATCGAAGCCGCGGCGGACATCTACCGGGGTATCTTGGATGAGAACCCGGCGCATGCCGATGCCTGGCACCTGCTTGGCCTGACCTTGCATCAGCGTGGCCATAACACATCCGCCGTTCCGGCCATTCATCGCGCCCTGCTGCTCGATCCGCGTGTGGCCAATTATCACAACAGCCTCGGACTGGTCCTTCATAGACTGGTCGACTACGACGGCGCGGTAAAGGCGTTGCAGACCGCGACGGCTTTGGATGGTGACGATGCCGACGCGCATAACAATCTCGGCATGGTGTACACCGATATGCGGCGCTTCACGGACGCGGAAAATGCGTTGCGCAAATCCCTTGGCATTCGCCCGGAGAATCCAGGCGCCGTCTATAATTTGGGCCGTGTCCTTGTCTGGCAGGGCGACGCTGAAGAGGCGGTAGGTCTGCTGCACAAGGCGTGCGCTATGGACCCGCGCAATCCGACCTACAGAAATACTCTTGGTGTCGCATTGGCGCAGATCCATGAGTTCGGCGCGGCGCGCGAGGCATTCGAGACCGCAATCTCAATCGATCCGGCGCAAGTCGACGCTCATGTGAACCTCGCGCATTCGCTGCTGCTTGACAGCGAGTACGATCGGGGATGGGAGACCCATGAATGGCGGTTGCGGCGACCGGAATTCGCCCGGCGTATGTCCGTCGAACCTTGGCGTGGTGAAGATATTTCAGGTCAAACGATCCTGCTTTGGGCCGAGCAGGGGTTGGGCGACGCGATCCAGTTCATTCGTTATGCATCATTGGTCGCGGACCGTGGCGCGCGGGTGATCGTCGAATGTCCAGCCGCTCTACACGATTTGTTCCGCACGGTTCGGGGCGTTGCCGACGTGATCGCGCCAGGCGTGGCAGTGCCGCATGACGCTCATGCCGCGTTATTGAGCCTTCCGTTGTTGTTCGGCGTGCGGTCCAGCTCCGATCCGTACATCCCCAAGCCGTCTCCCGTTCTGCCTGAGTCGGGTGGGCGGTTGCGGGTTGGCCTGGTTTGGGCTGGAAACCCCATGCACGCGAACGACAGGAACCGAAGCCAAAGCCTGGCGTCGTTTGCACCGCTTGTCTCGGCGAAATGCATTTTCCATGGTCTGCAAGCGGGTGCTGCGGCGTCTGACTCCGAGCCCGAGGGTATGTTGCTGTTGCGGTTGGGAGATGGTTTTCACAGCTTCGCCGATACCGCTGCCGCGCTGTCGGCGCTCGATCTGCTGATCAGTGTCGATACATCCGTGGCGCATCTCGCGGGCGCATTGGCGATTCCGACCTGGTTGATTCTTCCCTCTAGTCCTGATTGGCGATGGGGCCGTGACGGTGAAACGACGCCCTGGTATCCGAGTATGCGGTTGTTTCGCCAGTTGGCGGCTGAGCCCAAACAGAAAGTATTTGAACGGCTTGCGAAGTCGCTTGCCGCGCTATGAAGACTTGCTAGTCTGGCTTGAACCCAAATTTGATAGGTGAACAGATGCGCGTCGGCGTCCCAAAGGAAATTAAATCGCAGGAGTACCGGGTTGGCCTCGTGCCCGGCAGTGTCCGCGAACTCGTTCATCACGGCCACGACATTGTGGTCGAGACGGCGGCCGGAAGCGGGATCGGTTTCGATGACGGCGCCTATCGGTCTGCTGGGGCCACGGTCGTCGATACGGCTGCCGAGGTCTTCGCATCCGCGGACATGATCGTTAAGGTCAAGGAGCCGCAGCCGGAAGAAATTGCGATGCTTCGCCGCGGCCAGATCCTGTTCACCTATCTCCACCTCGCCGCGGACCGGGCGTTAACGGAAGGGTTGATGGCGAGCGGTTGCGTGGGCATCGCCTATGAGACCGTGACGAACCGGTTCGGTCATTTGCCTTTGCTCGCGCCGATGAGCGAAGTGGCAGGTCGCATGGCTATTCAGGTCGGCGCGCACAATCTGGAGAAAGAGCAGGGTGGTGCCGGTGTCTTGCTGGGGGGCGTTCCCGGTGTCACGGCGGCTCGGGTCCTGATCATTGGTGGTGGCGTTTCCGGGATCAACGCGGCACGCATGGCGATGGGCATGGAAGCCAAAGTCACGGTACTGGACCGGTCGCTGGACCGTCTGGCGGAGCTCGACATGCGATTTGGCGGACAGTTGAATACGCTCTATTCGACGGTCGACTCGATCGAGTCCCATGTCATGGAAGCTGATCTGGTCGTGGGAGCGGTTCTCGTACCGGGCGCGGCGGCGCCAAAGTTGGTCACCGAAGATATGGTCCGGGCGATGCAGCCGGGATCGGTACTCGTCGATATCGCGATCGACCAGGGTGGTTGTTTTGCGACATCGCGTCCGACATCGCACGATGCGCCGACATTCAAGATGCACGATGTGGTGCATTACTGTGTGACGAATATGCCGGGCGCTGTCGCCCGGACATCGACCTTTGCGCTGAACAACGCGACGCTACCCTTCGCACTGGCCATCGCGGAGCAAGGCTACCGGAAGGCGTTGCAGAGTGATGAGCATCTCCGCAATGGGTTGAACATTCACGACGGCGCAGTGACTTACGATGCCGTTGCGCGAGATCTCGGACTGGATTTCGTCGACGCCGAATCTGCGCTGGCGTAGTGCGGCTGGGATCCCCATATGCGCTGAAAGGCTACTTGTCTCAGCGAAAGGTAAGGCAGTGATTTCAAGTTCGACAACATTCAAGACGTCTTTTGCATTCGCTGCCGTGCTGTTGTTGAGCGCGTGCACCGTCAAATCAGGTGATGCGAATGGCATCTCCATCGAATACACCACCCGCCAGTTCGGAGTCGCAGAATGGACGGCAAAGGATCATTGCGCCAAGTTCAGCAAGCGTGCGGTCTTGGCGCGCAAGGGACCGAAACAGTCGAATTATGGTTTGGTTCCGCAAACCAATGTCGCCGAGTTCGATTGCATTAAGTAGGAAAACGGTTCCCGCATTCGTGGACTGAATTATTCTGCGGCGGCTGCCGATATCGGTCCGGTCCATTCCGAGCAGAATTCCTTAACATCCGGACGCGGCTTCGCGCTGAGGCCCGGCTTTGGCGTTCCGAGATAGACGAACCCAACAATCTCGTCTTCCTCCGTCAAGTTGAAGGCCTGCTTCACATGCGGGTCGCTCGCATTTTTTCCCGTCGACAGGAAACTGCCGAACCCTTTCGCATGCGCGGCGTTCATGATGTTCTGAATCGCAGCGCCCGTGGAAACGATCTGCTCGATGATCGGCACAGTGGGATGATCCGTTGTCACTTTCGCGCAGGCGACGATCACGACAGGCGCAAATCGTGTCCTGTTTCGCTCTTTCGTAATCGCCGCTTCGGGCGCGTCGGGGACGCGTTTCAATAGCGCCTCGACGAAAATCTCGGCAAGTTGCGCACGCGCGCCACCGCGGACGATATGGAATCGCCATGGCTGAATGGCGCCGTGATCGGGCGCCCGTACTGCTGTGTCCAGTATTTCCTGAAGGGTATCTTCGCTGGGTGCCGGCTCCGACAGCAGCTTTGGTGGGATCGAATTGCGGGACATCAGGGTTTCCATCGTGTCCATCGTCAAGACCTCATCTAACGTTCATCGTCACTCTAAAGCATATTACATATGGCTTCGGCGGTCTCAAAGGCCAGCGCCGGGTCGTCGTACCCGCTTGAAAAAGCCGATAAGGACGAAGCCCGCGATGAAGCCCCCAAGATGCGCCTCCCAGGCGACGTCGCCTTCCATTCCGAAGAGGGCCAACCCAATTATCCCAAACACAAAATTGAAAACCAGCCAAAGAACGACGAAGACAAGGGCTGCCGAGCGGTTGTGGAAGGGCATACCGTTGTCCGGCCCGCCGGTCAGGCTTATCCAGCCAACGGCGCCAACCATTCCGGAGATGGCGCCGGACGCGCCCAGCAAAGGCGAAATAGCGACAGGATGGAAAACAGCCCAAAGCAAGGCGCCGGCCAATCCGCATATAACATAGAGCACGGTGAAGGAGAGTGCGGTCATCCGCCGTTCGATCGGCGTGCCGAACGCGAGGAGCATGGCCATGTTCAACAGCAAATGGATGAACCCGCCATGCAGAAACATATGTGTAAAGGGTGCCAGCCCGTAGGCGACCGGATCAACCTGCCAGCCGCTACCGAACGTGTAGCGCGCCGAAACAAAGGCAAATCGTTCGATCAATTCCAAGGCGACAGGGATGGGCAACAGAATTACGACGACATGTACGATCACACAGGCCACGACTAACCGGCTAACCATCGGTGACGTGTTGAATATTGGCACGCCGCGTCGCCTGATCGGAATTCGCACTATAAATTTAGATCCGTTGGAAAAGTTCGGAAGAGAGCCGACCGTCTCGGCGAACTTGCCACGACGGGTGTGTAACGGCAAGATTCCATGGGTCGTATAATGGAGATAGGTCGATGAATGTTGCCAACCACCTTGTCAGAGCCGGTGCCGCGCGGGGCGAGCGCCCGGCCGTGGCGCGCGGCGGCGTTGTCCTATTGCGCTATGCGGCGCTTGCGGATCGCGCGGCCCGCATCGCGGGCGCGCTTCGGCGGACATTCGGCCTAAATCCCGGAGACCGGGTTGGATTGGCGATGAAGAATTGCCCTGAGTTCCTCGAAGTCATGTATGGCTGTTGGCATGCGGGCCTTGTCGCTGTACCGATCAATGCGAAACTCCACAAGTCGGAATTCGCCTTTATCCTGGAGAATAGCGGCGCAAAAGCCTGTTTCACAACGGCTGATCTGAGCGAGACGATCGCATCCTTGCAGGGCGATGCATTGGAGCGTGTGATTGAAGTCGGCGGCGACGAATACCAAGGTGTCCTGCAGGCGGATGCCATACCCTGCACGGGCCGAGCGCCACAGGATCCAGCCTGGCTTTTCTATACGAGCGGGACGACCGGCCGGCCTAAAGGGGCCGAGTTGAGTCACCGTAATTTGCTGGCCGCCATATTCTGTTATTTCGCGGATATGGATCAGGGTGCGCCCTGGGATGCGATGTTGCACGCGGCTCCGATGAGCCACGGATCCGGACTCTATGGCTTGGCCCATGTAACCCAGGCGTCGTGTCACGTTCTGCCGGAAAGCGGCAGCTTCGTACCTGCAGAGATATACGAGATCATCGGCCAATGGCCCGGGTTGGTTTTCTTCGCCGCGCCGACAATGGTGAAACGGCTGCTTGACCACAGCGAGGACGTCGATACCTCGAACCTGAAGCAAATCCAATATGGCGGCGGTCCGATGTATGTAGCCGACTCGCGCGCCGCGCTGGAGCGGTTTGGCCCGAAACTGGCGCAGCTATATGGACAGGGCGAAAGCCCGATGACGATTACCGCGCTTTCGGCTCAGGTTCACGCGGATAGTGCGCATCCCCGCTGGCTCGAGCGGCTTGGATCCGTCGGAATCGCTCAAAGCGTCGTCGAAGTGCGCGTGGCGGATGCCGACGACAACTTTCTTCCAGCCGGCGAGTCTGGTGAGATCCTCGTGCGTGGCGATTCCGTCATGAATGGGTATTGGGGTAATCCCGAGGCGACGGCGGAGACCCTGCGCGGCGGCTGGCTGCATACCGGTGATGTCGGGACGTTCGATGCGGACGGTTTTCTGACATTGATGGACAGGTCGAAGGACATGATCATTTCCGGCGGAACCAATATTTATCCGCGCGAAGTCGAGGAAGTTCTTCTGCGGCATCCGGAGATCGCCGAAGTTTCGGTAATCGGCCGGCCGCATCCCGAATGGGGCGAAGTGGTGATTGCCTATATCGTAGCAGGGGACAGAGCACCGGAACCCGCATTACTGGACACCTATTGCGCGGAGAACATCGCGCGCTTCAAACGCCCTAAGGAATACCGGTTCGTCGATGAATTGCCAAAGAACAATTACGGCAAGGTGTTGAAAACTGAATTGCGGGATATTGACGCCAAAGCGATCAATGAAGCGGGAAAGGACGCCTGATATCGCCGATCAACCGGCAACGGCCTGATTGGAAATGATCCGGCCGAGTCGAACCGCAGTTTGACCTGGATAAAGCCTCTGCAACGGCATAATCAAAACGCAGTTGTCGTAAGGTGCCAGAACCGGCATGTCACCATCGTGTCCGATCACGTCGCCTGCCTTGAGTATGACTTCGAGACCCTTGAACGGGGCGGAGAACGCAAACTCACTGCTACGGACGGTTATCGCTTCCGTTACCTCGATGATTTGTTGCCGGGGCGGGGCTTTCTTCGGAAGGTGCTGCGCGGCGAAATCGGGATCGATAATGTCGATATGGCGAAGGAAGCGAAGGGTTGTCTCCAATGCCACCTCTGCGCTTTCCTTTTCCCAGTGCTGGCCGCATTCCACGAGCAAGGCATTCTTCGGACTCGCTGGATCGCCGAATGCGCCGTAGTCCCGCATTCTCCTGCCAGCGGCATGGCCTTCATCGGCAATGACATTCATCGGAACGCCGACGCCTTCAGCAAAGGTCCGTCCCTTGTCGAGAGGGCCGCATAACATCAAAGGTGGGCAGGATTGTTGCATGGAATGAAGGTCGAGGAGCAGGTCAACTGTATCGATGAGCGGCCGGATTTCCCGAGCACGCTGAAGTTCCACCGAGTCGCGCGGGCCGTCGAGCACATCGGTTGACCAGAGCCGGTTGAAATCTTCGTCGACAAAACGGGATGCCGTTGGCCGTGCCGGGTCGAATTGCAGATACGCCATGATATTCGCGAAACCGAGCGTGAGCGCGCCACGGGTGGGCCGGACGTCATGACGAAATAGGAAATCAATGACAATCGCGCCACAAAGCTCGTTGCCATGTGTTACTGCGTTGACCAGGACGTGCGGGCCGGGTTTTCCGCTATCGAAGGACGTGTAGTAGTCGATGCCCGTATTGCCCGCCTGATAGGCGGAAATATTCGGAGGAGCAAGGTTTACTTCTATAGCCATTTTCGTTGATTTGCCTACCTTTTGAGCGCCGAATGGGTACGTGGTGATCTGCCGTTTATCCGGGAACCTTATAGCTCTTTGCAGGCTTTTCGGTAATGCCGTGCGGATCACAATGCTTTGTTTTTACGAATTTCACTGATGAGTTGCCAGAACGCTTTACTTGTGGTCCATTCCTTGCTGATAGATCAAAGTGGTGCCTGTTATGCAACCAGAATATGTAGGGATGCTAAGCGGTTTGCAGGATAGCGTGAACGATGCGCTGGCTGTGGCTGTCAGGTCCAGCTTGTCACAGGGAGTTTAAAGAAATGAGGAAGACCTTTACGGCGTTTGTCGCCGGTGCGGCGCTATTGGCGGCGGCCGGCGTCTCGGCGCAAGAAATTCGGATCGGTATTGCGCAAGAACCGAGCTCGATTGATCCGCACTACCATAATCTGGGCCCGAACAATGGGTTCCTGAGCCATGTTTACGAGCGGTTGGTTCAGCAGGATTCGAAGCAGCGGCTGAAGCCGGGGCTGGCCGTTTCCTGGAAACCGATCAGCGAGACGGTTTGGGAGTTCAAACTTCGTAAGGGCGTGAAATGGCATGATGGCTCGCCGTTCACAGCCGATGACGTCGTTTTCACTGCGACGCGCGCGGTGAATGTCCCGAACAGTCCATCCAGTTTCGGCACTTATCTGAAGGGTAAGACGTTTAAGAAGGTTGATGACTATACCGTTCATGTCAGCACGAAAGACCCGTATCCGCTGATGGCGACGGAAATGTCGACCATCCTGATCATTTCGAAGAAGGCCGCCGAAGGCGCCCAGACCAAGGATTTCAATCTTGGAAAAGCTGCAATCGGCACCGGCCCATACAAGTTCGTGAAGTGGCAGAAGGGCGATATCGTCGAATTCGTCCGGAATGACGATTATTGGGGCGGCAAGCCGAAATGGAGCAAGATTGTTCTTAAGCCGATCAGCTCTGCGCCAACCCGTGTTGCGGCTATGCTGGCGGGCGATGTCGACATGATCGATGGCGTGCCGACGGCCGATATCGAGACTTTGAAGAAGAACTCGAAGGTCAAGTTGAGCCAAGGAATCTCGAACCGCGTGATCTATTTGCATATGGATCAGCAGCGCGACAAATCGCCCTTCGTGACCGACAAAAACGGCAACCCGATGGACAAGAATCCGCTTAAGGATGTGCGGGTGCGCAAGGCGATTTCGATGATGATCAACCGTCCGGCAATCGTCGAACGTGTCATGGAAGGCGTCGCCATTCCGGCGGGGCAGCTCGTTTCTGAGACCTTCTTCGGTCATACCCCGAATCTGAAATCCGAAAAGTACGATCCAGCGGCGGCCAAGAAGCTGCTGAAGGAAGCCGGCTGGGGCGACGGGTTTGGTTTGACCATCCACGGTCCGAATAATCGCTATATCAACGACTCCAAGATCTGTGAAGCAATTGCGCAGATGCTGACGCGTGGTGGTATTCCGACCAAAGTCGTGACGATGCCGAAGAACGTTTACTTCAAGCGGGCGTCGCGTGGCGGTCCGGACAAGTCGCCGGAGTTCAGCTTCATTCTCGTCGGCTGGGGTTCCGGTACGGGCGAGGCGTCCTCGCCGTTGAAGTCGCTGCTCACGACGTACGACAAGTCGAAGGGGCATGGTGCATCGAACCGGGGCCGTCACTCGAACCCGAAAATGGATGCGCTTGTCGTCAAAGCTCTGGCGACGGTCGATGACGAAAAACGCCGCACGCTGCTACAGCAGGCGACGGAAGTCGGTATTGGCGAAGATCAGGGCATCATCCCGCTGCACTACCAGGTCAATACCTGGGCGACGCGGCCGGGACTGCGCTATGACGCGCGTACCGATGAGCGGACGCTTGCGATGGATATCCAAGTCGTCAAGTAAGGGCCATTGAAAATTCGGGCGGCTCTTTATAGGGGTCGCCCGGCATTTCGTTTAAAAAGTCGGGATTGGCGCGTGTCGGTTTTCATCATTCGTAGATTGCTGCAAAGCGTTGTTGTCATCTGGGTGATGTCGCTCTTGGTTTTTGGCGGGGTGTACCTGATCGGCGATCCCATCGATATGCTGATCAACCCGGAAGCGGATCAGGAAGATATCGATGCCGCGATCCGCGCCTTGGGTCTCGACAAGCCGATCCACGAGCAATATTGGTTTTTTCTCATTAACGCGCTGAAGGGCGATCTGGGTAGTTCGTTCATCTTCAACGAGCCGGCGCTTCAACTTATTCTCGCACGGATGCCCGCAACGATGGAGCTGGCATTTGCGTCGCTGTTTATTTCGATTTTCTTTGGCATTCCGCTCGGTATGTGGGCGGGACTGCATCCGGAATCGATTGCAGGCCGGAGCATCATGACGGGCTCTATACTGGGTTTTAGTCTGCCCAGTTTTTGGGTTGGGATCATGTTCATCATGTTTTTCGCCGTCATATTGGGAGTCTTGCCTTCGGGCGGACGAGCGGAGACGACGGAGTTCCTGGGTATGCAGGTCAGCTTCTTGTCGTGGGATGGGCTTTCTCACATCCTACTGCCGGCGGTGAATCTGGCGTTGTTCAAGCTTTCCCTGGTCATCCGGCTGTCTCGCGCCGGCACACAGGAAGTAATTCATCAGGACTACATCAAGTTCGCCCGCGCCAAAGGGGTGAGCGAGAAACGCGTGATCCTGGTTCATGTGCTGAAGAACATCTTGATCCCGGTGGTGACGATCCTTGGTCTGGAGTTCGGATCGGTGATCGCGTTCGCCGTGGTTACGGAAACGGTCTTTGCATGGCCCGGAATGGGTAAGCTGATCATCGAGTCGATCGATCAACTCGACCGGCCGGTGATCGTCGCCTATCTGATGATCATTGTGTTCATGTTCATCGTCATCAACCTCGTGGTCGACATTCTTTATTCGGTGCTCGATCCGCGCGTTCGGCTGCAGGATGTAAAAGCATGACAGCAACGATTAGTGAAACCCTCGTCGATCCCACGGGGAAGCCGGCCGATCTTTCGCCATTTCAGCGTTTCGTCTCGGATTTTTGCGAAAGCAAGGTTGCAGTTGCAGGCGCCATCGGTGTCTTGATCGTTGCGCTTATCGCTGTGTTCGCGCCGTGGATATCTCCGACCAATCCGTACGATTTGGCGACCGTAGACATTATGGATTCCCGCCTTGCCCCGGGTAAGCAAATGATGAGCGGTGTCACCGCCGTCGTGGGTACCGACGGTATGGGGCGCGACATGTTGAGCTCGATGTTCTACGGCTTGCGTATAAGCCTGACCGTCGGCGCAATGAGCGGATTTATCGCACTGATGGTGGGTGTCTGTGTTGGGCTGACGGCGGCGTATTTCGGTGGACGTGTCGATACGCTGATCATGCGGGTCGTCGATTTGCAGCTCAGTTTCCCAGCGATCCTCATCGCACTCGTGTTGCTCGCAACGCTGGGCAAGGGGGTCGACAAAATCATCATCGCGTTGATTGTGGTGCAATGGGCCTATTTTGCGCGGACCGTGCGGGGAACCGCGTTGGTGGAGCGGCGTAAGGAATATATCGAAGCGGCGGCCTGCCTTGCCTTAAGCCATCGACGCATCGTGTTCAAACATTTGCTGCCCAATTGCCTGCCACCGCTGATCGTTGTTGGGACCGTACAAATCGCCAACGCGATTTCGCTGGAAGCGACACTCTCGTTTCTCGGTATCGGACTGCCTGTGACGGAGCCGTCCCTCGGCCTGCTCATCTCCAATGGTTTCGAATACATGCTGAGCGGCAAGTACTGGATCAGCATATATCCCGGCATCGTGCTGCTTTTCACGATCGTCAGTATCAATCTGGTTGGCGACCGGTTGCGCGACGTTCTGAACCCGCGCCTCGAACGGTAGGATCGCGTTTTGGAAGATGAGACGCCGACGCTAGCCGTCGAAGATTTGAAGACCCATTTCTTCACCAAGCTTGGGGTTGCCGAGGCTGTGAATGGCGTTTCGTTCACGGTGAAGAAGGGCGAAGTCGTGGGGCTCGTCGGTGAGTCGGGTTCCGGCAAGTCCGTGACCGGCTTCTCCATTATCGGGCTCGTAGATCACCCGGGCCGGGTCGTTGAAGGCAAGATCCTCTTCAAGGGAGAGGATCTTGCTCAGGCGGACGATGATCGTATGCGCTCGTTACGCGGACGCCGCATAGCGATGATCTTCCAGGACCCGATGATGACCCTGAATCCGGTTCTGCGGATCGACACGCAGATGATCGAGGCGGTGCAGGCGCACGAGCAGGTCAGCGAGAAGGAGGCCCGTGAGACGGCGCGCGATGCGCTGGTGCAGGTCGGTATCCCGTCGCCGGACGAACGGCTTAAATCCTACCCGCATCAGTTTTCCGGCGGAATGCGGCAGCGGGTCGCGATTGCGACGGCTCTGCTGCACAAGCCGGACCTTATTATTGCCGATGAGCCGACAACGGCCCTCGATGTCACGATCCAGGGACAAATCCTGCACGAAGTTCAGAAGCTCTGCCGGGAGACCGGTATGTCGCTGATCTGGATCACGCACGATCTTTCCGTGGTTGCCGGTCTCGCCGACCGGATATGCGTGATGTATGCGGGCCAGATTGTTGAAAGGGGAGAGATTTCGGACGTGCTCGATCATCCGCTTCATCCTTACACCAATGGGCTGATCGGATCGGTGCCAAGCCATAACCGACGGGGGCAGCCGCTGGCGCAGATCCCGGGGATGACGCCGTCGCTGCTCAATCTGCCGGAGGGATGCGCATTTCATCCGCGGTGCCCGCGTGCCGACGGTGCCTGTTTCGTGCAGCCGCAGGTCACGGAACCCGCAAAGCTGGGCCACGAAGTCCGTTGCGTCCATCCGCATTTGGAGCAAGCGTGATGGCGGAACCGCTGATCGAACTGCGCGATGTGTCCAAGCGCTTCGTTAAGACGCTCGATTTGGCGGAGAAGATCGTCAATCTGGCCGGAGGCAGTCTCCGCGAAGAAGTCGTCCACGCTGTCGACCAGGTCAATCTGTATGTCGACGAAGGCGAAGTCGTCGGCTTGGTCGGGGAATCGGGCTGCGGGAAATCTACTCTCGGTCGGGTCATCGCGGGCATTCATGCCGCGTCAGACGGTGCGTTGTTCTACCGTGGAACAGATGTGACGGGCTTGTCCCCGGAAGAGGCCAAAGAGTGGGGCCTTGATGTTCAGATGATCTTTCAGGACCCGATGTCGTCCTTGAATCCCCGTATGCGGGTGCGAGACATTATTGGTGAGGCGCCGGTCGTACATGGGATCATCAAGGCTGGTGAGATGGATGACTATGTGGACGACATGTTGTTACGTGTCGGCCTCGATCCGTTGTTCAAACGCCGTTATCCGCATCAGTTCTCCGGTGGTCAGCGCCAACGGATCGGCATCGCGCGCGCACTGGCGGTACGGCCGGGTTTTCTGGTCTGCGACGAAGCGATTGCCGCGCTCGACGTTTCGATCCAGGCGCAGGTTATCAATCTGTTTTCGGATCTGCGCGAGGATCTGAACCTCACCTATCTGTTCATCAGCCACGATCTCGGTGTGGTCGAGCATCTGTCGGATCGTGTCGTGATCATGTATCTGGGCCGCGTCGTTGAATCTGCGCCGACAGAGGAACTTTTCGATAAACCGAACCACCCTTACACGACGGCGCTGCTGGCTGAAGTGCCGCGTATCGAGAACAGGGGCCGGAAGTTCATGCCGATCAAGGGAGAAATACCCTCGCCGATCGATCCCCCGAGCGGTTGCCATTTCCATCCACGCTGCCCGCACGCGATGCCTCGGTGCCAAGCCGAGCAGCCGGTACTCAGGGAAATCGCGCCAGGGCGCTTCTCTGCCTGTCATCTGAACAACGAGGCGTAGATTGAGCACCTCTATACCCGGCGTTCTCTACGTCAAGAAATCGAACGGTTCATCCGCACCGGTCGTTTTCGACTCACCGCACAGCGGAACTGACTATCCGGAGGACTTCGACTGTATCGCGCCGATGGCCGTCGTACGCAAGTCGGAGGACGCGTTCGTCGACGAGCTGTATGCCTCGGTGCCAGAGTGCGGCGCCAGCCTGCAGGCGGCATTGTTCCCCCGCGCGTACATCGATCCGAACCGGTCGCTGTTGGACATTGATCCGGAACTGATGGACGAGCGGTGGCCGGACCCGCTTGAGCCCAGTGAAAAGACCCGCCTGGGTCACGGCCTGATCTGGCGGATGTGCCCACCCGACTATGCGCTGTACGACCGTAAACTGCGCACGACGGAAGTGCGGAACCGGATCGATACTTACTGGCGCCCCTATCATCGCACGCTGCGGGATATGCTGGATCTTGCGTACGAAAAATTTGGCAAGGTCTGGCACATAAACTGCCATTCGATGCCGGCGGCCGGTGTTCCTCAGCTACCGGGTGCCAGCGACTCAAGACGCGTCGATTTTGTTTTGGGAGACCGGGACGGTACGACCTGCGAGCCGGCGTTTACGGCGCTCGTGGCGGCCAGCCTTAGAGAGTTCGGCTACCATGTTCGGGTCAATGATCCCTACAAGGGGGTTGAACTCGTGCGGGCTCATTCCGATCCTGCAAGGGGCCGGCATAGTCTCCAGATCGAAATCAATCGGGCGCTTTACATGGACGAGGTGCGATTGGAGCGTGGCCAGGGTTTCGCGGCATTACAGGAAAACCTGACGCGGCTGGCCGACATCCTGTGCCACTACGCACGCACGAACACGGCGTAGCGTTAACCTGTGGCACAATAATGTCAGCTTGCGAATTGCTCCTTGAGAATTCGCTCTTCCAGCCCGTGCTCCTTGTCGAACAGGATCGTGACGGCAAGTTCCGGTGCTTCCTGAACCTCGACGCTGGCCACATCGCGAATCTCCGTGCCATCAGCGACGGCGCTCACCGGACGCTTCGCCGGTTCCAAGACCTCGAAGCGAACGGTCGCGTTATGAGGCAACAAGGCACCACGCCAGCGACGGGGCCGGAAGGCGCTGATCGGTGTCAAGGCGAGAACACCGGAACCGAGCGGGACAATGGGCCCATGAGCAGAAAGGTTATAGGCCGTGCTGCCGGCGGGGGTTGCGACCAGCACACCGTCGCAGATCATCTCCGCCATGCGTTCGACGCCATCGACAAGGATACGAATTTTCGAAGCCTGTCGCGTTTCTCGAAGCAGGGATACTTCGTTGATGGCGAGCGCTTCGCTTGCCTCACCATCGATTCCGACCGCCTGAAGGCGCAGGGGTATGAATTGCACGGCCTCCGCGCTCTGGAGCCTGTCATACAGGCGATCTTCGGAGAATTCGTTCATCAGAAAGCCGACAGAACCCCGGTTCATTCCAAAAATCGGAACGTTTTTGCCCATTGATTGATGGAGACAATGAAGGATGAAGCCGTCACCGCCCAACGCGACGATAAGGTCGGCTTCGTCTACTGGGACGTTCGGATATCGTTTCGTGAGCATTTCTAGACCTTCGACCGCTTTGGGCGATCCAGAGCCGACGAACGCTATTTTCTTGTCCTTCATGGGGTGACCCCGCAAGAATGGGCGATAATGAAACCCGGCGCAGTATAGCGAAGCACCGCCAGCGCGCTAGTAGATAGCGTTAGTATTCGATACCGACTTCATAGCGTTTCCGAGCAGGGAGATAAAATGGCTAAATTTGTACTATTGGCAGCTTTGCTTTGGCTTATCGTGCCGTCCATCGGCAATGCTGCGGATCGACATGCGAACTATTATTACCCGCCGCCGCAAACCAGCGAAACGTACAAGGCGCGGGCGCAGACACTGCCGGAGACCGGGCGCCGATCCCGGATCGCTTTTGTGACGGGGTTGACCAACAGGATGCTACAGAATCCCTATCCACCGGAATTCGCGATTTTTGCCAAAGGTACGGATGCTGAAAAGCTTATTATCGTAAGTGTCAAAGCTGACACTTACGATACGATCTATCGGATGCGGGGGCTTCTGGCGACCCTGACGGCTGTCGCGCGGGTGACACCGCTATTCAAACAGGGCGCGGTGGAGGATTTTTTCACCTTTTTCGATCTTTGCAAGATGTTAGGTTTCGAGAGGATTACCGTTTCCGATGGCCGGGACTTTGCCCATCGCATCAATATCGAATAGCAGGTTTACTAATGTCCGATCTTGATGCCGTCCTCTTTGCTAATGAAGTGTTCTATCGCGCGTTCGCTGATCGCGACATGGAAGCAATGGATGACCTTTGGGCTTCCTCTGCGCCGGTTTGCTGTATTCATCCGGGATGGGAAGCGATTTACGAGCGCGACGATATCGTCGAAAGCTGGCGCGCCATCCTGACCGGTATGACGCCGCCCGATATCGATTGCGTTGCCCCTCGCGTTTACTTTTATGGGGAGGCGGCGTTTGTCGTTTGTTTCGAGGTCATCCATGGCGATCATTTGATCGCGACGAACTATTTTGTCCGCGAAGATGGTCACTGGAAGATCGTTCATCATCAAGCAGGACCGACACGGGCTATCGTGCCAGAAACCCCGGAAGAGCCAAAACCGACCGTCAACTGACCAAATGTTCGTTACGTCGCGACAGCCATTGTCATCGTCGTGCGGTTGCGGTCATCGATCCGCTCGTAATCAACAGTGTCCATGATCGTGAGAATGAGGTGGATCCCAAGCCCACCCACCGTACGTTTTTCCAGCGGTCCCGTCATGACGGGCTTCTGCGCCTCATAGGGATTGAAAGGGCGGCCGTCATCTTCGAATACCGCCGTCAATACACCGTCTGTTAGTGCGACATAGGCGTCGATCTTGTGTTCCGCATCGTCATCGTAGCCATAGGCGATAACGTTTGTCAGAAGCTCTTCCAACACCAGGGTCAAACGATGTTCCAACGCCTGCAAACCATTTGCGTCGCAAAAAAGTCCGGCCCATTTTGCGAGTTGCCGAACCTCTGAAATGTCGTTGCTGATTGTAATTGAAGTTTCGGCCATTGCTTCGTGTGTTTCGCTTTAATTTATTCAACAAACCAGGGATGAGAGAAGGTGAGCCTTGGTTTCTCTTATGAATGTACAACCAAAGCCGGTTGGATGCGATGAATTCCGATCAGTACCTTCTGTGTGGCGCTAGCGTACCTGCTTCTCGTGCGGCTTCCAATATCGGTCTGTAAAATTATTGAAATCGAATGCTGGCATTCTGTCACCTATTGAACGATATTCTTCGGCGGGGGCGTTATAAGCGAGGATTCAACATGCGAGTTTGGTGCAAAACGATTGCTGCGGCCGCTGTGCTATTGGTGTGTTCGCCGATCATAGACGCGCAAGCGGAAGCTATTGGCAAGTTCCGCGTAGTATCAGGCGAATCCTACGTCGTGCGAGATGGAAGCCGCTCCAAAGCCGCGATCGGCGCAGATGTCATGCAGAGCGATGTCATCGAGACGGCCGCAGACGGTTCTGTCGGGGTTACGTTCAACGACAACACGGTTTTTTCCGCAGGTCCCAATAGTCGGGTCAGCATGGAAGAGTTTAAGTTTAACCCGGTGACGTTGAAGGGGTCGTTTCTCGCGAAGTTAAGTCGCGGTACACTTTCCGTCGTTTCCGGAGATATCGCCCGGGGTTCCCCGAAGGCGATGCGGATCCGTACTCCGTCGGCGATCTTGGGCGTTCGCGGTACGCGCTTTCTCGTTCGCGTCAACGAAGAATAATCCATGTGGGGGTCTATAGTTGTGCGACGGTCGTTGAAATACGCCTTGTTGCTTGCCGCGCTTTTCGCTTCAGCATGCGCGGAACCGCGCCTGGGAAAGAGTCTGGTAGTCGTTCTACCCGATGAAACAGGGAAAGTTGGAGCGGTTGAATTCGACGACGGAAAAAACAAGGTTTTGCTCAATAAAGCGCTGTCCGCGGCCAAGGTCACAAACGCCGGCAAAGTCGAATCGGTCGATGTTACGCAAAACGACGTGGACGACATTTTCAAGGCCACGTTGGCGTCGCTACCCGCGTTGCCAAAACGGTTCCGGCTTTACTTTAAGGGAGACAGCGCAGCCCTTACGGATGCGTCCCGCGAGGATTTCGAGAAGGTGTTCAGCAATATTGCGAGTCGCCAGGCCTACGAAGTCGAAGTGACAGGGCATACGGACCGCGTCGGAGATACGGCCTATAACGAAACACTTTCGATTCGCCGCGCGACCGCAATTCGCGACAAGCTGGTGGAGCGCGGTATCAACGCGGATCTAATTTTCGTTTACGGCCGAGGAGAATGGGATCTTCTGGTAAAAACGAAAGACAACCGGCACGAAGCACTCAATCGACGTGTTGAGATCATGGTGCGTTAGATCAGATTAGGGTTTGTTGGAATCGCCTTTGGCGATCCAGCAACCGTGTGAATTTGATCTTACTCGTTGATAGCGATCGGATTCACAAGATCATCCGAACCCATATAATGGGCTCGTCTAAACTTGATCCGATCTAGGCAACAGATGAGGCGTCGGGCGTTCCGAGGAAGCGCAATACCAAGAGCGTGACGTCGTCGGATGCTTCGGCGCCGTCGGCAAACTTTTGGACGTCTTCATAGATCGCGTTCGCGACCGAAACGGTGTCGAGATCTCTGGACTGCGCGCCGAGGAGCGTTGTAAGCCGGCGGTTGGTATAAAGCTCCATTTCGGGATTTAACGCTTCGGTCACCCCGTCGGTAAACAGAACGATTGTTTCTCCCGGTTTCAATTGATACGAGTCCGAAGGGTAATCGAAGTCGTCGAGGACGCAGAGCGGCGGCCCGCCTGAGTTTGGAATTGTCGTAACCGGTTGACCTGGTGACACCAGAATGGGCGGGTCGTGCCCCGCGTTGCAGAATTGGACAAAGCCGGTCCGGATGTCGAGAATTCCCGACAGCGCCGTCACGAACATCATGGCCGGGTTCTCACGGGAAATTTCCGCATTGGCCTCGGTCATGATTTTTTCGATCGAAACCTGCCGGCGCATTGCGCTACTTCTATAGAGCGCTTTCGTCAACGCCATGAAGAGCGACGCGGGTATGCCTTTTCCTGATACATCGCCGACGATGAAGAAGAGGTGATCGTCATCGAGCATTGCGAAGTCATAGAGATCTCCGCCAACCGCTTTAGCGGGTTCAAGCATCGCGTAGAGGTCGAATTCCTTATGTTCGGGAAACGCGGGAAAATCGCTTGGTAGGATGCCCAACTGAATCGAGCGTGCCGCGGACAGTTCACCCTCAAGCCGCTCCGCAGCGGCGCGCTCACGGTCGAGGTCGCGTTGCAGGAGACGCCGTAGGCGATCGGTTTCAATGAGTGAGGCGATAAGCAAAATTGCAAAAATGGTCGTGTTTGCGGCGCCGGTGAAGCTCGTGTCGATGCGCAGAGAAAACTCAGCGTGTGCCAGCCAAGCCACGGCTGCAAGCAACACTAAAAGGATCGCAAGCGGTGCCGTTGCCCACTTCGACCCGAGCGACGGCACGATGAGAATCAGAAGCAAGCCGGTGACGAACGTGAATCCCAATTCCAGCCAATCCGCATAGATCGGCCGAATGAGGTGCTCGCCCGAGATGATGGACTCGAGTACATGAGCATGGACTTCGATACCATTCATTTGCGGGGCGACGGGCGTCGCCTTAGTGTCTGTCAGTCCCAATCCGGTACTGCCAAGCAAAACCAGTTTGCCGGCGAGCACACCTGGATTGAATTTTCCGTTCAGGATATCCGCCGCAGAGACGTAAAGGTTGCCGTCCGGTTTGGAAAAATTAACCCAGATCCGACCATCCGGCTCTGTCGGCACGAAGACATCGTCGACCGCTATGCCCCGTATCCCATGTTCGTCGCTGTGGATCGCAAAATGAGACGCGCCGACGGCGAGGCGTAGCATTTCCAGAGTCAGCGTTGGTGTTGCTGTGCCGCCGATATCGATGACCAGCGGGACGCGCCGCACAACGCCATCGAATTCGGGCAGAACGTTGAGCGTCGCCCGGCTTCTTGCGGCATCATCCAATTCCGGGATGCTTTGCAAGGCGGTGGGGAAGCGCAGCAAAAACGGTTTTGCACTGCCGCCACGCTCGACGACGGGTATTGTTTTGACCGGCCGCGTGCTTGCGGTCTTTTCATCGCTTAGCAGCGCGCCGATACCGAGCACGGTTGGTGCGTCCCGAAGGCTTTGCGCAAAGCGCGTGTCGTTGGACGGCATTGTGGCCAGGTGCTCTTTCAACGCTGGGTGTAGATTTTTTCGATTATCGAGAATTCGGTGCGGCGAATATCGATCCGGCTCCGGAAACAAGATATCGAAACCGATCGCCAACGGTCGGGTTTCCGCGACGTTATCGACCAACTGGGCGAGCAAATCGCGAGGCCATGGCCATTGCCCGAATTCGGCGAGGCTTTTTTCATCGATATCTACGATGATTACCGGCAGCGCCTGTCGCTCGCGCGGTTTCAGAACATGTAGCGCGTCGAACAGCGATGTTCGCAGTGTTTCGAAGGGAACAGGTTCGAGTACGCGAAAGACGATAAAGCCGATCAAGCAAAGCAGGGCGAGCGTTCGCCCGCGCCAATGGAAGATCGAGGCTAGGGCGTCTCGCAGTTTATGCTCGGAAGCGCGTTCTATAACTTTATTTCCTGTCCGTCATAGGCTGCGCATACCTTCAGCGCGTCGCCTTCCTCGCTCAATTCTTCGAAACGGATAGTTTCGGCGAGTATTCTCGATATTGTCGCATCGTCGGAATTTGGATCGTGGTGGAAGAGGCAGAGCTGTTTGACGCTGGCCCGGTGCGCCAGCTCGACACCAATGATATTACTCGAATGGCCCCAGTCTTCCTTCAAGGATATGGCGTCGGCGAGGGAATACATGGCATCGAATATGAGCAAATCCGCATTTCGAAAGAAATCGACAAAGCCGTAGCTTTCATCGATCGACTCGAATTTGTGTTCCGAATCCGTCGAATAGACGACCTTCTTTCCGTCTTTTTCAAAGCAGTATCCGTAGGAGTCGCCCGAATGGTACTGCTCCATCGCGGTTACTTTCATTCCCGCGACCGCATATTCCTTGCCTGGCTCGAGCTTTACGAATTCGATATCGGCGCCCAGCATATCGAAATCGACGGGAAAGCCGGGTGCTGAGTTTTGCATCCGATAGGCTTCTTCCAGGGTGTCGTGGCAGCCATGGATTTTGATCTTGTTGCCGGGAATGTAGGCCGGTACGAAAAATGGGAAACCGCAAATGTGATCCCAATGGGGGTGAGACTGGAAGACGTTGAAAACTGGTGCTTTTTGAGGCACCGATTTGGACATGATTGCATTGCCATATTCTCGGCAGCCGGTACCGAGATCGCAAACGACGTACTCGTCTCCACCGCCATCTATTTCGACGCAGGACGTATTGCCGCCATACGTTCCCGATTCCGCAAAACTCAGTTCCGTATCGATGAAACGCTCGATTTTCTCGTCAGAGCCTAAATCATGGCCGATGCTTTTGCGCAGCGCATTCCGTATCTTTTTGCGGCTCGTCTGCACGGTCATGGGTGCCGCCAAAGATCCGCGTGTGCCCCAGAACCGAACCAGCATGTATGATACCCTTTCGATGATTGTCGCGCCGAATAGTCCTGGCACTATTCAAGCGATTTACCCGTGATAGTCAAACCGGTTCTGGCATGCAAATCAGCCTGCTTCGAACGCATTCAGCGCATCATCGGAGGCCGCAGTGATGGCATCGCGCAGGCTTTCGAAAATCGTGACAACGTAATTGAACCGGCTGATTTCGAAGATTTCATTTACCGTCGGTGTCAGCGCAGCAACGGAAAGGGAGACACCGTCTGATTTGCTCTGTTTTGCGGCGATCATGATCGCGCGAAGTCCGACGCTGCTGATGTAGGGAATCTTGCTGAAGTCTACGATTACGGCTTCTTTTCCTGCGCTGACGGCCTGCAGCAGGCGCTCTTGAAACGCGTCGGCCGTGTCCTGATCCAAACGACCGTCCGGATAAAGGACTAGAGTGCTACCGTAGTTTGCTTCATCGATAATCATGCTGCGGTTATGTCCGATAGCAGCCTTGGTGGAGCATCAAAGACTTTCATTTTCGCCAAGTTCCGTACTTCTTGCAAGAAGATGAGCCATTCATGTTCGGTCATTTCAATTTTTTTGGCAGGATATTATGAGAATTTATTCAATTAAGTTCTTAGAATAGTTGCTGAACGGTGCTCGTCATCAATCTGTATTGGGTCACGTTCTATACCACTTGAGTTCGGTTGGGTGTATTGCCGTGAATATCGGGTTGTATCGGGGTGCAATTCCTGTTGCCATGACAAATCGATAATCGATTGTGACTAAGGGGCGGCAGCGGGCATGAAAATCATTGACGCCCATCATCACTTTTGGGACCTGACCCGAAACCCACATCCATGGCTTACTGATGAGGGGCGAATTCCGTTTCGCTATGGCGATTATTCCGCGATATGCCGCGACTACCTTCTGCCCGATTATCGCCGCGATACGAAGGAATTCGACATTGTCGGGTCTGTGCATATCGAAGCGGAGTGGGATCCGGACGATCCGGTGGGCGAAACGGCATGGCTCGCGCATATTCGGTCGGCGCATGGCCTGCCGTCGGTATGTGTTGCACAGGCTTGGCTGCATCATGACGACGTCGAAACGGTTCTGTCCCGGCATGCTTCATTTCCGTTCGTACGCGCCGTCCGGCACAAACCGCCAGAGCCGGCCGGGTCGATGGAGGATATGCGCTGGCGAGGCGGGTATGCACTGCTGGATCGTTACGGATTGTCGTTCGATTTGCAGACACCATGGACAAGGCTGGAGGAGGCGTATGGGCTGGCACGCGATTTCCCCAATATCCAAATTGTTCTGAACCACACGGGTCTCCCTGCGGATCGAAGTGCGGAGGGATTGGAGGGGTGGCGCGCGGCGATGCGCCGGTTCGCACTGGCGCCAAACGTTGCCGTCAAGATTTCAGGCATCGGGACGCCAAGTGTTGCATGGACTGCGGCCGACAATCGAGAGATCGTGCTCGCCACCATCGATATCTTTGGGGTCGAGCGCTGCATGTTCGCCAGTAATTTTCCGGTCGACAGTCTGGTTGCGACCTATACGCAAATTTTCAGCGGTTTCATCGAAATCGTTGCAGATTTCTCTCAAGGGGAGCGGGAGAAGCTGTTTCATGACAACGCGGCCCGTTACTATCGGATAAGCGAATGACCAACGGAGATGCCATATGACCGCGAAAACGATCGGCTTTATCGGCCTAGGGGCTATGGGCGTCGGCATGTCGAAGAAACTGCTTGAAGCGGGCTATGCCGTCTGCGGTTACGATGTCGATGGCGACGCGATGACCAAACTGGTCGACGCTGGAGGATCGGCCGCGACAAGCCCGGCGCTGGCGGCGGCGGAAGCATCCTTGCTCATCGTTTGTGTTTTTTCCGCCGATCAGGCCGAAGCGGTCTTGTATGGCGAAGAGGGGGCCGCTTCCACGCTGGCAAAGGGCGCGACTGTCGTGATGTGTACGACCATGGCGCCCGAACATGCCCGGGCGATCGCCACTCGTTTGGAGGAGACCGGGCATCTCTTTATCGATGCGCCGGTCACGGGAGGCAAGCGTGGCGCGGACGAGGGCACGCTGACCGTCATTGCATCGGGATCCGAGGCGGCGATGGCGGCGGCGGACGGTGCGTTCAAGGCGATGGGCAGCCGCATCTATAGGGTTGGCGATGCGCCCGGCGCCGGCTCGTCGGTGAAGATGATCAATCAGCTTCTCGTCGGCGTTCATGTCGCGGCAGCGGCGGAAGCTGTCGCCCTTGCGGCGCGTGCCGGTGCGGACCCGAGCGTTGTTTACGACGTTATCACGCATGGCGGCGGTAATTCGTGGGCCTTCGAGACCCGTGTCCCGAATATTCTAGCCCGCGATTATTCGCCGCGTGGTGTGGTCGATATTTTCACAAAGGATTTGGGAATTGTTGCGGACGCCGCGAGGTCGCTAAAATTTCCCTTGCCGGTAGCCTCCGCGGCTCTGCAGCAGTTTCTGGCCGCTGCCGCGGCAGGGTATGGCCGGGAGGACGATTGCGCCGTCGTAAAGGTTTACGAGCAGCTTGCCGGGATCGATGTCGCAGCCTGTGTAGGCAAGGACGGATAGAGGGCAGGGGACGGCGAATGCTCGAGGCAGCCTTCCCGCTTGCCGAATTGTTCGACACGCCGTTGCCGCGGCTTAAGGTCGTCGATGTCGGCGCACTGCCCCTGGATGGCCACATTGAAATCTACCAGGGGCTGCTCGACCGCGCGTTGTGCGATGTCGTTGCGTTCGAACCGGATCAGGCGCTGTGCGACCGGTTGAACGCCGAGGGAGACGGCAGTCGCACGTTTTTGCCGTATTTTATCGGCGACGGTGCTCCTGCGACGTTCCGGCTATGCCGCGCACCCATGACCTCCTCGCTGTATGAACCGAACACGGCGCTGCTCGAGAAATTCCAGAACCTGTCGGAGCTGGTCGAAGTCGTTTCGCGCGAGCCAGTCGACACGGTGCGGCTCGATGAGTTGGAGGCGGTCAAGGGGGCGGACTTCTTGAAGCTGGATGTGCAGGGGGCGGAGCACGCAGTCATCGAAGGGGCCGCAACGGTTTTGGAGAGTGTCGCCGTCGTTCATACGGAAGTCGAATTCGTACCGCTTTACAAGGACCAGCCTTTGTTCGCGGAGGTCGACCAGGCACTGCGTGGCAAGGGTTTCCAGTTCCACAAATTCCTCGGCTTCGCCGGCCGCGCGTTCAAACCGACGATGGTGCCCGACGAACCCAACGCGCTCGTCAGCCAGATGCTTTGGAGCGAGGCGGTCTATGTCAGAGATTTTATGGCGCTTGAGGCCCTGTCGCCGGCGCGGCTCCTCAAGATGGCGATGATCCTGCATGAGGTATACGGGTCTGTCGATCTTGCCTTGCTGTGCCTGCGGGAGTGGGACCAGAAAACCGGCTCGAAAGTTGCCATGGAGTATCAGGCGCGTCTTGCCACGGGGGCAGCTTAATCGCTGTGTCTGTTGCGCCACATTTGCTCGTACGCCGCCTCTATCCGTTGGCGGAAACCGTCGCCGTCGCATAGTGAAGACTGAGAGAGTCTGTCTCGCATTCCGGCGCGCAAACCTGCCAACGCCTCTATGTCGTTAGCCAAACGCGCAGCGATACCGATATAGTCGTCAAGCTGCGCTGCAATGCAGTCTTCGAGTCCAACCCGCGTGAGCAGGCTTGCCCCGACGCGTGCCGCATGACGGTCGCCTGCGAGCGTGACGACGGGGACGCCCATCCACAGCGCCTCGCAAGTTGTCGTCGTGCCATTATAGGGAAAGCAGTCCAATGCGATATCCATCTCCGCGTAGGCGCCCAGATGATCCGATGGCGTGCTGAGGGGGCCACGCAAGGTAATCCGCTCTGCCGCAATGCCATGCTGACGGAACACGTCGGTGAAATGCGCCACTGTTGCGTGATCGGCGAATGGCCGCGCTTTTAGGTGCAGGCGGGCGGGTGGCGCGCGGTGCAAAATCTCGGCCCATACAGCAATCACAGCCGGAGTGACCTTGCGAAGATTGTTGAACGACCCGAACGTCACATGACCGGCGGATTGAGCTGGAAGAGGCGCCACATCCGGTGCGTCGCCGGGCGGCTGGTAACAGAGGAAACCGTCTTCCAACCGCAGTAATGTCTCCGTCGCAAATCTTTCCGCGCCGGGAGGATCGGCGACCGCGTCGGTGAGACGGTAGTCAATCGCCGTCAGCCCCGTCGTATTAGGGTAGCCTAGCCATGTTGCCTGAATAGGGGCAGGCTTTCGCTGAAGCGCCAAGAGCCGGTTTCCCGCGGTATGACCGGACAGGTCGACCAGGATATCGATGCCGTCCGCCTGGATTCTTTTCGCGAGTTGGTCATCGGTAAGGCCGGCGACCCAGCGCCAATGGTCGCAAGCGGTCTGCAGCCGCGCCGTCGTTGCATCCGGGTTTTCCAGATTGGCGTAGCAGAAGATCTCGAACCGCGATTGGTCGTGACGGACGAGTAGCGGTTCGAAAAACGAGGCGACCGAGTGTCGACGAAAGTCCGCGGAAAGATACCCAATGCGCAAGCGGATTCGGGTTTCTCGTACAATCGGAGGCACCAGCGAGGCGATGGCGATTGCATGCTGCTCGACCCATTCGCGATGCTCTTGCAGGAGCACGGCGGGGTCCGACACGTGATAGTTCCGGCACAGCAGCAGGTTCGATTGCGCGCGGCTATCTGTTGGGTTGAGGTCGAGCGCCTTCTTGAAATGAGTTTCGGCGTCATCGATGTGGCCCTGATCGAGCAACACAGTGGCGAGATTGTCATGAGCTTCGCCGAGCGTTGGCTGCCGTGAGAGCGCATTCCTTAACGCCGTCTCCGCACCATTGAGATCGCCTTGGCGATGCAGCAATGCGCCTAGATAACGGTGTAGATCGGCGCTGTCCGGATCCGATATGAGAGAGGCCCGGACCGTTGCTTCGGCTTCGGCGATTAAGCCTTGGCGCTGTTGTGCAACGGCAAGGTTAAACCGGGCGTCGGCGAGGTCGGGCTGTATATCGAGTGCGCGCCGGCAGGCTTCCTCGGCCTCAGCCGGTTGTCCGATACTGAGCAGTATTCGTCCAAGATTGGAAAAGGCTTGTGCGTAGTCGCCGTTGAGCGCGATGGCTCGGCGGTAGGACGCCTCGGCCTCTTCCTGCTGCCCAAGGGACTCCTGCGCCACGCCAAGATTGTTTACAGGGTCCGCAAAGTTCGGGTCGCAAGCGGCTGATTTTTGTAAGGCCTCACATGCCTCCGCGCCGCGTTCCAGGGCGATTAGGGCAAGACCGCGCAGATTGTGTAGATCTGGGCTGTCACGGCGGTATGCGATCGCTGTGTCTACAATTTCAAGTGCATCCTGATTGCGGCCGCTTTGATAAGCGATAACAGCGAGGAAATATAAAGCGTCGGCATTGCGCGGTTCGGCATCAAGGACATCGCGAAATCCGTTTTCCGCGGCCTCGATTTGCCCGGCTTGAAACGCAGTGAAGGCATTCTGAAATTTGGCTGTCGCCATGGCGTTCTGTTTGTCCGTCATCGGCGCATCACGCGCGTGGATTCCGCCGCCGCCGCGCCGTAAGATGCAGGGGTCGTCACTCGGCGGCGATATTCGAATGGTTTTACCGGGCGCACTGATGGCTCCGCAAATTCCGGATAATGAACAAACGGCTGCCGCGTCCTCTGACTTGGCTGCCAGGGTCGCTGCAATCGACTATTGGTATCACAAGATCGAGCTGCCCGGGGGAGTCACGACGCCGGGCTGGGCACCGATCGACCCGGCAGCGTATCGCGTTCCCGATGATTTGACCGGGTTGCGCGTTCTCGATGTCGGCGCTTGGGATGGCTATTGGACGTTCGAGGCGCTGAAACGGGGCGCGCGCGAAGTCGTCGCAATAGACGATTTTTCCGATTTTTTGGGCAAACCGGACACGACGCCGCGGCAGGAATGGGCGTCTTTCGATTTGTGCAGGGACGCGCTGGGTTTCACGGCCGAACGGTGTTCGCGGCAAGAAATTAGCGTCTACGATGTCGTGGAAGCGAAACTTGGCCGTTTCGATATCGTGTTCTGTTTCGGTGTGCTCTACCATTTGCGGCATCCTTTGCTCGCGCTAGACCGCCTGTCGGCGGTGTGCGATCAGGCCATTTTTGTCGAATCGGCAATTCTCGACGATTACAGCCCCTATCGTGGCGGCATCGGACACGGGTATGCGGACGGCCATATGGTGATGGAATTATTTTACCCGGACAGTCAGTACGGCAACAACGATACCAATTACTGGGTACCGACTTTGCATTGCCTGGGGCACATGGTCCGCAGCACCGGTTTCGGCAAAGTCGATGGTGAGAAGCTGGTCCAGAACCCCACAGAGGTGCCGTATTGTCGTGGCATCGTGGTGGGGCACCGGCAATCAAATAGGGAATAAGGCATGAAGATCGTGATTACCGGCGGCGCCGGATTCATCGGGCGTCGTCTGGCGTTGAAGCTGCTTGAGAAAAACGATCTGGATTTCGGACGCGGGCAGGGGGCGCCGGACAAGATTGTTGCGTTCGATGTCGGCGAGCCGGATCCGCCGTTTCCGGACGACCCGCGGCTCGAGATGGTAACGGGCGATGTCAGCGATCCCGATCAGCTGCGCGCGCTCATCACGCCGGATACGGACGCCGTATTTCATCTGGCTGCCGTTGTGAGCGCCGGCGCTGAGGCGGATTTCGATCTCGGTATGCGCGTCAATCTCGGTGGCACGCGGGCGGTGGTCGATGTTTGCCGCGAGCTGGGTACTGCACCCCGAATTGTCTTTGCGAGTTCCGTCGCGGTCTTCGGCGGCGATGTGCCGGATGTGATCCGCGACGATACCCACCTGACACCGCAGACCTCGTATGGTGCGCAGAAGGCGGCGGGGGAACTCCTGATCAACGATTACAGCCGCAAGGGCTTTCTCGATGGCCGCGCTCTGCGTTTGCCGACGGTCGTGGTCCGTCCTGGCAAACCGAACAAGGCCGCGTCCACCTTCGCCAGTTCGATCATCCGTGAGCCCCTGCAAGGGCAGCCGGTGGATTGTCCGGTCTCCCCGGATCAACCGATGTGGCTGCTGTCGCCGCGCCGCGTCGTCGATGCGTTCATCCGTGCGGCCGAACTCCCCGCTGAGGCATGGGGGCCAAGCCGAGCGGTTTCCATCCCTGGTATTACGCATACGGTCCGGGAAATGCTCGACGCGCTTACCGGCATCGCCGGGAAGACGGTCAGCGACCGGGTGAACTTTAAGCCCGACCCCGATATTCAGAAAATCGTCTCCGGCTGGCCCATGCGCTTCGCCGCCGAGCGCGGTAAGGCGCTGGGCTTCGAAACCGACGGCTCGATGGAAGAGATCATCCACGGGTTTATCGAGGATGAGTTGGGCGGAGAATTCGTTCGTTAAGCGTTCGAGTAAGTCTCGGGCGCAAACCCCATAATCTTTTCGAACCGCTTGGTATAGTTCGGCCAAACGTCCGGGTTCTTGAGGCGCACCGGAACCTTGCCCTCCATGATGGCGTGCCACTGTATCGCCGCGCCGGTCGCGCCCTTCCCGGCGCTCTCGACGGTATTCGCTGCGATATGGGGGGAGGCCAGTACGTTATCGAACTTCAGCAGCGGGTGGTCGATCGGCGGCGGTTCTTGCATCCAGACGTCCAGTCCCGCGCCGGCAACCTGACCGGCCTCCAGTGCTTGCGCTAGCGCCTCTTCGTCATGGATGCCGCCGCGCCCGATGGTGAGGAAATAGGCGCTCGGCTTCATCTTCTCAAAGGCTTCTGCGCCGAACATGCCGCGCGTCTCGTCATTCAACCCACAGGCGACGAGGACGAAATCGGATTGTTCGAGTAGTTCGTCAAGAGGGACCAGCCGGGCGTGGCGCTTTTGCGCCTCTTCCGGGTTCAAGCGCGGATGGGTTGCGAGCACATTCATACGAAAGGCCATGCTGCATACTTCCGCGACGCGCGTACCGATATGGCCAAGCCCGACAATGCCGATCGTCTTTTCGAAAACATCGTTGTTACGGTAGGCGAAGCGGTCGAGGTCCGGGTCTCGGCGCAGCGCCATGTTGACCTGGGCGATCTTCTTGCTCAGGCACATCATCATTGCGATGGCGTGTTCCGCCACCGCTTCCGCGTTCAGCCCTGCCTGATTGGCGAACAGGACGCCGGCCTCACTACAGTGGTCGAGGTTGACGATGTCGTAGCCGGCCCCCGCGGTGCAGGCCGCCACTAGCTTGGGGCACTTTGCGAGGAAATCCTCGTTGATCCGGAACCGTGGCGGGACCAGCGCGTGTCCGCCGCGCGTGTGGTAGCCATGGATGGTCGAGAGGACATCCGCGACCTCCGCATCGGTCATGCCGTCATGGACCCGCGTCAGCTCGATATCGTGTCCTTGCGTCAGGGTGCTTTCGAACAGTTCGAGGTTGAGCAGGCGGTCGAAGTAGCAAATACGTAGCACGGGCTCTGCATCTCCTTGCGGGGGAACGCCGGCAGGACTGCCGGGCGACGAAGCCCGGCCCGCATCACCCCTGCGCACCAAATTTATACGGTTTCGGAGCGCGGTCGGCCGCCGCCTTGCTCGGTCGAGACGAAGGCGCCGCCCTGATAGATTTCGTCCGTATCGTCAGGCGAGGCGGGCGGTTCCTTGGCGATGACGGCGTCGGCGTAGGGCTCGCTTTGGTCCTGCGGTTTGTAGCCGAACCGTTCGGCGTTGCTGTTGTCCCACCAGCCGCGCGCATTGTCGGAGGCACCGTAGAAGATCTCGAACTTGATGTCCGGGTGGTCGAGACTGATTGCGCAGAGCTGCGCCAGATCGCGTGGGCTAACCCAGATCGAGAGACGGCGCTTGTCCACCGGCTGGGTCGCGACATTGCCGATCCGCAGATTAACGACCTCCAGCCCATACTTGTCCGCATACAGGCTGCCCATCGCTTCGCCGAACACCTTCGAGACACCATAGCGGCTGTCCGGTTTGGGGTAGACGGTGTGGTCGATGGTTTGATCGCGGCGGTAGAAGCCGACGGCGTGATTGGAACTCGCCCAAACCACGCGCTTCACACCGGATTGCAGGGCTGCTTCATAGACATTACGCATGCCGACGATGTTGGCGTCGAGGATCGTCTGCCAATCGGCTTCGCCGGCACAGCCGCCGAAATGTAAGATGCCGTCCACGCCTTCGGCGGCGCGCTTTACCGCATTCAAGTTCGTCAGGTCGGCGCCGATGTACGTCTCGTCGCCACGCAAATTTTGGACGGGCGCTCTGTCCGACAGACGGAGCTTGTATTTGGTGCCCAATTCCTCACGCAGAAACGTGCCGATACCGCCGGCCGCGCCGGTCATAAGAATTGTTTTCACGCCGTGCTCCTAAAGAGGTCGTCGCAATGCTGCGCTCTGAACCCGCAGTACCCCCCATCCTAACCTTCCCCCACAAGGGAGGAAGGGAAAACCTCCGTTCGATCGGTCAACTCTCCCCTCCCCATTGAGGGGGGAGGGATAGGGTGGGGGTGGACGACGATCGCGTCTGAAACTGAGACATCTACTTTTGTTTACAGCAGCAAATTCACAGTGTCTTACAATACCCCACGCTGCGCCAGATTCCGCATCAACGCGGAAATCCCGAATTGCCAAGGCTCAGCCTTGTTGCTCGTCGTGACGCGGTTGGTCAGCGACCCCAGCTTGGGGCTGGCAATCGTCACGAAATCGCCCGGCTTATGGGTAAATCCTTCGCCCGGTGTATCCCGATCCTTGGTCGGTGCAAAGGCGGTTCCCGTGAAAAGTGCCGCGCCGTCCGGGTATTGATGGTTCTCGTTTAGGGTCTGTCCGGCCAGATCTTCTATGTCCCGACTGATGCGCGACATCTCGCTTGTCCCTTCGAGCCGAAATTGATCGTCTCCTGCGACAGTTAGTGTGAGCTCCGCGCTTCTGATATCGTCGAGACCGAAATTGTCGTCCAGAAGCCGGATGAAGGGCCCAATCGCACAGGACGCATTGTTGTCTTTCGCCTTGCTCAGCAACAAGGCACTGCGGCCTTCGAAGTCGCGCAGATTGACATCGTTGCCGAGCGTTGCGCCGACGATGGTACCCGACGCATTCAGGATCAGCACGATTTCCGGTTCCGGGTTGTTCCAGGTCGATTTCGGGTGCAATCCGATCTCCGCACCAGTGCCGACCGCCGACATCGGCTGCGCCTTGGTGAACACCTCGGCGTCTGGGCCGATGCCGACCTCGAGGTACTGCGACCACAATTCACGTTCGATCAACGCGTCCTTCAGCGCGGCAGCCTCCGGCGAGCCAGGCACGATTGCCGCGAGGTCGTCGCCGATGGCGCCCCTGATCACGCGCCGGATAGATTCCGCTTCCTGCGGGTCGCCTTCGGCACGCTCTTCAATCACCCGCTCCAGCATGCTGTCGACAAACGTGACACCCGCGGCCTTGACGGCGGCGAGGTCGACCGGCGCCAGCAGCCAGGGCAGGGCAGGATCGCGCGCATCCGCCACGCTGTTCGCAATAATTGTCCCGACCGGGCCAAGGTCGTCGCCATCCGCATCATGTGCCGTGGCAGCAGACGCATAAGCGTTAATGAGGTCGGTCATTGTCGGCTCGGAGGCAGTGATATCGATCAGATGACCGTTCCGAAGGACGACAACGGATGGACCGTCCTTGTCCGGCCGCCAAACGCGCCCCACCAGTGTCGCCGCATCCGCATCGACCGGAAGCGTCGAGTTCGCGTTAAGTTTCAAATCCATCGTGAAACTCCCTTGCTAGACCAGATCGGGGTTTGTTGGAATCGCTTTCAGCGATCCAAAACCGCGTGAATCTGGTCTAACTTATTGATAGCGAGCGGATTCACAAGAGTACCCGAACCCATGTAATGGGTTCGACTAAACTTGATCCGCTCTAGCCGGGTGCATTTTCAGAGCGTGCGCCCGTTGGTATTTATGCTCACGCGAATGTCTTCCGCGAATTCCTGTTCCGAGTCATCTTCCGGTGCGTAGCCGATAACCTGCCGCGCATTCGTAATACTCCAATAGGCGCGTGTGTTGTTGGAGACACCGTAGAAGATCTGGAAAGGGATGCCGTCCTCGTTGCGAATATCTTCGGTGTCGATTGATTTCGTATAGAGCTGCTGCATATCGCGCGGGCTGATATAGGCGCCGAGATCGCGTTTATGACTGACCTCGTCGCCATTGAAATCCGCGCTGCGGATCGGTCTTGGCGCGCCGATGCGGACTTGCACGTTCTCCACGACACCCCCGAAGCGCCCGGTCGCGAATAGGAAACCGAGATGCTCATAGGTTGCCTTGGCCCATCCGTAGAAATTATCCGACAGGGGAAAGATATCGGGACCGATCGTGTCCATCGTGCCGTTGTGGAGTTTCGACTCATACCAATCAGCGGCATGGTTCGAGGAAGCGACGACGACGCGTGGAATTTTTTCTTCGAGCGCCAGCCGATAGACGTTGAAGGCCATATCGACACTGCGGCGTTCGACGAAATAACCGTCTGGGCTTTCCGCGCCGGGGCGTGTGGTGAGCCATTGCTTTGGCGCGCTTGTTTTTATTCCTGGCTGGGTCGACCGGACGTTATGCACGACGGCATCGACGTCCTTGAAATGGTCCCGGTAGGCGTCGAGATCGGGATTGGACAAGTCGGCCTCGATGACATCGTTGCTACCCGCTGCGTTCGTGTCGAGCAGGACGAGATCATAACGTTCCCGGAATGCGGGGAGGAGCTGTTTGGTTATTGTCCCGGCGGCGCCGGTAATAAGTACGCGTTTCTTGGCCATATCGTTTTCTCCGTATGTGGAAACGCCGCTACCAGTCGGGCGGCGTCCACTCTGCGTCTTGATCCAACGGATAGATGGGCCGTTGGAAGCCGGTCCAATCAAAATTATCCAAATTCGGTGATGTCAGTCCGGGTGCATCGCATTCAATGACACGCTCCGGCGGGAAGTAGGGGAGGAAGCCGGCGCGAAAGTGACCGCGTGATTTGACGACAACGGTGCGGGCATCGGTGACGCTAACCCCAAAGTTTTCAAAATAGCCGGGATCGATGCATTGCTGGCGGATCGAGATGACGATCACCGTTACGGTGCCGACCTGCAGTGCTGCGGTCGGACCGAGATCGATGCTCATGTTCTTCCGGGAGCCGGGGTCGCGGCCGACAATGTTGCCATCGGAAAGTGCTAGCACGGTTGCTTCGGCAGTGAACTGATTTGAGTACTGGTCGGCTTCGTCGCGGTTAAAGCGGGCATCGAAGGTTGCGCCTACGCCATGCTCGTGCGCCTCCGCTGCGAGCGCGGCATCGTTGAACACGGCAAGAATGACGCCCTTGGCTTTCGCTTCATAAAGGCCTTCGAGCAGCCAAGCCGTATTACCCCGGCCGCCGCCGCCCGGATTGTCGGCGACATCCGCGATGATGATGGATGGTTCGGACGGGTCTTCTCCACGAGCGACCGCACCCGCGATGCAATCCTCCAAAGATGTCAGATTGGGTGTGAAGCGCTCGCGGTAATTCCACACACGCTCGGCAAGGTCTCTGCAGATGCTCTGCGCGCGGGTCATGTCGTCGCGGGTCGTCACCAGAAACGCCATGCCGTTTTCCGGTGTGTCGCCGTACGTGAAGCCGCCGGCGATGGAAATATTCATGACCGTGTCGTCGATCAGGGTTTGTCCGTAGTCGATGATTTCGCCATAGGGTCCGCTCGCAGTGAGCTGAGTGACCTGCGGGGCGACGAGGGGCAGACGAATGAAAGCGGTTGTCGGTGTCACATTGCCCAGGAGTTCATGCATGACGCCCGACGCTTCCATGCCACGCTCATACTGATCGACATGCGGGTTGGTGCGGTAGATGATCAGGGCGTCTGTCGCGGACACCATCTCTTCCGAGATGTTGGTGTGGAGGTCCAATGTCGAAATGATCGGCACGTTGGGACCGACTACGTCACGCGCCATCTGGAACAGATCGCCGTCCGGGTCCGATATTGCCGTGGAAACGGCGGCGCCATGCTCGCCGAAATAGACACCATCCAGTGGCATCGCGGCTTCCAGGCGCTCGCGCATTTCCTGCTTCAGTTCGAGATAGAAATCATGATCGATTGGACCCGCCGCACCGACATCGGCGTTCACGATGGGCACCGGTGTCCAGGGGCCGGCGTCGTTCATGGCGTGGATGAACCCGGTCATGGTGCCGACCATGCGAGGATGCTCGCTTGCGGCGTCTTCGAGGATTTCATCGCCATAGAGCAGGACCTTTTCCTCGAAGTCCGCGCGGCCCACTGGCGGCGCGAACCGGTTGCTCTCGATATGCAGCGCCAGAATGGCGATCCGTTTTCCGTTTCCCTCGGCCATGGTCACACCTTCTTTGCTTCGCGTCGTTTCGAGCTTACCGGCGGGCGCGCATTCTGTTCAACCGCACGCACCGCATTGGCGGGGGTTCTCGATAGGATATAGACGGGAATGAGGCCGCATATGCTGGCGATTGCCAGTGCCGTGAAGGCGTCCTGAAAGCCGGCAGAATTGGCCTGCGCATAAACGACTTGTCCCAGATAATGCAGCGCGCCGGGATGCTCCAACGCGTCTGCGACGCCCGCTTCGGAAAACAATTGCCGGACGGCGGCGAGGAAGGCCTGACTGGTCGGGCTCGCCGCTGTCTGGGTCGCAGTCAGCGCTTCGCTGTGGAACGGGACACGAGTTTCCAGGAATGCGACGACAATATTGAGGGAGAACGCGGCGCCGAGCATGCGGACAAAGTTCACCGCGCCCGACCCTTGGTTGACCTGTTCGCTGGGTAGCGATTTGAGTGCGGCTCCGTTGACGACCGGTGTCGTGAACGCGATCCCAAGGCGAATGAACAGCGTAAAGGCGACGAAGGTCCAGAACGGTGTGTTCACGTCCGTGCCGGACAGAAAGAAGAATCCGGCGGCGAACCCGCCGAGGCCAACGCAAAGCAGGATTTGCGGGGAGACCGTGTCCGATATACGCCCCGCAATTGGGAACAGGATAAGCAGGGAAAGCCCGCCCGGCATCAGCAGCAGGCCGGCGCGAAGCGGCGTGTACCCTTGTATCTGTTGAACGAAGACGGGGATAAGGAATGTCGAGGTCAGGAAAACGCCGCCGGCGAAAAACGAGATGATCGATGCGGAAGAAAAGCGCAGATTGAGAAACAGCCGTACGTTCAGCAAGGGGTCGGGAATGTGCGTTTCCCAGGCAACAAAACCGAATGCGGCCGTTGTTCCGGTCACGAACAACAGAATGACCTTGTCCGATACCCAGCCATCGCGCGTACCGCTGCTGAGCGCGAGAAGAAGCGTGAACAAGGCCACGCACATCAGCGCAAAGCCGGTAATATCGAAAGGCGGGATGCGGCTCGGCAGTCGCCGGCTCGGCAAAAATACGAATCCGAGCACGAAGGCCAGGACGGTGCTGGGCACCGTCAGAAAGAACGCATAACGCCAGTTGAACCATTCGATCGCAAAGCCGCCGAGCGTGGGCCCCATGGCGGGGGCGAAGACGATCCCCATGGAGAACAGGCCCATGGCCGTGCCGCGCCGCTCCGGTGGGAAGACCTTGAAGCAGATCGCCATTGCCAGCGGTTGGATGATCCCCGCCGTCAGCCCTTGCAGTAGGCGGCCTGCCGTCAAGATTTCGGCGTTTGGCGCCAGGCCGCTCATTGCGACGCCCAATAGGAAACCCAGAAGACAGGTCGCGTAGGTCGCGCGTTCGCCGAAGATCGAAACGAGCCATGCCTGTAGGAGCATGCCTGCCGTCATGGCGGCGAAGAAACCGGAAGACAGCCATTGCGCCTCGTCCCGGCCGATGCCGAACGCGCCCATGATGTCCGGAAACGCGACGTTGACGGTGGTTTGCGACAGCACCATCGTCATGGCGCCGAGCATGCATGTTATGGCGGCGAACCACTGGTAAGCCGGGCCATAGCGCTCGAACAGGTCGTCAATGCTTTCGACGGCCAAGGCTTCTGTCTTTCGGATTGCGTTGCATGTTCACCGCCCATGCCGGGCCGCATTCCCATCAGGTTTTGAAAATGGGGATACACGGACAACGCGATATCGCCGCCGGGCAATCCCTCTAGGAAGACTTGCCTAGCACGATTTGGCTGGTGTGAGTACAGGGCGCGTTGAAATGTCCCGAACCGGGATGGTATCGCGCCTACAGCGTTCCTAGACGCTCAGATCTACGATGGATCCACGAAGGGCGGAGAGGGAGGGCTGTGCATCCTGGGTCTGTGAGGCGACAGCAGCTTCCGAAGATTGATCCGGTTCTTCGAATGCGGCATCGCGAGGCTGCTCGTTATTCTCTTCAGGCGCCCGTGATTCCCGCACTCTTGGGATGGGTGCAGGGGGAGTCGGGCTGCTTCGCGCCGTGAGGGTTAATGAATCGATCACCATAATTCTAAGTATGGTTAAAAGCCGTTACCTGTCTATCGAGACCGTGTCGGATCCGTCACAGCCATCTTCGGCTTCCGGATCGAAGGGCATCAGGACCAGAGGCAGATTTTCCAGCGCAAACAGTCGCTTGCGGAGGGCATTCTCGATCTCGATATCGGTAACAGACATTTAACACTCTTTCCGTTTCATCGTTGCCATATTCTATGCTGATAAGAGTATCGGTCCCGGGATGGTTTTGCAGTGATCCCGGTCACGCTATGGGAAACGGCATGAAATACTTGCTTTTTATCCGATAGCAGTGGATTTTTCACGCAGCGTGGCCCTGGTATGGTAAATGCGCGGCGGTGGCCTTTTAAGGGGTGTGGATATGTGGAAGTCGTTAACGGTTCTTATCGCTGTCTTGCTGGTGGCCGGTTGTCTGCGGGACGACCGGTTGCGGCCGAGCGAAAACGGTGTGTGGATCGGCGTGAAAAACACGTCCTACGATGACTTCTGGAAAGCGGCCAACAAGGTCATGGCGAAGCGCACGAATGTAGCCCATTCCGATCAGGAAATGGGGCAAATCGTCGGCCGGGGTAACAAGGGCGGCGGCTTGTGGAATGACTCCGTCGCATTCTTCGTATGGCCGACGGACAATAGCGATGCCGGTTATTCGGTCGATGTCGGCGGCTATGTCGGCAGTGTCTGGAGCGAACTTAGTCCGGACTGGAAGAAGGTCATCATCGATGATCTGAGGAAGGAACTCGGCGCCTCCTGACGGGCTAGGCCCGAATTACTTCGTAGCCTGACCGTTATCACATAGCGCCTTTGCGATGTGTTCGCCGGCGAGGCGGTGACCGGTTTTGTTCCAGTGTCCGGTACCGAGGCGCGTATTCTCGAAACCGTGCAGGTATGCAGCATTCTTGTCCGCGTAGTCCCGCAGCGGGTCGACTAGCGTAATAGCCGGGATGCCGAGCTGTGTTGCGACCGCCGCAACGCGCTGGTCCGGATAATCCAAATTATCAACCCCAAGCGCCTGGGCGAAGTCGCGCCGGATCTGGCGGTCGGGATAGACCTGAACCGGCGCCGTCAGGTTGGCGATCCAGAACGCCGCACCTGACGCTTTCGCATCGTCGCGCAGGGCGGCAAACAGCGCTTCGGTGGTTGCCCAGGCCCGTTCCCATTCAGGCGTGGCGGGCGGCTTGAAGATCTCGTAGTCGGGGTTTTCCGGGTTGAACACCGCGCCGCTTTGCTTCTTGTCGCTGCGCAGCGCGGTCTTCGTTCGTGTGTAGAATTCCCGCGTCAGCTGGACCAGGCGCGACGTATTGACGATCGCGTTGCCGATACCGCGCCAGAACATCTTCGTTTTGAAGCGGCTGCTGTTGGTGTTGCTATCGTCGAGGCGCAGCACCCCATTTTCCAACACGTAGTAGATACGGTCTTCATGCCCGTCCAGTTCTCGCGCGTTGTTCCAGACGTCGTTGCCGGTGAAGAAGGCGAGCAGCACGAGATCCGGGTCGTATTTCAGGACGTTGTGCTGCAAGGTCAGGCGCTGCTGCGCGGTGCCGTAACCGGGCACGCTGAAGTTCAGCACTTCGGCGGGGGCCTTCCGGCAGGCGGAGAGGCGGCGTTCGAGGATCGACCAGAAGGTCTTCTCGAGCGGTACGGCCAGCGCTTCGCTCATCGAGTCGCCGAGGACCGCGACGCGGAACGTGCCGGGCGGCTTGGCGAGGTCGTGGTGGCGGTCGCGGAAGCCTTCGCGGTTGTTCTCGATTAGCGCTTCGCCCTCGGTCATCCAGCGGCCCGACAGTCCCGGCTGCGGCGACCAGCCGCGCAGCGTCTCCAGGCGGTGGAAGACGGGGTAGGCGATGCCGGCGATCCGCAGGCCGACTTCGGCCATCGCGCCGGCGAAAACAAGGCTCGCGGCGACGAGGGCGACTTCGCGGCGGCTTGGCATCAGGGGGTGGGATTTGCACGGGTCATGGGGTTTTTTAACTACCGGTTATCTACCGGTAAAGAAAGCGTGCATTCGCCGCCCGAATATTGTAAGCTTGCTTACGGTAAGCACTGCAACTAAAACAGATCAAAGATCCAGAAAAGCACGACATGGCCGAATACGCCCTCGATCAACTGCTAGGCTTCCTGGTGAACGACGTGTCGCGCCTGATGCGCACGCGCTTTGACAGCCGCGCCCGCGATTTGGAACTGACCCGCCCGCAATGGCGCGTGCTGGTCTTCCTGTCCACCAGCGAGGGCATCAACCAGAGCGGGTTGGCGGATCTCATCGAGGTCGAGCGCATGTCGATGGCCCGCATGATCGACCGTCTGGAGGCCGCCGATCTGGTCGAACGCCGCCCGGACGCCAACGACCGCCGCGTGCACCTGCTGTACCTGACCGAGAAGGCGCGCCCGCTGCTCGACGAGATCACGGCGCTGGCCAACGAACTGCACGACGAAGCGCTGGACGGCCTATCCGAGGCCGACCGGGAAACCCTGCGGTCGCTGCTGACCGTGATCAAGAACAACCTGTCCCCGGCCAATGGGTCGCGGACCGCCCTGGACCTGCTGCAGGCGCAGGCAGGAGGGATGAATGACTGACGAAACCACCACCGAAACGGCACCATCGCCGCGCCCGCCGCGCCAGCGCCGCTTCGCGCGCTTCCTGGTGCGCATGTTCCTGATGGTCGCCGTGCCCGGCGCCGCCGCCCTGATCGGCGCGTATTTCTACGTCAGCAGCCAGCGCTACGTGACCAGTGAGAACGCCTACATCAAGGCCGACAAGGTCACCATCGCGGCCGAGGTCTCCGGCAAGGTCGCCGCCGTCGAAGTGCGCGAGCACGACACGGTAGAGCAGGGCCAGCTGCTGTTCCGCCTCGACGACGAGCCGTACCGCATCGCGCTCGCCAACGCCGACGCGGCGCGCGACAGCATCGGCCATGAGGTCGAATCGCTGCGTGCGTCCTACAAGGTGAAGCAGGCCGAACTGCGCCTCGCCAAGGACGACCTCGCCTATTTCAACCGCACCTTCAAGCGCCGCCAGTCGTTGCTGGCGCGCGGCAACGTTTCCCAGGAGCGCTTCGACCAGTCGCGCCGCAACGCCAATGCCGCGCGCCAGAAGATCGCCATCCTGCGCAGCGAGATTTCGCAGATCCTCACCGGCCTCAACGGCAACCCGAACCTCAAGGTCGAGGCCTATCCCAAGTTCCAGCAGGCTCAGGCCGTGTATGACCGCCGTCAGCTCGATTTGCAGCGCACCCTGGTCTACGCCCCGGCCTCGGGCCGCATCAGCAAGATCGAGCTGGAGCCGGGCGAGTTCGTGAAGGAAGAGGAGCCGCTGTTCGCGGTCATCTCCGACCAGGATGTCTGGGTCGAGGCGAACCTGAAGGAAACCCAGCTCACCCACGTCACGACCGGCCAGATCGTGTCGGTTGAGATCGACGCCTACCCCGACGTCATCTGGCGCGCCACGGTGGAGAGCATCAGCCCCGCGACCGGCGCCGAATTCGCCATCCTGCCGCCGCAGAACGCGACCGGCAACTGGATCAAGGTGGTCCAGCGCCTGCCGCTGCGCCTCGTCTTCGAAGACCCCAAAAGCGGCCCCACCCTGCGCGCCGGCATGAGTGCGGTGATCGAAATCGACACCGAACACGAGGCCTCGCTGCCGGGCTTCGTGAAGGAAGCGCTCGCCTGGGTGAATGGGAAGAACGAATAGCGCGGTACGCGCGCCCTTCCCAAAGCCCGGCAGGGTAGGGGGCGCTGAAGCCCCCGGGAACGTCCCAAGCCGCCAATAGCCCCCAATACCGTCATCCCGCACTTGATGCGGGATCCATGTTCATGCCGAACGCGCCGCCTTGCCAAGGCCCAAACGTTGCCGCCACACACAGCCGCCCCCGCCCCGGGTTGTTGTTTTTTCCAATGGCGCGACGTATCCCTATCCGTAGTGCTGGCGGCAAATAACCCCGTCACTGACGGAGGCCCGCGCCGGAAATACTCGGTCGCTGACGGACCGGGCGGCGGAGGGGTACGGCCCGTCAATGACCGACCCCCGTTCGGCCCCGGAAAGCCGGTCCCGGACGGCCCGCGGAACGGCGCATAACGGACCCGCCACCGCCAACCCGCAGCACGGAAGGAGGCGCCATGCCGAGCCAATTCAACCCGTACGGCCCGTTCTACCTGGGCGAGGCGATGCCGGCGGCCGTGCCGCGGAAGATCGCGCCGGCGGAAATCGTCTCGCTGCGCCGCCGGCTGCATATGAGCCAGGATTTCTTCGCCCGCACCTTCGGCCTGAACGTCGAGACGCTGCGTGGCTGGGAGCAAGGCCGCCGCGAACCCGACAGCGCCGCCCGCATCCTCCTGCGCGTCATCGACCGCGAACCCGCCGCCGTGTTCCGCGCGCTGCGGCGGGCGTGAGGGGGCAACAAGTAGGCTGGCGCACGCGTCCTTCCCGAAGCGCGGCAGGGGTATGGGGCGCTCAAGCCGTCGAGAACATTCTACGCTGATTATAACCCCCAAGACCGTCATCCCGGCCAAGGAGCCGGGATCCATGTCTATGCCATACGCCGAACCCTAGAATAGTGCCCGCGCCCGAATGGCTATACGCTCATTCAAGGGCAATCTGTGCTGCCAATTAATAACATTTATGTTATCGTCAGAAATGGCACTAACCCGGGATTTCAAGGAGACAGTGCAGGCGCGTGCGCAGGCCGACCCGGCCTTTCGCGTCGGCCTGTTGACAGAGGCGGCGGAATGCCTGCTGACCGACGAAGTGGACGTCGCAAAGACGCTTTTGCGCGACTACGTTAATGCAACGATCGGCTTTCAGGCACTTGCCGTGCTGACAGGCAAGAAACCGGCGAGCCTGATGCGCATGCTCGGCGACAAGGGCAACCCCAGCCTGGAGAACATCGCCAAGGTGATCGACACGCTGCGCCGGCACGAAGGCGTCGAGCTCCACGTCAGTGCGGCGTGAAGGAAGCGCTGGCCTAGGTGAATGGGGCTGGCAGCCGGTACGCGCCACCTTTTCGCTATAACCGCGCTTAGGCGATGATAAGAAATATTAGGAAATATTCACAATATTTGCTAATATTCGACCCAGGCAACCTGAAAGGACTCGATCATGGCAACGGTAACGGTATCTTTGCCCGATCCGATGAAGGAGTGGATCGAAACACAGGCCCGTAACGGCCAGTTTAGCGGCGTGAGCGATTATGTCCGCGATTTGGTGCGGCGCGATCAAGCCCGAAAAGATCGGCGTGAGGCGCTTATTCAGGCGCTCATCGAGGGCGAGGAAAGCGGCCCGGCCCGCGAATGGACTCGTGAAGAACTGCAGGCTGAAGCGCGGCGACGGGCTGGCGTGACGAATGGCGGCTAGTTATCGGCTGTTACCGAAAGCGGAAGCCGATTATTTCGATATCTACGCCTATACTTACGAGAATTTTGGCGAGCACCAAGCCGAAAAATACACGGGCGGTCTGCTCGATGCGTTCACACTGATCACCGAACACACGCGTATAGGCCGGGACATCGGTCATATCCGTCCGGGATATTTCCGCTACGACTACGAAAGCCATACGATCTTCTACAAGCAGGATCGGGACGGGATTGCCATCGTCCGCATACTGGGCGAAAGGCAGGATCCTCTGCGACATCTGTAATCGCTGCATTCTCTTGCCGTCGTACCCAACGTACTGTGGCGCGCTCGAGCCGTGCAATTTTCCAACGTCATGCATAACCCCAAAACCGTCATCAACCCCAAGACCGTCATCCTCGACTTGATCGAGGATCCAGTAAAATAGAGAGTCGGCGCATCGCGCCGCCTTTTCTCAGTACCAGTCCGCAAATCGGTCCCGCACTACAAAGGTGGTGCAATAACACACTGTTTTTCTATTATTGATATTGTTTGCACAGATAAATCTTCGCGGGTGTAGTGGCATGAAACCTTTGACTGGAAACAGCATTTTCCGCGTGTGGCTTTTCATCGTTCTTGGAATTCTTACCACCGCGGCTCTAGCGCTTTCGGTATCTGCGGCGGAGCGCAACGGCAAGAACATCGACATTACGGTTCGGCTGTTCGATGCTGTCGCTGTTTTTCCGCCGCCGAGTTGGCAGGAGTCCGTAAATCCGGCGGACGACTACACCGTCCATCCCCAGCAACAGCAAAATATGTTTGTGCTGGAATTTTTGCCGAAGGGCGAAACGTTCAAGAACTGGACAAAATTGCACGCGGTCCAGGCCGTCAAAAGCCCACGATTGCGTTATGCCGATCTAAAACAGATCGCGCTGAAGCCCTTTCAACGCGCCTGCGGCGAAGACAATCTCGAAGTCCGGGAACTGGAAGAAACCGAAAAAACCTATTTGATCGCACTGCTCTGCACCAACAGCCCCAACGGCCCCACCGAATTCGGCTATGGCGACGGTGTTGGCGAAGTCACGCTGATGTGGATCGGGTACGCAAAAGAAACCAAGGTCAAAATCTATCAGCATTGGCGCGGCGACTCCTTTTCCACTGACGAGCCGGACACCTGGCCGGTCAGCGCCGACCTATTCGACAGAACGGTAGGCGAGTTCAAAGGCATAAGACTGATTATCAAATAGGGGTGCTGGCTTCGAGCGCCACGTCAGCGCAGCGTGACGACGTGACGGGAAGAGGAACGGACAATGAAACTCGACGAAGACAAGATCGACGATGCGGTGTTGGGGTTGTTGTGGCTAACGCTGCATGACGAGCGCCGCGCCTGGAAGAGCTTCGACTGGGCGGCGATGGACCGCCTGCACGCGAAAGGACTGATTGCGGATCCCGCGAACAAGGCGAAGTCTGTGGTCTTCACCGATGAAGGCTTGCAGCAGGCAGCGGAAAAATGCCGCGCTCTTTTCGGCGGTAATTCGTAATTCGGCGCAAATTCGGCCGCGCGAGAACACAAGCAGCGGAGTCGGTCACATAGTTAAGGATAGTGCCCTTTTTCTGCCAGTACGTAGGGTGCCAGAGAAATGCGTCTAGCCAGAAATGATATTGTGCCTCAAAGACCAAACGATACTCCTAAATCCATAACGAGGACGAATAGTGGCTTCCAAGCAGTAAGATTGCCATAAGTGCCAATGCAAGCTGCATAACAACGATATAGGTAGACGTGTTGATCCGTCCTGCGATTGTCCTATGGGCATTATCGAGAACTGGTTTTATCAGTTCGTATAGGCCGAGTTTCGTTTCATAAATTAGTATGATTTCGAACTTCTCTTTCTGGCGTTGGCGGTGGTGGAGTGCCACAATAAAACCGAAAATGCTGGTCACTAGAAGGGCTGTGTTTGCTACAATTAAAATGGCTTCATTTGGTTGCTTAATCTCTAGTCCCACTACGCCCAAGAAGAAAAGAATGGAATATTGAAGAACCTTCCACGTCTGATCTCTCATATGAAAGTGGTCTTGCCACTGAGTTTGGAGATCGCTCGAAATTGCTTGCATAGTTTGGTCCATCTGATACCTCAATCAAAGTATGGCTATTCATTTGCAGCGTTATTTTAGCATCGGATCCGAGACTGTAGTTCTTTTGCAAAGCTCGGCAGGCCGCTAGGCGCTTAAGCCCCTGGATTAAAGGGGCGTCGATCCCTGTACTCACCGTTGTGCGAGCGCATGAAACTTTTGACTGCTGTATCGGAAGCGTGGGGTTGGACCGGCATTCGGCCTCGCGAGATTGTGGCGCAAAATTCGTTTGGTAACCTTTTAATCAAAGATGAGCGCGGCATGTACTGGCGCATTTGCCCGGAAGATCTTTTGTGTTCATTGATCGCGGACACCGCGCCGCAGTTTGCGCCGTTGCGAGAGGATCCGGAATTCCAGGCGGACTGGGAAATGACGAGATTGACTGCAGAGGCCCGAGCAATCCTGGGGGAGCCGGGAGAAGGTCGCTGTTTTTGCTTGAAGGTCCCTGCAGTTTTGGGTGGCGACTACGAAATCGCGAATATCGGACAAATCAGCCTGATTGAGTTGATTGGCTTTTCAGGAGACGTTGCCCAGCAGATTGACGACCTTCCAGACGGAACTCCGGTCGAATTCAAAATTATCGACTGACGGCCCTGGCTCCGAAGGCCGGGTCGGGTGAGCCATAGTTAAATATAGTGTCCCGTTTTCTCCCAGGCACATTCAAAGAAACATTGAGGCCGCAGTAGTCAGGAGGAGTGCCCATGTCACTTGAACAATGCTTCATGGGGGTATGCTTTATCCCGCTTGACGCAAAGGAACAAAAACTCTTTGGGTTCCCCGAGCTCCTGGCCGGCCTAGCACTCGTGGTCTTGGCGTGGACCATCGCAGACATCCGCTACCGCTTTCGCATTAGGGTCGCGCCCATACCACTCCAAGGTCTGACTTTCAGCGTTGTCGCTGCGGTCGGTGGACTCACTCTGCTGACTGACCTTTGGCGAGCAGAGGCGTGGCTGGTGCCGCGCGGGAACCTGCTGACGCCCGCCTCATGGCAGGCCATCCTCGCCGGCTTGATCCTTCTGACATTCCTAACTTGGGCATGGTTCGCATTCATCAGACCGCCGACGTTCGGTAAACGCAACGCGAAGCGCTTCGCACGTGAGCGTCCGGTAAAGCAGCCCTGCCTATGATGACGTTGGACTGTTACGCTCAGGTTTGAGCGTAACGCCAGGGGAGCAGTTCGTCGATCCGATTGATTTTATGGTCGGCGATACAGGCTAGCGTGTCGGTTAGCCAGGCCTGCGGATCGACGCCATTGAGTTTTGCTGTCTCGATCAGCGTATAGGCGATGGCGGCTGATTTGCCGCCGGCCTCGGACCCCATGAAGAGATAATTCTTCCGCCCCAGGGCGATGGGCCGCATGGATCGCTCTGCGGTATTGTTGTCGAGTTCAAGAAAGCCGTGATCTAGATATGGTCGCAGCTTCTTCATGCGGGTCAGGGCGTAGCGAATAGCACCGGCTAAGGGTGATTTGCCGGATATCCGGGTCAATTGGGCATGCAGCCATGATTCCAGGTCGTCGAAGATTGGTTTTGATTGGCGCTGCCTGATCTTCACCCGTTGATCCGGCGATTGGCCCCGAACCTCCTTCTCGACGCCATAGAGTGTGGCGATACGTTTTATGGCTTCCTCGGCAATCGCCGATCCCTGAGCTTTGTGGATATCGACGAACTTGCGTCGGATATGGGCCATGCAGGCCACTTCCGTCACCTTGCCCGTGCGGTACAGGTCATTGAACCCCGCATAGCCATCGGCATGCATGAAGCCCGTGAAGTCCGCTAGATGTTCGCGCGGGCGAACGCCCTTCCTGTCGGACGAGAACTGATACCATGCGGCAGGATGCGCCTCTCCGGCCCAGGGTCGTTCATCGCGGACATAGGCCCAAAGCCGCGCGGTCCTGGTTTTACCGGAGCCTGGGGTCAGCATTTTTACCGGCGTATCATCGGCGAAGAGGGCCTGTCCCTTTAAACCATGGCGCGCGACGGCGTCCGCCAAAGGTTCCAACAGAGCCGTGGATTTGCCAACCCAATCGGCCAGGGTGGAGCGGTCCAGATCGATCCCCTCGCGCTGGAATATCTGACTTTGCCGGTACAAAGGCGAATGATCGGCGTACTTGTTGACCAGCACATGGGCCAGTAGGCCAGGACCGGGCCGCCCGTGCTCAATCGGCCGCGACGGCAGGGCTGCCTGATGGAACGTCTCACAGCAGGTGCAGGCCATGCGCGGGCGAACAATCCGGTTCACGACAAAACGTCCGGGGACATATTCCAGTTCCTCGGTGACATCGTCGCCAAGCGTTTTGAGCGCACCGCCGCATTCCCCACAGGCATCGCCCGGCGACAGTGTTGTCTCGTTGCGTGGGAGATGACCGGGCAGCGGTTTACGTTTGGGCTTGTCTTTTGGCGCTGCAGATTGATCTGCATTTGCATCGTCTGACGCGGGCTCCTGCGCGGACGCCGCAATCTCTTCGTCTTCCAGCGTCAACGCCAGTTGATCCAGAGCCTCCGAGCGCGACCCGAAGCGATGCTGGCGCATCCCGGCCAATTGGTGTTGGAGCTTCTCGATCAACACCGCCTGTGACTTCACTTCCGACGCCAGCGATGCCACCAGACCTTTTAATGCGGCAGGTTCTCAGCGTCGTCGAGCATGCCGGCAATCTATCAGCCGCCACCCCGCATGGGAATCCCCGGAAATTGACAACCCTTTGCTGTGAAACGACTTTACCCAGCCGTCAGGGGACGCCACGTTCGTTGTGGTATGCGCCAATCAATCCCTTCCAGCAGCATCGCCAATTGAGCCGGGGTCAGCGCAACCTTGCCCGCTTTCGCAGACGGCCAGACAAACCGTCCCTTCTCCAGACGCTTCGAGAACAGACATGCCCCTTGCCCGTCCCACCAGATCACCTTGATCAGATCGCCACGGCGACCCCGGAAGACGAACAGATGACCGCAATACGGCGCCGCCTTTAGAACCTTCTCTGTTTGCGCTGACAGCCCATTGACCCCCTTACGCATGTCCGTCACGCCGGCCGCAAGCCAAACCTTCGTGTTCGTGGGAACCGGGATCATCCCGACAAGCACCGGAGCAGACGTACGAGCGCTTCGGGATCGTAAGGGCCGCTAATGCTCAAGCGATGACCTCCGGCAAGCGTGACCTCGATCTTGCCTTCGTCACCAACAGGGCGCTCGGCTTCGTGCTCGACGTGACGCGCAATCTCAACCGGCAGGAAACAGGCGGCGTCATCGACCGTGTCACTTCCCGCAAACCGGGGATCTTTCAGCCAGTTGAAAACCTGATTGGCGTTCACATTGTAGCGCCGTGCAACCTGTGAAACCGAAACGCCCGCAAACCGCGTCTGTGCGCAAATCATCCGCTTCTCGTCTGCACTCCAGCGCCGACGCTTGCCCCGCTTCGCCACATCCTGATCCCCGTTAGTGTCCACCTAAACAAGTGGACACTAAACCTCACTTCTTCTGCACGGCAGAGCGGTCAGGCCGGACGCTTACCTTCGCACAGACACTGTACAGTTTCATACTTAGGGGGAATTCATCGGAATTAGCGGTGATCGCCGATGAACTCGCTCGATCGGCGAGGGCGCTTGTTCACCACGCGACGGACAGGGGCGTGTCCAAGATGTACCCCGGAGGCAAAGACGATAAGGAGCCTTCTAGTCCTCCTAAGGTGGACGCATACGCCAACGACCTCCTGCTCCTGATAGCTGACAAAAGGCTCTGTCGAGCAATCGTTGAGTCCTCGCCAGTCACCGCCTTGGCCCTGTTTCAGGAGATGGGCGAGACGAAGAAGTACAATATCCAGATTGAGACCTTCGCCAAGAACATCGTCAACGAGGCGCTGGCCAACAAGGATTCATTCCTCTACCACGAGGCCGAAGGCTACGAATCGGGCTTGATCGGCTATCTCAAGCCGCTCAGCCAAGCGATGTTCGCGAACTATCAAATGGTCGAGAATGTTGGGACGATGCTCGACCCGGACATCTGGGGTAAGAGAAAGTGGGATGCTGACCAGTGGGAGGCCTACTCTCGGATCGTGCTTATCACGTTTCAGGACTACGTGGATAATCAGTTCTGGAGTCATTCCTACGTCCTTTTTCGTGCCAAGGGCTACATCGAGCACGCCGCCTCCGACTTGTACAAGCTGAACGAGCTCACTAACACTTTGGACAACGATTCGGTCCGCCGTCTTCGCGTCATCGTCGAGTTCATTAAAGACGCAGTCAAGATACTCAACGAGAAGGGAGTTCCCGAGCAAATCCGCATTCGGGTACGCGAGGAACACGGCTACCGGCGCAAGACCTTCTATGATCACATCGCCAGCATGATTTTTGAGGTGATCTTCCATGCCTCGTACGTCAAATCCCCACAATGGGAATGCTGGGATATTCAGCATAACATGGTGTGGGGAGAGTTGTTTAACTTCCACCACCTTGATGACCCCGCCGGCAGGGTGGTGAAGTTCAAGCTCCGACGTCTCCTATACGACGAAGTCGTGGAAATGGAGCGCTTTCCGAACTTCAAGGGGGCCAAGATCCTTGGCATGTGCCTAAACGTTATGGGGTTCACGCTTAGCGACGGCGCTAACGATAAGGACAGTCGCGCCCTCCACAAGGCGATCCTCTCCTGGACTAAGAAGAACTTTGCCTGGCTGCATGCTTACAACCCCCGCGTGGCCGATGCTTGCCTAGTGGACGGCATCACCTACGACGTTGAAAAATTTCGCCTCGTCAAAACCTACCCGGCTGATGGGCTTAGACGCGAACCACGCTACGACCACCTCGAAGTTAACCCCGCGCCAGACAAGCCTCTTGAGTAGGCTGTACCGGATATCTCGGACCGTCTCACACAGCGCATTGTTGTATTCCGTCGCCGGCGCCGTAAGGGTTTCCGACAAAACTCGGTATCCGGAACGAACTGGATCGCCGCGTCGAGCGGTTCCAGCGGTGTCACGTCCGAGTTAGGTCAAAAGCGGAAATGGCAATTTGGATCACCGACGTCCGCTTTTGGGATAAACCTGACATAGCCATGTTCCTTGAGTGTTATTAAGTTTGCTTGCCTCGTAAGTGTCTGCCATGCGCACTTTTGTTGCGTCGCAGCGGTTATTCCACTGGTCCGTTGCATGGCACGACGTGGTGTAAGCGGTCCAGCAGACTGTCCTGACATCGAATTTGGGACCGATGATATGGTCGTCCCCGCGTTGCCGGGAAACCGCCGCCAATAGGGCCGGCAGGATGATAAATATTAAAAATCAAAGACTTATGAATATATAAAATACATCATATATTAACGCTAAAATTGAAAATTTAACGGTTTGCTAACCCATTTGAGGGCCGTCCCGCGGCGGCGGGTGGCGCAACGTGGCGACATGACCCGGGGGGATTTGCTGTCGGGGCAGGCTCGAAGAAGCCGATCTATCTTTGAAACGGCTCTGAATTTGGAATGGGAACTATTATGATCAGACGTATCAACCCATCGGCCGTCTTGGGCATGATTGTCGGGTCCGTCATTGTCGGGGCCGCGATCTGGGCGACGGCGAGCGATGCCCTGGTCTTTATTAATATTCCCGGCTTCGCCCTCGTCCTGGGCGGAACCATTGCCGCGACGCTGATGAGTTTCCCGCCGCGTTACATTTTCCGGGTTTGGCGGAGTTTTCTGGTCGCGTTGAAAAACGAGCGGGCCTACGACACCGAAGATGTCAACGAGGTCGTCCGGATCGCGAAACTCTGGCACAACGCGCAGATCGGCAAGGTTGAGACCGTTCTGGCCAATATCCGCAGCCCCTTCCTGCGCTCCGGCATCCAACTCATCATCGATGGGGCGAGCATCGACGAAATCATGGATCTCCTGGAATGGCGGATCACCCGGTTGAAAGCCAAGGAAGCGTCGGAAGCCAATGTTTTTCGCACCATGGGGATGTATGCGCCGGCGTTCGGCATGCTCGGTACGCTCCTGGGCCTGGTCAATATGCTCTACGACATGGGCAGCGAAGGGCTGGAGCTGATCGGGCTGAACATGGCCCTGGCGTTGATCACGACCTTCTACGGGCTGATCCTCGCCAACCTGATCTTCAAGCCGGTCGCCGCGATGCTGGAGGAGAGAACCAAACAGCGCGTGCGGAACCTCAGCATGGTGGTCGAGGCCATTCATCTGCTGAGCGAAAAACGCACGCCGGCCTATATTCGCGAAACGCTGAACTCCTTTCTCACCGAATACGAAGACGAATTGGACGACAGCCGATCGTTCCGGCTGCGCGTGCAGGAGAAATTGGCATGAAGGATATCGCGCCGGAAGCGGAAGCACGCGTATTCGGCTTGATGGGCGCGGCGCCGGAACCGGCCGATGCCGTGCCGCAACGCAGCCCGCGGCGCATGAAGGCGCACCTGCTCGACAGTACGACGACCAAACCCGGCAACGAATGGATGCTAACCTATCTGGACACGGTGACGTTGCTGATCACGCTGCTGGTGATGATCCTCAGCTACGCCAGTTTCGATAAGGACAAGTTCGACCAGTTCAAGCATGGCATGAGCCTCGCCAAATATGGCGCCGGCATCATGACGGGCTCTCTGCGCGACGATGTTTCCGCGAACAGTGGCACCTCGACCGACCGGCCGCTCGATGTAACGCCGGCGTCGTTTCAGGTTGGCGCCGCCCCGGACGTGGCGGAGCCTCAGCCACAACTCGAAAACGACACGCTGGCGGTATTGCAGGAGCAGATTGGCGAACATGGTTTGGGGGACGACATCCGGGTGCGCGACCGGCAGGGGATCGTCGAGGTCGAAATCAAGGCGAACGTGCTCTTCCCCCTGGGCCGCGCGAATCTCAGCGAGAGCGGCATCGGCATATTGACGCGCTTGTCGGGACTGCTGAAATCGCATGCCAGCGCCATCGTCGTGGAAGGCCACACTGACAACCTGCCGATCAAGACCGCCTTGTTCCCGTCGAACTGGGAGCTGTCCGGTTCGCGGGCGTCGTCCGTGGCGCGCCACTTCATCGCCAACGGGATCGGATCGCACCAGCTGAAAATCGTCGGGTTCGCCGACACAAGACCGCTGGTGCCGAATACCTCGCCGGAACAGCGGCAACAGAACCGCCGGGTCAATATCGTGCTCGAACTCCCCGCAGCGGCAACGGCATCGGCAGCGTCACTGGCGCTCGCAAAGCGCTAAGCCCGCATGCCGGCGGAGCGCCCCAACCGCTGATTTCCACGCGCGCGCCGCGTCATGTTACCCTTGGCCATGACCGCGCCATACCCCCGTCACGTCACCGCTTTCGATGAAACCGTGGACGTCATCGTCGTCGGCTACGGCTTCGCCGGCGCCGTCTCCGCCATCGCCGCGCACGATGCGGGCGCGCAGGTTTTGCTGCTGGAGAAGATGGCCGATCCCGGCGGCATTTCGGTCTGCGCGGGGGGCGGGCTGCGGCTGTCGCGGGACCGGGAGGCGGCCTTTGCCTATCTGAAAGCCACCAATGACGGCACCACGCCGGACGATGTGATACGCGCCTTCGTAGACGGCATGTTCGAAGTCGAAGATTTCGTCGCCGAGTTGGTCAAGGTGAACGGGGCGGAGAGCGTGCGCGTCGAGCGGCCCGGCAACTATCCCTTTCCGGGGCATGACTCCATGTATTTCCTGGAGATCGACAACGTGCCCGGTTTCGACCGGGAGACGGGTTACCCCCATGCGCGCTCGCTGCGCAATGGCACCAATCTGATGAAGGTGCTGGAGGACAACGTCAACGCCCGCCGTGGCATCGCCGTGCGCCTGTCGGCGGCCGCGGGCCGACTAATTACCGGGGAGGACGGTGCGGTTCGCGGCCTTTGGGCCGAGGGGCCGGACGGGCCGCGTTCCATCGGCGCGCGCCAGGGCGTCATCCTGGCCTGCGGTGGGTTCGAGGCGAACCCCGAGATGCAGCGCCAGTACTGGCAGCTCAACCCGGTGCTGTCGGCGGCGTTCCGCGGCAATACCGGCGATGGCATCCGCATGGCGAGCGACGTCGGCGCCGATCTCTGGCACATGTGGCACTTCCACGGGTCGTACGGCTTTCGCCATCCGGACCCGGGTTTCCCTTTCGCCATCCGCATGAAGCGCCTGCCGGACTGGGTGCCCGACGTGCGCGAGACGGACGCGGTGATGAGCTGGATCCTGCTCGACCGCACCGGCCGCCGCTTCATGAACGAATACGAGCCCTACCTGCAGGACACCGGCCACCGCCCGCTCGATGTGATGGACCCGGCCATACAGCGCCAGCCCTTCGTACCGTGCTACGCGGTGGTGGACGAGGTCGGGCGGCAGATGTACCCGCTCGGCGGCGTTGTCTTCAACGACCGCGACGTCACGCCCTACGAATGGAGCGACGATAACCTCGCGGAGGTGCAAAACGGCATCCTGACCAAATGCAGCGATGTCGCGGAATTGGCGGCGGCCATCGGCTGCGAAGTCGGGGCGCTCGAAGCGAGTCTGGAGGCGTGGAACGCCGCCTGCGCGGCGGGGCAGGACTCTGCCCACAACCGCCCGTCCCAGACCATGGCTCCGATTGCGACGCCACCCTTCTATGTCGGCGAGATCTGGCCGGTGGTGTCGAACACCCAAGGCGGCCCGGTGCACGACGCGCAACAGCGTGTGTTGAACGCCTACGGCGAGCCGATCCAGCGCCTCTACGAAGCGGGCGAGGTCGGCAGCATCTGGGGCCACCTCTATTTGTCGGGCGCGAACCTGTCCGAATGCTTCATCGGCGGCCGCATCGCAGGCCGCGAGGTCGCGGCGTTGGAGAGTTGGGAAGGGTAGGGGTACCCCCATCCTAGCCTTCCCCCACAAGGGGGGAAGGGACGAGTAAGGCGCATTCGGCGTTTCGTTCTCCTCCTCCTTGAAGGGGGGAGGATTAAGGTGGGGGTGAACGGCGGCCCTGTTATACCCTTTCACGAATCGCCCCCGAAGCGCTACACTGACCCCCAGTTATCACGTTGAAGGAACGTGCGATGAAACGGGCGCAAGCCCTTCTCTTTACGGCGATCTTGCTCTTCAGCGGCGCTGCCGCGGCAGCCGACGGGATCGTTGAGAAGTTTTTCGGGTCGTTTGCCGGTACCACGACCTGGGGCGCCGGGCTCAGCCCGCGCGACATCAACGTGGTGATCGCGCCGCGGGGCGAGGGCTTTACCGTCGCTTGGGACACGATATCGCTGCGCGACCCGACCAAGCCGAAGCGCAAATCGCACGCGGTCGATCTGGTCGCCACGCCGCACGACAATCTCTTCGTCGCCAAGGCGCATCTCGGCCGCACCGACGTGCCGCTGGCAAGCGATCCCCTGAAAGGCGCATTGCCCAAGACGCCCCTGGTCTGGGCGCGCGTCGAGAACGACACGCTGTCGCTCTATACGCTTGAGAGGACGGCGGACGGCCGCGCGGATGTGCAGGCCTATCACCGTACCTTGAGCGGCGACAGGATGAAGCTGCACTTCATCCGCTATCTGGAAGGCAAGGCGGTCAAGCAGACCAAGGGCAAGATGCGGCGAACATCAGGATCGCCGCGCTAATCCTCCAGCACGTAAACGCTCAGCGCCAGCAGCAGGTCGACGGATTCGCCGTCGGCGGCGAAGGGGAGGAAGACGCGCTCGATCTGTTTCACGTTGTAGCCCTCGCGGGTCAGTAGTGCGGGGCCGCGGCGCCAGGTCGGCGCGCCCGTGCTGCACACCTCGGCCAGGGTGTTGTACGGGCCGCTGCCCTCGAAATCGTCGAAGCAATCTTCGAAATATCGGCCCGTGACGTCCCGGCCAAGCCCCCGGACGATCGCGGAGCCGACCAGCCGGAACCGGAAGCGGAAGGGGGAATGTTCGACGTCCGCCATCCATACGTGCGGCAGCAGGGCGGGAATATCGACCGGATCCATATCGGCGCGCGTCGGCAGCCGCGCGCCCGGGCGGATGGCGCACCAGTAGTCGTAAATCGCGCGCACGCGATGGTCGCAATCTTCCGGCAGATGGAATGCTATCGTCATGTCCGACAAGCCGCGCCACTCCCGTTGCGGTTCCCCGGACAGTATTCACGCAATAAGGTTAACAAGGGGTTTGCCGCGCGAATTGAGAAGCGAGCGGTTTGCCGTTAAGAAGGTCGCATCTCTTCGCGCGTCGCATCGGGTGGCATGCTTTTCAACTCGCAACTCTTCCTGCTGGTCTTTCTGCCGCTGGCGCTGGGCGCTTATTACCTCAGCGCGCGCAGCCGGGCGCGGCGCGAGTGGCTGCTGATCGCCGCCTCGCTGGTCTTCTACGGTTATTGGGACTACCGGCTGGTGCCGCTGCTGGTGTTCTCCGTCGTGGCCAACTGGCTCTTCTCCTGGGCCTTCCGGGGCGGGCGGCACCGCGCCATCGTAATCCTCGGTATCGCGCTCAACCTGGCGATCATCGGGGTGTTCAAGTACGCGGACTTTTTCGCCGATAGCTTCGCGTGGCTCGCGGGCGGCGCGCATGAGCGCTGGAATATCGTGCTGCCGCTCGGCATCAGCTTCTTCACCTTCCAGCAGATCTCCTATCTGGCCGACCGCTACAGGGGTACCGCACCACTGTACGGTTTCCGCGAGTACTTCCTCTACGTCGCCTTCTTCCCGCAGCTCATTGCCGGGCCCATCGTCCGCCACAACCAGTTTATCCCGCAACTCGCCGAACCGCCAGGGCGCGACGGGCTGGCGGAACGGCTGTCGCGCGGCGCGGCAATGCTGACGATGGGGCTGGTCAAGAAGGTCGTGATCGCCGACACGGCCGCGCGCATCGCCGATCCGTTGTTCGCCGCCGCGGGGACCGCACCGCTCTCGCTCGTCGATGCCTGGATGGCGATAGCCGCTTTCACGGTGCAGATCTATTTCGACTTCTCCGGCTATTCCGACATGGCCATCGGTCTGGCCTTGATGTTCGGCTTCACCCTGCCGGTCAATTTCAACGCGCCCTATCGCGCCGCGTCGATCCAGGAATTCTGGCGGCGCTGGCACATGACCTTGTCGCAGTTCCTGCGAGATTATCTTTACATCCCCTTGGGCGGCAGCCGGTTCGGCCCATCGCGTCAGGTGATGGCGGCGGTGGCGACGATGTTCCTTGGCGGGCTGTGGCATGGCGCCGGCTGGACCTTCGTCGCTTGGGGGCTGTGGCACGGCGCCGGCCTCGCGCTGCATGCGGTGTGGCACCGTACGGGCCGCAGTATGAGTTATGTGCCGGGATGGGCGCTGACGATGCTGTTTGTAATGGTGTCCTGGGTGCTGTTCCGCGCGGCGGATTTCGGCGATGCGGCAGGGATCATGGCGAGCCTCGCCGGCGGAAATGGCTTTTCGTTCGTCTGGGGCGACTATGGCGCGAACCCCGCGATGCTGGCCATTGCGGCGCTAGCCGCGCTCCTCGGACCGACCAGCCAGGACGCGATCCTGAAATATCGCTACGACAAGCCCTGGGTCGCCGCGCCCGTGGCGCTGGCCCTGGTCGCGCTGATTATCGAGGCCGGCTCCAAGGCACATCTCGAATTCATCTACTTCCAGTTTTAGGTATGGGCATGAACTGGCATAGCTTCTTAAAGTGGTTCCTCGGCACGCTTGCCGGCACTCTGCTGTTCCTGATCGCGGCGCTGTGGGTCGTCGATCCGTACGGCAACCTGCCGGGTTCGCCGCCGTTCGAGCGCACGGCGATGGCCAGCAACCAGCGCTTTTCCTATCCCGCCGTGGCGCGCGACCAGCGCTTCGACAGCGCCGTCGTTGGCACCTCGACGACGCGTCTGCTGGAACCGGCCGCCCTCAACAAGACGCTCGGCGGCCGCTTCGCCAACCTGTCGATGAACAGCGCCACGTTTTATGAGCAAGCGCGCCTGTTCGAAGTCTTCCGCCGCGCGCACGAGGTGCCGAAGACGGTCATCATCGGGCTCGATATCGTGTGGTGTTCGTCGAATGCGAAACTGCCGAAATACACCTTCCGGCGCTTTCCCGAATGGATGTATGACGCCGACCCCTGGAACGACCTAGCGCACATGTTCGAATTCAAGAGCTTCGAGGTGCTGGGCCGGCAGGCCGCCTATCTGCTCGGTTTGAAAGCGGCGAAGTACGGACCGGACGGCTACGCTAACTTCCTGCCGCCCGACAGCGAGTACGATCTGCAGAAAGCGCGGAAACATATATACGGCGAAAAGGGGCCGCGCCCCCGTATCGTTCCGGTCCCGCCGGTATTTGTGCCGGCGCAGACCCGTGCCGCCTGGACCTACCCCAGCCACGCCGATTTGCAAGATATGCTGGCAAGCCTGCCGGCAGAGACCCGCAAGATCCTTTTCTTCGTGCCCTACCATATCATCAATCAGCACGTACGGGGCACGGCGGGCTTCGCCCATTGGCAGGAATGCAAGGACCGGGTCACCCGGATCGTCGCGCCCCTCGATAACGCGGTGTTATTGGATTTCATGATCGAGTCGCCGCTGACATCCCGCGACGAAAACTACTGGGACCCGCTGCACTATAACGGTGCGGTTGCCGAGACGGTCAGCCGGCTCATCGCGCGCGGCGCGGAGAACGGGCAGGCGCCGTCGGGAGAGTTCGTCATTCTTGACCCGATGTAGCTATTGCCAATGTTGATTCAGCCCCGACACGCGCCAGCGCGTTGCGCGCGATCAATATGTGAAATGGGAGGATCGTTTTAAGGTAGAAATGACCGCCGATATTGTGCGGATGCACCCAGGTCGCCAAGAACACCCGTCCTTCCTGGGATATGACAGAAACGCGAAAATCCAGATGCCGATCGTTGAACCCTGCGACCAACTCGCGGCTGGTTTCGGTTTCTATCGGGAAAATACCGACCTTGTCCTTTGCTGCGGGGCCATCGTTTGAAAGGCCGAACGGTGCGGTCAGCACTCTGCGAATGAGCAAAAGAAAGCGCGCCCATCCGGGAAAGCTGGTGATGATCTCGGCGGCCCGGCGGGGCGGCAGATCGGAGGCGACGGAATAGCAATCCAGGAAGTCCTGCGACGCGACGCGATCATGCAGAAGGCTTTCTTCAGGGAGCGCTGTTGCGGTCACGTCCGGTGCGTACATCGTCCAAATTTCCTAAGTGCTGGTAAAGCGGTGGCCAGATCGCGCGCCCGCTAATCGGAAGATCCAAACTTGGCAAAGATCTCCGCCCCGGTCATGTCGTGCGTTTCTTCCGCGAAGTGGTAGTAGGGCGGCTTTTCGTCAATGAAAACCTGGTGCTCGAAGACGAGGTTTTCGCCGTCGTCGAAGATACCCACCGGCACCATGTGCTGGCCGGTCTGTTTGAGGCGGTAAAACAGGTGAGTCCCGCATTTGGCGCAGAAGCCGCGCTCCGCCCAGTCGGACGAGGCGAAAACGGACAGGTTCTCCTCGCCCTCGAACGTCACATCCGTGCCGCAGTCGATTTCCATGAACGGGCCACCGCCCCAACGCCGGCACATCCTGCAATGGCACGCGCCCACGCTCTTGGCGGCATGGCTTGCGGTGATTTGGATCGCGTCGCAAAGACAATGTCCGCGCCGCACCGCGGTATCCGGGTTTTGGTCGCTCATGAATGCCCCCATGATTTGTGTGAGAGCCCACCGGCTGGACCCGGCCGCCATAATGCCGCTTTTGTGTCCTGGCGTCACTCCTCGGCGAGGAGTTCCTGCACCGCGCCGGCGGTCATGTGCGAAGTATAGTAGCCCGGCTTGATCTGCGCTGATTGCTCGTCGGGCAAGACCTCGAAGACGACCAGTTCGGGGTCCAGATTGTCGCCAAGCGGTCCCGGCGCTGCCGGTGTCGGCGGATGTTCGCCGAGCGGCTGCAGGAATTCGGCATCTTCCAAGTCGAACTGCCGCGCGCACGCTGCCACGCTCATTTCGATGACAAGAAACGGTGCCGTATCGCCGTGCTTGTGAGTCCACACCTTGACCATAATTCGACCCTCCATGGGATATGTTCGTGTTGCAGGTATTGCATCGCATCGTCGGACGTTGCGCATTGACGCAGGTCAAGGGTTGGCCGTTTGCACCTCGTAAGAGCGCACCCTAGACTCAACTCAATCGCGGTAATTTTTCGAGGGAGAGCAGGGGATGCGGGCGTCAACGAAGTTGCGGAAATTGATCGAGGGGGACGACATCGTTGTCGCGCCCGGTTGTTACGACGGGCTGTCGGCGCGGCTGGTCGAGAGTGCGGGGTTCCCGGCCGTCTATGTCAGCGGCGGGGCGATGGCGCGCAGCACGGGCATTCCCGACATGGGGCTGATCAGCCTGTCGGAAATCGCGCAGCGGCTTGGGCAGATCGTCGATGCGATCGGCATCCCGGCGATAGCCGACATGGATACCGGCTACGGCAACGCGCTGAACGCGCGGCAGGCGATCCGCGCCTTCGAGCGCGCCGGCGTCGCGGGCTTCCATCTCGAGGATCAGACGTTTCCGAAACGCTGCGGTCATTACGACGACAAGAGCCTCGTACCGACCGAGGAGCTGTGCCAGAAAATCCGTGCGATCAAGGACGCCTCCGAAGATCCTGACATGGTGCTGATCGCGCGCACCGATGCGATTGCGGTCGAAGGGTTCGACGCCGCCATCGACCGCATGCATGCCTATATGGAGGCCGGCGCGGACGTCGCCTTCGTCGAAGCGCCGACGACCGAAGAGGAGATCGAGGCGGTAGCCGAGCGTATTCCGGGGCCGAAACTGATCAACATGTTCCTCGGCGCCAAGACGCCGCTGCTCTCCGTCCAGCGCCTCAAGGAAATCGGCTACAAGATCGTCATCATCCCGAGCGACGCGCAGCGTGCCGCGATCAAAGCAATGCAGAAGGCACTGGAGATGATTCAGAAGGACGGGCATAGCGGCGCAATGGCCGACGAGATGGCGTCGTTCCAGGATCGCGAGGCGATCGTCAACACGGCGCGCTTCATCGAAGTCGATCAGCGCTACGCGAGTTAGCGGCGCATGCGGAAGGGCGCATTCGTGGCCGTTTCTCCCACTCGGCGGCGCACCAGCCGAACGTCCGGTTTCGCTGATAGCTATTTCTCAACCTGTCATCCCGGACAAGGCGCTTTGCGCCGCCGAGCCGGGATCCAAGGTGCAGCCGCGCCCTGCATGAAAATGGATCCCCGATCTGCGCGGCTGCGCCGCTTGTCAGGGATGACGGTTTTCGCAAATGATTTCAGTCCGGGTGTGGTGTGATGGTTGGCAATTTGGACTCGTTTAATACGCAACGTACGCTTTCCGTCGACGGCATCGACTACCGTTATTTCAGCCTCTCCGCGGCAGCCGAGGCGGGCATCGGCGATGTCTCCCGGCTGCCCTATTCGCTGAAAGTGCTGCTCGAGAACCTACTGCGCCACGAGGACGAGGTCGCGGTAACGGCGGCGGATATCGCCGCGCTCGGCGCGTGGGCCGGCCACTGCCGCGGCGGGCACGAGATCAGTTTCCATCCGGCGCGGGTGATGATGCCGGATTCGTCCGGCGTGCCGCTGCTTGCCGACCTGGCGGCGATGCGCGATGCGATGGGCCGCTTGGGCGGCGATCCGGCGGCGATCAATCCGATGGTGCCGCTCGACTTCATCATCGACCATTCGGTCGTCGTCGATCACGCCGGCGCGCCGGATGCGCTCGACCGCAATATGGCGAACGAATTCGCCCGCAACGAGGAGCGCTACCGGTTCCTGAAATGGGGCCAGCAGGCGTTCCGGAACCTTCGTGTGCTGCCGCCCGGCGTCGGCATCTGCCACCAGATCAATCTGGAATACCTGTCGCGGGTCGTGTGGACTGAGGAACGCGACGGCCATGTTTTCGCTTATCCCGACTGCCTGCTTGGTATGGACAGCCACACGCCGATGGTAAACGGGCTCGGCGTCGTCGGCTGGGGCGTCGGTGGGCTGGAAGCGGGCGCGGCGATGCTGGGGCAGCCGGTGTCGATGCTGGTGCCCGATGTCGTCGGCTGCCGTCTCGTCGGCGGCTTGCGCACGGGCGTCACGGCGACCGATCTGGTGCTCAGTATAACCAAGATGCTGCGCGACCAGGGGGTGGTTCAGAAGTTTGTCGAGTTCTGCGGACCCGCGCTGGACGGCCTGCCCACGGCGGACCGAACGACCATCGCCAACATGGCGCCGGAATACGGCGCGACAATGGGCTACTTTCCGGTCGACCGGGAGACGGTGGCCTACCTTACACAGACTGGGCGCGACGCAGCGCAGGTGGCGCTGGTTGAAGCCTACGCGAAGGCGCAGGGCATGTGGCGCGAGGCGGGATCGCCGGAGCCGGCCTTCAGCGAGTTGGTCGAATTCGATCTGGATGCGGTTGAGCCGACCATGGCCGGGCCGCGCCGCCCACAGGAGAAGACGCCGCTAGGACAGGTGCCGGCCAGTTTCCAGGCGCTTCTGCCGGAGCTTGCCGACGGCGATGCGGAAGTACCCGTTGGCGGAACCGATTACGCGATCCGGCATGGCGATATCGCGATCGCTGCGATCACCAGCTGCACCAACACCTCCAACCCGGACGTGATGATCGGCGCCGGGCTGCTCGCGCGCAACGCGGTGGCGAAGGGCTTGAAGGCGAAGCCGTGGGTGAAGACGTCGCTCGGGCCGGGTTCTCGCGTTGTCGCGGCGTATCTCGAAGAAGCCGGATTGATGGATCCGCTGGAGGCGCTGGGCTTCCATGTCGTCGGCTATGGCTGCACGACCTGTATGGGCAACTCCGGGCCGCTCGATCCGCCCTTGGCGGACAGTATCGAAGCCGGCGGTGTCGTGATGGGCGCGGTGCATTCCGGCAACCGCAATTTCGAAGGCCGGGCGCATCCGCAATGCAAGGTCAACTATCTCGCCTCGCCGCCGCTGGTGGTGGCGAGCGCGTTGGCCGGTTCGCTGAATATCGACCTCACGAAGGAACCGCTCGGCGAGGGGGCGGACGGCGCGCCGGTGATGTTGCGCGACATCTGGCCGGACCGTGATGAGGTGCAGGCGACGATTGCGCGCTGCGTCACGCCTGACATGTTCCAGGACCGCTATGAGGGCGTCGACCGGGGCGGGGTCGACTGGCAGGCGCTCGACGCGGCGGGTGGCGATATCTTCGCCTGGGAGCCGGGCAGCACCTATATCCGGCGGCCGCCCTTCTTCGACGATATGACGGCCGAGGTGCCGCCGGTCGGCGATATCACCGGCGCGCGGGCGCTCGCTGTCTTCGGCGATTTTCTGACCACCGATCATATCTCACCGGTCTCTGCCATTCCGCCGGACAGTCTGGCTGGCGAATATCTGCAAGAGCAGCAGGTCGCCGCAAAGGATCTCAGTTCGTATGCGCAGCGCCGGGTCAACCATGACGTCATGCTGCGCGCGACTTTCAACCAGACGCGCATCCGCAACGAAATGTGCCCCGGGACCGAAGGCGGCGTGACGCGTCACATGCCGGACAATGAAGAGATGCCGATCTTCGAGGCGGCGCGGCGCTATCGCGCGGACAATGTACCGATGGTGGTGATCGGTGGCCGCGACTACGGTCAAGGCTCGTCGCGCGACTGGGCGGCGAAGGGCACGCGGGCGCTTGGCGTCACGGCGGTGATCGCCGAAGGGCTGGAGCGCATTCATCGGTCGAACCTGATCGGCATGGGCGTTCTGCCCTTGCAGTTCCCGGATGGCGTGACGCGCCTGAGTCTTGGGCTGGATGGCAGCGAAAGCTTCGATCTGACGGGCCTGGAGCAGGGGATCGAGCCGGGGATGACGGTAATGTGCCGCATCACGCGGTCTGATGGCGGCAGCGAAAGCGTCGCGTTGATCTGCCGTCTCGATACCGCGATCGAAGTGGCGTATTACCGGCATGGCGGCAGCTTGCACTATGTCCTGCGGGGCATGCTCTCTTCGGCCAGCTGATGTGGCATTGCGGTATCGGCCTTTTACTATGCGCGCTTATTAGTGATGCAAGCGCAGAGCCCCTGTCGCAGCGGCGGCCGATCGATCTCGAACTTATCCTGGCGGTCGACAATTCGCTCAGTGTCAACACGCGCGAATTCGATCTACAGATTTCCGGGATCGCGAAGGCGTTCGAAGATCCCGATGTGATCGGTGCGATCCTGTCGCATCAGGGCATCGCGGTCGCTCTGGTGCTGTGGTCTAACCACGAGCAGCAGGAGACCGGTGTCGGGTGGTCCTATCTGCATGACGCGGAATCGATTGCCGCATTTGCCGCGAAGGTCGCGAACGTGGCCCGCATCGACGTTTCCGGCGGGACCGGGCTGGGCTCCGCCATGGCCTATGCGCTGCGCCTGTTCGGCACGAATGCATTCGATGGGAAGCGGCGCGTGATCGACGTTTCGGGCGATGGGCAGAACAATATGGGCGTCGAACCGCGGGCCGTCCGTGACCGGGCGGTGGCGCTTGGCCTGACCGTCAACGGGTTGGCGATCCTCGATGAGGAGCCCCGGCTGGATGGGTATTACGCGGCGAACGTCATCGGTGGGCCGGGGGCGTTTCTGGAAATCGCCGAGGATTTCGATTCGTTCGCCGCAGCCATCCGGCGCAAGCTGGTACGGGAAATTGCCGGCCGCTCGCTGGTCTATCGCTTAGATAGTTCGTTAAATCGCGACGAGCGCCGTGGCGAGTAGGCTGTAAATTCTCGCGCGCCACCAATTGTTGCGAATGCCGCGCGCTTCGCGAACCGCCATGTCGAATGTGGCTCTGGCATTCTTGGTTTGGCTCTTCTTGGCGAACTCCATGGCGGCCCGGGCCAGGGTCGCGGCGCGGTCGAACGGGCTTTCGATATGGTTGGTTGCCGCAGTGGCGCGGGAAAAAATCCCGGTGCTGTCCTTCGCGGCCGTCGCCGGCGCCTCGTTAGTGGCAAATCGCCACAAGGTTCGCGCCTTTAGGGCGGGGCTTTTGATCGCCTTAACGTTGTCGAACGCGTGCGGATAGTCGGGAAATTTCGACCAGGCGATCGCGATCCGCGCGAGGGCCGTGTCCGCTGCAAAAGGCCGCTTGATGTCGTGGCGCGCGGACTGCGCGCGCGACAGGCTTGCCCTTGCGGCGTCATGGTCGCCGAGGCGCAATTGCGCATTGGCGATCTTGGTCAGGGCGAGGACATGAAGCTGCGGCGCGCGAAGCTGGTCAGCAGTGGCCAGCGCATCGCCGGTCTTGTGACGCTTCGCCAGAAGCCCCGCGGCTTCGGCAAGTGCTGCCTGATCGCGGCTGGTGTCGCCAATGCGTTTCAGCGTCTGCAAGGCTTTTTCCGAGAGGCCGATCCGCGCATAGGCGGTTGCGATTGCCCCAAGAGAGATGCGCTGGACATCGGTCGGTACGGCGCCGTTCGGTAGGTCGTCAATCGCGGCAATGGCCGCTTCCGCCTTATCGGTAGCGCCGCGGTCGGATTGGTCCGCCGCCAGTTCCGCAGCAATTTCAACGGCGGCGGTGCGGTCCTCCAGACGCGGCAGTAAATCCAGCAGGGTGTCGTACGCGCGCGTCGCCTTGGTTTCAGACTTGGCAATGGCGAGCAGGGCCCGGGCCCGGTTCCCCTGCTCGGGTATGGTTGCGGTGAGATCGCTCGCCTCGTCGATATGGCCGGATTCCGCGAGCGCGATTGCGGTTTCGCGGAGCGATACGAGAATTAGCCGCAGATCGGTCAGCCTTCGGATACTGGCCCTTGCGTCGGCGATTCTGCCGGCGCGGGCCTGCGCGCGTATGACGTCCCGGAGCGCCCAGTCGCGGTAGTCGTCTCGAGTGATTGAATCGATTGCGCCAGAGGCTTCTCTCAGAAGGCAGTCGACGGTCGGTGCGCGCAGGCACTTTTGTCCATTGCCGGAGGGCAGGGCGGTTCGCGACGCGACCCGCGGGTTTACCAAATCCCGTGTCGCCGGGTTCTCGGTCAGCGCCGTGCGGGCTTCTTCGATCTGTTCGTTTCGGGCCTCCAGAAGCCGTTGTTTCAGCGATTCGCCACGACCGATGTTATTCATGTGCTTCAGGAGCGCTTCGTTCGCGACACCGTCGACCGGAATCTTGCTCTGCTTCTGATAGGTGCGGATCGCCTGCCGGGTTTCGGCGGTCATCCTGCCATCGGCAGGACCCGCTAAAAGTTCGAATTCAACGAGAAGCTCTTCAATTTCCTGTATGAGCGGAGACCACTCGAAGAGCGATTCGTCGGCTGGCTGGTGATCCTTCTTTGCGTCGAAGCGCGCGGCAATCGATGATTGTGGCGTAATCACCCAAAATGCACAGCTCAAACAGGCGGTTACGGCGACTTGTATTGGAGACATGAACCCTCGAGCGGCGCGAACAACGCTAATCGGGGGCGAGACTATCACATCCGGGCGCTGTCGCTCCATTCGCTTCTGCCGGAAAACTCGGCGATCAGGGCCATAGCACCGTAACGCTGTACGGAGGAGATCTGCTCGACGCCGTCCCCTTGAAGAAGCTGCGCTTCGAGTGGGCTGGACGCGCGGGCGTATTGGATGAGGTTCCGGGCCAGTTCGCTGCCCAGGATTTCCGCCAAACGCTGTTCGAATTCATTAAGCTGTTTCATTGCTGCCATACTCATGCTGCCCATCATGATTAATTCAACTATTGATAAGGGGAGTTTAAGGTGACACGTGCTCCTGTTGGTCACCCAGTTGGGGTAGTATGGCCTCCGCTATCGGCTGCCGTTGAGTGGACAGCGCTCGGCGGGCATAATGGGTTTGAATTCCTTGAAGAATTGCGGACGAAAACGTGCTTGAATTTACCAATTTCGACCTCGCGGCGGTCGGTGGTTTTATCGTGCTTTGGGCCGGCTATACCTATTATGCCGAACACAGTGCTGCGGCGCGCGGTAATCTCATTGATGGTATGGCGATCCGGCGCAAGGAGTGGATGACCGCCATGCTGAAGCGGGATAACCGCATGGTCGATATCCAGATCGTCAATGCGTTGCTTCGTTCCGGCCGGTTTTTCGCCTCGACGGCGATCTTGATTATCGCCGGCTTGCTGGCAGTATTGGGCGCGACCGAACAGGCTATTGCTCTTGTTATGGACTTGCCTTTTACAGTGTCGACGTCGCGGGAAATCTGGGAAGCTAAAATATTGTTCATGATTCTCGTGTTTATTTATGCCTTCTTTAAGTTCGTGTGGTCGATGCGGCAGTATAACTACTGTTCTATTCTAATAGGCGCAGCGCCGGCGGCGTCGGACCTGCCGGACGATTTCGAGGCGGTTGGCGCATCGATCGCGACGCTTGCGTCGCTGGCCGCGAAACATTCGAACCGCGGCATCCGGGCCTATTATTTCGGGCTCGCGGCTCTGGGGTGGTTCGTGCATCCCTGGCTCTTGCTCGCGGCGGCGATCTGGGTGGTGTTGGTGTTGTACAGACGGGAATTCCGCTCGAAGACGATGCAGCTGACCCGTCCCAGCGAGGGTCTATAGGTGTTTGCATCAGAGAATCTCCTGCTGTCGACCGATGAGATGGCGCGCGCCGACAGGGCGGCCGTCGAAGCCGGCATTCCCGGCGCAACGCTGATGGAGAATGCGGGGCGCTCGGTCGCTATAGCAATCTGCCAACGTTGGGCGCCATGCCGGGTTTCGGTCCTGTGCGGGCCGGGCAACAATGGCGGGGACGGGTTCGTGGTGGCCCGGCTGCTGGCGGAATGCGGGTGGCCGGTCCGCCTGGCGCTTTTGGGCGATCCGGCGAGCCTGAAAGGGGACGCAAAGCACCATGCCGGCCTTTGGCGAGGTGACGTGGAAGCCCTGTCGCCAGCGATTCTGGAAGATGCAGAGCTGGTCGTCGACGCTGTCTTCGGGGCCGGGCTGTCCCGGGAACCCGATGGCGTGGCGCACGACACGTTGGCCGCGATCGGCGGCTGTCCGACGGTCGCCGTCGATGTTCCCAGCGGTCTCGATGGAAATACCGGCGCAATCCTGGGACTCGCGCCGCGGGCGGATCTGACCGTCACCTTCTTCCGGCGCAAGCCAGGGCATGTTCTGCTGCCGGGGCGGGCCTATTGCGGCGATGTGCTGGTGGCGGATATCGGGATTCCGGATGGCGTGCTCGCCGACATCGGTCCGGCCCAGGCTGTCAACGGCCCGGCGCTATGGCAAGCCGGTTACCCCTGGCCGCGCACTGAGGATCACAAATACAGCCGAGGACACGCGGTCGTCACCGGAGGGCGCAATATGACCGGCGCGGCCCGCATGGCGGCTTGCGCGGCGCAGCGGGTCGGCGCCGGCATGGTGACTGCGCTGGTGCCGGTGGAAGCCGTCGTCGTCTACAAGATAGCACTGACCTCGGTCCTGGTACGGCCGTTCCGGGATACGGGAAGCTTCGCGGAGCTTATCGCGGAGCCGCGCGTGTCCGCCTGTCTGGTCGGGCCGGGAAACGAGGTTTCGGGCGGTACGCGGGAGCGCGCGCTGGCGGCCCTTCGCACTGGAAAGCCGGTGGTGATTGACGCCGACGCGCTCACCGTGTTCGACGACGCGCAGGCGCTCCTGTTCGAGACGATTTCCGGCCCCTGCGTAATGACCCCGCATGACGGCGAGTTCGCGCGGCTATTCGATACGGCTGGCGACAAGCTCTCACGGGTCAGAAAAGCCGCGGCGGACAGCGGCGCTGTGATTGTGCTGAAAGGCGCCGATACGGTCATCGCCGCGCCGGACGGCCGGGCCGTAATCAACGAGAATGCGCCGGCGGATCTTGCAACGGGCGGGTCCGGCGATGTCCTGGCCGGATTCGTTACCGGCCTACTGGCCCAGGGGCAGGGTGCCTTCGAGGCGGCTTGCGCGGCGGTGTGGCTGCATGGCGCTGCGGCGGCAGCCTTCGGACCGGGTCTGGTGGCCGACGATCTTATTGAAACGCTGCCCGCCATTCTGCGGCAGTTGAAACGCGAAACTGAAACGGAAAATCATGAGTGAATCGAGTTCGTTGTTCAAACGCTTGCTGGGTGCGTGGCGCGATATCGCCGATTCGGTGACGTCGAGCGGGCGGGTCTCGCCTGACCTGTCGTCGCAGGGTGATGCCGATCGTCTGCGCGAGCAGATGGCGGCCTGCTTGGAAGCGCGAGGCGGCGAGGTTTCTGCCCGCGCGCGTGCGGCGGCGCTGGGCCGCACCTATCTTGAGTTGGACTCTGAAGGCCGGCAGCGCTTTCTGCGGATCGTGGCGGAAGGCTTCGGTCCCGATGCCGATGCGGTCGACGCGGCGATGGATGCCGTACAGGTGGCCGATCCCGACGCGCGCGCCGTCGCTCAGGAAAAGCTGCGGCGCGCCCTGGAGCCGCCGCGTCTGCGCTTGCTGACACAGTTCAACGGGCTGCCTGAAGGCGTGAAGTTTCTCGTCGATCTGCGTTCCGATTTGACGGAACTGTCGGATGGCCCGGAACTCAAGGCATTGAACAATGATTTGCGCAACCTGCTGGCGTCCTGGTTCGATGTCGGGTTTCTGGAACTCCGGCGCATTACCTGGAATTCACCGGCGGCGCTGCTGGAAAAGCTGATCGCCTATGAAGCGGTGCATGAGATTCGCAGCTGGGACGATCTGAAGAACCGGCTGGAGGCGGACCGGCGGCTTTTTGCCTTTTTCCATCCGCGCATGCCGGACGAGCCGCTGATTTTCGTTCAGGTGGCGTTGGTCAGCGGCTTGGCCGGGAATGTGAATGCGCTGCTCGACGAATCGGCGCCTGTTACCGATCCCGCGGAGGCGGATACGGCCATATTCTATTCGATCACGAATGCCCAAAGAGGGCTGGCCGGTATCAGTTTTGGCGGTTTTCTCATCAAACGCGTGGTCGACGAACTGCAGGCCGAGTTCAAGAAGCTGAAGACATTCTCGACGCTGTCTCCCATTCCGGGCTTTGCGCATTGGATTAAACGGTCGCGGGGCGAGGAGGGGACGCTGTTGAACGACGAGGATCGGGCCGTTGTCGCCGACATGCTGCAGGTGGAAAACGGCGAGGATGGATTGCAGCGCCTCTTCGTGGACACGAATTGGACCCGGGACGAGACCATGCAGACCGCGCTCGAGCCGATATTGACCCGGCTGTGCGCCCGTTACCTGCTGAACGAGAAGAACGCGCGGGGCCGCGCCAGAGACCCGGTCGCGCATTTCCATCTGACCAACGGCGCGCAGGTCGAGCGGTTGAACTGGCTGGCCGACGCGTCGGCGCAGGGGCTGAAGCAATCTGCGGGAATGATGGTCAACTATTTGTACAACCTATCGAAGATTGAAGAGAACCACGAGCGTTATACCGGCGATGGCAAGGTATCGGCATCGACAGCCGTTAACCGTTTCTTAAAGAAATAGCGGTTGAATTATCAATGAGTTGTATGCGTTTTCATTGCCGACCCCAAATAGAGACTGTCGAATGCCCCGCACATTGCCGCTCCGAGGAAAGACACACGCTGCATTCCTGAATTTTAAGGGGCGGGCTCGGAGCAGTGCGTTTCTCCGATTCGATGGCCGCGTGCGGTACGTCCGGCCCGGCGCCCGGTTCCGCCGTACGACAGGGCCGGCTCAGACAGAAACGGCGCGGGTGCTTTCCGTTTCGCCGGATAGGACGGGCATTCCGCACGTGCGCTACGAGGTGGTTATCGAAAGGTCGCAGCGGCGGATGGTCGACGGCCCTCGGCTACTCTCCACGCAAACATTCGCGAAAACATACCAGGAGAGTATCGGTGCATGAAGGGTGTGGTATATATTCGGAAAAAGAATGCGTTTATTTAATTATTTAAAAAATAGATAAAATTATAAGTTAATTTTTACTTCATTGTATTTGAAAATTGAACTTTATACTTGATTTTATATTATAAGTTGGGTAGTGTTCTTAAATAGGGGTCCAGAAGATTGTAAGGTGTCATGAGTTTACAAGATAGTTTCCTCTTCGATGGGATTTCCCGGCTTCGCCGCCGCAGAGATCCAGTTTCCGTAGGTGCTCAGTTCGAGCGGGTTCACCCCGATCGAACGGTCGAAACCGCGAAGGTTTTGTCGGTGTTGAATGATCCGCTCGGCATTCCCCATGTACGCTATGCAGTGACGATGAAGAAGCCGCTGCGAACGACCTCATTCCGCGACGGGCCGCGTTTGCTCGCGCTCGAAGCGTTTTCCCAAGCCTACCGGATGCGCGCCAGTTCTTAAGGCTTAAGGTCTGCCGTCTTTATTTGCCTGCATAAAGGCCACGGTTCGCTTGACCCGCTACTTCACTGTTCTTATACAGGAGCGCCTTCGGCGAGGCGCCATAGAGGGTGTTCACGCGCGGGCGTGGCGGAATTGGTAGACGCGCCAGATTTAGGATCTGGTGGAGAAATCCGTGGGGGTTCGAGTCCCTTCGCCCGCACCAACGCGCTGGACCGAGAATCCGACGGGCGGTACGCCGCCTAAAACTTCGTGACGCGGGCAGGAATCCATGCAGGTAGTCGAAACCAAGAACGAAGGCCTTAGCCGGGAATATACGATCACGCTCCTCGCCACCGAGATTGAGGAGAAGGTCGATACGCGGCTGGAGGATCTACGAAAGACGGCCAATATTCCAGGGTTTCGTCCCGGAAAGGTGCCGGCATCGCTGATGAAACAGCGTTACGGCCAGTCCGTGATGGGGGAGGTTCTGGAGCAGGCGGTGAGCGAGTCCTCCCGCCAGGCGATCGAGGACAACACCTTGCGGCCGGCGATGCAGCCGAATATCGAAATCACCAAATTCGAGGAAGGCGAAGACCTCGAATATAAGATGGCGATCGAGGTATTGCCGGAGATTCAGCCGATGGATTTCTCCAAGATCGAGGTTGAACGTCTGGTCGCCAAGGTCGAAGACAAGGAAATCGACGAAACCGTCGACCGCCTTGCGCAGCAATACCGCCAGTCGGAACCGATCAAACGCGCCCGGAAGTCGAAGAAGGGCGATATCCTGGTCATCGATTTTAAAGGCATGATCGATGGTGAGGTCTTCGCGGGCGGCAGCGCCGAGGGGCATAACCTGGAGCTGGGGTCGGACCAGTTCATTCCCGGCTTTGAAGATCAGCTGATCGGATCGAAAGCCGGTGAGCATGTCTCCGTACCGGTCTCGTTCCCGGCGGATTACGGCGCGGAGAGCCTGGCGGGCAAAGACGCGATCTTCGAGGTCGACGTCACAGAAATCCGCGAATATGTAGATACCGTTCTCGATGACGAGTTCGCGAAAACGCTGGGTCAGGAGTCGCTTGAAGAGTTGCGGAAATCGATTTCCGGCCGTCTAGAGCAGGATTATGCGGGCCTGTCGCGGGAACGGCTGAAGCGGGACCTGCTCGATGTCCTGGAAAAGGCACACGAATTCGAAGTGCCGCCGGGCATGGTGGATGCAGAGTTCGAATCGATTTGGACGCAATTCGAGGAGACCCGCAAGCAGCAGGGTGCGGAAGTCGAGGAAGAGGACAAGAGCGACGACGAACTGAAAGAAGAATATCGCAAAATTAGTATGCGCAGAGTTCAGCTTGGGCTGCTTTTGACCGAGGTCGGAAATACAAACAATGTCGAAGTGTCTGCCGAGGAAGTAAATCGCGCACTGATGATGGAAGCGCAGAAGTATCCAGGGCAGGAAAAAGAGTTTATTGAGCTGTACCGGAATAATCCGGAAGCAATGGCGACCATGCGGGCTCCAATATTCGAAGAAAAAGTCGTTGACTTCATCTTGGAATTAGCAAATGTCAAGGAACGGAGCGTCACCATTGAAGAGTTGACGAAGGTTCCCGACAGCGAGGACGCGAAGAAAGAGGAGAAGAAGGCGGCGGCGAAGAAGAAACCCGCCAAGCCCCGTCGCAAGAAAGCGGCTCCGAAGGCGGATAAGGCCGCCGACAAAAAGAAATAGGCGGCGCGCGGTCGTCATGAGGGCAATTGCAATTTTCGGCCGCCGACGCCACATACATGGTTAATCCCCCCAGGGCTGGTCGTTCGACCGGCGCCCACAATCGATGGCAGGCTATGACGGATCCGATTGAAACCCAAATGAACGCGCTCGTACCGATGGTCGTGGAACAGACCAACCGCGGTGAGCGTGCCTACGATATCTATTCGCGGCTGCTCAAGGAGCGGATTATTTTCCTCACCGGGGGCGTTGACGATATGGTCGCCTCTCTGGTGAGTGCGCAGCTTCTCTATTTGGAGTCTGAGAACCCTACGAAGGATATCTCCTTCTACATTAACTCTCCTGGCGGAATCGTGACGTCCGGTTTGTCGATTTATGACACGATGCAATACATCAAACCCGACGTGTCCACGGTTTGTCTGGGGCAGGCGGCGTCCATGGGGTCGCTCCTGCTGACGGCGGGAACCAAGGGCAAGCGCTATTCGCTGCCCAATAGTCGAATCATGCTTCATCAGCCGTCCGGCGGTTTCCAAGGTCAGGCGACGGATATTGAGATTCACGCCAAAGAGATTTTGGATCTGCGCCAGCGGCTGAACGAAATCTACGTGAAGCATACGGGGCAGGAAGTTGGAAACATTGAGAAAGCGCTTGAGCGAGATAACTTTATGACGCCGGAGGATGCGAAGGCATTCGGCCTTCTCGATCATGTCGTCGAAACGCGTGCCGAAGCGGGCGGAGACACGGCCGAAACCGGCGCCGACACGTAATGCGTGCAGGGCCGCTCGGCGTTTGCGTGTTGACGCAAAAGTTAAGAGGCGTTCATGGACGATTAAGACATCGCGCGGTAATTTGGCTGCGTGGCGTTACAGGCTTAGTTGTGCTATAGTTTAAACGGTATCGACGATGAAAATGAGTGGATGCAAGCATCATGAGTAAGTCGGGTTCGGGCGACTCTAAGAATACCCTCTATTGCTCTTTTTGCGGAAAGAGCCAGCATGAGGTACGGAAGCTTATTGCCGGTCCGACGGTATTCATCTGTGATGAATGCGTCGAGCTCTGCATGGACATCATCAAGGAAGATCACAAGTCGAGCGTTTCGAAATCGCGTGACGGGGTGCCGACCCCGCGCGAAATTCGCAAGGTGCTCGACGATTATGTGATCGGCCAGAATTATGCGAAGAAGGTTCTGTCCGTAGCGGTTCACAATCATTACAAGCGCCTGTCGCATACCGGCAAGAACAACGATGTCGAACTCGCCAAGTCGAACATTCTGCTGGTGGGCCCGACAGGTTGCGGCAAGACGCTGTTGGCGCAAACGCTGGCGCGCATCCTCGACGTTCCCTTCACGATGGCCGATGCAACGACGCTGACCGAAGCCGGCTATGTCGGTGAAGATGTCGAAAACATTATCCTGAAGCTGCTGCAGTCTGCAGACTACAACGTCGAACGTGCGCAGCGCGGGATCGTGTATATCGACGAAGTCGACAAGATCAGCCGCAAATCGGACAACCCGTCGATCACGCGCGATGTGTCGGGTGAGGGTGTGCAGCAGGCCCTACTGAAAATCATGGAAGGCACGGTTGCCAGCGTTCCGCCGCAGGGCGGCCGCAAGCACCCGCAGCAGGAATTCCTGCAGGTCGACACGACCAACATCCTGTTCATCTGCGGTGGCGCTTTCTCCGGCTTGGAAAAGATAATCGCCTCGCGCGGTAAAGGATCCTCCATCGGATTCGGTGCCGATGTGCGCGGCCCGGAGGAACGGAAGATTGGTGACGTGCTGACGGAAGTGGAGCCGGAAGATCTGTTGAAGTTCGGCCTTATCCCCGAATTCGTGGGCCGGCTCCCTGTCCTTGCGACACTGACGGATCTGGACGAGGAAGCGCTGGTCGAAATTTTGACGGCGCCGCGCAACGCGTTGGTGAAGCAGTATCAGCGCCTGTTCGATATGGAAGATGTCAGGCTTGAATTCGCCGATGACGCCTTGGTCGCGATTGCCAACAAGGCGATTGCCCGCAAGACCGGTGCCCGGGGGCTGAGGTCGATTTTGGAAAGCATCCTGCTGGACCCGATGTATCAGTTGCCGGGACTGGACGGTGCGGAGGAAATCGTCATCAATCGCGAGGTCGTCGAAGGACGCGCTGAGCCGCTCTACATCTATTCCGACCGCCGCGAAGACGTTGAAAACAGCGCTTAGGGCGGCACATTTGTGTCATAGGGGGTTGATTGACCCTCTTGATGGGGCCACCTGTGCGAGGGAGTGGGCGGCTCGGGGTGTTACAAAACTTTAAGACGAACGGAAAACAGCGCAATGATTGATATGCCCAGCGGTAAGCTCCATCCGGTACTGCCGCTCCGAGATATTGTCGTATTCCCTCACATGATCGTCCCGCTGTTCGTCGGGCGGGAAAAGTCGGTTAGGGCGCTTGAGGACGTTATGAAGGATGACAAGCAGATTCTGCTTGTGACCCAGAAAAACGCCTCCGACGACGATCCGTCCCCGGAAGATATCTACACGCTTGGTACTGTCGGCACGGTATTGCAGCTGCTGAAGCTTCCCGACGGCACGGTGAAAGTGTTGGTCGAAGGCGTCCAGCGCGCGAAGATCAGCGGCTATGCGGAGAATTCGGAATTCTTCGAGGCCTATGCCGAGCTGATCGAAGATCAGAGCGACGAGGGTGATCTGGAAGCGCTCAGCCGCGCCGTCGTGTCGCAGTTCGAGCAATACATCAAACTGAACAAGAAGATCCCGGCGGAAGTGCTTATCTCGATCAATCAGATCGATGATCCGAGCAAACTGGCCGATACGGTCGCGCAGCACCTCACGCTCAAGATTGCCGACAAGCAGCAGCTGCTTGAAATTGAACCGATCAACGAACGCCTGGAGCGTATCTATTCGTTCATGGAAGGCGAAATCAGCGTTCTTCAGGTGGAGAAGCGTATTCGCGGCCGGGTGAAGCGTCAGATGGAAAAGACGCAGCGTGAATATTATCTGAACGAGCAGATGAAGGCGATCCAGAAGGAACTCGGCGAAGGCGAAGACGGCAAGGACGAGACCTCCGAACTGGAAGAGAAGATCGAGAAGACCAAGCTCTCCAAGGAGGCGCGCGAGAAGGCGACTGCCGAGTTGAAGAAGCTGCGGGCGATGAGTCCGATGTCCGCGGAATCCACTGTTGTGCGAAACTATCTCGACTGGATGTTGTCGATTCCCTGGAAGAAGCGGACGCGGGTCAAGCGCGACCTGCATGCGGCGGAGGTCGTTTTGGACGCCGATCACTTCGGACTCGAGAAGGTCAAGGAACGGATTATCGAATATCTTGCGGTGCAAAATCGCGTGCGCAAGGTCAAGGGACCGATCTTGTGTCTCGTCGGTCCGCCGGGTGTCGGCAAGACGTCGCTGGGCAAATCGATTGCTCGTGCGACCGGCCGTAATTTTGTCCGCATGTCGCTGGGCGGCGTGCGCGACGAGGCGGAAATCCGCGGCCACAGGCGGACCTATATCGGGTCCATGCCGGGCAAGGTCCTGCAAGGCATGAAGAAGGCGAAGTCTTCCAATCCGCTGTTCCTGCTGGATGAGATCGACAAGCTTGGCGCCGACTGGCGCGGCGATCCGACATCGGCGCTGCTGGAGGTCCTGGATCCGGAGCAGAATAACAGCTTCAACGACCACTACCTCGAAGTCGATTACGATCTGTCCGACGTGATGTTCGTGACGACGGCCAACACGCTGCGCATGCCGCCGCCGCTGATGGACCGCATGGAGATCATTCGTATCCCGGGTTACACCGAGGACGAAAAGGTCGAGATCGCCAACCGGCATTTGATCCCTAAGCAGATGAAAGAGCATGGGCTGAAGAAGAGCGAGTGGTCCATTTCCGACGAAGCGCTGCGGGGGCTGATCCGCCATTACACACGAGAGGCCGGCGTTCGGAATCTCGAACGCGAGATTGCCAACCTTGCGCGTAAGGGGATTAAGGACATCCTCAAGGAAAACAAGGCACAGGTTCATGTCACCCAGCGCAATCTGGAAAAATATGCCGGCGTGCACAAATTCCGCTACGGCGAACTCGAAGATGAAGATCTCGTCGGTGTCGTGACGGGGCTGGCGTGGACTGAGGTTGGCGGCGAGCTTCTGACCATCGAGTCGGTCAAGCTTCCCGGCAAGGGCAAAATTACCAGCACCGGTAAGCTCGGCGATGTCATGCAGGAATCCGTCCAGGCTGCCGAGAGCTACGTGAAGAGTCGGGCTCCGTCGTTTGGCATCAAACCGACGATGTTTGGGAAGACGGACATTCATGTTCACGTTCCCGAAGGTGCGACACCGAAGGATGGCCCGTCCGCGGGCGTGGCGATGGTGACGTCCATCGTCTCCGTGCTGACGGGAATTCCCGTGCGCAAGGATATTGCCATGACGGGCGAGATTACCTTGCGCGGCCGGGTGCTGCCGATCGGCGGACTCAAGGAGAAACTGTTGGCGGCGCTTCGGGGCGGCATAAAGACTGTGTTGATCCCGGCAGAGAATGAGAAGGACCTCGCGGAGGTTCCCGATAACGTCAAAAAGGGCCTCAATATCATCCCGGTTTCCCAGGCTGATCAGGTTCTTGAAGAGGCGTTGGTCGAATCACTTTCGCCAATCGAGTGGAATCCGGAAGAGGACGGTGTCGAAGTCGCCGTCGCTCAGCAGCCGGATGGCGATCTTAGCGGCGTTACGACGCACTGAGTCGTAAGTCCATGGCCTGGTTGATTTTTGCGCCGACCGGAGTCGTAAAAAGAGAGTAAATTAATCATAAAAAGCGCGGATTTCTGCGGTTTTCACGTTGACGCGCTTCGCGAATCTCCATTACACTCCGCGCCATCGTAACAGATCTCGATCATTGAGTTTTGTCTTTCCAAACCCTATTTGAAGGGGGGCTTAGAGTGAATAAAAACGATCTCATCGCTTCGGTATCCGACGGAGCCGGCTTGAGCAAAGCTGATGCGGGTAAGGCCGTTGACGCGGTTTTCGATTCGATTACGGGTTCCTTGAAGGGCGGCACGGAAGTGCGGCTCGTCGGGTTCGGCACGTTTAGCGTAACGCGTCGTCAGGCGTCCCAAGGACGCAACCCGCGCACGGGTGAGCCGATTCAGATCCCGGCGTCAAATCAGCCGAAGTTCAAGGCTGGCAAAGGACTCAAGGAAGCGGTCAACTAGCACCGCGCCGTTTTGTCTCAGTTCGTTGACCGGCCTTCCGTTTTACGGTAGGCCGGTCATCATTTGCGCGATAGCTCGTGTGGTCATAAGGGCGATTAGCTCAGCTGGAAGAGCGCCTCGTTTACACCGAGGATGTCGGAGGTTCGAGTCCTTCATCGCCCACCATCCTTTGCTCTTCGAGCGTCGGTTGGTAAGCCATCCGCAGATCCTTAGAAGAAGGCGTGTCCGCCGCAGCTTCAGCGAAGGTGGACGGCGTGAAAGCGTTCGATACGAGAGCCCGTAGTGCTTTGATTTTGTTGAACGCGAAAACGATTTCGAAACAAGCGCCCGGGTCGCTTGACACGTGCTAGGGCGTGCAGTACATCGGGGCCGCTCAAGCGATGCGCTTGGGGGTGTAGCTCAGTTGGTTAGAGCGCCGGCCTGTCACGCCGGAGGCCGCGGGTTCGAGTCCCGTCACTCCCGCCATTTCGCAGTAATTCACTTCCATCAATAGTTTAAAATCCTTTGTTAGATTATTAGGATTACTCAGCAACGTTTGCGAAGTACCGTATTCTGACCGTAGATTAATTTGTAGTGTTCAGTCTTTGCTTCATTAAGGATTAACTCTATATTGCTAGCCCTGTAGCCGCTGTGGCATGGGCTGTAAAAATTTCAGGGTTCCCTGGCATAACCGACACGCTGAGGCGTCGTGTGCTGGGAGGGGTGGTTGAGGAGTACAGACGATGGATGGCCTGCTGCGGGAATACCTGCCAGTGCTCATTTTTCTCGCGATTGCCATCGGGATTTCCGTTGCGATGTTGCTGGCCAGCGGCATTCTCGCGACCCAGAAACCGGATTCCGAAAAACTGTCCGCCTATGAATGTGGGTTCGAGGCGTTCGATGATGCGCGCAGCCGTTTCGATGTACGCTTTTACCTCGTTGCCATTCTCTTCATTATCTTCGATCTCGAAGTTGCGTTCCTGTTTCCATGGGCGATATCGCTCGGCAATATCGGTTTGTTCGGGTTCTGGTCGATGGTGATTTTCCTTGGCATTCTGACCATCGGGTTTATCTATGAATGGCGAAAGGGAGCTCTCGAATGGGAGTAGCATCCCCCACAGGCGGTGCCGTTCCGGCGCTCAAGGAAGGCGATCACGAAGGCGCGATGCGCCTGGTGAACGATACGCTGGCCGATAAGGGTTTTATCGTCGCGAATGCCGACAAGCTGGTGAACTGGGCGCGCACGGGGTCGCTATGGCCGATGACTTTCGGTCTTGCCTGCTGCGCTGTCGAAATGATTCACGCCTATATGCCGCGCTACGATCTGGACCGTTTCGGCATCGTGCCGCGCGGCAGTCCCCGCCAGTCCGATGTCATGATTGTCGCCGGCACGCTGACCAACAAAATGGCGCCCGCATTGCGCAAGGTCTACGACCAGATGGCGGAACCAAGGTGGGTCATTTCCATGGGGTCCTGCGCCAATGGCGGCGGCTATTACCACTATTCCTATTCCGTCGTCCGCGGCTGCGACCGGGTCGTGCCGGTGGACATCTATGTGCCGGGCTGCCCGCCGACTGCCGAAGCGCTGGTCTACGGATTTTTGCAGCTGCAAAAGAAAATTCGGCGCACCGGCACCATAGCGCGCTAGGAACGAAACGCTCATGGATCAAGCCAGCCAAGACGCGCTCGAGGAGTTAGGGGCGCATATCGTTTCGCAACTGGCCGCGGCCGTTATCGATCACAACACTGCCAATGGCGAGCTGAACGTCGAGATTTCCGGCGACGGGCTGGTTCGGTCGATGAAGGTGCTGCGGGACGACCCGACCTGCCTGTTCAAAAGCCTCATGGATATCTGTGGCGTCGACTATCCGGAGCAAGAAAAGCGTTTTGAAGTCAACTATAACCTTTTGAGTTACAAACACAATCAGCGTGTCCGGATCAAAGTCCGCACGGACGAAGAAACCCCCGTGCCGTCGGTGGCGTCGGTGTTTCCGACCGCATCGTGGTTCGAGCGCGAATGCTGGGACATGTACGGCGTCTTCTTTTCCGATCACCCTGATTTGCGGCGGTTGTTGACCGATTACGGTTTCGAAGGCCACCCGCTGCGCAAAGATTTTCCGCTCACCGGTTATGTCGAAGTCCGCTACGACGACGAACAGAAGCGCGTCGTCTACGAGCCAGTGAAATTGACCCAGGCGTTTCGGACGTTCGATTTCATGAGCCCGTGGGAAGGCATGACGCGGCAACTGCCGGGTGACGAGAAAGCCGAGGCGGGAGAGGGCTGATGGCGGCGGAAGCGGAAATCAAAAACCTAACCTTGAATTTTGGGCCGCAGCATCCAGCGGCGCACGGTGTGCTGCGCATGGTCATGGAAATGGACGGGGAGATCGTAGAGCGGATCGACCCCCATATCGGCCTGCTACATCGCGGCACCGAGAAACTGATCGAATACAAGACCTACCTTCAGGCGATGCCGTATTTCGATCGCCTCGATTACGTCGCGCCGATGTGTCAAGAACACGCGTTCGTGTTGGCCGCGGAGAAACTCCTTGGCATCGCGCCGCCGCCGCGTGGACAGTATGTCCGCGTTCTATTCGCGGAAGTCTCGCGCATCCTCAATCATCTCCTGAACGCGCCGGCCTTGGCGTTGGATGTAGGGGCGATGACGCCGATGCTGTGGGCGTTCGAGGAACGCGAAAAGCTGATGGAATTCCACGAAGGCGTCTGCGGCGCGCGGCTGCATGCCGCGTACTTCCGCGTCGGCGGTGTGCACCAGGATATGCCGGCGGGCATGGCGGACGATATTGTGGCCTGGGCGGATGCGTTTCCTAAGTTCCTCGACGACATGGAAACGTTGCTCAACGAGAACCGCATCTTCAAGCAGCGCACGGTCGATATCGGCGTGGTGTCGGCAGACGAGGCCATGGCTTGGGGATTCTCGGGACCGATGCTGCGCGCTTCCGGCGTGCCGTGGGATCTGCGTAAGGCGCAGCCCTACGATGTGTACGATCAGATGGATTTCGACATTCCCATTGGCAAGAACGGGGATTGCTACGACCGCTATCTCATCCGCGTCGAGGAGATGCGGCAGAGCGTGCGAATCATCCGGCAATGTCTCAGCGAAATGCCAGACGGCCCCGTCATGACCGACGACGGCAAGGTGGGACCGCCGTCGCGCGGCGAGATGAAGCGGTCGATGGAAGCCTTGATCCATCACTTCAAGCTCTACACGGAAGGCTTTCATGTGCCTGCCGGAGAGACCTATACGGCGGTCGAAGCGCCGAAGGGCGAGTTCGGCGTCTATCTCGTCTCCGACGGCTCCAACAAACCCTATCGCTGCAAGATCCGCGCGCCGGGATTTGCGCATTTGCAGGCGATGGATTTTCTTTGCAAGGGACACATGCTTGCGGACTCCGTCGCCATTCTCGGCGCCATGGATGTCGTATTCGGTGAGATCGATCGATGAGTGACACCTTCGAATTCACGCCCGAGACCTTGGAAATCGCGAAGGGGTATATCGCCAAGTATCCGGAAGGCCGCCAGGCCAGTGCGGTATTGCCACTGCTCGATTTGGCGCAGCGCCAGAACGACAACTACGCGTCCGACGCCGTCATCGATGCGGTGGCGGCGATGCTCGACATGCCGCGCATCCGCGTCGTCGAAGTCGCCAGCTTCTATACGATGATCAACACCGAGCCGGTTGGAAAGTATCTGCTGCAGTTTTGTACGACCACCCCGTGCTGGCTCCGCGACTCGGGCGAAGTCGTCGACGCGACGAAGGACCATCTCGGGATCGATTTCGGCGGAACGACCGAAGACGGGCTGTTCACGATGCGGGAGGTCGAGTGTCTCGGCGCCTGCGTCAATGCGCCGATCGTGCAGGTCAACGACGATATGTATGAAGATCTGACGGGCCCGAAGATGGTGGAACTGCTCGATGCGCTGAAGGCGGGCAGGGTACCGCCGCACGGATCGCAGACTGGCCGCCAGACCTCCGCACCCATCGGCGGTGCGCAGACCCTGACCGATCTTGACTTCGCAAAGGCTGACTGATGCTGCAGGACAAGGATCGCATTTTCACGAACCTCTACGGTCTTCATGACCCGGGCCTTACCGGCGCGCGCGCGCGTGGCGACTGGGACAACACCAGGGGGCTTATCGAAAAGGGCCGCGACTGGATCGTCGAGGAGATGAAGTCGTCCGGCCTGCGTGGCCGTGGCGGAGCCGGATTTCCCTCCGGTCTGAAGTGGTCCTTCATGCCCAAGGAAGTCGGCGACCGGCCGCATTATCTCGTGGTCAATGGCGACGAAAGTGAACCGGGCACCTGTAAGGATCGGGACATCATGCGCCACGATCCGCACAAACTCGTCGAGGGATGTTTCGTCGCGGGTTTTGCGATGGCTGCACACGCGGCATACATCTATGTGCGCGGCGAGTTCTATAATGAAGCGGCGGCGCTGAACCAAGCCGTCGAAGAGGCCTACGAGGCCGGCCTGTTGGGCGAGAACGCTTGCGGCACCGGCTGGAAATTCGACGTTTACGTCCATCGCGGGGCCGGCGCCTATATCTGCGGCGAAGAAACCGCTCTGCTGGAAAGCCTGGAAGGCAAGAAGGGACAACCGCGTCTCAAGCCGCCATTCCCGGCCATGTCGGGTCTGTATGGCTGCCCGACGACTGTCAATAATGTCGAGACCATCGCAGTGGCGCCGACGATCCTGCGCCGCGGCGCCGACTGGTTCAGCAGCTTCGGCCGCGAGAACAATGTCGGCACCAAGGTTTTCTGCATCTCGGGGCATGTCGAAAAGCCCTGCAATGTGGAAGAGGCGATGTCCATTCCGTTGAAGGAATTGCTCGAGAAACATGCCGGCGGCGTGCGCGGCGGCTGGGACAATCTGATGGCTGTCATTCCCGGCGGCAGTTCGACGCCGATGCTGCCGAAATCGATTTGCGACGACGTGCTGATGGATTTCGACGCACTGAAGGAACACAAGTCCGGGCTGGGCACTGCCGGCGTCATCGTCATGGACAAGTCGACCGACATCATCAAGGCGATCGCGCGGCTGGCCTATTTCTACAAGCACGAAAGCTGCGGCCAATGCACGCCGTGCCGCGAGGGCACCGGCTGGATGTGGCGGGTGCTGGAACGCATGGCGAAGGGCGAGGCGGAGATTGCCGAGATCGACCTTCTGCTCGATGTCTCGCTGCAGATCGAAGGCCATACGATTTGCGCGCTGGGCGACGGCGCGGCCTGGCCGGTACAGGGCCTCATCCGGCACTTCCGGGACGAGATCGAGCACCGCATCGTGGGCCGCAAGAGCGTGGCCGTGGCGGCGGCGGAGTAGGAGCGGGGCATGCCGAAACTGACGATCGATGGTGTCGAGATCGAAGTCGAAGACGGGCTGACCGTCCTGCAGGCCTGCGAACAGGCTGGAGTCGAGATCCCGCGTTTCTGCTATCACGAACGTCTTTCGATCGCGGGCAACTGCCGCATGTGCCTGGTGGAGGTCAAACCCGGGCCACCCAAACCGCAAGCGTCCTGTGCGCTTCCGGCGGGCGAGGGGATGGAAGTCATTACCAATAGCCCGATGGTGCAGAAGGCGCGCCACGGGGTGATGGAATTCCTGCTGATCAATCATCCGCTCGATTGCCCGATTTGCGATCAGGGCGGCGAGTGCGACTTGCAGGATCAGGCGATGGCGTTCGGCCATGACGGCAGCCGGTACGCGGAGAACAAGCGCGCCATCGACGACAAGTATATGGGCCCCCTGATCAACACGATCATGACCCGCTGCATCCATTGCACGCGCTGCGTCCGGTTCTCGACCGAAGTCGGCGGTGTCGAGGATATGGGCATGATTAATCGGGGCGAAAGCGCCGAGATCACGACCTTGGGCAAGGCCGTATCCTCGGAACTGTCGGGCAATGTGATCGATCTGTGTCCCGTCGGCGCGCTGACCTCGAAGCCGTATTCCTTCGTTGCGCGGCCATGGGAGCTGCGCAAGACGGAAACCATCGATGCTCTCGATGCGACCGGCAGCAACATCCGGATCGACGCACGCGGCAACGAAGTGCTGCGGGTGCTTCCGCGGCTTAATGAGGACGTCAACGAGGAGTGGATTTCCGACAAGACCCGTTTCGCCTGCGATGGCTTGCGGCGGCAGCGGCTCGACAAGCCTTATGTTCGCAATGCCGAGGGCAAACTCGCGCCCGCCGAATGGGACGAGGCGTTCGAGGCGATCGCGGCCCGGGTCAAGGGCGTCGACAGCAGCAAGATCGCGGCACTGGCAGGCGATCTGTGCGACGCCGAATCGATGTTCGCCTTGAAGGCGCTGATGGCAGCGCTCGGATCGCAAAACCTCGATTGCCGGCAGGATGGCGCGAAGCTCGATCCCACCAATCGCGTAGCCTATCTATTCAACACCGGGATCGCCGGGGTCGAAGAGGCGGATGCCTGTCTGATCATCGGTTCGAACCCGCGCTGGGAAGCGCCGTTGGTGAACGCCCGGCTGCGCAAGCGCTGGCTGCGCGGGAACTTTTCGGTCGGTGTCGTCGGACCGCGCAGCGATCTGACGTTCGACTCGGACTATCTCGGCGGCGGCACGGACACGCTGCGCCAGATCGCCGATGGCAGCCATCCGTTCGCATCGACCTTGAAAAACGCGGAGCGCCTGATGCTGATCCTCGGCATGGGCGCGCTGGCGCGTTCGGATGGCGCTGCCGTATTGGCGGCGGCGCGCGCGATCGCGGACAGCACCGGCATGATCGACGACGGCTGGAACGGCTTCAACGTTTTGCATACCGCCGCTGCACGGGTCGGCGGCCTCGATCTCGGCTTCGTGCCCGGCGATGGCGGGCTGGATACGAACGGCATCCTCGACGGTGCCGGTTCCGGCGCGGTCGAAATCGTCTATCTGCTCGGCGCCGACGAGATCGACACACAGAAGCTCGAAAAGGCGTTCGTCATCTATCAAGGCCATCACGGCGATGCCGGCGCGCATGCCGCCGATGTCATCCTGCCGGGCGCAGCCTACACGGAGAAGTCGGGCACCTATGTGAATACCGAAGGGCGTGTGCAGCAAGGCCGCGTCGCCGCATTTCCCCCGGGCGATGCGCGGGAAGATTGGACGATCATCCGGGCCTTGTCGGCCAAGGTTGGCCACACTCTGCCGTTCGACGACCTACCGGCCCTGCGCAAACAGTTGCATGCGGCCTGCCCGCACTTCACGCGGCTGGACGATCCGGATAAAGCCGTCTGGCGCGACTTCGGGACCGTCGGCACGATGGACGCGGCGCCGTTTGTGGCATCGATTTCGAATTTTTACATGACCGATCCGATCAGCCGCGCCTCGGAAACGATGGCGAAGTGCACGCAGGAATTCATTCTCGGCGACGACGAGGCGACGGGCACCGATGGCTGAGTTCTGGGACATATACGCGTTTCCGACGATCGAGATCGTCTTCTACATCGTTCTGATCGTGGCACCGTTGCTGGGCGCGGTCGCATACCTCACCCTGGCCGAGCGCAAGGTCATTGGCTGGATGCAGCTGCGCAGGGGCCCCAACGTGGTGGGGCCGTTCGGGCTGCTGCAGCCAATCGCCGACGGCATCAAGCTGATGTTCAAGGAAACCATCATCCCGGCGAGTTCGAACCGCGGCATGTTCTTCGCTGCACCGATGGTGACCTTCATCCTGGCCCTTGTCGCCTGGGCGGTTATTCCATTTGATGCGGGACTTGTACTTGCCGACATAAATGTCGGAATTCTTTATCTTTTTGCGATCTCGTCGCTGGGCGTATACGGCATCATCATGGCCGGCTGGTCGTCGAATTCGAAATACGCGTTCCTGGGTGCGCTGCGGTCCGCGGCGCAGATGGTGTCCTATGAAGTCTCGATGGGCTTCGTCATCATCACGGTGTTGCTGTTTGTTGGATCGCTGAACTTGTCGGCAATCGTCGAGGCGCAGAGCGGCGGGTTCTGGAACTGGCATTTCTTCGGCATCCTGTTTCCGATGTTCATCATCTTCTTCGTTTCCACCCTGGCGGAAACCAATCGCGCGCCGTTCGATTTACCGGAGGCGGAAGCGGAACTGGTGTCGGGCTACAACGTCGAATATTCGGCGATGACCTTTGGCATGTTCTTCCTTGGCGAATACGCGAACATGATCCTGATGTCGGCAATGACATCGATCCTGTTCCTGGGCGGCTGGATGGCGCCGATCGACGTGGCGCCGTTTAACTGGATTCCGGGGCCGATCTGGTTCGCCGGAAAAATCGCGTTTTGCCTGTTCGTGTTTTTGTGGGTGCGGGCAACGTTCCCGCGCTACCGCTACGACCAGTTGATGCGGCTGGGCTGGAAGGTGTTCCTGCCGATATCGCTGCTCTGGGTCATCGTCGTGGCGGGTTGGCTGATCGCGCTCGACAAGGTGCCGGGGGCGTAATTGAGGACTATGGGTAGGGTTTTGACATGGCGCTTTTAGAGGGGACCGTACGCGGGCTGTTGCTCGCGGAACTCGTCCGGGGCATGTCGCTGACATTGCGGACGATGTTCCGGCCGAAGCACACGATCAATTACCCCTATGAGAAGGGGCCGTTGTCGCCGCGTTTCCGGGGCGAGCACGTGCTGCGTCGCTATCCGAACGGCGAGGAGCGCTGCATCGCATGCAAGCTTTGCGAAGCGGTATGTCCGGCGCAGGCGATCACCATCGAAGCGGAACCGCGCGAAGACGGCAGCCGGCGCACGACCCGGTACGATATCGATATGACAAAATGCATCTATTGCGGCTTCTGTCAGGAAGCCTGCCCGGTGGATGCGATCGTCGAAGGGCCGAACTACGAATTCGCGACCGAGACCCGCGAAGAGCTCTTTTACGACAAGGACAAACTGCTAGCGAATGGCGACCGCTGGGAAGCGGAGATCGCCGCGAACATTAAACAGGATTTGCCGTATCGGTAAACAAGGCGCGCTTTCGGTCCGGGTGAGCCATAACCCGGCTGGAGATTGAGGGCCGTTAGCGCGGAGGGGACTGCATGATCATTCAAGCCTTAGCGTTCTATCTCTTCGCGTTCGTGGCCGTGGCCGCGGGCGTGCTGGTGATCGCTTCGCGCAATCCGGTTCATTCGGTGCTGTTTCTGATCCTTGCCTTCTTTAACAGCGCCGGGCTGTTCGTCCTTATGGGCGCGGAATTCCTCGCGATGATCCTGGTGATCGTCTATGTCGGGGCGGTCGCGGTCCTGTTCCTGTTCGTTGTCATGATGCTCGACATCAACTTCGTCGAGCTGCGCAGCGGTGTCCTGCAATACCTGCCGATTGGCGCGTTGGTTGGCTTCATTTTGCTGGCTGAGCTGCTCGTGGTGGCCGGCGGCTGGGTCATTATTCCGGAAGCGGCGGGTGTCGCGGCGGCGCCGATTCCGCCGATCGATCAGGTGACCAATACGGAAGCGATCGGCCGCCTGATCTACACGAAATACATCTATCTGTTTCAGGCATCCGGGCTGATCCTGCTCGTCGCGATGATCGGCGCCATCGTGCTGACCTTGCGTTCCAGAGCCGGCGTGCGGCGGCAGAAGATCGCCGATCAGGTTACGCGCCGGCCGGGCGAGGCGATCGAAGTCGTGAAGGTCACGACGGGGAGCGGTATCTGACATGCTTGAGATCGGCCTTGCCCATTACCTGACCGTCGCGGCGATCCTGTTCACGCTGGGGCTCTTCGGTATTTTCCTCAACAGGAAGAACGTCATCATCATTCTGATGTCGATCGAATTGATGCTGTTGGCGGTCAATCTCAACCTCGTCGCGTTCTCCGCCCATCTGAACGATCTGATGGGCCAGATATTCGCCATGTTCATTCTGACCGTCGCGGCGGCGGAGGCGGCCATCGGGCTTGCCATCCTGGTCGTGTACTACCGCAACCGCGGTTCCATCGCGGTCGAAGACATCAACGTGATGAAGGGCTAATACCAAGGAGCGCTGATAATGACACTTAGAGACAGCTTATCAAGGTTTTCGGCAAGGAGCGCGGGCTGCGGCGATGTGGGGCATCGCGAAGCGCGCGCGACGCTGTCCGAAAGCCTTGATAAGCCGCCCTTCGGGTCGCGTATGCGATCCGTCGGAGTGCGTCGGAACACCTTGACGATGTTCCGCATCGCCCGCGGCGCTCCTCCTACCCGACGGACCGCATACACGATCTCTATGCGTCATTATCAGCGTTCCTTGGTATCGTAATGGAAGCCGCTGTCGTATTCCTGCCGTTGCTGGGCGCCATCATCGCCGGCTTTTTCGGGCGCATGATCGGCGACAAGGCCGCGCAGTTCATTACCTGCGCGTTCCTGGTTCTGTCGGCCGTTATCTCCTTCTATCTGTTTTATGCGGTTGCGCTCGGTGGCGATCCGCGGACCGTCGTTCTGTTCGAATGGGTGACGTCGGGCGAGCTCGAATTCTTCTGGTCGCTCAAGGTCGATACGCTGACCGCCGTGATGCTGATCGTGGTGACGACGGTTTCCGCCGTAGTCCACATCTATTCGATCGGCTACATGTCTCACGACGGCTCGATCCCGCGCTTCATGGCCTATCTCAGCCTGTTCACCTTCTTCATGCTGATGCTGGTGACGGCGGACAACCTGGTGCAACTGTTCTTTGGTTGGGAAGGCGTGGGGCTGTGCTCCTACCTGCTGATCGGGTTCTGGTATGACAGGCCGTCGGCCAACGCGGCGGCGATCAAGGCGTTTCTCGTCAACCGGGTCGGCGATATCGGGTTCGCGCTGGGCATCTTCGCGATCTTCGTGCTGTTCGACACGGTGCGCCTCGATGCGATCTTCGCCGCCGCGGCGGGCAAGGCGGACGCCACGCTTGTCTTCCTCGGTTTTGAATTCCACGCGCTGACGATCATCTGTCTGCTGCTGTTCATCGGCGCCATGGGCAAATCGGCGCAGCTCGGGCTTCACACCTGGCTGCCGGATGCGATGGAGGGCCCGACCCCGGTCTCCGCCCTGATCCATGCCGCGACCATGGTGACCGCTGGTGTCTTCATGGTCGTCCGCCTGTCGCCCTTGTTCGAGCAGTCGGACACCGCGCTCATGGTGGTGACGGTGGTCGGCGCGTCGACGGCGTTCGTTACCGCGACGATCGGACTGACGCAGAACGACATCAAACGGGTGATCGCCTATTCGACCTGCTCGCAGCTCGGTTACATGTTCTTCGCGATTGGCGTTTCGGCTTATCCGGCGGCGATCTTCCATCTAATGACGCATGCCTTCTTCAAGGCGCTGCTGTTCCTGGGCTCCGGTTCGGTCATTCATGCGATGTCGGACGAACAGGACATGCGCAAGATGGGCGGGCTGTGGAAACTGATTCCGGTCACCTACGCTTTGATGTGGATCGGCAGTTTGGCGCTGGCTGGGATCGGTATTCCCGGTACGCTCATCGGTTTCGCCGGCTTCTTCTCGAAGGATGTGATTCTGGAATCGGCCTTCGCCGCGCATACCGGTGTGGGAACCTTCGCCTTCTGGCTCGGCATTGCAGCCGCCTTCATGACAGCATTCTATTCCTGTCGCTTGCTGTTCATGACGTTCCACGGACAACCGCGCTGCGATGAGAAGACGCTGGCGCACGTGCATGAGTCGCCGAGGATCATGATCTGGCCGCTTTTCCTTCTCGCCGCCGGTGCCATTTTCTCAGGCGCATTTGGCTATCATCTCTTTGTCGGCGACGGTTTGGCCAATTTCTGGGGCGATTCCATTGCCATACTGCCGACGCATACCGCGCTGGCCGATGCGCACCATGTGCCGGTTTGGGTCAAAGTGCTGCCGTTGGTGATGGTCGCTGGCGGGATAGGCCTTGCCTATTGGATGTATATGGTCCGTACGGACATCGCAGCGATCTGGGCGGAGAAACTGCGTCCAGCCTATCTGCTGTCCTACAACAAATGGTATTTCGACGAAATCTATGAGCGCCTGTTCGTACGCCCGGCGTTTTATCTCGGCCGCGGCTTCTGGAAGGCGGGCGATGGCGCGCTGATTGACGGGGTCGGGCCGGACGGTATCGCCGCGACGACGATCCGTCTTGCACGCCGCGCCAGCGCGCTGCAGAGCGGTTATCTCTACCACTATGCCTTCGCCATGCTGATCGGCGTCGTGGTTCTGGTGACATTCTACTTCTTCACGCGGACCGGGGGCTGATTATGACCGATTTCCCCCTGCTGTCCGTCGTCACGTTCCTGCCGCTCGCCGGCGCGATCATGATCCTGCTGTTCGTGCGCGGCGCGCCGGAAGACGTTGCGCGCAATGCGCGGTGGGGGGCGTTCTGGGTATCGCTGGCCACATTCCTCGCATCGCTCATGCTGTGGGTGAAGTTCAAAGGCGGCACGCCGGACTTCCAGTTCGTGGAAGAGCATGATTGGCTGCCGGCGTTCAAGATTTCCTACCGCCTCGGCGTCGACGGTATCTCCGTCTTTTTCGTGCTGCTGTCGACTCTGCTGACGCCGATCTGCATTCTGGCGAGTTGGAACACGATCCAGGAGCGGGTCAAGGAATACATGATCGCCTTCCTCGTCCTCGAGACGATGATGGTCGGCATGTTCGCCGCGCTCGATTTCGTGGTGTTCTACATCTTCTTCGAGGCGGTCCTGATCCCGATGTTCCTCATCATCGGCGTGTGGGGCGGACCGCGGCGGGTGTACGCGGCGTTTAAATTCTTCCTCTACACGCTGCTCGGCTCGGTGCTGATGCTGCTGGCGATCATCGCGATCTATATCGATGCCGGCACGACCGATATCGCAACGCTGATGCAGCATAAAATCGATCCGGATTTGCAGCTTTGGCTATGGCTGGCGTTCTTTGCCTCGTTTGCTGTCAAAGTGCCCATGTGGCCGGTTCATACCTGGCTGCCGGATGCCCATGTCGAGGCACCGACGGCGGGTTCGGTAATCCTCGCCGGCGTGCTTTTGAAGATGGGCGCATACGGCTTCCTGCGGTTCTCGCTGCCCTTGCTGCCGGAAGCGTCCGAATTCTTCACCCCCTTCATATACACGCTCAGCGTTATCGCAGTGATCTACACCTCACTGGTGGCGCTGGCGCAGGAAGACATGAAGAAGCTCATCGCCTATTCGTCGGTCGCCCATATGGGCTTCGTGACCGTCGGCATCTTCGCTGCCAACCAACAGGCGGTCGAAGGGGCGATCATTCAGATGCTGAGCCACGGCTTTGTCTCGGCCGCCCTGTTCCTTTGTGTCGGCGTCGTTTACGACCGCATTCATTCACGCGAGATCGCCCGCTATGGCGGACTGGTCCACCGCATGCCGCGCTATGCCGCCGTATTCATGCTGTTCATGCTGGCCTCGGTGGGACTTCCGGGCACCAGCGGGTTCGTCGGCGAGTTTCTGATCATGCTGGGCGCGTTCGAAGCCAATACCTGGGTCGCTTTCCTGATCGCCTCGGGCATGGTGCTCGGCGCCGCCTATATGCTCTACCTGTACCGCCGTATCATCTTCGGCGAACTGACTAAGGACGACCTGAAATCGATCCTCGATCTTGGACCGCGCGAAATTCTGATCTTTGCGCCGCTGATCGTCCTGGTGTTGTGGATGGGTATTTATCCGGCACCGTTCCTCGACGTGATCTCGGCATCGGTCGCCAATCTTGTCGACAATTATCATGGGGCCTTGGCCGCCGCGGAGGGCGCCAATACCCTCCAGGCCAGCCGGTAGGGAGGCGCGCAAATGATCGAAATGCCTGACATGCTTGCCGCCGGACCGGAAATCGCTCTTGCCGTCATCGGTATGGTCCTGATGATGATCGGTGTGTTCGCGCCGGAGAAAAAGGCGCTGAGTATCGTCAGCGGCCTGACGATCGCGTCACTGATTGTGACACTCGCCTTCGTCATCTGGTTGGCGGACGGGCGGGTTGTCGCGTTTTCCGGCCTCTTCCTAACCGATGCGTTCGCCGTATATATGAAGATCCTGGTCCTGCTAGGATCGATTTTCGTGCTGTTCATGAGCGAAAACTACGTACAGCGCGAAGGCATGGACCGGTTCGAATTCCCCATACTTGTCATCTACGCCACCGTCGGCATGATGATGATGATCTCAGCGAACGATTTGATTTCGCTGTATGTCGGGCTCGAACTGCAAAGTCTGTCGCTCTATGTGATCGCTGCGTTCCAGCGCGACCGGGTGCGATCGTCGGAAGCCGGTCTAAAATACTTCGTCCTTGGCGCATTGTCGTCGGGGCTGCTGCTGTATGGCTGCTCGCTGATTTACGGTTTCGCGGGCACGACGAATTTCGACGCGCTCGCGGGTCTCTTCGCGGGGCAGGGGCTGGAAGCGTCGCCGGGGCTGATTGTCGGGATGGTCTTTCTGACGGCCGGGCTGGCATTCAAGATTTCCGCCGTGCCCTTCCATATGTGGACGCCGGACGTCTATGAAGGCGCGCCCACGGCGGTGACGGCGTTCTTCGCGGTAGCGCCGAAGATCGCAGCGATCGCCTTGTTCCTGCGGGTCATGCTGGAGCCGTTTGGCGGGCTGATCGACGAATGGCGGCAGATCATCGTGCTTATTTCGATTGCCTCGATGGTGCTGGGCGCGTTTGCGGCAATCGCACAGAACAATATCAAGCGCCTTATGGCGTACAGCTCGATCGGTCATGTCGGCTACGCGCTGATCGGGCTCGCGTCCGGCTCCGAGGCCGGATTGCGCGGCGTCCTGATTTACATGGCGATCTATCTGGTCATGAATGTCGGCGCCTTTGCCTGCATCCTGTGCATGCGGGTGAACGGGCGCATGGTCGAGAATATCGACGATCTGGCGGGATCGGCGAAGAGCCACCCAATGATGGCGCTCGCGATCCTGATCTTCATGTTTTCGCTGGCCGGTATCCCGCCGATGGCCGGGTTCTTCGGCAAGTTCTTCATCTTCACGGCGGCCATCGAGGCGGAGCTTTATACGCTGGCCATTATCGGTGTCGTCGCGAGTGTCGTTGGCGCTTACTATTACCTGCGGATCGTGAAGATCGTTTTCTTCGACGATCTGACGGAACGCTTCGACAAGCCTATCGGCCGGTCGTTGAGTACGGTCATGACGCTGTCCGGTGTCGTAACGATCCTGTTCTTCCTGTGGCCGGCGCCGATCCTCGACAGCGCCGCGGTGGCGGCTGCCGCCTTGTTTCCGGGTTAGCGCGTTATCGATCTTATGTCTTCGTTGCCCGACGGTTGCACCCTGATCGCGCTCGAGTCGGTCGGCTCGACGAATGACGAGGCGCGGGCCCGGGCGCTGGATGGCGCATCCGACGGGACGGTCGTCTGGGCACGCGAGCAGATTGCCGGGCGGGGACGCCGGGGGCGGACCTGGTCGTCGCCACAAGGAAATCTCTATACCTCGACCATATTCCGTCCGGGAAAACCGGCGGGCGAGACGGCGCAACTGTCGCTCGTCGCGGCCGTTGCGCTGGGCGACGCCCTTGCGTCTTTGCTGCCCGAGGCAGCGGCGGTCGGCTGCAAATGGCCGAACGATATCCTCGTGAACGGCGCCAAGGTGGCAGGCATCCTGCTTGAATCCTCCGGCTCCGGCGGCGCGGTACCGTGGGTCGTGGTCGGATGTGGGATCAATGTCGCGTCGCATCCCGACGATGCGAACTATACGGCAACCGACTTGGACACGGTCCTTGAGCGCGCGATTGGCCTGGAAACCGTCCTCGAAGCGTTCCTCGCCAGCCTGTTCAGGTGGCGCGACCGGTGGTTGAAGGACGGTGTTGCGCCGATCCGCCAGGCCTGGATCGACAGGGCGGTCGGCATTGGCGGCCCGATAACGGTGCGATTGCCGGATCGGGAACTCGTCGGGCGATTCAGTGATATGGACGCGGATGGGGCTTTATTGCTAGAGCTTCCAGATGGCGTATGCCAGCGTATCACGGCTGGCGACGTGTTTTTGTAAGGAACGCCCCGGATGCTGCTCGCGATCGATTCAGGAAATACCAACACGGTCTTCGCCTTGTATGACGGCGACGCGCTGCTGGGCGTGTGGCGCTGTGCCAACGATCCGATGCGAACCGCAGACGAATATGCCGTCTGGCTGACCCAGCTCATGGCCCTGAAAGGCATCCCACAAAGCGAGATCAGCGACTGCATCATCGCGTCCGTGGTACCGCAAGGACTGTTCAATCTGATTTCGCTGTGCGAACGCTATTTTGGCGGGCATCCCCTGGTGGTCGGCGAAGAGGGTGTGGATCTCGGCTTTAAGGTGCTGATCGACCGGCCGGAACAGGTCGGCGCGGACCGCCTCGTGAACGTTGTTTCCGCCTATAGCCGGTATGGCGGGCCGGCGATCCTGATCGATTTCGGCACGGCTACGACCTTTGAGGTTGTCGACGCCGATGGAAATTATTGCGGCGGCGTTATCGCGCCGGGCATCAATCTCTCCGCCGAAGCGCTGCATATGGCGTCCGCGCAGCTGCCCCGAATTCGGATCGAGCCGACGGACGAGGTCATCGGAAAAGCGACCGTCCCGGCGATGAAGTCCGGCATCTTCTGGGGTTACATCAGCATGATCGAGGGGCTGGTCGGGCGGATCCGTAAGGAGTATGGGGCGGAGATGAAAGTGGTTGCAACCGGCGGGCTGGCATCCCTGTTCGCGGAGGCGACTGATGTGATCGATCACACCGACAGGGAGCTTACCATTCGGGGCCTTCTCGAAGTTTTTCAACGGAACAGCAACGCATGAGCGGCTTCGCGCAAACGGGCGAGCCGGGTAAGAAAGAGCTGCTGTTCCTGTCCCTCGGCGGGGCGGGCGAGATCGGCATGAACCTCAACTTGTACGGCCATGCCGGCGCATGGCTGATGGTCGATCTTGGCATTACCTTCGGCGATGACGAGACGCCCGGCATCGACGTGATCATGCCGGACCCGACCTTTATCGAGGAACGCGTGGATACGCTGGCCGGGCTCGTGTTGACCCATGCGCATGAGGATCATATCGGCGCGGTGCCCTATCTCTGGCGGCGGCTGCGCTGCCCGCTTTATGCAACGCCGTTTACGGCCAGCATCCTGCGCCGCAAACTGGCTGAGGCTGGGTTGGAGAAAGAGGCGCCGATAACGGAGATCCCGCTGTCCGGCCGCTTCGACGTTGGACCTTTTAATATCGAGCTAATTACGCTCACCCACTCGATTCCCGAGCCCAATGCTTGCGTCATTCGCACGGGAGCGGGAACGGTGATGCACACCGGCGACTGGAAGCTCGATCCCGATCCCCGTATCGGACCCAGCACCGATGAGGCTGCGCTGATCCGCGCCGGGGAAGAAGGCATCCTGGCCATGGTATGCGATTCGACGAACGTCCTCGTCGAAGGCACTTCCGGTTCCGAAGGCGATGTCCGCGCTAAATTGACCGAGATGATCGGTAAATACGATAACCGGATCGTCGTGGCCTGTTTCGCATCGAATGTGGCGCGGCTCGATTCCATTGCCCACGCCGCCGCGGCTCACGACCGCAGCGTTGGGCTCGTCGGCCGGTCGCTGTGGCGGTTTTACGACGCCGCGCAGGAAAACGGCTACCTGACCGACATCCCGCGGTTTCTATCGCCCAAGGAAGCGAACCTGCTGCCGCGGGACAAGGTCGTCCTGATTTGCACCGGAAGCCAGGGAGAACCGCGCGCGGCATTGTCCCGGATCGCCCGCAACGACCATTCCGATGCGGCGCTTGATCCCGGAGATGTTGTGATCTTTTCGAGCCGCGTCATTCCGGGGAACGAGAAGTCCATCGGACGGCTGCAGAACCGTCTCACGGCGCTTGGTGTCGATCTGCTGACGACGCACGAAGAAAAGCATATCCATGTCTCGGGCCATCCTGCGCGCGACGAGCTGGCGCAGATGTATCAATGGGTGCGGCCGAAGATCGCCGTTCCGGTGCATGGCGAAGAACGGCATATGCGGGCGCACGCGAAGCTCGCCCAGGAATGCCAGGTGCCCGAAGCGTTTTTCGCGCCGAACGGCACGGTGTTGAAGCTCGCACCCGGACCGGCTGAAATCGTGGACGAAGTGTTCAGCGGCAGGCTGGCGCTGGATGGAAGCCGGCTGATATCGATGGGCAGCAGCGCCTTGCGTGAGCGCCGCAAGATGCTGCACAGCGGTGCCGCGGTGGTGACGGTCATCGTCAATCAGGCAGGCGAATTGCAAACCGACCCGCAAATTTCCACGCATGGCGTGTTCGATCTGGAGGACGATTACGAAATCGCCGAATCGCTTATCGATTCAGCAGCCGAAACCGTCGAAGATCTGCCGCGGCCATCGCGGCGCGATGATGACGCAATCCGCGAGGCGGTCCGTGTCGCGGTCCGCAGAAAATTCCGCGCCCTGTGTGGCAAGCGGCCGAAGGTCGACATACATTTGATCCGGCTTTAATACTCGCTATCGGACACGAGGAAGGAATGAGATGATCGGCCGATTGAATCACGTGGCGATTGCCGTCCCGGATTTGGAAGCGGCGCGGGCGATGTACCGCGATGCGCTGGGCGCGACGGTGACGGAACCGCAGGATCTGCCTGCGCACGGCGTTACCGTCGTCTTCGTCGAGCTCGATAACAGCAAGATCGAGCTGCTGCATCCGCTCGGCGCCGACTCGCCGATCCAACCGTTTCTCGACCGCAACCCGTCCGGCGGTATGCATCATGTGTGTTACGAGGTCGACGATATCCGCGCGGCGCGCGACCGGCTGACCGCGCAAGGCGCACGGGTGCTGGGCGATGGCGAGCCGAAGAACGGCGCGCATGACAAACCAGTGCTGTTTCTGCATCCCAAGGATTTCGCCGGCACGCTGGTGGAGTTGGAACAAGTTTAATACCAAGGAGCGTTGATAGTGACTCATAGAGACGGGTTATCCAGATTTTCGGCAAGGAGTGCACTGCGTGGCGATGCGGTGCATCGGAAGCCGGGCGCGACGCTGTCCGAAAGCCTGGATAACCTGCCCTTCGGGTCGCGTATGCGGTCCGTCGGTGGGCGTCGGAACCGCTTGACGATGCACCACATCGCCGGCGCCGCCCCTCCTACCCGACGGACCGCATTCGCGATCTCTACGGGTCACTATCAGCGCTCCTTGGTATAATGGGACCGGTCAGCGGCGTCGTAACCTATGTGGTCCTCTGGTGGCTTGTCTTTTTCATGGTGCTGCCGTGGGGCGTGAGCCGGGCGGAAAATCCGGAACCGGGCCATGAGGTCGGGGCACCTGACAAGCCGCGCCTCTGGTTGAAAGTGGGCGTGACGACCTTGGTGTCCGCGGTTCTCTTGGCGATTGTCTGGGCGGTTATCGATGCGGGCTGGATTACGTTCCGCGAGCCGCGCGCGTAAGTGTCCCGACGCGGACGAAGCCGCGCTACCGGATCTATAAGAAGCCGAATTTCAAGATAAAGGCCACGGCGAGGATCGCGACGGCTGGGTTCAGCTCCGAAAGTCGCCCGGTTAGCAGTTTCACCGCCGCATAGGCGATGAAGCCGAAGGCGATACCGTTAGCAACCGAGAACGTCAGCGGCATCGCCAGTGCGGTCACGACCGCGGGCGCGTACTCCGTCACGTCTTCCCAATCGATCTCCGTCAAGCCCCGCGCCATGATGCAGGCGACGAAAAGCAGGGCCGGTGCTGTCGCATAGCCGGGAATCGTCGTCGCCAACGGTGCGAAGAACAGGCTGCAGAGGAACAGGATCGCCACGACGACGGCGGTTAGGCCGGTGCGCCCGCCCGCCTTCACGCCGGACGCGCTCTCGATATAGCTGGTGGTCGTTGAAGTGCCGATAGCGGCGCCGGCGACGGTGGCGACGCTGTCCGCCATCAGGGCGTGGCGAAGGCGGGGAAGCTTGCCGTCTTCGTCGAGCAGGCCGGCACGGTGTGCGACGCCGACCAAGGTGCCTGCCGTATCGAACAGATCGACGAACAGGAAGGCGAAGACGATGGAAATGAGACCGACATCGAGTGCGCCCACGATATCCATCTTCAGGAAGGTCGGCGCGACGCTCGGCGGTGCGGAAACGACGCCGTTGAAGGTTGAGATTCCGAGCAGGATGCCGATAACCGTCGTGCCGAGAATGGCGATGATGATCGCGCCGGGGATGCGCAGTTTGTCGAGCGCGGCCATGACCAGGAAGCCGGCACAGGCGAGTATCGTTGCCGGTGCGGTGAGATCGCCCAAGGTGACCAGCGTTGCCGGGTGATCGACGACGATACCCGCATTCTTCAAGGCAATAATTGCCAGAAAAAAGCCGATCCCCGCCGAAACCGCCATTTTAATCGAGCGGGGAATGGCGTTTACGATCCATTCACGGACCGGAAGGATACTGAGCACCAGGAAGATGACGCCAGACAGGAACACCGCGCCGAGCGCGACCTCCCAGCTATGGTTCATGCCCTTGACGACGCCGTAGGTAAAAAACGCGTTCAGGCCCATGCCCGGTGCCAATGCGACGGGATAATTGGCGTAAAGTCCCATGATCAGCGTGCCGATTGCCGCCGCGAGGCAGGTGGCGACGAAGACCGCACCCTTGTCCATGCCGGCGTCGGCCAAGATCAGCGGATTGACGAAAATGATGTAGGCCATCGTCAGGAACGTCGTGACGCCGCCCAGCACTTCGGCCCGCACCGTCGTCTGATGCTCCGATAACTTGAAAAAACTGTCGATCATGAGAGCCCCCACACTCATTGCTTATCTCATTCTGGCCCGATTCTTGATTGTATTAAATTTTTCTTTGCGCGCGGCGGGATAGGCACAACATGAAAAGAGTGATGATACGGACAACGACGGCAATTCTCGCGATTTTGGTCGCTTACAGCGGGCAGGCGGCGGAGGAGACCGCCGTGCGGATTACCAAGTCCGACTGCATCCTGATTGTCGAGCACCGGCCGTCCGCGGATGTTGCCTATCAGCCCGGCGTCGATGTTAGGGGCCGCATGGTGGCGCCGGCTAATGTCGAAGAGTCGCTGGCGTTGAAAGACATCGTGCCGAAGGTTCTGGAATTTTCCATTGCACTCAACCCATTGAAAGGCGGGGCGGCGCGCTTTGGCGAGACCTCGCTCGATGTCGGCACCATTTCCTTCGACATGGAGAAGAACCGGGCTACCTTCAACGGCAAGCCGCTGACTCGCACGGAAACGCGCCGGTTGTCGCGGAAATGCAAAGAGATTCTGCGTAAAAGTAAGTAAAAGAGGGCGGATGGACATCGCTCTGGCCATTCCCTACATTCCACACCCCAATTGACCGGTCCGCGGAGTAACGCCGATGCGCCTTTCGCAGTATTTCATGCCAACGCTAAAGGAAACGCCGAGCGAAGCGCAGATCGTTTCGCACCGCTATATGTTGCGCGCCGGTATGATCCGGCAGGCGAGCGCCGGTATCTATTCCTGGCTGCCCATGGGCTTCAAGGTCATGAAGAATATCGAGCAGATCGTGCGCGAGGAGCAGAATGCCGCCGGCGCGCAGGAAATGCTGATGCCGACGATCCAGTCAGCCGATTTGTGGCGCCAAAGCGGCCGGTACGACGATTACGGGCAGGAGATGCTGCGCATCACCGACCGGCACGACCGGGAAATGCTGTACGGACCGACCAATGAAGAAGTGATTACCGAGATTTTTGGTGCGGCCATCAAGAGTTACCGACATCTGCCGAAGAATCTGTATCACATCCAGTGGAAGTTCCGGGATGAGGTGCGGCCGCGCTTCGGCGTGATGCGGGGCCGCGAGTTTCTGATGAAGGACGCCTATTCGTTCGATTTGGACGCTGAGGCGGGCCGCAGGGCGTACAACAGGATGTTTGTCGCCTATCTGCGCACTTATGCGCGCATGGGTCTTCAGGCGATCCCGATGCGGGCGGATACCGGTCCAATTGGCGGCGATATGAGCCACGAATTCATCATCCTTGCCGATACCGGCGAAAGCGAGGTCTTCTGCCACCGCGACTTTCTCGAGCGCGACGTGCTTCAGCGGGATATCGATTTCGACTCGGATCTGCAGCCCATCGTCGACGAATGGACGAGCCTATATGCGGCGACCGATGAAATGCACGATGCGGCGGCGTTCGAGAGCGCGGTGCCGGAAGACCGTCGGGTTTCGGCGCGCGGCATAGAAGTCGGGCACATCTTCTTCTTCGGCGACAATTACTCAAAGCCCCTGGGGGCCCTGGTGACGACGCCCGATGGCGACGAAGTCGCGGTTCAGATGGGCTCCTACGGGATCGGTGTCTCGCGGTTGGTTGGCGCGATCATCGAGGCGAGCCATGACGAGAAGGGCATTATCTGGCCGGAATCGGTGGCGCCGTTCAAAGTCGGCCTGATCAATCTGCGCAGCGGTGACGACGCGTGCGATGCTGCGTGTGGGGAGATGTACACGAAGCTCAGCGATGCCGGCGTCGAAGTACTCTACGACGACCGCTCGGAGCGCGCCGGCAGTAAGTTCGCGGACATGGATCTGATCGGCTTGCCCTGGCAACTCGTTGCTGGCCCTCGCGGCCTGAAGGATGGCAAGGTCGAGTTGAAGAATCGCCGATCCGGCGAGACGGAAGAACTGACCATCGACGCGGCGCTCACCCGTTTGGCCAGTTAGGCGCCTAGATGTTTACTGCATTCGAGCGGCTCGTTGCCCTGCGCTATCTGCGTGCCCGGCGGCAGGAAGGCTTCATCTCTGTCATCGCCTGGTTCTCGCTAGCCGGCATCATGCTGGGCGTCGCGACTCTTATTATCGTGATGGCCGTGATGAACGGGTTTCGCCAGGAATTGCTGTCCCGCATTCTCGGCGTGAACGGGCACATCAATATCTCGAGCAACACAAGAAGCATCGAAGATTTCGATCCGCTCGTGGCGAAGATCCAGGAATTGCCGGGTGTCGTATCGGCAGCACCGATTGTCGAGGGGCAAGTCATGGCCACCGCGCACGGCGTCGCTGCCGGCGCGCTGGTTCGCGGGCTCCGGGAAGCGGATTTCAAGCGCCGGCCGTTGCTGGTCGATAATATTATCACCGGCGGGTTGAACGGTTTCGAGGACGGTAAGGGTGTGATTATCGGCAGCCGGATGTCGCAGAATATGCGCTTGCGGCCGGGCGACAAGATCACGCTGATTTCGCCGCAGGGCAATCCCAGCGCATTCGGTACGATGCCGCGGACGAAGGGCTATACCGTCGCCGCCGTGTTTGAAGTAGGCATGTCGGAATATGACAGCACCTTCATTTACATGCCGTTGAAGCAGGCGCAGATATTCTTCCGCAAGAAGGCTGCCGTGTCGGCAATCGAGGTCATGACCGATAATGCGGACAGCGTTTTCGAAGTCGGCGCCGATATTCGAAAAACGCTGGGCAACGGGTTTCGGGTTCTCGATTGGCAGCGTGTAAACGCCAGCTTCTTCACAGCCCTCCAAGTCGAACGCAACGTGATGTTTCTGATCCTCACGCTCATCATCGTCGTTGCCGCGTTCAACGTGATCTCCAGTCAGATCATGCTGGTCAACGACAAGGGCAAGGGCATCGCGATCCTGCGCACCATGGGGGCGACGCGGGGCATGATCCTGCGGGTATTCTTCATGACCGGGGCCAGCGTCGGTCTCATCGGGACGGTTGCCGGAAGCGCGCTTGGTATCGCGTTCGCGGCGAATATCGAAACGATCCGGCAATGGATCCAGACCTTGACCGGCGCCAACGTGTTCAATGCGGAAATCTACTTTCTGTCGCGGTTGCCGGCAAAGATCGAAACGATGGAAGTGGTGACGGTGATCGTCATGGCGCTGACGCTTTCCTTCCTGGCCTCGATCGTGCCGGCGCGGCGGGCGGCGCGGCTCGATCCGGTCGAAGTGCTGCGTTATGAGTGAGCCCGCGATCCTGCAACTCGACGCGGTCGTCCGCACCTATGTGCAGGCGGATGCACGGCTTGAGGTAATCCGCGGGGCGACGCTGAAGGTCGAGGCGGGGGACCTGGTCGGCCTGGTTGGACCTTCCGGGGCCGGCAAGTCGACGCTGCTGCATGTCGCCGGTCTGCTCGAAATGCCGGACGGCGGTGAGGTCAGTATCGCCGGGCAGCCCTGCGGCGCGATGTCCGATGGCGCACGCACCGAGATTCGCCGCAACGAGATCGGATTCGTGTACCAGTTTCACCACCTTCTGCCGGAGTTTTCGGCGGTGGAAAACGTCATGCTGCCGCAGATGATTGCCGGGAGGTCGCGCCGCGCCGCGCGCAAGCGGGCGGATGAATTGATCAATTCCGTTGGACTGCGGGACCGCGCCAGCCACCGTCCCGCGCGGCTTTCCGGCGGCGAACAGCAGCGGGTCGCGATTGCCCGCGCGCTGGCTAACGGCCCGCGCTTGCTGCTTGCCGACGAGCCGACGGGCAACCTCGATTCGCATACGGCTGGCGACGTGTTTGGCTTGCTGCTGGATTTTGTGCGGCAAAGTGGCTTGGCGGCCGTAATCGCAACCCATAACCTCGACTTGGCGGCGCGTATGGATCGCGTCGTAAAGCTCGAAGATGGGTTTTTGGTCGACCAGTAATCGGGTCGACTTCGCGTGGCTCGGTTAACCAATTGTTAGTCAAACAAGTGTTTCATAATACTTGACAAATCTGACTAGTGCGCGTCTTTAGTGCGCAAATTTCTCAAATACAATAAACGGCCTTATAGAGAGCAAGGACTCGAGCATGAATTTTCAGAAGTATATTGCAAAACTCAGCCCTGAGAACTTGATCATCAATTTGCAGTCGAAATCGATGGCGGAAGATATTTGCGCCACAATCGATCAGGACGATTTCTTTGCGCTTCGTAAGGCGTGCAAGGGAAAACAGCACCTGATGGACTTCAAGTATTTCAACTTCGAGCCCTGGATCCGCGAGAACGTCCGCCGGGCGCTCAAGCTCGGGATCCTGCAGCGGCGGCACATCTCGATTCTCGATATCGGCACAGGATTTGGCTATTTCCCGTATGTTTGCAATTGCTGGCATGGCCATACGGTGAAAGCCATCGATATCGAAGGACAGATACTGTACGACGCGGTGACGGACTTCCTGGGCATCGACAAGAAGCATTACAGCATCAAGAAATTCGAGCCGATGGAGAGCCTGGGGACCAAGTTCGATCTGATCACCTGTTTTCTCGTCGCCTTCGACCGCCCCTCGGTCGAGGAGATTTGGGGACCGGCCGAGTGGGATTTTTTCATAAAGGACATGAAGGAGAATCACCTCACGGATACCGGCGAAATCTTCCTCCGGCTGAACCCGATTCCGCGAGTCAACGGCTGGTATCTGCCCGGTGTCGACGCGATATTCAAAAAGCATGGTGCAAAGGTACGAGCCGCTGAAGTGCGAATCCGTAAATAGCGGCCACATGTGGATAAGTTTCTAGCCGATCACACCATATCGGCCGTTGTTCCGGCTGACAGGGGATTTGCCATTGTGTAGTTTGTCACTATGGCACATGCGGATTTCGTACACCTGAGAGTTCATGACGCGTTTTCGCTTTCCGAAGGCGCGATCAAGATTCCCGATTTGGCGGCGCTCTGCGCGAAGCATCGGATGCCGGCGGTCGGCGTTGCCGATACGGGCAACCTGTTCGGCGCACTCGAGTTCTCGCTGGCCGCGCGCGCGACGGGCATACAGCCGATCATCGGCTGCCAGATTGCCGTCCAGCGCACCGATGGCGAAGTCCATGGCGGTGCCGGGCAGGGGAGCGATTGGATCGTTTTGCTTGCGCAGTCCGCCGAGGGTTACGGCAATCTGCTCGATCTTGTCAGCCGCTCGTATTTGAGTTCGGCGGCGGAAGACTCGCCGCAGATCACGCTCGCCGATCTGGAGGCCCACAGTTCCGGTCTCATCGCGCTGACGGGCGGGGTTACCGGCGCCGTCGGGCGCTTGCTGCTGGAAGGGCAGCGTCCCGCCGCCGAAGCGATGCTGCTGCAGTTGGCAGCGATCTTCGATGGCAGGCTCTATGTCGAACTGATGCGCCACGGCATGCCGGCTGAAGAACAGATCGAATCCGAACTGATCGATCTGGCCTACGCCCATGACATTCCGCTCGTGGCGACGAACGAAGTCTTCTTTGCCGACCAGAATATGTATGAAGCGCATGACGCGCTCATGTGCATCGCGGAAGGAACGACCGTATCGCGGGTCGACCGCCGGCGCGTTACGGCCGAGCACTACTTCAAATCTCCCGCGGAGATGCGCGAACTGTTCGCCGACATTCCGGAAGCGATCGATAACACGGTCGTTGTCGCACAACGCTGCGCGTTCATGCCGGATACGCATGAGCCGATCTTGCCGCCCTATCCGAAATTGGACGGTCGGGGCGAAGAGGAAGTGCTTCGCGAAATGGCCGCGGAAGGGTTGGACGGCCGTCTCGAGCGGCAGCTCTATGCCGAAGGCCAGAGTGCCGAAGAACGCGAGGCGGTTGCAAAACCCTATCGCGAACGGCTGCAGTACGAACTGGATGTCATCGCGCAGATGGGTTTCCCCGGTTATTTCCTCATCGTCGCGGATTTCATTCAATGGGCGAAGAACGAGAGTATTCCCGTCGGGCCCGGCCGCGGCTCGGGCGCCGGGTCGGTCGTGGCGTGGGCGCTGACGATAACGGATCTCGATCCGCTTCGGTTTGGTCTGCTGTTCGAGCGTTTCCTCAATCCCGAACGCGTCTCCATGCCGGATTTCGATATCGATTTCTGCAAGGACCGCCGTGACGATGTCATCCGCTATGTTCAAAACGAATATGGCGCGGACCGGGTGGCCCAGATCATTACCTTCGGAAAACTCGAAGCGCGCGCGGTGTTGCGCGATGTCGGCCGTGTCTTGGAGATGCCTTACGGTCAGGTCGACCGCATCAGTAAGCTGGTGCCCTACAATCCGGCGAACCCGGTCAGCCTCAAGAAAGCGCTGGCCGACGAGCCCTTGTTGCAGGAGATGCGGGACGACGATCCCACGGTTGGGCGTTTGGTCGATGTGTCGCTGAAGCTGGAAGGGCTTTACCGGCACGCATCGACCCACGCAGCAGGTGTCGTTATCGGTGATCGGCCGCTACATGAGCTTGTACCGCTCTATCGTGATTCCCGGTCGACCATGCCGGTTACTCAGTTCAACATGAAGTATGTCGAGCAGGCGGGGCTGGTGAAGTTCGACTTCCTCGGACTCAAGACCCTGACGGTTCTGTCCGGCACGGTTCGGCGCCTGCGCGACCGCGGGATTGACCTCGCGCTCGACAAGATACCGCTGGACGATGCGAAAACATTCGAGATGTTGTGCCGCGCCGACTCGACAGGCGTGTTCCAGCTTGAAAGTTCGGGACTGCGGGATGTGCTCAAGAAGCTGAAGCCCGACCGTTTCGAGGACATCATCGCCGTTGTGGCGCTGTACCGCCCGGGTCCGATGGACAATATCCCCAGCTTCATCAAGCGCAAGCACGGCGAAGAGACGCCGGATTATCTGCATGAATCGCTCGAAGGGATTCTGAAGGAAACCTACGGCATCATGATCTATCAGGAACAGGTCATGCAGATCGCGCAGACCCTGTCGGGGTTCACCCTCGGAGATGCGGATTTGCTGCGCCGCGCGATGGGCAAGAAGATTCAGTCGGAAATGGATGCCCAGCGGCAGAATTTCGTGGAAGGCGCGGTCGGCCGCGATGTCGAGGAGGATCTCGCGGGCCGGATCTTCGATCAGGTTGCGAAGTTTGCCGGCTACGGTTTCAACAAATCTCACGCCGCGGCGTACGCGCTTGTCGCCTACCAAACGGCATACCTGAAGGCTAATTATCCGGTCGAGTTCATCGCTGCGTCCATGAGCGAAGATATGGGCAATACGGACAAGCTAGGACTGTTCCGCGCCGAACTCGACCATATGGGCATCGCCTTGCTGCCGCCGAATATTAACAAATCGGGCGTCGATTTTACGGTCGAGGTCTTGAGCGATGAAGAAAGCGCGGTTCGCTACGCCCTGGCGGCGCTGAAGAATGTCGGCGGCGCGGCGATGGAAACCGTCGTCGCCGAGCGGACGTCGAATGGGCCGTATCAATCGGTATTCGATTTCGCCGGCCGGCTCGACACCAGCGTTCTCAACAAGCGGCAAGTCGAAAACCTGACCCGGGCGGGCGCCTTCGATAGCCTCAATCCCAATCGGCATCAGGTATACGATGCCGTTGAAATGCTCGTCCGTCACGCAAACGCGGCCCAAAACGACCGCGAAAGCAATCAGGTCAATCTGTTCGGAGTCGAGGACACGGCCGCCATTATTCCGCCGTTGCCCGATGTCGAGGATTGGGCGGTGCAGGAACGGCTGCAGCAGGAATTCGAAGCGGTAGGATTTTATCTGTCTTCGCACCCGCTCGCGTCCTACCGCAAGACGTGCGAAAAATTGGGCGTCAAGGAATGGATCGCGGTGACGTCCGGACGGATGACCGAAGGACGGATCAAGCTTGCCGGTATCGTGTCGTCGCGTCGGTTTACCACATCGTCCCGCGGCGCCAAGATGGCATTCGTGCAAATGTCCGATGCGAGCGGTGCGTTTGAAGTCACTGTGTTTTCGGAAGTTTTGGCGGTCAGCCGGGAGTTGCTCGAGTCCGGTGCGCCGCTGATCGCTACTGTCGACGTGCAGCGGTGGAACGAAGGGTTCCGGCTGACAGCGCAGGACATCCAGCCCCTGGACGAAGCCGCGGTCAGAGCCGCAGCGGGCCTTCGCGTCTTTATGCGGGACAAAGGTCCGATTGACAGCCTGGTCAGCGTTTTCCGGGAACATGGCGAGCGGGGGCCTGGAAAAGTACGCCTTATGCTTGAAGCGGACGACCGCGAGATCGAAATGGACCTGCCGCAGAGCTATGCGATTTCCGTTGCCGTCCGGTCCGCGGTAAAGGCGATCCCGGGCGTCATCGACGTACAGGATCTTTAGGCCGGAATCGTTCCCCCCGGCCTGCCTTAAGGCCTTGCAACGGCGAACAATTGGGACTATACCGCTGCCATCTCACACGTGGGTTTGCGCGCGCTGTCGATCAGGGCAGTGGCCGCTCCGGTGCCGGGAAACTGGCTTTCGCCCACGGAGGAATAACCGGTAAAGGATAGTACCATGGCGATGCCGACTTACTCGATGCGTCAGCTTCTCGAAGCTGGCATACACTTTGGCCATACCACCCGTAGATGGAACCCGCTTATGCGGCCCTATATCTTCGGCGAGCGGAATGGCATTCACATTATTGATTTGGAGCAGACAGTCCCCATGCTGCAGCGGGGATTGGAGGCGATCCGCGAGGTTGCTGCCGGCGGCGGACGGGTTCTGTTCGTAGGCACGAAGCGGCAGGCGACGGAGATCGTTTCCACTTCGGCGGTCCGCTGCGGCCAGTATTTCGTGAATCATCGCTGGCTCGGCGGAATGCTGACCAATTGGCGGACGATCTCGAATTCGATCAAACGGCTGCGTGATATCGAAGAGCAGCTCGCGGTCGAAGACCTTGGATTGACCAAAAAAGAGCTTCTTCGCCTGACGGCGGAGCGCGACAAGCTCGAACGGGCGCTTGGCGGGATCAAGGAAATGGGCAGTCTGCCCGACATCCTGTTCATCGTCGACACCAATAAGGAAGCGATTGCCGTTGCCGAGGCGCAGAAACTCGGTATTCCCGTGGTTGCGGTCTTGGACAGCAACTCCGATCCCCGCGGCATCAACTTCCCGATTCCGGGCAATGACGATGCGATGCGGGCGATTTCCCTGTATTGCGATCTCGTGGCGGACTCGGTGCTCGATGGCCTGCAGGCAGAGCTGCTGTCGTCCGGTGTGGATATCGGCGAAGGCGAGGAAGCCCCGGCGGAAGCCTTGCCGGAAGCTGCGCCAGCAGAAGCTGCTCCTGCAGCAGCCGAAGCAGCGCCTGCAGAAGCGGCACCAGCCGCCGAAGCGAAGCCAGCCAAAGCGAAGCCAGCAGCAGCCGAAGCGGAGCCAGCCAAAGCGAAGCCAGCAGCAGCCAAAGCGAAGCCAGTAGCAGCCGAAGCGGAGCCAGCAGCGGCTGAAGCGGCACCGGCCGAGGCGGATGCCGGTGAGGGAGCGGCACAGGCTGAGCCGGCGAGCTAATTCGGCGATTAGACAGATAGTGTTTGTTTTCAGTATGCGCGTTAATTCAAAAACTTAATGGCGCATATCTAAGATAGAGGTTCAAGTAATGGCTAATATTACCGCCGCGCTTGTCAAGTCACTGCGCGACAAAACCGGTGCCGGCATGATGGATTGCAAGAAGGCACTCACCGAGACTGAGGGTGACATTGAAACCGCGGTCGACTGGCTGCGCAAGAAAGGCCTGTCGATGGCTGCCAAGAAGGCGGGACGGGTTGCCGCCGAAGGGCTCGTGGGCGTGGTTGTCGACGGAAAAACGGGTGCCGTTGCGGAGGTGAACGCGGAAACGGACTTCGTTGCGCGGAACGACGATTTCCAGGCATTCGTAAGGAACGTCACGTCGATCGCACTGACCAATGGCGAGTCGATTGACGCGCTTGCCGCTGCGGCTTACCCGGGATCCGACCGCTCGGTCGCGGACGAATTGACCCACCAAATAGCGACGATCGGCGAAAATATGGCGCTGCGCCGCTGTGTCGCACTTGCGGTGAATGACGGCGTCGTCGTGCCATACGTTCATGGCGCGCTTGGCGAGGGGATCGGAAAGATCGGCGTCATCGTGGCGCTCGAGTCGGAAGGCGACAAGGCAGCGCTGGAAGCCCTCGGCAAACAGATTGCGATGCATATCGCCGCGGCGCGGCCGGAATTTGTCGCGGTTGCCGATATCGATGAGAACAGCCTGGCCCGGGAGCGTGACGTGCTCACCGAGCAGGCGCGTGCGAGTGGCCGGCCGGAAGAGATTATCGAAAAGATGGTCGAAGGCCGTTTGCGGAAATACTATGAGGAAGTCGCACTGCTGGAACAGGTCTTCGTGATCGATAACGAAACCAAGGTTTCGAAGGTTCTGGAAAATGCGGCGAAGGAGCTCGGTAAGCCGGTTGCGCTGAAGGCGTTCGTTCGGTTTGCGTTGGGCGAGGGTATTGAAAAGGTCGAAGAGAGCCTCGCCGACGAAGTGGCCGCGACATTGGCGGGCTGATCGAGCAGGCGAAGGAGCACACGCTCGGAAAGGACACTATGCCGGAACAGGCCTCCCCCAAGTACCGCCGCGTTCTGCTGAAACTTTCCGGCGAAGCGTTGATGGGCGAGCGCGAGTTCGGCCTCGATTCCGGCACGGTCGACAGAATTGCGTCAGAGATAAAGACTGTTTCCGAGCTCGGCATCGAGGTCTGCATCGTCGTCGGCGGCGGTAATATCTTTCGCGGCGTTTCCGCCGCGTCGGCTGGAATGGACCGGGCGAGCGCCGATTATATGGGTATGCTCGCCACCATCATGAATGCCCTGGCGATGCAGAGCGCCCTGGAAGGGATCGGCGCGCAGACCCGCGTGTTGTCCGCAATTCCAATGCAGTCGGTCTCCGAACCCTATATCCGCCGCCGTGCCGTTCGTCATATGGAAAAAGGGCGCATCGTTATTTTTGCGGCCGGGACGGGCAACCCTTTCTTCACGACCGATACGGCCGCCGCGTTGCGAGCATCTGAAATGGGATGCGATGCGCTTTTAAAGGCAACCAAGGTCGATGGGGTCTATAGTGCGGATCCGGAGACCAATCCGGACGCGGAACGGTACGAGAGCTTAGCGTATCTTGAAGTGTTGTCGCGGGATTTGAAAGTTATGGATGCAGCTGCGGTATCATTGGCGAGGGAGAACAACATTCCGATTTTGGTGTTTTCGATACACAATGCAGGTGCTTTCGTCGATGTTGTAAAAGGCGGGGGCATGTACACGATAATTTCATAGGCTGGGACTGGGTTTTTTCGAGGGGGCTGTACGATGGCGGATGCTGATTTGTCGGATATCGAACGCCGGATGGACGGTGCATTTGAGGCGCTGGGCCGGGAGTTCGGGGGACTCCGGACCGGGCGGGCCTCGGCGAGCCTGCTCGAACCACTGACCGTGGACGCCTATGGTTCGCAAATGCCGATGAATCAGGTGGGAACGATCAGCGTTCCGGAGCCGAGGCTCCTGACGGTGCAAGTGTGGGATCAGAGCCTGGTTAAGGCGGTGGAAAAGGCGATCATGGAGTCCAGCCTGGGCTTGAATCCACAGACCGAAGGCAATCTTCTTCGCATTCCGATTCCCGACCTTAGCGAAGAGCGCCGTGTCGAGCTGTCCAAGGTAGCGGGACAATACGCCGAGCAGGCGCGTGTGGCCGTGCGCAATGTCCGTCGCGATGGTATGGACCGCCTTAAGAAAATGGAAAAATCGGGTGATTTGTCCCAGGACGACCAGCACTTATATGCGGATGAGGTCCAGTCCATGACCGACTCGCATATCAAGAAGATCGACGCCGCGCTGCAGGCCAAAGAACAGGAAATTTTACAGGTGTGACCTGATGCAGTCGGCAATGACGGATACCGACGATGTGACGGCACCTGTACATGTCGCGATCATCATGGACGGCAATGGACGATGGGCGAAGTCGCGCGGCTTGCCCCGCGTGATGGGGCATCGTCGTGGCGCCGATGCGGTGCGGAGAACCGTTGAAACGGCTGGTGCGCTCGGTATCTCCTACCTGACCTTGTTCGGTTTTTCTTCGGAGAACTGGAAACGGCCAAAGCAGGAGATCGGCGACCTGATGGGCTTGCTGCGGCTTTATCTAAGCTCGGAAATGGCGGAGCTGCACCGCAAGAATGTCCGCCTGCGGATGATCGGCGACCGCAGCCAGTTCGAGGCGGATATCATCGATCTGATCGAGGACGTGGAGCGTATGACGGCCGAGAATAGCGGTTTGACCTTGGTCTTGGCGCTCAGCTATGGCGGCCGACAGGAAATTGCCGCGGCGATGCGGTCGATGGCGCGGGAAGTAGCGGAAAAACATCTGGATCCGGCGGATATCGATGTCGATACGGTAAGCGGTTATCTGCTGACCGCGGATATTCCGGACCCTGATCTGTTGATCCGCACAAGCGGTGAACAACGCATCAGCAATTTTCTATTGTGGCAGTTGGCATATACCGAGTTCGTCTTTCTCGACACGTTGTGGCCGGATTTTTCAACAGAAGATTTCCGCCGCGCGATCAGCGAATTCAATAGTCGAGAGCGACGCTATGGTGCAGCCGTTGGCCCGGCCTGATCTTTCCGACCTGACCCTGCGGGTGCTGTCCGCCGCCGTCCTGATGCCATTGGCCGCCGCCGCCATCTGGTGGGGCGGATGGTATTTCGGCGCCATGGTGATACTGATCGGTGGGGCGATAGGCTGGGAGTGGTCGGCGCTCTGCCAAACCTCGGCATGGCTGCGGGGACTCACTGTTCTGACGCTGATCCTATCCTCGATTCTGGCGCTTAGCGGAATGCTCCAGGAAACGTTTGCGTGCGCGGCTTTGGGCGCGCTGTTGATTGCGGTCTTTGCCCGAATCGATAGGCTTGAAGCATCCGCCTTGCTTCCTATCGGTGTCATTTACGTGTCTTTGGCATTGCTTTCGATCGTTTGGCTGCGATCTATGCCCGAGACAGGGCTCGTTGCCGTGTTCTGGGTCGTATCGCTCGTGATTGCCACGGATGTCGGCGCGTATTTCTTTGGCCGTTTGATCGGTGGCCCCAAATTGGCGCCGCGGATAAGTCCTGCAAAGACGTGGTCGGGATTGGCCGGTGGCGTGGGGTGCGCGGCATGCGCAGGCGTTCTCGTCGCTATTGCGGTGGATGGTGGCAATATTGTCCTAATCGCCGTATTGAGTGGCGTTTTGGCCGTCGTCGCGCAGATTGGCGATTTGATCGAGTCAGTCGTGAAGCGGCACTTTGGCGTCAAAGATGCCGGGAATTTGATTCCGGGACACGGCGGTGTCCTTGATAGGCTCGACGGATTCTTGACCGTCGCGCCAGTGACGGGTCTTATGACATGGATCGCAGGTGGGAGTCCGCTTAGATGGCAGTGATAGTGCAAGACGCCGATGCGGCACCGCGATCGGTTACGATCTTAGGATCAACGGGTTCCGTCGGCTGCAGTACCATCGATCTGCTTGAGCGGAATCCGGACGGGTACATTGTCGAAGCCCTGACCGCGCGCCGGAACGTCGACCTGCTGGTTGAGCAGGCGAAGCGCCTGCGTCCGAGATACGTTGCCGTTAGCGAGGATAATCAATACAGCGCGCTCAAGGCTGGCCTGTCGGGGAGCGGCATCGAAGTCGCCGCCGGGATGGAAGCCGTTGTCGCCGCCGCTAGACGCCCCGCGGATTTCGTCATGGCTGCGATCGTCGGGGCGGCAGGGCTGGCGCCGACTCTGGCAGCGGTAAACCGCGGTGTGGTTGTCGGTTTGGCGAACAAGGAATGCCTGGTTTGCGCGGGCTCTCTTATGGTCGCCGAAATACAGCGCAGCGGTGCGGTGCTGCTGCCGGTCGATTCCGAGCACAACGCCATCTTCCAGGTTTTCGACTTCGATCGCCGCGAGGCGGTCGATAAGCTGGTTTTGACCGCGTCAGGCGGGCCGTTCCGGACGTTCGACCGGGAAGCCATGCAGTCGGTGACGCCGGCGCAAGCCGTGGCGCATCCGAACTGGGATATGGGTGCTAAGATTTCCGTCGATTCCGCGACGATGATGAATAAGGGGCTTGAGGTTATTGAAGCCCATCATCTCTTCGACGTGCCGGAGGATCGAATTGACATTCTCGTGCATCCGCAATCCGTGATCCATAGCATGGTGGCCTATGTCGACGGTTCGGTCCTGGCGCAATTGGGGACACCGGATATGCGGACGCCGATCGCCTATGCGCTCGCTTGGCCCGCCCGTATGCAGGCGCCGCAGGATCGGCTTGACCTCGCAGCGATGGCGAAGCTGACGTTCGAAGCGCCTGATCCGATACGGTTTCCGGCGTTGCGCCTGGCACGCGAGGCCTTGAAGAGTGGCGGTAGCGCCCCAACTGTTCTGAATGCCGCCAACGAGATCGCCGTTGAGGGATTTTTGTCCAAACGCATCGGGTTTCTCGAAATTGCGGCAATTGTAGAGGAAACTCTTATGGCGTTCTCTCATTGCGGATTGGATTCCCTTGACGGGGTGCGATCCTGCGACGAGGCGGCCCGTCGGATGGCAGCGGAGACGCTCGAAACCCGTGCCAACGGCTCGTAACGCTCCTTGGTATAAATCCACTGAGTCGCGAGGAAAATCTTGGAAATTTTGGGTGTGCTTTGGGACTATGTGCTGCCGTTTCTCGTCGTTTTGACGGTGCTGGTCTTCGTTCACGAACTCGGTCACTACTGGGTTGCACGGCGCTGCGGCGTGCGGGTGGAGGTGTTTTCCATCGGTTTCGGGCCGGAATTGTTCGGCTGGACCGACAAGGCGGATACTCGCTGGAAGATCAGCGCGATACCGCTCGGCGGCTATGTCAAGATGTTCGGGGAAGGAGAAACCTCTTCGGAGGGGAATGAGCTCCCGCAGCCATTGACGGCCGAAGAGCGGCAGGTATCGTTCCGCTACAAGTCTCTGGGCCGTCGTGCCGCCATAGTTTTTGCCGGGCCTGCGGCCAATTTTATCTTTGCGATCATTGTACTGGCAGGCCTGTTTAGTACGCTGGGTCAGCCCTTTACGCCGGCTGAGATCGGTACTGTCGTCGAAGGGAGCGCGGCCGACAAAGCGGGACTGAAGCCCGGGGACATGATCGTTCGTATCGATGATCGCGATATCGAGCGATTCGAGGAAGTCCAGCAACTCATTCGCATGAACCCGCTGAAGACGGTGGAGCTTGTTGTCGTCCGGGATGGTGCGGAAGTGGCGATGGAAGTCACGCCAACCTTGCGCGAAGTAAAGGATCGTATTGGAAATACGGTGCGCATCGGACTTCTCGGCGTCACGCGGGAAGGCATCGCATTCCAGCAGCACAATCCTGCGAAAGCCATATGGCAGGCGATGAAGGAAACTTGGGATCTCTCCCTAGGGACCTTGCAGGCCGTCGGTCAGATCATCAGCGGTTCCCGGTCTTCCGATGAATTGGGCGGGCCCATAAAAATCGCGCAGATGTCCGGAGAAGTTTGGAAGTTGGGCGCCGTATCGTTGATTTCGTTTATGGCGTTGCTTTCGATAAACCTCGGATTGATTAATCTATTCCCGATACCAATGCTAGACGGTGGGCACTTGCTGTTTTTTGCTTTTGAAGCAATTCGAGGCCGCCCGCTAGGTGAAAAAGTGCAGGAATACGGGTTCAGAATTGGGGTGGTGCTGGTATTCAGTCTCATGCTATTTGTTATTATTAACGATCTAGTGAATATACCTATCTGGAATACATGAATATTTCGGCGTCTCGCATCAGGCGCTTTCCAGGAGTCCATTTTTGAAGCTTGTTGTGCGGATAGTTGTTTGCGGGGCGCTAGCATGGAGCGCCCTTATGCTATGGACGCCTGCACAAGCCCAAACCGGTCCAACAATTGTACCGCCAGCGCCGCGCGGCGGTGCGGCCGCGCCACCGCTAAGACGTTCCACACCAGTGCGTCCCGGCTTGCCTGTTGTTGCGGAAATCGTGGTTGAAGGGACGCAGCGGATCGAGCCCGAGACCGTTCGCTCTTACATGCTTATCAAGGAAGGGGATCCGCTTGATCCCGACCGGATCAATCAATCGCTTAAAGGACTGTTTTCAACCGGGCTGTTCGCGGACGTAACGCTGCGCCGCGAAGGTGACGTCATATTCGTCCGCGTCGTGGAAAATCCGATTATCAATCGCATTGCCTTTGAGGGAGATAAGAAGCTCGAGCAGGAGGTTCTTCGTAACGAGGTCCAACTGCGGCCGCGGATCGTGTACACGCGAACGCGGGTTCAGAACGATGTTAAGCGTATCTTGGACCTGTATCGGCGAACCGGCCGATTTGCCGCGACGGTGGAGCCCAAAGTCGTTCAGCTGCCGCAAAACCGCGTCGATCTGATATTTGAAATCGACGAAGGTCCGCTGACCGGTATCCGCCGCATTAGTTTTATCGGCAACCGTGAGTTCTCGGACCGCGCCTTACGCGAGGTCATTCAAACCGCGGAAACCCGGTGGTACCGGTTCCTGACATCGGACGACACCTACGATCCTGACCGCTTGACCTTCGACCGAGAACTGCTGCGGCGGCATTATCTGCGCAGCGGGTATGCGGATTTCAGAGTTGTATCTGCGGTGGCGGAACTGACGCCCGATCGCAAGGATTTCTTCATCACGTTTACGATCGAGGAGGGGGCCCGCTACGTTTTCGATGCTCTAACCGTCGAATCGAAGATCAAAGACGTCAAGCCGGAAGCAATACAACAGGTCATCGAAATCGAAAAGGACGACTGGTACGATTCGGAAGCGGTCGACGATACGGTCGTGGCGCTTTCAAATGCCGTTGGCGATCTGGGCTTCGCCTTCGTTTCGGTTCTACCGAATGTCAGGCGGGATCGGGACAAGCGGAAAATCGACATCAAATTCGTCGTTCAGGAAGGACCGCGTGTTTTCATCGAGCGGATCGATATCGGTGGCAATGTCCGGACCCTGGATAAAGTGATACGGCGCGAGTTTCAGGTGGTCGAAGGGGACGCCTTCAATTCGACGAAACTGAGACGGTCGCGTACCCGCATCCAGAACCTTGGTTACTTTTCCCGTGTCGATGTGAACAACATACCGGGAAGCGAGGCGGACAAGACGGTTATCAAGGTCGATGTCTCGGAGCAGTCGACCGGCGAGTTGAGCGTCGGTGCCGGCTTTTCATCGCAAAACGGACCATTGGTCGATTTGCGTATCCGGGAGCGAAATCTGTTGGGAAAAGGGCAGGACCTCCGCGCGTCGATTACTATTGCGGCGTCACGCCAGAACATCGATGTCGGCTTTACCGAACCCTACTTCCTAGACAAGGAACTCTCTTTCGGCCTGGATGCCTTTCATACTGCGTCGAGCAATGTCAGCGAGTTTGAATCGATAGTGACCGGCGCCGGCGTGCGCCTTGGCTACCGGTTGGCCGAGAATTGGAGCCATCGCGTGCGGTATACGCTGCGGCGTGATGAGATTACCGATGTCGACAACGACGCATCGGTGTTCATTCAGAACGAGGAAGGAACGGACTTCGTTTCTGTCGTCGGCCAGGATCTCACCTACGACCGGCGTAACTCGAAAATCGAGCCGACCGACGGGTTTGTCGTGCGGCTTTCGAATGACGTTGCTGGACTAGGCGGCGATATCTCGTACCTGAAGTCGCGCCTATCGGGTGCGGTTTACTACGGAGTCGCGCAGGATTGGGTTGTCAGTACGCGCGGTGAGGCCGGATATATCTTCGGCCTCGGAGACGACGATGTCCGCATTAGCGACCGGTTCTTTCTTGGCGGCGATAAGCTACGCGGCTTCGATAACGGCGGTGTCGGCCCGCGCGATACGAAAACCGACGACGCGCTCGGCGGAAAGTTCGTTTATTCAGGCACGGTGGAAATGACTTTTCCGTTGGGGCTTCCCAAGCAGTTTGGCGTGAACGGCGCTGTATTTACAGATGCGGGTAGTCTGACGGACCTGGATTTCGACGACCCGATTATTGCGGATACGGCGAGTATAAGGTGGTCCGCAGGCATCGGTATCGCTTGGCGATCGCCCTTCGGCCCGGTGCGCCTCGATTTTGCCGTGCCGATCCTCAAAGAGGATTTCGACGAAACGGAAAACATCCGGTTCAACTTTGGCACCAGATTTTAAGTTGTTCCTTGGACCGCAACGCGGACGCGAACTCTCAATAATAGGTACCAATTATGTTTGACGTGAATTCAGGGCGCTATTTCCAGATTCTCGTGGCGTTCGTCGCCTCGGTATTTCTGCTTTCTCCAGCGCAGGCGCAACAGGCGGGCGGCAAGCGTGTCCTGCCGAAGCCGGTTGTCGCGGTGATCGATTTCAAGCGCGCGGTGGAGGAATCGTCCGCCGGTCGGAGTATTTTTCGACAAATCAATGAGAGGCACGAGCGGATACAAAAGGAAATCGTAAAAAATACCGCCGAGCTCGAAAAGACGAACCAGGAACTGGAACGGCAGCGCGCCTTGCTGGCGCCGGATGTCTTTAAGCAAAAGTACCGCGAATTCCAATACAAGGTTCAGCAGTATCGGACATCCGTGCAGACCGAGCAGAGGCGGCTCGATACGATGCTGGGCCAGGGTATATTAAAGGTGGAAGCGAAGCTGACGGAAATCTTGCGCAATATTGCCCATGATTTAGGTGCCAATATCGTCATCGATGCGGGCCCCGGACGCGGAAGCATCCTGTTTTCGGATTCGAAACTTCTCGTGACTGATGAAGCGAAAGCACGGCTCGACAAAGTGCTGCCGGATGTAAAGGTGCAGGAACCGATAGCGGACCCGAAGGCGACGACTCAGACCCCACGTCTGCGGGTGCCGAGAGTACAGTAAGGTTATGGCGGATCCTCGATTTTTTACACGATCGGGTCCGTTCCGCCTGGACGCATTGGCGGCGAGTATCGGGGCCGACATTGCGGACGAGCGTCACGCTGATATTGAACTCGTCGATGTCGGTCCGTTGGATACCGCGACAGTCGGTACGCTAAGTTTTCTCGATAATCAGAAATACATACCGGCCTTCGAAGCGAGTGCTGCGACCGCGTGTATCGTCGCGCCAAAGTTTGCCGAACGGGCGCCTGCGGATATGGCGCTGCTCCTAACGAACGAGCCGTATAAGGCCTATGCGCGTGCGGCCGCGATGTTTTATCCGACACCGGCACCGGAACCGGGAATTGCCCCGACTGCGGTCATTGCAGAATCCGCATCGCTTGCAGAAGGCTGCCGAGTCGACGCGGGCGCTGTCATTGGCGAGAACGTAGCGCTCGGTGCGCGGTGCCATATCGCCGCAAACGCGGTGATCGGTGACGCAGTTCGCATCGGAAGCGACACGGCAATTGGCGCAAACGCGTCGCTTAGCCATTGTGATATCGGTGCTCGTGTCTTGATTCATCCTGGTGTGCGTATCGGCCAGCGCGGTTTTGGATTCGCGACCGATCCGAAGGGACACGTGATGGTGCCGCAGCTCGGCCGCGTCATCGTCGGCGACGATGTCGAAATCGGTGCGAATTCGACGATCGACAGAGGGGCGGGTCCAGATACCATGATCGGGGCGGGAACGATGATTGATAATCTCGTTCAGATCGGGCACAACGTGCAAATCGGTCGGGGCTGTATCATCATTGCGCAGGCGGGGATTGCAGGGAGTACGATCCTGGAAGATTTTTCCGTGATTGCCGCCCAAGTGGGTGTCGCGGGCCACTTGCGGATTGGCAGCGGTGCGCAGATCGGCGCCCTGGCCGGTGTCATGCGGGATGTCGAGCCAGGTGCCCGTATGCTGGGGACGCCTGCGGTGCCCGCGCGGCAATTTTTTAGGCAGATCGCCGCACTTGAGAAATTGGCAAAGAAAAAGGGCGCGTAGGAATGGATGACCACGCGGAGCGGGGCGAGAAAATCGATATAAACGCGATCATGCGCATGATACCGCATCGGTATCCATTTCTCATGATCGACAAGGTGGCCGATATCGTTGTCAACGAGCGCGCCGTCGGCATCAAAAGCGTTTCGATTGCGGAACCGCATTTTCAAGGGCATTTCCCAACCCGGCCGGTTATGCCGGGCGTTCTTATCATCGAAGCGATGGCGCAGACGGCTGCCGTTCTGGTGGTGAAGACATTGGGGCCGGAAGCTGAAGGCAAGCTGGTTTATTTTATGTCCGTTGATAAAGCGCGGTTCAGAAAGCCCGTTGTGCCGGGTGACACGCTTTATGTCCATGTCGCTAAGGAACGAATGCGCGGTAATGTTTGGCGCTTTACTGGTGCGGCGAAAGTCGACGATGTCCTCGTCGCCGAAGCGACGTTCTCCGCCATGATTATGGACGATTGAATGACCGATATTCATCCGACTGCCGTCGTCGACCCGAAAGCGAATATTGGCGACGGTGTCGTTGTCGGGCCGTATTGCGTCGTTGAAAGCGGCGTGACCCTTGGAGACAACGTTGCCCTGCATTCACACGTCGTTGTCGGAGGCCTGACCCGTGTTGGAGCGGGGACGGAGATATATCCCTTCGCATCGATCGGGCTCCCGCCACAGGACCTGAAATACTCCGGGGAATCGTCGGAACTCGTGATCGGTGAGCGCAACAGAGTCCGCGAATATGTAACAATGAACCCCGGCACGGCCGACGGCGGCATGATCACGAGAGTTGGCGACGATTGTCTTTTCATGGCGAGCACGCACGTGGCGCATGACTGCATCGTCGGCGATCATGTCATTATGGCGAACAATGCGACCCTCGGCGGACATGTCATGGTCGGCGATTATGCGATCCTTGGCGGTTTATCGGCGGTGCATCAATTCGTCCGCATCGGCCGCCATGCCATCATCGGCGGCATGTCCGGCGTCGAGAACGATGTCATCCCCTACGGGTCGGTGATGGGGGACAGGGCGCGGCTGAGCGGCCTCAACGTCATCGGCCTTAAGCGGCGAAACTTCGCCAAATCGGAAATTCACAACCTTCGCACCGCATACAGGATGCTGTTCGCCGAGGAAGGAACGCAGCTCGAGCGTATCGATGACGTTGCGGAAATGTTCGGTGGAAATGCGGATATTCTGGAAATCGTCGAATTCATGCGCGCAGATTCGTCCCGCGGGTTGACGCAACCCCGGTGAGCCGGTGACTGGCAAACTTGGAATATTGGCAGGCGGCGGCGGGTTGCCCCGCTTACTTGTCGAAGCATGCCAGGAGCAGGACCGCGCCGTCTTTGTTTTGGCTTTTAACGGATTCACCGCTCCTGAGACGACGCAGGACGTCGAACATGCCTGGGTCCGTCTCGGCGCTGCCGGTACCGCGCTAGACCGACTCCATGAAGCGGGCGTGGAGGAACTGGTCCTTGCAGGACCGATACGCCGCCCGTCGCTAGCAGACCTTCGTCCCGATGCCCGTGTGATAAAATTCTTCGCACGCGCAGGCGTCAAAGCATTGGGCGATGACGGGCTGTTGCGAGTTGTTATTCGTAATCTAGAGGAAGACGAGGGATTTCGCGTTATCGCAGTGGAGGATGTTATTTCCGATATCACGGCAACACGCGGCGTTTTGGGTAAGCATGCACCGGACGAAGCGGCGGAGCAGGACATTGCGCGTGGTGTCGATGTGCTGCAAGCCCTGGGGGCAGCGGATGTCGGTCAGGCCGTCGTCGTTCAAGAGGGGATTGTCTTGGGCGTAGAAGCGGTCGAAGGAACCGATGCGTTGCTCGCCCGTTGCGCTGAATTGCGAAGGGAGGGCGTAGGCGGGGTTTTGGTGAAATTGAGCAAGCCGGGTCAGGAAAGGCGTGCTGATTTGCCAACGATTGGTCTCGACACCGTCATGCGGGTACGGGAGGCCGGTTTGAGCGGTATTGCGGTGGAAGCCGGTCGGACGATTATTCTGACACGCAGTAAGGTCATCGAGGAAATGGACGCGGCGGGGCTATTTCTGATCGGCCTGTCGGCGCCGTGACGCGTGAGGGCCCCCTAATATATCTGCTTGCCGGCGAGCCATCCGGCGATTTGCTGGGGGGGCGGTTGATGGCGGCGCTCAAGACCGCGACAGGTGGTGCCGTACGTTTCATGGGAGTCGGCGGTCCCGCGATGCAGGCGCAAGGCCTTGAAAGCCAGTTCCCGATGGCGGAACTGTCGGTGATGGGAATTGTCGAAGTGCTGCCGCACGCCCGCTTGCTGTTCCGCCGTATGCGGGAGGCTGCCGCGGCGGTTGATAATGCCGTGCCGGATGCTGTCGTTACGATCGATGCGCCCGCGTTCGCGCATGGCGTGGCAAAGCGAATTCGGAACAAAAACATTCCGCGAATTCATTATGTCGCGCCACAGCTTTGGGCCTGGCGGCCGTGGCGGGTTCATAAATTCAAGCGGCATTTCGATCATCTTTTAGCGCTCTTGCCGTTTGAACCGGAATGGTTTGCGCGCTACGGAGTCGATTGCCGTTTCGTCGGCCATCCCGTCGTTGAAAGTGAGGTCGCGGACGCAGATGGCGCCGCGTTCCGCGCGCGTTACGAAATCGCCCCAAATGGTCAGGCAATTTGCGTGCTGCCGGGAAGCCGTCAAGGCGAAGTTGCGAGGTTGGCGGAACCCTTCCGCGATACGCTGCTGCAGCTTCAGGAACGCAATCCGGATTTGATCGCCGTTGTCCCGACCGTGGCGAATGTTGCCGAATGCGTGCGTGAGGCCACAACGTCATGGCCGATACGGACGGTTATTGTCGAAGACCGTGCGGAAAAGTTCTCTGCGATGGCGGCGTGCAATGTCGGTCTGGCGGCGTCGGGTACCGTGACCCTGGAGCTTGCCTTATCCGGCGTGCCGTTCGTGGTCGCCTACAAGCTTTCCCCGGTCACATACTTTCTCGGCCGACCGCTCTTCCATATCTCCTATATAAATTTGATAAACCTCACGGCGGGCGCCGAGATCGTGCCGGAGTACATTCAGTCGAAGTGTAATCCGGCGGCGCTTTGCGCTGGTGTTAGCAGGCTCCTGGAGGGGGAAGGGGCCGCTCAGGTCGCCGCGATGCAACCTGCGTTAGAGCAGCTAGGCGCCGGCTCAGTAGTGCCTAGTCGTCGTGCAGCCGATGCTATTCTCGATATTATTGGTGAGGCAACCGGGGCGGCGTAACGCCGCCCCGGCTGGGTTAGCGTTTGTCGACCGCCACGTAGGGCCGTTGCGTGTAACCGGTGTACAGCTGGCGTGGCCTGCCGATCTTCTGAGAAGGATCTTCGATCATCTCCTTCCACTGTGCGATCCAGCCGACCGTCCGTGCGACGGCGAACAACACAGTGAACATCGACGTCGGGAAGCCGAGTGCCTTCAGAATAATGCCGGAGTAGAAATCGACATTCGGGAACAGTTTGCGTTGAACGAAATAATCGTCCTCCAGCGCAATCTTCTCGAGTTCCATGGCAATTTCGAGCAACGGCTCATTCTCGATGCCGAGTTCGCCCAGCACTTCGTGCGCGCTCTTCATCAGCACGCGCGCGCGCGGATCGTGGTTCTTGTAGACGCGATGGCCGAAGCCCATGAGGCGGAAGGGATCGTCCTTGTCCTTCGCACGCTCGATCATCTCGCCGATACGGTCCTTGGATCCGATCTCGTTGAGCATGTCGAGCACCGCTTCGTTCGCGCCGCCATGTGCCGGACCCCACAGTGAGGCAATTCCCGCGGCGATGCAGGCAAACGGATTGGCGCCGGACGAACCGGCCATGCGAACGGTGGAAGTGGACGCATTCTGCTCGTGATCGGCATGCAGAATGAAAATCCGGTCCATGGCGCGTGACACGATGGGGCTGACCTTGTAGTCGGCGGCCGGCACGGAGAACATCATGTGCAGGAAATTTTCTGCGTAACTCAGATCGTTGCGTGGATACACGAAGGGCTGGCCGATCGAATATTTGTACGCCATGGTCGCGATCGTCGGAATTTTCGCGATCAGCCGGTGCGACGCAATCATCCGTTGCCGGGGATCGTTGATATCGGTCGAGTCGTGATAAAATGCGGAGAGTGCACCAACAACGCCGCACATGATGGCCATCGGATGCGCGTCCCGACGAAAACCACGGTAAAGGTTGTGAAGCTGTTCATGAACCATCGTGTGGTTCGTGATCGTAGCCTCGAATTTCTGCCGTTCGGATTGCGTCGGCAGTTCCCCGTTCAGGAGCAGATAGCAAAGTTCCAGAAAACTGCTCTGTTCGGCCAACTCCTCGATCGGATAACCGCGATGGAGCAGAATTCCTTCTTCACCATCGATATAGGTGATCTTGGATTCACACGATCCCGTAGACGTGTAGCCCGGGTCGTAGGTGAAGTGGCCGGTCTGCGCGTACAGCGGTCGAACATCTATGACCTTTGGCCCGATCGAACCGGGCATTAACGGGAAGTCGTAGTTCTTTCCCGTGCTGTGATCCTGCAGCGTTACGTATTCGTTTCCGGAGCCTTTGGATTCCTGACTCATTGCAGCCCTTTCTTTTATTATCAATAAGTTGCAAAGTAGCCGCGGTGTGATTTTTTATTGCGCGCCGCCCCTCTGTAAATCGGCGCCAGTCTCGTTCCGCGTTGTCCTTTAGTATAGAGATCAAATTGTCTTCGGGCAAATTTGGTTAGCTGGTTTGGTCGATATCAGGGACGCTGGCGAGTCGCGAAAGCGCCTCTTCTTTACCCAGTATATGCAGGACTTCGAAGATGCCGGGAGACGCGTTTGAACCCGTCAATGCCGCTCGCAATGGTTGCGCTACTTTGCCAAGCCCGACGTCGCGTGCTTCGGCGAAGTCCCGGGCTGCCTGTTCTAGCGTTTCTTCCGTCCAGGAAGGAACGGGCTCCAGATCGGCGGCAAACTGGCCGAGTAATTTTAGACCGTCGCCTTGAAGCAATTTAGCCGCTTTCGTGTTGCTCAAGGGGTATTGAGGGGCGAAGGCATAAAAGCGTGCCATGTCGGCAAGATCATTTAAATTCTTGGCGCGTTCGGTCAAGCTTCCGATCCCAGCCTCAAGCCGCGTGCGTGCTGTCTCTGATATTTCGCTACCTTCGTCGCCGGTAAGGCGCGGAAGAATTTGTTCGACGAGCATGGCCGCATCCGCGTTGCGAAGGTACTGCCCGTTTACATACTCCAGCTTGGCAAAGTCGATCCGCGCTGCCGATTTGCCGACACCATCGAGATCGAACCACTCGACTGCTTGTTCGGTCGAAATGATTTCATCGTCCCCATGGCCCCAGCCGAGGCGAAGCAGATAGTTTCGCAGCGCCGCCGGAAGATAGCCCATCTCCTGATAGGCATCGATGCCCAGGGCGCCATGCCGTTTCGACAGCTTCTGACCGTCCGCGCCGTGGATGAGCGGGATATGGCCGAACACGGGCTCGTCCCAGCCGAGCGCGCGAAATAGCTGAGTTTGCCGTGCCGCATTGGTCAGGTGATCGTCGCCGCGGATGACATGCGTGACCCCCATATCGTGATCGTCGACGACCACCGACAGCATGTAGGTGGGCGTACCATCGCTGCGCAGCAGGATCATATCGTCGAGCTGGCTGTTGGCGACGCGAACCGGGCCCTGAACCTGATCTTCGATGACGGTCTCGCCCTCCCGCGGCGCCTTCAGCCGGATCACCGGATCGATACCCGCCGGCGCGTCGGCCGGGTCCCGGTCGCGCCAGCGGCCGTCATAACGCATCGAGTGGCCTTCGCGTTTCGCCGTTTCCCGCATTTCCGCCAACTCTTCAGCGGAGCAGTAACAGTAATACGCCCCGCCCTGCGCGAGGAGTTCGCGCGCGGCGGCGGCATGCCGGTCGGCGCGCTGCGATTGATAGAAGGCCTCGCGATCCCATTCCAACTCCAGCCAGCGCAAACCGTCGAGGATCGCGGCGACCGATTCCGGCGTCGAACGTTTTCGGTCGGTGTCTTCGATGCGCAACAGGAATTCGCCGCCATGGTGCTTTGCGAAAAGCCAATTGAAAAGCGCGGTGCGCGCACCGCCGATGTGCAGGAAGCCGGTCGGCGAGGGGGCAAAACGCGTGACGACGGCCATGCGGAATTCCTTTCCAGATCCACAGGAGTGTTCTTCGGGACGGCGGTTTAGCACGAAGGGGCCAGAGCGCGCACACTCTTTTGCCTCGGGACCCCTGAAAACGATAGCGCCCGGCGTTGTGTGTCTGCGATAACCGTGGTGGGAGGAACGAAGTGCGGCAGGCTCTATTTGGCAGCTGGAATCTGCGCGATAGCGGGATAGCGCTCGCGGCGTTTTTTCTCGCCGAGCGTGAGCGATGGGCGCTATGGGCACCTGTTTTCGTCGGGACCGGCATCGCGATTTACTTCGCACTACCGTGGGAGCCGGCAGTTTGGGCCGGCCCCGTGCTCCTGGTCGGCGCTCTCTTTGCGTGTTTGGTGCGCTCGCGCAGTGTTCTTGCGACGCTCCTCGCGTTCGGCGTCGCGTTGTCGGCGCTGGGCTTTACTGTAGCACATCTGCGCGCTCAATTTGTCGCAGCACCGGTGCTCGAGCGGCCTTATGGCCCTGCACCCGTGAGTGGCCGGGTGCGCCACGTCGAGCTTTTCCCCAAGGGACCCCGCGTTCTACTGGATCAGGTCACGCTTGGTCGGCTTTCACCCGAGCGGACACCCGAACTGGTGCGCATCCGTCTGCACGCCGACGACCGTCCTGCGGTCGGGTCCCGCATTTCGGTCTATGCGAAGCTAATGCCGCCGGGCGAGCCCTCGGCGCCAGGAACCTATGATTTTCAGCGCCATGCCTGGTTTGCGAAGATTGGCGCCGTGGGCTTTGCGTTTGGGCAGGGAAAACGGATTGCCGGGGAACCTTCGAATGAAGGCGGCAGTATCGCATTATGGATTGCCGCGGTTCGGCAGCAGGTGACGACACGTATTCGCGCCGCCGCGCCTGGCGAGGCCGGCGCAATTGCCGCCGCTCTGGTTACCGGCGATCGGAGCGGGATCTCGCGAGACACAATGGCGGCGATGCGGGACTCTGGCCTGGCCCATCTGCTGGCGATATCCGGGCTGCATATGGGGCTGGTTGCGGCGATATTGTTCTTTGGTCTGCGAACCCTGTTGGCGTGTAGCGAACGGCTCGCGTTGCGTTATCCGATAAAGAAGGGAGCGGCGGCGGTAGCGTTGCTTGGCGGCTTCGCCTATCTCGTGCTTGCCGGGGCCACGATACCGACCCAACGCGCTTTTCTGATGACGGGCTTCGTTCTCGTCGCCGTCTTGCTGGACCGCATCGCGATCTCGCTGCGGCTGGTGGCGTGGGCCGCGACGGTAATTTTGTTGATCTCTCCGGAAAGCCTGCTGAGTGCCAGCTTTCAGATGTCGTTTGCCGCAGTGGTCGCGCTGGTGGCCTTGTATGAAGACGGATGGCGGGCATGGAAGAAAACGGGAGTAGAGAGCTGGCTTGGGAAGTTAAGCCTGTATATGGGCGGGGTTGCGACGACGACGATCGTGGCAGGCGCCGCGACCGGTATCTTCGCGATGTATCACTTCGGCCGCATTGCGCATTTCGGCGTCGCGGCGAACCTCCTGGCCGTGCCGATTACGGCATTCTGGATCATGCCGTGGGCGGTTATCGCGATGATCCTGATGCCGTTCGGACTGGAAGCCTTGGCTTTTGTACCAATGACGTGGGGAATCGACGCGGTTGTCGGTGTCGCCGGGGTCGTGGCGGGCTGGCCCGGCGCCGTCGGTCATACGCCGGCAATGCCGGTCGAGGGGCTCGCGGTGGCCGCATTCGGCGGCTTGTGGCTTTGTCTGTGGCGTCGCAAATGGCGCTATGCCGGCCTGGTTGGCATCGTAGCGGGGGTTGCATCGATATCGCTTTACGCGGTTCCCGATATTCTCGTTTCCGGAGATGGGCGCCTTATGGCCGTGCTGGATCAGGACGGCGCGCTGTTGCTTTCGACCAAACGCAGGGAGAGACGAACGGCCAGTGCCTGGTTGCGCCGCGCCGGGCAACACGACGCGAACGCATGGCGTTCCTCCGCAGCGGTAATTCGTTGCGACGGGCTGGCTTGCAGCTATGAAACCAAGGGACGGATGGTTGCGTTGGTCAACGATGCCCGCGCGCTATTGGAAGACTGTCGGCGCGCGAATATTGTCATTAGTGCGATACCCGTCCGCAGCCGTTGCCCGTCCGCGCGGCTGGTGGTGGATCGTTTCGATCTTTGGCGGAAGGGTGCCCACGCGATCTGGTTCGACCGGGAGGGCCTGAAAGTGGCTACTGTCGCGGGCACACAGGGCGAACGGCTTTGGACCCGAAAACGTCCCCCCTGGAAACGAAAACGGATCAATAGCGGCGCAGTAGTCCAATCAGTCTTCCTTGCACCTTGACCCGGTCCGGGCCGAATATGCGCGTTTCATAAGCGACGTTTGCGGGTTCCAGCGCAATCGAGTTGCCTTTGCGTCGCAGGCGCTTCAGCGTTACTTCGCTTTCGTCGATTAGGGCGACAACGATGGCGCCGGTATCCGCCGTTTCACAGCGTTGGATGACAACGGTATCGCCATCCAGTATGCCGGCCTCGACCATGGAATCGCCTTCGACCTCAAGCGCGTAATGATCGCCTCCGGCCAACATATTCGCGGGAATATCCACCGCGTTGGTTTGATCGCGAAGCGCCTCGATCGGCGTGCCCGCAGCGATCTTGCCATATAACGGTAAGGGGACGGACTCCCCACCGTCGCTGAAATCGACTGCGCTGGGCGGCGGTGCATATTCGTCGTTACTGATAATCTTTGGTGAAAATCCGGACTTGGAACCAAGACCCGCCGTCTCCGCATTTTCAGGTAGTCGAAGGATTTCCAGGGCCCGGGCGCGATGCGGCAGGCGCCGCACGAAACCGCGTTCTTCCAATCCGGTGATGAGCCTGTGAATACCTGATTTCGACTTCAAGCCGAGCGCTTCCTTCATTTCTTCGAAAGAAGGCGAAACCCCAGATTCGGCGAGCCGATTCTGGATATACATAAGCAGCTCGTATTGCTTGCGGGTCAGCATGACGATTCCCCTCAAATTATCGCCATCTCATGATCCGGTGTGAGGTTTCCTGAAATCCGTACAGATCCATCCAACCGAGATACACAAGATATGGAACAAAACAAAAACACAGCACATGTTCTAGTTTAGTTCGCTTTTTCGGTCAAGCGATAACTAAGCGTTTGCGTCAAACACGCATCAAGCCGTCCGGAATGGGGAGGAATTCAACGATATCGCCCTCGGCGGCGGCCGCGGCGAACGGCGCCCGTATAATCAGGCAATCCGCTCTCGCCATGCGCGACAGCATGGAGCTGTCCTGCTTGGAGAAGGGCGCGGCGACAAGCCCTCCGGAATCGTCATGCTCCAGTCTGGCGCGGATGTAATCTTCACGTTGGTCGTTTTTACCGAGCGGCGTCTTCAAGCGTGCGGTCAGATGGGGCTTTTCCGCACGGGAGATTCCGAGCATCTTCTCGATCGCCGGGAGCATGAAGATGATGCTGCACACGACCGTCGAGACCGGGTTTCCGGGCAGGCCGAGCACGGGGGTTTTATCGATCGTCCCGAAGATCAGAGGTTTCCCCGGCCGCATCGCGATGCGCCAGAAGTCCAGCGCCATGCCCATGTCGCCGAGAACGCTCTGAACCAGATCGTGATCGCCGACGGACGCGCCGCCCGTCGTGACCAACAGGTCCGCCCCGCGCGCACCTTCGGCCATGGTGGCCAATGCATCGCGGTCGTCCGGCGCGATGCCGAGAAGGGTCGGATCGCCACCGCAGGCCTTCACCGTCGATGCCAAGGTCAGACTGTTCGAACTGACGATTTGGTTGGGGCCGAGCGGGTCGCCGGGCATGACGATTTCATCGCCGGTTGCGAGGATGGCGACACGCGGTTTGCGACGAACCATCAGCCACGGCACGTTCATCGCCGCGGCGAAGCCGACGTCCCGTGCGGTTATAACGCGGCCGGATTCGAGCCCGGTTTCGCCTTCGCTGAAATCGAGGCCCGCAGGCCGGATGTAGTGCGCTTCCGGCACTGATACCTTGACCGTGACGCGGCCGTCGTCAGCGTCCGTGTCTTCCTGAATGACAATGGCGTCGGCACCCGCGGGAACGGGACCGCCGGTGAAGATGCGCACGCATTGTCCGGGGCCAATAGCGCCATCGTGTTCGCCGCCGGCCGGTGCATGGCCGACAATGTCCAATGTGGTGGGCGGGGCCGCGACATCGGCGGCGCGGACCGCGTATCCGTCCATCGCCGAGACGGCGGTTGGCGGCTGCGTCCGGCGCGAGCGCACGTGCGCCGCGAGGACACGGCCAAGACTGTCTGTCAGCGAGACCTGTTCCGCCTCCAGCGGTGAAAATGCAGCGAGTATGCGTTGGCGCGCTTCTTCGACCGCGAGCATTAGGCGCCTTCGTACGTGCCGGACTTGCCGCCCGCCTTATGGGTGAGGCGAATGTCGGCGATCCGCATGCCGCGATCGACCGCCTTGCACATGTCGTAGACCGTCAGGGCGGCGACCGAGACGGCGGTGAGCGCTTCCATCTCCACGCCGGTTCGGCCTTTGAGTTTGCAGGTCGCGGTAATGTCGATTGCATTGCGGTCTGGGTCGGCGCTCAGATCGACTTTGACCGAAGAAAGCGCCAACGGGTGGCATAGGGGGATGAGGTCCGGCGTCTTCTTCGCGCCCATGATTCCCGCAAGCCGCGCAACAGAGAGCACATCGCCCTTCTTTACGCCGCCCTCGACGATCAGCCGCACCGTCTCTGGCAGCATGAATACCGAGCCGGCCGCCGTCGCCGTCCGTTCGGTTTCGTCCTTGGCGGACACGTCGACCATGACCGCATTGCCGTCCCCGTCGAAATGGGTCAGCGTCGCCATTACGCGGGCGCCACGGCGGGTTGTTCGAGGATCGCGCGGGTCGCGGCGGCGACATCGGCTTGCCGCATCAAGGACTCGCCGATCAGGAAGCAGCGGACACCCACCGCGGCACAGCGTGCCAGATCGGCTGGCGAGCCAAGGCCGCTTTCACCGACGACCATTCGGTCGTCCGGTACGGTCGGGGCGAGCGCTTCGGTGGTCGAAAGATCGACATCGAGGGTTTTAAGGTTCCGGTTGTTGATGCCAATCAGGCCGGATTTCAGCTTGAGTGCGCGCTCCAGCTCTTCGCCGTTGTGCACTTCGACCAGAACGTCCATGCCGAGTTCGACGGCGAGCCCTTCCAGGGTTGCCGCCATATCGTCTTCCAGCGCCGCCATGATCAGCAGGATACAGTCCGCGCCAATCGCCCGCGCCTCGTAGATCTGATAGGGATCGAGCATGAAATCTTTGCGCAGAACGGGAAGGCTGGTCGCCATGCGCGCCGCGGTTAGGTAATCGTTCTTGCCCTGGAAGTAGGGAATGTCGGTGAGGATCGACAGGCAGGTGGCGCCGCCGGACTGGTAGGCCCGGGCGAGGGCGGATGGCGCGAAATCGTCGCGGATCAGCCCCTTGCTCGGCGATGCCTTCTTGAGTTCGGCGATCAGCCCGTATCCGCCATCTTCTGTTGCGCGGGTGAGCGCGGCGGCGAAGCCTCGCGGCGGCGGCCCGCTCGCGGCGCGGGCCTTCATGTCCTCGAGCGGCGTTTCCGCCTTGAGGGCGTCGATATGATCGCGCTTGTCGGCGCAAATCTTGTCGAGTACGTCGCTCATGGGCTGCCCTCATTGGTTATGGCGACCATGCGGTCGAGCGCGGTGCTGGCAGCCCCACTGGCAATCGCTTCCGACGCCATGGCAACCCCGTCTCGCAAATCCTCGATCCGGCCCGCGACCTTTAGTGCCGCCGCTGTCCCGAACAGGACGATATCGCGGTAGGCGCTCTTTTCACCTGCCAGGACGGAGCGGATCGCTGCGGCGTTGTATTCCGCATCGCCGCCTTTCAGATCCTCTGCCTTACCGACAGGCAGGCCGGCGTCTTCCGGCGACAGCTCAAACTGCGTGACCTTGCCCTGATAATATTCGCAAACCATCGACGGCCCGGTGATCGTAAGCTCGTCGAGCCCGTCCGACCCGTGCATGACCCAGGCCCGTTCGGCACCCAATTTACCAAGCGTTGTCGCCATCGGCTCAACCCATTTCGGCAGATAGGTGCCGACCAGCAGCCGCTTGACGCCGGCCGGGTTGGAAAGCGGGCCTAGAATGTTGAAAATCGTCGGTGTGCCCAGTTCGATGCGGGTCGGCATCACGTTACGCATGGCCCCATGGTGACGTTGCGCCATCATGAAGCAGATGCCCGCTTCCGTGACCGCTTTTTCGAGCAACGGAAAATCTGCATCGAGGTCGATCCCCAGCGCGCTCAGCACATCGGCAGCGCCGGACTTCGACGTGGCGGCCCGGTTGCCATGCTTGGCGACCGGCACGCCGCAGCCGGCCACAACGATCGCGGTGCAGGTTGAAATATTGTAGGTGCCCGATTTGTCGCCGCCGGTGCCGACGACATCCATTGCGCCTTCCGGTGCCCGGATCGTCGTCGCCTTGGCGCGCATCGTTGCCGCGGCACCGGTAATTTCCTCGACTGTTTCGCCGCGCGTCCGTAGCGCCAGCAGCAGACCGCCCATCTGTGACGCGGTCGCGTCGCCGGACATCATGATGTCGAAGGCGCGCTCCGCTTCGGCGGCACTCAATGTCGCGCCACTGGCGACCTTTCCGAGCAGTTCCTGAAAAGTTTTGGCCATCGACTAGTGCCTAGTGGTCTTCAGAAAGTTTTCGAGCAGGTCATGACCATGCTCGGAAGCAATACTCTCGGGATGGAATTGCACGCCGAACAGTGGCAATTCCTTGTGCTCAATACCCATGACGACGCCGTCTTGCGTCTCCGCGGTGATATCGAAGCAGTCGGGCAGGGACGAACGTTCCATGGTCAAGGAGTGATAACGGGTCGCGGTCAGCGGGCTTGGGATATCTTTGAAGACACCCGTGCCGGTATGTTTGATCTCGCTGAGCTTGCCATGCATGCATTCCGGCGCCCGCACGACGCGGCCGCCCATCGCCTGACCGACGCTCTGATGGCCCAGGCAGACGCCGAGGATCGGAACCTTGCCCGCCGCCGCACGAACCAGGTCGAGACAGATGCCCGCCTTGTCCGGATCGCACGGTCCCGGAGAGATCACGATGCCGTCGGGTTTCAGCGCGAGCGCTTCGTCCACCGTGATCGCGTCGTTGCGATGCACCGTGAAGATCGCACCCTGCTCACCCAAGAAGTGCCACAAGTTGTAGGTGAAGCTGTCGTAGTTATCGATTAATAGGTACATTTCAATAGCTTGCTACGTTTTTCTCATGCGTGGCGGAGGCGCCGACGGCGCTTTATAGCAGGATTGTATCACCCGCAAAAGAAACCCGCGACGCTCCTGTCCTAGCGCCCCTTAAACATGGGTTTACGTTTCTCGCGGAACGCTGCACCGCCTTCCTGCTGATCCTCGCTGCGGGAAATCGCCAGCAGGTCGCGGCGGGCGAGACCGGCTTGTTCCGACGGCCCGCGCGCGAGAACCTCGTTGCGCACGAAGCGTTTTAGGGTGCCCATGACGAGCGGTGCGCTGACGGCGAAGATTTCAGCGTAACTCATGGCGCCTTCCATGAGCTGCCCTTTCGGCACCACCTTGTTGACCATGCCGACCTCGTAGGCGCGCTGCGCGTCGTAATGGATCCCGGTCATCATGAATTCCATGGCGATCTTGTGCGGCAGGCGGGCCGCTAGCCCGGCAATCAGACCGCCGCAGAAGCCGATTTGTGCTTCGGGATAGAAAAAGTCGGCGGAATCGTCGGCGACCGCGATGTCGCAGAACTGCACCAGACAAAACGCCCCGCCGACGCAGTAGCCGGAGACCGCGGCGATTAGCGGCTTGTCGACATCGACCCCGACACCAGGCATGCACTCCCACAGTTCCGGGTCGCGCGGCGGATCCTTGAGGTCGGCCCCGACCGAGAAGGCGCGGTCGCCGGCGCTGGTGACGATGGCGCAGCGGTCGTCCGACTCGTTCAACTGAATAAAAGCGTCGCGGATCGAGGCGACCACGCCATTGCTCAGCGCGTTCATCTTCTCCGGCCGGTTGATCGTGATCACGGCAATGCCGTCGTTGGACTCATAGGTGACGAGGTCGCTGCTCATACTCATTTCTCCTGTTTCGATATCCGGCGAGGCGGCAGTTGTGTAATTGCGGCGACCTTAACCGGCGCGGGCGATCAAGAAAAGGCGCGGTGGGAAGGCTTGTGGGAGGCAGAAGTTACGTTGCGACGTATGTTAGGCAACAAGCTACAGGCGGCCGCGGTCCTCATTTTGTTATATTCGGGGTGTCGGATTTTTTTACAATACCGATTCGCTTATGAAACACATGATAACCCGCTGATATAATGTAGATAATTTGTATATTGTTCAAATTTCGGATATTTACACTGTCGAGTTACTTTACGTTTTTGCGCGTGTTAAGAAAACGTTCATAAACAAAATCGTTTTATTACAGTTATTTAACTTTTCGGCATAAATATTGCACAAATTTTGTTCAATCCTGTGGTGTGATCTATAGTATGGAAGCTAGGTTGCGTAGCAAGAATTGGAGCAACGGAGATATTTTCTATGAATATTTTTTCAAAAAAAACTGGGGTTATTTTAGGCCTAGCGCTGTTTGCCTCGCTTACGTCCGAGGCGAAGGCAGTGGTTATCAACTTGCAGCACACCGTTGCTGGCACGGTTATTAACAATGGTACAACAGATCCAGTTAATATCACGATGTTCGAATTCGCAGGCGACGAGGGCCGTGGGATAATTGAGTTTAATATTTTGTCACAGGTGTCGCCTGTGACATCGGCGATTCTCCAGTTATTTGGCTCCAACGGCGTTGCGGCTGTTCCCGCTACGAATATTAACGTTTTCGGATTTACGGGCGATGCCAACCCGATAGCGGCAGGCGACTTTAGTCTTGGTGACGGAAATCAGGTCGCAAGTTTTCCGTATGATGATGATCCGAATGCCATATTCAATATCGACGTAACGGCTTTCGTGAATGGCAGGATCGGTACCGACGATTTTATCGGATTTAACCTGCGCGTTGGCGAGCTTGGCACTTTTGCAGATTTTACGGGTAGTGTAGGCGGCGCGACGATAGGTCCTCGACTTATCCTTACGACAGATGATGAAGAACGGATTCCGGAACCAAGTGTGCTGGCGCTGTTCGGTGCGGGTCTTGTTGTGCTTGGGGTCGCTCGCCGCCGTCGCCGCTAAGCTCGAAAATTATATTCGCCGCTGAGCGCTGTATTAGCTGAACAGGTTCAGGATTGCCTGCTCGCTTTGCGCTGCCAAAGACAAGGAATTCAACCCCAATTGTTGACGGGTTTCGAGTGAAAGTGCATTTGCACTTTCCTCGTTGAGATCTGCGAGCGTGAGCTTGCCGGAACCTTCTTCAAGCGTATTCGCTAAACCTTGGGTGAAGTTCAGGCGGGTTTGCAGGACGGTCGAGTTCGAGCCGAGCGTCGCCGCGGAAGTCCGCAAAGTCGCAATCGCGGTATCGACTTGTGTGAGTGCGATATCGATAAATACGTCGAGTGCAAAACTTGCGATCGCTGTGCCGACGTTTAGGCCAGTCGCAGATGTATCGATTCCCAATACGGTTAGCGTGCTCGTCGAATCTTCATTGAATGTCACGGTAAGATTGTCCGGTGCGGTCGATATGAGGTTCGTGCCGTTATAGCTGGCATCGTTGGACAGGCCATTGATTTGAGATAACAACGCGTCGAACTGCGTCGCGAGGGTCGCGCGTTGGGTCAGATCGCTGGTGGCCTTCGCCGTCACCGCAAGGCCCTTGGCCTGCTCGACAAGCTGTGTAATCGCTTCGATGCCGTTTATCGCCGCTTCCAAGGTGCTGATGCTCTGATCGATACTGTCCTTGAGGCCGAGCAGGTCGTCGGCGCGGTTATTGAGGCTGGCGGCGGCGAAAAAAGCGCTGGCGTCGTCGAGCGCGGAATTGACCTTAAGCCCGGACGCAAGACGCTCCTGGGTACGGTCGCCAAGCTCCGCCGTTCGATTCAGCGTGAGCAGGTTCGAGCGTATCGCGGCGCTGAGTGATATTCGTTCAGCCATGACGTTTCGCTGCGCGCGCACCTTACCTTGTTTGACCGTTTCAGGCCTTCGATCACCGCGCCAGACTGCCGTTCCGGCAAACGGCCAGGCAGGGTCTAACAGTCCGACTTCAGATCGGACTCAAATTTCAAGGAATTCTTTGCAAGTAGTGTGCCGCCACCAAGAGGGAATTTATTCATATTTTTCAATAGGATGATTCTAAGAATTTGAGGAAAACCGGACCATGGGCAGAATTGTCCATCGTGCGGGAATCAATTTCCCGCTTCGGTGGTGCTTGGGTGGCAGGGTTAATGCCAACCCGAGCATTGGCGTCGTATGCCGCTTCGTGCGAAGACGAGGGGCATCGCATTTGATATTCTGCCGCGATTATCAGGTGGGGAGACTTTGGTGGACGGAGAGACATACGATTATGTGGTTGTCGGCGCGGGATCGGCGGGCTGCGTTCTGGCCAACCGGCTCAGCGAGAACGGAAGGCATCGCGTTGCGGTGATCGAGGGCGGCGGCAATGATTCATGGATCTGGTTTCACATTCCAGTCGGCTACCTGTTCGCGATCGGCAACCCGCGTTCGGACTGGATGTTCAAGACGGAGGAGGAGGCGGGGCTGAACGGACGCAGTCTTGCCTATCCCCGCGGCAAGGTGATCGGCGGCTGTTCGGCGATCAATGCGATGGTCTATATGCGCGGTCAGGCGGCCGATTATGACCGGTGGCGGCAGATGGGGCTTTCCGGCTGGGGGTGGGACGACGTGCTGCCCCTTTTCAAGAAGCAGGAAGATCACTTTCGGGGTGCGAACGAACTGCATGGCGCCGGTGGCGAATGGAAGGTCGACGAGCCGCGCACGAGTTGGGAAATTCTCGACGCGTTTATCGAGGCCAGCGAAGAGGCCGGCATCCCGCGGACAGGCGATTTCAATAGCGGCAATAACGAAGGCTGCGGGTACTTTCACGTGAACCAGAAGAACGGCCGGCGCTGGAGTGCCGCGCGCGGCTTTCTGAAACCGGCGCTCTCCCGCACCAATCTGACGTTGATTTCGAATGCGCTCGCCGACCGGCTGGTTTTCGACGGCCGCCGCGCGACGGGGGTCGTCATCCGTCAGAAGGGGCGCGAACGCACGATCACGGCGGCCAAGTCCGTCATTGTCAGCAGCGGCGCCGTGGCCACGCCGGCGTTGTTGGAGCGGTCTGGGATCGGTGATGCCGAGCATGTGAAAGCGCTCGGCGTGACGCTGCTGCACCATTTGCCGGGCGTCGGTGAGAACCTGCAGGATCATTTGCAGATGCGGATGATCTTCAAGCTCTCCGGCGTCAAGACGATGAACACGGAATATCAGTCGATCGCCAAGCGCATCGGCATGGGGTTGAACTACGCGCTGTTCCGGCGCGGGCCGCTGACCATGGCGCCCTCGCAACTCGGCGCCTTTACGCGTTCGTCGTCAGCCTTCGAAACACCGAATATTCAGTATCACATCCAGCCCCTGTCGCTGGATAAGTTCGGCGACCCGCTGCATACCTTCGATGCGTTTACGGTGAGTGTCTGCAATCTGCGTCCGGTCAGCCGCGGTTCGATCCATGCCCGGTCCGCTGACCCTGAGGCAGCGCCGAAGATCGCGCCGAACTATCTCTCCGCCGCGGAAGACCGTCAGGTCGCCGTCGACGCGATCAAGGTGTCGCGCAAGATCGTGGGCTCGCCCGCGTTGCAAAAGTACCGGCCGGAAGAATTCCTGCCCGGTGCGCATGTCGCGGCCGATGACGATCTCGCGAAGGCGGCCGGCGATATCGGGACAACGATCTTCCACCCGGTCGGAACGGCCAAGATGGGCACGGACAGCGATCCCATGGCGGTGACCGACGATCAACTCCGGGTGCGCGGTATCGAGGGGCTTCGCATCGTCGACGCCTCGGTGATGCCGGCGATCACGTCGGGGAACACGAATTCGCCGACGATGATGATCGCAGAGAAGGCGTCCGCGATGATCCTGACAGACGCCTAGGAGTTAACGCAGCGCGCCGCTATAGAACCGGATGGCCCGCGACGTTTCCGGTATCTCGGCTTCGAAGGCGTCGAGGATTTCTTCGACGGTGTTCGCTTCGTCGAAATCGCTCTCCGGCAGATCGGCGGTTAGGTCGCCGCAATCCACGATTATGCGCTGGCGGATTGCCCACAGGAAGTAGGGTATATCGGATTCCTTTTTGCACAATTCGAGCCCGGCGGCAGCGCACGTCTTCGGCGTTACCGGGTATTCCGCGAAACCCTGTGCCGCGTCGTCCGTTTCGTCCGCCAACGCGATGATTGCAATATCGCCGTCGGATTCCTCGACGACCTTGAGCAGCGCCTCCGGGTCGCGCCCATTGACGATCTCGGCCATGAAGCGCGCGTCGGTGGCGAGGAAATCGAAGACGAAATCGTCGGGCAACAAGTCGCTGGAAATCATCACCGGCTGCAACTGAAAGGAATGCGTCGCGTACCCTTCGTCCATACGAAAGAAGATTGTCGTGGGAGGCCGTTCGATAGCGGTTTCGTCGGAGCTGATGAAGGCGTCGAAGAACGGTTGATACATATGTTCGTTGGCGCAGGACAGAAGCGACGTGCTGTCGACATCGATGCAGTGCGGTTGGGCGCCGGGTTCCGCCTTGAGGAAATCCGCCATGGCATCTTCCGGCGCGGGTGTCGCCATTGCGACAACGCCGCTGTGGCCTGCGTCGATATGCTGCTTCGCGCCCGACAAGTAGCTTTCGCTGTAGAGGTTGTCGGCGTCGATGAACACAAGGTCCGCGTCGAGATGCCGCGCGGCGACAGCCGATGCGTATTGCGCACCGGCGACGCACCAGCGATCCGGGTCGGGTGTCGCCTCGCTTGGCGGGTGGTCGAGAAGCGAGTCCGGAATCATTGTAATTCGTATCTCCGCAAACTTGGATAGGGCGGCATATACAGGATCGTCTTCGAAGCGAACGCGGTCCTCCTCGGCGGTATAGATGTCCAGTATGACGTTGCTTTCCGAAGCGAGGGCTGGAATGTTTCCGAGGGCCAGCAAGCTCGGTAGCGCGTATGTCAGACATTTTTGGACATTGTCTTCGCCCCAGACGACGAGGTTGAGCAAGGTTGGACGCGTGTCGTCCGGAGTGGCCGTCGGGGCGAGACGCCGGGCCATCGCCTTCTGTGTGTCGTAGAAATCGAGCAGTTCGAGATAGAACTCGCCTTCACTGCTTTGTCCCGTCATGCCCACGGTCTTCAGCATGTCCCGCGCGATGTCGTGGCGCTGATGGTGGATCAACTGCCGTGCGATGACGATCCGCGCCTCGGGCGGCAGAATGGCGTGGGCCAGCAGGTCCAACGGGTTCTCGATGATCGCGCGGCCGGCATAATTTTGCGCGTCCTCGAGGCGCGACAGCCGCGCGCAGGCCAGTGCCAGTCCGGAGAAGAGGCCGACCTCGTCCGCCTCTTCGACGAAGCTGATGCCGTGCGCGATGACGGGAATGAGCTGTTCGAGAAGCGCCGAAGCCTCTGCGTTCTGTCCCGCGGCGATGAATTGCTCGATGCCCTGAACCACCGTTGCGATATTTGCCAGGATTTCTTCTTCCGAGTCGTCCGGCCCGTTCATCGGGTCTCCTTGATCGTTGATTTCGTTGCAATGGCGGGCAAGTTCGCACGCGTAAAGACGGCGGTCCAGAACGCCGTCGCCGAAAGGGTCGATTTTACTTTTTCCGCTGCGCACCTCGTCATCGCTACGCGCGCGTCTTCGTTTGCCAGATAAAACGATACCTTTTCGATTAGTTCATCGAACGACCCGAACGTGTCGTAATGTTCTCCCGGCACCAACCACCGTTTTGTCTGCAAATTGTTCGGCTCAAGCAGCAGCGCGCCGCACAGCATCGCTTCCAGGACCCGGCCCTTCAATTGGTGCGTTGGGACTTCCGGCGCAAACACTTTGGAGAAATTCAAAGTCACGCGGGAGCGGCGGAGCAAGGCCGCGTAGTCGTTGATAGACAGATGCTGCTCGCGCTGGCCGCCGCTTTTCTTGATGGATATTCCTGCCTGTATCAATCGGGTGAGCGCGGTTTTTCGATCCAGATACCGCTCAGTGCTACCGATGAAAGAGACGTCGATATCGCGCGCCGTATCGTCGCTGTAAAAGACGCGCGTGTCCTGGGGAGGCCAGAGCGGCAGAAACAAGTCAGGTCTGGTACTCACTTGCGGATATACGGTGTAGCAGTCGACCGCGATGTTGAAATCGACGGCATCCCCGAACGTGTCGGCGAATTTTACCTGACCGGGCAAGGCGGTATCGCAATAGAACGCCGCAATCGGGATTCCGAACTTCCGTCGGATTACGTTCAGCGCTGCAGGTGATGGATTAATCGGATGGCTGGGCAGGGGCGTGAAAAAGATCAGGTCCGGTTGCTCTAGTGAAACCGCGGATAAGATTTCCTGATTGACGGAACCGCCATTTGCGGCGATTTCGTCCATGAAAACGGTTGCGATTGTGGCGAGGCCGGTGTTCTCGAGCGAACCGATAATGTTGTAATTGTGGTTCGATGGAGAGCCACCGACTGCAGCATCGCACCAGCGTTCGCTAACGATCAGGACATGGATCTTATCCGTCATCCCGCAATCGGGCGAGCGAGAACGCGGGCCGGTGCGCCGTCGGCCTTGGTGATATTCAAGGCGCAAAAAACGAACTCCGCGCGGCCGCCGACCAGCGCCTCGACATTGCGCAGATGCTCCGAGACAAGAACGCCGTCGCCAAGCAGGGCGTGATGGACCGGCCAGTCGAAGCCTTCGGGCCGTTGCGCGACGGGAAGGTCGGGTGTCGGGAAATCGATCGCCAGCAGCTTTACCTTCTGCGCGACGATCCACTCGGCCGCGGCGACGCTGAGCGATGGGTGTTCGTCATCGTACTTGCTGCTGCCGGCGAAGCCACTCCATCCAGCGCTCAGCAGCAGAATGTCGCCCGGCTGGAGTTTCGGCGTGCAGGCCTCCAGATCCTCCGGCTCGATCAGGCTGTTCGGTTCTTTTTCGACGCGCCACACGACGCCCGCGCCATGCAGCCGTTCGATCGGGATATCCTCGAATGCCGGGCCGTCGCGGAAGAAGTGACGCGGCGAGTCGACATGGGTTCCCAGATGCACGACCATCTGGACCTCGGTGACGTTTAGCGGGTGTTCCGGCATTTCCATGATCTGTTCGAAACGGGGCACCGGAAAGAACGAGATGCGCGGCATGTCGCTGCTCAACGGATGCGACAGGTCTATCCAGGGACCAGTTGGGTCCAGCGTTGCCGGCGCCGGCAGGTCCATCCAGCCGCGCCAGCCGGTGCCGATTTCGTGGGGCGCATCGCACATGTGTATCGTCTCCGTTTGTCCCGCATCGTTTTGCGGCGCTAAAGTAATAGGAGAAAGCCGCATATCAGCGGAAGCATTATTTGTAGGGAGGAACAATCCATGCCGCTTAACGGATCGCAGATTATCGCACGCGCGCTCAAGAAGCAGGGTGTCGACGATTTCTTCTTCATTATGGGCGGGCCGATGCTGCTCGTTGAATCCGAGTGCATCGACCAAGGCCTGCGGGCTGTCGATGTCCGGCACGAGCAGGCGGCGGCCATGATGGCGCACGCCTACGCGCGCTTGCAGAACCGTCCGGGAATCTGCATGGCCGCGTCGGGGCCGGGTGTCACCAACCTGATCACCGGTGTCGCGCATGCTTGGGCGGATTGCACACCAGTCATTGCGCTGGGCGGCTCGTCGCCATATGGCGGCAAAGGCAATGGCGTGTTTCAGGAGATCGATCAGCTTGCCATGATGGAGCCGTGCACGAAATGGGCGGAGCGCGTCTACGATCCCGCCCGAATTCCGGAGATGATCAACAAGGCCTTTCAGGTGGCCATGTCGGGCAAGCCCGGGCCGGTCTATCTCGATTTTCCCGGCGACGTCCTATATCGCGACGTCGACGAAGATTCGATCCATTGGCCGGAACCGTGGAGTCCCGAAAAACGGGCGCGGCCGCAGGCAAACGATTCCGATCTCGCGTCGATTGTCGCCATGCTCGAAAAGGCGGAACGGCCGGTCATCATTTCCGGCAGCGGTATTCAGTGGGGGGAAGCCGAAGGCGAGTTGCAAAGCTTCGTCGAGAAGGCGGGCATCCCGTTCTACACGACGCCGCAAAGCCGCGGCGTTATCCCGGAAGATCACGAATTCTGTTATCTCACGGCACGGTCGTCGGCGTTCCGTGAGGCCGATCTGATCCTCGTTCTCGCGACGCGCATGAATTACATCATCGGCCACGCCGCACCGCCGCGCTTCAATGCGGATGCCAATCTGGTGCGCATCGACATCGACCCAACCGAAATCGATACGAGCCCGCGCGTCGATCTCGGTATCGTTGGCGACATCAAGGTCGTGCTCTCGCAACTGATCGCGGCGTGCGAGGGCAAGATCACGCCGAGCAATTATCAGGTCTGGCGCGACCGGCTTGGCGGTACGAATGCTAGCAAGGTCGCCGAACAGGAAAAAGTGTTCGCCAACGATGCGACGCCGATCCACCCGTTGCGGCTCTGCAAGGAAGTCGGCGATTTTCTGGATCGTGACGCGGTTCTGGTCGTCGACGGACAGGAAATCCTAAATTTCGGCCGTCAGTCGATCCCGACCTTCACGCCGCGGCATCGGATCAATTCCGGCTGCTTCGGCACCATGGGGGTTGGGCTGCCGTTCGGCGTCGGCGCAAAAATTGCCGCGCCCGACAAGCAGGTGCTGGTCCTGCATGGCGACGGTTCGTTCGGGCTCAACGCGATGGAAATCGACACCGCCGTTCGGCACGACGTTCCGCTGACGGTCGTGATCAGTTTGAACGGTGGCTGGACGGCCGATCCGGATCAGGACAAGCCGGGACGTAATCTTGGCTACAAACGCTACGATCAAATGGCCGAGGCGCTCGGCGCGCATGCCGAGTTCGTCGAGAGTCCCGACGATATCCGCCCGGCGCTTGAGCGGGCCAAGGCGGCAAATGCGGCCGGCAAGCCGGCGGTCGTCAATGTGGTCACCGACTGGACGGCGCGCGCAACAACGGCGGCATTTACGCGGTACACAACGTAAGAATTTGTTCCGCGCCTTCGATGGACGCTTCGGCGCGGACATCGAATTCGGCTGTTGCCAGGGCGAGCGCTTTGTCCCGGTCGCGCCTGCCATGCCCCGTCGCGACGTGCACACCGCCGGCGAGCCCCGCGTTGCGCCCCGCTCCGATATCGCTGGCGGAGTCACCGACGATCCAGGACCGGGGCAAGTCGAGCTCTAGCGTTTCCGCAGCGGCGTGCAGCATGCCGGGCTGCGGCTTGCGCCAAGGATGGTTGGGCGTGTCGTACGGCGCTTCGGCATCGGTGTGATAGGCGCAGGCAAGGATCATATCGAAATGGGCGCCGTCCTGCGCGAAACTGTCGGCGAGCGCCGCCTGCACCACCGCGAACTCGGCCCAGCCATAGTAACCGCGCCCCACGCCGGACTGGTTCGTCACGATGACGACGGGAATACCGCGCTCGTTGGCGGCGCGAACGATTGACGTTGCGGCGGGGATGATGCGGAGATCGGCGACCGTATGCAGGTAGTTGATTTCCTCCACCAGGACACCGTCCCGATCGAGGAACAGGGCCGGTCGCTTCTGCGCCGTCGTACCCCCGTTGCATTGCAACCAGAGGCCAGGATCGAGATGGGTATGGATTTCGAACGTCACGAGGCTTGGCGGCGCAGCCGCGCAATGTCGGGGCTTTCTCGGAGTGGCAATACGCGGTGCGGCGAAAATTTCGACGGCCAGATTTCCCGGAACAGGTTCGACATGTTGCGTTGCGTAGCGGCTGTTTCGCGTACGGTCGGCGGCGGCAGGCAATCGAGCTGCCGTATTGTCCAGCGCTGGCCTTCCAGGCGTCCGATGATTTCGTAAGGCCCGCTATAGGCGCCGGCAAAATAGGCGCTTTCATCAAGCCCGCCCGCATCGATTAGCGCTTCCCGGGACAGCACGACGGTATGGATGGATTCGCGGTTGGTGCCGCCCTTGTTTACGAACGCCGTGCATGACATTGGGCCCGCTTCGGTCTGCGCGAGGATTTCGGCAAGGGCATTTTCGGGCAGCGGATGGTCGCCATCGCAAAAGACGAACAGGGCGCTGCTCGATTCGTTGAACGCAAAATTGAATGCGGCGTTCCGGTTATAGAGATGCTCGTCCTGCCCACAAACCATGATGGTGTCTGCATGCTGCATCATATGCGGCGCCACATGGTCGAAGACATCGCAAGCGATGATTTCGAAAGTGTCACGGTCGAGCGATTGCCGCGCGAGGGAAGCGATAAGGTTCGGATATCGGCACCCGTTGGTGTCAGCAAGCAGCACCGATAGCTGTGCAGGTGTCTCGCGGGTCGATGTCTTGCGGAATTCCAACCCGGTGTTACGACCCAGGGATAACCGTTGCGCCCTGAAATACGGGCCAACCCGAATGCCGGCATAGGCCTCATCAATCAGCGTGCGGCTTTCCATCTGCTCCGCAAGGTCCCGTAACTTCGCTTCTTCGGGCACAGGAGTTTCGTATTCCGCTTTGATCGATTGAATGAGCGCCCATGCCTCCGGTGCATGAAGAATTTTCTGCATGACGTTTGAAAGAAGTGCGATTGCAGCTGCCGGCTCGCCGCTCTGAGCCAGCGATTTGGCGTGCCATAATCGATAGGCTGAGAAATTCGGATCGAGTTCCGCTGCTGTGGCGAAGTGCGCTGCGTCGCCCGACATGCGCCCGTAGTAATAATGCAAGCTGGCAAGAACCATTTTTTTCAAGTCGCTCGCGCGATCCGATTTGTCGTGCAGCGCTTCGGTGGCGGTTTGCAAATAGTCCCGGTAATTGAAAAAATTCTGGCAAAAATCCCAGGTCATCACATCGTCGAGCGGTTCGAGCGTCATCGTCGCAGGATCCCGCTCCAAAGTTGCCTTAACGACGGTCAACGCGTCCTCGATATCCGCGTCAGTACCGAAATGAAATGCCGCGCGGGCATAATTGAATCGCAAGGCAAGCGAATCCGGGAACAGCGGCATGGCGTTGCGATAGGTATTCAGGGCGGTTTGCACCAGTGCGGCATTCGACTCGTCGTCCGACATCAGGATGCTGTGTTCGTATTCCAGCAACAGCTCGCGCGCCGGATCGCAATAGGAGTCCAGCGTATGGTCCGGCTCGGCGATCGACTGCCAGCGCGTGAGGCTCGCGTTGCGCAGCTTTTGATGGGTTTGCTTATCGTTCTCCTGCAGCCAGCCTTTGTAGGAGACGGACCGCTTCTGAAAGGGCGGTGTAATAGGATCGCGCGGTGGACGAGGCCGGGCTGCCAGGAAGGTGGCCATGCGCATATGTTGCGATGCCACGCGCCACGGATTGAAAACATCGCGGATCGCCCGCATGCCTTCTTTGGCGCGCTCGGCGTGTCTCTCGTGGTCGCGTAGTACGGCTTCGATCGCCGTCTTCAGGCCGTCGCGCTCCAGCGAGAACGTATTCACGCCGGCCGTTTCGTCGGCAAACAGCAGCATGCAGGATTGATGGGGCACCAGAAGGACGGTCCCCATGGCCAAGGCCTCATAGCCGCGCGACGGTATGGCGCCGAGATGCCGCGTCAGCGCGACTGAAATCTTGCTGCGGGCCAAGGTCGGATAATAGACATGGTCCTGCAGGAAACCACTGAGGAAATAAGGCTCGAACCCGTCGGCCGCGAGCATCTGGCGCATCATCTCAGCCTTGTCGGGATAATAGCTGTGCAGCAATGAACCCGTCATCACCAGGTCGATGTCGCGGGGAATGTCGATCTCCGGTAACAGACGCATCGGCAGGGAGACGGGCTTGCAGAACGTCGTGACGGGTGCGTTAACGAGACCCGCGACATCGGCATATTCCGTGGTGTCGGTGACGACAAGTTCGTCGAAGAGCCGCAGCCAAGGATAAAGCGTCTGGATATGTAGGTCGTAATCGCCAGTTTGGCCGATCGTCGGGCAGGGTAGTTCCCGCAGGTTGGGTGGTATCAGATGCCATTCGATCATTTCCGTCAGATAGAAATCCGGCGGGTCGTTAGCATCGTAAAAAGAGTGGATGTCCGCGTTCGGCTCGTTCGGTAAATCGTCGTCGGCGAAGCTCAGATTCCGAATACGGAATTTCGGATCCATTTCGCCCGCATGCAGCAGGGTATGCGGTCCATCCAGCGACCGTTTCCAGGGCAGTTGCGACAATACCGAGATCTGCGGTTTGCGGATCAGCCGGAGCAGATTATCGGCATGTTCGTTGTCGCATCGGGAGAGCAGGCGGATCGCGGATCTTTCGTCGCCATCAAGCCATCGGAGGACGCCTTCATAGAAGAAGGCGCCCTCGGCATGAAAACCGGTTAGCCGCTCTAAGGCGGGGGCCGTGTTCCCGCAAAGACCAAGCGCCGCATGCGTACGCCAATCGTCCGGCCCACCATTCGCCGCGACATAATGATAATCGCCGCGTTCGAACGCCTCGTCGATTGACTTCGTCATTTCGATCATAGCGCTTCTCGCAGCGTCTTGATCTCCGGGTTTTCGTTTTTGGCGAGGCGCCGAACGGGAGAAAACTCGTAAGGCTGGAGATACCGCAACAGCGGTTCGATATCTTCCGTTCTTGCCGATTTCCCGACAAAGGAGACGCCTTCCAATGTTTGTATCTCCGGATAATCGGATAGCAGCCGCTGGCCCAACTCATAAGGACCGCCCATGCCCGCGGCGCGGTACGGCGACTCATCCAATCCTCCCGAGCGGAGCGCGCGAGCCCGTGTGAGTGAAAGAAAATTGAGACTGTGACGATCGATTGGTATCGCATTGTCATTGACGACCACGAAGGCGTCTTTAGCCCCGCCTTCGAAGAACGCAAGCAGCCGCGCAAGCATATCCTCATCCGGCTCTGCGTCGTTGTCGAATAGCGCAACCACCTGGCCGCGCGCGCGCGACAGCGCCATGTTGAAGGCGACATTTCGGTTATAAAGATACTCGCTTTGCCCGAGCGCGATAATCGTATCGGCTTCGTCCTGTATGGCGGGTGAAATGCGATCGAACACGTCGACGGCAATAATTTCGAAATTTGAGCGTGGCAGCGATTGCCGTTTCAGGGCCGTCATGAGCTGCGGGTAACGGCTGCCGTTCACATCCGCGAGCAGCACCGACAAACTGATGGGCCGCTCACTCTCCTTTATCACGTCGTAGCCTTCATTCCGTGCAAGACCGAGCCGTTGTGTCCGAAAGTAGTAACCGTCGCGGATCGCTTTGTAGTCAGTATCGAGCAGCGTTCTTGTTTCCAAGGCCTGGATCGCCGACTGGGTTGCGGCTTCATCCGGTATGGAAATTCCCTGTTCTTGTTGCAAGACTTTGAGCAGGCTCCAGGCTTCGGCTGCATACAAAGAATGGGTGCACAGATCATGCAATAACGCCACCGCCGCCGTGCTCTGCTCGTTCGCGCGAACCAGCGACTTGGCGTAGGCGAGCCGGTAGGCCGGAAACGTTGGATCGTATTCCGCGGCGCTGGCGAAATAGCGGGTCTCGCCGGTTATGCGGCCGCAGTAATACGCAATGCTTGCCAGGATCAGCGCCTTCAATGTTGCGGTTTGGTCGGCCTTCTCCATGAAGGCTTCGGTGACATAATCGAGATAGGATCGATAGTTGAAGAACGTCGCGCAGTAATCCCAGGTCATAACGTCATCGTGCGGGTCGAGTTCCAGTAGGGAGGTATCGGCCGCCAATGTTTCCCGCGCGACACCGAGCGCTTGCTCGATATCCGTCTCGCCGCCGAAATGAAGCGCGGTGCGAATGAAATTGAAACGCAGCACAAGCGATTGAGGGCGTATCTGCAACGCAATGCGAAAGATTTCCAATGTGCTGGCAACGAGTTCACGGTGCCGCCGTACCGGTTTCTCAAGATTTTGCTGAACGTAGTCGAGCAACATCTCCCGCGCCGCGTTGCTCAGCGTTTCGACGGTGTGCTGTTCCGGCGGCGTCTCCTTGAGTGTGGTGAGGGCATTTTCCTGCAGCTTCGAATAAATCTGGCCGTCGTGCTGCAGCCAGCCTTGCCAGGCCACGACCCGCTTTTGCGGTGGGGGAACGGAATGTTGCCGAGCCGTCGCGGGGCGGGCGGCAAGAAAAGTTGCGAAACGCAGATACTGCGCACCCAACCGGTCTCGCGTGAACTCGTTTCGGATGATCGCCATGCCGCGCTGCGCCGCCTGCTCATAAGCAGGGAAATCCGCCAGTACTCGTTTGATCGCATCGGACAGCCCGTTGTCCGCGAGTTCGTAAGTGAGCAGACCTTCGGCCTCGCCAACCCAAAGCCGCATTGTGGTTTCCGGCTGGGCGAGCAGGACGGTGCCCATTCCCAACGTCTCGATGCCGCGTGACGGCGAGGCGCCGGGATGACGGACATGGGATATCGACAGCCGCGCCCGGGCGAGCATGGCGTGGTACTGCCACCAGTCGAGATAACCGTTCATGATAAATGGGGCGATATCCGGAACGCGCAGGATCTGGTGCAGTATTTCGGCCTTTTCCCGGTGAAAATCGTGAAAGGTCGTGCCGGTCAGCATCAAATCGATATCGCGGCCACCCGGCGGCGGCGGTGGTGGCAAGGAGCTTGGCAGGCTGAACGTCTTGGGAAATGTGGCGACCGGGGCATCGACGAGCCTGGAAACGTCGTCATATTCCGTCATATCCGTCACGATCAGCGTATCGAACAGCTTTAACCAGGGCTGGACCATCTGGATGTGCAGATCGAAGTCCGCCGTCTGGCCGATAATGGGACAGGGCAATTCCTGCAGGTTTGGCGGTATCAATTGCCATTCGATCATCTGGGCCAAATAGAAATCCGGCGGATTGTTGCGGTCGTAATAGGTATGGACATCCGCATCGGCGGAATTGCGCAGGTCGCCGGGCCTTGATCCGATATTCTGGACGGTGAATTTCGCACTCGTTCGGGCTGCTTCCAGGACGGCGTGCGGGCCTTCGCCAAACTGTGACCATGGCAATTGTGCCAGGATTTGGATGCGCCGCTTGCGAATCATGGCCAGCAGACGGGCCGCGTACTCGCCTTCACAGTCCTCAAGCCGCGTCGCCGCTGCGTCCTCGTTGCCGTCGATCCAGTGGACGGCGGCTTCGTAGAACCGCGCCTCGGGCTCATCGAACCGGGCGAGGCCATCCAAGGCCGGCGCGGTATTTCCGCAGAGGCCAAGGGCTGCGAAGGTCTGCCAGCGGTCGGTACGCCCGGACGCTGCAACCCGGTGATAATTGCCGTTCGCGAAAGACTGATCCAAGGCGCGCTCGCCCGCATCCTTCATCACGACTCTCCCCCAAGTTCCGCTTTACTTCACCAGACGCTCATTTACCTTAAATTTACTATATCTACGATACGATTCGGTCGAAGAGGCAAGATACAGGGTCAATGGCGTGGATTGTTACATCCGAAGCCGGATTTCCCGGGCGGCATTGGTACAGAGATTGCAGATGGATTCGAGCTTTCCGGATGACGTATCGAGTGAACGAATAAAATGAAAACCGTCTATTTCAACGAATTCAATGTCCGCATGGGGAATGCGACTTATTTCCCGTTGGTGTCGGGTGTTCTCTGCGCTGCGGCCCGCTCGCAGCCTCGATTGGACGAGGCATATCGCTTTAAGCCCTTCATATTCCATCTCGATTCGGCTGAGAATGTTTTGGCGCGCTACGACGAAGCGCCGGATGTCGCCTGCTTTTCGATTGCGATGTGGAACGAGCAGCTGAGTTTGCATGTCGCGCGGACGCTGAAGGAGCGTTGGCCCGATTGCCTGATCGTGTTCGGCGGTCCGCAACTGCCGCACCACCCCGAAGAATATTTCGAGGAACATCCTTTCATCGATGTCGGCGTGCGGGCGGAAGGCGAAGAAGCGTTCATGACGCTGCTCGACCGCAACCTCGATTCGCGCGATTTTTCCGGTGTGCCGAATGTCTCCTTTCGTCATCCGGAAACCGGTGAATTCATTTACAATCAGGAGACGCCGGAATTCGAACGCGCGATGGACCGGTATCCGTCACCCTATATGACGGGGCTCTTCGACTATATGTTCGATGCGCATCCGGATATCGATTTCCAGGCGATCATCGAAACGAACCGGGGTTGCCCGTTCCTCTGCACCTTCTGCTACTGGGGCCGCGGCGGCACGAGCCGGCGATACCGTTACCACGCGATGGAGCGGGTACAGGGTGAGCTCGATTGGTGTGGGCGGAACAGCATTCGCTACGTCTTCAACGCCGACTCCAATTTCGGCATGCACAAGCGCGATCCGGAGATCGGCGAGATCATCGTCGCCACGAAGAAGAAATATGGATTTCCGGAAAAGTTCCGCACCTGCTGGGGCAAAAACACCGACGAGAACATCTTTCGCATCGCCGGCATGCTACATGAACACGACATGGAGAAAGGCATCACGCTGGCCCGGCAGAGTCAGAACAAGCAGGTGCTGGCCAATATCAAGCGCGGCAACATCAAGCTCGATACCTATTCGAGTCTGCAGCGCCGTTTCAATGACCTGGACGTGCCGGTCTACACGGAGATGATCCTCGGATTGCCGGGTGAATCATACGCATCCTGGGTCGACGGCATTGAGGAAATGCTGCGATCGGGCTTGAAAAACCAACTGTTCATCTATCAGTGCGAAGCGTATCCGAACACCGAACTGGGTGAACCGGCCTATCAAGAAAAGTTCGGTATAAAGTTGAAGCGGCTCGAACTCCGTGAAATTCACGGCAGCGTTCGGGACGAAAGCTGGGTGCCGGAATATCACGATATCGTCGTCGAAACGGCGGACATGCCCCAGGACGATTGGCGGCGCATGAACCGTTTATCGATGATGACGATGCTGCTGCACAGCATGAAGCTCGGCGTCTATGTGATGCGGTATATGACCGATCGGTATGCGGTGGACTTTACGCCGTTCATCGAGTTCGTCTGCGAACAAAAAATGGCGCCGGGAACCGGACAACGCCTGCGGCGCGAGATGGAGATTTTCGACGCCTATCTGAATCGCATGATGGCGGGCGAGGGGCGCGGCGTCGTCATGCCCGATCACGGCGGCATCTATTGGGATGCGGAGGAAGCTGCATTCCTGCATCTTGCGGAGGATCTGGACGGTTTCTACGAAGAGCTGCGCGACATCGTTTGCCAGTATCTGAGCAGCGAAGGCGTCTCCTACTCGGAGGACGAAATTTCGGAAGTGGTGCGGTATCAGCGCATGCGTATGCCGGGACCGACGCTGCCGGAACAGACCGAGTGGACCTTTAGCTATAATCTCCCGGAGTATTTCCAACGCTGCTTCGGTACCGAGCCGATATCGGTCGAGCGGGAGCGGCAAGCGTTGACATGTAAGCCTATCGACTTTCGGGGTGCTCGGCCGGAATTCGCAAAGCGGACCATCTTATGGGGCCGCAAGAGTGGTGCCTTGCTGGTCGATTGCGATTGGGAGTCGCTGGACCGGCTTGGCGTGACGTCGGATATCCAGTTCGGCATCGTCGAACAATCCCAACTGACACCGTTGCCGCGCGCGGCAAATCTCGGCGCGGAGTAGGACCGGTGCGTCGGGTGTTCAAATTCAGGCAAGCGGCGCGCATCGCCGTTAACCATAACGGAAGCTCAGCGTGAACGGGCCGTCTTCGATTGATGTGACGGTTCGGCTGTATCGGTCGCTGCGGCTGATCCGGCGGGTCGAGGAAGTCGTCGCCGAAATTTATCCGAGCGACAAGATCAAGAGTCCCGTGCATCTGTCCATCGGCCAGGAAGCGGTCGCGGTTGGCGTGTGCGATACATTGCGCGCGGACGACGTCGTATCGGGCACGTATCGCAGTCACGCGGCCTACATCGCCAAGGGTGGCGATCTGAAGGCGATGTTCGCGGAGCTGTACGGCAAGGCGACTGGTTGCGCCGGCGGCAAGGCCGGATCGATGCATTTGATCGATATGGGCCATAACATTCTGGGTTCCTCGGCAGTGGTCGGGACGACCGTGCCCATCGCTTTGGGATACGCCTACGCAATCCGACGCCGCGGCGAGGACCGTGTGGTCGTTGCCTATTTCGGCGACGGTGCGACGGAAGAAGGTGTTTTCCACGAGAGCTTGAATTTTGCGGCGCTCAAGCAGCTGCCCGTCCTGTTCGTCTGCGAGAACAACCAGTTCGCCATTCACCAGCCGTTGGAGAAGCGTTGGGCGACTGATCGTCTTTGCGAGCGCGTGGAGACCTACGGTATCTCCGCTAAGAAGTTCGCAGACTCGAATGTCGAGTCGATTCGAACGCATACGCAAGGTGCCATTGCGGAAATGCGTGCCGGCGGCGGCCCGGCTTTCATGGAATGCGTGACCTATCGCTGGCGCGAGCATGTTGGGCCCGGCGAGGATTACGATGCCGGGTATCGCGACAGAACTGAATACGAAGCGTGGAGCGACAAGGATGAGGTGGCGCGCCTCGGCGCCGCGCTGGGCGAAAACCGACGTGCGGACATCGATGCTGAGATCGAGCAACAAATCGCGGAAGCGGTGGAATTCGCGGAGAGCAGCCCGTTCCCTGCCATAGAGGAATTGCATACGCATGTCTTCGCCGGCTGAAACCGATCGGGTCGTTACCTATGTCGATGCCCTTCTGGAAGGGATGGCGCAGGAGATGCGTCTTGATGACGATGTCTTCGTCTTCGGACTGGACGTCGACGACCACAAGGGTATTCAGGGCTCGACGTTGGGTTTGGTCGATGAGTTCGGTGCCGACCGGGTTTTCACGACTCCCTTGTCCGAAGACGCGATGACCGGTGTCGCCATCGGTGCCGCGATTGCCGGCATGCGGCCGGTTCATGTCCATATCCGCATGGACTTCCTGATGCTGTGCATGAACCAGCTCGTCAACATGGCGTCGAAAAGCCACTACATGTATGACGGCCAAGTCACCGTGCCGATGGTCGTGCGCGCGATGATCGGCAAGTCCTGGGGGCAGGGCGCGCAGCACAGTCAGGGCCTGCACTCCCTGTTGATGCACATTCCGGGACTGAAGGTGGTGGCGCCGTCGAATGCCTACGACGCGAAGGGCTGTCTGACGACGGCCATCCGCGACAACAATCCGGTCATCTTCGTCGAGCACCGGCTGCTCTATTACACGGATGCCTATGTGCCGGAAGAATCGTACACCGTGCCGTTCGGGCGGGCGCGGACGGTTCGCGAAGGCGGCGATATCACGATTGTCGGTGTGTCCAACATGCTGGTCGAATGTCTGCGGGCGCAGGAACTTCTGTCGGAAGAGGGGATTTCGGCGGAGGTCATCGATCCGGTGTCGCTCGTGCCGCTGGATATCGAAACGATCACCGCCTCTGCGGCACGCACCGGCCGACTGCTGGTTGTCGACAATGCCTGGACGAATTGCGGCGCCAGCGCGGAGATCGTTGCCGGTGTCATGGAACGGACGGACCGGCCGATTATGGCGCGCCGCATGGGTTATGCGCCGACGACCTGTCCGACGACGCCGGTTCTGGAAGACGAATTCTATCCCAACCCGGTAACGATCGCCGAAAAAGCGCACGCGATGGTGCGCCCACATGCGGCCGATTGGCGGCCCGATCCGGAGCGCGCCAAGCTGGCCTATCAAGCGCAGTTTCGTGGACCCTTCTGACGATGTTTTACGAACTGGCGGTTTCGAATTGGGGCGAAGAGGAGAAGGCAGCGATTGCCGCCGTCGTCGAGTCGGACCGTTTTACGATGGGGCCTCAGGTCGCGGCGTTCGAGAAGGCGTTCGCGTCTTATCTCGGCTGCGAATATGGGGTGATGGTCAATTCCGGCTCCTCCGCCAACCTGGTCGCGGTCGCGAGCCTGTTTTTCAAACAGGACAATCCATTGAAACCGGGCGACGAGGTGATCGTGCCGGCATTGTCCTGGAGCACGACGTACCACCCGTTGCAGCAATATGGCCTGAAGCTGAAGTTCGTCGATATCGAGCTCGATACGCTTAATGTCGATTGTTCAAAGCTCGAAGCGGCGCTGAGTCCGCGTACGAAGATGATCGTCGCCGTCAGTATTCTCGGCAACCCGGCGGCCCTGGATGTGATGCGCGATTTTGCCGATGCGAACGGGCTGTACTTCTTCGAGGACAATTGCGAGTCGCTCGACGCCGAACTGAGTGGCCGCAAGACCGGCACCTTCGGCGATATGGGTTCGCACAGTTTCTTCTTCTCGCACCACATCGCGACGATGGAGGGCGGCATGGTGGTCACGGACGACGAAGAGCTCTGTCATCTGATGCGCAGCTTGCGCGCGCATGGCTGGACCCGTGACGTGCCGTCGGGGAGCAAGGTGTTCGAGCCGCGCGACGAGGATTTCTTCGAGGCGTACCGCTTTATCCTGCCGGGCTATAACCTGCGCCCCGTGGAGATGTCCGGCGCCATCGGGCTGGAACAACTCAAGAAGCTTCCGGCAATGACAGAGATGCGACGGAAGAACCTGGCGCTGTTTCAGAGACTGTTCGGCGGTGACGACCGTTTCATTATTCAGCGGGAAAACGGCCGCAGTTCGAGCTTCTGTTTTCCGATCATTCTGAACCCGACGCGAAATCCGGACCGTGCGCGCGTATTCGCCGCGCTGGAAGACGACGATATCGGCTACCGCATCATCACCGGCGGCAGCTTCCCGAAACACGACGCGATCCGCCATTTCGATTTCGAGATCGTCGGCGCGGTCGAAAACGCCAACACGGCGCACGATTTCGGTTTCTTCGTCGGCAACCACCCCTTCGACCTGACTCCGCAGATCGAGCGCGTCTATGAAGTGCTCGACAAAACTTGCGACGGAGCAAGCGCATGAGCGACAAACCTTCGATCCTCGTTACCGGCGGCGCCGGCTATCTCGGTTCGACTCTCGTCCCGATGCTGCTCGCCGAGGGCCACAAAGTCACCGTGATCGACAGTTTCATGTTCCAGCAGTCTTCGCTGAATCATGTCTGCGCCGATCCGAATTTGGAGATCGTGCGCGGCGACACGCGCGATACCGATATCGTCGCACCGCTGCTGGCAAAGAACGATATCGTCATTCCTCTGGCAGCGCTCGTCGGCGCACCACTGTGCGCGCGCGATGCGATTGGCGCGGAGACGATCAACCGGGATGCGGTCCAGATGCTGGTCGACAAAATGTCCCGCGATCAATGGATGCTCACGCCAATCACGAACAGCGGCTACGGCGTCGGCGAGAAAGGCAAGTATTGCACGGAAGAAACACCGCTGCGCCCGATCTCGCTCTATGGCCGAACCAAGGTCGAAGCCGAGCAGGCGGCGCTCAGCCGCGAAAATGCGATCAGCTTCCGGCTTGCGACGGTGTTCGGCATGTCGCCGCGCATGCGGCTTGATCTGCTGGTCAACGATTTCGTCTATCGTGCGGTGAACGACCGCACGCTCGTACTGTTCGAAGCGCATTTCAAACGCAACTACATCCATGTCCGCGATGTCGCGCGGGTGTTCCTGCACGGCATTGCGAACTTCGAAACCATGAAGAGCGAGCCCTATAATGTGGGTCTTTCGGACGCCAACCTGTCTAAAGCCGAGCTGTGCGCGGTAATCCGCCAGCACTTGCCCAATTTCGTCGCCCTGGAAGCGCCAATCGGCGAAGACCCCGACAAACGGGACTACATCGTCTCCAACGAAAAAGTGGAAGCCACCGGCTTCAAGCCCGCTCATTCGCTCGACGACGGCATCCGGGAGCTGATCAAAGGCTATGTCATGCTGAACGATAGCCGGTACAGCAATGTCTAAGACTGCAAGCGGACCTACGCTCGCCGCTGTAGACGCTGTCGTGCTGGCCGGTGGGTTGGGTACAAGATTGGCGAATGTGCTCGACGACCTGCCGAAGATTTTGGCACCGGTCGATGGTGAGCCTTATATCCGCTTTCTACTCGATTGGCTGGCGCGGACGGGGGTGCGGCGGGTCATATTTTGCCTGGGACATCTCGCCGGAAAGGTTGAGACCTGGTTGGCGCAGAATCCGTCAGACGCGTTGTGCGTGGGCGCCGTCGTTGAGCCGGGCCCGGCGGGAACCGCAGGCGCTCTGCGCTATGCGTGGCCGATGCTTCGGGGCAACACCGTAATGGTGATGAACGGCGATTCCTTTGTCGATGGAGATCTGGAAGCGTTTCTCGCCGACTTCCATGCGACGAAAGCCGACGCGTCGGTTATGTGTGTCGAGATGGACGATGTTTCGCGCTATGGCCGAGTCGTTCCGGACAGTAGCGGTTATGTCGAGCGGTTCGCCGAAAAAGATCCCGATGCGAAAGGCCCTGGCTTGATCAACGCGGGCGTCTATCTGTTTACGCGCGGATTCCTGGACGCGGTTGTTGCGTCCGAGGCCGCGTCGCTGGAGCGGGAGGTATTCGCGACGGCGATACCGGGCAGCATTCGCTGCTTTCCGGTCAACGGTGCCTTCCATGACATCGGCACGCCGGAAAGCCTCGCTGCTGCCGCAGCCATACTCGCACCCTACCGCAAGGGTGATGAAGGGAGCGCACGAGCATGATTATCTGCCGCACACCGTTTCGCGTGTCTTTGTTCGGCGGCGGTACCAATCATCCCGCCTGGTATCTCGATCACGGTGGCTCCGTGCTGGGGACAACGATCAACAAATACTGTTATCTTGCGATCCGTCTTCTGCCACCGTTCTTCGAATACAAGCATCGGGTGGTTTATTCCAAAATCGAGCTGGTCAACCAAATCTCGGAGATCGATCATCCGTCGGTCCGCGCAGTAATGGGTGAGATGGGTATCGAGCGCGGATTGGAAATTCATCACGATGGCGACCTGCCGGCGCGCTCCGGCCTCGGGTCGAGTTCTTCCTTCACGGTTGGGTTGTTGAACGCATTGCACGCGTTCCGCGGCGAGATGGTGTCGTCCAAGATGCTGGCGAAGGAAGCGATCCGCATCGAGCAGGACGTCATCAAGGAAGCGGTCGGCTCGCAGGATCAGGTCTGGGCAGCGTACGGCGGCATCAACCGGATCAATTTTTCGCACGACGGTTCTTTCGACGTTCAGCCGGTGGTGATCGATCCGGAGCGCCGGGCTGCGCTGAACGATCACATGATGCTATTCTTTACCGGCTTCGCGCGGACGGCGTCGGTTGTCGAGGCGGAAAAGATCGCCAATCTGGGTCAGCACAAAACGCAGTTGCGGGCGTTGGGCGCAATGGTCGATGAAGGCATGCAGATCCTGCAAAACCGCAATGGCGACGTGCGCGAAATCGGTGAATTGCTGAATGAAGCCTGGCGGCTGAAGAAGGAAATGTCCGAGATGGTGTCGACCAGCGCCATCGACGACATCTACGATGCCGCACTGGAGGCGGGCGCGCTGGGCGGAAAGCTTCTCGGCGCCGGTGGTGGCGGCTTCCTGTTGCTGTTCGTGGCACCTGAGAATCAGGCGCAGGTCCGCGAACGCTTGTCCGATTTGACCCACGTTTCGATCAAGATTGGCAGTCCGGGCAGCCGTATTGTCGTCTACGAGCCGGATGGTCTTGAGAAAGACTAGCAAGGCGTTCCGATGAGCGTTCCGGACGCCGTTCGAGAGATTCAGGATACCATCGCGAAGGGCAATTACGGCCGCGCCGATTTGTTGTGCCGCCATACGATGGCGACGCTGCCGGACTTTCCCTGGCCGCCGATGCTGCTCGCCAAGACGGCCCTGAAGATCGATGAAATCGATGCCTGCCGGTATTGGTGCAAAGAAACCGCGGCCAGGCTTGCCGGTTATCCGCCTGCGGCGTTTCCCGAGGTTGAAACCGAGCTGGCGACCCTGAATGCGGAACTCGATGACGCCGTGCAAAAACCAAAAGCCGGTGGCACCCTTTTGATCAAGGGCTGGGGGTACGGGTTCTGGTCCGATATCGAGCATGTCATCGGGGCCTTGTTGCTGGCGGAAATGACGAACCGGACGCCGGTCGTCCATTGGGCGGGGAACAGTTACTTTACGGACGATCCCTCGCGTGATGCCTTCAGCACTTTTTTTGAACCGGTATCGCCGATGACTGTCGAGTCCATCATCGCGGAAGAGGGCGACGTCTATCCGCCGAGATGGAGGCGCGGCAATCTCTTGGATGCGCCGCGAAACGTGTGGGAGGAAGAAGAGAAATCGCGGTTTTCAGGTCTGTATCTGCTGAACCGTGAAGAGCGAACGGTGGTGAGCGATTACTTCACCCAGGTGCTGGAATTGCTGCCGTGGCTGGAAACAAATCATTGGCTGTACGGCGCGGATGCCATGGATGCGATCCGCATGCTCTACTACAAATACTTCGTGCTGCAACCCGACATCCAGGGTGAGATCGATACGTTTGTCACCGAATATATCGCGGGGCGGTCGACCTTCGCGGTCCATGTCCGGAACCTGGACAAGGGGCTCGAGGACCCGAGCATCGTGGGCGACAATGCCAGCATGCTTGAGGTGCTCGACGCGCAACTCGCCAGCAATCCGGACCAGCGGCTATATCTCATGACGGATTCAGCCGAGGTCGTCGACGAATACGCCGCCCGCTATGGCGACCGGGTGTTCAATACCGATTGCGCACGCACGGATGGGATTGTCCCGCTGACCTGGAAGGACAGCAATACGCGGCGGCGGCTCGGCGTGGAGGTCATCAAGGATACTCATATCGCGGCAGCCTGCGACGGATTTATCGGATTTGGCGGTTCCAACGTCGCCTGCATGGTGGCCTGCCTGAAGGATTGGCCGGAGGGCGCTTGCCGTCTGTTTGGCGACAACGTCAAGACGCGCCGCAACTGGCTGCTGCACGATTGGTAAGCTAACCCCAGTTACGCGCCGTAGAGTTTTTCCGGATCGATCTCCACATCGGCAATGGTGACCAGTTCGCCGTCGCGCACCGCACGGAAGAAGCAGTTCCGCCGCCCTGTGTGGCAGGCAACCCCCGTTTGGTCGACGAGCAGCAATAGCGTATCGCCATCGCAATCGAGGCGCATTTCGACCAACTGCTGAACCTGACCGGAGCTTTCGCCCTTGCGCCAGAGCGACTGCCTTGAGCGCGACCAGTAGCAGACGCGGCCGGTATCCAGCGTTTCCGTCACGGCGTCTGCGTTCAACCACGCAACCATTAGGACTTCGCCGGTGTCATGCTGCTGTGCAATCGCTGGTACGAGCCCGTCCGATGTAAATGCGATTTCGTCGATGATGGTTTTGGTGGACATCGCCAACAATCCTTCGTTTCCGGGGTATCGGCTACCCCCCATCCTAGCCTTCCCCCGCAAGGGGGAAAGGAATAAACGCCCGAGGCCCAACCGTTTGTCTCCTCCCGCTTGAGGGGGGAGGATTAAGGTGGGGGTGGACGGCGGCTAACTATGCCAATTGGGTGTGAGGGGATTACCTAGCCTAAGCCTTATTCATCCGCTCCAACCCGGCCTCCAGGTCAGCGATCAAATCGCCCACATCCTCCAGCCCGACATGGATGCGCATGCATTGCCCTTCGACGTCCCAGGCCGACGCCGTGCGGCTCTGCTCCGGCCAGTTGGGAATGAGCAGGCTTTCATATCCGCCCCAACTCGACCCCATGCCATGGAGGGTCATATTGTCCATCATGGCCGCCAGCTTGTCCTGGTTGGTTTCTTTCAAAACGAAACCAAATAATCCGCTGGCGCCGGTGAAATCGCGCTTCCAGATTTCGTGGCCCGGGTCCTCGGGCAGTGCCGGATGCATGACCCGTGAAATCTCGGGCCTCGTCTGCATCCATTGTGCGACCTTGATGCCGCTTTCATGGTGCCGATCCATGCGGACGCCGATGGTACGCAATCCGCGTAGCGCCAGATAAACGTCGTTCGGGCCAATGGACATGCCGAAGCTCGCGCTGGAGGCACGGACCTGTTCGTAGGTCGCTTCGTTGCAGGCAATCGTGCCCATCATGACGTCGGAATGGCCGACGATGTATTTCGTCGCCGCCTGGACCGAAATGTCGACGCCTTCATCGAGCGGTTTGCGGAAGTAACCGCCGCTCCAGGTGTTGTCCGTCATGACGATCACATCGCGCGCATGTGCCGCTTTCACGATGGCTGGCAGGTCCTGAACGTCGAAAGTCTGCGAGCCTGGGCACTCCGTCCAGACCAGCCGCGTATTGTTGCGGATCTGACCCGCGATCCCGGCACCGACCATCGGATCGAAATACTCGACCTCGATGCCCAGCTTCGTCAGCGTGTTGTTGGCGAAGTTCCGGGTCGGCGTGTAGGTGCTATCGGTGATCAGAATATGGTCGCCGGACTCCACGAAGGCAGCCAGGGCCATCGTGATCGCGGCCAGCCCGGAAGGCGCCAACACGGTGCCGTGCGCATGTTCCAGCGCCGTCATCGCTTCCTGGAGCGCGAAGGTCGTTGGCGTGCCGGACCGGCCATAGCGGACTGGCGCCGATCTCTCGATCCGGGCGGCAAGGGTCGGAGACAGGACCGTGGAGGCGTGATAGACCGGCGGATTGACGATCCCGTGATTGTCGAAGGGATGATTGCCGGCGTGGGTGACGATGGTGTTGTCTTTCATGGACCTGCCATTTATTTAGCGTTGCGAGACTCTTGGGGGCACGGTCGACGTGTTTCTCCCCAAGAGGTGATTACACCCGCACTTTAGTAGGAGCAAGCGTGAGCGTTGAAATGACTGAAAGCGTGGATTGCGTCGTGATCGGCGCCGGGGTCGTCGGATTGGCCGTGGCGCGGGCGCTGGCGCAGTCGGGTCGGGAGGTGATCGTCCTGGAAGGCGCTGACATGATCGGCAGCGAAACCAGCTCGCGGAACAGCGAAGTCATCCATGCGGGCATCTATTATCCGGTCGGCAGCCTGAAGGCCGAGTTTTGTATCGACGGCAAGAATGCGCTCTACGAATATTGTTCCGAACATGGGGTGCCGCACCGCCGCTGCGGCAAGATCATCGTCGCCACGGACGAGGATCAGGTGCCGGCCATGCATGAGATCAAGGAGCGGGCGGCGAAGTGCGGGGTGACCGATCTGGAGTTCCTCACCGCGGAGGACGCTAAGGCGATGGAGCCGGAGCTGTTTTGCCATGCCGCCCTGATGTCGCCATCGACCGGAATTATCGACACCCACACGCTAATGCTCGAATTCCTGGGCGACACGGAAGCCGCCGGTGGCATGATCGCGTATCTGAGCCCGGTCGAGAGCGGTGCAGTGGCGGACGAAGGCATCGTGCTGAACGTCGGCGGCGAGACTCCGATGCGGCTGCTGTGCCGCACGGTGATCAATAGCGCTGGAATCCACGCCCCCCATATCGCCGGGCTGATCGAGGGCATGCCGGCGGACAAGGTGCCGACGACATACCTCACCAAAGGCAACTATTACTCCCTGACGGGCAAGACCCCGTTCAGCCGGCTGGTCTACCCCGCGCCCACCACGCAGTTCCTCGGCGTGCACATCACCATCGACATCGGGGGACAGGCGCGTTTCGGTCCCGATGTGGAGCATATCGACACGATCGATTACGACGTTGACCCGCGCCGTTCCGACGGCTTTTACGAGGCGGTGCGCCGCTATTGGCCAGGCCTCAAGGACGGTGCGCTGCAACCCGCCTATTCCGGCATCCGCCCCCGCATCACCCCGCCCGGTGCACCGCTCTGCGACTTCGTGTTGCAGGGACCGGGCGAGCATGGCGTTCATGGGTTGGTAAACCTGCTTGGCATCGAGTCGCCTGGGCTGACCAGTTCCATGGCGATTGCGGACCGTGTTGTGGAGATGCTGGGAACGCGGAACTGAGTCCTAAAGCTGACGGAAGGAAAACGAGATGGATTGGACCCTTTATCTAGCTTTCGTTGCGACGACGACGGCCCTCATTCTGCTTCCGGGACCCAATATCGCGCTCATCGTTTCGAACAGCATCGCCTACGGTTCGCGCCGCGGTCTCGCGACGGTGGCGGGGACGAGTTCGGCGATAGTGGTGGCGCTCTCGCTGACGACCTTGGGGATGACGTCCCTGTTGCTGATCGCGTCCGTCTGGTTCGAATGGCTGCGCTGGATCGGGGTTGTGTATCTGATCTATCTCGGCGTCCAGCAGTGGCGGGCGAAGCCGGTTGGGAGCGTTGCGGCCGGGCAGGAGACATCGCTCTCGCGCCTGTTCTGGCAAGGCTTTGCGGTTTCGGCGACCAATCCGAAAGTCCTGCTGTTTTACGTGGCGTTCTTCCCGCAGTTCATCGACCCGTCGGCGGCGGCTCTGCCGCAGATGGTCGTGCTGAGCGTTACGTACTTGGTCATCGCTGCCAGTTTGGATAGCGGGTTTGCGTTGCTGGCTGGACGGGTACGGGGGCTGTTCAACAGCGAACGGCGGGCTCGTATTCAGAACCGTATTACCGGTTCACTCTTGATCGGGGCCGGTATCGGTCTTGCTCTGGCCCGGCGTCCCTGACGCGACGAGTTCGGGTTTCGAAAATGTGGGCAGCAGGCGCGGGTTGGGAATAGTGACAGTTTCCTGCTGAAAGGGCGAAAACCCGGCTTTCTGATAGGTGCGTAACGCCGCCGGATGGTCGAGGTTACAGGTGTGAATCCATACGCGTGTGGGCTCCTGGTCCCAGGCGGCATCGACCGCCCAGTCGACGATATAGCGGCCCAGACCACGGCCGATGAACTCCGGTAGGAGGCCCAGATAGGCGACCTCTATCGTGGGGAAAAACCGCATGTCGAGTTCCGCATAGCCGGCCGGGACGCCGCCGCAATAAAGCACGTTCACCAAGACTTTCTCGTCATGAATTATCTCGGCAAGCGCGTTGTCGCTCATTTGGCGGCGCTCGTACCAGAGCCAGTCCTGGCCGATGGTGTTGTACAGGTAGCGATAGAACGAAATGGTCGGCTCATGGGCGCGAAGCAGCATGACGGGAATGGAAAGGCTTGGCGCCCTGGCGGGGCCGCGCGCGGGACGGGACAGCATCTCCAGCGACGTAATCGTGACGTCGAGGAATTCTTCAGTCACCAGAGGCCTCCGGTGGCGTTTTGAGCCAGCGCGACATGGTAATGACCGGTTCGGTCTTGTAACCGAGCGCTTCGTAGAATTTCACTACCTTGACGTTGGTATCGCGGATCATGAGCTCGAGTTTGGAGACACCCAGCATGCGCAGCCACTCTTCCGCTGCCGCCATGATCATGCGTCCGTATTTCGACCCCTGGTAATCCGGAGAAACGGCGACGTAATAGACCCAACCGCGATGGCCGTCATTGCCGCACATCGCGCTGGCGACGATTGCACCATCGCGTTCACCGATGAATATCTCGGACTGCGGTGTCGCCCGCGCGAAAGCGATATCACTCGTTGGGTCGTTCCAGGGCCGTACCAATTCGCAGCGCCGCCAGAGGTCAGCGACGGCCGCTTCGTCGCCGTCGCGGATAGGGCGGATTTCCATCGGTCAGACTTCGACCGGCGTGTCCTCGCGCGCGCCCCATTCCGACCAGGATCCGTCATAGACGGGAACCGCTTTATTGCCGATGAGATAGAGGCCGAGCGAGACGACGCAGGCGGCGACACCCGATCCGCAGGATGTGATCATCGGCTGGCTGAGGTCGCTGACGCCAGCGTCTGCCAGTACCGTGCGAATACCGTCGGCAGGGAGAAAGGTCTTGGTCACCGGATCGATTAGCTGGTTGATCGGCAAATTGACGGAACCCGGCATGCGACCCGAGCGAAGGCCGGTCCGCGGTTCCGGGTCGACGCCCTCGAAGCGGCCCGCTGGCCGAGCGTCGACGACAAGCGCGCCGCGGCTTTCCTGATTGGTCAGCATTTGATCGACGCTGCGGACAAGGGATGTGTCGGCCTGCGCTTTGAATTCGCCGCGCTCGCGGTCGATGATGTCGTCCGAAACCGGCCTATGCTCGGCCAGCCATTTTGGAAGACCGCCATTCAGGACGGCGACCTTGTCGTGGCCGAAGGCGCGGAATGTCCACCAGGCACGCGGCGATGTCTGAACGCCGTGCACGTCGTAAATGACAACCATGTCGTCGTTGCTGATACCCAGCGTGCTCATCTGCGCGGCAAACTGTTCCGCGTCGGGCAGCATATGCGGCAGGGGAATGTCGCGATCCCGCACGTCCTCGATATCGAACAGCATCGCGCCGGGGATATGACGGTCGGAGAATTCGGTTTCGGCGTCCCTGCCGGTACCGGGAAGATGGTAGCTCGAATCCAGCACTCTGACTTTCGGGTCGGAGATATTGGCGGCGAGCCATTCCGTTTCGACGAGCGCATCGGGGTTTACATATGTCACCTTGGACCTCCTGGGATCGGTACAGCTTTGTTTATTCGTCGAAGACGATGTTTACGCGGCGGTTCCGCTTGCCTTTATTTTCGATCTTCGAGACCCGAATTCGGCCGACTTCTCCCGTTTGGGCGAGGTGGGTTCCGCCGCAGGGCTGCAGATCGACCTCGGGTATGTCGAGCAGCCGCACTTTACCCCCGCCGCGCGGTGGGCTTACCGACATCGTACGCACCAGGTCCGGATTGGAATCGAGCTCCTCGTCGGAAATCCAGCGCGCGCCCACGGTGTGATCTTCCTCGACCAGCTGGTTTATCCCTTCGGTGATTGCTTCCTTGTCGAGCGAGGCGTCGCCGATATCGAAATCGAGGCTGCTCTTCTCTGCGCCAATCTTTCCGCCGGTCACGCCATGCGGCACTACCGCGCACATCAGATGCAGGCCGGTATGCATGCGCATATGCTTATAGCGCCGGTCCCAATCGATCCGCGCCGTCACCGTATCGCCGGGCGCGGGAGTTGCCGCGCCTTCGGCCGGGACGTGAACGACATTTTCGTCGCCACCACCCTTGACCGTGATGACGACCGGTATCTCGGTGCCGTCCGCCATGACGAGGACACCGCTGTCGCCCGGCTGGCCGCCGCCCGTCGGATAGAAGATGCTGCGGTCGAGGATGATACCGCCCTTGTCGTTGATGGCGGTTACGGTTGCATCGCATTCCTTCAGATAGGAATCCGCGCGAAAGAGTTCTTCGGTGATCATGTGCTCTCCATCCAATCCGGAACCGGCAGGTTCTTTTCGCGCAGGAAGGTGGGGTTGAACAGCTTCGACGTGTAGCGCGTTCCAGAATCGCAAAGGATCGTAACAATCGTATGCCCCGGTCCCATCTCCTTGGCCATGCGGATCGCGCCGGCAACATTGATGCCGCTGGAACTGCCGAGGCAGAGCCCTTCATCCTTGAGCAGATCGAAGCAGATTTGCACCGCTTCGCTATCCGGGATTTGATAGGCATCGTCGATCGGCGCGCCTTCGATGTTTCCGGTGATGCGGCCCTGTCCAATGCCTTCGGTGATGGAGCTGCCTTCCGATTTTAGTTCGCCATGCTTGAAGTAATTGTACATGGCAGCACCCATTGGGTCGGCGACGGCCGTGGCGATGTCCTTGTTCTTGCCCTTCAGGAACATGCTCATGCCCGCAAGCGTACCGCCGGTGCCGATCGCACAGGTGAAGCCATCGACGGTGCCGTCGGTCTGTTCCCAGATTTCCGGGCCGGTCGATTTGAGATGCGCGTCGCGGTTCGCTGTGTTGTCCCACTGGTTGGCCCAGAGCGCGCCGTTCGGCTCGGTTTTCGCTTTTTCAGCCGCGACCCGTTCCGAGACATGGACGTAATTATCCGGGTTCTTGTAGGGCAGGGCGGGGTTTTCCAAAAGCTCCGCGCCGCATAGCCGCAGCATGTCCCTCTTTTCTTGGCTTTGGGTCTCGGGAATTACGATAAGCGTGCGATAGCCGCGTGCATTGGCGACCAGCGCCAAGCCGATGCCGGTGTTGCCCGCGGTGCCTTCGACGATCAGCCCGCCCGGCCGCAGGATGCTGCGTTCCTCGGCGTCGAGCACGATATAGAGGGCTGCCCGGTCCTTGACCGATCCGCCGGGATTGAGGAATTCGGCCTTGCCCAGGATCGTACAGCCGGTTTCTTCGGATGCCTTGCGAAGCTTGATGAGCGGCGTGTTGCCGACCGTTTCGGTAAATCCATCGCGAACATTCATTATCAGCACTTTCTGTCCTTGAAGAACTCCCCCTGAGCCACTCGCTTGGCCTGACACTTTTCAACCATTCTGCTGCCCGGGGGTCAAGTCCAGCGCGCCCTCAGCGAATCGCGATTTCGGGCGAGCCATTGCAGGCCGAGGATGCTGACCGCATTGTCGATTGCACCGGAATCCGCCATGGCGATGGCCTCGTCCGCGGTCTTGACGAAAGCCTTTATGTCTTCGCTCTCGTCCGCAACACCATACAGGCCCCCGGCGCCTTCAGTGGAGATTTCGCCGCAGAACAATGTGACATGCTGCGATGAGCCGCCAGGGCTCGAATAGAATTCCGACGCCTTTTCGAGGCGCCCGACCGTACAGCCCGTTTCCTCGAGTGTCTCGCGCCGCGCCATTTCCTCTGCGCTTTCGCCCGGTTCGATCATGCCGGCGGCGATGGAGATACTCCAGGGCTGGGGATCGCCGGCCGCGAAGATCGCCGCCCGAAACTGTTCGATCAGGATAACGGTGTCGCGCACGGGATCGTAGGGGATGATCGCCGCTACGGTGCCATGCCGCACCACCTCGCGGGTCATCGTCGGGCTCCAGCCACCGGCGAAGAGACGATGGCGCAGATGCAGGCGGACCATGCGAAAGAAGCCGTCATGCAACGGGACTTCTTTCTCAAGCTCGACGTCGTTTCTATCCATGACGTGCTCTTATGCCCAACGCTTGCGCAGGCTGTCGCGGTTCAACGCGAGCCATTGCACGCCGATGACGCCGATTGAATTGTTGATTTCGCCGGCTTGAATCATTGCCATTGCGGCATCGGTCGTTTCGCTGAACACGCGGATGTCCTCGCCTTCCGAAGCCACGCCATGGATGCCGCCGGCGCCGTCGGTGGAGACTTCGCCGCAAAAGACGGTGACATGCTCGGAACAGCCGCCGGGGCTGGGGTAGAATTCCATGATCTGTTCGAGGCGGCCGACCGTGCAGCCGGTTTCCTCCAGCGTTTCCCGCCGCGCCATGGATTCCGCGCTTTCGTCCTTCTCGATGATCCCGGCCACGATTTCGATACTCCAGGGCCGCGCATCGCCGGCGGCGAACATGCCGCCGCGAAACTGCTCGATCAGCACGACTTTGTCGGTCAAGGGATCGTAGGGAATAACGGCGGCGACAGGGGCGCGGAGCATGATTTCGCGGCTGAGCGATGGGCTCCAGCCTCCTTCGAATAGCCGGTGGCGCAGGTGGAAATGATCCATCTGGAAGAAGCCATCATGGAGTGCGTCGCGTGATTCAAGGGTGACATCGTTCTTGTCCATCGTCGTTCGCGGCACTTGGCGGCTCCATATTCTCATCACTATCGGGGTAACGCCGGTCCGGCCCAATATTTGTCGGTGCCGACCGTCGATTTGATGTGTACTCCATAATATGTTTTGTTCTGGTACGAATAAACAATCCAATTAACGCATTTCCCAAAGCGCACGTGTCGATCGATGAGAGCGTGCACGCCTAATTGGCCTGCGCTTTAAGGGGAACAGAACAGGGCTAATAGGGAGCGCATTTGTTATGCGGAATTCGAAGAAGAACCTTTCGAAACACGACGCAATGCATCCGAGTATTCCGGAACTTCGGGAACAACTCAAAAAGGGAGCGGTCGACCGTAGGGAGTTTCTGCGTACGACGACGTTGCTCGGCGTTTCGGCCGGTGCTGCCTATGCGATGGCCGGCATCGTCGGGCCTGCGACCGATGCCATGGCGGCGACACCGAAAAAAGGTGGCGTAATCCGCATGGCCATGGCGGTTCAGGACATGTCCGATCCGCATACCTATGACTGGGTTGAGAAATCCAATATCGCCCGCCAGATGGTGGAGTATTTGACGATCACCGGACCGGATAACGTCACCCGGCCGTTGCTGGCAGAGTCCTGGGCGCCGTCCGACGATTTGAAGACCTGGACGTTCAAAATTCGCAAGGGCGTCAAGTTCGGCAATGGCGACGAATTGACGGCTGATGACGTTGTCTACAACGTTAAGCGCTGGCTCGATCCCGCGACCGGATCGTCGATACTTGGGTTGTTGAATTCGATGGTGGATACCAAGGACGGGAAGGACAAGGACGGCAAGCCGATCAAGATCAAGACGATGACGCCCGGCGCCATCGAGAAGGTCGATACGTATACCGTCCGTTTCCATCTGAATTCACCGGATCTGGCGCTGCCGGAAAAGCTGTATCACTACCCGGCCATGATCGTGCATCGGAGCTTCGACGAAAAAGGCGGCAATATTTCCAAGACACCGGAACTCGGTACCGGACCTTTCACGCTGGCGGAATACAAAGTCGGCGAGAAGGCGATTCTCAAACGCCGGAAGTCGCCCTATTGGGACGAAGAGCCTTACTTGAGCGAAATTCATTACATTGATACGGGCCCTGATTCGTCGGCTGCTCTCGCCGCCGTGGCGTCGCGCCAGGTCGATGCTCTGTATGTACTGGACCTCAATACTCTGGAAGTGGCTAAGGGAATCCCGGGCATCGTCGTTCACGAAGCGACGACGGCTCAAACCGGTGTCATCCGGATGCAGACCGACGCGAAGCCGTTTGACGACATTCGCGTGCGTAAAGCGATTTTGCTGGCGTCCGACAACGCGCAGAACTTGAAGACGGCGCATCGCGGTCTGGGTTCTGTCGGCGAAAATCATCACGTCTGCGATTGTCAGCCCGATTATGCAGCGCTGCCTAAGGTGGCGCGTGACGTGGTGGGGGCGAAAAAACTGCTGGCTGAAGCTGGCCATGCGAATGGCCTTGAGATCACCTGTAATGTCGGCAACACACAAGGCACCTGGGAACAGGATTCCGTCGTGGTCCTGAAACAGAATCTCGCCGAAGCCGGAATCACGCTGAACGTTAATGTGATGCCTGCGGCGCAATATTGGGAAGTGTGGGACAAGGCGCCGTTCAGCCTGACTTCGTGGACGCACCGGCCCTTTTGGGTACCATGCTGCTGGGCTTGGCTTATCGCTCAGGCGTGCCTTGGAATGAGACACATTACAATAGCGATGCGTTCGACGACCTGTTGACCCAGGCAGAATCGACAATCGATATCAACGAGCGTCGTAACGTAATGGCGAAGGTTGAAAAGCAGGTCCAGGACGACGCCATCATGGTGCAACCGTTCTTCCGGTCCGTCATGTTTGCGGCTAGCGATAAGATTAAAAACATCAAGATGCATCCGACCGTTTACCATCAGTGGAACAAGGTGTGGATCGACGCATAGCGTGATCTGAATGACCTATAATCGGGTCATCATGATGAGATCAGCGCGCCTTGAAAGAGGCGATGCGGCCGACTGGTGCTTGAACGCGAACGGATCGCTGCCCAGCCCATGTTGATACTCATCGCCAAGCGGATCGGTTTCATGGTCATGACCATGGTTGCCGTGTCGATTCTGCTGTTCCTGGTCTTGGAAATTTCGCCGGGGAGCGTGGCGACCAAGGTGCTCGGTCAGTACGCCAGCGATGAGCAAAAGAATATATGGCTCGAGCAGCACGGCTATTTCGAGCCCCTCTGGTATCGCTACGGCGTTTGGGCTGGAAATTTTATGACCGGCGAGTTGGGCGTGTCGCACCGCTTCAAGGTTCCGGTCGGAGACATCATGTGGCCGCGGCTTTGGAACACGGCGGTGCTCGGGTTTTGGACCTTCGCATTGATCATTCCCGCATCTCTGATCCTCGGCGTGCTGGCTGGGATGCGGGAAGGCTCGAAGCTTGATCGGGCGATTTCGATCACGAGCGTCCTGACGACGTCGATCCCCGAATTCGCCAGCGCTGTGTTCCTCTCCGCGATCTTCGTTTTTGGACTGAAATGGCTGCCGGGCACATCGGGCATGATCAACGGGTTCGACCCGACGCAACTTATCCTGCCGGTCATGGTGCTGTTCCTGTACGACTTCGGCTATGTCGCGCGCATGACGCGGGCGTCCATGGCCGAGGTCATGACCACGCCCTATATCCGCACGGCGATCCTGAAAGGCCTGCCGTATCGTCAAGTCATCGTGAAACATGCCCTACGCAACGCGTTGATCGCGCCGTTCACCGTCATCATGCTGCAGCTCAATTGGTTGCTGTCTGGCGTCATCGTCGTCGAATTCTTTTTTGCCTATAAAGGATTCGGCGCGTTGCTTCTGGAGGCGTCGCTGAACCAGGATATCTTCGTTATCGAAGCCTGCGCGATGGTCGCAGTATTCGTTGCTGTCGCGACACAGACGATTGCCGATATCGGCTATACCTACCTCAACCCGCGCATCCGGTTTTCGTGAGGCGCCGATGACGGATATCGCGAAAACCCCATCGTCATCGACCGGCGCCGCCCTGCGCTCGATCGCGTTGCTGCGGGAAAGCTGGATCGGCATGCTCGGCGCCGGGCTAATCCTGTTCTGGGTTCTTGTCGCTCTGTTTGCGCCGTTGCTGGCGCCGCATGATCCGCTGGCAATCCTGCAGCCTTTCGCGAAGCCAGGCACGCTTCACGCCGCGTCGGGCACGACCTTGTGGCTCGGCGCGGACAATCTCGGCCGCGATATCCTGTCGCGGATCATCTGGGGATCGCGGACGGTGCTGATCTATGCGCCTTTGGCGACCGGCTGCGCCTATGTCGTGGGCATCATCATGGGGTTGGCCGCTGGGTATCACCGCGGCTGGTGGGATACGGTCCTAAGCCGGATCGGCGACATCATCCTGTCGTTTCCGGTGCTGGTCCTCTACATCATCGTGATCGCGACCTTCGGCGCATCGGGGTTCAACATCGTTATCGCGATCACCTTTGCCAGCGCGCCGGGCATCATGCGCATCGTGCGCGGTCTGGCGCTGGATCTGCGCAACCGGGACTATGTTGCAGCGTCGCAGACCCGCGGCGAGACGTCGTTCTACATCATGATGGTCGAGATCCTACCGAACGCGCGGGGACCATTGATCGTCGACGCCTGCGTGCGCTTGGGATACGTCATCATCACGATTGGCGTGTTGGGTTTCCTCGGCCTCGGCTTGCCGCCGCCGAACCCGGACTGGGGCGGGATGGTCAATGAAGCGCGCGGCATGGCGATGATTTTTCCGCATATGACGCTAATTCCCTGCGCCGCCATTTCTTCGCTTGTTCTTGGTTTCAACCTGCTGGCCGACGGCCTGCGCGAAGTTTCACTTCGGGACTAATACCAAGGAGCGTTGATAGTGACCCTTAGAGACAGATTATCCAGGTTTTTGGCAAGAAGCGCACGGTGCGGCGATGCGGTGCATCGGAAGCCGTGCGCGACGCTGTCCGAAAGCCTGGATAACCCGCCCTTCGGGTCGCGAGTGCGGTCCGTCGGAGGGCGTCGGAACGGCTTGACGATGCCCCGCATCGTCGGCGCCGCCCCTCCTACCCGACGGACCGCATTCGCGATCTCTAGGGGTCACTATCAACGCTCCTTGGTATAAGCATGGCTGATCGCAACGATACGCACGACACGCCGGTCCTCGAGATCGAAGATCTCTGCGTTTCCTATTTCACCCGCGCGGGTGAAATCCCAGCGGTAATCGATTTCTCACTATCGCTGATGCCTGGCGAAAGCGTTGGGCTGGTCGGTGAATCCGGTTGCGGTAAGTCGACGGTGGCCATGGCGATCATGCGCTATCTGGGCGGGAACGGCGGCATCGTTGACGGGACGGTGCGTTTCAAGGGCCAGGATATGGCCGCGCTCAGTGCGGCGGAGCTCCGCGCCCTTCGCGGGTCCCAGATCGCGATGGTGTACCAGGAACCAATGGCGGCGCTGAATCCGGCCCTTACGATTGGCACCCAGCTCGCGGAAGTACCGGTGACCCATGCCGACGCCTCGGCCGACGAAGCGTATGATCAGGCGGTCGAGATGCTTCGCGATGTGGAGTTGCCCGATCCCGAGCGGGTCATGGCCGCCTATCCACACCAGATTTCCGGAGGACAGCAACAGAGGGTCGTCATCGCCATGGCGTTGCTCGGCCGGCCGGCGCTGCTGTTGCTCGACGAACCGACGACCGCACTTGACGTGACGGTCGAGGCCGGCATTGTCACGCTGATCGCCGAATTGAGCCGGAAGTACGGTACGGCACTGCTCTACATTTCGCATAATTTGGGATTGATGCTGGAGGTATGCGACCGGATTGGCGTTATGTATTCGGGCGAGATGGTGGAGAGCGGTGACATCGATGCAATTTTCGAGCAGCCCCGGCACCCTTATACGCTCGGACTGCTCGGATGCGTTCCGCTGCCCCATGCCGATAAGAATGAGCGTCCGTTGACCGCAATTCCGGGCCAGCTCCCCTTGCCGCATGAGCGGCCGCAGGGGTGCAATTTCGGGCCGCGTTGCCCGTCGTTCGAGCAGGGCGTCTGCGGCATTCAATCGATTGCGATGGAGGCGGTGCCGTCCGATGGCGGCGCGCCTCATACCGTGCGGTGTGCACGATGGCAGGTGGTCGAGCCCGTCTGTGCCTTACCCGAGGGCGATTATCGTCCGCCAAGCGCTTTCGGCGAGACGGTTCTCGAAGTCGACGGTATGCAAAAATACTACACCGTCCGCGACACCTCTTTACGCGCGTTCGTAACGGGAAAAACGGTCCGATATGTCAAAGCGAACGAGGATTTGAGCTTCAAGGCGCGCGAAGGGGAAACCGTGGCAATCGTCGGCGAGTCGGGTTGCGGTAAATCGACGGTCGCGCGCGTCCTGATGGGATTGGAGACGGCGACGAGTGGGGCGGTTCGCTTTCAAGACTCAGATGTTGGAGGCCTGCTCGCGCACGACCGGTCGCCGGCGCAGTTGGGCGCGCTACAGATGATTTTTCAGAACCCGAACGAAACCTTGAATCCGTCGCTCACGATCGGTGCCCAGATCGGCCGGGTCATCCGAAAATTTGGCATCGAGCGGGATACATCCCGAGTCCGGTCACGGGTGCAAAAACTGCTTGAGATGGTAAAGCTGCCGAGTGAGTTCGCGTCACGCAAACCACGCCAACTGTCTGGTGGCCAGAAACAACGCGTCGCGATCGCGCGCGCCTTCGCGGGCAACCCTGCCGCGGTTATCGCCGATGAACCGATCTCCGCGCTGGATGTGTCCGTCGCTGCGGCGGTGACCGAGTTGATCATGGATATCCAGCGCGACCACAAGACAACCTTGCTGTTTATCAGCCACGATCTGAGCGCGGTGCGCTATCTCGCGGATCGGGTCGTCGTCATGTATCTGGGGCGCGTGATGGAGCAGGGGACAACGGACGAGGTATTCAGCCCACCTTATCACCCCTATACCGAGGCGCTGCTCTCCGCTGTGCCGATCGCTGACACCACGGTCGAAAAGCGCCGCATCGTGCTTGAAGGTGTATTGCCCAGTTCGCTAAATCCGCCAAAAGGATGCCCATTCTCCACACGCTGCCAGAGGCGGCTTGGCGCGATATGCGACAACGAACCGCCGCCGGTGCAATTTCACGCCGACAAGCACGCCATTGCCTGCCATATTCCCATGGACGAATTGCAAGACGTCGAGCCGGTTATCACTGTGAAAGTGCGCCTTGCGTCGTGAGGAGCGGTGCACTGCAGCCTCTAAGTAAGATGCCAACAGGTTCCTGACGATTGGATGTCCGTTCCGCCTTGCGATCTTCGAGGCAGTTGAAAGGCATCTTCTGTCTTATCGTGGCGGGCGCGATCCTGGCGTTTACCGACGGGATGTCGAAATTCCTGACGGGTAGTTTCCCGCCCGGTGAAATTCTGTTCTTCCGGTCGATCTTCGTTTTCATTCCGATATCGATCATGGTGTGGCGCAGCGGTGGTGTCCGCGCGGTGCGGATCGTGAATTGGAACGGACAGATCGCCCGCGGCCTTTTCGCCGTTGTTACATCGTTCATGTTCATGGTGGCGATCAAACATATGCCGCTGGCCGATATTACCGCGGTCATGTTCGCATCCCCCATAATTCTGACGGCGCTGGCACCGTATTTTTTGGGCGAACAGGTCGGCTGGCGGCGCTGGACAGCCGTGGCCGTCGGGTTCGGGGGCACGCTTATGATGATCCGACCCGGCGGCGATACACTGCTTTGGCCGTCGCTCTTGGCGCTGGGCGCGACATTTTTAATCTGTTTCCGGGATATCGCGACGCGCCGGCTTTCCAAAACGGACAATGCGAATTCGATCATGATTTGCACCACGGCCTGTGTGATGCTCGGTGGGCTTTCAAGCGCCCTGTTCGGGTGGCGCACGCCGGACCTGGAGGCGCTTGGTCTATTTATGCTGACCGGCATTTTACAGGGGACCGGGCAGTATTTTCTGGTTTCCGCATTTCTTTATGGCGAAGCCGTCGTTGTGGCGCCATTTCGTTATTTTACTCTGATTTGGGCCACGCTGTACGGATATCTGATGTTTGGTGATATTCCGGGATTGAATACGTTGCTCGGCGCCGCGATAGTTATCGGTAGCGGCCTGTTCATATTCTATCGCGAAGCGAAAATTCACCGTTAAGATGTTGTTTACCCTAATGTTTCTTAATGACGGCAACCTTACACTGTATTGTCATGACGTGAGCCGTGATTTCGGGGCGATCGGTTAGGATCGGTGCATGAAAAAGTTAATCGCTGTTTTGTTTCTCGTGTCTTCGGCGTTCCCCGCCGCGGCCGAAATCATGGGCAATCCCACGGTCATCGCCGGGGACATCTTGATGGTCAACGGGGTCCGGATGCATTTACATGGCATCGACGCCCCCGAATTGGATCAGGTCTGCGACGCCAAAGGTAAGACGTATCGTTGCGGGGCGATTGCCAAAACCGCACTGATGGACCTTGTGCTGGGCGCGTCGGTAACGTGCCGGCTGAAAGAAAGCAAAGACGCGCCTTTCGCTTATGCCTATTGCGAAGCGGGCGGTTTCGATTTGTCTTCGAATATGGTGCATACCGGTTGGGCGCTGGCGGACCGTGCGGTGACCAAAAAATATGTTGCCGTTGAAAAGCGCGCGCAGAAAGCGAAGCGCGGATTGTGGCGGGGCAAATTCGCAAAGCCCTGGGAGTGGCGCGACCGCTGAGCGCAGGAAATTCTGCGCGATCTCGACACCGTGCCGCCTCGCGTGCGAGAAAAGGGCGCTAGACCTAAACATATTATTGGAAAAGGGCTTGCGGAATGGATGACGCAGCGCCGCAAAGCGGTATAGACGATGAAGCGGCTCTACGCGAATTGTATAAAACGCCGGGGGACGTCGCTAAAAGAAAAGTACTCTCGAGTCTCGACAAGCATTGTCGGCACTTCATCTCACTGTCGCCGTTCTTGTGTATCTCGACGGCCGGAGCAGATGGCGCGGCGGACGTGTCACCCCGCGGCGACGCGCCGGGTTTCGTCACCGCACCGGACGACCGCACCGTTGTCATCCCCGACCGTCCCGGCAACAACCGGCTCGATACGATGGGGAATATCGTCGAGAACCCGAATGTCGGGCTGATCTTCTTCATTCCGGGTTTCAACGATATTCTGCGGATCAACGGCCGGGCCCGGATCGTCGATGACGAGGCAGTTCTCGGCGGCTTTGCGGTTGATGGCAAGATACCCAAGACGGCAATCGTCGTTTCGGTCGACGAAGCGTTTCTGCATTGTCCGAAGGCGTTGCTGCGGTCGAAGCTTTGGTCGGACGAGGTAAAAGTGCCGCGCACCGCGATGCCGACGGCAGGCCAGATTTACAAAGATCAGATCGCTCTTGCCGAAAGTGCGGAAGAGTTGGAAGAGGGGTTTATCGCCGGCCGCCGCAAAGGTTTATACTGATAAGCGCATGCAATTGAATCAGGGGACGACGAAACAGTGAGTATGACGGCGGCACAGGACACGGAACTCATGGACGCGCAAGCGGCCGCGCGCCAAAAACTCGCCGCAGCATACCGTATCGTCGATCACCTTGGCTGGACGGAAACGATCTATGGGCACCTCACCTTGCGAGTGCCGGGAACGAACCATTTCCTGATCAATCCCTGGGGGCTGCGCTACGACGAGGTCACGGCTTCCAACCTCGTCGAGATCGATATCGACGGCAACATCGTCGGACCCAGCAACTATCCCGTCAACGAAGCCGGTTTCGTTATTCATAGTGCCGTACATGCGGGCCGGGACGATTTGCACTGCGTCTTCCACATTCATACAACAGCGGGCATGGCCGTCGCGGCGCAACAGGATGGGCTGCTGCCGATCAGCATTATGGCGACGGGATATCATGGCCGTGTCGCCTATCACGATTACGAAGGGCCGAGTCTCAATCTCGATGAGCGCGAACGTCTCGTCGCTTCGTTGGGCGAAAAACAGGTTCTGATTCTGCGTAATCATGGTCTTCTGACGGCGGGGGCGACGGTCGAAGAAGCGTTTATTCTGATGTTCCGTTTGCAGCGTGCCTGTGAAATTCAAATCGCGGCGCAGGCGGGCGGGAGCGCGCTGACGATTCCCTCGACAGCCGTGTGCGAAGAGTCGGCGCGGCTGACCGACGATTTTCTCAACGGCAATGACGGCGCGCCTGCCGGCACGTTGGAATTCGCCTCTTATGTCCGGCTCATCGACCAGCTAGACCCGTCCTACAAACACTAATTTTCTTATTACAACGATAATCTTACGGGAGTTCACGAATGGAATCGCCGGAATGGCACCTTAGAATGCAGGAATACACCGCCGAAGCGGGCGGTCTGTCGCCGGCGGCGGACCGTTTCTATTTCCTTCGCCATGGCGAAACCGAACACAACAAGCAACGTATCATCCAGACACAGCGTGGCGTGACACTCAACGATACGGGTCGATCTCAGGCTCGTAAGGCAGCGGACATTCTCGCGCCGCTGACATTCATTGAAATTCACGCCAGCGATTTGGAACGGACCTGGGAAACAGCAGAAATCGTCAACGAGAAATGCGCCAAGCCGCTGCACAAGCAATCCAATCTGTGGGAGCGCGATTGGGGCGATTGGGCCGGCCAATCGAATGTCGATTTGGACTGGGGCGGTGATCCGGAAAACGGCGAAACCCTGCAGCAATTCACCCTGCGCACCCTGGACGGTTTCCGCGAGGTGCTGAGCCTCAGCAAGGAGATTCTGATCGTCGCCCATGGCGGTAACTACGCGGTCCTGCTCGCGGCCTTCGGTTTACAATTGAGCGGCCCGCGGGTTGTCAAGAATGCCGAACCGATCTGCCTGACGCGGGACGAAGCCGGACCGAAAGGCTGGGCCGCGACGCCGATTTAGCGCGCAAACCGCCAGACCCGCGCATTGCGCAGATCGCTGTCCTCCATGATACCGGTGGTTTCCGCATGGAAGGCGGCAACGGTTTCAAGCCCAAGGCCGCGCAGGATAAACCGGCCTGGATCGCCGATCAGTACATCGCAGCCACGCGTGGATTCATTGCGCAACCAGGGGATTAGGCGGTCGGCGAGGTGCTTGTCGTAGCAGACATCGCCAACCAGCAAAACGTCCCAATTGCCGGCCGCGCCGATCAAATCGGCGGTTTCGATCTCAAAATCGACATCGTTGAGCGAGCGGTTCAACGCCATCGCTTCCACCGCGACAGGGTCGATATCCGCCGCCGTTACCGCAGCGGCGCCTGCCAACGCTGCCGCGATGGCGACGAGGCCGCTGCCCGCGCCGAAATCCAGCACACGGCGGCCTGCAAGAGTTTCCGGTCGGTCCAGCACGTACCGAGCGAGCGCCTGACCGCCTGACCAGGCGAACGCCCAATAAGGCGCACCGATCCCCATCGCCGCCAACTCGTCCTCGCCGGCGCTGTAGAGCGGTCGCGCCTCGGCCGCAAGGTGCAACTGAATTTCTGGAACGAGACGCGGCGCGACGACCGCTGTGTTGCGGGAAATGAAGGTCCGTGCGGGGAGCCCGTCGATGGATATACCGGGTGTCCGCTCCAATACGGCGTTGTCGTCTGACATTCTTGGTCCTTGGCGTTGTCGCTGGTTGTTATATCATGGGATCAGTGTCCACCTATGGAGGAGACGGTTATGGCAGAAACACAGCAAGGTGCTGCCTTCGTGGTGCAGCCGGGCGAGGGACAGAGCTTCTGGCAGCCGGTGCCGGCGAACGGCTATGCGGAAGTGCTGGTATCCAGGCGCAACGATCCGTCGATTGGCGATTTCTCCGCTGGTATTCAGGTGATCGCGCCTGGCAGCCATATCCGCGAGCATCAGCATGGCACGGAGCAGGAAGTGCTGTTCTTCTTCGAGGGGACCGGAAAGGTCCTCGTCAATGGGATAGAGCATCCGGTACAGCCAGGCACGATGGTCTATGCAGGGCAGCAGAACGCACACAAGATCATCAACGATACCGAGGACGATCTGAAGATGATGTGGATGCTCCTGCCCGGCGGGCTGGAGGATTTCTTCGAAGCCATCGGGCGGCCGCGCGCGACGGGGGAGGCGACGCCGGCACCGTTCCCGCGGCCTGACAACGTGGCGGAGGTCGAAGCGCAGACGGTGTTCGCAGCGCTCGACAAGGAAAGCTGATGGCGCTGCTGACGCTCCGCGACGGCGATCATCTGTATTACGAGGAGCACGGCGCGGGGCCGCCGCTCGTGCTGGTGTCGGGCCTGGGCGGTGTCGGCGCCTTTTGGTCCGACCATGTGCCGGCTCTCGCCGAGCGGTTCCGCGTTGTCCTGCACGATCATCGTGGAACGGGGCAGAGCAGCGCCCCGAGGCGGGAGTATTCCGTCGATCAGATGGCGGACGATTTGCTGCAGCTCATGGGTCATCTGGATATCGCGCGGGCTGATCTGATTGGCCATTCGACCGGCGGCGCTATGGGACAAACCCTGGCGCTGGATCAACCGGACCGCATCGGCAGGCTCGTCCTGAGCGCGACCTGGACGGCGCCGGACGATTATTTCAAACGGCTGTTCAAGGTGCGTGGCAATATCCTGAGCGCGGGCGGTGTCGACGCCTATGTGCGCTCGCACCCGCTATTCATGTTTCCGTCGTCCTATGTGCGGGATCGTTTTTCGGCGATCCTGGCGGGCGAGAAATCGGCCATCGAGTCATTTCCGAAACCCGAGATCATGCTGAGCCGCATCCGCGGCATCCTGAAGTTCGACCGTAAGGATGAGTTGGGGAATATCTCGGCGCCAACCCTGGTGATGGGCGCGCGGGACGACATCACGACACCCGCCTATTTCTCCGAAGAACTCGGACGCTTGATCCCAAACGCCGAAACCGTAATCCTGGAGACCGGCGGACATTTCTTCCCCATCGCCGAAGCCGAAACTTTTCGCAAACACGTGCTCGCGTTTCTCGACCGGGCCTGACGGAGTATTCCCATGACCGATACCGCTTTCATGACGGTAAAAGCACTGTCCACCGCGATTGCCTCCGGCGAGATTTCGCCGGTCGATGTGATGGAGCGCTATCTGGCGCGGATCGCGCAGCATGACGAGAAACTGCATGCCTTCGTCACCGTCTATGCCGACGAGGCGCGGCTGGCCGCGGAAGCGGCGGATAAGGCGATCCGCTCGGGACATGCGGTCGGGCCGCTGCACGGGGTGCCGATCGCGCTGAAGGACATTATCGATTTGGAGGGGCGGGTGACGACCGGCGGCTCGCTGCCCTGGAAGGACCGCGTCTCGCCGACCACGGCGACCCTGGCGTCGCGATTGATCGCAGCGGGCATGATCGTGATCGGCAAGACGCATACGGTCGAATTCGCCATGGGCGGTTGGGGGACAAACCAGCATATGGGCACGCCCTGGAACCCCTGGGACGCCGAAACGCATCGCACGCCGGGCGGATCCAGCGCCGGTTCCGGCGTTTCGGTCGCAGCAGGTCTGGTGCCCTGCGCCATTGGCACCGACACCGGTGGCTCCGTGCGTCTGCCCGCGGCCTGGTGCGGCTTGGTCGGTTTGAAGACGACGATTGGGCGGGTCAGCACGCATGGTGTCCTGCCGCTGGCGAGCACGCTGGATACGCCGGGCCCGATGACCCGGACCGTCGAGGACGCGGCGCTGATCTACAACGCGATGCAGGGACCCGATCCGCTGGATGCGCATACCAAAGGCGTGCCGTTCGAAGATCCCACGCCGGAAATGCGGCGCGGCATCGCCGGCCTGCGCTTCGGTAAGATGGGCGCGAGGGAACGTGACGGCGTTGATGCCGAAGTGCTCGCCGCCTATGACGCCTCGCTCGAAACGCTGGCGGGGCTGGGCGCGGAGATCGTCGATGTCGAGCTGCCGGGCCGCTTCACGGGCCTCGGCGCGATCACCGGCAAGATCATCGGCGCCGAGGGCTACCTGTTCGTCGGCGACCGCGTCGACGATATGGACCTCAAGATCGATGAAGACGTACGCCCCCGCATCTGGATCGGCCGCGACATGACGGCCCGCGAATACCTCGAAACCCTGCGCGACCGCGAAGCGATCAAGCGGTCTTATGACGAAGCGCTCGCCGGCGGTCGCGCTGGACGATGTCGACCAGAACGAAACCCCGGCCACCTTCACCCGCGTCGTCAATCTGCTCGACCGCTGTGCGCTATCGATCCCGAATGGCTTCACGTCGGGCGGATTGCCGACATCGCTGCAGATCATGTGCGGTGCCTATGATGAGACGATGGCCCTGCGCATCGGCTGGGCCTACGAGCACGCGACCGACTTTACGGGACGGATGCCGCTGGGGTTTGTTTGAGGGTGTGGGAATTCACGCTTCAAGACTTGACCTTGCACTTGGAGCTTTGATGCGGCGCACCAATTAGCGCGTCGAATTCTTGGTCTGAGAACTAAAAATGAAACCTTTGGAGAACTATATTTAAGATGGTTTGAAAGTTACTCTAAATCGCTTTCCATAATGACGATTATCACGCTAAGAATTTGATTTTATGTTAGTTTAGACAATGCCATCATGCCACAAGATGTTGGGGATGAGCGGACTGCATCAATGGTACGACACTGGAGACTCAGAAATTCAATCAAATTTGACGGAGCAAAAACGGAAGCGACCAGTACCCTATATCCTACCCGACTCACCACAACATAAAACCGCATTGCGCCATAGCAACTCGTGATGGTAGAATTCCGCTAATGGGGTGAAGGCAGAGGGGAATAATCGTAATGGTAAAATTACTTCAAATCATTTCAGCTAGTTTACTTTCAATATTTATTCTGAGTTTTGGAGCAAACGCCGCGGAACGCACCTGCATAAAATTTGATGTGGGTTCTTTGAAAGGGATCAAAGTATGCAATGACGATGGCGTCTACGCGACTGTCGGGGGGAAAAAGCTCTTCCAGGCCAGGCATCACTCTGGGAGTGGGGGCTTCTATAGAGCTGTCTTGGCCAAGACAGGTATTAGAGATAAAAATTTGCGAATTAATTCACAGTTTACGAAGCTACGCCTCGAAGTGAACTCTGGCGGAGCTTACAAAAACTGGTTGATTCTTGAGATCTGTGGATGGGATCCAACGTTTATTAAGTGGGGACAGTGGGGTAAAAACCGTTGTTCACAATGGCATAAACTTGGGAAGATGCAATACATTAAGCCTCGGTAACACTAAACTAACCGAAGTATGGTCACTAAAAAAATATAACTGGAAATTTATTTTCCATACTCACCGGTATCACTCATCCGCTTGTTCAGATTGGAGATTTTCCTGATACTGTTTTTCTAATATTTCCCGGACTCCCGGTGACATAGTCCCCAATCTTTCGTTTATCTCATTTCCGAGAGCACGCCCGAATTCTGTGCATTCGTATTTCAGAAGATCGGCAGCTGGTTCATCTCCACTCTGAGTAAGAAGTTCTGGGGTGATATTAAGGTATTTCGTCCGTAGCGCGCCCATCTCAAGCAACCGAGATATTGCGGTGGCTCGAGCTGCATTGCCGACAGCGGCACCTATCGTTCCCATCTGAGGATGGAACACGCCCTCCTGGCTCCCTGACTCGAACAGCAAATAGAAACTTGGGATATCCAGCATCTCAGCAGCCTTTTGGACTGTAAGATGTTTTCGAAGATCTAGTTCCTTGTAAGCGCCAAAGAGCGCATCTGCAACTCCGTTCAGGGCCTCGTCAACGGCATCATCAGGTGAATAGGAATTGACACGAATTGTGGACGTATCAAACAATAAAGGGTCATCGTCGGAGCGGAACAGGATAACCTCTTCGGGAAGCCGTACCGCCTGTGCCAAGCCAACCTCATACATAACATTACCATTGCGAATGGGCTTTCCATCCAAGTGTCCGATTGTTGTAATGTCGGCAAATACTAGGCGGCTATTCGCAACGCCAGAGAGTATCTCTGTGAGGATGGAATCACTAATATTTCTGGTGTCCACCCTGACGGGTTCGAGAGGCTTGTCATTAACACTCAATCGCCCAACTGCCGGTGCTATCACGTTGCGCCATCTAGCATCGAAACGGGGATCAAAACTCATCGCGATAAAGACAGTGTGATCCCGTGGAAAGGGCGGAAACAGTGAGAAAACGTGCGCAGGATACATTTCACCCTCTTTCTATTTCCATACAGCAAATTATCACACAGGCTCGTAGCGCTGCACATTGATATCAGCGGCCTGCGCGCGCATGGCGGTGCTGTCATACCAGGCCTGCATCCGTAGCATCGTATCCATGTCGAGAGCGAAAGCCTTCTCGATCCTGAGCGCCATTTCCGGCGACAGCGCAGCCTTTTCGTTCACGAGGTCCGATAGCGTGGCGCGTCTGACGCCGAGAATCTCAGCGGCCTTGGTGATGCTGAGATCGAGCGGTTTAAGTACTTCCTCGCGGATGAACTCGCCGGGGTGCGACGGCTTCATGCCGACTCTGAAGGCTTCCTTTTCTATCAAGGATACGCCTCCTTAAACCGCCGCAGCGTTGCGATATGTTCGTCGTTCGACGCTAGCCCCGACGCCATCGTACGCACTGTCAAATGCGTCGCCCCCAATTCCTTCCATTGATCCGCTTCCGCCGCCCAGGCCTGCGAGCCCTTGTCCTCGGTCAGGACGGTGGCGTCGATGCCGAGTTTGCTGGGGTCGCGGCCGGCCTCGATGGCGGCGCTGCGGAAGAATTCGAAGTGTTGTTCCGATTCCAGGCCCGGCGGCACGCGCGGGTTGGTGAACCAGCCGTCGGCGATGCGGCCGGCGCGCTTGATGGCGGGTTCGACGAAGGCGCCGATCCACACGGGGATCGGGCGCTGCACCGGCAGCGGGTTGATGCCCGCATCGTCGATCTTGTGATATTTGCCCTCGAAGGTCACCAACTCGTTGGTCCAGAGCGCGCGCATCACCTCGATCTGCTCCACCATCCGGTTGGCGCGGTTGCGGAAGTTCTGGTCCAGCACGTCGAATTCCATCTCGTTCCAGCCGATGCCGACGCCGAGCCGCAGCCGTCCGCCGCTCAGCATATCGAGTTCCGCCGCCTGTTTGGCGACCAGCGCGGTCGGGCGCTGCGGCAGGATCAGGATCGCCGTCGCCAGCTCGATCGTTTTCGTGATTGCGGCGACATAGGAATAGAAGACGATGGGCTCGTGGAACGGGTTGTCGCGGGTATAGAAGGCGCGCCAATCGTCCGCGACGGCGGTGCCCGACTGCATGACGTGGTCGATCAGGGTGAGGTGCGCGTACCCCATATCCTCGACCGCCTGCATGAAGTCGCGGATGGCGATGGGATCGTTGCCGATTTCCGTGGATGGAATGGAAATGCCAACCTGCATGACTTGCCTCCTGCTGCGTGCTCGCGTCACTATCGCGGTTGAGGACAAACTAGCGTTTATCGGACGGAAGGGGAAAGAGGGCCATGGGCGGATTGCTTGAGGGAGATATCGCCGTCGTCACCGGTGCGGGATCGGGGATCGGGCGGGCCATTGCGGTCGGCTATGCGGGCGAGGGCGCGCGCGTTGTCGCTGCCGACATCAACGAAGTGGGCGCGGCGGAAACGGCGTCGATGATCTCGGACGCTGGCGGCGAGACGATCAGCGCCGCGCTCGATGTCGCCGACCGGGCCTCGTGTGCCGCGCTGGCCGAACAGGTCGCGCGCGACTTTGGGGCCGTATCTGTGCTGGTCAACAATGCGGGCATTGTGCGGCGCGCACCTATTTCTGCGCAGGGTGCTGACCAAGACTGGGACGACATCATGACTGTCAATGCGACGGGTCCCTATAACGTTACCAAGGCGTTCCTCAATCCGCTGACGCAAACCAAGGGAAGGATCGTCAATATCGGTTCGATCCAATCCCATGTGCATACGGGCAACGCGGCGGCCTACACCGTGGCGAAGCACGGCGTCTTAGGTTTCACGCGGGCGCTGGCGGCGGAGCTGGGCCCGGACGGCATTCGTGTGAACGCCATCGGTCCCGGTCTGATCCGCACGCCGCTGAACGCGGAAAACCGGGCCAACACCGATATGGAAGCGAAGTTCCTGCGCCAAACGCCGCTCGGCCGCGCGGGCGAGGCGGAAGACATTGCCGGGCCTGCGATTTTTCTGGCGTCTGCGATGTCGGCTTATGTGACGGGCACGTTGATCCCCGTCGATGGCGGTTACCTGACGCTTTAAAGCTGGCCGGAGGCCGTTGCTTCCGAAAATCTTTGTCGATAGCCGGGGGCATCGTAGCGTGTAAGAAGGAATTCCGGTGCATAATCCGGCAATTCGGCACCTGTGATATGTACCGCGAGCAAGTCGCCCGCCGCCATGGAGGTCATAATGCCGAAGCCGGAAAAGGCGCCACAGATATAAGCGCCTTCCAGGGGAAGGGGGCCGATCAATGGCCGGTTTTCAACCGTCTTGGCGTAGTAACCGCCATCGACATAGGGCTTGGGCATTTGGTCGAAATAATCCGCAAGGCGGGGAATGACCGCCGACATGCCGCGCAGGACGATCTCGGGATAGTTTGGGTCGTAGGGAACCGGAAAAATAGGTTCCGGCGATCCGTCTTCGTAGGTCCAGTACAGCAACACCGTATCGCCTGCACCGTCGGGCCGGCCATGCACGCCGGCGGCGTAGGGTTCCAGCAGGTGCTGTGTATCCGGCGAGGCGGCAAGCGCCTCGCGTTCTTCGGCACGCCACGGCAGGCGCACAGAGTCGTTCCAGATGACGAGCGGTGCGTTCCGAGGCATGGCAGCGCGGGTGTCGTTGAAGGAAATTTTTACGTGCCCTTCAAGGGTTACTGGTAGCTCGAGGCCGCAAAGCTTGGCCACGGCAGGGCCGAAGGGACCGGCGGCGTTGATGAATTTCGGTGTCGATATGTTCGTAGTGCCACTTGCCGTTTCGACCGTAACGCCGTTGATGCGTCCACCGGAGGTATCGACGCCCGTTACTGCGCCGCGCACAAGCGTGACTCCAGCCTCCCGCGCCTGGGTCAGCATGGTCATGCCGAGCTGCTGCGCGCTCAGCCACCCGCAACGCCGCGCGTGGGCGACAGTCGTCGTGTGGTCGGGCAAATAGGGGAAGTGTTGCTGGATCAGGCTTTGGTCCTGAAAGAGATCGATCCCTTCCGGCAGGTCTTCGAAACCCTGCGGTGGGGCAGGGATGTAGTCCGGATCGTCGGCCCCGCCCTGATACGCGCGCAACGGGCCCGCGCCGAGGGATGACGTTTCCGCTGCCGCTGCGGCGAGCGCGTCGCCATTCTCCGCCGTCGCGAACAGATAGCCGCGCCGGTTCATCAGAAACGCGTTGTCGGTTTCGTGCGCCAGGCGCTCCAGCAAATCGATGCTGCGATTGGTCAGCGCGACCATGGCGTCGCCGGGACCAGGCCACCAGTTCCGGTAACATTCCGTCGACTTGTCGCTGGTCAGCGTGAGCGGCGGCCGCTCGTCGACCAGGACGACACCGCGAACGCCACAGCGCACGGCGAGATGAAAGGCGGCGGAGACACCCGCGATTCCCGCGCCGCAAATGACGATTTCGGCTTTTTCATCGGTCATGGCCGATATGTATGGATCAATCGCCGCGACATCGCAAAAATTTCAGGCGCTTCCGTGTTTCGCTTGGGCGGGGTGGGGCGTTATAGTCGGGCAAAATGCTGCGGTGCATCCGTGAGCGAAACACATTGGGAGCGATAAGCCATGAAAATGAGAGCCGCGGTACTGCGCCAATTCGATGCGCAACAGCCTTTCGCCAACAGCAAGCCGATCAGCATCGAGGAAGTGACGCTCGATCCGCCGGGGCCGAACGAGGTGCTGGTGAAGATTGGTGGCGCCGGGCTGTGCCATTCCGATCTTTCGGTGATGAATGGCGCGCGGCCGCGTCCGGAGCCGCTGGTGCTGGGGCATGAGGGCGCGGGGCAGATTGTCGAGGTCGGGTCCTCCATTACCGATCTTGAAGCCGGCGATCATATCGTTTTCCAGTTCAGCCCGAGTTGCGGGCGTTGCCGCCGCTGCATGGAAGGCCGTCCGCAGGTCTGCGAGGTCGGCGCCAAGGCGAAGGCGGCGGGCGACCTGATGGGCGGCGGACGCCGTATCCGGGATGCCGACGGCAACTCGATTGCGCATCACACGGGCGTTTCCTGCTTTGCCGAGTATGCCGTTTCGGACCGGGGATCGGTGGTGAAGATCGATAAGGATTTGCCGCTGACCGAAGCGGCGCTGTTTGGCTGCGCGGTCATGACGGGCGTCGGTGCGGTCATTAATACGGCGCGGATTCTGCCGGGCGATTCCGTGGCGGTGATCGGCCTCGGCGGCGTTGGGCTGAACGGCGTGCTTGGCGCGAAGCTGGGCGGGGCGGAGACGATCATCGCCATCGATCTCGCCGACGATAAGCTCGGCCTCGCGCGGCAGCTCGGGGCGACGCATACCGTCAACGCATCCGATGCGGACCACGTTGCACAAGTGCGCGATCTGACGAATGGCGGTGTCGATTTCGCCATCGATCTCGCGGGCGCCATTCCGGCGATGAAAACCGCCTATGCAGTGACCCGCTACGGCGGGACGGTCGTGACGGCGGGTCTGTCGCCCTCGACGGCGGAGTTCTCTTTCGTGCAAAGCAATCTCGTCGCCGAGGAAAAGGCGATCAAGGGCAGCTACATGGGCAGTTGCGTGCCGGTGCGCGATATCCCGCGCTTCATCAGTCTCTATCGCCAGGGCCGGTTGCCGGTCGACAAGCTGATCAGCAGTCAGGTCGGGCTTGACGAAATCAACGCAGGTTTCGACCGCCTGCAGCAGGGCGAGACCATCCGGCAGATTTTAGTGCCGCACGGATAGGTTCCTAGGCCCATGAAAACGATGCAGGAGGCGACGGGCAACCTTACCCGGATGCGGGACTTCATCGAGGCGAGCGACTTCGACGCGGTCGTGGCCGTCTCACCCGTGAACGTTCTGTATATCGGTGACGTTTTCATCTCCACGCAGATCGATATCCGCGACCGGCTGGCCCTGATCGTCTGGGCCAAGGGCAGGGCGCCCGCCTATATCCTGTGTCAGGTCGAGGAAGGGTACGTTCGGCAGGAAGGCTGGATCGACGATATCCGCACCTACAAGGAGTTCGTCACCTCGCCGGTCGACGTGCTGGCGGATGTGCTGGATGAGTTCGGGCTGGCGAAAGGCCGTGTCGGTATCGAGGCGGAGTATCTCGGCGTGCAATACCATCAGGCGCTGATGGGCCGTCTGCCGGGGCTGCGTTTGGAACCGTGCGACGAATTGTTCGCGCACGCTCGCATGATCAAATCGCCGCGCGAGAGGGAAATCATGACGGCGGCGTTCCGGGGCACCGAAAAGGCGCTGATGGAAACCTATGCCGCGACAAAGGTCGGCGATACGGAACGGGACATGGCGTTCCGCCTGTGCGACGGCATTCTGCGTTCGGGCGCGGAGTCGGTCGCCTTCTGCCACATAAACGCGGGACCGAATACGGGCTTCCCGCATATGGACCCTTCGGGCAATACGGTCAAAAAAGGCGATATCCTGAAGGCGGATACGGGCGGGTTCTACAGCCGCTACTACTCCAATGTGGGCCGCACGGCGAAGATGGGCGAGCCGACCGACGAGGATCTGTCCTGGTGGATTCGGTTGCGTGACATCCATCACGAGATCATCGATATGGTCCGGCCCGGCAATACCGGTGCGCAGCTCTTCGATGCCGCAACGCGGCTGCACGAAAAACACAAGATCCCGTTTCCCTATGCCCATAACGGGCACGGGATCGGTCTGCAAATTCACGAACATCCGCTGATCAGCCCGCACGATCATATTCCATACGAAGCGGGCATGATGACCACGGTTGAGACCCGCGTCCGCTGGGTCGGCAAGGTCGGATACCATATGGAAGATCTCATCGAGGTGACGGACGGTGCGCCGGTTGTGCGCTCCGACTACTTCGACAATGAAGAACTACTCGTCGTCTGAAAGGAAGCACATGCCTCGTCAAATGCCCGCCCTCAGTCTCTCCGCCGTCCCGGGGCGCCGTAACGCTACACTGGAACTCGCCGGCGAAATCGAGAAGCGGGGCTTCACGGGGATCTACTGCCCCAGCATGTCCGACGGCATGGCGCTCTGCGAGGCGTTGGCCTTCGCGACGAAGGAAATTCCGTTCGGGACCTCGATTGCGCCAATTTATACGCGCCCGGTGCTCGATCACGCGCAGACGACGGCGTTCATTCATGAAGTGTCCGGTGGGCGCTTTAGCTTCGGCATCGGCATCAGTCACGGACCGTCGATGGCACGCATGGGCCGCAGCCTCGGCAAGCCGCTGACCGATACGCGGAACTTCGTCGAAGAATACAACGCGGTGGAACGAGTCGGCGAGAAACCGCCGATTGTCCTTGCGACCCTGCGCAGGAAGATGATCGGTCTGGCCGGCGAGATTGGCGACGGCATGGTGTTCGCCAACGCCGCGCGCTCGCATATGGCTGAGTCTTTGTCCGCGCTGCCCGCCGCGAAACGCACCGACAAAAACTTCTACATCGGAAATATGATTCCGACCTGCTTCTCCGAGGATATCGAAGCGGCAAAGGCCGTCAATCGGCGGACGCTCACTGGTTACGCCATGCTGCCGAACTATCAGAACTATTGGCGCGAGGCCGGGTATGTAGAGGAGATGGATGCGGTTCAGGCGGCGGTCGATGCAGGCGACGTAAAGAGCATCCCATCGCTGCTCAGCGACAAATGGCTCGCGGATACGACCTTGTTCGGGTCGGTATCGCAAGTCATGGAAGGTTTGGAGGCGTGGTACGATTCAGGCGTACATACCCCGATCCTGGTGCCGTCCTCCGCCGCCGGCAATCAGATGAAGGCGTTCGAAGAGATGTTCGCCGCCTTCGCCTGATCCTTACTTCCGGGACTCGTACATATCGATCATTTTCACGGCATCGGTCGCCAGCATGCGGCCGATTGGGCCGGAACTGTAGGTCGACAGCACGACCTTGCCGTCCGCGCCGAGGATAAACTCCGACGGCTGAATGATGCTGCGGCGGTCTTCCCACCAGGACCCCAGCTTATCTGCGTCGGCCCGTGTCACGCCGTGCGCTACCGGGTAGGAAAGATTGCTGGCAATCTCGCTGGCGTTGTCGATGTCATCGACGCTTGCCGCGTAGATTTTTGCGCCCAAAGACGCCAATAGCTCGGATTCTCTTTCGAAGTCGGCCAACTGCCGACGACAGTAAGGTCACCAATGACCCCGATAGAACAGGATGATGCTATAGGTCGACTTCAGGTCGCCGGGAAGCTGCAGGGTCGCTCCGCCGACGAGGTTCAACGTCAGGTTCGGGAAGGAGTCGCCCGTGTCGAGTTTGTCTGCCATGCTCATATCCACCACACTTCGAAAGGCGTTCCGATTGAACCAGATTGGGCTGTGTCGCGCAATCCGCGCGCTTCCGTATTTTTTCTAGCGGGCTTAACCTGTCGCAGAAGGCATTTGTATACACGACGGAGAAAACGAGATGGCAAGCGGCAGCGAATTGGTGGTTTCCGCGATACAGATTACGGCGGTCGACGGTGAGATCGCGGCAACGCAGGAGAAAGTCGCACGCTTGTTGGACATCGCCGGGGAGCGCGGATCGGATCTCGTCGTTTTGCCCGAGGTCTGGACGGGCCTTTCCTATAGCGGCAGTGACCTTTATCGCGAGACGGCGGAGACGATTCCGGGACCCAGTACCGATTTGTTGGCCGAAAAGGCCAAGGCGTACGGCATGTATGTCGTCGGGTCGATCTATGAGCGGGGGAACGACGCTTATTACAATGCGGCACCTTTGATCGATCCCGGCGGATCGATTGTCGGCAAGTACATCAAGACGCACCTGTTCGACGCGCCGGACCGGACCGATATCCGCAGTGGGATTCGTGAGTCCGACAAAGTAAAAGCCGGCGACGAACTGCCGGTATTCGAAACCGGGATCGGTCATATCGGCGTGTCCGTCTGTTCGGATCTCAGATTTCCGGAGGTTTATCGCGTTTTGAGTTTGAAGGGCGCGCAGATTATTGTCTGTGCATCCGCGTTTCTGAGCCCGCGGTTCGACCATTGGGAGTTCTTTCTTCGTGCCCGCGCGGCGGAGAACCAGGCTTTTATCGTGGCCTCGGGCCAATACGGCGTCGAGCCCAAATCCGGCATCGGGTTCGTCGGCCGCAGCATGATTGTAGACCCATGGGGTGTCGTCATCGCGACCGCGCCGGATACCGAATGCTGCATCACGGCAACGATCGATCTCGATTTCATCGACGAGATCCGCGGCCGCTATCCGCTCATGGATCAGCGCCGGCCCTCGCTCTATGGCATTATCGGCGAGGATCGAAATCCCGAGTAAAGTTCGATACGGCTTGGCGCATGAAAGGACACTCGATGTTGTTTGCCTGTGAAAACATAGACCGGTTGCAGTGCATGGAGCTCCAGGGCCGGGCGCTGCCGCGCGGCCTCAAGGGGCCGCTTTACGAACTGGCGCGGGCGGCACATGACGAACCGCTCGTGCTTGCGGCCGCTAAACTGCTGAACGAGGGGCCGCGGCATATCGGCATCGTGACCGGCGCCGCCGTACCGGGGCACATGCCGGTTGGCGAGAATGACGGCCCGCTGGGGGCGGTGATATTGGCCAACGCTCTGACGCGGATCGGTCAACGGGTATCGATCTATACGGATAATGCCGCGATGCCGCCGCTTCAGGCACTGATCGAGCGACAGAAGATTGACGTTCCGATTGTCGAGCTGCAACGAAACGATAAGGATCAGCTACAGGCGATTGCGGAGGAACTCGACGTTGCTGTGGCGATCGAGCGGCTCGGCGGAAACCCCAACGGTATCGTCTATGGCGCCACGGGTGTTTCGCGTTCCGATTTCCGATGCAACGTCGATCATTTGTTCAACACCGCCATGGCACTGGGGAAGCCGACGCTCTCGATTGCCGACGGCGGCAATGAGATCGGATTCGGCAAGATCTACGACGCGCTCTGCGAACGTATTCCCGAATACAAGCTGGCGGATGTCACGCCCTGCGGCGGCGGCGTGTATAGCGTCGTACCAACGGACGTTCTCGTGGTCGCGACCTCTTCCAACATCGGCGCTTACGGTGTGGTGGCGGCGCTGGCGCTGCTTCGGGAAGACCTGTCGATCTGTCATACGCCGGAGGAGGAGATGGCGCTGGAGTATATCGGTGTCGGGCTCGGCCTGACGGATGGTGGATCCGGACGACAGATTGCTGCCGTCGACGGCGTTCCGGTGGAAGACAATGTCGCTATCGTCCAGTTGATGCGGAGCACTGTTCAGCGGGCGCTGGAAAAGACGTCGGATCGTGGATTCTGATCCGAGCTAGTGTGCTGATCGTGAAATTCAAAAGATTGAGTTTCGCGTGAATCAGCACACTAACTATTTGAATTTAGTGTGATTCAGATCCTAAAATTAGCCGCATTCAATGCGGCGAACTTCAGAATCATCACACTAGAGCAAGGTTCGGATAACGTCGTATATGCCATAGACCAGGATGCCGCCTGCCGCGCCTACGGCCGCATAAGCAATGCCGGATAGCATTGTCGGTTCGGCTGGCGTGTAGCCGAGATAGTAAAGCGCGGCGGCGACAAGAATCCCCAGTGCGGCGCAGATACCGCGGCCGAATCCCGACCGGCTGGGGCGAATGATCAAGGATTTCATATCCATTGGCGGATTACCTGGAAAGGTGGCCTGTCTTGACATAGAGAGTGCCGCCCGTAGGCGAGTGCGCTTCGTGTTCGCTGCCGTCCGGATAGCGAACCCACGTGCCTTTTTCGTAGCGGCCGTGCGCATCTTCGAGCGTGCCGTCGATGACGAATATCTCTTCGCCCCCCACGTGCTTGTGCAGAGGGAAGCGCACACCCGGTTGGAACCGCACCAGCCGGATGTTTTCCGGGTAGCTATCGCTGCGATACAAGGGCAGGACTTCGACGCCATCGATTGCATGGGGTTCCCAGGCTGCGGACGCCGTATCGATGGTGATTTGCGGCCGGTCGGCTCCCGCGTACTGGCATAGTTTGACGAAAAGCACGCAGCCGGCTTGGGATCGGGGGGCGTGGCGAAATCCGGTTGGGTTGAGCAGAAAGGTGCCTGCCGGATAGTCTCCATGTTCGTCGGAAAACACACCGTCGAGGACCAGGATTTCTTCGCCGTCCGGATGATCGTGCGGCGCGAACGCGCTATTCGCGTCGTACCGGACCACGGAGGTAACGTGCCCGGACTCGGCGGCATCGCCGAAATGCTCAAGCCGCTTGCGCCACACCGTTCCGCTCGGGCTCGGGGTCCACGGCAGATCGTCCGTCTGCTGCGCGGCATAGCGTGTTAAGTCCTGGTTGATCCCGGTTCCCGTCATCGTAGTGAAATCCTTAATATCTCGCTGGAATACTTGGACAGGCTCCTAGTGCGCGAAACCGATATTGCCTCGTACCGCATATGTTCGTCACCAGTGATAAAGTCAATGTGGCCCGCTGCGCAAGGCGTACGACGGCGTCCAGCCGTGTTATAATTTCGCTGGAAATTGATGTGCCGGGTGCAAGATTAGCCCGGATGCGGTGAATTGATATGCGTTCCCAGGTCCGAAAGTTGCTCCGTGAATTGGTTTTGATAGGCCTTCTGGCGATGACTCCAGTCGCGTCGGCATGGGCGCAGTCCGAAGATCTGACACGGAACTATCAGCGCGGCTCATCGCTTGTCGAGGCCGGCCTGTATGAAGCGTCCGTGCCCTATTTCGCCAAGGCGTTGGTGCTGAGCGAAGCCGAATATGGGCGCAACAGCTCGAGAACCGCCTTTATTCTGAAGAACCTGGCGACTGTCTTTGCCAAGCAGGGGGCGTTTGCCGAAGCAGAGCCGCTATATGTTCGGGCCTTGAGCATTTTTGAAGACGCGTTCGGGCCCGACCATGGGGTGGTGGCGGAGGTCACGAACGAGCTGAGTATCGTTTATGTCGAGCGGAAACGCTTCATCGAGGCGGAGCCGTTGTTGGGGCGCGTACTGGATAATTTGGAACGGACTTTTGGCCCGGATGATTCAAGGGTCGCGGTCGCGGCGTACAACAACGCCTACGCGAGCGAATATCTCGGCGACGCGAAAAAGGCGCGGGCGCTGTATGCGCGGGCGCTGCAGATTTGGCAGTCGCAGCCGATACCGGATTCCGGCCGGATTACGTTGGCGCAAGACCGGCTTGCGGGGCTGAGCCGGGCTCGGGGACGCAAATCGCCATCGCTCGCGCGTTATCTGCCGCGCTTGTTGGCCGATGATGCCAAAACTATAGCCGCGCCGGCGCCCGCTTCCGGATCGCCTGTACTCGTGGGGGAAAACACGAGTGGAAAGCAAGCGCAGGGCTGGCGGGTGCAACTGGCCGCATTTCGCTCACGTGATACCGCAGAGAAAGTGGTTGCGCGCCTCAAGCAGGCCCATGCCGAATTGTTTGCTCCTGTGGGTGGCTTGGAAGTCGTAGAAGCGGCGCTTGCGAAGGGTACCTTTTATCGCGTCGGCGCGGGACCGGTTGCGGACCGTACGATGGCAGCGGCGCTGTGCAACGATCTTCAAGTTCTGAAGCAAGCCTGTATCGTCGTCCGCCAGAAACCGGAGTAACTGAATCCATGCCAGAAGCCTCGGTCATCGAAATATATCTTGCGGACCCGCAGCGCGAGATTCGCCGGCTGATGCGTTCTGCGTTGCGCGATATTCAGCTAAATGTTTCCGAAGACTATGAAGACTGCGGTCCCTTCCGCGAGGCGGTACGCGAAGGTGCGCCCGACCTCATCATTATCGACGCGGAATTGACGGGCGGTGATGCCTGTAGCCTGGTTCGGGCAATACGGCATCACCGGCTCGGCCCGAATCCGTTTATCCCGATTATCGTCACCTCATGGGTTAGCACTGCGGCGCATATACGGGAACTGATTGACAGCGGTGCGGACGGGTTGCTGATCAAGCCGATTTCGATCGAAACGGTTCAACGCCATATCGACCTGATCGTGAACAAGCGTAAGCCATTTGTCGTAACGAGCAGCTATATCGGTCCGGACCGGCGTAAAGATCCGGAACGTACGAGTACGGTACCGCTCATCGATGTTCCGAATACCCTGCGCGCTAAAATAAGCGGCGAACCGATCGACTGGCTTGCACTGCAACAGCAGATTGCGTCGCTAACCGTCGAAATCAATGCAGAGCGGTTGCGGCGTAACGCATTCGAACTGTCGTTCCTCGTCGAGCTTACATTATCCAGCTTCGACGCGAACGTTTCCGATTCGGAACTTCGCTCGAATATTACGCGTCTTCAAACGGTCGCGATGGATACGACGCAGCGCTTGGCAGGGAGCGTCTTCGCACAAAGCGCAGATCTGTGCCGGACGCTGCTCCGGGTCGTCACGTCGCTTGTCGACGGCGATGCAAAGCCGGCGCGAGTGGACCTGCAGCTGCTCAAGCCGTTGACCGATGCGATTCTGGTTGGGTTCAATCCGGATCGCAATGCCGCGGCAATGACCCAGGAAATCATCGCTTCGATCGGTACCTTCGAGGCGCGCCAAAAAACCTGGGATAAGAGCGACTGAGCCGGTAGCGGTTCACAATTTGTCGCGTGGGGCCAGAGCGCCCAAAAGCCTACCCACCAGAGCATATCAGGATCAGCCGGAACCGTTTTCGGTTCCGGCTGATCCTGTGAAGATGCTCTATTTTCAAACAGGCAGACCAGATTCACGCGGTTTTCGGATCGCCAAAGGCGATTCCGACAAACCCCGATCCGGTCTAGAATCGTCTTAACGGCACCCGTTTCATCGAAGCGGAGCGGGGATCCTCCTTTATCCAAACCCTCATCCAAATGGATGACGATAGAGAATCCGAATCCACCTATCGTCTCGTCATTACCTACCCCTGGCCAGCGCGATAAGCCCCTCGCGCGGGCCTTCTCTAGCCCCGCTCGGCGGACCTGGTTTCTCCTATGCCAGACCGTCGGCGGGGTCTTTTTTTGCGCTGGGCTGCAGTGGTCACGCCCAGAAGGCGGAATGAAAACAACAGCCTGTACGGGTAGGGAGTGTCGAAGTATTCCCGTTAGAAGTCATCGTACACAAAATTGTGTGCGGTTGTGATCGTCGAATCTAAGTAAAACTATCCTAATATTGTAGTTATTGATCTGCGGTATGATAGTGGATCGGGTAAAATAATACCAATACTACAATAGTAATTAAAGTAAAAGAAAAATTATTACAATAAAAAATTCATGGCATATTTGTTTGGCCGGATGGGGATGGGCACGACAACAATAAGCCGGAGAGGAAATAGCGATGAGGAATGAATTGGATTTCGAAGCACTGAAGTTGGCGCTCCGAAGCAAATTCAAGACTTGTGCACTGTATCATATGGTGTTGCAGGCGTTCGGACCGGTGCAGCCATTCAAAGATCTGTTAAAAATAGAAGACAAATATCGGATGGTGCTTGAGGGCTTGGCTAGGCGCTATGACGTGTCGGCGCCACCGAACGAATGGGAGGGACAGGTCGCCATACCGGTATCCTTCGTCGAGGCATGCGAGGAAGCGATCGAGCTGGAGCGGGAGAACGACACGCTCTATCTGGATTTGTTGAGCAGAGAAGAAAATCCCGCCTTACGAAGAGTGTTGATGCGTATGCGCAACGTATCGCAGATCAGCCATCTGCCGAGTTTCAAGGAATATTTGGAATTCGCACGGTTCGGCGAAAAGAGAGTGATTAACTTTTAGCTGCGCTGAGGCGCTAGCGCCTTGACCCTTGTTTGCGGGGGCCGCGCCCGTAGGGTACGACTCGGTTCGACTCTTGAAACCGAGGATTGATCACTATGAACGAAAGACGTGAAGCGGGCCGCCAATATTTGCGGGAGAATCTGGGCGACGATTATCTGAAAAAGCGCGATGCGAGCACCAACGACTTTAACGCGCCGCTGCGGGCACTGTCGGAAGAGTACGCCTTCGGTGAAGTTTGGTCCCGGCCGGGCCTCGATCGGAAGACACGCAGCATGCTTTGCCTGGCGATGCTGACCGCGTTGAACCGCCCGCATGAAATACGCATTCACGTAAATTCGGCGCTCAACAACGGCTGCACCGTTTCCGAAATCCAGGAAGTCCTGCTCCAAAGCGCGCTGTATTGCGGATTACCGGCCGCGATCGATAGCCATGCCGTTGCCGAAGAAGTGTTGCGGGAGCGGGGCGAACTCTAGTGTCCGGATCGTGAAATTCAAAGGATTGAATTTCGCGTGAATCAGCACACCAACTATTTGGAACTAGTGTGATTCAGATCCTAAATTTCCTCGCATTTAATGCGAGGAACTTCAGAATCATCACACTAGATCCGATCTAAGCCGCCGGCAGAAGGACGCTCAGCATCCGTTCGATGTGTTCCGAAACCCGGTCGTTCAAATCGCTGTAGCGTGCCGCGAGGCCGGCGCCGTCGACCCGTACGGTCTCGGCCCAAGCACTGAACTCGAAGTCATCCTCGTCGCTCATCGGAAGCACGAAACGGAAGGTGAAGGGCTGTCCTGCGCGAAGCGATCCGGAATACGGGCCGATCATCACGCCGTGGCGGCTCCAATTGATGACATTGAACATTTCGCCATGGATATAGACTTTGGCGCGTCCGACGGGGATCCGGTCTTCCGTTCGTTTGCCACGTCCGCTTAAGGATACCATGATCATTTACCCGAATAGCCGTATACAGAGCGATCGATGATAGACAATGCTAACCGCACGTTAGAGCAGTGCCAAATTTTAAAACAAATGTCCAGTGGTGTTCGTACTTGTCGTGAACAGTCCAACCGAGCTTCTCGTCTGTGGCGGCGCAGTCTAAGATCATATTTCCATAGGGTTAACGAGGTATAAACCAAAGTGAACCAAAGCAATTCCAGTGTAATAACCGTTGCCTTCCACTTCAAAGCGCTGCTTTGTCTACGAGCCATGCAAGGGCGTTGATGTACCGTTTGGGTATCGATGTCGGCGGAACCTTTACCGACTTTACGTTGCTGAATGCGGACACGGGCCAGGCGACGCATTACAAGGCGCCGTCGACACCTAGCGATCCTGCGGAATCGATCCGCAAGGGAATCCCCGCAATTCTTAAGCGTGCCGGTGTCGATGGCACCGCGTTAAGCTTTCTGGGTCACGGCACGACGGTGGCAACGAACATGGCGATCGAGCGCCGCGGCGCTCGAACAGGATTGATCACGACGAAGGGGTTTCGCGACGTTCTGGAGGTGGGGCGGCAGCTTCGTCCGCATCTTTACGATTACACACAGACGAAACCGCCGCCGATCGTTCCGCGCCGCCATCGCCGGGAAGTCGAGGAGCGCCTGGCCGCCGATGGGTCGGTGTTGACGCCGCTTTGCGAAACATCGGCCCGTGCTGCGGTGGATCGGCTTGCAGACGCCGGAGTCGATGCGGTGGCGGTTTGCTTTCTGCATAGTTACCGCGCACCGGCGCACGAGCAGCGCATACGGGCCATGATCGAGAAGACGCTTCCCGATGCCTATATCAGTCTGTCGTCGGATGTCTTGCCGGAATTCCGGGAATATGAGCGGATGTCGACCACGGTCCTGAACGCCTATCTTGGACCGGCAATGGCGAATTATCTCAAGGGTTTCTTTGAATCCGTTAAAGCAATGGCACCAGATACGGAGCCCTATACGATACACTCCAACGGCGGCTTGATGACGGCTGCGACAGCACGGGATTATCCTGTTCGAACGTGCCTGTCCGGCCCAGCGGCCGGTGTCGTCGGTGCGTCGGAGGTGGCGCGTGCCGCTGGCTTCCCGCATATCATCACCTATGACGTCGGCGGCACCAGCACGGACATTTCGGTGGTTCGGGACGCGCAACCGGCCTTCACATCGGATCGGCAGGTCGCGGGTTTTCCAGTGCGCACCCCAATGCTCGACATTCACGTCATTGGTGCGGGCGGCGGCAGTATCGCCTGGCTCGACGATGCCGGTGCGCTGAAGGTCGGGCCGCGGAGCGCCGGCGCGGCGCCAGGGCCGGTCGCCTACGGGCTCGGCGGAACGGAGCCGACATTGACCGACGCCAATCTCGTACTGGGCCGCCTCAATCCCAGAGCGCTGGTGGACGGTGCGATGCCTGTCGACGCCGAGGGCGCGAAGGCCGCAATCGAAGCGCAGGTTGCAGAACCGTTGGGCCTTACCGTCGATGCGGCGGCGTTCGGCATGCTGGAAATCGCGATCGCCAATATGAGCCGGGCGATCCGCTCGGTCACGACGGAGCGCGGACACGATATCAGCGACTTTGCGCTGTTCGCCTATGGCGGCGCCGGCCCCTTGCATGCGGGTGAACTGGCGTTGGAATGCCGAATTCCGCGGATCATCGTCCCGGAAGAGCCGGGAACGATGTGCGCCCGGGGCATATTGCTGTCCGATATCGTGCATGATCTCGTGCGGAGCGCGATTGCGCGCGCCGACCGCGCGGCATGGGGGCACGTCTGCGGGTTGTTCGAAGACATGCGCGCCGAGGGCGAAGCGCGGCTGTCGCGCGATGGTGTGGAGACGGCGGATCGGACCTATCGTTATTTCATCGAGGCGCGTTATGTCGGGCAGAACCATGAAGTTCGGATCGCGCTCGATACCGTCGGCCGCGACGGATTCGATAACTTCGTGCAACGCTTCGCCGCGCGCCATACCCAGGAATATGGCTACGATATCCCCGGCCGCCCCGTGGAAACGGTGAATTGCCGCATTCAGGCAATTGGCAGGGTCGCTCGGCCCGATGCACGATTCCAGGGCGGCGCAGATAGCCTCGACGATGCGGTGCGGGACCGGCGAGCCGTCTACGTCGGCGAAGCGCAGGGATGGTGCGAGTCGGTGGTGTATTGGCGACAGAATATTCCCATCGGCGCGGCGATCGACGGACCCGCGATTATCGAGGAAATGAGCGCGACGACGGTGCTTCTGCCTGGACAGCGGGCAACGGTCGATCCCATGGGCAATATCATTATCGAGACGGGACTATGAGCCGAGAATTCGATCCGGTGGCAATGGAAGTCTTCAGCAACCGGCTGCTGTCGATTACCGAGGATATGGGCAATACGCTAATCCGTTCGTCCTTTTCCACCAATATCAAAGAGCGCCGCGACTGCTCCGTCGGGCTGTTCGATGCGGCGGGGCGGCTTATTGCGCAGGCGTCCCATGTGCCCCTGCATTTGGGATCCTTGATGGGCGGCGTGCAGGCGGTGCTGGCGACCTATTCGACGGACGATATGGCGGCCGGCGACGCGTTCATCTGTAACGATCCCTATCTCGCCGGCGGCACCCATATGCCGGATATCTCGATTGTCTCCCCGGTGGTGATCGATGGCGCCGTGCGGTTTTTCGCCGCTAATATCGCGCATCATTCCGATGTCGGCGGCAGCGTACCGGGCTCGATTTCGGGGTCGGCGCGGACCGTCTTCGAGGAAGGTATCCGGATCCCGGTCATCCGGATCGCGCGCGGCGGTGCGGTCGACAGCGATATTATGCGCCTCGTGTGCAGCAACACGCGCGAGCCCGAGGAACGCGCGCTCGACCTCCAGGTTCAGGTCGCGACGAACGCACGCGGCGCGGCATTGATGGAAGAACAGGTCGAACGCTCCGGTCTTGCGCGCGTGCTGGGCGCGGTGGACGATCTGCTGGCCTATACCGGACGCCGTCTGCGCAACCGAATTGCGGCGCTTACCGACGGGTCCTACACCTGCACAAGCTATCTCGACGATGACGGGCAGGGCGGCGACCCGGTGGCGATTACGGTAACGGCGAAGGTCGCCGGCGAGGCGCTAACGCTGGATTTTGCCGGTACCAGCGGGCAGGCGCGGGGCGCAATGAACGTGCCGGAAAGCGCGCTTCGGGCTACGGCCTACTATTGCATAAAGACACTGCTCGATCCCAATCTGCCGCCCAATGGCGGCATGTTCGAGGCCATCGCTATCGAGGCGCCGGAAGGCTGCCTCGTCAACCCGCGGCACCCGGCGGCGGTCGGCGCGCGCAGCATCACCTGCAACAAGGTGGCCCGCGCGATCCTCGGCGCCTTCGCGCCGCTGCTGCCGGACGATGCCGTGATGGCGGCGGGGCATGACTCAATTCCTGCCATCGTGTTTTCCGGCGAGCGGCGCGACGATGCGGGGCCGTTCGTCTATCTGGAGACCGTCGGTGGCGGTTCGGGCGCGCGCGCCACGTCGGACGGCATGGATGCGGTCCATGTGCATCTGACCAATACCTCGAACCTTCCGGCCGAAGCGCTGGAGCATGAATATCCGCTGATGGTCGACGAGTATGCACTGGTCCCGGACTCCGGCGGTGCCGGAACGCAGCGCGGCGGTGTCGGGATCGCGCGCCAGATCCGCGCCCTGCAGGACGGCATTATCTTCTCGATCCGCTCGGACAGTCATGTGATCGGCGCGCCGGGCGTGTTCGATGGCGGGGAAGGCGGGACCGCTAAGCTGTTCCGCAACGCGGATGGCCCGGACCGTGAAGCGCTGTCGTCGAAGGTGTCGCATATCGAGATGAAAAGCGGCGACTCGATGCGTTTGGAGACGGCAGGCGGCGGCGGGTATGGGGCGCCAGCAGCGCGGGCGCCCACTGCATTGGCGGCGGACATCCACGACGAATTGATATCGCGTGAGAAAGCCGAGCAGGATTACGGCATAGAACTGGTACACCGCGCGTTGACGGAGGAAGAAGCATGACGGGTTCGGAATCGCTCATCAAACTGGACTATGACGATCACGGTGAGGCAGGCCGGGTCGCCCGGGTCACCTTCAACAATCCTGAAAAACGCAACGCGCTCGGACTTGCCGGCAAGCAACAGTTCGTCGAGGTGATGACCGGCTTGAAGCATGACGAGACGCTGCGCGCCGTCGTGCTAACGGGGGCCGGCGATAAATCCTTTGTTGGCGGCACCAATATCGCCGAGATGGCGGAATTCGATCTTGCACAGGCCGAGAATTCATCGACTTGGACGCACCGTGTCTGCGATTCCGTGCGTCAGTTCCCCGTTCCCGTTATCGCCCGGATCAACGGCTATTGCTTCGGCTCCGGCATGGAGATCGCGGCCTGCGCCGATATGCGGGCCGGCGCCGATCATGCCAAGTTCGGCATGCCAGAAACCCGGCACGGTATTCCATCGGGGATGGAAGCATCCGTGCTGCCGCGCCTGATCGGCTGGGGCAAGGCGTGCGAGCTGGTGCTGACCGGCGATCATATCGATGCCGAAGAGGCCTATCGGATCGGGTTTTTGGAACGCATGGTGACTGCGGCCGAACTCGACGATGCGGTCGATCGCTGGGTCGACTCGCTACTAGCCTGCGGTCCCCGCGCGGTGCGCATTCAGAAGCGGTTGATCATCGATTGGGACCGCATGTCGCCGACCGACGGCGCACGCGCGGGCATCCAGGCCTATGTCGATGCTTATCGGACCGACGAGCCGAAACGGCTTATGACGGCCTTCGTCAACCGGAAGCGTAAATAGTTACGCAGCTTGCTCGACCGTCATTTCCTCGCCGGCAATCGTGGTGCGCCGCATATCGCGGACTTCTGCCACGTCGTCGAACCGCCGCACGCGGTGCATCACCTGACGGTTGTCCCACATGACAAGATCGTACTGCCGCCATTTATGGCTGTGGACGAATTCCGGTCGCGTCGCGTCTTCGGTCAGATCCTGAATCAGGACACGGGCTTCCGGTGTCGGCCAGCCGATGATTTTGCCGATATGCGCGGATAGATAAAGCGACTTGCGTCCTGTTACCGGATGGGTTCGTACCAGCTTTTGCCGGACAGGTTTGAAATTGGCGATTTCTTCTTCGCTCAATGCGTCAAAGCCAAGTTTGCCGCGCGAATAGAGCAGCGAGTGCTCGCAGACCAGGTCTTCGATTTCGGCCTTTGTGCGGTCGTCGAGGGCATTGTACGCGGCGCGCATGTCGGCAAACTCGGTATTGCCGCCGCTCTTGGAAACGATGCGTCCCGATAATAAGGAATATTTCGCGGGCACCGCGCGGAACGAGCTGTCCGAATGCCACAACCGGTTGCCGAGATTGAACATTCGGTGCCGGTCGTCGCGATCAAACGGTTTGTGATCGCGGTTCAGGTTCGAGACGTCGGCCAGCTCCGCTCTGAGCCGGCGGTCCTTCGTCTTAGTGATGTTGCTCGCCGCGCCAGGCAGTTCAAGCGTGCCGAAATTGCGGCTGAAATCGAGCTGCTGCTCGTCGGTGATGTTCTGATCGTGAAAGACCAGGACCGCGTACTCGTCCATGCCTGCCTCGATGGCCGCAACCTCTTCCTGCGTTAGCGCGCAGGTCAGGTCGACACCGTCGACTTCGCCACAGAACATCGGATGGAGCGGTCGGATGGATACGGTCATGGCGCGCCGTGCCTTCTGGTCAGTTGTCCGGTTAAACACTGCTCTAGAGCATAGTACAAGGGTGGAAAAGGCTGCAAGTTGGCACGTCACAGCCCCACCGGGTGAACCTGCTTTGATCCTTATTGCGTAAAAATCCAGAAACCCCGAGCATTAGTAAGACTAGAACATTTGGTACCTGAATTCGGCAGACCAAATGTTCTCTTAGCTAGGAAAAGTTACAACTACTTTATAGACGAGTGCATTTTTTTACTTTATAGACGAGTGCATTTTTTACAAGAAACGGCTTGCACAAAGATCTTCGATTAGTGAAAATTTCGCGTCAAGATTATTGTATGTAGGACAAGTTCTAATGTTTGTGTTTGAGTTTAAAAGACGAATTTGTTTCGGAATTCTTTTGTTAACTTCATTTTATACATTCGAGTTTTGTTATGCACAATCTTTTCCTGAAAATGCGGTTCAGAATCAGTTTGGTTCTGGGTGGACATGCATGAGAGGTTATTACCGATCAAATAATAATTGTTTGAAAGTTAATGTACCAAAAAATGCCAAACTCAATTACAATGGACACGGCTGGGTCTGCAACAGTGGGTATTATCGATCCAAGAACCAATGTCTAAAGGTGTCGGTGCCAAAAAACGCCAAACTCAATTACAACGGACACGGCTGGGTCTGCAACGGTGGGTATTATCGATCCAAGAACCAATGCCTAAAGGTGTCGGTACCAAAAAACGCCAAACTCAATTACAACGGACACGGCTGGGTCTGCAACAGGGGATATTATCGATCCAAGAATCAATGTCTAAAGGTGTCGGTGCCAAAAAACGCCAAACTTAATTACAACGGACACGGCTGGGTCTGCAACAGGGGGTATTATCGATCCAAGAACCAATGCCTAAAGGTGTCGGTGCCAAAAAATGCCAAACTCAATTACAACGGGCACGGCTGGGTCTGTAACAGGGAGTATTATCGATCCAGGAACCAATGCCTCAAGGTGTCGGTACCGGAAAATGCCAGCCTGAATTATACGGGCAATGGATGGATTTGTAATAATAACTTCAAGCGTGTAAGCGAAAAGTGTCTGGCTATGTCCGCTGGGGAAATAAAAAAGTCAAAAGAGCGTCAAGAAGCATTAAAAAGGGAATTAGAAAGAAGGCGCCTGCAAGGCGTAAGCGGTGATCATTGCGAAACAGAATATAAAACTGGAAGTGAGATATGTGTGGAAATTTCATCTGGTGAATTGGACTGCAATGAAAGTTATCTTGGTGCTTACTATGACGATTGTGACGTTTCATTGACGTACGAAGTATCTACGGACTATAGGGGCGGTTCTAATTTAGATGTAGAAATAGAGTGCCAAGTGGAAATTGAGTATTCTAGTCGGAAAACCTATTTGGGTGGCAGTGATTCGAACGTGCAAGATGAAAGCCATAGTTTGTATGCGCACGATAGTGATTCGAATACTATGTATTTTAACTTTTCTTTCGGTCCTTTTGATGAAGTTACGAGTGCAAAGGTTGGCTCCGTTTCATGTGAAGTAGAAAGTGTTGATTTGTATTAATGCTAACCTGCCTGCAAGGGGTAACTCTTAGAATCTGATTTTGTATAGCGTAAACCAAAGTCAGAAATCTAAGCTAGGCCTTATCATTCTTAGCTCATAGGCTAGGCGATGGAAAAATCGCAAATCCTCAGCTGCCGGTGAAGACAGGCTTGCGCTTTTCGATGAAGGCGTTGACGGCTTCCTGATGGTCAGAGGTCCGTGAGGTTTCGACCAGCCGGGGCGCTTCGCCATCCAGCGATGTCAGGTAGTCCTGCGTCAGCGCATCGTCGAGATTGCCCTTCATGTTCCGCAGCGCGATCTGCGGTCCTGCTGCCAGGGACGCGGCGAGTGCGAAGGCTTCTTCTTGCAGCGCGGCATCGGGTACGACGCGGTTGAACAAACCGATCCGTTCGGCACGCTCCGCGTCCACCCGGTCGGCGGTGTACATCAGTTCCCGGGCCCGCGATGTTCCCACCAGATGGGTCAGCAGCCAGGCAATGCCGTAATCGCCGCTCATGCCGACCCTTGCATAGCCGGCGCTGACGAAGGCCGGCCCCGGCAGCGGGACCGGGCAGGGCGGCAATCGTCGGTTTGCGGAGGCCGAACAAAGCGCCGGTCAGGCCGCGCTGGCGAATTTTTAGATCGGCGGTGCGCTCTTCGGCGGTCATCTGCGCCTTGCGGCTGCCCTTGCCCATGCCTTTTACGTCGCCGCCGGCACAGAAAGCCGTGCCCGCTCCGGTCAGCAATAATGCTCCAACCTCAGGGTCTTCGCCGCGTTCCTTGATCATGCGCCGCAACGCCGGCGTCAAATCATCGGATAGTGCGTTGCGGGCTTCAGGCCGGTTCAGCGTGATGACCGCCACGCCGTCACGCACATGGCAAAGAAGCTGCTCGGTGCCGGTATCGATCTCTTTCATTCTCTTGTTCCTGTTCTACGCTGGCGGTGTCGTGTCGATGAAGCTTGCCCGTTTGGTAACGCGGCCGAAATAGGCCTTCAAGGCATCGGAGCCCTCGAAAAATTCTTTGCCTTCCGGGAAGAGCTGGATCGCGTTCAGAATCGGAACGAGGAAGCAATCCGCCATGGAGAACGAGGCGGTGCCGAGATAGCCGGGCGCCACCGCTTTCTCCAGCATGGCGATCATGCGCGGGAAGCGTTTCAGCGCGCGGTCGATCTTGGTTCGGACGACATTGCCGTCTTCATCCTTGTGGAACGCGTATTCGACGACGTAGTTGCGCATGAACAGCTGGTCGACGCCAACCGCGGTCGCGGCAATCCATTGATTGACCGGTGCCGCTTCCTTTGGGTCGGTGGGCACGAGCGCCGGACCCGCAAAGGCGGTGTCGATATATCGGGCGATCGCTTGCGACTCAGCCAGTTCCAGCCCGTCATGCCGCATCACGGGAATTTGCCCCAGCGGATTGATCGCCTTGACCTCATCCGAGTGCGGCATTGCCGAAATATGTTCGTAGGGAACGCCCTTTTCCTCCGCGACCATGCGCACCGCGCGCACGAAGTTCGACCGGGGAATACCGATAATTTGCAATGTCATTGCCTGCTCCTGACCAAGTTTGGCCTCAGATTAAGCAGGAAGGGCGGGCAACGCTAAGATTTATTCATCACTCACGGACCGAATACGATTTTTGGCAGCCATGTCGTCATCGCGGGGAACAGCGCGACGATGCCCAGCATCACGACCTGGATCGCCACGAAAGGCACCACGCCCTTGTAAATCTGCATCGTTGTTATTTCCGGTGGGGCAACGCCGCGCAGATAGAACAGGGCGAAGCCGAACGGCGGCGTCAGGAACGACGTCTGCAGGTTCAAGGCGATCATGATGCCGAGCCACACGGGGTTCAGGTCCATTTGCAGTAGGATCGGCGCGACAATCGGCACGACAACAAAGGTAATCTCGATGAAGTCCAGCACGAAGCCGAGCAGGAACATGATCGCCATGACGACGAACATGGCGCCAATCGTGCCGCCGGGCAGCGAGGTCAGGAAGCCGTGCACAAGATCGTCGCCGCCCAACCCCCGGAACACGGAAGAGAAAAGCTGTGCACCAATAACGATACCGAATACCATGGCGCTGACCCGGGTCGTGCCGCGCATGACCTCATTCAATCCGCCGCCCGGATAGACACGCGCGAGGCTGACCCAGATTCCCCAGGCCAGCGCGATACAGCAGAGTGCGGCAACGAGGATACCAGCCATATCGGCGGCCGGAATGTCGTCCCGCGACACCCGGAGGTCCATCAATCCGGTCAGAAACAGGACGACGACCAGCCCGATTGCTGCAGCGTAGATGGGCTTACCGTTGTCGGGTTTCATCCGGAGGCCGCCGAGTAAGGTCGCGCCGATAGCGCCGACGGAAGCAGCTTCTGTCGGTGTTGCGATTCCCGCCAGAATGGAGCCGAGTACGGCGACAATGAGGACGATGGGAGCGACCAAGGCGCGGAAGACCCGCACGGCGATTTCGCCGCTTGTCAGGCCCTGAACCAGTTCGTCTCGTGGTATCGGTGGTGACGATTCTGGTTTTATGAACGCGATGAACATCTGGTAGGCGATGTACATACCGACCAAGGCGAAGCCCGGCAGCAGGGCGCCGGCAAAAAGGTCTCCGACCGAGACGGGATCGGGCGCGAAGTTACCGAGCTTTCGTTGGGCTTCCTGATAGGCGTCCGAGATTTGATCGCCCAGGACGACCAGGACCAGGGATGGCGGGATAATTTGTCCCAACGTCCCCGAGGCGCAAATCGAGCCGCAGGCGAGGGAAGGGTCGTAGCCGCGTCGCATCATCGTTGGCAGGGACAGCAGGCCCATGGTTACCACTGTTGCACCGACGATCCCGGTCGACGCGGCCAGCAAAGCGCCGACGACACAGACGGAGATGCCGAGTCCGCCGCGAAGCGAGCCGAACAGCATGCCCATCGTGTCGAGGAGTTCTTCCGCCACCTTGGATCGCTCCAGCATGACGCCCATGAAAACGAAGAGCGGGACGGCGACTAGGATTTCGCTGGTCATGGCATTGCCAAAGACGCGGTTGGGGAAAATGCCGAGGAAGGCGGGGTCGAAGACGCCGAATAGCGCGCTGATGCCAGCGAACATGAGCGCGACGCCGGCCAGCGAGAAGGCGACCGGAAATCCGCCCATCAACATACCGCAGACCCCGACGAACATGAGGACAACGAGAATTTCGTTGGTCATCATACGCCTGCTCCCGGTTGGCCGGGGGCAGGTTTCGTGTCGTTCGTCAGGCCCGTCATGACAAAATAGGATTTGATCACCAAGGACAGACCTTGCAGGCTCAACACCAAGGGAAAGGCCAGAAGCATTGTCTTCAGCAGCTAGAAGGGCATGAACGTACCTTCCGGCGATCCTTCCCAGACCCGAACGGACTGACCGACGAAGGTCAGCGCGTGCCAGGTCATGGCGGCGCATAATGGCCACAGGAAGATGAAGACGCCGACGAAATTGACCCGCGCCTTCTTCTCCGCGCTGGCCGAGCCGTAGAAGATATCGACCCGGACATGACCGTCGTGCAGCAGCGTGTACCCTGCGCCGACAAGAAACAGCAGCGAGTGCATGAACAGGATCGATTCCTGCATCGGGATGAAGCCCAGTCCGAAGACGTAGCGCAGCAGCACGACGGTGAACTGCATCAGCACCATGATCAAGGCGAACCACGACACGACGCGCCCGATATGTTCGTTCAGGGCGTCGATTGCCCGAACGAGAGAATTGAGTCCGCTCACCGGCGTTCTCCCCGCGCTTTGAATTGAAATACGGGGAGCCCGCGCCCGTTACGGCGCGGGTCTCCCGCTTGGCGGCTCAAAACGAATACGGCCGGCAATCAACCATATTTGAACGGTAGCAGACGGGCGTTCATGTAGCCCTGTTCGCCGATCTTGGCCCAGGCAATGGCTTGCTTCCTGTAGGTCATGAAGCTTTCATGCACCCGCTTGGTGAAGGCGTCGGTATTGCCGATTTCGTTCATCACGGTGCCGGCGACCTTGCCGATATTGATCAGCATGTCTTGCGGGTATTGATGCAGTTTCACACCATGTTTGTTCAGTAGCACGTTCAACGAACCTAGATTGCGGGCATTGAACTCGGCGAACTGAATGTAGGATTCAGCTTCCATCACGGTCTTGACCAAGAGCTGTTCATCCTTGGTCAGGCTGTCCCACAGCTTTTTATTCATGACGCAGCTGCTGGTCGTGCCGGGTTCGTGGAAGCCCGGATAGTAATAATGTTTGGTGATTTTGTGGAAGCCGAAGGCGAGATCGTGCCAAGGGCCGACCCATTCGGCCGCATCGATCGCGCCCGATGCCAGGGCCGGATAAATTTCGGCAACCGGCAGATTGACGACCGTCACGCCGAGCGCGCGCAGCACTTCGCCACCGATGCCCGGCATGCGGAACTTCAAACCTTTGAAATCGTCCAGCTTGTCGATCGGCTTGCGGTACCAGCCGCCCATCTGCGTGCCGGTGCTGGAGGCCAGGAATCCTTTTAGGCCGAATTGCGCCGACAGTTCGTCCCAAAGCTCCTGTCCGCCGCCATAATTCATCCAGGCGGCATGTTCGGTTCCGGTTAGGCCATATGGTACGGCGGTGAAGTAGTTGAAGGCCTTATGCTTGCCCTGCCAATAATATTCGGCTGAGTGATACATGTCGGCATCGCCAGCGCCAACGGCATCGAAAACCCCGAAGGCGGGGACCAATTCGCCGCCGCCATAGACCTTGACGGTAATCTTGCCGCCGGAAAGTTGCGAGATCCGCTTGGCGATGCGTTGCCCGGACGTGCCGAGGCCCGGCGAATTCAGCGGCCAGGACATGGCCAGCTTCCACTGTTTGAGGCCTTGCGAAATGGCGGGTGCAGGTAATGCCGATGCAGCAGCAGCGGCGACACCGGCTGTTGCGGCGCCCTTTACGAAGTTACGACGTTTCATGGATTTCTCTCCCTGTTGCGCCGCGCACGGACTTTTCTACTTTTGCTAAAATTGTGTTTTTGTAGTTTCGCGTCCGTTGGATGGTTTTCCGCGGCAAATTACACGTGGAGCTTATACCAAGGAGTGATGATAGTAACCCCTAGAGATCGCGAATGCGGTCCGTCGGGTAGGAGGGGCGGCGCCGGCGATGGGGGCATCGTCAAGCCGTTCCGACGCCCTCCGACGGGCCACATGCGCGACCGGAACGGCAGCTTGGCGCGGCTTTCGGACAGCGTCGCGCACGGCTTCCGATGCACCGCATCGCCGCGCCGCACGCTCCTTGCCGAAAACCGCGCCAAGCTGTCTCTAGGGGTTACTATCATCGCTCCTTGGTATCGGTAGCGGTTGGAACGCGGAGCAACAGGCGAGTGACGTAGTTCGCGTCACGCGGTGCATCGTTTTGCGATATGATCGGCGGTAAGCCAATTCGGGTTTACAATAAATCGCTGGAGGTAACGCACGATGGGCCGACGTATCGTCGATCTTTCGATCTATCTCGAAAACGACATTATTTCCGATCCGCCGGGCTATCAGCCGAAGATCGATTATGTGACGCATGCGGACTCGGCGAAGGACGTGACCGCCTTCTTTCCCGGCATGACGGAAGAGGAACTGCCGGACGGGCAGGGCTGGGCGCTGGAATGGGTGCATGCGATGACCCACAACGGGACGCATCTCGATGCGCCCTATCACTTCCACACGACGATGAACCAAGGCGAGCGCGCGATTACCATCGACGAGGTGCCGCTGGAGTGGTGCTTCAATCCCGGCGTGAAGCTCGATTTCCGGCATTTCGAAGACGGCTACGTTGTGACGGCTGCCGATGTCGAAGCGGAGCTGGCGCGGATCGGACATGCGCTCGAGCCGCTCGATATTGTCGTCGTCAACACCGCGGCGGGCACTGCCTATGGCCAGGACGACTACGTTGCGAAAGGTTGTGGCATGGGCCGCGAGGCGACACTGTATCTCCTGGAGCGCGGCGTGCGGGTGACCGGCACCGATGCGTGGAGCTGGGACGCGCCGTTCGTGCACACTAAGGAAAAATACGCGCAGACCGGGGATGCGGGCCTGATCTGGGAAGGCCATCGCGCGGGCATGGAGATCGGGTATTGTCATCTCGAAAAGCTGCATAATCTCGAAGCATTGCCAGGCGACGGTTTCACGATCGCCTGCTTTCCGTTCAAGATCCGCGCGGCCTCCGCCGGGTTCACCCGGGCGGTGGCGATTTTCGACACATAGATCAGATCGGGGTTTGTTGGAATCGCCTTTGGCGATCCGGCAACCGTGTGAATCTGATCTTAGTTATTGATGGCGATCGGATTCACAAGATCATCCGAACCCATATAATGGGTTCGTCTAAACTTGATCCGATCTAGGAATGGAAGCGGCTTTGAATACTAAAAATGAAGACATCCTCATCGTCGGGGGCGGAATCGCCGGACTGACCTTCGGTCTTTGCCTGCATGCCGCCGGTATCTCCTGCCGTATTTTCGAAAAGGCATCTGAAATCAAACCGCTGGGTGTCGGTATTAACGTGCTGCCGCATGCGACGCGGGTTTTGCACGATTTGGGTCTTGGGCCGGCCTTGTCGGCCACCGCAGTGCAAACCCGCGAGGCGTCTTTTTTCAATCGGTTTGGCCAGCTGATTTATACTGATCGCTTAGGAACGGCGGCGGGCTATGCGACGCCGCAATACTCGATCCATCGCGGCGATCTTCAGCAGACACTTGCCGACGCGTTCGTCGCGCGAGCCGGCGCCGACAGGCTCGTCACCGGCGTGACATGCAACGGTGCGACGGAGGCGGGCGGCAGCGTTTCGCTTCATCTCGAGGATGCATCCGGTCAGCCGCTGCCGACGGTATCGGGCCGCGCCGCGGTCGCGTGCGACGGCATCCACTCCAACATCCGCAAGCAATTGCATCCGCAGGAAGGACCGCCACGTTACTCCGGCTTCAACATGTGGCGCGGCGTGACGCGCTGGCCGGCCATTCTGTCCGGCGCGACCATGATCCGGGCCGGCTGGCTGGAAACCGGCAAGATGGTGATCTATCCGATCCGCGATAACGTGGATGCGGATGGACACCAGCTGGTCAACTGGGTCGCGGAGTTGGCGCGGCCTCTGGTCAAGGAGCCGCGCGACTGGAACAAGCCGGGCAGGGTCGAGGATTTCATCGCAGCCTTCGAGGACTGGCGGTTCGACTGGCTCGACGTGCCCGGCCTCATCCGGGGTGCTGAAGTGGTGCTCGATTTCCCCATGGTCGACCAGGATCCGCTGCCGTTCTGGACGCGGGGCCGCGTGACGCTGATGGGCGACGCCGCCCATCCGATGGTGCCGCGCGGATCGAACGGTGCGGGACAGGCCATTCTCGATGCGGAATGCCTCGCCAACCTGCTGGCGGGCGGCCATGACCCGGTGTCCGCCCTGGCTGCCTATGAGGCGGAGCGCCGCGAGGCGACGGCGAAGGTCGTGCTGATCAACCGGGTCGCGCCACCGGACATCCTCATCAAGGAAATCATCGAGCGGACCGGCGATAAGCCTTTCGACAATATCGAAGACGTGATTTCCAAAGCGGAAATGGCGGCGTTCCAGCAGCGTTACAAGGAAGTATCCGGCTACGATCTGGCGACGCTCGAGGCAAAAGCGGGCATACAATGAACGGTTTGCCGGCGGCGTGCGATTATCTGGTGATCGGTTCCGGTGCGGCCGGTGCCGTTGTGGCCGCTCGCCTCTCGGAAGATCCCGATGTCAGGGTTGTCCTGCTGGAAGCGGGTGGGAAGGACGACAGCCTTCTTTTCAAGCTGCCGGGTCTCGAATTCGCGGTGGGTGCGCATCCCCGCTCCAACTGGGGCTTCATGACGGAGCCCGTTCCGGGATTGGACAACCGCGCATTGGTCTATCTGCAAGGCCGCGTATTGGGCGGGTCGAGCAGCATCAACGGCATGATCTACACGCGGGGCCATTCCCGCGAATACGACATCTGGCGGCAAATGGGTTGCGAAGGCTGGGCGGCCGAAGATGTGTTGCCGTATTTCAAGAAATCCGAAGGCAATGTGCGCGGGGAGGGGCAATGGCATGGCGGATCGGGACCGTTGAAGGTACGCCCGGCCAAGCCCGATATCCCGATCTGCGACGCCTTTCTGGAGGCTGCGGACGCCGCCGGTTTCCCGGTTCTGGACGACCTCAACCGGGATACCGTCGACGGCTTTGGCTATTACGATATCAACGTCGAACATGGGCGGCGCATGAGTACGGCGCGGTCCTATCTCGAGCCGGTTCGGGGGCGGAACAACCTCGCTGTCATTAGTCAGGCTCTCGCGCTGCGCCTCATCATCGAGAAGGGGCGGGCGAAAGGCGCGGAGCTTTTGGTTCGCGGCGAGCCCACTTCGATCATGGTCGATGGTGAAATCATCGTATCCGGCGGCGCCGTAAAGTCACCGCAGCTCTTGATGCTCTCCGGCATCGGGCCGGCGGAGCCGTTGCGGCAGTTGGACATCCCCGTGCATCACGACGCACCCAAAGTCGGCCAGGGTTTGCAAAATCATGTCTGTTACCGGCCACAATACATTTGCAATGCGCCTGTTTCGGCCAGCCGCGATTTGACGCCTTTGGGCGCGGTGAAAGCCAGCCTGCAATATGCGTTTCAGCGTAAAGGTCCCTTGGCGGAAAGTTATGCGCCCGCAGGTGGTTTTTTCCGGACGGACTCGGCCCTGGAAACGCCGGACGCTCAGGTCGTCCTGCTCTCCGCGCTGGCCCCCACAAATGCGGGCGGCAGCCGCTTTCGGTTGGGCGACCTATTGCCAAAAGAGCACGGTTTCGGCCTGACGATCTATCAGGGTTCGCCGCACAGCCGCGGCACGGTCAGTCTGCGCGCCGCCGATCCTTTGGTCTTCCCCAAAATCGATCCCGGCTACTTCACCGACCCGCGCGATATGCAGGTGCTGTTGAAGGCGGTGAACCGCATGCGCGAGATGATGAAATATCCCGCCATCGCGCGTTATATCGAGCGGGAAATGATGCCGGGTGAAAGCGTCCAGGACGACGACGCGTTGGAAGCGGATATCCGCTGCAACGGGGCGACCGCCTATCATCAGTGCGGCAGCTGCGCCATGGGGCCGGACCCGGATGCCGTCCTCGATCCGCAGCTTCGGGTGCGCGGCATCGATGGTCTGCGGGTGGCGGATACCTCGATCATGCCCAGAATCCCCAACGCGGCCCTGCACGCGCCGACCATCATGATCGGCGAAAAAGCCGCCGCAATGATCCGTGGGCACTAGCTAACAACGGACTCTCCAGCGCTATCGTGCTAACGTGACGGCCAGGATCGGTTTGCAGGATTCCGGGGATTAGTTCCCGGATCACATTCAGATTAGATCGCGCGAATATCCAAATAAGGGCAATTTAATCCTGGCTCATTTGGCTCCCATATCCATACGCAAACTACTTCATGATTTACTCTGACCGGCAAGGCCGTCGAACCCTGCAGCTAAAAATAGGTACCGGCAGAATCTAATACCAAGGAGCGTTGATAGTGACTCATAGAGACGGGTTACCCAGGTTTTCGGCAAGAAGCGCACGGTGCGGCGATGCGGTGCATCGGAAGCCGTGCGCGACGCTGTCCGAAAGCCTGGATAACCCGCCCTTCGGGTCGCGAGTGCGGTCCGTCGGAGGGCGTCGGAACGGCTTGACGATGCCCCGCATCGTCGGCGCCGCCCCTCCTACCCGACGGACCGCATTCGCGATCTCTAGGGGTCACTATCACCGCTCCTTGGTATAATGGCATTTCAAACAGAAACAGTAGACGACTTGTTTGCTCGTTTCGGTAAAAACTACCGCGTGCTGGTAACCGTGTCCGGTATGGCGGCGTCATTCGTCATGGTCCTGTCCGGCACGATCGTCAATGTCGCAATCCCCGATGTTATGGGCGCTTATGGGGTAGGTCAGTACCAGGCGCAGTTGCTCGCGACGTCCTTCAATGTCGCAATGACAACCTGCCAATTGCTTAACGCCTGGGTCGTCGCCGTATTGGGTCAACGATACGGATACATCGCCACACTAATTCTTTTTACCACGGGCAGCGTCGTTGCCGGTCTAGCGGATAGCTTCGGTATGCTGGTCGCGGGACGGGTCATGCAAGGCATGGCAACCGGCATCATTCAACCATTGATCATGGTGACCGTGTTCCAGGTCTTTCCCGAGGAACGGCGTGGCTTCGCCTTGGGTATCTATTCCATGGGTCTGGTCTTGGCGATTGCGCTTGGGCCGCCCGTCGGAGGCTTGGCACTCGAGGTTCTGAACTGGCGTTATATTTTCTGGCTACCGTTGCCGTTGCTAATAATTTCCTTGCCTTTCGGCATGGTCTTTATGCCCTCCGTTCGCAAGTCCGGCGGACAGGCGTTCGATTGGTTCGGCTATATCCTCATCGCCGTAACATTATTTTGTATCATGACGGTGCTGACCGACGGGCCGCGGAAGGGTTGGACATCGGACCACATCCTCATCCTGGGCATGTTGGGCATTGTTTGCGGATTAGGGTTTGTTAAAAGCCAGCGCCGCGACAAAGAAACGCTGATAGACATATCCCTGTTTCAGAACAAACATTTCGTCATCGTCCTGTTCGTGACCTTTTTTTCCGGCATCGGCAATTTCGCCACGACCTACGCCTTCCCCGTTTTCACGCAACTCGTGCAAGGGCTATCGCCCTTGGATGCAGGGTTTAGTTTGCTGCCGGGCATGTTGCTGGCCGTCTGCCTGGTGCCATTTACCGGGCATCTTGCCGATAAATTGGAACCCGGAAAGGCAATGATGTTCGGGCTGTTCGTCCTTGGTATCGGAACGATGCCCATGGCCTGGGCGGACGTGAACACGCCCTTGTTTATCGTCATGATATACGGTGCCATCGGGCGGTTTGGAACCACATTTGTTCAGCCCTTTCTAATCACCACGGCGCTGCGTTCCTTGCCGTCGGAGAAACTGAACGCCGGCGCCGGCACGGTTAACTTTATTCGCCAAACCGGTGGGTCGCTTGGCACGAATGCTTGGGTGGTTTTTGTAGACCAGCGCACTTTTTATCACAGCGAGGGATTTGCGCTGACACAAAACCCGTCCAACGCGTCAAGCCGCGAGTTGATATCCGCCGTCACAAGACTGCTCAACGAAGCGGGTGTCGCCGAAGCGATACAGCAGCACGGCGCCTATCATTATCTCGGTCAGGTAATCTACGCCCAAGGCATCACGCGGGCCTTCCAGGACGGCTTTATGATATTGGCCATCGCTTACTTAATCGCGGTAATGCCGGCCTGGGTCCTTAGCCGGACGCGGGCAAAGTGAGAAAGCGGCAGGTCATTTCCCGTTTGCCAAATTAGGCACCACCTTTACGTCAAAATGACCGGTTCAAGGCGCAGGCCGGCCGTTTTGGTCAAACTCACCGATACGGTAGGTGCCTTCTGGGTTACCATTTCGGTTGTACGAATAGTATTCGACATCGGTGGAGGGCAAGCCAAAGCTTCTCGTGATGGGGCGTCCGTCCTCATCCTCCTCATTCTGCCACATGTGCAGCCATTTGAGCACGCCCGCACCGCATTCTAATAGTTCGGCTGAATTGGCCTCATCAAGTTCGTCGGCCGACATCCAGCGATGCTCGCGCGTTAATTCATTTGCGGGGTTGAGCTCTGGGGCAGCGGTTGGCAGGCGATGGCCATATACCCGACACCGCCACTGCCCAGTGCCGCCGTCCGGGGCCGCGCCGGGGAGGTCGGCTAACCAGCTGAGCCACGGCAATTGCAATCCCAGTTGATCGCGCGCCTGTGTGACGACGGAACCCATGACATTGCAGACATCCAGGATGCCCGCTGTTTCGTCTTCCGCTGCGGCATACTTAGGAAGCCGCCAGCCATCGGTTTCGTTTCCGAGGACCAGCACGTTTTCATCGCTGTCTTCGATTAACAGCTGCGCCTCGTCGACGCCGCCCACCGGTCCGTCGCGCAGCGCGGCGTACTGACCGTCGCCCCGATGATATGGCACGAGGTGCTTGACGTCGTCCGGTAGGAAGTCATGAACGGCAGACGGGTAAACGGTCGGCCCGCAGGCGGGCGGCGATGACTTCGCATGGAACTTCATATAGAGCCCACAGCGATCAGCGTTGCCGTAGTTGGGGCGCGCCTCATGCCACAGGAATCCGTTCATCAAGACGACATCGCCCTTTTTCAGTGACGGGTCCACTAGCGTAATTTCGTCCGGAGAAGGGACCTGGGCGGCGTCCACCTGATGCACCCGTCCGTTCGATGGCCGTACCGTGGTTTTAAGGTGCGAACCGGGCGATATGGCGAGCGTGCCGGCAGTCTCCGTATAATCGACGAACGGGACGACCGCGAACATCCACTTGACGTACGAGCCGACACATCGCCAAGGCTTGTAGTCGTAGTGGGCGCCGCTGCCCTTGACGAACGGCTTATCGTCGACGCCCGCGCCTGGCGAACGCATAATCGACCAATATTGCGCCAATGTTGCGGGCTCGCCGAAGAGCTTCTGGATCGCCGCCACGATTGCGGGGTGCGCGAGGCTCAACTCCGCGAGGTCTGGGTGTTCTTCCAAAATCCGCGGGCCCATTGAATGGATGCCCGGCAGTGGATAGGCTGACCCCTTCTGGTACGTATCGTAATCGCCGCTGTTAAACGCAGCGCGGATCGGCCGTGCGAGACGGTCCACCTCCGCGTTCGTCAGGACATTCCGAAGGACGTAATAGCCATTTTTTTCGAAATCATTCTTCACAGCTTGGCTTTCTATATCTGAGGACGAGCGGCACTCATTTACCGTCCAAAATACAAGCTGTGGGTTGAATATCAAAGTGCGTTGTGGACTTAACCCTCCGCAAGGCCGAACGCCATTTTTCGGCGGGATACGTCCAGATCGCAAACGCTTAAGGAGGTTGGAAATGACGGCTTTGGGGTCAAACCCGGCTGTCACGCGGTCTCGCTCGCGAAGCCCGGTCTTGAGAAAAACCGGAAGTGAAACCGTGGAGATCTGACATCGTTTTCCGCATGTTGCCTGTTGACGGAACTGCGGAAGTGCCTGGGGTTGGGTCATGAAGACCGGATCTAGCCAATACCGGCTGTTCACTTTCTGCGATAGACTAAAATGATGGGATTGTTGTAGACCGATGACTGGACAGCTGCTGCCATCATATCGCCCGACCGATCCGGTGCGGCCTCAGAGGAGCCACCCCATGCCGACACCCGAGCCGACCGTGACGGCCGACAATGACCCAAATCGAAGTACCGCACACCTCACCATTCGGGAACCCGATGACTGGCATCTCCATCTGCGCGACGACGCAATGCTGGCCCTCGCAACCGATATCACGGCACGCCAGTTTGCGCGGGCCATTGTGATGCCCAATCTGGTGCCCCCGGTGACAACCGTCGCCGCCGCGGAAGCCTATCGCGATCGCATCCTCGGGGCGTTGCCGCAGGGCCGCAGGTTCACGCCGTTAATGACCGCCTATCTGACCGACGAGATCGATGCCGACGAAATTGGGACTGGATTCGAGCGCGGGGTCTTCGCCGCCTGCAAGCTCTACCCAGCGGGCGCGACCACCAATTCCGCGGCGGGCGTGACGGACGTACGCAAAATACGACCGGTGCTCGAACGGATGCAGACAATCGGCATGCCGTTGCTGGTTCATGGCGAGGTGGCCTCGTCCGACATCGATATCTTTGACCGTGAGGCCGTATTTTTGGAGACTGTCCTGGCACCGATGCTTCGCGATTTTCCCGCGCTGAAGGTGGTTCTGGAGCACATCACCACGGCGGACTCGGTGCAGTTCATCCAAGCCGCCGGACCAACGTTGGCGGCCACGATCACCCCGCATCATCTGCGCATCGACCGTAATGCGTTGTTCGAAGGCGGGCTGCGGCCGCATGCATACTGCCTGCCAGTTGCAAAACGCCGACATCATCGCACCGCGCTGCGCCAAGCCGCGGTTTCGGGCGACCCAAAATTCTTTCTCGGCACCGATTCTGCGCCGCACCTGAAGCAGGACAAGGAAAGCGCCTGCGGCTGTGCCGGCATCTTCAGCGCACCCGCGGCGCTGGAAAGTTACGCGCTCACCTTCGATGAGGAAGGTGCGCTCGACCGGTTGGAGGCATTCGCGTCGGAGTTCGGTCCGCGCTTCTATGGCCTGCCGCTCAACGAAGGAACCATCTCGTTGCACCGCGAGGCACATACCCTGCCCGAAACGATCACTCGGGGCGACGTCTCCGTCGTGCCATTCCACGCGGGCGAAACGCTTGCATGGCGCGCCGCAGAGCGCGCCGACCGGTGAATTGCCCCCACGGTTGGACCCACTCGCTGGTTTAGCTCAAATTCGGTTATTTGCTGGCGCCAACTGACTCGCAGACGGATGTCCGCTTGGGGAGTAAAAGCAGACATCGGAAATTCGCCTACTTAGTTCCGAATTTAACCACATAGCGGCTGTTCAGTTCCCAGATTCAGTCAGATCTCAGCGTGCGCTGAAAACATTGGCAGTCGGCGGACACGGGTTGCCAGTTCAAAGGCGTAGGCCAGACGTATCAGAACAGGTTCCCGGTACGCGGCCGCGAATAGCGATAATCCAATTGGCAGGCCGTGCAGATATCCTGCCGGCGCCATTATGCTGGGAGAACCCACCGCCGCTGCTGCGGTCGTGCTTCCGCCAGGAGGATTGTCGCCATTGATTTGGACGAATATCGCGTCCAGGCGCCAGCGCCGATGGGAATACAATTGTTGATGAACGCGTCGCTTTCTGATCTCCGTGGGCGAACTGTTGAAATATCGAAGAGGATTCTGCCTCGTCGGACGCTACGGGTCAGGTCTGTCCGCCTGAAGCCAATTCAGCCTGACAACGCCGAGGTTTAGATTACGCTAGCGCACGCGTAAGAGCAGTGCGGAACGCCGTTTTTTCACTAGTGCTAAGGGATGTAAGCGGCGGTCTGACGGGACCGCCGGCCATGCCAAGGGTCTCGCACCAGAGTTTGAGCGCGGCATTTGGTGGAAGCCCCTTATGCAGCCTCCCGATAATCCATTCCAAATAAATATGGCGGAGCGGCTCAAGACTCCGCGAAATCCCGCGCGCCCGACGGACATTCCCCTCGACGTATGCCTGCGTGTATTCCTTGATCGGCATTCGATCGGCCGACTGAAAAAGGTATGGCTCTGGATCTGCATAGAGTGTCTTAAGCCCACTCCGCGCCATGTTTGGGAGCCAACGCGCCTCCTCGGGATCGGTAACCGTCACTTTGCCGCTTAGCCGTTCCCGGAGGCTTCTGGCATATCGCCGCGGCCGCGTGCATTTAACACCCACGATTCGGCACCGAGACGAAAGTGCAGCGATGGTGTCGGGCGCGAACCCGCCGGTCGGCTGGCGGCCATCGAAAAGGACAATGGGGATGTCGGCCGCTTCGGCAACGTTAAGGACAAACCGGCTTACTGCCGCCTCGTCAAAAACGCCGTGCGGACGCATTAGAACAATATGGTCGGCACCGGTGTCGGCAGCGTGGCGGGACAACGCGATCGTCTCCGTGAGGCTATGATGGCTGGTTACGACACCAACCCGCAGTCGGTTGCTTGTCGTGCCCAAAATCGTTTCGATTATCCGTTGACGCTCGTTCGCGGTGAGCGACCAGCCTTCGCCCATGAGACCATTGCAGAAGATTCCATCCAGAGCGAGGGTGTCGGCGAAATGACGCGTATTTCTCTCAACACCGTCCATATCCACGCTGCCGCGCCAATCGAACGGCGTTGGAATGGCCGCCCAAATCCCATCAAGAAACGACAAGCCCGTAGTCAAAGGTATCTCGTCAAACCGTAATGCGTTTGGTTTGGATCGCCATACCGAGGCCTGTTGCAAATGACTGCGGGCATCCTGGCTCCTGTTCGTTCGGTGGGTCGTTGGATCGGTACGCGATGGGAATCAGAAGACATTGTGTTGGCGTAGCCGGAGCGGCTAGAGCGATGGTCGGCGCTCACGCCAATCCGTCGCTTGCTCGTACGCATCTGCGACGCGCAACACGGCTGCCTCGTCAAACGCGCGACCGACGATTTGCATGCCGATCGGCAGGCCCGCGGCGCTGAACCCATTGCAGACGCAGATCGCCGGGCTGCCGGTTACATCGAACGGCGCAGTGAGTAACGGTTTCTGCATAATGTAGAACTTGGATACTTGATCGATCTTCGGCGCTGGGGCGTAACCACCGGCGGTTAGGAGAACGTCGCAACGGTCGAAGACGGCTTCGATCTCGGCCACCAATTGCCGCCGTAATCGAACCGCCTGCATATAATCCATACCCGTCAGCAGGCTGCTCAACATCAGGCGATCGCGGAAGATCTCACCGTATTTTTGCGGGGTTGCCTTAAGGTCGCGCTCGTGAATCGCGAGCGCCTCGCACAGCATGATGACAAGGCAGCAAGCGCTGTAATCGTGCAGACTCGATAGTCGTATTTCTTCAACCTCGGCGCCGAGATCCTCGAGCACGCGCAACGTGCCATCCATCGCTGTCTTGACCTCGGCATCGGCATGTTCGTCGCCGTCGTAGAAATGACGGATCAGGCCTACCTTGACGCCCCGGACATCGCCGGTGAGGGCGGCGGCGTAATCGGGGACAGGACAATCGGACGAGCCCGGATCTTCGGTGTCGTAGCCGGCGATCGCCTGCAACATCAGCGCGGCATCGCGTGCGGTCCAGGTCATCGGTCCGCAGTGGTCGAGCGAATAAGCCAGCGGCGCGACACCACGCCGCGACACGCGGCCATAGGTCGGCTTGAGGCCGGTGATGCCGCAGAAGAAAGCGGGCATTCGAATGGACCCGGCGGTGTCGCTGCCAAGTGTCGCCATGGCCAGGCCCGCCGCCGTAGCGGCGCCCGATCCGCTCGACGAGCCGCCGGTAAAACAGTCGGGGTCCCAAGGGTTGCGCGCCGGCGGAAATGGCAGGTCCCAGGAGGGGCCGCCAAAGGCGAACTCGTGCGTCGTCAGCTTGCCGAGCAGTACGCTGCCGGCTGCGCGCAGCAGCGCCGCGGTTCGTGAATCGTGCTCGGGCGTTCGGTCGGCGTGCAGGTGGGATTGGCTCGTAGTTCGAATGCCCGCCGTGTCATAGATGTCCTTCAGGGCGATCGGTATGCCGTGTAGCGGCCCCTTGTAACGGCCGGTCGCGATCTCTCGCTCCGCGGCGCGCGCATCATCGAGGGCGCGCTCACCGGTGACGGTGACATAAGCGTTGAGTTTGGGGTCAATCGCATCGATGCGCCCGAGAAACGCCTCGGTGAGCGCGACCGGCGACAGCTCTTGCTGTTCGATCAGCGTCGAAGCTTCCGCGATGGTAAGATGGTGCAGCGCGCCGGTCATGATTTCAGCTCGAGGGCCGAGAACACGTGTGCCGGTTCGTCGCTGTGGGCATACGCGCGCCGCACCTGGGTGCGTATGGCGTCGAGGTACGGCAAAGCGTCGTACATTTCCTTCAGGCTCTTGTCGTCGGGCTTGAACCCGGCGGCATGTAAGCGTGACTTGAATTCGTCGATCGAAATCGTTGGTGTGTCGGACATGCTGAACCTCACGGTATGCTGCGTTCCTACACGGTCGCCAATCGCGTTGTCACTCAGACGAACCCGGCGCAGCAATGCGTATCTGCTGAGTTCAGGATAGGCGGCACGACCATCGCTTGCAAACCTACTTAATTTGCAAAATTATGAATTGAGAGAGTAGTGTTTACAGGACGGCTGGTGGTTGGTGTCACTTCCGCGCCGCGATCCATCGCCGAAAATTGCAATTTCTTCGCCGCAAAAATAACGGGAAGGGGCTTGGCAATGGTAAAATCAAATCGTTTATTTCTGACGCTTGCGACAGCAGTTGTCTCGGTTGGACTGGTTCTCGGGTTGTCGAATGGCGGCGCCCAAGCGGATGGCACATTGCGGATCGCTATGACCGCCGCTGACGTGCCGACCACGACGGGCATGCCGAACAACGGTTATGAGGGCATGCGGTTTCTCGGCTATCCGATCTTCGAGGGGCTCGTTCTCTGGGATCTTTCGAGCGCCGACAAGCTCGCCGATATTCGCCCTGGCCTGGCGGAAAGCTGGAGTCAAAGCAAGAGCGACCCCACTAAATGGACCTTCAATCTGCGCAAGGGCGTGAAGTTCCATGACGGGAGCGACTTCAATGCCGATGCGGCGATTTGGAACCTCCAACGTTTCTACAATACCAAATCTCCGCAGTTTGAAGCGCAAGGCTCGGCGATCACGCGCGCACGAAACCCGAATGTAAAGACGTGGCGTAAGATCGACGATTACACACTCGAGATTACCACCGACCGTCCACTCAGCTACTTCCCCCATCTCCTGGTGTACATGCTGTATGCCAGCCCGACACAGTTTGAAAAAGTCGGCGGCACATGGGCGGAATATGCCAAGGCACCCGCCGGCACCGGGCCGTTCAAACTCACCAACTTTAAGCCGCGCATTAGCGTGACGCTCGAACGGAATGACGGTTATTGGGATAAGAACCGAATCGCGAAAGTGGACAAGATGATCCTGTATCCGATGCCGGAGGCGACGACACGGCTTGCCGCGCTACGCTCCGGGCAGGTGGACTGGATCGAGGTGCCCCCGCCGGACGCTATCCCAAGCCTGAAGGCGGCTGGCTACGATATCGTCACGAATAGTTATCCGCACGCTTGGCCGTGGGTGATGAATATTAAGAAGGCGGCTTCGCCGTTCCGCGACAAACGCGTCCGCGTTGCCGCGAATTACTGCATCGATCGTGAAGGTATGGTCCAGCTCCTCAACGGGGTGGCCGAACCGTCGGTCGGCTTCTTCAAGAAGAAGAGCCCGTTGTTCGGCAATCCGAAGGAAGCCTATACCTTCGATCCGGAAAAGGCCAAGGCGTTGCTGAAACAAGCCGGTTACGGTCCCGGCAAGCCCGTCAAGGCCAAGATCATGATCTCGACCAGCGGCTCGGGTCAGATGCTGCCATTGCCGATGAACGAGTTCCTGCAACAGACACTGGCCAAATGCGGGTTCGAAATCCAGTTCGAAGTGGTCGAATGGGGCACCATGCTGGTGGCGTTCCGCAACGATCCGTCGGGGCCACCGGCGCTAGGATCCGACGCCATGAACATTAGTCTGGTGACGTCGGACATATCGCAGATGGCGCGCTGGTTCTGGTCAGGCAACTCCGCGCCGAAAGGCTCCAACTGGGGCAACTGGCAGACCGAAGAATGGGACCGGCTGCTCGGCGAGATTCAAGTCTCAACAGATCCGGCAACCATCCGCAAGAAGGTCTCTCGGCTTAACGAAATCGTGGTCGACGAAGCGCCGTGGCTGTGGATCGTCCACGATCTCAATCCGCGGGCAATGTCGAAGAAGGTGAAGGGTTTCGTCTCCGCCCAGAGTTGGTTCCAGGACTTCACCCGGGTCCGTATGGAGTAGGACTGCGTTCAGGCGGCGCTGGCGTTATCTTCAGCCGGCGCCGCCTTCCCATTCTTCAATCCTTCGAGACCTTGGCTAATGTGGTTGTTCGTACTGCGCCGGATACTCTACGCCGTTCCGATCCTGCTCGGGGTTTCGGTGATTGTATTTGGCCTCGTGCAATTGTCTCCCGGCGACGTCGTCGACATCCTGATCCCACCAGAGGCGCCCAAAGAGGTGGCCGACGCTCTGCGGGCCCGGTTCGGACTCGATAAGCCGGTTTACATGCAGTACTTGATTTGGCTCGGCCACCTGCTGCAAGGCGATCTCGGCATTTCGATTTTTACCAGCCAACCCGTCGTCGTCGATTTGTCGTCGGCGCTCTCGAATACGTTCAAGCTCGCAATTCCCGCCGCGCTGTTGGGAATGACACTCGGCGTGACCCTGGGAACGCTGGCGGCGTTCTTTCACGGCTCGTGGCTCGACAAGCTGTTTTCGGCCACCGCCATCGCCGGCGTGAGCCTTCCCCACTACTGGGTCGGCATCGTGCTGGTTGCGCTGTTCGCGGTGATCTGGAACGTACTGCCGGCCCAGGGCATGGGACCTGAAGGATTCCCGTCTACCTGGGAACAGATAAAACATTTGATTCTTCCCGTGGTGACGCTGTCGTTGATTCCGATGGGCGTGATCAGCCGCCTTGTGCGCGCCAGCGTTCTGGAGATCATCACTCGCGAGTTCGGTTCGTTGCGACCTTGCACGCCAAGGGTCTCTTCAATCGTCGCGTCCTATTGCACGTTATGAAGAACGCCGCGCCGGCCGTTCTTGCGCTCATGGGCCTGCAGTTCGGCTATTTGCTCGGCGGTTCGGTCCTGGTCGAGACCGTGTTTAACTGGCCGGGTTCTGGAAATCTCATGATTCTCGCTATTTTCCGCCGGGATGTGCCGGTGCTGTCGGGAACGATCCTGGTGCTTGCGGGAATCTTCGTGGTCATCAACATCGTGGTGGATGTCTTGCAGGCGCTGCTTGACCCGCGCATGCGCCGCTGACGACCATGGTATCCAAGACCGATAACACCGTCATCGTAGTCGATCCTGCCGAAGCGCTCAGGCGCGCGCGCCAGGGTCGGGGGTACTGGCGTCGTGTCTGGGAACGGTTGCGCGGTGACTGGGGCACGCTTTCAGTGATCGGCATCATTCTGTTGATCCTGCTTGCCGCGGCCTTCGCGCCGTTTGTGGCAACGCACGATCCGATGCAAGGGTCGATCCTCGGGCGGCTCAAGGGCTTCGGTTATAATGGCCATATTCTTGGCACCGACGAGACCGGGCGCGATCTATTCAGCCGCATCGTATTCGGTGCCCGCCTCTCGCTGATCACCGGGGTGTTGCCAGTGTTGTTCGCACTCGTGATCGGCGGCTTTCTTGGCGTGGTGGCCGGATACTTCCGCGGCTTTCCGAACAGCGTGATCATGCGCGGCGTGGACGTTCTCTATGCCTTTCCTTCGATCCTATTGGCGATCGCGATTACCGGCATGCTCGGCTCGGGTCTAACCAATACCATTTTAGCACTCACGATCACTTTCATTCCGCCGCTGGTACGCATTTCCGAGACGGTGACCAGCCAAGTGCGTTCGTTGGACTTCGTCGAGGCCGCGCGGTCGAGCGGTGCCCGGCCACTCACCATCATCCGGTTTCATATTCTGAACAACATGCTCGGTCCCGTCCTCGTCTATACGACGAGTTTGATCTCGATTTCGATCATCCTGGCGGCGGGCCTAAGCTTCCTGGGGCTCGGCGTTACGCCGCCCGATGCCGAGTGGGGGCTGATGCTGAACAATCTGAGGTCGGCTATTTGGGTCAACCCCGTGATCGCGGCGCTGCCCGGCGTCATGATCTTCATCACCTCGATGTGCTTCAACCTGATGAGCGACGGCCTGCGTCAGGCCATGGATGTAAGATTGTGAGGGGCGGATGGTGACGACCACCATCACCGACGCGGTGCCGGGGATGACCGCGGTCGAGCAGCAGCCGTTACTTGTGGTCCGCGATTTGCGCAAACACTTCGCGGTCAAGGGCGGATTCCTCGGCCGCACACAAGCCGTCGTGCAGGCTGTCGACAACGTTACCTTCGATGTCATGAAAGGCGAGACCCTAGGCATTGTTGGCGAATCGGGTTGTGGCAAATCGACGACCGCGCGTGTAATCATGCACTTGATCGAGCCCGACGCGGGTGAGGTGATCTTCGATGGCCAAGCGGTCGGCCACTCCGACGGCATCGGCTACAGGGAGCTGTACCGGAACGTCCAAATGGTGTTCCAAGACTCCTACTCGTCGCTGAACCCCCGGCTACCGATAGCGCTTTCGGTCGCCTTCGGCCCAATGGTACATGGGATGCTGCGGGGGGCGGCGCTCGAGAGGGCGGCGAGCGTGCTGGGCCAGGTCGGCCTCGACTCGGCCAATTTCGCCAATCGGTACAGCCACGAACTCTCCGGCGGGCAGCGACAGCGGGTTAACATTGCCCGTGCGCTGGCGTTGGAGCCGAAGCTGATCTTGCTCGATGAGGCGGTATCTTCGCTCGACAAATCAATCGAGGCCCAGGTTCTGAACTTGTTGTTCGACCTAAAGCGGGAGTTCGATCTCACCTATATCTTCATTAGCCACGACTTGAACGTCGTGCGGTATATCAGCGACCGCGTGCTGGTGATGTATCTTGGCAAGGTGGCGGAAATCGGCTCGGTCGAAGCGGTCTATACCAATCCACAACACCCCTACACCCAAGCCCTGCTTTCGTCGATGCCTTCGATGGACCCGCGGCGCAGGACCGAGCAGGCACCGCTAACGGGGGACCCGCCCAATCCGATAAATCCGCCGTCGGGATGCCGCTTCCGCACGCGCTGTCCGTTCGCGGAGGACATCTGCGCCGGCACGCCGCCGCGTTTGACGAGCCGTCCCGAACACGGCATATCGCAACAGGTAGCCTGCCACATGCATGATCCGAGTTCCGGTCATAGCCGCGCGATGGCGACGGAGGCCGCCCGCCCGTGAGTCAGGACAGCATTCTTTCGGTTGACAATTTGTCGGTCAGATTCAGGACCCACGAAGGTATCGTTCATGCCGTCAACGGCGTCAGCTTCGATCTGGCGCAGGGTGAAGTACTCGGCATTCTCGGCGAGTCAGGTTCGGGCAAGAGCGTGACGCTCAGGGCGATCATCGGCTTACTGCCGCGTGAATACGCAAGCATCGGCGGACGTGTCCGCTTTGGTGGGCGTGAAATCCAGCATCTGTCGAACGAGGAGTTGAACGCGATACGTGGCGCCCGGATTGCCATGATCTTCCAGGAACCGATGGTGGCGTTCGACCCGGTGTTCACCGTGGGCGATCAGATCGCCGAAACGATCGTGCGGCATGACGGCGCTAGCTGGCGCGACGCCATGCGGCGTGCGCGCGACCTCCTGGAACTGGTGCAAATCCCCTCGGCGAAGCGGCGTCTTGCGGCCTATCCGCATGAGATGTCCGGGGGCATGCAACAGCGTGCCATGATCGCACTGGCTCTGTCCTGCAACCCCCAACTCCTTCTCGCGGACGAGCCGACGACGGCGCTCGATGTCACGGTCCAGATCCAGATCATTCTGCTGCTGCGTGAGCTGCAGCGTGAACTCGGCATGTCGGTCATCTTCGTGACGCACGATGTCGGTGTCGCGACGGAAATCTCGGACCGTCTCGCCGTCATGTATGCCGGCCGTTTCGTTGAGACCGGACCAGCGGTGGACGTGATCGAACAGCCCCGCCATCCCTACACCGACGGCTTGCTGTCTTCGACGGTGCTCAGCGCCAGACAGGGTCATCGGCTCAATGCGATTCCGGGCGCCCCGCCCGACTTGATGGCGCTACCCGACGCCTGCTCCTTCGCACCGCGCTGTCGTTATGCGGAAGAACAGTGCTTATCGGGTGTGCCAGCCCTGTCGCCGATTACACGAGATCACGCCACGCGCTGCCTACGCGTCGGCGAGGGTCGGTTGGAACTCTGAACTTTCGATTCGCTGGCCGCGAGAACGGGGGCTTGGATCGTCAAGAGTTTATCAGGCTATGTCTTACCGAAGACACACCGAAGACAGCTCCGCGAGAGCATACTGGAGTTGTAGGGAATCAATTGAGAAGATTCCCACTCCAGCTCGATCTAGTGATTTGTCTGACTACACCCGAATGTCCGTTCAAGGTCAAATTGCAAGGTCATATTTGGGGTTCGAAACGTCGACTTCGGGGGCAAAAGCAGACATCGGAAAGTCGCGTGCTGAGTTCCGAATCTAGCCAGGAGAAGACATTCAACCATTAGACTTGCTGCTTCCGGAAGGCATCCTTGATAGCAATCTTCCCGTCGCGAAAAGTGAAGATATCAACACCATTAAAGTACAATTAGGTCGGCCTCGACGCCCATGCTAACCAATCGACGGGCAATCTCGGCGACGGTTTCCGTAAAATCGGTCCGAGGCGGCGCACCGCTGGCAAGCAAGCTCGACAGGGCCCGGAGTTTTGGTGAGTTGGTCATCGAAATTCAACCTGGGTCGATTGCCAACTGGCAAATTTATGTGCCCTTTTGGTGAATCTGGTTCAAAGCTTAACGTGCCCGGTTCGCAACCTTTGGAGCATAGCTGCGTCGGTATGGCTCATCGACACTCTACCCTAGATCATATTCACAGGGTTTGTTGGAATCGCCTTTGGCGATCCAAAAAACCCTGTGAATATGATCTAACTTATTGATAGCGATCGGATTCACAAGAGTATCCGAACTCATAAAATGAATTCGTCTAAACTTGATCCGATCTAGAATCACCGAATACCCTTTAGTACTCATTACAGGGGGATATTCAGCATCGGAGCCTCTATCTTACAAGTCTCTAGCCGAGTAACTTCCTTGTGTTACCGTCGCGCCACATGCAGAGATTGAAGGAGAAGACCCTTGTCCGTTCAAACAAAAACCATTGACTACGCCGATGGCGACACCGCGCTCGAGGGCTATTTCGCTTGGGACGATGCCGTTGCCGGCCCGCGTCCTGGCGTACTGATCGTGCACGCTTGGGCTGGCCGTAGCCCCTTTGAAGAAGACGTTGCGCGCAAACTCGCTGGCCTCGGTTACGCGGGCCTGGCGATGGATGTTTATGGCAAGGGCGTGCTCGGTGGTGACCCAGAGGAAAACACCAAGCTCATGACGCCCTTCTTGGAAGACCGTCCGATGCTCCAGAAGCGGCTTCAAATCGGCCTTCAAGTGCTCCGCGACCAAGCGGACGTTGACGCGAGCAAGATTGCCGCGACGGGTTACTGCTTTGGTGGACTGTGCGTACTGGATCTCGCCCGTACAGGGGAAGATTTTCAGGGCGCGGCGAGTTTTCACGGCTTGTTCAATAAGCCGGGAAACACCGATGGCAACGCGATTAAGGCCAAAGTGCTCGCTTTGCATGGTTGGGATGATCCGATGGTGCCGCCAACAGACGTCGTGGCGCTCGCCGAAGAACTCACTTCGGGCGGCGCGGATTGGCAAATCCATGGCTACGGAAATACGTTGCATGCCTTTACCAATCCAGAGGCGATTGCGCCGGAGATGGGCGCAATGTACCAAGCGGACGCCGACCGCAGGTCATGGCAGGCGATGGAGAACTTTCTGGCAGAAGTGCTCGCTTAGGACCATAGCTGTCCCTATTCGCGTTGGTGCACGGCATGCGCTCGTAGGATCTATCGATCCCACTCAAACCGCGTTCAAGCACGCTTGACCGTAAAGGGATAAACGTCAATGTCGTATCAGGGTCATTTTCCCGTCAGTGCGGCCATACAGCGCCGCAATCACGTGTCGATGGAATACTTCCCGGTGCTTTAGGAAGGAACGAACCGTTTTTTCGGCGGTTTGATCGGTTTCGGGACGCCAAGTTTCTTGTTTGTCTTGGCGACCTTCGACTTGGATTTGGCAAGCGGCATGGCTTTGGTCATGTTGAGCGCCTCGCCCTTGCGCATCCGGCGACGGGCAGCCGCTGAACCGCCAAAGGGCTCCCTGTCGGCTGCGCTGGAAGCGAACTGGACCTCTATCTTGTTGCCGTCCGGATCAAAGACATTCACCTGTATCATGTTGATCTCGGTCAGCGGCGACACCTGGTAAGGTGTATCGGTGTCGCGCATCTTCTTCTGGAAAGATTTTATGCTGCCGTTCGAACGAAGGGCAAAATGCTCGATCTGGGCTTCCTCGGTCTTGATTTTCTTCGTGGATTCGACGAGATGGACGACAGCCTGCTTGCCGCAATAATGCCAGGCGCCGCCTATTCCAAAGCTCGGCCGTTTGCCGCGCGGCAAACCTAGAATGTTCTCATAGAACTGAGACATTTCATCGAGTTTGGCCGTGCGGATGTTGACGTGATCGAGCCAGAACATTGCCATCTTGTAATCCTCATTATCAGGGATCGTGAATTTTGTTCATTCTGAGCCTGGCAGTCGGCGATTTCAACGAAGAAACGAGCCAGCTCCATCTGAGTTTAATACCAAGGCGCGTTGAGGTCAGCCGGCGAGATTACCGCGCAACGTCGTCGCTTCGTATTCGGTCCGGAAAATGCCGCGCTGCTGCAGGATGGGAACCATCAGATCGACGAAGTCTTCGTAACCGCCGGGTACGATGGCTGGGGTCAAATTGAAACCATGGCAGCCGGTCTCGCGCCAGATCTCTTCCAGCTGGTCGGCGATCTGCTCCGGCGTGCCGAGAATTTGCGGGATGAGGCCCGCCAGCCCGGACAGGCGTACTGCCTCGTGCAAATCCATTACGAAGAGGTCGGTTCTGGGCCATACCCAGACCTTATCCCGATGCTTTGCCTATGTCAGGTTTTGTGCAGGTTTCTCGGACGCCCTTGCGCGTGCTGAGGAGTTGTGCGGCGGTTTCCGGCCTCCCGAGAAACCTGCACAGAAGGCGACCTCAATCCATCACCAGAAACGCCCGCGCGAAGCATTTAAGGGGTGTCGGAATTCATTACAGTCTGGTTTATTGTGAATATCGCCAAGACTGGCGTCATAACTATTTGTAATATCGTGTTTTTTTCCGGACCTGCTACTAGAAACCACGTGGGAGCAGCTTTTTGGGTGTCGGAAATCTTTACACTTATGGTTAGCTGGCTTTGGGTCTTCCAAGCGAAACCCTTAGATATTAATAGGTTATGAATCTTGGTACGAATCTTGCGTGAATCTTGCACGAATCATTCGGTCAAAAGGCCCGATGACCTTGCAAGGGGAGTGCTCCCATGAAGTTTCTTCGCACAGTCACATTCATCGCGGCGTCGTTCCTGCTTGTCTCTTCTTGGAGTGGCCCGGCCAGAGCTGTCCTTATTCAATGGGACGTCTCCATAAATTTTGACGATGCTAGCACGGCAGTTGGCAGCTTTGTCTTCGACAATGTCGCCGAGACGTTCTCGGATGCTTCGATCACCACGACGGCCGGCATTTTCCCGGCCAGGACTTACAGCGTCGTCCAGCCGTTCAGCACCGACGCCTTCATCTCCCTGCTGGACCCGTCGGACGGACTTGATTTCACCGGTGACCCTACCTTGTTTTTCCGCCCGACAACTAGTTTCGGCGACATCGGAGCCTCGTTTAACCTGGCCGTAATCAATACCTGCTTTGATTCCGATTGCGATGCTGTGATTGGCCCCTCCACCGGTATAACAGACAACGGATCTCTCAACGGGAGGATCATAGGGGTCCCCGAACCGGCCGGCTTGTCGATCTTCATCCTTGGGCTAGGCCTGCTAGGGGCGCTGATGATGGTCTCCGGTCGTCGCACACGGCAGGCCAGAGAACCGTTCGTTCGTGGTTTCGGCTAACCATCGCGTCGCGGGCACGCCTGCTTTTGCCCAAGTATTCCAGCGTCGGACGTAGGCCCCGGACGGAGAGACCCTGGAGAGGTCACCCGGTACCTGCTCACAAAGCCTGAGCGTACATCGACGATACTCGCTATGACGGCTTAGGATCATACCCACACATTATTCCGGTGCTTCGCCTATGTCTGGTTTTGTCCTTTCAGCGAACGTCCGCCGCAGGTCTCTCGTTTATGAGACAATGACCTAATACCAAGGCGCGCTGATCGTCAGCCGACGAGATTGCCGCGCAGCGTCGTCGCGTCGTATTCGGTGCGGAATATGCCGCGCCGCTGCAGGAGGGGAACCACCAGATCGACGAAATCCTCGTAGCCGCCGGGCACGATTGCCGGCGTTACATTGAAGCCATGACAGCCGGTCTCGCGCCAGATCTCCTCCAACTGGTCGGCGACCTGCACGGGCGTGCCGAGAATTTGGGGGATGAGGCCCGCCAAGCCGGACAGGCGCACCGCTTCGCGCAAGGTGATGTTCTTGTCGTTGAACATGGAAGACATGGCCGAGACGAGTCCTTGCGAGGCCTGCGTGGTTATTTCCTGCAGGGGTTTGTCGATGTCGACGGTGTCGAGATCGACCCCGAAGGTGCCGGAGATGCGGGTCAGCGCCGCTTCGAGCGGAATTTTCGCCAACATCGAATCTCGTTTCTCTTCAGCGGCTTCGAGGCTTTCGCCAATAAAGGGCTGCACCGCAAAGGTGACCCGGAGGTCCTCGTCTCGTCCGCTTTCGGTTGCCGTTTCGCGAAGCTTCCGCATGAAGGTCTGCATGCGCGGCAGGTCCGGCTGGATGGCGAAGATCACATCGGCATGGTCGACCGCGAAACGTTGCCCGCGGCCGGACGAGCCTGCCTGGAACAGGACCGGCCGTCCCTGCGGTGAGGGCAGGACGGACGGCGTCGCGTGGCAGCGGAAATATTCACCCTCGAAGGCGATTTTCTCGATCTTCGCAGGATCCGCGTAAATACCCGCCTCGCGGTCCGCGACGACCGCATCCGGCAGGATACCCCGCCACAACGCGTAACAGACCTGCATATATTCGTCGGCGCGGTCATAGCGCTTATCGTGCTCCACGACATCCAGCCCCATGGCCCGATATTCCGAGCGGGCGTTGCCCGTGACGATATTCCAGCCGACCCGCCCCTGGCTGAGATAGTCCAGGGTGGACATGGAACGAACGGCCAGGAAGGGGTGTAGAGACGCCAACGAAACCGTCGTCGCGATCCCCAGATGGCGGGTCGCCGCCGCCATGATGCCGATCAGGGCGACCGGATCATGGGTCGGCCAGTTGACGCCGTATTTGATCGCGACGTCCGTATTGTCCTGGTAGTGGTCGTAGACTGCGGGTACGTCGGCGAAGAACATGCCGTCGAAGCAGCCTCGCTCGAGAGTTTGCGCCAACGCTTGCCAATGGGCGATGGAACCGAGACCGGCGGCCTGCCTGTCTGCGGGGTCGGCCCAGCTCATCGTCATATGATTGATCGGCGTGTGCATCAAAAACGCAAGGAGATGCATTTTTTCCGGCATGGCGATCCTTGGTATTTGTCGCTGGCGTTCAAGCGCGAGCAAGGATATTGCAGGGGCGGTATTGCGGCAACTGCACCCGCAATACTCGCTAATTCGCGGACTGGATTAGTCGCTGGCCTTCAGCCGGACATCGTCGAAAGGCGCGAGTTTTTCGCGCGCGATGAGGGACCGTAGCATCTGTCCGTATTTCTCCGGAATTTCGGAGTAATTCGTGAGCCAGGCGGCCAGATCCGGTCCGGCGGGCTGCTTGCCGGTGCTGCGGATGGCGGCACGGGCCTCGCGCAGTTGGCGGTAGGCGCGATGGGTGTTGAGGTTGCGCATATAGGCGGCGACGCTCTCGCCCAGCGACTTGAACCGCATGACCTTGAAGCCCCGAGCCGCTGCCGGTTTGAGCCCCGGCGTATCGTCGTCGTAGGTCCGCATGCCGAAGAGGTTGTTGCCGTCGAGCACGAAGCGCGAGGTGCCCCAGCCGCTTTCCAGTGCCGCCTGCGCAAGAACCAGAGAGGTCGGTATGACATCGACGCGTTTCCGCAAGGTTTCGAGGTCTCCTTTGGTCACATCGTAGCGCTTGAATAGCCCATTGGGCACAGCCCCGGTCAGCGATTTGCGCTCTGCGCGTATGCGGCCGTTCTCGCGCGCGACGAGCGGGAGGATCATGCGGAAAAATGCCTGTTTGCGTTCCTTTGTCGAGAGCGCGGCAAGATCGACATCGATCCGTTTGATAAAGGCCGGCGGAACGCTTCCCGTCTTGCCGATGTCGGAGAGCGATACATTCCGTACCTGTTTTAGCGCTGCGCTATCCTCCGGCGAGCGCAATCCGCTCAAGTCGATGACAAACACCATCGCCAGAGCAATGACGACAGCCAGCGCAGCCGCGCCTGCGAGGCAAGGCACCCGGTTCGCCCGGAAGAACTCGATCCTTTTGCGATGTGGCGTCATGGAGATGCGGGGTACTAAGGCCTTACCGGAAAAGTCACCGGGCCAGCCAAGCTCGGCAGGGTCGGCTGGATCCAGTCGATCCAGGCGGACAGCCGGGGCCGGGTTTCGCGTGGGTCTATCAACTCGTGCATGGAGAAGGATTCGGCGCGCGCGGTCGGCCTCGTGCGGGCGGCCATCATTTCTTCCAGCTCCTTACGCCGGGCTTCGGGGTCCTCCGCGGCTGCGATTTCGCGGCCAAAGGCGACGGCGACGCCGCCTTCGACTGGTAATGCGCCCATTTCCGCCGAGGGCCAGGCGAGGACATAGGCGTTCGGGCCATAATGCGCGCCTTGGGCGACGCCAAAGGATTTGCGGACGACGACCGAGGCCCAAGGGACCTGGCAATCGGCGACGGTCAGCACGGTGGCCGTGCCGTAACGGATCGTCGCCAGCCGCTCCGACTCGCTGCCGATCATGAAGCCCGGCTCATCGACGAAGGAAATGATCGGTAAATGGAAGGTCTGGCACATCTCCACGAAACGCCGGACTTTCTGCGCCCCCGCGGCCGTCATGGCGCCCGCATAGTAACGGCCGTCATTGGCGATGACGCCGACGGGCTGGCCGTTCATGCGCGCGAGGCCGGTAATCTGGCCGCGGCCGAAATTGCGGGCCATCTCGAAGAACGAATCGGTGTCGAGGATCGCGCCGAGCATGCGGCGTGCATCGAAAATCTGCCGCCGGTCCTTGGGAATCAGGGAGAGCAGTTCCTCTTCGCTGCGGTTTGGATCGTCTGTCTGTTCGCGCCGCTCCGGCGTCTCCCAGATGTTTTGCGGCAGATAGTCTAGAAAACGGCGAATTTGATCGAGCGCGTCCGCCTCGTCCTTGGCGATATTGTCAACGACACCGTTTCTCGTATGCACCTTGGCGCCGCCCAATTCTTCCTTGGTTTTCTTCTCGTGCAGCGCCCGTTCGACGACCGCGGGGCCGGCGATCAGGACTTGCGCCGTATCCTTTGTCATAACCGAGAAATGGGATGCAACGAGCCGCGAGGCGGGCAGGCCGGCCACCGGGCCCATGGCCGCGGTCGCGACGGGCACCGTGCCCATGGCGCGGGCGACGGACTGAAACCTGGGCATCGAATAGACGGGCGAGCCGACGGTTTTGCCGCCGGCCCCCGCAACGCTGCCGCCGCCGCCTTCATGGATGCGGATCAGCGGAACACGGTATTGGCAGGCGAGTTCTTCGGCATAGATGCTTTTGCGCAGGCCCGCTTCGTTGGGCGAGCCCCCGCGCAAGGTGAAGTCCTCGCCACCGACGACGCAGCGGCGGTCCTTGATCGTACCGAAGCCGAGCACGAAGTTGGCGGGCGAGAAATCCTTGATCGAGCCGTCTTCATCGCGTTTGGTCGCACCCGCACCGGCGCCCATTTCATGAAAGCTGTCCGGATCGATCAGGGCGTCGATCCGCTCCCGGATCGTCATCCGGCCGGCATTATGCTGCCGGCTGACGCCATCCGCACCGCCAAGCGCTTTGGCGCGCGTGCGCTTTTCCTCAATATCCCGGACTTCCTTTTCCCAACTCATGGGCTACGCCTCGCTCGTGATCGTGTTTCGGCGAGTATAGACGGGCGGGCCGCCTCGTTTCCTATCGAATATGCGTTGCCCTGCTCAAAAAAGAAAAGCGGCGGAAAAATCCGCCGCTTTTGCATGGAGGTCCCAGGTCTTTAAATCATGTTGGCCGGTGCGATCAGCTCCAGTACAGGATCATGAAAAGGGCGGAAGTGCCGAAAAAGCCGGTGAATACGCCAAACGTGACTGCCAAAATCGATGTATTTTTCATGTGATGTCCCCTAACCGTGCCGTTCGTGAATTCTGACGCATTGATACGCGGTCGCCGGGATTTCGACGTCACCCATTTAGGGGCTAATAGAATTAATTTGCATAGAGTTCGGTTAAAAAGTGCCCGCATGATATTGTCGGTGTTGGTGTTAACCCTTTAGCAGAGGACGGCAAGGCATGGGCTTTACTGAGTCTTTGGCCGCGCGGGCGGCAGATATCGTGGCGCGATGCACGCAATGCGGCCGCTGTGTGGAGGTCTGCCCGATGCCGGACCTGACGGGCATCGATACCGCGGATCCGGCCGGCGTCGCTGGCGGCGTCATACAGATTCTGCGAACCGGCGCAGGGCCGGAGCGCTCTGAACAATGGGTCAGCGCCTGTTCCGGCAGCGGGCACTGCATCGACGCCTGCAACGATGGGATAAATCCGCGTTTCATGATCCATTTGGCACGGCTGGCGCGGAAGCGGGACGTCGAAACCGACGCGACCCGTGCGGCGGGCAAGGCGAATTTCCAGAAGATGGCCCGTGCCGTCCGCATTCTGTCCCGGCTGCAACTGCCCCCGGACGAGCTGGCGCGGCTGTCGCGTGCGCCGCGGCCGGCGGACGAGCCGTCGCCGGACGTGGTCTTCTACACGGGCTGCAATGTTTTGCGGACGCCGCATATCGCGCTGCTGTGCCTGGACGTAATGGACAGGCTGGATATCCGTTACGAGGTCTATGGCGGGCCTTCCGATTGCTGCGGCATCCTGCAGATGCGGGCGGGCGATACCGCGAATGCGGGCCGGCAGGGGGAGCGGACGGTGGATCGCTTCTTTGGTACCGGTGCGTCCGAGGTTCTGTCCTGGTGTCCGACCTGCCAGATCCAGCTCGGCGAGTCGGTTCTGCCGGCGCAGGATACGGACGACCCGTTCGGCATGAAGATGTTCGTGAACTATCTCGTCGGACGGCTGGACGAATTGCGTCCGCTGATGGTCCATCCGGTGAACAAGCGCGTCGGGCTGCATGAACATGCCGGCGCCATCGGCGTGACGGAATTGGTGATTACCCTGCTGAAGGCGATCCCGGGCCTAGACTATGTCGATCTCGAACAACCCCGCGTGGGGTATATGTGCACGGCGCTCTCGGGCGCACCGGGCGTGCGCAAGGACTGGCACGCGGAGCAACTACGTGCGGCCGAAGCGCTGGGAGTTACGACGCTCGCCGGGGTCTATCATGCGTGTCACCGCGATCTCTGCGCGCATGAAAAGGAATGGCCGTTCGAGGTCGTGAACTTCATGGAACTGATCGGCGAGTCCATGGGCATTCGCCGGCCCGACCTGTTCAAGCGCTTGAAGATGATGCAGGACGTCGACGCGATTATCGCCGACAGCACGGACCAGATCGACGAATACGGGTTGGACCCGGATGAGGTCCGCGACGTCGTCCTGCAGGATTTACTGGGCGAGCAGTCTTTCCCCCTCGATCGCGCCGCGGAGGAGCACGCCTGATGTACGACCTTATCGACCGGATCGTCAGTCTCGATATGGGGCAACGCGGCATGACCGGCCTGTATGAGCCGGCGCGGGTATTATCCGGCGAGCCGCTCTCGGCCGCTGCCGCGCGGCCGCTGTCCACATTGGAACGCGGCGACTACGTCATCATCATCACCGGGTCTCTCACGCGCGCCGGGGTGTCGTCGGCGATTGCCGAGAACGATGGGCCCGTCGGCGTGGCGTCCCTCGCTAGAGCCATTACGCACGGCTTTAACGCGATCCCCGTGATCATGGTTGACGAAACGATTTGCGACAAAGTCGCGGCGATCACCCGCGTCGCCGGCCCGAATGTCGTGACCTTGGAGCAGGCACAGACCGCCGTGGCGACGCCGCGCTATACCAGCGTCGCGGTCGTGGAAGGCGGCAAGATCGACGATGCTGAGGCGCGCGCGCATGCGTTATCGCTGGTCGCGGATTTGAACCCCAAGGCGGTCATTTCCGTGGAACGATCGGGCCTGACGAAGGATGGCACCTATCGAAACGCGCGCGGCGAAGACTACAGCGAAGGTCGCGCGAGGCTCGATCACATCGTTCTCGAAGCAGCGAAACGGAACATTCCCACCATCGGGATTGGTGATGGCGGCAACGAGATTGGCATGGGGGCCATTCCGGACGCCGTGGCCGAGCACATTCCGCACGGTGCGGTGCTGTGTTCGAGTATCGCAACCGACGTTCTGTTCCCGGTCGGCGTGTCCAATTGGGGCTGCTACGCGGTGACCGCGGCGCTAGCCATCATGACCGGCAATGAAGATCTGATACATACGCCCGATTTGGAGCGCCGGCTGCTCGAAGCGTCGCCGCAAATCGGTTTGGTCGACGGTACGTCGGGACGGCTGGAGCCGACCGCGGACGGCCTGCCGTTGAGCACCCATGTCGGTATTGCCGAATTGCTGCAGACGACGGCGCAGCGGGCGATCCGTACCGGCGGCGCCATGCCGCACGCCAAGGTTTGACGGCTCGCTGTAAGAGAATCCGATAAACCAAAATCGCGTCACCGGACATCCGTCGCGGTGCAAACCCAGCGTGAAAAGCGCTGCATCTGCGTGTTGAATTTACGCACTCGTAAAAATTTTATTTCAGAATTGCACCCGTTTAAGTTAGGATGGTTGTGCTGTAGGTTTAAGCTGACCCTTTTGAGTGGGGTGCGGGCATGGGTACGGCGGCAAAACGGCTTCTTGCGATCGATGATGAACCGGCAATACGGGAAATCATTCGCAGCACTGCCGCGGGCCTAGACTACGATACCTGCGTGACCGAGCGCGCGAATGCGTTCAAGGAAGCTTATGCCGCGTTCGACCCGACTGTCATCGTCCTCGATATCGTTATGCCTGAAACCGATGGCATCGAACTGATGCGGTGGCTCGTCGACCGCGGTACAAAGGCGAAAATTATTGTCGCGTCGGGCTACAACGAGCTCTACGCAAAGATGGCGGCGAAGCTCGGCAGCGATTCGGGATTGTCGGTCGCCTTCCTGGACAAGCCTTTCAGAGTGGAAGCGCTCCGCGATATGCTGCGGGCGACCGAGGCTTAGCATTTCGGCTAGTGTAATGATTCTAAGGTTCGCCGCATTGAATGCGGCGGATTTTAGGATCTGAATTACACGTGAATCAGCACACTAGTGTCCTGGAACAGAGATACGTATCATTTAGAATCGCTTTTCCCGCTCTCTCGATAGGAGGAAGCGTGCCGGCGATGCGGCACATCGTCAAGCGCTTTCGACGCAGCGAGAGAGCGGGAAAAGCGACCTTTCAGGCGACCTGTCGCGATCCCCGGCTGCGTTGCGCGACGCTTGTGATAGCCCCGCATCACGGCGCGCCGCGCGTCTTGCCGGGAAGCGCAACAGGCCATTCTAAACGATACGTATCTCTGTCCCAGGACACTAGGTCATGGACTCATAAACGAGAGACCTATGGCGGAAGTCCGCTTAAAGAACAATTCCAGACCTAGGCGAAGCATCGGGACAATGGCTGGGTATGACCCAAAGCAGACATAAGGGATTAAATTCAGAAGCAGCTGAACACGGCAGTGTTATTCCTTGTAGGCGTAGTGTTGCGCTTATCCTTCACGACATTAACGGCACGCTAGCCGTTTAGGCCCAGGGCCGGCTGACAGTTCAACGAGTTTTCCTTGAAAAATGCAAACCAGAACTTCGGTCGCCTTAGACAGTTCGAATATTTTTCAGTTTCCGGCAAGCCTGAAGTATCATCCGGGCAACTTCGGTTTAATTGCTGCACCGCCTAAACTGGCACCCACGTGATGCAAAAGTAGCCCTTTTCTTAAGACAAACAGGCGGTAGAAGTGGATTGTGAGATGGAGGTTGTGTGATGAGTGATACAAACGCCAGCCCAAAGAAAATCGAGATCCCGGAGGATGAGTTGTATCGGCTCAGACTTGAGGACATGCTTCGAGAGCTCGAAGAAAAGCTCGCCAGTAGGCTAAAGCATCGATTTACGTTTGTGATAGCGAGCGTGGCAGTTCTGAGCTTCTTTGGAATCCAAGGCCTTGCGTCTGTTTTTATTAATGAACAGCTTGATCCACAGATCGACAAGGCAAGGAGCGCCGCAGCGAAGCTTGATGCAGAAGCATCGGTTGTCGCCCGCCAATCAGGTGAGGCGTTGACGTTGGCCAAGCAGGCGCACGATGAGGCAAAAAGGGCCTTAGAACTTGTTAAGACACAAGGTACAAATGTCCAAAATCTTCTAAATGAACTAAAAAACAAGGCGGATCATTTCGACACGCGATTTTCAAAATTTGACATTCAATTCAAAAATATTCGATCGTTAAGTGAGAACGTAAGGTCGCAGCTAGAAGTAACCAACACATCCCTCAAAGTCCGCATAACGGAGCTCTCGAAAGCTGTACCCGAAACCACGTCACAGATCGCGAATTTAGAAAATGAGAGTAAAAATAAACTGAGCGAATTTAAACAAAACTCTCAGTATCTTGTTGATATAAATTACGATTCTACTCGAAAGACTGAGAGTTTATTAGTAACAGAATTCTTGAGAGAACTTGGATACAGGGTAGATGCCCAGTGAGCGTCCGGTAAAGCAGCCCTGCCTATGATGACGTTGGACTGTTACGCTCAGGTTTGAGCGTAACGCCAGGGGAGCAGTTCGTCGATCCGATTGATTTTATGGTCGGCGATACAGGCTAGCGTGTCGGTTAGCCAGGCCTGCGGATCGACGCCATTGAGTTTTGCTGTCTCGATCAGCGTATAGGCGATGGCGGCTGATTTGCCGCCGGCCTCGGACCCCATGAAGAGATAATTCTTCCGCCCCAGGGCGATGGGCCGCATGGATCGCTCTGCGGTATTGTTGTCGAGTTCAAGAAAGCCGTGATCTAGATATGGTCGCAGCTTCTTCATGCGGGTCAGGGCGTAGCGAATAGCACCGGCTAAGGGTGATTTGCCGGATATCCGGGTCAATTGGGCATGCAGCCATGATTCCAGGTCGTCGAAGATTGGTTTTGATTGGCGCTGCCTGATCTTCACCCGTTGATCCGGCGATTGGCCCCGAACCTCCTTCTCGACGCCATAGAGTGTGGCGATACGTTTTATGGCTTCCTCGGCAATCGCCGATCCCTGAGCTTTGTGGATATCGACGAACTTGCGTCGGATATGGGCCATGCAGGCCACTTCCGTCACCTTGCCCGTGCGGTACAGGTCATTGAACCCCGCATAGCCATCGGCATGCATGAAGCCCGTGAAGTCCGCTAGATGTTCGCGCGGGCGAACGCCCTTCCTGTCGGACGAGAACTGATACCATGCGGCAGGATGCGCCTCTCCGGCCCAGGGTCGTTCATCGCGGACATAGGCCCAAAGCCGCGCGGTCCTGGTTTTACCGGAGCCTGGGGTCAGCATTTTTACCGGCGTATCATCGGCGAAGAGGGCCTGTCCCTTTAAAACATGGCGCGCGACGGCGTCCGCCAAAGGTTCCAACAGAGCCGTGGATTTGCCAACCCAATCGGCCAGGGTGGAGCGGTCCAGATCGATCCCCTCGCGCTGGAATATCTGACTTTGCCGGTACAAAGGCGAATGATCGGCGTACTTGTTGACCAGCACATGGGCCAGTAGGCCAGGACCGGGCCGCCCGTGCTCAATCGGCCGCGACGGCAGGGCTGCCTGATGGAACGTCTCACAGCAGGTGCAGGCCATGCGCGGGCGAACAATCCGGTTCACGACAAAACGTCCGGGGACATATTCCAGTTCCTCGGTGACATCGTCGCCAAGCGTTTTGAGCGCACCGCCGCATTCCCCACAGGCATCGCCCGGCGACAGTGTTGTCTCGTTGCGTGGGAGATGACCGGGCAGCGGTTTACGTTTGGGCTTGTCTTTTGGCGCTGCAGATTGATCTGCATTTGCATCGTCTGACGCGGGCTCCTGCGCGGACGCCGCAATCTCTTCGTCTTCCAGCGTCAACGCCAGTTGATCCAGAGCCTCCGAGCGCGACCCGAAGCGATGCTGGCGCATCCCGGCCAATTGGTGTTGGAGCTTCTCGATCAACACCGCCTGTGACTTCACTTCCGACGCCAGCGATGCCACCAGACCTTTTAATGCGGCAGGTTCATTCGGGAGGTTCTCAGCGTCGTCGAGCATGCCGGCAATCTATCAGCCGCCACCCCGCATGGGAATCCCCGGAAATTGACAACCCTTTGCTGTGAAACGACTTTACCCAGCCGTCAGGGGACGCCACGTTCGTTGTGGTATGCGCCAATCAATCCCTTCCAGCAGCATCGCCAATTGAGCCGGGGTCAGCGCAACCTTGCCCGCTTTCGCAGACGGCCAGACAAACCGTCCCTTCTCCAGACGCTTCGAGAACAGACATGCCCCTTGCCCGTCCCACCAGATCACCTTGATCAGATCGCCACGGCGACCCCGGAAGACGAACAGATGACCGCAATACGGCGCCGCCTTTAGAACCTTCTCTGTTTGCGCTGACAGCCCATTGAACCCCTTACGCATGTCCGTCACGCCGGCCGCAAGCCAAACCTTCGTGTTCGTGGGAACCGGGATCATCCCGACAAGCACCGGAGCAGACGTACGAGCGCTTCGGGATCGTAAGGGCCGCTAATGCTCAAGCGATGACCTCCGGCAAGCGTGACCTCGATCTTGCCTTCGTCACCAACAGGGCGCTCGGCTTCGTGCTCGACGTGACGCGCAATCTCAACCGGCAGGAAACAGGCGGCGTCATCGACCGTGTCACTTCCCGCAAACCGGGGATCTTTCAGCCAGTTGAAAACCTGATTGGCGTTCACATTGTAGCGCCGTGCAACCTGTGAAACCGAAACGCCCGCAAACCGCGTCTGTGCGCAAATCATCCGCTTCTCGTCTGCACTCCAGCGCCGACGCTTGCCCCGCTTCGCCACATCCTGATCCCCGTTAGTGTCCACCTAAACAAGTGGACACTAAACCTCACTTCTTCTGCACGGCAGAGCGGTCAGGCCGGACGCTTACAGTCTAAGTGTGTTTACGACTGGTACTTTCAAAACGGTAAACGGATCGCCGCACGGGAGCGTGCCGTCCGAGAGGCCATGACACAGTATCCGGGATACCATCCGCAGGCGGTGATCCTGTCCCTGCTGCAAAAAGCCTGTGGCTCTTTTAAATATGCCAACAGGTAGGCCGGGCTAACTTTTGATAGGTGGCAGCTCGAAGGTTTCGTGTCGATGGTCGCCCGTCACTTCAGGGGCTTGCTCGAGCGCTTTCGTCGGCTGGATCGCGCTGGGCATTTCCTGTTCGATGCGTTTCTGAAATTCTTTTAGGTCGTCCTTCGAAGGCGGGTTGTCCTCGTCCGAAAGACGGTCGCGAGCGCTGCCGAGGGTGCCAACTTGATAATGCCGTATCGCGTCGACATCGCGCCTGGCCTGTTCGACCGCCTTCTTTTTGGCCAAGTAATCCTCATAACGGGGCGCAGTATCGTGCCAAACGATTTGTTCCAAAGCCATGCCCGTTACCGGCTCGCCCCGCTCGTTCCAAACGTTACCGCCCGCGTCCCGAAACACTTTAGTTCCGTCAGGCAGCGAACTTGCCTCATCGCTCAACTCAGCCAATGCATGCTGTGCCTGTTGCAGCGTTTCATTGGCTTTGCTCAATGCCTCTGCAGTTTCCGCTTCAGCGCGCTGCAATTGATCCATGGTGTGGTTGTATAAGGCTGCGTAGTCGGGATCGGATTGGAGGAGTGTTATCAGCGCTGATAGGCGTTCATATTCTCGTTCCCGGCGCTTCTTCAATTCCGCCGGACTTGCGTTATCAGGCAGGAACCGATTGATGCGCCCTGCTTCGCGTCCTGCCATCTCGTTAGCAAGGTCGGTTCGGTCTTGCTCCTCTTTGCTGAGCGGCTTGTTGCCACCAATATCTACGTCATTTCTCAAACTATACCGCCAATTCCCCTCAATAAATTGAAGCTCTAATTTGCCGCTTAAACGACGAATTATCTCTTGTTTACAGTATACTATATCAGACGTTATATTGCGAATTTGGTGTGTTTTTCTGCATTGTCTCAATCTGTTATAGACTGCGCGCGATCATGAAACGCGAACGGCGATAGATACGAGCCGATCAGTCGAGCCAATTATCACACGGCGTTTGGATATGCCTGTTTTCACTTCTCTGATGCTACAGGGCCGTTTCACCATCGCGATGTCATCCCCCAGTATTTGTTTGGTCAGAAAATTCACGATTGAAAGACTATGACAAAGGCCTTTGCGCTCGCTAAAATTGTAAATTGTGGCGGTTATCTAGAAATGATCTGGCAGTTAGCAAATGGATTTTAAAATTGGCACATAACTATAATGTTGATCAGTATGGACTGGTTAAGAAACGAATGCTGACTTACCTCAAGATCAAAGGAAAGGGTAGGCAGTCTCTGGCTCGCGGTACGTTTGCCGTTCTTGTAAATTCCTCAGATGCGCGAGCGAAATTGATCGGTGAGTACCCAGAATTCGAAGATACTGTTCTTAGTGCCCGTGTCATCGATACATGGGTTTCCGGCGATACGAGCTCAGGGGCCCGCAAATTCACCGAGCCTTTGGGAATACATCTAAGAGCGATTGCCGAGTACCTAATCTCAGAAAGACGGCTTACCAAAGAAGAGTTCGAAACTGCCGGATCCGGCCAGCTGCCCGCAATGTATCTGGCGGAGTTTCTTGAGAGGGGTGAGTCGGTTGGCGGTAACAAGGACACTGAATTCGCAACACTTGCTGCCGTTCTCGAAGAGGGAGACACTGTTAGTCTTCGATTCTTGGATTTTATTCCATTACCGACCCGCGGCGCATACTCGGTTGTCGAGACTCGTAAAAAGCTGGAGCGCGGTTGGGGTGAAGACGATGCTGATTTCCAGGCACGAATAGGGAATGCCCTTAGTGAGCTGGACGATCAACAAGTCTTTGAAACAAATCAGGATTGGTTTGGGCTTGGGGTGCTAACAGACTTTGTGTTTTTGCTCTGCCTACGGCCGCCAATTGCAACCCCTGTGGAAACCCCTTGTGTTTATCATGCTACCGCTTACCAAATTGCCGAAAACTTAATAGATAGCGTAACTACTTTGGTTTCTGCGAAACGGTCTAGAAAATCATCTGGGCCGGAAAATATCCCATTAATTCATGCAGATAGATTGAATTTCTTTTTATTATCTGAAATTCGTTCTAACATAGAAAATGAATATGAAGAACGCGTTTAACAAGTAAATTTTGACGAAGATAAATTTATGTTTGTCGCCGCTGGAAGCGACAAAAATGTTAACGTTATTGAGGAGTCTATGACCGAAAGAGATAATATTAGAAAAATTGATGAAGAACTTATTCTGCAGTGCAAAGACGGAAAATTTAAGAAAGTCCGTACGCTACTCGACGAAGGCGCGGACCCAAATTTTGTTGATCCAAAAATCGGCATGCGACCAATCCAAGTCGCCGCTGTCATGGGAGCGTTCCCTGTCTTGGAAGAACTACTCACATGCGAGAACCTTGATATGTTGGTTACAACGGGTGACGGAATATTGCCATCCCAACTCGTGTCAACGCATCGACTGCTTCCCGCGCAATTGGAAACTCTAAATAAGTTATTGGATCGGGAGGTCGCCGCGGCCGAAAAATTGGGTATAGCGCACGAAGATCTTTTAACCCGTCGCGTGGAAGTTCCGGTACCCACACCGACTGTGTAAAGCTCAGCTCTTAATGCGCGGAGTTAGTCGCCGCAGCAAAAAGTTTCATTTGCATGGCAGTTTTCCACGATGGATTTCCGATTTGATTTAACCGCCGTGCAAACCCTTCTACAGCCGCACCGTTGCTTGTTCTGATAACGTGGACTTCTCTCGCCATGTTCCAGGTGACTTCAAGTCGCGGAGAGACCAATAATCCAAGATCTAGAACTACTCCGGATTCGTATATGACTGCAATTTGTCGCGGGTCGACATGATATTCAAAATAGCTGATCGAATCGGATATCTTGATCGCATGATAAAGAGTAATCTCCAAACTGCGTGCTTTAATAACAAGATCGCATTCTCCAGGGTTAAAAAGAAGACCTGAGCAAGATGGCATAATTTGTTCGACCGGCTCCCAGGGAACGTAGCCGCTTGTCTTGTCCGTGTCTTTATCGACCGGTCGGATGCCGCATTCTTTCAAGTAAAAATACAGCTCCTCCAAATGCGCATCTCCATTTGTGTCGAATGGTATGGTTTTGCATCCTTCGAGACCAGGGATCTCTAGATTGCTATCCTCATCGAGGCTGAGGAGCACAATACGCTTTCGTTTATCGTCGTCTCGGCTAAATTTTCTAATAATGGCATCAATATAAATTTGATGATCATTGTAATTTTGGACTAACGTTTCAGACACGACGATTACCACCGCCGTAGATTTTTGAATCTTTGCAAGAGTTGGCTTTTCTCCTCGCTTCCAAACTATTTCATGTCGACGAGCAAAAGTTCTGATGGCAGACATAAGCAGGGAATGGTCTAGCTCACTTCCGATATGCCAATCCGTATCGTCGCAGAGGATGAAGACAGAATCGAAATTATCGTTTGCGAGAGGCACGCTGCATGTCTCAATTGTGGTGTTGGAGGGCTGTTCCTGAGGTTTGGGTACGCGTCATCCTGATACGGCGCGTCATGCGACGTCAACTACAGATTGTTTCGGGTCGTCGTGGTGAAAAAGGATGCCCAATGAATTGGGGCGGCGGGTGTTCGTGCAACCCATTGGCCATAATTGTCTTCGCTCCCGTCGATTGCGGACGTTCTGTCAGCTAGGGAACCTTTCCTTCTGAGTAACCCGTTCTGCACGGACTTCACCGACATTGAAGGACTGTCTGCATTGCCTCTGCCCGAATGTATAGACGCTATGATTTGCCTGCTGACGGATTCCGTCACTGGCCAAAGCGAAGACACTACGGACCCGGCCCCGGCTTCCAGGAAACTCGATGGTAACCCTAGGAATTCATTGGGAGTGCGGTTCGACTCGATCAAGCCGGAATCACACGCTGCGAGCACGATTGTTTCTGCCTCGGAAAGATCCAAATTACGAATATCTTGAAGTGTCAGAACGCCATCTGCGAGTACAATCCCATTGTTGGTGGGGTTCCTTGCGTCCCATTTTCCATGGCAATGAAAAATTATTTGCGCGGCGGCAGGCAAGGCTTCGCGAACGTCTTTGAGTGTCCCGGTTAACGCTCGTCCTTTTCCTATGACGAGGCTGTTATCGTCCTCTTCCAGCGGACCAAGGTCGATTTTAAGATCATCTGTTGGATCTTTCACAACAAGTGTTTCGCTCGTGCTCGCTTTCCGCTCCGCTCCCTGGGCCCCTTTACTGAGACTAGGCCAATAGCTCACGGCGCAATCCTGTATTAGGTAGCGTGGTAATCCTGTTGTTGGCTCCTCTCGGCACGCAGCGTGAAGCGGTAAGAGCGTGAGTTTACCGGGCGCAAATATAAATAGCTGATCTAGGTCAGATACCTTAAGCACAGAATCGTCAATGGCCGCGAACAAGACGTCCCAGATTTCAGTTGCAATGGACTCCAACAGACGATTGGCATGACCTAACCATAATGATGCGTCGTTCTTGCCTTCGATCGACGATCTTGCGGACTTGGCCAGTAGAGAGCGTATCTTGCTCATGCCGGTGCTATCGCCAGTTAAACGATCCACCCAAGCTTCGGTGAGCTCCGGTACCAAGATTGCTTCGCTACCGAGCAAAATTGCATAATCGCCCGGTGATGCATGGGAACGTACGATGATTACCGCACCGCCGAGAACCGTGACTATTGGTATGAGAAGGACCGCTTTTTCCGGCAGATCGCAAACCAGAGATTGGACGAACTCGAAAGCTACTGGTATAACTTGAGTGTTCTGGACGGATGTTGCTTGCTGTTTATAGTCATAATGTGCATCGTCAGCTTCTTCGATCAATTCTAGCAGTGTCTCTGAAAAATCGGATTTTGAGTTCGTGAGATTGGCTGCTACAAAATTTTCAAGATTCTCAGTCGAGTCTTGCCACTTAACTCTGGCATCTCGAAGTACATTTCCTTCACCTGAACCGGCATGTTTGTCGTTTTCCTGAAATACCGAACTTAACCATGTAGAGCGTGTTTGATGGGCCGATAATAGTGCGTGGTCCGATTTTCCGCGTCGTAAATAAAGGTAAGCAAGAATGTCGCCGAACTTACTCATGCGATGTATGAGCACTGCTCTGTCAGAGAATGAAACAAAATCCAAATTGTCATCATTAAGGTAATATAGACAGGATTCGAGCGAATTTGTTAGTTTTTCTTGTAGAGATTTATTTTCAAAAATATCCAACTCTTTGGATAATGTGATCAATTTCGATGTGAGTCCAATTTGTAGGTCAACCTTTGCAGATCTAAAATCTGTCATAGATAAAATCGAAATTATTGATTCCAGTATATCAATTTGCTCCTTTAATAAGTAAACAGATTTTTTTATGGCATACATCCCATCTAAGATATCTACAGTAAGTGTTTTTATCATAACAATAATAAGAGCGGGTGGTTGATCTCCTAAATACTCGTGCTCTAAATTTTTACACGTAGTCAAAACCCATTCTAACGTACTAATGTTTTGTTCTATTTTTCCAGACATTAGATACAGGTTTAGATAAGTTATTTTATCAAATATCGATAATGATAATAATTTATCTTTCTTTGTTAAATATTCCAAATAATAGAATTTATCTATGCAGTATTCTACGATCTGTTTCGCTTCCTTTACGTGGCCGTCTTCAAACTGTCTTGCTGCCAATTTTTCAAAAAATTCTACTTCCGGATTAACGTTAGCTTTCTCTATATCTTTCAAAAGGATCGATAGATTTATTTTTGATTTAGGAATTTTTCCATACTGATTGGTTGCTGGAAAACTATCAAGGTTTGCGGCGGTTAAGATGTTAAGTTTGACTGAAATGTTTAAGGGGCCATTGACAGCGGAAAATTCGTCAACAGAAATGCGAGCCATGCCAAGTGATTTTAATGAAAAGTTTTCTTTTTTTGTTTGTAGAACGTGATATTGGGCAAGGTGTAATCCTATTTTTTGGAGAAGCTCTTTATTTTTGATCTTTAACGCGTCATCACGTGCGATTTCTAGTATTTGATTACCCGTTTCTTGACGAGCCTGGTCGAATTCCAGAAGACCCACACAGAGATCCATCAAACCCTCGAAGATTCTAAATTCAATCTCAAGAGACGTTGGGCGGCCTGGCCGTATTCGCTCTGCAACTTTTGTTAGTGTGGCTTCCGCAGTTTTCTCTAACTGCTCGTCCCTTATACCGCTGACAATTAGATATTGTGTTACATAGGTTACTAACATTGCGACAGCAGCATCAAATTCGAATTTACGACGTCTTGGTCTGAGCTCTTTGAGTTCGAGGGCAATTTCTCTTGATTGTGTAAGAGAATCAATGCTGCCAATCTTCAGTAGACACATCGCTTGCATGCCACGTGCAGCAACCCACTTAATGGGGTGTCGTGCATTTGTATAAACTTCGGTGACCCTTTGGAAGGCTTCGATCGCTTCCGGCCATTTGTTCGATTCGGTATGTACCATTCCGATACGAAATTGGGTATCCGCTCATTTTTTAGGTCTGCTTCGCTTTGTCCATTCTGTCAGAAGTCTTTTTAGTGACGCTTGTGCCAGAACGCATAGTTCAGCATCGCCGGTTAATTTTGCTGCTGTTAAGAGTGCATTTGCGTGTTCGCTGTGAAATGAAACCCAAACGCTAGTACTTTTTGTACGATCAAGATACGGATACAGCGAATCGAAGGCCTCTAACGATCTTCGGGCGAGCTCCGGATCATCTGCCTTCGCAGCATAAAATGCTAACATTTCGGCGTAGTATTTTTGGTAGAATTGCCATCGGGCACCACCTAGTACTTTTGGCTGCAGCTCAGCGAGTTTCTTTAAGGAATCAAGGGCCCGGGTTTGCCATTTGTTTTTATTCAAGAAGAAATTCGTTAGCATCCAGAACAAACCTCTTATAAGGAGGGCTCTGGATCGGAATTCATATGCAAGCCAATTCAACCTAACACTCCGATCAACGGTTTCACTGAGAACGAGCTTCTATTTAGAGTAGTGCGGCGAGGGAATTTTGGGGAGTCCGCTGCAGGCATTTCAAATCTTGCGGTGGCTCGTCGCAGTGCATACTAGCGACGATGGTTTTCCAGTGATCCTGCGACCCAGCCTTCGCGCGTGGCCTTTATTCTTTGGCTCCGGCCCGGATGAGTCTCGGTGTCCTGCTCGGTCAAAGACGGCATAAAGCTCAAGGCTTGCTCCAACCGCCCGCCGAGCCGTGCTATAGTCCAACCGCTGAAACGATCGGCATCGAGTTCCCGTCGATGATTGTTTGGCCATGGGCGATACGGATGACCATAGATGTGATGGCCGATCTCGTGGGCGATGACCCAGACCATATACCAACCAACCACGTTTGCTTCGAACTTGAACCATTTGGCATCGCAAATCACATAGCGCTTGTCGTCATGCAGGGCTGCGAGCGCGACATAGTCTTTCTTAAAGTCTGCTTCGACGACTTCAAAGAGAGGCCGTACACCAATTAGTTTCGCAATTGAATGGACAACACGCGTCGCTTCCGGCCGTGCTTTGCGCACATTCTCTATGTATTTGTAGTTCGGTGGGTTCCGCAGGCCGCAGATCAAGCGGGTGTCGCCATCGACAATGATCGACGGAATGTCGGCGTTAGCGACACTTCCGCAGAAGGGGCTGGCGCATAAGCCTCTGACAAACAGTCGTCTCGTGATGGACATGGAATTCTCCTCGGGCCTACGGGAATGAAGGTGGCGGAATGTCGCAAATTTGCATCCCGTCTTGCGTGAGCTGGCATGGTGACGTTGGCGGCAGCGTCTCGGGGGAGGGGGCGACAACCGACTTGCCCGGCGGCGGTCTGGATGCAACATGGGCAATGTCGGAGGCTATCAGACCCGCAACGAGAAGCAGGGCAGCGAAGGTGAATAGCCTGGCAAGCCACGCGCTGCCCTTGTTCATATTTTCAATCGGATTTGGCATTGGACTCGTCCTTTAACAACGGGGCTCCGGTCAGCTCGTCGTGCTGACGGTCCATTGCCTCCCGGCTAATACGGGCCTCGCGTATCGTTTCTAGGGCATGCAGGACGACTTGGGCCTCTTTCATCGTTACGTCATTTGACGCATCGTCGAAGAGGCCGGCGCGGCCGCGCACATACATCAGGATCATCGCGTACAGCAGCAGAACCGTTGGCGTGGCATCAAGCGCGATTCCGCCGGCCCAAAAGGGCGCATGTTGCAGCGGATACCGGATGACCGCCTCGATCGCGTTGAGCCTGGTGATGGCCGGAACGGCGGGAACAGGAAGCTTTGAGAGCATTGCCAGTTCTGCTCCGAACTGCCCAACGGTTTTTATGAGCTCGCCGTGAATGCGCTCCAATGCGGCCCGCTGGGCGTTAGCGCCCCTTGAGGATCTAGAGGAGGTCGACTGCAGATCGACTTCACGCGGCATGGCGTGCAGTGTGCGCTGCAGGCTCTTAATGAGCCCCCGTGGATCCAACTCAGACAACAAGGCGCGCAGCTTGTCCGCTTCACGGGCCAGATTGTCCATGCGTACGTTTGGTTCGCCCGGCGCATTGGCGACTTTGCGCATTACGTCCAACTGTTCGCGCGCCTGCTTGGCAATCCCCTCGCGGCGGACGAGCTCGATGGCGAAACTGCCTTCCAGCGTGCCGAACTGGTCCGATAGCGACTGCAGCAGCTGCTCGACACTGCCGGGGCCAGGGATCCCCGTATAGGCGCCGCGCCGGTATTCGGACTCGCGGCGCGCTAAGTAGAGCGTTTGCGCTTGCTTGAGATCCGGTAGGAGGGATTTGGTCGATACGATTGCCGTGAACCGCTGTTCCAGGACAGCTTCGAATTCCACAAGAAGCACGTTCATGTGAAAGACAATGGCGGCGGTGCCGGCAATTGAAGCGACATTGAGCCAACTGGAGAGGCAGGCGATGAGGAAAGCGCTGAAGAATGTAATGCACAAGCCAAGAACGCGCTCCAGCGGCACCTCGAGTTTGGAGACAGCGACGGGCGCTGCCGTCCAAAGCAGGTAGATCGCCGTAGACGAAGACAGGCTAAATACAAGGGCGCCGGCATGGCCCATCCAGTCCGCTGTTCCTGCGGTGATGGCGATGACGGCGCCGTCATAGGTAAAATAGGCGCTGCAACAAACCAGCGTCGCTAACAGCGCTTTGACACGTTTGTTGCCGAATATCGGTATGAGGCTGTGGTTCATGTTGGAAGTCCTTATCCAATTCGTGTTGCAAACTGGATGGTGACTCGTCTTGAGATGCGCATACCTCGTGCTTGCCTCGCGCGGCCTGGATCGTGTTAGCGGCCATTCGATCGCGTGAACTCCGGCGCCGTTGCGGAGAAGGCGCGTTGGAAACGGCTTTCGCCGTCATTGTTAGGCATATTGTCCTGATCTGTTGGTGACGGGCACTCGGCGAGACTCGGTTCAGGCCCGGCCTGTTCCGCGTTTGCTGAGAATTCGTTCGTCAGCGTTGTCCCGTTGGCACGGATATCTATCGTATCTCGGATAGCGCCGATTTCGATCGCCTCTCTTTGTGCATCCCATTCCCGGCGATACGCGGTGTACTCCCGGGTAACGCTTCGCTGCGATCCGCCATCCACTTCGAGAGAGGGCGCTGCTTGGGGCCGGTTCGCGAGTCGGTCGCTAAGCCGCCGCCAGCGATCGTCATGTTGCGCCAGCGCTTGTTCGGCTTCCTGAATGGTCTGGATCTCGGCTTGTGCCGTCGCGCCGACATTAGCCCCGGCATCGGGCGTGCCAATGGGGTCCCCGGCATTCTCGTTGAAGGTTTGATCCAGATCCGATGTGCCCTCTGCGACATTGATCGTAATGTTACCGGTCATGATGTTTCTCCTTCTTAAGGAAAGGGCCGCTCGCGGCTCAGAGGCCGCCGGCCTCGACGTTCCAATCGGCATCGGGCGAGAGCGATATGCCACTGTCACCGAAATCGGCGCCGTCCATCACCGCGTCGCAGGCTTGCAGACGCGCCTGGAAGGCTGTCGCTTTCTTGCGGCCATAAACGGTGAGAATGTCATGCCGCTCGCCGAAGCATTCGAGGACGACATGGAAGGAAGTGCTGTAATACTTCTTGCGTTTTAATGACCACCATTTGGGCGGGCGTTTGCGGTCGAGGAAGGCATGGCGGTCCTGTTCCTTCTCCGCCTTGTCGTGCGGCAACAGCACAAAGCTGTGCGGATGCGCGCGCTCGAAGAACCGTGCGCCAAGGATTTTATGGACGGTGATGCGGTTTGGCGTAAAACGAACCGTTGCGCTGCGTTTGAGGAGTTGCCGCAACGCCAACAAGGCTAAAGGCACGGTGAGGACGGATGCTCCGCCGAGTTTAGCAAAGGCCAGGGCGCTAAAACTGCCATCGATTATGAGGCTCTGCGTGCCAAAGGCGAGCAAGGCAGCACCGGAAACCAAGGCGGCATATAGAGAGAGCTTGGCCCGCAGGGGTGTTACGGCATGCAGCTGGACTGTGATGTTTGTGGTGCCGTTATTGTCCGTTGTGACAATTGTCGGCGGGCCTCCCTTGAACGGTGAAGGAACGCGGCCCGTCTTTAGCGCCTTGAAGGATAATGTGAACATGCAATCGGCCTCCCGATAAAAGGAATGAAGGGTCATCCTGTTTTAAGGGGAGGCCGGTAGCGGGGACCTCGTAGCTTCCTCGACTTGCGGAAAGGGCGCCGCGGTCTTCAGGCGGTTGCGTCTTTGAAGTAGTGGTGGAACGGACCCTCTGCATCGTAATACTCAACGCGCTGCAGGATCATCGGCGCCTTGCCGGCCCACAGAATGAGCTGGCGCTTGTGATTATCGTTACGGGCGAAGAAACGGCTGATCTCGTCTGGCCGCATCAGGTCGAACAGTTCGATGGAATTGTTCTCGCCCTTCAGGCCCTTCTGCACCTGTTCCGCCGCCGTCTCGCCCGTCCGCGTCGTTTCGACGGCGGTTTTGTCGAGACGCTTCGACAGATATTCCGTCGTCGTCAGATCCACATTGCCGAAGGCCTGTAGAATGCCGGCATTCGCCGCGAAGCTTTCGAAGCGGTCTTTGTATAAGGCTTTGCCCTGACCCCAATCCTGCAGGATGATCCAAAGCTTAACGTGGAAGGAGGCGATTTGCCCGGCCGCGTCCTGCAACTGGCTCATGAAGCCCAGGACTGGAAACTCGTCGAGACAGACGAGGACCGGGGCAGGGGGCACGGTCTCCTCGGTTTCCATCGCTTGGAGCAGCTGGTTCACAAAGAGGCGAAGCCAGCGGTTGCACATGCCCATACGCGTCGCCGGCAGGCACAGATAGACGGATACCTTCTCGCGCTTCAGATCCTCAAGATCGAAGTCATGGCCCCGTAGCACCTCTTTCATGGCGCCGTAATCGATGAATTGGGTATGGCGATTGAGTGAGGACAGCACGCCAGCTCGCTCGGTCGCGGATTTATCGTAGAACCCGGTGATGCTGCCGGCTATCGCATCGGCAACATCGTTGAGACCGCTTTTTTCGATCTTCCGGCCTGCGGCGAAGATCATTGTCGGTACGGTATAGCGCTCGCCGCTCGTGTCCAGTGCCCGCATGATCAGTTTGCGCACCGTAACCAAGGTCCGGTCCTTAGGGTCAATATCGGGCGTATAAGCGACGTATAGAATAAGTCCCAGCAGGAACTGACCGGCGGCTTCATTCCAATGGGGGTCTTTCTCTTCGCCGGAGCGGACGACCAAGGCATCGACGATGAGCATGGCGTCTTCGACCGGATACGGATTGTCCGGTTTAAGACGGGCCAGCGGATTGTAGCGGGCCCGAAAGCGAACGGCCTTGCCGCGCGCTCGTTTGAACGGATCGAGGACGAAGACCTTTTGTCCGCGCTTATGGCGGATATGCGCCGTTTTGGTCGCAAGCTCCGCTTTCGGATCTGTGCAGAGTACGCTGCCCAGATAGAAATAGAGATTGTTGATCACGGTGACCGATTTGCCGGACCGGTTGCCGGCGACGGTCAGGAGATGCCGGTTGTCTTCGATCCCGATCATATAAGCACCAAGGGCGCCGACCAGGATCTTGGCGCCGGGGTTGGCGGGGTCGTAGTGCAGATCGTCACGCGTCAGGATGCGTTCCGGGTCCTGGAAGAAGCCGCGGGGAACCCGCTGTTCGCGCAGATAGCGGCTGGTTACGCCGCGCGGAATGTCGTGCATCAGATCGTTGGTTCGTTTGGTCATGAGGGTGCTCCTGTTGACGCTTCATCGCGGCGTGTTCCGATTGCGTGACGTATGAAGGCCCCGCCGTGGGGCGGAAGCGTTCCTCTCGACACGGGATCGCGCCATCACGGCAAAGATAAAGAGGCTTCGCCTCGGCCGACCTCGTAACTTCCGCGTCTGGTATCTGGTTCCAGCAATGTCGTTTCCGATGGTTTGTGTAAGTAACCGTCCTCTCCGTCCGTTCCATGGGATCAACCTGGAACCAGGCCGGGGGCGTGTTCAAAAGGAATTTTCCTAGGGCAGCTCCGGGAAGATCCCGGAGTTGCTGCCCCTTATCGCGAAACAAAATTCCTTTACCGGCCGCCTTCGTTTCACTTCGTGGCGAAGGCAAGGCGACCGTGAATACGCCTCAGGCATGGTTCCCCATCGGTGACCCAAGGAAAGGCCGCATAGGGCGGTCTCCAGCAACACAAAAGGAGAAACATCATGATTGTTGGAACATTCACCAAAACCGAAACCGGGTCCTTCGAGGGCCAAGTCGAAACCCTTAGCTTCAGTACCGAGATGCGGATCGATCCAATCGAAAAGACTGCGGACCGTGCCCCAAGCTACCGGGTCTACATCACACACAGCAATGTGGAAATCGGCGCCGGCTGGGACGAGAAGTCACAGCGCACTGGAGACCCCTACATCTCCATCAAGATCGACGATCCGAGCTTCGCCTACCCAATGTGGGCGGCGCTGACCAACGGCGATGACGCCTTTACCCTCAGATGGTCCCGGCCTCGTCCCGCACCGGAAGCTTCCGGCGACGCGGAAACCCTCTAGGACCATCCCCGCCACCAAAAAGGCCTCGGCGATACCGCCGGGGCCTTTCTCATTTATCGGTATGGAAGCCGACCTTCGTCGGTGATCATTCGGGCAGCATCTGTACGCCGTGTGCGAGGCAGCTAATTTTTGCGTCATGACGAGACAAGGCGTTCAGCGCGCAGACCGGACAGATATACTTGACCCGGATGCCTGATTTGGCCCCAGTTGGAGAATTCGTTCCTTCCATTGTACCCGCCGTTTCCGGTCGGATGACCGGCACTTCGGCCCAGGGGATGGAAAAGCCGCGCCGTTCCAAAACGTCCATCGCGCGGATGAACCGCCCGCCGGACACTATATAGTGTGAAACCTTGTCACCGGTTTCCTGGCCGCCGCCGGCTCCTGTGGAAGACGGATACAGCCCGACCTGTTTCATCATCGAGGCCCATTGCCGGTTGTGATAGGAACCGCGCCCGGGCTTGCCGTGATGGTGCTGCCACAGATGGACCATCTCGTGGACCAGCGTACCGAGCGTATCCACCAGGCTTCGTTCCTGGAAACGCGCCGGGTTCAAGGCGATCTCGTCGCATTCGCGTCCGTCCTCGCTAATGAAACGCTTGCCCGAGAAGGAACCATAGCTGCGGTTCTTTCGTTTTAGAGTGATGATGCAATTTGGCAGGTCGTCGTCGAATAACTCGCCGTTGAAGTGGTCATACGCTTCCTGCAGAGCATGGTATGTTTCCCGCGTTGGGCGTATCGACGGGTCGCGCCGTGTCGGTGCGGTATAGGTCGGTATCAACTGTGTTGACGCCATTGGAATGTACATCCCCTAAAAGCTAATACCGGCACTCGGCTTCATCATTCCGTCAGTTTATGGCGTGTGTTGTGATGGGTTCCTCTTGGATTCCTCGTGTTGCGGTGGGTGTTTATGGGTGGCTATAAGTCAAGCTGAGTGCGGGACTTAACGCGATCTTTAGATGTCTGGGATATCATTTACATAAGGCGTACCAAATAGAAGAAGGGTACAAGGTGTGCGGTGGTCGTACCGCCCCCGCCAACCTTGTAGGGGGATTGCCATCCCCCGTTCCACCCCCTGGAACCGCCTAGGCGCAAACATTCATTCGAATGTTTTTGCCAAGGCGGTTGTCCGCCACACCGGGCATCGAACCCGATTGTGGCGAAGGCAACGGATCGACGTTGCATCCCGACCAATTGGAGATCGCCGCTCTCCAGTTGGATCAACCATCGGCCAAGGAACGTTCCTTGGAGGACGGCAGGATGACTTCAGCTCTCCTGCACCATCGACCCAAGAGCGTTCCAGCCCTTGAGAAACTTGACCAAGCCTGCGCGGTTTGGATGTGCGCCAACACTAGTTCGGGTGTTGGATCCCGACCGGATGTTTCGGCACCGGCGTCGACGTTAAGGGGTGAATTCGACCTCTTAAGTATCCCGAACCAAGCCACGCACAGCCTTGGATATGTGAGGCCTGCAGACGAGGAAATCACGAGGCCCGGTGATCATCGCATGCATTATAAAGGAGGACCATGCCGGACGAGATCAGTAAGAAACGACCACGACCCTATTCCTATCGGCCGCCCGAAGCACGGCGCGCCGAGTTTGAAGATCTCGTCTCTAAATCCGGCTTGTCATTTAATGCGTTCATCACAGAAGCAATCTTTGGCCGCAACCGTCATCGCCCGGCAGAAATCAAACTGCTCGCGTGCATCCTCGGCCAGTGCGCCGCGATTGCAGACCAGCTCCGCTCTATTCGATCTTCCGGCTTGGCGGATAATCACACCCCTTTGCTCGAGTCCATTGACGCGCGGCTGAAGGAAATCCGCTCTGCCTTGCTTCTGCTCATGGGGCGCAAGCCATGATCCCGTTTGCCAGCCAACGCGGCAGTGGCCAGGATCTCGCCACCCATCTTCTCAACGAACACGACAATGAATATATGGAGCTCGCCGATTTGCGCGGCGCTATTGCCGACGATCTGCATGGCGCTTTTGCAGAGTGGGAAGCTGAAGCCTCGGCGATGACTAAATGCGTGAACTATCTCTACAGCCTGTCCGTTAATCCCGACCCGGCGCAGGGGCCGATAAGCCGTGATCTCTATGACGACTACATCTCCCGCGTCGAACGGGCGTTGGGCCTCGAGGCGCAACCGCGCGCGGTGGTCTTCCACATCAAGGAAGACCAGCAAGGCGTCGGGCGGGAACACTGCCATGTCGTTTGGTCGCGCATCGACGTGCGGGAGATGAAGGCGATCCATATGTCTTTCGATCACGACAAGCTGATGACCGTGACACGGCAGTTTGCGCGCGACCATGATATCGAATTGGCGCCCGGCTACTACAGTCTGGAAGAGCGAAAACGTCAAACCCATCGCCAGCTATCGCTCTATGACAAGGTCCAGATGGAATCCACTGGCCTCTCACGGGAAGACCGGCGGGCGGTTGTCACGGAGTTATGGCGTGGCCGGGATACGCCCGGTTCATTCGTGAAGGCGCTCGAGTATCACGGTTATGTCTTGGCGACTGGCCGGCGGCCCTATTTGCTGGTTGACATTTACGGACACACGAACTCGCTGCCGAAGCTGATCGACGACAAGGCGGCCAACACGAACGCGATCCGCGCGTTCCTCGGCGAGGAATACGCCACCGACAGCATGCCGTCAGTTGAGGACGCGAAGGAATTCGCCGCGGAACATAGACATTCCTTGAAGGCATTCAAGCAGTCGCAGAAGCGGGCCGACAGGATCGACGAACTCAAGGAGGTGCAAGCCAAGCGGCGGAAAAAGATCGAACGCGAGGTTACCGCTTTCCTGGATCGGCAGAAGCAGGAACGCCAGGCCCTCAAGGGGCGGCATCGGATTGAATGTGATACGCACCGTACCGTTTATTTACACCGGCTGCGCGAAATCAAACGCGAGCGCTCCGAAAACCAGCCGCGCGGGCTTGCGGAATTCCTGTCGAAAGTAACCGGCATGGATCAGGTACGTCACAAGCTTCATCGCTATCGGGATAAGAAACGCCACGACGCGTTTCTTGACGAAAAGCATGAAACCCGAAAGCGTCAAGACGCGGAGCGGCTCGAACACCAACGTGGGCAGGAGATGCGGGCGCTCGACATGGAGCGCAAACACCGCGCGCTCGACCAAACTGAACAGCGCGAACTGCAATCGTTGGAAATGTCGTTCAAGAAGCAGCAAGCCATTCGCCACCGTGCTGGGTACGAGCATATGCCGTCTCTGCGGCTGGAGCTGAGGCCGCCTGGCCGCAAAGCGGTTCCGCACAAGGCGAAGAATAGGTTCACCTCCGCGAAAGGTCGTGAATTGCATCCGGTTAGAACGATGCGGACGCGGGCCCTCGAAGCCAGGGAGAACACCGTTCACAAGCAGTTCGTGCAGGCTGCGAAGGGGGACCGTATTCGGGAAAGCGTCTCAAGTAGAACAATTGCGTTTAAGATAAAGTCAAACCTTTCTTCTCAAGACGAAAGTCCTCCGCAGCCGCCAAAAGAACCAGCACTCAACCCCAAAGCCAAAGGGAATGTTCGAGAGAGCCACATCGAACAGGCAATACGCGAGTTCGATCGCAACTCTGAGGAACCAGCTCCACCGAAGCCAACCCCACCGCAGGCGCCTCAAATCGAGAACCCAGCGCGCGAGCTTCGGGTTGAGCGACAGACTGAAAGTCCGATGCTGGAACCAACGCCCAGACCTGAAGCTTTGCAGCGAGAGTTCCACGCTGCGGCGTTGGGACAATCGGGCCACGAAAACGTTGCGAGGGGAACATCAGGTCAATCGTCGCTGGAGCCCAGACAATCGGAAGAACCAATAAGAGAGTTCGAGCTGAAGCCAACGAACAATGAACCGGATCGTGAACGATAGCAGGCCAAGTATAGGGCTAATCGAATGCCACAGAATGGTGACGAAACGGGTGGCCGATAAAAGGGATGATCCCGTGTTCCTGCCCATCGCGTTTCCCTGATCGTATTGTCTGGACACTACTGAGGCAGAATGGAAGATTGCGTCAATGTCCGCTGTATGAACCGATCACAGACCCGACAGTCATGCCGCGTGGCGAAGCGCGGCTCGGGCTTGACTGCGTTTTCCTGGAGATGTTGGCTTGGCGGTTTATTGTTGCGTAACCCGGCCTTCAATTTTCGGTGCGATCTTATTCTTGGCGGTAATGTAGTCCATCACCGTTGTCGCCATTAATACCCCGCCTGCAGCGTCGATGAGGGTTTTGGCATCCTTGAGCACGGCATAGCCATCTCCGCCATTGGCAATGTACTCATTAGTCGCCACTTTGTAGCGCTTGTTCGGGTTGAGCGGTTTGCCACCGATGTTCACCTCCACGATGCGATTACCGGCTGGTTTGGTAGCGTCAAAGCGGAACCTCATACCCGAGATCTGTGGAAAGCGACCCACCTCATCCTCGACCCTGCTGACGCCGTTCTCCAGCGTTTTCAACAACTCGGCACCGGAAAGATCTAACAAGACCGCATGATTGCCGAACGGCAGCTCGCTCAGGATGTCCTTACGTGTAAGCTCGCTACCCGGGGGATAAACCTTGTCGCCCCGGATCCCACCGCTATTGATGATAGCCACGTCCGCTTTAACGCCCTGACGCAACGCGTCGGCAACCAAGTTGCCGAAGTTGCTTTTGGAACTGCGCAACGCACTGCGTCGACTGTCGAGCTCCACCGTTGTTCTACCAATGGCGACATCAAGCTTGGCATCGAGTGCAGCTTCGTACTTTTTCACGAGGGCAGCGAGACCGGCATGTGGGGTCACGCCGGCGGTAGACAGATAGCGCCACTGCGGCAGTACCGTGACTTTAGGTCCGTGGAGGCCGTCTTTCTTGTTAATCGCCAGCTCAGCCACAACTAGGTAGTGTGCGTCGTGTCCCGCCTTCAGGATCAATGTGCTACCTTCGTAGACGGTGATTGGGTCGTGGTCGTGTCCGCCCAGAATGACATCGATACCCTTAACCGTACGGGCAAGCTCGCGATCTTCGGCCAAGGAGAGGTGAGTGATCGCGATGACGAGGTCGGCGCCGACCTCTTTTAGTGCGTTGACTGCCGCCGTCGCTGTCGGACCTATCGGTGTAAAAGCTACCTCAATGCCGGGCGAGGAGAGGTGCGTTGTCTCTGGCGTCAGCAGGGCGAACATGCCTACGCTAAACTCCTCCACCTTGTGAATCATGCTAGTCTGGGCATCACCGAAGGGCCTACCGTCGGGCCCAAATGCATTGCTGGCAAGCCAGGTGAAATTCGATGCAGCCATGCGCTGGCGTAGCACTTCGTCCCCGAAATCAAACTCATGGTTGCCGAGACCGGCAACGTCGAGGTTAATAGCATTCATCATCTCGATCATCTGTGCGCCCTTGGTGAGACTCGACATCACAGATGGCGAGATCAGGTCGCCGCCGAATATCGTCAGATGATGTTTAACGCGGTTTCGCTCTGCTTCTAGTAGGGTCATCAACTCAGCTATGCCGCCCTTGCCGTCCTTAGGCGAGATCTCGTAGACGTCGTTGATATGCAAAAGCGTCAGCGTGGCGCTTTGCGCCCAAGCCGATGTCGTGCTTAAACCAAAGAAAGCGACGACCGCTGTGGCTGCCAGCATGCGTCTCAAATACATCGATGCATTTCCTCCTATGCGCTATTTCCAGTATCCGGCTCGGCTGATACGGTGGCTGAGCCAAACGCTTACAGATGCAACCGCTCCTTCTTTCGGTTATTCTGAAGCCCCCTGTAATGTCCGCAACAACAAGTTTCCTAGTTTGCTGAGCTGCTTTTTTATTTCATCCCATACCTCTATTCCTTTCAAATCGAGTTCGGCGTTAAATTCGGCAAAATCAAGGATACCATAAAAGCCAAACAGCCTAGCGCTCCGTCCAGGCACGCTCCTTCAGCTTGTAGACCGGCTTCAACAGATAATCGAGAATGCTCCGGCTGCCCGTGACGATGCTGACATCGGCGACCATGCCCGGCATGATGGGCAGGTGCTCCTGCGCCGGAAGCCGGGCATCGTCGACACGAATGGTGACGGGGTAGAAACTCTCCTCGTCACGGGTGACGGTCGTATCCGCGCCGACGCGTTCGACCCGCCCGGGCAGCGCGCCGTAGACCGAAAAGTCGTAGGCCGTCACCCGCACCTGGGCCTCCTGGCCCGGCCGGATGAAGGCGATGTCGCGCGGGTCGATGCGGGCCTCGATCAACAGGGCATCCTCCAGGGGCACGATCTCCATGATCGGATCGCCCGGCTTCAGCACCGCGCCGGCGGTCGTCACGGAGAGCGTTTTGATCACGCCCTTCACCGGGGAGCGCACGTTGCTGCGGGTGACCCGGTCGCGGTGCGCCACCAGCTTTTCCTTCAAGGCGGACCGTTTGAGCCTGATCTGGTTCAGGTCCTCGAGGGCGGCGCTGACGAACGCCGACCGCTTCTCCGCGATCTTCGCTGCCGCTTCTTCCCCGCGCGCCTCGGCCGCGGCGGCCTCGCCGCGGGCGATCGTCCTCTGCTCCTCGATCTCGGCGATCCGGCCCTCCAGCTTCAGCGCCTCGACCTTGGAGACCAGACCCGCCGCTACCTGATGTACGACAATGTCGAGCTCTTCCTTCACAGCCTTCAAACGATGCTCAAGATGCGTGCCGCGCGACCGCGCGCTGGCCGCGGCTTTCCTCGCGCCCGCCGCCTCCTGCGCCAGCACGTAAACGGCGTCATGAAGGCTCTGCCTGCGGCTCTCGAACAGCGCCTCTTCCGCCGCGACGAGAGCCCCGCCTTCGGGAGAACCCGTCACTTCTTCATCGAACGCCAGCGGCTTCCCGGCCGCCTCCGCCCCCAGACGCGCCGCGGTCGCCGACAGCCTCAGGTAGGTCGAGCGGTCTTCCCGCAAGGACGATGCCAGGCCGGTGTCGTCGATCCGCGCCACGACCTGGCTCGCCTCGACCCGGTCGCCTTCACGCACCAGGACCTCGGCAACGATACCGCCTTCCAGGTTCTGCACCGTCTGTACCTGGCTGGACGGAATGACCCGCCCGATCCCCGCGGCCGATATATCGAGCTCGACCGTCCGCGCCCAAGCCGTCAGGCCGCCGACGAACACGACGATCAGCAACAACAGGAGCGGCACGACGCGGCGCGGGCCGCGCATGGGATCGCGGCTCGGCGGCTGGATCGTCATTTCGGCACGGGTCAAGGCCCGGCTCCCATGGCGCCCGGTTCCGCCGGCTCGCTCCGCGAGGGCATCACCTTGGCGCCGCCGGACAGGGCCGCGACAACCTCGTCCCGCGGGCCGTCGAGCACCAGCTTGCCACGCTCGAACACCAGGGCCCGGCTCGCCAGCTGCAGGACGCTCGGCTTATGGGTCACGATCATCGTGGTCAGGCCGCGGCGGGACCGCGCCAGAGCCTCCAGAAACCGGCCTTCGGCGGTGTGGTCCATCATACTGGTCGGCTCGTCGAGCAGCAGGACGGCCGGCCGCGTCACCAGCGCGCGCGCCAGGGCGACGGCCTGGCGCTGGCCGCCGGACAGAAGCTGGCCGCGTTCGCCCACCGGGGTGCCGAGGCCGCCGGCCGACTGGGCCATCATCCCGTCCAGGCCCACCACGCAGGCCGCTTCCACGATGTCCTCGTCGCTGGGACTGGCCGCGCCCAGCGCGATGTTGTCGCGTATCGATCCGTGGAACAGCACCGCGTCCTGGCCGGCATAGCCGATCTGGCCGCGCAGTTCGGCGGGGTGGATCTGGCGTACCTCCACCCCGTCCACCTTCACGTGGCCACTGTCCGCGCCATAGAGGTTGACCAGCAGCTTCAGCAGCGTGCTCTTGCCCGAGCCGATACGGCCCAGCACCGCGACGGTCTCACCGGCGGGAATTCCGAAGGAGACCTTGGCGAGCGCCGGTTCCGGCACCGCGCCGGTCATCGTCGTTGCCGGATAGGTGAACGCGACCTCGCTCAATTCGATCTCGCCCTTGATCTGGAAGCGCTGCAATTGATCGCCGGCCTGATCCTCCTCGGTCTCCGCCACCATGATCTTGTCGAGGGCGGAGATCGCCATGCGCGTCTGCTGCCATCTGGCCATCAGGTTGGCGATCTGGCCGAACGGCGCCATCGCCCGGCCCGCCAGGATGGTGGCCGCGATCACCGCGCCCGTGGTGATCTCGCCGGCGGCGATCAGCAGGGCGCCGACCGCGACCGTGCCGATCGTCACCAGCATGCTCGCCGTCGCCGTGATGGTCAGCGACAGATGCGAGACCTGACGGCTCCTGAGGCTCGTATCGGCGTTCTGCACGATATAGCCTTCCCACTGCCGCCGTGCCCAGGCCTGGGCGTTCGCCGCCTTGATGGTATCGACACCGATCGCTACTTCATGCAGGAAGGCCGACTTCTGCGATCCCTCCCGGAAGCCGCGCGCCACCAGCCGGGACAGGGGCCATTGCAGCAGCAGGCCGGCGCCGATCACCACCGGGATGGCGATCAGGATGACGTAGACCACCGCCCCGGCGACCCACCAGATCACGAAGACGTAGAGCGCCACGAAAGGCAGGTCCCCCAGTGTGACCAGGGTCGCGGAGGTGAAGAACTCGCGGACGGTCTCGAATTCGCGCACGACATTGGCCAGCGCGCCGGACGATTGCGGCCGCCCGCGCGGGCGCATGCTCAGGACCCGTGCGAACAGGCGGGCGCCCACTGTCAGGTCGAAGCGCCGCCCCCCGGCATCGACCAGGTACCCGCGGATCGCCTTCATGCCGAAATCCATGGCGATGACCATCAGGATGCCGATCAGCAGCGCCGTCAGGGAGTGCAGGGCGTTGTTGGGAACCACCCTGTCGTAGACCGTCATGACGAAGATCGACACCGATATCGATGCCAGATTGGTAAACAGGCCGGCCAGCATGGCGAAGCCATAGAGGGAGCGATTGGCGAACAGCGGCCCGGCGAACCAGCGCTTGTGCGCCTTGAGGTCGAACAGCAGGCTGCGGTGATCGAAGAAGAACGCCGGCCGGATGCACCAGACCGGGCCGGTCAGCGCCTCCGCCTCCGCGCGCTCCATCCGGCCCGGCGGCGCCGCGCCGGCCTGCATCACGAAGCCGTCCCCGTCTTGGCGCAGCAAGGCGACGGCTTCGCCGTCCTCGCGTTGGACCAGGGCCGGCAGCTCGGTCTTCGAGAGCTTATGAGGGGGCTTGTCCAGAGCGGCGACGTGCAGTTCGGCCCGGGCGGCCGCCTCGGAGAGATGCCCGGCATCGAGGATGCCGTCGGTCAGCGGCAGGCCGCGCAGTAGGCTGTCCGGCGCCATCCCCCGGCCATGGAACCGCGCCACCGACATCAGAGCGGGTAAGAAATCAGGTCGCTCGGGAAGAACCGATGTGTCCTCACTCACGCTGTTGTCGAACGGTATCATGCCTGAATCCCATCGACCGTGACGTCGGAGTCGATCAGTAGGCGGGCGTTGCCGTTGTCGAATTGGGCGAAGAACTGGCCGTCGATCTCCACCTCGTCCGCGGCCCGGGTCCAGCCGCTGTCGGCCGTCGTCACCCTGTCGCCGGCATCGCCGAACACCCTCAGGATGGTCACGCCGCCCTCGGTGTCGTCGGACAGGTCCAGCAAGTCGCGGATGTCCAGGGTGAGGCTGTTGTCGCCCGTCCCCGTCAGGTCGATGCGCCCGATGCCGTCAAGAACCGTGTCATCCCGGAATTCAAGGTTCTGGATCCGCAAATCCTCGCCCGGATCAGCATCGGCTTCGTTAAACGGGTTGACACGGAAGTTGGCCTGCAGATACTCGGCGAGAGCGTCCTGCTCGGTACCAGCAGGCGCAAAAGTCGCATGGCCTTCGGCAATGGTCTCGTTCTTCAGATCGACGCGATTCGCGAAGCCAGGGTTGGCGGCCACAAAGCCCGAGAACGGATAGCCGTCACCACCTTCGACTAGAAATTCGAGTGTGACGACGCGGATCGCCATGTTCGGATCGCCAACAATGTCGCCGTTTTCGACCAGGGCTGTGGTCGGATTGTTGTTTTCGTCGATTAGAGCCACTGATCGCACCCGACTGCCGGTCGGCTGTGTCGCATCGAAACTGAAGGAAATGCCGCCGAGTTGTGGGAATTGTCCTGGTGTAGCGCTAGGCCCTGTGGCGGCAACGCTGTACTCCAGCACTTCTAGGAGTTGCTCCGCCGTCAGCGTGATCAACGTAAGCCCGTTGTTGAAGCGAAGTGAATTGGCGATATCGAGCTCCGATATCTCTCCTTCGCTCTTACCAACCGCCGGGTTGGCCTGCGGTGGCAGAAAGGTAGTGTTGGCACCATCGTTAACGATTTCGCCGATCGGCGCGCGGATCGCACCGCCGTTCTTGATCGAGACTAGCACCGTGTTGTCGAAGTCCTGCGCCGCGGCCAAATTAGCGTCGGCTGTCAGATTGCCAAAATTGGTCTCCTGAGTGCGAATTTCGGCCCGGCTGCCTTGCAGGAACACACTCGTCAGGCCCAGGATGTTGCCGTCTTGCGTGTTGACCACATCGGTAACCGCGTCAGTCAGGTTCCGCGCCTGTTTGGCGGCTGTGCCATCGGCAAAAGCGGCGTCAAGCGCTTCCTGATCGCTGAGCGAGCCGCCTTGATTAAATAGATTGATGACTCCTCGATCGGTTGTGGCAAACGCGCCGGAGATATTTTCGTCAACGCTGGTTGGGATAATATTGCCGTTGGCATCAAAGTCGATTACCAGACGGCCTACATAGCTGTACGCACCGTCGGTGCTGACGATCGCCACCGGATTGCCGTCGGCATCCTGGGCGAAGAACGGGTATTCCGACACGTCAGGCGAGTCGCCCGGTTGCAGGCCACGGGCTTCGTCTTCGTCGTCGGCGACGATCGTGTCCGAGCCACCGGCGATGATGACGTCAATACCTCGTAGCAGTGTCGCGAGTTGCTGTTCCAATTGGAATTGCTGAAGATGGCTAGCCAGGATGATTTTGTTCACTCCGAAATCGGTCAGCCTGTCGATCTCGGTCTGCAGAATTCCAGCGAGCACCGACAAGTCATTTGGGTCGCCAGGGACATTGCCTTGTGCTGTGACCGTTTCCGGTGAGGAAATTGATTCGAGCAGTGGCGTGGTCGCGCCGATAATGCCGATTTTTTCGCCGCTGACTTCGATAATGGTCGACGGCGCGATCTTCGATTGCGTCAGTTGGTCATTGCGAGCCTTCGAAAGATCTGATTGGAAGTCGGTATTTGGCAGGATCGCGTCGGTGAACAGATCCGCTAGATCGGACGAGCCGCTGAAATTCATGTTGGCTGACAGATACGGGAACTGAGCGCCGGGCCAGTCGACTTCCTGCAGCAGGTTCAGTAGGTTCGTCGTCCCGTTTGGGTTGCCCGGATCGAAATTAATAATGTTCTCCAGCGTATCCGGACCAAGGTCGAACTCGTGATTGCCGAGCGCCGATGCATCGAAGCCAATTAGATTCATGATCGAGATATCAATGCGACCAGAGAAATTGTCGATCTCTGCGAAGAAATCGAAATTTCCGTCACCGTCGATATCAGTATCCGGCTCGCCGTTTTCGTCTACGAGATCGAAGAATTCGTTGTAGAAATCGACAAAGACTGCGTTGAAGCTGAAGTCGCTGGCTGCGTTGAATAACGGACCAGAGATATAGTTATCTCCGGCCGAAATCGTGATGCTGTTCTCGAACTCGGATTCCAACTTTTCTTCAATGGCGGCGAAGTTTGGCGCTGCGGAGATAGCATCAATACCGCCCTCCAGGTCCGAAGCATGCAAGATCTGAAGTTTGAAGATAGGGCTATCGGTCTCAGTGATGGCAATAACAAAGGTTTTGGTGACAATCGAGCCATCACGCGAGGTAGCCTCAACAATCACGCTGTGTGACGACGCGGTTTCAAAGTTGAGCCGTGAGCCGTCTTGGACGGTGATGACGCCGCTGTTCCCATCGATAGCGAAGCGGCCCCCGGCATCGTCGACGAGTTCGTAGGTGATAATGTCCGTATCAGGATCAAGAGCCAAGGCTGTCACACCGACCGGAGTACCGGCTGTGGCAAACTCTGGGACACTGTTGATCTCAGTGTCGCTGTCCTTTATTGGCCCAACAGGAGCGTTTTTTTCGGTGGAATCTTCGGTGGCCCGGAAACGTGCTCCTTCCTCCGCACGGGTATATGAAAAAGATGCATTCTCCCGGATGGGCGATTCGTCCTCCTTGGCGGGCGGCTCATGGGAGAGCCCTTCGTCGAGGTTGGCGAAGGGGCCGCGGGAACCGAACACCGATGAAGAGGCTCCCGCGGCAGACCCCGGAATGGCCGGCAGGGCCGAAACGATGGCATCGATCTCCGCCGGCGTCAGGCCGGCAAGGACGATCTCTCCATCTGCAAACCGGATAACCAGCAGATCGCCGCGACGCTCGAAGCCCAGAACGCCCTCGCCCAGATCCCCTCTGCCAAAGGGGGTCACGACGCTGCCGGGATCGAAGTCCATCTTGTCGCCAGCTCCAAGCGTGACGATCCGCTCAATGCCGTCAGGACTGGTTACTCGAAATTGCATGTTCATCTTCGTATCTCCGATCGCGAATCCGGTGACTGGGTCACAGTGGTTTCGATGCTTGCCGCCGCCGTCACACGCCCCCGGCAAGCTGACCCGTGGCCGCCAGCAGCCGGTAGGCCGCGGTCAGACGGCCGAAGCGGGCGTTGATCGCCGCCCGCCGGGCCGCATCCGCCTGCTTCAGGACAAAGACGTAGTCGACAATGTCCCGCTGCCCGGCTTCGAACTGGCCCCGGAACACCTCGATCAATTGCCGGTGGTTGGTCAGCAGCTGCGCCGAGATCGCCGACGCCTCCACCTCGCGGCGGTAAAGTTGGTAGGCTTCCAGAACGGCCTCATCGATACGCCGGCGTCTCTCGCGTTCGCGCGCGACTGCGGCGCTAACGCGGTTCTTGCCGGCTCGAAAACGAAAGATCGACGCACCGCCGGCGGCGAACTCATAACGTAAGGTCAGACCGAGTGACACGTCATTGTCTCGGCCCCGGACGCCGTCAATGTTGTCGCCGCGCCGTGTTCTAAGCTCCAGATTCAGATCCGGGAATAGGGAGGCCTGTTCCTTCGTCAGGAGGCCCTTCTGCTCCTCGACCCGAGCTGCTGCCGCTGCAATCATCGGATGACTCTGTCGCGCCAGAGTGAGGGCTTCTTCCTGGTTCGACGGCAGCTTCAGATCCCTATCCTGCGGTGGCATTAGGTTGAGCGGCGGCCGGCCGACAAACTCGATAAACCGGGAGATAGCAAGATTGCGCGAGGCTTTGGCCATCTCCAAGCCTAATTGTGCCTCAATCATCTGATTGCGCCCTACAAGCACCTCGGAGCGCAAGCCTGGGTCAGCGACCGCTCGGCCTTCAAGCCGGTGAACTTGGTTCCGCATCGAGGTTAGGAAGGCGCTTGCAGTCTCCCAAAGTTCCTGACTCCGCAAAACTTCAATATAAGTTTCCGCGGCCTCCAAGGCTGCTTTGCTCCTAGCCGCGGCAAGACGATGGCCCGCTGCGGCCACTGCTGCCCGTGCTGCTACGAACTCCCCCCAGGCCTCGAATCCGTCAAACAGAGGCTGCCGCAAGGTTGCCGTCATCTCTTTAGCCCATAGATCGGTGGTAGAACTCCTCGTGGCTTTGTCTGTCCATTCGCGCCGCAGCCCGCCATCCAGCGAGAGCACTGGAAGGAAGCCGGAAAAGGAAGTATCCATCACCTCCTCAAGCGCCCGCTGCTCCGCCGTTGCGGCCGCGACCGCTGGATGTCTGGAAACCACCTTCCTCATCACCGTTTTCAGGGTCTCCGGCATATCGGCCGCAGCGGGAGATTGAGCCCCAAGACTCGAAAGAAGGGCTACGAGCAGTGCACAGCCCATTTGCCATACAACTCGTGCCGTTATGGCGCACACGAGTCCTTTTACTGGTGAGCCAGGTCCCGGAGCCCGTGCCAGAGAAAGATTAGCCTTTCCAATGCTGATGGACTTTAACTTTGCTGCCCTCGGTGATTTCGAGCCACATAAGGTGACTTCGTTGATATCTTTGCTATATCTGCCATATCCGGATTTCACGGGTCCATTGGCACTGTTCGCGCGCAGTAGACCCGATAGTACGAAGGTAGGCGAAAGTGTAGCAAGAACGCCACTACGAAGTTTCTCCCGTTTTGTTACTCGGATAATGCCGCATGGTGATATTCCAAACACTTCTTTTAACGCTTTGAATACCTTAGCGTGAAGAAGAAACAGAGATGCCGATTGTATCATCCAAATCGACATGAATTCCTAGGTCGCTCAAGAGAGTGCCTCCCAGAACAAAAATATCGAAAATGGTCCGGAATTGCTTAAATTCCATAACTATCAGATCGGACTTAACTCGAAATATTTGCGCTTGGGAGTCGAGTAGGTCCAATACAGTTTCCGCCTTATGACCAAACTGCATAATAGTGCCGTTTCGAAGAAAATTTCGTAAGACGCTAATTTGATCACGAGTGGTGCTGTGATTGTTAAATGCTATCTTCATCGCTTTGTACAGTAACCGTTCTTCAAATGTACGAATTCGCAATGATATCCCATTACGCAGTTTTTGATTGTTATCTCCGCTAACTGACTCGTTTCTAGCTTGTCTAGCAGACAGCGGCATTCGCGGACCGACAATACTTTTCAGCACTAGAAGATTGGGATTGTTCTCCATCGCCACAACAACGGCCGTGTCAAATGGTCCCAAGAGAGCATCGGTGGGAAGCTCTAAAAGAGCTCTAATCGGAAAAGAAAGAGGTGATGATTCAAAAAGTCTCACCGGCGATTGCCCGACGGCTTCAATGTAAATTGCAATTGAATTCTTTAAACTTTCTTCCAAACGACTGTGACGTAATAAAGCTTCAAGAAGCCGCGATTCAATATGGGCAGCATGTAGGGAAACTTGTGGAGACAATGAATTCTCATGGAGCTGCCTCAATATGTCCGAGTGCGCCTCAACGTTCTGATAAGAGACGGCTACTAATGCATAGTTATAATTAACATTTAGGTAGGCGTGAATGGCATTCCTAGCAACTTGCAAAAATATTGCGAGGAGATCGCGACGTGTTACTTTTATAACTTCTTCGGAATGTTTAAGGCGACTATCTAACCGACCGTCGCAAGCTATCTGAGAAAAATACCAACTTTTTTTACCATAAAAAGAAAAATTGGCTATACCGTATGGATCAATCTGAAAGCGATTGTCTTCATAATCAAAGAAAATCGGAGAAAGACAATGCCTAATTGTGAGTGGTCTTTCGCTTGATGTTGCTTCTCTAAGATCGTTTTTTAATAAAGTAACAAGCGGATCTGCCTCAAGGGCAGATAGCACTACTTCGGAAAGTTTCTGCTCCGGTACTTCCTGCTCTATCTTGATTTGTGCTGAGGCCGTCACTATAAAACAGAAAAAAAACAACATAAAAAAAATAAGCAGAGTATAGAGTTAGTGGGTGAAGAGAAGATTTACTACTAAACCGTCCTACTGCCTTTACTTTTTTTGAAGAGATGACCGCGGAAAGATAAGATTCCATAGTTCTAGGTACCGTCGATTTAGTGAAGGGATAGACATACCCAAAATCTTAGGTTCATGAGTCGGGATTTTTTTGTCAATTTCTTGCAAATATGTGAAACTAGTATGGGATTTCATTTATCCGAATAGATTGAGACACGTAGCTGACCCATATGGTAGCTGCGATGCTGTTTCCGTTTATGATGATCTAAATGGAGGTCTTGCCCATGCTTTATCAGATATTCTAATTCCTTGGCGGTTCCTATTACAATTTTGAGTTTATTCATACAGGATTACGTGATCCATTTTCCTCGATTTCAGCAGTTCCTCTTTACACAAATTTGCAAGAAATTGACAAAATTATCCCGCCGGCATGAGGTATAAATTGCTCTACAATGTAATTTTGTGAGACTGAAGTTATGAAATCCATTGCTCGCTTAGAACAGATTCAAGACCACAGAAATAGAATGAGTTTCTGGTTCGGCATCGGTGATGCAGACTACACGACGCGCTTAAGTGTGCGCCATTCTATCGCTGTAGTTATTACCTTATCGCTCCTCGGCTGGATTGCCATCGGGGGAGCTATCGCTTTGTTGGCAACAATTCTTCCATTGTAGCACGACTTAAGAAGCGGCTAATAAGTAAAGATCCAGTATTTCTTATTCACACTACAAATGCAAAGGATATTGAAGTGGGGAAAAGAGCTGAAAATCCTGCTTCAGATAGCTTTATTTCCAATATTGAAGGCCAATCTTGTGCAGAAATTACTTTGCTATCGGAAATTCTTATAGTCGATGACGACATCCTATTTTGCAAAGAAATTACGGAGCTATTCCATACGAGTGGTTTCCGCTGTCATTGGGCTTCTGCTGCCGCGGAAGCCATATCCATGATCGACAGGAACCGCAGAATTGAAACAGTTATTCTCGATTTGTGTCTTCCTGGAATGGCAGGTATGGAAGCTGCGAAATTGCTGCTAAAAGTGTTTTCTCGACATCGTAACTTTAAATTATTCATTGTTAGCGGTACAGGCAGCATGAACGATGTCATTTCGGCGTTACGATTAGGTATCGCCGACTACTTTGTGAAACCGTTAGATCCTCAACAATTTCTCGCTACTGTTAAGGCCTCTATTTATGAACGCCGCCGCGATTATTATAATGTTAGCTACAATATATTGATCTAAGCAAAAGAAACATTGCAACCAAAAATATAGCCGGCATTTCTGACCGTTTTTATCAATGGAGTTTGGTTATCAGGTAGGCAGAGCTTTCTTCGTAACCGGCTAACTAAGCCGTCAATCGTGCGATCATACCCTTCCCATTCTCGACCGTGGATGCTATCTAGCAAGAAATCACGTTCGAGTACCCTATTTGGATTTCGCAAAAAAGTTAGCAGTAACTCATACTCAGATGTTGTCAAATGGATGAACTCATTTTCGTCCGTCCAAAGCTCTCTCATTTGGGTGTATAGTTTCCATCTTGAAAATCCAACAACATCACCACCAGTGTCAAACTCTCCCGGCGCGCGACGTGGGTGCGCAAAATGCCGTGTCCGACGGAGAACATTAGCAATCCGCGCAGAGAGTTCGCGGGGACTGTACGGTTTTGTTACATAGTCATCCGCGCCAACCTCAAGTCCGATTACTCGGTCCATTTCTTCTGACTTTCCCGTCAATATAATTATTCCGACATCAGATTGCTGCCGTAAGGACTTTGCGATACGTAACCCATTTCCATCGGGGAGCATCAAGTCAATTAGAAATAGGTCTATACGATGACGCTGAGTCGTATCCCAAAAGTTTGCCGTAGTGCAGGAAGTTATCGTTTCATAGCCTTCAAGCGCCAACATCTCTCGAATTTCGCCGAGAATAAGCGCATCGTCTTCAAGGACCATAATTGTTGGTTTCATCACGACTCAATTTGACCAATCGATTACGAACTAACAAGATTCAACATACTTAAAAAATACGTAAGGCGAAAGCTTTACACACAAATTTGCAATAATTTCCATAAATATACATGCAAATTAACACACAATTTCGTGAGCGGTAAAGCTATACTCGCATCAAGTGCAAAAAAAGATTGTTAGTGAGATAATTAGGCACTATATGATATAATTGGTATCGTTAAAGATCGTATTAGCATCATTGAGCAATGTGTATTGAATTGGAATATACACTAAATAGACGCAAAGATAAAATATGCAACCTTAAGATTAAATAAGTAAACTTTGAATGGGACGTGGGTGGATTTGATGTACGCAAGAAAGAATACTGCAATCAGGATTCAGAGAAGGAATGCCAAGCTGATCTCGCACACCCAGCTGGCGTCCAAAAGACACGACATTGTATCAGATGTCGCACAACACAAGAGACGAAAGAAATTGGGTTTTATCTTTTTTACGATTTCAAACAACCCATTAATAAAAAAGACGATTTCCTTGATTAATCGGACCCAACCCTGGACTACATTTGCGGTTCACAAAAAATTGAATTTTTCCAGTATTTACCATACCCAAATATCCCAGGCCGCAGCTACCGGAGCGACCGATGAGTTCTCTGCCAGGCACCTGTGTATCCTCAGTTATTGGCTACGTATTAGAGTTTAATCAGCCCTTTGGTATTAAAGCGGCCCTTGCCTTCGAAAATAGACGAAACGTGAGGAAGTCCTATGAGTCAGAAGCAAGAACCCATGATTTTCGACAATCCGATCTTCGGGGAAAATCGAAAGAGCGATAACAATAAACCACAACCGAACCTGCTGATTGTCGATGACGAATGGCAAACAGTAGATGAGTTGAGTGAACTACTGACAGAGGAAGGTTACTTGATAGAGACGGCTACGGACGCTCGAACCGCGTTAAATGTATTGGCAAAGAATCCGAACATTGACTTAATTATTGTTGATATTCGAATGCCGGGAATGGACGGGCTAGAGATGTTGAGATGTGCAAGGAGTATCGTTCCCAACGGTCGTAGTCTTTCGGCGATTGTTTTGACAGGGCAAGTTGCCGTCCACCAAGAAGAGGTCAGCGCTATCAATATAGGAACCCTGGAGTTCATAGCCAAACCTATTTCCGCAGAAATTTTGTTGGATACTGTACGCCGCGTAAAAAACGTCCTCAAGGAGCAAAGAGAAAAGTATTATTTTGATAAGTATCTCGAAAAAAAAGAACTACGAAATGCGCATTTGGGATATAAATAATAAAGGAATGTTATGATGATCGAAAACTTAAAAGACCGTGAGAAGGTTTACACACGTGAAAACTATAACACAGTTTTCTAAATTTTTTATGTTTCTGAATCCGTACAGCGATTCCTTTTCGGATTCTACGATTTTCGAATGGAATAAAAAACAACCGAAGATGTCTGAAAAGAAAGATTTGGTTGTAGAAAATTTGTTTTATCTAATCGATTCAGCGAACGCGCTAATTTTCTGTGTTGACAGTGAGGGGCGGATTAGCGAATGGAATCGCCAAGCGGAACGGATTACCGGATTTCAGAAGGAAGAGACGTTAGGTCAAAAATTAGTCGATGTCTTTGTCACGGATGCTTACAAAAGTTCGATAGAATATGTTTTTGATCAAACGTTATTAGAAAAAGAAGCAGAGAATATAGAAATTGTACTCCAAGGAAAATTTGGAAAACGACTTGACTTTCTTTTGAACACAGTATCACGCAAAGACAACTTTGGTAATGTCACTGGTGTCTTCGGTGTCTGTCAAGATGTCACCGAAAGGAAGCGGACTGATGTGCAAGTCGCTCAGGCGTCTAAGCTCGCGGTGCTTGGCGAGATGGCAACGAGCGTGGCACATGAACTGAAGCAACCTTTAAACGTTATTCGAATGGCTGCTGGGAATGCCTCGCGTAGAATTCATAAAGGTGCTGCCGAACCTGGGTATCTATTGGAAAAACTCGAAAGAATTTCAGCTCAGACTGAGCGCGCGGCGACGATCATTGATCATATGCAGATGTTCGCCCGAAAAGTGTCGGAAATTCCTTCAGAAGTCGATCTGAGCGACGTAATTCTTGATGCGCTTGATTTGATCGGCGAACAATTCAGGCTTCTAGAAATCGAAGTTGAGCTCAATTTACCTGATCAACATATTTTTGTTATCGGTCATAAGGTGCAGGCTGAGCAGGTTGTACTGAATCTTTTGACGAATGCGCGAGACGCTTTAACTTCGAGTCATCACCAAGCGAGAATAAAGAAAATTTGGGTGGAAGTTAAATCTATTGATGATTGTATGGTTCAGATAGCCGTTGAGGATACAGGGGGCGGTATTTCCGAAGGGATTATCGGTAGTATTTTCGAACCTTTCTTTACCACGAAGGAAGCAGGCGAGGGAACTGGGCTTGGGTTGTCTGTAACCGACAGTATTGTCAGCCAGATGGGAGGTAGCATAGCGGTATCTAATACAACCCAGGGTGCGAAATTTTTGGTTTCCTTACCACGCTACGATAGAATAACGGCTGCCGCGCCCGTGACCGGGCAAGCCGGTTAGACGCACCGCGCGAAGACTAGAGTCAACATCACGAATATTTGACGTGCTGACGGTAAAATCGCCGGCACAAAAGTGCTAAAATGATTGATATTAATATCGGCAAACGTTTCCCTGAGGTGATTGGAACAGTATCTCCTCATAAAATAATAGTCGCACGGACAAGAGGTAAGGATGGTTAGTACGCTTTTGATTGTAGATGATGAGGCGGCAATCCGTGACGAATTGACAGAGTCTTTGAGTAAGGAAGGTTTCGACTGCCTCTCAGCGAATAGCGGCAAAGAAGGAATCAATATTCTTCGCAGCAATCCTGATGTTTCTATTATTTTGACCGATTTGCAGATGCCAAATCATGGTGGTTTTGAAATGATCAAAGCTGCGAGATCAGATCAAAGCGAAGAGCGTCAGCTGGAAGTAATTGTAATTACGGGCCACTGCACAACTGAACAGGCGATTAGAGCTTCCGACTTGGGGGTTTTGGAGTTTATTCCGAAGCCCTTCGATGTCGATCATATCCTCGAGGTGGTGCGGCATGCCGAGAATCAGCTCCAAAAAAGGGGATGAAGCTGGCGAGCTTCGTGGTGGGCACGATATGAAGACAGTTCAATCTTGCGTTCGTTAGCAGGCTTAAATGTTGCCGTGAAGATGTCCTATTGGTGTTGATACGAATAATGTTCGGTAAGGTTCTGTTCCGATGGCTGAAAGTCTCAGGCCTTAAAGCCTAACCGAGTTCAAGGCTGCCAACGTGCGAAAATTCTTTTATGTTATCCCTCTTGCGTTGTGCTCAACTCAACGTGAGGGCCATTGATCGGCCAGTAGGCTGGCCGTGCCTTACACCCTATTTTGCGCATTTTATCCAGTCGTGCCGTCGCCTGATAGATTTTGACAGCAAGGTCATCTGCATTTCGGGGCGAAATGCAGCCCTGTCGCACCGTCCTTGACCTTCCCCCCATCGCGAGCTCGATTTGCTGAGTTAGAGACAGGTGTCTGGATCGTATTGAAAAGGAACTCACCAGATGTCGAATAAACGAATTGCGGTTGAGCACGCCATTCACCATCTCCGCAAGACGGAGGTTCTGTTAGCTCAGGGCCGAACCGTCGCAAGGCCTGTCGTCACGCCAGTGTATTGGAGCAGAGCGACTAGCGAGCTAGTCGCGGCGTCAATGTTCGTTCGCATATCTCATATGTATATAATGTTATATATCAATTAGTTAATATGCAGTCAGAGTGATGAACGGATTGGATCGTTTGGAGTTTTTGGCTCGCGCAAAGGGGGGCTGATCAACTCATGAGATACTGATAGTTCACGATAACCAATACGCCTGACTGTTAATTTTTTGCACTTACTTATGTTCGCAATCTTTACACAAATTTTGTATTTTGATAAAATTGGTACTAGGTTCGTCAAAATATTGTAAAATTTGGTGGTATTGAGTTGTGTCAACGGGATTATGAGAACTGAAGACGATGATCGGTCGTAATCACGCAACGCTGATGATCGTCATCAAAATGCCGAAAAACTGATACCATATGACTGAAGGACAGGTTGCGGTAGCTCGCACCCTGCTGGTAAAGCGACTGAAACATATAACTGGCAGACAGATTGCGGCCGCCCGTATCCTGTTAAGATGGACCGCGGAGAGACTAGCACAGGAAGCTCGTGTTGATTGCCACCGTAAAGCGGATCGAGGCGGACAAAGACACATTGGTCAGCACTCAGAGGTCGGTACAACAGGCCTTGGAACAAAATGGCATCGTCTTCGTAGATACGACTGGCGTTAATCTGCGGACTGACGACGTTGCGACTGCCTCTTAAACCGGCAGTGCGTTTTCATAAAAGGAAAGAACGTTGTCCCAACATGGGACAATTATGAGGCCCTTTCGCAGGTACAACAATCTGTGAGGACTTCCGCTGATCGGAATTCGGCAACCACGCGATCAGTCAGATTTCGTGGCGCCTATATGAGATAGCGAAATCCCTCGCCGATATTAGCCCTGCGGAAGCAGTGCGAGTTGCTGGGGCGGACGCCATGCGTTTCGCTGTATTGTCGTTCGTCATAACAAAGGAAGATTGAGTGGCCTTTTCCATCGGCCAAAGATCCACCCCACCACACGAACTCAATCCAATCGAATGTGTCTGGCCCCGCGAGCGAGAACGATTCGTCTGCGTCAGAATTTTCAACGATACACAGCTTTCCCTTAATCGTCCGACTGCGGCGGTACTTCGTTTCCGCTATGGCCTTTATGCAAAAGTAGTTGGCTAACGTAATCTCGTGCCTAGAAATATACAGCGGTCTCCCTGTTAGAAAAACTATTCAATCGAAGCAGAAACCAGTTCGCTATTTGCACAAATTTGCAATCGAATGACTAATTAATTCTGTCGCAACTGTATATTCTCGCGAATCATATGCTCTATTTCACGTTCACGCGATACCCACTATGTAAGATTGTGGGCAGGGAGGTGGTGTTATGAGCTTGCAAGATAATTTTCTTTTAGAACGAATATCCCGGCTACGGCGACGTAGAGCCCCTATAGCCGTCGGCGAGCAATTCAAATGCATCGATTCAGACAGAGGGGTAAAAACCGCGAAAGTTTTATCGATTGTCGAAGACTTTCTTGGAATTCCCCATGTTCAATATACTGTGACGATCAAAGCCCATTGCGATACCTTACTTCATGAGGGGCCACGGTTGCTTGCGCTGGAGGCGTTCTTCGAAGCTTATTCGAAGCGCATCACTACCCGGGGAAAATAATTCCTAGCTGTCCGGTGAAGCTGTCTTTGACTTAATTGCCGGTAATTGCAACTAACGCTATGACGTTGTTAGTAAGGTGCGGTTGATCATGCGGTCGTCATGGAAAAAACTTCTGAGCATACCCACTCCAAGTCGCATCACAGGCTAGCGCAAAATTTTTCGAAACACCCATTGTTAGAAGATACCTGAAACAAGAATAATTCCAAACATGGCGGTATATAACGGGACATTTAAGGTACTCTCAAATTTTGGCGATTCCTATTATATCGACAGGGACGAAGTCAATTTAGGAGCCATAGTTGTTCTGACCGATCTCATCACATGAAGTTGGAGTCGCGCCGATGCGGATGAAGGGCTCCTTAATCGGCTCTTAAGTGCTTGCGGTAAAGCGATAGGTTGATGTTTCCGACCGCTAACAACACCTCCCAATAGATTGAAATCGACACGTCGTTCCGGCCTTGAGTGAAGGAGATCGAAACGGGAATCCAAAAAAGCGAAACGTTCAACGTAAGCTATATAGCGTGATAAGCCGCCTCTAGCGTTGGTGATGCTTATCCCCGCCGTTGCTAAGGCCTACGCTGCTGTTCAAACCAATCGCCCATTCGAACATCTCGAAGAGCGCGCGTCTTGACTGACAATCAACAGGCTAACTTTGCTGGGATACGGGTCACCACTAGCCGTCGGACCACTAGAGCCGTACTGGATTTTTGATTGCCTGAGCGGTGGGCGGCCAGTGATCTCTTTGGTTAGTCCAGCGCGCAGATCGATTTGGGCATCTTAGAATTGGCTATCGAGAGCGAGCCGAGGATTTTCGAAAACACTCCAATGAAATCAAAAAAATAAATACCACGAGAAAAATGCAGCCACAATTGGGGTCTATGCTGGATTTCAGGTGACGCTGTTTCAACTTCAGCGTAAGCGTCCGGCCTGACCGCTCTGCCGTGCAGAAGAAGTGAGGTTTAGTGTCCACTTGTTTAGGTGGACACTAACGGGGATCAGGATGTGGCGAAGCGGGGCAAGCGTCGGCGCTGGAGTGCAGACGAGAAGCGGATGATTTGCGCACAGACGCGGTTTGCGGGCGTTTCGGTTTCACAGGTTGCACGGCGCTACAATGTGAACGCCAATCAGGTTTTCAACTGGCTGAAAGATCCCCGGTTTGCGGGAAGTGACACGGTCGATGACGCCGCCTGTTTCCTGCCGGTTGAGATTGCGCGTCACGTCGAGCACGAAGCCGAGCGCCCTGTTGGTGACGAAGGCAAGATCGAGGTCACGCTTGCCGGAGGTCATCGCTTGAGCATTAGCGGCCCTTACGATCCCGAAGCGCTCGTACGTCTGCTCCGGTGCTTGTCGGGATGATCCCGGTTCCCACGAACACGAAGGTTTGGCTTGCGGCCGGCGTGACGGACATGCGTAAGGGGTTCAATGGGCTGTCAGCGCAAACAGAGAAGGTTCTAAAGGCGGCGCCGTATTGCGGTCATCTGTTCGTCTTCCGGGGTCGCCGTGGCGATCTGATCAAGGTGATCTGGTGGGACGGGCAAGGGGCATGTCTGTTCTCGAAGCGTCTGGAGAAGGGACGGTTTGTCTGGCCGTCTGCGAAAGCGGGCAAGGTTGCGCTGACCCCGGCTCAATTGGCGATGCTGCTGGAAGGGATTGATTGGCGCATACCACAACGAACGTGGCGTCCCCTGACGGCTGGGTAAAGTCGTTTCACAGCAAAGGGTTGTCAATTTCCGGGGATTCCCATGCGGGGTGGCGGCTGATAGATTGCCGGCATGCTCGACGACGCTGAGAACCTCCCGAATGAACCTGCCGCATTAAAAGGTCTGGTGGCATCGCTGGCGTCGGAAGTGAAGTCACAGGCGGTGTTGATCGAGAAGCTCCAACACCAATTGGCCGGGATGCGCCAGCATCGCTTCGGGTCGCGCTCGGAGGCTCTGGATCAACTGGCGTTGACGCTGGAAGACGAAGAGATTGCGGCGTCCGCGCAGGAGCCCGCGTCAGACGATGCAAATGCAGATCAATCTGCAGCGCCAAAAGACAAGCCCAAACGTAAACCGCTGCCCGGTCATCTCCCACGCAACGAGACAACACTGTCGCCGGGCGATGCCTGTGGGGAATGCGGCGGTGCGCTCAAAACGCTTGGCGACGATGTCACCGAGGAACTGGAATATGTCCCCGGACGTTTTGTCGTGAACCGGATTGTTCGCCCGCGCATGGCCTGCACCTGCTGTGAGACGTTCCATCAGGCAGCCCTGCCGTCGCGGCCGATTGAGCACGGGCGGCCCGGTCCTGGCCTACTGGCCCATGTGCTGGTCAACAAGTACGCCGATCATTCGCCTTTGTACCGGCAAAGTCAGATATTCCAGCGCGAGGGGATCGATCTGGACCGCTCCACCCTGGCCGATTGGGTTGGCAAATCCACGGCTCTGTTGGAACCTTTGGCGGACGCCGTCGCGCGCCATGTTTTAAAGGGACAGGCCCTCTTCGCCGATGATACGCCGGTAAAAATGCTGACCCCAGGCTCCGGTAAAACCAGGACCGCGCGGCTTTGGGCCTATGTCCGCGATGAACGACCCTGGGCCGGAGAGGCGCATCCTGCCGCATGGTATCAGTTCTCGTCCGACAGGAAGGGCGTTCGCCCGCGCGAACATCTAGCGGACTTCACGGGCTTCATGCATGCCGATGGCTATGCGGGGTTCAATGACCTGTACCGCACGGGCAAGGTGACGGAAGTGGCCTGCATGGCCCATATCCGACGCAAGTTCGTCGATATCCACAAAGCTCAGGGATCGGCGATTGCCGAGGAAGCCATAAAACGTATCGCCACACTCTATGGCGTCGAGAAGGAGGTTCGGGGCCAATCGCCGGATCAACGGGTGAAGATCAGGCAGCGCCAATCAAAACCAATCTTCGACGACCTGGAATCATGGCTGCATGCCCAATTGACCCGGATATCCGGCAAATCACCCTTAGCCGGTGCTATTCGCTACGCCCTGACCCGCATGAAGAAGCTGCGACCATATCTAGATCACGGCTTTCTTGAACTCGACAACAATACCGCAGAGCGATCCATGCGGCCCATCGCCCTGGGGCGGAAGAATTATCTCTTCATGGGGTCCGAGGCCGGCGGCAAATCAGCCGCCATCGCCTATACGCTGATCGAGACAGCAAAACTCAATGGCGTCGATCCGCAGGCCTGGCTAACCGACACGCTAGCCTGTATCGCCGACCATAAAATCAATCGGATCGACGAACTGCTCCCCTGGCGTTACGCTCAAACCTGAGCGTAACAGTCCAACGTCATCATAGGCAGGGCTGCTTTACCGGACGCTCACGTAGATTCGACAAAGTTACACAAAGAGGCGGCAATATCGGTCACCAAAACATAGCCAAAGGTAGAACCTAGTCCCCTAATGTCATGAGATTGCAGAAAGATTTTCTTGAAAATCTCCGTCCTGTCACCTGCTTCGTTTTGAGCCTGATGCATGGTTTCAACAAGGTCGTCGACTTGCTGCTGTGCCCGTCCGATATAGCGCTCGGAGTGCTTCTGAACCACGTCTTCCGCTTTCTTAAGCATCTGACTGGTCATTGGGCCACCACCCGTTACTTTGTTGCGAATCGTATGCGGCGGGTCGACATATTCCGCTTTGCCGCCCTTTTTTTCTGTTCGTTCGCTGTCTTCTTCGGATTCGGCCATCGCCTAAACTCCAGAGTTCGTCGAGCAACTCATTACAATCTTTATCAGAATTCGGTTCGTGTTACGACACTCACGAAATGCCTGGTATGCGGTCCTTGTCTCTACGTACCAGCAACCTGGATTTGAGCCCGTCATTAACATTCTTCGTCGCCGCGCCGGTCCATACCCATGAAGTCCTTTACCGTGCGCCGTCTGTCCGGTCCGAAATATTCCGAGGCCCTCACAAATTGCCTCGGATTTTCGATGACGCTCGCAATTCTGCTGTAGAGCCCTTTCGCCGTGACAGGTTTTGCGAGAAACTCCGTTACGCCGATGTCACGCGCCTCGATCACGCGATCAAGGGAGCTGTGGCTGGTAAGCATGATAATCGGAACGAACGGGTTCGGGCTGTCAGGCGCCGTTCGTATCATGCGCGTAAAATCGATTCCGTCTAAGGGCTCCATGACCCAATCTGTAATCACAATGTCGGCAGGGAAATGACGCATTTCCGCATACGCCTTGCTTCCATCTGACGCGGTTTGGATATTGCTGATCCCAAACGTGAACAGGATGTCGCGGACGAGCGCACGCATCGAGGAGTCATCCTCGACAAGTAGAATATTTAATCGGTCAAGGTCGTATGCCATACCAGCATCGTCTGATTCTAAGCCTAGCTACCTGTCTACGCGTCAACGGAAGCGAAAATGCACATGTCGCGCAATATATCGATGTCGAACCTATCCGAAACATAGTTAATCGTTCGATAACGCTCACGCATTTGGGATTTTACGCCGCATTATCGCCATATTAATTCTCTAAGCAGGTATCGCGGCACTTTCATCGCTGTGCATGCAATCACAACATCTGGTATAAGTTTAACGCTAATACGCATATACTTGCACCGCAAAGCGGATATCAATGGAAATCTGAACGGGACCAATGGCCGGCCACTCTAAATTCAAGAATATCATGTATCGAAAGGGCGCGCAGGATAAGAAGCGCGCCAGTCTATTTGGGAAATTCGGGCGTGAAATCACAGTCGCCGCCAAGCTCGGCGGCCCGGACCCGGAAATGAATCCGCGCCTGCGTACCGCCATACTTGCTGCCCGCGCCGGCAATATGCCGAAGGACAATATCGACCGCGCCGTCAAAAAGGGAGCCGGTAGCGGGGAGGGGGAAGAATTTGAAGAAATTCGCTATGAGGGATATGGCCCGGGAGGCATAGCGATCATTGTCGAAACACTGACGGACAACCGTAACCGAACAGCGTCCGAGTTGCGCGCCGCATTTAGCAAGAACGGCGGTAATCTTGCTGAAACCGGTTCCGTCTCGTTCATGTTCGATCATGTTGGTGAAATTCGATACTTGCCGGAAAATGGCGACTCAGAAGCGGTCTTCGAGGCCGCGCTTGAGGCCGGCGCCGACGATGTCGAGTCATCCGAAGATGGCCATGAAGTCGTGTGTGCGCCGGAGTCCCTGCACGAAGTTTACAAAGCGCTGGAAAATTCACTGGGCGAGCCGCAATCCGCCAAACTCGTTTGGAAAGCACAGAACAATATTCCCGTCGACGAAGGAGGTGCCACCACGCTGTTGAAGCTGCTGGAGGCTCTTGATGACAGTGACGACGTACAGACCGTCTCGGCGAACTACGATATCGCTGAGGACGTTCTCGAACGTCTGACGAACTAAGGCCGAGTGAACGATATGCGGCTGATCGGGCTGGATCCGGGACTGCGCAATACGGGGTGGGGGATCATCGATGTCCACGCCAACCGCCTTGTCTATGTTGCCGACGGTACAGTGTCTCCTGCCTCCGATCAGGATCTCGCCAGCCGGCTGAGAGATCTTCACGAGGGGCTCGCGAAAGTGCTCGCAGACTACGCACCTGACGAAGCCGCCGTAGAAGAAACCTTCGTCAACAAAAACCCGGTTTCGACCCTCAAGCTTGGTGAGGCGCGCGGTGTCGTCGTCCTTGCGCCGGCATTGATAGGCATCCCTGTGGCGGAGTATTCGGCCAATCGCATCAAAAAATCAGTCGTCGGTGCAGGACACGCCGCGAAGGAACAGGTCCAAATGATGGTCGGCAGGATTCTGCCCGGATGCGCCTTTTCCAGCCCGGATGCGGCCGACGCGCTCGCCGTTGCGATTTGTCATGCGCATTTTGCCGAAACCGGCCGACGCTGGAATGCCACGGTGGCGGCGCGATGATTGCCCGTCTCTCTGGCATTCTCGGCGAGGTCGGTGAGGATTTTGCGATTATCGACGTCGGCGGGGTTGGGTATCTCATATTTTGCTCGGCGCGCTCCTTATCCCGAATGCCAGCGGTTGGCGATGCCGTCCGGGTCGAGGTCGAGACCCACGTCCGCGAAGACCACATTCATCTCTATGGCTTTATCGATACGGCAGAACGATCCTGGTTCCGCCTGCTCACCACCGTTCAGGGAGTCGGCGCCCGGGTTGGTCTCGCCATTCTTTCGGTGCTAACCGCTGATGAGCTCGTGCAGGCGGTCGCCGCGCAGGACAAGGCGGCTGTAGCCCGCGCAAACGGCGTTGGTCCTAAACTTGCCGGACGGATTGTTACCGAACTTCGCGACAAGGTTGGCGGGATGGCGCTGGGACCGGCCGTGTCCACGGCGGCCGGCCCGCTGACTGACGGCAACAGCGAGGAGGCGATCTCCGCGCTTGTAAATTTGGGATACGCGCGCGGCGACGCATTCAACGCAGTCGCGAAGGCCGGTAAACAGCTCGGCGAAGGCGCCGCACTCGAGACGTTGATCCGAACCGGCTTACAGGAAATGTCGCAGTGAATGATCCTGCGAACAGAATAGTGGCGCCGGAAGTCATGGAAGCGGACCTCGATGAGACGTCCCTGCGGCCACAGAAGCTGGCCGATTTCATTGGTCAGACGGACGTGCGAGAGAACCTGTCGATCTTCATCCAGGCCGCACGCAACCGTGACGAAGCGCTCGATCACACCATATTCTTCGGGCCGCCGGGATTGGGCAAAACGACGCTCGCGCAAATCGTCGCGCGGGAACTCGGGGTTAGTTTCCGTGCCACGTCCGGGCCGGTCCTGGCAAAAGCGGGAGACCTCGCGGCCTTGCTGACCAATTTGCAACCCCGCGATGTCCTGTTCATCGATGAGATTCATCGTCTTCATCCCGCCGTCGAAGAAATCCTTTATCCGGCAATGGAAGATTTTCAGCTTGATCTAATCATCGGCGAAGGGCCGGCAGCGCGGTCCATTCGCATCGATTTGCCGCCCTTCACACTGGTCGGTGCGACGACACGCACGGGACTGATCTCAACCCCACTACGCGAACGGTTCGGCATTCCGTTGCGGATGAATTTTTACAACATCGAAGATATGCAACGCATCGTCGAGCGCGCCGCGCGTGTCTTGAATTTGGCGCTGACCACGGATGGCGCCCGCGAAATCGCTCGGCGCAGCCGGGGTACCCCCCGGATATCAGGCCGCTTGCTCCGACGCGTTCGGGATTTCGCGATGGTCGCGGATCAGCCTGTCGTCAATGCCGAAATTGCCGACGGCGCGCTCAACAGGCTGGATGTCGACGGCCAAGGTCTAGACGCAATGGATCGGCGGTTCCTGCGCTGCATGGCGGAAAACTATGGCGGCGGACCGGTCGGCGCCGATACGCTAGCCGTTGCCCTGGCCGAACAGCGCGATGCTGTCGAAGAGGTGATCGAGCCGTTCCTGATTCAACAGGGTTTCGTTCAAAGAACCTCGCGCGGTCGTATGTTGACAGCGCAAGGATGGCGTTATCTCGGTATTGATGCGCCCGCTGCCATTCTGGCACAGACCGATTTACTGGAACTGGAAGAAATTGGCGAAGCGGGGCCGGCCGATGACTGATACGCCGGCGACACACATCTTTCCGATACGCGTTTATTACGAGGACACGGATTCCGAAGGCATTGTCTACTATGCGAACTATCTTAAATTCGCGGAACGCGGTCGCACTGAAATGTTACGGGCTGCCGGCATTGAGCATTCGACCCTATGGGATGAATACGGTGTCGGATTTGCCGTCCGCAACATGTCTGCCGACTATTTAAGACCAGCCAAGCTTGACGATTCCTTAACCATACATAGCCGATTGCTTGCCATTCGAGGCGCGTCGATGTCGGCCGAGCAGGTCGTGCGACGTGACGAGGAGGATTTGGTGCGTATAACCGTCCGGCTCGCCTGTATCGATCGAAGCAGCAAACCTGCACGATTTCCACAGCCGCTCCGGGTGGCACTTGGCGCCTATAAGCATGACATTTAACGGGATTAGTTAATGGATCAAAACTTAGTAGAGGCGGCCGCACTCGCAGGATCCGTCGATGGCGTGAATTTGTCGATGTGGTCGCTGTTCATGCAAGCGACCTGGATTGTCAAAATCGTCCTGATTGTGCTGCTACTTGCTTCGGTTTGGACATGGGCGATCATCATCGAAAAGCTCTGGCGCCTTAAACGTCTGGGCCGCGCGGCGACGGTTTTCGAGGACGAGTTCTGGTCCGGTGGCACACTTGACGGGCTTTACGAGCAGGTCGGACAAAAACCCATAGACCCGATGTCAGCGATCTTTACGGCTGCGATGCGGGAGTGGCGGCGAACCGCAGCGCGCGGCTTTGACAGAAGCCAATTCTCACATGCGAGTTTGCAACAGAGGATCGACCGGGTCATGCAGGTTAGCTTGGGGCGGGAGATGGAGCAGCTTGAGCGCTATATGACGTTCTTGGCATCGGTCGGCTCGACGGCGCCCTTTATCGGGTTGTTCGGCACAGTCTACGGCATCATGAACAGTTTCCAGTCCATTGCCGTCACGAAACAGACCAGTCTTGCGGTTGTTGCCCCCGGTATTGCCGAAGCTCTGTTCGCCACGGCCCTGGGGCTTGTCGCCGCGATCCCAGCGGTCGTTGCATATAACAAGATTTCCACCGATCTCACGCGCTATGCCAGCAGATTGGAAGCTTTCGCACACGAATTCAGCGGCATTCTCTCTCGGCAACTTGAGGAGGCGGAGTGATCCATGGGCGCTCAAATGCCGGGGGGCAGCTACCGGGCGAACGGGAAGTATCGATACACGAAAATGGCCGAGATCAACGTCACGCCATTTGTCGATGTCATGCTTGTCTTGCTGATTGTATTCATGGTGACCGCGCCTCTATTGACTGTCGGCGTCCCCGTGGATCTGCCGAAAACGCGCGCCGCCACGATCAACGATACCCAGGAACCTCTAGTCGTGTCGATCGATGCGAAGGGCACAATCTATCTCCAGGAAAGCGCAATCCCGCTGGACAAATTGATACCCCGTCTTGCGGCCATTACGGAAGCCAACCCGGAATTGCGGATTTTCGTGCGCGGCGACGCTTCTCTGGCCTACGGAGATGTAATGTCGGTCATGGGGGAATTGAGCGCTGCCGGCTTCCGAAAGGTCTCTCTTCTGGCGAAGCTTCCCGAAACCAAGAAGCGCAAAAAGTAGACAATTCGAATGCGCATTGCCGCCTTCATATCAGCAACATTACACATCGCTGTTTTTTTGTTCGCGTGGATCGGCGTGTTGCCGTCGTCGCGACCGATGATCGCGCCGACGCAGGTTATCGAAGTCGAAATTGCAACGGATATCGACACCAAGAAGCCGAAGACGGTGGCCAAGCCGAAACCGAAGCCAGCTCCGCCGCCACCACCACCCCGCAACGAACCGCCGCCACCACCGGAGCCGAAGGTCGCCGTCAAGGCAGACCCGATTGCGGTTCCGGAGCCGAAGCTCAAGCCGCCGAAGAAAAAGCCAAAGCCGAAACCAAAGGTCGTGAAAAAACCGAAGCCCAAACCGCAGCCGAAGAAGCAGGCACAGAAACCGCTGCCACGACCGAAGTCGAAACCCAAACCACCACCGAAGCACGATTTCGCATCGGTCTTGAAAACGGTCAGCAAGCTGAAGAAAAAGCCGCCTCCGCCGCCAGAGAAGAAAAAGCCGGCAGAAAAAAAGAAGAATGTCGAGCCGCTGCAACAGGTCGCCAATATTCTCAAGAACGCGAAGTCGACGCCGCGTCTGCGTCAACCGAGGAGTGGCTTATCGGCGAGCGAGCTCGATGCGATCCGCCAGCACATCGAGCCCTGTTGGAATTTGCCCGCAGGCGCCCGCGATGCCGAAAGCATGGTTGTGGAAATACGCGCAACGCTGAATCCGGACGGTCGCGTGCGCACAGCGGTTATCGTCGACAAGGCAAGGGCCAACAATGACCGGTTTTACAGATCGATGGCAGAAAGTGCGTTGCGCGCAATGCTGAACCCGCGATGCCAGCCGCTGCCATTGCCGCTCCACAAATATAGCGAATGGCGCGATATGGTGATTTTCTTCGACCCTCAGGAGATGTTTTAAACATGCTGAGAATTGTGAAATTCTGCTTAAGAGCACCGGGTTTGCTGCTATTGCTGATTACGCTGACGGCGCCCGCTGAAGCAGAAATCCGTGTCGATATCAGACGTGGCAATGTGGAACCTCTTCCCGTTGCGATCACGGAGTTTAGTGGAATCACGTCCGCAGAAGCTCAAGTGGGCCGCGACATATCGAACGTTATTTCCAACAATCTCGGACGTTCGGGACTGTTTCGCCCCTTGGATCGCAAGGCGTTCATTCAAAATGCGGCATCGCTGCTCGTCCGACCGCGCTTTTCCGACTGGCGTGTCATCAACGCGCAGGCCTTGGTCCAAGGCAATATCAAGGTGCAGCCCGATGGCCGCATGCGGGTTGAGTTTCGGCTTTGGGACGTGTTCGCTGAAGCCCAGATGACCGGTCTGGCGTATTTCACGGAGCCTCAAAACTGGCGGCGCGTGGCGCACATCATTTCCGACGCAATCTATAAACGCGTTACCGGTGAAGACGGTTACTTCGATACAAGAATTGTCTTTGTTTCCGAAAGCGGTCCTCGGGACCGCCGTATCAAACGGCTGGCGATCATGGATCAGGATGGCGACGGCTTCCGGTTCCTTACGGATGGTACCGCGCTGGTTCTGACACCGCGCTTTTCACCAACCACTCAGGAAATTACCTACCTTTCCTATTTCAACGATACGCCACGCGTTTACTTGTTCGATATTGAAACCGGCCGAGAAGAGGTGCTGGGAACCTTTAAGGGTATGACCTTCGCCCCTCGTTTTTCGCCCGATGGAAAAGCGATTCTGATGTCCTATGCAAGGGAAGGGAATTCGGATATCTGGCGGATGGATTTGCAGACCAGGAATGTCACCCAGCTAACCCGCCACCCCGCTATCGATACATCGCCGAGTGGCTCGCCGGAAGGGGATTTCATAGCGTTCAATTCCGATCGCGGCGGATCACCTCAGCTGTACGTTATGGATAGTAACGGCGGCAATGTGCATCGAATCAGTTTTGGCCGTGGACGTTATGCCACGCCAGTTTGGTCGCCTCGCGGGGACTTGATCGCGTTTACAAAGCAACTTGGTGGCAAGTTCCATATTGGCGTTATGCGGCCAGATGGTAGCGGCGAACGCCTGCTATCTGAGAGCTTTCTGGATGAAGCACCAACCTGGGCACCGAATGGTCGCGTCCTCATGTTTTTCCGCGAAACACCTAGTGATTCGAAGGGCAAAGGGGCTTCGAGCCGCCTCTATTCGGTTGACCTTACTGGGTACAATCTTCGGGAAGTCGTGACCAGTGGTGACGCATCCGATCCGGCATGGTCGCCACTCAATCCGTAATACTTAGGAAAATCTATTAGGGATTTGGTAAAAAAGCCGTGAAATAATCGTTGCAAGAGGTTGTATTTGAGAAATCGACGTGGTTTATATGATTCAAATATATCCTTGACTTGAAATCGTAGTAGCGACAAAAGTTCGCAATATTACGCTCAAGAGGTAAGTAATAGAAACTCTCATATTTCGTCCAAGGGGTAAGTACATGCGTATGAAGATTTTGAGTTTATTCGCGTCGGCGTTATTGGTTACCGCCTGCGCGACAGAGCCTGAAGGGTCCGGTTCGGCTTCTGGCTCAGGCTCATCAACGCAAGGTTCGGGGTCCGGGGGCACGAGTACTGCTCCTAAGGCGACGAAAGCAGCACCGATTGGTGCGCCGCCGGGATCCGGTGTCGATTTCTACGTAAATGTCGGGGATCGCGTGTTTTTTGACTTCGATAAGTCGGAAATAGCGCAAAAGGCGGCGGCGACACTGAAGAAGCAAGCCGCATGGCTGCAGAAGTATCCGAATAAAACCATTGTCGTCGAGGGACATTGCGACGAACGTGGTACCCGCGAATATAATCTCGCGCTTGGGGAACGCCGTGCCAATGCGGTACGCGAATACTTGATTAGCCTTGGTGTTTCTGCCGCAAGGATTGAAACGATCAGCTACGGCAAGGAGCGCCCGGCTGTATTGGGTTCAAACGACTCGGCATGGGCGCAGAACCGGCGTGGCGTTACTCTCGTGAGAGGCGGAGCTGGAAGCTAGGATTAAATGGCGGCTATCGGCGGCGGATCTACGTTGCCGATAGCTGTTCAATTGGCTTGCCGCCTTATTATTGCCGAAATGGCGCGATAGGACTGCGTCATGAAAGTATTTCCTAAGACCCTTCATCTAAAGCATCTCGCCTGTAAAAGGCGGGTGCGCATGACTTGTTTATGGGGTCGGGCTTCCATCGCGCTTCTCATTAGTCTAATAGCGCTCGCGGCAGCAGCACCTGCCTACGCCCAGAATGAAAGCCTGGCGCAAGAGTTGCAGCGCCTCCAGCGCGAACTCTCAGACGTACAGCGATTTGTCTATAAAGGCGGAGGCACACCACCGGCCGGTGCGACGTCGACATTGCAACGCAATGATGTCGAATCAACAGAACGGCTGCAACGCCACGTTCTTGAAATACAGGCGCAAATGCGCGAGCTGACTGGTCATATCGAACGGATACAGCATGATGTGCGGCTGGTCGGAAACCGGCTGGATAAATTGGTGGCGGACGTCGATATCAGATTACAAACCCTTGAAGGGACGGCACCGGCAACCGGCAGTCCACAAGTCGGCTCCACCCTCGGCGCCACGCCGCTCAAGGCGCCGCAGGTAACGCCGACAACGGTCATATCCTCGGATGGTACTTCACGCCCCAGGCCGGAATTGTCCGTAGGTCAGCGAACACTCGGTACGATTAGTGAAAAAGACTTGGCTGCAGTCAGCAAAGGCCGACCAGTGCAGTCTGCCGTCGTGTCGAGGCCTGTTATTCCGGCGCGGGCAGAAACAGTTGCGGCAACACCACCGCCCGCGCGTGCTGCTCCGGCTCCTCGGGGAGTGACATCGAGCGAAGCGTCCGTTGCACGGGCGGTCAGTGCGGATGGTTTGCCCGAAGGTACAGCACAACAACAGTATTCTTTCGCGTTCGGCAAACTGAAACAGCGCAACTACGACGAGGCTGAAACGGCCTTGCGCGCCTTCGTTGAACGTCATCCAGACGACCCATTGTCTGGCAATGCCATGTACTGGATGGGCGAAACCTATTACGTCCGTAAGCAATATCCCGAAGCCGCAAGGATCTTCCTGGACGCCTATCAACGCTTTCCCAAGGGGAATAAGGCGGCCGATAATCTTTTCAAACTCGCTAAATCGCTTGTGCAGATCGGCGAAAAATCATCGGCCTGTACAACGTATGCAGAGTTGGTAAAAACGTTCCCGAAAGCAAACGCCCGGATACTGTCAGGCGCCCAAGCCGATATCAAGCAATTGGGTTGCGGCTGATCCAGCGCGCCGGGCTTTCGGTTGGACAGCAGGCAAACGAGCCCGAAATTGACGTCTACGAGAACTGAAGAAGGTGACAGGAAGCCTATCGGCAAGATCGAATTCGGACGCCTTATGGCGGCTGTTGGTCCTTTCGAGAAACACCCCAGACTAGCGGTTGCATGCTCCGGCGGCCCGGACAGCATGGCATTGACAATCCTTATGCATGAATGGGCGCGCGCGCGCAGTGGCGGCGTGACAGCTTTGATTGTCGACCATGGCATTCGCAAAAACGCCGCCGCCGAGGCTCGGCTGGTTGCAAAGAGATTGGCTCAACGGAACATTCCACACAAAATTCTGAAGCATACGGGAAAAGTCTTCGAGGGCGATATTCAGGCCTCCGCGCGAAAAGTCCGTTACGCGCTGCTTTCGGACTGGTGCGCCGCGCATTCGCATTTGCACCTCGGTATCGCGCATCACCGTGAAGATCAGGCTGAAACCGTCCTACTACGCCTTGCCCGCGGAAGCGGCCTGGATGGCCTCGCGGCGATGGCATCGGTCAGCGAAACCAGGCATATACGACACATTCGTCCCTTGCTGAACGTTCCTCGGAGCCAATTGCGCGCAACGCTTAACAAACACGGCGTGTGCTTTGTCGAGGACCCGTCGAATGATGACCGCGATTTCGCCCGCGTTCGCATGCGGGCTCTGGCGGCTCCTTTGAGCGCCGAGGGAATGTCGCCTTATCGTCTTGCCGCAACAGCAACACGCCTTGCCCGCGCGCGCGCCGCTCTAGAAGGCTCGGTCGCCGCTCTTCTTGCACGCGCCGGTACGTTCTTTCCACAAGGTTACGGCCTGCTCGCCTTCGCCCCGTTAAGACGAGCGCCCGAGGAGATCGCTCTGCGAGGGCTGTCTCGGACTCTTACTTACATTGGCGGAAAGGAATACCCGTCCCGTCTGGCGCACCTCGAGCGTCTTTACGAATGGATACTTCGGGATCCAATGACCGGTGGAAAGACACTTTCCGGCTGCCGGATCCTGGCGCGCGGTTCGAGCCTCCTTGTATGCCGGGAGTCCGCAGCAGCAAAAACAGTGCTACCCGCCCGCGGGGAAGTGTTTTGGGATAATCGCTTCCGCCTCCATTGCCCTCCGCGGGGAACCGGTGAGGTCAAGCGTCTCGGCAGCGAGGGATGGCGTGAGATCGTCGCCGCCGATCCCGGTTTGCGAAACACGAAAATTCCGGCCGTCGTCAGACCGAGCCTGCCGGCGATATGGTCGGCGAAAGGGGTCGAGGCCGTGCCCCATCTTGGATTTACAAGACAGAATCGCAATTCGGCTATTATATCAAAACGTCCCGTTTGCTTTGCGCCGCGTCAACCGTTAATACCCGCAAGCTTTACATTGCAAAAGGGTGGGTACACACTATCTAAATTAAGGCGGAATTAACCTAACAGCCGCCCTATATAGACCCTTGCTCTCGTCTCCGTTTCGGCATCGAAAGGCCCCAACGTGAACCTTTTTGGTAAAAACCTAGCGCTTTGGATCATCATCATCATTTTGATGATCGGTCTGTTTAATTTATTCCAGGGGTCTTCGCACAGAAGCGCTCAGGCGCCGATCACCTATTCAGACTTCCTTAGTCAGCTTAATCAAATTAACGACGTTACCATTCAAGGCCGGACGATCACGGGGCATTATCGTGAAGGGGCCGGAACATTTACGACCTATGCGCCCGACGACCCAAAGCTAGTGGAAACGCTCGCAGCGTCGGGGGTCAAAATCAGCGCGGCGGCGCCGGAAGAAAACATGCCGTCTCTGCTTGGTATCCTGATTTCATGGTTCCCGATGCTTCTCCTGATCGGCGTGTGGGTCTTTTTCATGCGCCAGATGCAGTCCGGGGGCGGGAAGGCCATGGGCTTCGGCAAGTCCCGGGCGCGTCTGCTCACGGAAAAAACGGGCCGCATTACGTTCGAAGATGTCGCGGGGATCGATGAAGCGAAGCAGGAGCTTGAGGAGGTCGTCGACTTCCTGAAAGATCCGCAAAAATTCCAACGTCTCGGCGGAAAGATTCCCAAGGGCGTGCTGCTTGTCGGGCCGCCGGGTACCGGTAAGACGCTCCTCGCACGGGCCATCGCCGGCGAAGCGAACGTTCCGTTCTTTACGATTTCCGGTTCCGACTTTGTCGAGATGTTCGTCGGTGTCGGCGCCAGCCGCGTCCGCGATATGTTCGAACAGGGCAAGAAGAATGCGCCCTGCATCATCTTCATCGATGAAATCGACGCCGTCGGCCGCCATCGCGGTGCCGGACTGGGCGGTGGCAATGACGAACGCGAACAGACATTGAACCAACTGCTCGTCGAGATGGACGGCTTCGAGGCCAACGAAGGCGTTATTCTGATTGCGGCAACGAACCGCCCCGACGTGCTCGATCCGGCGCTGCTGCGGCCCGGACGTTTCGACCGCCAAGTCGTCGTGCCGAACCCGGACATTCTCGGCCGTGAGAAGATTCTCAAGGTGCACATGCGCAAGGTTCCGTTGGCACCCGATGTCGATGCCAAAGTGATCGCGCGGGGAACACCGGGCTTCTCTGGCGCCGACCTTGCAAATTTGGTGAACGAGGCGGCCTTGCTGGCGGCGCGCAAGAACCGGCGCGTGGTATCGATGCAGGAGCTTGAGGAAGCCAAAGACAAAGTCATGATGGGTACCGAACGGCGCTCCATGGTCATGACCGAAGAAGAGAAAGAAATGACGGCCTATCATGAAGGCGGACATGCGTTGATCATGATGCATGTCGCCGGGCACGAGCCGTTACATAAGGTTACAATTATCCCGCGCGGGCGCGCGCTGGGCGTTACAATGTGGTTGCCCGAAAGGGACAAATACGCTCATTCCTATACCGAGTTGAAAGCGCGCATCGCCAGTTCCTTTGGCGGTCGTGTCGCGGAAGAGATTATCTACGGTAAGGAGAACGTGACCACGGGTGCGGCGCAAGACATCACTCAGGCGACACAGATTGCCCGTGCCATGATTACAGAATACGGATTCAGCGACGTACTCGGCCCATTGCGTTATAGCGACAATGAAGAGGAAGTTTTCCTCGGCCACTCCGTGACGCAACGCAAGAACGTGTCTGAAGCCACATTGAAAACTATCGACGAAGAAGTCCGCAAACTCGTTTATTGGGGTGAGGAAACTGCGCGGGATATTCTTAACGAGCACCTCGACGATTTGCACACGATCGCCAAAGGGCTGCTTGAGTACGAAACGCTGTCGCGCGTCGAAATCGAAGCTTTGTTACGGGGCGAAGATATTTCCAAAGGCGGCGACGAAGATGAAACGCCGCCCAGCGGTGTTCGCTCTTCGGTCCCGACGACCGGTCCCGTTCCTGATATCGGTCCAGAACCGCAGCCGGAGAGCTGATAGCTGCGGGAAAGCGCTGCACGTTTACCGCAATTTCAGTATATTGTGCGGTAACAGCCCGGCGATTTCCCGCCGGGCGCGATAAAGCGATCTGAGATTGGAATGACCCGAAAATATTTCGGTACCGATGGTATTCGCGGACGGGCCAACAGTGAACCCATAACACCTGCGACCGTGCTACGCCTCGCAATGGCTGCAGGACGCCGGTTTCGGCGCGGCAACCATCGCCACCTTGTGGTTATCGGCAAGGATACGCGTCTTTCGGGCTATATGCTGGAACCGGCGCTCGCGACGGGGTTTATTTCCATGGGAATGGATGTCGACCTTGTCGGACCGATGCCAACACCGGCGGTGGCGATGCTCACCCGCTCGTTGCGGGCCGACCTTGGTGTTGTGATCTCGGCATCGCATAACCCTTATCAGGACAACGGTATCAAGCTCTTCGGGCCCGATGGTTACAAGCTCTCGGATGAAGAAGAAACCGCTATCGAAACCCTAATGGACGAAGACAAAAACAGCTATGCCGAGGCGGAAGCCCTGGGCAGAGCGAAACGTCTGGACGATGCGCCGGGCCGCTATACCGAATTCGTCAAACAGGCCTTTCCGCGCGGGCTACGGCTAGACGGCCTCAAAATCGTCGTCGACTGTGCAAATGGGGCGGCCTACCGCGTCGCGCCGGCAGTGTTTTATGAGTTGGGTGCGGAGGTCATTCCCATTGGGGTACAGCCCGACGGGACCAATATCAACCGCGAATGCGGCGCGACGGATACCGCATTGATGCGGGAACAAGTCGTTCTGCATGGCGCCGATGTCGGCGTCGCCTTGGATGGCGATGCGGACCGGATGATCCTTGCCGATGAAACGGGTGCGATACTCGACGGCGATCAGATCATGGGGTTGATTGCGCGATCCTGGCAACAGAGCGAGCGTCTCCGCGGCGGCGGCATCGTCGCAACGGTGATGTCGAACCTTGGCCTCGAACGGTACCTCGGCGGCCTCGGCCTCGAATTGGCCCGGACGGCAGTCGGTGACCGGTATGTCGTCGAGCATATGAGGGCCAACGGGCACAATGTCGGTGGCGAGCAGTCGGGCCACATTATTCTGAGCGATTTCGGCACGACGGGGGACGGCCTCGTGGCGGCTCTGCAGGTTCTCGCCGTTCTTGTGGAAGAAGGGCGCAAAGTGAGCGAGGTCTGCCACATTTTCGATCCGTTACCGCAGCTCCTTCGGAACGTCCGCTTCAATGGCGGTGCGCCTCTGGAAAACAGCAAGGTCATCAAAGCGATCAAAGCGGGCGAAGCCTCTCTTGGCGGCGCCGGCCGCCTTGTCATCCGCAAATCTGGCACGGAACCGGTCATCCGCGTCATGGCCGAAGGCGATGACGACACGCTGGTGACCGGTGTCGTTGACGATATTGTTTCGACAATCGAACAGGTGTCCGGCTAATGAAAGCCGCTGCGGCGCGAGGACGCGTCCTCATCGTTGCAGGCTCCGATTCCGGCGGCGGGGCCGGCATACAAGCCGATATCAAGACCGTTACCGCGCTCGGCGGTTACGCGATGACCGCGGTCACGGCGCTAACCGCTCAAAATACACAGGGCGTCTTTGGTGTCGTGGGTATAGACCCGAACTTCATCGTACAGCAGATGCGCCTCGTCCTCGACGATATCGGCGCCGATGCGGTCAAGACCGGTATGTTACACAACGCCGAGGTTATCGAAGCGGTGTGCTCGGTACTGGAAGAGTACGGGCTGCCGCTGATTGCCGATCCGGTCATGTTCGCGAAGGGGGGACATGCCTTGCTGGAGCCTGAAGCCATGACTGCGCTGCGGGAGCGGCTCATTCCTTTGGCCCAGTTACTAACGCCGAACCTGCCGGAGGCGGAATCCCTTATCGATGGCACCATCAGAGCTGCAGAGGATATGCCGGAAGCGGCCAAGGCTATCGCAGCGCTTGGCGCGGAAGCTGTCCTACTGAAAGGAGGTCATCTCGAAGGCGATGCGCTCACCGACATCCTCCATACGGAAAGCGGTCAGCAGCGGTGGGACGACGAGCGGATTGCAACGACGCATACGCACGGCACAGGCTGCACGCTGGCCTCGGCAATCGCGACAGGCGTTGCGCAAGGCATGGCATTGCCGGAGGCAGTCGACCGCGCCCGCAGCTATGTTCGTGAGGCGATTCTCAGCGCCCCAGGTTTCGGTAAGGGACATGGCCCGCTCGGCCATGGTCATACCGTATCCGCCTATCCCAATAGCGCCTAATTGCGACGCTAAACGATCATCGACAACGACGCGTCGGCGTTCTGAAGCAATTCGGCGATCGTTATCAATCCGGCCTCAAGCGTTGCCTCTTCACGGGGCGTCCCCAGGCATATCCGAACGGAATGCGGAACATTGCCCCGGCCGACAGCGAACGTCTCCGCGGGTGCGACCGAGACACCGCGATTCTGGGCAACTGCAACGAACTCCGCCGCACGCCACGGTTCCGGCAAATGTAGCCAGACATGAAGGCTGCCAGCTGGTGCATCAAGAGACCTACCTTCCAGATAGCGCAAGGCGAGCGCCCGCCGCCTTTCCGAAACGATCTTGTGGTTCTCCAGTATGCGGTCCGCCGTTCCATTTTGAATCCACCTGGCCGCGACGTCGGCCATTAACGGGGCGGCCATCCAGCAACTCGCCCGCACGGCCGAACCAATGCGTTCGACCAATTCCTGCGGCGGCACCGCGAAACCAATGCGCAGCCCCGGCGCAACCGCCTTGGACAGGCTCGTAACATAGATCGTGTTATCGGGCGCGTAGGTTGCTAAGGGCACCGGTCCCGGCGAGCCTAGGAGAATACCGTAGATATCGTCTTCGATGATCGTCACATCGTGCCTAATCGCGACAGCCGCAATGTCGCGCTTACGGTCTTCCGGCATTGTGATCGTAGTGGGATTGTGCACTGTCGGCATGCAGTAAATCAGGCGGGCACCGCTGTCGCCAATCGCGCGCTCAAAGGCATCCGGCAATAGGCCCTGCGCGTCCATCGGAAGGCCTTCAAGGCGGAGCCCAAGCATCGCCGACGCTGGTTTTATGCCCTGGTAAGTCAGGCGCTCGGTCAAAATGCGGTCACCGGGACGGGTCAAGGCAGCAAGCGCTGCGACGATGCCATGCTGCGCACCTGCCGTCACGATTACCCGTTCGGGGTCGACTGGCCACCCACGCCGTCCAATCCACGCGGCACCGGCAGCACGATGTCCGGCAAGACCGGTATCTGGCTGATAGTCGAGCAGCGCACCGATGTCCGGATCTTCAGCCATTTGCGTCAAAGCCTCGGCGATAGCGCGACGCTCTTCGCCGGGCGCAGGAAAGTTCAAGGTGAGATCGATCGCCGCGGGTGGGGCAGGGGCCCGCATCGGCAGATCCTGCGTTGGCGGTCCGGAACGCACGTACGTGCCGCGGCCAATCTCACCGCTGAGCAAACCTCGCCGCTCGATTTCCGCATAAGCCCGGCTTACCGTCCCAACCGTGACGCCCAGTTGCCAGGCCAATTCTCTCTGCGTGGGCAACCGTTCACCAGCCGACAAGTCACCGTTCGCAATCGCCTCGGACAGAGCTGCTGCAATGGCCCGGTATTTGGGGCCCGGTTGCTTCTCGAAGTCGATATCTAAAATTGTCACGGTATCAATGTTTCCTTTGACTCATTTTAGGCCAAATTGTACGACGACAATTAATGAGAATCAATTCGCAAATGACGAAGTGCGAGACATTGAATGCATACAATATCATCACAATCGCCCAGACAGCGTGAAATCGGTCTCTGGCGTCGGTTTTACGAAATATTCGCCTGCTGGCGCCGTCGGAACCGCCAGCGTTTCGATTTATCGAAACTCGACGACCGTATGTTGCGCGACATTGGTATAAGCTGGGAAGAGGCGGACAATGAGTCCTCCAAACCCTTTTGGCGGTCTTAAGGTTCGAGGCCGCAATGCGCATACATCAGTACCAAATCGACGCTTTCACGGATCATCTCTTCGGCGGCAACCCCGCGGCTGTCTGCCTCTTGGAGTCCTGGCTTCCAGTAGAAACGATGCAGGCCATTGCGACGGAAAACAATTTGTCGGAAACGGTCTTCTGCGTCCCGGAGCGCGGCGGCTATGGCATTCGTTGGTTTACGCCGCGCCTCGAAATCGGTCTTGCCGGCCATCCAACCCTCGCGGCAGCATGGGTCATCCTGAACGACATCACGCCCGATGTCGCCGAAGTGCGGTTTACCAGCTACGGCGGAGACGTTCTGTCCGTCGTACGGGATGGAAAGTGGCTGATCATGGATTTTCCGGCGGTTCCCGCCACGAAAGCAGACAATCTCCCGGAAATTGCCGAGGCGCTCGGTGCCGTGCCCGATCATGTTCTGGCCGCGCGCGACATGATGGCTGTCTTTCAAGACGAGGCCACGGTCCATGCGCTCGATCCAGACATGACGAAGGTTGCGGCACTCGATACGTTCGGTCTTATCGCGACAGCGCCCGGCGAAGATTGCGACTTCGTTTCGCGGTTTTTCGCACCTCAGGCCGGCATTCCGGAAGACCCGGTGACCGGTTCGGCACATTGCACGCTTGCGCCCTATTGGGCGGAACGGCTCGGCAAGACGCAACTGTTCGCGCGGCAGATATCGGAACGCGGCGGTGAAATTCATTGCGAGCATCTGGGCGATCGCGTCCGCCTCGGCGGCACCGCTGTCCCCTTCATGGAAGGCTACATCACCTTATGACGACACGTCCGATCGACGTCTTTTTCTACGGTTTGTTCATGGATCAGGCGGCACTCAAAGCGCAAGGCCTGACTCCGAGCGACCCGCGTATCGCATCGGTAACGGGATTCAAACTGCATATTGGAAACCGCGCCACGCTCGTTCCGGCACAGGGTGGCGAGGTCTGGGGCATCGTCATGGGCTTGCCGATCCTGCAGGCCGAGACGCTCTATGCCGAAGCATCGGTCGCTGATTACAAGCCCGAGCCCGTTCTGGCACGCCTGGCCGATGATGAGGCTGCCGCTGCCCTTTGCTATAATCTGATCGATCCGGGTGCAGGGAGCACGAACAAGGATTACGCGGCGGCGCTTCATGCGCTTGCCGGCCGTCTTGGACTCCCGGCCAACTATGTGAATTTTCTAAGCGAACTCGCGAATTAAGGAGCCGCAACCTCATGCTGCCGAAACGGGACGAACTGGAAGCCGCCGCGGCGCAAGTCCATGCCGTTATGACCCCGACCCTGCAATATAATTGGCCCTTGCTGGCACAGCGATGCGGCTGCGACGTGTGGGTGAAGCATGAAAACCACACGCCGATCGGCGCCTTCAAAGTACGGGGCGGCATCGTCTTCATGAACGACTTCGCGCAGCACAGCAACGGTGCCGGCATTATTTCGGCAACGCGCGGCAATCATGGGCAATCGATCGGTTTCGCCGCACGCGCGGCAGGCGTACCCGCGACGATTGTCGTGCCGAAGGGAAACAGCACGGAAAAGAACGCAGCGATGAAGGCATTGGGCGTGCGCTTGATCGAGCATGGCCACGATTTCGACGAAGCCCGCGAGTTCGCCGATGCCCAGGCGGCGGAGGAGGGGCTTTCTTTTGTGCCGTCCTTTCATCCGCTCCTGATCCAGGGAGTTGCAAGCTACGCGATGGAGCTCTTCGGATCGGTTAGCGAACTCGACACGGTCTACGTGCCGATCGGCCTGGGTTCCGGTATCTGCGGCGTTATTGCGGCACGAGATGCCTTGAACTTGAAAACGAGGGTGGTCGGCGTCGTATCCGAAAACGCGCCCGCCTACGCCTTGTCCTATGAAGCCGGAAAACCGGTGCCGACGAATAGCGCCGATACCTTTGCCGATGGAGTCGCGTGCCGGATCCCGGATGCGGAGGCGGTCGCGATCATCAACAAGGGCGCGGCCCGTATCGTCACCGTCTCGGAAAACGAGATTAAGGACGCGATGCGCGCCTATTACACGGACACCCATAATCTTGCGGAAGGGGCGGGCGCAACGCCGCTCGCAGCCCTTATCAAGGAAAAGAACACAATGCAGGGCCGGAAGGTCGGATTGATCTTGTCCGGCGGCAATATCGATACGGACCTTTACGGCGCGATCCTGGCTGGAGGCTAACCGATGGCGGCAAGTGAGGGCGATGGCATCACGATATCGGAGGCCATCACGCTGCAAGACATCGATACGATCCGGACACTGTTCTTGGAATATGCAGAGTCTCTCGATTTCAGCCTTTGCTTTCAGGGGTTCGACGACGAGCTCGCCCTGCTTCCCGGCAAGTACAACCCTCCCGCAGGACGCCTGTTGCTCGCGACGGGCAGCAAGGCCGGCATTGTCGGCTGCGTCGGCATCCGCCCTATCGGCACAACAGATGCGGAGATGAAGCGCCTGTATGTACGGCCAGCATTCCGCGGCCTGGCGCTGGGCAAGCGATTGGCGGCAGAAGCGGTGACCTTTGCGCGCGACACAGGCTATGCGGCGCTGCGGCTGGACACGATCGCCGATTCCATGGCTGCCGCAGAGCAACTGTATCGCGATATGGGATTTATCGAGACACCGCCTTATTACGAAAACCCCGTTGTTGGCGCGACGCTCTACTCCCTTGATTTAAAATAATAAATTCACCGCAAGAACCGGGTGGAGAACGGCGGCTTTCCGCCATAGATTTATCACCGTACACTCCATGTAGAACAAGGTTTACGGCGATGAATGCGGAACGGATTTTGAGCGACGACGTCAGCAGCACCCGCGACTATCAGCGCATTGCGAGCGCGCTGGCCTATGTCGATGCGCATTTTCTCGATCAGCCGTCGCTGACGGAAATTGCCGAACATACCGGACTTAGCGAGTTCCATTTTCAGCGCCTCTTCACCCGCTGGGTCGGGATCAGTCCAAAGAAGTTCCTGAAGCACCTTACGCTCGAGCGCGCCAAGCGCAGCCTCGAGTCATCGGCCAGCGTGCTGGACGCGACATACGATGCGGGCCTGTCCGGTCCGGGACGGCTGCACGATCTGTTCGTCACCAGCGAGGCCGTGACGCCGGGCGAATACAAGGCGCGCGGGCAGGGGATGACAATTCGCTACGGCTTCCACCCCAGCCCGTTCGGCGAATGCCTGCTGATGGTCACAGACCGCGGCATCTGCGGCCTCGCCTTCGTCGACGCCGACGAAACGCGTGAGGATACGCTGCGATATCTTTCCAGCGGTTGGGAAAATGCCCGGATCGTCGAAGCGCCGACGGAAACGGGCGTCTTAATCGATCGTATGTTCGCACCGGCCCGGAAGAACGCATCGTCGTCGGACGCACCGCTGCGCGTGCTGCTGCGCGGCACGGAATTTCAGACACGCGTCTGGCAAGCGCTGCTGACGATCCCACCAGGCAGCCTAGCAACCTATGACGATATCGCGCGGCGCCTCGGCTATAAAAGCAACGCCGCGCGCGCCGTCGGCCGCGCCAATGCGACGAATATGATTTCCTATCTCGTGCCGTGTCACCGTGTAATCCGCAAGACCGGCGCGCTCGGCGGCTACCGCTGGGGCAACGCGCGTAAGCTCGCCATGATCGGCTGGGAAGCGGCCCAGGCGGAGCAGGCGGCGTAACACCGCTTCAATGAATGGCGGCACAGAGATAAAGCGAAAAGAAGGGTGGCACACGCGGACCCTGCTGTTCCCCCGCCTCATGATATAAAAGTCGCATAATGTATATTATGGAAAATATACATTATGGCTAGGAGCAATCCTAGTCCCACTATATCCGCCCGTTAAACCTCAATGACCATCCCGTCATAGCCAGGCTCTACGCCGTCCGGCAGCTCCTCGCACAGAGACTGGTAGTCCAGGCTGATGCCCATATGGCACAGCACGGCGCGGCGTGGTTTCACGCGCTCAATCCAGCTTAGGGTCTGATCGAGATGCGTGTGCGTTGGATGCGGTTTGCGGTGGAAAACGTCGACGACCCAGGTGTCCACCCCTTCCAGCGCTTCAAACGCCGCATCGTCGAGGCGGACCACGTCGGTCGAATAGGCGAAATTGCCGATGCGGAAACCCAACGTCGTGGAATAGCCGTGATCCTGTTCGAACGGCTCGATATGGACGCCGGCGACATCGAACGCGCCGGTAATCTCATGCGGGAGCAAAACCGGCTTGTAGTAGCGCACGGGTTCGCCATCCTTTGGTGGGTGCAGCGGCGTGAATGCATACCCGAAGCGCTCATTTAAGATCTCCAGCGTCCGGGCGTCGCCATAGGCTGGCAGCGGCGCATGCATGGCCATGTTGATCCAGCGCAGGTCGTCGATGCCGTGGCTGTGGTCGGCATGCGCGTGGATATAGAGGATCGCATCGAGCCGGCTCACACCCGCATCGAGCAGCTGCGCACGGCAATCCGGCGACGAGTCCACCAGCAGCGATACGTCATCGATGTCGATCAGGATGGAAGCGCGGCGGCGGCGGTTGCGCGGCTCGTTCGGGTCGCAATCGCCCCATTTATCGCCGACCATCGGCACACCGCTGGATGGTCCCGAACCCAAGATCGTGACCCGCATCGTTGGATTAACCCGCCGGGGTTACACGGTTGAACAACCGGTGAAAATTGCCGGTCGTCACATCCGCCAGTGTGTTGGTTTCCATGCCCCGGACATCGGCCAGCATTTCCGCCACATGGACGACATAGGCCGGCTCGTTGCGCTTGCCCCGGTTCGGCACGGGTGCCAGATACGGCGCGTCGGTTTCGATCAGAATCCGGTCTTCCGGCACCGATTTCGCGACGGTTCGCAGATCCTCGGCATTCTTGAAGGTCACAATGCCGGAAAACGAGATGGAAAACCCGATTCCGATCGCTTTTTCAGCCAGTTCTGGACCGGAGGTAAAACAGTGAATAAGGCCAGGATAAGGGCCGTTGCGATACCCCTCCTCCAGGATCTCGATCATATCGTCGTCGGCGTCGCGCGCGTGGACGATCAGCGGCAGGCCGGTTTCCCGCGCCGCGTCGATATGCACGCGCAGGCATGCCTGCTGCGCGTCGCGCGGACTGCGCTCATAGAAGTAATCGAGTCCGGTCTCGCCGATGCCGACGACCTTCGGATGCGCCGCCAGCGCGACGAGTTCATCGACGGTCGGAATGGGCTCTTCGCCCGCCTCATGCGGATGCACGCCCAGCGAACACCAGACATCGTCGAACCGCTCGGCAATGCCGCACACCGTCTCGAAATTGCTCATCTTGGTGCAGATCGTGACCAGCGTCCCGACCCCGGCGCGGCGCGCGCGGGCGACAACCTCATCGAGATCGCCATCCCGCTCGTGATAGTCGAGGTGACAGTGACTATCGACGTACATCCCTGCCCCTACCCTTCGTCTTCCGCCACGAAACGCGGAAACACGGGCGCCGGTTTCGGCAGCGCCTGCCCCGGCGTCAGTGCCGTCTCCAGGCTTGCGAAGTGCCGGGCGCCCGCCGGAACCGCCAGCTGATCGAGGATCTTGGCGCAGGCGTCCGGCATGAAGGGCTGCACGTAGAGCCCGACCATGCGGATCGTCTCCGCCAGGGTGTACAGTACCGTCGCCATGCGGGCCGGATCGGTCTTGCGCAAGGCCCAGGGCGCCTGTGCGTCGACATAGCGGTTCGCGTCGCCGATGACATCCCAGATCGCGGTGAGCGCGGTATGAAATGCCTGCTCAGCTAGCGCCGTCCGCAACGGGCCGATCAGGCCTTTTGCCTTATCCAGCAACGCATTATCGTCGCCCGTGAACGCGCCCGGCGTCGGTGTTTGCGCGTCGCAGTTCTTCCCAACCATGGACAGCACACGCTGGCACAGATTGCCGAGATCGTTCGCCAAATCGCCATTCATACGATGCATCATCGCGGCGTGGGAGAAATCGCCGTCATTGCCGAACGGGACTTCGCGCATCAGGAAATAGCGCACCGGATCCAGACCGTAGGTTTCGACCAAAGCCAGCGGATCGATCACATTGCCGAGCGATTTCGAGATCTTCTCGCCCTCATTGGTCCACCAGCCATGCGCATAGACACGTTGCGGCGGCGCAACCCCGGCTGCCATCAGGAAGGCGGGCCAATAAACCGCGTGGAAGCGCACGATATCCTTGCCAACCATATGCAGATCGGCGGGCCAGTAGCGCTGAAACATGTCGGAGTCGATGTCCGGATAGCCAACTGCCGTGATGTAATTGGTCAGAGCATCGAGCCAAACATACATGATGTGGGCATCATTGCCCGGCACCGGCACGCCCCATTTGAAAGTCGTCCGCGACACGGACAGGTCCTTCAGCCCGCCTTTGACGAAGCTGATCACCTCGTTGCGGCGAGAATCCGGCCCAATAAAGTCGGGATTTTCTTCGTAGAACGCCAAGAGCCGGTCCTGCCAGGCAGAGAGCTTAAAGAAATAGCTCGGTTCTTCGACCCATTCGACCACGGCACCCGAGGGTGCGATTCTGCTGCCGTCCGGCTGCTTCGTCAGTTCGGACTCGGTGTAGAACGCCTCGTCGCGCACGGCGTACCAGCCGGCGTAAGAGCCGAGGTAGATATCGCCGGCAGCCTCCAAGGCTTGCCAGATCGCCTGCGACGAGCGGATATGCCGCGGTTCCGTCGTGCGGATGAAGTCGTCATTGGAAAAGTTCAGCGCGTTCGGCAGGGTGCGAAACGTCTCCGAGACCTTATCCGTAAAATCCTTCGGCGAAACGCCCGCGTCGGCAGCCGCTTTCTCAACCTTTTGCCCGTGCTCATCCGTTCCGGTCAGAAAATGGACATCATAACCGTCCAACCGCATGAAACGGGCCAGCACATCGCACGCCAAGGTCGTGTAGGCATGCCCGATATGCGGCGAGTCATTGACGTAGTAGATCGGGGTCGTGATGTAGTAGGACTTGCGGTCCGCCATATCGTCCTCGGCCCGTCCTGTTGGATTAGAGCGGTTGTCAGGGTTGTACTGCGGCCTGCAGCGACAGGAAAGCGCTGACGACGACCTGCTTGCGGTCGAGGTTTGCACTTTGTGCCTGCGCCAGCAAGCGGCTGACCTTTTCCCACACGGCCATGGTTTGCGCAAGTCGCGCCTGGCCTCCAAATTCGGCCGCCGCCTGGGCTTCACCAGGTATGATTTCCTTCACCGCCGCGCCGCTTGCCGTGTCGCGTACGAGCCGCGACAGCCAATCCGCCAGCATTCGGGCGAATGTCTCGAACGCCGCCGTATTGCCCGCGCGCGCGAGCCGGTCGCCCAACGCATGCACGGTTGCGACATCAAGCGCTCTGACGGAACCCAGCAACTGCACCATTTCCTGATACAGCGCGAGCCCACCGGCATCCGCGAGAGCGGTCGCTTCGCCGATCGATCCGTCCGATAGCCCGGCAAGCGCACGCCGCTCATCCTCCGTCAATTCGGGACGATACACCGAAAGCAGTTCCTCCACGACATCGCGGGCCAGCGGATGAAGCGTCAGCATGCGGCAGCGTGACCGGATCGTCGGCAGCAAGCGGCCCGGCGCGTGGCTAACCAAAAGGAAAACGGTCGCCGGCGGCGGCTCCTCCAACATCTTGAGGATCGCGTTCGCCGCGGCACGGTTCATCTCGTCCGCGGCATCGACGATGACAACGCGCCACGCCCCCTCGCCCGGCGTAAGACGCAGGAAATCCGTCGCGCCGCGCACATCGTCGACTGCGATTTCAGCGCGCAAATTCTTCGTCGTCGGATTGACGGTCCGCTCTATCGTATAGAGATCGCTATGTCCGCCAGACGCAATGCGGCGAAAAACAGGATTGTCCGCATCGATCGCCAATGTTTGGGGCGCGTCGCCGAACAAGCCACCACCGGCGGCATCGCCTCCGGCCAGCAGGTATCGCGCGAACCGATAGGTCAGCGTCGCCTTTCCGACGCCGCGGGGCCCGGAAACAATCCAGGCATGCGCCAAACGGCCGGATTCCGCAGCATCGAGCAATGCTATCTCCGCGGCATCATGTCCCTTCAGATTTGGGTTTTCGCGCGGCGCAAGAGTAGCGGTTTCGGTCATGTCAGCGGAACCGAAAGGCGTTGCGCGACCGTCTTGCGAATTGCGGATTTCACCGCACTCAAGGCACGCTTGGCGTCAATGACGACACAACGGTCCGGCTCCCGCGCGGCGATATCGAGAAAACCGTCTCGCAGCCGTTGATGGAACCCGTCCGCCATCCGCTCGTAGCGTGTCTCTTGGTTGTCCCGCCCCCCTGCCCGTTTTAGGCCCAATTCGACCGGAAGATCCAAGATAAGCGTTAGATCGGGTTTCAGGCTGCCAATCGTAACCGATTGCAGCGCTTCAATCGATTCCCGAGCCATCCCATGACCGTATCCTTGATACGCCATGGTCGAGTCAGTGAACCGGTCCGAAATGACCCAGTCCCCGCGTTGCAACGCCGGCCGGATCACCTGCTCGACGTGATCACGACGGGCGGCAAAATGCAGCAGCGCCTCGGAAACCGGATCCCAACGGTCGGTCGCCCCCTCGACCAGCAACCGGCGTATCTCCTCCGCGCCCGGCGACCCGCCCGGTTCACGTGTTGTGACAACGCTATACCCCAGCGCCTTAATTGCTTTACAGAGCATACGGACATTCGTCGATTTGCCTGCGCCTTCGCCGCCCTCGAACGTAATGAAGCGTCCGACACCAGTCATGCTATAGCTTGCCGCCCCACACGAGATAACGGAAAGCTTCACCCAATCGTCCGACCGGTCCGAGCTGACCGACGCTGCCGCCCGCGAACAACGGGACTTCGATGGTCTTGGTGTCCGGCGCGGAGACGATCAATGTCGCGATCCGCGTTCCTGCCGTAATCGGCGCCGGTATCGGTTCTTCGTAGGAAACCGCAACCTTGAGCTTCTCCCGTGATTTTCGCGGAATGGTGATGACGAGCGGTTGCTTGATCACGACCGGCACGGTTTCCGCATCGCCAAGCCAGACTTGCGCGTCGGCAACCTTTTCGCCGCCGGTGAACAGTTCGTAATTATTCCAGGTCCGGAACCCCCAGTCGATCAGGCGCTCGCTGCCCGCCGCCCGCGCCTTGACCGAGCCAAAGCCGTTTGCAACGACAACAAGCCGGCGCTCGTTCCGGCTGGCGGATGCGGTAAGTCCATAGCCCGACGCTTCGGTATGGCCGGTTTTCAGACCATCGGCGCCCATCTTCTTGTATAGCAGCGGGTTCCGGTTACTTTGTTTTATCTTATTGTACGTGAAGGATAATTCGGAGTAGTAGTGATAGTATTCTGGGAAATCCCGAATTGTACGCTCGGCGAGGATTGCGAGATCGCGCGCGGACGTCACATGGTCAGGATCGGGCCATCCGCTCGCGTTGCGGAAGGTCGTCTTGCTCATACCGAGTTCGCGGGCCTTCTCTGTCATCAAGTCGGCAAACGCAGTTTCGCTCCCCCCGATGCCCTCGGCAACGACGATAGTCGCATCGTTACCGGACTGCACGATGATGCCGCGGATCAAATCCTCTACCGAAACACGGTCGCCGACCTTGACGAACATCTTCGACCCGCCCTTGCGCCAAGCTGCTTCGCTGACGCGGAACATATCTTCCAAGGAAAGGCTGCCATTCTTGAGGCGTTCGAAAAGTAGGTATGCCGTCATAATCTTGGTCATCGACGCCGGGTACATGACCGAATTGGCATCCTTTTCGTACAAGACGGCACCGGTAGTGAGCTCGATAACGACGACCTGCTTTGCGCTGGTCTCCAGTGCCTGCGCCGTAGCGATCTGAAAGCCTGCCGCAATCAAGATGCCAAGCGCTACAATCGATTTCGGCATTCCCTTCATCCCTCCGCCCCTTTTTCTTGCGATCACTGGCCGCGATGACGGCTGTTTAGACCCCATAAATCGCAACTTCGTTCACAATATGGCACTGGTGGTCAATCAACGACGATACGGGCATCGCCAACTCCTGACTGCATAACGGTTGCGAGCATACTATCCGCCTCGCCGACCGATGATATCGGTCCCAGCCGAACCCGAAATAACGGCCGTTCGACCACGCGGACCTGATAAATCTTCGCCGGACCAATCAGCGACAAACGGGCGCGAAGCCGGTTTGCGTTGTCGTACTGCGTGAAGGCGCCAGCCTGGACGTAGATCTTCGGCGATGCCGGTACCGAGACGACGGTCACCGATCCGTCGATAGTGGGCGCTGCCGGCGGCTCGCGGACATCCCGCTTTGGCGCCTGCTTCACAACAACGACTTTGTGATTGTTGGTCGGTGGCGGCGTGGAGTTGGTCCCGGGCGGTGGCGCAAGTTTGGCACTGGTAACCGCGACGCGTGGAGCAGCCGTAGGCGGCGGTTTGGTCGATGCCAGGACATTGACGCCATTGTTATAGGTCGCCGCCAACTGCCGACTTTCCCGGGGCAATATCTCGACCCGAACCGATGCGATTCCCGCTTTTTCAAACCCAAGAAGCTGCGCACCGCGTCTCGACATATCGATTATCCGGCCATGCGCAAACGGTCCCCGATCGTTTACACGCACCTTGAGCGAACGTCCGTTGCGTAAATTCGTTACTCTGACGATGCTGGGCAGCGGTAGAGTCCGATGCGCGGCGCTGATCGCATTCATGTCGAACTTTTCGCCATTGGCCGTCGGGCGGCCGTTGAACTTCGGGCCATACCACGACGCGATCCCGGTTTCGTTATATTCGTAATCGGCCTTCGGGTAATACCAGACACCGTTTATTTTGTAGGGATCTCCGACCTTGTATCGTCCCTCGGCGGATGCTGTCGACGTTTCTGTCGATCCCGATAGGCGTTTCGCGCCGGAAACCAGAAACTGGGTTTCCGCACAGCCGCCAAGGAACAGCACAAGGGCCACAGCGGCAAGCCAGCTGAATCGATGTTTCAATCCATCGCGTCCCATTATCTGGTCGTCCGTTGCGTCTAATGCCACAATATATTGATGTTTTACCGCCCAACGATTCGATCGGCAAGGCTGCCGACGGCAATTGCAAAGTAATGGCTGCGGTTCCAGCGCAGTATGACGCGGTAATTGTTATAGGCCAGATAAGCGGGGCCTTCGGCACCCGCCGGCAAAATCACCGAGGCGGAAAGCGTGCTCTTCGGCAGCGCCGTACCGTCCGGCAGCGTAACGCCAGCAACCGACCACTCGGACACGGATTTCATGACTTTAAGATCCGCTTGCTTCGGGTCGAAACTGTCCGGCACTTTTACTTGACGTCCCCAGCGCTCCTTGGCCCGCCAGCCGTATCGGGACAAGTAGTTCGCGGCAGAGCCGAAGACGTCTGCACGGGTCGACCAGATATCTTTGCGGCCATCTTTGTCATAGTCGACGGCATAACCGTCAAAGCTGGACGGCATGAATTGCGCCTGCCCCATTGCACCGGCCCAAGACCCCATCATAACCCCGGGCTTGATATGGCCTTCGTTCAGAATTTTCAGCGCCAGCAGGAGCTCCTTGCGGAAGAACGCGCTGCGGCGGCCGTCGAACGCGAGCGTTGCCAGCGCGTCGACGACCTTGAAACCGCCGGTGACGCGGCCGAAATCGGTTTCGATTCCCCAGAACGCGACGATGAACTGCGGCGGCACACTGAATTCCCGACTGACTTTCGTCAGAAGTTCTTTGTTTTCGGAAAGCTTCTTCCGCCCTTTTTCGACGCGGGCACGAGGGACAACACGGTCCATATACTGTTTGAATGTCAGTGTGAACTCAGGTTGCTTGCGGTCCAGTTCGATGACTCTCGGAATTGGCTTAATTCCATTCAAGGCCGCATCGAGCGTGGTCCCGGAAATGCCCTTATCGGCCGCTTCTTTGCGCAAATCCTTGAGCCAGCTTTCGAAGTCGGTCTGCGCAACAGCAGGCGTTGCCAATGCGACGCAGGCAGTCAGAAATGCAGCGCACCAAAATCTGTTCACGGCCATGCCGTCCTCCGAAAGTATGCCTGCGGTTTCTGCCATAGGCGCGAGCCTACTTCAATCAATACCAAGGTTCGACCATCATCAACCGTTGCGCGTGCGGCGGCGCGCTAATGATTCACGCCGCAGAATATAGAGGCCGCTTGCGATGACCGGTATGGATCCAACCCAGATCCAGGCATCGGGAAAATCACCGAACATAAGGGCGCCGAACACGGTGGCCCACAAAAGCGCGCTATATTTGAACGGCGCGACGACAGCTGCCTCGCCGTGGCGAAACGCTTCGATCAAGATGTAATGAGCAGCGCCCTGCAAACAGCCTGCAATCGCGAAGAACGGAAGGTCGGCATGGGCAATCGGCACTGCAGCAAATGGTAGCGTGAATAAGCCTGACAACAGCACGGCGCCAGTCGAAAAACATAGAATCGCGGTCGATGATTCGCCAGCGCTTATTCGGCGCGTCACCAAATCGCGTAGCGAACTGGAAACGGCCACGCAAAGCGGCAGTAACGCGGCCAACTGGAAAACCGCGGGATCCGGCTTCAGCATAATCAAGATACCCAAGAAGCCGACGAAGACGGCACCCCAACGCCGCCAACCAACCTTCTCGCCCAGCATCGGTCCCGCGAGGGCCGTGATGACCAGCGGTCCCGCGAATGTGATTGCCATCACATCGGCGAGTGGCAATAGGCGAAGGGCCATGATCATGAGAAATGTGGAGACAACCAGGAACCCCGCTCGTACCGACTGCCCTGCAAGATTGTTGATCCGGAGAACCGACAGTCCGCCGTCCCGCCACACCAGGAACGCGATAGGTAAAAACACGAATGCCGCCCGCAAGACCACGATCTGGCCCGGCGGATACCCCACGGTCAAGCCCTTGGTTACGGCATTGTTGAGCGTCAGCAGCGCCATGCCGGCGACCATGCACGCGATGCCGCGTACCGACGAAGCAACGGGAACAGCCGGCAAGACTTTAGACATTGTGTCGTAATTCCCGATGCAGGATGTAGAGGCCGCTTGCGATAACGAGAAACGCCCCAGCGAACATTCGCATATCCGGCACGTCGCCCCAAAGACCCATGCCGATCAGAACCGCCCAAACCAGGGTTACATATTTGAACGGTGCGACGACCGAAGCTTCGGCGAGCCGCAATGCTTCAATCAGAAAAAAATATGCAGCGGCTAGAACGAGACCGTTCACCGCAAACAGGGCATAATGTTCGAGCGACATCGCTGCCCATCCTGCCGGCAGGGTTCCCAGCCCCGCGAAGATGACCGCAACGGTGGAGTAGAACATGATGCCCGCCGTTGTTTCCGTCCCATGCATGTGACGTGTCGCGATATCGCGGATCGCGCCACAAAGAGCGACACCGAGCGGCAACAGTGCGGCCCAATGCAGCGTGGTGGCGCCGAACGGTTTGATCATGATCGTGACACCGGCGAAACCAATCAAAACGGCAGCCCAGCGCCGCCAGCCCACCAGTTCATGCAAGAGCAGTGGCGCCAATGCAGTAACGAAAAGCGGCCCTGCGAACGTGATGACAATCGCATCGGCAAGCGGCATCAGAGCCAAGGCGCTGACGAACAGAAATGCCGACAAACATACCAAGCACGCGCGAAATGCCTGCCCCCGGTAATTGACGACCTTCAGCGCGCGCAGCCCACCTGCCCTCCAGACAAAGAAGGCAATCGGCGCGAGCATGAATACGGCGCGCATGGAGAGCAATTGACCTGTCGGAAAATCTGCCGTCATCCACTTCTGAATGGCATCGTTTATCGTCAGCAACAGGCCGCCCACAACCATGCAAGCGATGCCTTTGCCAGACGATGTTTCTACGCTCAAAGAAGCGGCTTTCCGCACATGCTTGTTGACCACGCGGCGCGCATGCTACCAAGCCTCTCCGAATTTCCATAACCTCCAATCAGAAAAGGGAGCGAAAGCCCTATGCACGAACAGCACTGGACCGTCTATCTATCCGGCGAAATCCACACCGACTGGCGCGATGAGATCAGCGCTGGTACGAAGGCAGCAGGATTACCGGTGTCCTTCGTCTCCGCGGTGACCAATCACGGTGCGAGCGACGATTGTGGCGTTGAGATATTGGGGCCGGAGGACACGTCTTTCTGGCACGATCACAAGGGGGCCAAAGTCAACGCCATCCGTACCCGCACGCAGATCGCGCGCGCCGATCTGGCCGTTATCCGCTTTGGAGAAAAATACAGGCAGTGGAACGCCGCATTCGACGCCGGTTACGCCGTTGCGCTGGGCAAACCGATCATTACCCTGCACGATCCCGGACTGACCCATGCGCTGAAGGAAGTCGACGGTGCGGCGCTCGCTGTCGCCGAGACTCCGGCACAGGTCGTGAGGCTGCTCACCTACGTAATCGACGGTACGCTTTAGCGGTCAAATACGCGGCGCCATCGCGTGAGAATTTCCGAGGGGCCATCGAGCCACTCGAGCTGCCGCAGCCCGACACGGGCGACCATCCGTTCCGGCTCACCATCTATAGTAATCGAGTCCGGCGCTTTGCCGTTGCGCACGCCATCGATGACAGCTTCCTTTAAGCGGACATGTGCCGCATCGGCGAATATTCCCTGCAGAACACGGAAAGCGCCGTAGGTCGCGTCATCGAATGCGGTTTCGCGGCCTGTTGCGGCGGTACGAACGCCAAACACGCAGCATAGCCGACCGGTGTCGGCAGGCTGGGTGCCGGCCGCCGATCACACAATGCGCCGCCAAAAGCCTCGATACGGCCGAGACGCGATACCGTGACATAATCCGCCCTTGCCGCCTTAATCGCATCCATCAACGCCGTATCATCCGCGACGTTGTTGCCAACTTTCGTCTGGAGCAAATCGTATAGCGAGGGATCTGCCGTTCGCACGCAGCAATCGGCTTCTGCCAAACCGAGGCCCAGATCGAATAGCGTCCCCACGCGGTCTTCCGGACGCGCCGCCATCATATCGCTGCCGAGTTCGGTGAGAGCCGTGCGCCGCGGCATCCGGGCATCGTCTTCGCGCAAACACAGTAGCGCTGCTTGCGACCAGGTTTGGCCAGTTGCTATTTCGACCGGCGCAAGCTGGACCAGTCCCGCCAACGCAATACGAACAGCTCCCCTATCGGTGACGATTACGCCGCCGGCATGGTCCAACGTGATCTCCGTCTCGTCATCCGCATCCCGGGCAAAAACGGCCCGCTCGCCAATCGCCCAGCGGGTTTCCGGGTCGGACATGTAATCGTGCACAACCTGGATAACGTCGCTATGTCTATTTTCCACCAGACACCCTCGCCACTTTCACCGCCGGATATCCTATCCCATTTGAGTGGAAGCTGTATAATCCCCGCAGCTCTGGACGAGGACAAAATATGCGTATCTTTACGATAGTGGCGGTCGCCGCATTGGTAGCATTGAACACGCCTGCCTTCGCGCAAAAAGTCACCTCGCCGCCGCTTGGGCAACGATTTATCTCGCTTTGCAAATCGCCGAATAATGCCAGCAAGGAAGCCTGCGGCGGCGTAGTCATCGCACTGATGAACGCGCATGTTGAGATGGCGCGGCAGAACCCGAACCAACGCGTAATTTGCCCACCACGCAAGCTCACTATCGAAGAAGGCCGCCGTGTCTTTCTGCAGTGGGCGGAAAAGATAGACTCGGCACGCGTTTTGCGCTTCCCGCATCTGGTCATGACGTCGTTGACAAGCCGCTACCCGTGCAGTCAGTTCATCATTCCGAAGTAGTCCTTCAGTCTGGACGCTCGTCTTCGAGCAGAATGCGCCGGGCGGCACCATCCAAATCTTCGTATTGATTGGATTTGAGCGACCAAAGGAAGGCAGCCAGGCCGAGCCCGCCTAGCAGCAGCGCCGCGGGTATCAGAACGATCAGGATATCCATTTCAACCGCAGCGCGTTTAATGTGACGGCGAGTGACGAACCGGACATTGCCGCCGCGGCGATCAGCGGTGAGGCGAACCCCAGTATGGCGATCGGTATTGCGACGGCGTTATAGCCGAATGACAATGCGAAGTTCTGGAAAACCAGACGTTTGGCGGCCTGGGCAATTTGTATCGTATCGGCAACCGGCATCAATTTTTCGCCAAGGCTCACGAAGTCGGCGGCATTCTGCGCGATATCGGCTGCTCCGGAAGGCGATAACGAGACATGCGCCGCGGCAAGCGCTGGCCCGTCGTTCAATCCGTCACCAACCATAAGGACCTGCCGGCCTTCCGCGGCGAACTGACGAAGGCGTTCGGCCTTATCTTTGGGAGAACACGCGCCTTGCCAGATCTCTATGCCAAGCGCGTCAGCCGCGGCCGCAACAGCGACTGTCCGGTCACCGGATAATAAGCCTACTTCGATCCCCATCGCCTTTAGCTGCGCGACAGTGTCGGCGGCATCGTCGCGCAACCGGTCGGTAAACGTGAAACGGGTCAGTGTTCCGGCAGCTTCACGCAGCCAGATCTCCGCTTTTGTATCTTCAATGTCCTGAATTTCGGTACCGACCCATCTGCGGCTGCCGAGCCGCACGGTTCCTCTGCCGCTATCTCCCGCCAACCCAAACCCCGGCATTTCCTGCACATTGCGAACCGGCGTAACCGTCATCGTTCCGCGCGCCGCCCGTACAAGCGCCTTGGAGAGCGGATGCCGGCTCTCTTGCGCTAATGCAGCAGCCAGCGCCAACGCGCCTGAATCAACCGGTGCTCCGAGTTCCAAGGCACCCGTCGTGAGCGTTCCGGTCTTGTCGAACACCACCATATCCACATCGGCCAGCCGCTCGAGCGCGTCGCCGCTCTTGATGAGGACACCGTTGCGTAACAGCCGCCCTCCGGCCACCACTTGAACCGCCGGCACCGCCAGCGCAAGCGCGCAGGGACAGGTGATAATCAACACCGCGATACCATTAAGGAGTGATGTCTCCCAACCGGCGCCGATAGTGAGCCACCCTACCAATGTCAGCAGACCCAGCAGATGAACAGCCGGCGCATAGGCGCGCGCGACGCGGTCCGCGAGCCGCACGTAACGGGCGCGTCCCTGCTCTGCCGCTTCCATGAGACGACCGATCTCCGACAGCAAAGTATGCTCATCCGATGCAGTGACTGTAATTTCAATGGGGCCGGATACGTTCAAGGCGCCGGCATACACGGTCCCGCCCATCGGGACTTCGTCGGGAATAGCTTCACCGGTCAGAAGGCTGGTATCGAGAACAGCGAGCCCTTCCGCCAGCACGCCGTCGGCCGAGATGCGCTCGCCGCTGGCAACTGCAATCCGCATGCCCGGCTCTAGGTCTTCCGGTCGCACGAAACGACGCCGGCCGTCGGGATCGACAACGGTTGCCGCCCGCGATCGGATCGCCAACAACTGCTGCGCTGCCGAACGCGCTTTTGCCCGCACCCGGAGATCCAGAACCCGGCCAAGCAGAAGGAAAAACAGCAGCATGATGCTCGCGTCGAAATAGACCGCATCGCCCTTCTCCGCGGTCTGGTATAGGCTCATGCAGGCAGCGAGAATAACGGCCAGCGAAATTGGGACATCCATGTTCAAGTGACCCGCACGCAGCGCCGATGCTGCTCCGCGATAAAACGGCCGGCCCGCATAGGCCACCGCCGGCAATGCAATCAGCGCCGACAGCCAATGGAACAGGGATTGCGTTCCCGGCGCCATATCGGTCCCAGCCCATACAGAAACTGACAGAAGCATGACGTTCATCGCCGCGAAGCCGGCGACGCCCAGCGCACGCAAAAGCTCCCGCATGGCATCGTCGTCAGCACCGAGTGCGGATTCTACCGTAAAAGGTGCCGATTTATAGCCGGTATCCGCCAGCGCAGCGACGACCCTGTCCCCTATTTCGGCGTCTCCTCGCCACTCCGCCGTTAGACGTTTCGTCGAAAAATTGACCCGTGCCTGGTTCACCTCCGGCACGGCACGAGCAGCGCCCTCAACCCGGGAAATACAGGCAGCGCAGACGATATCCGGGACAACCAGGGAAAGCGTCTTCGATCCGTCGTCGCGCTCCCGCACATAAGCCGCGACATGCGCTGTCCCGGCGAACCCGGCGTCCGGTTCCCCCTGGTCCGTCATGACCGCATCCGCGGGACAGCACGCCGCCCCGAGAGATGCGTTATCGAGAGTGGTCAATCGAGCCATAATGCGCGCCGGAATTCGATACGTCGTCCATCTGGCCCGTCAGCTTGAATACGGAGCTGCCGTTGTCCCTTCTCCGAACCGTCGAGCTCAGCAACGACAATCCCGCCTGTCTGCACGCGGATCGCGAGCGGTTTGTCTCCTCGAGCGTAGGTCGGATGGAACAAGGTCACGGCAACGGCAGAAACGGGTAATGGCGCGCCGGATTTCCCCATAAAACGCAGCGTTACTGCATCCCTTCCGCTTCGCTCAACCGTCATATGCCAACCAAGCGCTTTCAGCGTTTCCGCGCGCGCGATTTGATCGTTAAACGCCAAGCCCTTGCTATAGGCGCTTTGCGTTTCCAGGCCCGGAAAACCGCTGATTGCGAAATAGGCAAACAGTCCATTCACGGCAAAGACCGTTCCGAAAAGGCAGATCAGGATATAAACGACATGGCGGCCCGTGAGTTCCTTGATCATTACTCCGGTCCTCGGAAGGTTGTGGCCTCGCTAGCGGTCCGGCCATCTTGCGTATCGGTCACCGCAATCGTTAGCGCCTGTTTACCGCCCGCTGGAGACGGACCGGATATGAAGACTTTGACGCTGCGAATATCGTCCGCCGAGACGTCGATTTCCGGCTCCCGCAGCCCCATAACGACGAGTTTCGAGCCTGCCATGCCGGATGCGTCGATGCGGAAGAATCGTGGTTCATGCTTCCGATTGATGATCTTCAGGGTATAGCCGTTGCGTACACTGCCGTCAGAGAGGGTCACGTAAAGTGGGTTACGGTCCCGCAGGATACTGAGAGATAAGGTGTCGCGCGTGAACAGCGCATAGACCATGAGGAGGGCAAGTGCGGCGATTAGCACGCTGTAGACGATGACGCGCGGCCGGAAAAACCGTACCGGCGCATACCGGCCCGAGTTGGCGGCCTCAAGGTTTCGAAATGTTTCGTAGCCGATCAGGTTCGGCGGCCGGCCGATCTTCGCCATCACTTCATTGCAAGCGTCTATGCACAGCGCACAATGAATACATTCGAGTTGCGGTCCGTCGCGGATATCGATACCCATGGGACATACGGCGACGCACTGGCGGCAGCGGATGCAATCCCCTCTGTTCTCCCAACTCTCGCCCTTCTTATGCGCCGCACGCGGCTCGCCGCGCCGCTCCCGATAGGTAACGAGCAATGAGTCTTCGTCGAACATTGCGCCCTGAATACGCGGCCAAGGGCACATATAGATGCAGACCTGCTCCCGCATCAGGCCGCCCAAGGAATAGGTCGTAAACGTGAAAATGCCGATGAATGCGACCGCCGCCATCGGGGCCTGCAGGGTCACCAACTCACCGAGCAGTGTCGGCGCATCACGGAAGTAGAAGACCCAGGCGCCGCCGGTCAGCACAGCAATGACCAGCCATATCAGGTGCTTCGTAACTTTCTTCGATAGTTTCGATGCATTCCATGGCATCTTGTCGAGGCGGATACGGGCGTTGCGGTCGCCTTCGATGAACCGTTCCACTGCAATGAACAGATCCGTCCAGACCGTTTGTGGGCAGCTGTATCCGCACCAGACCCGTCCGAACAACGATGTGAACAGGAAAAGGGCCAGCGCGGAAATGATGAGGACACCGGTAAGCAGGTAGATTTCCTGCGGCCAGATTTCGACGAAGAAGAAATAAAATTTTCGATGGGGCAGATCGAGCAAAACGGCCTGATCAGGCCCTGCGCCCCGGTCCCAGCGCAGCCAGGGCGTGACATAATAAATGCCGAGCGTGACTGCCATGATCAGCCACTTCAGTTGACGGAACGTGCCGTAAGCGCGTTTCGGATGGATGCGGGCGCGCTTTTTGTAAAGCGAGCGTTCTTCCCGACGGTTGACGGCATCGACATCGGCCCGCTCAACGCCCTCGGCGACTTGCACGCCGGGCGTCACCGCGTCGGCGGCTTCCTGGGCAAGCGCTTCGAGCCTGGTCAGTTTTTCGTCGGGCCCATGCATCCGGTCGGAGCCTTACTCACCGCCGCCAAGCGCATGAATGAAGATCGCCAATTGCTTGATCGTCGTGTCCGGCAAACGGCCCTGCCAGTGCGGCATCACGCCTTTTCGGCTGTTGGTAACGATTGCCTCGACAGACTTGGGATCATTACCAAAAAGCCAAATGGCGTCGGCTAGGCTGGGGGCACCAAACTCACGGTTCCCCTCGCCTTTTTTCCCGTGACAATCGACACACTGTTCGGCGTAAATCGGCGCGCCCCGGTTCACCGCCACCGCGTCCGTCGCCTTACCGGAGAGGGAAAGAGCGTATTGCGCAACTTGCGTGATTTGCTCTTTCTCCAGGAGATCGTCGCGGCCGAACGCCGGCATTTCGCTTTCACGCGTTTCGTCATGGCCGGACCGGATACCGTACTTAATGGTCGCCTGAATGGCCTCCAGCGAGCCGCCCCACAGCCAATCGTCGTCTGACAAATTCGGATACCCTTTGCCACCCTGCGCTGCGCTGCCGTGGCAGCCGGCACAATTGTCGCCAAACGCCGACTTGCCACCAGCAAGCGCGAACTCCATCAATTTTGGATCAGCTTGAATGGTTGCCATATCGGCTTCCGCAATACGGTCGGCGAATATTTTGCGAGCATCGTTCGCCGCCGCGATATCGGCTGCAAGTTCCGCTCGCGAGGAATACCCGAAGACGCCCTTCGTATAGCCCGAAACCAGGGGCCAGGCTGGATAGAGCACCCAATAGACCACACTCCAAACGATGCAGGCATACATGATCATCAACCACCAGCGGGGCAGCGGATTGTCGAGCTCTTTGATACCGTCCCATTCATGTCCGGTCGTGGCTTGACCGCTGATTTCATCGCGTTCCGTTGCAGCCATGACTCAGTCCTCGATGATGTCGTCATTGAGCGGCGACCGTGCCGCCCGGTCGAACTTCTCCCGGTTCGACGGCCACAGCGCATAGACCAGAACCGCGCCGAACACGATGATGAAGAAGAACATTCCCCAGATCTGGGCGAACGAAGTAGCGGTTTCGTAAGTCATCCTCTTCTCCTCCTCAGCGCAAATTGGAGCCGGCGGCGTCATAGACGCTGAAATCCACCAGCGTGCCGAGCATTTGCAGATAGGCGATCAACGCATCCATTTCCGAGACCATTTCGGGATCACCGTCGAAATCGCGGACGACCGCCTTTGGGTAGCGTTCGGCGACCGCTTCCGCGCCGTCACTATCCGGATTGGCCTGCGCCTGCAGGTCAGTCTCGGCAGTGGCGATCATGGCATCGGTATACGGCACACCGGCCATGCGGTTGGCGCGCATATCGTCGGCGATATTACCGCTCCAAGCCGGTGTCTTCATCAGGAACGGATAGCCGGGCATGACCGACCCCGGCACGATGTCCCGCGGGTCGATCATATGCGCGACATGCCAGTCGTCGGAATATTTACCGCCGACGCGTGCCAGATCAGGTCCTGTGCGCTTGGAGCCCCACTGGAATGGATGGTCATACATGCTTTCCGCCGCGAGGCTGTAAGGACCGTAGCGCTCCACCTCATCCCGCAGCGACCGTATCATCTGCGAATGGCAGTTGTAGCAGCCCTCGCGGATGTAGATGTTGCGTCCGGCCAGCTCCAGCGGCGAATAAGGCCGCACGCCTTCGACCTTCTCGATTGTGGTATCGAGATAATAAAGCGGCATGATTTCGACCATTCCACCAATCGACACGGTGATAAGCGTCCCGATCAGGAGAACCATCGATTTAGTTTCGAAGATTTTATGTTTTTCCCAAACTGACATAGTTCTCTCCTCTATTCCGCTGGCAGTTTGGCAAGCGCCGCCGCCGATGCGCTTTCAGGATGCTGGATCGTTTCGACGGCCTCATCGCCGCGCGCTGTTCGCCAGAGGTTGTAGGCCATGATCAACGAACCGATGACGAACAACCCTCCGCCAATTGCCCGGATAATGTAGAACGGGTGCATGGCCTCGACGGTTTCGATGAACGAGTATTCGAGGAAACCTAAGCTGTCATAGGCACGCCACATCAGGCCTTGCAGGATGCCCGAAACCCACATCGCTGTGATGTAGAGCAGGATGCCCAGGGTCGAGATCCAGAAGTGCCATTCCACAAGACGCAGGCTATAGAGCCGCGCACGCTGCCATAGCCAGGGCGTCAGGCAGTACAACGCACCGAAGCTGACGAACCCGACCCAGCCGAGCGCGCCGGAATGCACATGCCCGATCGTCCAGTCGGTGTAGTGGCTAAGGCTGTTCACCGCCTTGATCGACATGAGCGGCCCTTCGAAGGTGCTCATTCCATAAAAGGCGACGGAGACGACCAGCATACGAACGACCGGATCGGTGCGCAGCTTGTCCCAAGCACCGGACAGGGTCATCAGACCGTTGATCATACCACCCCAGGAGGGCATCCACAGGATGATCGAGAAGGTCATGCCAAGCGTCTGCGCCCAGTCCGGCAGTGCGGTGTAGAACAGATGGTGCGGTCCGGCCCAGATATAGGTGAAGATCAGCGCCCAGAAATGCACGATCGACAGGCGATAGGAATAGACCGGCCGTTCGACCCGTTTCGGCACGAAATAGTACATGATGCCAAGGAATCCGGCAGTAAGGAAGAAGCCGACGGCGTTATGGCCGTACCACCACTGGGTCATCGCATCCTGCACGCCGGACCAGTAGATGTAGCTCTTCGTTCCCGTCCAGCTTACTGGGATGGTCACGTTGTTGATCAGGTGAAGCATCGCCACGGTGACGATGAAGGCGAGGAAAAACCAATTGGCGACGTAAATATGCGGTTCTTTGCGCTTGAACAGAGTGCAGAGGAAGACCAGAAGATAGACCACCCAGACGACGGTCAGCCAAAGATCGACGTACCATTCAGGTTCGGCATACTCCTTGGACTGCGTGACCCCGAGCACATAGCCGGTGGCAGCCAGTACGATGAAAAGCTGATAGCCCCAGAAGACGAACCAAGGTGCCATATGGCCCGCGAGCCGGGTCCGGCAGGTCCGCTGTACTGCAAAAAACGAGGTCGCGATCAGCACGTTGCCGCCAAAGGCGAAGATCACCGCCGAGGTATGCAGCGGCCGCAATCGGCCGAAATTGGTCCACGGCAGATCGAAGTTCAGCACCGGATAGGCAAGCTGCCAGGCGATCACATCGCCGACGAGGAAGCCGGCGAGCCCCCAGAACATGGACGCAATTACGCCCGCGCGGACGACCGCGTGGTTGTATCCGGCTTCGTGCTCTCCGGCCTTCCCACCCATGCGGCGCATGAGCAGCCAGAGGCCGGCCGCACCGGCAGCCAAGATCAGGACGCCAGCGTGAAATGTCATGACGGCATCGCTGGTCGCCAGAATTTCGGCAACGCCAATGGCGATAATGAGCGCTGCCACAGGAAGCGAAAGAAGCTCCCCGAAGGCCGCGCGATCTGTGCGGACTTGTTCGGTAATCATAAAGACCCCTTCCTCAATGCCTGCCGCAATATTCCGAACCGGACCAGCGCGCACATTGACCTAGATCAAGATGTATCGGCGCCATCTCTAATGGCAACGCAGTGAAAATACGGCGATTCGTTGCACTGCAGAACATTCTTCGTCGGCACGGGCATGTCCCGACGGTACATTGTCACGGCGGCGAAATGTCGCCGCTGGTCAGTTCTGGATTAAAGATAATTTGCAGACTGTAAGCGCTAATCCACAAAGCGTTATCCGCTGCCGGATCGAGTGTTGCGCGATTGCCTACAGGAATGATACTGACGAGCGCCCTTGCGATCTAGGCATGTGTATCGCCGATACGGGGGGTGGAAAGCGCATATTCCCGCTTCCAGTGGATGGGTGCCCGAGTGGTTTAAGGGACCGGTCTTGAAAACCGGCAAGGGTTAACGCCCTTCGTGGGTTCGAATCCCACCCCATCCGCCAGCCTACGCCGAGGCTTCCAGGATTAACGCCGAGCCGAATTTCGATTCACGGCGCAATCTATGTACTCACGCTGCTTTAGCGCCATGCATCTTGATTTTTTTTACCCGGGAGAGAGAGCGCGGCCCCCGCTGCCTACCGCCCTCCTCGGCGCCAAACGAGCAACGGAGACCGCTCCTGCCTCCCTCCCAGGCAAAAATGAAGGAGCTGTCGGTGGTAAAACGCTCCTTTCAATCTCGATCTTCTACATTCCAGTCAAACGAATGAACGCCGGTTTCCGAAGACTCCCGGTCCGACTCGGCCGACTCTTCCAGAGTCGAACGTCATTGGCACAGCCTGATCGGTGCCCGAGCGAACCGTAAACCTGCAAAATTCGACTATGGAGATAAGTTTGTGAGGAATGTCCAATTCCGTTCCCCTATTAGCCCTTGGATTACCTACCATCGGAGAAATTAGTTTCTTGAATGCCCTATTAAGCTAAAGCAAGTTCCATACCAAATGATTACGTTTGACAGAAAATTATTTTGTTTCAGCCTATTATAAATAGAAATTCATGCTATTTAAGAAGTTATAATTTTAAAAAGTTAACGCAATTGTAAAAATTTTCGACAATTTTTTCGTAAATTAGCAGAACAAGTCAGCCAACTTTATGATAATGCCTTATTTTTTAATGACATGAGCAATGTCGGAGGTTGTGAATCAAATTGTAAAGAAATTCGACGTTCTTAGTAAATGTCGTCTTATCAGCTAGTTATGATATCTTTTGTAAATTGTTGACGAGCTAATTTTCCAAATATGAGGCGCGTTGGGATCGTGAATCCATTTTTTGTGTATCGTTACGACCTCCTTTGTGGCTGCGGCCTTACATAGTCCGTCGCCTCAGCGAGCGATGCCGATGAGGCCTGCGAAGAGGAGTGTCAGGGTTCGGGGACGGCGTGGCGGCAGGTAAGGTGTTGGTAACCAGAGTACCGTGCAGCTCGAAGGCAAAGTCCGGATCGCCAGTGTGATCCTCGCTCCAAATCTGCAGAAAATGTATCCCGCTGGCCAAGTCAGATAGCAAACTGCGTGCCGAAACCGGATGAAAAAACTTCGGTTGTCGATCAATTTGAGGAAGTATCGTACGGCGCGTCATGAAATGCCGACGCGCCTATAGTATATTTACCGATCCGTAATCCAGGAATAGGCGAAATAGAGGACCGCAGCGATCATAATTGCGAGACCGAGCATGGTAGGCTGATAGGAACCGCCCCTCGCGAAGCTCAAAATCAGATCAATTCCCAAAGCGATACAGAACGCATAGATGTAAATCTTGCGTTTCTCGGCACCGCTTGGGCCCTTCTTTTCCTTATCCATCCGCTCTTCCGGTCAAATAGCGGAACCGTCGTAACACAGCCCGTCCCGCGCGCAAACAAAAACGGCGGCCTCGCACGGAGCCGCCATTTTCATTAAACAGATAAAGGCTAAATGATCTGCCGACGCCGCGTGACGCCAAGGCCAACAAGACCGACCGCCAACAAGCCGAAGACGCCAGGTTCGACTACCGAAACTCTCGTGCCGCTATAGGCCAGATCGATCCCAACACCGTTAACGCCATACAACGCGTCGACGATACTGGTGCAGGCGCTCAACTCACCACTAAGACATACCGTCGACGATCCCCTACCGAAGATATCGTCCTTGTTATGGCCGCTGGTATATCCCCACAAAAATGTACCGACATCGCCATCGGCGTTGTTTCCCGCGGCATCGACCGGTCCCATATCGAATTCAGGATCGAAGATGAACTCGTCAAAGATGACCGCATCGGCCGTCGTAATCGTAAAACCGAAGCGTGCGGAAACCTTATGAGTCAAAGTAAAGCCGAGAAACGGTCCGCCATTCGCGGGTGCGCCGGCTTCCGCCCCCTCTCGGACTGCCAGCACGTTCAAGTCGCCAGCGTTGCTCCCTGTCTGATTTCCTGCATGGTCGACCCAAAGATCGACAGAGAAATCAATATTATCGACAGAACTATTTAAGATTCGAGTCGAACCTCGATTAAATATCTGCCTCGAACTCGAGCCGACCAGGCCGTCCGGTAGCCACTCATACTGAATTGGCGTGCCTGCCTGAATTGTCCTGTTAAACCCGCCGGCTCCGGTCGGATTACTGGCCGCGCGATGAAATGAAGAGAATCCGACGCCGCCGCAGTTTCCGCAGCTTAGGATTTCGCCATCATGAGGAACCGCATAGCTTGACGACGAAAAACCAAAATGACCGATCACTGTGCTAGCGAGAAAAAGTGCTGTTTTCCAACCTAGCTTGATGTGCATGAGAGTACCTATTGCCCTAATCTGTGCAGCTAACGCCGCGTTACTTCCGAATATGAACGCTGAATATGTAAGTTCCTGTTATGCATCTACGTTCTGAAATCGCACCGGCGGGAGATCTCGACAAAATAGACGTCAATTTCCATAGATCCGCCCTACGCAACAGCAACAGACCATGTTTCTGCTGCGCCAACGTCACCCAATCGGGCGATCATCGACAAATTTTTAGATTAATTGCAGAGGCTTCGTTCGGTTAGAAGCACCGATCTCTGGGCATTTGTTAATCGTATGTAAACCCTTGTGTCGTAGTTATCTCCGAGTCTTAAGGGGAAAGTTCTCACAAATGCGCTGGAAAACAATGCTTCCGGAAGAAAGCCGGAAAATTGTCGATGAATGCCTCGACCGCATCTTGCCGGAGGATTGGCAACAATGTCGGAGCATTATCGAAAGTGTCGCGGAGTCTGCACGCGTTGCAGTTCGGCAAACGGAAACAGCGTCAGAAGCGGGGCGAGACGAAGTAACCCGGTTCATGACAGGCGCGATTATCGCCGCGGTCCTCGACAAACTGGAGAGCCCGGAAATCGTCGAAGCCGAACAGGCGCAATTGTTTGCGATGAGTGCCAGTATCGAACATCAGGCCGCAGCCTGCGATTGGTTCATTGAGCAATGCGGCCGACCAACCTTCGATACAGACATTCCAGAACTTGCGTTCGTTCCTGGAATAACGCTACATTAACGCCGTACCACCGACGCCATACGGATGTCCTTGCCTGTCTCTGGGTATTTAAACTCAAGCCGTCGGTATTGCAGACGCTACGGACAGATACTTTTTTGGCGCACTAAACCAAGGCACAACACAGATGTCATGTGCCAGGCTAAACCTCAGCAAGATCAAGTAATTTGCCGTTAAATGGCACCATTCCTGTCGCTTCTCCAAGCAAACGGCACATCGAATTTACTTGTATGCTGAAAATAAACAGTCCTAAAATCTGAATTAGCATCGTACGCGTGGGTTATGTTTGACGTTTTGAGTATGCAGCCGAAGAAAGTTGACTCAATTGGTCTGTCTATCCTCGAACAAGTGATGCGAACTAGGGAGTGGGAGCGGCCACGTAGAATGGGCTGATCCTTAAATAATTATACCGAAAGGAAACAGGCTTCATGGCTACCGGCACAGTAAAATGGTTCAATCCGACCAAGGGGTTCGGCTTCATCACACCTGACACCGGCGGGAAGGACGCTTTTGTTCACATCACCGAAGTTGAGCGCGCAGGCATGCCGCCTCTGGTCGAAGGCCAAAGAATAAACTACGAAGAAGTCAGCGACGCGAAGGGCTTGAAGGCAACATCGTTATCTTCAGCCGACTGAAATTTCTCGCGGCCGCCAAGGTTCCGAGAATTTCTAACTGATCAATTCGCGCTTTGCGTACATGAGCAGGTGCGAATAATGACTGTCGCCCTTAAACTAAACTTTCTCGTGATCTTGTGTTGGCCAAGAAAGATTATGCGTGTGGAAATTCCGATCGCGCCGAACTTTAGCGCGACTGGAATATTGGCGTCCGCTTTTCCATGAATGCCTGACGGCCTTCTTTATAGTCCTGGCTGTCAAAGCAGTTCTTGACCATTTCCGCACACTTTTGGAGATCGCGGTCGTCTGGGTCTTTGACGATCTCTCCGACGGTATGTTTGACTTGGGCAACGGTTAACGGCGCATTTGCGGCAATGGTTTCGGCATAATTATCGACATATGGCTTAAGCATCGCGCCGGAAATCACGCGGTTCACCAACCCCATTTCCCTGGCTTCTTCGGCATTGAATTGCCGCGCCGTAAAGAAGATTTCCTTGGCGAATGAAGGTCCGACGATATCGGTGAGTTTACGGATATGTTCAAATCCGTAACCAAGTCCAAGTTTGGCTGCCGGAACAGCGAACCGAGAATTATCGGCGCAAATCCGCAAGTCACAGGAGACCGCCACCCCTAAACCGCCACCAATGCAATACCCGTTGATCATGGCAATAGTCGGTTTAGGAAATCTATGTAGCCCGTTATAGGCCTCGTCCACCGCAATCGCATATTTCTCGACCGCATCCTGCGACGCGCGCTCATCTTCAAATTTGGAGATATCGGCCCCGGAAACGAACGCTTTCCCACCTGCCCCGGTCACGACCACGACGCGGATGGCATCGTCCTGTCTGAAATCCTCGAGTATCTGTTTAACGCCTTGCCACATATCCATCGATACGGCGTTGAACCGTTTTGGATTATTAAAGGTCATGACGCCAACAGGGCCACATTTTTCCGCAATCATCTTATCGGTGAGCATGCTGACGCACCTTTCTGTCTTCAGGTTTGAAATACTGTTTAGTTAGCACTTTCAATATATTATACAATATTTCTTTGATGCATGTCTGAGATTTCATCGGCGCCGAAGCCAAGATCCTGAAGTATTTCGTCGGTGTGCTCGCCACGCTCCGGTGGCGCGACGGCAAGCGTACTCGGCGTCCGGCTCAGTTTCACAGCCTGCGCGACCAATTCGATATCACCGACCGCGTCGGAGCGAACCGACTCTGCCATGGCGAGATGTTCGACCTGGGGATCGGCGAAGACCTGGTCGATCGTATTGATCTCACCCGCCGGAACACCGGCTTCGTTAAAAAAGTCGATCCAGGTGGCGCTATCCTTCTCCTTCGTCCGGCGATTGATTTCGGCGTTCAATGCGTCCCTGTTCTCCGATCGTGCAGCGCCGGTCGCGTAGCGCGAATCGGCCATCAAATCCTCGGCATCCATCGCCTTGCAGAACCGTTCCCATATTACCTGCCCGGTCGCGGCGATATTGATATAGCCGTCTGCCGTCTCGAAGACACCGGTCGGAATGCTCGTCGGGTGGTTGTTTCCTGCCTGCTGCGGCACATCCTTATCCATCAGCCAGCGCGCCGCCTGGAAGTCGAGCATGAAGATCTGCGCCGCCAGCAGGGAAGAGTCGACCCATTGCCCCTCGCCCGACTGTTCGCGTTCGAGCAGGGCCACCATGATCCCGTGCGCGCATAAGAGCCCGGCACAGAGGTCTGCGACCGGGATGCCGGCGCGCATTGGGCCTTTCCCAGGCTCGCCGGTGATCGACATTAGGCCGCCCATGCCCTGCGCGATCTGGTCGAAGCCGGGCCGGCCGACATAGGGGCCATCCTGCCCGAATCCTGAAATGCTGCCCAATATGACACGCGGATTTACGGCTTTAAGCGACTCATAATCGATACCAAGCCGATTTTTGACATCCGGCCTGTAATTTTCGACGACGACATCCGCCTTTTCCACCAGACGCATGAACACCGCGACACCGTCAGGATCCTTCAGGTTCAGCGTCATGCCGCGCTTGTTGCGGTGCAGGTTCTGGAAATCCGGGCCATGACGCTTGCCGCCCAGGCCTTCCGCCGCATCCAGCGCCTCCGGCAATTCGATCTTGATGACATTCGCGCCCCAGTCGGCGAGCTGCCGCACACAGGTCGGTCCTGCGCGCACGCGGGTGAGATCGAGCACGGTATATCGGGAAAGCGCGGAAGACGCTGCTTTATGTGGCATCATGAGATCCTGTTGAATTAACGCGAGGCGCGGATATTGCCCGCCAACGCCGCCGCGATCAATGCCGGTTTATTACCGGTACCCGGGACTGGCCAATCCTTTGTTGTAAGTGACAAACTAGGGATGGAGAATAGGTTTGCGGTAGATAACGTATGAATCCAACCGTTTCCAAATCGAAACGATAGAACTGCCAACGAACAACGTATGAATCCAACGATTACGAGATCGAAATGACTGAACCTTATGAACTATCCGCAACCGACGCCGCGGCCCGGTTCGATGCGGGTTCCTTGACCGTTGAAGCCTTGGTCGCAAGCTGCATCGCCCGTATCGAGGCGCGCGAGGACGCGGTGCGTGCCTGGAAACATTTCGACCGCGACGCCGCCCTGGCACAGGCCCGCGCCCTGGACCGTGGTCCGAAACGCGGACCGATTCACGGCATTCCGTTCGGCGCCAAGGATATTATCGATACTGCAACGATGCCGACGGGCTATGGATCGCCGATCTATGAAGGTCACCAACCGGCGATCGACGCGCCCTGTGTCGCCTTGAGCCTGCAGTCCGGCGGCGTGCTGATGGGCAAGACGGTGTCGACCGAATTCGCCAGCCGTCATCCGGGCGCGACCCGCAACCCGCACAATCCGGCGCACACGCCCGGCGGCTCGTCGAGCGGCTCGGGAGCGGCTGTCGCGGACAAGATGGTGCCCTTTGCGTTCGGTACGCAGACAGGCGGCTCCGTCATCCGCCCGGCGGCCTTCTGCGGATGTATCGGCTACAAGCCGACCTATGGTTTGATTTCCGCCGCCGGAGTGAAGGAAAACACCCGGTCGTTCGACACGGTCGGCCTGTACGCTCGGACGCTCGACGACATCGCCCTGTTCCGCGCCGGCGTTCTGGCCGTCGATCACGAGCCCCTGGCGCCCTGCAGCGTCAGCGGCCTGCGCATCGGCTTCTGCCGCACCATGTTCTGGGACCGGGCCAGCGAAGCCACACATAAGGTGCTGGAGAGCGCGGCCGAGACTCTCGCGCGGGCCGGTGCCGCCGTATCCGACCTCACGCTCGAGGGGCCCTTCGACGGCTATGAAGATCTCGGCAAAACGGTCACCGGATTCGAGTTTCCCCGCGCGCTGACCTTCGAACGGACCCATCATCCTGAGAAATTAAGTGAAGAACTCTTCGAGAAACGATTGAAAGCAGGCCTAGAAATAGATTTTGAAACCTACCAATCTGCACTTGAAAAGCTCGCAGCGTGCCGTTGCTGGCTGGCAGATGCGTTCGCCGGTTACGATGCGATCCTGACCCCGAGCGCACCGGATGAAGCGCCGGAAGGCCTCGGATACACCGGCGACCCCTGTTTCAACATCCTCGCCACCTGGACCTACACACCCGCCGTTACGCTACCGACGAGCACGGGACCCAAAGGCCTGCCCATCGGTGTGCAGTTGATGGGACCGCACGGCCAGGACCTGCGGCTCCTGGCCATCGCCAAAGCGGCCTTTCCAGTGCTATGGGAGGGTGTTTGAGGCGCGATCAGCCGTGCATCTGACCTATTTCTCGCCGAAAACGGAAAAACGCGACAGCGTCATTGCGGGGCGAGGCCTTTTCGCAACCGCGCTGATTACCGTCGGTGAAACCGTGGTCGTCAAGGGCGGCTATGTCATGACCAAAGGGGCGCGCGACGCGGTTGGCGAAACGCTAGGTCCAAGCGAAATCCAGATCGCCAACGATTTGTTCATTGGCCCGACCACGGCGGCGGAGCGTGAAGGTGCCATGATGCATCTGAACCACTCCTGCGCCCCAAATCTCGGCGTTAACGGACAGATTGCGTTCGTTGCCATGCGGGATATCCAGGCGGGGGAAGAGCTGACCTTCGACTACGCCATGACCGACGACGAAGACGGTCTGGAGATGACGTGCCAGTGCGGCGCCACGGACTGCCGGGAAACAGTTACCGGCAAGGACTGGCAGCAACCCGCGCTGCAACGAAAGTATCGTGGGTATTTCTCGTTTTACCTGGCGCGTAAAATCGAGATGCCCGAATAGCGCCTATTCGTGCAGGTGACTCTGTTCGGAGGGGTCGCTTCCGTCTTCGCCATCCTCGGGCTCGTCGAGTGAGCCATGCTCGCGCATGAAATCGTTTAGTTTTCGACTCATCGCTTCCAGTTCGTCCTGCATGGTGGCGATATTGACCTCGATTTTCAGAATATCCTCGCGGTTGTCAGCGACATGGTCGCGCAGCCGGTCCATGGCCGACATCGATGTCCTGATCTGGCGCCGCACCTCCGCCAAATCCCGGCTCACCAGCTCCATAATCTGTTGTTTCGCCGCCTTTATGCCAGTCCAGCCGAAAAACGCGACAATGAAGAGCCCCGCGAGATTGAACACCGCCAGCATTTCGCCGAGTTCCATGAGTGTCTTACCTCCAAGCGGTCCGGCGCCGACCCAGCATCCGGTAGGCATTCGCCATAACGCAGTATACCATGATTGCCTGAGTCACGAAGATGCCGCGCCTTTTGCCGTGGCGGAGAGCAAAATGGACCTTCATTCCCTCAATACGCCGGCCCTCATCCTCGATCGTTCCATCGTTACCCGGAATACGGAAAGAATGAGTAAACGAATGCGTGCGCACGGTGTTGCGTTGCGTCCGCACCTCAAGACCGCGAAGTCGGCGCGCGTCGCGAAACTCGCCACCGCGGGCCATAGCGGCGCAATCACGGTCTCGACTCTGGCGGAGGCCGCGTATTTCCTCGATCACGGCTTCGACGATATCACCTACGCAGTGGGCATCGTCGCCGGCAAGCTGCCGCAAGCGGCGGCGCTGATCGCGCGTGGCGCCGACCTCAAGATTCTGACGGACAATGTCGATACCGCCAAGGCAATTGCCGCATCGGACCATGGCATACGTTTCAAGGTCCTGATCGAAGTCGATTGCGGCGACGCCCGAACCGGCCTGCTCGCGGACAGCCCGGAATTGATCGAAATCGGCCGAATTCTGAATGAGTCGGAACATGCCGAATTGCTTGGTGTCCTAACCCACGGCGGGCATTCCTACTTGGCCGATGGCGTCGACGGCATCAAGCGCACCGCTAAAGAAGAGCGCGACGCGGTATTGCTGGCAGCCAGCCGCCTGCGGGAAGCGGGCCTGCCCTGCCCCGTCGTCAGCGCCGGCTCTACGCCGACCGCCGTGCATGGCGAGAGCTATGAGGGCATTACGGAAATGCGTCCCGGCGTCTTCGTGTTCTTCGATCTCGACCAGCTTGCCCGCAACGCCTGTGCCCGCGAAGATCTGGCGCTATCGGTCCTGGCGACCGTCATCGGCCATAACAAGCATATCGGCCAGATCGTTATCGACGCCGGCGCGCTGGCCCTGTCGAAGGACATCAGTGCCAACGCCCATTGGCCGCAGGTCGGCTATGGCAGCCTGTGCGACGCTGAAACAATGGCGCCGCTCGAAGATTTACATGTCGCCAAAGTCAGCCAGGAACACGGCGTCATCCCTGTGACCGACGCGGCGGCGTACGACCGGCTGCCGATCGGCAGCAAAGTCCGCGTCCTCCCCAATCATGCCTGCATTACAGCGGCCGGCTATAGCTGCTATCACGTCGTCGAAGGCACGCAAATCGTCGACGAATGGGACCGTGTGAACGGATGGTGAGAATACTACGTTTGTTTGTTTAATCGGCGGATAGGTCAGACTACGGAAATCGTGAGGAATATTAGTAGGTTAGTCACTCAGTATTACGGTGACGTATCACGGTCTATTACGGTGACAATGCACTCGCGTATTACCGTGACAGTGCACTTAATCCTATTACGCCGCGAGCCCGGCCCACCGCCCACCAAATGGGCAGCGGGTCGGATCGCATATGCCTTCAGAAACTGTGCCTACGCAGCGCGAACGCTCGTGAGGAACGTATCGACCTCCTTGCGCAAGGATTCGGCCTGGCTGGCCAGTTCGCCGGCAGATCCAAGTACTTGGGTTGCCGCAGCCCCGGTCTCGCCCACCGCCTGCGTGACGCCCGTTATATTCGAGGAGACCTCCTGCGAGCCTTGCGCCGCCTGTTGCACATTGCGGGCGATCTCCTGTGTCGATGCGCCTTGCTCTTCCACGGCCGAAGCAATACCAGTAGCGATGCCGTCTATCTCCTCAATAATCTTACTGATAGATTCGATCGCCGTGACCGTTTCGCTCGTAACCGTTTGCATTTCGGTGACTTGAGCGTTGACCTCTTCTGTTGCCTTGGCTGTCTGATTGGCGAGGCTCTTGACCTCCGAGGCAACGACGGCGAAACCTTTACCGGCTTCCCCTGCACGAGCCGCTTCGATCGTCGCGTTGAGGGCCAATAGATTGGTCTGCTCAGCGATATCGCTAATCATGCTAACCACCTCGCCAATCTTTTGCGCGGCTTCAGCCATGCCCTGGACGGTGTTGGTGGTGGCGTCAGCATCCTTCACCGCACGGCTGGTAAATTCCGACGATTTGGAAACCTGACGGGTGATCTCGCTAACCGAAGCCGACAGTTCTTCCGTCGCCGCCGCGACAGTATTCACATTCGTGGAAGACTCCTCGGAAGCTGTCGCAACGGCTGTTGCCTGCTCGGAGGTCCTTTCCGAAGTCGCTGTCATGGATTGCGCCGTGTTTTGCATTTCAGTGGCCGCAGAAGATACCGTTTCGACGATGCCGCCCACCGCGCCTTCAAGATCGTCGGCCATCTTAAGCAGCGCTTGACGCTGTTCCTTGGCGGCGCGCTGCTCGGATTCCTTCTGCTCCGCAGCCAGGCGCACATTCTCGATGGCATTTTCCTTGAAGACCTGGACCGCACTGGCCATGCCGCCGATTTCGTCTGTCCGCGAGAGGCCCGGAATTTCAACTGTGTTGTCGCCTTCGGCCAATGTCGTCATGACGCCTGTTATTGATGTGATCGGGGTAACAATGGCCCGGACCGTAACGACGGTAACAAGCGTTCCAACGCCGAGGCCCACAGCCAGGAGCACCCACTCGATCATTTTGAAAAGGTCAATATCCTTTGACATCAAGGCAGCATCCGCCGTGAGCAGGCCCAGCTGATTGTCAACCATGCCGCCACTGCGCGCGCCGCTTTCTTGTAAAGGTCCAACCAGAATCGTCAGGAGTTTCCCCGCCCGCGGGGCGGCTTCGGTGACCAGCAGACTGATCGCCATGTTCCACTCTTTCGAGCCACGAATGGCGAACATTTTCGCCGGAAGCGGCGCGAACTCGCCCCGCGCCGAGGAGAGCGCCTTAAACGCCGCGAGCTGGGCAGGCGTCAGCAGGTAACTGTTTTTGGTCAAGTCGGCGAAGCGCTTGTCGTTTTTCGCCCAAAAGGAGTCAAACTGCTTTTTGAACTTATCTTCTCCCGTCAGCAGGTAGGCGCGAATATTGGCCAGGCCCAAGCCCATGGTGCCGCGAACGTCGGCCATCATGCCCAGCAAAGCCTTCCGTTCCGGCGTCGCCGCGAGCTTGCCTTCGGCGTTGATCATTGCGGTGATATTTTTGATAATAACGGAGGCTCGTGGTGCGGCCTCCGTGAGGAGAAGCTTGGTCGCCGGTTGTTCGTCGACGGTATGGGCGATCTCTTCAACCTGCTTCTGCGCGACCTCGAACTCGTCAAGAAGCGATTTGACTTCGGTCCATTTTTCGATATTGGCCGGAACGGTCCAGGTCGCGGATAAGCGATCCATTTCCGCGCGTTTCTTGTAGATGTCGGACCACACGGCGGCCCGCTCGGTTTTGAACTTGGGGTTTCCCGTGATCATCCAGCCGCGCAGCGACGCCAGCGACGCATACATGCTCTCGACGATACCAGCACTTGTGAACGCCGTCGGCACGCGCAGCTCGACGACCCGGTTGGATTCATCCTGAACCGTAGTAACTTCGAACAGAGTCACGCCAACCGCAACGCCCAAAATCAGGACAATGGAAACAAACCCGACGATGAGGCGGGTCCGGATGTTGAGCTGGAATTTAAATAGCTTAGCCAAGATTCTCTCCTAGGGGTCGAATGCGTTCACAATCTATAATGGTGTTGATGAAATTCTGATCGTATACAGGAAATCTTAAGTTTCCGTGTAACGCATGCGTCCGGGCATCCGCGTCGGTGCGCAGATCATCCGCTTTCACCATCGGTGAAATCTTGGCGACGGCGCTTTTTTGGGCAATTTCCGCTGGGCTCGCCGACACGCTCTGCCTGGAACGATTTAATGCATTATCACCGTTATTCGGTCACCGTTATTTGCGGGAGATCCATATGACCAGCCTCAGCCAGCGCGCATCTGGTTCAAGAACGACTGGACTTCCGTTCTCAAACTTCCCGATTGTTCGGAAAGCTCGCTGGCAGCGGAAAGCACCTGATTTGCCGCACTACCGGTTTCCGCGGCGGATTGGCTGACACCTCCGATATTGCTGGAAACTTCTTCGGTCCCTTTCGCGGCCTCTTGCGCATTGCGACTGATTTCCGTGGTGGCGTCGGTTTGCTGCTCGATACCCGAAGCAATAGACCCCGATATCTCGTTAACCCTGCCGATCACTTCGGAGATATTCTGGATCGCCTTGACGGCGCCTTCCGTCTCCTGCTGCATCGAGGTAATCTGGGTGGAAATTTCCTCGGTTGCCTTCGCCGTTTGCGTCGCCGGCCCCTTAACTTCGGACGCCACAACCGCGAAACCCTTGCCCGCCTCGCCGGCCCGGGCCGCCTCGATCGTGGCATTCAGGGCCAGCAGATTGGTCTGATTGGCGATATCGCTGATCAGATTGACCACATCGCCGATCTTCTGACCGGCTTCGCTCAACCCCAATACCGACGCATTGGTCTGCTCAGCGGCGTCAACCGCCTCAATTGAGATGGCTGCGGCATCCGAAACCTGGCGGTTAATTTCGGAAATCGATGAGGACAGCTCTTCGGACGCCGCGGCAACGGTTTGTACGTTGCTGGAGGCCTGCTGCGTCGCCGAAATTGCCGCTTCGGTCTGATTGCTGGATCTTTCCGCCGTCGCAGACAGGGATGTTGCCGTACTATTCAGCTCATCCGAAGCCGCAGATACCGAGCGCAGAACGTTCGACACCGCACTCTCGAAATTATCCACCCGCTCCGCAATATCCGCGGCCGCTTTTTCCTCGGCAGCTTGCCCGGCAACCTTCGCGTCTTCTGCCATCTGGTCCATCTTGATGGTGTTATCCTTGAATATCTGAACCGAGGCGGAAAGCCGTCCCGCCTCATCGGCGCGCTCAAGGTTGGGAATTTCGACACCCTTATCACCGGATGCGAGTGCGCGGGCGACATCGTTCAAGCTGACCAGGGGCCGCGACACCCGGTGGGCGATATAGAAGGTAATGGCGGCGAGCGCCACGCCGGCAACGAGCACCAGCAGCAATATCTTATTGCTAAGCGTATTGCCGGCGGCAAGCTGAGCCGCAATCGGCGTCGAGACTTCCAAGACGCCCCGCACGTCGCCAAGCTTCCAATCCGTCTTTGGCGAGCCGGGATATGTGTTGTGACAATTGACGCAGCCTTGCGCGACCATTTTGTCCGCAATTGCAACGCGAACGACTGCGGCGCCTTCCCGCGTTTCCTGGCGGGAAAATATTTCATCCGGATTGTCCTTAAGGAATGCCCAGGCTTCCGTCTGGAAAGTATCCAGTACCGCCCCTTTCCGATTGGGAAACGGAAAAGCGCTGTACAGTTTTACCTTGGTGTCAGCGGTTTCCAGCTCTTTACTGACGTCATGAATGAATGTCGCCGGGAGCGGGATGACGCCGGGTTTGCCCTTATGATCGAAATGCGGCTTTAAACGTTTGCTTTCGAGCGCTTTTTTGATGACGTTCTTCGTATAGTAGCCGCGTATAACCTTGAATTGATTAACAGTTCCACGAGCCGAGGCGATCGCATCCTGTATCACATTTTCCGTCGTGAAAGCCGGAATTGTAAACCATAACCCCACAATCATCGCGATTAGGCAGATTGGAACCGGGAGGGTAATTTTCCAAACAATGCTTTTGTCGAATTTCGAAAACATGTTCTATCGCCTATCATTGAATGTATTAATAATCAGAATTCTATTATTACATTCCCTAAAGAGCGCTTATGATTATGTTTAGGATTTAAATGTAGGATGAAATTCTTACTTTAAAGTTATTATAACTTTACTGCTATTTATTATAGATATTGTAAATTTATACTATTTCAAGAATAACTCATCTAACCTTACAAAAGCGCACGCTGATCGTTCGGTTCACTCTCAACTCTAGGCATAGAGGATTTGAGCCGATATCCGCGATTACTCAGAATTCAGGGTGGTTTGATAGAACCGCTTCTCGTCGAACTTCGCCTAAACCGGCCGCTCTCCTGCGACCGTCACGCGATGCATTTCGCGGCGCTGGCCGTGATAATCGTTCAGCGCGTAATGCTGCGTGCAGCGGTTGTCCCAGAAGGCGACGGAATGTTTGCGCCAACGGAACCGGCAGGTGAACTCCGGGCGTTGCGCGTGGGCGATGAGATGGTCGAGGATCGGCCGGCTTTCCGCGTGGGTCATGCCTTCGAGGCGCTGGATCGAGATCGCGCTGATATAAAGCGATTTCCGGCCGGTTTCCGGATGGGTGCGGACGACCGGGTGTGCGACTTCGGCCTCCGCATCGTCCTTCATCTTGACGTCCATCGAACGACTAAACTTGTCCAGCCGCCGTGTCACCTCGCTGTCCGTCGGTCCGTAAGAGCGCTCACCGGTGTGTATCGCCTTGCGCCCCTCCAGCAGTCGCTTCATACCGTCCGATAAGGCCTCGTAGGCGCGGTACATATTTACGAATATCGTGTCGCCGCCTGACTCCGGTATATCCAGCGCGTAGAGGATTTGGCCCATCGGCGGTTCCTCGTGAAACGACACGTCGCTGTGCCAGATGCCGCCGAAATTCGCCGCCCGGTCTTCCGCTTCCTTCACGACGGGCAGGATTTCGGGATGGCTAGGGAGTCCCTTGGCATAGCGGTGCGTTTCGATATCACCGAAGCGGCGCGCAAAGGCCAGGTGCTGCTCTGGCGTGAAGGTCTGATCGCGGAAAAAGATCACCAGATGATCATGCAGCGCCTGCCGAACAGCCGCGAAGGCCGCGTCATCCAAGGTCTCGGAAAGATCGACGCCATACAGTTCCGCACCGAGTGCGCCCGCAATGGGTCTTATGTCCAGATCCGTCATGGCGCTCCTGTCGTTCTACGCGATGCCGCTCAATTCCTTGGTATATTCGGACAGCTGGCCAATTTCATAATCCTCCCGCTCCTGCGTACGCGGGTTCCACATACTGCGCCCCGTGCGCGCAACGAGATTGCCGCCATAGACGTGAATGGCGTTGGATTTGCGTTCGATTGGATTGTCGATAGCGTGAATCGTCTTCGGCGCCAGAACAGCGACATCGCCCGATTTGAGCAACCGCTCACCGGTCTGTTTCAGCGTACCATCGGTTTCTTCGAAGAACGCGTTGTGCTCTTCGCCATCATAGACGCCGATCACGGCCCACATATTGTGGTTGTGAACGGGCGACTGCAGACCCGGCACCGTGGCGATCTGCACAACGGTCAATTCGTCATCGTGAAAGATGATCCGATCCCGCAACGACTTGCCTGTGATCCGTTCACCGAACGCTGAATGCAGCGCCTCAGGGTCGGCGATAACGTCGCGGACCAAGCCTTCAACCGCCGCCACAGGGTCGTCGGACGCTAACGCGGATTTGCAATCGTCAACAAAGGCATCGAGATCAACCATGACGGTCTCCTGAATCATTTAGAGTTTCGCTTATTCGGTACTCGTTTGGTCGCCTCCTAATGCGGCGTTGAGATCGTTCATGCGCAACTCGCCCTCGCGTGTTTAGCCACCGATGTCGAGAAAGCGATGCATGTTCGCGCGTGCATCGCCCGTGCGCAATAGGCGCTCGAAAAAATAGGCCTCTTCAAACAACGCGGTCAAACTGCACCGTGAACCGATTGCGCCATGGAATACAATGCCTATAGTTTCGAAACTTATATCTTCCGGGGATCCAAATGCTCTTAAAGATGATTGTAAAATCGCTTATTACGGACCCTGGCCAGGTAATCCGCCGCGCTTATAAGCGAACATGCCCGATTTGCTCGCATTCAGGCCGGTTTTTCACGACGCCACATCACTTCTTCACCGAAGCCGTATGCCCCTCATGCGGCAGCTACGAGCGTCATCGGTTGTTCGAAGTGTTCTGGCAGGAAACAGATCCCTTCATGGGAAAAGACATCCTGCACTTCGCCCCCGAGAACATCTTGCGGAGTCGGCTCAAAGCGACTGCCAAATCCTATGTTACCGCGGATTTGTTCATGAGCGAGGTCGATCACAAGATCGATGTACAAGACATTCCCTTCGACGACGGTGCGTTCGATATCGTGATCGCCAACCACGTTCTTGAGCACATTCCCGATGACGCGCGAGCCATGCGGGAAATCCACCGCGTCCTGTGCCCCGGCGGGAAGGCCATAATCACCGTTCCGCTGATCGATGGGTACGCCATGACTTTCGAGGACACGAATGTCACCGACGGGTACCTGCGGCAGGTCTTCTTCGCCCAAAACGATCATCTGCGCTACTACGGGAGCGATCTACCCGACAAGCTCGCCGCTGCCGGCTTCACCGTCGATGTCTTCCAGATCGACCCTCGCCGTGAAATCGATTTGGGCTGTCGGAGAGGCGATAAAATTTTTGTCTGCGCCAAATGAAACAAGCGGCGCGCCCGGGCCTTTCGCCTAAACTGGCCGGTACCCACCGTTAGTTTTCACTTTTCGCCTCATCGCCAAGTTCGGCGTTGAGATCGTCCATCCGCAACTCGCCCTCACGCGTCTGGCCGCCAATGTCGAGGAAGCGCTGCATGTTCGCGCGTGCGTCGTCCGTGCGCAATAGTTGCTCGAATAGATAAGCCTCTTCGAACAGCCCATCGAGCCACGGTTTGTCCGATTGATTGACACTTTGCTTGGCATGACGCACCGCGGACGGCGGAAATGAAGCAATGCGCTTTGCCAAACGGTCGACATATGGGCCAATCTCGTCAGCCTCGAAGATGCGATTGAGGTAACCCCAGCGCTCCGCTGTCTCGGCATCCATATCGTCGCCACTCAGGATCAGCTCCATCGCCCGGCCGCGGCCGATCAGGCGCGGCAGGCGCTGCGTGCCGGTGCCGCCGGGGATGATGCCGAGCGGGACTTCCATCTGATTGACCTTGGTCTTGCCGCGCACGCCGTAGCGCATGTCGAACGACGCCGACAGCTCGCTGCCACCACCGCCGACGCGCCCTTCGATCTGGGCGATAACGATCTTATTCATGGTGCGGAACCGCTCGCAGAGCGCGTGGAACGGTTTCAACTGCGCGTCGCGCTGCGGCTCGAACCCGATGGGGCGGTCTAGAATGGCGGCAACGTCGAAATGCGCCAGGAAGAAATCCGAATCGGCGCTCCTCATAACGACGACGGTCAGTTCCGGATCGGCTTTGAGTTCACTCGACAGTTTATCCAGCTCCGAAAACAACGCCATCGTGATGACGTTAACCGGCGGATTGTCGATCGTGACAGTCGCGACACGCCCCTGCCGCTCGACATTCAATAGATCGAAATCGTAGGCCATATCGCGAATCCCCCTTTGTTAGGCGCGCCACCCCCAGAAGTCGTTGCCTTCTTTCAGATAGTTCCGCGCCAGCACCATCTTGTGCACCTCGGACGCGCCGTCGACGAGGCGCGCCTGCCTTGCGTAACGGTAAATCCATTCCAGGACCGTGTCCTTGGAATAGCCGCGCGCGCCGTTGAGCTGAATCGCGGTATCAACGGCCTGATGCAATGTGTCGGCGACCTGGATCTTGGCCATGGAGACCTCCTTTCGGGCGAAATCGCCTTGATCGAGCTTCCAGGCGGCGCGCATGGTTAACAGGCGGCCGACTTCGATCGCCATTGCAATTTCGCCCAGCATCCATTGCACGCCTTCATGGTTGGCCAGGATCTCGCCGAAGCTGATCCGGCGCTCGACATATTCGCGGGCGATCTCCATCGACCGGCGCGACATGCCGAGCCAGCGCATACAGTGGGTCAAACGCGCGGTGCCGAGGCGGATCTGCGTCAGCTTGAGCCCCTCACCCACTTCCATAAGCCGGTCCTCGTCGGGAATTTCGAGTCCGTCGAATTCCAATTCACAGTGTCCGCCATGTTCTTCCGGCCCCATGATCGGTATCCGGCGCACGATCCGCCAGCCTGGCGTGTCCGCATGGAACATGAATGCGGTCAGGCCGCGCCTTGCATCATCCGATGTCTTCGCCATCAGAATGAAGTGTTTGGCGGCCTCCGCACCGGTGATGAACCATTTGCGGCCGTTGATGACCCACTTGTCGCCCTTCTTGGTAGCCCTGGTCTGCATCACGCTAGGGTCGGAGCCGGCGCCGGGCGACGGTTCGGTCATCACGAACGAAGAACGGATGCTGCCATCGGCGATAGGGCGCAGCCATTTTTCCTTCTGGTCCGGCCGCGCAACCTGGCTCAGCACGCGCATGTTGCCATCATCGGGCGCGGAAGCGTTGAAACAAACCGGTCCGAAAATCGAACGGTTCATTTCCTCATAACACGGCGTAATCTCCACGACGTTGAAACCCAATCCGCCATCCTCGACCGGCAGGGACAAGGACCAGAGTCCCTCCGCCTTGGCCATCGCCTTGAGGCGTTCCAGCGGTTCCAGCGCGATATTCTCATGCTCGTCATAGTTCGCCGTATCGGATTCCAGCGGAATGATATGGCTGTCGACGAAATCGCGAATACGCAAACGGGTCTCTTCCACCTGGGGCGAAAGCGTGAAATCAATCATAAGGATCTCCGAGTTTTATAGTGCTTTGCTTTAAACGAGTGGCAGCGTGTGGCCACCATCGATCGTGATGACGCTGCCGGTCATATATGCGGACGCATCCCCGGCGAGAAGCAGCAGCGGGCCATCCAGGTCTGACACCTGCCCAAGCCGTTGCTGCGGGATACGCCGAATCATTTCCTTGCCGCGCTCTGTCGCGAAGAAATCGCGGTTGAAGTCCGTCTCGATATAGCCCGGGGCCAGCGCGTTGACGCGGATATTATCGCGCGTCAGTTCGACCGCCAGCGCCTTGGTCATCTGCACCACGGCGGCTTTACTGATGGCATAGGTCGCAAGCTGCCGCGTAACGCCGAAACTAAGGATCGAGGCGATATTGATAATGCTGCCACCATGCCCGAGCCGCGCCATGTGCCGCGCGGTTTCCTGCGCCATGCGCCACGCACCGCGTAAATTCGTGCCGACGACGTTGTCCCAGTCGGCCTCGTCGATATCGAGCGCCGTTTTCGCCTGCGTTACGCCCGCATTATTGATCAGGATGTGGATTGGCCCCAGTTCCGTCTCCGCAACCTCGACCGCCGCCTTGACGCTAGCTGGATCGGTCACGTCGAGCGAGACCGGCAACGCATGACCGTCGAACGCGGCGATCTCGTCAACTAGTTCGCTCAGCCTATCGGCACGGCGCGCCGCCACGGCGACCTTGGCGCCGGCTCTCGCCAGGGTCAAAGCGAAATGGCGTCCGAGCCCGCTGGAGGCGCCGGTGACGATAGCGTGTTTGCCTTCAAGCGTTGCCGTCATGTTGTCTGTCCAACCTGTTCACGCAAAACGAATTTCTGGATCTTGCCGGTCGACGTTTTCGGCAGATCGCCGAAGCGCACCAGAGTCGGGCATTTAAAGTGCGCCAGGTTTTCGCGGCAATAGGCGATAATGTCGCTCTCGTTGACTGCGCTTGCCCCCGGCTTCAGGGCAATGAACGCGCAAGGCGTTTCGCCCCACCTCTCGTGTGGGGCGGCCACAACGGCCGCCTCCATAATATCGGGATGCTTGTAAAGCGCCTCCTCGACCTCGAGGCTCGAGATGTTCTCGCCGCCGGAAATGATGATGTCCTTCGAGCGGTCCTTAATTTCGATATAGCCATTGGGATGCATCACGCCGAGATCGCCGGTATGTAGCCAATCGCCGCGCAGCGCCGCCTCGGTCGCCTCTTCATTCTTCAGATAACCCTTCATCACGGTATTGCCCTTGAGCATCAGCTCGCCCATGGTTTCGCCATCGGCGGGTACGGCTTGCATCGTCTCCGGGTCGATGATGGCCTGGTCTTCAAGGGTCATATAGTTGACGCCCTGCCGCGCCATCAAAACCGAGCGCTCGTCCAACGGCAGCGTCTCCCATTCCGGCTGCCAGACGCAGACCGTGGATGGCCCCATGCACTCGGTCATGCCGTACAGGTGCGTCACCCGGAATCCCAGTTCCTCCATGCCCGCGATAACCGCGCTGGGCGGAGCCGCACCGCCAGTGGCGATGTCGATTCCGTGATCGAAACGGCGTTTGATGCCGTCAGGCGCGTGGATCAAGGCAGTCAGGACCACCGGCGCACCGCACATGTGGGTCACTTTGTGCTCTTCGATCAGCGGGAAAATCTTCGCCGGATCGACGTCGCGCAAGCAGACATGCGTTCCCCCCACCGCGGTCACGCCCCAGGTGAACGTCCAACCGTTGCAGTGAAACATCGGCAGGGTCCACAGATAGCGCGAACGGGCGTCGACGCCCATCGTCATGGCGTTGCCAATCGCGTTCAGATAGGCACCACGATGATGATACAGCACCCCCTTCGGCGATCCCGTGGTCCCGGACGTGTAGTTGAGCGCGATTGTCCTCCATTCGTCATCTGGACTTTCCCAGGCGAAATCGGGATCGCCCGCGGCGATAAAACTCTCGTAGTCGGTCTCGCCGATCAATTCGCCGCTTGGTGCCAGCACATCATCGATGTCGATCGTCAGCGGCTTTTTCACCAGGCCTGCCAAGGCTTCCGCCATGACCGGCGAGAACTGCCGGTCCGTAATGACCGCCCTGGCTTCGCCATGCTCCAGAATGAAGCCGACAGTCGGCGCATCGAGCCGGATATTGATGGCGTTGAGCACCGCACCCAGCATCGGCACGGCGAAATGGCATTCCAGCATTTCCGGAATATTGGGCGCCATGACAGATACCGTGTCGCCTTCGCCGATCCCGCGCACCGCCAGCGCGGAGGCCAAACGACGGCATCGCGCATAAAACTCGGCATAGGTGTAGCGCCTGTCGCCATGTATGACGGCCACCTTATCTGGATAGACATGCGCGCTCCGCTTCAAAAAACTCAGCGGTGACAGCGCCTTATAATTCGCCTCGCCCTTTTCCAGCCCAATATCGAAGGACGTCGCCGGTTCATTCACTGGCCTATCTCCATTAACCTAAAGCTTCTTTTTGCTCGCACGCTACCGCGGACCTCGGCTATGGTTTGTCGCGTTGCAAGAAAGGTCAAGACGCTATATCCGCCAAAGGATAAGCGGATAGCATGGACGGGGACGCATGGCGAGTTTGACAAATGTAGTGGTGGCCGGTGGCGATGCCGCCGCGGCTGTCGCCCGCGTTGAAATGTTGAGTCCGGCCGGCTATGCGGGCCTGGCCGTTTCCAACGGGCTCGACGTGCAAAGCTACGTTACCGAACGGCAGCCCGACCTCGTTCTATTCGAAGGCGCCTTCGACGATGTCGATGCCTTCGAAGTAGCGCGAGGCCTCAAGCGGCACGAAACCACCCAGCATATACCAATTATCATGCTGACGGCCGATGCCTCGCCGCACTTGCTCGACGAAGGTTTTGCAGCGGGTTTCGACGACATGCTGGATGCCGACGCCGCGAATGAGATTATTCTCTCCCGGCTGCAGCCGCTCGTCCGCTTGTCGACGATGCATGCGGAATTTCACCGCCGGATCGCCAGTGCCGGTAAATTCGGCCTATCAATCGATACCGAAGGCGTGCATGACGTCGATACGAAGAATTGCCGTGTCCTGTTCGTTGGATCAGACAGTGGCCGCGCAATGGCCCTGGCCGACGCGTTGTCGACTACCGAATTCAGCCCGGTTCGCGAGACTGACCATTTCAAGGCTGGCGCGCGCGTCGCCGAAGAGACCTTCGATGCCGCGGTCATCGCCGTGGACGAAGGCGACGATACGGACAAGGCGCTGAATCTGTGCGCCCATATTCGCAACAACCCGCGCCTGTTTAACCTGCCCGTTTTGCTCGCGACCGGCAACAATCAAGCGGAACTTGCGGAGGCTGCTTATGGGCAAGGGGCGAGCATTGCCGTTCCCTCGGCGCCCGACGTGAAAATGCTGGCGGCCGGGTTACGCTTTCTGGTGCGCCGCCAACGCTTGCGTTGGAACCTGCATGGCCCGATTACCGCTACATTACAGCCAAAGACTGCGGATGGGCTGGATGGCTTGTATTCCAAAGAATTTCTCCGCGCGCATCTTGCTCATCTCCTGGACCTCGGTGTCCGCCGCCAGCGCAACCTTTCCCTTGCCTTGTTTTCGATTCAGAACATCGCCGGCCTCAGCGGCAATCCTAAGGATGCCAAGTTCCTTATGCAGCAGGCCGCCGATTGGATTTCGGGACTGGTGCGGGTGGAAGATATGGCGGCTCGGTTGGGCGAGATGGAAATTTGTGTGGCCTTGCCTGGCGCTGCAGAGCGCGAAGCGCAGCAGGCAACAGACCGTATCGTCGGCGTTCTACAGAACAATCAGTTCAAGCTCTCGGACGGCACGCCGACGGGCTCTCAGATATGGGTGCAAAGCGGCGCGGTCGCCGCGGCTCAGGGAGAAACGGCGGAGGCGCTCATCGCACGGGCTCGTGACAACCTCGCATGATGTCTCGGTCTTAATAACATGGAAATCGATATCTATTCCGATCCGGTATGTCCTTGGTGCTATATCGGGAAACGCCGCCTGGAGCGTGCGCTTGAGTTACGGCGCGAGCATAAGCCGGTCATACGCTGGCGCGCGTTTCAGTTAAATCCCGACATGCCCGAAGAAGGTATTGAGCGAAAGAAATATTTGACGCTGAAGTTCGGTGGCGTGGAACGGGCCCGCCAGCTCTACGACAATATTCGCCGCGTTGGCGTTACCGTCGGTATCGACTTCGCCTTCGACCGGATTGCACGGACGCCGAATACACTCCAGGCGCATCGACTTATTCGCTTTGCAAATGGAACACCGCAGTCGGAAGCGATCATCGAGGCGCTGTTTCAACGGTATTTTATCGATGGCGGTGCGATTGACGATACCGACAGCTTGATCGCCTTAGGGATCGCCGCCGGTTTGGATGTGGAAACCGTCACCGCCTATATGAAAAGCGAGGAGAATCTCGAAGCAGTGCGCCACGAAGATAACGCTGCGCGACGGCTCGGCATCCAGGGCGTACCCTGCTTCATCATCAATAATCAGTACGCCTTGTCCGGCGCGCAGGAACCAGAGGCGTTCTATCCGATATTCGAAATGGCCGCGCAAGAACGCGCAGTGTCCATCGGTGCTTGCTAGCGTTCGGCGATTTCGACCAGCTTGCGCATCAAGGTTCTGACGCCGGCGATCCGGTCGCTGGCACGGGCCCAATCATCCATATAAACAACCCGTTGATCGGGGCGCAGCTTGATCCTTGTATTGTTCTGTTGGATATAGCCGATGAGTCCCGTCGGGTTGGCAAATTCGTTATTTCTGAACGCCAGCACGGCGCCCTTCGGGCCGGCATCGAATTTTTCTACCCCAGCGCGGCGGCATAATTGCTTGATCGCCATCACTTCCAGCAGGTTCTCGACTTCGTCCGGCAAGGTGCCGAAACGATCGACCAGTTCAGCGGCAAACGCATCGATCTCGCCGGCATCGCCAAGGTGCGACAAGCGACGGTACAACCCCAACCGCACCATCAGATCTTCGACATACCGTTCGGGAATAAGCACCGATGCGCCGACGGTTATCTGCGGCGTCCAGGTCTCTTCCGTCGTCCCGCCATCGTCGCGCGCCGCCACGATGGCTTCTTCAAGCATCCGCTGATACAGCTCGACCCCGACCTCCCGGACATGGCCTGACTGCTCGTCGCCCAGCAAGTTCCCAGCCCCTCGGATGTCGAGATCGTGGCTGGCCAGTGTGAAGCCCGCACCCAGCGTATCGAGCGTCTGCATCACCTCAAGGCGCCGCGCCGCGGTCGGCGTCAGGCGTTTGCCCGGCGGCACGGTGAAATAACAATAAGCGCGAATTTTCGAACGGCCGACCCGCCCGCGCAACTGATAGAGCTGCGCCAGGCCGAACATGTCGGCGCGGTGGATGACCATCGTGTTGACCTTTGGCAGATCGAGGCCGGATTCGATGATATGCGTGCACAGCAAGACATCGAAACCGCCATCGCTGAACCGGGCCATGACCTCTTCCAGATCGGCAGACGCCATCTGGCCATGCGCGATCGCGATCCGCAGCTCCGGCGCCATCTCCTTCAACCGGCGTTCGACATGCCGAATGTCGGCAACGCGCGGACAAACGTAGAAGGTTTGCCCGCCGCGGTGATGTTCGCGCATGATGGCTTCCCGAACGACAACCGGATCGTACGGCAACACGAAGCTGCGTATCGCCAAACGATCGACGGGCGGAGTCGCGATGATGCTCAGCTCCCGAACGCCGGACAAGGCCATTTGCAGGGTTCGGGGAATCGGTGTCGCCGTCAGCGTCAGTACATGAACGTTGGCGCTCAACCGCTTCAGCTTCTCTTTCTGGGCGACGCCAAAATGCTGTTCCTCGTCGATAACCATCAATCCGAGGCGCTCGAAGCGCACGGAATCGCTCAGGAGCGAGTGAGTACCGATAACGATATCGAGCGTTCCGTCCGCAAGTTCCGAGCGCACCCTGTCCGCGTCCTTCCCGGCCACGAAACGGGACAATTGCCCGACGCGCACCGGGAGCCCCTTGAACCGTTCCACGAAGTTGCGGTGATGCTGTAACGCCAGCAACGTCGTCGGCACGACGACGGCGACCTGAAAGCCCTCCATCGTTGCGGCAAACGCGGCCCGCAGCGCGATTTCCGTCTTGCCGAAGCCGACATCGCCGCACACGAGGCGGTCCATCGGCCGGCCGGACGCAATGTCGGACAAGACATCGGTGATGGCGCCCAGCTGATCGTCCGTTTCGTCATACGGGAAACGGGCGGCGAATTCCTGAAATGCGTTATCGTCGACCGCGATCGTTTCGCCTTTGGACAGGGCGCGCTTGGCCGCGATCGCCAGCAGCTCGTGCGCGATTTCGCGGATGCGTTCCTTGACCCGCGACTTGCGCGCCTGCCATGCCTGCCCACCCAGCCTGTCGAGATGTACAACCGCGTCTTCCGACCCATAGCGTGCCAGGACTTCGATATTTTCCACCGGCACGAACAGCTTGTCGTCGCCATGATAGTGGACACGCAGGCAGTCGTGCGGTGCACCGCCCACTTCTACCGTTTCCAGACCATCAAAGCGGCCAACCCCATGGTCGACATGCACCACGTAATCACCTTCCGACAGGCTCGACGCCTCGGTCAGGAACTCCTCACCCCGCCGCCGGCGCCGCGACGGGCGGGACAGCCGTTCGCCGAGGATATCCTGCTCGGTATAGACGACGACGCCATCGACCATGAAGCCGCGATCCAGATCGAGCGTGGCAAGCGAAATCGAGCCCGGCGCCTGCGCCAATACGTCCGCCCAGTTATCAAACGTCTCGCCGATGGGCACGCCGTGTTGCGTCAGAAGCGTCCTGAGCCGGTCCCGGGACCCAGCGCTATGTCCGGTTATCAAAATACGGCGGGACGTTTCGCCACTTAGCCGATCGCGCACAACGTCAAGGAAGTCGCCACCGCCAACTTTACGCGCTTCCGTAAAATCGATACTGCGCTGGCCGCCGGCATCGAAAATCGATAATGCGCCGTCGGCCGATTGTGGCGCATCGAACGCAGTAAACTCGGCAACGGGCCGCTCGCTCAGGAGCCCGCGCCATTCCGCTTGATCGATAAACAGGCTTGCCACAGGGACGGGCTTGTAGATCATCGCCTTATCTTCGGACGACCGGCCGCCGGCGCCGTTTAGCATCGCCCGTCGCGCTTCGTAATAATCGTCAACCATCTCGAACCGCTCTTTGGCAACGATTTCAAAGTCGTGATCCAGCGAAACGGCTGCGTTCGGCAGATATTCGACAAAGGTTTCAAGCTTCTCGTGGAACAGCGGCAGCCAATGTTCCATGCCGATATAGCGTCGCCCAGCGCTGATCGATTCATAAAGCGGATCATCGTTCGAGGTGACGCCGAAGAGGCTCCGGTAGCCGGACCGGAAGCGCTGCACACTCTCATCATCAAGAAGCACTTCGCTCACTGGGCCGAAATGAAAGCCGTCTTGCGCTGCCTCGGTCCGCTGCGTCATGGCGTCGAAGGTGCGGACGCCTTCCAGCTCGTCACCGAAGAAATCGAGGCGAAGCGGCATAGCGGCACCAGGCGGAAAGACGTCCACGATACCGCCGCGCAAGGCGTACTCGCCTGCTTCGCGCACTGTGCCCGCGCGGACATAGCCATTGCGCTCGAAGAACGACGTTAGAACGGACTGCTCGATCTGCTCGCCGGCCTTCCCGCCGAGCGTCGCCCCTTCAAAGACCGCCCGCGCCGGGACGCGCTGCACGGCGGCGCTCACGGTGGTTAGGACGAGCAGCGGTGCGGGAATATTGTTTGTCGCTATCCGTGTCAGTACATCGAGACGCCGGGCGATGACCTCGCCGTTTGGCGATACCCGGTCGTACGGCAGACAGTCCCACGCCGGAAACGTCATCACGGTCAGATTCGGTGCAAAAAATGCCAGCGCGTTTGCCAAGCGCGCCATCGCAGCATCGTCTCGCGCGATATGCAGCACCGGCCGTTCCGGCGCGTCGAACGCAATCCGGGCCAGCTCTATCGCGGAACAGCCGTCCGGCGCGCCTGCCATGGTAACACGGCCCGGCGCGGTCAATCTTTCGGCAAGTGTTTTCAATCTCTGCCGGCGCTGAGCGTAAACGTCTTCAATAATCGCATGACATCGTGGTCAAGGTCGTTCGGAATGGGCTGACGGCCGGTAACCCAGCCATATAGATCGGGATCCGTTTCGTGCAAAAGCGCTTCGAAAAGATCGAGCTGCCGCTCCGAGAACAGGTCTAGATTCCGGTCGGCGAAACGCCCAATCAGAAGATCCACTTCCCGCATACCGCGGTGCCAGCTTCTGAACTTAAGCCGTTTGCGGCGCCTGCCGATATCGCTCTGAGCATCAGTCATAGGGAATTCCTCGCAACAGTATGGATATAGACTCCGGCCGAGGGCCGGTAAATCGGAAATAATCGCAATTCCTTTCCGGCGGCGGGCTCCGTAAACTAAAAGCGCGACGCCAATCGGTGCCCGCATTGCCAGAGACGGAAAATTGCGCCCGGAAGTCCTTTTTAAACTGTTCTCGCCGATAACTGGTTTACCTGGGATTGGCCCTCGCAACGCCAAGCTGGTCGAAAAACTCGCAGGCGCCAAGCTCATCGATCTCCTATGGCTGTTGCCGCGCGAGCTGATCGACCGGCGATACTCCCCCTCTATCACGGAGGCAGAGACCGGCAAAGTGGCAACCCTGACGGTCAGCGTCGACGGTCATGTCGCACCGCCCAATAAGCGCCAGCCTTATCGGGTCCGCTGTTTCGATGGCACGGGGTTCATTACGCTCGTGTTCTTTCATGCGCGGCCGGACTATCTGCAGAAGATGCTCCCCGTCGGCGAAACGCGCGTCATCAGCGGTGTCGTCGAGAGGTACCGCGATGAAATTCAGATGACGCATCCGGATCATATCGTTCCCCCGGCGGAGGCGGCGTCGATCCGCCGCGTGGAACCTGTCTATCCCATGACGGCATCGTTGAGCCCCAAAACGCTGTCCCGTGCGATCGCGGCAGCAATGGAAGACCTTCCTGTCCTGCCGGAGTGGCTCGACCCGGCCTATCTGGAACAGCAGCGATGGCCCGACTGGCGCACGGCACTCCTCAGCGCTCACGCGCCAGAAGACGCGGCCGCCCTGTCGCTCCTCACGCCGGCACGCGCGCGTCTCGCCTATGACGAGTTGCTTGCCAATCAGCTCACATTGGCGGTGATGCGCGCCCGGCAAAAGCGCGGAAACGGGCGCAAGCTAAAGGGCGACGGCGCGTTGCGGCGTAGCGTTCTGAAATCCCTGCCGTTCGCTCTCACCGATACGCAAAAACTGGCGCTGAAGGAAATCCGCGATGATATGGCGGCCGATGGCGCAATGCTGCGCCTGCTGCAAGGGGACGTTGGCAGCGGCAAGACCGTGGTCGCGCTGTTCACCCTGCTGAACGCCATCGAATGCGGCGGGCAGGCCGCGATCATGGCGCCAACGGAAATCCTCGCGCGGCAGCACTCCGCGACGATCACCGCCCTTCTGGAGGGCTCCGGCGTCCGGACGGCGATACTGACCGGGCGAGACAAGGGAAAGGGGCGGCAGGAATTGTTGGCACGGCTCGCCAATGGCGAAATCGACATCCTCGTCGGTACCCATGCGATCTTTCAGGCCGGTGTTGAATTTCAGGATCTAATGGTCGCGGTGATCGACGAGCAGCACCGGTTCGGGGTCCATCAGCGTCTCTCGCTGACGGAAAAAGGGCGTGGTGTCGATGTCCTCGTCATGACGGCGACGCCGATCCCCCGAACCCTGACACTGACGGTTTACGGCGACCTGGACGTCTCACGCCTGACGGAGAAACCCGCGGGGCGCCTCCCCGTCGATACGAGAACGATCTCACTGGAGCGGTTGCCGGACGTGATCGACGGTGTTGCGCGGGCATTGGGTCAGGGTGCCAAGGCCTATTGGGTCTGCCCTCTCGTGGAGGAAAGCGAAGTCTCCGATATGGCGGCTGCCGAGGCGCGGCACCGGGAACTTTCGGCGCGCTTCGGAGATGCCGTAGCCTTGGTGCATGGCCGCATGAAAAGTGCCGAAAAGGACGCTGCTATCGAACGCTTCGCAACGGGTTCAGCGCGTATCCTGGTTGCGACTACTGTGATCGAGGTCGGCGTCGATGTGCCGGATGCGACGATCATCGTGATCGAGCACGCGGAGCGCTTCGGCCTTGCACAGTTGCACCAGCTTCGGGGACGGATTGGCCGCGGTGAAAAAGCGTCGCGTTGCCTGCTGCTCTTTGGGCAACCGCTGGGCGACACAGCCCGGTCCCGGCTCAAGATCCTGCGCGAGACCGAAGACGGATTCCGCATCGCCGAAGAAGATTTGCGCCTACGCGGCGCCGGTGAAGTACTCGGCACGCGGCAAAGCGGTCTTCCGGAATTTCGACTCGCAGACCTTGCCGCACATGCCGAATTGCTTGCCGTCGCACGTGACGATGCACGCCTGATACTGGAGCGCGACCCGTCCCTCAAATCGCCGCGCGGTGGCGCTCTGCGGACCCTTCTCTATCTCTTCGAACGGGATGCGGCGATTCTCAATCTTCGCTCCGGGTGAAGGGGGCCTTCAATCCCTCCTTCTCCCGCATAAGGTCGATGCTTTCATAGGTATCGGCGGAGACTACAGGTTTCGATTTCTCCTCCTCGGTCCGGCGGTCCGGCGGCGTTACAATCCCACCGGAAATGACCATTTTGACAGCCTCTTCGACACTCATGCTCAAGAGCACGACGTCTTTGCTGGGCACGAAGAGCAGGAACCCCGATGTCGGGTTCGGCGTCGTCGGCAGGAATACGTTGACCACTTCCTGCATTGTGAGGTTTTGCACCTCGCCTTCCGTCGTCCCTGTAATAAATCCGACCGCCCAGATCCCCCGGCGCGGATATTCGATAAGAACGGCCTGGCGAAACGCCTTGGATTGCTGCTTAAGAATCGTTTCGAGTACCTGTTTGATCGCGCTGTAAACGCTCCGAATGACCGGCATTTGGGCCAGGATCCGCTCACCGATGGTTAGAACCAGACGACCAAGGAAGCCGGCGGTTAGCGCCCCGATCAGCGTTATGACAATGAGTAGAACGACCAGACCGAGGCCCGGCAGGCCGATTTCCAGCCCAACCGTTTCCTTCAGGTAGTGATCGGGATTCCAGCCATCGGGAATCATCGGGACGATGTAATCGTCGACGACGCCGATGAACCACCATGCGACAAGGAACGTCGCCGCCAGCGGTGTCGTCACCAGAACGCCTGCGAAAAAATAGGCGCGCAAGCGCGGAATAACGCGGAAACGCCGCCGCATCAACCGCCGTTTCGCAGCGCTGCGCCTTCCGTTGTTTGTATTGTCTTCAGTCATGTTGATGACGCCCCCAAATCTACAGCGTCGCGTTGCGGCATTCGGGCTAGATATGATGTTCGGGTTAATAATTCGCAAGCTTCATCAAGACGTCACAGTGAAATCGCTGTGAGGTCAGTACGATGTCGAGCGGTAACGTGATAGAAAGTGCGGAATGGACCCACATCGCGTCCCCTCGCCTCGGCTATGCGCGCTCGCTACCGCCGTGCCGCCCCATGTTCTGCGTCAGGATGAGGTTGAGGCTGCCAGCCGGACAATTTTCGCCGGCCGTGGCAATGCGTTCGAGCGAATGTCGCCGATCTACCGGAATGCCGGCATTGAAACGCGGTACTCCTGCGTCGGACTGGAGTGGTACCTGGAGGATCACGGGTGGCGCGAGCGCAACGACCTTTATATTCGCAATGCTGTTTCTCTCATCCGCGCGGCGGCGCAGGATTGCCTGGAGAAGGCAGGCCTTCATCCGTCTGACGTCGACGGCATCGCGGTCGTCTCCACGACCGGCATCGCAACGCCAAGTCTGGATGCGCTGTTGCTCGAAGAAATGCCGTTTCGACGTAACGTTCAGCGCCTTCCCATATTCGGACTGGGCTGCGCCGGCGGCGTGCTCGGCCTGAACCGCGTAGCGAGCCTTGTGCAGGCGAAACCCGACGCACGCTGGCTGCTTCTCGTCGTGGAGCTTTGCGGCCTCACCTTCCGGAGCGGCGACCTCTCGAAAAGCAATATCGTCGCCACGGCCCTGTTTGGCGACGGCGCAGCGGCGTTACTGATCGAGAATTCGACCGACCGCGGACCGGCCATAGGCGCCAGCGGCGAGCATACCTGGCCGGACTCGCTGGATGTCATGGGATGGCAACTCCAGGAAGACGGGCTCGGTGTCCTGTTCAGCCGCGATATTCCGGATCTCGTTATGACGCAGTTTCCGGACGCGTTGCATGGTTTCCTGGCGGCGAACGGGCTCTCGCTCGCGGCAATCGATCACATCGTACCGCACCCGGGCGGGGCCAAAGTGCTTTCCGCCATGACCGAGGCCCTGGGCCTGCCGCCGGATGCACTGCGCCACGCGCGCGAGGTCTTGCGGGATTTCGGCAACATGTCCGCGGCCACCGTCTTTTTCGTGCTCGAGCTTTTCCTGGCCGACGATGCGACCGGGCTCCTCTTGCTATCGGCCTTAGGGCCGGGCTTTACAGCCGGGTTCGCAACCTTGGAGCGTCACCCATGAACCCGGACGGCTGGGGAATCGCCCAATGGCTAATCATTGCCGTTGCGGTGCAGCGTCTCGGCGAACTGGTTCTCGCCCGCCGCAACACGGCCCGTCTGCTGGCCGAAGGCGGCACGGAAGTCGGCCGTGGCCATTATGGCTTGATCGTCACCCTTCACACTGCTTGGCTGGTGGCCCTGTTCCTAGTCATCCCACCAGGGACAGTAGGAAATCTTTGGCTGATCGCCGCATTTCTGCTGCTGCAAATCGCGCGGGTTTGGGTCATTGTCAGCCTTGGCCGATATTGGACGACACGGATCATAACCGTGCCCGACGCGCCGCTTGTTAAGCGCGGGCCTTACCGTTGGGTGCAACATCCGAACTACTTGATCGTTGCCGCGGAGATCGCGCTGTTGCCGCTCGCGTTCGGCGACTGGGTATTGGCGCTGATTTTTTCCGCCGCCAATGCCATCTTGATGAGTATTCGCATACCCGCCGAAAATCGCGCGCTTGCCGCACGGCATTCGTGATTTGATTTGGGTTATTCGCGCTACCGGATCCCACAACCCAAAAATACAACGGGCTCGCCTTGCGTATCGTCCCGGGATAGAGTGATATGCGCCCTTAACCCGGAGCAAATGATGTCTGCCGATCAGGCTTACTCACTGGCCGATATAGAGCTACTCGCCGAATTGCCGAAGGAATCGCTGCAGGCGTTGGAGAAGCGCTGCTCTTGGCGCAATTTCTCCGCGCAAGAGCAGATTATCGACAGGCAGAGCACCTCGCGCGATATCTATTTTATCGTCACGGGCCGTGTTCGCGTTGTAAATTTTTCGTTGTCCGGCCGTGAAGTCGCGTTCGATGAGATCCCCGCCGGCGCCTATTTCGGAGAAACTGCGGCGATCGATGGCGACCCCCGTTCAGCGACCGTTGTATCGCTCGGAGACACGACCGTCGCAATCATGTCACCGGAAACATTTCACTCCTTGCTGATCGAGCACCCAAAGGTCGCGTTTTCGCTGATGGTGCGCATGGCGACGATTATCCGCACCTCAAACGAGCGAATCATGGATCTCAGCACACTCGGGGCCAACAACCGGGTTTACGCGGAAATTCTTCGTTTGGCGAAAGACGATGTCAGCGACAGCAATACGGCGAAGATACGACCGATCCCGATCCATGGCGATATTGCCAGCCGCGTCAGCACCACCCGGGAAACGGTTGCTCGGGTCCTGAATGATCTGGCGCGCAAGGGACTCGTGAAACGGGAAAAGGACGCGCTCCATATACTCGACATGACACATCTCAGCGAGATGGTCGAACAGTTCCAGATGGAATAAGCTTCGGGATCGACCCCTGCCGCTCCGGCAATTAGAATCAATTACTTGGGCGTTACGCCAAAAAATGCGCCTGCAAGGAGAGCCGTCGACAATGCGGCAAACGTGCATTCAGTCCCTCTGTCTAATGTTATTGATCTTCGTTACAGGTTCAGATCTTGCGATTGCTCAATCTCCTGACGATGAAGCCGTCTTGTCAGCAAGCGCCTTCCGATCGATTCCCGACGGTTCTCGAATCGCGATCCAAATAGCCGACGATACCGACATAAATCTGCGCTTGCGCGATGTGGCGGCGCGCGCCCTAATTCGCGCCGGATATACCGTTATCGAAGACAGCCCGGCGTTCACCTTACGCCTCGAGACGCAGCACCGGGCCGCCGGGGTCAGGACAGACAGAAGCATCGGAAGCCTCAGGGCAGGCAGCGGCGTGGGTAGCCCGGCTGGCAATGTCGGTGGGCCCCAGGGTACCGGGGTCGATCTCAACCTCAAACTGTGGTCATCGAGCCGGAACAGCCTGCTTAGTCCGAAATCCGGCGGCTCCGCGCCCAAACAGGGTTTCGGCGTTCAACTCGATGTCTATGACGAAAAGGCGAACAAACCGGCATGGCGCGGCTTTGCCCGTGTCGATGACAACCGCGGCGACAGCTATCGTACCGGAAGCATCATGGTCAAGCGGCTGGTCGAGGCATTAGGCATCTCGGTTGAGACGGAATCGCTCTCTCTGCAATAAGTCGGCAAAGGATCATTGACCTCGGGCCGCAGGATACCTATTTTCTCGCCGCCTAACCGGCACATACGGTCGGGCGCGTAGCTCAGTTGGTAGAGCATCTGACTTTTAATCAGACGGTCACAGGTTCGAATCCTGTCGCGCTCACCATTTCTAGATGGTGCAATAACACCGACCGCGCATGATCTTCGCGGCCCTTGTCATCAAATCATAATTGCGTGGTCATCCGGCCTTAACACGCCTGCACTTTAAGGACTGTCAGTATCAACAGTTCCTGGAAAGAGTTGCAATCATGACTGATGGATTATTCTCAATCGAGAATTTTAAGGTCTGGGTAGAGTTTGACGGATATGGCGAACCCAAGCGGGCTGCCTGGGGCATTCGTCCCCCGAACAAAGCGTCATCCAAATCGAAACACCCGATATGTATACGGCGCGTCACGCAACCGCCGCTCTGAAATCCACGATCCGAATTCGCTACAGCAGATCCGGTGTCCTCGGGGCGGCACTGAGTGGCGAATACTGACACTCACACTGCAGCCGGCCGCTACTCCGCCTGTTCTGCTTGCGCTAGGGACTTTGCAAGATCGAACAGGCGCCGTCGGATCCGCGGGTCATCGATACGGAAATAGGCTCGAACAAGCTCCCGGGCATCCTCGGAATTAAAAGCGCTGAGATCCGGTGCTTCCGATACGTCATCCGGATTCTTGGAGCCAGCGAGCGCCTCTGGCATATCGTCGAAAAAGAAAGAGATCGGAACATCCAGTACTTCGCTCAAGCGAAAAAGCACGCTCGCACTAATGCGGTTTGCAGTGAGCGTCCGGTAAAGCAGCCCTGCCTATGATGACGTTGGACTGTTACGCTCAGGTTTGAGCGTAACGCCAGGGGAGCAGTTCGTCGATCCGATTGATTTTATGGTCGGCGATACAGGCTAGCGTGTCGGTTAGCCAGGCCTGCGGATCGACGCCATTGAGTTTTGCTGTCTCGATCAGCGTATAGGCGATGGCGGCTGATTTGCCGCCGGCCTCGGACCCCATGAAGAGATAATTCTTCCGCCCCAGGGCGATGGGCCGCATGGATCGCTCTGCGGTATTGTTGTCGAGTTCAAGAAAGCCGTGATCTAGATATGGTCGCAGCTTCTTCATGCGGGTCAGGGCGTAGCGAATAGCACCGGCTAAGGGTGATTTGCCGGATATCCGGGTCAATTGGGCATGCAGCCATGATTCCAGGTCGTCGAAGATTGGTTTTGATTGGCGCTGCCTGATCTTCACCCGTTGATCCGGCGATTGGCCCCGAACCTCCTTCTCGACGCCATAGAGTGTGGCGATACGTTTTATGGCTTCCTCGGCAATCGCCGATCCCTGAGCTTTGTGGATATCGACGAACTTGCGTCGGATATGGGCCATGCAGGCCACTTCCGTCACCTTGCCCGTGCGGTACAGGTCATTGAACCCCGCATAGCCATCGGCATGCATGAAGCCCGTGAAGTCCGCTAGATGTTCGCGCGGGCGAACGCCCTTCCTGTCGGACGAGAACTGATACCATGCGGCAGGATGCGCCTCTCCGGCCCAGGGTCGTTCATCGCGGACATAGGCCCAAAGCCGCGCGGTCCTGGTTTTACCGGAGCCTGGGGTCAGCATTTTTACCGGCGTATCATCGGCGAAGAGGGCCTGTCCCTTTAAAACATGGCGCGCGACGGCGTCCGCCAAAGGTTCCAACAGAGCCGTGGATTTGCCAACCCAATCGGCCAGGGTGGAGCGGTCCAGATCGATCCCCTCGCGCTGGAATATCTGACTTTGCCGGTACAAAGGCGAATGATCGGCGTACTTGTTGACCAGCACATGGGCCAGTAGGCCAGGACCGGGCCGCCCGTGCTCAATCGGCCGCGACGGCAGGGCTGCCTGATGGAACGTCTCACAGCAGGTGCAGGCCATGCGCGGGCGAACAATCCGGTTCACGACAAAACGTCCGGGGACATATTCCAGTTCCTCGGTGACATCGTCGCCAAGCGTTTTGAGCGCACCGCCGCATTCCCCACAGGCATCGCCCGGCGACAGTGTTGTCTCGTTGCGTGGGAGATGACCGGGCAGCGGTTTACGTTTGGGCTTGTCTTTTGGCGCTGCAGATTGATCTGCATTTGCATCGTCTGACGCGGGCTCCTGCGCGGACGCCGCAATCTCTTCGTCTTCCAGCGTCAACGCCAGTTGATCCAGAGCCTCCGAGCGCGACCCGAAGCGATGCTGGCGCATCCCGGCCAATTGGTGTTGGAGCTTCTCGATCAACACCGCCTGTGACTTCACTTCCGACGCCAGCGATGCCACCAGACCTTTTAATGCGGCAGGTTCATTCGGGAGGTTCTCAGCGTCGTCGAGCATGCCGGCAATCTATCAGCCGCCACCCCGCATGGGAATCCCCGGAAATTGACAACCCTTTGCTGTGAAACGACTTTACCCAGCCGTCAGGGGACGCCACGTTCGTTGTGGTATGCGCCAATCAATCCCTTCCAGCAGCATCGCCAATTGAGCCGGGGTCAGCGCAACCTTGCCCGCTTTCGCAGACGGCCAGACAAACCGTCCCTTCTCCAGACGCTTCGAGAACAGACATGCCCCTTGCCCGTCCCACCAGATCACCTTGATCAGATCGCCACGGCGACCCCGGAAGACGAACAGATGACCGCAATACGGCGCCGCCTTTAGAACCTTCTCTGTTTGCGCTGACAGCCCATTGAACCCCTTACGCATGTCCGTCACGCCGGCCGCAAGCCAAACCTTCGTGTTCGTGGGAACCGGGATCATCCCGACAAGCACCGGAGCAGACGTACGAGCGCTTCGGGATCGTAAGGGCCGCTAATGCTCAAGCGATGACCTCCGGCAAGCGTGACCTCGATCTTGCCTTCGTCACCAACAGGGCGCTCGGCTTCGTGCTCGACGTGACGCGCAATCTCAACCGGCAGGAAACAGGCGGCGTCATCGACCGTGTCACTTCCCGCAAACCGGGGATCTTTCAGCCAGTTGAAAACCTGATTGGCGTTCACATTGTAGCGCCGTGCAACCTGTGAAACCGAAACGCCCGCAAACCGCGTCTGTGCGCAAATCATCCGCTTCTCGTCTGCACTCCAGCGCCGACGCTTGCCCCGCTTCGCCACATCCTGATCCCCGTTAGTGTCCACCTAAACAAGTGGACACTAAACCTCACTTCTTCTGCACGGCAGAGCGGTCAGGCCGGACGCTTACGGCGATCTGCCGCCGCCATGCCGTTAAACGTTTGTTGGACACCGGATTCCAACCGTTAACGTTTGTTAAACGCCCCGACGGCAAACCTTCGGCGGCAGCCACATCGAAATAGCCGACAGTGGAGCCCGGTAAAAACATCTACCGCCGTAGGCGACAAGAGGCTGAGCGGCGACTTAGGGTCGCTTCGAGACAGGCGCAGATGTCGCCCTGGTGTGCCTTGCAAATTTTGTTGCCAACTTTTCACCAAATGACATAGCCGACGCGTCAGACACTGCTTTTAGCTCCACAAGAGCGTGCAAACATTGGGCAGGAAACGACACAGGAACAAATTTTTCTTATCACCGAGCCAAAGCGTTCAGAACAGCTCTGTGAGTAACTATCCCAATTGGCGTTGATTGATCATCCGTGACGATTGCAAGGCCCCCGCTTTCCGCCAATAACGCGAAACCTTCTTCGAGCGTCATATCTTGTTTGATACAAGTAGCCTGGGGGTACGCTTGCCCCTGAGAGACAGAGCCAATTCTGTCAGGTTTAGCGGCAAGTTCCCGATTGATAACAGTCTTCACCTTACCCTTGGACATCACGACGACTGCCAACCGCTCCTGCAGAAGATTATAACATCGCTCCGTTGAGGCTTCTGCTTCGGAAAGACAAACCACCGGCTCAGCAATCGAACCGATCGTCACGACTTTCGCACGATTGACGTCCTGGACAAAACTCCGGACGTAATCGTCCGTCGGACTGAATAATATGTCCGGGCCGGACCCAACCTGACGCAACTCACCGTCCTTAAGGATAGCAATGCGGTCGCCCAGCCGAAGCGCTTCGTCAAGGTCATGAGTGATGAAGACTATTGTTTTGTGCAGACGAGATTGCAGCTCCTTTAATTGGTTCTGCATCTCGTTTCGGATAAGAGGGTCCAGCGCACTGAAGGCTTCGTCCATCAGCAAGATCTCGGCATCGGTCGCCAAGGCTCGTGCTAGGCCAACTCTTTGCTGCATGCCGCCCGAAAGTTGCGCTGGATAATGGTCTTCAAATCCACTGAGACCGGCGAGTTCGATCTGCTTCATGCCGAGCTCGCGTGCCTTGTCTTTGTCCTTCCCTCCTATAATAAGGCCATAGATGACATTTCCCAGGACGGTCTTATGCGGGAGCAGCGCAAACCGCTGAAAAACCATGGACGCTTTGTGACGCCGAAATTCGTGCAGTTCTTCCGCCGCCATCTCCAAGACATCTGTGTCGTCGACCAGGATGCGCCCTGCGGTCGGCTCGATGAGCCGATTGATGTGGCGGATGAGCGTGGACTTACCCGAACCTGATAGACCCATGATTACAAAAGTTTCTCCGGATCGGATCTCGAGACTAACATCGCGGATACCGATGACATGACCAGTCTTATCCAGAATTTCGTTCTTGCTCATCCCGGCACGGACCTGTTCGAGCACCGCTTGAGCCCTGGGACCAAAGATCTTGCACACGTTCTCAACTCTGATCTTGATGCTATCGTCCGACATCGGCTCAGGACTCCACATGGGGATGTTGCTGCATGCGGCGTCCATAAGCCTGCGCGATACGGTCGAAAATAATGGCAAGAAATACAATGCCGAGGCCCGCAAAAAGGCCGCGGCTCACCTCTAGCCGCTGGATGCCCTGCAGAACCTGATACCCCAAGCCGCCCGCCCCTATCATCGAGGCAATTACGACCATCGATAACGCCATCATCGTCGTTTGGTTGATTCCGGCCATGATGGTCGGCATGGCAAGAGGCATTTGTGCGGTGAACAAACGCTGACGCGGCGTCGCACCAAACGATGTTACCGCTTCGATTACATCGGCATCCACCTGCCGGATACCCAGATTGGTGAGCCGGATGACGGGCGGGATCGCGAACACGATCGTCGCCAGTAGAGCGGGGATTTTGCCGGGGCCGAACAGCATTACAAACGGGATCAAATATACGAAAATCGGCATCGTTTGCATGATATCGAGAACGGGAAGCGCAATCGATTGCATCCTATCTGAACGTGACATTGTCACGCCGATCGGTATGCCGAGCAATACCGCCAACAAGGTTGCGACAAGCATGAGAGCGATTGTGGCCATCGCGGCATCCCAAATTCCGGTCAGCCCAACCAGAAACATCATAAAGGCGACGCTCACAGCCGGTTTCCAGTTACGAGTTGCCAAATACGTCAGTGCGCACAGCCCGATCAGGACAATATACCAGGGCAGCCATTGCAGAAACTGCTCCATTCCCGACAAAATGCGCAGCATCGGAAGGAACGCGACTTCTAAAGCCTCGCCGTAGTTGGAGACAACCCAGTTGAACCCATTGTCGACAGCGCTTCGAAGCGCACGCGTATCAGTCAATTCCGGAAAATTTTCCGCCATAGCCGCAACTCCATTACATTGCGCTTGTTCATAGATCGGGCAGAAGCTCAACCGGTCCCGCACGAAGCGTGCACCGTAGCCCGAAAATCGAAAACGGATATGGGCGCAAAAGATCCACGCCTATTCCCACGTTTTAAATGCGCATCTATCAGTAAGGCGCAGTGTTCAAAGCGATGCCTTGACCTTAGCGGCGACATCCTCAGGCACCCAGTCGGTCCAAATCGCCTCGTAGTTTCTCAGAAAGTAGTCCGCAACATCCTCTGGAGATGCCTTGTTGTTGTCGCCCCATGCCAAGACGGCGTTGACCTCAGCGTTAGGAATCTGCAACTTAGATAAAAACGTCGCGACGTTTAGCGCCTTTTCTTTGAGGTTCGTAACAACCGCAACTGCCACCTCGCCGACGGCCCAACCGGTAGCCTCCGGGTTAGTGCAGTTCTTGTCAGTCAGACACGTAAACTTCTTCGGATCATGTTCGGGCATGCCTAGCCTGACTAGATTGTACTTACCGATTACTTCAGTCGGCCCCCAATAATAGGCTAGGATCGGTTTCTTGCGAGTCACCTGACGCGCGATCGACGCCTTCAGATTCGCACCGGAACCTGGTGAAAACAGCTCATAGGTTTTGCCCAAGCCAAGGGCTCTGAATAGATTGTCGGTGATGATTTCGCACGCCCAGCCCGGCGGGCAACCGTACAATCGGCCCTTGCTTGGATTCGACACATCGACGAAAACTTTCCAGTTGGCCTTGAGATCCGACACCGATTTTATTTCCGGATGTGCTGCGGCAACATAGTCCGGAACCCACCAGCCCTCTTCGCCGCCGCCGCCAAAAATATCGTTGGCTTTGTAGACATTTCCCTTTTCCATCATCTGGTCCCAGATGGACTGGGCAGTGGAGACCCAGAGTTCCGGCGCAATGTCAGGTTTACTTTTTATCAACATCGATGTCGCGGTAGGAACTGTGTCTCCTGGCACGATAACCACGTTGCAGCCGTACCCATCGCTAAGAACTTTTCTAGTGACATGGGCTAGTGTACTTGCAGATAACCATGTCATTTCGGCAATTGTAATCTCGTCGCTCGTGCCGCATTCTGTGGCTAATGCAGGCGTCCAGATCGTTGTTACTAGGGTCGCCCCGACGACGGCTCCAAACATTTGTGCTCTTAACCAACTTGTCATCAATTTTCCCTCCCCGCGTTTAAAGTGCCCGTGCTATTAGGGCTCATCTAGTCGATATCAGCTGTTGTCATCACCTTGATCCGTTCCCAGCTCAGGGGCCGCTGCAGAGCATTAGGCACACGATCCTCTTCACTTCTCTGGCCCACAGATTGTTAGCGGAATGTACCCTGGCCTTATGCATCTGCTTGCGCCGCAGCGTGCCATCCGGCGAAATAAAGGGAATAGAATTTGGCGAAGCGGACAACCGCCAACTGCGCCAGCACCCGATGCTCAGCGAGGGCCGGATGTCTGAAAACCATCTCGGGCATGCCTGCTTCCAGAAGCTCCAGCCAATCGCCAGCCTTCCGGATTTGCACCGAATAGACCGCAGCTCGGGATAGGGGGCCAAACCTCGAAAACAAAGCGAGAGGTCGCGCATTGCGCTTTCGCCGAAAGCTAAAATCCAACACCAAATGCGGCGCAGTGGTTCTGACGAGATCTTTTTGTCTTCTTTGCATAGTGGCAATCAAACCGATCATTAAAGAGCGTTTTAAGATATTTTATATTCATATTATATTCTTTGATGATACCAAAAGGATTTTTTAAATTATTCGATGATCGCGGAAATAAACACCTTGATCCTCGTCGATGGCGATTAGCGATGGCACAGATTATTTTGCTCACACCTGTCCAGGAACATGTTTGGTGATTTTGGTGATGATTCTTGCGTTCTGGCAGAGCGCATACACGCATTGTGATAAAATATTAGCTGGTAAACTCGCGTCGAGATTGGACTGTACGCAGATTGGGAGCCAGTGAGATATGGATACAGTTTGAAGCTGTGAGTGATCGTCAGACTAGTTCCAGCTCACTGAATTCCATACTGACACGCCACACAACCGTATAAGTCGATTTGGTATTGCCCTTGCGTCGTCGCCAGACGAACCGAAACATGGTCAACCGCGATTTCGTGTAATAAGGCCGTACGGTTTCTTTCAGCGTGTATCCGGCACGTGTTAGCCTGACGTGCTCCTCCAACAATTCAGGCAAAGTCTCGATCACGCGAAGCGCGGGGATCGGCGCCAAGTGCGTTCCAGGACGCGGCGATCGGTGACGCGTGGTCATGTAACCCTTGTCAGCGGCCCATGCTCGAATTCGAGCGGGATTCTTTCGTTGATAGGAATTCGCCATTAATTACTTTGGCGTTTTCACTGAGTATGTGGCCAACGCAGATCCACGATTTAGCCGAGTGGATATCGACATCTTCGATGTCGCGGGAAAACGGGCCTCTTGTCCTCGCCTCTATCATGGATGCTTCAATCGTCGAGAGTACTAAGCAATCCCGACAACGCTTTCCTAGCGCGCACATAAGCCCAGTATCTTTCTTAGCGTCAGCCTTGAACAGATAAATTGCGCGACTCACTTCGTGCGCTCCGGATTTGATGCGGTAAAGCCAGTGTGGGAACTCTCGACCAGCTTCCTGCTCAATGTTGGAGAATTTGTTTATGCCATCGTGAATGGCATTGTAGGTTCGATGCATCCAAGCTCGCATGGTGCCAAACGCACCGACGTCGGCATTGCAACGAGCTTCTAACAGCGCCCGAGTTGCGCCATAATTCAACTTTGGCGATGCGCTGAGCTCATCCATCTTGCGCTTAAACTGTTCCACAGGGCTGTCAGAGGCAGGCGGAAGAGCAAGCAATTTGCAGGCTTCGGCCAGATCTTCGACCTCTTTTCCATCGACCATGTAAAATTGACGGCCTTTATCACAGCTGTTTTCGCGTCGCCACGAGTAGGAAAACCGAGGCTCTTCGATGCACTCGAAGTCCTGCCGAGCCATTCCATTCTTACCGTCGTAGAACGCGATAGGGCCGCGAAATTTGGCATCTTTCAGCGCTTCAATAGAGAGTTTCAGAGCCATGCTCCGCGTCCCTTCGTTATCGAACGTTTCTCGTCATCCACCTGCATCATTTGCCGTTGCGCGCTTACTTCGCGCGGCTGGCACTAGCTCCCAGGTTGAGGTGGGTTGCTATCAACGGGTACAACAGTTGCACAGATAGTCGATCAGCCTTTGCATGCCGCCGCCTTTCCTTTGATAAGCTGCGCCCGTTTGCCAAGCGCTCAACCACATCGGTTTTCAGTAAGTGCGGTGCAGCGGCGCCGTGCTGTTCGGACAGCAACCCGGCGACGCCTTCCTTCAGTCGATGTTTGATTTTCAACAGGATGTCCATTTGCTTTGCAGACACGAGTGTCTTTCGTCGTACTGGTTGAACCGGTCACAAAGTAGGTAGACCGCAAAGTTGGTCTAAAAACCTGACAATGCGCCAAGATTGACGGTCACATCATTCAGCGAGTTATCAAGGTAATCGGCCTTATCCCAGATAGAGACGCTACTCGCCCGACCGGTCATGATGCGGTTACCTTATCCCTTACGGTAGGTGGAGCTTCGATTTTCATAACAGCGATATCCAATTCACCGATCGCTGCTGACGACACTGTCACCACGCCGACTGTCACATCCTCATGAATAATGCTGTCCAGCACGGCTCGTGCCGCTTCCAATACGCCTTGATCAGCGCAGGTCGGTGCGTTGTGGCCGCCCGGAAGCGACAAGGACCGGGACCGGTACGGCGCGCGCGTCAAGTAACCTTTTTCGACCAAAGCATCGACAAGCCTTTTGGCCGTCGTTTTGTTGCGACCAATCGCTTCGGCAATCTCCTGTAGGGTCGGAGAGTACTCGTTGCACTTAATCGAATTGCGAACCAACACAAAGACCTTTGCCTGTTGTGGCGTCATGATTGAACTCCATTGTCACGTGTCGCTGAAGTGTGAGCGTCCGGTAAAGCAGCCCTGCCTATGATGACGTTGGACTGTTACGCTCAGGTTTGAGCGTAACGCCAGGGGAGCAGTTCGTCGATCCGATTGATTTTATGGTCGGCGATACAGGCTAGCGTGTCGGTTAGCCAGGCCTGCGGATCGACGCCATTGAGTTTTGCTGTCTCGATCAGCGTATAGGCGATGGCGGCTGATTTGCCGCCGGCCTCGGACCCCATGAAGAGATAATTCTTCCGCCCCAGGGCGATGGGCCGCATGGATCGCTCTGCGGTATTGTTGTCGAGTTCAAGAAAGCCGTGATCTAGATATGGTCGCAGCTTCTTCATGCGGGTCAGGGCGTAGCGAATAGCACCGGCTAAGGGTGATTTGCCGGATATCCGGGTCAATTGGGCATGCAGCCATGATTCCAGGTCGTCGAAGATTGGTTTTGATTGGCGCTGCCTGATCTTCACCCGTTGATCCGGCGATTGGCCCCGAACCTCCTTCTCGACGCCATAGAGTGTGGCGATACGTTTTATGGCTTCCTCGGCAATCGCCGATCCCTGAGCTTTGTGGATATCGACGAACTTGCGTCGGATATGGGCCATGCAGGCCACTTCCGTCACCTTGCCCGTGCGGTACAGGTCATTGAACCCCGCATAGCCATCGGCATGCATGAAGCCCGTGAAGTCCGCTAGATGTTCGCGCGGGCGAACGCCCTTCCTGTCGGACGAGAACTGATACCATGCGGCAGGATGCGCCTCTCCGGCCCAGGGTCGTTCATCGCGGACATAGGCCCAAAGCCGCGCGGTCCTGGTTTTACCGGAGCCTGGGGTCAGCATTTTTACCGGCGTATCATCGGCGAAGAGGGCCTGTCCCTTTAAAACATGGCGCGCGACGGCGTCCGCCAAAGGTTCCAACAGAGCCGTGGATTTGCCAACCCAATCGGCCAGGGTGGAGCGGTCCAGATCGATCCCCTCGCGCTGGAATATCTGACTTTGCCGGTACAAAGGCGAATGATCGGCGTACTTGTTGACCAGCACATGGGCCAGTAGGCCAGGACCGGGCCGCCCGTGCTCAATCGGCCGCGACGGCAGGGCTGCCTGATGGAACGTCTCACAGCAGGTGCAGGCCATGCGCGGGCGAACAATCCGGTTCACGACAAAACGTCCGGGGACATATTCCAGTTCCTCGGTGACATCGTCGCCAAGCGTTTTGAGCGCACCGCCGCATTCCCCACAGGCATCGCCCGGCGACAGTGTTGTCTCGTTGCGTGGGAGATGACCGGGCAGCGGTTTACGTTTGGGCTTGTCTTTTGGCGCTGCAGATTGATCTGCATTTGCATCGTCTGACGCGGGCTCCTGCGCGGACGCCGCAATCTCTTCGTCTTCCAGCGTCAACGCCAGTTGATCCAGAGCCTCCGAGCGCGACCCGAAGCGATGCTGGCGCATCCCGGCCAATTGGTGTTGGAGCTTCTCGATCAACACCGCCTGTGACTTCACTTCCGACGCCAGCGATGCCACCAGACCTTTTAATGCGGCAGGTTCATTCGGGAGGTTCTCAGCGTCGTCGAGCATGCCGGCAATCTATCAGCCGCCACCCCGCATGGGAATCCCCGGAAATTGACAACCCTTTGCTGTGAAACGACTTTACCCAGCCGTCAGGGGACGCCACGTTCGTTGTGGTATGCGCCAATCAATCCCTTCCAGCAGCATCGCCAATTGAGCCGGGGTCAGCGCAACCTTGCCCGCTTTCGCAGACGGCCAGACAAACCGTCCCTTCTCCAGACGCTTCGAGAACAGACATGCCCCTTGCCCGTCCCACCAGATCACCTTGATCAGATCGCCACGGCGACCCCGGAAGACGAACAGATGACCGCAATACGGCGCCGCCTTTAGAACCTTCTCTGTTTGCGCTGACAGCCCATTGAACCCCTTACGCATGTCCGTCACGCCGGCCGCAAGCCAAACCTTCGTGTTCGTGGGAACCGGGATCATCCCGACAAGCACCGGAGCAGACGTACGAGCGCTTCGGGATCGTAAGGGCCGCTAATGCTCAAGCGATGACCTCCGGCAAGCGTGACCTCGATCTTGCCTTCGTCACCAACAGGGCGCTCGGCTTCGTGCTCGACGTGACGCGCAATCTCAACCGGCAGGAAACAGGCGGCGTCATCGACCGTGTCACTTCCCGCAAACCGGGGATCTTTCAGCCAGTTGAAAACCTGATTGGCGTTCACATTGTAGCGCCGTGCAACCTGTGAAACCGAAACGCCCGCAAACCGCGTCTGTGCGCAAATCATCCGCTTCTCGTCTGCACTCCAGCGCCGACGCTTGCCCCGCTTCGCCACATCCTGATCCCCGTTAGTGTCCACCTAAACAAGTGGACACTAAACCTCACTTCTTCTGCACGGCAGAGCGGTCAGGCCGGACGCTTACTATTGCTCTTAAGGCACAAGTAACTGAGCATCGCGACTAAGCTTATTAGACCGCCTCTCGAATATGTCGACAAGATACCAATAATGCTAAGGGCCATTGAACCTAATAAAATTAGTTGAACGGATCTTCGCTCAGATTGTATGCGAAGATAATTAATTAATGGCAATACAACCACCATCGCCAGCGCAAGTGCGTTGTTGTCAGTGATCTGAGAATTTGGAGGACCAAAAATATGGCTGTTGCCTCCGCTTGCAATACCGATCAATCCGCCCTGTACGGAGTAGTACCCAATCGAGATGACAGTCATCCAAACTAGAGCTTGAATTCGAACCCGATTGTGCATGATTGCCATAATCATAAAGATAAGAAAAAATGTTTTGATATGACGCTCCCATAGGGGCCAAGAAATTTCGGGCGCCATAGACAGAGCTGTCGAAAGGGTAGTTAGAAGTGTTAAAAAAAATATCAAGATAACCGTAGTGTTCAGTGGAAATCTCTTGCGCTCCTTCCAAAATATCCAGCCAAGCAATGTTACAACTGCAATCATTAAGTTTAGTCGCAATCCGGAACCAAATCCGGAGACCAGCTGATGCGGTGACATAAATGTAATCCAGCACCACAGAAGGATTCCAATAAAAGGAATTGCCCAAGCGATAGGCAGGAGTCCCAAAAACATGATGACAAAGAAAAGGCCTGACATCAGCTATCCTATCTCACAGTAAGGAGATGATTGATCGCCTTAGGTCGAGGCATGTATAAAGGTCTCGGAATATGAAAATGCCGTATTCTTTTTTAATTTGTTCTCATGGCCATAATACTTGCAAATCACGAGATCACTCTTCCGGATTCTCTGGCTCATGATGCTTCATTGCCAGCAACCCAGTAGTCGGTTCATCATCGGATAACTTGTCGTTTTTGACGCACCACACAACGACAATGAAGATACCGAGCAGCGTTGCTATAAAAAATACACCAGACATGATCTAATTCCTCACAACGCTATATTGTCTAACAATAAGGCTAAAATTACTTCCACCATCCGGGCGTCACGGTCTTGCCTGCAGATAACACTAAATAACCCGCCCTTCCAGAGCCTCTTTCACCTTGCCCGCCAGTTGTTTCAAACTAAACGGTTTCGGAAGGAAGTAGACGTTGTTAATCGCCTCAACTTCCTCAAGGACGGATTCTTCCGCGTATCCTGAGATGCAGATCACCGGAACATCCGCACGTTCCGCCCGCGCCGCACGCACCACAGCTGCTCCGTCGACTTTCGGCATCACCATGTCGGTAATCAACAGGTCAAAATCTTCGCTGGTCAAGATCTCCAGGGCGGCTTCTCCATTCCGGGCTTCGATTACCTTATACCCTTTGCTGCGAAGTGCCCGGGCACTGAACAGTCTTACCGGATCTTCATCTTCGACAAGGAATACGGTACCGCCACCCGTCACATCGCGTCGCGCATCTTCATCGTCCTGGTCGGGCAAGCTCACACTATCGATATCGTTTTCGTAGCGTTTCAAATAGATCGTGAATTCGGAGCCCTGTATCTCGCCTCCGCTCTTAACGAGAATGTATCCGTCGGTTTGCTTAACAATCCCATAGACTGTCGAAAGTCCCAAACCGGTTCCAGCACCGACCTCCTTTGTCGTGAAGAACGGATCGAAGATTCGCTCCAAGTTTCCGGCAGATATTCCAGCACCGCTATCACGAACCGAGATAGTAACGTACTCGCCAGGTGCAATCTCTTCACCATGTGCCTGGATTGGCGTATCTACGATAAGTTTGTCCGTGCTTACAGTAAGCACCCCGCCTTTCGCCATCGCGTCTCGTGCATTGACAGCCAGATTAATCACAACCTGATCAAGCTGCCCCTGATCCGCCTTAACAAGACCAAGATCACGGCCATGGATCATTCTCATTTCAACGCGTTCGCCCAGCAAGCGCTGCAACAAGTTCGATAGCTCAGCCAGCACGTCGGTAACGTTCAACAGCCGAGGTTCCAACGTCTGCTGCCGGGAAAAAGCGAGAAGTTGCCGAACGAGCCGGGCTGCCCGGTTCGCGTTCTGTTTGATCTGCATAATGTCCGCAAAGGACTGATCGCCAGCACGGTGTCGCTGCAACAGCAAATCGCAAAACCCGATCATGGCTGTCAAAAGGTTATTGAAATCGTGGGCTATTCCGCCCGCAAGCTGCCCGACGGCCTGCATTTTCTGCGACTGTGCAACCTGATGCTCGAGCGTTCGCTGACGCGTCGTATCGACCAATGAAACCATCACGGACATATCGTCTCCCATCCGCGCATCATAAATCGATACGATTCGGTCGCTGTCATCCTCAAGCGAAACTTCAATCGGCGCTTCAGCTTTCGTGCCGGACGCCGACGCCGTCAGGTGCTCGATAAGAGCCGGGCGATTTTCCTTGGAGATATGATCTTCAAACAGGCTGCCTTCCGGTTTGTCGACATTCAGCATTTCACGCAAAGCCCGGTTGCACGCCAGAATTCTGCGTGTCTGGTCGATATGGGCAGCCGCAACCGGAGCTTGTTCAAAGAGGCGCTCAAATGTCTGCTCAATGGCTGGCGGATGAGGCAATTCGGCATTTTCAGGCGTTGCCGGCCCGCTTTTTTCCTGCCGCCGCGACAATAGCGCCTGCGTTCCCGCACCGCTTGCCAGCACGGTCAGAAAGACGAAAAGAACCAAGCTGTAACCCACGCCTGCCAGGTAAAGAGTAAGCGACAATACAGCGGCGGTAAGAACTGATATGCCAAGGGAGCCGTAGCGTTTCATCGGCGTTTGTCTCACATGCCGTTGCTCGCAGGTCATGCGGCAGGCCTATTGGGGCGGAACTGGCCGCGCATTCGCCAGACGTAGCTAATGATTTCAGCAACAGCCTTGTAATGTTCGGTCGGAACTTCCTGATCAAGTTCGACGGTCTTGAATAACGCCTGCGCTAATGGCTTATTTTCGACGATCGGAATGTCGTTGTCTTCCGCGACTTCTCTGATCTTCTGGGCGATTAGATCTTGCCCTTTTGCAACCAGTACCGGAGCCTCCATTTCATCCTGTTTGTATTTCAAAGCCACGGCAAAATGCGTCGGGTTGGTCACCACCACATCGGCTTCCGGCACGGCTTGCATCATACGCTGTCGCGCACGATCCATACGAATCTGCCGCAACCTGCCTTTCACATGAGGATCGCCCTCAGCCTGCTTAAACTCGTCTTTCACCTCCTGCTTTGTCATCCGCAACTGCTTACGGTGGTTCGCTCGCTGAAAGACGACATCAACAAATGCGACAAAGAAGAGCACACCCAGAACGTAAATCAGCAGCTTCAGCACAAGAACATGCAGCAGACCGAGCAAATCAAGCAAATCAACCGTCGGCAACGTATCGATACGTTCGAACTCGGGCATCAAGAGCAATACCGCGATCGTACCGACGATCATTATTTTCAGAATGCCTTTGAAAAACTCAATCCACTGGCGCCAACTCGCAAATCGTTTCGCACCTGTAATGGGAGAAAGTTTCTCGAACTTCGGTTCAATAGCCTTCGGTGAGAAGACCAGCCCGTTTTGCACAAGGCCAGTTGCGAGCGCAAAGACGACCAGAAAAATTGCAGGCACGATTAATGCCACGCCAACCGCCGATACCGTACGCAACAGTAGTCCCGGTAAGTTTCCGGTATCCAGGCCGTATTCGTGCGGCCGTTCGATGAAGATCAGAGCGATCGCCCGAATATCCCCCATCATCCCCGGCGCAACCATCGCAACAATCACCGTGCCCGCAAACAGCATCAGCCACGTATTGATCTCCATGCTGCGCGCGACGTTGCCACGCTTGCGCGCTTCAGAGATTTTCTTCGGCGTCGGCTCTTCTGTTTTTTGTGCTTCGTCTGTCTGTTCCGACATGCTCTTACCGTGAGGTAATAAACCCGCTTATACCCGTTGCGAAATAGTCCAAGAACAACATCATTATAGCGGAAATACTTACGACCAGAACGGTTAACCCAAGCATAATTTGCAGCGGCAGCCCGACAAAAAAGACCTGAAACTGGGGCATGAGCCGCGCCAAGATGCCGAGACAGATATAGAACAATAAAACAACGATGATAAACGGTGCCGCGAGTTGGACACCCAGCAGGAAACTCCCCGCAACAAGCCGTCCGATCGCTTCGGAGAAGTCATCGAACGGCAAGCCGCTCCCAGGAACGAACATCGTGTAACTGTCCATGAGCGCCGCAAACATCAAGTGATGCAGGTCAGTGACCAAAATCAAAAGAATGCCGAGCAAAGATAACAATACCGACGTCATCGCCCCCTGATCGCGAATCGCCGGATTAAACAGAATCGCGTTCGCAAAGCCTGTCAAAAACGCGATGATGGTCCCTGTTGTCGACAGAGCTGAGGTCAAAACCCGCGCGACAGTGCCGATAAACACACCGACAGTCACTTCGCCGAGGATCAGCAACAGTACAGCAACGAATGCCGTGGGCGTATCGGGAAGCAATGGCGCGACGACAGGATACATAACCGCCGTGACAGTCAACGCCGCAAGCAGACGGACTCGAAGAGGAACAAAGGCCTCGCCGAAACCTGGAAGCAACATAATTGCCGCACCGAGGCGACTGAAAACCAGAAGATAGGAAAAGACTTCGAGTGCTAGTAGCCGCTCAAGCATCGCGCGTCAGTTGAGACCGGCAATACGGTCGGCAACCCCGAGCATGAAGGTCTGCAGCCGGTCCACAATGAATGGCAAAAATAATAGCAGGCTAATAAAGATCACGATGATCTTCGGCACAAATGTCAGTGTCATTTCCTGGATCTGAGTCAGTGCTTGGAACAAGGCGATAGTCAAACCAACCACCAACGCGATAAGCATAATGGGAGACCCGACTATCAATACGGTAATGATCGCTTCGCGGGCGAAATCCAGTGCCTGCTGCTCGTTCATTGGCCGCCGCTCGGCGTCAAATCGGCATCCGTAATATCTGCTGATATGCCGAAATTATTCGGTCGCGCACCGCTACGACTGTCTGCAACGTGACTTCTGCATTCGAAATCGCTGTCACAACTTCCGTCAAGTCGGCTTTATCTTGAACTGCCGCGGCTGTCATCTGTTCGGATTTCTCGCCAGCCTCGATCGCGTTTTCGGCGACCTTCTGGACCATTTCCGCAAATTGCCCGGGTGCAGGCGTATCACGCGCCTCCATCCCAGTTGATCCACCGAGCTGTGCGGCTTTGTTCAGCGCGTCGGCGGCGCGCGAAAAATCTACTGCCATCGCTTTAATGCCTCCGGATTAGTATCTTACCTCAGTAGATCGATTGTCCGCATCATCATGGAACGCGACGTCTCGATCACGTTCAGGTTTGCTTCGTAGCTGCGCTGCGCCTCTCGCATATCCGTCATTTCGATCAGCCCATTCACATTCGGCGTCTTGTAGTATCCGTCAGGTCCCGCAGCCGGGTGGTTCGGATCGAACACAAGACCGAAGTCGCTCCGGTCTCCCACCACCTTCCTTACTTGAACCATATCAGCGTCCAACGCCCGATCGAACACGTTCTGGAAAGTTAGCACTTTTCGGCGGTACGGGTCACCTCCCGGCGTATCCGCGGTCGAGTTGGAGTTCGCAACATTCTCTGCAATGACCTTGACCCGCTGCCCTTGAACACGGAGTCCCGCAGCGGATATCGCCATACTTGCCTGAAGATCGGAGTCCATCGCCTATTTCTTTCTGATGCTAAAAGAGACCTACTGCCCGGACTGACGGCCCAGGGCGATGCGGAAAAGGCCCAGGTTTTTGCGGTATAAATTGGTCACCAGCTGATGGGCGCCTGCCGTGTCTGCAACCTTGATTAGCTGCTCTTCCAGCACGACTGCGTTGCCTGTCGGCGACACCTCATAATTCTGACGATCCTTTTTCTCATCGCCTATACTGGATTGCTGAATCTTGCTTTGAACGTGTCCCGAGTTCGTAACCGCGAGCTGCAGGCGAAACGATTCGCGCCGTCGCGCATCCTTAAAATCTATCGCTTTCAAGTCTTTCGGTACGTAATCAGGCGTATCGGCGTTCGCAATATTCTGCGCAAGAACCCGTTGCCGGCGTCCGAGCCAGTCCATTTTCGCCGTCATCATCTTGAAAACGGGTAAGCTGCCTAAATCCATGGTTCCTACACTCTGCGATCTATACACATCGGCAAACGATCACAAAATCAATGCAGGGAACGTGCCATTTTGATTGAGGAAGGACGGAGGAGCGAAATTCGGAGGTCTCTTCGAAAAAGGGCGGAAGATCACACCGTTAATAACGGGCCGACAATAAAATGAGCTCATGTCATTTTATAAAAAAATTTTCAAAGTATACATATTTTCAAATAATTAGATCGGTTTCTTCTCCCTGAATATCGATAAAATTAAGTTGCATACTTATGCGTTCCGTATGTTAGCGAATCTCTGTAGTCTCAAACTCTACAAGAGTTATGAAGGCGAAATGCCATGCTGAAGCGCCCGCGTCCTATGGAGTCGCCGAGCCGAGACAGCAAAAGGTCAAATATTGCCGTACCCAGCGGCGCAGACCGGGCAAAAGATACCATTGCCGTAGCGTTGGGAAATCCCAGTGGCGTCCCCGAATCGGTACCCCGTGTGCTGGCGACCGGTCGGGGAGAATTTGCCGAAACGATCCTCGATATCGCATTTCGAAATGGCATAAAGGTCCGAGAAGACACCGATCTCGCTGAAATTCTCGCTACGGTTGATTTGGATAGCGAAATTCCAATCGAAGCATTTGTCGCGGTGGCAGAAATCTTGCGTTACGTCTACGCTAGTACCAGCGACGACGCTTCCGAATACCTCGAACAATTGGCGCGGGAGAGCGTATCTCCCCTACCGGAGGAAGGCGACCATGGCCCAGAAGGACGAGATACTTAACAAGCTGTCCGAATTGGCAGAAGAAGTAACCAACGCTCGAGAGCAATTGCTGAAGGGCGAGCTCGTAACGATAGAAAGCGTCCATCAGAGGATCGAATCTGAATGTCAGCGCATCGTCGACCTCGAGCCGGAAGACGCGGCGGAGATCAAGCCTCCGCTCGACAACTTGCTGGGTGATCTGCGCTTGTTCTCGGAAGAGATTCAATACGTGCAAGCGAAGGTCGTGGAAATACTGCGCGACGCCGAGAAATCCGAAGCCGATAAAAGCTCTTCTGAACCCGAGGCGTAGCCAATGCGCCCCTAACGGCGTGTATATCTGGAATGCGCAATGGACTTCGACGGCTACCTAAGATTTGTACTGGCTCTGGTATTCGTCCTCGGCCTTATCGGACTCATCGGTCTACTGCTTCGGCGTTATGGCGCCAGTGCGATGGGAATGGCGCCCCGCCGCAAGGGACAGGGACGCCGGCTACAGGTTGTCGAGGTAGCCGCGATCGATGCACGGCGCCGGCTGGTCCTGGTGAAGCGCGACAATCGCGAGCACCTGATTTTGCTTGGGGCAAGCTCGGAAACGCTTATCGAGAGCAGCCCAGCGAACAGCGCCTCAGGAAACGAAGCAGAGTGTTAGCATCGCGAAACCTTGCAGGGCTGTTAGCCACCATCGGTTTTATTGCTTTCGCGGGTTCGGCGGCGGCGCAGAGCTTAAATCTAGAATTCGGAGACGGCGGATCGGCTACCGGCCGGATCGTTCAGATCGTCGTTTTGATGGCGATTTTGTCGCTCGCGCCCTCGATCCTCGTCATGGTGACATCGTTTGTGCGTATCGTCGTTGTCCTGTCATTCCTACGAACTGCGATGGGCGCCCAGCAAACGCCGCCGAACGCGGTCCTGATCAGCCTCGCGTTATTCATGACGTTTTTTATCATGCAGCCGACTCTGGAGAATGCCTACTCCAACGGCATCGTGCCGCTGATCGAGGAACAAATCAGCGAAGAGGTCGCCTTCGAGCGCACCGTTCAGCCGTTTCGCAGCTTCATGCTCAAACATGTCCGAGAGAAGGATTTGAAGCTATTTGTCCAACTGGGACGGTTGGAAACGGTGCCGTCTTTCGAAGAGACGCCGTTGCGGGTGCTTATTCCCGCCTTCATGATATCGGAGCTACGGCGCGCGTTCGAAATCGGTTTTCTTCTATTCGTGCCTTTTTTGATGATCGATATGGTCGTAGCGTCCGTACTCATGTCCATGGGCATGCTCATGCTGCCACCAGTCATGATTTCCCTGCCCTTCAAATTGATCTTTTTCGTACTGGTCGATGGCTGGTACCTCGTCGCCGGCAGCTTGACACAAAGCTTTGGTCCGCTCTAACCGAGACAGATTTTAGGAGAAAAGGAAAGAGAACTCGCGTTAGGCGTTGTTTTCAGCTTCCGCGGTTGCCCCCTCCGCCTGAGGTGGTGCGGGTTCGGGTTCAGGCGGTTGAACCGGTGCGACAGGGGATTTGAGCAGACGCTTCTTATTGTCAGCCAGATATTCGGCGAGAAACGCTTCAAAAACACCGTTATCCGCGATGCGGCTGGTAATGGTTTCCAGATCCAAAGGCTCATCCGCCTCTGATGCGCTGGCAATGAACTGGAACGCCTTACTTAACGGGCTTGCCGCCATCGCCGGACCATAGAGCGCGCGTACGACTTCGAGCCCACTCTCGTCCCGATCCAAACGCAGCGCAACGGCCCAATTCAAGACGACTTGGGCTTCAGACCTGTCGAAGGTTGTCCCTTCCGGCGGCGGATCACCGGAAAGACGCTGTAGAACCTTCGCCGCCTCCGACCAGTTTTCCGTGCGCCATTGAATGTCAGCACGCAATAGGTCGGCATTTCGCGAAACATCGCCAGCAAGCAGCTCTATCGCTTTACTGACGCGACCAATTTCAAACGCCGCCCGCGCCTGTATCCTGCGGCGATCGTCATCAAGCTGCTCCGGCAAACGCGGGAATGCCGTCATCCGCAGCGCTTGTACTGCCTTCTCGGGATCGCGGTCGAGCAGGCGAATAAGAGCCAGCTTAGCGCCAACTTTCGCTCGGTCTTCGCCCTGCAACCGGAATTTAACCTGATGCTCAAGCAAATCCGCTGCCCGATTCAGAAGGTCGACATCGACTAACCTTTCGGAAAGCTTTTGAATCATCAAATTACCTTCTGGCCCAGCAGGCGTCAGTTCGCGGAATTCGTCATAAAGCGCCAAAGCGGTCAGCGGTGGCAACTTGTCGGCCACTCCACCCAGATATAGCTTTTTGAACGAGTCCGTCATGGTCTGCGCGATTCGCTCCGTATCCGGATGCTCAGGAAAATAGGTCGCGATGACGCGGTAGGTCCCGAGCCCACCCCGATAATCGTCACGATCCAGATACAACCCACCGAGGCGCCGAAGAACCTGAAGTTCAAACTCATCGCCACGCCATTGATAGCGAAGATTCTCCAAGCGCTGTATGGCCTCATCCTCACTCATCGAGCTTTGCAGAAGTCCCAAATTGACGAGAGAAAGTTCCGCCCGTGCCGCGTTCCAGGTATCGCCGCTGTCCTGCAATGCCGACCACAGCTCGGTGGCACGGTCAATATCCTGTTCAACAAAGGCAAGTCGCCCCTGCAAATAGCGCAAGGTCGCCAATTCTCCCCGGGTCATGCCGTCGGTCTGCTTATCCAGCGTCGTCAGCCAACGCGCGGCACTGCCGCTGTCACGTGCCTTCAGCGCGGTTTCGACCCGGAGTAGTCCAAGTTTTCCTTTCAACGGCTCCGGATAGGCGTGCAATACGGTATCACCCAGCTTGAATAACTGCTGAGCGTCCTTCCATCGCTCCGCTTTTGCCGCCGCAACGCCGCGCCATAATTGAATCTCTTCATATTTGTCGAGCCGAGGATCGTTCAGGTTTCGAGCAGCTGCATTATAGTCACCGTTTAAGGCGGCAACCGCACCGGTTAAAGCCTTGAACTCCGGCTTCGTCGCTGTACGCGGGTCCGCGCCTTCGACAACCTGGAGAACCCCTTTCGCTTCCGGCCCTAGTCCGCGTGCGAAGTAAAACTGGCCCAGTTTAAGTCTCGATAGGTCGCGCTGCTCGCTTGGCTGTCTGGCTGCGGCGTCTTGGAGCTTTTGCCGCGCTTCGTAATAGTTTTTCTCATTGCTCTTCCGCCACTCCGAAAGTTTGAATATACGGCGCGCGCGACCTGCCGGGGCACCGCTACTAACCGTGGTATCAGGAGAAATGCCCGATATGTGAAGTCCACCAGGCAACGACAGAATCAGTCCTCCCTCGACCTTTTCAAGCTCCACATCATCACTCAAGCCCACGACTGCTATACCCTGAGTCGAGGCGAGTATCTGGAACTCAGGGTAGGCGCGTTGTCCAGCGACACCCTGGCCAGAAGCCTGAACCGTCGCCACCTGTATCAAGTCTCCGACCTCCGGACAGGCATCCGTATCACTGAGCCGACGTCAATTGCTGGGAAGAACAACCGAGCGCCACCTTCGGCATCGGGATCGGCGTCGATTCCAATCTGAATGTCGGGCCGTATCTTTCCACGCCGAAAGTCAACCACCCAATTCGTGCCGTCGCGTCGCGCAAACGGGCCGATACCGGGACCCGGCACCATTCGAAGCACCGTCGCATTTCCGATCGGCAATTGCTCCAAACGGGAGACAAGTCCTTTTCCTGCCTCCCGCAACGCTGCGAGTTCGATGGGTGCCCGCTTATCGAAAATGATCCACACAAAACCCGCGCGCTCGAACACCGCCGCACCAACGGCTTCCGGCCATTCAAAGACAAGACTCACCAGCGGTGGCTTGGCACCTTCAGACTCAGCAGCGTTCGACTCTCGGACGGCTTGCGCGATGATGCCGCCGCGTTTTGGCTCCAGCGGTGGTACCTCCGCCGACGGTTGCTCATCCTTCGCGGCTGATTTAGAGCTCTCCACAGGCGCTTCGGACAATTCATTTGCTTCAGGATCCGGTTTGGGCTTCGCCTCTTCGGTTTGCGGTTCTGGAATCAAACGACGCGGCCCCGCGGAGGCGACTTGCTTTTTCGCATCCGCAACCGCCTTCCGAGCGGCTTCAAGAAGTTCGTCTTGCGATACCGTACTCGGCTCCGGCACAGCAGGCACTGCGTTCTTGGCAATAGGTTCAGGAGGCGGCGCAGGTTTCTCAGCTTCCGGCTTCTTCGCACTTTCGCTCTTGACCAGAATGTCGACAACGACCTTCGTGCCGGATCGGAAGTGTCGTAATCGTGCGCCTTGCTCTACGCCGAGCCCAAAGTCGAATCCATCATCACGCGACGACGCCTGCGGATTTTTAACATTTTCGGGGAGTTGGTCGCGCAGCACGGGAAGGTTAATTATAGCCGGTTTGTCGAAACGAACCTGCAAACGCCCATCGCGAAGCGCGGCGTTGTATTCAACCGCACGGTTCCAGTCAAAAACCAAGCGCGTATAAGCCGGATGCTCGCCGACGCGAATACTGAGAGGTGTAACCTTGCTAGCTGGTTTTTTTTGCGCACGTCTGAGATCCAAAACGATTGCGTTTTCGTTTCGGAAATCGCGCAGCGAAAAATCTCCCGCCAGATCAAAGCGCGCTATGCGGCCGTCCCTCGATATCGATGCGTTGGAGACGTAATCGCCAAGATTTTGCAAAGCCGCTTCAAAGCGGGCGGAAATCGTCTTGTTAAAACGTACCGTAAGGCGGCGCTTGTCTATAGAGGCGGAATATTCAACCGCGGTTGGCCAATCGAAAACAAGGCGGCCAAATTTCAAATGCGACCAACCGCGAATAGCTACGTCTTCGCCGAAAGCTGCCCCCGCCGAAGCCAGAAAGGCAAGACCAACCAGAAAGCGGATCGCGGTCAACGTTCTTCCGCCGTGTCGTGCAATACCAAATCGACGCGCCGTGCCAATTCCAATCTGCGCGCCTCGCTAAGCTCCACATTCAGGTGAGTGTATCGTGAGTCGCCCAGCCCCAAGACAATTATGTTACGTCGATAACCGGATGCGCGCAGTTCCTTGGCGACGGCCATGGCGCGATCCAATGAAAGCATCCAGTTGGATTTAAAATCAGCACCTTCCAAAACGCTGGGATCGGCATGACCAAGCACTTCAAGTTGGTTCCCTACATTCGCAATCACACCGCCAAGCCGATAGATCGCCTCGCTAGCGGCCTCGTTCAGGTCGGCGTTTCCCGCGCCGAACACAGCATCGCCAAACAAGGAGATAACCACACGAGAGTCCTGCTGCCTCACGATCGCGTCTTTCAGCACATCATCCTGACTTAGATGGTCGCGCAAAACGGCGGTGAGATATTCCGATGGCAGCGCGGCTTTTAACTCCACAACGGGAATAGCATTTTCCGAGTCCGGATTCGGCGTTCTGCCCGCGCGAGAGAAGCGCAAACTGTCCGACATCGTACCGACCACCGCCTCCCAATTTTCCGAGGGTATATTGGTCGTTGCGAAAAGCATGACAAAGAAGGTCAATAGCAACGCAACCACGTCCCCGAAAGTCACCAGCCAAATTGGTGCCTTTTCTACGGTCCTGCGCTCCTCGTCATGATATTCCATCGCTTATACCAACGATCGCTGATAGTGACCCTTAGAGATCGCGAATGCGGTCCGTCGGGTAGGAGGGGTGGTGCAGTCGATGTGGTGCATCGTCAAGCCGCTCCGACGCCCTCCGACGGACCACATACGTGACCCAAGGGCGGGTTATCCAGGCTTTGGGACAGCATCGCGCACGGCTTCCGATGCCACGCATCGCCGCGCCGTGCGCTCCTTGCCGAAAACCTGGATAACCCGTCTCTATGTGTCACTATCAGCGATCCTTGGTATTAGTTTGCCAACTCGCGAAAGTCGACATAGGCCTTGTCCTCATCGCGGACATGGAACCGCATTCGCAAATGCCGGTGATCGCCCCGAACCACACCAATTTTTACTGTATCTGGGGGAGCCCCGTTTGCGACAAGTTCACGGGCGATCGCCACCGCGCGCGCCATCTGTATCCGATCCGGCTCGCCGTTCGGGTCGGACTGATCACCGAGAACGAATTCCAGTTCGTTCACAAATCCCTGTGCCTTAAAGGATAATGCCTTGGCGGTATTAATAAGAAGCGTTCGGCGATCCGAGCGCAACGCGTCGCCGCGTCCAAAAAATAGCTCGTTTATGGGCATGTCCGCCTGCATCGTTCGGCCGGCCGTGAGGCGCTCGATCTTAAGCAACGGAATCGAGGCAACCCACAGGCGTTCCAGTTCTTCCACGAGGTCCTCTGGCTCCGGTACCGGTGCCAGCGCCGATATATAAACCTCGCGGGAGGTCTCCTCCTCTTCGGGCGCTTGAAATGTCAGCAGCAAGGAGTTGATTACTGCGCGGGTTTTGATCTCCTCCCTCGTGGCGAGAGAATTCAAGAGAATAAAAAATGCCAGCAGTAAAAGAAACAACCCCAAAAATAGAACAGGGCCGGAATCTCTTACCGGCCCTGAATTCTTGGAATTAAAATCGTCCATGATGACTATGTTTAGAGATGTTTCGCCTAGTCAAAACTCGCAAGTATACTATCTATGTCATCTTGACTATTTCCGCCACCCTCTAATTGCGGACCATTCAAAAGATCAGCGTCTTCGCTCTTATCGAAGGCCTGCAGCGCCATTTGTTCTTCGACACGCTGCCGCGCCAGTTCGTCACCTAACGCCGCCAGCGTGGTATCGGCTACCGATTCGACCGTCGCCAGAACTTGGGTGACTTTCGTTACCCGTTGACCGGTGATGTCCTGAAAGCTGCATGCTTGGTAGATATTCATTACATGGCCGGCTATCTGTTCGAGAACCGCCGCATCCACAGACCCCGCCAGCTTCTCAATTTGCTCAGCGGCGCTCATTATGGTGTCTGTCGCCGTTTCGGTTTCAGCCACAATCGCGGTTAGTTCATCCTTTGCGCTGGGAATATGAGCTTCTCGTATCTCATCAAACCCTAACCCACCGATATCCGCTGTAGCGACACGCGCCGCGCCTTCGGCTTGCAGTTCTGCAAGCCGATCACGGATTTCGACATCTATTCCGGACAAAGCCATGAATGGGGCGCCGCTAGAAGTTGCCGATCACGCTAGACAACTTGGTCCGCAGGGTCGCCGCGTTGAAGGGCTTAACGATATAGTTGTTCACACCCGCTTCTTTCGCTGCAACGACGTTTTCCGTCTTACTTTCCGCAGTGATCATAATGAAAGGTGTCTTTTTGAGTGTGTTATCCGCGCGCACTTCCTTAAGGAGTTGCAGCCCGGTCATCGGCTCCATATTCCAATCGGAGATGACGAGATCGAACTCGGCCGACCGCAGCTTCGTGAGCGTCTCACCGCCGTCCATAGCTTCATCGACATTGGTGAAACCAAGCTGTTTCAAAAGGTTACGTATAATTCTTAACATCGTCTTATAATCATCGACGATGAGAATAGGCATATTCTTGTCTACCGCCATTTCAGCATTCCCCGCTTAAGGCTTTGTCCGCACGACTCCGGAACTGGCCGGAATTAACTCTACGCATCAAACCGTATACGAGTTAATTCGGGGTTAAGCCGTCACATATTTTTAAAGGTGCTGATTTAATTGCAAAACGTGCTGTTTCGCCTTCAACCATCGGGCTATTTGGGGATCTTAGGGACGTCCTGGCGTTCCGCAAGCTGCTTGGTGAGCTTACGTGCTCTATCCGCGTCCATCGCTGCAACAATCGACGCGATTTTTCGTTCTTTCATGCTCTGCATGACGTCTATCAATACGCTCATGTCGAGTTCATTGAATATCTTCGCGGCATCCTTCGGCTTCATGTTGGAATAAATCGCCACCAGCCGCTTGAGACGTTCAGCTTCCTCTTTTTCCTTGATATTCAACAGGTTCTTTATTTCGAATCGGATTTTCTTAAGCTCGCCCTGCCTTTCGACAAGGCGTTGTTCAGCAGCCTTCAGAAGCACAGCACGTTGATCAAGTTTTCGCTCCCGGCCTTCCAGCGATTTGCGGCGTACGGCCAACTCTTGAAGCAGCTGGATTTCCGAATAGCTCATCTTGGAAACGTCGCCAACGCCCGAGACCTCACCGTCCTTCGCATCGACAGGCTTGAGAGACTGAACTGCCGGCGGCGTAGCTTCCGCCTTTTCCTCCTCCTTAACCGGCGCCTCAGGAGCGGTCTCGGCGGATGCGGGCTGGAAGTCTATAGCATCCCGCTGCTCGGACACTGCCGTCCAGATATCTCCGAGTTTGACGGATAACATCAGAGTCGCAACAAAAATCAATACTGGCGCAATACGAAGCGAAAATCGCATGGCACTATCTCATTCCCTGCAACGCGCGCAAAAGCTCAGCCTTCGATTTACCGCGCTGATCCTGCTCTGCATTGTCGGACGATTCAATTGGCGGTTCAGAATCCCTCCTGGGCTGAGGCTCTGACGATTGCGACGCCGCGCTTCGAGCGGTTTTTATGCCTGCCTCTAGACGGTTTGCCAACTCATCGGCACGATCCGTCATGAATGCCAGGTCATCGCGCAACTCCTGCGCTTTACTGACGTTAGCTTGCAAGGTCGTTGCCGTTTCCGTAGCGCTTGCTTTTAATCGAGCAACGCTCGCTTCAGCGCGGTTGGTCGACTGGGTGAAGGTAGCGATCAAGCCGTCAAGTTCAGCTTTATTCGCTTTCAGCGATGACAGGCTGCGATTAAGCCGGAAAGCATAGACGATCACCACGATCAACAGAATCGCGCCAAAAACGTCTATTAAGAGTCCGAACTGACCAAGCATCATGGTCTCTACTCCATCAGGCGTTCATCGATCCGCACGGCGACAGAGCCGCTTTTCCGCCCCATAGATGCCACGAACAATGGAACAGCGCCACATCTGAGAACAACTTTGCTGTCAGGTTTTGCCTGCAATTGGATCTGCGTTCCGATCTGCCAGTTCATGACTTCATTAAGCGGCAAAAAGATTTCATCGAGCACAGCCTCGACACCGACTTCCGTAAACCAAAGCTCCGTCGCCAGGTGATTTTCCCAGATCGAATCACGACCGAACTTTTCACCCATGAACATCTGCAGCAGCAATTCGCGCACGGGTTCTAACGTTGCGTAAGGCAGCATCAGCTCAAGCCGGCCGCCGCGATCTTCCATATCGATCCGCAAACGCGCAAGAATGGCCGCGTTCGCGGGCCGCGCAATCGTGGCGAAACGAGGATTCGTCTCGAGCCGGTCGAAACGGAAGGTCACCGAACTAAGCGGATCGAATGCGGCAGAAAGGTCGGCGAGCACAACGCTGACCATTCGTTCGACCAACCCCCGCTCAATCGTCGTATATGGGCGTCCCTCGATACGCATCGCCGCGGTCCCGCGGCGCCCGCCCAAGAGAACGTCGACGATGGAATAGATCAACGAACTATCGACCGTAATCAGCCCGTAATTATCCCATTCCTCCGCCTTGAAGACCGACAACATTGCCGGCAACGGGATTGAATTCAGATAATCGCCGAAACGAATGGACGTGATGTTGTCGAGACTGACCTCAACGTTATCCGAAGTAAAATTACGCAACGATGTCGACATCATGCGAACGAGCCGGTCATAGACGACCTCAAGCATCGGCAGGCGCTCGTATGACACCATACCGCTGTCGATGATCGCTTCGATACCGGCCCGGTCACTGCCACTGCCGTCGCCGTCCTGAAAACCAAGCAGACTATCAATTTCGTCTTGGTTTAGAACGCGAGTCGGCGCTTCCCCGCCCTCTTCGCCATCCTCGGCCATGGCAGCCCATTCGTCCGCCACAGCATCATCATCAGGACTATCGCCGTCATCGGGACTATCGCCGTCGTCGTCGCCATCCTCCGCCATTGCAGCCCATTCCGCTGCTACGGCGTCGTCGTCCACTTCTTCGTCATCATCGGCCATCGCCCACCGTCCTGAATGCGGTCTCGCCAGCGCGGTTATTACCTAGCAATTATTGTACCAGGATTTCGCGGAACAGCACGTCCCTAACTTTTGCGGGATGTGCTGCCGCATTGACCCGGGATAGCAATTCTTCTTTCACGCGATAGATTCCCTGCGACCCTTGCAGTTCCTCAACCCTCAACTCGCGTAAAAATACCTGAAAATTATCAATGATTCGCGGCATGACGGTTGTAACTCGGGCCTCATCCTGCGGATCCCCCAACTCCAAACTGACTCGCAGCTTTAGAAAACTCTGCTTCCGATCCTTACTCGCCAGTGTTACGAGCATTTCGTCCAAGTCGATGTAATGCCCCGGAACTTCGGCCTCATTGACTTCCTCTACTTTTGCTTCCTCAGACGGCGCCACGCCGAGGAAGGAGTCAAGCAAACCACTGAAATATATACCAGCGCCGGCTCCGCCCAAAAGCAGTATGGGCAAGATAATGAATAGAACGAGTTTCTTGCCGCCAAACCCACCGCCTTCTGCGCCTTCTTCTTCGGCTATCTCGTCATCATCTTCTTCTGCTGCTTCAGCTTCTTCGCTCATGGCATCCAAGCTAAGTTATTTCTATTTGGTCAACAAGTAACAACTCTTAGCACTCATCTTGGTGATTCTAAGCTTTCATTAGAAGAATAGTTGAACTTCTGTAAAAAGCAAAACAAAACGCAAGACTTCGAGACACTTACTGACTTTACCGCATAACGGCAAGAAGTACCCGGCAAAGCCTGCCAGGAATTGACATTAACTCGCGTATTCCACTCACATTTCATACTAATGTATTGAAATATCATTAACTTTACCCTGGCACGAGCCGTGCATCCCACTGCGCAGACGAAATCGAACACAAGCAGCAGGGCCTTTATGGAAAACCCGGGATATATCGCACTGTCACGACAACTGGCACTTCGGCGAGATATGGACGTCGTGGCGAACAATATCGCGAATATGAACACTCCGGCGTTCAAGGCCGAGCGCGTCATCTTTCGCGAATTCATAGAAGAGCCCGAGCCGAAACAGCCGCTTTCATTCGTACAGGATTTCGGAATGGCGCGTAACCTGACGGAGGGACCGGCAGCCGCGACAGGCAATCCTTTAGATCTCGCGATATCCGGACCGGGCTATTTCTCGGTCGAAACACCAGAGGGATTGCGATATTCCAGACATGGTCGTTTGCAACTCGACGGTCAGGGCCAATTGGTGAATAGCCAGGGATCCCCTGTTCTATCGGCAGGTGGCGCCCCGATTACGATTCCTCCAGGTGGCGGCGATGTGACGGTCGCTGCTGACGGAACCGTCTCCGCAAACAACGGCACCATCGCCAAGATCGGCCTCTCTGAGTTTGAGGATCAAACTGGCTTAAAGCGCGATGCCAATGGCCTCTACGACGCCAATGATCAGCCGGCTCAGGCCGCGACTAAAAGCAGAGTGATGCAGGGCATGCTGGAGCAGTCGAACGTTCAACCGATTATCGAAATGACACGCATGATCGACATTCACCGTTCGTATCAAGCAGCACAGAAATTGGTTACTTCCGAACATGAACAAGCGATGCGGGCGATCAACAAGCTTGCCCGCGCGCGACAGAGTTAGGGGCACACAAGCGATGCGATCTCTCAATATCGGCGCCACGGGAATGCTGGCTCAACAGCTTAACGTTGAAGTCATTTCCCACAACATTGCCAATATGAATACGACGGCCTACACCCGCCGGCGAGCTGAGTTTCAGGATTTGCTGTACCAAAACCTGCGGCGCGTAGGCTCTGAGTCGTCGGATACGGGTACGATCGTACCCGCCGGCGTTCAGATCGGCCTCGGCGTAAAAACCGCCGCAGTCTATCGAATTACAGAGCAGGGCAATTTGACCCTGACGGAAAACACCTTCGATCTCGCCATTAATGGCGAAGGGTATTTCCAGGTTCAATTACCAAGCGGTGACACTGCCTACTCGCGGGCGGGATCGTTCCAAATCAGCGCGGATGGCGAACTCGTTACCGCGGACGGCTTCACGGTCGAGCCGGCGATCACCATCCCAACCGACGCGGTTGACGTTACCGTCAATGCCAGCGGTCAGGTCCTCGTGCAGCAGGACGGCCAGGTCGCGCCCGCTAATGTCGGGCAATTGCAGCTCGCTATTTTCTCGAATGAAGCCGGTTTGCTCGCGGTCGGGGACAATTTATTCCTCGAGACGCCTGCTTCTGGCACAGCGACGACCGGAAACCCGGGTTCAACGGGCATCGGAACAATCCAGCAAGGGTTTCTCGAAACCTCCAACGTCAATGTCGTTGAGGAAATTACAAACCTCATCACCGCACAGCGCGCCTATGAGATGAACTCAAAGGTGATCGAAACATCTGACCAAATGATGGCCACGGCCAGCAACATCCGCTAGCGAGGGTCCGGAGCATGACCTCCCGATTATCAATCGTTTCCGTACTTGCCATTCTTTTGCAGCTATGGGCCGTACCGGCTGCGGCGGCGGCTCCCGTCAGGTTGCACGCCAATATCGTTGTCGACGACGACGCCATTCGTCTGCGCGACGTCTTCGACGGCGCCGGCGCGCATGGCGACAAGGTTATCGCCTATGCACCAGCACCGGGGCGAAAACTAGTGCTGGAAGCGACTTGGCTCTATCGCGTCGCACGGGCCTACCGTCTGCCATGGCGGCCGTCGAGTAGGTTCGACCGCGCCGTCGTCGAGCGCAGCAGCCAGGTCATCGGCACGGATCAAATCGCCGAGACTTTGCTTATTGCTCTGAAGTCGGAAGCGAAAATACAGGACGACCTCGAGATCGAACTGGACAATCGATCGCTGCAGATCTTTCTGCCAGTCGGGATGCCCGAAATACTTGCCGTGCGCTCGATTTCGTACAGCCCACGAAACGGCCGGTTTTCTGCCGTACTTGTCGCGCCGGACGACAGCCCCGATGCGCTCCGTTTTTCCGCGACGGGCAGCGCCCATAGACTCGTTCAGGTCCCGACCCTGGCGCAGCGCCTCTATGCCGACGATATTATCAGCGAGCGCGATATCATCTGGAAGCCGATGCGGGTCAACCGGCTGGATCCGCGAACCGTTCTCAATGGCGCCAAGATGATCGGCATGAGCCCGCGGCGCCCTATCGTAGCGGGTCGCGCGATCATGACGACGGAAGTCCAGCCACCGACTCTGGTGCGCCGCGGCAAGCAGGTGACCATTCAGTTGGAAACGCCGACCATGCGCCTCTCCGCTCTGGGCAAATCGCTTCAGAACGGCGGCAAGGGCGATATCGTCCGGGTACAGAACCTCGACAGCGGAAAAACGATAGAGGCGGTGGTGGTCGGCCCGGAGCGGGTTTCGGTGTCGACCACCGGCCCGATCGCATTGAATTAGGATTAAGACGAGCATGCGCAAATACAAAACGATCCGGCATGTGTCCATCGCGGTCTTCCTGGGATTGACGGTCGCGGGCTGCAATACATTAAATCGGTTGGCAGACCTTGGGTCGGAACCCGAGGTTACGACAATCCAGAATCCCACGACGAAACCAGGCTACAAGCCGGTCAGCATGCCGATGCCCGCACCCGTGCGGGTGCTGCATAACCCGAATTCACTATGGCGCAAGGGATCCCGCGCCTTCTTCAAAGATCTCCGGGCCAGCCAGGTCGGTGATATCGTCACGGTGACGATTGCCGTCGATGATGAAGCCGACCTGGAGAACGCAACCAACCGCACACGCACAACCGACGAGAACGCCGATGCCAACGCCCTGCTGGGCTATCAGGCGGCGCTAAATTCCATCCTGCCGGAAGCGGTAAACCCCGCCAGTTTGCTGGACATCAACAGCACCACGACGAACAACGGCACCGGCACGATCGAGCGCGACGAAGAAATCACCTTACAGGTCGCCGCAATCGTGACCCAGGTGCTGCCGAACGGGAATCTTGTGCTGCATGGCCGTCAGGAAATGCGGGTCAATTACGAAGTGCGCGAAATTCAGATCGCCGGCGTCATACGGCCGCAGGACATAACCAACCAAAACACGGTGGCGCACCAGCAGATCGCCGAGCTGCGGGTCGCCTATGGCGGCCGCGGCCAAATTTCGGATTTCCAGCAGCCACGTTACGGTTCGCAGATCATCGATATTATCTTCCCGTTCTAATGAACGGTTAAGCGCGCGGAACGGCTGGGGTCAGTCGTCGCGATGCGTGCGTTCCATGCGCTCGTGCTGTTCCTGCGCTTCGATGCTAAGCGTTGCAATCGGTCTTGCCTCGAGACGGCGCAAGGAAATCGGATTATCGGTTTCTTCGCAAAATCCGTAGGTCCCTTCGTCGATCCGCCGCAGCGCGGAATCGATTTTACTGATCAATTTTCGCTGGCGGTCCCGTGTCCGCAATTCCAGGGACCGGTCAGTCTCAAGCGTCGCCCGGTCGGCCATATCCGGCTCCGCAAGGCTTTCTTCCTGCAGACTCACCAGCGTCTCACCGGTGGCACGCAAAAGTTGAGAACGCCAATGCATCAGCCGCTGCCGGAAATACTCCCGTTGCATGGGATTCATAAATTCCTCGTCTTCCGAAGGCCGGTAGTCGGGCGGAAGTAAAGGCGACATACGCACTCCACAAAGAAAGTTGATCCGAAAGCGCGCCATATATAATCGCGCACGCCGAAGCGAGCAAGTCCCGGAAATATCGGTATTCTTGGTGTAAAATTAGCGGCCAGCGCGGTTACTTCGCGGCTCGTATTTCGCGATCTCGACACGCACACGCACACGCAATTCTATGTCATCAAGAAGGTCGTTCAACCTCGGATCTTCGGCATGTTGCCGCCGCTCAGACACCATTTGCGCGAGATTGATCAACCTGTCCTTCGGAATCGCACCGAGGAGCAAATCCACCCGTATTTGCTCCAGTTGGTCCAGCGTATCGAAACCCCACTGCCGCGCGCTCGTATTCGCCGGACTGGAGGTCGCGTCACCAACGCCCTGGATCGCAAGCACCGCATCCACGGATTGTGTCGGCGCCGCCGGCGATACTGATGATGACGAATCCGCCGATGCGCCAAGATGATTGGCGAAACTGCCATCGCCACCGACCTTATTGGCCTTGCTTTTGGATTTCGGTGAGGAGGACCGAATGCCACCCGATGAATTAATTTTCATGTCCGTAACTTAACCGTTATCGGTGGAGAACGGAACACAGTTCCCCAACGACACGGTAATTCGCAAAGCGAGGGCGTGTGGAAAACTTTGCCGACTGTCCCGGCACCGCTTGCCGCCAAGCATCAACCCGGCTCGGACTGCGTCCCAGAAACAAAAAAATATATAATTTTCACAGTGTGTTACACATTAGGTTCTGTGGCACGGTATTCGCAACTTGGGTTTAACGCGCGAGCGAAACAACCCGAGTTGCGGCACGAATGCACGGAAGCATCAAAAAACCAGGCACGTCACAAAATCGGACATTTCGGTGGTTTCGGATTCCGATTTTATCGGCGCTACTTCTTGCCCTCCTGCCTGTTCCCGTATCGGCACAGTCTCGGATCAAGGATATCGTCTCCTTCGAGGGCGTGCGTGCAAACATGCTCGTCGGTTATGGCCTGGTCGTCGGCCTTAACGGCACGGGCGATGGGCTGGCGAATGCACCGTTTACGCGCGAAAGCCTGATCGGCATGCTCGAACGGCTCGGCGTTAACGCCCGTGAAGCCGGCCTCAACACAAAAAACGTCGCTGCCGTCATGGTAACGGCAAATTTGCCCCCCTTCGCGAACCAAGGCTCCCGAATCGACGTGACGGTTTCCGCCCTCGGGGATGCAACCAATCTCCTCGGCGGCACACTCCTGGTCACGCCGCTGGTTGGCGCGGACGGGGAAATCTACGCCGTCAGCCAGGGCACCATCGCGGTCGGCGGTTTTGCAGTCGCGGGCGCCGCGGAAAGTGTCGTCAAGGGCGTACCGACCAGCGGCCGCATCGCGAACGGCGGTATCATTGAACGCGAGATGCCCTTTAGGCTCGCGAATTTGAAGCAAATCAAACTGTCCCTACGCAATCCCGACTTCACGACGGCGCGGCGCATTGCGCGGGCGATTAATGCCTTCGTTGGACTGCCGACCGCGAAAGCCACGGATCCGACCACGGTTCTTATGAAAACGCCCGCCAACTACAAAGGCGAGATCGTCGAGCTCATTACCGATATCGAGCAGCTGCGTGTCGAGCCGGACCAGATCGCGAAAGTTATCATCGACGAGCAATCCGGTACAATCGTGATGGGCTCGAATGTGCGCATCAACACCGTGGCAATCGCTCAAGGCAATCTGACAATCCGTGTCACCGAAACCGCGCAAGTGTCGCAGCCCCTGCCGTTTTCGAATACGGGGACGACACAAACCGTGCCGCGAACCGAAATCGAGATCGATGAAAACGGCGACCGCAAGCTCACCGTCCTGCAAAAGGGCGTCAGTCTTCAAGATCTCGTCAACGGCTTGAATGCTTTGGGGATCGGTCCCCGCGACATGATCACCATCCTGCAAGCCATCAAAGCTGCTGGCGCCCTGAATGCCGACATAGAGGTCTTGTAATGAATCCCACCGATTCCATCGGACTTTCCCAACAGCAATTGACTGCTGCACGGCAGCCCGCACCTCTTGGCACCTCCGATCCGGCCAAGGCGCGAGTTGCCGCGGAATCTTTCGAATCGTTTTTCCTTGGGCAGTTCCTCGAACACATGTTCACCGGAATCCGTACCGACGGCATTTTCGGAGGCGGCCAGGGCGAGACCGTCTATCGCTCGATGATGATGCAGGAATACGGGAAATCGCTCGCAGCGAACGGTGGCTTTGGCATCGCCGATACCGTCTACAAATCCATCCTCCAAATCCAGGAACAGGAGCAGACGCAATGAATCCCAGCGCGAGGGCATATGAACTGATCGATCTTTCTCACTCGCTGGTTCAGGTCATGGCGAGCGAAATCGAAATTCTCAGAGACGGTAAGGTCGCGGATATCGAACCACTGCAGGTTCAGAAAGAAGCACTATCCAGTGCCTACGAAACGCACATGCGCGACGTCGCATCGGATCCCGGCATGTTTAATATGATCGAACCGGATTTACGGGATGCACTGAAAACAGCCGCAACCCAATTTGAGGTCAGCGCATCGGAGAACAAACTCGCGGTTCAGGCCGCATTGGAGATGAATACGCGTCTGGTTCAGGTCATCGCAGATGCGGTGATCAAGAGCGCGCCTTCCGCTTCGGGTTATACGAAAACAGGGGCCGCAGCGGATACTGCGCCGCGCACCGCGCCGCCGCCATTGCCCGCAACGCTGAACCGCAGCCTCTGACGCCCGGTTACGAAAGCTTCCGCCATGTCACTTACGCTCGCGCTTAAAACGGCACTCAGCGGCATTCAGGCCAATCAATCGGCGCTGCAGGTCACATCGAACAACATCGCGAACGTCAATACCGTTGGTTTCACCCGCAAATCTGCAGAATTCGAAGCGCGGCGTCTCGACCTCACCGGCGCAGGCGTTAACATTGCCGACATCAGCCGTTCCGTCGATGAATTTCTGCTACGTCAGGTACAGGAGCAACAAGGCTCAGTCGCCGCACTAAGCGCACGTGAACGGTTTCTGTCTCAAATTCAAGGAATTTTCGGCACACCCAGCAGCGACGATACCATCGCGTCCGGACTCACGACCCTTAACAATGATTTCGAGACACTGGCCCTTACGCCGGAATCTGAATCCGCCCGTTTCGAAGTCGTCAATAATGCACGAAAGCTTACGGTGCAGCTGAACCAACTCTCCGATTCCTTACAGACCCTACGCGCAGAGGCGGACCAGTCAATCTCATCCGCAACAGCGGAAATTACTAATCAATTGCAGTTCATCTCCACTCTGAACGCAAGAATTGCGGAAGCCCAAGCACGTGGGCAGCCCACCGGAGAACTGCGCGACCAACGAGATCTGGCCCTCGCGAGAGTCAATGAACTTGTGGATATACGCACGTTCGAATCGGGCAGCGGGAAAATAAGTATATTTACGAGCAGTGGACAGACCTTGCTTAGTGAAGGGTCGGCGCTAACGGTATCCCACACGGCAGCAGCGCAAACGGACGCCAGTATCGCCTATGTGCAGCCAGGAGATGCGAACTATCCTGGTCCGATCGCGGGGATATTCGCCGGGACGCCGGATCTTGTAAACGGCACGAACGATATTACGACGAGTATTAGAGACGGCGAACTCAAGGGACTGATTGACGCCCGCGATACACTGCTTCCCAACCTTCAAAAAGAAATCGACCGTCTAACCGCGGTGCTGAAGACGCAGATAAATACCTTTCACAATCAAGGGACCGCGTTTCCGCCACCGGCCACGCTGACCGGTACCCAGACGATCGCAGCAACCGATGCGTTCTCCGGAACAGGCAGTGTCCGAGTTGCAGTGCTAAATCAGACATCCGGCGCCGTCGTCGAATTCGTCGACATCAATCTCGCGGGCCTCGGCGCCACCGCAACGGTAAATGATGTCGTTAATGCGATCAACGCGGGCTTAACCGGGACTCCCGCGTCGATCAATGCGACGGGTAATCTTGTGCTGCAAGCGCAAACCGTCGGCCAGGGCATCTCAATCGGTGAAAACACGGGTGCGGTAACGGTTGTCGGTGGCGAAACACGCGGGCTCTCCCATTATTTCGGATTGAACGATTTCTTTCAGGCTAATGTGCGTGGTAGCGACTACAACAGCTTTGCTACCGCCCGACAGGCGAGCAGCACGACCGCACTGGGGCTCGCGGGAACTCTTACCTTTCGGTTCGATGGAACGGCCGGTGTGACGGTGAATTACGCTGTTGGTGACAGCCTGGAAGCAATTGCAGCATCGATCAACGGGACGGCGGGGCTCACGGCGCAGAATATAACTGCCACCGTGAGCGACGATTCAGGAGGCCGCCGCCTTACAATCACCGACAACTTTTCGATTACGGACTCGAGTACATTGCTTTCAACCACTAATATGACGGTAGACGAAACCAGCTTCGCGGGCGCCGTCACGGTTGTTTCAGCAGTCGCGGATAATTCCGATCTGGTCGCGCGCGGGCAGCTCAATTTGACCGCCGCGGTGGGCGCAACGGGTGTTTCCGTCGGCGACGGCAATATTGCAAATTCAATGGCTGGCGTTTTCGGTACCGATATTTCGATCGTTGGTTCCGGCGGCCTCAGCACAGTGACAACGACGGTCATCCGCTACGCCGGACAAATCGTTGACCTGCAAGCATCTCTTGCGGGCGACGCACGCACTGAGCTCGAGTTCAACGAAGCCTTCCTCGAAACGATCGTCTTTCGCCAACAAAGCGATTCCGGTGTGAACATAGACGAGGAACTGGCAGGGCTCATCGTACTAGAGAATGCCTTCGCCGCGTCGTCCCGGGTCCTGTCAGCGGTTTCTCAAATGCTCGACGACCTTCTCAATTCAGTCCGCTAGGAGGTGGCATCATGACCCGTGTCGCAACGCTCGCGCAAAATCGATTTTCTCTCTTCACCGCCCTCAATACTCAGCAGCGGTTGTTCGACTCCCAAACACAGGTCGGTACGGGTCTCAAATCACAGGACTTCGCCGGACTCGGCCGCGACGCCGGCAGGCTGGTAAGCGTGAAGAGCGAGTTTGCGCGGGTCGACCAGTTCATCGAAAATATCGAAACTACTGACCGGCGGCTGGAGTTCATGGGTTTCAGTCTCGATCGTATCGAGGAATTGGGCAGAGAGTTTAGAATATCTCTGCTAGGAGCGAAGAACGGCGACGCCGCTAATGTCATCGGACTTGCCTCCCTCGCGCAAGGTCTCCTCGATCAGGTTGTCGATCTGCTAAATGTTCGCGACGAAAACCGATTCCTGTTCTCGGGCGGCGAAATTCGTTCGGCCCCTGTGGATTTGAACAATGGTGTGTACACACCACCCGTCGTTCCTCCCTTTCCCGCCGCGGCGGACACCAATTGGTACGGTGGGGACAACGTCATTCAGCGTGCAAGAGTCGATGAAGGATTTGAAATCAATTACGGAATCCGCGCCAACGAACCGTCTATAGAGAAGGTAATCAGGGCGTTCGACGCGATTTCAGAGATAACCTTCTCAACCCCGACCTCCGCCGCAGAAGTGACCGCAATAGACGACGCGGTCGCGCTACTTACCGAGGCGCTCGATACACCAGCGGTCGGCGAGAAGACGATCGGGGGACTCTTCGCGCAATCCGAATTGCAGCGTGCAGCCATCGGAGATCTGAAAACCAAGCACGAGAACTTTTCCGCCTTCGCTGAACAAAGCATCGCAAAAATTGAACAGGTCGACTCAGCGGAAGCGATTAGCATACTGAATGCCGAACAGGTTACTCTTGAGGCTTCGTTTACCGCGATCGCCCGTATCCAACGCCTTTCGCTTGTCAATTTCCTATAATCAAGTGAACACAATTTAACAGATGGGATCGCAGCGAAACGATTTGTTAACTGTCTGAAGCTTCAAATCTGAGCTTGGAATTGCCAATTGACACATCCGCCTCAGACTCGTGATATCGCGCAGACGAAGCGGGTTTAAATGGGTGTCCAGGATCACAGTATGGCGAATTCGCCGACGGAAAATGTGCCGAACGACATACTGATCGGTTCGCCTTCCGAAGTGCTGCAACGCGCCGCGTTACATTACAACAAAGGCGAGTACGCGGCGGCGGTAGCGATATGCCGCAAAGTCATCGAACAGAACGCCGACAACCCGGATGCTCTTTATATCCTCGGCCAGGTCGCCATCCAGACCGGCGAGAGCGATGCCGCGGTCGGTTACTTCGTCCGCATCGTGTCACAAGCACCATCCGATCCGCGCTTCAACCGCGGCTTCGCTATTGCGCTGGAGCATTCTGGACGCAACGAGCGGGCAATACACGCTTGGACTCAATACTTGATCCTAGAGCCGAACGATGGCGTAGGGCATTACAGCCTCGCCCGGCTCCTTACCCTATCGGGTCAACATTACACCGCGGCAGAAGCGTACACGCGCGCGACTGCTCTGCTGCCTGCTGATAACAACGTTCGATTTGAGCTGGCGCGCGCCCTGCATCGCGCCGAACGTTTGAAAGAGGCAATCGCGCACTATGAACTCTTGCTTTCGCAAAAGGACGATTGGGCAGCGTGCCAAAACGGACTAGCCGCGGCGCTGCGCCAGGTTGGCCAGTACGCTCAGGCGATTGCGCACGGTCGCTGCGCGGTGCAGCTCGATCCGGGATCGGCCGATGCGAACAATAATCTCGGGCTGGCGCTCTTCGATGCAGGGCATGCCGACGAGGCGATGAAAGTTCTGGAAGAAGCAGATCGTCTTCGACCAAACGATGCCGAGATCCTGAACAATCTCGGTGTTACTCTCGCGCATCTTGAGCAACGGGATCGCGCTCAGGCGTGTTTTCACAAAGCATTGGCGACACGCCCTGGTTGGTCAGAAGGGCATCTGAATCTTGCAAACCTACTGCGTGGGAATGGTCTGCTCGATGAGGCTATAGAAAACTATCAGCTCGCGATCGAGGATAATCCAAACGATTATAGAGTCCATGGCAGCCTCGCACTGGCCTGGCTGAACCGAAACGAGCCCGGTGCCGCGATCGTCAGCTACGAGAAAGCGCTGGCGTTGGCGCCCGACGAACCCGAACTCCGTAAAGGTCTCGGTATCGCCCAATTGCTTGCGGGAAATTTCCAAGACGGCTGGCGGAACTACGAATGGCGTTTGCGCTGCGAACCGCAGCGCGCCTTCGACATGCCTCGCTGGCATGGCGAAGACCTTTGCGGCGGAATGCTGCTGGTCCATGCGGAACAGGGTTTCGGCGATACCCTGCAATTCTGCCGCTATCTCGCGACGCTCGCAGCGCGTGCGAATGCGGGAAAGGTGACACTCGAATGCCAACAACCGCTTCATCGACTGCTCGGCAGATTGGAGGGCGCCGATACGGTTGTCCCGCGCGGCGCGCCGCTCCCTGCGGCGGACTGGCACATCCCGCTTTTAAGTCTCCCCGGAGTTTTCGAAACGACGCTCGATACCATCCCAAGCCGTTCCCCCTATCTGCAGGCGCCGGCCCCACGTTCCGATGATTGGCGGAAAAGACTGTCGACAGAGAAGCCCAATATCGGGCTTATTTGGAAAGGCAACCCACGACGGCAGGACGACAATATGCGATCCTGTCCACTATCCGCGTTCGAGCCGCTGTTACGGCTTCCCGGTCTGCAGTTCCACAACCTTCAGGTCGACGCAACGCCGCGCGAAAGCGAACAGCTCACTGAACTGGGTGTTTGCGACCTATCACAGGGAATCGAAGATTTTGCCGATACGGCGGCGATTGTTTCCGCCTTAGATCTCGTTATCAGCGTCGATACGGCGACGGCGCATTTATGCGGTGCCCTGGGGAAACCGGTTTGGGTCGTTTTGGGCTACGCTGCTGATTGGCGTTACCTCCTGACGCGGGAGGACATGCCCTGGTATCCTTCAATGCGGCTTTTTCGGCAGCCGAAAAACGGCGACTGGCACGAACCGATCACCCGTCTTTTAGACGCTTTACCGAGACACGTAACGTATTAGATTCGAATTAGGCGACGATGTTTCCGCCCGCGGTTTCGCTCGTCTGCGGCAGCGGCGGCGTTTCCTGTTCCGGCGTTTCCATCAACCCACTTGCGATATTACGGTTGATGTCGATCAGAACGTCCAGTTTGCTGGTGTCCGGCTCCGCGAGCGCGCCAACCGTATGTTTGTCGATGAAGATGCTCAAGCTCATGACATTGGCTTTGATCTCCGATGGCAACGCGTTTTCTTCCGATGCGATGTCCGACTGAATGATCGTCCACAGGCGCCAATTCAAGCGCAAGGCAGCCCTGTACTCGGTACGGTCGTCGCTGCCTTCGGATTTTACGACCGATAGCCTGCGTGCGGCTTCAAGGAGCGCCCTCGCTTCCGTCTGGCGTGCCCCCGCGCCGAGCTTCTGCGAAGACTGGTACGCCTGATTACTCTGCGTTTGCGACATTTTTCAGTACCTCATCTTCATAATTCATAAGCTTGCGGCATTTTTTCAACGCGCTGTAGAGATCGCCTCGGATGACATTTTCGCCAATTTCTAGAATTATCGGCGAGGCGCTCGGAACAGCCTTAATAAAATCTCTCGTAAATGAGTTAAATTTCTCTTGATAGAATGCCGTGTTTCCCGGGAAAAGGTAGATCATTTGCACGGCAAAATAGACTCGCTTCGCTGGCGAGTTCGCGTGGTCCTCCGTCATAATGTCGCGTTCCCGCAATACGCTGGCTTTATTTTCGAGAACCAGTTCGCTTTTTTGGCCGCCATTGACAATGACCGCTTGGTTGATGACGATTTTTTCGCCTGGTTTCAGGGCTAATTTCAATGGCATTGCTTACATCCATCAGTCAGACACACAGATTTCTTCGCTGTCGTCCGCATCGTAACCGTCGCGGACGGTGATGCCCAAAGGCGCAATGCACCTCTCAAGCGAAATAATCGTAGCACATAGTGTGCCACAACCGATGCGCACAGGCCGAAATAAAAAAAGAAAAAGGGCGACGGAAAATCCGTCGCCCTTTCCCCAAAAATATAGCGCCGTATTAGCCGAACAGCGCGAGAATCGAACGTTCACTCTGTGCCGCCAAGGACAAAGAGTTAATACCCAACTGCTGCCTGGTCTGCAGGGCCAGCAAGTTGGCGCTTTCTTCGTTCAAGTCGGCCTGCGTCAATTTACTGGCGCCACCTTCCAACGTGTTGGCTAGACTTTCGGTGAAATCCAGTCGAGTCGTCAGAACGGCCGCGTTCGAACCCAGCGTCGATGCGCTGGTCCGAAGAGTTGTCAACGCAGTGTTCACAGCGGTGATCGCCAAATCGATGTTCGTGTCGGCGGCGAAATTAGTAACCGCACCCGCCACATTAATACCGCCGGTACCGGTGGTGGAATCGATACCGGATATCGTGAGCGCGCTAGTACCGTCTTCGTTGAAATTGACGGTCAGATTGTCTGGCGTCGCCTGCAGAAGGTTGGTACCGGCAAAACTCGTATCGTTCGTAACCGCATCGATCTGGCTCAGCAGTGCGTCGAACTGAACTGCGAGCGACGAGCGCTCGTTCGTGTCACTGGTGGCCTTTGCGGTAATCGCGAGACCACGGGCCTGCTCGGCAAGCTCGGTAATCGCCTCGATACCGTTGATCGCGGCTTCAAGCGAACTAATACCTTGGTCGATATCTGATTTCAGGCCATCGAGATCGGAGGCACGAGAATTCAGCGACTGCGCCGCAAAGAATGCGGATGCGTCGTCGAGTGCCAAGTTGACCCGCAAGCCAGTCGACAGTCGACCCTGCGTCGTATCAATCTGCCGCTGCGTAAGCTGCAGAGTTAATAGGTTGGCCCGGACGGCGCCGGACAGGGAGACATTGTCAGCCATTACTTTTCCTCTTCTAGGATATGTAAGGTTGCGTTCTACAACCTTGTTTTATTGCCACAACCACAGCACACATTTTGTGTGTAACGCGGATGACTTTCTGTCATCCTCTCGCCCGAATAAGCCGGCAATCAGTTGAGGCCGACGTTCAAGCAAGCAAACTATGTGCCATGCGCTGCTATCACAGGAGTTCCATGCGATAACTCGAGGCGTAAAATAGCGGGGAAATGTGAAGAGAAAGTTTACGGTAGGAATTACCGCGCCGGCCCGGCAATTGTTGCCGGGCCGGCGGCAATTGTTGCCGCGAAACCAGGGGTGCGGCGTCTAGCCGAAGAGGTTCAGGATCGCCCGTTCGCTCTGGGCTGCAAGCGACAAGGAGTTCAATCCGAGCTGCTGGCGCGTCTGTAGGGACAGCAGGTTGGCGCTTTCCTCGTTGAGGTCGGCAAGAGTCAGCTTACCTGCCCCTTCGTCCAGCGTATTGACGAGATCTTCGGTGAAATTCAGACGGGTCTGCAGGACCGAGTTGTTCGAGCCCAAAGTCGCCGCCGTCGTCCGCAAAGTAGCCAACGCCGTACGGCTCGCCGTCAATGCCGCGTCGATGTTGGTTTCCGCAGCGAAGTTGCCGACGGCGCCGGCGACATTGATCCCGCCGGTGCCGGTCGTGGAATCGATGCCCGACACCGTCAGTTGACTGGTCGAATCCTCATTGAAATCGATGACCAGATTGTCCGGCGTCCCCTGGATCAGGTTCTGGCCGTTGTAGCTGGCGTCGTTGGCGAGGTTGTCGATCTGAGCCAGCAGCGCATCGAACTGGATCGCCAACGATGAGCGCTCATTTGTGTCGCCGGTCGCTTTCGCGGTTATCGCAATACCTTGCGCCTGCTCAATAAGCTCTGTAATCGCCTCGATACCGTTGACCGCGGCCGTCAGCGTGCTGATCGATTGGTCGATATTGTCTTTAAGGCGACCCAGATCTTCCGCGCGGAATGTCAGGGCGCGTGCCGCGAAGAACGCCGCAGCATCGTCGAGCGCGGAGTTGACCTTCAAACCCGACGCTAGGCGGCCCTGGGTCCGATCCGCAAGGTCGTTCGTCCGTTGCAGCGTGAGCAAGTTGTTCCGGATCGCAGCCGAAAGTTGAATTTTTTTCAGCCATTTTCTTACTCCTGTTCTGGATGCGCGCTTCGGCGCGATCTTTTCGTCATCCCCGAGCAGACTGATCTTTATTCGCCAGTACCGCTAAAGTGCTTCGACCCAGGGTTTGGCAATGCTCATGCCAAGCAGGACCAAAGGACTAATATATTGATAACAATATATTTTTTAGCGAGACTTTTTCGCTTCCAGAGGCGCGCGCCCTGTTCTGCCGGGTAAGTATTGCCTTCGAGCGGCAGTTCTTACCGGCTCAGTGCCCGTTCAACCGCATCGCGCACATCGCAAATTTCATCGACGCGGATATCTTGTGAAAACGGCAGCCCAACGACGGAACGAGCCAGCATTTCGGTGACCGGCAGCGGCGCCCGCGGCATCGTCTTGAAAGCACCCATGATATGACACCCCTTGCCCCACCATTGCCGGCTCGCGATGCCCGCCGCCGCGAGGTCAGACATCATCCTGTCCGCACAGGGGTCCGCAAGGCGCATGCTGAGCGTCGAACGGACATGCGTTTCGGAGAGCCCCGGCGCCAGCGACACGCGCGGCATGTCGGCAAACGCCTCCTGATAATGCTGTGTTGCCCGCGAGAAGGCGGCCCGGACCAGAGACCAGCGGTCCAGAGCCGCCATACCGACCGCGGCCGCGTATTCGCTGACTTTGGCGTTTATCCCTTCGAGTTCCGATTCTTGGCGCGAAACGAAACCGAAATTGGATAGCGAGCGCACCCGCGCGGCGAACTCCAGATCCCGACTGGCAATGAACGCCCCCTCCCCGATCCCAAGAACCTTAGTGGCATGCAGGCTGATTACCAGCGGCGCCTCGCCGAACTGTGCACCGTCAAACGCCGCTGCCGCATCGATGATGACCGGTATGCCGGTTTCCGCCCGAAACGCGTCCCACCCAGCCACGTCCACCGGCGCGCCGAAGGCGGAAACGGGCATGACCGCGCCGATAGGGCCGTCGACGTCGTCAAGGGCAGCACGCGCCCGCTCGGGCGTCAGCATCCAGGTCGCTTCCTCGACATCGAGGAACCAGGGCCGCATCTGAGCCCACCGAACGGCATTCGCACTCGCCACGAACGTCCAGGACGGCATCAAGCAGTAGGAGTCCGGCGCCGGCTCTTGTGCCCGCAAACTCAATACCAAACCGATTGTGCCGCTCGTCACGCAAACGAGATTGTCTTTGGTCAGACCCAGCATCGCCGCAAGCCGAGTCTCGAAAGCGTCGACCATCGGGCCGAAGTTGGAATACCAACGCGATTCATCGATCTGCCGCAAATAGGGCAGCAGCTGATCGGCCGTCGGCAATAGAGGTCGCATAAGGGGAATTCGCGGATTATTCGTCGTCATGCGGCGGCTCCGGCGCGGCGGGCGAAGGGTCCGCCTGTCTAGCATGATTCACGCCATAACCAGGTGGCGTAGGCGACAATTCGGTTTTCAAAAGGCGCGCCAGCATTTTGCGATCCTTGCACCAAGGTGAGAATCACGGCTAAACCCAAATCCATGGTGAGCGATACTGCAAATCACAACACTGCCCCACTGGCTGCCATCTCGTCGGAGGGGTGGGTGCTATTTAGCGGGTTGCTAAGCGATGACCTGCTGCACCGCCTGCGCAGCGATCTCCGCACAATTTACGGCGAACGCCGCGCCGTCCAGGAGCGCAACGGCATCGGCGACGGCATGGAGGGCACGTGCCATCATCTGCTAGGCGCAAACAATGCGATGGATGAGTTCGTCGCAAGCCTGCCTCTGCATACATTCATTCATGGGTTCTTCAACGGCCCCTATATCCTTAATTCTTTTGGTGGATTCATCAACGAGGCAACCGCGTCGAACGGTTATATCGGCGCGATCCACAGAGACGTCCGAACCTTCTCCCGCGATTTCCGGCTGATGCTCAACATGCTGGTCATGCTCGACGACTTTACGGTCGAAAATGGTGCGACACACCTCGTGTCGAAATCGCATAACGCTTCGGAGAAACCCACGACAGATGCATTTCAGGCCGCTGCGATTCAAGCGACAGGGGTTGCGGGCGACATCCTGATGTTCGATTCCCGTCTCTGGCATGCGGCAGGCCGGAACGGTACCGATATGCCGCGCCGCGCCCTGACCCTTACCTTTACCCGCCCCTTCTTCAAACCGCAACTCGACTATCCTCGGTTTCTCGGAGATGCCTACGCCGCCGCGTTACCGCCACAGGTGCGTCAGGTGCTGGGCTACGATGCCCGTGTACCAGCCAGTATCGAGGAATTCTACCAGCCGCCGGAGCGGCGTGCGTACAAGTCGGATCAAGGCTAAAAGCGGAGCCATCTCATGACCGATATGCAAGATGAATTCGACGAACTGAACCGGCTCGCCGAAGATTACGACGACGGACCGTTCGACAATGCGATGCGCGGCTACATGATGCGCGCGCTCAAACCCCATTTACGCCCGGGTAAGGCGCTCGAAATGGGCTGTTTCAATGGCGCCTTTTCCGTTTGCCTGGCAGAGGAATATGACGATCTGACGGTCGTCGACGCCGTCGACGGGTTTCTCGAAAACGTACGGCTGAAGCTTGGCGACCGCGCACGCACGGTTTGCAGCCTGTTCGAAGATTTCGAAACCGCCGAAAGATTCGATGCAATTTTCATCGTGCATGTGTTGGAGCACCTGCTTGACCCGGTCGCCGTCCTGCGCAAGGCAAAATCGCTCCTCGCACCCGAAGGCCGAGTGTTTCTCGTCGTCCCGAACGGTGCCGCGGCATCGCGGCGCATTGCCGTGAAAATGGGTGTTTTGCCCACCCTGGATGCGCTTTCCGAAGCCGACATGAAGCACGGGCACCGTCGCATCTATTTTTTCGATACACTGGTCAATGAGTCACGTCGGGCCGGATTCCGCATTTCAGAAACGGGCGGTATCTTTTTCAAACCTCTGGCAAATTTTCAGTTCGACGGCCTCATGGGGGGTCCACTGATCAGCGACAGTTTCATGGAAGGCTGTTTCGAACTGGGCAAGGAAGAGCCCGGCCTCTCGGCCAGCATTTTCGCGGTTTGCGAAGCATGAAGCCGCCGCCTACCGTAAATCGAGAGGACTATCGGATCGCCTCAGATGCCTCCACAAATTCGCGATAGCGGTCGCGCGTCACGCCCAGAATAACGTTGTCGTGGAACTCGTTTCGCCGAAAGAAAACGCGCCCCTTGCGCCCCTCTTCGATCCAGCCGCATTTTTCGAGATACAGGTCTAGCGACGCCTTGTTGTGGGCAATGATCGTCGTGTCCAGACGCTCGAGACCTAACTCCTCGAACGCGTATCGCATCATCGTCGTCACCGCATCCTTACCGTACCCTTTACGCCGCAACGCCGGTGTCCCGATCAGCAGGCCGGTAAACGCATTCCGGTCTTTCCAGTTGATGTCGACGAGGTTGGTCATGCCAATCGCACCATGGTCGGACGTATCGATCATAAACCGCTGATCGGTGCCATCGTAGCGGAAGCCTTCGAACCAGCCTTCCAGGTCAGCCTCCGACAGCGGGAAATGCCAGCGGCCGAGATTGTATTGTATCTCCGGGTCGTTCGCCCAACCGTGCAACAAGGGCAAATCAGCGCGCTCGACCGCCCGCAACACGATATTATCTCCCACAACGTTCATGATCCTGTCTCCTCCGCGCAATTTCTGGGCGTTCGGTATGCTGGAAAAAACGAACTATCGCTTTCGCAACGCGCTGCGCACAATTCTTGATATTTGTTCGCATCCAATATCTTGCCGCACAAAAAAGCCGGCTTGGAGGTATTCGAGAAGCCGCGCTTGAAGCGCGCCAATCCGTTGTCCGGATCGTCGGCAATGCCAGCGCTTCCCCCGAAATCGATCGTTTTCGCATCATCGAAATACTGAATAGCGGCGTCATAAAGCAAATAGGATGCGCCGCACGCACGGCCGGCCTTATTCGACGCAGACAGATGGCTATGGACGCGGTCTCCCGCCCGGATCCACAAATGGCAGGCGACCAGCTCGGTATCGACGAATGCCCCGAATCCGACGAGCCCGTCGATTGCCGCAAGACCCTGGAAAACTGCTGCAGAGTATGTGGCCACACCCGTTATGCCTCGTCTGATCGCCAACTCTCGATACAGAGAAACCCAAGCAGACATATGATCGGCTAACTCGATCCGCCGCACCTCGGCGCGCGCGCGGCGCAACTCGTAGCGGTGATGTTTCGAATATCGCGCCGCGCCGACGCTTCGGTCGTGCAGATAGTGGGTCTTGAACGGATAGCAACGCTCGAACGCGCCGGCGAGCGCAGCCTCGTCGGGACGCAAGATCGGATCGGCGACAAGGACGACCGATACCAAACCGAGCGCGCGAAGACGCTCGAGCCCCGCATCGAGGTCAACCCCATCCTCAAAAGCCATTACTGGATAGCAGCTTGCCGCATCCTCCCCCTTTGCCGGTTCGCGCACATCGATAGGCCTGCGCAGCAACCAGCTATGCCATTCGGGAATTTCGCAGACCGCATCTCCCGCGCCTGCCACCAGCGTTGCATAGCGCTGTGTCATATAGGGATGCGTCATGCGCGGACGCCCCTGAATGCATCTGCAACGGTGCGCATATCGTCGGCATCGTAGCGCTGATCGCAGGGCAACAGCAGAATCTCATGGCTAAGCGCATGTTCAGCTGGGAACCTGGCCGGGTCGGACGGTAGCAAAGGCCAATTCCGTGCGGCAAAGATGCGTCTTTCCACGAGAGCACGCCATATTACGTCTCGACCCGGAACGCGAACTGGAAATCCAAACGGCGCAAAACTCGTCGCCGCGCCTTCGATTAATGCAACGTCGTGCAGAAGTGTCGCCAATACATCGAAATTCTCTTTTCGGCGCCGGATAATCGCTTGCGGATCGACACAGCCAAGGAGCTTGCGTGCCAGCGCACTCATCGGTTCGCGGGAAACGGTCATTTGGGCTTCGACCTTTTGGTAGGCGGCGAACCAGCGCGCATTGTCCCGCTCTTCGATATCGTCCCGTCGCATCACACGAGGACAAGTCCGGCGTTCGTCGCTGCCCTTCGAGTGGGACGCCGGTTCGATGCAACCCGACATATGGACCAGAAGACCGCCATCGGGCACGCCGAGCAGCTTGCGCGGGCTGTACAGCACCCAATCGGCCCAGGGCGTTTTCGCCGGGAAAAGTGCCTGGGCACGATCTTCGACCCAAAGGATGTCCGGCCGCTCGGCGACAAGCGCACAAAAACCTGCGTTGGGCGGACGGCCGAAATAGTCGACGGCGACGACACAGTCTCCAGTACGGAGTTCGGCCGATAGCGCATCGATATCGGGAGAAAGCGCCGCCGTTAGCGGGTAAAACGCGACCGGAACGTCATCCGCCGCCGCCTGAGCAATTTCGGGGCAGATGAACGCGGGCAAAAACAAACGTTTTGAGCCAGCGCTCCGCAGCAAGTGGGCCAAGGCGCTGCGGGCATTCACGAATGCCCAGGAATTGTTGTCCATTACGCCCCACAGCGTCAGCACGCCGCCATAACCCGATACGCGTTCCGCCTCAAGGGGCAGAAAGCCGCCTATCGCACGGCCAGCGACACAGGGCGTCACCGCTACGCCCCCTCGCCCACACCGGTGTCGCCCACTGCCAACAGAAAGCGGGCGAACGCGTCTACTGCGGCACGGTCACCGAACAGCCTGTCGGACCGTGTTTGAATTTTCGTGGATATTTCGGACCGCCATGCCCGATCGGTTCCGAGCCGCAGCGCCGTCGCTGCGTAGGACTCGGGAGAATCCGCAACCAGTTCCGGCATTTCCAAACGATTATACAGAGCCATCGTTGACCGACCGCGCGCAAAGCGTCCCGGAAACGTGACGATCGGCGTCCCCATGGCCAAGCCTTGATAGGCCGTGTTGCCCCCACAAAAGGGCCATGTGTCCAGCAAAACGTCCGCAAGCCGCAAAAGTCCTAAGAAATCAGTAAAGGGTTGCCTTTCAAGAACTTGAACTCTATCGATAAGGTCTCCAAAAATGCCCTGCCACCGCTGAAGCAGAATGTCCCCCCAGTGCGCTTCAGGCCCGGCAACTATGACGAGCCTGCCACTGGAGTCGCCGCTCAGTATCCGCAACAAGGCTAGGTCCATATCGGGGTGAATTTTGAACAGGCTCTGTGGGCACATATACAGCGTTGCATCTTCCGGCAGACCGAATGCCGCGCGGCTCGGCATCGGGTCGGGTACCGGAGGTCGATCGTAATGCACCAGGACATCGTCGAGCGCCTCCAGCCTTTCGCTGTATGACGCGTCCGCCCCCGGCGCCTCTAACGGCGCATTGCTAATGAAATAGTCGACCGCCGGAATTCCAGTCGTGTCGGGATGGCCATTCGTTACGCACTGCACGGGTGCAAGCCGTGCGAATGCGAGAAAGTATGTGAGGGGCTCCATACCGATGTCGGTGTAGATCAGGACATCAAGCGCCTCCTGCCCAATTCGCTGGCGTGCCGCGGACAGGTTCTTCGGCAAAATCACAGCATTATCGACGTCTTTGGCAACCGAACGCCATAACGCATCGGTATCGGCATCATCACCAAAAGTGAATGCGGATACGGTAATCCGGTCACTTGGCAGTAGGCGCAAGAGGCCGTGGTAACACCAGCCGACTGCATGATCTCGAAAATGTTGCGATACGAAGCCGACCTTCAGACGCTCGCTGCTCCGATTCCTGCGCAAATCTGCCGCAACGTAGCGGAGCGAAGGGCAGGCTTTTTCATAGAGACGCGCGATTTTGCAGCTCAGCACTCGATTATCGGTATCGTGGTACGATAAATGAAATTGCGTGATCCCAACCTCGTTTATCGGATCGTCGATACGAATGTCCGCCCCGAGCAGTTCGTCGACCGCCCGTTCCATTTTTTGCCGCGCCTGTGTCATCGCATCCTGCGAATCCGCAATCACCGGCAAGAGCGTTGCCAGACGTATGCGCAAACCAGGTTCGGACCGTATCGTCAGCGCCTCGCGGTAGCTGGCCGCAGCTTCGTCATAGCGGCCCTGCCGACGTAGCGCATTTCCGAGGTTGCCATGCGCCGCGACCATTTTCGGATCACGAGCCAGAACGCGGTGCAGTGCTCGTTCAGCCGCTTCGGTATTTCCCTGACTAAGCAATATGTTTGCAATGTTATTCAATGATTCCAAATAATTTTGATCTATTTTTAAAGCCTTTTGGTAATGAATAAGGGCTTTTTCAAATTTGCCCTGCTCCATCTTCACGACACCAAGATTGTTGTGAAACACAGGATCACCATCGTTCACGGCTATCAGAGACTCATAAATCTTCTCAGCTTCCGGCAAATCGCCACAAAATCGGACCGCATTTGCCAGGCCGCATTGCGCCGGAATGTTTGCCGGATCCTGATCGAGCACACACCTGTATTGCGCGACCGCGGCCTCACCCTGCCCCATGTCCAGCAAGGTGTTTCCCAAGTTATATTGGGCATCGAGGAGTTCCGGATCGGTATCCACCGCAGCGCGGAAAGCAGCCAATGCCGCGTCAAGCCGCTCGGTTGCACGCGCGGAGACGCCGAGATTATTCAGGAATTGTGCATTCGAAGGTGAAGCCGAGACCGCTTTTCCAAACAGTTCAAACGCTTCCTGCGGTTCACCGCTAGCCGACGCAATAACGCCAAGCATGTGCAACGAGTCCGCATGGCCCGGGGTTTCGCTAAGAATTTCCCGATACTTTGCCGCCGCTGCCCCAAGGCGCCCGTCGCGATGATCACGAACAGCGGCGGCATATAGCGCATGCGAATCCGTCATGGTCTTCCGTAAACCTTCCGCCTGTCCACCGGCTGTTTGAACATCCCTCGATGCAACAGCCGTGCCCACCCAGCATCGCCTTAATATTAACCATAAAGCCGGCAAAAACTTCCGAAACAGTAAACAAAGGGCGGCAAAAATTTCCGCTATTTCCCCTATAACCCGGCAATCTCTTCCCTCCTGACCGGGATGCTAACTAGGGCAGCGTGAGGGAATCGGGGGCTCGCATGCAGAATTTTTTGCCACCACGCCGACCGCATCAGGAGGATCCACGCGCACAATCCTCATAAAGTTTTTACGCGTGTTAACAGGATGTTAATGACTATCTCTTTAGACTCGCACGATGTGGAGTACCGCCGCCTCTGTAACGTTTACGCTGGATAGAGTGGCGCGGACCTAACGGAATGGAGAAACCGCAGAGCACATTGGCACCTTGATTGCATAGGATAGTTTCTGAAAAGTTAATTTCCGGACACTAGTCAGTTCTGGAATTTCGGACGATTTCGAATTCGAATTCTTGCCAGTACGGCGAAGAACGCGCCAGACAAGAAAGTTACCGAGTTCGGAACATACCGTTCGCGCATTTGACAGAACGCCGATTGCGGGAGGAAAACTATGGAATTCGGTTCACTCGGCCTTGGATCACAATCCCAGTCCGCGTCAAACCAGTTAGGCGCATCCAGCCTGGCGGCAACAACGACTCCAGAAGCAAACACAGAACAAGCTGTAACGCCCGTCGATAGCGGCGGCGCGGCGCAAAACGACCAGCAGCAGGATCTGCTTGGCAGAGATACCAGCGGCGGTAATAACCGCCCCTCGGCATCACCCGATGATCTGCAGCTTACAAGTCGTCGAACGACGCTTAACTTCGACAGCGAGCAAAATCGTATTTTCCTGGAAGTCGTCGACACAACGACCGATGAGGTCATCGAGCAGATTTCATCGGATCAGTTCGTCAAATTCGTCGATCAGGCGCTGAACCCCGGCGGGGATTCCGGCACGGAAAATGAAGACGAAGCGGGGCAGTCAACGGAGTTGGCGGTCTAGCGTCACACAACGGGGCTGCCGCACGCGTCGAACCCACACCAACTGCGTAATTTTTTCCCGACGCGATGACCCACGCGTGGCAATTTGTGCCGCTGCGTGACTGAAATTATTGCCCGCTCGTGCGATGTGGGGAATACTTCAGATCGAATTTACCTAATATTAATAACCGACTAGACGAATTTTTATGGTTTGGCCCGTTGCTTGCTGAGTGTTGTCCGACGCAATAGCGAGGAAGCACCATGCAAGTATCCGGCGTGGAAGTGGCCCACCAGACCGGTGGCGAGAACTCAGCAGCCAAACCGTCAACGACGGCGAGCGGCCTGTTCGAGGCCCTTTTACAGGGCGCCAACGGGCAGAATGCTTCGCTCGCGCGGCTCGAGGGCGGTGCGGGGCTGGCCCAGCAAATCGGTGCGAACGAGACACATCCTTCAGATCCCGACGAATTTTATGCTTCCGAAACCGAACGCACACCTCAGGCTTCGGAAAACGACGAGACTGACGCCGTCGCCTCGGAAGACGAGCGCCCCGAAGACTCGGAAAACGAGCACCCGGAGGAAACGGCGCTTGACACCGAACCCGAGGGCGCGGCCGGTCAAACCGCCACCGCGCTGCAGACCGAGATTCCGACAACGGCCGAACCGGCGGTCACTACGGTTTCCAACCCGGCGACGCCCGAAACGGCCACCAAAACCGAGCCTGCAGCAGCGGCAACATCAGCCGAACAATCAGTAGTAATCGCCGCTGCGAGCGTTCCAGCCGTCAAGGCAGCAGCCCCGGCCGCACCACAAACTGCAACCGGGAAGCAGGCGTCGGTGCAGGCCACCGTACAAACCGCACAGCCAAACGTCCCTACCGTTACGCCTGAACAGGTCGTCGCAAGCAATGTGCAGAAAAATTCAGGAAACGAAAAACAAAATGGTTCCGGCAGACTAACGGCGTGAGCGTCCGGTAAAGCAGCCCTGCCTATGATGACGTTGGACTGTTACGCTCAGGTTTGAGCGTAACGCCAGGGGAGCAGTTCGTCGATCCGATTGATTTTATGGTCGGCGATACAGGCTAGCGTGTCGGTTAGCCAGGCCTGCGGATCGACGCCATTGAGTTTTGCTGTCTCGATCAGCGTATAGGCGATGGCGGCTGATTTGCCGCCGGCCTCGGACCCCATGAAGAGATAATTCTTCCGCCCCAGGGCGATGGGCCGCATGGATCGCTCTGCGGTATTGTTGTCGAGTTCAAGAAAGCCGTGATCTAGATATGGTCGCAGCTTCTTCATGCGGGTCAGGGCGTAGCGAATAGCACCGGCTAAGGGTGATTTGCCGGATATCCGGGTCAATTGGGCATGCAGCCATGATTCCAGGTCGTCGAAGATTGGTTTTGATTGGCGCTGCCTGATCTTCACCCGTTGATCCGGCGATTGGCCCCGAACCTCCTTCTCGACGCCATAGAGTGTGGCGATACGTTTTATGGCTTCCTCGGCAATCGCCGATCCCTGAGCTTTGTGGATATCGACGAACTTGCGTCGGATATGGGCCATGCAGGCCACTTCCGTCACCTTGCCCGTGCGGTACAGGTCATTGACCCCCGCATAGCCATCGGCATGCATGAAGCCCGTGAAGTCCGCTAGATGTTCGCGCGGGCGAACGCCCTTCCTGTCGGACGAGAACTGATACCATGCGGCAGGATGCGCCTCTCCGGCCCAGGGTCGTTCATCGCGGACATAGGCCCAAAGCCGCGCGGTCCTGGTTTTACCGGAGCCTGGGGTCAGCATTTTTACCGGCGTATCATCGGCGAAGAGGGCCTGTCCCTTTAAAACATGGCGCGCGACGGCGTCCGCCAAAGGTTCCAACAGAGCCGTGGATTTGCCAACCCAATCGGCCAGGGTGGAGCGGTCCAGATCGATCCCCTCGCGCTGGAATATCTGACTTTGCCGGTACAAAGGCGAATGATCGGCGTACTTGTTGACCAGCACATGGGCCAGTAGGCCAGGACCGGGCCGCCCGTGCTCAATCGGCCGCGACGGCAGGGCTGCCTGATGGAACGTCTCACAGCAGGTGCAGGCCATGCGCGGGCGAACAATCCGGTTCACGACAAAACGTCCGGGGACATATTCCAGTTCCTCGGTGACATCGTCGCCAAGCGTTTTGAGCGCACCGCCGCATTCCCCACAGGCATCGCCCGGCGACAGTGTTGTCTCGTTGCGTGGGAGATGACCGGGCAGCGGTTTACGTTTGGGCTTGTCTTTTGGCGCTGCAGATTGATCTGCATTTGCATCGTCTGACGCGGGCTCCTGCGCGGACGCCGCAATCTCTTCGTCTTCCAGCGTCAACGCCAGTTGATCCAGAGCCTCCGAGCGCGACCCGAAGCGATGCTGGCGCATCCCGGCCAATTGGTGTTGGAGCTTCTCGATCAACACCGCCTGTGACTTCACTTCCGACGCCAGCGATGCCACCAGACCTTTTAATGCGGCAGGTTCATTCGGGAGGTTCTCAGCGTCGTCGAGCATGCCGGCAATCTATCAGCCGCCACCCCGCATGGGAATCCCCGGAAATTGACAACCCTTTGCTGTGAAACGACTTTACCCAGCCGTCAGGGGACGCCACGTTCGTTGTGGTATGCGCCAATCAATCCCTTCCAGCAGCATCGCCAATTGAACCGGGGTCAGCGCAACCTTGCCCGCTTTCGCAGACGGCCAGACAAACCGTCCCTTCTCCAGACGCTTCGAGAACAGACATGCCCCTTGCCCGTCCCACCAGATCACCTTGATCAGATCGCCACGGCGACCCCGGAAGACGAACAGATGACCGCAATACGGCGCCGCCTTTAGAACCTTCTCTGTTTGCGCTGACAGCCCATTGAACCCCTTACGCATGTCCGTCACGCCGGCCGCAAGCCAAACCTTCGTGTTCGTGGGAACCGGGATCATCCCGACAAGCACCGGAGCAGACGTACGAGCGCTTCGGGATCGTAAGGGCCGCTAATGCTCAAGCGATGACCTCCGGCAAGCGTGACCTCGATCTTGCCTTCGTCACCAACAGGGCGCTCGGCTTCGTGCTCGACGTGACGCGCAATCTCAACCGGCAGGAAACAGGCGGCGTCATCGACCGTGTCACTTCCCGCAAACCGGGGATCTTTCAGCCAGTTGAAAACCTGATTGGCGTTCACATTGTAGCGCCGTGCAACCTGTGAAACCGAAACGCCCGCAAACCGCGTCTGTGCGCAAATCATCCGCTTCTCGTCTGCACTCCAGCGCCGACGCTTGCCCCGCTTCGCCACATCCTGATCCCCGTTAGTGTCCACCTAAACAAGTGGACACTAAACCTCACTTCTTCTGCACGGCAGAGCGGTCAGGCCGGACGCTTACCTCGAAACAAGCGGACGGACAGTTCATCGACAACTCCCCGAGCATGCTCAACGTGGCGGTTTCGCGGGCCAGGGACAGTTTTCTCGTCTTTGGCGATATGGATGTGTTCTCTACAGCTGCGGCTGGGACACCACGGGCACTGCTGGCACGCTTCCTGTTTTCTTCCCCAGACAATGCGTTGGAATTCGAGGTCGCGCCACGCGAGGATTTAGTGCTGCACTCCGGGCAACTGATTACTCTTCGCGATGCGGCCGAGCACGATGCTTTCCTGCTGAACGCGCTTGGCAAAAGGTCGGCGAAATACATGATCGTCAGCCCATGGGTCACCGTCCCGACTATGAAGCGCGCCGGGCTTCTGGACGCCCTTCGCGCTGCCGCTAAGCGGGGCGCGGAGATTGACATCTATGTAGATCCTGCCTTCAACCAGAAACAAACGCAGGAGGGGTTGACATATCTCGAAGCTGCGGAGACCGCTTTTAAGGAGATAGGTGTCACACTGCGCAAAGTGCGCCAGCTTCATAGCAAGATTGTCGCGGTGGATGACACTCTGCTTTGCATTGGGTCTTTCAATTGGCTCTCTGCCAGCCGTGTCGGGAAATATGCCCGGCACGAGACATCACTCGTATACCAAGGGTCACATCTGCAAGATGAGATCAAGGACCTCACAGACAGTTTGCGAAGGCGTTAGACCGAATAATGTCGTCGTCTCCGTACTTGAGGCCGGACGCCTAGAGCGAGACATTAGATCGATGTTAGTTTTGTCCGGCTAGCCTTCGTTAGGCCAAACAAATCCTTGGGCCGAGATAAGGTCGTTCCCAGCGTCGCCGGGCTTCTGGAAGTTATTGGGGAGGCTGAGTTGGTCGGGGTGTTTTTGTCGAAAGAACGGCCTTTCCGCAAGCAGGCGAAGCGGGCCCTATTTCGTCCCAGGCGATTTTATTTGCATCGGGGGAGCGGGATGTTGCGGACCTGAGACTTCCCATTGGGAAGGATTGGCGATCAAGTTGGTGCTGCCTGACGTCCGCAGCACCGCCCTGACCCCGCGCGAGACGGTGCAATCTGCCAGTCCGGCGCACTAGTCCTCGGTAAGCGCGCGAGCACATTCCAACTCCGGATTTTTGATATCCGGACCGTATGCCGCACGAACGCAGGTTTGATAAGGCGAGAAATAGGTCCAGACTGAGACCGTTACTATGATTGCGGCCCCGATTATCAGAGCGACCTTGATCGGATCTTTCATGTTTCCTTCTCCGCATCCATCGTGCTGCACTTTTCACAGGGGCCCCCACGGCTCGGCCCACGTAATCTTTCCACCTTCGCCCGCCGCAGCCTGCATCACGCGGAGGCGGGGCGCCTCGGAGGGTCTAGAACCGAAGCTTGCCGCGCAGGATGACGCCGTGGTCGGGTTCGCCACCGGCCCGTTCGCCACGCTCGCCTTCGAGGCTCAGGTCGAGGCCTGTGCCCATCTCGAAGCGGCCGCCGACGCGCAGCCGCCGGGTCCCCTCGCCGGACAGCGACAAGCCCGTGTAGGGGGTCAGCACGCCGTCCCCGCCGAGCGTGGCAAAGCCGTAGCCGACCTCCATATCGAGGCGTCCCTGAGGCTCGTTGTCATCGGCGTTGTCATTGGCGGCGGTCAGGCCGGTCGCCCCGTCGTTCCACAGCTTGGCGACACCGCTCGCGGTCTCGCCCCAGCCGGGCTCCAGGCTCAGCGACAGGCCGGTCCCGTCGCTGCCCGGATCGAGCCGCACGAAGCCGCCCACGCCCCATTCCTCGTAATCCCCGCCATGGACAAGGAGCGTCCGCCCATAGCCCTCCACCGTCAGGCCGACAACCGGGTTCGCGTAGCGCAGGCTGCCGCCCAGTTCGACACCGGCGCCGGTCTCGCCGCCGCCGCCGTCATAGCGCAGCCCCACCTCGACCGACGGGGTCAGCGTGCTCCTGCCCAGGCTGTGGGCATGGCTGGCCTCGAGCGCACTCCGACCCTGATAGACGTCGACCGACAAGGCCTCGATCATGGCCGCCCCCTCGACATCGATGCGGGCAACCGAGCCTTGCGCCCGCAGCGTCAGGCGGGTCGTGCCGCCCGCGATCAGATCGTCGCTCGAATACAGCGTTCCCCGCGCGCCGGCGGCGGCCGACCACTGGGTCATGTCGCTCGTTTGCGCATCGGTTTCCTCGTCATCGATCTCGATCTCGCCCCAGCCGTAGCCGGCCGTGGCCCAGAGGCCGATATCGCCCAGCGTCCAGCCGACATAGGGGTTGAAGCTTATCATCCGACTCTCCTGCTCGCCCGACATCGCTTCCTTGCCATCACCGTTATCGGTGCGGTCGGTGTAGTCGAAGCTCCCTTTCGACAAGGACAGCGAAAGTCCGGCCAACACCTCGTCGCTGAGCTTCGCGTCGACGCCGAGATGACCGCTCATCACCTCGCCGTCCCAGTCCACCGCGCTGTCATCGCCGCCCGAGAGGTTGTTGTAGTTACTGCTCCCCCACAGGGCGAGGCTGTTGGACGGGTGACCGGCGCCGCCGTCCTTCCGGTCGGTGCCGTCCTCCGTCGCCGCCGCGCCGAGCGGTATCACGAAAGACGAGCCCGAGAGCAGTTGTGTCAGATCGACATCAGGCGCAGTGTCCCGCAGCGCCCATTCGTTCCCTTCCCAGGCGCGGGAGGTATCGCTGCGCGAGGCCCGCGAGGCGCCGGCGAGGTTGATCGCCCCCGCCGGCGGCGCCCCCGAGATGGCCCGCTCGATACGCCCGGTCACCGCGTCCAGCGTGCTGCTCAGCATCGCCCGCGCCGTCTCCGGCAGGATCATTTCGATAACCCGGTTGACGCGCTCCGCGATGATCTGCTCTGGGTCCACTTCCGGCTCGTCGTCGTCAAGGATGGTCAGCGTCACAGACGCCGGCGCCGGCAGCGGTACCGGCGGTTCCGGCGGCGGGCGGACCAGCTCCGCCGTCGCCGAGATCGTCAGCGTCTTGGTCGGCGGGCCGATATCTTCGTTGTCGAAGGTGATGATCCGCAATTGTTGTCCGCTCTCGCGGTCCCCTTCCTTGATCGTCAAGTCGCCGCCTTCCAGCTTGAAGTCTTCCTCGCCTGGCTCTACCGGATAATCTGGCGTCACCGTGACCGTCAGGCTGATAGTGTCGGACGCTGTGGCGCCTATGGGCAGAAGCCTTGCGAACAGCCCGACTCCGAACTCGGTGCCCTCCACTTCCTCCGGCCTCTGCAGCACCAGCACCAGTGTCGGGTCGGCCAATTTGACCTCGTCAGAGGTGACCGCCGCGCCCGCGAGACCGTCCGTGTCCACCGGCGTCACCTTGAAGGTGATTTTCCGCCCGCTATCGGCCGGCGCCAGCTTGTAGGTCAACTCGGTGCCGACCTCCGTCGTGCCGTCCCGCAGCCAGAGGTAGGTGCTTGTCCCTTCGCCATCGCTGTCCTCATCTTCGAAGGTGTAGCTGCCGGTTAGGGTCTTGCCGACCGACAGCTCCCCTGTGATCTTGACTGCGCTCGCCACCGGCGCGTCGTTGACCGGCGTAACCGTCGGGGTCGCCGTGGCGGTGGCGGTGGCGTTGTCGCCGTCGGTCACCGTCAGCTCGATCGCGCTCAACGTCCCGCCGGCATTGACGACAGCCGCACCGTCGGCGGTCAGCTCGACCTCGGCGTTGTCCGTATCCAGCTCATAGTACCCGTTGGTGTTGGTCCCGACGGTAAAAGTCACCGTCAGGGAAGCGTTCTCTTCATCCGCGGCCACGTAGGTGGCCGCCACCGTCGCCCCGCCATCTTCGGTCAAGGTCTCCGCCGTGATCACAATGGTCGGCGGGTCGTTGACCGGCGTAACCGTCGGGGTCGCCGTGGCGGTGGCGGTGGCGTTGTCGCCGTCGGTCACCGTCAGCTCGATCGCGCTCAACGTCCCGCCGGCATTGACGACAGCCGCACCGTCGGCGGTCAGCTCGACCTCGGCGTTGTCCGTATCCAGCGTGTAGTGCGGGTTGGCGGTCAGGGTCACCGTCGGGGAAGTGGTTTCTTCGTCCGCGGCCACGTAGGTCGCCGCCGCCGCGCCCGCCGCCAGCCCCCTATCTTCGAACAAGGTCTCCGCCGTGATCACAATGGTCGGCGGGTCGTTGACCGGCGTAACCGTCGGGGTCGCCGTGGCGGTGGCGGTGGCGTTGTCGCCGTCGGTCACCGTCAGCTCGATCGCGCTCAACGTCCCGCCGGCATTGACGACAGCCGCACCGTCGGCGGTCAGCTCGAACTGGCGTTGCAGCATCAGCGTGTAGTGCGGGTTGGCGGTAGGTGGTCAAACCGTCGGGGGGGAAGCGTTCTCCTTCATCCGCGGCCACGTAGGTGGCCGCCACCGTCGCCCCGCCATCTTCGGTCAAGGTCTCCGCCGTGATCACAATGGTCGGCGGGTCGTTGACCGGCGTAACCGTCGGGGTCGCCGTGGCGGTGGCGGTGGCGTTGTCGCCGTCGGTCACCGTCAGCTCGATCGCGCTCAACGTCCCGCCGGCATTGACGACAGCCGCACCGTCGGCGGTCAGCTCGACCTCGGCGTTGTCCGTATCCAGCGTGTAGTGCGGGTTGGCGGTCAGGGTCACCGTCGGGGAAGTGGTTTCTTCGTCCGCGGCCACGTAGGTCGCCGCCACCGTCGCCCCGCCATCTTCGGTCAAGGTCTCCGCCGTGATCACAATGGTCGGCGGGTCGTTGACCGGCGTAACCGTCGGGGTCGCCGTGGCGGTGGCGGTGGCGTTGTCGCCGTCGGTCACCGTCAGCTCGATCGCGCTCAACGTCCCGCCGGCATTGACGACAGCCGCACCGTCGGCGGTCAGCTCGACCTCGGCGTTGTCCGTATCCAGCGTGTAGTGCGGGTTGGCGGTCAGGGTCACCGTCAGGGAAGCGTTCTCTTCATCCGCGGCCACGTAGGTGGCCGCCACCGTCGCCCCGCCATCTTCGAACAAGGTCTCCGCCGTGATCACAATGGTCGGCGGGTCGTTGACCGGCGTAACCGTCGGGGTCGCCGTGGCGGTGGCGGTGGCGTTGTCGCCGTCGGTCACCGTCAGCTCGATCGCGCTCAACGTCCCGCCGGCATTGACGACCTCCGCGCCGTCGGCGGTCAGCTCGACCTCGGCGTTGTCCGTATCCAGCGTGTAGTGCGGGTTGGCGGTCAGGGTCACCGTCGGGGAAGCGTTCTCTTCATCCGCGGCCACGTAGGTGGCCGCCACCGTCGCCCCGCCATCTTCGGTCAAGGTCTCCGCCGTGATCACAATGGTCGGCGGGTCGTTGACCGGCGTAACCGTCGGGGTCGCCGTGGCGGTGGCGGTGGCGTTGTCGCCGTCGGTCACCGTCAGCTCGATCGCGCTCAACGTCCCGCCGGCATTGACGACAGCCGCACCGTCGGCGGTCAGCTCGACCTCGGCGTTGTCCGTATCCAGCTCATAGTACCCGTTGGTGTTGGTCCCGACGGTAAAAGTCACCGTCAGGGAAGCGTTCTCTTCATCCGCGGCCACGTAGGTGGCCGCCACCGTCGCCCCGCCATCTTCGGTCAAGGTCTCCGCCGTGATCACAATGGTCGGCGGGTCGTTGACCGGCGTAACCGTCGGGGTCGCCGTGGCGGTGGCGGTGGCGTTGTCGCCGTCGGTCACCGTTCCGCCTCATCGCCGCTCAAGTCCCGCCGGCATTGACGACCTCCGCGCCGTCGGCGGTCAGCTCGACCTCGGCGTTGTCCGTATCCAGCGTGTAGTGCGGGTTGGCGGTCAGGGTCACCGTCGGGGAAGTGGTTTCTTCGTCCGCGGCCACGTAGGTCGCCGCCACCGTCGCCCCGCCATCTTCGGTCAAGGTCTCCGCCGTGATCACAATGGTCGGCGGGTCGTTGACCGGCGTAACCGTCGGGGTCGCCGTGGCGGTGGCGGTGGCGTTGTCGCCGTCGGTCACCGTCAGCTCGATCGCGCTCAACGTCCCGCCGGCATTGACGACAGCCGCACCGTCGGCGGTCAGCTCGACCTCGGCGTTGTCCGTATCCAGCGTGTAGTGCGGGTTGGCGGTCAGGGTCACCGTCGGGGAAGTGGTTTCTTCGTCCGCGGCCACGTAGGTCGCCGCCACCGTCGCCCCGCCATCTTCGGTCAAGGTCTCCGCCGTGATCACAATGGTCGGCGGGTCGTTGACCGGCGTAACCGTCGGGGTCGCCGTGGCGGTGGCGGTGGCGTTGTCGCCGTCGGTCACCGTCAGCTCGATCGCGCTCAACGTCCCGCCGGCATTGACGACAGCCGCACCGTCGGCGGTCAGCTCGACCTCGGCGTTGTCCGTATCCAGCTCATAGTACCCGTTGGTGTTGGTCCCGACGGTAAAAGTCACCGTCAGGGAAGCGTTCTCTTCATCCGCGGCCACGTAGGTGGCCGCCACCGTCGCCCCGCCATCTTCGGTCAAGGTCTCCGCCGTGATCACAATGGTCGGCGGGTCGTTGACCGGCGTAACCGTCGGGGTCGCCGTGGCGGTGGCGGTGGCGTTGTCGCCGTCGGTCACCGTCAGCTCGATCGCGCTCAACGTCCCGCCGGCATTGACGACAGCCGCACCGTCGGCGGTCAGCTCGACCTCGGCGTTGTCCGTATCCAGCTCATAGTACCCGTTGGTGTTGGTCCCGACGGTAAAAGTCACCGTCAGGGAAGCGTTCTCTTCATCCGCGGCCACGTAGGTCGCCGCCACCGTCGCCCCGCCATCTTCGGTCAAGGTCTCCGCCGTGATCACAATGGTCGGCGGGTCGTTGACCGGCGTAACCGTCGGGGTCGCCGTGGCGGTGGCGGTCACCGTGCCGTCGTCCACCGACAGAGCGATCGCGCTCAGCGGCCCGCCGAGATTGACGGCAGCCACACCGACATCGGTCAGCTTGACCTCGGCGTTGTCCGTATCCAGCGTATAGTGCCCGTCGGTGTTGGTCCCGGCGGTAAAATCCACCGTCAGGGTATCGCCGTCTTCATCCGTGGCCACATAGGTCGCCGCCACCGTGGCCGTCGACACCCCCCTGTCTTCGAGCAAGGTCTCCGCCGTGATCACAATGGTCGGCGGATCGTTGACCGCATCGATCGTGATGTCGAAGGTCTGGGCCGCACTGGTGGCGTCGTCCGCCGTCACGCCGGGCGTGCCGCCATCGTCCGTCAGTGTCACCGTCGTCGTGCCGTTGGCATCATCCGCCGGCGTGTAGCTCAGGTTGCCGCTGGCCAGATCGATCGCTGGGGCGGCCGAGAAGAGGGCCTCGCCGGCCGCCGGGATCTCGACGTTGAAGGTCAGCACCTGCCCGCTCTCGTTCGCCGGACCCGCCGAGATCGCAGAGGCAAAGCCGGTCACCGTCTGGTCGCCGGCATCCTCGGCGACCGTCTGGTTCCGGTTCGGATCGGCCGGAAGCGTAAAGCTCGGCCTCGCATTGATCGTCAAGATGGCCGCCGCACTCGTCACCTCCTCGGCGGCGTTGCTCACCACCACCTGGAACTGCGCCCCGTTATCCGCCAGCGCCGTGGGATCAAGGGTATAGGTCGCGCTCGTCGCCCCGGAGATATCCTCCCCATCGCGCTGCCATTGATAGCTCAACGTGCCGCCGCCCGTCGCCGCCGCCGTGAAGCTCGCCGCCGCGGGCGGCGTCACCGTTACATCCGCCGGCTCCGTCGTGATTACCACCGTTTCCAGCACCCTGACAAAGACCGTCACGGTGTTACTGCCGCCAATTCCAGGTGCTACCGTTACGTAGGTAAACTCGGCACTGCCGACGAAGCCTGTGTTTGGCTCGAATCTGATCTCGGCGCCTGTGTCACTGCCAATGATCGTCGCGGTGCCAACCGTAGCAGTAGAGCCGCTGCCCACTTCGGTCACGCGGAGCACGCTCGCGGTGCTATTGATCGTATGGCCTGTGCCGTCGTTCGCGAGCACATCAATGTCGATCAGCGTGTTCTTAGGGGTGAACGCCTCGTCTTGCGGCGGCGTCACCTGTGCCTGCGCCGCCACGGGCGCGGCCAGCCAGGCGAAGCCGGCGACGGCGATCAGGGCGGCCGCGCGCGCCCAGCGGCGGCCGGTCGGAGAGGAGCCTTCAGACCAGAGATCTCGGCGCGTAGCGTGCATGGATAATTTTCCCCAAATATATCGATTAAGGTTCTATTATCCATATTCTATAATAATATAATGTCTTTAATGATACTAAAAAGATCATAATAGATATTTTTAGATTTCACGAAGGTTCACGAACCGGCCGGCGATTGTCGTGCTCGGGAGTGGGCTTATCGGTCCGCCTGATCCGGCGGAGAGCCCTGATCGCTCTCACGCAGCGGACGCGGCGCAACGTCGGCCGGGGACGATGGCGCCTGTCTCGAAGAACTCAGCTGCTTGTCGGACTGTTATGAATGTCTGTGGTGGGCGCGCGCGAGGCCAACCCGCCCGGCCCCTCGCCAAGGCGCGATATCGTGACTGCGAGGTTCCGTTACCGCCTCGCCGGGGCGCCGATTACCGCAGGACCCGGGGCGATCTGTGAGCGTCCGGTAAAGCAGCCCTGCCTATGATGACGTTGGACTGTTACGCTCAGGTTTGAGCGTAACGCCAGGGGAGCAGTTCGTCGATCCGATTGATTTTATGGTCGGCGATACAGGCTAGCGTGTCGGTTAGCCAGGCCTGCGGATCGACGCCATTGAGTTTTGCTGTCTCGATCAGCGTATAGGCGATGGCGGCTGATTTGCCGCCGGCCTCGGACCCCATGAAGAGATAATTCTTCCGCCCCAGGGCGATGGGCCGCATGGATCGCTCTGCGGTATTGTTGTCGAGTTCAAGAAAGCCGTGATCTAGATATGGTCGCAGCTTCTTCATGCGGGTCAGGGCGTAGCGAATAGCACCGGCTAAGGGTGATTTGCCGGATATCCGGGTCAATTGGGCATGCAGCCATGATTCCAGGTCGTCGAAGATTGGTTTTGATTGGCGCTGCCTGATCTTCACCCGTTGATCCGGCGATTGGCCCCGAACCTCCTTCTCGACGCCATAGAGTGTGGCGATACGTTTTATGGCTTCCTCGGCAATCGCCGATCCCTGAGCTTTGTGGATATCGACGAACTTGCGTCGGATATGGGCCATGCAGGCCACTTCCGTCACCTTGCCCGTGCGGTACAGGTCATTGAACCCCGCATAGCCATCGGCATGCATGAAGCCCGTGAAGTCCGCTAGATGTTCGCGCGGGCGAACGCCCTTCCTGTCGGACGAGAACTGATACCATGCGGCAGGATGCGCCTCTCCGGCCCAGGGTCGTTCATCGCGGACATAGGCCCAAAGCCGCGCGGTCCTGGTTTTACCGGAGCCTGGGGTCAGCATTTTTACCGGCGTATCATCGGCGAAGAGGGCCTGTCCCTTTAAAACATGGCGCGCGACGGCGTCCGCCAAAGGTTCCAACAGAGCCGTGGATTTGCCAACCCAATCGGCCAGGGTGGAGCGGTCCAGATCGATCCCCTCGCGCTGGAATATCTGACTTTGCCGGTACAAAGGCGAATGATCGGCGTACTTGTTGACCAGCACATGGGCCAGTAGGCCAGGACCGGGCCGCCCGTGCTCAATCGGCCGCGACGGCAGGGCTGCCTGATGGAACGTCTCACAGCAGGTGCAGGCCATGCGCGGGCGAACAATCCGGTTCACGACAAAACGTCCGGGGACATATTCCAGTTCCTCGGTGACATCGTCGCCAAGCGTTTTGAGCGCACCGCCGCATTCCCCACAGGCATCGCCCGGCGACAGTGTTGTCTCGTTGCGTGGGAGATGACCGGGCAGCGGTTTACGTTTGGGCTTGTCTTTTGGCGCTGCAGATTGATCTGCATTTGCATCGTCTGACGCGGGCTCCTGCGCGGACGCCGCAATCTCTTCGTCTTCCAGCGTCAACGCCAGTTGATCCAGAGCCTCCGAGCGCGACCCGAAGCGATGCTGGCGCATCCCGGCCAATTGGTGTTGGAGCTTCTCGATCAACACCGCCTGTGACTTCACTTCCGACGCCAGCGATGCCACCAGACCTTTTAATGCGGCAGGTTCATTCGGGAGGTTCTCAGCGTCGTCGAGCATGCCGGCAATCTATCAGCCGCCACCCCGCATGGGAATCCCCGGAAATTGACAACCCTTTGCTGTGAAACGACTTTACCCAGCCGTCAGGGGACGCCACGTTCGTTGTGGTATGCGCCAATCAATCCCTTCCAGCAGCATCGCCAATTGAGCCGGGGTCAGCGCAACCTTGCCCGCTTTCGCAGACGGCCAGACAACCGTCCCTTCTCCAGACGCTTCGAGAACAGACATGCCCCTTGCCCGTCCCACCAGATCACCTTGATCAGATCGCCACGGCGACCCCGGAAGACGAACAGATGACCGCAATACGGCGCCGCCTTTAGAACCTTCTCTGTTTGCGCTGACAGCCCATTGAACCCCTTACGCATGTCCGTCACGCCGGCCGCAAGCCAAACCTTCGTGTTCGTGGGAACCGGGATCATCCCGACAAGCACCGGAGCAGACGTACGAGCGCTTCGGGATCGTAAGGGCCGCTAATGCTCAAGCGATGACCTCCGGCAAGCGTGACCTCGATCTTGCCTTCGTCACCAACAGGGCGCTCGGCTTCGTGCTCGACGTGACGCGCAATCTCAACCGGCAGGAAACAGGCGGCGTCATCGACCGTGTCACTTCCCGCAAACCGGGGATCTTTCAGCCAGTTGAAAACCTGATTGGCGTTCACATTGTAGCGCCGTGCAACCTGTGAAACCGAAACGCCCGCAAACCGCGTCTGTGCGCAAATCATCCGCTTCTCGTCTGCACTCCAGCGCCGACGCTTGCCCCGCTTCGCCACATCCTGATCCCCGTTAGTGTCCACCTAAACAAGTGGACACTAAACCTCACTTCTTCTGCACGGCAGAGCGGTCAGGCCGGACGCTTACTTTAAACCACGCATGACGTTCAATGCAGCAGTAGGCATGTTAGCGCTGTGCGCAAGCTGTGCGGCGTAATACGCCGCCGCTTGACAAGGGGGGCGTGCCGCCCCCCGTTGCATCCCCCCTGCACATGGGTCAATTAGGCATCGAACCTAATTGACCCATAAGAACGTATCGCCGTTCAATCCCTCGCAGGGCATGGAGATTTGCCTCTACACCCACACCCGTACCACGCGCAACCGGCTGGACGATTCATCCCCATTCGAGGGAGCGTTCCTGCTGCCTCTAAAAATCCCATGACGATTTCATCGAGATCAACCTTGCGCAGTTTGGATGCGCGCCTACATGGCGGGTGTTGGATTGCGGCTAAGATCGACCTTTAGATGCCGTCACAATTCGTATCTTGCTGAATTCATTTGCTACGTTCACGCGCCAAATCTCCACAACCTATGTTAGGCTTCTCAGGCGCAAGCACAATTTGCTTGCATTGCCTTGCGAGGCTTGGCATAATGTTCTATATTTGTTCTCATGAGTGAAGATGATACAAAAACGATTTGGCAGCGCGGATACGACAGGCAGGAAGCTTGATGTCATTGGGGAATATCTCTCCATGTACCAAAAGGCTTTGGGCAATACTAATTTCGAAACGCTCTATATCGATGGTTTTGCGGGTAGTGGAGAGGTTCCACTGGCTGAGCATACCGATAATCTCTTTGATGAAGACGTTCGAACCGTTATTGCCGGGTCAGCGGATCGGGCGCTTAATGTCGATCCACCATTCGCACGTTACATTTTCATCGACAAACGCAGAAAATGTATCGACGCGCTTAAGGCTAAATTTAAAGACAGTCCGAATGCCGAACGTGTCAATTACTCGATTGGTGATGCAAACGAACACATTCAAAAAATTTGCCGTGCGGAGCAGTGGCGATCTCAGAGAGGCGTGATTTTGCTCGACCCATTTGGTAGCCAGGTTCGTTGGGAGACTATCGAAGCTGTGGCCGCAACGAAGGCGCTCGATCTTTGGTACCTATTCCCCGCAGGATTGGGCGTGTTTCGACAAATTTCGAACGATGGTACCGTTGACCAAACGCATGAAGCATCCATAACCAGAATATATGGAACAGATGCTTGGAAAACCGCATTTTTTGAACCTTCAAAGCAAACGGAATTGTTCGGGGAACCTGTGACCAAAGAAAAAGTCGTTACACCTGAAAGTGCGGCGCTTTTTATGATTGAGCGCTTGAAGCGCGTATTTGAAGGCGGCGTGATGGATGAAATGATTCCGCTGGGGAAACACGCCTACCCATCGTATTACCTATTATTTGCCTGGGGAAATGCATCGCCGAAAGCCAAGGCTCTTGCAAATCGGCTATCCAAGGCAGCAGTGAAAGCAACGGATCGAAAACATGGCCGGATTGTCTGACATAGAATGGACCGATGCGACCTGGAATCCTGTATCAGGGTGCCGGGTGCTCTCTGCCGGTTGCACTAATTGTTATGCCATGCGCATGGCTGCGCGCCTTCAAGCAATGGAGCATCCCTCCTACGAAGGCACGACGCGCAAGAGCGGCAACCGTCATGTTTGGACGGGGAAAACGCATTTGCTGGAACACACCCTGAGCATTCCCCTGACATGGAAAAAACCGCGTCTTGTCTTTGTCAATTCCATGTCGGATTTGTTCCAAGACAGCGTTCCGTTCGAATATGTCGAGCGTGTTTGGCGGACGATGGAGGAGGCCAGCCTGCACACCTTCCAGATTTTGACGAAACAACCCGAACGCATGGCCGAATTCCTACAACAAAGGAAAAAGCGGGCCTTAAAAAATGTCTGGCTCGGTACATCAGTAGAAGACGAACGCGTTGTTCATCGCATCGCGGATTTGAAGCGTTGCACTGCCGCAGTTCGGTTTATCTCTTTCGAACCGCTGATCGGGCCAGTCGGCGATGTCAATTTATCTAAAATTCATTGGGCGATTGTCGGCGGAGAATCTGGGCCAAACTCAAGGCCGCTTGATATTGAATGGGTCGATCAGATTTTCGATCAATGCAGAACTCATGATGTTCGTTTCTTTTTCAAGCAGTGGGGTGGTGTGAACAAAAAACGCACTGGTCGTACCTTCAAGGGTCGAACTTGGGACGACATGCCGCAAGTTCACGTCCACGCGTGATTTGTAAACAGTTGGCGCAATCATTGACATAACGGTTAACATCAGTCAAAATGACTGATGTTAACCGTTATGGACGCTTGGTCATGCAAATCACATCCTCTCAATGTCGCGCTGCACGTGCACTTCTCAATTGGTCTCAAGATCAATTATCGACGAACGCTCAGGTTGCTAGGGCGACTATCACAGATTTTGAAGGAAACGTTCGAACCCCTATTCGAAACAACATGAACGCTATTCACAGCGCGCTGCATGCTGCAGGGATCGAGTTTATATCAGAAGAAGAAGATCGGGGTGTTGGTGTTCGTTTTCGTAAGATTGAACTCGAATACAGTCGGAATCTTAAGGCACACGACGCAGGAGTGCTTCTAAGCGTGCGCTACAAAGGAACGCCGTATACAGTTTTAATTCCCAGGGATGTCATCGACGATATAGATCGTACGGACTACAGAACATTCGAGGAGCGTGGAAAGGCTGTCGAACGCCATTTCCCACTCCACCTATGTACCGCTGAGAATGCCATAATTGAAGGTCGAATTGCTGACCATGACTATATCGGCCTTACACCTGAAAAGTATCCTTCTGGAACATTTTAGGCGCATTCGGAGCCCGATCCCTTTCGCGAACCAAAATGCACCTCTCTCGGGGTTGGGCTCTCTTACGTGCGATTATTGACGCTCTCTAGTATCTAAACGCTACGAGCGATGACGATAGCGTTTCACAAGAACGAACACCTGTCACAACGCATCATTAAAAACTTAACAGAAATGTAGCTTGTTCAGATTACCTTTGCTGACTCTAAATGGCACCAAAGGGCCCAGATTGGCACGGAGCTTGCGTGGTCAAAAGCGTCGCGCCTCGAAAAAGACACCAGATCGCCACGAAATGCTCAAAAACTTCGACTGCCCACATCTTACATATCGATGGTCACACCCTACATGCCAGATGGACCATGAAATCAACCATCAGCGTCAACCGAATTCATCATTCGTAGCCTGTATGACATTTATATCACAAAAATTTATATTTGTTTTCAATTGGTTGCGCGCAGCCCATTTGGGTGATGACGATCCTGTGGATAAGTTTCATTTTGTGCCTTGCATTAGAGCTTGCGAATCTGCGAAATAATCTCTTGTGAGTTGCAACGATAATGAAAAATGAGTTCAAACGAGCAATGTCGTTATTAAGCGCCCTATTTTACTCCTCGCCGGAACCGCTGACACAAGAAGAGCGGACAAGGGAAGATGTCGCTTCACTTGACGAAACACTAGCGCTTGTCATGTTGCTAACCAGCGATGAACAAGAAAAAAGCGACGCGGAACAGGACTACGATCCAGAGGTGCTCAGAGCAGCGGCTCGACGGTTAAGCAAATTAACTAAAACTTGTTCTCACAAGAAGCAAACGGACGATACAGAAGCACCAAGCCCCGCTCACTAATGGCCGAGCCTCTCCAAGACGTCTTAAGGACTGCCGAACTGCGGTCGGATAATTTTAAATCCGCCTTAGCCGAAGTTGTTGATCAACCAGCTTCTAGGTTCAATTCTTCATGCCTGAAACTCAAAGATAAGTTTATTGAATCTAGAGATAATCCTGGAGACGAAGTTGACGAGCTTGCAGCTAAGTTAGCCTGTATTTTTTCCAGTAACTGTGAAGATTTCCACTGCGTACTTTCAATGGTGGCAAAAGTGGATTTTCGACGCCCATTGGCAGCATTCATTGAGGCAGAGAAGCTATGCAATGAAATAGAAAAATTATACGGGTACCATGGAGTAGTGAAGTCTAACACGGAACTTCGCCATGCTGGATTTCATCTAATTCGAGCTGCAAATTTTGATGATCCGCTTTTTGTGGAAGAACAGCTTGATGAAGCAATTGTACACGCAAACAAAGCAGCAAAATACGCAGTATATTTTAAAGTAAAAAAGAAAGTTGGAGAATTCCGGTATTTTGTTAATAGGTTTTCGAAAGTAAATGTAAAAGAAACTTTACCATCTATAATAAAAGACACGAGAACAATCAATGATGCAGACGAAATAGGTGCGGAAGATTTGCCAGACATAGATGTTGGTCAATACGCTGCTATGTCCACTAATTTGGACGACATCCTAAAAAATTGCCATGCAGCAGAAGAAGAATTGAGAAAAAAACGTAGTAAAACTCATACTCAAAGGCGTCATTTTGGCTTGGAGCTGTCACCGCATTAGCTACAACAGCGGCAGCAATTGCGACTTATATAGCCGCGTCTGATAAACTCGAAAAATTTCTTGCGCTATTTGCTTAACCTGTCAACGGGTGTGTTTGCCGTAATTCGCTTCAAACAACGCGCTCTAGCCACCCAGAAACGATCGTAATTTGTTCGCCACTTTCCGCCATGCCTTTGCAGCTCCTGGAAGGCCAGCTTGATATTTGGCTTAGGGGCCAGCCCCTCAGCACGCGGCAAGAAAAATAGGACGAAGATTTTCATGCTTTGCCGTCGCAAGCTAGGAAAGACAAGAAAATTTCGTCGATTTTTCTTGTCACTTGCACACCCCGTTTTTTAGGTGCTGGCAGGGGTTGCAGCGAGTGCAACCCCGTTACTCATTTAGGGTATGAGCGTTAGCCGCCAGGTTCTCGTGTGAGGCCGCGCGCGCGACGGGGTCTTGGCGTATCTTTGGTGCGGCGCTGTTCCTTGAATCTCTGTCGCCGTTCCTCGCGGGGCGGCGTTTGCATGTCTTTGTAGACTTGCGCATTACTGTGGATTTCCTGTTTTTGCTGGGCAAGTGTTTCATGCTCGCGGACCTGAGATTTAGAAAGGCTCCGGCGTTCCTCCAACTGCCGGAATATCAGCCGGTCTCTTTCCGTGCGATTCCTGCGCAGAGACGCTTGTGCTTCACGCTGGTTTTGCTCTGCAATGCGTTTGCGCTCGCCGTTTAAGCGGTCCCACAGCCCCTTAAGCCCGGAGCGGAAACGCGCTTGGCGCTCTTGGTTTTCCAACAGTCGGCGTTGTTCCGTGTTCTGCCGCAGTGTTTCGCGTTCGAGCCGTTGGCGAGCAATCATCTCTAAGCGGCTGCGTTCAAATTCCGCATTTTTCTTCTGTTGTTTCTCGTCCAGTTCAGTTTGGAACCGGCCCAGCGTGTTCAGCATCTCTCGGGCGAACTGGGCTTTGGCCTGATCTACACTCTGTAAGGTGCTTTCATCGCCCAAGCGTTCGCGGATATTTTTGGTCCTGACACCCGCCCATTTGCGAATGGCATAGACTTCCCCACGGTAATCTACAGCGACAAAGCCGCGCCGATCACCCCGTGCCAGCTTATAGCCCCGTTCTTCTAACGCGTTTTTGAAGGCAGTTTTGGAATCAGAGAGCACCCAGGCATCTTCCAGCGCTGTCTTAAGCGCCCGCGGGTCTTTGCCGATCCGCTTGGCTTGTTGCCATTGCTCGTGGGTAAAGTTTTTCGGATCACGCTGGGACCGGTCCGTTAGGCCGCGCGGCATTTTCCATTCATGTTCCAGGAACAATTCCCGCGATACATCCATGAGTTTGAGCTTGCTGTGTGAAAGCTGCACGGCCTTCATTTCTTCCGCCTTGATCCGGCTCCACACCGCGTGCGCATGGCGACGGCCTTCTTTTTCATGAAAGACAATCGCGCGAGGTTGACCGGTCAAGCCGAGCTTGCTTTCGGCCTGCGCAATCGCGCTCTCAAAGTCCTCTGTGCGCACCTCTTCATGCGGCGGAGAGTTAAGACTTAGCGAGAAAAGAAACTGCTTACAGCGCGTCCCCCGGCTCACTGCATAGGCTTCGTTCAATGCGCCTTGCAGATTGTCCGACGCGAAGCCTCTCAGTTCATGCACTTCGACATGCTCATTTTCTTCCTTGAGCAGATGCCGCGCCAAATCCTTGGCCCCACCGCGCTGGTTGCCGACCAGGATCATGAGCCATCATCCGGCTTCACGCCCAGCGCTGTTATCAGAGCAAAGCACATGTGATGAATGTCCTTGCAAGCCGATTGCAGTTCGGCCGCGATTTCATCGTCAACCACCAGCGATCCGTTTTGTGCCGCCGTTGCCAACAAGCAGATGTTAGCGGCCAGTTCCGATTTTCCCAGCACGGCCAGGATTTGTCCCAACAGCACATAATCCATCTTCGGCGCAGGTTTAGCCGCCTTGCGGGGTTCCTGTGCGTCGCCCAAGAGCTTTTCACGGCTATAGGCTCCGACAGGCTTATTGCCCGCCATGCGCTCCAAAAGCGACCGTTCCTCATCGCTGAGACGGATACAGAAAGGCTTGCGGGCTTCGCGTTTGGGTTTGGCTTCGACGGGTTTCGCCGCTTGCTGGAAATCGGGACCTACCCGTTTGGCGTTGGAAAGGCTCATGGCTTCGGCCCTTCCATGTCAGAGCGCAGCACCTTGCCAGAGTTATCCTCAAGAGCATCAAAATCGATATCTAAATGCTTAAGCTGCTCTTCCCAGTCTGCTAATGTTTCAAACACATCACAGAGTTGCCCCTCTTGAGAGTTCAAGTTTGCTCTCTCCGGGGGCACCATTATTTCAAATGACTTAGCTAATTATCTCAGCTTCAGACATGCAGAGCGATGCCGCATTTTGATAATTATTGACCCCTTGCAGCCATAGCGCAGAATTAAAGTAGTCGCTGAAAAAAGATCTCGGCAGCTTTGCCTCGCACAGTCAGTGCCCCGCAATCAACATACCCCATCTTGCGCCAGAAGTGTTGTGCGTCGCCGTCTGCATTGGTTGAAGTCAGAACGAGGTCGAAGCCCCTGCTTTTCATTTCCTGCTCCCAGGCCCGCACCGAACGTGCGCCGAACTTCCGACCGCGCAGGGACACCGGAATCTCAATAAACTCGAGGAAAGGGAGCGTTCCCCACAAGATGGAAAACGATAGAAATCCAACCGATGTGTGATCAGCCACGGCGATCTGAATGTTACCGCCTTGTAGAATCTCTTTGAGCTTGGCCTCATTCGGAGCCAACTCCAAACCCTTGAGGAAGTCGATATCGGTCAAGTCAGCGGGGCGAATCGAAATCATCGGAGCATCATAACGGCAATCTTTAACCCCGTCCGCTCTTGGCTATTATCGGTCGTGCCGAGCACCCCGAAAGCGGGTCAGACCAATGCTAGCCCTCTCCCTCTCGGCTCTCTCCGAACCCGTCGACCGGCGCTATTTACGCGCCGTATGGTTAACAAAATACCTTATGAATTGAATAGGTTACTGCCGTCCACACGGCACCGGCGAAGCCCCTTGCAGGTCCTCAAAACTCGTGTTAGCAGTCGCCATCGTTTGGTAAAGAATCTGTAAACTGGAGCAGCACAGTAGCGGCACCGGGGAGGTGTTCACCGATGGGCTATGCCCTGAGCAACCTTAACATCATGCTCGTCGAAGACGACCCGTCGATGCGGGAACTGATCCGCGATGTGCTGGGCGCCTTCGACGTCAATAGCGTGCGGACAGCGATAGACGGATCGCGTGCCTATGAGGAGTTGCGCTACTACACCGCCGATATCGTTATCGTGGATTGGCTCATGGAACCCATGAACGGCCTCGACTTCCTGCGGCGGGTCCGCAACGCACCTGACTCGCCCAATCCGTATGTCCCCACGATTATGCTCACGGCGTATTCCGATATCCATCGGGTCACGGAGTGCCGCGACGCCGGCGTGACCGAATTCCTCGCCAAACCGATCACGCCGATAACGCTGTACAGCCGGATCGTGTCCGTCGTCGAGGATCAGCGCGTCTATGTCCGGTCCGACAGCTATTTCGGCCCCGACCGCCGCCGCGCCAACCGTCCGTATATCGGCGCTGACCGCCGCGCTGGCGCATCCGTGGTCGATATCGGCTCTGCGCAGTCCACGCAAAGCCATATGATTGCCTGAACGGCCCCAAAAGGCTGGTTTAGAGTGCAGATAGCCCTATTCCATACAGCGCAACGCTATAGAGCAGATCAAGGTTGATTGGAATCGCCCTCGGCCATCCGATAACCGCATGATTCCGCTCTATAGAAACGCCGGCATAACGTCTTCACCGAACCGCCGCATCGAAGCCAAGTTCTGTTCATGATCCATGTCGCCGAAGCCGGTCTGACAGAGCAGATGCTGAACGCCGACATCGCGCAATTCGGCAACCTGTTCGCGGACGCGCGCGGGCGAGCCGTAAATCGAGCCGGTTTCCAGGACATAGGGAACCGCGATATCATCCCCAATCGATGGATCCGTCCAGGCATTGAGCATCGCGGGATCGATCTCGAAATCAGCAGGATTGTGGGCTTCGCGGACATGCATCATGTGCTCGCGGGTCTTTAACAGCAGATTCGACAGCTCATCCTCGGCCTGCGCGTCCGACTCCGCGACATAGACGTTTCGCCACAGTGCGCTTTGCGCCAGCAGCTTTGCGCGGGTCGCGGCATCATGACCGCCCTCGTCCAGGCCTGCCTCGTAGAGCGCCCAACGCTCCTTGATCCGGTCGACCGGCAACCGCGCCGTCAAGATGGGAATGCCCTTCCGGCCGCATTCGGTGAAGGAACCCGGCGATATGACGCTGCGCCACAAGGGCGGTCCAGGCTGCTGCACCGGTCGGGGCCGTATCTCCGGAATCGTCAGATTGTAGTATTTTCCTTCGTAGCTCAGCGGGGCTTCCCGCCAGGCACGCTCCAGAATTTCAACGGCTTCTTCCATCCGGGCGCGGCTGTCGTCGCTGCGCAAACCGTGTCCGACGAACTCGTACTCATTGTAGATAGTGCCCTTTCCGACCCCGACATCGATGCGTCCGTTGCTGAGATTGTCCAACAGGGCGAGCTGCACCGCCAATCGAACCGGATGGTGAAACGGCATCTGAACCACCGCAAAACCGATACGCACCCGCTCGGTGCGCATTGCCAGCGCCGACGCAAAGGTCAGCGCGTCGTTATATACGCTCTCTCCCGTGAAATAGTGCTCGGTCAGCCAGACATCGCTGAACCCGAGTTCCTCCGCGTAACAGACCTGAGCGATCTGCTGCTGGATCCGTGCGGCATCCTCCTCCGGCGACGGCGACAGCGATAAAGTCAACCAGCCAAACTGCATTCGTACTCTCCTGTTCCCTTTAACGCGCGGCCGTGACGCGGATCTCAATCAGCGACTCCGGCTTCGACATATTCGCCGAAACGCAGGAACGGGCCGGCGGATTCGCCGGATCGATCCAGGCGTTCCACACGGCGTTCATCGCATCGTAATCCCGCATGTCCTTCAACCAAACCTGCGCCGTCAGCAGCTTGGATCTATCACTGCCTGCATCCGCCAAATAGCCATCGAATATCTCAAAGATTTGCCGCGTCTGTCCTTCGATATCCGCGTTCCGATTTGGCGCCGTGCAGCACACCGTCACCCAGTCGCCACGGGCCATAGCAAGACATATCGAAGGCCGTCCGGGACCTTGAATGAGGCCGTATCGCTCGGTTTCCATCGGCCTACTCCTCGATGACCGCTGTCACGACGATCTCGACCAGCGCATCCGGACAGTAGAGTTCGCCGCTCACGCAAGCCCGTGACGGCGGAATTTCCGCATCGACCCAGTCGTTCCAAACGGCGTTCATTTCCCGAAACAGCGCCATATCGCTGAGCCAAATTTGAGTGGTCAATACGTTGCGTTTGTTGGTGCCGGCTTTGGCCAGAAGCGCATCGATCTTGGCGAGCACTTCGCGCGTCTGCGCCGCCACATCGCCAGACAGATCCTGCGCGGTGATACCCGCGAGATAAACCATGTTCCCATGAATGACACACCGGCTCATGACCGGGCCTGGGGCTGCGGTTAAGTCGAGACGCTGTATCGTCACCACATTTTCCTTTGTGAATGATTGGCCACAAAGCCGATTTCAGCATCTTAAGCGTTCAACAAATCGGCGCAAATGAATCGCTGCTTTTCCGCCGATCGCATCGGCACTTTTACAATTGCGATCGTATTTAGTAGGCTTCTGGCAGATGAGATCTTTTACCGCGTTGCGCTGGCAGATCCTAAAATTGCCGCGCCGCATACCAAATTAGAGATGGAGAATAAGGATGGCCGTTGCCGAAGTGATCAAGAAATCCGACATGAGCGATGCTGAATGGCAAACGCGGGTCGACCTGGCGATGCTCTATCGCGTACTCGCGAAATACCGCATGACGGATTTGATCTATACGCATCTTTCCGCCCGTATTCCCGACGAGCCGAACACCTTTCTGATCAACAATTACGGCGAGATGTTCGACGAGGTGACGGCATCGAGCCTGGTCAAAATGGATATGGACGGCAACGTCATCGGCAACAACGACCAGTTCAATTTCGCCGGCTACTGCATCCACAGCGGCATCTACATCGCCCGTCCCGACGCGATGTGCGTGACTCACACCCACACTCGCGCCACCGTTTCGGTCTCTGCCATGGCGGGCGGATTGCGGCCATTGTCTCAGCATTCGCTGTTTCCGCTCTACAGCATGGCCTACCACGACTATGAAGGCCCCGCGAACGACCTGGCGGAACGCGAGTCGCTCGGCCGCGATATCGGCGACAAGTTCTGCATGATGATGAAGAACCACGGATCGCTCTGCCTCGGTCGAACGATTCCGGAATGCTTCGAATTTACCTACTACTTCGATACCTCGTGCCAGATCCAGATCGATGCCATGTCGAGCGGAGACGCGTCGGAAATCCCCGCCGAGGTCGTCGCCGACGCGCACCGGCAATACAAAACCCGTTTCGAATCCGGTGAAGTGGGACAGCGGGCTTGGGAGGCATTGCGCCGTCAACTCGATCGCGAAGGCGCAAACTACGCCAGCTAAAAAAAAGGAATTACACCACGGCATGAAGCCATTGCATTGCGCGGATTGCCGTGGGATTCTCCCAAACATGCGAATGACGAACAAAAATCAAAACTTCGGCTGGCGGCCTGTCTGACAGGCAGCCAGCATTCTATTTCACCATTGCGGGGCTGCCACGATTTCGGGCGGCCCTTTATTTTTTTGTTTCGCTGGAAAGCCGCTTTATCGCACGCAGCGGCGCTATCTAACGAGAAGGAAGCGATCATGGCCGGCGAATTCAAACTGGAAGATGTCCTGCCCTGGGGCCGAAACAGAGCGGAATATCAGGCGTTCTTCGATCTTGGAAATTTGGCGTCAGATGTGAAAATGCTCGACTGTGCGAGTGGGCCTTCATCTTTTAATGCGGAAATGACAGCATCGGGTTACCAGGTCGTTTCGGCGGACCCGATATACCAATTTAGCGCAGACGACATTGCCGGACGCGTGCAACATACCCGCACAAAAATGCTTGCCGGTCTGCGGGCCGCGCAGGACCGTTTTGTCTTTACCTGGCACAAATCGATCGAACGCCATGATGAAATCCGCATGGCTGCGATGCATCGATTTCTGGGTGATTTCGAGGCTGGCAAAGATGAAGCCCGCTACGAAGCCGCGGCGTTACCCAATCTTCCCTTTGCCGACGGCGCCTTCGATATCGCGCTGTGTTCGCATTTCCTGTTTCTGTACAGTAACCATTTGGACGCCACAGAACATACCGCCTGCATCGAAGAAATGATGCGTGCCAGCACCGAGGCACGAATCTTTCCGCTGCTCGATCTGGACGGCAAGTCATCCCGTCATGTCGATCCGGTTCGCCGTGCGCTGGAGAAACGCGGATTTGAGTCGGCCCTGCAGCGGGTGAATTACGAATTCCAGAAGGGCGGGCACACGATGTTGCGGGTCATGAAACCCTAAAGCGAAGCTTTCCGCTAGCGGTCGGCACGATAGGGCGTAAGATCCAGGCCCGGATCGCGGCCGGCCGCCAAATCGGCAATGATCTGACCGGTTGCCGGCCCCATCGTCAGGCCCAGGTGGCTATGGCCAAACGCCAGCAGCACGTTGCGGTATTTTGGCGAGTGGCCGATCACCGGCACGCTGTTCGGCAATGTCGGCCGCCGGCCGAGCCAGATACTCTGCTCATTGAGTTCCAGATCGCGAATGGACTCGCCGGCAAAGGGCAGCATGCCGCGAATGCGCCGATAGTCCGGCGGTGCGTCTACTTTGGCGTATTCGACTCCCGTAGTAACGCGCAGCCCGTCCTGATGCGGCAGAATAGCGAACTTTCGGTCCGCGAAGGTAATAAAGCGCTTCGGCATTACCGGTGGTTTGGGCAGCATAATGTGATAGCCGCGTTCCGCTTCCAGCAACACCGACGCGCCAAGCCGCCGCGCCATATCGCGTGACCACGCGCCCGCGGCCAAAACGATGGTGTCGGCGTCGTAATCACCGTTGCTCGTTACTACGGTGCGCGGAACACCATCAGCGAAGCGAATGTCTCGCGCCTCGGCGCGCACGATCGTCCCGCCCTTGGCCACGAAATGCTCGGCGAACCGGCTGACGATTTTGCCCGGGTTCAAAGCGGTGCTGGAATCCGGCATGAAGATCGCGTGCTTGAATATTGGCTGCAACGACGGTTCGAGCTGTCGTAGTTCGTCTTCGTTCAAGACTTCGTAGCGGCAGTCATTCTTCTCCAGTAATATTCGCTCAAACTCGGAGGCCGCAAAAGACTGATCGGTCTTGAATACCTTCAGCGAGCCATTACGCACGACAAGGTCGCGAGTGCCCGTTTCGTCCAGCAATATTTGATAGGCGTCATGGACACGGTGAATGATCCCGGCGATGGCGCGGCCGCTTGCCTCGACATTCGCCCGCGACGAGTGCCGCAGAAACGAAAGCAAAAACGGCGTTAGACGAAAGAGATAGCGCCATTGAATAGCAAGAGGTCCCGTCGGGTCGGCCAGCATGCCCGGAATTTTCTTGATAATGCCGGGCAACGCCGTCGGCATGACAGAACTGCTGCTGATCGATCCCGCATTGCCGAAAGACGTCTGATCCCGGGAACCCGGTTCCGCTGGGTCGATGACCGTGACACGCCGGCCGTCTCGCTGCAGGAACAAAGCACAGCTTATTCCGACAATACCGCCGCCGATCACAATGGTATCGGCATCATTTGTCGGGCTGCTTTGGGAATGGGAACTCATGGCGCCTCCTTGTTAGCGCCACCTTCCGTCCCGCCACGCCGCTCGTCAAGAGACTGTGCGGAGGAGCCTTACTCAGCTGGGCGGCAGCGCCACTGCATCGTGCAATCGCGCCATGATCTCGCGGCCATCGTCACCGCCATCGCCGCTGAGCTCTTTATCGAGCACATCCTGCATGGCCTCGAAATGCACCTCGACGACATGCGGCTCCATCTCCTGGCATGTATCGCAAGCGCGCAGATAAATTCTCAGCGAATCGGCGATTTCGGTGATGAGGTGATAGTTGAACGAAGCGCCTTGTCCGGTGAAATTATGTGCGAACTTTCGCAGCTCCTGGAGCTCACCTTGCGGATCGGTGGATACATTTCGAGCAAACCGATTCCGTTCGGCCTTCAAGTTACGGCGCGCCATAGCGGGATATTCCCGTGTCAGTCTTTCGACTGCCGACTGTGCCGCCTCAAAGTTCACGGATGACGGCACTTCAACACCGTTGAATTCAGGGTGCTCTCCGCGCTCAGAACCGGCCATACGATATCGCTTTTTAGTAGAATCACCTTCGACATTATCCTACTGGAACACGATTTAAGGAATCATGAATCGGTCTCAAACAGAGCGAACCGGCGACTGAAACCCCCGTTCGCCACAAAATTCCTTGCATGACGGCCTCTGCAGTCCTAAACGCATTGACGACAAACGATTTAGTGAAGATCATCTCTAGCCTGCAGGGATTGTAGCCGACCGGTATGTGGCGGCGCCCTCTTGTGGGAAGAACTGCCCTATCGGCCCTGGAGAAACGGCGGCCCCAATGTTTCTATATCTACCGATCGCCGAACTGTCGGTGAACGTGTTCGTCATCTTGGGGCTAGGCATCGGGGTCGGAACCCTCTCCGGAATCTTTGGCGTTGGTGGCGGATTTTTGATGACTCCGCTGCTTATTTTTCTCGGCATTCCTCCCGCAGTTGCCGTTGGCACGGAAGCCAATCAAATCGTCGCGTCTTCGGTCTCCGGCGTCTTGGCGCATTGGCGGCGCGGCAATGTCGACTTCAAAATGGGTTCGGTGCTGCTGGTTGGCGGCGTCGTCGGTTCGACGTTCGGTGTTTGGCTATTCAAGCTGCTGAGGGAACTTGGGCAGATCGACCTTGTGATCATGCTCTCCTATGTCGTCTTTCTTGGCATTATCGGCAGTCTGATGCTGGTCGAAAGCATTCGGGCAATGCAGCGGGCGCGCTCTCCCGCGCGCCGGCGGAAACTGCATCAGCACAATTTCCTGCATGGCTTGCCGTTCAAGATGCGGTTCCGCAAGTCGAAGCTTTATATCAGCGTGCTGTTGCCCCTTTTGATTGGAGTCTTTGTCGGCGTCCTGTCGGCGATCATGGGTGTTGGCGGCGGCTTCGTGATGGTGCCGGCAATGATCTACCTGTTGGGTATGCCAACCTCCGTCGTCGTTGGAACCTCGCTGTTTCAAATCATATTCGTGACTGCAAACGCGACCTTCCTGCAGGCGACCTTTAATCAGACCGTCGACGTCGTACTGGCGATCCTGCTCCTGATCGGCGCCGTCATCGGCGCTCAGGTGGGGACCCGGCTCGGCTCGAAACTTCGCGGCGAGCAGTTGCGTGGATTGCTGGCCCTGATGGTCCTCACCGTGTGCGGTAAGATTGTTTTCGACTTGCTGGTGACACCGGATGACATGTTCATCCTCGCGACGGGGGGAGGACATTGATCCGACATGTCGCAATAGCGCTTCTCGCGTTATCAACCTGCATTACCGCCTCGGCACGAGCCGAACCGGTCATTGTCGATTTGTCGGAAAATTTCGTTGCCATCACGGCTGGCTTTACGGGAACCGAGGTCCTGCTTTTCGGCACGACCGAAGGGTACGGAGAAGTCGTCGTCGTAATCGAAGGCCCGAAGGAAGAAATCTCTGTCCGCCGCAAGGAGAAGGTGGCGGGCATATGGATTAACGGCCAGCAGGTCGACTTCAAGGAAGCGCCGGCATTTTATCAGGTTCTCTCGACAAGCAGCCTAGATGAATGGCTTCCGTTGTCGGTACGGGAGAAATATCAAATCGGCGTGGAATATCTCGACCTTCAGCCGCGAGAGGAAATTGGCGCCGCGGAGGCGGCCGAGTACCGGGCGGCACTGATTCGCAACAAGCAGAGAATCGGACATTACGGCCAAGTCGAAAATCGCTTGAAAACAATTGGCGGTCGCCTCTTCCGCAGTAGCGTCTACTTTCCGGCCAACGTCCCCGTTGGAATATATGAAGTGCGAACCTATCTCGTTGAAAAGGGGAAAATCGTCAGTACGAGAACAATGCCGCTGACAATTAACAAGATCGGCATCGAAGCGGACGTCTTCCGCGTTGCGCACCAGCACAGCGCGCTGTACGGCATCGCCGCCATCGTTATTGCGGTGATGGCCGGGCTCGGTGGCAACGCATTGTTCCGCAAAGGGTAAGTTTGTCGCATGAGTACCGTTTTAGATACGAAGGGGTTCAACTGCCCGATTCCTGTTTTGAAGGCGCGTCGTTCGATGCGCAACCTCGAGGTGGGCGATGAACTGACGGTGCTGGCGACAGACCCTGCGTCGCAGATCGACATGCGCCATTACTGCAACACGGCGGGACATGAAATGATCGCCTCATCAGAGGAAGACGGCGTCTTTACCTATGTCATCCGTAAAGGTGACGGGTAACCGTTACAGAACGAGGATTGCGCGGAAATCGTTGACGTTGGTCAAGGTCGGGCCGCTCATCACCAAATCGCCAATCGTCTCGAAAAAGCCATACGCGTCATTGTCCGCGAGCCGCGCTCGAGCATTTAGACCCGCTGCCGATGCACGCGCCAACGTATCCGGCGTGACGATGGCGCCGGCATTATCTTCGCTGCCGTCGATCCCGTCCGTATCGCAGGCAATGGCGTGAATGCCGTCCGCGCCATCCAGCGCGATGGCCAGAGCCAGCGCGAATTCACCATTGCGCCCGCCCCGGCCCTGGCCGCGCATCGTCACCGTCGTCTCGCCGCCGGATAGCAGCACTGCCGGTGCGGCTGCAGGTTGTCCGTGCCGTGCCACTTGCCGCGCGATCGCCGCGTGCACCGTGCCGACATCCCGCGCCTCGCCCTCGATTGCATCGCCAAGGATGATTGGCCTGATGCCTGCCTCACGGGCCTTCTCGGCCGCCGCCTCGAGCGACGCCTGCGGCGTTGCGATAAGAACCGTCGCGCACTGGTCCAGCCGCGGATCGCCGGGCTTCGGCGTCTCATCGGCCTCGCCCTTCAGACAGGCGGTGACGGCAGGTGGCGCGTCGACGCCGTAGCGTTCCAGGATCTCGCGGGCATCGGCGTAGGTCGTCGCATCCGCCACCGTCGGCCCTGATCCGATTACGGCGGGATCGTCGCCGGGCACATCCGAAATACTAAGCGTCACGACCGATGCCGGTGCCGCGGCGACGGCGAGCCTACCGCCCTTGATCGCCGAGAGATGCTTTCGCACGCAATTCATTTCCGTGATGTTCGCGCCGGAGCGCAGCAGCGCCCGGTTCACCGCCTGCTTGTGGTCGAGCGTCAGCCCGTCCGCCGGCAGGGTCAGCAGCGCCGAGCCACCGCCGGAGATCAGGCAGAGCACGAGGTCGTCCGCCGTCAGCCCTTGCACCGTCTTCAGGATGCGCCGCGCCGCCGCCTCTCCCGCCGCGTCCGGTACGGGGTGGGCGGCCTCGACGATTTCGATTTGGTCGCACTGCACCGCGTGGCCGTAGCGGGTGACGACGAGGCCGGTGAGCGGGCCGTTCCAGTTTTCTTCGACGGCGCGGGCCATGGCGGCGGAGGCCTTGCCGGCGCCGACGACGATGGTGCGTCCCTTCGGCTTCGGCGGCAGATGCTGCGGCAGACAGAGCGCCGGCTGGGCGGCGGCGACAGCGGTATCAAATAAGTCGTTGAGAAAGCGGCGGGGGTCCATTTTTAACTACCGGAAATCTACCGGTAGTCCGGGCGGGGGTGAGTAGCCCAGGTCACCGCGCGTAATGACAGCATTTCTACCACCATTGCGTGCTAATTGAGAGCCTTGGCGCGCCTTGCATCGTGTGTCGACGTCTTCCGGATCGCAGACCGCGCGCAGCTTGGCGTCGCAGGTCGCGCGGATTTCGGCGTGCGCCGGGTCCGTGCCGAGATCGACCAGCTCCTCCGGGTCGGCGGCGAGGTCGAAGAGCTGCGGCGGATAGCCGACATAGTGGACGTATTTGTACTGGCCTTCGCGGATCATGAAGGCGCCCGTCGTCGACCCCATCGCATGATATTCGGACAGGATCGTGCGATCCGGTTCTTCGCCATTCGCAAGACCGAACAACGACTGCCCGGGATAGGCCCGCTCCGCCTCGTTCAGCGGCTCGCCGGCACATTCCATAAAGGTCGGATAACAATCCACATGCGTCACCGGCGCGTCGCGCACCACGCCCGCCGGCACGTCCGGCCCGGCGAGGATCATCGGCACGGCGGCGGCTTCCTCGTACATCATGGACTTGCCCCACAGCCCGCGCGAGCCGAGATTATCGCCATGGTCGCTCGTGTACATCACGTTGGTGTCGTCCGCGAGCCCCGCGTCGACCAACGCCGCCAGCACTTGCCCGATATTATCGTCGAGGAAGCTGCACAGCGCATAGTAGGACGCCACCGCGCGGCGCACATGTTCCTCGCCCTCGAAATGGTCGTCGTAATTGCAGCTGCCCGCATAATCCCGCACGTAAGGATGATCCGGCCGCTCGTCCGCGCCGTAGAGCTTCGGCCAGGGCAGCGCGTCCGGATCGTACAAATCGTAGAACGCCTGTGGTGCCGTCAACGGAAAGTGCGGACAGACCCACGACACGAACAGGGTCCACGGCTTGTCGTGCGAGCGGGCCGCCGCGTCCTTGAGCCACTGCACCGCCGCCATGGTGATGTCCCGGTCGTATGCCGTGTACTCGCTCTCCCCGGGCCCGGCCGAGCGCGCGATCTTGTAGGCCCCGCCGCGCACCGGCAGATCCTCGCGCACCAGCCCCATAAGATCGCCCAGCCCCTCGACGACATGCATCGCCAGCTGCGACTCGCTGAAGCCGTTATCGTCGTCGTCGCTGCGGAAATGCAGCTTGCCGATCGACACCGCCTCGTGCCCCGTATCGCGCAGCCGGTGATGCCAGCTCGGCACCGTGCCCTCATAGGGGTCGGCGTTGTCCCAATAGCCGATTTGGTTGATGTACTGTCCCGTCGCAAAGGTCGCCCGCGCCGGAATGCAGATCGGCGAGTTGCAATAGGCGTTCGTAAACCGCGTGCCGCACGCCGCCAGCGCGTCGATATTGGGCGTGATCGCCTGCGCGTTGCCGTGGCAGCCGAGGATCTTCTTGTTGTGCTCGTCGGACATCAGGACGAGCATGTTCTTGGGCTGCATGGGTAGCGCTCCTTAGGGGTGCGGTGACGGTGGCGCATATTACATCGGGTGGGGCGGTGGCTGGAAGGGGGAAGGGACACAGTAGCGACGGCTTCGTCTTAATCCCCTCCCCCTTGAGGGGGGAGGGTGGGGTGGGGGTGGACGGCGGTGTCTTCTGGACTAGACACAACTCCACTTCCAATCAAAACTTACCCATGGCCTTCCCCACCGCCAGAAACCTCCGCAGCAATCTAACCGATACGGAGCGACGCCTCTGGTACCGCCTGCGCAGGCGTCAATGCGCCGGGTTCCGTTTCCGGCGGCAGGTGCCGATTGGCGCTTTTGTCGTCGACTTTGCCTGCCTTTCGGAGATGCTCGTCGTCGAGGTGGATGGCGGGCAGCACGCCGACGAGGTGGAGCGGGATGCGGTGCGCACGGCGTGGTTGGAGAAGGAGGGGTACCGGGTAATCCGGTTCTGGAACAACGAGGTGCTGCAGAATACGGATGGGGTAGTAGAGGCGATTGAGCGGGCGTTGCGCAGCGCACCCCCTCCCTAACCCTCCCCCCTCAAGGAGACCTCTGCAAATTGCGAACGGAACCGTCGTCCACCCCCACCTTAGTCCTCCCCCCTCAAGGGGGAGGAGAGCAACTTGTTGATTTGCCTCAGTTATCCCTTCCCCCTTGAGGGGCTGAAATGTCCATCACAGGCATTTCAGGGCCAGGAAGGGGGTGGAAACGGTGGCGGCGGCACTATTTCGCAGAGGTCTCCTCAAGGGGGAGGGGATTCAAACGATAACGGTTGGGAGGGTAATCCCTTCCCCCTTGAGGGGGGAAGGTCAGGATGGGGGTGGACGGCCGTGTCGTTTCTCACGAGAAACTCCCCACCACCTATGCCATTATGCGCGACACCATGACGACCACCCTCCCCGACCGTTTCCACGACTGGTTCGCCGCCCGCAAGTGGCGCGCGCATCCGCATCAGCTCGCGATGCTCGACGCCGCGCGCGAGGGCCGAGACGCGCTGCTGATCGCGCCGACCGGCGGCGGCAAAACCTTGGCCGGGTTTCTCCCCTCCCTCATCGACATCGCCGAGAACGACCCCGCCGGGTTGCACACGCTCTACATCTCGCCGCTGAAGGCCCTCGCCGTCGATATCGAACGGAATTTGCAATCCCCTATTGAAGAGATGGGCCTCGCAATTTCAGCAGAAACCCGCACCGGGGACACGCCGCAGCGCAAGCGGCAGCGGCAGCGCGAGCGTCCGCCGCATCTGCTGCTGACCACGCCCGAGTCCCTCGCCCTGCTGCTCAGCTACGCCGAGGCCCCGCGCATGTTCCGCCGGCTGCGCACCGTCATCGTCGACGAGCTGCATGCGCTGGCGGGGACCAAGCGGGGCGATTTGCTGGCGCTCGGCATGGCACGTCTCTCCACCCTCGCGCCCAACTGCCGCCGGGTCGGGCTCAGCGCCACCGTCGCCTGGCCCGATGCGCTCGCCGCGTGGCTGTCGCCGCGGGCCGATCCGGATCAGGTGCAGCGCATCGTCAGCACCGAGGCCGCCAAGCCGGAAGTCCGCATTCTCGACACGAAGGAAGAACTGCCCTGGTCCGGCCACATGGCCAAGCACGCGCTCCCGGAAATCTACCATGTCATCGCCAAGCACCGGACCACCCTCGTCTTCGTCAACACGCGGGCGCAGGCGGAAATCGTGTTTCAGCAGCTCTGGCGGGTCAACGAGGAGAACCTGCCGATCGCGCTGCATCATGGCAGCCTCGCGCGCGAGCAGCGCCGCAAGGTAGAGGCGGCCATGGCGCGCGGCGATCTGCGCGCGGTCGTCGCCACCTCGTCGCTCGATCTCGGCGTCGACTGGGCGGCGGTCGATCTGGTGGTGCAGGTCGGCGCGCCGAAGGGGGTCAGCCGGCTGGTGCAGCGCATCGGCCGCGCCAATCACCGGCTCGACAGCCCGAGCCGCGCCATCCTGGTCCCCGCCAACCGGTTCGAGGTGCTGGAATGCCGCGCAGCACTCGAAGGGGTGGAGGCGCACACGCTGGACGGCGACCCGCCCAAGCCCGGCGGGCTCGACGTGCTGGCGCAACACCTGCTCGGCATGTCCTGCGGCAGCGCCTTCCACGCCGAGCCGATGTACGACGAAGTCCGCCGTGCCGCGCCCTATGCCGACCTCTCGCGCAAGGACTTCGACGACACCTTGAATTTCGTCGAGAATGGCGGCTACGCGCTCGGCACCTATGAGCGCTATCACCGCCTCGCCCGCACGCTCGACCGCGGCTACCGCATTGCCAGCCCGCGCGGCGCGCAGCGCTACCGCATGAATGTCGGCACCATCGTCGAGGCCGTAACCATGAAGGTGAAGGTCAGGGGCGGCCCGGTGCTGGGCGAGATCGAGGAGTATTTCATCCTCGGGCTGGAGCACGGCGACACCTTCGTCTTCTCCGGCCAGATGCTGCGCTTCGAAGGGGTACGCGAAACCATGGCCATCGTCACCAGAAGCTTCGGCGACGCGCCCAAGGTCCCGGCGTATCAGGGCGGCCGCCTGCCGCTCTCGACCCATCTGGCGGAACGGGTGCGCGCCATGCTGGCCGAGCCGTCGCGCTGGCGCGACCTGCCGGATCAGGTCGGCGAATGGCTGCGCCTGCAGCGCTGGAAAAGCGTGCTGCCCGGCCGCGACAATCTGCTGATCGAATGCTTCCCGCGCGGCGACAAGCAGTATCTCGTCGCCTACTGCTTCGAGGGCCGCAACGCGCACCAGACGCTCGGCATGCTGCTGACCAAGCGCATGGAGCGCGCGGGATACGGCCCGCTCGGCTTCGTCGCCACCGACTACGTGCTGGCGGTGTGGTCGGTGCGCCCGGTCGGCGATATCGCCGCCCTGTTCGACGAGGACATGCTGGGCGACGATCTGGAGACATGGATGGACGAATCGAGCATGCTGCGCCGGACCTTCCGCAACGTCGCGGTGATCGCCGGGCTGATCGAGCGGCGCTATCCGGGGCAGGAAAAGAGTGGCCGACAGGTGACCGTGAGTTCCGATCTGATCTACGACGTGCTGCGCGCGCACGAACCCAACCACATCCTCCTCCGCGCCACCCGCGCCGACGCGGCCCAGGGGCTGACGGACATAAGGCGCTTGGGGGACATGCTGAGCCGTGTGAAGGGGCGGATTACGCACCGGCGCTTGGAGCGGGTGAGCCCGCTGGCCGTGCCGGTGCTGCTGGAGATCGGGCGGGAGAGCGTCTACGGCAACGCGTTCGACGATTTGCTCGACGAGGCGGCGGAGGATTTGATCGCGGAAGCGATGGAAGCGCCGACAGAAACGGCGGAGTTGCCCCTATGACCATCGCAGATGGAAGGCACTCGCCTCACCCCCACACCACTCGTCATCCCGGACTTGATCCGGGATCCAAGCCGAACCAAGACGCCGAACCGTTGTATGGAGCCAAACCGACAAGCGGCATGCCCCTAAAAACGGAGAGCAAGTCGCACCCCCACCCTAACCCTCCCCCCTCAAGGAGACCTCTGCGAAACGGGTTCAGGATCGGAGATAATCGTTGGGTTTGGAGGTTGGTGCATAGGTTTGGCGGTTTTTCGCGTTGGGTTTTGGGACGCTCTTGACGAGATCGGCAAGGGACGGTGTCAGGGCATAAGAGTTTCGGCACGTCTCAGGTTCATGGCGATGCACAGGAGATGAAGGTGGGACTGGTTCTTCTGCATCCCCCTGTATCGGGCCCGGCGGTATCGGTAAGACCGCTTCAGAGTTCCGAACAGGCGCTCGACATTAGCGCGGATCGGGGAGATCAGGCGGTTGCGGACCTGTTGCCAGTGCGGCAGCGCCGGTTGGTTCTTATGGCTGCGGTGCATGATCCGGTCCTTGATGCCCCTCGCCTTGAGGCGCCGGCGGCGCTCCTTGTGCTCATAGGCTTTGTCAGCATAGACCGCCCGCTCGTCGCCCTGGATCAGCGCGTCGGCCACTTCGCTCTCATAGGTTTTGGCCGACGTCATCATCGCATCGCGGATCAATTCGGAGCCCTGATCGACGGCGATATGCGCCTTGTACCCGAAATAGGCCGTGCGCCCGCGCCGCGTCCAATCGGCATCCGGATCGAGCGCCGAACGCCCGCCGGAAACACCGGACGGCCGGCTGACCGAAGCCTCGATCAGGGTGGCATCGATCAGTGTGCCCGTCTTCAGCATCAGCCCGTGACGCTCCAACTGCCGGTTCGTTTCCGCCAGAAGCTTCGCCGTCAGTTTCCTCTCTGCCAGCGCCGCCCGGAAGCGCACGAACGTCGTCTCGTCCGGTGTCTCGTCGCTCAACGAGAACCCGCAGAACCGTCGGAACGACAGACGATCCCCCAACGCCTCCTCCAGGTCCGGGTCGGAAAGACCATACCATTGCTGCAGCAAAACCGCCTTGTACATCGACAGCGCCGGATACCCTCTGCGCCCCTTCTTCGAGCGAACCGACTTCAGGAGCTTCTCGAAGCGAGACCAGTCGAAAAGACCTTCGATACGCTCCAGACGTTTATTCGAACCCGCACCCGGCGCCACAAACGCATCCGCAAAGCCACCCTCACCAACCCGCTTCTCACCCATCAAGACCTCCGTCATAGCGATCACTCTAAAGAATCACCGTTTCGACAAAGTTGCTACCCATTTCGCAGAGGTCTCCTCAAGGGGGAGGGGAAATCTAGATAGAGGGCACCCTTCGCTTAATCATCCCCGCCCCCTTCCAACTCACAATCCCCTCCCCCTTGAGGGGGGAGGGTTAGGGTGGGGGTGGACGACGGCCCCCTTCAACCCAATTCCGAAACCACAAACATGACCACCGCCCCAAAAAAAGTCGCAGCGGCCCCCGCCGCCGCCCCGCTCATCGTCAACGGCGCCACCCTGCGCCCCGACCCGGCCGGCGCGCTCCTCTGGCCCGACCGCCGCATCGCCGTCTTCGCCGATCTGCATCTGGAAAAGGGCTCCAGCTTCACCCGCCGCGGTCTGCTGCTGCCGCCCTATGACAGCCGCGCCACCCTCGCCGCTCTGGAGGCCGTGCTCGCCCGCCACGAAATCGACCACGTCATCTGCCTCGGCGACAGCTTCCACGACACCGAAGCCGCCGCGCGCCTGTCCGACGCAGAGGTCGCCACGATCCGCCGCCTCACCTCAACCCACCGCTGGACCTGGATCGCCGGCAACCACGACCCTGACCCGCCCGCGATCCTCGGCGGCCAGATCGCCGACGAGCTGACCCTCGGCCCCCTCGTCTTCCGCCACCAGGCGCTCGTCCCCGGCCCCGCCCCCGGCGAAATCTCCGGCCACTTCCACCCCAAAGCGACGGTGGCCACCCGAGCCCGCCGCCTGACCGCCCGCTGCTTCGTCACCGACGGCCACCGGGCGATCCTGCCGTCCTTTGGGGCCTATACGGGCGGGCTGGACGTGCTCGACCCGGCGGTCGCGGGGCATTTCCGGCGGGCGTTTACGGTGCACATGCTGGGGCGGGAGAAGATCCACGTGATGCCGCGGCAGAAGCTGGTGCCGTGGGGGCGAGGAAGTTAATTGAATACAGTATCCGCACCTGCAGATTAACATTGGAGGACGAGTATATTTACTAATTGCGCAATTCGCATAACACCAGCAGTTCGTTGATAACCCGTCTGTATTCCGCTTTTAGATCATCTATATCAATCTGTGGTGTTATGTAAGATCTATCGTGAGCAGCAGTATCACCAATCCCCTTCAGCTTAACCATCGTCCTATTTGTATTTCGCCCTACGACTATGTCAACGTCATTACAGACTTTACGAATTAGGGACTCCAAACCTACGAATACACCATCATTTTGAATGCTTTCTCTACGACGACCGACCAGATACACCTGGATTATAAGTGATTCCATCAACCTTCTGCACATTGCTGCACAAGCATCATAAAATCCAAAATCATAACAGCCATTAATCTGTTGAGCTAAGCGCTGCACATGACCCGGAGAGTCAGCAACCCATTCGAGAGGAATAATTGAGTCGCTGACAGGTACGATTTTAGCGACCAATAATTCATCAAATTTCTCATCCATCTGGTCAAGATGACGAACGTTGAGGCGAAATGATCCATTCCGCCTTCCGGTAACAACAAAGCGGCTACGAGCGAGACGTGCCTTAAGTCTAGTTACATGTGCTCGAGGAAATCCTTCATCTTGAAGGTCGTTAGACAATTCCGAAGCAGTCCTCTCTTCGAACTGTTGAGTTTTTTGATAATACCAAAGCAAAGCAATTGCCCGCTCAACATGTGACATTTTCTGCCGCGCTAAACTGCGGCAAAATGATTGCCGGTCATCCAATCTAATTATCCTTCAGAAGACTCTTAAAATATTGGAGACCGCGACGAGATAACTTATACCTTACTGGTTGACCTCTTTTTCTAGTTGAATCACCAATTACATATTTTGAAGCTGTCTTAGAAAGAGTTGTAGAAGCATTAGCTGTTCCAATTGGTATTCCGAGCTCTGTTGTAACCTTATTTATGTCTCCACTGGTTAACCCAATAACATTATTCAAGTATTCGTACACAATATATAGTGGAAGAAGTACTCTGTTTACCTGCCCTGACCTGTCTAAAATTTGAGTCTCGATTGCTTCAGCTTCATCACAATCTTTGACCAGATTAACTATTTTCGCCAAATCCAACTTGTCATCGGTTTCTGTCCTTCTCGAGGACCTAGGTGTCTTTGACGTTTTAGTCGTATTTTTTTTTGATTTTGTAGAAGCCGATTTTAGTGCTGTACCAGCCGACTGTTTAGCTCTATTAGCGTAGAACGCTAATAGGTGTTCAATCTCATCTGCAGTACCTTCGATATCTATAAGAGTGCCATCTGGAATCTTGATCGTCGCTTTTGCCATCTTCATTTCTCCTGCGTTCAAGGCAGGAATCTACCATCTTAAGATGAGAATCCCAAGAGGCCTTATAAATCGAGTTGCTTTCGATTGTGTTTTAGTTAGCACTTAATACAGTGACGTAGTGTAATTACACCACGTCCATAATCCAGAAACCTAGTGGGGTAAGTATAGCATTCCTAAAACTTCAAGAATTTAAATGAAACTGTCAAACCCCACCTAGGGGTCAGTCTAGTTTTTCCTTAGATGCTCCCACCGTTTGAACGGGCTTATTCGGTTCTCCGTCCGCCATTGTAAGCATCTGCGCGAAATCCGAAACGTGTTCAGCCACAATCTCAGAAACTCGCTGGCGGGTAGCTGAAACATTCGCGATCCAGTCTGCGCTTCCCACTTTTTTTCCAATCTGATCGTCAAGGTATTCCGCCCTCAACTTTATTAGTCTCTCTCTACATTCCGCACAGATTCGCCACCTGTTATCAAACCGAAATATTCGTCTAATTCCTTCAACTATGGCAACAGTAATTGTCAGAAATAGTGCTAATTGATTAATATTTTTTCGCCAATCCCAAACTCGCTGATGCCAAGTTCGGATCCAGACACTACAGAAATCGGAGCCAATACCGAACAAACAAGAACAACTAAAGATGAAACTCTCTGTCCAATTCGATTTCTCTCACACCAAAATACATAAAATTTTATCCTTTCTTCAATTTCCTCAAGCAACTCTTTCTCTCTAGAATGCCAACGCTCTTCATCAGACCGTTCGATCATCGTAGCTCTCCACCAATTTGGAATAAAAGGGGACACTATATTTAATTCAATCTGCCTTGCCGGCATCACTTCTTAGACGATGCCAAATTCGACCAAATCGAGCCAGATCACATAGGCTACGACCATCGTCAGGAGGCCGATGACGAACCAAAGCAGCCATTTCATCGTCTTGGCTGCAGTTTCCGCACCGGCGAAAGACGCCAAGATTAGTCGCAAGATGCTCCAGCCATCGAGTGTGGGTAGCGGCAACAGGTTTAAGATGCCGAATTTCGAGGAACAAATTGCGACTAAAAAGAACCACCATGTCACGGCGGAATTATAGGCGGGAAAGAACGTTATCAAATCGCCAATTGTCCAGACTCTCCATGTCCAAACGAGAGAACGCATCGCCGCGGGAACGCTATCGACGATAGAGAGCTGCAGAAGTTTGAATTCTCTCCCCTCGATCGCGGGAACGCCCTTTATTGCAAAAAGAACGAAAAATATCGCAAACGCGAATAGAACGCTCAGGAGAGGACCGGAGCAAGAGACAGCGATCTTCTTTCCATATGATCCCTCGTCTTCATATGCCGTTTGCAGTCGGACATAACCGCCGACAGGCAACCAACAAATCCTCCAAAACGGGTTATCCCGAGGGAAAGCGGCTAGCTTTGGTCCCAAGCCGATCGAGATCGTTTCCACGCCGATACCGAGCAAACGAGCGGCGATCAAATGTCCGCACCCGTGAACCAGGACAACGGCATACATCGTAATTAGGAGCGGCCACGTAAACTCCCACACGACCGGTAACGTATGTTCCCACATGATCCCCGAGTTAAAGGGGTCGATTCAACATATGCAAGAACTAACTCTCGAAACCTCCCTCACGCTAGACCCTACCGGGACGGTGCAGCAGCGGCGGAATGGCTACGCCGCCACCTCCTATTATTCCGGGGACCTAATACGTTATTCGAACTGGCCCGAGACGTTCCAACGTTGCATGGATCCTCGATCAGGCCGAGGATGACGCGGAAGGTTCTTTAGCAATCTTGCCCGCGTCACTTCAGCGGCGAGTGATCCGCCGGCAGCATCACGGTCGACCACATTTCCTCGATCAGCGGGCCGCCTTCTTTCAGGAACGCCTGCCAGCCGGGGTCCCCGGCGGCGCCGCCGCGGGCTTCGGCTCTCGCGTTGAGGTCGGGATACGCCCAGATATGGCAGACCTCGTTCGGCTGGCCGGCCTCGCTCTGCCACAGCCCGACGATCTTGGAGTATTTCTCCCGCACGGTGAGCGCGCCGGTGAAGGCGGCGCACCATTTGCCCATGGCGCCCGGGCGCAGGCGGTAGTTGCGGAATTCGTAGATGTTGCCGTCGCTGGCCGGGGCTTTCGGGGCGACGACGGCGTTCATCAGGCGGACGTCCTGGCGGATGATGGCGTCGCCGTTGGCGGGACGGTACTCGTTCTGCCACCGGTCGAGCTTGGCCAGCGCCGCGCGCTTTTCCGCACGGTCGTTGAGGCTTTCATATTCCCACATATGCATGCTTTGATTCAGCGGCCCGATCTCCGTCACCCAGTGGCCGACGAGCTTGCCGTAATTGTCGCCGCGGATGTCGCGGCCGAGCGTGCCGGAATTCTTCACATGGACCATCGCCTGGCCGGGCTTCGTGGTGTAGGTGCGCAGTTCGTAGATCATTGGAGGCTCCCTTCCCTCGTGTTGTGTGGTTGGGCTTAGCGTAGGGTCCGGCGTTCCCGTTTGGCAAGGCCGCCGCCGTCCACCCCCTCCTCAATCCTCCCCCCTCAAGGGGGAGGAGAGCAACTTGTCGATCCACCTGGGTTATCCCTTCCCCCTTGAGGGGGGAAGGCCAGGATGGGGGTGGACGGCGGTTCCCCCGATAATTTCGTAGAAGTATCCCGCACCAACCCGCGCAGCCTCAGCGCCGCAGACCGTAGGACAGGGCCAGCGACAACAGGAACACCGCAGCACCCAGATGGAAGGCCGGGGCGTAGGTCTGTAGCGCGTCGTAGATCATGCCGCCGGCCAGCGGGCCGCCTGCGCCGATCAGGCCGACCAGCGCCAGCACCGCGCCCATCAACGCGCCGATCGCGGCGGTGCCGAACAGCGCCACGGCGATGGTCGTGATCAGTGGCAGCGCACCGCCGAAGCCGAAACCGACGGCGAACACCGCGGCGAGCAGCCCCGCCGGTCCCGCGGCGAGCGCGAAGCCGCTCATCGCGACGGCGGCGATCAGCATCGACAGGCGGTAGGCGCGCCCGCCGCCGATGCGGTCGCACAGCAGCCCCATGGCGATCCGTCCGGCACAATTGCCCGCGCCGAACAGCATCAGGGCGAGCGCGGCGAAACTGCTGTCGAAACCCTTCTCCACCAGGAAGGGCGCGATCTGGATATAGACGATGGCGCCCGCGAACCACCACAGGCCGAAGGCGACGCTCATATGCCAGAACAGGCGGCGGCGGACGATCGCGCCGAGCCCGGCCGGCGGCGGCGGCGGACCGGCAGTGGCGGCGGCTTGCGGCGGTGCGCCCGCACCGTAGGGCCGCAGACCGCGGTCGGCCGGATCGCGGCAGAGCAGCAGGGCCGATCCCGCCATCAGCCCGCCGGAAATCAGGCCAAGCCAGAGATAGGCCTCTCGCCAGCCGCGGGCGTCGATCAGCGCCTCGGCCAGCGGCGCGATGATGAACACGCCGACGCTGCCGCCCACCGCCGTGATCCCCACCGCCAGGCCGCGCCGCGCCTCGAACCAGCGCGACACGGTGGCGACCAGCGGCGCCCAGGCCGCCCCCATCCCTATCGCCGCGAGCCCGCCATAAAGGGCGTAAAGATGCCACAGCTCCTCGACCCAGGCGCCGAGCGCCGTGCCGGTCCCGAACAGAATTCCGCCGACGAACACCGTCCCGCGCGGCCCGAACCGGTCGACGCACCAGCCCATGGGCAGGCCGAAGAACCCGTAGGCCATCATGCCGAGCGACATCGCCCCCGACACCGCCGTGCGGCTCCAGCCGAATTCGGCCACCAGTTCGGTGTAGAACAGGGTAAAGGCGTAATAGGTCCCGTACCCGCTCGCGCCCGCGACCACGCCCGCGGCGACGATCACCCACCCGTAATGCATTACCCGCGCATATGGTCCGGCAAATCGAGCCCGACGCCGGTCAGGGTGCCGAACAATTCGTGCAGCCGCGCCACATCGGCTTCGGGCAGCGGCGGGCGCAGGATCGACTCGATGTTCGCCTTCAGGTGATCGACGTTGCCGGTGCCGAACAGGACGGTGTCGGCGCCCGGCTGGTGGCGGGCGAAGCGGTAGGCGGCGTCGATGACGCTCTCGGCACCGTCTTCATGCACCAAGAAACCGAGCGGATCGGCGGGATCAAGCGCATCCGCTGGCAGCGCGCCGCGTTCGATCAGATCGCGCACGGTCTCTTCCAGCAGGCCGGGGCGGCTGAAGACGTTGCGCACGACATACATCATCGCGGTGCCGACGCCGCCCGCCTGCGTCTTGGGGAAGATATGGCTGCGCGCCGTCTGGTGCATCATGTGAAAGGCCAGCATCATCACCTCCCACGCGTCGGGGTCGTCCACCGCGCGGCGCATCGAGGCCTGTTCCGGGTCGCTCGAGGCGGGCTCCGTGATGCCGAGGTGGCGGAACTTGCCCTTGTCGCGCTCTTTCAGCATCGCCGGGGCCAGCACGTCGCGCGCGTATTCGTAGTCCCTAAGGGCGACGCCGTGCAGGAAATAAATGTCCGTATAATCCGTGCCGAGCTGCGTGAGCGAATGGTCGAGACGGGCGACGAGTTCCGCCGGCGCGATCCGTTCGCCCTTCTCGCGAATGATGGCTTTGGTCGAGATCACCACGCTGTCGCGCGGCACGCCTTTGAGCGCCATGCCCACGGCGGGCTCGGTGCCGTAGTTGCGCGCGGTGTCGATATAGGTCACGCCGTGATCGATGGCGGCGCGGATGACAGTGGCGGCCTCTTCCATCGAGCGCCCCGCGCCGAGCCCGATCCGGCTGTTCCCGCCGCAGCCCAGCCCCGCGACGCTGACCTTCAGCCCGGTCCGGCCCAATGTGGTGTATTGCATGCGTTTTACGCCTCCGAAAACACGATATCCTGCGCGCCGTCCCACAGCACGGTACGGCCGAACTCCGGCAGGACATGCTGGCCTTCCACGACAGTCAGGAAGTGGTTGCCCGCGAGGTCGCCCATCTTGCTGGCGAAGCTGGAGCTGCCATAGGCGAACAGGATCTCCGTCTCGCTGAAGCCGCCGGGGTAGAGCAGGATGTCGCCGCGCGACGGGTGCATGGTGTGGTTCTCGAACGCCAGCCCGAGGTCGAGATCGCCCAGCGGCACCCAGACCGCCTCGCCGCTCCAGCGCGAATGGATGACCTTGTTCGCGAACGGCAGCAATTCGCGGAAGCGCGCACAGGTCTGCGGTGCGGCGGCCTCCTCGAGGCGCGCTTTGAAACTGAACGTGCCGGCCTGGATGTGGAGGATTGTCATGGGAGTACCTCAATACGGAAAGGCGGAGAGGTCAAGGTGTGTTCGGTTTTCTCTCCCGCCACCGCCATCCACCCCCACCCCGCCCTCCCCCCTCAAGGAGGAGGGAGTAGTTCGCTGCGTGCTGCCTTATTTTTTAGTCCCCTCCCCCTTGAGGAGACCTCTGCGAAATAGTGCCGCCGCCACCGTTTCCACCCCCTTCCTGGCCCTGAAATGCCTGTGATGGACATTTCAGCCCCTCAAGGGGGAAGGGATAACTGAGGCAAATCAACAAGTTGCTCTCCTCCCCCTTGAGGGGGGAGGACTAAGGTGGGGGTGGACGACGGTTCCGTTCGCAATTTGCAGAGGTCTCCTTGAGGGGGGAGGGTTAGGGAGGGGGTGGCATGCGCAACGCAGCACATCAATCCCCCAACTGCGCCTTAATCTCCGCCCACATATCGAGCTGCCGCAAGATCTCGTCTTTCGGTTCTGACTCCAGCGAGATCACGATCCTTGCCACCCCCCGGTCACGGCGCTGTTTGAACTGATCGAGGTCTGGCTTCGCCCCCCATACGGTCATGGGGAGCGGGTCGCGGCCGGCGTCTTTTGCCATCTGGTTGAACTCGGGCAGGAAGTCGGTCACGTCGTCGTGCGGCGGCAGGGCGGCGTGCGGGATCCAGCCGTCGCCGTAGCGTACCGCCCGCCTTGCCGCGTAGGGCCAGGCGCCGCCGACGAGGATCGGCGGATAGGGGGTTTGCACCGGCTTCGGCCACATCATCATCGGCGGCAGGTCAACCATCTCGCCGTGATACTCGGCCTTGCTCTGCGTCCACATTTTCTGCATCGCCTCGATGCGTTCGCGCGCCAGCTTGTTGCGGGTTCTGTACGCCGTGCCATGGTCCGCCATCTCCTCCGCGTTCCAGCCATTGCCGACGCCGAAGACAAACCGCCCATTCGACACCTGATCGATAGAGGCGACCAGCTTCGCCGTCTGGATCGGGTCGCGCTGCATCACCAGGCAGATCCCGGTGCCGAGTTTCAAATTCGTCGTCGCGACGGCGGCGGCCGTCAGGGTCACAAATGGGTCCATCACGTCGTAATACTTCTTGGGGATCTCGTCCCACAGCGGAAAGGAGGATTTGGTCGCGACCGGAATATGCGAATGCTCCGGCGCCCACAGCGACTCGAAGCCGCGCTCCTCCAGTGCCCGGCCGAGGTCGGGGGCGGTGATCGAATAGTCGGTGAAGAACATAGCGACGCCGATCTGCATGGCGGGTCTCCTGTTGCGGTGGTAGCGGTTAGCATAGCGGACCGGGCTTGCTCTAGACGACCCCTCTCCTACGTCGTCATACTAGTCGCAACAGCCCGAACCGGCAGGGAGCGAGACCATGAAAGCAGGCGTTATCTATCCACAGACGGAACTGGGCGGCGATGTCGCGGCGGTCAAGGCGTTCGCACAGGCGGCCGAGGCGATGGGGTACGACCATATCGTCATCTACGATCATGTGCTGGGCGCCGAGCATCTCGGACGCGAGCCGAAACTGCGCGGGCCCTACATGGACACCGACCCGTTCCATGAGCCGCTGATCACTTATGCCTATCTCGCCGGCGTGACGTCAACGATCGAGCTGGTCACCGGCGTACTGGTGCTGCCGCAGCGGCAGACGGCGCTGGTCGCCAAGCAGGCCGCCGACGTCGATCTGTTCTCCGGCGGGCGGCTGCGGCTTGGTGTCGGGGTGGGCTGGAACTGGGTCGAGTTCGACGGGCTGGAGATGCCGGGCACGTTCAAAAAACGCGGCCGGCGGCAGGAAGCGCAAATCGCGCTGATGCGCCGCCTGTGGGCCGAACGCGTCATCGATCACACCGACGATTTCCACCGCATCGACCGAGCCGGCATCCTGCCGCTGCCCAAGCGCCAGATCCCGATCTGGCTCGGCGGCTCGACCGACATTGCTTACGAACGCGCGGCACGCATCGCCGACGGGTTCCTGTTCTCCGGCCGCACCCAGGCGGACGCGGTCGAGATTAAGGGGCGGATCGAAGGCATGCTGGAGGAGAACGGCCGCGGCGGCGAGGGGTTCGGCTTCGAGTCGATCCAGCCCTACAGCAACGGCGCCAACCGCTGGCCGGGTGATATCGCCGCCTGGCGGGAGGCCGGCGGCAGCCACATCTCCGTCGTCACCATGGGCGCCGGTTTCGAGACCGTCGACGCGCATATCGACGCCATCGGCAACTGGCGCAAGACCTACGAGGCGGGTTAGGGAGCACGCAAAAACTGTCGTATCATCGCTGCCGGACAGCGGGAAGGAGCCAAGTCATGATCAAGGTCAGCGTGATGTACGCCAACGAGGACGGCAAGTCGTTCGACATGGACTATTACTGCAACAGCCACATGCCCATGGTGCAGGGCAAAATGGGCGACGCCTGTCTCAATATCGCAGTGGAGGAAGGGCTCGGCGGCGGCGCGCCGGGGGCACCGGCAACCTATGCCGCAATGGGGCATCTGTATTTCGAGTCGCTGGACAGCTTCCAGGCGGCCTTCGGTCCGCACGCCGAGGACATCATGGCGGACATCCCCAATTACACCGATATAGAGCCAGTCATCCAGATCAGCGACGTCAAGATCTGAGGGCGCGCGGGCCGGCGGCGAGCGTGCAGGCATGATCGATGCCTATTTCTGGCCGACACCGAACGGCTGGAAGATCACCATCGCGCTGGAGGAAATGGGGCTGGATTACCGCATCGTGCCGGTCAATATCGGCCGCGGTGCGCAGTTCGAGCCCGACTTTCTGGCAATCAGCCCGAACAACCGTATGCCGGCGATCGTCGACCATGAGCCGCCCGGCGGCGGCGCACCGCTTTCCGTCTTCGAGTCGGGGGCGATCCTTCTCTACCTGGCGGAGAAGACCGGACGCTTCCTGACAACCGAGATCCGTGCGCGGACCGCGGTCCTGGAATGGCTGATGTGGCAGATGGGCGGGCTCGGGCCGATGCTCGGGCAGGCCGGGCATTTTCACTTCTACGCGCTGGAGGACGTACCCTACGGCAAGACCCGCTACCGGGCAGAGATGGAGCGGCTCTACGGCGTGCTCGACCGCCGCCTCGACGGGTGCGATTACATCGCCGGGGCCTATTCCATCGCCGACATGGCCTGTTGGCCCTGGGTCATCCCCTACAAGCGGCTCGGTGTCGACCTCAACCACTTCCCGAACGTCAAACGCTGGTACAAGGCGCTGCAGACCCGCCCTGCCCTGCGCCGCGGCTACGAAGCCGGCCGCGAACTCGGCAAACCGACCGGCAATTGGGACGCGGAAGCGCGCAAATACTTGCTACCTCAGAACGATCCGGGGTAGGGAACCGTGCCGGGCAGCCGGATTCCGTAAAGAATCCCGACAGTTTTACGGTATTCACGGATGCACAATCATGCTTCCGGAGCGCACGTTTAACGTTATCAATCGGTTAGCGCAGCAGTCGCATTCGGCGCAATTCTTGCGTGATCAAGTCCATACGGGATCGAGTACGAGGCAAATCGTAAAGAATTTCGACAAAGAGCCGTTAACGGACCTTGGCAGGGTGGTTTGGCTCTTTGACAGAATCAAAATGGGAGGAACATATGCACTTCACGTACAAAACCGTGATGCGGGCTGCTCTGGTTTCAGTTCTCGCGGTAATGACCGGTACGATGGCGCAGGCGGCGCCGTTCACCTCGATCAACGGGCTCGATTACGATCTGGGACAGTTCGCCGGCGCGGCGGTCACCACGAATGTCGGCGACAATCGTATTTTCGGCTCGACCTTCGATAACCCCAACGGCATCGACATGCTCACCCTGGGCGAGCTGGCGGCGGGGCAATTCGGCGGCGTCGATCCCGGCGACCGCATCACGCTCGGCTTTGGCGATGGCGATCAGGACATGCTGACGCTCACCTACGGCGCCCCGGTGCTCATCGGCGCGGGCGACGCGTCGCTGTTCGTGGTGTTCGAGCAGGCCAGCGCCAACACACCCGATCCGGAAGGCACGAGTTTCGAAATTTCGATCAATGGCGGGATCTTCGTCAATGCCGGCACCAGCGCATCGGCAACGCTTACCGAAGATGTCGTCGGCGCGGGCGGCGACCCACAGAACCAGATCGTCTTCGACCTGACCCACGCGGATTTCGGTTTCCTTATCGGCGACACGATCAGCACGGTCAAAATCCAGAATCTGGGCATTGCAGGCGTCAGCACGGACGATCCGGACTTTCTGTTCGCCGCGCGGGCCGGCCGCATCCCAGCGCCGGAACCCGGCACGTTGGCGCTGTTCGGTTTGGGTCTCCTGTTGCTCTACGGGACGGCGCGGTGGCGCAGGCCTGCGGGGGTGCGACTCTCCCTCTCTTGACGCGGGTGCACGGGATCGGGATCATCGGACGCAGCACAACAGTACAGCGTCGGAGGCCGAACCCGTGGACATCAATCTCAGCAAAGACGACCGTGCCTTTCAGAGCGAGGTCCGCGCCTTTCTCGACGAGAAGCTCAGCGACGATATCCGCGAAGGGTCGCGGCTGACGCCAGGCGTGCGCACCAACGCCGTCATCGCGCGGCGCTGGGCCGGGATCCTGGCGGAGAAAGGCTGGCTCTGCCACAACTGGCCGTCGGAATTCGGCGGGCCCGGCTGGAACACGCTGCAGAAATACATCTTCGAGTTCGAATGCGCGATGGCCGGCACGCCGACGATCAACAATATGGGCATCCGCATGGTCGGCCCGGTGGTGATGAAGTACGGCACGGAAGAACAGAAGGCGACGGTGCTGCCGAGCATCCTGGCCGACGAGTTCGCCTGGTGCCAGGGCTATTCCGAGCCGGGCTCAGGCTCCGACCTTGCCTCGCTGCAGACCCGTGCGGTGCCGGACGGCGACGATTACATCATCAATGGCAGCAAGATCTGGACGACCGGCGCGCATACCGCCGACAAGATCTTCTGCCTGGTGCGCACCTCGACCGAGGGCAAAAAGCAGGAGGGCATCAGCTTCCTGCTGTTCGACATGGACCTGCCGGGCATCAAAGTCGAGCCGGTCATCATGTTCTCCGGCGAGCACGAGCTGAACCAGGTCTTCTTCGACGATGTAAGGGTGCCGCAGGCGAATAGGGTCGGGCCGGAGAACAAGGGCTGGACCGTCGCCAAATATCTGCTGGAGTTCGAACGCGGCGGCATCGCCTATACGCCGCCGGTCAAGGCGGGGCTGGAGAAACTGCGCCAGATCGCCGAGGCTGAATCCGGCGGCGGCGGCGCACTGATCGACGACCCCAGTTTCCGCCGCGATCTGGCCAAGCTGGAAACCGAAATCACCGCCAACGAGATCAGCGAGAAACGGGTGATGAGCGCGCTCAGCCTCGGTCAGAACCCAGGCGCAGCGTCCTCCATGTTCAAGCTACGCGGCTCGGAGCTGTTGCAACGCATGCTCGAGATGACAATGAAGGCGATCGGTTATTACGGCGCGCCCTATCAGCCCGACGCCTATATCCCCGGCAACAATGTCGACCCGATCGCCCCGGATTACGGCGTGACCGCCTCGGCGAAATACTTCAACCAGCGCGCGGCAACAATCTACGCCGGGTCAAGCGAAGTGCAACGCAACATCATCGCCAAGCACGTGCTGGGATTATGAGGGACGTATCACTCTCCCGAGCCGGCGAGGAAATGTTGAATTGAAGGTGATCGCTGCCATGCGGGATACAGACGACCATCACTGGCTCAAACAGGGCAGTACGTCGAGCGCCGAAGTAAAGAAGACATATGACGATTGGGCCGCCGGTTATGGCGATAGCATGGCAGACTGGGACTATCGCGCACCAACCCAGGCCGCGGCGTATTTGCGCGCCGAAATGCCGCCCGCTTCGCGCATTCTCGACGCCGGCTGCGGCACGGGGCTGACCGGTGCCGCCCTTCGGGCGGCGGGCTTTACGGGGGCCATCGATGGTATCGACCTGTCACCCTCATCCCTGAAAGTGGCGGAAAAACGCAGTGTCTATCGCGCCCTGGACGTGGCGAACTTGCAAGCACTTCCCCTCCCCATTGCCGACGACAGCTACGATGCGCTGATCTGTATCGGCGTGATGACCTATGTTTCCGATACCGAAGGCGTGTTGCGCGAATTTGCCCGCGTCACGCGTTCTGGCGGCAGGGTTCTTGTCACCCAACGCGACGACCTGTTCCACAGCCGTGCCTATGGCCAGACGTTCAAGGCCCTGGCGGAAATCTTCAGTGAAATCACCATCACTGACCCGCAGCCCTATCTGCCGGACAACCCGGATTTCGGCGTGGCGATCAAGGTGATCTACGCGATGATGACGGTGGCGTGACCGCGTCGGCGAAATACTTCGATCAGCGCGCCGCGACGATCTACGCCGGGTCGAGCGAACTTCGGCGCAACATCATCGCCAAGCATGTGTTGGGGCTGTAGGGGCAAGCGCCAACATCGGTGCCGCTCCTTTAACACTGGCCATTATCGAAGATTTTATCGTCGCCTCAATCGCATCTGTATGGGGCCGGTACCCCGCTGATGTATGAACTGATCGAAATATTCGTTGCCTGAGTTCTCGACTTCGCTCACCGGTCCGCACCAGATAATTTTGCCATCGTATATCATGGCGATGCGGTCGGCGATTGCCTTCGCCCCGTCCATATCGCTCGTTACCGAGACGGTCGTAGCACCTATCGTTTCCGCATTGCGCTTGATGAGCTGGTTGATGTTATTCGTCATGATGGGATCGAGCCCCGCCGTCGGTTCATCAAGCAGCAGGATTTGCGGATCGTCCGCGATGGCCCGCGCAAGACCCACCCGTTTCTTCATGCCGCCCGATAGTTCGTTGGGGTAAAGGTCGGCGACATCCGCGGTAAGGCCGACGTTTTTGAGCTTCTCGATCGCAATTCGGCGAACCTCTTTCCGTTGGAGATCGCTGTTCTGGCTGAAACGAAAAGTGATGTTTTCCCAAACCGTCATGCTGTCGAATAACGCCGATTGCTGAAACAGCATGCCGGTATTCGCCATAATCCTGTCCCGTTGCCCGCGGGAAAACCCGACCGTGTCTTCCCCATCGATCAGCAGCGTGCCGCTATCGGGCCTCTCCAGACCGATGACGCATTTGAGCAAGACGGTTTTGCCGCAAGCGGAGGGGCCGATGATCACCATGGTTTCGCCAGGATAAACCTCGAGGTCTATCCCTTTCAGCACATGCTTATCGCCATAGCTTTTGGTGACACCCGATATCGTAATCTTTGCTTCTTTGCCGGCTCCAACGTTCATCTGATCCATCTTTTCTGAACGGTTCCTTGAAATCCGAACCCACTCATCAAATCGCGCCTATCACGCCGCCGCCTTCTTCGCCACAGCATCTGCCAGCACCATCGCCGAGCATTTCTCGCCAATCATGATCGACGGTGCGTTGGTGTTACCCGACGTGAGGGTCGGCATGATCGACGCGTCGGCGATCCTCAGGCCTTCGATACCGTGCACGCGCAGGCGCTCGTCGACCACCGCCTGGGTGTCGTTGCCCATCTTGCAGGTGCCGACGGGGTGGTAGGTCGTCTCTGCGTTGTTGCGCACCCATTCGAGCAATTCCTCGTCGCTTTGCAGTGCTGCACCGGGGGCGAGTTCCTCGCCGACGATATCGGCGACCGGAGAGGTCCCCAACAACTCACGCCCCTTGCGCATGGCGAACAACACGCCGGTGCGGTCCATTTCTGCCGACAGGAAGTTGAAGCGGATCGCCGGTGGCTCGGCCGGGTCAGCGGATTTGATGTGAATGCTGCCGAGGCTTTCGGGCCGCAACACGTTCACATTCATAGTAATGCCACGCTGCTTGGCTAGGCGCCGTACGCGGTTTACCCGTTCCACCAGGAACGGCATGAAGGAGATCGTTGCGTCCGGCGATTCCAGGCCCTCGCGGGTGCGGAAATACATTCGCAGCGGCACGGAACTAAGGCCAAGGAAGCCCTTGCGGAACAGGCCATACTTCATCGCCTCTCCGACCAGCCGCAACCCATTGCCGCGCTCGTTGAAGGTCGCGTTCGCTTCGGTGATGGAATACTTCATGCGCGGTGAATAATGGTCGCGGAGATTCTCGCCGACACCCGGTAGCTCATGCACCGGATCGATGCCAAAGCTTTTCAATAGATCGGGCTGCCCAATGCCGCTCAGTTCCAGCATCTTCGGCGAGTTGATCGAACCGCCGCTGACGACAACCTCCCGCGTGACCCGCGCTTCTCGCTTCTGACCACGCACCGAATAACGCACGCCGACACAACGCTTGCCTTCCAGAATAAGTGACTCCCCCATCGCATCCGTCTCGATGGTCAGGTTCGCACGGCTCCGGGCCGGATCGAGATAGCAGTAGGCGGTGCTCATGCGGCGGCCCTTGTTGATGGTCGCCTGGGTCATGGCGATGCCTTCCTGATCGGCGCCGTTGTAGTCGGGATTGTATTTGATGCCGATCTTGTCCGCCGCCTGGATAATCCTGTCGAACAGCGGGCTGAGCTTTTCGGAGTCGGTTACCCGCAGCAACCCATCGCGGCCGCGGAATTCGTCCGACCCGCCGTCATACGATTCCATCTGCTTGAACAGCGGCAGCACATCTTCATAGCTCCAGCCACGGTTGCCGAGCTGTGCCCAATGATCGTAGTCCTGCTTCTGGCCGCGAACGAAGACCATACCGTTGATCGAGCTCGATCCGCCGAGCATCTTGCCGCGCGGCACTTCGATATTGCGCTGGCCGCTGCCTTCGTCGGCCTCCGCGCTGTAGCACCAGTTGACCTTTGGATTGTCGATCAGCTTGGCGACGCCGGCGGGAACGCGCGACCAGATATAGCCGGAGCCCTCGGTACCGGCTTCCAGGCACAGCACGCGGTATTCGCCGCTGGCGCTCAGCCGATTGGCCACCACCGATCCCGCCGACCCCGCACCGACGACAATGTAATCATAGGTACTCGCTTCCATGATGCTCCCTGATCCTCTTCTTCTTTGCGTATTGGATAAAAAGGATAGGTCTGGACATAGGGCGAGTCAAAAGGGACCGGCAGCCCTGTTCCTATATTAGCGAACCACCGCGAACCTTCAGGTTGGCGAGGAATTCTCGACGGGTCTTCGGACCGAAGGTCAGGTAATGCGGGTCCGGGCGTTCTCGGTATGCAGCGCGGCGCATCTCGACGGCATCGCCTTGAGCGCGTTTCAATATCTCCCCGATGTCGATGTTGTAGGGCCGCGCCGCGTTGAGGCCGAAGATCTGCGCGCGTAGCGTCGGCGTCAGTTTCGCGTAGCCGTGCTTCTCCTGTAGCTCTTCGGAGATCTGAAACGTGCGCAGCGCCTGGATCTGATCCTGCGGCGAGCCGTACCAGATGCAGTCGGAGCCGTAGAGCACGTTCTTCTCGCCGATATGCTTGACCAGCTTGCCGATGATATGCGCCGCCGTGTCGGGATCGCGCAGGGCGAAGCGCCAGGTGCTGCCGAGTTCGGCGTAGACGTTGGCGTCGCGCGGTACGCCGTTTTCTTCCACCGACCGAATCAGCTCGTCGACCCCCTCGCCGCGCTTCGGATCATAGGGGCCTTCCGCCTGGCCGGAGATGAAGCCCGAGTGATAGACGAGGAAGTTCACGTCCGGAAACATCTTGGCGACGACTCCGATGTCGCTCGCGAGACTATGCTTGTAGGAACGCTGGCCGAAGGGCAGGCCCTTGTGAACGCAGATATTCTTCACGCCAAGCGCGCGTGCCTTCTCGATCAGGCGTAACCCGGTATCCTCGTCATGCAGGAAGAAACCGCGCCCGTCCGGCCCCCATTGCGTGTAGCATTTCCAAGCCGACACGCCCCAGCGTTCAGCAAGCTCGTCCATGCCCTGCAAGTCGCCGTCCTGATTCGGGTTCGCCCGGCCATGCAGTAGAAGCCGGTGCGTGCCTTCCATCGCCTCCACGATACGGCGGGTCGTGTCGGCCTCCTGAATGGTGAGCAACTCCGTCTCGCGCCGCGACGGGATGAAGGACAGCACCATCATGTCCGTGTCCGAATCCAGAAAGATATCCTTGATGAACTGATCGGAGTCGCCGAGCCTGGTCCGGCCCAGCCCGTTCTGGCCAACGAAATGCCCCTGCACGTCGAACACGAACTCGCGGCCATCCAGCCGGTCGGCGGCAACCTCTGCATCGACCGCAGCTACTTCGGGCACATCGAAGAAACCGCCGGTCTTTCCCGCCACCGCATTCGCCCGGTTGAACGCCAGCAAGGTGCTGGCCGCGCCGCAGGCCGAGAGCATGAAGGCGCGCCGGCCCAGCCCCAGCCGCCGGGCGTTCTCCCCCGCCCAATCCTGCGCCAGACGGTTGGCGCCGCGATTGACCGGGCCGAGGGGTACCGGCACAAACTCGCCGTTCGACGTCGAGTCCAGCTTGATCGGCAGGCGTTTTCCATCGGGATCAAAAGCGTGAGGCATGGCGCACCTCCTTCCAAGAGTACGGTTTCGTCGGGTCATTTCTCCCACCGCGAGATTTTTTAAATCTCCTCAGCAAAATCTCAGCTTAGCGGGCGCATAACAAGTGTACCCGATCGAGAAAACGGGAGGCGCGCATAATGATCCCTCTAGACCTACTCCTCATCCTAGGTCTTTTGGCCTTTATGATCGCCGGCTGCTGGGCGGCCTGGGAACCGAGACCATCACCCCTCGACTTCCCCAACGGCCGCGGAACCGAGGACCTGTCCCGGTAGCCTCGATAGCATACTGATCAGACGGAGGGGCCGGCGCGATTTGCCGGCCCCGACGCCTTTGGAGCGGGCGCTAATCGACGGCCCGGGAAGTGGTAAGACTGACGGAGAACATGCCGGTGTCGTCGAGCGCCGCATCGATCTCGAATTCAAGCAGAGACGAAAATGCCTGCACAAGTGCCAGGCCCAGTCCGAGATGCTGCCCACCGGTACGCGCGATATCCTTGCGCCAGAACCGATCGAACATCTTGTCGAGATCTTCGTGCACCAAATTCTCGGCCCGATTGGCGATACGCAACCGAAGCGTCCCGTCCCGCCGGTCCGCCGCGCAGGAAACTTCCGTTTGCGGACTGGCATATGTCGCCGCGTTTATCAGCAGGTTGGACAGGATGAGAGACAGAATTTCCGGATCCGTTTTCAATACCAGGCCAGGCGGAACCTGACGCGTTAATGTGACACCCCGCCGGTCGGCCGTCTGAGCGGCCAATTGCCAGTTGGCGGTCAGCATATCGTTTAGATCGACCGGTTCTTCGCTGAGATTCCCTTTTCCCGCCTCGTAACGCGCAAGCATCAGAAGATTGGAGACGATCCGATCCATCTGTTCCGAAATTGCCAGCGCGTCGGCAAAAAACTGCTGCACGATAGCCGGATCGCTTGGCCAACGGCCGCCGACCTCGCACAGATTGCGCAACTCTGCGACCGGGGTTTTCAACTCGTGCCCGATATTGCTGGTGAGTTGCCGCTCACGCTCCAGCGCGGTTTCGATCCGGCCAAGCAAGCCGTTGATTTGCGTGACGACGGGTGCGATTTCCGTCGGCATGCCCGGAACATCTATCCGTTCCAAGCGTGTCTGAACCTCCAACGACCGAACCTGATCTTTCAGGCTGTCGAGGGGCCGAAACGCGGCACGCAACAGGAAAAGAATCAAAATGGCGAACGCCGCAAGCACCGCCAGCCCGGCAAAAAGGAACGCGAGATACAGCATAAGGAATCGTCTATCGAGCGCCTCACGCTCGCGGGCGACGACAAGTGTCAGCGAGGGAGTTTCCACCGGGGGTACGGCCTCCTTGTGCTCTTCAGGCGCTTCGCGTCCAGCCGGCGGTTCCTCCTCCTCGCCATCATCGACCTGCGGCGAGAAGACGATCGTAAGCTGCCGCCCGTCTCGTCCATCCGGAAGAACGATATCCTGGAATTGCGGTTCGTCCGAATCCGCCGCCGGGCCACCGAATGTCCGCTCCACCGGTGCCGACGACATGAACTCGAACGTTTTCGAGCGAAATAGCGGCCGCTCGCCGTCCGACCGGATCTCGTAAAAATGCGGATCGTCCTGACGGGCGAATTCCGGCATGACATCCGCTACATAGTCGAACTCGATTTCGCCTTCATCCAGTTCGGTAAGCGCCACCAGAGACCGCGCCGTCGCTTCCAGCGCCCAGTCGAATTCCCGTTCCATCGCCGCCGTTATAACCAGGCTCAGTGCGACACCGCCGATAAGCAGGATCGGCGCGATAATCAGAACGAGATAGACGTTCAACCGCGCGCGGATCGAGCTCATGTCAATCGACATAGTAACCGAAGCCACGTTTGGTCTTGACCGGAGACGGGGTGCCAGGCTGGTGAAGCTTCCGGCGCAGGCTCGATACCAGTACTTCGATGACGTTGCTCGAGACATCCGTGTCGCTTGTGTAAAGATGGTGGATCAGCCGGTCCTGCGATACGACCTGGCCGGCGCTGTAGGCGAGAAATTCGAGAAGCCTGTATTCGCTGGGCGTCAAGGCGATGTCGGCGCCATCGCGCGACACGGTGCGCCGCGCGGTATCGATCTGTAGAGAGCCAACGGAGAGCGTCGGATTCTTTGCCGCGTAGCGCCGGCGCACCAACGACTGCAATCGGGCGCAAAGCTCGTCGAAGGCGAACGGTTTGGTCAGATAATCGTCCGCGCCCAGCTCAAGCCCTTTGACGCGGTCCGACACCTGATCCTTTGCCGAAAGGATCAAGATATGGGTCTCGCTGTTCTTGCGCCGCAGCTCCCGGATCACATCGTGGCCGGAAAGGCTCGGCAGCATCAGGTCGAGCACGATAGCGTCATAGGGGTAGGTTTCTGCAAAGGCCAAGCCATCGGCGCCGTCGGCCGCCACATCGACCGCATAGCCGAGCTTGCTCAGGCCCTTTTCGAGAGACCGCAACAGGCGCGAGGAATCTTCGACAATCAAGATTTTCATCTGATCTGGGTAAGCGTCCGGCCTGACCGCTCTGCCGTGCAGAAGAAGTGAGGTTTAGTGTCCACTTGTTTAGGTGGACACTAACGGGGATCAGGATGTGGCGAAGCGGGGCAAGCGTCGGCGCTGGAGTGCAGACGAGAAGCGGATGATTTGCGCACAGACGCGGTTTGCGGGCGTTTCGGTTTCACAGGTTGCACGGCGCTACAATGTGAACGCCAATCAGGTTTTCAACTGGCTGAAAGATCCCCGGTTTGCGGGAAGTGACACGGTCGATGACGCCGCCTGTTTCCTGCCGGTTGAGATTGCGCGTCACGTCGAGCACGAAGCCGAGCGCCCTGTTGGTGACGAAGGCAAGATCGAGGTCACGCTTGCCGGAGGTCATCGCTTGAGCATTAGCGGCCCTTACGATCCCGAAGCGCTCGTACGTCTGCTCCGGTGCTTGTCGGGATGATCCCGGTTCCCACGAACACGAAGGTTTGGCTTGCGGCCGGCGTGACGGACATGCGTAAGGGGTTCAATGGGCTGTCAGCGCAAACAGAGAAGGTTCTAAAGGCGGCGCCGTATTGCGGTCATCTGTTCGTCTTCCGGGGTCGCCGTGGCGATCTGATCAAGGTGATCTGGTGGGACGGGCAAGGGGCATGTCTGTTCTCGAAGCGTCTGGAGAAGGGACGGTTTGTCTGGCCGTCTGCGAAAGCGGGCAAGGTTGCGCTGACCCCGGCTCAATTGGCGATGCTGCTGGAAGGGATTGATTGGCGCATACCACAACGAACGTGGCGTCCCCTGACGGCTGGGTAAAGTCGTTTCACAGCAAAGGGTTGTCAATTTCCGGGGATTCCCATGCGGGGTGGCGGCTGATAGATTGCCGGCATGCTCGACGACGCTGAGAACCTCCCGAATGAACCTGCCGCATTAAAAGGTCTGGTGGCATCGCTGGCGTCGGAAGTGAAGTCACAGGCGGTGTTGATCGAGAAGCTCCAACACCAATTGGCCGGGATGCGCCAGCATCGCTTCGGGTCGCGCTCGGAGGCTCTGGATCAACTGGCGTTGACGCTGGAAGACGAAGAGATTGCGGCGTCCGCGCAGGAGCCCGCGTCAGACGATGCAAATGCAGATCAATCTGCAGCGCCAAAAGACAAGCCCAAACGTAAACCGCTGCCCGGTCATCTCCCACGCAACGAGACAACACTGTCGCCGGGCGATGCCTGTGGGGAATGCGGCGGTGCGCTCAAAACGCTTGGCGACGATGTCACCGAGGAACTGGAATATGTCCCCGGACGTTTTGTCGTGAACCGGATTGTTCGCCCGCGCATGGCCTGCACCTGCTGTGAGACGTTCCATCAGGCAGCCCTGCCGTCGCGGCCGATTGAGCACGGGCGGCCCGGTCCTGGCCTACTGGCCCATGTGCTGGTCAACAAGTACGCCGATCATTCGCCTTTGTACCGGCAAAGTCAGATATTCCAGCGCGAGGGGATCGATCTGGACCGCTCCACCCTGGCCGATTGGGTTGGCAAATCCACGGCTCTGTTGGAACCTTTGGCGGACGCCGTCGCGCGCCATGTTTTAAAGGGACAGGCCCTCTTCGCCGATGATACGCCGGTAAAAATGCTGACCCCAGGCTCCGGTAAAACCAGGACCGCGCGGCTTTGGGCCTATGTCCGCGATGAACGACCCTGGGCCGGAGAGGCGCATCCTGCCGCATGGTATCAGTTCTCGTCCGACAGGAAGGGCGTTCGCCCGCGCGAACATCTAGCGGACTTCACGGGCTTCATGCATGCCGATGGCTATGCGGGGTTCAATGACCTGTACCGCACGGGCAAGGTGACGGAAGTGGCCTGCATGGCCCATATCCGACGCAAGTTCGTCGATATCCACAAAGCTCAGGGATCGGCGATTGCCGAGGAAGCCATAAAACGTATCGCCACACTCTATGGCGTCGAGAAGGAGGTTCGGGGCCAATCGCCGGATCAACGGGTGAAGATCAGGCAGCGCCAATCAAAACCAATCTTCGACGACCTGGAATCATGGCTGCATGCCCAATTGACCCGGATATCCGGCAAATCACCCTTAGCCGGTGCTATTCGCTACGCCCTGACCCGCATGAAGAAGCTGCGACCATATCTAGATCACGGCTTTCTTGAACTCGACAACAATACCGCAGAGCGATCCATGCGGCCCATCGCCCTGGGGCGGAAGAATTATCTCTTCATGGGGTCCGAGGCCGGCGGCAAATCAGCCGCCATCGCCTATACGCTGATCGAGACAGCAAAACTCAATGGCGTCGATCCGCAGGCCTGGCTAACCGACACGCTAGCCTGTATCGCCGACCATAAAATCAATCGGATCGACGAACTGCTCCCCTGGCGTTACGCTCAAACCTGAGCGTAACAGTCCAACGTCATCATAGGCAGGGCTGCTTTACCGGACGCTCACTGATCTGGCACCTTTGCCGCAACTGTACAGCCTGAAACCACCCGCTGTCGTCCGCCGCAGACAGCCGCCAATCATATACCAGCGAGATGAAGATTGCCTGAAGGGCCGGTTTGACGCCCTATTCGGCGCCCGACAAATAGTCGTTGATATCGATCTCGTCGATCTGGTCGGGCGCGAGGAAGGTGTTGGCGTATTCGCGCCACACACCCGACGTCAGGAACAGATCGAAGAGCTCCGGATCGATATGGTCGTCGTTGCGCATGAAGCCCATGATGCGGACGCACTCGCTCAGTTTCTTGGCCTTCTTGTAGGGGCGGTCCGCCGAAGTCAGCGCTTCGAAGATATCGGCGATCGCCATCATCCGCGCCGGCAAGGACATCTGGTCACGGGTCAGCCCTTTCGGATAGCCGGTACCGTCCATCTTCTCGTGGTGGCCGCCGGCATATTCCGGCACATTGCGCATCTGTTTGGGGAACGGCAGCTGATTGAGCATATCGATGGTGATGACGATATGGTCATTGATCTTCTTGCGCTCTTCCTCGGTCAAGGTACCGCGGCTGATCGACAGATTGTAAATCTCGCCCAGATCGTACTCGCCCGTCTTGTGATCGTCGCGATCGTCGAGCAGGCGTTCTTCTGCCGGCGCGGCGTAGTCCGTTGCCTCGTCCAGTCGGCTCGCTTCTTCCCAGGACAGGCCGAGGGAGCGGTCGAAATAGCGTGTCCAGGACTGCGTCCCGATCTCGCCAATCCGGTCGACGGCCTCGTCCTCGAGGAACTCGCCGCCGACATTGGTCGCGGCGAGGAACGCGAAATCGTCTTCCAGCTGCCGGCAGCGCGCCTGGAATGTGGCGTCGAGCGCAGCCGGGTCCCTTTCTCCCGCCAGCTTTGCCTTCAGGCATTCGATCTCCGCGTCGCGGCGCAACACCTCAAAGCGCATGCGGATCTCGTGAATGCGATTGTAGATCGTCTCCAGCTTGGTCGCCTTATCGACGACATATTCCGGCGTCGTGACCTTGCCGCAATCGTGCAGCCAGCCCGCCAAATGCAGCTCGTACCATCCATCCTCGTCGAGATCGAATTCCTTGAAGGGCGGCGCGTCCGATGCGCAGGCCGCTTTCGCCAGCATCTCCGTCAGGGCCGGCACGCGCTGGCAGTGGCCGCCGGTGTAGGCGGATTTCTGATCGATGGCGCCGGCGATGAGTTCGATGAAGGAGTCGAGCAGCTTGCGCTGGCCCAGGAACAGCATCTCGTTGTCCAGGGCGACGGCGGCCTGGCTGGTCAACGCCTCGATGATCGGCTGGATATCGGGGCTGAACGGAACGACTTCATTGTCCTCCATACGCGCGTTAATCAGCTGCAGGACGCCGATAACCGACTGCTGCTTGTTGAGCAGCGGCACGGTCAGGAAGCTCGTCGAGCGGTAGCCGGTGCTCTCATCGAACTTGATGGTGCCGCTGAAGTCGAAGGTTGCCGTCTCATAGGCGTTCGGGATGTTGACCGCCATCTTGTTCAGCGCAACCGCCGTCGCGACGTTCGTGTAGTTCGGCGTCTCTTCTTCATCATAGAGCGCCAGTGGCGGAAACGGGATCTCGACGCCCGTTGTCCCCCCCATCGCAATGTCGAGCGTGTCGTTCCGCATGATTGCAAAGGATAGCGCCCGGTCGTCGTCGGTCATGAGATACAGCGTGCCGCCGTCCGCGTTCGCGATGCGCTTGGTCTCAAGCAAAATAAGTTCGAGCAGGCGGTTGTGATCGCGCTCCGACGATAGCGCGATGCCGAGCTCGATCAGCCGGCGCAGCATCCGATTTCGCTCCACCGTGGAATTCAGCCCCTGATCCGGTATATCGTTCATAGAACCACCCGAAATCGCCCGGTTCCACGGTCCATGGATCGACCATGGCACAGAGAAACGGCGTCCGGAACCGTAACAGGGTCGGAAGCGGTTGAAAATGTCCGTGTGCTATTTGGTGGTCGCAACGAACACTCCATCCCAATCCTCGGGCGGCGGATTTTCGCGGAACTCTGCGATCCGTTCGTCATATAGATCGTACAGTTCCGGCATCTCCCCATTCGTCAGCGCGCGGCATTCCGCGATTCGCGCCACCGCTTTGTCCCAGTCCTGCGCGTAATAGGCCTCCAGCATCGCATCGTGCTTGTCCTTGATCGCGACGAACTCGGGTGATGCGGCGTAATCGGCATCGCCCTGCAGGCCGCAAATCTCCACACCGACGGACTGGCCCTTGACCTGGATCAGGTCGAGTTTGAGCAGCGCGTACTTGCCCTCCGCCGCCTTCGCGGTCTCGGGTCCGATGACGATCTTCACGCCGTAATTCTTCGACTGGCTTTCAAGCCGCGCGGCGAGGTTCACCGGATCGCCCAGTACCGAGTAGTCGAAGCGCTGCTCCGAACCCATATTGCCGACCACGCACTCGCCCGTATTTATGCCGGCGCCGACATTGAGCGGCAGGAACGGAACGCCCTCCGCCTCCGCTTCGAGGCGGCGTTCCTCGTTCAACACATCCAGCGCCTTGAACATCGCCAGCGACGATTCGCAGGCGTGGATCGCGTGCTCCTCGTCGTCCAGCGGTGCGTTCCAGAACGCCATGATGCAATCGCCCATATATTTGTCGATCGTTCCCTTGCGCGCCAGGATCACGTTGGTCAGCGGCGTCAACAACCGGTTGATCAGCTTCGTCAGCCCCTGTGGATTGCTCTTGAAGGTCTCGGAAATCGCCGTGAAACCGCGCACGTCGCAGAACAAGAAGGTCATGGGCTTCGTTTCGCCGCCGAGCTGCAACTGATCCGGATTTTCGGCCAACTGATCGACCAGGGCGGGGGAGAGGTACTGGCTAAATGCGCCGCGCACCTGACGCCGTTCCGCTTCCGTGCGGATATAGCTGATCAGCGAGGCGGAAAGATAGACGCCGAGCACCGCAATGGACGGATAAACCGGATCGAGCAGGAGCTTGTATTCGCGGTAGGCGTGAACCGAACCGCCGACAATCGCAAACACGCTCGCAGCGCCGGCCATCGCGCACCAAAGCGCACCGAACCGCGGCAATAAGAAGGTCAGCAACAATCCAACTGCGATAATATAGGCGATTTCCGCGCCCTTCGACCAATCGGGGCGCGAGAGGAACTGCTCTTTCAAAACCTGCTCAATGATTTCGGCATGCACCTCGACACCCGGCAAGGCAGGGTCGAGCGGCGTCGACCGAAGGTCCAGCAGTCCCGCCGCGCTGGTGCCGATCAGGACGATATGGCCATCCAGCAGCGATTTATCGACGGACTCGTCCAGCACCTTCCAGACGGGCACAAACCGCTCGGTCCGATGACCCGTATACTGCACCCAGATGCGGCCTTCTCCGTCCGTCGGCACCACCTTGCGCCCGACCTTGATGCTGACGATTCCCGTCTGCTCGCCGAACCCGGTTTCCCCGCTGCCGCCGGTGGATTTGATCGTCATGGTTCTCGCGCCCTGCGCGACCCGCAGCGCTTCGAGCGATATCGACGGATACAGCCGGTCGTCGGCGCGCGCGCCGCCCATCTCGTACCCAACGACGAGGGGAACCCGGCGAATGATGCCGTCTCCTTCCGGCACCATATTGAAGTTGCCGTTGCCGGCGGCGGCCTGTTCGAACGGCTTCAAGTTGGCGATGCCGCCCGCGAACCGGTAAACGAAACTGCGGGGGTCGGGTCCGCTAAACGCGAAATTACCCTTCTGTACGGGGCGGCGCGGTGCCTCCCCGGAGGCCAAGGCAAACCCAGTGACGGTATTGCGCGTCCATTTGATGGTTTGCGCGAAGGCCTCGTCATGGTCCGGCATGGTACGAACCTGCTCGCGTAGATCCTTGTAGTCGGGAATGTCCGGCCAAATTTCGACGATATTCTTCGGCGACGTCCGGTCCGGCTCAGCGAAGACGATATCGAACACGATCGCCAACGCGCCCGCCTGCTGCAACCGGTAGATGATTTCGGCCATGCGCGTCCGGGGCCACGGCCATTGGCCGAACTTTTCCAGCGATTCGTCGTCGATGTCGACGATGCGGACCCCGCCGTCGGTGTCGAATTCGCGCGGCCACAATTTATTGCCGAGGTCGAACACCCACATCTGCTGCTGGCGGAAAAAGGCAGGCTCCTCGATGCGCAGCACGACCGCCGCGGCCAGCAGCGCCAGCGGCAGCAGGATGTGCATCGAACGGATCAGGAAACGGCGCAAGGCGGCGGCCCTCAGCGGATGATCGTCAATCCTCGACTATCGAGAGGGCTCATTATGCCACATTTATGCAGCGAAATCGTAAACGCGGCTAATAACGGACTCAACCTAGTATCCGTTTATAGTAGCAATAAACCAACATACGCAGATTAGTTCAGGTCACCAGACACAAGCGCTGGCCAGAGCAAGCTAGTTTGAGCTAAGCGCCTTCGAACCAACGTTTCCATCGTGTTCCAAGGTTACGTTAGCCGTCGCACTACCTGACGACGCTGAGGTAATACCGATGGTCAAGGAGCAGCTGTCGCAACCGCTCGTATTCGTAAGCGGGTTGTCAGATTCGGTAAAAACTGCGGGCCCGAAGCCATTGGCATAGCTGATAGCGCAGGAACCGTTGCACACAAGCTGGCCAGACGATACGCCGCCGCCCGAAATATTGTTGAAATTGAACTGCAGCGTCTGATTGCCGAAATCCAAATCGATGTTCAGTGACAAAACGTTAAACGGCCCAATGTCAATATTGCTCTCAGCGAACAATGCCTGGCCGCTGTTAATCGCCTGAAGGTCGCCGATGTCAAATATCCCATCGCCCGAACCGCAGGTCGGGCAAATAAGGTCATCCGAGCCACCCGCAAGCTGAGCGAGGGCCCCAGCCTCGGCGCCATCCGCTGCAGCGTCCGCGACCGAATTACCGCTAAGGCTGTTGGCATCGCCGGCACCGCTTGCCTGCTGCGCCTTGGGATCGTTGGCCGAAACCGTACCTTGAATGGTCGCCGGGAAAACGCGCGTGAACAGACGCACGAAGTCCGACACGAAGAACGGGCCCTGCGGGTCGCCGTCTTCGAAGCCGACGGCCGCGCTGCCTCGGCGCGAAACCCGAACCGCCTGACCTTCAAACCCTCCGAACACTTCGCTCCGTATGACCCCGCCCTGCTGGGCGATCTGCGCGCCGGCGCTGCGGCCCCGCATCGCTCTCTTCGGCGGGTTCGCCGCGAGTATGAAGGCGCCGCCCTTGTCGTTGGTGTTGTTCTCATCCCCCGGCCCAAGCAGGATCACGAAGTCCCGCGCATTTTCGGCGCCCGGCGCATCCTTCGCGAGCCGATTAAAGACTTCGTCCGCCGCCGGGTCGGTACCCGGCGCTTCGCGAACGACGCCAGCTACGATCGTGCCACGGATGCCAATGGTCGCCGTCGGCAGCCGGACCGTCATGTCCTCCGGACGCTTGCGCGCGATCTTGCCCGTAATGAAGCGGAACGCGCCTTTGGCTACGGAAGCGGCAACCTTGCCCGTATCCGTAGCCGGATCATAGACGAACTCGTCGATGGAAATCTCGCTGTTCGGGCCGATCGTGAAGACCGTCTCGTCCAGCAGCATGATCTGCAGGCCGCTCGCGCTACCCGATGTGATCGCATCGCCGAGGAAAATCGGGTCGCCGCTCTGTACCTGACGGCCGACAACGTTTTCCGACGCGCGCGCCAGCGCGACCTGTCCGCGCACTGCGGCCGACACGCCCGCCTGCTGCCCTTGCGCCGACGCCGTTGACGCAAACGCTGCGATCGCCGATGCCGCTATGAGGGAGATTGTGAGGCCACGCATGATCCGTCCTTCCGCCGCCATATCAGAAATTCCAAGTCCGGCTGAACATCATTTGCGCGCGCCGGTTGGCGTAGCTGAAGTTGCGGATGTTCGAGCCTTGCTCTGTCAACTCACCGGTGATCGTCCAGGTAATGTCCTTCAGCGCGTCGTAATAGACGTTACCCTCTTTCCCAAGACTCAATCGGTCCAGCATCGTTCCGAGCGGTGCACCATAGGTCACGCTCAGCCGCACAAGATTATCGTGCCGTACTTGGAAAGGCGTCACCGCCGGATCTTCCTGCTTATAGAGCTTTGCCTCATAGCTGGCGCTCGACAGAATGAACTGGCCTTCGCCTAGTGCCCAGCTATGCCGCAGGCCAATCTTGTAACCGCGATAATCGTTGGGTGCGAAGGACTGCGGCAATTTGCGTGTGAACTTGGCCGCGCCTTCGAGCCGGTGCTGCGGGTTGATCTGCTTGTTCAGCCCCATCTCCCATTCCCAGCGGAAGCCAGTCCGCTGCAGTCCGGTCGTGGTCTCGGAAATCTGATGGAAATTCTCCCGCGTACCGCGTACCAGGAAATGGCCGGCGATACCCCATGCGGGAATCACTTTGCTGCGATCGAAACGAAGCTCCGCCGCATAGCCGCTAAAGAATTTTTCCCGCGACAGGCGCAAATTCGTATAAGTGAACTTCGGCGTGAAAACGAAATTTTCGAACGGCAGCTTGAGTCCGAAATTGGCGCCGCCCGATTGCAAATCCTGCGGATCGATCGCGAACTGCTCATTGTGATAGTATGATACGCCCGCGAATATCTCGTCCCGCGACTGCTTGCCCAGATCCTGCCTGACATCCGCAGCAATGATACCCAGGATGGCATAGTCTTTTTGTTTCTGGCCCCGGCCGATCGGGGCAAATTCCAGCCCCGCGGCGAGGATCCGGCCGCTTCTCGGCGCCGCATTTACGTTCGAGTCGCGTTTCACGCCGGCGCTAAACTGAACCCGGTACTTGGTCTTCTGTCGGCGCTGTTTAATCGCGGCCAGGAAGCGGTCGATCTCGGCCCGCAGGCTGGCGGCCATTTTGAGTTTCTTGAGCCTGTTGAACTCCCGCTCCGCCTCGTCGATGTTGTCGAGCCGATAGAGTACGATCGCGTAGGTCAGCCTGATCTGCGGCAGGTCGGGGGTGACCAACAGGATACGCTCCAGCGTACCTGCCGCACCGCGCACATTCCCGTCGGCGATCTGCGATTTCGCATAGCGGAAGTTCAAGTCGACATTGTCGGGGTCTTTCAGCACGTCGGCGTAGCTGACTTTATCGCCGAACTGCTGTTGCCCTTCAGAGGCTTCCCGGGCCTTCCGCTGTTCCTCAAGCGCCTTCTTCTGACGCTCGGCTTCGCGCTGGTCGAATCCAGGCTGCGACTGAGCCAACGCCGCCCCAAACGGCAACAAGGCCCCTACGACAACAATCGCAAGGAACCGTCCAGCCTGCACCTTGTTATTGATCTTCACCCAGTTTCCTCCCCCGCGAACCAGGGACACCAGCAAACACAGCTCCGCACCATCCTTATGCAGTATTTACCAAATGACGCGTGTCGCTCCCCACATACGCCGGCAACATAGAAGCGGCGCAACATTAGCACGCTGAATTTATCCCAAGTCGAAATTTGAGCCAAATGATTTCTATTAACCCTGATAATCTAATTATGTATTGTTTTACAATATGTTAATTCGGTAAAAGGCACTCATTTCCGGCATAGATCGGGCGGCAAGGCAATTCATGAAATTATGTTGCTAAATCGCAACAATAAACCTACGCGACAACATTTAAATCCGCACACGTCTATTTCATTATTTAATTTCAGCTGGTTACACCCAGTTCATTCAGGCTAAAAGAAAGCGGCGTGTATTTCCGTGCGTCTCGACGGTATTCCATTAAGTCGAAAAGGATTCGGCCGGGGCGCTCTCACACCCCGGCCGACCCGGTACGGCACAGAAGCCGCCTTATCGCAAAACTTCGTTACACAACGCCGTACGCCAGCATCGCGTCGGCGACCTTGACGAAACCGGCGATATTGGCGCCCGCAAGATAATCGACCTTGCCGCCCTGCGTACCGTACTCCGCGCAGTTATCGTGAATGTCCGTCATGATATTGCGCAGCAGATTTTGCAGTTCATCTTCCTTCCACGAAATACGTGCGCTGTTCTGGCTCATCTCCAGCCCGGAAACCGCAACGCCGCCTGCGTTGGCCGCCTTACTCGGTGCATAAAGGATGCCCGCATCCTGGAACGCGTGGATGCCAGCCAGTTCGGTCGGCATGTTGGCGCCTTCGGAAACCGCCATGCAACCGTTCTTGAGCAGCGCCGCTGCGTCGTCGCCATTAATTTCGTTCTGCGTCGCGCAGGGCAAGGCAACATCGCAAGGAACATTCCACGGCCGGCCTTCGTGGAATTCCGCACCGAACTCGTCTGCGTATTCCTTGATGCGGCCGCGCCGAACCTGTTTCAGATCGACCATGTAGGCGAGCTTGTCTTCGTCGATCCCGTTCGGGTCATGAATATACCCGGACGAATCGGACATTGTCAGCACTGTGGCGCCGAGCTGACGCGCCTTCTCCGCGGCATAGGTCGCCACGTTCCCGGACCCGGAAATTGCAACTTTCTTGCCGTCCATACCGTTCTTAGCGTGCTGCAGCATGTTGTCCAGCATGTAAACGGTACCGTAACCGGTCGCCTCCGTGCGGATCAAGCTGCCGCCGAACTCCAACCCCTTGCCCGTCAGGACTCCGACGAAATCGTTGGTCAGGCGCTTGTATTGCCCAAACATATAGCCAATTTCGCGGGCGCCAACGCCGATATCTCCGGCCGGCACATCCGTATCCTCGCCGATATGGCGATGCAGCTCGGTCATGAAGGATTGGCAGAACCGCATAACTTCGCCGTTCGACTTGCCCTTCGGATTGAAGTCGGAACCACCCTTGCCGCCACCCATGGGAAGGCCGGTCAGGCTGTTCTTGAATGTCTGCTCGAAACCGAGGAATTTCAAAACACTGAGCGTCACCGTCGGATGAAAGCGGATGCCGCCCTTGTAGGGGCCGATCGAGTTGTTGAACTGAACCCGGTAGCCCCTGTTAACCCGGATATTGCCGTTGTCGTCTTCCCAACAGACACGAAAAATGACCGCCCGATCCGGCTCGGCCATACGCTCCAGGATCTGCATTTCCTGATAGACCGGCTTGTCTTGAATATACGGAACAATCGAGGCCGCAACCTCATACACCGCTTGATGGAACTCCGGCTCGCCCGGGTTGCGCTTCTTCACGCCTTCAATAAACCTGTCGAGACTGTCTGTGCGTACCGACATCTTTTTCTCCTTAAACCGTTCTGCTTATGCGGCAAAATCCCGGCACGGCAGGGACGGACCGCAACAAAAAAATTATTATGCGTCGAGAACCAGTGGCCCCTTGGGAACAGAAACGCAGGCAAAGCAACTTCCCGATTCAGGCTTCTCACCCGGTTCAGAGAGATAATCGACCTCGCCGGATTTGATCGCCGTGATGCAGGTACCGCAGTTCCCCGCACGGCAGCCGAAGTCGATATCGACGTCGTTCTCCTCCGCAAAGTCGAGAATCGAGCCAATCGACGGATCCCAGGCACAGGTCTTTCCGGATTTCTCGAAAACGATTTCGATTCCCGATTCGCCGCTTGCGGCGGCCGGCGCCTGATCCGTCGCGGTATCCGCTTCCTTCTTTTTTTGAACGGTCGCCGGGCCGAAAGCCTCGTAATTGATATCGTTCTCGGGAACCCCCCATTCACGCAGTCCCTCGAACAATGAGTTCATCATCGGCGGCGGACCGCAGAAATAATACTCGTAGTTGCTTGAGGGCAGCACGCGCTTGAACAGGTCGGCCCCGACCCGTTCGGCGTGATGGTAGTCGCGGCCTTCCACAGCGTCGTCGTCGGGATTCGAATAGCAGACGTGCAGATGAATATTTTCATTCTCGGCCGCCAGGCGCTCGAGATGTTCCTTCATGACGTGCTCTTTACTGTTGCGCACGCCATAGAAAAAATGCGTTTCCCGTGTCGAACCGATATCAACGATCCGGTTCACCATGCTCATGACCGGCGTCAGGCCAATCCCGCCACCAATAAGGACAACCGGCGTATGCTTGGCGGTCTCCAGGAAGAAATGCCCGCCCGGCGCTTTCACGTCGAGAATATCGCCTTCGTTGATCTGGTCATGGAAGAAGTTCGACGACAGCCCCGGCGGCACGTCCGGCTTGTCACGGGGCGGCGGAACCGCCTTGATCGACACGCGGTAGTAGTCCGGTTTCGGGCTGTCGGACAGCGAGTAGCAGCGCATCACCATCTTCGGCTGGCCCGGAACGTCCAATCTGAACGTCAGGTACTGTCCCGGATCAAACGCCGGGAGCGGCTTCTGATCGTGGGGACGCAGGTAAAAGGAACAAATTCCGCCCCCTTCGGGAACCTTGCGCGCGACCTCGAACTTCCGGAACCCGCTCCAGGGAAACTCGTTCTTTTCCCGCTCGAAATCCCACTTTCCCATGATCTCGGCAACGCGAGACTGGAGCAGATGACGTTCGGAGTCCGCAATCCCTGTTGAAAGTTGCGTCGCCCGTATCCCGTTAAACAGCAGCATAAAAATATAGGCCGCCATTGCCGCGAGAACGGCGAGCGCCGCAAACTGAACTAGTGTTGTCATCGTCCCCCCGCCCGACGCTTAGAATTTGCGTCGTAATTCTATCCGTGCGCCGGATATATCATCCACATTTTCGAGCCAACCGTATATTGCATCCGCGCGAACGATCCAGGCCTGTGAAATCGGCAACTGGTAGCGAATGCCCAACGCGTATTGATCGCCCTTGGCGTTCCGGTCCGCGTCGTTGCCGCCGAGGGCTTGCACCATCGCTGCTTCGACGACGATCTGCTGATCGAGATTGAACAGATACTGCAGGCCGATCGCGCCGCCGAACGTATCGTTTGCCGTATCATCCAATTTCGGAAATCCGGTCAACGCATCGGTTTCGAAGTTGATACCCGTATTCTTGAGGACGCCGGTATCGTCGGCGAGCGGCTGTGGCCGATCCAGGCCAATCCAGGCGTTGAAATACGGTATTAGGGTCGAGGGCAGTGAGGTGATCAGCGAGTTCTCGACGAGCAGTACAAGCCCATCCGCCGTCTGCTGCACATTGTCCGCATCCTGCCCGAACGTGTAAATCGCCCGCACGCTGTTTGAAAGACGCCGGCCATAGCGCCGCGTGAACGCGATCGTGGCACTGTTATAGCTAAGATCATCGAAATTGCCGTCGCCCTCAATCCGCCCGAGGCCTGCTTCCCAGTAGCCTTCCATCGCCTCGACAAACGCGGCGACGCCGAAGACGTTGACACCATGATCTGCGAGATTGCCCTGCGCGTCCTTGATGGCCGGTGTCGTTACCTTGTCGAAACCACCGAAAAAGGTGAAATCCATGTTGCTGATGTCAAGCTTCCGGCTGTTCAATGCCGGGATGGCAAAGGCACCGCCGATAAACGCATCTTCCGCCCAGACACCGTTCTGAAAGAGAACAGGCATCAAACCGAAGCTGACCGGCAGATCGACCGACGTGTAGTTGCCCGAGAACCCTTGATACATCGCGCCAAGGTCGCCTTCGAAGAACAGAGTTTGCAGGTTCACGTCGAACCTTACATCGCCCTGATCGCGATCGTCGCCGAAAAATTCGTACCGCGTGAACTTTCCGCCCTGATCGAGTGGCCGGATAAACGCATGAAGACGCTCGGTCGCCGTCAATTTTAGATCGACCTCTAAATTGAGCCGAGTCGCAATCTGCCCAGTTTCAACGTCACCATTGTCGTTGAAGGCAACCGCCGTCCGCCAATCGCCGGAGATATTAAAGGCGGGGAACAAAAGGTTCTTCTCGCCGAACAGATTGATACCTTCGCCGAACGCCCCTTCGACGTAGATCGGCCGACCGAGTTCGACCGCGGGACGCGGCGCATCGATTCCCGTCTTGCCGCCATAAATCTCGATCTGTTTCTCCGCGTCGTACGGTTTGTCTTTGTACGACGGATTCGGTCCGAATTTATCCGAATCATGCTCAACCGGTTTGGCTCCCGGCGACATTTTTCGCGGCGCATCATGGCCTTCACTGGCAGCCAATGCGGTCCCCGAAACGGTAACCGCCGCCGCGACGGCGGCAGATCCCAATACTCGGCGGACACCGATTCCAAAACGGTGAAAATCACTTTTCACGTCACTCTCTCCCCGCGATCTTTGGTTACAGACCCGCATCCGGGCGAACCGACCACGCTATACATTTACTCTTACGTTCCGACGCGGACGCCGGCCAAACTTCCCCGCTGCTCCGACCGCGCGGCAACCCTGCCGCGCGGCGGAACGACTCTGCTACTTCACTTCGAACTCAACTGTGTAGGGATGAATATCCAACATCCACTGATTCATCGATTGCTCCATTTCCGCCGTCGCCCCGACGAAGCGCATGAAATAAATTGGCTCCGCGCGGCTGCGCAAACGGACGGCCAGGCGATACTTGCCCGGCTTTTTCATCAACGACGCCGGTATTTTGTACTTGGCGTCCCGCGTACCCAGCGGCGGGATCGACCGGCCTTCCATCCGTATGAAAGGCGGATGATTTAGCACGGTCGTCGGAACGTTGATCGGCCGGATAAACGGGCGCTGATCGACATCGAAATTGACCGGCAGGTACATTTCGCGGTCGGTCCCCTTGACATTCGTCGTCAGGAACTTGGTCTGCAGATTGAAAATCTGATCATCAAACTCGATTTTCCCTTCCGCGAGATCCAGCGAATGAACATCCGCAAAGTCGCCATTGCTGTCGACATAGCCCGACTCCCAAACGCGTTTCCCTTCGGGATCGATCAGCGCGACGTTCAGCCAGATTTCCGGCTGCGCGCCAAGCGAACCGGACGGCAGGTTATGGCCGTCATCGGTGTTCGTGATGGTGTATTTGAAGCTCAGCGATTCGCCAGCCTCCGGGGAGCCGGAGAAGAACGGTCCGTCGATTCGGCTGCCGTTTTCCATGACCTGGCGGCGCAGGTCCCGCTTCTCCTCCAGCGCTTCCACGTTTTCCTGGACGACTTCGTTGGCTTCTTCGCGGTCGCCCGCATCCGACCAAACTTCCGGGAACTTCACGCCCAGCGCGGCCTTGAGACCAGCCACCGCAGCAGACATCTGCTTGGCATCCGACTTACCGTCGACCGCCGCCTTGAACCCGGTCAGCGCTTCCTTGACCCGGGGCTCCTTCCGGTCGGTGAGCTGGTCGCTCAACTCGGCAAGCTGCTCCTTCAGATCATCCCGCGCCCCATCGTCGCCGCCGGCCAAACTCTCTAGAGCCTCATCGACGGTCTCGAAGGATTCGGTCAGGTCTTCGATCGCTTCCTCGAAGTCCTCTGTTCCCCAACCGGCGCGATAATCGAACGTCAGCCATTCCTGCATGGTCCAGCGTTCGGCTTCCGGGTTATGCGGAAAGATGCCCGGATGCGCGATCGGGTAGCCCGGCCCGTAGAAAGCGTGATTGCTGTGCTTGCGCGTCGGGTTGATTTCCTTGCCATCGACAACGGCCACCGGCGCGGTCGCGTAGCCTTCCGCCCGTCCGGGAACCTTGCCCATATGGCAGTCCTGACAGGTTACGCCGGCCTTGGCCGCCGGCGAGTCGCGATACTGCTCCCATACGACTTCGAGCTTGATTCCGAGATTGACCGCCACTTGGTGACAAGAGACACAGAACTCGGACTTTGAAATCTGCGCAAAAGTTTTTACTTGGCCGTGTGCCTTCGCACCCCGTTCGTCCGGACTCGTGGCGATCTTATATTCGTCTTTCTTAGCGATAACTTCGCTGAACTTGCTGTCCTTCAGCGTGCCATACACCGGCTGGTGAATGTTGCCCGCCGTAAGGTTACGCTCGCCATTCACGCGGCCGTATTCTTCGGTGACGCGGTGGCAGGTAATGCAGGTAACGCCTTCACTGGAAACCCGGCTTCGCTCCCATAACGGAAGCTCTCGCTTCTCGCCGCGCTGTGTCCCGACCATCTGGTGACACCGAACGCAAAAGGTGCCAATCGTTCCTTGGGTCAGCGTGCTGATCGCCTGTTCGAACTTGTGGAACATCGGCGAGATGGACGAATAGGCGTGGTTGGACGACGCCCATTCCTTATAAATCTGTTTATGGCACACCGCGCATTGCGAGGCGCTCGGGTAGCCCTCCTTGGAGAGGACCTCGGTATGGGGATCCTTCGCCGCAGCCGCGAGATTGGTATCCGCCACAGCCGGCGTCATCGAGAAAGCGAGAAACACGGCCGTCAACGCAATGACGTACCGCAAGGAACCTGGGACCCTAATCAAGTAGCTCAACATAACACGCACCTCACAATCGCCCCATCCCTCAACACTTCACTATTCCAAATGACCCGATCTTATCTTGGTTAACAATGACCGGTGTCACACTTGCCTCACCTTATACCATACAATGATACTTCGAAAACTTTAACAGGACTCAATACAAGCAAAAGTCTACTTAAATGCGGTTAATTTCAACTTCCTGAATCCTTGGCATGAGCCGATGTCATACGGCGCTTGAACTTGTTCCCGTTATGATATTCGTGGCAAAGTGTACATTCCTGCCGCACCTGGCCCTTGGCGTGACAAGCGGTACAGGTACCATTCTCGATCGATTTGAAGTTACTTTCGAAATCGAGCGGGTTCCAGTGTTTGAAAGCCGCCGCGTAATCCGCTTTCTCATTCACCTTATGGCAGGTTTCACAAGTTGCACCGGGACCGAGCAAATTAAGGTGCGGCGCATGCGAATAGTTGAGATGCCGCTGCTTCGATTGCGCACCCAACGACCATTCCACACGCAATTCCTTCGATTCGCTGTCATTCTGGCTCACCGAATGACACTTGGTACATCCGCCCGGCCCCTCCGAGCGTGATAGAAGCGTGTCGCGAACATCATCCGTAACGCCCTCGCCCCCCGCAGCAGCAAGATTCGTCCACGCCTTGGCAACGGGATCCGAATGCCGGGTCGGGCGATATCGCAACGACAACTCGTCCGCGAACCAGCCACCGGAGACCGCATCGGCCGGCGCCTCGTACTCGATATTCGACGCCCACGCGCACCCAACGCCGCGTATCAGTTCAGGCGAAAGACCGCTCAGCAGCGTTTTGGCATCGCCATACTTGTCGAGGGCTTCGATCAACGGTTCATGCCCGTTCTCGATCGCCCCCATGATGAGATCCCGTACCGGTTCGGAATAGGCTTCCGCATCTTCGCCATCCTCGATACCGAGCAGCAGCAGCGCGGTCGGCGGCAACGTCTCTGTCGAAACCGATTCGTATTCTTCCGTCGAGTCAGCGGCTTCCGGCGTCGGTCCGCAGGCTTCGCCCACCGCAACCGCATCGAACGGGTTTTCCTCGAACTCCGGCAGTGCAAAAAGCACCAACTCGCGCTTGGCGAACAGATCCTCATGGCACCGCGCGCACGACTGTTCGAAAGGTCGCACCGGCACATTCCGGGCCGCCTTGCCGACATTGTGACACGCGATGCAGCGCTCCTTGGGCGCCCTTTCGGCGTAACGCTGATCCTCGAAATGTTTGCTGAAGTGGCTCGTATGATCGAACGCTATCGCCGTCCGGCGACGGGACGGGAAATCCTTGGAGAAGCTCGGATGGTCCTGCGAAAAGCTCTTGAACTGTTTTTCGTGACAGGCGCTGCATTGGCTGTCGGAGATATTGGTGATCTTCGCATCCATACCCTTATGCTCGGTATGGCACATCGTGCATTCTGTCGTTTTCTGTCCGCCTGCCGTCTTGAACTGTTCGTTGTGCGGCGTTGTCGCGGGACCACCGAACGCATGGCATGATTCGCACGCGCTCGATAGAGAGCCGGGCAACCATGATGCCTGAAGCCAGCCGCCCGCATCGCCGCCATGCGGCTTATGGCAGGTCGCACAGCCTTCTTCTGCCGTAAAGTTCTGGTGTCCACCCGACAAGGCACCCGGATCCATCGAACTGATCGCTCCGGCATCGCCACCGCCAAACCAGAAGGCGCCTATCATCGCAATCACGAGGCCGACAGCCAGGAAGGTCAGCCGCGCACGGTAACCGCGCAGTGACGGCATCGGTTTACAAGGCGGATGCTGGTGACAGCAGCTTCCGTCCGGCCTGGGGCCTTCTTCGCAGGGACCGCCACTCCGCGCCGAACGGCGACACGCCCATCGTCCATTATCGAAAAACGGCCGGCACTCGCTGACGCCACCGCAGCTTCCTTCGCTCGACGGACCGCGGCCGCAGGGCTTGCTCCACAGCCCGATCCGGCCACACCGGTACGGAAAATTGGGCCGCTCGTACGGGCTCTTGTCCTGCTTAAACCGGTCTGAATCTGTAATCATATCGCATACACATTAACGAGGAGGAGATGCCAGATCGAAACCAAGATGACGGCCATCGACAGTGGAACGTGAACCAGCAGCCATTTCTTCATCAGATCCTGGCACGCGTAGTGCCGATCGACGAGGATCTTGAGCGTGCCCAGTTCGAGAATCTGATCGAAGTACTCTTTCTCGACATCGTTCAAATAACGCCGCGCCGCGCCTCCGGGACCGCGCAGCCAATGTCCCGCGGCATCGCCGCCAACAAGGTGGCTCAACCCGAAACGGGGACGGCGGAAAAACCAATTGAGCGTCCCGATATAGTGCTGTGCGACGGTATCGCTGCCTGTTTTCTCGGTACATTCCAGCGTCAGCGCTTCAACTTTTTCCCGAATTTCGCCCAATTCCGCAGGGATGCGCTCATACACAACCTCGATACCGGTCTGCGTCAGACGACGCGGCAGCGACCGCAGGATGATATATCCGAGGATTCCGGTCAGACTGACGAGATAGAACAATACTGCAAGTATGCGTTCATAAGACCCGGTCGGCCATAGCGTCCCTGTATGCAGCCAGAACAAGGCGATCGCCAGCAGCCCGGCCGCAACGTGAAAGGCGAGCAACAAGCTCGTCCGTCCGACCGGTACCATCGACAGGCGCTTGCGGATGTTGAAAAAACCCAGCATCAGCATCAACACGAGCAGCGTGTATCCGGTCACAATGGAAGGATTGCCGAGTTCAAGCCACGTAAACCGCGCGTACCAGGCGACGACGGCGAACGTCGCGATGCCAATAACGATAAACGGCAAAGCAGACCGTCGGATCATGTCGCCATCCCCGCCGGATTCAGCTCCTGGAAGTGCACGCGCTTAAGCGCATCGTGCGGACAGGCACGTACGCAGGCTGGCCCTCCCGGCTGACCGTCACAGAAATCGCATTTCGTCGCCTTGAAAATCGGCTTGCCGCTATCCGGGTCGGTAATCGTAGCGCCATCCGGATTGCGGATCGCGACCATGGAGATGTTGTTGTAGGGGCACGAGTTGGCGCAGGTCGCACAGCCGATACAGGTAATGTCGTTGATAATCACCGTCCCGTGCTCGACGGAGCGGTGAATGGCCCCCGTCGGACAGCCGATCATGCAGACCGGATCGGCACAATGCATGCACGCATTGGCCACCATCATACTGTCGAACGTCCGCCCGTGCCGACGGAACCGGGGATTGCCGCCATGCGTCGACGCACAAGCCCGCACACAATCATCGCACCGCACGCAGCGGTCCAGATCGATCACCATCACGCGGGTCGCGTTGACGAACCGCTCTTCCACCGCCCATTCCATCAACGCATCATCGGCGACCGGCGTTCCGGCGATTTCCATCGTCGTCGATGTCGGGGTCTCCATGAACGGGAAAACATGTTCTTCGAGGATTGGCGCCGGCACACGGAGAATATCGACGTAGCCCAGTGCGGAAAGCGACGTGTGCAGCGCCATTTCCTGGATCTCGGGATTCTTCCACGCCGCGTAAAGCTCGCCCAATCCAAAGTAATTGCCGGCGCCAAGATTAGGTAAGCGTGCGCTCGCCATTCCCGTGCTTAACGCTGACCCGCGCAAACCCGGCCCGGATCATCAATACGCCGTCGGGATACTCGCCCTGACGCGCGATGATCGGCTCTTTGCCGCTACCACTTTGCCGTTGCCGCTGAAAGGCAACGTTCCAGTCGAACGAACCATAGGTCTCGAACAGAACTTTGTCTGCCACCGCCTGCAGCGAGTCCTCGTCGAGGCGGGAAAACATCACGCTTTCCTGCAGATGAGCCTTCAACGCGTTCTCCCGATAGCGCTGATCGATCATCCGCCGCCAACCTTCATCGTACTTGCGCAATTCGCGCAAACCCTGCCAGCGGATTTCCAGCAATGTCGAATCTTCTTCGGCAAAGATCGTCGCGGTCCGTGGCACGCGGCCCAGTGCCGCCAGTTCGCCGAACAACGCGCCGTCTTCGAGCTTCGCCGTTCTATGTTCATCGAGAACCGCCGGCACATCCTGCAAGAAGACGCGCGCGTTGGCGCTATCGGCCCCGCCACGCAATCCTTGCGATTGATAGCGCGAGATATCCCGCACTTCCGGCACGCGGGAATTTCTCCAAAGCTGAGTCAGCGCTTCGAAAAAGCCCTTTTGCCGCGCCACCTGCCGACCGAGAAGGTTTTGCGGCAGTTCCGGCGCCAGCACCACCCGCAAACTACCGTCCATAACGAGGAATGCGGAGTTGCCATAGTCGCCTTCGCGAACGACGATATCGCCGGCACGATACTTAACGATTCGCGTATCGTTTCGCAGAACGCCGGCAAGCGGCGTATGTTTCGGAAAGTTATCGGCTTCAATCGCCGCGATGTCAGGACGCTTGAGCAGCGTTTCAACATCCGCGTCCGTCATTTTCTCGCCGAATGGCGTCGACCACCGTTGCGGCCGAGCCATCGTCGCTATTCCACCGACGTCAACCAAGTGTCACCCCCCAACAACACCGAAACGATCCCGGCGCACCGCGCCGGGATGCGAGACCGCTATTTATAATCCTTCGGAAGTTTCCCCCCGACGGCACCGGACAGATCTTTGCCCTTGACGGCCTCTCCGAGCGCGCGGCCATTCGCCGGCGTCGGATCGGAAAGCAGTGCGGCTGCTTCGGGCACCTGCCCCTTGATGAGATCAAGGGCTGCCTTCGCATTCGCGATTCGTTTGTCCTGAGCGGCCTTGTACTTCGGATGATCCGATTTGGAAGCGGCCATGGTTGCGCTCACCAATGCTGCAGCCTGCCCGATGACATACATCTGCGACTTCTCGGCCGCCGTCATTTCCTTGTTCACCGTCACGTCTGGAGGATAGAAGCGATGGCGCACGGAACCTTGGCTGTATTTGACGAGTTCAAAATCGGGATTAAGCGGGTGCTCGTTATCCAGCATCGCAGCGGCCGCCTTCGCATCAAGCTTCGGATTGGCTAGACCGTGGCACGACATGCAGTTTGCCGCAACGTCAAACAGACGCTCAGGCCGAACCATACCGGCCGCAATCGCATTTTTGATTCGCGCCGCTTTATGATCGGCCGATTCGCCGTCGCGCTTAACGCCCTTGCCATAATCGTTATGCATCGAAATCCAGTCGGAGGCGGCACCGTGGCAGCTTTCGCAAGAGGGCCCCGAAACCAATTTGACTTTGGCGCCGGCGTCTTTCTGCGCGGCCGTGTAATGGCACAGCGCGCAAGTTTTGGATTTCTTCATGCGCTTATCGCCAACGGCCTTGACGATCTTCTTCGCGCGCTTGTCTTTATGAATGGCTTTGTACGACTTGAAATGCTTCGTACCTTCCCAGACCTTGGCCTCGGCGGTGTGACATTCCTGGCACTTCTTGGCACCAACCTTGAACGCCGCCAATGCCGAGTTTGAAGCGCCAAAGCCGGCAAACAACAACCCGGCTACAACGGCAGTCCAGAATACGGCCTTCATTTCTGCAATCTTACCCTTGCGCATGATTCCCCCTGAGCACGAAGACTATTCAATTGCGTGTTCACTTAACGGATACACCGTTTTGTCTACGATCTATCCACTCTTCGACATTCCTTCCAAGTTACCGCTCAAACGCAGTCGCCTCAAGCGTCTAATACCGCGCCGCGCATCACTTTCGTCTATTTGGTCACCTACCCACCAAGGATAATTCGCCTTCCTGGGGAGTTATATTTCCTCAATTCTCCTAAAGGAGATTAATCCGCATATTTTCGCGCGCGACGATGGCACCCGGCCAGACGGAACGCGATTCGGCTTCAAGCTGCTCCATGAACCCGTCCTCATGGTCGGGGTCGTGGTGAAAAATCGCCAGCATCTTCGCATCCGCCGCCCGTGCCAACCGAATACCTTCCTGCCAGGTCGAATGACCCCATCCTACCTTGGTCGGAAATTCGTCATCGGTGTATGTCGAATCGTAGATCACAAGATCGGCGCCCTCGATCAAGCCAAGAACATTTTCGTCCGGCTTGCCGGGTATATGTTCGGTATCCGTGACGTAGCACATCGCCTTGCCCTTGTACTCGACTCGATACGCGGTTGCGCCAAATGGGTGGTTGAGCGGTGCGGTACGAACCTGAATATCGTTGTGCAGTTTGAAGTCTTCGCCCGCTCTGAAATCTTCGAACGCCAGGCTGCTGCGCATGGCATCAAGCGGCACCGGAAATGTCGGTGTCGTCATCTGGCCCGCAAGGATTCGCTTAATGCCGCCATCGTCACTGACATGCCCGGCCATGATCGTAAAGGAGCTGTCTTCATGAAATGCTGGCGAGAAAAAGGGGAAACCATTTATGTGGTCCCAGTGCGTATGCGAGAGCAAAAGATGCGCGTCGTATACATTCTTGCGCAGTAGCCAATGTCCAAGATTGCGAATTCCCGTACCCGCATCGAATATTAGTCGCCGGCCACCACAGGCGACTTCGACGCAACTTGTATTGCCGCCGAACGCGACATGCTTTGGCGACGGCGTGGCGATGCTGCCTCGCACGCCCCAAAATTTGACCTTAAAGCTCATCGCCCCAGACCTTCCGCTCCGCGTTTACCAGCCTTCCCACGTTCCCCATCCTAGTTAACGCTAGACCTGCCGAACAGTGCTGTGACGCTCATCACAATTGCTTAATGCGTCCAGACTTCCCCAACCCTGCAACACTGTTCGGCCTGTCCCTTTCTTTACGGCGCGTTGGCGATCAAATACTGAATTGAAGATCGCCCAGGCGTTTGGTCATCTTCATGTTTTCCGCATAATCGATCGGTACGGCGATTATTGAAGGGCCGTCCTGCTGGAAAGCTTCTTTAAGCGCCCCTGGCAGTTGGTCGGGGCTGGTGAGATGTTTGCCCCACATGCCGAACGATTGCGCGAGCAATTCAAAATCGGGGTTCGTAAACGCCAATTCGGAATGTTTACCGTCGAAATGGTTCTGCTGCTTCCATTTGATGAGACCATATTCGCCATCAACCCAGACCATGACACAGACCTGAAGCTTGCGCCGAACCATCGTTTCAAGATCCTGCACATTCATCAGGAAGCCGGCATCGCCGCAAATCGCCAGAACCTTCCGGTCGGGCAGAGCGATTTTCGCGCCCATGCCACCCGGCAAGGCAAAGCCCATCGAACAAAAACCGTTTGAGATAAGACAGGTGTTCGCCGTGTCGCACTGATAGTAGCGCGAGATCCACATCTTATGCGCACCGACGTCACTCAGAAGAATGTCGTCCTCACCCATAAATTCACGGACATCCCAAAGTACTTTCTGCGGCTTCATCGGGAACGACGTGTCGTCCTTCTCCATCGCAAAATCGTCGAGGATGTTCTGGCGCAGCTTCTGACGGTCGTTAATGTCAAACAACGGCAGTTTCCCGTCACCGTCAAAGCGCTTGTTGAGCTCTTCGTTCATCTGCCACAGCGCGTCGGCGACATCGGACACGATATCGACATCGACTTGATAATCGAGGTCGACTTCAGCCGGCCAAAAATCGATATGGATGATCTTCTTGTCACCACCCTTGTTCCAGAACGAAGGCGCGAATTCGACGAGATCGTATCCGATTGAGATGATCACATCGGCAGCCTCGGTCGCCATATTGATGTGGTCCTGACCCTGTAGGCCCATCGTGAACAGACAGTGCGGATCGGTCCTCGGGATAGCACCCTTGCCCATAAATGTGTTCACGACACCAATGCCGGATTTTTGGGCCAACCGTCGTAATTGCTCTGCTGCCCGTTTCCGTATCGCGCCATTACCAGCGATGATCAGCGGACTTTTCGCCCCAGCAATGATATCGACTGCCTGTTTAATCGCCTTGTGATCCGCCGCAGGCCGCCGTGTCTTGGTAACCGGCATGGGCTTTGCGTCAACTTGGTTTTCCGCAATATCTTCCGGCAGCTCAATCACCGTCGCACCAGGCTTCTCGGCTTCGGCAATCTTGAACGCTTTGCGGACAACTTCGGGAATATTCCGTTCGTCGTAGATGGAATGCGCCCATTTCGAAATCGGTTTGAACATGGCAATCGAATCCATGTTCTGATGGCTTTCCTTGTGCAGCCGGCGCGTAGACGCCTGACCGATGAGACACACGACAGGTGCGCGATCCATGTTGCCGTCGGCGACACCGGTCACCAAATTTGTCGCACCCGGGCCAAGCGTACCGAGACAAAGACCCGACCGACCAGTCAAACGGCCATACACGTCCGCAGCGAACGCCGCCGCCTGCTCGTGCCGGCACAATACGAAGTCGATTGGGCTGTCGTTCAACGACAGCATGACGTCTGCGTTTTCTTCCCCGGGGACACCGAAGATATGCGTAACGCCCTCGTTTTCGAGACAGCGCACGAACAAGTCTGAAGCCTTCATAGATTCCCCCTCTAGCGATCTTGCCAATAAAACTGCATATGCAAATCTTAAATAAGTTTGAATTAGTATTGGCGCTGCACGCCGCGGTCAATGCGAACTATTGATTTCACGGGTGCAGTCTAATGGAAATACGGCGATTTTTCTTGCGGTTTTCAGGTAATGGCTCACCGAAAAGATCCGTATTCGGAAGCTTCGGTTTAACATCCGCATACCCCGACGCCTTTAAACGTTCGGGTTGAACATCCGCCTCGATAAGGAAGCGAACAACGCCGGTCGCCCGCGCGGTGGACAACTCCCAGTTGGATGGGAACTGTGGCGTATTGATGGGTGCATCGTCGGTGTGTCCTTCGACATCGACGAAATACAAATCATACGGCGGCTGGCTCAATTCGTAGGCAATCTCGACCAGAATTTTTTTTGCCGCCGGCAGCAGTTCAGCCGAACCCGGTTTGAAAAAGGATCCGCTTTCAAAATCGATCACCACGCCAGCACTATCGAATCCGGTCTGAACCTCGTCCTGGTCGATTTGCACTTCCTCAAGAATCGAATTGAGATTCTGCGCTAAAGTGAACATGGGGCGCTTCGGCGCCTCCTCCCGACCCAACTCGTTCTTGATACCGGCCATCGCTTCTTCGAAAGCCGGGAGGTCGACCTTCGAAAACGACACAAGCATGACGAAAAACGCCATGAGCAGAGTGATCGCGTCCGCATAGGTCGTCAGCCAGTCCTCTTCTTCCGCTGCAGGCGGCGGCCCCCGTCGCTTGGCCATCAGCGATCCTTCATCTGCTGGTCGATGTTGAAGCGGATCGTCGGATCGAGGAAGCTGTTCATCCGGTCCTGAATGAACCGTGGGCTGCGCTTCTCCGCCAGCAAGGCCATCCCTTCGACAACGAGATCGTGGCGAAACCGCAATATTTCCTGGCGCTGCTGCAGCTTGTTGGCCGCGGGGACGAAAATCAAACGCGCCAGCAAGACGCCGTACAAAGTCGTATTCAGCGCGACTGCAAGTCCCGCCCCCAACGCACTGGGATCGCTACCCATCGTGTCCAGCATCACGATCAACCCGATCAAGGTGCCGATCATGCCAAACGCCGGCGCGGTGCCCCCCATCGAACGCAGAATATTGACCTGCACCATGTTGCGTTCATAGGTATTGTCGGTGACATTCTGAAGCGTCTCGCGCACTTCCGCGCCTTCGTAGCCGGTGATCAGAAGTTCCACGCCAAAGACGAGAAACGGATCCGAGGACACTTTCTTGATCTCGTCCTCCAGCGGCAAGAATCCCTTCTCCTTCACCAGATAGCCCCAGCGAATAATCCGGCCGACTTCCTGATTAAGAATATTGCGATGAACGCGGTGAGGTATGAAGATGCTGCCCATACCCTTGAGGGCGAGAATCACGTAACGCGCTTCCTGCCCGAAGAACGTCGCCGCAATCGTGCCACCGACGACGAGCAACAGACTCGAAAAACTGACAAATACGGCGACGTCGGTCGTCGCAAGCAAAACCGAGCCGATAAACAGCCCGAGGCCCGCAAGGAAACCGAACATGGTTGAGAACGACATGAGGCGCCAGCATCGACCCGCCGCTCTTCGCGACAGGCCCCCTTCCCAAATGCTTCAGCGGTTCCGCAACCATAGCGAAAACCGCAACTCACGTTAATGTCTTTATTTATACTTAATTAAGTATGAACAAAACAGATCCAAATAAATCGAAGTTTTCCGAGGTAACGATTGCGAATATCGGCATCCAAGGGGATGGGATCGCAAATGGTGCCGGCGAGCGATATTACGTTCCTTATGCAGCACCCGGCGACCGGCTCATCATTACACAGGGTGAACAGCGGAAGGATGGCCGCTTCGCAAAGATCGAGAACGTCGTTACGCCCGGACCGGATCGCATCGATCCGGTCTGTGCTCACTTCGGCACCTGCGGTGGGTGTTCCCTCCAGCATCTTTCGAACGATGCGATTGCAGCGGCGAAACGCGGCTTCATCGTGACCGCAATGGGGCGCAGAGGTTTTGAAAGCATCGACGTCGCGAACACCTTCGTTATAGATGCCGGGGAACGGCGACGGGTCCGGCTGTCCGTGCATAAGGGCCGCGCGTCGATCATCGGCTTCAAGGCCGCACGCAGCCGGCACGTCGTCGACATCCGGGAATGTCCAGCCATTCGGCCTGCGATCGCCGCACTCATCGATCCGCTACGCGCACTTTCCGGAACGCTCGACGCTATCGGGCGCAAGGCATCGATACTCGTCACCGAAACCGATAACGGCATAGACCTGCTGCTTCGGTCCGATGTCTTCGCCGACCTTACCTTGACGGACCGCGAAACGCTGGCGCAGTTCGCTGACCATCACGATCTGGCCCGCATCGCTTGGGACGCACGGGGCGGCGCCGAACCGGTCGCGGAAAGACGCCAACCAAGACTATCGTTCGGAGACGCAGCCGTCAGACCGCCGCCGGGCGCCTTCCTGCAGCCCAGTGCCGCGGGAGAAAAAGCCATCGTCCGCACTGTCGTCTCCACCTTGTCCGATGCAAAACGCATCGCCGACCTTTATGCCGGTTGCGGCACATTGACCTTTCCCTTGTCGCGCCTGGCACCAACGCATGCGTTCGAGGGGGACGCCGAAATGATTGCCGCGATCCGCCGGGCCGCGGCCGGGCATCCGGTAACGGCAACCGAAAGGGATCTCGCGCGCATGCCGCTGACACCACGCGAGTTGGAAACATTCGATACGGTCGTCTTCGACCCGCCCCGATCCGGCGCAAAGGCACAAGCAGCACAATTGGCCGCGTCCAAAGTAGTTAATATCGTCGCTGTATCTTGTAATCCAGCAACCCTGGCGCGCGATCTCCGCATCCTCGCAGACGGCGGCTATACAGTGGAATCCGTCCTGCCGATCGATCAGTTTCCCTGGTCTCCCCATGTCGAAGCGGTTGCAATTCTGCGCCGCCAGCCCCTGTGACGCAGATCACAGGCGAGGCCCCCTATCCATGCAAGGATGGTGGTATGGCTAGGGCAGTTTCCGGAACTCCGTCCGGCTCACGAATCAATGACGAGCTGGAACAGGAAAGCGAGTGGGCGCTTTCGCTCACGAAGGCGGCCCGTGCTGCCTCGCCCGACGACGCGCGAAAACTCGGCGAGACCGCGGCACGGATATTCCACCGCGTCGCCTCACGCCATCGCCGGCCGGATCCTCGGCTAAATAAATTTGGCGTTAGATAACGGTTGCGCCTGGCAGAAGCTGCCGGGACGCGCCAACCACGGACGCGTCGACGTCCGCCCATTCGGCAAAATCGAGCAGCATTGCTTCATCCGAAAGCAAATGGTCCAAAATCCCCGCGAGGAAAACCGGGTCCTGCGCCCGCTCGCGGATTTCCGACGGGCCGACACCGCTCAGCGCCAGAAAGCGGCCGATACGGTCAGGCTCTTGCGCGATGAATACCAATGCCTGAGCCGCCAACTCTCGTGCGCTCTGATCTTCCATTGCCCGCCCTTTCGTCGTCGCGTCATTCGCGCTACGGATAACGCGTTCCCGCACGTTGGGCAACCGCGCCATCCGACGCTGTCGCCGCGGTTGCTCTGTGCTAAAGTTCCTTCGGGCTGCGCAAGTAATGCCAAGGATCGCCGCACCCGCTTCCGTTCACAGGTAAAGTGAAAATTATGGTTTGGGATCCGCAGCAGTACCTTGCCTTCGCCGCACCGCGCCTCCAACCCGCGATCGATCTGCTGGCCCGCGTTCCGATTGACGCCCCCGGAACCGTGGTCGACCTCGGTTGCGGTCCAGGCAATGTGACGCCCCTTTTGCGGCAACGCTGGCCGTCGGCGCGGATGGTTGGGCTGGACAATTCCGACGAGATGCTGGCCCGCGCACGGGACAGCCTGCCCGACGTCACGTTCGAGAAAACCGATATCGCCAATTGGCAACCCGACACAGTCTACGACATCATCTATTCGAACGCGGCGCTGCAATGGATCGTTGGGCACGACGACCTGTTCGCCAACATCGCCGCCCGGGTCGCGCCCGGCGGTGTCCTCGCCGTGCAAATGCCGCGCAATTTCGAAGCGCCATCGCACAGCCTGATGCTGGACGTGGTTCGCGAGGGACCGTGGCGCGAAATCCTCGAGCCGGTGTGGGTGAACGTGCCCACGCAGGCACCGTCCTATTACTACAATCTTCTCGATCCGCTGGTGCGCGACCTGCACATTTGGGAAACCGAATATCTGCAGGTGCTGGAAGGCGACAACCCGGTCGCCGAGTATACCAAAGGCACGTGGCTGACCCGTTTCCTGAATCCGCTCGACGAACCATGGTGCAGCGAGTTCGAGGCCATCTACCGCGACCGCATTGTAGCGGCGTATCCGCCTGAATCGAACGGCAAGACATTATTCCCGTTTCGGCGGCTCTTTATAGTGGCGTCGTTTTAGTGTCCTGATCGCGAAATTCAAATGATTGAATTTCGCGTGAATCAGCACACCAATCTATTGAGGCTAGTGTGATTCAGATCCCAAAATTCGCCGCATTAAATGCGACGAACTTCAGAATCATCACACTAGACGCCGTACGGAAGGACCCATCCTATGAAAATACTCGTCCTCGACGGCGACGGTATCGGACCCGAGATCGCCGGCGCAACGGTTCGCGCCGTCGACGCGCTCAACCATCGCCTCAATCTCGGCCTTGAAATTGAACGCGCCGATTCAGGGTTGAGCAGCCTGGAAAAAAACGGTGCGACCTTGACCGACGATGTCATGGCGAAGGCCGCGGATAGCGACGGGGTCATCCTCGGGCCAACGCATTCGATCGTCTATCCGGCACCGGAAGATGGCGGCATCAACCTCTCGCCCTGGTTCCGCAAAACGTTCGATCTGTATGCCAATATCCGTCCCTCTAAGGCGCGCGCCGGTGTGCCGGCGATGGCGCCCGACATGGATCTCGTGATTGCGCGTGAGAACACCGAAGGCTTCTACGCCGACCGGTCGATGTATCAAGGGTCGGGCGAATTCCTGGCGACAGAAGACGTCGCCCTGGCGGTGCGCAAGATCACCCGTTCGGCTTCGCAACGCATCGCCGAATCGGCCTGCCGACTGGCGATGACCCGCCGGCGCAAACTGACCATCGTTCACAAGCGCAACGTCCTGAAACTGTCCGACGGCCTTTTCTACGACACGGTCCTCGACGTAGCCGCCGGCTATGACGGTTTGGAAGTCGATGAAGCGATCATCGACGCGATGACAGCCCTGGTCGTGCGCCATCCCGGCACCTTCGATGTCGTTGTCACGACGAACATGTTCGGCGATATTCTGTCCGATCTCTGCGCCGAGCTGTCCGGCGGCCTCGGGCTGGGGCCATCGATCAATGCCGGTGCGAACCACGCAATCGCTCAGGCAGCGCATGGCTCAGCCCCGGATATCGCGGGCAAGAACACCGCCAACCCGACCGCGCTCCTGCTGTCCACGAGTATGCTGCTGGAATGGCTGGGCGACCGGCACGGCCGCGAAGACCTCACCAACGCCGCGCGGCGGCTGGATGAGGCGGTCGACGCGCAGCTCGCCGACGCCGCGGGAAGGACCGCCGATCTGGGCGGGCCATTGGGCACGGACAGCTTCGGCGAAGCCATCGCATCGCGTATCGCTGGCTAGCCATTTAATTCGAGACTAACTCTCGGAAAAATCAGATCAAATCCACTATATCTGGAGGGTTAATCATTTTTTAACGCTTTATCTAGTAGTTTTACCTCAGGCGCTACATACCCGGATCAACCGGGAATCTCGCAAGCAGAGCTGGGGTAAGGGACTATGAAACGGCACTTTTTGGCAACGCCTCTATCGGTTAGTCGATCCGATGCCTTGTAGGGAACGCCGCAAGACAGCGACCTACCGTGGTGCCTCCGGCACCTATTACGGATTTACCGTTTTTACGCTGGAGGAAACATTGCCGCGCGCCGCCGGCATCTTCGCGCTCGCAACCCCGACCATCGGCCCGAGACCCTGGCGCATTCTGCTGATCGGCGAGACCCCCAACTTTTTCGCGGAACTATCGGCGCACGGCTCCAACGCCATAAACGAAGCGCGCCGGAGGGGGGCAACCCATATCCTGCTGCATTTCTCGCCCATCGCAACGGACCGGCGGCGCGAAGCCGGACATGATTTATGGCGCCACATCCGGTCGCCCCTCGTCGCGTGGGACAATGAGGATATTTTGCGTCGCGCCTGAGGTGTCTTTCCGCTCAGCGAAGCGCCTTTCGATAGAAGACACGCACGAAACCCGCCACCATCGGCGCTGATTTCGTTACACGTTACGCTGGCGCGAAACGACCCCGAGTCCGATCAACCCAATTCCGAAAAGCGCGAGCGTTGCTGGTTCCGCGACGGCCGTGTTGTTTGTGTTGTTGTCGACGGCACCAATATCGTCACGCGCTACGATGCTCAGTACGTTGATAGCCGGATCCGGATTGCAAAACCGGCTGTTCCCCGCGCCAAGTTTCGCTTCCACGACACCGGAATTTGAAAACGATCCGGCTGTGTTGTGCAAAACCTCGATGCGGCCGGCGCCACCGCAGCCGCCTTCATGCGCCCGTCCCAGGTTTCCGCCAACGCCACCGTTGGCGTTGATCAGGCTGAGAGCATCGATCTCGATATCGAAGGCATGAAACAATAGGCCGCCACCGCTTCCGCCGCCGCCGCCGGCCGAGACGCCGGAGCCGCTTCCGTCGCCGCCATCGCCGCCGTTGGCGAAAATGGAAGCGCCTGCAAAGCGAAGCGTCGTCGATGCGCCGATTTCTAAGGCGCCACCGCCCGCGCCACCTGTCCCGCCATTATTAAACTGCGTATTGAAACCACCCGAACCGCCGCCGCTTCCCGCATCCAGTAACACGCTAATAGGGTCGCCATAAGCCGCACCGCCGAGCCGGGTCGTGATGCCAGCCCCACCCTGTTGACCCTCGGTACCAAAGCCGGCACCCGAGCCCGATCCGACGCCATTGTTCGAAGGGCTGCGCGAGCCTGCGAGTCCACGTCCGGGACCCTCGCCATGGCCGTCGACCTCTAATACTCGCCCTCCGACCCCGCCTTGCCGGCCGCCGACGCCGCCCGCGTTCCCGACGCCGCTAATATCGATCGTCCCCGCGACGGTACCGGACCCCAGAAAGAGAATCGCCAGGGAATTCGACCCCGATACGGTGATATCGCCGAGGACCGAACCACCATCGAATGTGAAAACGGCGATATCGGGTGCTCCGCCGCCTGGAGAAAAGAGCACGCCGCCCGAATTGCCGTTGAATGTGCCCGCCGAAGTATCGATGGCAAGAGCGCCACCGCCGACCGCGCCCAGAGACGCAAAATCGTTCGGATCGAATGGCGTCGCCGTTGCAGGAATAACGACGGACATGCCTACTGCGGCCATGACGATGCCAAGAATACGATGGCTTCTACCTTGATTTAGTAGTCTCATAGCGTGCGCTCCTTATCCGAATTCACAGCGATACGGTATCAGGAGACAGCGCTTCCCTCTTCCTGCATATAGGGGAGAAATGCACCAAATTCTGGGATATTCTTGTGAATCCGTTCGTGAACAATTACCAGATCAGATTCACAAGGCAGTTGGATCGCCGAAAGCGATTCCAAAAAAAACGCTGTATCGATCTAGGTCAATTCCTTGCGGTAGAAGACGCGGGCAAAGCCCGCTTCCTCGCCGCGGCCGACTTCCTCATAACCTAAGCGCGGGTAGTAGGAGAGATTCTCCGTCATATGCTGGTTGGTGTAGAGTTCCATCGCGCCCGAACCGGCATCGCGCGCAGTCTGTTCCGCAAAATCGAGCAGCATGCGCCCAACGCCTGTCCCCTGCTGCGCTTCGAACACAGCAACATTCTCGACGTGAATGTGATCGTCCCGCGGGTACATGACGATATAGCCAAGGACATCATCGTCTTCGACGCACACATGAACCAGCCCTTCGGCGATTTGCGTGGCGAAGTCCGCCACCATCGGCGCGGGTTCCTTGCCGATACGCGAAACATACATAGCGTATGCGTCTTCGGCGCAACGGCGTATTGCCGCCAAATCTGCTGAAACCGCCTGCCGTATCACGCGCGCCGTTTCAGCCATAGCCCATCGCCTTCCGTTCAGCCGCCCTGGGTCTTGGGGAACAGAATTTTCGCCACCACGAACTTCAACCGCTTGTCGCTGCCTTCGAGCAATTTTTCCCGCACGTCCAGAAGGACGCGCCCCGCCGTCGTCTCGCGCCAAAACCAACCCTGCGTCTCACCACTGGAGCGGCGGCCTGGCTGCGCCGTACCGGCTTCGGAATAATAGGCCATGATGTCGGTGGTCGCGTCCTTGAACGCCTGCGCGACTGTCTTGTCCGGCGAAGAACTATCCGGCACCGGCTCGTCGAGGAAAGACGCGACATAACGAGCCGCTTCGTGCAGCGTCATCCCGCTCACCCCGACCAGGGTGCGGCCGCGCCGCTCGCGCGATACCTGATACCAGGGCGCTAAGGCGTCGATCTCGCTCAGCATTGCGACAACCGGCCCTTCGTCTTCACTCGGCGGCGGCGGGAAACTGACGGGACAGACCCAGCCCGTGCTGTCCTCGGCCTTGGGGCCCGGCGCATCGTCCGGAAAATCCGTTAGCACGACTGGCCCGTCCGGCGACACGAGCATCGCCAACGCCTCGGAGAGCACGCGGCGCTGAAACGCCGGTTCGTCCGGCGCACCCAGCGGCCGTCCTAGCTCAAACGGTACCCACAACGCCCGCGGCGCGCGCATCTTTTCGGCGTGTTCGCGCACCAACGCGATGGCGGTCGAGGGAATTCCTTCGTCTTCGAAATAATGAGCAAGCCCGCACACGGCGCGCGTACAGTTCGGTCAGACCGGGGTCAGGATAACCGCGTTAACCTGATCCTCGCGCAACATGCCGGCGAGCGCCCGCGCACTATCTTCGAGTAGTGCTGGGTCGGTTGCGCCCATAAACGAGTAGTGAAAATCCGCGACCGATCCGATCTCGCCGTCCGCCGCCATCTCGCGCAGCCGGTCGATCGGGAAGACGATATTAACGTCGTCCTGGAACCCCGTGCGGTCGAAATTGACCGAGACGTGATTCATCAGAATATCGGCAGTATCCGCCGCCGCGGGAATGACGCGATAGTCCGCCGCACCCAGCCCGAACGCAGCTTCATCCCGCAGACTTAAACCAGCCGTGGTGACGATTGCCACCCGTCGCTCACTGAGCGGCGGTCCCTCGGCCCAAGGAGTCGTATCGAACGTGTTGAGGGCCAGAGATCGCATGTGTTCCTGCTCGGTCTCAACGAGATCTTCCATTCGCGCCATGTGTGGGGTTCCGTATTTTGATGCTGATACTTTTGAAGAACTTAATACCCTGGCCGCCGCATTTAAACCGTTACGCGAGCGCCGGGTAGCCGAGTTCCGCCGCTTCCGCTTCCATCTCTGTCATCACGGTGTAATCACCGAGGGACAGCGCCGTAAATCCGTCGAGCAGCAGATCGTCACGGGCAACTGCGAGATCTGGATCTTCCGCCGCGCGATTTAGGGCCGCCGTCAAACGCCGCGATAAATCGGGGGTCGCATCGTGCCGCGTCACGTAAGGGAGTGATGGTGCGCTTTGCGTTTCCGCCAGGATACGGACGGCGCTCACCGAATCCGGATCATAACGCGCCATCAACCCGAAGGTGACGCAATCGATCGCCGCAACGTCGGCTTGGCCGGCAGCGATCATGGCAATCGAGACTGGGTGCTTTCCGGATACGACGACTTCGGAAAAGAACTGTCCATCCCGCGTGAGCGGCGCCACCGTTCGGCGCAGCACGTTCATGCCCGACTGCGACGTCGGGCCGTTGATCGCGCACCGGCTGCCACGCATATCGTCAAGCGTCTCGGCGTCATTGTCCGCATGGACGACGATAAAGCTGCGGTAGGATGCGCCCTCGCAGCCCGGTGTTTGGTAGATTGGTGTCAGCAGCAAAAACAGATCATTCGCGAATTCGGTGAGGAGCGGATAGCCGCAGGTCTGCGACAAGAGCAGGTCGGGCGATCGCCAGAGTTCGTCGACGGATTTGCCGCGCGTCAAACGCGCGGTCACGTCGGAAACGCCTTCGCGTTCAAGCGCGCGGACAAGCCCTTCACCCCACGCATCTGTCGCCTTCTCGACGCACGGCAGATCGTACATGGGCAGGGAAATCTGCATCACGGCGTCGCCTGAAAGCGTCCGGCGCCGGGCACGTAAAGCTGCAGCAGGCTCATGCCATTGCGCTTGCTCTTGGGATTTTCCAACCACAAGCGCAGCAGGTGCCGCCGATGGCTTTCGTCATCAACATACTCAGTACGCGAATGCAGAATGACGAAATTGTTGACGAACTGCATGTCGCCTTTGCGCAAATCCATGGTCAGTTGCATATCCGGGCGTGCGACGACTTCGTCCACGAAATCGAGCGCTGCAACCTCTCCGCCGTCAAGCCGCATCCCTTCCTTCTCGACCCAGTCGATCGGATTGCGGTTGTAGCAGCAATGCAGATGTCCATCGTGGAACGAGAACACGGGAATCCGCTCGGGCGACAAGGGCGACTCTCCCGGGTCGTGCTGGCCGCGGCGATGGTGATAGAAACCGCGGAGCAGGATCGGCATGAGGTCCGGCCGTTCATTGGCAACGGTGTTGTACAGCGCGGTCGCACTGACGATGACACTCCTTCCGCCCGACGCTGAAACGCCAAGGCACAGTAGGCCTGCCAAATCAGCACCATCGCTGTGAAACGGTAACAGCTTGTTGCTGCTGTAGCCACGCGATCTATGACTGTAGGGTATACCTTTGTCGGTCACGTCGACGACATTGTCGCCTTCGTAGTTCTGCACGATCACACAACCCAAATGAGACGAGATACCCGAAAATGCGAGCAGGTTCCGTTCGTAGTCGAATTCATCGACCGGCCAGTCACCCAGCACCGCAAACCCGCAACCGTCCTCCAGATCGTCATACATGGCACGCAGCTGTTCGCCGGTCTTTGGCAATGGAAACGTTTCCCGTGTGATTTCGAAGAATGGCGTTCGCTGTGCGATGACGGTTTCAAGCGTTGCCGCGATTTCGTCCACCATTTCGCTTGTCAGGTCATGCACCCAAGAACGCGGCACCCTGTAATTGGGAGCGGTCCAGGCTGAACGGTCATCGACAACATCCGGGAATTCAACCGTTGTCATTTCTCCGCCTCCGGCAGTGCTCTATTGGATCGAAGTATTCGAGCACGCGCCCAACCTGTCAACGCCGAGTACAGCGGTTCGTGTTGCGCGGACACACGCGGGAGCGGTAGGGTGCTTGAAATAATCAGCACCAAATTTTAGGGAGTCCCGCCATGAAAGAAGCCGTCATCGTATCCACCGCGCGCACGCCGATCGGCAAAGCCTATCGCGGTGCCTTCAACAACACGCACGGCGCCGATATGGGTGCGCATGCCGTCTCCAACGCCGTCGAACGGGCCGGCATCGATCCCGCCGAGGTCGAAGACGTATTGATGGGCTGCGCCACGCCGGAGGGGGCGACCGGCGGCAACATCGCCCGCCAGATCGCTATCCGCGCGGGACTGCCGGTGACGACATCAGGCGCGACGGTTAACCGCTTCTGCTCGTCGGGCATGCAGACGATTGCGATGGCAGCACAGCGCGTCATGGTCGACGACGTGCCGGCGATGGTCGCGGGCGGGCTGGAATCGGTCAGCCTCGTCGTCAATGACAAGAAGAACAACTATCGCGGCGACAATGACTGGATCGTCGAGCACAAACCTGCGCTCTACGACAGCATGCTGCAGACAGCAGAGACCGTTGCGGAACGCTACGGCGTCACCCGCGAGGCGCAGGACGAATATTCGTTGCAAAGCCAATTGCGCACGGCAGCGGGCCAACAGGCCGGCAAGTTTGACGACGAAATCGTGCCGATGACCACGACCAAGATCGTCACCGATAAGGAAACGGGGGAGACCAGCGAGCAAACAGTCACGCTGGACCGCGATGAAGGCAACCGCCCGACGACGACGCTTGAAGGTCTGAACAGCCTCAAGCCCGTTGTCCACGAACAGGGCTACATCACTGCCGGCAATGCCAGTCAGCTTTCCGATGGCGCTTCGGCGGCGGTCGTTATGGACGCGAAGCTGGCTGAAAAACGTGGTCTCGAGCCGCTCGGCTATTTCCGCGGCCTCGCCGTCGCCGGTTGCGAGCCCGACGAGATGGGCATCGGTCCGGTCTACGCCGTGCCGCGTCTGCTGGAGCGCCACGGTTTGAAGATGGATGACATCGATCTGTGGGAGCTGAACGAAGCGTTTGCGGTTCAGGTTCTCTACAGCCGCGACAAGCTCGGCATTCCCAACGAGTTGCTCAACGTCAACGGCGGTGCGATTTCCATCGGCCATCCGTTCGGCATGAGCGGCGCCCGCATGGTCGGCCACGCGCTGATCGAGGGCAAACGCCGTGGCGCCAAGAAAGTCGTCTGCACCATGTGCATCGGCGGCGGCATGGGTGCTGCCGGCCTGTTCGAGGTCGCGTAGTGCCGGACGGCGTCAGCAAGACCAAAGTCGTCGAGACCGCGCAGGACGGTCATGTCCGCACCATTACGCTGAACCGGCCGGAGAAGAAGAACGCGATCAGCGATGAGCTTGGCTGGGCCGTCGTCGGCGCCGTCGAAGAAGCCGCCGCAGATGAGTCGGTATGGGTGATCGCCCTCACCGGCGCGGGCGATGCGTTCTGTGCCGGGCTCGACCTCACGGCAGAGCGCAATCCCAGCCTGGCGCCGCACTCAGCCCAGGACGTGCAGCTCGACGATATCGGCTGGGTTGGCCGATTCGTCACCGTGCTGCGGCAGCGTTGCGACAAGCCCATCGTCGCCGGGGTTAATGGCGCGGCGGTCGGCGCTGGCCTGTCGCTGGCGATGGCCGCGGACATCCGCATCGTCGCTCGTGGTGCAAAGCTCATGGCTGGATATACCCGGATCGGCGGATCGCCGGACGGCGGACTAAGCTGGACGCTTGGTCAAGCGATCGGTTACGAGCAGGCGATGCGCTTCATGCTGGAAAACCGCACCGTCCAGGGCGAAGAAGCGGTGCAACTCGGCATGGCCGGCGAAGTCGTCGACGACGATCAGGTTGGCACAAGGCTCGCCGAATACTGCCAGTCGCTCGCGCAATGGTCGCCGATTACGACGCGGCTCACCAAACGCGCCATCGGCCGGGCTACGACCGGCATCGATGTGGAGCAGCATCTCCGCTTTGAGCTCGCCAACATCCGACGGGCCTTCGCCAGCGAGGACGCGCAGGAATGCCGTGCCGCCTTCCTGGAAAAACGCAAGCCGGTGATCAAGGGGCGGTAGCACCTTGCCGCCCGATGAAACGCTGATTGCCGATTGTGCTGCGGAAGCGCATCGGATCGCACCCAACCTGTGCGGCACCGATCCCGAAACGGGTGAAAGCTGCGCCTGGTATCACGGCTTCTGGCCGTATCTGCGGGCATTGGGCATCGTCACGACACCGGACACGCATCGCGCTTTCTATGACGAGTCACTGCGCACGCTGGCACGCCAGCCCGGGTTCCGACGCGTCCTGATATCCGGGTCGGCGGACTTCAACATGCTGGAGCAGGTCTATGCCGCGTTCGACGCCGCGGACGCGACGCCTGAAGTCGTGTTTGTCGACCGCTGTCCCACCCCGGTCGCTCTCGCCGAATGGTACGCCCGCAGATTTAATCGAACCGTGGAGGCACGCGCCAGCGATATCCTTACGTTCCGGGACAAGCCTTTCGACATCATCTGCACGCATTCCTTCATGGGATATTTCACCGACGACGCGCGCCAGACCTTGGCCGCGACATGGGCGTCTCTGCTGCGGCCGGGCGGCAAGGTGGTGACGATCAATCGCATCCGCCCGGATGCAACCGGCGTCATGGGCTTTACGCCCGAACAAGCCGAACAGTTTGCCGAGAAGGCGCGCAGCGCCGCATTGTCCTGCGCGACGCCGCTGAACATCGGTGTGGATGAGATCGCGCGCGCTGCGCAACTGTACGGCCAAAAATTTCGAATTCGCCCGGTTCAGTCGATCAAGATCTTAGGGAACTTTTTCGAAGCAAACGGTTTTTCGATCAACCTCATGGATGGCATGCTCGTCCCCGGCCACGAAGGACGTCGAGGCACTGGGCCGACCACACCCGCCGGCGCCACCTATGTCCACATGATCGCGACGCGGCGGTAACTCCGCTTCTCAAAGATCGATTTCGGTTTTGAAATCTTCGAACTTGCCGCCGGCACTACGGGGGATTTCGTCCAGATAGGTGAAGGCTACCGACATTGGCGCCGGGATGCGGGACGTTATATGCCGCGCGAGGCGTTCCTCTTCGTCCGGCGTCAGCGGGCGTTCGGTGACGAGCCGCGCTTCCAGCGCCGCCGTCGATTTCTGCACGATCTGGTGCTGGCGTATCGGCGCAATCGCGGCCATGCCCCGGGAACCGAACGCGGGCCATGTCTTCCGTCCTTCGGGCAGCAGGAGCATGTTGCGCGCGCGGCCCAGGATCCGATTGAGGACAGGCAACCCGCGGCCATCCGGGCTTCGCTTGCCGACCTCGGCATAGTCCCCAATGTCATAACGGATCAGGGGCATGGAGAAATTGTGCAGCGGCGTCACCACGACGCGGCCGACTTCGCCCGGACCGCACGGCGCCCCGCCGTCATCGATCACTTCGCAAAAGATGCCTTCGGCCTGCACCAGGTAATGCTCATGTTCCGGGCATTGGATCGCGATGACGCCGACTTCCTGGGCGCTGTAAACATCGGAAATCGGCGCACGCCAGATATCGTTGCACGCCTCGCGGACTTCAGGGTCCAACGCCTCCCCGACCGTCAGGACTTCGCGCAACTGCGAGGGCTGTATGCCTATTTCAGCGCTGCGCTGGATCAAGGCGCGGAGATAGGTTGGATAGGTCATCAAATAGTCCGGCTCTTCACGCATGAGCCATTCCAGCGTCTCGTCGAGCGGCTCATTGATATCGCGGAACAACATCGGGCCGGACGGGAACCCTTCGATCCAGGGCATCGATTTGCCCTGTTTCGCCGCCACCTCGGTTTCACCGGACAGGCGGCGGATGTAGGCGAGTTTCCCAGAGACAACGCGCCGGTGCCAGAGATGGTCGCGGATCGTCAGCGCCGAGAGGATACGCCCCGTTACCGCATTCCGTTTTACAACCACCGGCTCGCCCGTCGAACCGGACGTACGGATATCGGCTGCCGCACCATGCTCCTTGAACGGCCGCCTTGTCACCATCGACGGGCTGGATTCCTGAATGTCGCGCCTGCGCAGAATTGGTAGGCGCCGCCAATCATCGACCGTCAGCGGCCGTTTGGGGCGCGCGAACTCCGCCAACGACTCCTTATAGAACGGCACCGTCTGGGCAGTGTAGGACACCAGTTCGGTCAACTGCCGAAGCTGGCGGCGCAGGATCATTTCCGGCGACCACCATTGCGTGGTCAGCAACTGTCCCAGTATGGCGAGGGTCAGCGACTCGTTCACATTCGACAGAGCTGGCCAGAGAATACTCGGCACCGAGGAATTCGGTACCGGATCGGCGCCCGTATTAATCGACGACTTCAGAGATGACATCTTCGAGTTTTCCACCAGCAGACCGCGGAATCGAGTCGACATAGTCGAGATGCAGGTTGAGCCTATGCCCGGCGGCGCGGACCATGGATTGGCGTGCCTTCGCTTCCTCTTCCGGGGTCAACGGGCGGTCGACGACCATTTTCAACCGAACGGACAGGTCGGCGCGCTGCACGACCTGAAACTGGCGAAGCGGCTCGATCTCCTCCAGCCCGCGGCCGATCAGCGCAACCCAGATCTTGCCGCCCGACGGCAGTGTCAGCATGTTGCGGCGGCGGCCATGGAACCGCCGTATCACGGGGAGTCCGCGCCCGCTGGCACAAGGTTCGCCGACCTCGGCATAATCGCCGATCGAGTATCGAATCAGCGGCGTCGCAAAATTGTGCAGCGTCGTCACGACCACGCGGCCGACTTCGCCCGGCGCGCAGGGCTGCCCGTCGTCGTCTAGCACTTCCAGAAGCACATTCTCCGATTGCACCAGATAATGGTCGTGATCAGGGCATTCCAACGCCATGATGCCGGTTTCCTGCGCGCTGTACATATCGACTAGACGCGCGCCCCACGCATCCGGGCACAGCTTGCGCAACTCCTCGGGGACGGCTTCACCGAAGCTCGCCACCTGACGCAACCGCGCGGGCTTCACGCCTCTCGCCTCGCTGCGCTGGATCATGGCGCGCAAATAGGTCGGGTAGGTCATCATGTAGTCCGGGTCTTCATGCAGCAGCCAGTCCAGCGCGTCGTCGACCGACTCCCCAAGATCGAAAAACACCATCCGCCCGCATGGGTATCCCGAAACCCAACGGGCGGCCTTACCTGCTTGAATATCCTCGCGCCTCTTTTCCGACATTCGCCGCACGACCGCGACCTTGGCCGAGAAGTCCCGCCGCTGCCAGACATGTTCCCGCAACAACAGTGCAGCGTGAAACTGACTGGCGACTGCGTTCCAGTGTACGGTAACCGGCTCGCCGGTTGATCCGGACGTCAGTACCTCATAGCCTTCGCCGTGCCCCTTGAGCGGACGACGCGTCGCCAGCGCCTCTCCGGCGTCCTGAATCTCGGCGCGGCGCAGCAGCGGGATTTGCCGCCAGTCCGTTATGGTCAGCGGCCGCTCCGCGAAGGCGGCCAACCGATCACGGTAAAATGGTACGTCTCGCGCCGCGACCCGAACAAGCTCGGTCGCCTGGCGAAGCTGATGCGCCAGCAGCGCCTCGGGCGACCACCATTGCGACATTTCCAGTTGGGCGAGAAGTGCGAACGTCGCGGCATCTTTCATGTCCGGCATCGCCGGCCAGACGATCCCCGACATCACGGAAGACGGCACCGGCGCAAATTCCGGCGTATCGGCTGCTTGCATCACCTTCGTGCCGCCCGCGCCATCGCGCTTCCTTCTCGTGTTCCGATCGCGAAATTCAGACGATTGATTTGTGTGGTACAACAACCGGCGTTGCGGAATCTGTCAAGAGTGTCGGGATTTCTTACATTCCGCAGCAATGATTGCGGAGATTTCCAACCCTTTGTTTATATTGACAAATTATTAACATGATCGGGCTTTTGCAAGAGAATCGACATTTCACTGTCGAAATTCTTTACAGTTTCAGACGCCCCAATAATTTCGCTCTCCATCATCCCATTGAATTTTATGCATTTATTATTATGGCATAAAAATTGCTTCGATAACCTTCGGAGGAGCAGGGCACACCTCGAAGTGAGAGGTTAAATGTCTGGAGGAGCAATCTTATGACTATTCTCGAAGACACAGTGTCCAAAGAAGTTGAAAAAGACACTGCGTTTATTGATACCCTGAAGAAACGGATCGGAACGGCGGCGTTGGCCGGCGTGTTGGTCCCGTTGGCTGCAGCGGGCATGCCATCGGAAGCGGAAGCGGGTAGTGCGTTTCCGGACCGCCGGTCCCATGTAGAAGGCGGACCGACGGCGGAAGGCCCTGCTTTCCGTTACAATTTTGAAGTCTTTAACGACTCGGCCCTTTACCTGGGCGAAATTAATGGCATCAACCGGCTGGTCAACTGGGAACTGCCGCTGTTCTCGCTGAATGGGATCGATCTTGGCAGTATTACCAGTCCGACCGACTGGTCGTTTGAAATCATCGATATCAACGGCGTGATCCAAGCAACCGCCGGAGCGGGCGTTCTGGGCCAACAGAGCGACATCTACAATAATAACAACGGTCCGTACGGCGAATATGCCTGGAATTGGACCGCCGGTGACGATCCGGTACTCAACGCTAATCCCGGTATCTATGGTCCGGACGAGAACCAGTTCGAAACGCCGGAATTCATCCTGCACTGGTTCAGCCTGCCCGCGGAGTTCGAGGGCGCGCTCAATCCGATTCTCGAGCAGGATTCGCTGGACGGCTTCAGCTTCTTGGCCGAGGCCGACGGCACCAACGTGCCGTATCAGGCCAGTTGGGACCAGCAACCACTCACGATCGGCGATCCGCCGTCTCCGGATCCGACGGCGGTCATCGGCGCACCGGACAACCGTACGACCAGCGTGCCGGAACCGGGAGCAATCGCCCTGTTCGCGACCGGACTCCTGGGCCTACTTGGGTTGCGGCGTCGTCGCAAAACAGTCTAAGCGGACTTGAACAACTTCGCGGCGCCGGATACTTTCCGGCGCCGCGTTTCATTCAAGGAGCAGGCAACCATGCGCATCCTGCTCGCGTTCCATAACGCCTATACGGACAGTACCAGCGGCGCCGCACGCGCAACGCGGACGCTGATGGAATGGCTGCGCGAGGCCGGCCACGAATGCGCCGCGCTCGGCACCGCCCGCTTCGAGACCACGCCGCCGGACGACCTCGATGCCCACCTGTCCGCGCTGGGCGTTCCCTTAAACAGGCAGCCGCCGCCGGAGCGCTTCGGGAAGTACGTAAAGGGCCGTGGCGGCCGCGGACGCGGGCGCGAGACCATCGGCTTCACGCTTAACGGCGTCCCCGTCACGATGCTGATGACGCAGCACAATCGGCAGGCAAAACCGAACCGCCTCGAATACGAACAGTTCTTTTATCATTTCGATATGGCCTGTGCGGCCATGCGCCCGGATCTGTTAATCACCTATGGCGGACACTCGGTGGTTCAGGAAGCGATGCGTCGCGCGCAGTCCCAAGGCATAACGACTCTGTTCTGGCTCCACATCCAGGGGCACGAAGACAAGCGCTACTTCAAGCATGCCGATTACGCCCTGGCGCCGAGTTCCTATCTCGCGCGGCACTATGAAAAGGCAGTCGAAATCGAATGCGCCGATCTGCCGCCGCCGCTGCATTATGGCGAGATCCTGGCCCCGGCCGAGAACCGTACCTTCGTCACTTTCGTCAACCCCGCACCGCACAAGGGCATAGCGCTGTTCGCACGGCTCGCGGACATGCTGGGATCGGCACGGCCCGATATCCCGATCCTGGTCGTACAATCAGCCGCGGACGCAACGATGCTGAATTCGGTACCGGGAATCGATTTTGCGAAATATCCGCAGATCCTGGCCAGCCCACGCGTGCCTCGACCGGCCGATTTCTTCGAGCTGACCCGTATCCTGCTAGTGCCATCCCTCTTCGAAGAGCCGTTCGGGATGGTCGCGGCGGAAGCGCTGATCAACGGCATACCGGCGCTGGTCAGCGACCGTGGCGGTTTGCCGGATACGGTCGGCGATGCCGGCACGGTTTTGCCGCTGCCCGACTGGCTGAAACTGGACACCAACCGGGTCGTCGATATCGAAGACGCCCAACCCTGGTTCGATGCGGTGTGCCGGCTATGGGACGATCCGGACGCCTACGCCGCCGCCGCGAAAGCACGGGAGGTCGCGGCCCGTCTGTACGACGAGCAGACGCTGCGGCAACGCTATCTGGATTATATCGAAGGCTTGTGTCCCGAACTGTACCTGCCCTCCGCCGACGAAGAATTCCAGGACCTGGACTGACATCATCGCCAAAGAAAAAGGGGCGGCCCGAGAGCCACCCCTTCGTCAGTCTGATGTATGGAGAAAAGTGTTTTCTGTTTATGCGGCCAGTTTCCGGCGACGGCGAACCGCAGCCAGCCCGACCAGGCCGAGACCGACCAGCGCCAGCGTGCCGGGCTCCGGCACTGAGGTGGAATCGCCACCGCAAGGCTGATTGGTTTGACCGACGCAGGTGCCACCCGTGCCGAACAGGGCAACATCGGACCGCTCCGAATTGAAATCTATACCGTAGAAGCCGCCTAGCGACGTACCCGGAGTTACTAAAGCATCCTCCTGCTCCGTGAAAAACGCCAGAATGACGTCGTCGCCATCGAAGACAAAGTCGCTGAACAGATCCTCGTCCAATCCGAATTCGCTGTCGGTAAGGAAATTTGCCAAATCAAGCGCACTGTCGAGCGTATTATCGTCCCAGCCGGGATTCTCGGTAACCGCTGTCAGATCGAGATCCGAAATCGCGACCATCATCCCAAAAATCGCGCCGATGGGACCGGACTCGGGATTGTTGATCGTGAATTCGAGTGCGGGACGAAAGTCGACCGGATCACCGTCCGGATTGATAAAGAGTGGAAGGTTATCGATGCTATCTTCCGTCACCGACAAATCCGAGCCGTTAAACGGAACCGGCTCTGACGGCTGCGGCGTCGCAAAACCCGCCTGAGCGACATTCGCCAACCCTGTAATTGCCAGGATCGCGACGGCTGCCGCAAGTGCCTGTAAATACTTTAATTTCATACGCTAATCCTCCGAAATGTTCTGTCACTTCGTGGAACGCATACCACCCATTCCTCCGGAACCCCTCCCGGATACCGCCTGCGAAATCACATGCGCCAGTAAATAAGCAAAATTCGGGCCACTCAATTAACCAACTGATTCATAACAATAAAACATCTTGGGTAACATGGTATTGCGTTGATTCGTAAAGAATTCCGACACTCTCACGGCCGATATTCGCAATCATCCTGACCAGCATGCGCCAAACTTTCGGTTTTTCAATCGGTTAATGAAAATCGTGTTGTCGAATTCGAGTCGTAAAGAATTCCGACACCCAATCGCGTGCAATGTTGCGGAGCACCGTCGAACAGGGTTTCCTTGACACCTCCACCCGCCTGTTTTTAGTTCGGCGGGCGGCGCAACACGGGATCATGTGTATGAAACTGGGACGGCGGCTTTTTCTTGGCCTGGGTGCGGGTTCGGCGGTATTCGCGTGGGTGCGCGGCGCCGCGGCGGCGGTCATCGGCCCGTCGGGCGCGAGCGCCTATCCGTTGACCGCCTTCCCGCATTTTCTCGACACCCTGATCCCGCGCGACGAGACCGGCTCGGCGACGGATTTCGGGATCGACCGGCGCATCATCGACAAGGCGAGCCGCAGCAAACGCTACATGCGGCTGTTGCGGAGCGGCTGCCAATGGCTCGATCTCGAGGCCCGCAAAGTCGGCGGCGGCGGTTTTGCCGGTCTCGACCCCGCCACGCAGGAAGCCATCGTCACCCGCGCCGCCGAGGCGCGGCCCCGCTCCCTGCCCCGCGTCTTCTTCGACGTCGCGCGCAGCGACGCCATGCGCGCCTATTACGCCAATCCAGCCAGTTGGAAGACGCTCGGTTACAAGGGACCACCACAGCCTGAGGGATTCATGGACCACGCCGAGGCGCCCCGGTGACGGACACATTCGACGTCGTGGTAATCGGTTCCGGCGCCGGTGGCGGTGCCGCCGCCTGGGCGCTGGCCGAGCGCGGCGTCTCCGTCCTGCTGCTCGAAGCGGGACCGGCCTACGATCCGTTCTCGGACTACCGGCTCGACCGTCCCGATTGGGAAACCCAGCACTTCCCCGCGAAAGTCCCGACCAAGGGCCGGCAGACCGCCGCACCAATGCAGAAGCTGGAAGAAAAATGGCGCGACCTGCAGTCCTGGAACCGGGTAAAGGGCCTCTACAATACCGGCGAGCGACGCGGCAACTGGGGCTATAGCCACGTTGTTGGACTTGGCGGTTCGACCTTGCATTTCACCGGCGAAGCGCACCGCATGCACCCCGACGCGATGCGCATGCGCAGCCGCTTCGGCGTTGCGGCCGACTGGCCGATGGACTACGCCGAACTCGAACCATTCTATCTGGAAGCGGAGCGGCTGGTCGGCGTCGCCGGGCCCTCGAACGACCCAACCCGACCCCGAAGCGCGCCCTACCCCCTGCCCGCACACCCGCTGTGCTACGGCAGCCAGCAGGTAGAAAAGGGTTGCCAAAAGCTGGGCCTGAGTTTCATCGCCAATGCGCGCGCCGCCCTGTCGCAGCCTTACGACAACCGCCCGGCCTGCAATTACTGCGGCAACTGCACGCGCGGCTGTCCGCGGACCGACAAGGGCAGCGTCGACGTGACGTTCATCCCCAAGGCAGCCGCGACGGGACACTGCACGATCCGGACGGAGGCCACCGTCCTGCGCCTCGAAGCGGGACCGGCCGACCACGTGTCCGGTGTCGAATATATCAACGCGGCGGGCGCCAAACATAACGTGAAAGCACGCGCCATCGTTGTCGCCTGCGGCGCGGTCGAGACGCCGCGGCTGCTCCTGGCATCAGACGTCGGCAACGAGTCCGGACAGGTCGGACGGCACTTCATGGAAACCTTGAGCTGGGCGTCCAGCGGGCTGCACGATGACCCGCTTGGCAGCCATCGCGGTCTGCCATCCGACGGTGTCTGCTGGGACTTCAACGCGCCCGATGCCATACCCGGAATCGTCGGCGGCTGTCGCTTCAGCCCCGTCGTGCACGAGGCGGACCTGACCGGGCCGCTGACCTATGCCACACGCGTTGTGGGCGGCTGGGGCCGGGCGCACAAGACGGCGATGCGCGAGCGTTTCGGCCGCGCCTTGTCGGTTGGCGCGATCGGCGAGAGCCTGCCCAACCCCGGCTCCTACATCGATCTCGACCCGGAAGTCCGCGACAAGAATGGCATTGCCAAAGCCCGCATCCACAGCCATCTCGACGACACCGAACTGAAGCGGCTCGCCTTCATGGCCAAGACCACGCGCGAAATCCTGAAAGCCTCCGGCGCCGGCGACATCTTCGAGGAATACGGCGCCTATGACGGGTTCCAACCGACGCACGTCTTCGGCACCTGCCGCATGGGGACCGACCCGGCGGAGTCGGTGGTCGACCCGTTCGGCCGCAGCCACCGCTGGCGCAATCTCATCGTCGCGGATGCAAGCGTCTTTCCCAGTTCCGGCGGTGGCGAGTCGCCGGCGCTTACCATCGAGGCCCTAGCGATCCGCAGCGCACGGCATCTTGCCGACCGCGCGAAACGCGGTGACCTCTGAAGGATTGGCCCCTCCCTTAACGCTGCAATGGCTCTTGGCTCAGTGGCCCGCACCTCAATAGGGTGCCGCGCTGTGAATACTCCAGGAGTCTCCAAATGTTAGAAACGGTTCAGCCCGTCGGCGCGCCACTCGATTGGCAGCCCGTATCGCCGCCCGACCGGTCCCCCTTACCAGGCACCTCTGTCATATTGGAACCGATCGATCCGGACAGGCATGCCGAGTCATTGTTTGCGGCGAAGGGCGACGACCCGTCGCTGTGGACCTACACGCATAACGACCCCTTCGACGAATTCGCAAAATTCCAGGCATATCTACGGAAATGCGAAGCGCCGGACGATCCGTTGTGCTTCGCAATCATCGACCGGGCCGACAATCGCGCCAAGGGCATGGCCAGCTACCTGCGCATCGTGCCCGCCAACGGAGTCATCGAAATCGGCTCGATCTGGTTCGGGCCGGAACTACAGCGCACGCGGCAGGCGACGGAAGCGATCTATCTACTGGCCCGGCACGTCTTCGACACGCTTGGCTACCGCCGGCTGGAGTGGAAATGCGACTCGCTCAACGCGCCGTCGCGTCGCGCTGCCGAGCGCTTCGGCTTCACCTTTGAAGGCGAGTTCCGCCAGTTCGCTGTCTACAAAGGCCGCAATCGCGATGCAGCCTGGTTTTCCATGCTCGACTCTGAGTGGCCGGAAGTCCGGGCCGCTTTCGACGCATGGCTCGCACCAGACAATTTCGATGCCGTAGGCCATCAAAAGACTCCCCTCAACGCAAGACGCCCCGGTTCCTGACCCTGCACGCGACAAAGTTTGAGGCCAATTGATCCTTGTCCGCTGCCTGGATAGCGCCATAGGGTACGAGCCGAACAGCCGCCGCGGAGATGAAGAATGACAGAGACGAAACAACAGGTCGGGCCGTCGCTGGACTGGCAGCCCGTCGCGCCACCAAGCCGCGCACCGATCCCCGGTGCCTATGTCACGCTCGAGCCGATCGACCCCGTCGGTCACGCCGAGTCGCTGTTCGAGGCGAAAGGCGACGACCCCGCGCTGTGGACCTATATGCCTGCAGGCCCGTTCGACGATTTCGCCACCTTCCAGGCCTGGCTGCACGACTGCAAGAAACCCGACGACCCGCTGTGTTTCGCACTCGTCGACAAGGCCGACGACAAGGCAAAGGGTATGGCCAGCTTTATGCGCATCACCCCCGACCACGGCGTCATCGAAACCGGCGCGATCTGGTTCGGACCGGAAATCCAGCGCACCCGCATCGCGACGGAAGCGATCTATCTGCAGGCCCGACACGCGTTCGAGGAACTCGGCTATCGCCGTTTCGAGTGGAAATGCGATCACTTCAATAAGCCCTCACGCCGCGCCGCGGCGCGGTTCGGCTTCACCTACGAAGGCATCTTCCGCCAGCACGTCGTCTACAAGGGCCGCAGCCGCGACACCGCCTGGTTCGCCATGATGGACCATGAATGGCCCGAAATCCGCGCCGCCTTCGACGCCTGGCTCGCGCCGGATAATTTCGACGCGGCGGGCAACCAGAAGGCACCGCTCAACGCGCGGCGCGCGGCTTCGTGAGCAACTATCGCCAACTGCCGGGAGGCGACGACATCTTCCTCGACCATCACGGTCATTTCGTGCCCGACATGGATGCGGCGTCGGCGGCACTGGAACGTCTTGGCTTCGTGCTCACACCCTACGCCGCGCACACCATGCGCACCGCACCGGACGAGGAACCCAAGCCATCCGGTACCGGCAACCGCTGCATCATGTTACGCGAAAGCTATATCGAGGTGCTGTGCGCGGTAGGCGACGCGCCCATGGCGCAGCAATTACCCGCCGCCGTCGACCGCTATACCGGCATCCACCTGATGGCGTTCACCACGCCGGATGCCGAAGCGCATCACGCGCGCCTAACCGAAGCCGGCTTCGACATGCAGCCCCTGGTCCACCTCACTCGTGAGGTCGAGGGCGGCACCTTGCGCTTCTCCGTCGTCAGGATGTTGCCGGGCCAGATGCCGGAAGGCCGTATCCAGTTCCTGACCCACCGGACCCCCGATCTGCTGTGGCGCGAGGAGCTGATGACCCATCCCAATAAGGTCGTCTCCATGACCGATGTCGTGATGGCGAGCGGCGACACTGCGGAGGCGACGGAGCGGTTTCAACGCTATCTCGGCGTTATGCCGAACGCCTGCCAGGGTGGTTCGCAGTTCACGTTCGGACGCGGCAGCCTAACGATCCTCACACCAGACGCGCTGCAAGCCGTATTGCCGGGCATCGCCGTCTCCAACCTGCCCTTCATCGGGGCCTACAGCTTGCGGTCCGAAGACCTCACGGCAACAAAGGCCTATCTCACGGCCAACGATATCGCGGTTGACGAGTTGAGCGACGATATGTTCCGCGTCGAGCCGCTACCCGCGCTCGGCTCGACAATGATTTTCACGCAAGGCACTGCGCAAGCGCCTTGGATGAATAATAAATAAGCGCGCATATTATGAACGATGTTGTGCGTTTCGCGGGAAAATTCGCCCTCATCCCTCGTGTGGGCTTGACGCGCCTGCCGACGCCGCTGGAACCGCTCAAACGTCTGTCTGCGCATCTCGGCGGCCCGCGGCTTTGGGTGAAGCGTGAGGATTGCACGGGCTTCGGGTTCGGCGGCAACAAACTACGCAAGCTGGATCATGTACTGACCGAGGCGCACGAGGCGGACACCTTGGTGTCCGGTGGCGTAGTGCAATCGAACAGCCAGCGCCAGGTTGCGGCGGCAGCGGCGAAACTTGGACTGGATTGCCATCTCGTCGTCTATCACGGCCGGCTGCAACCGCCTTCCGATGTCTATGAAAAGACCGGCAACGTTGCCCTGAACAAACTGTTCGGCGCAACCCTGCACGACCTGCCCTGGACCGGCGATCGCAACCACGCCATCGAAGACCTCGCCGCCAGACTGACGCAGGAAGGGCGCAAGCCCTACGTCGTTCCCTATGGTGTCTCGAACGGTCTCGGCGCAGTCGGGTATGCTTCGACGGCGCTGGAAATCGCGCAGCAATCGGCGGAAGCGGGCTTCGCGCCCAGCGCAATCGTGCATTGCTCCGGCAGCGGTGCGACACAGGCTGGGCTCGCCGTCGGCGCTGCCGCTTGCCTGCCGGACTGCAGGGTCGTCGGCATCGACATCGACGCGGAACCGGCGCGCGTTCGCAGCGATGTCATCCAATACGCCCGGGCCGCTGCCGCATTTCTCGACGAGCCTTTCGACGAGAAATGCATCGATGTCGTCGCCGGACATGCCGGTCCTGCGTATGGCGTGCCGCATCAGGCCACGATCGATGCGATCAAGCTGATGGGACGCCTGGAAGCGCTGGTCCTCGACCCGGTCTATTCGGGCAAAGGCCTCGCCGGTCTGATCGCCTTAATCGAGGAAGGGCGTTGGACGCAAGAGGACGATGTCGTGTTCGTGCATACGGGTGGTGAGCCGGCCCTCTTCGCCTATCTCGATGGAATGAACTAGATCCGTCAGGAATCGGCTCACAGCCGCTATTTGGTTTTGACATCGACCCACTGATCGCGGAGCCGCAGGAACGGCCGCTCGATGGCGAAATGCAGTCCAAATCCGGCAAGGACGGCCACGGCCAATGACAGGAGGAACGTTTGCCCGTCGCTCAACTCGTATTGCAGAGCGATCCGCGTATTGATCCAGTGATTGGCCATTTTGTGTGTGAGATACATCGCATAGGCCAGCGTAGCGAGAAAGGCGGTCAATCTGAATTCGATGCGGTAGAGAAAACTGCTCGGGCTCAGCGCGGAAACGACTATAAATCCGTACCCCACCGCGATAGCCGGAAACCCGATCAACGTTGTTGCGAGCGACGAAAACCGAGCAGATAGAATCAAACCGTCAAACAGAAAATAGCACCCCGCCAGGATCGCCAAACCACAGCACAGGTGCAGATGCCCGTACCGGATGAGCCGGTCTTTCAATCCGGGCGAGAATCGGAACATTGACGCGATCCCAATGCCGACGAGCAAGCCGTCCAAACGCGTATAGGTCGGATAGTAGATATACTTCAAAGCCGCACCCAATCGGCGCCGCCCCGCAAATGCGTCGACATATTCCGACCAGTTGACGTAACGGATAACGATGCCGAGCGCGATGAGAGCGAGCAGAACGTAGATGCCTTGACGCTGCAGTTTCTTCGCGTACAGGAAATAGAGGGCGACCGGAAAAATCAGATAGAAATGTTCCTCCACGCAAAGCGACCAGGCATGCGAGAAGGTATTCGCGAACAGATCTATCGGAATATTCTGCGTGAAGGTGAGAAAGCGCCATAGCGGCTGCAACGCACGGCCTTCCTGCAATTCCGTGAACAAGAAATAAATCGCAAGCGTAACGAAATAGGCCGGCAATATCCGAAACGCCCGGTTCAGATAGAAAGTCCAAACGCGAACACTGCCGGATTGTGCGGCGTCCCTGAAAAGCTTATCGCCGATAAGGTAGCCGCTCAGGACAAAAAACAGGTCGACCCCGGACCAGCCGAACAACACCAACGCCTTGAATCCGGGAACGAGAAACGCCGCCGGCACGCCGTAATAGACGTGATAGTGAAACAGTAGGACAAGTACGATTGCAGCGGCGCGCAGATGGTCCAACCCGTGCAGCCGCGCGCCTTCACTCGTTGACATTACTCGTCCGCCCCCCTCCACACGCAACGCACCTTACTCATCGCAGCCGGAAGGGCTTGTCAATAAGACAACGCCGTCGCCCGCGAGAAAATTAGCTATGAAAATGATATGGCATGGCAAATTTGTGACAGCCCGACGCGGACTTGCACTGCCGTTCAGTCGAGGTTCACCGGTGCCCCGCCCGTCTCCGCCGACTCGTAGATTGCACGGATTATGGCGACGGCCTTGCGGGCTTCGTTCCCATTGATGGATGGTGTCTTACCCGCTTCGAGCGCGCCGAGAAAATCCGCGAACACCGCCCGATGGCCGCGCGCATCGACGCCGGCAGCCGGGTTGGATGCGCCGACACCAGCGGACGGCAGCGCCAGCAGTTCGTCGCGGATCGCCTGGTCCTCGTCCGTCTCCTCGCGGAACTGCCAGAACAGCAAGCCCTCGTCGGCCAGCACCGCGGTTCCGTCTGTACCGCCCAGGATGAGCGTCCGGAAATGGCCTGGCCACATGCTGGTCGTACAAGCAATGGTGCCAAGGGCACCGCTTTCGAACTGCAGCGTCGCGGCGCTGGTATCCTCGGTCTCAATATAGGGGTGCGCCGTTGTCGCGATGCGGCCACTGACGCTGGCGACCGGCGACCCGACCAGCCATTGCAGAAGGTCAACAGAATGAATGCCCTGGTTCATCAGCGCACCACCGCCATCCATTGCCCAGGTGCCCTTCCAATTGGACGATTGGTAGTAGTCCGGATCGCGCCACCACGGGCCGACCGACGACGCGAAGGTCAGTGCGCCGAAGCGTCCCGCCTCGACGGTGCGTTTCAAGAGCTGCGCGCCCTTGGTATAGCGCGTGTTGAAGATGCCGCCCAGCGCCGTGCCTGCCGCCGCGTGCGCCGCAATCATCGCGTCGATGCGCGGCAGGGTGATCTCAATCGGTTTCTCGACGATGCAGTGCTTGCCCGCCTTTGCTGCGGCTACAGCGATATCAAGATGGCTGCCCGACGGCGTGGCGATAGCGACGACATCGATATCGCTGCGTGCCAGAAACGCTTCGATATCATCGGCGCCCGTTGGATCCAGGTCGGGTGCAATCTCATGCCCCTTCCCGCTGCCATGATCCATGATGCCAACGGCCTGCGCGTTCGGCAGGCCGCGGATCGCCTCCAGATGAAACGGTGCGATCATGCCCGCACCGACGATACCGATCCCGTAGGTCATCGGGACGATCTTACCCGGCTCGATCGAGCTTTAACAGAAACCGTCGAACGAACCGGATTGTCCCACGAAGGCTCTGCGCCGGCGCGGGCTTTCCGGGCGCATCGGCGCCGGCCCGCGACAACACCAGAAGCGTGACGTAACCATTCATGATCCCTTACTCCGCCGCACTACGCCCCGCCGCACCCGCAAGCTGGTGTGCGACGAGTTGGGCGTAGAGGCCGCCCTTGGCGAGCAGTTCCTGGTGCGTGCCGGTTTCGATGACCTTGCCTTCGTTGAGGGCGACGATGAGGTCTGCGCTGCGCACGGTCGACAGGCGATGCGCGATGACGATGGTTGTACGGTCCGCCATCAATTCTTCCAGCGCCTCGCGTACGGCCTTCTCGTTCACCGCGTCGAGATGCGACGTCGCCTCGTCGAGGATCAATACCGGCGCGTCCTTCAAGAAAGCCCGGGCGATGGAAACCCGCTGCCGTTGGCCGCCGGACAACCGCATGCCGCGCTCACCGACCATGGTGCCGAGCCCGTCGGGCAGTCCTGCAACGAAGTCACCCAGTGACGCGCGTTCGAGCGCCTGCATCAGCATCGCTTCATCAGCAGCGGGATTAGCGATCAGAATGTTGGCGCGCAGCGTGTCGTTGAACAAATAGGTGTCCTGCGCCACGAGTGCGATGCGGTGCCGTAGATCGTCCAGCGCATAGTCCCGCAAATCATGACCACCGAGCCTGATGGCCCCATCTTCCGGGTCCCAGAACCGCATCAGAAGATGTGCAATCGTGGTCTTGCCAGCGCCCGACGGGCCGACCAACGCAACGGTTTTGCCCGCCGGAACTTCGAACTTCGCTTCGTGCAGGGCGCGACGGTTGCCGGCTTCGTATTGGAAGTCGACGGTGTCGAGGGTGATCGGCAACCCGCCGTCATCTTCGATATCGACCACGCCCGAGCCGTCGGTTACCGGCACAGGCTCGCTGTCGACGGCGTAGAGCCGACGCGTCGAACCCAGCGTGTCGGCAAGCTGCCGTCCGACATTGGCAATTTCCGAAATCGGCAGGAACGCCGCCATCGCCAGCAAGGTCAGCAGCGGGAGGATGCCACTGTCCAGCGCACCGGCATCGATCAATCCGGCACCGGCGATGACGACCGCAAGGCCACCGAGACCCGTCGCGACTTCCAGCATTGACGTTTGCAATGTGAGGTCGCGGAAGAACGGCAGCCTGATCCGGTGATGGTTCTCGGTGCGGTCGATGAGTTCCTGCCGACGCTCTGGGATGCGCTGGAAGGCGATGATTTCACCCAGCCCCTGGATCGTGTCGACCGCATGAGCGTTGAGTTCGCCGAGCGCTTCGCGGGCCCGCGAGCCGAGCTCGTCGACACGCTTGCGCATGAAGAACGGGCTCAGCGCGACGATCAGCAGGAACGGCGCCAGCGCAGCCGCCATTTGCCACCCGAAGAAAATCAGCGCCGCAACAACCAGGCCCGGGACCAAAACCGCGACGAAGGCCGGGGCAATCGTATGGGCGAAGAAGTACTCGACCAGTTCGACGTCGTGCGTCGCCATCGCCACCATGTCACCCGTGCGCCGCCGCACCATGTAGGCGGGCGCAAGCCGGTCGAGCTTGCGGAACAGCGCAATGCGCATCTCCGCCAGCAGACGAAACGCCATATCATGCGCGATCCAGGATTCGAACCAGTGGAAGATACCCGCGACCGGCGCCAGAACCGCCAGTGTGATCAGCAACATATCGAACGGATCGCCGCCCTTCACCGCCTTGACCGCAAGGGCACTGACGACGCCAATACCGATGAAGGCAATCACACGCGTCACGCCGAAGAAGAAAGTCAGGCCGAGCTTCCCTTTGTATGGCCCGATGTGCTTCATCAGTTCGCGCGCAGCACCGATCCAGCCAAGCCCCTCGGCCTTGACGATGGCGTCCGTCGGCGCGAACTGGGCCTCTTCGCTGTAGGTCGGCGTCACGCTTTCACCCGTCGCCAAAGCACCTCCGCCACCGATAACCGCATCGGCACGACCGGTTTCCGCCGCCTGCTCGGCCATAAGTCGGTGATAGACACCGCCCTTCGCCATTAGTTCGCTGTGGGTCCCGGTCTCGGCAACCTTGCCTTCGTCGAGGACAAGGATACGGTCGGCATCGATCACGCTCGACAGGCGGTGCGCAAAGATCAGAGTCGTGCGGCCTTGCATCAACCGGTCGAGCGCATCTTGAATGATCGCCTCGTTCTCGGCATCGACCGCTGAAAGGGCTTCATCCAGAACAAGGATCGGCGCATCCCGCAGAATCGCGCGGGCGATTGCGATGCGCTGCCGCTGCCCGCCGGACAGGCGGATGCCACGCTCGCCGATGACGGTCCGATAGCCCTGCGGCAATTGCGACACGAACTCGTGCGCGTTGGCGGCACGGCAGGCCTCGGCAATCTCTTCGAGAGTCGCGTCGGGCTTGCCGATCCGCAGGTTGTCCTCGACAGTCCCGTGAAACAGGTAGGTGTCCTGATTGACGACGGCGATCTGGCTTCGGAGTTCCTCGAAGCTCAGCTCGCGCAAATCCTTGCCACCGATCCGCACGGCACCTTGCGTTGGATCGTAGAAGCGCAGCAGCAACCGCACGATGGACGATTTTCCGACGCCGCTCGGCCCGACGAAACCGATACGCTCGCCAGCGTCAACCACGAAACTCAATTTCTCATGCGCCGTACGTTTGCTGCTTGGATAGGCAAAGGTTACATCCTCGAACGTGACCGTGGGAGAAAGCGTGTGGTTCCCCGTCGTTACGCCTTCGGTGACGATCGCTTTCGAGTCGAGCAGATGGAAGATCGTCTGCGCCGAGGCCTGGGCCACCATGCCGTTATGCATCAGCGAACGCATGTCGCGCAGCGGCCGGAAGACTTCCACGCCGAGCATCAGAACCATGATCAGCGCGGCCAAGCTCATATCGCCATCGACCACCCGAAACGCACCCAACGCCAGGGTCGCCGCCGCGCCGACTGCGATCCCGGTATCGGTGATGCCCCGGGCGAGCGAGTTCGTCGCCAGAACCCACATGGTCGAGTCGAACAACGCATCCGCTTTTGTCTTCAATGTTTTTGCGCGCGCGCCGCTCTGCCCGAAGGCCTTCAAGGTCGCGAGGCCTTGCACCGAATCAAGGAATTCTGCCGCGAAAGCCTTGTAGTCGCGCGAGCGGTTCAGGCTGTTTTTCTGATCCCAGTTATGAAAGATCTGTGGCGCGATCAGCGTAATCAACGCGGCTGCCAGCATGACGAAGGCAACCGGCCAATCGAGAAACGCGACGAATCCGAAGATCAGGAAAGGCGTCAGCGCGGAGATAAAGAGCTGCGGCAGATATTGGCCGAAATAGATCTCGAGCTGCTCGACGCCGTCGATCATCGCCATGATCGCGTCGCCTGTCCGTTCGAGCCCAAAATGGGCCGGCCCCAGCTCCGTCACCTTGTCGAAGATGACGGTGCGCAAATGGACCTGAACCTTGGCCGCCGTATTGTGCGCCACCATGGTGCGCAGATATTCGAGGCCACCGCGCAGCAGCATGACAGCCGCAACGCCGGCGAACGGCAGAAGGAGTTCCTCGAGCGGTGCGCCCTGGAAAACTTTCGCGATCAGCCACCCCAACAGCGCGAGCCGCGCTATGCCGAAACCGGTCGCCAGAATGCCGATGGCCACTGCGCCGAAAATGCGGGCCCGGACGCCCTTTGTGAAACCCCAAAGCCGTGAATCGAAGTACATACCTACTGTCCTAAAACGCGTTGCATTTTAATTGCGACTAATTCGCATTATTGATATACCCTATATATTTATGTTGCACCTTCCAAAAATTCGCATAGCATCCATAAATTAATTTATAGGCCAATTCGAAGCAAAAGGAACCTGTTATGGCGCTGAATTGGGACGATATGAGGGTCTTTCTGGCGGTCGCGCGGGATGGCAGCCTGTCCGCCGCGGCACGGCATCTCAAGGTTACGCAACCGACCGTGGGCCGGCGGTTGGGGCAGCTTGAAGAAACGCTGTCAGCGCGCCTGTTCGATCGTTTGCCAGATGGTTTCGTACTGACGGCGGCTGGGGCGGAACTACTGCCGATTGCCGAGGATATGGAGCACGCCGCCGAGACACTGGAGCGCCGGCAGGCGACACTGGCGGATCAGGTCAGCGGGACGGTGCGGCTCTCGGTCTTCGAGACACCGGCGCAGTTCCTCACCGAGCATCTGTCTGAAGTTCGCAAGAAACTGCCGGAGATCGAAATCGAACTGTCCATGGCGCATGTAAACGCGAACCTGTCAAAGCGCGAAGCCGACCTAGTCGTGCGCTCCTGCCTGCCAGATTCCCCAGAACTCATCGCCCGTAAGCTTGGCACCTTGTCCTACGCCGTCTATGGCGCGATGTCTTACATCGAGAACAACCCGAGCGCTCGTGGACAATCTCGCTACACCGAATGCACATGGGTTTCCTTTGACGACGACCACACCTACTTCCCCGGCCATGCCTGGCTGCGCGAGCAGCTTGGCAAGCGCGCGCCAGCGGTCCGGGTTAACAACGGGCTCATTCTGCACGAGGCGGTTCGCAAGGGGGCCGGGCTAGGCGTCCTGCCCTGTTTCGCCGGCGACCCGGACCCGCAACTGGTCCGGCTGACGCCGCCCGTTAATGGCATCGAGAGCGACTTGCATATCATCGTGCATCCGGATCTGCGGCAACTGCCGAATGTCCGCGCGGTCATGGACGAGGTGATTCGCCTGTTCAAGCAGGAAACGGCAACACTCTCCGGACGGCCCCGCATCGCGGCATAGCGCGACACGCGAGATATTGCCGGTTGTCCGAGCCTGCTGCGATGTGCCAATCATAGGGGCATAGGATATCGCAGGAGAGTATAGAGATGCCGGATACAGGGGCACCCGCCAAATCAGACCTTAAAGGCGGCGAAACGATCGTCGATTCGAAACTCGTCGGTGAAGGGTGGTCGAACGTCCAACCGGGCGAAGATCCCGTCCTTTACGGCCATGTCGACATCACGCCAAAGGGCGCGTTCGAAGTCCGCAGCCTGCAGACTTTTACGCTGACCTATACGGTTGGCCGGTTTGGTCTTGATGACAGCGGGGCGATTCGCGTCGTCTTCCGGGCGATGGGCGATGCCGGCCGCTTGCAAACCAACGATCCCTCCGCGCCGAACTACGTTACGGCGGAGGCCAGCAATGGCGCCACCTTGACAGTCGAATACAGCCGTCGTGGCGCCAGCGCCCGGCCGCGCTGGAAGGCGCTCAGCATTGGTGTCTCCGGCGGCTATCTCAGCGAAGGCGACACGATCACCATCGTCTTCGGCGACACCCGTTTCGGGTCTCCCGGCATGCAGATGCAGACCTTCGTTGAGACCGGCTTCGAGTTCAAAGTGCTCGCCGACGTTTGCGCGGTGGGGCATTTCACACCGATCCCGAACACGCCGAGCATCGCTATTGTGCCGGGCCAACCGGCTGTGTGGCGCGCGGTGCTGTCGAGCCTGCGCCGGCCCAGCGAGAGCTTCATTTTTGGCCTTAAAGCAGAAGATAAATGGGGCAATCCATCGGAGCACGCCGAAGGCAGCTTCATTTTTGAAACGACGGTGCCGGTTAACAATCTGCCGGAGCGCTTCGACTACCCGCTCAGCGAGCGCGCCATCACCTTCGAAGGACTGAGCGTCGATCAGCCCGGTGAGTTGCGCATCACCGTGCGCGATGCGGAGAGCGGCGACGTCGTCGCCGAATCCCATCCGATGATGATCCGCGAGGGTCAGTACAGTGGCTATTGGGGCGATTTGCACGGGCAAAGCGGCGAGTCGATCGGCATCGGCACCTCGCGGTCCTATTTCGATTTCGCCCGTAACAAGGCGTTCCTTGATGTCACCAGCCATCAGGCGAACGACTTTCAGGTTAACAACGCCTTTTGGCAGTTCCTCAATGAGCTGACCGCGCACCATCATGAGCCCGGACGGTTCGTGACCTTCCCCGGCTACGAGTGGTCCGGCAACACTGCGGTCGGTGGCGACCGCAACGTCTACTTCCGCGCCGAAGGGCGGCAAATCCGCCGCTCGTCCCACGCACTGCTGCCGGAGCGCCACGATCTGGACACCGATGCGCCGAACGCGAACCTGCTGTTCGAGGCGCTCAAGGACGAAGACTGCCTGATGTACGCCCATGTCGGCGGCCGCTATGCGGACATCAAATATGCCCATGACCCCAAAATCGAAACGGCGATGGAAATCCACTCCGCCTGGGGCACGTTCGAATGGCTGCTGACCGACGGCTTCCCGCTCGGCCACCGCAGCGGCGTCGTCTGCAACAGTGACGGCCACAAAGGCCGGCCGGGCGCGAGCTATCCGGGCGTGTCGATGTTCGGCGCCTATGGCGGTCTGACCTGCTTCTATACAGAGGAGCTAACCCGCGACGGCATCTTCGATTGCCTGCGCAAGCGCCACCATTATGGGACCACCGGCACGCGCCTGCATCTCGACGTGAAGGCCACGCTCCCGACTGAAGGGCAGCTGTTCGATCTCGATCCAAAGGCCTTCGACAGCGCGATCTCTCAGACCGTCAGCGAAGTCATGATGGGCGATATCGTCCAGACCAACGACTCGTCCGTGACGCTCAAGGTCGAAGTGGCGGCGCAGGCGCCGATCGAGCGCGTCGAAATCCGCAACGGCATGGACGTCTTGAAAACGGTACGTCCCTATTCGGAAAGCGATCTCGGCGAACGGATCCGCGTAATCTGGAGCGGCGCTGAGTATCGTGGCCGCGGACGCGAATCCAGCTGGAAAGGCCGGACCCGTTTCAACGGCGCCGTCGTCAAGCGGATGGCGAAAATCAACGCCTGGAACCACGAGCGGCTGCTGGAAACGCAAGGCTCCGACATGGTCGTGTTCGACGCGATCACGACGGGCAATTTCGGCGGCTTCGACGCGTGGATTGATCCGCGCCAAGCTGGAGATCTGGAAGTCACGACCAACCACGGTACCTTACGCGCGCCGTTGGCGGATATCGGTATCGAAGACACGGTCATGGAAGCGGGCGGCTTAGAACGCAAGCTGCGCGCCTTCCGTCTGCCGGTCGAGAACCCGCACAAGGCCCTATCAGCCGAACTAAAAATCGACCTGAAACCGACGGGCGACAACCCGATCTGGGTCTGCGTGACGACGGAAGATGGCTTCCAGGCCTGGAGTAGTCCGATCTACGCATTCAACAAGGACTAAAAGCGGAATCGCTCCCGCTCAATCCGCATAACCCGGCGGCGGCGTGAAGGCGTAGCCTTCGGCTTCCAGCAGCTTGGCCAACCCGATCGTCTCGAGGTCGCCGTACTGGCGGCCGATGATCTGGATGCCGATGGGCAGGCCGTCCGCGTTCGGCCCGGTCGGGATGACGGTCGACGGCAGATAACAGCACACCGCCAGGCCGGCCCAGAAGAGTTGCTCGAAATAGGGCCGCTCGGCACCATCGATCATGATTGTGCGCTTGCCCATCGGCCCGTGATCATGCTCGAAGGCTGGTGTCGCCATGATCGGCGCGATAAGGACATCATACTCCTTAAAGAAGGCATCCCAGGCCCAGCGCAGGAACATCCGCTTGTTGTGCGCCGTGTAGTGGTCGTGATGGGTGATGGTCTGCGTCCGCAGCATTTTCGCGCCGGGACTCTGATCGTCGGATGCGAGTTCGGACGCAGCCTTTAGCATTTCCGCGAAGTCAGCATCCGGCGTGCGCGCGGCCATGGCGGACCAGAGCAGCGTATGAAAGATGTCGTGCGCCGCCGCCGGTTCGAAATCCGGTCTGGCGTCGAAATCGACCGTTCCGCCAGCGTCCGAAATTGTCTTGGCGACCTTGGCGACGCGGTCCTGGACGTCCTGGTTTACTGGCGCCGACGCCTCGTTCGTCCACGCGGCGACCTTGTAGCCGCCGAGTGTTGTATGACGCGGCCGTGGCAAATCCAGCTTTAGACCAACACCATCGAGCTCGTCCGGTCCCGCCATGGCCAGAACACCAGCCTCAAGGTCCGCAGCGCCCCGCGCCAACGGACCAACCACCGACAGATCCGGCTGAACCAGGTAGCCCGGCAACGCATGGCCGCGCGGCGGGATCAGGCCCCAGGTCGGCTTGTGTCCGAAAACACCGGAATAATGCGACGGATTACGGATCGAGCCGCCGATATCGGAGCCGGATTCGAACCCGCACAACCCCGCGGCAAGCGCTGCAGCCGATCCACCGGAAGAACCGCCAGGAATGCGTTTGAGATCCCACGGGCTGTTGGTTGTCCCGTAGGCTTCGTTGTAGCTCTGGAAGTCTGCCAGATTGAGCGGCACGTTGGTTTTGCCGAACAACACCACGCCGGCGGCCTTCAATCGTTCCACCGCCAGGGCGTCGGCCTCTGCGATATTGTCCTTCATCTCGGGACGCCCGTTGGTCGTCGGCAAGCCGGCAACGTTGTAGGATTCCTTGATCGTCATGGGTACGCCGTGCAACGGCCCCCAGACCTCACCTTTCGCTAACGCCGCATCCGCCGCACGCGCCTGATCCCGCGCCCGATCCGGGTCGAGGACAATGATCGCATTAAGCGCGGGGTTGTATCGTTCGACCCTGCCGAGATAGTGCTCGAGCAGTTCCAGCGCGCTGATCTCTTTCGCCTGTATCATGGACGCGAGTTCAGTCGCGGATTTGAAGGCAAGTTCCGGCATGTTCCACCCCAACGTCTTTCGGCTCAGGCCAGGATTGGCACGTTAATTGCCGAACCTACAACAGCTATTAGCAGTTGAAAACCAACCTTGGCTTCAACAAGGGTGAATGGAAAGTTACCGTTTTAAGGATCTCGCCGGTGCAGTCTTTATAACTAATGCAATTGCGGCGATTTGAGCAGGTCGGCGCGGTTTACCGACTTGACCGTCAGGTCGAGCATTTCGCCATCGCGCGATAAGGTCAGGGGGATACCGACACCGGCTTCCCCCGTCGCCCAGATTCGCCGGAACATATAGGCAAGCTCATCGACCGGCTCGCCACCCACTCCGATCACGAAGTCGCCGACGCGCACGTCGGCGCGTTCCGCTGGGCCGCCTTCGACGAGACCGGCAACGACAAGCGCGTCGTCCATTTCCGTCGTCATCATGCCGAGCCAAGGACGCGGCGGCTTCTGCGTCTTGCCATAGGTCAGAAGTTCGTCGAGGATTGGCTGCAGGATATCGATCGGCACAATCATGTTGCCATCGACGGCATCCCCACCCGACACGACTTGCTGCACGAAGAGCGAACCGATCCCGCGCAAGGTCCCGTCATGACCGATAAGCCCGGCCCCACCCCATGTCGGGTGCGGCGGTGCGGTGAAAATTGCTTCGTCGAGAAGATATTCCCAATATCCGGCAAATTCGCGTTTGGCCTGCACCCGCGCGGAAATCGCATTGCTTCGCCCACCACTTCCTGCGAGTACGACCGCCTCGCCCTCGCTAAGATCCGCGGCGCTACCCATCTCAAGCGCCGGCAGTTCGAGACGCCCCAGGGCTTGAATGAGTCCGTACCCGGTCTCCTGATCGTACGCGACCGTGTGCCCCGCGGTGGCCTTACCGGTACCGTCGACGATCCAGATCGATTCTGCCTCGGTTACCAGATAGCCGATCGTCGCGATCAAGCCGCTTTCGCGTATCACAACACCATGCCCCGCCCTCTCGGTGCCGAGCATGCGTGCCGTCATGGCGTCTTCGGGTATCTGAGTGCGAATGGAGACGACAGCCGAAAGCGCCCTCTCCAGATCATAGGGAAGGTCTTGCTGTCGCGGTCGTGCGCTTGCCGGTATGTCAGTCATCGTTCCGGTTTTCTTGCTTCAAGATTATATCCCAATATGGGTAAGACCATCGAAGAATCCAGACCATATCTCATGCAACGTACTGGGACGAGATCAAGGCTCTGCCTCAACTCAATACCCTATTCAGCAACTCGTATAACCTTCGTTAACGCCTATTCGGCCGCCGACGCAATTTCCGTCGGTCCGACAACGCTCAATCCCGCCCGCAGAGCTTCAGTCTCCCACACCTGGTCGGGCATCACATTGGCAATATTCACGTCTGGCCCAAACTCGGTAATATAGAATTTCTTGAGCTGGTAGACATCGCATAGCTGCGTATTGGGAATCCACGGCCCGATCAACTCGAAGATGATTTTCGTTACGTCCAGCCCGTCCCGCAGCGCCGCGATTAGGAACCGGTTCGGTTCGCCATCCGTCAACAATTCCGCGCCTTCGACCAGCACAACGTCTGCGCCCGCCTCGAAACACTCATTCGCCTGCGCAATCAGGGTATCGGCACTCGTGTCGTCGCTCTTCGAGCCAACCTCGCCATGCACTTCCAACCCGCAATCAACAGCCATGCGGATCAGAGTCTGGCGTGAATTGCCTTCCAGGGGAACGCAATTATCCGAAACTTCGATCGCATCGAACCCAAGCCGTTTTGCTTCCTGAAAATAGGGCTGCGCGCCCTGCAGGCCTTGGGTCGCGTAGACATACTCGAGGAACTGACCGCCGATGAACGGATGGACGTCGTGCGCCTTGTAGAGCGCGATCTTCTCCAGCAGATAGTCTTCCTCGTAGAGCCGCGCGGTGCCGACGACGAACTTCGCCAGATCGACATAGGGTGCAACGAGATCAAGCCAATCGCGCTGCTGGTTCACCGGCAAGCCCCAATCCATCATCATCGTCAGGCCCTTACGGCGCGGCTTCTCGGTGCTGCGATCAGCCGGAAGCGGCACCATAGAGAACGGCTGCCCTCCCATCGCGGTCTCCCCTTAAATTCATTTCAGCAATTAGAGATTGATGAACCGTACAACATCATCCGCCACGCCGTCTAATCTCGCATACGGGATGACATGGCATCGAACCGGGGCTAACTTTAGAGCGGATCAAGTTTAGGCGAACCCATTACATGGGTTCGGATACTCTTGTGAATCCGCTCTATCTGAATAACTGAGAGCAGATTCACGCGGTTGTTGGATCGCCGAAGGCGATTCCAGCACTCCCCGATCTGCTCTACCACTAGCCAACAAATTCCGTTGGCGCCAAACGCAAAAGATCACGGGAGGCAGCAAGATGCCCTTACAGCCGACAATCCACGGCACCCGCTATATGGTTTCCGCAGGCCATTTTCTCGCAACCCAGGCGGGCTTCGATATTCTGGAGGCCGGCGGCAACGCCGTCGATGCCGGCATCGCCGCCGGGATGGCGCTCGGTATCGTGCACAGCGACATGGTTCAGTTCGCCGGCGTCGCGCCGATCATGATCTATCTGAAGGAACGCGATGAGGTCCTGACGATCAGTGGCCTCGGCGGTTGGCCCAAGGCGGCGTCAATCGACCGCTTCGTGCAAGATTTTGGCGGATCCGTGCCGTTGGGACTGTTGCGTACGGTCGTGCCCGCGGCACCGGACGCGTGGATCACGGCGCTGGAACGATACGGCACGATGTCGTTCGGCGATGTCGCCTCGGCGTCGATCCGCTATGCGCGCGACGGGTTTTCAATGCACTCCGTGATGCGCGACTACATCGTGGCGCATCAGGACACCTACGAGCAATGGGCGTCCAACAAGGCGATCTATCTACCGAACGGCCGGCCGCCTCATGTCGGCGAGAACTTCGTGCAGACCGATTTGGCACGGTCCATTCAGTTTATGGTGGACGAGGAAAAGGCAGCCGCCGGCAAGAGCCGCGGAGCGGGGCTGAAGGCCGCCCGAGACGCGTTCTACAAAGGCGAACTCGCCAAGACGATCGTCGACTACCACCGCGAGAACGAGGGCTGGCTGACGGCGGAAGACCTTGCCAGCTATGCGTCCGCCATCGAAGCGCCCGTGCGCATGCAGTTCCGCGGCATGGATGTCTACACTTGCGATGCCTGGTGCCAGGGACCTGTCATGCAGCAGATGATTTCGCTGTTGAAGGGCTATGATCTCGACACCTACGACCATAACAGTACCGAATATATCCATCTCGTTTCCGAGGCGATGAAGCTGTCGATGGCCGATCGCGAACGCTACTACGGCGACCCGCGTTTCATCGATGTGCCGCTCGATACGCTGTTGTCCGAGGCCTATGCCGAGGAGCGCCGGCAGCAGATCCGCGACGACGTCGCGTAGCCGGAGATGCCACCGGCGGGCGAACTCGGCTCGCAATATGGCGGCATGCCGGTTGCCGCGATGACGATGGAAGGTAGCCCGCCACCGTCCGGCGATACGTCCTATTGCTGCGTCGTCGATAAGGACGGCAACATCTTCTCCGCTACGCCGAGCGACGTATCCTGGGAATCGCCGATCATTCCCGGCACCGGCTTCTGTCCGTCCTCGCGCGGATCGCAAAGTTGGGCCGTTCCTGGTCACGCCTCGTCCGTCGCGCCCGGCAAGCGCCCGCGCCTGACACCGAACCCAGCCATGGCCATCGAAAAGGGAAAATGGGCCATGCCCTTCGGCACGCCCGGCGGCGACACGCAGACGCAAGGCATGCTGCAGGTTCTGCTCAACGTGAAGGTCTTCGGCATGGGATTGCAGGACGCCATCGAAGCGCCCCGTTTCATGACCCACAGCCAGCCAGACTCCTTCGAACCACATGGGTCCTTCCCCGGCAAGCTGACCGTCGAAGGCCGCATCGACGAGAAAACCAGCGAGGCGCTGGCCGCTAAAGGGCACGATGTCGAACGCCTGCCTGATATGACCTATAAGGTTTCCGGCGTCTGCGCGATCACCACGGACCTGGAAACCGGCATCCTCGAAGGCGGCGCCGACCCCCGTCGCATGAGCCGGTCGATGGGGTGGTAGGTAGGTAACGTGACCATGAAACTGAATGACATAGAGCGCGCCATGCAGGCGGGCGATATGGGGCCAGCCCGGCAGTGGGCCATCGAACAGCAGATCGCCGTCGGTAATTTCTTCGATGCCGATGATCTCGTCGAAGTCAACCAGGTCCACATGATGGCGGACACCGAGTCGCTCGGCGAATCGGGCGTGGAATTTCTGGAGCGGTTCGCAAATCTGCCGTGGGAGGAACGCCGCTGTCTCGTTCCGACTGTCACGGACCCGCGCGGCATCGATCTGGAATCCTACAAGTCGCTCAATCAGGAAGAAGTGTTTGCGGAGCGCGAGCGTCGCGCCATCAAGGCATTCGAATCCCTCAGCGTCATGATGACCGACACCTGCATCAACTATCAGATCATCATGCCGCCGGTGATGGGCGAGCATCTGGCGTTCGGCGATACGGGTTCGGTGATCTACACCAATGGCGCGCTTGGCGCGCGCAGCAATTTCGAAGGTGGCCCCGCCGCGCTCGCCGCGGCGCTGACGGGACGTGTGCCGCGCTACGGGTACCATCTCGACGAAAAGCGGCGTGGCACGCGCCTGTTCGAAGTCGCGTTCGAGCCGAAAACGCTCAGCGATTGGGGCGCGCTTGGTGGCGTGGTCGGGCGAAGGCTGGAGTCCTACTGGGAAGTGCCGGTGCTTGAAGGCATAACGGGACGCCCGAACTCCGATGAGCTCAAACATTTCGGCGCTGCCCTGGCAAGTTATGGTTCCGTCGCGTTGTATCACATCGTCGGTGTCACACCGGAAGCGCCAGATACGAAAACGGTCTTCGACGGCCCCCTGCCCGCAGCGGAACCAATCACGGCAGCCAATGTTGCGGACTTCTACAAATCCTTCGGCGTGCATGAGGACAAGGTCGACGTCGTCGTCTTCGCCGCGCCACAGCTCTCGCTCGTCGAAACCCAGATGCTGGCTCGAACGATGGAAGGCAAGCAGGTACACAAGGAAACCAGCCTGATCGCGACTCTGCCGCCAGCCGTCAAAGCAGATTCAGATCGTATGGGCTATACCGCGACCATAGAAGCCGCCGGCGGTACCGTATTGCAAGGCGTGTGCTTCTATCAGATGTACGCGCGCGAAACCGGCGAGGCGAACGGCTGGAAACGTCTGCTCAGCAATTCCGCAAAGCTGGTCAACATCATTCAGGGCTACGGCTACGAGCCGGTGCTGGCGTCGATGGAAGATTGCGTCGACGCGGCGGTGAAAGGGCGGATGGGATCATGAGCGACATCGTCATCAAGGGCCATCGCGGCATCGGCGAAACGGTCACCGGAACCGCCCTCGTCGCCGAGGACAATTTTAGCGCCCGCTACGACCTCGACCGGATCAAGGGCGTCTTCTCCCGCCCGGCACACAAGCTATGTGGCCAGAACTATGTCGGCAAGATCCTAATTCTCGACGCGGCAAAAGGCGGCGTCGCGACCTCCTGGATGCTGCGCGAAATGACCGAGCGCAACATGGCCCCGGCCGCCCTGCTGCTGAACGATGCTAACCCGATCATGGCGCAGGGTGCCGCATTTGCAGATTTGCCCTTCATGGACCGCTTCGAGGAAGACGTGACGGTGGCCGTGCGGGGAACGGGTTACGGTTGATCCTGCGGCGGGAACGTTGACGATTCACCGAGAGAGTTGAACTTCCGGCATCTTCCCCTCACCCTACCCTCTCCCCAGGGAGAGGGTTATTTACGGCGCGTCCCATTCCTCCCTCCCCTTGGGGAGAGGGCTGGGGTGAGGGGACTTAAGCTACAGCCCCTACTAATACAGCCAGTCCGCTTCCTGCTTGCGCTTCGCCTCATACGCAGCAATTTCCGTCTCGCTCTCCAACGTGAACGACACGTCATCCAACCCATTCAATAGCCGGTAGCGGTTGAATTCAGGGATCGAGAAGACGTGCGGCTTCCCATCCGGCGCAACGACAACGTTGTTTTCCAGGTCGACCGTGATCTCCGCGCCCGGATTGTCGTGCAGTTGCTGGCGCAGATCGGCACAGATCTCCGCTGACAACATGACTGGAACCATGCCGTTGTTCATTTCGTTGTTGTAGTGAATATCGCCGAAGCTAGGTGCGATGACCGACCGGATGCCGTTGTCCCACAGCGTCCAGGCGGCATTTTCGCGCGATGAACCGCAGCCGAAATTCCGGTCGGCGACGAGGATGCCCGCGTCCTTGAACGCATCCTGGTTGAGAATGAAGTCCGGGTCCATCGAACCGTCTGCGTTGCGCCGCACGCGGTAGAACAGCAGCCCTTCATATCCCTCGGTGCGGATGCGGCTGAGGAAGGGAGCAGGCACGATCTGGTCGGTATCGACATTCGCCGCGTCGATCGGGGCCGCCTTGGCGGTCCATTTTGTGAAGGCTTCCATCAGCTTTTCCCTTCCATCAAGGTGCGCACATCGGCGAAGTGGCCAGACACCGACGCGGCGGCAGCCATCGCCGGGCCGACGAGATGTGTGCGGCCGCCCTCGCCTTGCCGCCCCATAAAGTTGCGGTTAGATGTGGACGCACTGCGCTCGCCCGGTTGCAGAATGTCGCCATTCATACCGACGCACATGGAACAGCCCGGCTCGCGCCACTCCATGCCGGCGTCGGTGAAGATCTTATCGAGCCCCTCGGACTCCGCCTCGCGCTTGACCTGCTGCGAGCCCGGCACGACCAGCGTGCGCACCTGCGCGCACCGATCCTTCGCAACCGCCGCCGCCAGACGCAGGTCCTCGATCCGCGCATTGGTGCAGGAGCCGATGAATACCTTGTCCACCGCGACGTCAGTCATCCGGGTGCCTGGAGTCAGCGCCATGTAGTCGAGCGCACGCTCCTGCGTCGCACGGCGCACGGGATCCGGCTCATTCGCCGGATCCGGCACCGCGCCCGTCACGGGGACAACGTTTTCCGGGCTGGTGCCCCAGGTCACCATCGGCGCTATGGCGTTGCCGTCGACAACTGCCTCCGTGTCAAACCCGGCCTCGTCGTCGCTCGGCAGAGTCTTCCAATAGGCGAGCGCCTTATCCCACTTGTCTTCCTTCGGCGCGAACATGCGGCCCTCGCAATAGGCGAAAGTAGTCTCGTCCGGCGCGATCATGCCGGCGCGGCCACCCGCTTCGATCGTCATGTTGCAGACCGTCATGCGGCCTTCCATGTCAAGACCGCGGATCGCCGATCCGGCATATTCCACCGCGTGGCCCGTCGCGCCGGCGGCACTGATCTGACCAATGATGGCAAGAATGACGTCCTTGCCGGACACGCCGAAGCCAAGCTTGCCGTCGACCGTAATGCGCATCGCTTTCGGCTTTCTCTGCCACAGGGTCTGCGTGGCGAAGACATGGGCAACTTCCGATGCGCCAATCCCAAACGCGAAGGCGCCGAGCGCACCGTGCGTCGCGGTGTGGCTGTCGCCGCAAACCAACGAGATGCCTGGCAAGGTGACCCCCAGCTCCGGACCGACGACATGGGCGATGCCGTCCATGCCGCTGTCGAGACCGAAATGATGGATACCGAAACGATCCGCATTTGCTGCAAGCTCTTCCAGGATTTCCCGCATCTTCTGGTCCTGGATTTCGGAGACGGCTTTGATGTCCGTCGGGCGATAATGATCGGGAGACGCGAAGGTCAAATCGGGCCGCCGAACCTTCCGGTTCTCGTTCTTGAGCTTGGTAAAGCCCTGGCGCGAGCCGTCATGGCAGAGATGCCGGTCGATATAGAGCAGCGTCTGCCCATCGTCGCGCTGCAGCACCACATGGGCGTCCCAAAGTTTCTCGAACATCGTTCGCGGCGTCGCCATCCCTGTCTCCCTCGCTAGTCTTCGGTTTGCGCCAAGCATAAGCCCGGAGGGAGAACGCGCCAAATCGCAATCTGCGAGAAAGGGCTATCTGTCTTTCGGCACGCCGTAACAGTGCGCCAGTGACGGGAAATCGCGCATGCGGACGTCCTCCGCATAGGCGTCTGCAGCCGCCGCAATCGCATCGCCAATTTCGGCATAGCGTTTGACGAACTTCGGCGTGAAATCGCTGAACAGGCCGAGCAGATCATCGGTTACCAATATTTGTCCATCGCAGGCAGGCGATGCGCCAATGCCGATCGTCGGGATGGACAACCGTTCCGTCAGGCGGCGCGCCAATGGCTCCGACGTGCCTTCGATAACGACCGCAAACGCGCCCGCCTCGGCAACGGCATCGGCGTCCGCCGCAATGCGCTCGGCCTCATGCTGCGAAAGGCCCTGCGCCCGAAATCCGCCGGTCGCGTGGACCGATTGCGGCATCAATCCGATATGGCCCATCACCGGCACGCCGCGCGCCGTCAGGAACGCGATGGTTTCTGCCATCTCAACGCCGCCCTCGAGTTTCACGGCCTGGCAGCCGCTCTCCGCCATGAGCCGCGACGCGCTCCGAAACGCCTGTGCCGGACTCTCTTCGTAACTGCCAAACGGCAAGTCGACCAGGACGAACGACGCCTTCGTCGCCCGCACCACGGCGCGGCCATGGGCGATCATCATGTCGAGGCTGACGGCAAGCGTATCGTCCATGCCATATACGACCATGCCCAGCGAATCACCGACCAGCAGCACATCCATTCTCTCATCGAGGATCAACGCGACGGGCGCGGTATAAGCGGTCAGGCAAACCAAGGGATCGCCACCCTTACGCGCCCGAATATCCGTGACAGACAGGCGTTTCTTTCTCGAGACCGCACTCATGGATCTCACTCCTCGATTTCTTGATTGTGCTGTATTGGCTTTAACTTAGGTTCTAAGACAGATTCGCACAATTGCGCCGCCGCAACGATCATGACGTGTATCAATGCAGCGAATTGCATTAATCTTCGATATGACCTTATTGTTACCACTACACCGCGCGGGGGGAATCGTGTGGTGCCAAAAATCGTGATTGGAGAATGAGGATATGCCAATGTTTCCCTTGTCAAACATGATGAAGTCCTTTGTGCGCATCGGCGCTCTCAAGGTGATCGACGCAAAAGGCAAGGCGCACATGTTTTCGGGTCAACCTGGCCCAAGCGTAACGATGCGGATCAATGATCCAGCCCTGTACTACAAATTGTTTTTCAATCCGGAGTTGAACGCTGGCGAGGCCTATATGGACGGCCGGCTTTCCTTCGAAGATGGCGACTTGCGGACCTTTTTGGACTTGTTCAATCTAAATTCGAACGCGCTCGACAGCTATCCCTTGCAGCACGTCCTGCGAAAAATTTCGAAGGCATTCCGAAAATCCCAACAGAACAACGCAAAGGGTAAGGCACAAAAGAACGTCGCTCATCACTACGATTTGGGAAACGAGTTCTATAAACTCTTCCTTGATGAGGACATGCAGTATTCTTGTGCCTTCTTTGAGAACGAGAACGACACGCTGGAAGACGCACAGCGCAACAAATTGCGACTTATCGCGTCGAAACTGAATTTGCAGCCCGGCTTGAAAATACTCGATATCGGCAGCGGCTGGGGCGGCCTCGCTATCTACCTTGCTTCCCTTGAAGATATCGAAGTGCTGGGCGTGACCTTATCGACCGAGCAATGCGCGCTTGCAAACGAACGCGCGCGTGCCGCGGGTGTGGCGGATCGAGTCCGATTCGAGCTGCGCGACTACCGCGATCTTGACGACACCTTCGACCGCATCGTCTCAGTCGGTATGTTCGAGCATGTCGGCGTGCATAATTACGATGAGTTCTTCGGCAAGATAAACAGTCTCCTGCACGAAGACGGTGTCGCTTTGCTGCACTCCATCGGGCATATGAGCCCACCGAGCTTCGCAAGCCCTTGGATGCGAAAGTACATCTTCCCCGGCGCCTACTCGCCGGCCCTATCGGAAGTATTCGAGGCTGTCGAACCGAACCGGCTGTGGGTCACGGATGTCGAAGTTCTGCGGGTGCATTACGCCGACACCCTTCGCGAGTGGGAAAAGCGCTTCCAGGCGAACCGGGATAAAGTCGAAGCGATGTACGACGCGCGGTTCTGCCGGATGTGGGAATTCTATCTGGTCAGCGCTGAAATGATGTTCCGAACCGGCGCGCAAATGGTCTTCCATATGCAACTCGCCCATAAACGCGACGCTGTCCCCGTCACCCGAGACTACATGGCCGAACGGCGAAAAGAATTCAGGGCATGGGAAGCGGAACGTTCCGGATCGGTCAGTGATATTGCCGCTTCAGGAGACTAAAAAGCCGCGCTACCAGACGCCGATATAGTAGCCGCGCTTCTTGCCGGAACCCGTGCGGTTGGCAACTTCGCCGTCGGAAAGCGTCGTCCGTAATCGCCGCGCCCGCAACCAGGCGAACAACCGTTCGTGCATTTCCGTCCGGACGGCCTCATGCGCCGGGCTCTCACCGAGATCGGTCAACTCGTCCGGATCATCCACGAGATCGAACAGCTGTGGCCGGAAATTTTCGTAGTGGATATATTTCCATCGGTCATCCCTCACCATGAAAGACCGGCATTCATGCGGCGCGAGGTTTAGGTCGAAGCGGGCGTGACGCCATGCGTAATCCCCTTCGCTAAAAACCGCATCGCGCCATTCTCCAACCTCGCCGCCACGCAACAATGGCATTAGTGATCGTCCTTCCAGGCGATGCGGCTGCGCGTCGCCGCCCAGCGCATCGACGAAAGTCGGCACCATGTCGATGGCTTCGACGAACCGGTCGTCGGCGACGCCGCGCGTGTTGTCCGCTGCGGAATCCGGATCGTACACGATCATCGGTATGCGCGACGCCGGCTCGTGAAACAGCTCCTTTTCGCCGAGCCAATGGTCGCCGAGATAATCGCCGTGATCGCTGGTGAAAACGATCATCGTATCGTCCATGCGGCCCTCCGCTTCCATGGCCGCGAACAACTGGCCGAGATGATCGTCGATCTGCTTTACCAGTCCCATATAGGCGGGGATCACGTTCTGCCGGACTTCCTCGCGCTGAAAATTCTCGCTCTCCTCATGCCGCATAAAAGCGGCCACAACCGGATGCGGCGACTCGCGCTCCGCCTCGGAACGGACCGCCGGCAGAACATGGTTTTGGCCATACATCGCGTGATAGGGATCAGGCGCCATATAAGGCCAATGTGGCTTGATATAGCTGAGATGCGCGCACCAGGGAGAGTCGCCGGCCTCCTCGATGAAAGCCATTGCCCTGTCCGTCATATAGGCGGTTTCCGAATGTTCCTCGCGCACGCGGGTCGGCAGATGACAATTTCGCATATGCCAGCCGGACAAGATTTCGCCATCCGGCCCTTCGGCCGAGTTCGCGAAGTCGTGCCAGGGATTTTCGCTCTCGTAGCCCCTCTCCCGCAGCCAGACATTATAGGCGAGGTTCGGGTCGTAATCGACTTGCGTGTGGAGTCCATCGTCCCGCTCGAACGGTTCGAACCCGCACTCACTCATCAGCACGACATCGGGCGACGCCGGATCGAGCCCGAGCCGCTTCATTTCCTCGACATCGCCCTTGAAGTGGGTTTTGCCGATCAAGACGGTCCGCAAGCCCAGAGGGCGCATGTAGTCTCCCAAAGTCAGTTCCCCGAGTTTCAAGGGAACGTTATTCCAGTTCGAACCATGGCTGAACATGTAACGGCCGGTATAGAACGACATCCGCGACGGCCCGCAAATCGGTGACTGCGTATAGGCGCGGGTAAACCGGACCCCGCGCGCCGCCAGCCCGTCGATATGCGGCGTCTCCAGGCTAGGATGGCCGGCGCAGGACAAATAATCCGCGCGCAGTTGGTCCGTCATGATGAATAGAATGTTTCGTACTTTACCCATGCTTCTGCTATCCGTCGCGGTCTGATCCAGTTCACCTATGGCGCCTGATTATGATGGTCGTGCCACAAGAGTCGAGTATTTGCCGCGTTTGATTCAGATCAATGCGCTAGGCGGAAGCCGCTTTATCGTTGGAAATGCGAACGTCTGTCTTGGGACTGGAGTTAAATGAATGCCGAGTGATAACCCGCAAGCCGAATCTCGCTATCAAGACCCTGGCTGCGCGTACTGTCCGCCAAGCGTCCGCGCATGCCGGCAAGGTGAATCGGAGACGCGCGGTCCGGGCTTTTGTCCCTCGAAGGTCGATCAAAACGGTATTGATTCTGCCTATTCTCTGTACGACGACCCTTTCACCAGACGAGTCGCTCAGGAGTCCGCTCGCGTCGAAAGCGAGGGCTATTGCCGCTGGACCAGAGTAGAAGAAATCTGTCAGTTCGCGAAGAAGATGGGGTTTCGCAAAATTGGCATCGCCACCTGTATTAGCTTCGTTGATTTGGCCAACACATTAAGCGGTATCCTGGAAAGTCACGGTTTCGAAGTCGCCTCGGTCGCCTGCAAACATGGCGGTGTGGCGAAGGAAAATATCGACCTCGACGATATCGAGAAAATCCGCCCCGGCGGCCATGAGTCTATGTGCAATCCCGTTTCGCAGGCAAATCTGCTCAACCGAGCGGGCTGCGAATTCAACGTCGTGCTGGGGCTTTGCGTCGGCCATGACAGCCTGTTCTTCAAATACTCGGAAGGTTTGGTGACGACGCTGGTCGCCAAAGATCGCGTGCTCGCGCACAATCCGGTTGGCGCACTGCAACTCGCGGATTCGTATTACAGCAAGGTTTGGGGTCCGGAGAAACCGGAGAAGCCGGCCAAGCTTCCCGCGGACGGGCGGCACAAGTAGGCCGGACACAAACGATCTCGGGCTGTCATTTCAGCCGCCGCGTCGTATAAATAGGCCATGGAATCCTATGTTGTCATCGGCGCGGGGCAGGCTGGCGGTCGTGCGGTCGAAGCTTTGCGCGCCAACGGTTTCGAAGGCCGCATCGATCTGGTCGGAGCGGAAACGCATCTCCCTTACGAACGGCCACCGCTGTCCAAGGAACTGCTCGCCGGCGATGACGCCCCGTTCGAACTCATGCACGACGCTGCGTGGTTCGAAGAGCGCAACATCACCCTTCATCTGGGAACGCCCGTCACCGCGATCGACCGTGCAGCAAAGCGGATCGTCGTTGGCGAAAGCCGCAGCCTCGCCTACGGCAAGCTGCTTCTGACGACCGGCGGCGTGGTTCGCCAGTTGGATATAGCCGGTATCAACCTCGACAATGTCCACTACTTACGAACCATCGAAGAAAGCCGCGCCATTGGCGACATGCTGAAAAGCGACGCCCGCATCGTCGTGGTCGGCGGCGGCTTTATCGGCCTGGAAATCGCGGCAAGCGCGCGAAAGCGCGGCTGTAGCGTCACCGTTCTTGAAGCAGCCGACCGGCTGATGGGGCGCGCCTTGCCGTCGGAGATCGGTTCGGTCTTCGCAGCACTGCACGGCGCAAGCGGCGTCGATGTGCGCCTGAATACTGGAATTGAGCGTATTGAGGGGAGAGACCGTGTCGAGCGCGTCGTTACATCGTCGGGTGAAGCGATCGAGGCCGATGGCGTTGTCGTCGGTGTCGGAATCGTCCCGGACACAACCCTCGCCGCGGAGGCGGGACTGAGAGTGGAAGACGGAATCGTCGTCGACGAATTCTGCCGCACGTCCGACTCGTCGATCTATGCGGCCGGCGACGTTACACACCATCCCAATCCGCTGGTGGGGCGTCGTATCCGGCTCGAATCCTGGCAAAACGCGCAGAATCAGGCAATCGCCGCGGCGCAGAACATGCATGGTGCGGATACGCCGTTCGAGGAAATCCCGTGGTTCTGGTCGGACCAATTCGACGTCAATCTTCAGATGTGCGGCGCGCCCGACGGCTGGGACAATCTCGTGACACGCGGCGATCTGACAGCCCGTGACGGCTTGCTGTTTCAGCGCCAGGGCGAGAAAATCGTCGGTGCGATCGGCCTTAACCGGCCACGCGACATGCGCTTCATCAAGCGAATGATGACGGCGGGCAAGACGCCCACGGCGGCGGAACTCGCCGATGAAGCGGTCGGATTCCGCGATCTGATGAAGTAATCTGGAGGAATGACGATGGCGGCATTCGAAGATTTCAACGGCGTTGGACTGCCGACAGACAGTACGCTGGATACCGTGCTCACCGGCCTGCGGTTTGAAGCGCTGGATAATTTCACGCGGACTTTTGCTTTTAATCCGGAAGACAAGCTTGTCATCCTCGCCGACCGTAAGCTGGATCCGCGCGTCATTCATGCCATCTGCGGTCTGGCCCGCTCCCGTGGCATCAAGCCTTGGGTCATTATGAGCGACACGACCCAGCACACCGAAGTCCCGGTCGAAATCCGCCCGATCGTCGAACAGGCGACGTTTGTCGTGTCGTCCTGGTTCTGCTCCATCATCGATCCCTTCTGCATTGCGCAGCGTGCCAAGGGACAACGTTGGGTGAAGATCACCTACTTCCGCAATCTCGACTTACTCGATACGGATCAGGCCCGTTTCCCAATCGATATCGTCGGCGAAATCATCCGGCAGACAGCCGCTCAGTATCCGGAGTCAGGCGATTTCGATTTGCACTTCTCAAACGCCGGCGGCACCGACCTGACCATCGAGTTCACGGCCGAAATGCGACGGAACCTGCTGTCGTCAAACCGCTGGCGCGGCAATATGGCGGCCGACGAACCGGGCTGTTACGTGCATTACCTGCCGACGCACGGTCCGAACCTGTACGACCGCACATCAGTCGACAATGACAACAGCGCCCCCGTTGCGTTGAACGGGACCGTTGTGCCCTTCTGGGCCGTCGGGTTCGCGAAGCCTTTCGAGGAAAACATCAAGGTACAGTTCACGGATGACTGCGTTACCGGCGTCGACGGCGATAGCGAAGACGCAGCCATTCTGCGCGACATGCTGATCGGCGGGCAGATCATCGAACTCGGCTGCGGCTTCAATCCGAAAGCGCCGCGCCACACCGTCTACCCCGCAGGGTCGAATTCGCCCGGCGCGTTACATTACGGGATCGATCTGGCGAAGCCGTCCGACTACATCCGCCGCATGATGCCGGAATGGGAAGAGCCGCCGGTCCACATGGACTTGATTAGTTACGACACGACGGTCACCGCAGGCAATGCGACCCTGATCGACCAGGGGTTCCTGACAGCGCTACGTGCACCGTCGGTCGTTGCCATGGCCGAGCGCTACGGCGACCCTATAGATTTGCTGGAAAACTGGCCTGAATAGAATCGGCCTACGCGCCCTTCCGCGTATCGCAGATCAGCTTTTTCTCTTCAGCGTTCCTGACCATGGCTTGGCCATCGACGCATTGGATTAAAACAAAAGGATCGACCTCAGCGTAGATATCGCCGTTGGGGAAGCTTTGGACAAAGCCAAGGCCCGGCTTAAAATCAATCGACGCAATTTCCATCGATCCCGTGCAGGGATTCCGCAAATTTTCGTTCGCGTCCTCGATTTCCATCGGATCGCTGTCGAAAACTTTGAGATGATAGTCGGCGACTGCCGGGCACGGCGTCTGCGCCACAGCAAGGTTCCAACCAAGCGCAAAGACCGAACAAAAGCCCCCGAAAACAGCCATTTTTCGGCCCAACTTAGACATTCCTGTTTTTCTCCTTATTGTTGAACGTATTGACCGGGCAACAATATCGCATTCAATCTGGTTACTGAACCACTCTATTGCATCTGTCGGAGACATCATGAGCGCACTTGCGGGCAACAGACTGTCCCCCAATCATCCGCCACCGCGGCACGGACCGATTGGCGGTCCTGGTGCTTGGTATGGGTCCAAATTGAAGCACTCGACCGAATGGATGTACCCGCTTTCCGAAAGCGAGCGCAGCGAAATGATTGACGCCATGCGCCGCGCGCGAAAGGCGCATGACGATATCGCGGACATGACGAAGAGCGACTTCGCGATACCGACCTTCGGCAAACGGCTGGATGAGCTACGCCGCGAAGCCCTGCATGGCCGCGGTTTCGTGCTGCTGCGGAACTTCCCGGTCGAGAATTTCACCTTCGAAGAAATCGCGACAATGTATTGGGGATTCGGCACCTATATGGGCACCGCCCGGTCGCAGAATGCGCGCGGGCATCTGCTGGGTCATGTCACCGATATTACCGACAGATACGACGATCCGAGCAAACGCGGCTACCTTAGCAACCGGCACCTCCTGTACCACAGCGACTCGGTGGATATGGTTTCCCTGCTTTGCCTGCAGAAAGCCAAAAGCGGCGGGCTCAGCACCATCGTCAGTTCGTACACCATCCATGACGAAATGTGGAAGCGGCGGCCGGACCTCGCCGAGATTCTGTACGGGCCAGTACCCCGGAACCGCCGCAAGGAGATCCCCGAAGGCAAGGGGCCGTGGTATGACCTGCCGGTCTTCAACCACTGTAACGGACGATTGGCGATCAGTTTCCTGCGTCAATTCATCGACGAAGCGCAGGATCATCCGGACGTCGGTCAGTTCGACCCGCTGTTGGTCGAAGCGTTGGATGTGCTAACGACACTAGCCGAAGATCCGGACCTGTTCCTGTCGATGGACTTCGAACCCGGCGATATCCAGCTGATTCACAATCACCAGATCCTGCACAACCGGACCGGCTACGAAGATTGGCCCGAACCGGAGCGCAAGCGCTACCTACTCCGGCTCTGGCTATCGCCGCCCGACGGGCTGAAGCTGCCTGAGGCGTTTGCAGAACGGTATGGCAGCATCGCCGTTGGCGACCGTGGCGGTGTTGTGGTTCCGGGCACAAAACTGAATGTTCCACTGACGGCACTATAAACCTTTTTAGGACCTCTAAATGGTGCGCGACCTAACCCAAGCCGAACGGCAGACATTCGCATCCGATGGCGTTGCGCTCGTGCGCGACGCCGTGGACTGTGAATGGGTGACGCGCATGATGGCCGTTGTCGACCGGCAGCTAGCGGCACCCAGCAAATGGTCGAACGACGCCAATCCGGACGGCGCGGAAAACCGGAATTTTACCGATCGGTATCTGTGGCAGGAGAACGCGGAGATCAATGCCTTCATCCGGGAATCTGGATGTGCCAAATTGGCGGCCCAGGCGATGGACAGCCAAAGCGCGCGGTTCTATTTCGATCACTTGCTTGTCAAGGAACCGGGAACCGCCAGCCCGACACCGTGGCATCAGGACATTCCCTACTGGCCGTTCATGGGGAAACAGATCTGCTCCCTTTGGCTCGCTCTGACACCGTGTTCGGTGGAGAACAGTTCGCTGGAGTTTGTGCGTGGCTCGCATGGCGACGGCAAGTATTACGCACCGGAGGCGTTCAATGGCCCGCAGGACGATAATGCCTCATGGATGGCGAAGGCGACCGGCGAAAAGTGTCCGGACATCGAAGCGGACCGGCAAAGCTTCGATATCGTGGGCTACGATGTCGAGGCGGGTGACGCATTGATCTTCTCCGCCTGGACCATTCACGGCGCGCGCGGCAACCACTCTCTTAAGACACGCCGGGCCGCGATATCGACCCGCTGGCTAGGCGATGACGCAGTGTGGTATCCGCATGCCGGCACCGATCCGACTGTCCAGCAGGAAGACGTTTCGGTCGCGCCTGGGGAGCCGCCAGTGGACGAGGCCGTATTTCCGGAATTATGGCGAGCGTAATCCGTCGCGTACACTAAGCCAAACCGTGCAATGCTCACATTTCGAAAAATTGGCTAGACTGTCTTCAGGCTTCCTCTTACCTGGCCTGATATCGACAACGCCGTGATTACCTCTCGCAGGACAGATTTGACCTCGACCGTCAATCGGTCCTGTGACGCCGCTTTTGGCCAAAGGATGTGGAGGGAGCGCGAGATGTCCGGTTTGACGATCTTGCGTGTAAAAATACCGTCCAGGCTCTGGTCTTCGAAAAATCCGTTTTGCGGCAATATGGAATAGGCGTAACCGGATGCAACGAGCCGCGGCAATAGTCTCGGCGAATCCTGTTCCGCTTTGATATTCAAACGAAGTCCCTGATCGAACGCGGCCTGTTCGAGCGTGTTGCGGACGTAGTGCGGTCGCGACGGCAACACAAGTGGAAATTGGCACGCCGCCTCAAAATCGATCGCACCCTCGGCGTCCCCCTCGCTGCCTTTCGCGCCGCCCAGCACCAAATCCTCAACGAGAATCTGTTCCGACTCGACGCCAGACGGCAATATGCCGCTGGGGACAAAGGCGAGGTCGGCACGGCCGCTCTCAACCAATCTTGCAAGGTTGATGCTCATACCTTCCTGAATCAGGAGGTTAACCTCGGGAAGCCGCTCGGCAACTCGTTTCGCAAGCGGCGGCGAAACGATCTGCGACACCGAAGCGGCAAGGACGACGACAATTTCGCCGCTTGGCGACTGGCCGAGGTGACGCACATCGGTTTCCGCGCGTTCGATTTGGCGGACAATCGTGCGCGCATGCTCGTACAGCAAATCGCCCGCCGAAGTGCTGGAGACTCCACGCGAGGATCGTTCGAGCAAGGCCACATCCAATTCCTGCTCCAAATTGGCAATATGCTGGCTCAGTGCCGGCTGCGCGACGCCTAAATTCTGTGCCGCACCAGAGAGACTGCCTGCCTCGACAATCGCTAAAAAATATTTCAGCTGATTGACTTTCATGACTACTCCAACCGCTCGCCAAAAAAAATCAGAATATAATTTTTTCTTATACAGGCTATATCAATATAGTATTTCCGGAGCGAGAACAGAGAAGCCTACTATTTTCGCCGAAATACAAAAAATTCAGTTGCACGCTAATTTGCACGACAAACGACTAGGGAGGGAATGTTATGCGGACACATCGATTACTAGCAGCAGCGGGTGCAATCGCGCTCGTTGGCAGCGTCGTTTCGGGCGCTATAGCAGCGGATTACCCGTCCAAGCCGATCACCATGATCGTCCCCTGGAAACCGGGTGGCACCACAGAGACCATGGGTCAGGTGCTGTCGAAGGCACTGACCAAAAACCTTGGCGTAAAGGTTCTTGTTAAAACCCGGCCGGGCGGCGGCGGTGCCGTTGGCTCAACCGTCTTGGCAAATTCCAAGCCCGATGGGTACACGATTGAATTCGTTGGGATCTCGACATTGACGTGGATTCCGATGACGCAAAAAGCCGTCAAATACAAGACATCGGACTTTACCTTTGTGGCGGGTGTCAGTCAGTATCAAATGTCTCTCGTCGGCACTCCCGGCAAGCCGTACTCAACCTTCAAGGAACTGATCGCACATTCGAAGGCAAACCCGGGCATCAATGTTGCCGACATGGGCGGCATGTCGAAAGCGTTCGTGAATTTCATCGCGAAGCAGGAAAAAGTCGATTGGACAGCCATCCCGACCCGCGGCGGCGGCGAGATGGTACCCTTCCTGCTTGGTGGCAAAGTCGATTTCGCCTTTAGCGGCGGCGTGCATCAAAAGTACGGCGAAAAAATGATCGTACTGGCGTCGTTCCTGTCGAACCGTTTGCCTCTCGCACCGAATGCGCCATCCACGCAGGAAATGTATGGTGTTGCGATGCCGGGCGATAACGGTATCGTCGCGCCAAAGGGTCTTCCGGCCGACATTCGTGCAAAGTTGGAAGCGGCCGTTAAGGTTTCGATTGACGATCCCGACTTCACGAAAATCCTGGAGCGCATCAAATTTCCGAAGCGTTTTCTCAGCTCCAAGGAATTCGACCAAGTTGTCGCGGATACCCTGGTCAGCCTCAATAAGGTTGCGAAAGCGACCGGCTACATTAAGTAGCCCGGACGGCAAACAGGTGCCCGGCTACGGCGCCGCACCTGCAAACGGATTAGCGTCGTTTCATCGCTCCGAAGAAGAGTTGAGAAGCGGCGCTGACACCGTATTACCAGGGGATCCAACCGTTGCGAAAAACGCATATTTGCTCAGGTATTTTTTTAGCAGCGATTTCACTGCTCTTTCTTGTCTGGATTATCCCTGCGCAAACATCGCCACCCGATAGCGCGCTCGATTTGGCACCTAAATTCATTCCCTCCTTGGCAGTTACCGCGTGCTTGGTATTGTCCCTCCTGCTTGCGGTAACGGCGTATTTCAAACGCGAGGGCAATGACGATTTGCACGAGGAATTCGGTGTCGAAGCGACCGGCATGGGACTGACCGAATTCATGAATCTCGGTATCTGGATCGGTGCATCCGGATTGGCTTGGTTGGGGACGGTCTATGTTGGCTTCGAACCGGCGATGATCGTGTTTCTTGCCGCAGCATTGATATTTTCCGGAATGCGCAACTACTGGCTCACTGCGGTAATCGCCATCACCACACCGATCATTCTGTCCCAATTCGCCTGGTATGCCTTTACCACCGAGATGCCAGGATTCTGGCGAACATAGAACGGCAATAGCCCAAGGCCGCGGTTTAGCCGCGCAGACCTCTTACCCTCTTCACCGAAGGATGCCCTCGGATGGAACTGGAAATGCTCCAACATTTAGGCGCCGGATTCGAGGCCGCCTTCACCCTAACGAACATGCTGTTCATCTGCGGTGGCGTGACCTTGGGCATCATATTTGGCGTGACACCCGGCATGGGCTCGGTCACCGCGCTCGCCATCCTCGTGCCCATTACCTTCTATATGTCGCCCTTGGCCGCCATCGCGTTTCTGGTGGGGATCAATAAGGGCGGCACCTCTGGTGGCGCCATCCCCGCCATTCTGATCAACACACCGGGCACACCGGAGGCGGCGGCGACCGCGCTCGACGGGTATCCTCTGACGCAGCAGGGCAAGCCGCTAAAAGCTATGAAGACCGCCCTTTATTCCTCTGTCTGCGGCGACACCTTTTCGGACTGCATGCTCATCCTGCTGGCCGCTCCTTTCGCCGCGGTTGCACTCACCTTCGGTCCGCCGGAATTCACTTCGATCATCATATTCTCATTTACGTTAATCGCGGCGCTTGCCGGCAAATCCCTCATCAAGGGCATCATGGCCGCAGTGGTCGGTGTTTTCCTGAGTTCCTGGGGGCTCGATCCCGTCGACGGATCGGCGCGGCTGACATTCGATATGGTGGAGCTGTTTGACGGCGTACCGCTTACGCCTATGGCCATTGGCACATTGGCCTTGAGCTCGGTCATCGCCCAAATTTTCGCGCTTAAGAAATCCGGCGAAGGCGCAAAGGTCGACACGTCACTCGATAAGTCGGACAGTTTCCGGGAAGACAACAAGCTCCCGCCGCGCGAGTTCTGGGGAAACTGGAAAACGCTTTTACGGTCTGCCTGTATTGGAACCGGCGTTGGCATGCTACCGGGCCTGGGCGTTTCTCTCGCTGCCTTCCTGGGATATGGCGCGGCGAAGCGTGGCTCCAAAACGCCTGAACTGTTCGGCACGGGGACGATCGAAGGAATTCAGGCAACCGAAGCGTCCAATAGCGCGGTCGTCGGCTCGAACCTTATTCCCACGATCGCGTTGGGCATCCCTGGAAATGTCGCGGCGGCGCTTTTGATCGGCGCCTTCATGATCCATGGCGTCGTTCCTGGCCCCCTGATGATGATCGAGCACGGTGCGCTGGTCTACTCGATCTTCGCCTCGATGCTGATGGCGAACCTGGTACACCTGGTTATTGGGCGGATCGGGATCACGATCTGGGTCAAGTTCGTTCAAATCCCCAAGAAAATCATCCTCCCAGTCGTCACCGTTTTCTGCTTCCTCGGCGTCTACATCCCCTCGAACTCGATGTTCGATGTGGCCTTGCTGCTGATTTTCGGCGCCATCGGCTACGTCATGCGGAAATCGGGTTTCTCCATTGTCTGCCTGGTGATCGGCTTCCTACTGGGCCCGATGCTGGAAATGGCCCTGCGCCAGACCATGCTGATGCACAAGACGGATCTGACGATCTTGGTAACGCGGCCGATCTCGCTCGTCTTCCTACTGTTGACGGCCTTCTTCATCTGGCACTTCGGATTCCGGGGTCGTATCGGCAAGAAAGAACCCGCCAAGGAAGCCGAACAAGCCGGCGACTAAATCACTCCCGCTTCTGTCAGGTAGGTCAGCGCCGCCGCGTCGAGTCCCAGCTCATCGCCGAAGATTTCCCGATTATGCTCTCCGATCAGCGGCGCCCGGCGGGAAATGCGCCAGGGCGATCCGTTGTGAATGGCGGCGCTGCCGGGATATTTGAACGTTCGCCCTAATTCGGGATGCACCACATCAGTCCAGAAGCCGCGGTCGTTTATGTGGTCATCTTCAACCAGATCCTCCGGCGCACGGACGGCCCCCCAGTTGAACTGCCGCGTCTGGCCGCCATGGGCGACCTCGTCGTGCGGCAAGTGGGTGGCAAAGCGGGCAATCACGCCATCGATATGTTCCGCATTCTCGGCAAAACCCTTCGGCGTGGCATACTTCTCGTCTTCAAGATCTTCTTCCAGCCCATGTTCCTTCATCCAGGCGATCAAATCGGGGAAGCGCCGGAACGGAACCCGGTTCGCCTGCGCATTCACGTAGCCACCATCCGCACAGCGGAATTGTGCCGGCGCGTTGGGCGCCATCTGCGCATGCCGGCCGGTCTGCCGGATCACCACCTTGTTGTGGTAGATGTATGTCGGGATATGCATTTCGGTCGTCACGGCAACGCAATCATGCACCGCCACGTCGATATGCTGCCCTCGGCCGGAATTGCCGCGATACAAAAGCGCCGCCAGGATGGCCATATAGGCAAAGTTGCCCGCCGTGTGCCACGCCTGCCCGCCGCCCGGCGCGATGGGAATCTGTTCCGGATCGTCGGCCTCATCGTATCCGCAGCAGCCCATGAAGCCGCCTGCCGCCAGGTGGGTTAGATCGCTGCCGACGTAATCCTTCCACGGGCCGGTCTGGCCGAACGGCGTCAGCGAACACATGATGAGTTTCGGGTTCGCCGCCTTGAGCGTCTCGTGATCCAGCCCCAACCCAGCCATATAGCCCGGCGCAAAGGTCTCCAGGATAATATCCGCGTTTGTTGCCAGGCGGCGGAACAAATCCCGGCCCTCGGCCGTTTCCAGATTGAGTGTGATCCCGCGCTTTGAGGTGTTGTAGTGCCAGAAGGCGAGGCTGCATTCATGGTGCGGCCGATCGTCCAGGAACGGACCGACGGCGCGCGTGTCTTCGCCTTTCGGCGGCTCGATCTTGATCACGTCCACGCCGAGGTCGCCCATCAGCTTGCCGCAGAACTGCCCCTTCTCATCCGACAGTTCCAAGACCCGCAGGCCATCCAACGGCCCTGCCCCCTCGGTCTTTGGCTGGGCGGGCACCTTGCTCGCTTTCGGCACCGCAACATCAATATCCTTCCAGGAGCCGGCTGTTGCCACCGCATCGATATAGTCGAACCGATCAACCGATTTGGGCCAGAAGATATTGTTCTCGATGCCCTGCACGACTTCGTCATGGGAGAGGCCGAGCAATCCTTCGAGGATCTCCTGCGTGTGTTCGCCGACCAAGGGCGCGGCGCTTTGATGCACGGCCGGTGTCTCGGAGAGCTTGAAGGGCGCGTTCTGAAACTTGCGCCGCCCCAACACGGGATGATCCATCTCCGTGAAGAGCGCCCGATGCTGGAGCTGCGGGTCGTTCTCGACCCGGTCTTCGCTGCTCTGCACCGGCATCGCCCGAACGCCAGTAGCCTGGCAAGCCGCCATGACCTCGTACTTGTCGAGGGTCCGGGTCCACGCTTCGATGTGCTGGTCCAGTTCCGTCTGATGCTCAAGACGGCCCGACAACAGCGCAAACTTTCCGCCCACGGCCCAATCCGGAGATCCCATGGCCGAGACCAGACTCTGCCACTCCGCATCGCCGTGACAGACGATTGCACACCAGTCGTTATAGCCGTTGCCCTTGGTGCGGTAGGCGTTGTGCGGCGCCGTGGTTGGGCCGCGATAATTGTTGAGGATCGGTGTGCCCGGCCAATGCGCACGGTTGCCGGCGGGAAAGCCGTCGCGCCGTGAACCCCGCCCGTTGATCGTCGCATCCAGGACACCGGGACCGTTCAGCGTGACGCCGATCAGCATCTGCGACAGGTCGATATGCTGGCCCAGGCCCGTCCGGTCGCGGCGGTAAAGTCCCCCTAACACGCCGTTGACGATATTCGTGCCGCCGAGATCGTCCAGGATCGACCAGCCCCAGCCTGCCGGCGGCTTGTCCGGCAAGCCCGACAAATGTGTCATACCGGAGAAGGCCTGCGCCGTCGGCCCCATCATCGTGTATTCGCTCTGCGGCCCCGTGTGGCCCATACCCGAATGCGAGATATAGACGATGTCCGGCTTGATCTCACGCAACACATCATAGCCGAGGCCCCAGCTGCGCAACGCTTTGGGACTGAAATTCTCCGTTACCACATCGGAGATCGCGACGAGCTTTTTGATGACCGCGAGGCCTTCCTCGCTGCGCATATTGACGGTGACACTTTTCTTATTCGGGTTTGTGTCGTTGAAGGTCGGCGACGAATTGAGGCTGTGCTCGATCCGTTCTGGCGTCACCGCCGTCATTCGCCCGCGTTCGTTGGCGGGCCATTCGACCTTGATGATCTCCGCTCCCAGCGCACCGAGCCATCGCGTCGACCAGGGGCCCGCCCGGACCCAGGTGAAATCCAGTACGCGAATGCCTTCCAACGCCTTGGGAGATGCCCCCTCGTCTTGCAGTGCTGACATTGTGCATCCCCCTATTCGATACGTTTCCAATAGCTGTCTTTGGTCGCGAACAACCCGTCACGCATCGTGTAGATATCGACCGCGCGCACATCCAGCGGCGCCCCGCCCGTGTAGGAACCGGTTACGCGAAACGTACAAAGCACCCGGTCACCGGCCATTGCGACGTTGGTATCGGAGAAATGAATCTTGGCTATCGACGCGTCCCGATCCGCAAGCGCTTGCCGAACCGCCTCGCGCCCTTTGACAATCTTACCGTCGGGCGCGTCCGGCCCGACCGCCAGGCGCCATTCGAAATCGTCGGTTACGCACTCCAGGATCTCTTCGACATCTGCCTTATTGAAGGCCCTGCCGAACCGTTTCATCAGATCCATGACATCGGCTGGAACTGCGCTCATTTTCGTGTTCCCCAAAAATGCGATACGTCCGCCGATTATACGCGCCGCCGCCGTTCATGCTATGCAAGGGCCAATCCGAAACCAAATTTCTGGAAAATTCGAATGCCCGACAGCGTCACCGAACCCTATACGAGCGAAACGATCGAACTGCTGCAGAACCGCGTCAGTACCCGAAAATACAGCGACGAGCCGGTTCCGGACGAAATGGTCGAGACCATCCTGCGCGCCGCGTACCGGTCGCCGACGTCATCCAACATTCAGTCCTATACCACCATCGTTGTGCGCAACCCGGAGACGAAGCAGAAGCTATCGGTTTCCACGGGCAATCAGAAACATGTCGCGGACACGCCGGTCTTCCTCGCCTTCTGCGCCGATATGACGCGGATCGACTATGCGCTGATGAAGCACCAGCACAATCTCAACAACAACAATATGGAAACCGGACTGGTGACGAGCATCGACGCGACACTAGTCGGCATGTCCGCTTATCTCGTTGCCGAGTCTCTGGGCCTGCGTGGCCTGATGATCGGCGGTGTGCGCAACAACGCTGTCGAGATCGCGGAAATCCTCGGTTTGCCCAATCGAGTGTATTGCGTCTTCGGCATGTGCCTCGGCTGGCCGGCGGAGCAGCCGTCGCAGAAACCCCGTATGGATATCGGTGCCACGATTCACTACGAAAGATACGACGCGGACGCGACACTCGCCTCACTCGACACATACGACAGTGCGCTTGCCGAGCATTATGAAGCGATCGGCAAGGCGACGACGCCAGATTCCTGGACGCACGACATGGACAAGAAGTTCCACCCGCCGCTGCGCGACAGTCTGCGCGAGCAGTTGAAGAAGCAGGGTTTCGACTTTCGATGATCAAGCGCATCTCGATCCTGACCCGGAAACCGGAATTCACGCCGGAGGCGTTCCGCAAGCATTGGCTCGAAATCCACGGGCCGCTGGCGCGAAAGGTCCCCGGCATCCGCCGCTACGTGCAAAACCACATCACCGAAGCCGTCCGCCACCCCGACCTGCCGCCAAGCACGCAGCAGGTCGACGGCATCGTCGAGATGCTGTTCGACGACCGTGAGGCGATGGAAACCGCGCTTACCAGCCCCGAGGCAAAGGCGATGTTCGACGACGGCACGCTGTTCATTGAAACCGTGACAAGCTTCGTCGTCGATCCGAAGGTCGTTATCGCCGATTGAGGCAAGGAATCAGGTGCATGCGCCGAGCGCTGCGTCAAAAAACACACCTTAGTCGCTAAAAACTCTCAATCGCTCCGCCAATGCAGACTAATTCGATGTAGCGGATCATCGCATAATTGCCAGAAGGCAGACTTACTGTGGCAAATATCAGAATATTTGCGTTACGTTACCTGCGCCTGTCTCATACCTGCTTAGGCACTTAATCAATGGTCTTCATCGGACAAATGACATGTCATACGATTTGGAATCGTTGGTGAAATTTTGATTTCCGGCTGGCGCAATCTCCGACGGATGTTGAAAGAGTTTGGTGTTCTGTATAGCTGCTCTTTGATGCTGCATAATTTGATTCCAGCGCAGTTATTCTATTTGAGAGCATTTTATTTGATGCAGACCGATCTCTATGCGTGCGATGGAAAAGAAGCAAATGATCCGCATATGCGTTGGGCCACACAAGATGATACGCAGCGTATCGCAAACATGCTTTGGGATGAGGCCACCATTCGGCAACACTTTCGTGAAGGGGCCCGGGCGGTCATCATAGAGGGTGACGATATTGTAAAGGGGTGCAGTTGGTTCAAACCTAGCGCCGTAAGTCACGATCATTGGCTGAAACTATCAATCCCCGCAGACACAATTTTCTCGATGCAAACATTCATCCGCAAAGAGGAACGAGGTAAGCAGAATTTTTCCCGAATGATCGGGTTCGGTAATCAATGGGCGATACGTCAAGGATTCAAACGAGCAGTCAACATTGTCGACAGATTGAATCGCAACAGCTGGACGGCAAGGCAAAGGATCGGTGGGCATCGAGTCGGACAGATATTCGTCATAGGTGTTGCTGGTCACTTGATAATAAGAATCGGCAAAACGTGGCGTTGCGGTAGATGGAACCCCTCTAATCGGCTGCTATTGCCGTTCGATTCCGCTGTTGATTGAAAGAGACAAAAAGCGGCTTAGGAAGTTTGCCGCACTGTTTAGGAGGACCGTTCATTAACTTGATCGAGGATATCACGGTTGCGGGCAATCGCGTTGGGGTCAAGGCAAACGCAGCGTTCAGCCGCGATCACCTAAGGGACGATTTCTACGTCGAGTACATGGACGATATTGGCCTAGACCGAATGAACGAAACGGTTGCCCTAGCACCTTTCATACTAAACGTGGCGCAACTCGTCTGGATTGGCGACCGCGATTATGAGATCGATGCGCTTGACAAGGATCTCGCGCAATCCCTCGAAAAGATAAGACCCGTGTTCAAGACACTTTACCCACGCCATGGTTGGGAAGGGCGTCTGCAACCGCGGCAATTAGTCGACAATGTTACAAAGGAGACAACAATTGACCTTGGCGAGGAGACCAATCTGCTGTTTACCGGCGGTGTCGACTCGGTTCTTACTAGCCTGCAGAACTACCCTCGCCGCCAGAACCTAATTACCGTGTGGGGAGCTGACGTCGCACTGGACTTCGAACCGAAATGGCTGGCGCTGCGTCGTTCGGCAGAGAGCTTCGCCGCCACCTACGGGCACCGCAACACCTTCATCAAGACAAACGGCAAGGAAATCATCAGGCGCAAGAGCATTCGCCCGGACATACCGGTTTGGTGGGCCTACGTTCAGCATGGCATGGGCCTGACCGGCCTCTGTATTCCCGTCCTATATCGAGGTGGAGCTATTAATCTCATGATCTCGTCGTCCCAATGGTCTGGATACGACTATCCGTGGGGGTCGCTGCCGGACATCGACGATCGGATCCGCTCTGCTGGAATCACCGCGTCGCACCAGGGTTACGATCTGACGCGACAGGACAAGGTGAACAGTATCGTCGCGATATGCGACGTCAAGAAATTGGCGCCCCCCAAACTCAACGTCTGCGCTCGGCCCTACGCCAGCGAACTTAATTGCGAACACTGCGAAAAATGCCTGCGTACGATGACCGGCATCGTAGTTGCCGGCGGCGACCCCCGCGCATTCGGATTTTCGTGCACCACGAGGGACGTATGGGACCGGGTGCGAGGCTCCCGCGAGAGTCAAGCGCTTACCATGCTGAGGAGCGAGCTATACCTGTGGTTGGACATACGCGAAAACGCCGAGGCAGCACTGTCGAGAAATGGCCATGTCACCGATGACGACGCTCAAACGTTCCTGCACTGGCTCGTCGATTGGGACTTCGAAACCTATTCCCGCGAATTTGCATACAAACATCGGTGGGAATTGCGCGCCAAGCAGTGGGTCAGCCGTTACCCAGCCCTTTTTGAGCTCACAAAGAACGTCATTGAACGCCGGCGATGGTTTGGCTACTGAGATTACCATAGCAGTATGCTATGATGAACTGCGGAGCGCGCCCGAAAGTCACAATCCTTCGGACACATAGGTGCAGTCTTCGTTATCGCTAAGCCAGGCATCGTAGTAGGCCCGCGACTTGCCGGTCAGGCTCGCCAGCAACCGCACACGCCTACCGAGAAGTAAGCCGAGAATAGCGCCATGGAGTCTCGAGCTAACAATCTGATCGTAGCCATTAATCAGGCCAATTCCTCGTTTGACCATTTCGGCGCGCCTTTGATCCAACACATCATCAAGGAAATCCGATGATCCAACCGCCCGGTATAGTCGGCTGGTCGCGGCAATCGCCGCGAGAACGAACGTGTCCGTGATGCGCATCAGGTCTGGCCAGTCGCGGATGACACGGCCATCTGCCAGAGTGGGCGACGACGTGCTTCCTTCCATATCACGCCGCAGCAGATAGAGGGTTTCGCCGCACGACCTAAGAGATGCCGACGGCGACGCAATCGGATAGAGGGCATGCGCCATGTCAGGTGCAAGACGGAGACTGTGCAGGTTCATTGTTTCAGCCTGACGCAAACTGTCCCGATCCCGCAGGAAAAGGTGAAAGTCCCGGTGGCCGCGGAAGACGGCTGCGGCCCGTCGCATGTGGGCGGCATCCTTAAAATAAAGACTCTGCGGAAGAACGACGATACGATGATCGGGGAAATCGACAACCACCTGTTCGCGCAACCGCTGGTGCGCTGGATACAGATCACCTAGGTGGCCGCCGCCACTGCATACAATGATTGTATCCACGTCGATCTGTTGGCGGAGCCAACGGCGGCGGTAGTTATACGTATGTGCCCGGGCAATTTGAGAAATTCCGTGGTCACTGAAAAAACGTTCCGTGCCCAAGTGAATAAGATGATCACCGATATTACGGTGGACAGGTTCATCCAAGAGCGCAATATTGCTGCCAGTTGGAATGACAGTTGTAATAATGCCTATCCTCTGCTTTAATTGCAGCATGCTTTCGGTAGAATTACTCAGTGTATTCAATTTCCTTCATCCGAATATTTCAGTTTACTTGACAAAGGTACAGCGTGACCGCAAGCGATGACAATAGCTTGATGTCCAGCGTAACGGTCGTTGTGTCCGCCGTGAGCGTCCGGTAAAGCAGCCCTGCCTATGATGACGTTGGACTGTTACGCTCAGGTTTGAGCGTAACGCCAGGGGAGCAGTTCGTCGATCCGATTGATTTTATGGTCGGCGATACAGGCTAGCGTGTCGGTTAGCCAGGCCTGCGGATCGACGCCATTGAGTTTTGCTGTCTCGATCAGCGTATAGGCGATGGCGGCTGATTTGCCGCCGGCCTCGGACCCCATGAAGAGATAATTCTTCCGCCCCAGGGCGATGGGCCGCATGGATCGCTCTGCGGTATTGTTGTCGAGTTCAAGAAAGCCGTGATCTAGATATGGTCGCAGCTTCTTCATGCGGGTCAGGGCGTAGCGAATAGCACCGGCTAAGGGTGATTTGCCGGATATCCGGGTCAATTGGGCATGCAGCCATGATTCCAGGTCGTCGAAGATTGGTTTTGATTGGCGCTGCCTGATCTTCACCCGTTGATCCGGCGATTGGCCCCGAACCTCCTTCTCGACGCCATAGAGTGTGGCGATACGTTTTATGGCTTCCTCGGCAATCGCCGATCCCTGAGCTTTGTGGATATCGACGAACTTGCGTCGGATATGGGCCATGCAGGCCACTTCCGTCACCTTGCCCGTGCGGTACAGGTCATTGAACCCCGCATAGCCATCGGCATGCATGAAGCCCGTGAAGTCCGCTAGATGTTCGCGCGGGCGAACGCCCTTCCTGTCGGACGAGAACTGATACCATGCGGCAGGATGCGCCTCTCCGGCCCAGGGTCGTTCATCGCGGACATAGGCCCAAAGCCGCGCGGTCCTGGTTTTACCGGAGCCTGGGGTCAGCATTTTTACCGGCGTATCATCGGCGAAGAGGGCCTGTCCCTTTAAAACATGGCGCGCGACGGCGTCCGCCAAAGGTTCCAACAGAGCCGTGGATTTGCCAACCCAATCGGCCAGGGTGGAGCGGTCCAGATCGATCCCCTCGCGCTGGAATATCTGACTTTGCCGGTACAAAGGCGAATGATCGGCGTACTTGTTGACCAGCACATGGGCCAGTAGGCCAGGACCGGGCCGCCCGTGCTCAATCGGCCGCGACGGCAGGGCTGCCTGATGGAACGTCTCACAGCAGGTGCAGGCCATGCGCGGGCGAACAATCCGGTTCACGACAAAACGTCCGGGGACATATTCCAGTTCCTCGGTGACATCGTCGCCAAGCGTTTTGAGCGCACCGCCGCATTCCCCACAGGCATCGCCCGGCGACAGTGTTGTCTCGTTGCGTGGGAGATGACCGGGCAGCGGTTTACGTTTGGGCTTGTCTTTTGGCGCTGCAGATTGATCTGCATTTGCATCGTCTGACGCGGGCTCCTGCGCGGACGCCGCAATCTCTTCGTCTTCCAGCGTCAACGCCAGTTGATCCAGAGCCTCCGAGCGCGACCCGAAGCGATGCTGGCGCATCCCGGCCAATTGGTGTTGGAGCTTCTCGATCAACACCGCCTGTGACTTCACTTCCGACGCCAGCGATGCCACCAGACCTTTTAATGCGGCAGGTTCATTCGGGAGGTTCTCAGCGTCGTCGAGCATGCCGGCAATCTATCAGCCGCCACCCCGCATGGGAATCCCCGGAAATTGACAACCCTTTGCTGTGAAACGACTTTACCCAGCCGTCAGGGGACGCCACGTTCGTTGTGGTATGCGCCAATCAATCCCTTCCAGCAGCATCGCCAATTGAGCCGGGGTCAGCGCAACCTTGCCCGCTTTCGCAGACGGCCAGACAAACCGTCCCTTCTCCAGACGCTTCGAGAACAGACATGCCCCTTGCCCGTCCCACCAGATCACCTTGATCAGATCGCCACGGCGACCCCGGAAGACGAACAGATGACCGCAATACGGCGCCGCCTTTAGAACCTTCTCTGTTTGCGCTGACAGCCCATTGAACCCCTTACGCATGTCCGTCACGCCGGCCGCAAGCCAAACCTTCGTGTTCGTGGGAACCGGGATCATCCCGACAAGCACCGGAGCAGACGTACGAGCGCTTCGGGATCGTAAGGGCCGCTAATGCTCAAGCGATGACCTCCGGCAAGCGTGACCTCGATCTTGCCTTCGTCACCAACAGGGCGCTCGGCTTCGTGCTCGACGTGACGCGCAATCTCAACCGGCAGGAAACAGGCGGCGTCATCGACCGTGTCACTTCCCGCAAACCGGGGATCTTTCAGCCAGTTGAAAACCTGATTGGCGTTCACATTGTAGCGCCGTGCAACCTGTGAAACCGAAACGCCCGCAAACCGCGTCTGTGCGCAAATCATCCGCTTCTCGTCTGCACTCCAGCGCCGACGCTTGCCCCGCTTCGCCACATCCTGATCCCCGTTAGTGTCCACCTAAACAAGTGGACACTAAACCTCACTTCTTCTGCACGGCAGAGCGGTCAGGCCGGACGCTTACCTAACGGCGAACGTTACCGACTCACCTCAACAGCTCGTGTCGCGTCCTGCCAACACCCTGGCCGCCGTCGCAACCGTAACCGCACAGGCCAGCCGGCAGCAGACGAACACAGGTACGGCATCCACCACCACCGGCGAGCCCCGGGCGGAAGGTAGCGGCAACCTCCTGTTGAACGGCGCACCGACCAGGACCGCGAACGTGAACAGTTCAGCGAAAGCGAACACGCCGCAGACTGCGGCGAATGCACCACCCGCGGGCGCGGCCAGCACGACCCCGAGCACGGATGCTCAACCACCGGTGCCGGTCGCGCCCCTCCCCCCAGCCCAGCAGGTTCCCAACGCCGCCAATCGGCCGGCAATGCCCCTATTGCGCGGCGGCGAGCCCGTGGCACTTGATACGGTGAACGGCACTACCACGACAGGATCGACGGCAAGCACGGCCGCCGCGCGCGTCGTCGCCCCGACGACACGGCCTACAATTCCGCCTCGAGTGCTCACCGAGCAGATTGCCGTACAGGTGCAGAAATCAGTCGGCCAGGGCCTCGACCGCATCAAGATCCAGCTCAAGCCGGCGGAACTCGGCCGTGTCGAGATCAAACTCGACGTCATGCAGGACGGTCGGGTCGCGGCAACAGTCATCGCCGAGCGCCCTGAAACGCTCGAACTCCTGCAGCGCGACTCACGCGGTCTGCAGCAGGCGCTGCAGGATGCCGGGCTCAAATCGGATAACGCTAGCCTGAGCTTCAATCTCGGCGGTGGAAACGCATCTGACGGACAACAGTCCGCCGGCGACGGTGGTGACGGCATTCAATCCGGCGAGGACGCCGAAACGCTGGCTGAAAACGACGATGCACCCGGGCAAAGACGAGCCAGTGATAGCCTGATCGACGTAGAGGTCTGAGGAGCGATCGATGGAAATAGAACAAAACTCGCCAGCCGTCACCACGCCAACCACGGGCGCAGCAGGTTCGCTGTCCAGTCTGGCAGCGAATTTCGATACATTCCTGAATATTCTGACGACACAGCTGCAGCATCAAGATCCACTGGATCCGCTGGATTCCAACGAATTCACCAGCCAGCTGGTCGAATTTACCGGCGTCGAACAGCAGGTTCTGCAGAACAAGAATCTGGAATCGCTGATTGCTCTGCAGGAGCAGAACCAGTCGACCAGCGCGGTCGCCTATATTGGCAAGGTCGTTGAGGCGTCGGGCAACACGAACATGCTCGCAAACGGCGAGGCAATCTTCTCCTACATTCTGCCTGAAACAGGCGCGGCCGCCGTAATGCAGGTCTTCGACAGTTCCGGCGACTTGGTCTTCCAACAACCAGTCGACGCCGAAGCGGGCATTCATGACATCGTTTGGGACGGTACGACCACACAAGGTGGCATCGCAGCGGATGGGGCCTATTCCTTCCGAGTGACCGCCGCCAACGAGAACGATGAGCCGATCGAAGTCCAACACCGGATCATTGGTCGCGTAACGGGCGTTTCATTCGACAATGACAAGACAATCCTGGGCATCGGCGAAATCGGTGTTCCCCTCGACGTCATCACCGGAGTTCAGGACGCGCCAGAAGACGCGGAACAATCCGAACAGGGCTAAGGCCCAACGGGATGGCGCGAGCAGCGCCGTCCGCAATGGAGGCAAAACAATGAGTCTTTTTGGTGCAATGCGAGCCGGTGTCAGCGGCCTGTTCACGCAAAGTCAGGCGATGGGCATGGTCGCGGACAATATCGCAAACGTAAACACGACCGGCTATAAGGGCGTTTCGCCCCGGTTCTCGACGCTCGTAACGGCGCAGGCGTCCGCGTCCAGCTTCGCCCCGGGTGGTGTTCGATTGAACACGCTGAACGCGATCGATCAGCAGGGATTGCTCGAGTCGTCCTCGTCCGAAACCGATTTGGCGGTATCCGGCGCCGGCTTCTTCGTAGTATCCGACAACGCGACGACGGGTACCGGGCAGACTTCGTTCACCCGAGCAGGCTCGTTCCGGCCGGACGCCGACGGCAATTTGACCAACGCTGCTGGGCAGTTTCTTACAGGCTGGCCGATCGTCAGCGGCGTCGTGCAGCAAACCAGCATTCTGAACGCCTTCACGACGGTCAACATATCGAGCCTTACCTCCGCGCCAATCCCGACATCGACAATCGATATCGGCGCGAACTTGCCCTCATCGGCCGCCACGAACGACGCCTTCAACCTATCGGTCGAATCGCTCGATAAGCAGGGCGGCGTTCATACGTTGGTACTGACCTTTACGAAGACCGCAACGGCGAACGAATGGGACGTGACGTCTACTGTCTCGAACGCCTCGTTCCTCGATATTGACGGTAACGATGACGGTACCACGGGCGATGACGCCCTAATTGCTGGCGCAACGAGTACGCAAATTGGCACAGTTACCTTCGGCGCCGACGGAACATTGGCTACGGTGGCGGCATCGACCGCCGCGGGCGATATTTCGACGGTCACCGCCAACAACTTCGTTTTCGATATCGACTACGACAATACGTTGGCTACCGGAACCGCCGATGACCGCGTGGCCGTAACCCTGGATCTTGGCACTATCGGTCTAACGGACGGGCTGACTCAGTTCTCGAGTTCGTTTGTTCCCAACTTCATCAATCAGAATGGCCGCCAGTTTGGCTCGGTAACCGGAGTGAGTGTCGGCGAAGACGGCACCGTTACGGCACTGTTCGACAATGGTGATACGCGGGATATCTTCCAGGTGCCGCTCGCCGTCTTCCCCAATCCGAATGGCTTGAAGGCGGAAACCGGCAATATATTCGCCGGCGGAACCGACGCGGGCAACCCAATCGCGCTGGAGCCGAATACCGGCGGCGCGGGCATCATCGCCTCCAACGCACTAGAGGCATCGACGGTCGATCTGGCCGACGAATTCACGCGAATGATCGTGACGCAACGCGCGTTTTCCGCGAATACAAAAATCATAACCACAGCGGATGAAATGCTCGAGGAGTTGACCCGTATTATCCGCTAACACAGTTCGCCGCCGCTTGCTCGGCGCTGATACCAAGGAGCGTTGATAGTGCCCCCTAGAGATCGCGAATGGCGGGTTATCCAGGCTTTCGGACAGCGTCGTGCACGGCTTCCGATGCCCCACATCGCTGCGCCGCACGCTCCTTGCCGAAAACCCGGATAACCCGTCTCTAGGGGGCACTATCAACGCTCCTTGGTATTAATTCTCTCTCCCAACCTCAAGGCCCGGATCCATTCTGGGCCTTTTCTTTTCCGCAAAAATACTGGGCTTCCTGGACAAATGTTAACTATTTGGATTTATTAATAGATCCGAATTTCGAGGCTTTACGATTTTTTTAGGAATTCGAGCGTAACGTGGCTCCAAGACAACGTGTCGGGCAGCCGACATTTTACCAGATTTCGCAACATTGCGGGACAATCGTCGACGCATGCGGCCCCGGGGGCAAAGTAGTGAGCAACACCGGTTTATCAGAGGTTTCTTCATCGCCCACGCCTATGGTCATAGGTCCGGACGGCAAGCCTATCACGATGGCAGATCTTCCACCGCCGAACACCAAAAGGTGGGTGGTTCGTCGGAAGGCGGTTGTCGTATTTGCGGTCCGAGCCGGCTTGCTTTCGCTCGAGGCGGCATGCGAACGCTATAGCCTTTCGATTGAAGAATTCATGTCCTGGCAACGCCTGATCGAAAGCCATGGCATGCGCGGCCTGCGAACCACACGTTTGCAGCAGTACAGAAATTCGCGCTCCCGTCGCAGGAATTAATATCCCCTGCAGTTTAGTGTCGAGTGTCCTTTGTTGACCTGGCACTTTCCCTGTATTGGTTAAATAAAGATTAATCGTCGAGGCGATATTATACATCGATTCGGCGTGTAATTCTTGACCTTGCGGCATATGACTGCCGCCCATCTCCAAAATAAACTTTGATTCTTGTCTAACTGGGCAATTTTTGCCGCATTTTAACTTCACTTTTACTAAAATGTCGTGTAAATACGATTGGAATGATTCGTGCATCGTGTTTCCTCTGGCCGGACGAAGAAACGGGGCAGGAGGAAATATTAATTGTTTGTTAACGATGTTCGAAGGACATGGGGAAGTAAGCGGCATTAGGCAGCCAACGAGGTGATCTAGGGTGGATGCATTTCTGCAAATCTTGCGCAACATTGGGACCGTAAAACTCGGTGCCATGGCCAGCGTCGCGGTTGGCCTTGTCGCATTTTTCATTTTCCTGACGACACGGCTGGCCTCTCCGAATATGGCGTTGCTTTACGGCGGGCTGGACGCCGCGGACGCAGGCCAGATCATCGGACATCTCCAGGCGCAAAGTGTGCCCTATGAATCGCGCAACAAAGGAACGGAAATATTTGTGCCGACGACGCAAGTTGGACCGCTCCGTTTGCTTATCGCGGAAAAGGGCCTGCCCGGCGGCGGCACGATCGGATACGAGATCATGGATCGTGACGAAGCGATCGGTACGTCGAGCTTTGTCCAGAACATCAACCGGGTCCGGGCGCTCGAAGGCGAGATTTCACGCACGATCATGTCGCTTAGCCCGGTAAAGGGCGCGCGCGTGCACCTGGTACTGCCACGCCGCGAACTCTTCACCCGGGATCGCCAGGAACCCAGCGCGTCAGTTGCCTTACGCATGCGGGGCGCGACACGGCTCGACCGCAACCAAGTCATGGCCGTTCAGCATCTCGTCGCCGCCGCTGTGCCCGGTCTGCAACCGTCTCGTATCTCCATTGTCGACGACAGGGGCACCTTATTGGCCCGTCTTGGAAACGGCGATGGGCAGCTGCAGGGTGATTTCACGCCCGATGAGCAGCGTGTCGCATTTGAGAGCCGTATCGGCAGCCGTTTGACGAATCTACTGGAACGCACCATAGGGTTTGGCAAGGTCCGGGCCGAAGTGCGTGCCGATATCGATTTCGATCGTATCGAAACCAATCAGGAAACATTCAATCCCGACGGTCAGGTCGTCCGTTCGACACAAACGATCGAAGACGCGAGTCAAAGTAAAGAAGGTGAAGCCGATGCTGTCACCGTCGGCCAGAACCTACCCGACGCCGGCCAAATCGACGGCGGCGGCGGTAGCCAGAATCAGTCCAACCGGACCGAGGAAGCAGTCAATTTTGAAATCTCGAAAACTGTCCGTCGCAGCGTGCGCAATGCCGGTAAAATAAACCGCATTTCAGTCGCGGTTCTGGTCGACGGTGTCTTGGCAGCAGGTGAAAACGGTCAGCAGGATTATCGTCCGCGCAGTGCGGAAGAGATGGAGCAGATAGAGAAACTGGTCCGCTCGGCCATCGGTTTCGATGGCGATCGTGGCGACACGATCGAAGTCGTGAATATGCGGTTTGCGGAACCGCCCGGCGGCCTCGGCGATGCGGAAGCAGACGAAATCTTCGGCTTCAAACAGTCCGATCTGCTCCGTCTGGCGGAGGTGGTCGTGCTGGCGACCGTCGGCATATTGGTTATTCTCCTGGTCGTCCGGCCGCTGATCAGCAAGGTCTTCGAAGCAACTGCCGCTACGGCGGAAGCGATAGCACAATCGACGGAGCAGCACATGATTACCGACCAGTCCCTCGGCACGCCGGCGCTTGCAGGCCCTGGGATGGCGGGGGGTGGAGTCCCTGCCGCGATGGGCGGTGGCGCTGCGGGTCAGCCAGGGGCGCTTGCTGGCGCAGATGAAGATGAAAGTATGATCAATCTGAGCAATATCGAAGGACGTGTGAAAGCATCGTCGCTGCGCAAGATTGGCGACATTATCGACAAGCATCCGGAAGAAGCCGTGTCGATCATGCGTACGTGGATGTATCAGGACGGTTGAGCGCAGAGATTTTGAACATGATATCTGAACTTACGGTGCGCCCTCTCCCGATTGAATTTGTCACACCTCGCTGGCAACGCAGAGAACAAGGACAACAGCGTGGAAAGTAAAAAGTACCCGCCTTACCTCTTCGACGTCGATTTCGACGCGCTGGCGCTTCCGCCCGAACCCGAGGTGGTGGAGGAAGAGCCGGCCGCACCGACGTTCTCGAGCGAGGAACTCCAAGCGGCACGAAACGACGCTTTCGAGGCAGGGAAAGCAGAAGGTATCGCGCAGTCGAATTCCGGTTTCGAGAGCCAAATCGAACAAATGGTCACGGCTCTGCAAGGCAACTTCGCTACGTTGTCTTCGGCACAGCGCAACGCCAACGAGACAACGATGCGCGGCGCGGTAATGATCGCATCGACAATTGTCACCAAGCTCCTACCGGAATATGCGAAGCAACATGGGCTTTCAGAGATAGAGGCGTTTGTAAAATCGACGCTTTCGACGCTTTTTGCAGAAGCGGAAGTTGTCGTCAGAGCACCCGAATCCCTGGCTGAGGAGCTTGCGACACGGCTCTCTCCCGTGGCTGACGCGATGGGGCTGGTCGGTAAATTAAAGGTCGCCGCCGACCCCACGTTGGGTCCAGCGGATTGCCGTATGGAGTGGGGTAATGGCGGCGCGGAACGAAACGGCGAGCGCCTCCTGTCAGAAATCGAAACGATCGTCGCGCGTTTTCTCGAGCATGGCGAAATGCCGGGGAATGAAGATGAAAGCACGTCTCCAATAAACGCGGAGCCGGACACCGTTGGAGTTGCGGAAGCGGCAACAAGCGAGGCGGAAGCTGATAATGACGAAATAGCTGATCCGAAACCACCAGAAACGCTGGCAGAACCGGTAATAACCGATCCGGAGGCAGCGGCTGCCGAGGATGTTGTCGAAGCCCCCTTGGACACTTCGGGATTGGAAGGTCAGCAGGGCGACGCCGACGCGACATCACAGCCTGACGGCGTCGCTGAGCAGACAGTTGCTTTACCGCACGAGGAACATCCGCAACCGATTGCAGCGCCCGACGCGCCGCAACCGGAACAAGCAGAAGAACAGACAGCCCCCTCTTCTCCACTTTTACCTGGCGCGATCGATACGGCTGCGCCGGAACAAAACACCTAGCGCCCCTCAGAGGAGCACGTTATGGCAGATGAAGACTCGCCTCCCCTAGAAGAGCTCGACGAGCAACAGGGGGAACCGCAAGACACCGGTGTCAATCCACGTATCGCGGAGATGGAAACGCCGCTTGGCGCCCGGGACCTGGAAGCGGTTTATCAGATCCCCGTCCAGGTTTCAGCCGTACTGGGAAAGTCGACCATGCAAGTCAGCAACCTCCTCAAGATGGGGCGCGGCGCCGTCGTCGAACTGGACCGCAAGGTCGGCGAGGCAATTGATATTTACGTCAACAACCGCCTCGTCGCGCGCGGTGAGGTCGTCGTCGTGGAGGACAAGCTCGGCGTGACGATGACTGAAATCATAAAATCCGACCGGACGACCTGATGCTTCGTCCCGACCAGAAACCGCACGCACCAGCGCAGCGAGTAACAAGACGTGGCGACTGAGACCGAACAGCATGGCGGACCAACGCCGTCGGTATCGCCACCGGCGAACCGGGCCGCGTTCGACCTGGCGACGCTGGTCGGTATTCCCGGTGCGTTTCTGCTCATATTCACGGCGATTTACCTCGGCGGCACACCGGGCGCTTTCATAAATTTGCCTTCGATATTCATCGTCGTCGGCGGCACTGTCGGCGTGACGACAGCGTGTTTCTCTCTGCGGGACATGTTAAACGCGGTACGGATCGTCGCCCAAACCGTATTCCACCGATCCCGCAATCCGTCGAGCGCGGCAATCCATGTGCTGCAGCTCGCGCAAATAGCACGGTACAGAGGGGCGCTGGCCCTGCAAACACATATCAATGGCATCGAACCGGAACGGATGCTCTACCGCGGCTTGACGATGGTCGTCGACGGTACGCCCGGCGATGAAATCGAACGCATTATGCAGCAGGAACTGCAGTCAACCGCACAGCGCCACGCACGCAGCGCCAGCGTACTTCGCAAGGCCGCGGACATCGCCCCGGCGATGGGCTTGATCGGCACGCTGGTCGGGCTTATCCAAATGCTGGGCAATCTGGAAGATCCGAGCACCATTGGTCCGGCGATGGCCGTCGCCCTGCTGACGACATTCTATGGCGCTATTCTCGCAAACATGGTGTTCACGCCGCTCGCCTCCAAACTCGAACGAAACTCGAGCGAAGAAACGCTGATCAATCACCTCTACGTCATGGCGTCCGCGTCAATCGGACGTCAAGAGAACCCGAGACGGCTGGAAATGCTGTTGAACACCATTCTGCCGCCTGGCCATCGGGTCGAATATTTTAACTAGTGGAAATACCAGTGGATAGAACATGCGACTATTAATCGTTGGAAGCCTCGAGGGGCACATCAGCACTGCCGGCAAGATCGCGATTTCCCGCGGCGCCAAAGTGAGCCATGTCGATTCCATCGAAGAGGCCCTCGCCGCCGTACGCTCCGGTCAGGGCGCTGAGTTATTGATGGTCGATGTAAAACTCAATATCGGCGACCTTGTGACCCGTTTGGAAACCGAACGGATCAATGTACCGGTCGTATCCTGCGGTATCGGCACCCACGCCGACGCGGCGGTTGAAGCCATTAGGCAAGGCGCGCGAGAGTATATACCGCTGCCGCCCGATCCTGAACTGATCGCCGCCGTTCTTGAGGCTGTGGCCGCGGAAAGTCACACCATTATCCACCGGGACCCCGCGATGAAGGCCGTAATCTCGCTTGCCGACCAGATTGCGCCTTCGGAAGCCTCCGTCCTGATCACCGGCGAGTCGGGCACCGGTAAAGAATTGATGGCTCGACATATTCACATGAAAAGCAACCGGGCTTCGCATTCATTCATCGCGGTCAACTGTGCGGCGATACCGGAAAACCTTCTCGAGTCCGAACTGTTCGGACACGAAAAGGGTGCATTCACCGGCGCAGTCGCCCGACGTATCGGGAAATTCGAGGAAGCCGACGGCGGCACATTGCTGCTTGACGAGATCAGCGAGCTTCACCCGCGCCTGCAAGCGAAATTGCTGCGCGCGGTTCAAGAGCGCGAAATTGATCGAGTGGGCGGCGTAAAACCCATAAAGATTGACGTCCGGCTGCTCGCCACCTCGAACCGGAATCTTCAGGAAGCGGTCCGTGACGGCGATTTCCGCGAAGACCTTTTCTTCCGTCTGAACGTTGTCAATGTGCGCCTGCCGTCATTACGTGACAGGCCACAGGATATTGAGATTCTTGCCAATTTCTTTGCAGATAAATACGCCGAAGCGAACGGCGTTGCGAGAAAACCAATCGGTCAGGAAGCATTAGGCACAATGCGCCGGCATGGTTGGCCCGGCAATGTGCGTGAATTGGAAAACACAATGCACCGGTCGGTTCTGTTGTCTCAAGGCGCGGAACTTACGATGGATGCGAACATGCTGCAGCTTTCCGGCGCGACGATCCCAACTGCTCCCATAGATGCCGTCGCTCCGTCCGCCACGCCCGACCTAGCTGGGGAAGAGGGCAGATTTGTGCGCCGCACCGTTGCGGAAGTGGAGCGGGATCTGATCATAGACACGCTTCAGCACTGTCTTGGCAATCGAACCCATGCTGCGAATATTTTGGGTATTTCCATTCGCACACTTAGAAACAAACTGAAATTGTACAGTGAGGACGGTCTTGCCGTTCCCATGCCAGGCGAAGTTGATTCGCTGCGGCCATGAGAAGCGCAGCTACCGTGCCACCAAAGACGGCCGGGAATAAACAGGCATGACCGATGCAACGCCAGGGGTCAGCGGCGAAGGATCGGACGCCCGAAGTGCTGCGTCAGATGCCTTCAACGACGCGATCGGCAATATTTCGAAACGCGGCGATATCGCGCTTGCACTCGGGGTCGTCTGCATCCTGGTGGTTTTGCTGTTGCCGATGCCGACCTGGATGCTCGACTTTTCGTTGGCAGTTTCGATCACCTTTTCCGTTCTGATCTTGATGACGGTTCTATTCATCAAGGAGCCGCTCGAGCTAAATTCTTTTCCAACCATTCTGCTAATCGCAACAATGTTGCGGTTGTCCCTGAACCTGGCGTCCACACGTCTGATCCTCGCAGACGGCCATACCGGTACAGCGGCAGCCGGGCGCGTCATCGAATCCTTTGGCAACTTCGTTGTCGCCGGCAATTATGTCATTGGTATCATCGTCTTCGGCATCCTGGTCATCGTGAATTTCGTTGTCATCACCAAGGGTGCTGGCAGAATCGCTGAAGTGGCCGCGCGCTTCAGCCTCGACGCGATGCCGGGCAAGCAGATGGCCATCGACTCGGACCTTTCCGCCGGCCTGATCAACGAAGAAGAGGCACGGACGCGCCGCAGTAAGCTGGAGGAGGAGAACTCATTCTTCGGCGCGATGGACGGCGCATCGAAGTTCGTTCGCGGCGATGCGATCGCTGGCCTGTTGATTACCTTCATCAACATCGTCGGTGGCATCATCATCGGCACCGTGCAGCAGGACATGTCCGTCTCGGAAGCGGCCCAAAATTATACCCTGCTGACCGTCGGTGACGGTCTGGTGAGCCAGATCCCCGCCCTCATCGTCTCGGTCGGCGCTGGCATGCTCGTCACGAAGGCAGGCGTAAAGGGAACGGCCGACAAGGCCATTTTCGGCCAACTCAGCGGCTATCCGAGCGCACTCGGTATTTCCTGCATGCTGCTTGTCATCATGGCGCTGTTGCCGGGCATTCCGCCTCTCCCATTCCTTCTCCTTGCCGGCGCAACGGGTGGCGCGGCATTCACCCTGACTCGCCGCGAAGCCGAAACCGTCGCCGAGGAAGCCGCGGTGGCCGCCGCCGAAATCGCCGAAGCGCCGGTTAAGGAAGAGCCGATCACCTCGGCGTTGGCGATCGACCTAATCCGGCTCGAGTTGGGCTACGGCCTGTTATCGATGATCAATTCGCAGAAAGAACAGCGGCTGACCGACCAAATTAAGGCGCTCCGGCGGCAATTGGCGTCGGAGATGGGCTTTGTTATGCCCGCGGTTCGGATTCAGGACAATCTTCAGCTCACCGCAAACGCCTACGTCATGCGCATCAAGGAAATTGAAGCTGGTACGGGCGAACTACGGCCGACCATGCTGCTGGTCATGGACCCCCGCGGCGAGCAGATCAGCCTGCCCGGCGAAGCGACGCAAGAACCGACCTTCGGGCTCCCCGCCATGTGGATCAACGAGCAGAGCCGCGAGGAGGCAATGTTCCGAGGTTACACCGTGGTCGACGCACCGACGGTCATCACGACCCATTTGACCGAAATCATCCGCGAAAACATGTCCGAACTCCTGTCGTATGTGGAAACACAGAAGCTTCTCGATGAGCTCGACAACGCGCATCAGAAACTGATCGTCGATCTGGTTCCCAACCAAATCTCGGTCGGCGGCATTCAACGGGTCCTGCAGAATCTGCTCGCAGAGCGGATTTCCATTCGGGATCTGTCGACGATCCTCGAAGGCGTCTCCGAAGCATGCGGCTATACGCGGAACATGACCCAGATCACCGAACATGTCCGCTCCCGGCTAGCACGGCAGCTTTCAGACTCCAACACCAACGAACAAGGCCACGTACCGCTGATTACCCTGTCACCCGAGTGGGAACAGGCCTTTGCCGAAGCGATTATCGGCGATGGCGAGGAAAAACAGCTCGCGATGTCGCCGACCGATTTGCAGAAATTTATCAATGCCGTGCGCACGACCTTCGAACGTCACGCTATGCAAGGCGAAGTCCCCGTCCTTCTCGTCAGCCCCGGCATTCGACCCTATGTGCGTTCGGTGATCGAGCGGTTCCGGCCGGTCACCGTCGTCATGTCGCAAAACGAGATCCACGCCAAGGCGCGGATCAAAACCGTCGGTCAGATTTAATACTCGGCCCGCCTCATGCGCCTAAAAACATTTCATGCACCGACAATGGAAGAAGCCATGGGACTTGTCCGCGGACAGCTTGGACCGGACGCCATTATCGTGGCGACACACGAAGACGAACGTGCCCGCGACGTGCGCATTACGGCGGCGGTGGATAATGACGATATCGACATCGATGTCGGCGGTGAAAAAGAACCGCTCGATGTTATCGATCAGTTGAGCGATGCGCTGGATCTCCACGGTACGCCGACGCCGTTGGCCGACAAATTGCTGACCGCCGCATCGCATCTCGGCATCGCCGACCCGACACTGGCCCTCGCCGGCGCATTGGACGACAGCTTTGCTTTCGTTCCCCTGCCCGACAAGCGCGGCCCGAAACCGTTGATGTTCGTCGGCCCGCCCGGCTGCGGTAAAACGGTGAGCATCGCGAAGCTCGCCGTTCGAACGCGTCTCGAAAACAACCCGGTGAATTTCATTACTACCGATACGCTGCGCGCCGGCGCAGTCGAGCAGCTGACAACCTATGCCAGACTATTGAAAGCGGAGGTTCGCTGCGCCGCGGACCCCGTCACGTTCGTCGAAGCGGTACAAAATGCGCAACCCGATGCCCAGTTGTTAATCGATACAACGGGGGTCAATCCGCACAAGACGGAGGATATGAGCCGGCTTACCGAGTTCGTCGAGGCAGCGCAGGTCGAGCTGGTGCTCGTCATAGCCGCAGGGGGCGACTCTATCGAGGCGGCTGAATTGACGCAGGCGTTCCAGGCGATGAAACCCAGACGTCTGCTCGTCACCAGGCTTGATCTGGTTCGGCGCCTGGGCGGCATGCTCGCCGCTGCGGATGCCAGCGGACTGCCGTTTTGCGATGTCAGCGTCACGCCGGACATCGCGGCAGGGCTGCGCACCATTAATCCGGTATCGCTGGCACGACTCTTGCTCCCAGAGTCAGCACATGCCGCTTCAACAAAATCGAACAACGCACAGGCAACGGGATCAAACTAGATGGCACTTCGACCAATCCCAGAAGACAGACCGGATCCTGCCGTACGGCGAAAGATTACCGCTGTTGCGTCCGGTAAGGGCGGCGTCGGTAAAACCTGGTTCGCTATTACGCTGAGCCAGGCGCTGGGACAGGCGGGCGCACGCACGTTGCTATTCGATGGCGACCTCGGGTTGGCGAATGTCGATATCCAATTAGGCCTCATGCCGGAGCAGGACCTGGCCGGCGTGATCGCAGGTAAGCTGACCTTGCCGCAAGCGATCAGCCACTCTCCCGACGGACATTTTGACATCCTGGCGGGCCGATCTGGGGCCGGCAATCTCGCCATGCTTCCGACGCAGCGCCTCGTAACCTTGCGGGACAGCCTGATGCGCCTGGCGGGCAAATACGACCGGGTCGTGCTCGATCTGAGTGCCGGCGTCGATCGGACAGTGCAGACGCTCGCGGCCGCGGCTGGCACGATTCTTGTCGTGACGACGGACGAACCGACCTCGCTTACCGACGCCTATGCCTTCATTAAGCTAACCGTTGCAGATCATCCGGATGCCGATCTGCGCATCGTCGTCAACATGGCCGATTCGTCGAACAGTGGCCGCGAGACTTACGACACTCTGCATAAAGCCTGTCACAACTTCCTCGGCAAGGAACCGCCTCTCGCAGGAATCGTGCGGCGCGACAATAAGGTCCGCGAAAGCATCCGCCACCAGATGGCCCTCCTGACGCGGCATCCAACGTCGGATGCCGCGCACGATGTCGAAGCCGTGGCGGAGCGGCTCAAGCGGGAGGCATGAGCGAGGCGGTCCCGCCGCCTTCGAATGCGCCGCCGGCGCCACCGGTTACTACAACTTCCCAACAAGCAGCCGTGGCACCAACGCCACAGCTGGTGTTGTCGACAGCAAACGCCGCGACCGGGACGATCGTGCAACTGCCACCGGGCTTGAGCGCCTTGATCGTCGGGCAGCAAATCGATGGGATCGTCACGGCCCGTCCTAACCCGGGTCAGATCCTTCTCGAAACACGGTCCGGGGCCCTTACGGTGCAGACGAACCTTGCGCCGGCGTTGGGCGCGCGACTTATCGTTCAGGTCGCAGTCGGCGGACCGCAACCGTCCATACTGATCGCCCCGCAGCCAGAGGCGACTGCAACAGCACCGCTGCGCCCCTCTTCTCCGGCCGCCCCATCCCGCGCAGCCGGCCCGGACGCCCCTTTAAGAACGGCCGTATCCGTTAACGCCAACGCGGCAGCGACCGCGCCATCCCAGCCTGCCGCTGCGGGCGCATCGGACAGCAATTCGCTCATTCGCGGCAGCGTCGTCAACGCGATCGTCATCCGGACGACGGCACCGGGTGGGACCACTCTCATTCCTCCGCAGGCAAACATCACAGCCGCAAGCGGCCCCACCGCACCCGCAACCGGGCCCGCCGCGACCGCAGGCCGCCCCAGCGCAACCGTAACCGGCCCCACGGCGCTCTTGCCGGGCGACCGTCTCACCGTACGCATTGCGGCGATCGCCCGGCCCGGCACGACCGCCCCGCCGGCATCGCCGGGCACCACTTCCCTCACTGGAACGGTCACCAGCACCAGCACTTCAGGCCAGGCCATCGTCCAGACCAATGTCGCGGAACTGTCGCTCGCGGTTCCAAGGCCATTACCGACAGGCAGCAACCTGCTCCTCGAAGGCCTGTTCCGGCAACTTCCCAGCGCGGAGCCCAGCGCCGAGCCACGGGCGCTAACGCTTGCGAACCGCTGGGAAACGCTGCACGACGCGCTACGTAGCGGTACCGTAGCGGGCGCCCAAAATACGATCAGCCAAGCCATTCCCCAGCCCGGCGCGCCGATGACCAATGCGATGCTGTTCTTTCTGGCCGCCTTACGGGCGGGCGATTTGCGCGGCTGGTTGGGACCGGACGCGATGCGCCTGCTCGAGCGCGACGGCTTGCTGGGCCGCATGGCGGAAGAGTTCGGCGTCATGCAGCGCTTCGCAAACGAGCCGGCCGGACAGGATTGGCGGTTATTTCTCATTCCCGTCCTCTCAGACGAGCAACTGCGGCAGATACGCCTGTTCATCCGCGACAATGGCGGCGGCGCGCAGGATGCAGACGAACCGAAGGAAACACGCTTCATCATCGAAGTGGCGTTTTCCAAGCTCGGGCAATTTCAATTCGACGGCCTGGCGCGGCCCAAGGCGCTGGATTTGATCATCCGCACGGAAAAGGAACTCGAACAAGAGATGAAGCAATCGATTACTGAAATATTTGCCGATACGACGTCGGCGCTGGGGCTAGAGGGCAGCGTTGGGTTTCGGACGGAGGCGTTCTTCGAGCTGCAGCCGCTTCGCGATTCCGGCCTGGCGAGCGACGCAGGCGTGCTGGCATGACTGCAGATGAAAACGGCGCCGAAAACAAAGAGATGCAAACGGCGGCAACGACGCGGCGGGGGTTGCTGAAGAGCCGGTTAAATACCGGTACTTCTTTGGACTATCTTAATCTACTGATGGGAGAAATAAATAATAAAAATACACGTATAACAGTGCGTTATGTGCCGGACAAGCAGATATTGCCGCCGGCGGCGTTCATGGAATATCTGGCGTCCTTCGGCGATGTCGCGGACGAAGCGCTGGAAAGCCTCGCCATCGCCATATTGGACGATATCAACAATGAAGTCGTGCCACGCTGGGTACAGATCGCTGCCGCGCGAACGACAGCAGGGCAAGCGGACCACCGCGTGCTTATCGAGGACCGGCAGCCGAAATGGGACAATCCGGCGCTATTGGCGCGCCTGAAACGTTTTTAGGGGCAGGTTAGGCTGACTTTTTTCGCGTAAACGCGTGCAGCCCTAGTTCATCGAGCAAAATCCGTTCGCGGCGCCGCGCTTCCGCAAGCGCGGCGCTGTCCCGCCCGGCCTTGGTGATTTCGTACTTTTTGAGCGTCTCGAAGGATGCCGCCACCGCGTCGCGCGCCGCCTCAACCTGCAGCGTCACCGAAGCCAAGGACTCCAATAACGCCGTACGGCGCTTTATGACGGCTTGTGCAAACCCGCCATAGGCAAAGGTACCCTCCGCCGATTGCGGCGCCGCCGCCTGCTCATCGCTCAGTTCGTCCGCGAGACTTTCCAGAGAACCCTCTATCTGCTGCCGGAATTCCTCGATCTGCTTCAGCGAACGCCGCTTTTCATCGAGCTCGAAGGAATGAACCTTTATCAGTGCTTCAATGCCTTTCATTGCGCGTCTTCCGCCAAAATTTCAGCGAGTTGCTCGTAACCCTCTTCCAGCTTCTGCCGGTCTTCCTGATTCTGCGTCAAAAAGGTTTCGATCTGCGGGTAAAACCGGATCGCCTCGTCGATTTGCGCATCGCTGCCCGCGCGATAGGCGCCGATCCGGATCAGTTCCGCCATATCCTCATAGGTCGCAACGAGCGCCCGCGCCCGGTTCACGACCGCGTTCTCGTCGTCGGTGTTGCAGTCCGGCATCGTCCGCGAGACGCTGCGGAGAACGTTGATTGCCGGAAAGCGGTTCCGATGGGCAATCGAGCGGTCCAGCATGATATGGCCGTCCAAGATACCCCGAACGGCATCGGAAATCGGCTCGTTCTCATCGTCTCCTTCGACCAGCACGGAAAAGAGCCCGGTTATGCTGCCCTCCCCCACACCGGGTCCGGCACGCTCCAACAGTTTCGGCAACTCCGCGAACACGGTCGGCGTATACCCCTTACTGGCGGGCGGCTCGCCGGCCGAAAGGCCGATTTCACGCTGTGCCATGGCGAAACGCGTCACGCTGTCCATCAGGCACAGCACATCCTTGCCCTGATCGCGGAAATACTCGGCAACGGCCATGGTCATGTAGGCCGACTGGCGGCGCAGCAAGGCCGACTGATCGGACGTCGCCACGACGACGACACTGCGCGCCAACCCCTCCGTCCCCAGATCATCCTCGAGAAATTCCTTCAGTTCGCGTCCGCGCTCGCCGATCAGACCGAAGACGACCACCTCCGCCGACGTAAAGCGCGCGAGCATGGAGAGCAAAATCGATTTACCGACGCCGGAACCGGAAAAGATTCCCATGCGCTGCCCGCGGCAACAGGTCAGGAAGGTATTAATGGCGCGCACGCCGAGATCGAGCTTGCCGCCCAGCCGGCGCCGCGCATGTGCCGGCGGCGGCTGGCTCCGGATCGAATAGGCCTTTTCCCCCATCGGCAACGCGCCCTTCCCGTCGGCCGGCTCGCCGAAGCCATCGACGACACGGCCGAGCCATGCGCTTGTCGGGTATATCACCGGCTCGGTCTCGGCCAGGATCGCCTTGCAGCCAAGCCCAACACCGTCGAGCGCACCGAACGGCATGGCCAGGGCATGGCCATCCCGGAAACCGACCACCTCGCAGGGAACCAGCTTCGCGCCCCGCGCCACGATATCGCAACGGTCGCCGACCGACAGGTTCCCCTGCACGCCCGCGATTTCGACCAGCATGCCCTGAATGCCCGACACGCTGCCGAACACCGCGCTGTCCGGCAGCCGGTTGAGGTCACTTATTAGGTTGTCTAGGCGGCCATTCATGGTCTAAACATCAAAACTCAAAATTGTCGCGAAGCAAAATCAAGTAAGCTTCGTCGTGATGCTTTAATTTTATGTAAAATTTCATGTAGCTGTATATGGAAACTTTTTGTTAACCTTTTCTGATCATAAATATTAATATCTTATTGTTGTGAAAAAAACGCAAAAGCGTGAGGGGAAGCAAAAATGCGAGTTCTACTAGTCGAAGACGACAAGGCCATCTCCGATAGCATACAGCTCATGTTGAAGACGGAAAACTTCGTCGTCGACTGTACGGAATTGGGGGAAGACGGGCTCGAAATCGGTAAGATCTACGATTACGACATCATCATCCTCGACCTGATGCTGCCGGACATCGACGGCTATGAAGTGCTGCGCCGTCTCCGCGATGCGCGGGTGGAAACGCCGATCCTCATTCTCTCCGGTCTCGGTGAACTGGAGAATAAGGTTAAGGGTCTCGGCTTCGGCGCCGACGATTACCTAACGAAACCTTTCCACAAACAGGAGCTGATCGCGCGGGTGAACGCGATTATCCGCCGCTCGAAGGGCCACGCGCAGTCGGTCATCGAAACCGGCAAGCTGAAGGTCAATCTCGACGCCCGCACCGTCGAGGTCGACAGCAAGCCGCTCCACCTGACGGGCAAGGAATACGGCATCCTGGAACTGCTCTCCCTGCGCAAGGGCATGACCCTGACCAAGGAAATGTTCCTCAACCACCTCTACGGTGGGATGGACGAGCCGGAACTCAAGATCATCGACGTCTTCGTCTGCAAGCTGCGCAAGAAGCTGTCTTCCGCGACCGGCGACGAAAACTACATCGAAACGGTCTGGGGCCGCGGCTACGTCCTGCGCGACCCGGAAGACCTGGCCACCAGCGCACCGGCCGCCTAACACCAGCAAAGAATTATTGTCTGCCAACTTAACAATCCGCCCGTGCGAACGGGCGGATTTTTTTGTGTGGGGGAGCATGCGCACCGGCCACGCGCGAACTTCTCTGTCGGCCAAGATGCAGACATTTACGGTTTAATGCCGCAGCTCTGCTTTTGACCCTTAGCCGTCATATCGGTCGGCGTATCGGTCCGTCTAACTTAGAATGGCCGCGCAAGCATGAAGTGAGGAAAACAGCAGGTTCAAATCACCTCGCAACCAAATTGGGACCACCGTTCAGCCAGCCGGCGGGCGTAACGCATGTGCTCGCCGGAGTAATGCGAACTACCGAGGCGGTTTGTTCTTGTTGAGATGCTATCGGGCGAGCGGCGAGGCTATTGCATAATCGCCATCATCATCAACGATGGAGACGTCCCATGTCAGAATAATTTAAGGCACGTAAATCGAGCCAGCCCTTTGATCACAGCCTGTGCGAAAATATGACGTGCGCCGGAGGGCTGACCTTCGTGATTTCCGTTGCAAACACGTCACGTACGGGGGACTGACTGAATAATGATAAAGATATACGAACAGCAAGAAAGTAACTTCGCTCAGCCCCGGCAGGTGCGATCACTAAATATTCTTAGCAACATTTCCGAGCCTTTCACGGCTGGGAAGCAAGCAGCTTACTCTCTGCTCAAGACAATCTTCCAGCCAGCGTACCATCGACTGATTCAGACAATGCGCCGGAGTTTCGGGAGAATCAGTCGTCTCCTGCAAATTCTGAATCCAAAGTTTCAATGTCCACTCGATCACGCTCTTATCTAAACCAATGGGAGATCCGCGAATCGAAACAAATGTTCTTAGCCCAAGCCAAAGACTGTATTGCCAGCCTTCAACCATCACCCCTTCCTCGCGATGCGGTATGATTGACACAGGCAACTCTACTACGTCGGGAATTCCAGCGGAGAGAACAAATCCCTTCGGTATTGCGATTCCGCACAAGGACGCACAGCCAAGCAACCGCATGGCAATCGCCAACTCGTTACCTTTTGTTTCAAGACCACTCTGTATTTCAGCACGAGTCTTAGATATCAGTCGCGGTCCTTTCAAAACTTGTCGCACAATAGATTTCACTGGACTCATGCCCAAAGGAAGCAACGCAGCAGCCAAAGAAAAGTTATTCACGGAGCCTACGCATTGATCAATCCACTTGGTTCCACCGAGGTTGTCAAACAAACTATGCATCTTTGGTGTTTTTGGGGAATTCTGAGGGATCATCGAAAGCAGCCGCGAAAATTCAGTCAATCTGTATGCTGGCCGCCCAAAATCCTCTGAACACTGGCGAGTCAACAGCCCTTCCACGATTTCATCGGCAATGTCTTCCCTTTCCAAACGGAAATAGAACATCGCGAGGTTTGCGGCCCCAGCCCAGTGTTTGTCATCTGGCCTTCTCAAAGGAGACCAGTCTGCTGCGACTTGATGGGCTAATATAGAAACCCCCAAATCCAATCTGTCCGCCGGCAATTGATACAGGAAGGTAAGAAGTCCGGTAGCCGTTTCTTGCTGTATTTTGGATTTGTGGTCACCAGCTATTCTAGCCATTGCTTCAAGAAGCGACGTACATAGCTCCGCTTGGCCTGCCTCAGATAGGGTCTTAACAAAGTAACTAAGCTTATCGAATGGTGAAATGAATGCGCACTCAGCGAGCCTGTCAATGTCTTCACTAAGCTTCTTGTAAATGGTCTTGCTGAGGCCCTTTCGACCATGTTTTTCTGCGCGCTTTAAGAAAACAGCTGCCGAATCCAGCGCATCTAAGGAAACCAATGGCATAAGTAGATCCACGCGCGCTTCCAGGCGATCATACAGATTTTCGACCAGCCCTTTTTGATCATGTTGCCAAGCTAACTTTAAAAGCGAACCTGTCGCGTCGAGTGATGAAGAAAGTGCCCGCTGAGCCAAGCGATCAATCTGCGCATCAAATCGCGAATATAATTTCTGAACCATCTTTTTTTGATCTTGTTGCCAAGCTATCTTTAAAAGCGAACCTGTCGCGTCGAGTGATGAAGAAAGTGCCCGCTCATCCAAGCGATCAATCTGCGCATCAAATCGCGAGTATAATTTCTGAACCAGCTCCTTTTGATCATGTTGCCAAGCTATCTCTAGAAGCGAACCTATCGCGTCGAGTGATGAAGAAAGTGCCCGCTCAGCCAAGCGATCAACCTGCGAATCAAATCGCGAGTACAATTTCTGAATTAGTGATTTTTGATCATGTCGCCAAGCTATTCTCAGAAAGTAACCAAGCTTGTCTAACGGCGTCTCGAACGCTCGTTCTGCCAACCTCTCGTCGTCCTTATCAATCTTCGAATATAATGTCCTAGCCAAGTGCTCGTTCTGCTGCCAAACTATCTCTTGAAATGATCCAAATTCGTCAAGAGCGTTTGAAAGTGCCTGCTCGACTAGGTCATCGCGCGACGCCAATAGGGACGCATGGCAAGATTCTAATACCGAAATATCGCAATCTCTCTTCACACTTTTCAAAAAGAATCCAACCGTTCCTGGCAAGCATTGTTTTGCACCTAGGGAAATCAGTTCAGAACAGTTCCTTTTCAGGTGGTCCAGCGCCAGGACACGAAACTCATCATTTATTTCAAGTTTGCGGAGCGTGCCGAAAAGGTAGCTGGATGTGGTATTGAACCCCCACCGAACAACAGAGTCTTCAATAAAACTGCGTATTTTAGCCTGAATTGTCGCGTATTGATTTGGCATGTATTTCTGAATTGTTAGCAACGTTCTACACCATTGGAAACTGACTTCATCGAATATTGGGGGGGCAAGGAGGCTGTGCGGCAACAACTCAGGATCAAAATCGGCGAAGGTTCGGAGCAGAAAGTCAGAGGTTTCATATCGTGCATTGTGCCACGCATAAGTCATAAATAAGCTCTTATGACTGTCACTAAGCCCATCAAACTGCTTGACCACAAAGTACTCACCCAAGATATCGGGCTCGAGTGGCCAGACCAATTGATCAGAGTCGTGCCCCGTCATTTCAGAAAAAACCTTGGGATGCTTGTCGATATCCCATTTAGGTAGAAAGACTTCTTCGATACTGGTTGTCGCTTCTGCAGAAAGTCCACGAACTACGGTGGCCAACGCCAATACGCGTTCTTCGGGCGGTTTTGAGCCTAAGGGTCGCCAAAAGCGAAACTGTTCCCGATTCAAGATACCTTCGATGGCGGCCTCTTTGTCCAGAGTAAGCCAGTTATCCGGCTCAACTATGATTGTTTCCGCTAACAATAGCGCAAAAAGAGGACGGCGTTGCTCATCGAAACGGCTCAGCGTTTCACTGAGAGTTTCACGTCGAGGTGCAGGCGTGTCTTGACTTTCCAGAATCCACTCAATAATTTCGACTGGATCATCAATAGTTTGAAGGTGCAAACCTTCTGTGTTTGCTGGACGGAACTGAGTGTCATTTGTGTTATAACCGCCCAGACGCAATGAGGTCAGCCAAGTGACATCCGGGATTCGATCCAGAAGTAGCAACCTTACCGGACGAGCAAGCGGCAGTCCTTGTCCCCCGACCCGGTCCGATAGATCGGCAAGCATCTTCACCAATGGATCATCTTCAAACGATTGAGATGTTCTTGCCGCGTAATCGACTACAATCAACGTAGGCATAAGAGGTTGCCAGTTGCGCCAGTCGCGGTTCAAATCCCGATGATCAAGGAATCCCGCATACCATTCACTCGCGACCAGCTTGCAAATCTCGTGGGCAAGTCGGCTCTTCCCTACACCGCCGGAGCCAAATATCAGCATCCAGCTAAGAGACTCAGTTGCAGAATCTAGGAATTCTGCGATTACATCCATTTCGGTCTTCCGCGCGAAAAAGGGTACCGCTTCCGCACCAAAGAAGAATCGATTGCGTTGTGCGTTCTTTATTTTGCGGATAACAAGGTTGGGCTGTCGGAAATCCGGCTCTATGAACCGCCTGCTTATGCCGCCTGGTTCCAAGAGGAATTCGTAGGCGATTTCGACTATCGCGGAATCAGGCTTTTCCGGTACAACGATGTCGCTGTGCCCCTTGTTGGGGACGGTAATATTTCCGTCACTCCAATCGGCACCGAGTGAGCTCGTTCGTGATACCACCCAATCCTGAGCAGCGGTGATGTACTTGACGCTTACGCGTTCATGCGCGTTTGCACGGTGCCAATCCTCGCCCAACAACATAACAAAGTCAGAATCCACTGCGAGATCACGAACTTGCGCATTTGCTAACCGTTTGACAGGGTTAGCAAGAATCGACCCAAGGTGTGGCGTGCCAAAGGTTATCAGTTTGGTGGTTTTTAATGGGCCGCCTTCTTTTAGAACATTGCAGATATATCTGCGCGCAATCAGCCCACCTTGACTATGGGTCAAGAACTCAATTCGGTCTCTGTCAGGATACTCTGTAGCCAGGTATTCTGAAAGTTCTCTTGCAACATTTGTTAGGCTAGGGACGGGTCCAAATTTTCCAGTCTTGTATGAAAATAAATCGATGTCGTACGTCTCGGAAAAACCTTTGGAATTACTCAAGAACTCGGGGAATTTCCCCCAAGTGCTTTGTGCGTCGCCACCCAATCCATGAATACATACTAGCAAGGCTTTAGGCATATCAGTTTGCGTAATTTTCATCCATTGTTCGGAGTCAAACTACCACACTGGTGAGGTAAACAAAGCCACCGCCCCATTCTTCGGTGTCGCGGCTAAGGTTACCCGAACTGATTTCGTCGATGCCCAAATGAAGCAGCCAGTTGTCTGCCGCGACACCGCAACGTTCCAGGCGATCTATGTGTTCATATAACTAATTGATATTGTTTATATTTTAAAAAATAAAGGGACATAATGCTTATTGAAATATAATTAGGCTAGATTCAGGTCACAACTGCACCGTCGTGACCTAAATCTGCCTGCTGCAACAAGCTCGGCTCATCCTGTCCCCGGAATCAGGAATCGAGAATGTCCTCGAGTTCAAGGGGGCCGCTGTCGGGGTCGTCGCCGATATCGTTTGGCGCCGGCATCGTCAAAAACAATGTCATCGCCAAAATCATATCCACGGTTTCGCCGTCTTCGGCCAACGGCAGATAAAGCCGCTCCAGCTCCGCGTAGTTTTTATGGGCGCTGATGAGCGGTTTCCCGCGCCGCCAGCTCGGCAACCGGGTTTCAACGACTTCGACCATCCCCTTTTGCACACCCGGTGTCCTGGAATCGCTCAAATTGTCGTCGATCCAACCGCCGGTGAGGTTGACGCCCGCAAATTCCTCGATTCTGGTCCCCACAAGGCGGCGCCAGAACCGCAGCGGTTCGCGGTGGACATCGATCAGCCAAAGATTAGTCAGAAGCGGCGCCATATCGACAGGATCGATATGCTGGCGGCCCGGAAGTTTCCCTTCGGGCGAAACGGAACACCAATAGCTGTAGAGCGCTTTGATGTCCGTATGGGCGTGATCCGGAACAGGCATGTCGCGTATAATTCGTTCTCGTTCAGTCGTTAGGCTCAGAGGTGCTGCAACCCTATCTAAGATACATGGTAAAATCTCTTCGATTTGCAAATTTACTGTCTCAATAGGTAAAGTAGGATAAGAAGGCGAATTTACAGTTAAACAATTCTCCTAATACGTGTAAATAAAATCATCAAGTTGTAATTTTTATAATGACATCACAATCAAAGATCTTAGACCCATACAATTAAAGGAACGACAGACCGCTAAAAGATACGAATTATCAAAGGGTTCCGTCAATCCCGTTTGCATGATTCGTTTATAGGTACGACGCGATTACGTCGTTTGAAAAGCGGGACTGAAAATGGCACATGAAGACCTACGATATTTCGAGTTGGATCGCTGAGAAGGCACGAAGAGCGCCGGACAAGGTCGCAATTCGCTTCGAAGGACGCGAAACGCGCTACGGGCAGTTCGAAGACCGCATTGCCCATTTAAGCGGAGCGTTTGCCGATACTCTGGGCATTGAACAGGGCGATCGCATTGCGTTCCTCGGCGATAACTGTCCGGAAATTCTGGAACTGCTTTTCGCGTGTGCGAGAACCGGCGCCATACTGGTGCCCCTAAACATTAGAATGACAACCGAGCAACTCGGCGTTTTTCTTAACAACGCTAAACCGCGTTATTTGTTCGTCTGCGCAAATCACTTCGATTCGGCAGAAGCGTGCCTGCAACAATATCCCTCGATGCGGTTGATCGGCATCGGGGACGATACCCACAGCGAACAAGACAAATCGGATATGCGCGCGCTGGTAACAGCCGCCACGCCGCTTGACCACGATCGACGGTTCCCGCCATCGACGCCGGTCCTGATGATCTACACATCGGGTACGACGGGCTTGCCGAAAGGCGCGCTTATCTCACAGGAGGCGCTGTATCATTCCGCCTTGAATTCGATCGGTGTCTTCGAAATGGTCCGTCATGACGAAGTGCTGACCGCGGTTCCGATGTATCATATCGCCGGGTTGAGCATTCATTCGGTGCCGGCAATGCTCGCCGGGGCAACGGTCACGATCCACCGCGAATTCGACGCCGGCGACGTGCTGCGCGATATCGAGCGTCTCCGCGTCACCGTTCTCCTCGCACGTCCTGTCGTATCCCGCGCCATATCCTCGCATAGCGATTGGGAAAACACGGACATCTCGAGTCTCCGGACACTGGGAACCGGCGGCACGGGGGTTCCGCTCGCATCGATGGCGCCCTGGTTCGCACGCGGCATACCAGTTCAGCAGCTATACGGCTTGACCGAAGCGATGCCGCCGGTCATTGCCGTGCCGATTGAAGATGCGAGACGAAAAGCGGGCTCCATCGGCAAGCCCTCGGCGCATGTCGAATCGCGAATTGTCGACCGCTGGATGCGCGACGTCGAACCCGGAGAGCGCGGCGAGATCGCGTTACGCGGCAAATGTGTCTTCAGCGAATATTGGGCCAACCCGGAGGCGACGGAACAAAATTTTCGCGACGGCTGGTTTATGACCGGGGATGTTGGGCATATCGACGACGACGGGTATTTCTACATCGACGACCGTATCAAGGATATCGTGATTGTCGGCGGCTCGAACATTTATCCCGCCGATGGCGAACGGATCCTGGCGGAATGCGAAGCGATCGAAGAAGCCGCGATCGTCGGCAGGCCGGACCCGGAGTTGGGCGAATCCATCGTCGCCTGCGTCGTTCTGAAGGAAGGGTACGCGATGACTTCGAAAGAACTGCGTGCTCTGTTCGTGGGACGGCTGGCGGTATACCAACATCCGCATCATGTCGCGTTCATGGACTCGCTCCCGCGCACCGGCCTCGGCAAGATTGAAAAATCGACCTTACGGACAATGGTGCGCGGAGACCTTCCTCTCGACGCAGCATATGCCAAACCTAAGCAAGTTCGCCGCTAGGAGCCTGCCCGGGTAATGCTTATGGTCTGCACTGCGTTTTCAAGGGGTTGGGTTAGGATGGCGTCGCGTGGCGATGCCGAGGGGCATCGCAAGCGGCGCTAGACGACATCCGAGCCCCTTAAAAACGAAGCCCTTTGGGTCGACCAGAGAAACGCGCAGGCCGCAAGCGTTACTCGGACAGGCTCCCAACTTCTGTTGACGACGCGACGGGCTCCTCGTCGGTTGGGAAGTACAGGCGGATCGTCGTGCCGACGCCAACTTCGCTCTCGATATCCATCTTCGCGCCGTGCAGTTCGACCAACCGCTTGACGATCGGTAGTCCGAGGCCCGTCCCTTCCCGCGTTCGCGCCGCGTCCTCCACCTGGGCATAGGGTTCCAAGATCCGCGGCAGATCCTCGGCTGGGATCCCGCAACCGGTATCGGCGATGCTGAGCTCAACCAAGCTGTTCCTGCGGCGCAATCCAATCGAGACGACGCCTTGAGGCGGCGTGTATTTGATGGCGTTCGATAGAAGATTCAGCAAAATCTGCCGCATCGCGCGCTCGTCGAACGCCGCCATGCCGACATCCATCGTGTTTGCCTTCCAATCCAGCCGGACACCCGCGGCATGCACCTGTGGCATGACCAACGCAACGGTCGACCCGACGAGGTTTGTCAGGTCGAGAAGCTCGCGATGAAGCTGCGTCTTCCCGGCTTCAAGCTTTGCCAGGTCGAGCAAGTCGTTAATCACGGCGAGCAGATGCGCGCCGCTTTCGTGAATGTGGCGCGCGTACTCCTCAACCCGATCCTGCTTACCGGCGGACAAATTTTTGTCCGCGAGGATTTCGGAGAATCCCATAATGGCGTTGAGCGGCGTCCGTAGCTCATGGCTCATTTGCGCCAGGAACCTGGACTTGGACTGGTTCGCTTCCTCCGCCCGGCCCCGTGCGGCGGTCAGCTTCGCGAGGATTGCGCGGCGTTCGGAAATGTCCTGCTGGATGACGACGAAGCGGCGCGTTCCCGAGTGGGCGTGCGCCAGCGGATAGACGGACACCTCCGCCCAGTAGGTGAACCCGTCGACGCCACGCGCGGCTATGTCGCCATGCCATATCTCGCCCTTTTCGACCGCCTCGCAGATCGCTTCCCAGCGCGACGCGTCTGTTTCCGCCGCCAACAAGGCGGCCGGCGTGCGTCCGATCGTATCCGCCTCCACGTAGCCAGTCAGGCAGCCGAACGCCGGGTTCGCATATTCGATACGCCAGTCGTCCGCCGCCACGACGATTGCAACGGGGCTGTTCTCGACGGCGAAGGACAGCATCGCCAGCCGCTCCACAATACGGTCGAATTCCGCCGCCACGTCGTCCAGTTCCGGCGTGACGTTTTGCTCGGCAAGCGACATGGCACCCGCATGGGGCCCGACATTGACGGCAATGCCGCGAAACTTGAGGAGCTGGTCGCGTACGCGCAGCAAAAGGAATACGGCAAGGGCTGCCATTGCGCAGTAAAGAATAGCCGCGATCTGAATTTGCGGCGTCTGCCAGTAGTCCAAGCCGAGCGACGACTGAAGATAGGTTTCGTTGCTATAGGAGGCGATGACCGCCCAGCAGCCGGCCTCTGTTTGCACCGGCGTAATGGAGCTGATCAGATACTCGTTGCCGCCGCCATGGCGGTGACGTATGGCCGCTGCCTTATCGCTTTTGCAGGAAACCTCGAGGCGGTTCAGAACCCCCAGGCCAGCGATGCGGCGGCGTTCGGATTCCATGAAATCCGGCGCTATCGCGGGAAACGCGGCGATGTAATAGAAGCCTTCCTTCGGATCGCCATCCGGGCGGAATATGACGCGGACATTGAGATTTGCGCTGGCAAGCCGGGCCAGCACTTCATTCAGCGCCGGCTGCTCCGACAGTCCGACGCGCAGGTGCGGCGCCAACGCCGCTGCGAGAACGCGGCCATGCTCCTGCCCGGCTTCGAGCAACAGCGTGTTTCGCTCGCGATCGGCGGATGAAAGCTCCAGATAAATGAAAGCCGGGATTACGGAAAACATGACCGCCGTCACGACGATCTTTGCGACCAGGCTGCGCCGCCAGTGGCCCATAGCCGACCGCAGGGCACCCGACTTTCCACGCAGGGCGGCCCACGTCTCTCCTATGGCTGGGCGGGCGCTAATCCACCAACTCGTGGTTCGCATCGATTGATGGATTTGCGTCGGATGCCCCATGATCACGGCTTTCCGTTCGCCACCACACGCTGCCGAAAAGCCCGGAGGCAGTGTGCGGGTACATCACTGTACGCTTGCGTGTCCTCCGTCTCTCCCGTCGGCGGACTCGCTTCGAAATGAAGCAGTCGATAGCGCCGCGTCTTAAGGTCGTAGTAGAAATGAAGCCGGATATGGCAGTCGTCGTCGGCATATTGCCAGATCCTGGAAGGTTGGCCGTTTTCCTCCATGTCCGGCGGACCGAGGAGCCGTTTCGCCTGGTCAAAGTTGAGCCCGACCAACACCGACGGTGTTAGGGCGTTATCCGTGGCAGACGCCCCCGGCAACGGTTCCCGAATCGCGTCCTGGGGCTTCGCCTCGGGGCGCGGCCGCAGCGTCTCCGCGCGACGCCGTTTCTCATGATCGGCGACCGCCCCACCGGACGCCGGTGCCAAAGAGTAGCCTTCGGATAAATCGCCATGTCCCGACGCCGCGTTCGTTTCGCGCGATTCGTCGGAACCTGGGTTCTGCAAGAAATCGAGTTGCGTACCGCAACCGGCAGCCAGCAAGCTGGTCAGTGCCAAAAGCGCTATGGCGACACTGCAGCGCATGTCTTGAAGCCCCATTGGATACACAAACCGCAACTCATGAGTCGCCTACATTTCATTTTTCTAAATCATATACAGCAAATTTTGTTACTCACAAAGTATTTTCAAGTTAAATTGTGTTATTGATAAGTAAAAAAATTAATAAAATTGTTTCTTTATTTTATATTTATTAGAATTTTAGGATGATTTGTTCTAAACTTACGTGATACAGCGTTGTAAATTTGCCGAGATCAACGTTTCTCTTGATCGATGGACCAAAAAGCGACACGCTGGCGCTTCGCAAGTTTGGCGCCTCGGTCTAGGATAGTCGGCTATTTAGGCAAGATTACGGCACGGCGGCGAGGTCGCGGAACGATGAAGGAGCGCGCATGATTGCGGCCCTGCCCCTTTGAAACCCATAGGTGGCGCTGAAAAGAATGAAAAACAATCATTAGAGATTGTATAAAAATAACTACTACAATTTAAAAAATATCTTAACTCTCTCCGCTTTAGTGTCGCAATACATCCAAACTGGCGCCGTCGACTCGAAGCATTGGTTCGTGGGGGAGATGAATGGATCATATCGAATCAGAAACGCCGACGAAGAATGATTCAGCTCAGTCCGAGGAACAGGCCCAGGCAGAAGCAGATATGGATTCGATGCATATCCTGCCTTTGCATATCATTCCCCTGCAAACGCCGAGCCTGCGACGCGCACGGCTGATCAAGAATGTACGGCTTGAAAGCGTTATTGAGCTCTTTAACGATGCCGACGGCGGCAGCGGCCAGATTGACCTTGCGGAATTGCCCGGCACCTTTGGCTGGCCTCAGGGCGCGCCGCACCCGGACAACCGCATGATCTCCGCCCTGGCCGAGCTGCATAGTTTCGACATTTACACACTGAGAAACCAGCTCCGGAGGCTCGGCATCAATGTCGAGCAGCAATCGGCGCTGAAGCTTTCCGCCAAAAAACGTCAGGAACTCATGCGCTATATGAACGAGTTCACCCTGCCTCTGCTTCGGCAAATCTATAATACGACCGAGTCCGATTTCGACAATATGGCCGGGCTGATCAAGAAATATTCCGCGCCCGACAAAAAGATAGCGCTGAACAATCTAAAAGAAATGGCCGATAAACTGAGCGTAGACCTTCAAACGGTTCCTGATTTCCTGGAAGAATATGCTGACATCTACCTGTCGGTGTCTTACGGCAAATATTGTTTGAATGGGCTGATTCCTCAGATTCTGATGTTCGAAGAATCGATGGAAGAATTAAAGGAAAACCTCGAGCTGAGTAACGATGTGCGCCTGATGCGCAGTATCGACTTCATCAAGGAAAGCATCACCGACGTCACCGCCTCCGTCGTCAGCCGCTTCGAGAACTTCGAGCGGGCCTCGGAATCGATGTGGGAAGACATCACAGCGGAGTCTTTTGAGCATGTCAAAAAGATGGTCCGCAGCCACCATGTCACGATTGGCGCAATCCTGTGCAGCTTGACGCTCAAAATGACGGGCTGGCAAACAAATCTGTCAGCGGGCCGCGGCCTGGTGCGCCGCGCCGATTTTATTCGGTCTGACATGATGCAGGGCATGGAAAAAATTAATGGGATCGAAGAGCTTGTTAAGAAGCAACAGCAGTCGGCGCCGACCTGGGAAGCCTTCACGGTAGAGAAAGCCGGTTAGGTGCCGTCGAAATCATGCAACGGGAACGGTTCCCGTAAGGTCGCTATCGGAGGGGTGAATGTCGGATAGACGCCTGCTTGTTGTGGACGACGTCGTCGAGTTGGGCGAGGCGGTCCGCACCATTGGCGGTAACTTGGGGTATGATGTCCGGCACTCTACCAATGGCAAAGATTTCAAGCAGGCCATGGACGACTTTAATCCGACAACTGTCATGATCGACATCGTCCTGCCGGATATCGATGGATTTCAGCTCGTCAAATGGCTGCGAGAGCGAGGATGCGGCGCCAAAATCCTCGTCTCCGCCATGAACAACCTGAATTATGCCAAATTGGCAAGATCGCTTGGTAAAGGCCGGGGATTGGACATCTCGGCATTGCCGAAGCCCTATCAGGATGATGAGTTGTACGAGGCTCTTGACTACGGCGTTGGGACTTCCCCATAGGCCGCGACGTCCGCGCCGTTTCCCCTCGCCAATAGCGGCAATCCGGCATTTCACAAGTTAATCGTCTATCGCTACCATAGCCGTCTGTTCAGTAAGATTACCGAATGGCGGGCCGATCGCAGAACGAAGGAGAGCGTCCGTATGTCGCGTTTGATCAGAGCGCGATGACGTTAGAATGAAATGACGATAGGTTGGCTGACAGGCTGAGCGAACAGGTGTTGTTCGCCGATCCGCCCCCTCCCCCGATCACTGGAGCGTATTTGAATGGCTAGGCAACAGACGACGGATAAGCACACGTCCCCGGCAGGAGACACGGCGCCGATGGAACATTTCGACGTTCTGATCGTCGGCGCCGGGATTTCCGGAATCGCCGGCGCCTATCATCTCCTCCAGCAGTGCCCCGATACGAGCTTTGTCATATTGGAGACGGAGGAGAGTTTCGGCGGTACCTGGTGGACCCACCGGTCCCCCGGAATCCGATCCGACAGCGATCTTCACACGTTCGGGTACAGTTTCAAGCCCTGGGTCGGCCCGCCGATTGCGACGGCTGAGGAGATCCTGTCCTACATGGGAGAGGTGGTCGAGGAAAACAGCCTCGAGCAACATATCCGCTACCGCCACAAGATCCTGAAGGCCGACTGGTCGTACGACGATAGCCGCTGGACGATCGAGGCGGTCCGCTCCGACACCAACGAAACGGTCAAAGTCAGCGCCGACTTCCTGTGGATGTGCCAAGGCTATTACCGGCATAACGAGGGCTATACGCCAGAGTGGGACGGTATGGCGGATTTCAAGGGCCGGATCGTACACCCGGAGAACTGGCCGGAAGATATCGACCATGCAGGCAAGAACGTCGTCGTCATTGGCTCCGGGGCGACGGCGGCGACGGTTGTACCGGCGATGGCGGAGACCGCGGCGCACGTCACCATGCTGCAGCGCTCGCCGACCTTTTTCCGAACCGGCCGCAACGCGATCGAGATCGCGGAAACCCTGCGCGAATTGCACGTCGAAGAAGACTGGGTCCACGAAATCGCGCGGCGAAAAATCATGTTCGACCAGGCCGCGTTCACCGATAGATGCTTCAACGAGCCGGAAGCCGTGAAGGACGAGTTGCTGGAACAGGTGCGGACGCTACTCGGCCCCGATTACGATGTGGACAAGCACTTCACGCCGTCCTACCGGCCGTGGCGCCAGCGCATCGCGTTCGTGCCCGACGCCGACCTGTTCAAGGGGATCGCAGCGGGCAAGGCATCGGTCGTCACCGATGAGATCGACCGTTTTACCGAGGACGGCATCCGCTTGAAAAGCGGCGAGACCCTGGAAGCCGACATCGTCGTAACCGCGACCGGCTTCAACATGAGCGTCATGGGCGATATCGCGTTCACGATCGACGGCAAGCCGCTCGACTTCCACGAAACCGTGACCTATCGCGGCATGATGTTCACGGGCGTGCCCAACCTCGCCTGGGTGTTCGGCTATTTCCGCGCCAGCTGGACGTTGCGCAGCGAGCTGATCGCCGATTTCGTCTGCCGTCTGCTCCATCACATGCACGAGAACGGCGCCAGTAGTGTAGAGCCGACGCTTCGGCCGGAAGACAAGGACATGCCGTTGTCGGACTGGATGGACGACCAAGATTTCAATCCGAATTATCTCAAGCGAGCCCTCGCGATTTTGCCAAGACGCGGCGACAAGCGGGAGTGGCGGCACACACAGGACTACTGGCGCGAGAAGAACGAGTTTCCGGCTATCGACCTGGATGACGACGTATTCGTCTATCGCGGGCGCGCGCGCTCAAACATGGCGGCCGAATAAGCGTTCCGGTCCGAACCGTCCACATCGTCGATCATTCGCGGCAGAAGCCCGCCGCTCCAATGGATATATTTGGCTTATGCCCGAGTATCGGCGGGTTCCGGCGCGAGCTTGCTCTAGATCAGATCAGGGTTTATTGGAATCGCCTTAGGCGATCCAAAAACCGTGTGAATCTGATCTAACTTATTGAAAACGGTCGGATTCACAAGAGTATCCGAACCCATAAATTGGGTTCGTCTGAACTTGATCCGATCTACGCGTCAGGCGGAGAGGCGTGCGGGCGCGCTCGACGGCATCTGATACAGGCCCCGTTGGCCCGGCACGGGCTGAAACTTCTCGGTTATCCCCAAGACCGTCTCGGCGCCGCCAAGATATAGGGAGCCATCTTCGGCCATAATGTTGCTGATCCGGTTCAAGACCTGACGCTTCATATCCTGATCGAAGTAAATCAAGACATTGCGGCAAAGAACGATATCGAACCGCCCAAGCGATTTCGGATCATCTAGGAGATTAAACGGCCGGAAGGAGACCATCGACCGCAGACCGGCATCGATTTCCCACTTATCGCCGTCCTGTTTGAAGTATTTTACCAGCAAGGTGATCGGTAATCCGCGTTGGACTTCAAACTGACTGTAAATACCCGACTGTGCCTTCGTCAGCATTTCCGCAGAAAGGTCCGTTGCAACGATCTCGACGTTCCAGCCCGAGAACGCGGCGCCCGCTTCCTTGATCAGCATTGCAATCGAATACGGTTCCTGACCGCTTGAGCACGCGGCACTCCAAATGCGGATTTGGCGAGTCGCCGCACGCGCCTTCAGCAGCTGCGGAAACACAAGGTCCTTTAGCTGATCAAACGGTTTCGTGTCGCGGAAAAATAGCGATTCGTTCGTCGTCATTGCCTCGACGATATCCGCTATGAGGCCTTGTTCTTTCGCCGACTTGACCGCTGCGATCAGATCTTCGAGCGAATTCAGCCCATGTTTCCGGGTTATCGGAGCCAAGCGGCTTTCCAGCAAATACGCCTTATCCTCACCAAGGACGAGTCCCGAGCGATCACGGACCAACGTTGCCATTACCTGAAAGTCTTCTGGTGTCATGCTGCCGTCCGAGTCTTGAAGTTGGTGATGTGCGCGGCAATTTCCTGTAACGGCAACACCGCGCTGCAGACACCATGCGTTGCCACCGCACCTGGCATACCCCACACGACGCTCGTTTCTTCATCCTGCGCAACAACCGTCCCACCAGCGGCGACAACCGCCTCGCATCCATTCAGACCGTCTTTGCCCATGCCCGTGAGAATGAGCGCCAGCACTCGAGGCCCATAAATTTCGACGATGCTCCGCATCATGGGGTCGACCGAGGGCCGGCAGAAATTTTCAGGAGACGATTGCGTCAATCGGGTAACGATTTTGGCGCCGTTCTTTTCCAGAATCATATGATAGTCACCCGGCGCGACATAGATGTGGCCGCTCGTGATGACTTCGCCGCCCTTCGACTCGATGCATGGTCGTTTCGCGACCGAGGCAATGTGGTCAGCCAGGATTCTGGTAAACGTTGCCGGCATGTGCTGCGTGATAACGATCGGCAGCGTCCAGTCTGCAGGAATTCCTTTAAAGAATTCGAACAAGGCCTGCGGCCCGCCGGTCGAACTGCCGATCGCAAGAATATCCGGCACCATGGTCCCGGCCTTGCGCAACGATATGTCTACCGATCCCGCCGATACGGCTTTTGGAGAAGAACTAGTACCCGGCCGCGTTGGCACGTCCTTGGAAATTCCTTGCGCACGATGCGACGCAGCCCCAAGGGCGACGACCTTCTCAAGCAACGACTGTCGAAACGCATCGCCCGAGTTCAGTTCGGAGGCCGATGTAGGTTTCGGAATGTAATCGGCAGCGCCCAAGCTCAGAGCCTTAAGGGAGATTTCCGCGTTCCGTGTGGTCAACGTTGATGACATGATGATGCGGAGTTTTGGGTTGGCTTTGATCAGCAGTGGCAGGGCGGTGATGCCATCCATTGTCGGCATCTCGATATCGAGAACCACGACATCGATGTCTTTCTGTTCGGCTGCGCGAACCGCATATTCTCCATTACCAACGGAAGCAACGACCTCGATCGTATCGTTCGTTTCGAGAATTCGCTTGGTAAGCCCCCTGATAACCGCGGAGTCATCGACAATCATGACCCGTATCTTATTTGCCATTCTTTGATCCAATACGCTGCGCTGCCTAATACTGAATTTTCCAGTCTTCAGCTAAATCAAGCCGACCTGACTGAATTTGCTTTGAATAATCTCGCTATCAAACGGCTTCATGATGTACTCGCTAGCGCCCGATCCGATCGCTTGCTGAATATGACCAAGATCGTTTTCCGTCGTGCAGAACACGACTGGTACATCTGTGCCGCCCGGCATTTCACGGAGCGCCAGAAGGAATTCGATCCCGTTCATTACCGGCATATTCCAATCCAGCAACACGCTGTCGGGAAGTTTCGTTTTGCACAGATCGATTGCAACCTGCCCGTCCTCGGCTTCGAGCACCTCGAAGCTGAGTTCCTCCAGGATCTTTCTGGCAACCATGCGAATGACACGGGAGTCGTCAACGACGAGACAGGATTTCATGAGAGTACTCCGGCCTTACACATAATCTTCATTTCCCATGACTTTCATTTCTTTACCCGCTGTGGAAAGCCCATCTATTCGCGGTTCTGCACCGCTGTTAGCGCCTGCTCGAGCGTTTGAACCAGCGCGTCGCGATCGGCCTTGGCGACATAATCGTCGAACCCAACCTCGCGACCACGATCAAGGTCCGAGGGAGTGGCATGCGACGAAAGTGCAATCATCGGCACATCGGCCCAATCGGAACCGTTTCGAATGGCTTCAGCGAACGCATAGCCATCCATCTCGGGCATCTCGATATCGCTGACGATGACGTCGAATTCCAAACCCTTTTCGCAGAACGAAATAGCGGACTTCGCGTTATCGACAGCTGTGACGTCATACCCGGCAACAGACAACATCGGGGTCAAGAGGTTGCGGAAGAACGGGCTGTCGTCGACCAGCAAGAGCCGCTTCTTTCGTGCTTCTCTGGGTTCAACACCATTCGGGCTACCGAACCAATCGTCGAATGCCTGCGTCAGGAAGTATCCGGTATCGAGGATATCCGTGGCCTGACCGACGACCTTGGCACTTCCCAGGAAGCCCGGATGGTCGCTAACCAGTTCGACGTTCAAGCGATCCTCGACGATGTCCAGAATCTCATCGACGATCAAGCCCATGGATCGGTCGCCATCGGAGAAGACGATAACCGGCTGCATGCCCTCTTCCCGCAGAGTCCCGCCATTGTCGATCGGAATCAGCGGCATCAATTGATCGCGGTATTGCACAAGCAACTGGCCGGGCGACCGCTCGACCTTGGCAGCGTCGATCTCCTCAAGCCGGGCAACCAGCGCGAGAGGAACGGCCTTCGGCGTTTGATCGCCGGCGCGGAAGATAAGCAGCGCCACGCGGTCAGTCGAACCGCTGTCTGAGCTTTCGTGAGCATCCGCCGCCGCCGCCGCCGGCAGCGACAGGTCGCCGCTCTGTGCTGCGATACCGTTGGGATCCAGGATCAAAATCACGCTCCCATCGCCAAGAATCGTATTGCCGGAAAACAGCGGAATCTGCCGCAACACAGGCGCAACCGGTTTGACGACGATTTCCTCTGTGTCGAATACCCGATCGACAATAATGCCGAAGGTGTAGGTACCAACCTGGGACACGACGATGAACATTTCTTCGCTCTGTGTTTCTTCCGAGAGCGACTCGATTTTCAAGCTGCTCTGCAACGACACGAGCGGCAGTAAGCGATTGCGCAAACGAAGGACGGGCGTCCCTTGGATGTTCTCGATCTTGTGCTCGGAATTCGCACTTGCGAGCACAAGCTCGACCACGCTGATCTGCGGGATCGCAAATCGCTCGCCGGCGCATTCGATAAGCAGCGCCGAAACAATCGCCAGGGTAAGCGGGATCTTAATATTGAAGGTCGTGCCCTGACCTTCTTCCGACTTCAGCTCAACGGTACCGCCGATTTTCTCGATATTCGTCCGGACCACATCCATGCCGACACCGCGGCCGGATACCGAGGTAACCGCCGCCGCTGTCGAGAGCCCGGCGCTGAAGACGAACTGCTGAATCTGCTGCGTCGTCATATCTTCCAGCTCGGCTTCCGACACCATGCCGTTTTTGAGAGCCTTTTCCTTGATCTTTTCGGTATTCAGACCCTTACCGTCATCGCTGATCTCGATAATGATGTGACCGCCTTCATGGAAGGCATTCAGCGTAACCGTACCTGTCGCGGACTTCCCAGAGTCCAGCCGTTCATCGGGCATCTCGATGCCATGATCGGCCGAGTTCCGCACCATATGGGTCAGCGGATCCTTGATCAGCTCCAGAACCTGACGGTCGAGTTCGGTTTCCGCACCGATCATTTGCAGATCGATCTTCTTGCCGAGTTCGATCGAAAGGTCGCGGACAATTCTGGGCAGCTTCGACCATGCATTGCCGATCGGCTGCATGCGGGTCTTCATAACCCCTTCCTGCAGTTCGGTCGTTACATGGCTAAGCCTCTGCAGTGGCGTCGTGAAATCACTGTCCGCTTCGTTGCGCAGGATCTGCATAAGCTGATTTCGGGTTAGGACGAGCTCCGAAATCATTGTCATCAGATTTTCGAGGAGCTCGACATTCACCCGGATCGACTGGTTGGCGACGCTGGTCTCCTTCGACGGATCAGCTTTTGCCGCCGGTTTCGCGGCTTCCTTCTTGGCAACGGCCGGCAGACTTTCAGCCTTGACCGGCTCGGCCACTTCCTCGGCCTCCGCTGCCACATCTTCCGGGGTTTCAGCGGCGGCGGCAAGCTCGGCCTCTTCCGCGGGCGCGGTGCTCGGCTCGACACCGGCGTCCTCATCGTCCCCACCCGTGTCTTCGGCCCTTACCGGTACGAAGCCATGTTCGTCCTCGGTGTCCTCTTCAGCGGTAGCTTCGCCTTCGGCCGATTCTTCCAGCGCTTCGGCAGGTTGGGCTACGGCAGGTTGGGCTGCGGCAGACGGCGCGCCGCCGCCATCGGCGAAAGCATTCAGGCGCGAAATTAGATCGCTGTCTTCGCCGTCCGGCTCCGCTTCGTTGGCCTCCAACTCGACGAGCAGCATTTTGATCTGATCGAGGCATTGCAGAACCAAGGAGACTGCGTCCGGTGTCACTTCGATCTCGCCGTCGCGGATCTTACCCAGGATATTCTCACCCGCGTGCGCTACGGATTCGAGTCTCGGAAGGCCGAGAAAGCCGCACGTGCCCTTGATCGTGTGTACCAGGCGGAAGATGTTGCTCAGGAGTTCGGGGTCATTCGGATTCTGCTCAAGCTTGACCAGCTCGACGTCGAGAGTGTCCATGGCTTCATTAGTTTCGGTGAGAAACTCGTTTAAAAGATCGTCCATTTCGGCTTTCCACTCCTACCGCGCATTCACGAATGATGACACCGCGCGGGACGCGTTTTATCCCCGGTTACGGCACGCGGAGAGTCACACGCATTAATTAAAAAGGCGTAAAGGGAGTCGGGGTTTAGAGCGGGTTACAGGAAGGTTGCAGAGCGATTGCGGCAAATCTCATACCGATTCACTACATGCCAATATCGAGGCTGGGATTATCGCGTCAAACGTGCCGAAAATTCGATTGGCCCGGTTCCCTCCTGGGCAACCTCCAATGCCGATTGGAGCTGCTTGGCAAGGCGGGAGACAAAATAAGCATGGACGCTCCGCGGGGTCAGGATTTCCGGAGACGTTTCGGGCAGCAGTGCCTGGCCGCATTCCTCCGAGATTCGCGGCCCCTCGCCTTCCGCCGTGACCGACATGCGAAGGCTCGCCGTCGCCTCTTCGAAGGCCACCGAAAGCGAACCACCACGGGGCAAGGTATCCGCGGCAAGCGGGAGCATGTTGAGAAGCAATTTTCCCCAGCCATTTCCTAAATCGGGCACCATTGGATCGCCGGGCCACATCAGCTGCGTGCGGCCTTCCTCGAAATACGAATCCGCCAACTGTTTCATATCGCTATAAGACGCGATCGAGTTGTTGCCCGCCGCGCCGTAAGCCATCCGGTAGAAGTTTAGCCGCGCGGCGACCAGCTTCGCACTGCTGCCGATCAACGGCAGAGCATCGGGCAACATCGAATCGTCGAATTCCTCGATCATCTCGATGCCGTTGTTGATCGCACCAATAGGGCTCGCCAACTCATGGCAAAGCCGCGAGCACAGCAGCTCGGTGATCCGCATATCGACAAAATCTAACATCGCCACTACCGTAGATTAAG